>Ga0070665_100000001_pt1 | contig 1083363 bp, 849 predicted proteins | sample KBSS13metaG_FD_65862 | JGI IMG/M metagenome (GOLD analysis project Ga0070665, IMG submission 65862) | Switchgrass rhizosphere microbial communities from Kellogg Biological Station, Michigan, USA - KBS S1-3 metaG | ecosystem: Host-associated > Plants > Roots > Rhizosphere > Soil ... | reverse complement strand
ATAGCAGGGATCTGAGATTGCAAGGTAATTATGGTGATCAGGGAGCAGGCTTGCCAAAGCGGACGGGGACGAAAAAGGACGCACGCAGTGCGGCACTTCATTTCTTTGTTTGGTGCCCCCCACTCAAGGGATCAGCGCAGCTAATCCCTCCCTCTCCGCAAACAAAGAGCAGCAGTGCCCTCGTTTCAAACGAGGGCACTGCTCGTTCACGGGAGCGTGGCCAAAGGACGAAGCAGAGCTAATCCTCCAACTAAGGGCTGGTCCTCGCCAGTTCGATCATCTGTTGTTTGAGATCGTCGATCTTCGATTGCAGGCCCGCAATGGTATTTTGCAGGTTGTCATTGTCCTTGCTTAGCTCCTGGGCTGCCTTGACGAGAGGTACCACAAACTGCTCATAACTGAGCCCATAAAGTCCCCTGGTTGTCGATTCGGGTTTTTGTACGGCATTGAAATCGAATCCGACGCTTTTGCCTGTCGCCTCAACTTCCTGTGCGATAAATCCGGAGGCGGTCCGTCTTTCTTTTTGCAGGACCTGCGCCTGGTCGGAAGGCTCACCGGATTTCATGAATGCATTCAATCCAGTTACATCGACATTGTAAGTGACAGGCCTTAATTTATTGAGATAGGCCAAACCCGGTACATTTTCCTGTACATTTTTCTTATACCTGCCGTCTGATAAGATGACCCATGGCGAAAAGCCCCCGATGGTCGCCATGGAAGTATTTCCAATGACGACCTGGTTGCTGGCGAAGTTGGTTGCCTGGTAGCCGATGGCAGTTGCGTTCGTCAGGCCGGGATAGCTTACCCCCGGACCGGCGCCGGAACCAATGGCCGTATTCAGCCTTCCTGTCGTATTGTATGCCATGGCCAGGTAGCCAACGGCCGTATTACCGTCTCCCGAAGTATTACCAATGAGGGCGCTTGCGCCGAAACCGACACTTCCCCCGACCGTGGCATTGGTATTCGTCATGGCATCCCACCCAAAAGCTGCACTGCTGTTGATACTGTTGGCAGACGTATAGGCAGATACGTGAAGAGCGTTGTAGCCGACCGCTGCATTCCATATCCCGTCACCCACATTATAAAGTGAATTGCCGCCGACAGCGACATTGGTACTTCCATATTGTGAGGTTTGGTTGATATTATTGTACATGGAATAACTGCCAATGCTGACATTGTTGAAGGCCATCGTCGTGTTATAGGCGGCATAGCTGCCGATCGCGAGGTTGATAAAACCGCTCGAACAGGAATATAATGCACGGTCTCCCATGGCGCAGAGGTCGCTGCCCTGCGTAGTAGTCGAAAAGCCGGCAAATGATCCCATGATATTATTGTAGCTCTGGTTGGTATTTTGCTGAAGCGCGTTGACCCCGAAAGCGTTGTTGTTGCTGCCGCTGGTGTTGTAATACATGGCGAGTGATCCGGCAGCCGTATTGGCGCCTCCGGTCGTATTGCGATAGAGGGTCTCGATCCCCACACCAGTGTTGGTGTTGCCGCTATTGTTCGCTGCGGTCAGGCTCAGATAGCCGACCGCTGTATTGGCATAGGCTGCCGAGGTGATGTTCGCCAGGGCATTGTTCCCAAAGCCGCTGTTCTGCGAGCCACCTACATAACCGGGATAACCCAGGTTCCAGACGCCCAGGCCTGTGTTGCTGCCGGAAGCATCGATCACGGCGCCTCTGTGGCTGTTGACATTGAAGATGAGGCTTTGTGCATTGGTCGTTCCCAGGAAGTTGCCGGCGCTGATGGCGTTGCCGCTTAGGGACCATTGGGCGTTTGCCGTCAACTGGAGGCATGCCCAGCATAGAATGAATAAAGATCTCTTTATCATAACGATGTTATTATTTGGTGATGACCATTTTCTTTGTATCTATTTTATTTCCGTTGATCACCAGCGTGTAGGAATAGGTTCCGGAAGCCAGTTCACCCACTGAAATGGTGGTCAGCCCTTCTCCCGGTGCACTGATGCTGTAGATCTTTATGGTCTGCCCGGCTGCATTGTTGAGCACCAGTTGGGCGCTGCCGGTATTGGGTGGGATAAAATAGCTGATAGTAGTGCTGCCGTTGAAAGGATTGGGCGCATTTTGCCTCAAGAGCGGACTATTGCCCGTATTGGCTCCGCCATGGGCAGCCTTTAGTTTATTGATCTGATCCTGTATATCGTTGATCTGCGATTGCATACTGCTCACGACATTGCTCAGACTGTCGTGTTTGCCGCTCAATTGCTGGACGGCTTTGACCAGCGGTACGACAAAGGCAGCATAACCCAATCCATAAAGTCCCCTGCTGTCGGCCGGTGCTACTACCCCGCTGAAATCATAGCCGATCTTTTTTGCAGATGCCTCGACTTCCTGTGCGATAAAGCCGGTAGAAACCTTTTTCTCTTTTTGCTGAATAGCCGTCTTTTCCTCCGACGTGACCTCTTTGACCTTCCCGTCCGCACCGGTGACAGGCGTCGGTTGGAGGAACGAATAAAGACCGGTGACGTCGACATTATAAGTGACGGGTCTTAGCAGCATGATGAATTCCAGGCCGGGTACATTTTCCTTGACATTCTTTTTAAACCGAACGTCGGAGGGATAGACCACCCATCCGGATGTAGCGTAGCCGCCGATGCTGGTTACACTGGGGTTGCCGATCACAGCCTGGTTGCTTGCCGTATTATACGCGTTGTACCCGATCGCTATAGCATTTGTCAGGCCTGGATAGGACACCGTCGGCCCGGCATTGCTGCCGACAAATACATTTTGCGATCCTGTTGTATTATAATTACCCGCATTGGCTCCGACGCCGACATCGTCTGCGCCGGTACTTGTGTTCAAAAGCGCGTCAAACCCCATTGCCGTGTTGTTGCCGCCGGTACTGCCGAGCAGCGCCTGGAACCCCAAAGCAGAATTATTGCTTGATCCGTTTGTGCTTCCGAGTGAAGCATAACCCACAGCCGTGTTATAGTTGCCGGTGGTATTGAACTTCAGCGCATTGACCCCAATGCCGATATTCTGGCTGCCGGTGGAATTGTTGTATAGCGCGCTGTTCCCCATCGCTATATTGGAAGACCCCGTCGTATTCAGATAGGCGGAGTATTGTCCAAAGGCAATATTATCCGATCCTGAAGTATTGGAATACAATGCCCGGTCGCCCATGACGCAGTTGTTATTCCCATTGATGTTGGAAAAAAGGGCGAAACTTCCGAAAGCATTGTTGTGGATACCGGTCGTGTTGACCTGGAGCGCATTGACGCCAAACGCATTGTTCTCATACCCTGTGGTATTGTGGTACATCGCCAGTGATCCTATGGCCGTGTTGGACGAACCCGTAGTATTGGCATAAAGGGTTTCAATGCCGACGCCGGTATTCGTGTTCCCCGAGCTGTTTTGCGGCAGGCTTAGATAACCCACCGCTACATTGGCATACCCGGTGGTATTCTGTTGAAGCGCATACATGCCAAACGCCGAATTCTGTTTGGATAAAATGTTCGTAGAGCTGTTCGTATACAGCCCGAAAGAGGTATTCGAATTGGACACGTCGATGTATCCCGCCCACGAGTTACCGACTTTGAAGACCAGGCTTTGCGAATTGGTAGTCCCCAGGAATTGCCCCGAACTGATAGAGTTGCCAGAGAGCGACCATTGCGCGTTGAGAGAAAGAAGTGCCATCAGATGGCAGGCTGCAAGTAAAAGTCCCTTTTTCATGGAAAAAATTTACGGTTAATGATAAAAAATATACTTTACACGGGACTGTTAGGAGGAGATGGTACTAAATACTCGATCAAAAATAGCAGTAATTTTAACGAAAAGAAATCTGCGAGAGGGTAAATGAATAGATTTTCGGTTGACCGAAAAAGAAAATCGGTTGACCGCATTTGGCTAGGCGTAATATTAAATCGCTTTTTAAAGGCAAAACCATTTTAATTAAAGGACTGTCTGAACTCCAAAGGCGACAGGTTGGTTTTCGTCCTGAACAGCTTACTGAACGACTGCGAATGTTCAAACCCTAGTTCATACGCAATTTCGCTTACCGATAAATTGGTAGCGGATAATTTTTCCTTTGCTATAGCAATCAGCTTTTCGTGTATGTGTTGCTGAGTGGTCAGGCCAGTTTTTACCAGGTCATGGTACTCCTGCTGAATGTTCTGCAGCGTGCTTATGATCGTTGCATCTTCTTTTTCCGAAAGGAACAAGGCTTAATTTACCGAATAGTCAAAATACTCGTATTGTTTTATTACTTTGGCCAAAGGCGTGTTCCAAAGAAAATCAGGATGAACGAGAAGTATCCATCCTGAATGCTTTCTTGCTGCATCCTTAACGACTTCAATGCTGAAAACCTGGCCGGGAGAAATAAAGAACATGATCCCTTCATCAAAATCGCATTGCTGCTGCCCGTATTATTATCAGTCGAATGTTTAATGGAACTATGATCTATCAGGCTGATCAAAGGATGTTCGGGTTTGGGTAATCCCCTAAGCCGATGAAATTCGCTGATTGTTTTAATCCGCTGAAGTTGCTAATTTGCCATATCAAATATATTCATTTTAACATTCAAGCCGGAAAGTAACGATCGAGTCCCTCGCCTTGTATACCGACAGGCCCTTTTCGCGCGCAATGTTGCCACCCGATGTAGCCAATTCTACTTTTGTTGTAGTCAAAAACGGAAAAAGTCGTATTTTAATGATGATCAAAACTCATATACCATGCATATCGCCAGATCGATCCTGATCATTTGCTTCTTGTGCAGAGGCTTTGCACCTTATGCCCAAAACAGCACTTTATGGAACAATAAAAAATGTGCGGTTGCTCTCACGTACGATGATGCATTGAATATTCACCTGGATAAGGTCATTCCGGCACTGGATTCAATGGGATTTAAAGGTACTTTCTACCTGATCGGTTCCTCAGATGCTTTCACCAAACGTATTCCGGAATGGAGACGGGCAGCAGCTAAAGGGCATGAACTGGGGAATCATACCATGTATCACCCATGTTATGGAAAGCGGCCGGGCCGCGAATGGGTGAATCCCGATTATGATCTGAATAATTATACTATGAGGCGGATGACAGATGAAATAAAAATGAACAGCGCTTTGCTGGAAGCTACGGACGGCAAAACAAAAAGAACGCTGGCCTGTCCCTGCGGTGATACAAAGATTGGGGATTCATCCTACCTGTACAAGGTGAGAAATAATTTTATTGCTGTAAGGGATGGCACGCCGGACGCGAACGATGTAAATAGTTTTGGCGGGGTGGCGATCCAATGGATGGCGCCAAGCGGAAGTTCAGGCGATCAGCTGATCGCAGCTGTGAAAAGGGCGATGGAAAGCAATGCATTGCTGGTCTTCGTTTTTCATGGAGTGGGAGGAGACCATTCCATCAATATTTCTTCGGAAGCGCACCGTGAATTGTTGCGATTTCTAAAACAAAACGAATCGCAGGTGTGGGTGGCGCCGTTTATTGATATAGCTGAATATATAAAAAGAGGGCGCTGAGATTAATTTATCTTTTTAACATTGAGCGCATTCAACCCCCTGGGGCCATTCTCTACTTCAAATGTTACTTTTTCATTTTCCTTTATCCTTTCAGATAGCTGGTTTACATGCATAAATACGCTTTCCTGCGATTGCATGTCCTTGATAAACCCAAAACCCTTCGCCTCGTTAAAGAACGTAACTACTCCTGTCCTTATCAGGTCAGCGGGGTTGCCTTCTACAGCTTTAGGTGTGCTTATCTGCATATCTTCCGCTCTTACCTTTTTCCTGTTACGTATATCGGGGGGAGTGGCTGATATATTGCCATTTTCATCTACATAGGCGATCATCTCTTCAAGGGTTTTTCCCTTGCTGTTTTTGGCCTTGCGTTCTTCCATCTTTTCCCGCTTGTCCTGGCGCTTTTTCGCCTTTTTCTTATTTCTTTCCTTTTTACCTATAGTTTCTCCGGAATTTCCCATTAAACTTTTTAATATTTGATATCCAGTGAAGATACGCTAAAGATCCCACGAAGAGCTTTTTTTCTTACAGAAGGGCGTATAAGACCGTAAATTTGCCCGGGAGGCAAAGTTTACTATGGCTGAAGAACAACCAGTTCTGACTTCGGAAATAAATTATTCCCCAACAGCGATCCTGCAGCTTTTCAACAATGCGCTTACCCCGCCGGCAACAAAAAAAATGCTGCAGCTCAGGGGCATATACCAGCAGGGGAAAGGAATGGCCTATGGCGGATTTTTCTATGATACACTCCGGGATGAGACGACGGATGCACAGCTAACGCTGATCGTACCAGGGTTGATACGTTCCGCCCTGAAGCCGGGAAAGACCATTGAATTCTGGGGATTTATCACCCGGCGCGTGGTCCCCGCCGGCGGGCGGATCGAGATCCATGTAAACCTCTCACAGTTGGTGGCCCAGGTGGCCAACAGACATTCTGAAAAAGAAGTGCAGATGCTGGAGATCCTGCAGCAGAAGGCAGCCATGGGCTACCGGGACGTAGATGCCTTGATAAAGTCGCGGATCGTGCAGGAGCAACGTATCAGTATCACCATTTTGATCGGCAAAACAGCCATTATAGACGCGGATATTAAGCACAGTCTGGAAGAGGCCATTGGCTTCTTCGACCTGCGGTTCCAAAGGATCGGACTGTCCTCGGAAACAGAGATCACAGCCGCATTAGATCGATTGAATGACACAGGGATGCAGGATATCCTTGTTATTGCCCGGGGAGGAGGGGAAAATATGGAGATCTTCAACAATACGGCTATTGCAGCTTATTGCCTGAAGCTGGCCCCCCTGCTGGTGACGGCCATTGGACACAAAGAAGACACCAGCCTGGTACAACAAGTGGCGGACAAAGCCTTTATCACACCTACGGCCCTTGGGCAATATTTACGGGCGATCTATAATGACACTGTCGCCGCGATCGAAAATTCCAGGGCAAAATATACCGAGCTGATCAGGAGCCAGTATGAAGCAACTTACGGTTCACAGGTGAAGAACATGCAAACGCAGGTTCAGACATTAAAAGAACTAAGCGAGAAGGAAACGGGCCTGCATAAAGAAGAGGTAAAAATGATCCAGCAGCAGCTGACGATGCTGAACCTGCAAAAATCAGAGATGGAATATAATTCCCGGCAGGCCAGGGAAACAGCCCAATTACTGGAAGATAAGGCCAATGACCTGGAATTGGCTATCCGCAGGCTGAAACACCAACGATGGCGTTGGCTGTTCCTAGCAATAGTTCTGGGGTTATTGTTGGGATGGCTGTTGGGGAAAAAGTAGCTGGTATAACATTTGCAAGGATGCCAATGGCTTTTAATAGGATATTGGATTTTAGCAACGGCCCGGATGTCTATCCGGGCTCTTTTTACACATTATTCCCCATGCCAGGGTTTGTCCCGATCTCCCCTCCATATTGACATATTTGCCGCCCCCATCATTTAAGGTTCTTTTGTAAGTTTGTTGCTCAAGTCCAAAAACACCGACTTTTATGCAACCAACCAAAAAGGCAGCTATCAGCTTTATATTCATCACTTTACTGATAGATGTAATGGGCTGGGGCCTCATCATCCCCGTGATGGCCGACCTGATCTCGCAGTTAAAAGGCATACCTGTCAACCAGGCCAGTACTTACGGAGCCTTGCTGCTCTCCGTCTTTGCCATCACGCAATTCTTATTTGCGCCGGTGATAGGTAATCTCAGCGACCGGTTTGGCCGCAGGCCAGTACTGCTGTCTTCTTTATTGGGCTTTGGCATCGATTATATCATCCTGGCATTGGCCCCGGCATATGGATGGCTGTTCATCGGCCGTGTGATCGCTGGTGTTACAGGGGCCAGCTTTACCACTGCCACCGCATATATTGCCGATGTTAGCACAGATGAAACCTCCAGGGCAAAGAATTTTGGCCTCATCGGGGCCGCTTTTGGTTTGGGCTTTGTGCTCGGGCCTGCGCTGGGAGCTTTCCTGTCCACCTGGGGGATCAGGGCCCCCTTTTATGCTGCTGCCGCCCTTTGTTTGCTCAACTGCCTGTACGGATATTTTTTATTGCCTGAATCTTTAAGCAAGGAAAACCGCAGACCCTTCGAATGGCGCCGCGCCAACCCTTTTGGCTCTCTGAAATTTTTAGGGTCGCATCCGGAGATCGGTGGATTGGCATTCAGCTTTTTCCTGATCTATCTTGGCGCCCAGGCGGTACAGGGCAACTGGAACTTCTTCACGATCTACCGCTTCCACTGGAGTGAAAAAACGGTGGGCATCTCCCTGACAGTAGTGGGGGTGCTGGTCGGCGCCGTACAGGCTGGACTGACGAGGGTCATCAACCCGAAGATCGGGAATGAAAAAAGCATTTACCTAGGGCTTTCCCTCTACACATTGGGGCTGGTACTGTTTGCGCTTGCCACACAGGGATGGATGATGTTCGCTTTTTTGGTACCTTATTGCCTGGGAGGGATCTGCGGCCCTTCGCTGCAATCCGTCATATCAGGTCATGTATCCCCCTCCCATCAGGGTGAGCTGCAAGGGTCCCTGACAAGCCTGATGAGCCTGACAACCATCATTGGCCCGCTGATCATGAGCGGCACTTTTGCCTATTTCACCAGCAATAAAGCACCGTTCTATTTCCCGGGTATGCACTTCCTGATCGGAGCTGTCTGCATGTTGCTGAGCATTGTTATTACCAAAAAGGTCCTGGGCAGGGAAAATAAGTCACCTAAGCAGTTTCCGGCTCAGCCAGTGACTGAGTAACGCACCGCCGGTGCCTGCAATGGCGGCCCCAATTAGGAAATGTTTATGGTGGTCCGGGTTTTGATTGCACACATTAAAACTCCCCATTATGAACAAGGACAAACAAAAGCCTAAAGACAAAGAGGACGATCCTGTAAAAAGAGGGCAGGAAGCCATCAGGATGCAAGTGAAGATCAGCGGCAAGTCAAAGAAAGAGGCAGAAGAAGATCAAAAAAAGGATGCTGAGAATTGGCGGAATGAAGGATAAAAAAGCCCGGATCATCCGATCCGGGCCCTGTAATTTTTATATGAACCCTATTCGGGTAAAAGCACCAGCCTGATCAGGTTGTTGCCCTTCAGATATCGGTCAGCTGCCTGCTGAAGCGCCTGAACAGTCACCTTGTCCAGGTCCTCTTTCTGATGTAGCACATCGTCGACATGCTCATTATTCTGGTATTGAGAAGACAGGTAATGCAGCCAGAAACCATTTGTTTTATCCGCCGTCTCGAACGAGCGGAGGGTCTCCGCCTTATACTTCTCCAGGTTGACGGGCAAGGGACCCGCCTTCCTAAGCTTGTCAATCTCATCGAGCGCCGAAGCAATAAGCTTGTCCACGTTCTGTGGCGCACATCCGAATGCCACCGTCAAAGCATACCGGGAAGTTGGATACTTTGCAAAATTCACGGAGGCATTGGGACTATAAACGCCTCCCTCATCTTCCCGCAGACGTTCCAGCAGTCTGATCTCCAACACTTCCGCCAGTGCCTGCAGCAAGTCGTTGTTCTCATTGCTGAAAGTATACTCGCCGCTGAGGACCAGGCGTACGGTAGCTTTGGGCTCCTTCCCTTTATGTACGTTCTTTGTGATCACACCGGCGGGAATATGAATACCCCGGTCCTTTGCCTGCTGGTTGAGATGAGTGGCCGGCAATGCCCCAAGATATTGTTCCAGTAAAGGTCTGACGGCGGCAGTATCGATGCTGCCGACAAAGAGAAAGGTAAAGCCGGATGCGTCGGAGAAGCGCTCTTTATAGATAGCGTACGACTTATCAAGGTCGATCTGATCCAGCTTCGCCACCGTAGGTCCTGTTGCCCTGCTGTTGTAATTGCTCAGCACGGCGCTGACAGAGTCCGAAAATACGCTGTTGGGATCGTTGGCACGGTTTGCCAGCCCAGCCTTACTGCGCGAAATGATATTACTGAAAATGCCGGTGTCTTTTCTTGGAGCCGTAAAATAAAGGTAGATCAGCTGCAAGGCCGTCTCCAGGTCTTTGGGAACAGCGCCGCCATTGATGCCCTGTGTCCTGTCTCCTATGTACGGTTGCACAGATACCTGTTTGCCGGAAAGATATTTGCCCAGCTGTATGAGATTAAAATCTCCGGCGCCACCATTGTTGATAATGACCGCAGCGTTGGCTGCGGATTGAAAATCAGCATCATCGTACAGGGAGCTGCCGCCCGGTGCGAAGGCCGTAAAGAGCACCTCGTCATTCTTGAAATCAGTGGGCTTTAAAATGACCCTGACACCATTGCTCAATGTCATTTCTGCTATCCCCAGGGCTTTGTTTTGCTTTACATCAACTACCTTCCCCGGGGCAGGTTTGACGGCCAGCAGCTGATCATCCTTCACATCGTCCGTATAACCCGTCAGCTTTTCTTCCTCCACTTCTTTCAGCCAGCTATTTACGGTAGCCTGGTCAGGCAAACCCGCTTTCTCTTTTTCCGGCGCCAGGATCAGGATATCCCTGTCGGTGGTCCTGATGTATTCCTTTGCCAATGCATTTACTTCGGCGAGCGTGATCGTCGGCAGGTCTTCCTTTACAAGAGCATATTCCTTGTCAATACCCGGGGCAGCCTCTCCCTTTAGGAAATATCGCTGGTATTCGTCTACATAGCTCTGCGAGTTGGTCTTACCCTTTTCCTTAACCGAAGACTCCATGTTGCTCATATAATTTTGACTGGCTCTGCTCAGCTCCGGCTGTGTAAAGCCAAAGCGACCGACACGGACGGCTTCACGCCAAACCGCTTTAAATCCGCTCTCCAGCTGTCCGGGTTTCGCTGCGACATTGGCGTCAAAGATGCTAAGGCCTCCCAGGAAATCCTCAATACCCGCGCCCGCCTGTATGAATGGAGGGTTGGCCTGCTGCCCCAGCTCGCTGTAGCGCTGGCTCAGCATCTGGTTGAATAACTGCCTGATAATGGCGTTCCGGTATTCAGCCGCCGTCCTCAGCTCCGTACCTGCATGCTTGATCACCACTTCAGCAACCGTCGACGGCATTTCCGGATCTGTGACAGCAATGAACTGGTTTTTTCCCGTCAGGTCGATACGATACTTTGGCCTGGGTTTTTCTCCGGCAGGGTTCTTCAGGTCCGCAAATTTCTTCCTGATCAGCTGTTCTATCGAATCCACATTGATATCCCCTACCACGATCAGCGCCTGCAGATCGGGACGATACCAGTCATGGTAGAATCGGCGGATCGTGACGGGCTTGAAATTATTCAGGACGGAGTCGGTGCCGATGGGAATACGGTCAGCATATCGCGAGTGGTTCAGCAGCTGGGGCCAGTATTTTTGCTGCATGCGCTCCTGGGCGCCCTTCCCAAGGCGCTTTTCTTCCAGCACGACACCTCGTTCCTTATCGATCTCCGTGGGGTCCAGGGAGGCTTCCTGCGCCCAATCACGCATGATCTGGAAGCCATGTTGAAGAAGATCGGCATCGTCCGATGGCAGGGGTAGCTGGTACACTGTCTCATCGAAGGATGTGTAAGCATTCAGATCCGCACCAAACCGTACACCCGATCTTTGCAAATAATTAACTAATTCATTTTTGGGAAAATGGGTAGTACCGTTGAAGCTCATGTGCTCCATGAAATGGGCCAGTCCCCGCTGGTCATCCGCTTCCAGCACAGAACCTGCTTTATTTACAAGATATAGTACCACCCTGCTTTTGGGCTCCGTATTACGACGGACGAAATAGGTAAATCCATTGACCAACCGGCCTGTGCGAACGACAGGATCGAGGGGCAGCGGTTTTTCACCTGCAGCTTTTTTTTGTTGTGCTGCAACAGTAAGGGATAGTAAGGGGCAAAGGATCATAACGGCGGATGCGATGATTGACCTTTTCCATCGACGCCACCGGGGTGTTGAATGCATATTTTAAGTTTTGCGCAAATTATAAAGAATTTCATGCGCAGCCTCGCCACTGATCATCTTCTTTGATTATTCTTCACTCTGCAGATCTTCCACGATCTTTTTCAGCTCCGCGAGATGTCTGCCATATCGGCTGTGGAGATGCAGCTTTAGAATGAACATGACGACTATCTGGGCGCCGGCCAGCATAGCGAAAACAAGCAACAGCGAAGTTGATCCCAGGTCCAGGCTGCCTCCGGCAACGATCAGGACGATCAGGGGCACAGCGCAAAAATTAAAGGTTTTGTAGATCTCGATATTAAGCTCCAGCTCATAAGCGATCTTATTAATACCCTGCTTCAGCGTCAGATCACATCTGCCAATGGCTTTATAAAAAAGGGAGAACCGGAAAAAATAATACACAGTCTGGATGATAAGTATGAATATGGCCACTGCTGCTATATATAATGACAAAGTATTCTTCGGAGTAATGACGAACACGAAGATGAGAATAATAAGCCCCCCTATTTGTGCGATCAGCTCCCTTCGCATATTCTTCCTTATCTCTGTAACGGCAGATGAAGCAGCACCTGTAGGTACAGCCTTCATCGTCAAACCGGCGTCGCTTATCCTGTCATTTGCCCAGGCATCTTTCAGATCGTCAAAATTCATAACCCATGGTTTTAATAATGTACTTTAATTTATCTTTTGTTCTGTTCAGCCGCACCCGTACATTCAGGGGGGTGATACCCAGTACGGCGGCAATCTCCTTTCCGGATTGCCCTTCCATATAGAGAAAGATCAACGCCTTCTCCACTTTATTGAGTTTTTGTACGGCCTGATAGAAGATCTGCAGCATATCATCTTTCTCATGGACAATATGCAGTTCCTCCGGAAGATCAGTATAAGGGGTAATGGTAAAAGCATCCTGCCGACGCCGCTCCTTTTTAAAGAAGACGATCGCTGTATTGAATGCCACACGGTACATCCAGGAACTGAACTGACTGTCACCCCGGAAGGAATCATAAGATAGCCATAGCTGCAGCAGGATCTCCTGCAAAAGGTCATGCCTGTCTTCCGCATCATCCTGGTAGATGCGGCATATTTTGTACAGGATGCCTTTATGCACCTCCATCTGCCGTAAAAAAAGCGTTTCTTTTGTATCCATGGTGCTACCGGTGCCGATGCTCATATGCTTCGATGGCCTTTTTCAGGGCAATGCTTGTTTCGTCTTCCTTCGTGAGCAGGAACCCTTCATTTCCTTCTTTTAGCCACTGGCCTTCTCTTGTTCTTAAAAGACGGTAGCATTCCTGTCCTCCCATTTTGACTATATACCCTATACGTACCTCCTTCCTTCGAAACAGGTGGAAAATGTTGGCTGATTTGCGAATGATCCTGCCTGTTCTTACCTCCGCCTTGCCTGCATCGGGAAGATCAATGGTAAAATACCCCATAAGTGCAATTAAGTGTTTGAAGATCTTGTTTTCTCCGGGTAAGTATCCGGGCCAGCGGTTTTGTTACATCAAATTTTACGGTAAATTTGGCTCTATGCCAAATAAAAGATTAGCAGGACTTGTCAGCATACTATTCGTCATGATCGTTTGGGGAAGCTCGTTCGCCGTCACCAAGGTCATCGTCAACGTTGTCCCTCCTTTAACGCTGGCATTTTACAGGTGTAGTATCGGCGCCCTTACCTTGTTGAGTATATTTTTCATCAGTAAAGGGCGGTCGGCTGGCCGGCATCTTACTGATATACCCTGGGGAGTGATCATCCTTTTAGGATTTACGGGCGTAACGGTGTTCTATATCTTCTTTAATCTATCAGTTCGGATGACCTCTGCTTCCGTGGGCGCGCTGCTGCAGGGGTTTATCCCGGTATGTATCGCAGTGCTTGCAGCCATCTTTCTGAAGGAAACCCTTTCCGTAAAACAGGTGTTCGGGATCATCATATCAGTCACAGGGGTGATATTCATCGGGTTCTTATCATCCGATAGAAGCAGTAAGGGTAACAGTATTACAGGCAATGTGCTGATGATCATTGCCGTCATTGCATGGGGCGTTTATACCATCATTTCAAAAAAAGTGGCGGACAGGGACCCTTTGCTTATCACCAGTCTCTGCACGTTGGCCGGCTCGGCGTTATTGCTGCCGGCCGCAGTATACGAGAATTGGGGTACAGGATGGCCCTCCGTGTCTTTTTCAGGATGGCTGGCTATTCTTTTCCTGGGTGCCCTGGCTTCGGGCATTTGTTATTTATTATACAACAAGTCCCTTCAATTATTAACTGCCGCCGAGGTAGGGAATTTTATCAATCTCGACCCCCTGGTGGGGTTTATCATAGCATTGGCATTTTTACACGAAAGCGTTAGTATGCTGCAGATCATCGGGGCGGTGCTTGTTGTTGTGGGTATTGTCTTAAGTACAGGACCTTCGCCCGCTGAAAAAAGCTCTGCTGATCCAGTTTCTCTTCCACCTCCATGATCGCTTTCATCAGGTTGTTCCGCGTATCAGTGAATTCGGCAATGGCCGTCGTCATGATATCCCAGACTGGCTTCATTTTTCCGATCAGTTCCTTTCCCTTTTCCGTCAGCTGGAGCAATCTTTTCCGCTCGTCGATCTTGTCCTTTCGGGAACGGATCAACTTTTGCTTTTCCAGCTCCTTCAGCAGGCTGATCGTGGAAGGATGAGTATACCCTATCTCCGACGCTATCTCAACGACGCTCAACAAAGGTTTGAAGTGCAAGGTATAGATCACGGGAAACCATTTGGGCTCAAACTCGATACCGTAGGCTTTATAGATCAGGGCGCCATCCTTACGCAATCTTTCGCTGAGGCGCTGGAGCCTGGTGGAAATAGCCAGTAACCCTGATTCATCTATGACATTCATGATGCTATTGTTGATTGACAAGATGTAAATGATAAAATACGTCGTCTGCTGGCATCAGGGGGAAATAAGCCGGTAATTCCGCCTTCTCCAGCCGGTGAAATCCATTGCGCTCATAAAAACGGTGTGCCGCCTTGAGGACATTCACCGTCCCCAGATAGAGTTCGGTGATCCCCTGGTTCCCGCAGTATGCCACCATCGTTTCGAACAATCGTAGCGCTATGCCAAATTCCTTGCCCCGAAACTCTTTCCTTACAAACATCTTGCGGATAGCGCCGGCCTGGTGCCCTATCGCAATAAGCGCGATAGTCCCCACCAGCTGCCCTTCGCTGAATGCACCCCAGAAGCCACCGCCCGGAACTATATAAAAGCTTTCAATGTCCAGCAAGTCCGATTGCTGTGCAAGGGTCACAGGTACATTGAACTCAATTTGCTGGATAGGCAAAATAAGATCCACGATCCTGTCGCAGTACGTATTGTCAAGAGGTCGTATTAGCATATGATACAAAACTACGTAGTTAACTACATATATGCAAATATTTTTAAGACCTCCATTTAAAAGATCGTGCATCAATAGCCCGCATAGTGCAGAGCACTCCATCCAAATGATCGTATTCGTGCTGCATCAGCTCAGACAGATCATCTGTCATATCCCATTGTTGCGGCTGCCAGTCCTCATCCAGGTACCTGATGGTCAGCGCACGATGCCTTTTTACTTTCACCAGCAGTTGGGGAAAGCTCATACAGTCATCCCACAATTCAAACAATTCGTCACTGAGATTCACCAACTCAGGGTTGATGAAAACGACAGGCCTGTCGATATTCATATAGATCAGCCGCTTCATGATACCCAGCTGCGGCGCTGCAATAGCCCTTCCAAAATGATAGCGGGCCTTTACTTCTTTCATTACATTATCCAGATCTGCAACCCAGTCTTTCACCTGCGACGACTCGGACGGCAGAATGGGATCGCACTTCTCATACAAGCGCGGGTCGCCCAGCAATAATAGATCTTTTAGCGTTTTCATTTCCTTGTATTGTCATATGGCTGCATTCGTCTCAACGGGAGCGACCTTACTCCTATGCATATTCCCCCAGTCGGACATAGCACTGAACATCGCTTTCATGGTCTGGCCCAGCGGTGTCAGCTGATATTCCACCCGGGGCGGAACTTCGGCATATACATGACGTTGCACGATCTGGTCTTTCTCCAATTCCCTTAACTGCGCCACGAGCATACGCTCCGATATGCCTTCGATGGATTTCTTCAGCTCGCCATATCTCATCGGACCAAAAAGCAACCTGCATAATATGGCAGGCTTCCATCTCCCTCCTATGATATCAAGGGTATGCGCCATCCCGCAGCTGGCGTTGATCTGTTGCTGATTCAAAGCGTTGGTAGAGTTGTCCTTTCTCATTTCTTACTTTTTTGTTAGTACCTAACAATTTGCTGCTTACTTACAAATATAAACCATTGACACTAGCTTTGTGTTTAAATAAAAAAAACACGATGAGTAAAAGATTAGTAAATAAGATCGCGTTGGTCACAGGCGGCAGCCGTGGCATCGGTGCTGCCATCACCAGGCGACTCGCGGACGAAGGCGCCAAGGTAGCGTTCACTTATGTCCGCTCTTCCGAAAAGGCCGAAGCGCTGGCCGCCGAAATAAACGCAGCCGGAGGGCATGCCATTGCTATCGCAGCCGACAGCGCGAACCCCGGGCAAGTGACCGACGCGGTCAACAAGACCGTCTCCGCATTTGGCGGTATTGATATTCTGGTCAACAATGCCGGCATTTACTTCGGCAAAGCGTTCGAAGAACATAGTCTGGAAGATTATGAACAAATGATGGCCGTGAATGTTCGCGCCGTATATGTTGCGGCCCTGGCAGCAGTGAAGCATATTTCCACAGGCGGCCGCATTATCACTATAGGGAGCAATATGGCTGACAATGCCGTGGGTCCGCAAACCACCTTATATACTATGAGCAAGTCCGCGCTGCAGGGATTCACGAGAGGTCTGGCCAGGGACCTTGGCAGCAAAAAGGTCACCGTAAATGTAATACAACCCGGTCCGATCGACACGGATATGAACCCTTCGGATGGTGCGTTCGCCGATTTTATCAGGACGAGGCTGCCGCTGTCCGATTATGGGACGGGAGAAGATGTGGGAGGATTGGTGGCTTTCCTGGCAAGTGAGGAGGGAAAATATATCACGGGCGCCGCCCTTACCATTGACGGTGGGTTCAATGCGTAAAATAAAGCGTCTTTCCGGTAAACGGGTTACATTTTTTTAGAAGACCCGTTTCCCGGAGATTTTTTCTCCGACCGGTAGGCGGAAGGTATCCTATTGAACTCCATCTTGAAGTATTGCGTAAAATATTTAGGGTTATTGAATCCTACTGTATATGCGATCTCGGCAACCGTGAGCTGGCTTTTCTCCAGCAGCTCGGCCGCCCTTTTCAAACGGATGTGACGGATCAGTTCCACGGGCGTCTTACCTGTGAGGAGCAGCAGTCGCTTGTAAAACGTGCTCCGGCTGGCATGGAACTGCATGCTCAGCTCCCCGACTGAAAAATCCGGGTTGCCCATGTTCTTTTCGATCTGCTCCAGCACATCCTGCATAAAGGCGTCATCGGCAGAAGCGATCTCCACCGGTACGGGTTGGGCCTGCACCTGCCGTTGATAGGTCTTTTTAATGATATCGTTGTAATCCAGGGCATTCCTGATCTTCGACAGCAGAACTTCGAAATTGAACGGCTTGGTGATATAATCATTGGCCCCCGTTTGTAATCCTCGCAGCTCACTTCCCTCGCCGGTCATCGCCGTCAGCAGTATGATGGGGATCTGCCTCGTCCGCTCATCCGACCGGACCTTTTCACAAAGCTGCATGCCATCCATGACAGGCATACTGACGTCGCTGACCACAAGATGCGGATGGGCGGCAAGCACTTTCCGCCATCCCTCTTTTCCATCCGAAGCTTCGATGATCCTGTAAAACGCACGAAGGTTGTCCTTCAAATAGAATCGGAAATCTTCATTGTCCTCGATGATGAGGATCGTGCGTTTGTTGGAGCTCTCCTGTGCTTCCTCGGCAATGCCTTTAAGGGCTGCCGTCACGCCTCTCGTCTCCACCGTCGCATCTGCCGTCACAGGCTCGGGCAGCAACCCGGCCTTCTGGATGGGTATTTCTTTAAAAGGCAGGCTTACGATAAAACAACTGCCCTTATTCAATTCGCTCTCGACTGACAGATGGCCATGATGCATTCTTACAAACTCCTGTGTGATGGACAGTCCGATGCCACTGCCCTGGTTCAGGATGGTGTCAGGAACGTCACTCTGGAAAAACCTGTCGAAGATCTTTTCCTGTTTGTCCGGCGCAATGCCGATGCCTGTATCTTTTATCTTAATGGACAAGAGCACATCCTCCTCCCTGCATTCTGTCTCCAGGGTTACGCTCACCACCCCATTTTCCGGCGTGAACTTAAATGCGTTTGACAAAAGATTAAAGAGGATCCGCTCCATCTTATCGTGATCGAACAGCGTCACCAGCGATCTGCGATCCTCATGGTAAGAGAATGATATGTTCTTTTTTTCAGCCAGGTCGATAAAAGAACCATAAATGTCCCTGATAAACCGCACGACATCTCCCTGGCGGATATGAAGCTTCAATTCATTCACCTCCATTTTCCGGAAGTCCAGCAGCTGGTTGACAAGGTGCAGGAGCCGCCGTGCATTCCGGCGGATCATTTCATACTGCCGCCGCGGGTCGCCTTGAACAGGCTGGTCCAGCAGTTTGTCCACAGGTGCAAGGATCAATGACAACGGCGTCCTCAGCTCATGGCTCATATTGGTGAAGAACCTGATCTTCATGAGATCGATCTCATGCATACGCCGGGTCTCTCTCCGCTCCTGTTCCAGCGCAAATCGCATTTTCGCCCTTTGTAAGACCATTCTCCGGGCCAGGAACAAACTGCCGGCAAACAAAAGAAAATAGACAAAATAAGCAAGCGGTGTTTTCCAGAAAGGCGGCAGCACAATGATCTTTAAAGTAGCTTCCTGGTCATACCATTCCCCATCCTCATCGGAAGCCTTCACCCGGAAAAGATATTCCCCTGCATCGAGATTGGTATAGGTGGCCTTACGTATCTTACCGTCCGTCGTGAGCCAGTTCCTGGAAAAGCCCTCCAGGGTGTATGTATATTTATTTCTGGCATTATAGATAAATCCCAGCGAAGCAAACTCGATGGAAAAGACCTTATCCTTATAATGTAAGGTGATGGCATTCGTCTCTGAAATGGCTTTTTTCAGAATGACATGGCCTCCCGTCGTATCGCCGACATGCACGGGCTTATTGAAGATCTCCAGGCCGGTGAATGCAATAGGTGGCGTCTTTCCCGTGGGAACGATGTCCCCGGGATTGAAAATATTGAACCCATTGGATCCACCGAAGATCAGCAGTCCATCCTTTGTAGCCAGGCCGGCCCTTTCATTGAATTCCCTGCCCTGCAGTCCATCCTGCTCATGAAAGTTCCTGCACAGGACATGAAAGGCGGGGCTATCTTTCCCCCTCGTCAGCTGGATCCTGGACAGACCATTGGGCGTGCTGATCCACAGATCATGCCGGCTGTCTTCCTGAATGCTGCGGATAGTGTTGTCGGGGAGGCCGTCCTCCACGGTAAAAGATTGGAATGTTTTTTTATCAGGGTCAAAAACGTTCAGTCCCTCTCTTGTCGCCGCCCACATTTGCTGCCGGCTGTCCCTAAAAAGTAAAATGACATTGTCCGAGCTAAGGCGGTTGCTGTCCGTGGAATAATGATGAAAGCGTCCCGTGTTCTTCTCCAGCACGTCGATGCCATACCCGGTGGCCACCCAGAGGTTCTTATGGGCATCCTCCGTAATACACGAGACATATCCATTGCGGATCGAACCCGGCCGGGAATATTTATAGTGATAGAACTTATTCTCCCGCCGGTCCAGCCTGTCCATTCCTTCAGCCAGCGTACCTATCCACAGTTGCCTATCCGAATCCTCGTAAATGTACATTATCCTGTCCTCGGCCAGGCTGTTGGTATCCTTGTCATCATGCCTGTAATGGACAAACCGCTGGCCATCGAAGCAGTCTAATCCTCCAAAATAAGTTCCTATCCACAACTTGTTATCTTTGTCCAGCAGCAGGTTTACAACAATATTATTGGACAGGCTGTTCTTATTTCGCTCATCATGGAGGTATTGTGAAAAGGTATTTGTCTTCCGGTCGAAATAAATAAGACCACCACCATTGGAAGCGATCCAGATATTGCCTGCGGCGTCCTCCACAAAGTTGTTGACGTCATCGAAGCTCAGGCTGCCCCGCCTGTGAGGATCATGCCGGTATTGCGGGAATTGGAACTTGCTCTGGTGATAATAGCTGATCCCGCTCTTGAATGTTCCCACCCACATCGTGCCCAGGTTATCCCTGAACAGGGAAGTGGTGCTGTTCTCCGAAATGCTTTTTCCGTCGTCCTCAATGTGGGCGACGTACTTCACGGAAAAATCCCGTTTGTCAATGATATTGACTCCGCCATGGTCCGTTGCCAGCCAGATCAGGCCTTTGCCATCCTGCAAAGCGCTGTAGATGACATTGTTGTTCAGCCGCTTTTCGCCGGCATCCAGGGCAAAATGCCTTAGTTCCCGCGTAGCAGGATGATAATAATAGGTGCCTTTGAATACCCCGCTGGAGTAGATCCAAAGATCATCCTGGCCATCTATATAGATACCGGCGTGGGTATGATCGTTCCCAAACTCCATTTTCAGCATCTCTGTCCGGTAAACGACCTTATGCTCCCTGCTATCGACTTTTTCCAACAGACCATTCTCATGGACGACCCAAAGGTCTCCGTTGCTGTCTTGTTTCGCGCCGGCGATCGGGGCGGTGGAAAGCGCCAAAGGATCGGTGCCTCCCGGCCTGAGGGCCATGACCTTGCCGCCCGGCAAATAATGGTACAACCCCTGGTCCCTGTAGACAAACCAAAATCCGGACTTCCCGTTCACAATATTTATCAACCAGGATTCGGGCAGGCCACGTTTTCTCAGATACCCGAGATAGTCCCCGTCAAACTGGTCCAGGGCAAAATCGTAGATATTAAACCGCCCGGCCCTGGCATCTACCCACATCTTTCCCTCCGGCCCCTCGAAGATCTGCTCAATGTAATTGTCGGTAATGGAATGTTGGTCCCGGGCATCATGTTTAAATAGCTTGAACTGGTATCCGTCATAGCGGTTGAGTCCCGATAAAGTGCCAAACCACATAAACCCTTTTCCATCCTTATACATGCAGGTGACATGGTTGTTGGAAAGACCATTGGTGAAATCCAGGTGGGAAAAAAGATATTCATTGGGCTGTGCGGACAGCCGGCCGAAAACCAACCAGCAAAACAGGAACAGAGGGGTCTTGGGGGACATCATATATTAAGCAGTCGTTATAACAAATATAGGGTTTACCCCTCAAAAGAGGATACGTTATTTAAGCTCCAAATGGCAAAAAATACCCCCTGATTGAACATTTTCATACCCTTTTATACGATTCTTATCCCCCTGCCTCAAATCTAATGTAACTACTTTTATTACGGAGAATTTCAACCGATTGCAAATTTTCCTACACTACCAAAATACAATTGCTTACGTATGAGAAAATTAAGAAGCACAAACCTTTTCGCCCTGCTGGGACTATTGCTTATCCTCCTGGCTGTTACCCCTCCCCTGGCCGCTCAACGCCCCGGCGCCCGCCGCGTCACCGGAGTGATCACCGCCCAAAACAATGGGGCGCCCCTTTCCGGGGCCACAGTCGCCGTAAAGGGGACTAAAAACTTCGTTTCGACGGATGAGAACGGGGCATTTTCTATTATGGTCGCGCCTGAGGAGCGCTTGATCGTCACAAATGTCGGATTTACGGCCAAAGAGGTGAAATTAGGCAATTCCACTGTCCTTAACATTGTACTATCACAGGATTACAACCACCTGGAGGACGTGGTCGTCGTAGGCTACGGTAAAATGAAAAAGACCGACCTCAGCAGCGCAGTGCACACCGTTTCCAACGCCGATCTTCAAAAGACCGTCAACGTGACATTGGAGGATGCCCTCCGGGGAAAATCTCCTAATGTATATGTATCCACCAGCAGCGGTTCACCGGGAGCCGGAGCCTCGGTCATCATCCGGGGGGTCAGCACCGTCACAGGCAACTACCAACCCCTTTACGTGATCGATGGGGTGCAGATCAGGCCCGGCCTGAATGGGGGCGGCGCCTATAATGTCTCGCCGGGCCTCACCAATCAGCTGGCAGGCATTAATCCCGATGATATCGAGAGCGTCAGCGTGCTGGAAGGCCCCGCAGCCACCTCTATTTATGGTGCAGCCGGCGCCAATGGCGTTTTGATGATCACCACCAAGCAGGGCAAAGCAGGCAACACCCGGGTAAATTTCAGCGAATCCCAGACGATCCAGGCCAGGCCTTCGAACCAGCCTGTAATGAACCTCCGGGAATACGCCATCTACATCGGTAAATTGCAACAGTATGGGCTGGTAGGCGTCGAACCTCCCGAACTGGCGGACCCTTCCATCCTGGGTCCCGGCACTGACTGGCAACGCGCCCTGTTCCGCTCCACCCTCATGCAAAAACATTCGCTCGGCATCAGCGGCGGCTCAGAAAAGTCCACCTTCTATTTGTCAGGAGACTATCTCAATCAGAACGGTGTTGCCGCAGGATCGGCCTTCAAGCGGGGTTCCATCAGGCTGAACCTCAGTAACCAGGCAAACAAATGGTTGAAGATCAGCACCAACCTGAGCGCTTTCGCCACATATGAAAAAGTGAATACTTTCCGGAACAACATCGTCAACCTGGCGCTCAATCAAAACCCTACCATCCCGGTGAAAAACCCGGATGGCACCTATGGGGGCCCTGCCAACGCGGCCCAGGCACAATATGCTATCACCAATCCCCTGGCCATCGCCAACCTGAACAACAACTATAATACTTCTTTCGGCGCCATTGGAGGGTTCAACATCGATATCACTCCTATAAAAGGATTATTATGGCATACGGAAACAAATGGCAACTACACTTTTACCAATAACTATACATTCTCCCCGTCCTATAACCTGGGACCTTATTATGCCAACCTGACCACCAGCGGCAGCAGGGGCAGCGGCAATAATTATTGGGCTTCACTGAATACAAGGGTGCAATATGACTTCTCCATCGACAAGCACAGCATCTCGATCATGGGTGGGCATGAAGCCACCTACTATGCTTATCAGAGCCTCAGCGGGACAGGTACCGGCTACTCTACCAACTCTGTCCAGGAGCTTAGCGTCGCCTCCCCTTTGTCACCTCCTGCCACCAGTTCCAGGGGCAATGGCGCCGGCGAATCCTATTTCTCTCGCCTTGGGTATACCTATAACAATAAATACATCGCCCAGGTGGTGGTCAGGCGCGACGGCAGCAGCAATTTCGGACCGGCTAACCGCTGGGGCACCTTTCCAGCAGCCTCGGTGGCCTGGAAGATCTCCGACGAACCTTTCATGCGGTCCATTCCATTCATCGACGACCTGAAGCTGCGTGCGGAATACGGTATCTCCGGTAACTCCGGTTCCGGCGGCGCGGTTTATTCCAACCTGTATTCAAGTTCTACAGTATGGGGCACAGGATTCCTGCCTTCCAATTTTCCCAATCCTAACCTCAAGTGGGAACAGGACAAGGCAACCAATGTCGGACTGGATCTGCATATGTTCAACAACAGGCTTGAGATCATTGCCGACGCCTATTATAAGAAGATCTCCAACCTGATCCTCTCTGCTTCAGGCCCCAGCTATATGGGCGGCTATCTCAGCGGCGGTTATGGCGGCCAGCTCAGCTGGCCGGTGGAAAACTATGGCGACATGGAGAACAAAGGCTTCGGAGTCGCCGTAAATACAGTGAACATATCTACAAGGGACCTTCAATGGAGGACCGGCGTCAATTTTTCCATGGACAGGAATAAGGTGAATAAGCTGGTATCTACCATCTTCACCCAATATTACTCGCAGATCAATGACAGACAGTCTGAGTTCCTCACCAAGGAAGGACAGCCACTGAGCATGATCACGGGGTATGTAGCCGAAGGACTCTTTCAGGACTACAAGGATATTGCCACACATGCCATACAGACAGGCGCCGTAGGCAGCGATCGCATCATCAACCCCACCAGCGGCAGCTGGGTGGGTGATATCAAGTACAAGGATATCAATGGCGACGGCTATGTGGACCAGAACGACCGGATACCCATCGGCAATCCCTGGCCTAAGTTCAACTATAGCTTTACTTCAACCCTTACTTATAAAGGATTTGAGCTGAATCTCTTTTTCGCCGGCGTATCCGGCAACCAGATCCTCAACCTGACACGCTATCAGAACGAGACGCTGCCCCAGGGTACCAGTCCCTACAGCAACCACTACAAAGGTGTCATCAACTTTGCTGTACCCAGCAGCCGTAATGTAGCGGATGCGCTGACGGCTACATTGACCAATCCCGGCTACAGAATACCGAATGTGTTCGTAGATGCCAATGGCAACAACAGGATCTCCCAATGGAACGTGGAGAGCGGCAGCTATTTCAGACTGAAGAATGCAAGGATAAGCTATCGTGTGCCATCGAAATATCTGTCGGTGACCCATGTGCTGAGGGGAGCGCTGGCTACTTTCCAGGTGCAGAACGTATTTACCATCACAAAATATACAGGATATGATCCTGAGGTAGGCATGTACAATTACAATGGGGTGAACATAGTCGGCATGGATGAAGGCAGATACCCTTCCACCAGATCGTACAACTTCAGCCTGTCACTGGATTTTTAACAACACAATTCGAGACAAATGAAACCAAGCACCATAAATTTTATATTGCTTTTCCTGCTTGCCGCATTGATCATGCCGGCGTGTAAAAAAGATTATTTAAACCGTCCTCCCCTGGCGTCGCCAACCGCAGGCACTTTCTACCGGAATGACGCGGACATTCTAAGCGGTACAGGTCCCCTGTACAATGGTTCATGGGGCGGCTACAATGGCACCTCCCTCCAATACATAGGGGACATCATGGGTGGCAACAGCACGACCGATAATTACAATGGCAGAGGGTCCTATCTCAGCTTTACGGTGACCTCCACGGATCCCAGCGGAGCGCTGCAGAGCGCATACCAGGCATTGTGGTCTGTGGTAGCCAATGCCAATGTGGTGGCTTATAATATCAAGAACGCAGGCGCAGGCGCCAGCGAGAGCGGCAGGAACTCCGGCCTGGCAGAGTGCTACTTTATGCGCGCCGCAGCATATTATTACCTGGCCCTTGACTGGGGAGCAGTACCAATTATTTACGACAACAGCAGCCAGCTGGGAGATACCAGCATCCGGAGGAACAACCTTGCGGATGTATGGCAATTCATCATCAATGACCTCACCTGGGCCAAGAATAACCTCGCTGCTGCCCCCTTGCAACCTGCCCGTATCACCAGATGGAGCGCCGAGGGCATGCTCGCCCGGGCTTACCTGGTACGGTCGGGCCTGGGACAGTCGGGCACCCGTAAGCAGACGGACCTGGACAGCGCCAAATTCTATGCGGGAGATGTCTGCAATAACAGCGGTCTCACCTTGCTACCGAACTATTACAACCTGTTCACAAGTAAATTTTTCAGTGGAACTACCGTTCCGGCGGAATGTCTTTTCGGCCTTTTGTGGGTCCCTACAGGGCAATGGTTCGTACAAAACCATATGCAGGCCAATCTCGCCTATAGCAGCCTGATCACACAGACGGGTGACGGATGGGGCGGCGCTTTCGGCGCATCTCCCAGCCTGCTGGAATATTTTATGGACCCTGACAACAAAGCCGATTCCATTCGCAGAAAAGCCACCATTTTCATGCCCAATGATAACTACCCGGATATCGCACAGGCCACCGGTGGCTGGCACGTGGATACTGCGCTGTTCAACAACGGCAAGATCTATCACCCGGGCGACAAAGGCAATGGAGGTACCGACCATGCCTACGTGAAGAAATATGTCATCGGCTCGCCCGCCGATAATGGAGGCTTCGGCGGATCGCAGAATGAGAACCTCAGCACCTATATCTTCCGGCTTTCCGACGTCTACCTCATCTATGCAGATGCGATCCTGGGTAATAACCCCACGACCACCGACCCTCAGGCATTGAAGTATTTCAATGCAGTGAGGACCCGTGCAGGTATTGCGCCAAAAGCATCCATCAGCTATACCGATATTATCCAGGAAAGGAAAATAGAGTTCGCTTTCGAAGGCCATGCATGGTATGACTGGAAAACATGGTTCTATTTCGACCAGGCCGCGGCCATCAATTACTTTTCCAATCAGAACCGGGGCACCTACAATATATCTTATAATTCAGGGAACCCTTTTGTAACCTATTTCGGACAGGATAACCAAACGGCCGGCTCTATTAAATATGCCATCGCAGCCGCCAAAGCGGACCTCCCTTACCCGGAATCCGATCTCCTGGTGGCGCCTGGCCTGGCGCAGCCGGCTGTGTCCTTCGACTTCAGCAAAGTGAAATATTAACATTGATCCAAATAAAATCTTTTAGAGATGTTAAAGAAATTATTACTTCCCCTACTCATCATCGCCGGCCTCATACAGTTCGGCTGTAAAAAGAATTCATCCGGCCCGCCAACGATTACAGGCGTCCGCCTGATCGATACTGCTAAACGTGACAGTCTCTTCACCAAGGCTACCCCCGGCACCGAGATCGTCATCAATGGGAATAACCTTGACGGACTCCAGGCGGTATATTTCAACGACACTTCCGCTTACTTCAATCCTGTCTACGCCACCGGCAGCCATATCATCGTCGTGATTCCTTCCAGCGCACCGACAGCAGCGGCGAACCCAACCGTACCCAGCAATATCAGGCTGGTCACCGATCACGGTACGGCGACCTATAGCTTCACGCTCTACCTGCCACCGCCATATATCACCTCTATCGCCCTCGATAACTCGGGAACCATAGTGACCATCAATGGAGGGAATTTCCAGGGTGTTAAGAAAATAACCTTCCCGGTTGCAGGCAATGACACGGCACTGTCCTACACCGTTAATAAAGATTTTAATCAGATCATTGCCGCCATCCCTACCGGAGCAGCCTTTAAAGACTCGCTACGGGTATTCTGCACATTTGGGACCGGCTCGTTCCCATTCCCGCCGCCCATGATCATTAAGTCCGTCTCCAACGAAAATGCCATGGCAGGCTCCACCATTACCATCAATGGCAGCAATCTGATCGGTGTAAGCCAGGTGACCTTCCCCGGCGGTATACCGGGGACCAACCTGCAGACGATAAGCGTTACCCAGATCACCGTGACGGTACCCCCGGGGATAACCACCCCGGACTCGCTAAGAGTGGAAGGCGTGCTGGGCTCCGTTACGGCGCCCCAGCTGTTTGATTCTTATCTCACTCATCCTTCACCCGGCTACCTGTCTACTTTCGACGCGCAGTGGAATTCGGACAATCAGGGTTTTGTGGGTTGGACAGGGGGATACGCAGGAGCGCCGGTTACCGCTTACCCGGATGCCACCGGCAGCGTAGCCTTCCTGGCACAAGGCAGTCCCATGCCTGGCCATACCGCTCCCCCCTCACAGGGTAACGCCGGGTTCGTTCAATTGAATGAGGTACCCTGGGTCAGCAATACAGCCACTTCCGTCGCCGGGTACTCGCTGAAGTTCGAGGTCTATGTCGCCCAGCCCTGGAGCGCCGGCGCCATATGGGTCATGATGGGCGGCTGGTATAACTGGCATAATTATTTGGCACGCTACGCCCCCTGGGAAACCGCAGAAGGCGGCGTCTTCCAGCCTTCGGGCTGGACAACAGTGACGATACCGCTGACACAGCTTGTATCCATTACAGGTAATGCCTGGGACCTGTCCACCTTCCCCACAAGTGGCTCGCCCGCAAACAAATTCTCGGACTACAGCTCCACCGCATTGTGTTTTACAATCGTCAACGATCAATCATCACCCGATATTCCGGCCAATACGCTCAATATCGCGATAGACAATATCCGTATCGTTAAAGGTCAATAAACCATTATATGAAGACAACCCTGTATTGTAGCAGATGGATCACGCTGCTGTTGATCCTGGCAGCCTGTAAGAAACATACAACAGCAAACATCCCTATCGACGATGGCAAGTATCCTGTTAAAACAGACTCGATCTATAACCCGGTGGACCCGGCTGTTCCGGTAACCATTGGGTTTTTCCAGGATGGCTGGATAGGCCGGACTTTTACAAAGCCTGCCGGCGACGTTGCCGGAACACCTTCCACGGCAAACGCTTCCGACTCTTTGACCATTGATGTCAACAAGGTCCTGGTGAAAATCTCTCCCTACCTTTTTGGTAATAATTCCAATTTGTGGTCGGGTCAGATGGTGACACAGCCGGTGCTGATGCAATATATCAAGGACCTCTCCCCCAATATCATCCGGGCTCCGGCAGGCAGCGTCAGCGATATTTATTTCTGGAATGGCACGGACGCCCATCCCAGGCCGGACGATACGCCTGATGACCTGGTGAATGCCGATGGAACTTCCAGCTCCATCGGTGCCTGGTACGGCGGGAATACAGCAGGCTGGACCTTTTCGCTCCAGCACTATTACGACCTTTTATCACAAACCAACAGCACTGGCATCATTACCGTCAACTACGGTTATGCCCGCTACGGCACGGGCCCGAACCCCGTAGCCGCCGCCGCACACCTGGCAGCCGACTGGGTACGGTACGACAATGGCAGAACAAAGTATTGGGAGGTCGGCAATGAATCCTACGGCAATTGGGAAGCAGGCTATCGGATCAATACGTCGAAGAACCAGGACGGGCAACCCGAAATGATCACGGGGGCCGTCTATGGCGCACATGTCAAAGTGTTTGCCGACTCCATGCGGGCTGCCGCAAGAGAAACAGGCGCTACGATCTATATAGGTGCCACCTTATATGAGCATCCTCCTGCAAGCTATGATTACGCCTCTATCCAAAGCTGGAACCAGGGCGTATTGGCCAATGCCGGCGCCACAACGGATTATTTCATTGTGCATAATTATTTCACTGCCTTCGCAACGAACTCCTCTGCTGCGGACATCCTGAATACGGGAACATCCGTACCTTCCTCCGTCATGTCATATGTCCAGCAACAGATCACCGGTGCAGGCCTGCCCATGAAGCCCATCGCTATGACGGAATGGAATATCCAGGCTACGGGATCGAAGCAAAACACTTCATATGTCGCGGGTATGCATGCAACGCTGACATTGGGTTCTTTCATCAGGAACAAGTTCGGGGAAGCCAGCCGCTGGGATCTGGCCAATGGATATTCCAACGGCGACGATCAGGGCATGTTCAATAACGGTGACGAACCGGATGCCCCTCTTTGGAATCCTCGTCCCGCCTTTTACTATATGTACTATTTTCAGAAGTGTTTTGGGGACAGGATGGTGTCGGACACTTTGCGGAAGGCCCTGAACAATGCAGATATCACTACTTATTCATCCACCTTCTCTTCCGGGCAGGTGGGGACGGTCATCATCAATTCAGGCGCCTACAACCATATAGTGTCCATCGATTTTCAACACTTTCCCGCGGGAAGTAAGTATTATTGGTATGTGCTGACAGGTGGGTCCGACGCGCCTTTTTCCGGCAAGGTATATGTCAACGGTACAGGCCCTGCCTCCTCCACGGGAGGCCCCCTGGGATATGCGACGATCAAGCCTTATTCGGCACCCCTGACGGGCACCATCAAAGTATATGTGCCTGCGATGAGCGTCGTATACCTGGTAGCCGATAAAAAATAGATGGTTATGAATAGAACCCCGGCAATGGCGGCTCTATGTCTTTTGGCCGCCTTATCATCCTGCGTATTCCGCGAAAGGAAGGAAGGGCTGCATTTCAAGCGCCTGCCCTCTGCTAGCACCGGGGTGACATTCACCAATACTATCACCGAGAACGATTCGGTCAACATGTTCGTCAACGAATACACCTACATGGGCGGAGGTGTAGGTATCGGCGATTTCAACAGGGACGGCATGCCCGACGTTTTCTTTGCGGGCAGCCAGGTAAGTTCAAGGCTCTATCTCAATAAAGGTGAAATGCACTTTGAAGACATTACGGCGACGGCGGGTGTGACCACCACCGGATGGTGCACGGGTGTCAGCGTCATCGATATCAACAATGACGGGTGGCCTGATATCTATGTCTGTGTTTCCGGCAAAGTACCGGGAGGCCTTCGGAAAAACCTCCTTTTCATTAACCAGCACGACCTGCGGTTCAGCGAAGAAGCCGCAGCGTATGGTCTTTCCGACACTGGCTATTCCACGCAGGCCGTCTTCTTCGATTATGACAAAGATGGCAGGCTCGATATGTATCTCCTGAACCACACGCTGAATGACTTCCGGCCAAATGACATCCGGGATAAAAAACCCGATAGCAATGCCGTAGCCGGCGACAGGTTGTTCCATAACGAAGGCTTCCCCGCAGGCCTGGACCACCCGGTATTTAAGGACATTTCCAAACAGGCCGGCATCGTGGAGGACGGCAATGGCCTGGGTGTCTCCGTCAGCGATATCAATGGGGACGGGTATCCCGATATCTATGTTGCCAATGACTATATCCGCAACGACTGTCTATGGCTGAACAATAAGGACGGTACTTTCACCAATTGCATCGGCTCTTCGATGAGACACCAGAGCTATTCCAGCATGGGTGCGGATGCGGCCGACCTGAATAACGACGGCCTTCCTGATATCATGAGCCTCGATATGCAGCCGGAAACAAACCGGCGCAAGAAAATGATGTACTCCTTCCTGGGAGAGGAGCGCTGCCGGATAGAAGCAGCAAAAGGTTATGAGCCGCAATATATCCGCAACATGCTGCAGCTGAACAATGGCAATCGGCTCGTCAATGGCCGGGAAGAGCCTTTCTTTAGTGAGATCGGCCAGTTGGCAGGCGTTTTTGAGACAGACTGGAGCTGGAGCGTTCTGCTGGCCGATCTGGACAATGATGGATGGAAGGACATTCATATCACCAATGGTCTGGGCCGTGACCCTACCAATATCGACTTTCTGGAATACAGGCGTAATACGATCATGCAATCCGGTATTCCCGAAAATGACATAGGCCAAAGGAGGGTGATGATGCAACATCTGTCAGAGCTGGGCCCTGTACGCATCCATAACTATTTATATCGTAATAGCGGCGGTCTTACCTTCGAAGATATTTCCATACAGGCTGGCATCGATGAGCCGTCGGTATCTAACGGTGCCGCCTACGCAGATCTGGATAATGACGGCGACCTCGACCTAGTTACCAACAACATCAATAGTACTGCGTTCATTATGCGCAATGACCTGGCTACTGCGCCGGCCACCTCCAATTATCTCACGATCGTTTTAAAAGGTGATTCTCTTAACAGGGACGGCATTGGCACGAAAATATATGCATACACAGGAATGTCTTCCCAAATGGTGGAGCAATATCCGGTGCGCGGCTACCTGTCCACCGTAGATATCCGGCTGCATCTTGGCCTTGGCGCCGGACAGCTGGATTCCATAAAGGTCGTATGGCCGGATGACAGGTTCCAGCTCATTTATCACCCTGTTGTGAACAGTACCTTATCCGTGACATATACCGATGCAAAAGCCCCTCCTCCCGCGAACGTCCCCTTATCACCTTACACGGCATTCAGGGACCTTTCCTGGGAATTGAATATCGATTTCCGTCACAAGGAGAGCCTTTTCTATGATTACGGTATCCAGCCCCTGATCCAGCAAAAATATTCGCAGGAAGGTCCTTTCATCAGCACAGGCGATATCAATGGAGATGGGCTGGAGGACTTCTTTATTGCCGGCGCATTCAGGCAATCCGGCAGGGTCTTCCTGCAAAAGCCCGGCGGAGATTTTACGGGCAGGGACCTTGTCGTGGGAACGAAGAATGAGGAGGATATGCAAAGCGCTTTATTCGATGCGGATGGGGACGGCGACCTCGACCTGCTGATCGCTGGAGGCAGCAGCGAGTTTGAACTGAATTCTTCTTTTTATCGTCCCCGACTGTACCTGAATGATGGCAAAGGAAATTTCCGGCAGGATGAGACAGCCATTTCTGCCCTGGTACGCACGCCTGCAAAAAGTATCGCGGTGGCGGATATCGATGGCGACGGAGACCAGGATGTGTTTATTGGCGGGAGGGTTTCACTTGGCACTTTTCCAATACCGCCCCGAAGCTATGTGCTCCGCAACGATCATGGTAAGTTCGTCGATGTTACGGCAGCCGTCTGCCCGGCGCTGGAGACACCCGGGCTGATCAACGCAGCCCTATGGGCGGACCTGGATCATGACAATACACCGGAGCTGCTGCTCGCCGGAGATTGGATGCCGCTCCGCATTTTCAGGAACAATGGCGGTGTCCTGGCTGAGATCACTGCTCAAAGCGGCCTGGCGGGGCTCCCGGGTTTTTGGAGAAGCCTTGCCGTTGCCGACATAGACCATGATGGTGATATGGATATCATTGCCGGTAATTTTGGATTGAACAATCCTTTCCATATCAGCGATCATCAACCCGCACAGCTGATTGCCAGGGATTTTGACGGCAACGGCATCGTCGAGCCGATCTTTTGCAATTACATAAAGAACGATGACGGTGAATTCCAGCTGTCGGCAGGGATCCCAAGAGATCAGTGGGCCAGGCAGATGCCTTCGATAAAAAAAACCTTTGACATGAATGCATCCTATGCAGCAGCGTCGATGGAGATGCTATTTACCAAAGACATGATGGCCGGGGCAATGGTCCTGCACTGTACAGAAGTTCGCACCGGATATTTCGAAAATGACGGCCATGGCAAATTCACTTTTCACCCCCTCCCCACCCCCGCCCAGTTGGCGCCGGTGAATGCAATTGTCGTTGATGATGTCGACAAGGATGGGATAATGGACCTTTTGCTGGCCGGCAATGAATACCAGGCGGCAGTGCCGGCAGGCCGGTTTGATGCTTCTTACGGCCTTTGGCTAAAGGGCGATGGACATGGCGGCTTCATTCCGGTGGCGCCGGCAGTGTCCGGACTGATCCTGGAGGGGGATGTAAGAAATCTCCAAACTATCAGGTCCGCCGGACGAAGGATCCTGCTGGCCGCCGTCAACGACCAGCCAATGAAGGCCTTTAGCTACTAGCGCTTTATAAAAATTTTCACCCCCGAGTCCAATTTTTGCTTTCTCATTTGATATAAAGGGATACCATCTCTTTATTAATCTTTAAAACTTTAGAAATGAGAAAGTTAGTAATTTTCAATTTCACCACCTTGAATGGTTATTTTGCAGGCCCGGGTGGAGACCTCAGCTGGCACCGGCATGGTGAAGAAGAAAGTAAATTCGCCAGCGAGTCGGTGGGGCAGGGCGGGGTTCTTCTTTTCGGCCGCATCACCTATGAACATATGGCCAGCTACTGGCCTACGCCAGAGGCGCTCAGGCAAGCTCCCTCCGTAGCCGAAGGAATGAATAAGGCGGAGAAGATCGTCTTTTCCCGTACGCTGAAAAAAGCCGGCTGGGAGAATACACGCATCATACACGGAGACCTTGCCGGTGCTATTAAGCAGCTGAAGGGAACCCCGGGCAAGGATATGTGCGTCCTGGGCAGCGGCAGCATCATCACCCAGCTGGCGGATGCAGGCCTTATCGACGAGTACCAGTTCATGGTCGATCCGGTGGCGCTGGGCAGCGGCACATCCACTTTTAAAGGATTGCAGCATAAGCTGGACCTGAAATTGGTGTCGACCCGGTCATTCAGGAGCGGAGTTGTCTTACTTTCGTATCAACCTTTATAAATCATCTACTATGGACGAGTACTTAATATTGATGCGCCTCGACCTTATTACCAAAGAAGCACAGCCATCTCCGGAGCAGCTGCAGGTGTATATGAAGAAATACCAGGATTGGGTGGGCGGTATTGCCGCGCAAAATAAATTCGTAGCGGGCACTGCCCTGTCGATGGAAGGGAAGGTCATCAAGCCAGGACAGGTCATCACGGACGGCCCCTTTGCAGAAGTAAAAGAATCGATTGCCGGGTTTATCACCATCCGGGCAAAGGATTTCGACGATGCCGTCAGCCTGGCAAAACTATGCCCCATCCTCGGGGGAGAGGGGAATAGTGTGGAAGTGAGAAAAATAACGGGTGGGCATAACTGACGATCATGGATGATCAGCAGCTGATACCTCATTTGTTCAGGACCGAATACCGGAAGATCATCGCGGTGCTCTGCAAATATTTTGGATTGGGAGGGTTAGAGAACGCAGAGGACATAGCCAGTGAAACTTTCCTCACTGCCGCGCAAACCTGGGGCCTGCATGGCGTTCCGTCCAATCCTACTGCCTGGCTGTACGGCGTGGCAAAGAACAAGGCCAAAAATCATCTTCAACGTCATGCGCTGTTCCGGGATAAGATCGCCCCGGCGTTGAAGGGTGAAGTGTCAATTGAACAAGAGCTGGATCTCTCGCCTCAAAACATCATCGATAGTCAGCTGCAGATGATGTTCACCATCTGTCATCCTTCCATTTCCAACGAAGCCCAGATCGGCCTGGCCCTGCGCATTCTTTGCGGATTTGGCATCGAAGAGATCGCAGATGCTTTCCTATCGAATAAAGAAACAATTAACAAGCGGTTGTTCCGGGCTAAACAGCAGTTGCGCGCTTCCGGGGTAAAGATCGGCGTTCCTGGCCCACCGGAGATCGAAGAACGGCTGGCCACCGTATTGGCCACCATTTATCTCCTGTTCAATGAAGGATATTACTCCATCAGCCAGGATCGGCCCCTCCGTAAGGAGCTATGCCTGGAAGCCATGCGACTATGCACCATGCTTGTTGAAAATGCAGGGACAAACATGCCGCAGGTGAATGCCTTGCTTTCGCTGATGTGCTTTCATGCCTCGCGTTTCGACGCCCGCCTGGATACAAATGGAGAGATCATTCTGTATGAAGAACAGGACAGTAGCTTATGGAATGTAGACCTGATCAGCAAAGGAGGATACTTCCTCCAATGCGCCGCTGCCGGCAACAAGCTTTCCAAATATCACCTCGAAGCCGGTATTGCCTATTGGAATACCCGGCAAGCGGACACCAGGGAGAAATGGGAGAACATATTGCAATTCTACAACCAGTTACTGCAAATAGCCTACTCCCCGATGGCGGCACTCAACCGGACCTATGCGCTGTCCAGGGCCAACGGAAAGGAGGAAGCCATTGTAGAGGCCGAAAAGCTGGCGCTTACGGACAACCACTTTTATTTTACTTTGCTGGGAGAGCTGTATACATCCATCGATGATGAAAAGGCCAGGCTGCACTTTCAAAAGGCCTATTCCCTGGCGAAGACACAGGCAGACAGGCAGATCATTCAGAAAAAGATAAATGGACTTTAAAGTATGGCGCCGAAATAACTACCTCAACCTGAAGGAATTCTGAAGAAAAAGTGTAAATTTATCTACATTCCCTTCTTCCATGACAGTCAAAGAGATCATGACCCGGCTGGAATCCCTGGGCAGCCCACAAATAAAGAATATACATTTGAAACACGGTGTTAAAGAGCCGCTTTTCGGTGTAAAAATTTCCGACCTGAAGCCTATCCAGAAAATGATAAAAAAGGACTACCAACTGGCCAAGGACCTCTATGCCACGGGCAACGCCGACGCCATGTACCTGGCAGGACTCATTGCCGACGATGGGAAAATGACGAAGAAAGACCTGCAAACCTGGGTGAAACAGGCTGATTCAGAAAACCTGTGTGGCTATACCGTCCCATGGGTGGCGGCGGAAGGCCTTCATGGCTATGATCTGGCGTTGGAATGGATAGGATCGAAAGAAGCGCATATTGCCTCCGCGGGATGGGCCACCCTCTCCCACATCGTTGCGCTGAAGCCGGACAGCGAGCTGGACCTAAAGGCCCTGAAAGCCCTGCTGGCACGGGCAGGAAAGACCATACACTCATCAGCCAATCGCGTAAAGTACCATATGAATAGCTTTATCATTTCTGTCGGCGCCTATGTGACGCCACTGACGGGGGAAGCCATCGCAACCGCTAAAAAGATAGGTGTCGTGAAAGTAGACATGCACGGCACTGCCTGTGTAGTGCCGGACGCAATAGCGTATATTAAAAAGGTGGAAGACAGGGGCAGCCTGGGGAAAAAGAAGAAGACAGTAAAGTGCTAGAGGCTTTTCAGCCACCTGATATTTTCCTGCTTCCCCGCTCCCAGCAGATCCACGCAGTATTTAGTAAAGAACCTATGCTTTTCCAGCAGCATTATACTTTTTGAACGCCAGTCGGGATATGCCTTTCCTGTCCGCAATTCTACTTCTTTTTTCACTGCAGCATCCGTCTCCTTAAATTGTGGCGTGCCAAAATGAAAGGTATCGGCATCGCATAGTATCTCCTCATATATGGAATGGGGATTGGAAGGATATTTCGTAGCCATTATACAACCAGCGATAGATGTAACCAATGGTTCAGGCACCACCAGGGGGGAAAGGCAGTTACGCATGATCCCCGTCCCCCGCTCCTCATGCCCTTCTATATCTCCGTACAAATGACCGATATCATGGAACCAGGCGGCAACCCTTACAATAAATAGCTCAGGCGCAGATAAAAGATAGTATCCCGAGATCTCGGCTGTATAGTGAATGACATCGACTGTATGCCCGAGATTGTGATAAGGGTATTGCCTGTCGGAAGAAGCATAACTATTCCTTACAAACTCTTCAACGTCCTTTTCAATTTTACTGTAATCCATGCCTGGTAAATATCGAAGCCAATTCTGAAGGAATTCTGTAAATAAAGGTTAATATCAGGCAATAATTTACTAAAAATCTTCTATGGATGGGCAAAGCGTTCAGCTAGATTTGTTGGCATGTTCCAAAAGATCGCCGCTTCCTTCGCCTGCTGGCTCCTTTGCTGTGCAGCTTTCGCACAGCATAAAGACGCCCTATTTATGGCTACAGCAAAATTTACGACAGGTAATGATCCGGCCTGGTCCTCCCCGGCTTTTGATGATACAGCCTGGAAAACATTGCAGACCGGGCAGGTCTGGCAGGCGCAGGGTTTCGATAATTACCATGGCTATGCCTGGTACAGGATCCATGTATTCCTTCCGGCTGCGCTCAGGAAAAATGCATTCTGGAAAGATAGCCTCCGGCTCTTCCTGGCGCATGTCAACGATGTCGACGAAACATATTTCAATGGTGTAAAGGTCGGCAAAACAGGCGCCTTTCCGGAAGATGCCGGGGGGTATGTCAGTAAATGGCCGGCCACCAGGGAATATCATATTGCTGCTGCAGCCGCCGCCGTCAAATGGGATGCGGAAAATATCATTGCGATAAAAGTATACGATGGAGGAGGAACGGGAGGTATCTTTATGGGCGCACCCTATATCGACATGCTGGAAAAGACGGACGGCCTTGCTATAACAATGGCCGCGGAAGATATCCGGTATGATGGGGGTCACGCTGCGCTCACCTTGGCCGTATCCAATGGCTATTCCGTGGCTTATGACGGCATGCTGAAGGCGACGGTCCTGGATGTGGCGGCTCATCGCGCCATCATACGGAAAAGCATCGTGCTCCACATAAAACCTTTGAACAGGGCCCTCTTCCATTTTACCGTCCCCAATAAGCCGGGAGTCGAAGTGTCCTGGTCATTTACCCAGTCCGGAACATCCCTGGTGAGGTCCGAAAAGCAGGCATTGCCTTATACCCTTACGCCTCCGCCGGCTGACCTCCCTCATATCAACAGTGCGGCGGCACTGGGTATCCATCCTGGATCACCTGTCTTATTTAAGGTTGCCGCCACAGGAAAAAAACCTTTGAGATATAAGGCATCGGGGATGCCGGCAGGCGTGCAAATAGACCCCTCTACGGGCATGGTCAAAGGTGTGGTTACCGACAGCGGCACCTATAAAGTGAAGATCACTGTTAGCAATAGCATGGGCAAGGCGCAGCAGCAATTCAATATTGTTGCCGGCGCCATGCTGGCCCTTACTCCTCCCATGGGCTGGAACAGCTGGAATTGCTGGGGTATCAATGTCAGCGCGGACAAAGTAAAGCAATCCGCGCAGGCCTTGATCGATAAGGGATTGATCGACTATGGCTGGACCTATATCAATATCGATGACGGATGGCAAAAACCCATCCGTGCCGCCGACAGTAGTGTAGTCCCTAATGAAAAGTTCGATGATATGTCTGCATTGGGTGCCTGGCTGCATAGCCATGGCCTGAAGTTCGGGATCTATTCTTCCCCCGGCCCCAGGACCTGCGGCGGCTATCTTGGATCCTATCGAAATGAAGAGAAAGACGCCGCCACCTATGCAGCGTGGGGTGTGGATTATTTAAAATATGACTGGTGCAGCTATGATGACATAGCTAAGAATGACAGCGCCCTGTCGACTTTCATAAAACCATATGCCATCATGGACAATGCCCTGCTTAAGCAGCGGCGGGATATCGTATACAATCTTTGCCAGTACGGAATGAGAGATGTTTGGAAATGGGGCACACAGGTCCACGCACAGAGCTGGCGGACAACGGAAGACATCGAGGACACCTGGCAAAGCTTTAGTAGCATCGGCTTTGAACAGGCCCGGCTCTATCCTTATGCCGGTCCCGGGCATTGGAATGATCCCGACATGATGATCGTGGGACAGGTGGGATGGGGACAGGACCTACATCCAACAAGGCTTACGCCGGACGAACAATATACCCATGTCAGCCTTTGGTGCCTGTTGTCAGCTCCTTTGCTCATCGGATGCGACCTCAGCAAACTGGATGCCTTCACCCTCAATCTGCTGACCAACCCCGAGGTCCTGGCGATCGACCAGGATGTCCTTGGCAGCCAGGCGCAACGTATGGTTAAGAACGACAGTACGCAGGTATGGGTAAAACAGCTGGCTGATGGCGGGAAGGCAATAGGCATTTTTAATATGACCTCCGCTTACCGCCAGGTCAAGGTGCCATGGCAGGATCTGCAGTTGGATGACACGCAGCAAATAAGGGATCTCTGGCGGCAAAAAAACCTGGGCACGGTGAAAAATGTGCCCGGGTTCCTGTTACCACCCCATGGGTCCGTTCTTTTAAAGCTCACTAATAATTAAAGGTCACCCCGGCGCCAAAACCCATATCACTATCATAATGGGTTGAAAGACCAAAGTATTTTGTGAATATATACCGGAACCCGGCCATGTATTCCCTGTCCGTATTCACCATAAAGTTGAATCGCAGCCTGCTGGTGACAGGTATGTCTTCCCGGCCCAACTGCACCCGGAGATTACCCTTCATATCCACCCGGGCATCCGCCGTTACCAGGAATGGCAATGTATACTGTAATCCTACGCATACAACGGAGCGCTTGTTCTTCGTATCTTCCTGTCCAAACAGGTTCTTTTCCATGACGCCGCCCCTTCGGTAGCGGAAGTCCCATCCCACATAGGGCAGCCAGAACTGCATCTTTCCAAGGTACCTTCCTAAATGGGTCTCGCTTTCATAGCCCTTGTTCCCATCCGTGCCCACCCGCCATTCCGTCTGCAGCCTGTAGCGTCTGTCGGCTACTATCACCTCTCCGTCACTGCCATTACTTTCCAGCCCTACCCTTCCCATGGGATAGAAAGTCTTGTCGTCCGCATAGACTTTTTTCAATGCCTTTTTCGGATCGCCCAATTCCGGGTCGGGCGGGGAGTCTTCATAGTGAAAGATCCGCCCCATGCCGCTCATCATATGATACAGGATATGACAATGGAAGAACCAATCGCCGCTTTCTGTAGCCGCGAACTCCAGGGTATCCGTCTCCATAGGCATAATATCTACCGTATTCTTCAATGGCGCATAATCACCCTGTCCGTTGAGGAGGCGGAAGAAGTGCCCGTGCAGGTGCATGGGATGGCGCATCATCGTACCATTATAGAGAATGATCCGGACATTCTCTCCCTTTTTGATCAGTATCCTGTCTGTTTCGGAGACAGCCTTGTTATCGATGGTCCAGACATACCGGTTCATATTGCCCGTAAGATTGAATCGCAGCAATTTGACGGGAGCCTCCGGCAAGGTGGTCTTTACAGGTGAACGCAGCATACCATAGTTCAGGGTCTTGCCAATGGACTCCTTATACATCACCGCATTCATGTCCATCACCTGGTGGGTCATCTGCATGCCCATATCATTCATCTCCCCATTCCCCTTCATCATGTCGTTCATCATCTTCATCCCCTCAAAGTAGTCCAGCCGGGGCAGTGGCTTGGCTTTTACCTTTGTTCCTTCGCCCAGCCATACCGAGGCCGACCCCGTCCTGTCTTCGGATGTAGCCAGGAACTCATAGCTCCCTTTGTCGGGAATGGTGACGACGGCGTCATAGGTCTCCGCCGTTCCTATGATGAACCGGTCCACTTCCACAGGCTCGACGTCTTTTCCGTCATTGCCGATGACTGCTAATTTACCGCCTGCATAAGTCACCCAGAAGTAGGTAGAGGAGCTGCCATTGATGATGCGGAGATGGACTTTCTCTCCGGCCTTGAATGAAGGCTGTTCATCCTGCCGGAGGCCGTTGGCAAAAAAACGATCGTAGTACACGTCGCTGACGTCCATGGCCAGCATGCGCTTACGTTCATTGGTGAGCTTGGTGCCAAAGTGTTTTTGTTTGATTGCTGCAGCATAATCCTGTACGCTGCGCTTCTTTATGGCATACCAGTCCGTAGCATTATGCAGCCTCCGCTGCACCTGCTCTGGTTTTTCATTCGTCCAATCGCTCAGCAAAATAGTATATTCCTTCAAAGGCTCCGCTTCCCGCTTGCGGATGATAAATGCCCCATATTGGCCGCTTTGCTCCTGGAGCATGGTGTGTGAATGATACCAGTAGGTTCCGCTCTGTATAATTGGAAAAGTGGCCACATAGGATTGCATGGAGCCAATGGGTGGAGTGGTGAGATAGGACACGCCGTCGTACTTATTCGGAAGGATGATGCCATGCCAGTGCACAGAGGTCTCCATCATCATTTCATTATGAATATGGAACTCGGCCGTATCGCCTTCCGTAAAATAAAGAGCAGGCCCCGGGATAGAGCCGTTGACAGCAATGGCATTTACTTTCTTACCCGTATAATTCACCATAGTATCGGTGATATATAAATGATAGATCACTCTTCCGGGGCGCAATGTCCTGAACGGCTCCCGCTGTGCAGGCGACGCCGGCATGTCATGGTGCATCTGGGCTATGGCAGGAAATGCCATTACACATGCCCATAGGCATATAAGAATTGGTTTCATGTAGTGATCTTGATATTAGGGCTTCAGGGTGGCTTGAACTTTACCGCAGGTGAGCATGGCTTCACCATAATAAGGGTTTTTGATCGCCGGCTCGCTGCTGAGCCAGGAAGCCTTCTTCATCGGGCAATATTCCTGGTAGATAGGTTCCTGCGATAGTTTGACAGACCTGGCCAAGGTCAGCATGTTGGCCGATAAAGTTTCGAAATGCTCTCTTTGGTGAGCGATCTCTTTTTTCTCCGAGATATGTCTCGCGTCAAAAGCGAGCTTTTCTTTCAATGCCATGAAAGCCTTGTGGTCTTTCTCTGTCAATTTCGCCATATCCACGGCGCCAATGGTCTTTTGTAATTCACCGGCTTTTTCCGCGGCCGTGTTGGCATCGCCGGCAACCAGCGCGTCTTTGATGCCATAATAAGCTGGGAGAATGGGAGACAGGGCCGTTTGTTGGGCAAATACATATTGAGCTGCAAGCAGCATTACTGCGAGGAAGATCTTTTTCATTTTGATGCGTTCTAAAGTTAATAATGAGGTGACAGTCTAACTTATCGTCATCAAATGAGGTAACATTGGTATAGGGAGAGAAGGTCCGGTGGTGAATAGCGGGGCGGCCATTTTTGCGGGCATAGATAATTGATCTCATCGGCCGGAGGAGCTATGAGCACCGGCTGAAGAGCATACATCACCGCGTAATAGGGGTCGATCTCTATCTTTGAGGCGGCCTGCTTTTCCGCCAGGTTAAATTTCACCGCGTGGGTGCCCGTGCACCCGCCGTCATCTTTACAGGGAGCCTTCTGTTCTTTCTTTACACAGCAGGCATGCCCTTCGGCCCGGGCTGAACAATGGCAGACAACCAGGAAATTGGCCGCAAATACGGTCAACATCAGCAACGCCTTCCATCGTATGGTCCTGAACAATGACATCAGTCAAAGATAATAATTTATTGCAGCGGTCGTATGTTAAATCCCACTTTCTTCACCGCCTCGATGATAGGCTCATAGGAAATAGATTCCGACTCCACCGTCAGTATCTTGTCAGGGTTGTCCGTATCCACTTTCCAGGAGCTGATGCCTTTTACTTCATTAAGTCGGGGCGTTACCCGGGCAATACATCCGCCGCAATTGATATTTGTTTTAAACTGTAAGGTTGCCATACTATATTTTTTTAAATTTTAGTCTTAAACTGTTGCTCACCACACTGACACTGCTGAGCGCCATGGCCCCTCCCGCGATCATCGGGTTCAGCAAGAATCCGTTGATGGGATACAGTACGCCGGCAGCGACAGGAATGCCGATCAGGTTGTAGATAAAGGCCCAGAAAAGGTTTTGCCGTATGGTGTGCACGGTATTCTTCGAAAGCCGGATAGCTGCCGGTATCCTGGTAAGATCCTCCGACAACAGCGTAACACCGGCTACGTCCAGGGCAATATCACTACCTGTCCCCATAGCAATGCTGACATCCGCCTGAGCGAGGGCCTGGCTGTCATTGATGCCATCCCCCACCATTGCTACTACTTTCCCTTCCTGCTGCAGTCGGCTTATAAAAGCTGCTTTGTCCGCCGGCAGTACCCCCGCCCTAAAAGAGGAGATCCCTGCACTGGCTGCTACTGCGGCGGCCGTCTGTTGATTGTCCCCGGTGAGCATGTGCACAGATATGCCCTGTTGCTGTAAGGCGGCCATGGCGGCCTTTGCAGAAGGCTTTATCCCGTCGCCGATGGCGATGCCCGCCAATACGGTGTGTTCGTTGGCGAAGAATACTACGGTCCGGGCTTCAGCCTGTTTTCCTGCCGCCCATCCTTGCATGTCGGCTGTTTGCAGTATTCCCTGCTCATCCATGAGCTGCCGGTTGCCGGCGAAGTAAGTATGCCCTTCATATTGGCCCCTTATACCTCTGGCTGTCAGGGATTGTATGTCTGTCAGCTTCAGGGGCCGGGCCGTCTTCTCCAGGTACGTAGTTACTGCCGCAGCCAGCGGATGTTCAGCCGCCTGCTCCAGGGAGAACAGGATGTTCTGGTCTTCAGGCTTTAAGCCGTATAAATCTGTGACAGTGGGCTTGCCCGCTGTGATCGTCCCCGTTTTGTCAAGGACGATGACTTCGATCTTATGGGCCTTTTCCAGGCTTTCAGCGTCCCTGATCAGGATGCCCTGTTCTGCGCCCTTCCCTACCCCTACCATGATCGCTGTAGGTGTAGCCAGCCCCAATGCACAGGGGCAGGCGATCACCAATATCGTGACCATCGATAAAAGTCCGTAGGACAGCCCCTGCGCTCCACCCCATACCCACCAGGCCATAAAAGACAGCACCGCCAGGGCAATCACCACCGGCACAAAAATGCCGGCCAGCTTATCCACCAGCTTCTGTACAGGCGCCTTGCTGCCTTGCGCCTCCTGCACCTGCTGTATGATCCTTGCAAGCAGGGTTTCACCTCCTACCTTTTTGGCTCTTAGTCGAAGGCTGCCTTTTTGGTTGATCGTTCCGGCAAAAATATTGTCCCCGGAAGCCTTGGCTACCGCTGTGGGCTCACCGCTGATCATACTTTCGTCAACATAGCTGCTTCCTTCCGTTACCTCGCCGTCGACAGGGATCTTATCGCCCGGTCGCACCAACAGCACATCCCCTACTGCAACCTCCGCCATCGGAACATCTGCAACAGTCCCATCTTCCCGCACCAGCGCCACCGTGGCAGGCGCAAGTCCCATCAGTTTTTTAATGGCGGACGAAGTGCGGGCTTTTGCTCTTTCTTCCAGCAGCCGCCCCAGCAGGATAAAAGTGATAACGACGGCGGATGCTTCGAAATATACATGAGCATGCAGACCGCGTTCATGCCAATAAGCAGGGAATAAGGTATTGAACACGCTGAAACAATAGCTGATGCCCGTGCTCAATGCCACCAATGTATCCATATTGGCTCTTCGATGGAGAGCCTGCCTGCAGGCATTGATAAAAAAATGCCGGCCCAGCCATAGCACCACCGGTGTAGCCAGCGCCCACATCCAGAAATTCACATATGGAAGGTCCATAAAGAACATGCCGATGATCACAAGAGGGACGGATAAGACAACAGCCGCGATCGTACGTTTGCGAAGCCGGACCCATTCAGCCTGCCGTATCTCCTCCATCTTTTCCCCGGGTTCGTCCACCAACAGGTCATAACCTATTTCCTGCATTGCGGCCTTCATCTGCTGCGGCGTGATCTTATCCGGAGCATATTCCACCTGCACGCTGTGATTGGGGAAGCTGACATTCGCCCGGCCAATACCTTCCCGGGACGAAAGGATCGTCTCCACGCTGGAAGCGCAACTGGCGCAGCTCATGCCGATGACGGAAAATTGCTTCTTTGTCATAGCACAAAGGTCTGCTTTACAGCAGGCTGGCGTGTTATACTATAATGTAAAAATGTTACACAATTTTGTCGAGCGAGGTACGGCGGCTATTGCCTGTCTTTTTAAAATGACTGGGGGTCAGACCCGTCATTTTCTTGAACTGTGCGGACAGATGCGCCGTGCTACTGTATCCCAGTTTCCAGGCGATCTCGCTGAGCGTGAGCTCGTCATATGCCAGCCACTCCTTTACCTTCTCCATTTTTAACAGGATAAAATACTGTTCTATCGTCATGCCTTCCACTTCCGGGAACAGGCGGCTGATGTTGGTATATTCCTTATTGAGCCCTTTGCTCAGGTAGGAGCTGAGGCTGAAATGCTCCTCCAGTTCCCCTTTCTGGATAAGGGTCACCAGGAGATTCTTGATCTTCTCAATCTGTTTTTGGCGCTGGTCGTCCAGCAGCTCGAATCCCAGGGCCTGTAACCTTTCCCGGAAGATCTGCAGATCTTTTTCAGGCAGGGCCTTTTCCAGTGCCACCTCTCCCAGGGTTACTTTGAATGGCTGGTCCGTCAGCGTTACCAATGTCTGCTCCACAGCCAGTATGCATCGGGGGCATACCATATTTTTAACATACAAGGTCATACCTGCAAAGATAACCATATAATAGAAGCGGCCCGTTTCCGGGCCGCTCCCCAGATTGACAAAGTCAATCTGGACATAAATGAAAAGGAGGGTGTCTCGATTTTTTACTTTTGAGACAACCCTCCTTTTGCTTTAATTGGTGTCCCACCATACACGATCCGTCAATGTCGCGGATTGCTGCGGTTGGGGGTTGGTGAGTATTTCGCTTTCCGGGTACAATAGCCTGCGGGGTATGTCGGAAAGTGCCCCCTGCACCTTCGTCAACAGCGGGAAACCCGTTCTTCGCCAGTCGGTGAAATTCTCCTCATTGAGAAAGTTCGCGATGCTTTTTTCCTCCATAATACGTTGTAGTGCATTACCTGCGGTCAATGCCCCTCTCGATGCCAGGTAAGTGGTGATATCACCTGGCGCCACACCCAGCTTCTTCATATGATTGGTAACAGCCGCCTGGTAGATGGGTTCGGCGGCTGCCGCACCCGACTTGATGAAGGTAGCTTCTGCCGCCAGGAACTGCGCTTCGGAATAATTGACGATGTAGTTATAGGCGTCCGCACCGGCAAAATAGTCGGTGGGATAGGAATAATCATCCAGCGTACCCAGGGGAGTGCCAATGGTGCGTCCTTTATATAGGCCTCCCGTTACCGTTGGTTTAACCATTTTGGATAACCTTGGGTCATTGCGGACCTTCAGGCTATCGACGAAAGTGGAACAAAGGACCGCCGTGCTCACCTGCCCAAAGGCATAGTACCAGGGGTTTTCACTTCCTGCTGCGTCGGTATAGGGAAATTTGAAATCATTGCTGTCGGCCATCATTCCGTTTGACAAGGCGGCAAGCGCACTGTCGGCCTGGATAGCTGCCGTATGACCGGGCGCCTTGGTAAGATGCATGAAATAACGGGCTTTCAATGTATAAGCCAGCTTAAGCCATTGGCTCATCCTGCCCTGGTAGATATAATCCGCAGAACCGGGTTTGATAATGTCATTTTCACCTATCAGCGCGATGGCCTCGCTCAGCATGTCCTGTACTGTCTTGTACAGGTCTTCCTGCTTGTCATAGGAAGGAGTGAAATTGCTGCTGCCTGCAAAACCTTTTGAATAGGGCACATCACCCCAGAAGTCCGTGGCCGTGCCCAGCGTGTAGGCAGAAAGTACATCGGCAATAGCAGCATAGTTAGGCTTGTTATTTTTGATCCCTTTGTCATGCAGGATCTTCATATTGGTGAGACAAACCACATAAAAATTGTTCCAGTCGCCGTCCATGTCGTTATTGAACATGCGATAGTTCCAAAGACCCGGGTTCAACTGGTTCGGCGCGATCACCTGCCCGAAGTACTGGAGGATGATGGGCCCTTGCCCCGGCGTGAAACCTGCGTGGACGAAATCCGATACGTATGTTTCCAGCGGAGAGAGGATCAGGTCTTCCTGGACATCCAACGGATTGTTAGGGTCCTTATTGACGTCCAGGTATTTTTTACATCCGCCGGTGAAGGTGGCTATGATGAGGAGGAGAAAGATTGCTTTTTTCATAACTTTTGATTTAAAAGCTGCATTTAAGGGTGACGTAAAAGCTACGGGTGGTTGGCGTGGAGAAGGAATAGATCCCCTGCACGTCATTGCCTGACCCATAAGAGCCCGCCTCGGGATCAGCGCCGGTGAAATGGGGACTGTATATCCAGAGATTTCTGCCGGAGACAGACAGGCTGGCGGCCTTTACAGGCGTTTTGCCCAATACAGATGGATGGATGTCATAGGTCAATGTCACATTCCGCAGCTTTAAGTAAGTGCCATCCTGGATAGACGACTCATATTGCCGGGTGGTATAATAGGCCTGGGCGTCGACAGCCACCTGGTTAGGTTTGTTGTCCACTACGCTGATGCCCTTGATGATCAGCGGCTGCCTGTTCTCGGTGACTTTTGCCGTGCCGTAGAAAAAAGCCAACCCTTCCACTTCGTTGGCTACGTCACCCCCTTTTTTATAATCGAAGAAGAAGCTGAGTGAAAAGCGTTTGTACCGAAGATTATTGGTCAACCCCGCCAGCCAATCCGGGTTGGCGTCGCCTACGACGCCCTGCTTACTGTCTACCACAGGCATGCCGTTGGCGTCGATCATCAATTGTCCCGACGCAGAATCACGCAGGTACCTGGGGCCATAGAACACATTAAAAGGCTGCCCCACGATCACTCTGCCCAGTTGATCAAGGCCCGGATACAATGCGAGGACCTTGTTGCGTATACGAGTGAAGTTCAGCGTTAGGTCCCAGGTGAAATCCTTCGTTCTCACAGGCGTTGCGGTGAAGAGCAGCTCTATCCCCTTGTTCTGCATAGAAGCCGTATTCACTGACGTACTGTTATAGCCGGTGGCGCCGGATATGGACACGGTTGGAATGATCCCATGATTTGTTTTCCTGTAAAAATAAGACCCTTCAAAACCTATGCGGTTATCCAGGAATTTGGCTTCCAGACCGCCCTCGATCTCATTTAGGCGCTCGTTCTGCAAGGTTGGATTACCCAGTGTTGATGACATCAGGAAGCCAGGCTGTTCCTGAAAAGGAAAGGCATTGCCATTCCGGTATTGGTTCGTAAAAGGGGTCAGCAGTGAATAGGCGCTGATACCCTCGTTACCCACCGTGGCATAGGACAACCGGACCTTGGCAAAGCTGATGGCCGACCGCAGCTGGCCCGGCAATAGCTCCGAAAAGATAAAGCCAGCGGCTGCCGAACCATAAGGGTAGAATTGCTTGTTGCTGGCCAGGACAGAGCTGCCGTCATATCTGCCGGTGAGTGAAAGCACGAGGAAACGGTTGTATTCAATATTAGCCTGCGAATAGAATCCAACTTTTCGCGTCTGGTAATGCGCCTCTGTTGCCGAAATGCTGCTGGTGGCGGAAACATTGTTAAAATCATCCACTACAATGCCAACACCCTTGATATTGACGTTTTGATTATAGCTTGACAATAGGTTGTTACCCAGGATCAGATTGACATGGAATTTTCCAAAGTCTTTCACGGCGCTGACGATCAGGTCGTGATTGAATTGCCTGAAATTGATGTCCTGGTCCAGCACCTGTCCTTTCAGGCTGATGGCAGGACTGGGAGATTCCGTATACTTGTCCTGCTCCATATAAATATCCGCTCCTACCCTTTCCGTCACAGTCAACCATGAAGTGGGCGTATAATTGGCAGTGAATACGGGGATGAAACGATTCACCTGCGAAACGTTCTTGACATTGTCCAGATCCCATAAAGGTGGATTGCGCGAAGCCCGGTACAACCGCTGGCTGCCATCCGGATTTAGGATAGGATAAGGATTCCAGGAGATCGGCTGCACCAGCAACACGTACAAAGGTCCATTGCTTTGCCCTTCCGGCAGCCTGTCCTGCACCGAATTGCTGTATCCGATCTGAAAGGTGGTGTTCAGCTTTTGCCCAACCCTTGCATTATACTTGAAGAAAAGCGAATGTCTTTTCAATTCGTTCCGCGGTACGATACCCTTCTGGTCCAGGTAAGAGTAGGACATATAATATCCCGAATTGCTTCCACCTCCGGATACGCTCGCAGTACTATTGGTAGTAACCCCGGTACGGAAGAAAGAGCTGTAAGGGTTATAGGTCGGCGCTTTGACGCCGTTGATCTTCAGCGTGTCCATGAGAGGTCCCCAGGACATGCTGGTCTTTTGCGTCTCTCCATTATAATATACCCCCCCCGTCCCCTGTCCGTATTTCCATTGTCTTTGCGGAAATAATCCTTTGTCGAAGGAAAGATCAGAGGAAAGTGAGATCATAGGTTTCCTTTCGACACCCCCTGATTTCGTGGTAATGATCACAACACCCCTTGCGCCGGCAGATCCATATAGAGCAGTAGCCGCGGCGCCTTTCAGCACATTTATATTTTCGATAGTGGAAGGATCTATATCCACGATCCTGCTGACGCCGGCGCCTGCAGCGCCGCCGCCGATATTGCCGGTCTCATCATTATTGATTGGCACGCCATCCACCACGAATAAAGCCTGATTCTGACCGGTGGGCGAGGAAGCGCCCCTGATGACGATCCTGGAAGAGGCGCCGGGCGTGCCTGAAGAACTGGTGATCTGCACCCCGGCCACCTTGCCGGCCATCGCATTGACAAGACTTGGCTCCTTGGCCCTCACCAGTTCGTCACCTTTTACTTCCTGGCTGCTGAACGTAAGATTTCTCTTTTCACGCTTGACGCCCAGCGCCGTCACCACCACCTCTTCCATGGCATGGGGCGCTGCCAGCAGGCGGATCTCCAGGTGGTCGCTACTCCCTACGGGAATATCCTGCGTTGTGAAACCTATGGCGCTGATAGTTAGTATATCGCCACTGTTCACTTTCAATGTAAAGGCGCCGTCATTGCCCGTGCTGGTGCCCGCCGATGATTTTTTTACACGCACGGAAGCACCCGCCAGCGGATGTCCCGCACTGTCGATGACCTTGCCCGTAATAGTACCTGATTGCCCCATGACTTGCATGCAGCAAACAGTGAGCAGGCTCAAAAGCAGTAGTCTTACTTTTCTCATACTGTTGTTTTGATTTGTTTGATGAAATGGGTTAGCGGAAAAATGCAGAAAGGAAAGGCAGTTATGCGGTGATGTATTTTCATTATGGCAAATAATAGATTATAAATGTCTTAATGACACTTATATGACCTGTCATAAAAAAATCAAACATTTAATCTCATGTTTGACTGATTGTGACCAACAGTGAGCCGGGTCATATGATGCATGGTATACCCGGCAAAGTAAATGTAGCAATAAATTAACCTGGGAGCTTTTTCGTTTTTAACTAATTGTAGACGGATTTTAACCTGCACAAAAAATGCGGCATAAAAAAAACGGTCCCGGAAAGGACCGCTTTTAAGTCTGGCAAGCTTGACTCGCTGAAAATTACATGGAATAGAAAAATTGTTCTTTAACGACCTTCCCATCCTTTACTTCATAGACCGCTACTTCTTCCATCAGGTTCCTTCCCATTCCTTTAAAGGTAGCGTCAATGGTAATGGTAAGAGCAAAATGATTGCCTGCCACGATCGGTTCAGAGGCACTAGCGCTATGCACTGCTTCGATAGAGTCCCTGAACTGCTCGCCTTTTTTGACGATCTCATCGCGTCCTTTCACTGACTGAGGCCCCGGCGCACCAACGGGCTCGATACTAACCGCGTCTTCGGCATAAAGCTCTACCTGTGCCTGCTCATACTGGCCCGCTTTGCAAAGCTCATAAAGCCGATTGGCGATGTCCTGCGTGGTCATCACAGCTGTTTGTGTTGCCATAACTGAGATTTTTTAAAGATTAAGAATCGGAATTGAATAGAAAGCTACAAAATAAGCAAATTCCACCGAATTACTAAATTGTTAAGTAATATTTGCCAAATATATTAGCATTTCCTATCTTTACCGTTCCCGGGGATGCACCGGTCATGTACCAGTACCATTTCATCTTATCTTAGGCAAACTGCCGCCCGCTATATGCGGGCGGCAGTCTTGTTTCAAGGGGGAAATGTATTGGACATCATGCTATTTTTCAGATAAAACGTAGTCCCGGTAAGGGTTTCACGGCATGATGATCAGTTTTGGCATAATAAAATTACCACTAAGTTGTATTTATCGACCCAAATTTCCGGCCTATATTTGTGTCATCAAAAGAGATAATATCAGAAGTTCGATATAAAGATTTTTCATATGGCAAGCAATCGTTAGAGGTCGACTGTTTCTACAGTGGACCTTTTTTTTTGCTGCCCGGCGTCCTCTTAATATTTACTCATCTCTGGTATGGTAATCCCCCTCTATTTGTTGTCTTAAGACTTGAAGATTTTGCCGGACCCATGGTCCGGGCTTATTTAGACGCTAAAACATTGTCCTTCGGACAGCCTCGCTTCGCTCGGCTTGCCTAAAAACTGAAAATCCGCGACCAAATCGCGGACTCAGCTTCCTATATGTAACACGCGCAGTATGCTCTAAGGGTCAGGGTACGGTATATGCGTTATTAATTCTTTAGAAAAACCAGCTTGACAGTTGGCTCCTGCTGGCCTGAAACCAATTCTTCGTAGGCTTAGGCGAATTGTCTATCAGCTCGGCATCCTGCATCCTCACCTTCATGGCGATCACACGGTCACCTTTCATCCTTTCCTTCATCTCTGCAGTCAAAGTAGGGTGAAATTCGATCTCCTCACGGTCAGTAACGATATAAGCCGTTCCGGAAACCTTCACAAAGAATTCCATTCCTTTCTTAAAAAAATCCAGCTTCGCGGGTATCTCTTTATCAAATGCGTCAATATGCTGTACGGGCTTCGGGATCACAAACCAGATCTGCTCTTCCTCATCGATCTCAATTTCAGAGATAACATGCGTGGGCAGCTTAACGATAGAAGAGCTGTCATTGAAAAATAAAGCGCTCTGCAATTCTATCATCTTATTCTTCAGCATCTGTGCTTGTGTTTCCTGGGCTGTTTGCGTGTTCATAGTTTCGTTATTTGAGTACTGATTAGTGTTATTAGTTACGGACGACAAGGATAATTCAATTGGCATACCATTTCTTAATATATTGATTATCAATATAAAAAACCTGGCACGGGCAGGGACTACTGTCCCAGAATGGGATAATCTTTCCAAAAAAAGAGCATGGACCATTCTAATCGGTCTGTTTCAGGCCGATAATACCCACCAAAATGAGACTTATGTACAGGAATTGATAAAGGTTGGAAGGCTGCTTAAAGAAATAGATCTCCGCCAGCTTGGTCCCTATAAGGGTGAGCCCCATCCAGGCGGCAAGCGCCGTAGTGGCAGAGATCTGCTTCATGGACATCGAAAAAAAGATAATATTCCCTACCCCAAAGACGATATACCCGGCAAACGGCAGCAGGATCTCCCAATGCTCACGCCGGGAAAAGAAGGACCGCCAGCTAATGGTCCTTAGCTTCTGTACGCTCATGAACTTCAGGCAAAATGTCCAGCAGATCTCGAACAGGGATGCGATCAACAGGTATATCCAGGCCATGATAAGTGTTTTTAGTTTTTATCCATTGCAGCAGCCTTTCTCTGAGACCATGGTAGGCCCGGAACCACCGGTGCTTTTCCACCAGTTTCCCCTCATCTACCCTCTTCACGGCAAACAGGTGCTGAAGAAAATAATCCTTCGGATAAGCATAATATAGCCCGTATTCTCCCGGCTTCTCATTATTGGGCAAAAAGGCAGTGCCGAACAACCAATCCCAAAGGGCCAGCTTGGTGGAAAAATTGGCATAGAACACTCTTCTGTCATTGGCATGATGCCACTGATGCATCTCCGGTCCATTGATGATGTACTGCAATTTGCCGCTGCGTACGTTTATATTGGAGTGGATATACATGCCCCAGACAGCATCCAGCAACGCCTTGATAGGGACGATCAACGGGTTGGCTCCCAGCAGGACGATGGGCGCGAACTCCACCGTTTGATTGATCAGGATCTCCAGGGCGTGGCTCCGGGTGCCTGCCAGCCAATCGACGGCTTTGTTGGAATGATGCGCTTCGTGGGTACGCCAGAGTACCCTGGAATGATGCTGCCATCTGTGAAACCAATAGATATAAAAGTCGTGTATCACTAAAAAGAACAGCACCTGCACCGCCAGGGGCCAGGAGGTCACAAGATGCATGGAAGACAGGTGCCAGGTTTTGTCTATAGGAATAATGATATGGTCGAAGATCAGGATCTTCAGAAAATAGCTTTGGACCAGGGTATACCAGACCAGGTCTACCCAAAAACCTTCCCGGAACACGGGAAGTCCTTTGGAATAAGGGATCTTTCTCTCCAGCCAGAGAAGAACTCCCACGCTTATCAGCAAGATCGTGGTCGTATAATAAACGATATGCTGCATCAGGATACCACCACTCCTGATTTACGTCTCAGCCGTTTCATAGCACCCATTTCACTTTCATATACGCGTTTAACCCCGTCTCCAAGCCCCAGTTCAAGATCGCGTATGTCGCGCACCAGCTTTTGCATGCCCTGTGGCTCTACAGAGGCGGCGTGATCGGATCCCCACATGGCCCTGTCCAGCGTGAAATGTCTTTCCACAAAACAAGCTCCCAATGCCACGGCGGCTACTGTCGTAGCCAGTCCCGTTTCATGACCGGAATAGCCGATGGGTGTGTCCGGGTACAGGTCCATCAGTGTCTCCACCATCCGGAGGTTCAGCTCCTGAGGCGGACAAGGATACGCAGACGTGGAATGGGCCACCATGAGATTGTCTGTTCCAAACTTGTCAATCGCCGCTGTGATCTCGCTCATTGTGGACATGCCGGTGGAAAGGATATAGGGTCTGCCAGTACGTTTGACTCTGGCTATCAGGTCGTGGTCGGTAAGACTGGCTGAGGCAAATTTGTATACCCCAGGATCGAATTGCTCCATGAAGTCGACGGCTTCCTCATCCCAGCAGGATACGAACCAATCGATCCCCTTCTCCCTGCAATACGAATCGATGGCGCCATATTCATCGATGCCCAGCTCGATCATATGCCTGTAGTTGATATAGCTCATCCTTCCCCAGGGCGTATCTCTTTCCAGGTGCCACTGGTCCCTGGGTGTGCAAAGCTCAGGCGTCCGCTTCTGGAATTTTACGGCATCGACTCCGGCCTGCACGGCTTCATCGATCAGTCGCTTTGCAACGTCCAATGACCCATTGTGATTGATCCCTATCTCAGCAATGATGTACACAGGCTGGCCGGCGCCGATGCTTCTTTTGCTGCTCACACGAAAAGTGTTCATATGCTTTATTTTTTAAGTTCTATCAACCATTCGGCAAACTCCCTGAAAGCGCCGTATCCCCCCTTGTTCCCGCAGTGGTAGTGCACTGTTTCGCTCACCTGCGGCATAGCATCGGCAGGACAGGCAGTCAGGCCGGCTTTTCTCATCACCTCCAGGTCATTGACATCATCTCCGATATAGGCTATCTCCTGCCATTGCAGCTGAAGTCGTTCCATGATCTCCGTAACCCTTCCCTGCTTGTCCCTGATACCCAGGTGCAATTCCAGGATCTGCAGTTTCTCGGCCCGGCGGGCCACCGAAGGAGAGGTCTCTCCCGTGATGATGCCCGTATCGATGCCGGCCAGCTTTCGAAGCCGCTCAACGCCCATTCCGTCGCGGATGGAGAACCGCTTCATCACTTCGCCGCTTTCCGAATAGTACACACCGTTATCTGTCAATACACCGTCGACATCCGTCAGCAGGATCTTTATCCGGGCTGCGGAGGTTTTAAGTTGATCTTCACTCATGCATTATGTTTATATGTATTCGATCTCTTATCAGATGGCCGTCCAGCCTCCATCCACTATCAGGTTGGCGCCCGTCATGTAGGCTGAAGCATCCCCGGCCAGGAAAACGATGGCGCCCTTATAGTCCAGCGGGGTCGCCATCCGGCCCAACAGCGTCTTGCTGGAATAATTGCTGATGAAATAGGCATCCTGGTTATTCTCTACCCCACCCGGGGACAGCGTGTTCACCCGCACCCCGCGATGGCCCCAATAAGCAGCCAGGAATTTGGTAAAGCCGATCACGGCCGACTTGGTCACAGGGTAAGCAGGAGATTTGTAAAAGGTCTGCTCATCAGCCTCATTACGGTAGATGCTTTGATCCGGCGCTACGACACCATACGTGGATGAAATATTGATAATGCTTCCAGACCCCTGTTCCGCCATAACCCCTCCCAGGATCTGGCTGCACAGGAATACCCCACTGACATTCACCTGCCAGCTCCTGTTCCACATTTCCAGGGGATAGTGCTCGAACATGGACTGTTTGGCAGCCATGATAGGATCTTCAAACTTATCATTGATGGCGGCATTGTTGACCAGCACGTCGATCCGTCCATACCTGCTTACTATGTGCTCCCTGGCCCGCAGCAAAGAGTTGATATCCGTCACATCCATTCCCAATCCCATATGCTGTCCACCCAACTCCTCCACAACCCGGGCACATCGCCCTTCCTCCATGTCCGCTGCCACCACCTGTGCGCCGGCTTCTGCCAGCGCTTCGCAATGACTCCTTCCCAACAAGCCACAGGCGCCTGTGACCACCGCTATCTTTCCTGATAATGAAAAAAGCTCCATCCTTACTATTTTATCACGGGCTTTGTGTTGAAATTGCTCACCTTACGGAAAACGGGTTCGATAGGCGCTCCCCGCAGCAAGGTTGCCACCTCCTGGCGGGACACTGCCTCTTTCAGCAAACCAAGGACCTCCCTGTAGGCTGCCAGCGTGTAATCCACCTCCTCATCCGTATGGCTAAAGCTCATATTGTGAAACCCGGACCATAGAATACCCCGCCTGATCAGCTCCTGCTGAACAAAAGATTTGAGCTCCAGTGGATTGCCCGCCGCAGCATCGAAGCTCACCAGTGACCTGCAATCGTATCCCGTACACCATGTGTAATGTGCGATGCCCATCTCAGCCGCCAGCATATTGTAGCCGTCCTTTAGCCTTTTGCCTTTCTCCGCCAGGTATGCCGCAACATTCTTCTCCTTCATCTCCTGGATCGTAGCCACCGCTGCTGCCATCGACAATGCTTCTCCGCCAAAAGTGGTGAAAAAGAAGACCTCCTCTTTGAACAGGTCCATGATCTCTTTCCTCCCCGTCAGCAATGAAATAGGCATCCCATTGGCAAATGCCTTTGAATAGCAGGCCAGGTCCGGCGTAACGCCGAAATATTCCTGCGCGCCTCCCAGCGCGATGCGGAAGCCTGTCCACATTTCGTCAAATATGAGTAAGGTCCCGTTGGCCTCACAGAGGTCCTTTAGCTCCTGTAAAAAATTATTTTTCGGCGCCTCGAATACAAATGGCTCCAGGATCACACAGGCAGTATCCTCATCCATTGCATTTTTTACAGAGTCGATATCATTGTACCCGAAGGTCGAGGTCAGGTCACTGACCTCCTGGGGTATCCCGCTGTTGCGGCTGGTGACGGAGATATACCAGTCATGCCATCCATGATAACCACAGCAAAGCACTTTCTTCCTGCCGGTGAAAGCCCTGGCGACACGCACAGCGGCGCTGGTGACATCCGCGCCTGTCTTGCTGATCCGAATGGCTTCCGCATTGGGAATGATATCATGGATCAATTCTGCCAGCACGACCTCCAGCTCATGCATCATGGAGAATGTGATCCCATCCTTCAGCTGGGCAATAATGGCCTCGTCCACGCGGGGATAGCAGTAACCCAGTGACAAAGGGCCAATGGCCATATTATAATCCAGGAACTCATTCCCATCCACATCCCATACGCGCGCGCCTTTCCCCCTTTTCAGGTATTTCGGCGCCACACCGTTGATATATTGTCCAGGACCTTTGGCCAGTGTCTGGGTGACAGGCGTCATGATCGGTAATGCACGTTCATACAGGCTATCCGACCCTGTTACGACAGGGTACGCTTCATTGAAAGCAACTTTATTCGGCATATAACAGATTGGATGATGAATATATTTTTCCGGCAATTTTCTCTGGCGTAAGGCCTTCAGCTTCCAATACGCCGGTCAATAAGCCGGGCTTGAACCACCGTTCTTCAAAAGCCAGCGGTAAGGTGCGCACCGTGACACCTGATCTTAGCAGGACTTCAGCTACGATGGAATACAGCCCCCCTGTCAACAGGTGATCTTCGATGGTCACCAGCATCCGCGACCTTTTGGCCGCACGCACGATGGCGGCTTCGTCTACTGGCTTCAGGGAGCGCATATTCAGCAATCCCACCGACAGCCCCTCCTGCTGGAGGATCCGCTGGGCCTTTAAAGCATTCCCAAACAAGAACCCATACACCAAAATGGTGATATCCGTACCCTCTGTAACCACTTCCGCCTTACCCCTTTCAAAAGGCCGGTGCGTATATTCACCTTTCTTATGATTCACCCGGACATAAGCCGGGGCATCCGAAGACCAGATGGCCGGCAGCGATCTTACCAGGTCATCCTCGTCAGCAGGACAATACACTTCCATACCAGGGATCCCGCGCATGATTGCTACATCCTCGATGGACTGGTGCGTAGGTCCATTGCCGTCAGATAGCAGGCCGGGGATATAGCCACTGAGCTTCACAGGCAAATGAGCGATCCCAATATCCGTTCGGATGAATTCAAAGGCCCGCATAGTGAGAAAAGGCGCCAGCGCATGTATGATGGGAATACGTCCTCTTAAAGCAAGCCCGGCCGCCATTCCTACAAGGGTTTGCTCCGAGATGCCCGTATCCACAAAACGATGGCCCAATGCCTTTGGCACATTCCGGACCAGGGCCCTGTTCTCCGCGGTCATGACGATGATACGCTCGTCCGCCAGGGCTGTCTCTGTCAATAACTCTTCGTAAGTCATAATTTTCTTTTTTTCAACGTACGACCAGGCTTTCCGATGTTATAAGTATTTCTTCTTTAAGGCCATGCAATTCCTGCAGCAGCTGCTCTATTTCCGGGGCCGTGAATGCACAGAACCAACGGTCGGCCCTGGCCTCGATGCTGGGCAGCCCCTTCCCTCTCACCGTGTCGGCGATGATGATATTTATACCCCCTGTGCCATCAGCAACCGGCAGCTCCCGGAATGCTTCTTCCAATTGCAAAAAATCATGTCCGTCTATGCGGCGTACACGGCATCCAAATGCCCTGAACTTGTCCGCCAATGGTTCCAACGGCACCAGCTCTTCCGTCCGGATATTTGCCTGGAATTGGTTGCGGTCCACTATAAGGGTGAGGTTATCCAGTTTTTGCGCATTGGCAACTAATATGGTTTCCCAGACACTGCCTTCATTGAGCTCGCCGTCACCTGTGATGACAATGACCCGGTTGTCCCCGCCCCGCAGCTTGCAGTCCAGCGCCACGCCCGCCGCCACAGCCGGAAGATGGCCCAGCGAGCCGGAATGAAACTCCACGCCGGGGATGGCCCTGTTGGGATGCCAGTAAATGCTATCGGTGGTGGATAAATGATTGTCAAGCCGGCCAGGTTCCAGGAGGCCCAATTCCACAAATGTGCCGTAAAGGGCAGGCACATCATGACCTTTGGATAAGAAAAAATAATCCCTGTGTGGGTCTGATCCGCCTTTAGGTCCATGGCGGAGGAATTCCGAGTAGAGATAGACCATTAATTCAACACAGGAAAGGGAAGCTCCAATAAAACATCCGCCGCCGCCGGACATGCGTATGATATGCTCCCTGACACGCAGAGCGATGGACTGTAGTCGCTGCAGCTTGGAATTTGTCATAGAGGGGTTTCTGGTCTCCCCGGGAGAAATGGTTTTTAATTCATCCAGGTGATGGCGATACCAGTTGACGCCGGCCAGGGATGCATTGATCCGATAGATATCAGGCCTTCTCTCCAGCAGCTCCAGGATCTCCCGGGCCCCAAACAAGGGGTCCGATGGGTACAGTTGCTCATATACGGCCTGTATGAACTGGTAGTCCGCCTGATAATCGATCGTCCACCGGTGTGTCATGGAATAATTCAATCCCCCTTCCATGACTACATTGCCAATGCGGAACTGCTCCGGTCTTTCCCATATATACGGGGTGGTATGCTCCCTTTCCATCAGGAGTGACGCATGAGCATGTGCTTTTTTCAGGACCTCCAGCGGCATGATCTCCACGTCATTCCCATCGGGCCAGGTGGCCGGATGCAGATTGCTGACGTAGTCATATTCATGTTCATGCTCCAGGTAGTAAGCGATGACCTGGTCGATGATCGCGGGATCTATCAGGGGACAATCACTGGGGATCTTCAGTACAATGTCGGCCTCATAGTGACAAGCCGCCCGGTAATGCCTGTCCAGCAGGTCGGCAGCATGTCCCCGGAAACATTCGATCCCTTCCTCCCTGCATATTTCCACAATGCGGTCGTCGGCCTGTGAAGGCGTTGTCGCTACGACCACGGTCCCTGCCAGGCTTGCAGCCTGTATCCTGCGCACCTGTTGGATAAATAAAGGTTTACCGGCCAGGGGCATCAGCGCTTTGTCGGGCAGCCGTGTGGACTCACGCCTGGTTTGAATAATGGTGACGATCTTTTTCCCGCAGTCGTTCATGGCTACTGTTTGTATGTTGATGAATAGTGGTCCTTGCTAAAAAATCTTCCCGGCTGCCTTTGAATTCAATGTACCGCCGGCACAGGTCTGCTATATTCGCCGCCGAGGTCCCGCCATTCTGGACGGGTGCCAGCTGCCTTAGCTTATCCACATCAAAATAGGAATGTACTTTTTTACCCAGGGCGATGCCGGTGTACACCACCGTGGAATATTGGGTTATCAGCTCATCGCAGTTGGCGATCATCTGCTCCGTGTTGCCTTCCGTAAAGATCATTGCGCCGCCCGGTGCATACTGGTGTATCTCCGCAATGGCGCGTTCTTTTTGCTCGTTGGGATGCAGCTTGAAAAGCAAAGGTCTGCCGGCAGCAATCTCCACGCAACGGCGTATGAAGCCGGGACGGTCATCCTTATTAAAGCATTCACGGATGTCCGAAGTAGCCACCATCACATAATGGTGATGCGGAAAATCGTTTTCGAGATAGACCGCGGCATCATCGTAATTGGGTATGCCCGTCACAAAAATTTTGGCTGCTTCAGTTCCCCACTGGCTGAATTGCGCTTTGTACCCCGGACTGGCTGCGCAGTAGATATCGCAGATATTGCTGCATCCATTGAATGCAGTGTTCATAGCACACCAGGATGGAAGCCCCAGGCGATGCGTCCACTTAGCAAGAGGCGTAACAGGGTCCGTCATGCCCTCCTGTACCCAGACTGTCTTCAAACGGCGTAATTCTTTGGTGACCAGCAAGTCCGTGCATAGAACTGCCATGTCATATTCATGCCCGTAGATCCCACGGGCGTAATCATTGCGTAAACGATGCCGTTGCAGGTAGGCATCCCCCTTTCTTTTGAATTCACCTGACAGGATCGTCCTTTCCAGGTAGCCCTTGCGCTTACACCATTTGACGATGGGATGCTTGCTGTATAACTGGCTGAAGTAGCAGTCGTATTCGGGCAGCAGGGATGCTATCTGATGCATCTGGCTTGCCTGGTTGGGGGAACCTATCGTAAAGAGGATCTTTTTCTGGCGAAACTTTACGTCCTTCAGCATGGCGCAAATTTCACCGTAAGGGTAATAGGAATATCAGGCGTCGCGAGAAGTTACAATAAGTTAGCGGAGAGATTACAAAAACTTAACATTATCCGGCCCCCATTAAGTACTTCCGCTTATTAAGGTTTATCAAGATAAGGTAGGATGATTTTCTGCCAGATATCATATCCTTTTGCATTCATATGCAGCTTGTCGTCTTCGAATATGTCATCCATCGGGTGCCCGTCGGGCTTGAGCATCGCATGGTACACATCGACAAATGCCGCATGCTTTTGCTTGTGGATGAATTCGCTGATAAGCCTGTTGGCCTCTTCCATACGGGGCATTAATTTTTCCCGGCTGGGACTGGGCTTAATGGAGACATATAATATATCCGCATTCCTGAGCCGGCTGCGGATGAGGTGGAATAATTGAGTAAAACGGCGGAGAACTATCTGTGCCGTCACCGAGTCGTTAGAGGCAAGGTCGTTATCACCACAATAAAGCACGATTTGCCGGGGATTATATTTAAAAACAACATCTTCCGTATAACGAATGACATCCGGGAAAGTAGATCCGCCAAATCCACGGTTAATTATAGGATAGCCGGGAAAGGCTTCCCGGACGCCTGTCCATTTTCGAAAGGATGAGCTGCCGGTAAAAACAATGGGATGCGCAGGCGCCGGGTGCAGGCTGTCGGCTTTTTTAAAGGCGGCTATCTCATCCCGGAAAGGAGCTTGTTGTTGCGCCGGCAGCGCGGCAGATGTCGTCAAAGCAAATAGCAGGAAAGCGAGCTTTTTCATATGTTGCACCAAGGTAATGCATTTAGCCGTAAATTTAGACATGCTCACCGCCATCGTATTAGCTGCGGGCTCCTCCCGCAGAATGGGTAAGAACAAGCTGTTGCTGCCTTATACAGGCAGCCCGCTCCTCACCTATGTGGTAGGAAATATTCTCGCTGCAAAAGTCGGTCCTGTCATCGTAGTAACAGGATATGATGCCGAACGTATCGGGGAAGCTTTAAAGGACCTCCGCGTTCAGATGGTACACAATCCGGGGTATGAGACAGGTATGACCAGCTCGATACAAGCGGGAGTAAACGCAGCCGGTGGCGAAGGCTATATGATCTGCCTGTCGGACATGGCGCTCATCAGCCCCGGGGAATACCGACTGTTGAAAACCGCTTTTGATAAGGAATATCGACGGGATAAAGCCTGCATCATTCAACCCACCTACGACAACCAGACAGGCAATCCCGTCACATTCTCCGCTGCCTGGCGGCAAGCTATCCTGGAACACCCCGGGCCGGAAGGCTGCAAAAGCATCCTCCGTAGCCATACGGACAATTGCTACCAGGTGGAGATGCTCACTTCCAGTGTCTTGCAGGATGTCGACTGGCCGGAGGATTACGACCGGCTTTTTGACAACGATTGATCTATACTTCCATGGCGTCGTACACCACCACTTTAGCCCATAAGTGGCTATAGTTCTTTATAAAATCCAGGTGGATGGGATGATTCTGGTACGTGGCCTGACCGGCCAGGTCAGTGAAGAACATCAGCTCGGACACCTGCCAGCTCGTGTCCACTACATCACGTTTTTCCGTGTCCGCAAGGATACCCACGTGGATCTCTTTTACGGTGGGAATGCCCTTAAGGGTCTTCACGCCCTCTACCAGCTTGTCCCTGTCTTCTTTGGAAGAAGGATTCTTCAGCGTAAAGAAAACATGATGGGCCAGGGGCGTTTTAGCGACGGCGGCCTGCGCAGCGAAAGGCAGCGCAGCGGCGGCTGTGCCGGCCCCAAGGGCAGCGGCGGCAGTCAGGAATTTACGACGGGTATTTTTGCGCATATGCTTTATTGTTAAATTATAAGTCCCTTGCGGCCTCTATCTCTTCCGCACGCTTGATCAATGGCTTACCCAGTACCCTGCTGCCATCATCCGTGATCAGCAGATCCTCTTCTATCCGTATCCCACCAAAAGCCCGGAGGGCCTCCAGCTTATCGTAGTTGATAAAATCAAAGTACTTGCCTTTCGACCTGCGCAGGTCCATCAGCTCGGGAATGAAGTAAAGCCCCGGCTCGATGGTCACCACGAATCCCGGCTCCAGCGCACGCCCCAGTCGTAAAGACTTCAGACCGAACTCTGTGCTTTTCTTCAGCTCCTCCGTATATCCTACATAAGGTTCGCCGAGATCCTCCATATCATGTACATCCAGTCCCATCATATGCCCCAGCCCGCATTGGAAGACCATGGTATGGGCCCCTGCAGCAACCGCTTCTTTTACATCTCCTTTCATAACACCTGCGGCTTTCAGGCCTTCCACCAGCTTTTCACAGGCCACGAAATGCACGTCCCGGAACAATACACCCGGCTTAAGCACCGCGATCGCAGCCTCCTGTGCGCTCAGCACTATTTCATACATCTCTTTTTGAAGTGCGGTGAACTTCTTACCTACGGGAAATGTGCGGGTCATATCGCCTGCATAGTGCATGGCATTCTCCGCACCCGCATCGCATAAAGCCATCTGCCCCTCGTGCATCACGGTGCCGCTGTAATGGTTGTGCAGTACCTGCCCATGCACGGTGAGGATCGTTGGGAAAGACAGATTGCCGCCGCCGCCAATGGCGATGCCTTGCAGAACCCCGGCCAGTTGCGCCTCGGTCATGCCATCTTTCGCGCCTTTGATGGCTGCCAGGTGCATGGCGGCGGTGAGATCCACCGCCTGCTCTATCTGTTGCACCTCCTCAGCAGATTTGATGCTGCGCTGGGCTACGACAGCCTTGATCAACGGCACGGAAGCATGATCCTTTACGCCTGCCGGTGGAAGCCCCAGCCACCCGCTCAGCTTCTGAATATTCTCGGGGCGGTATGGCGGCAGGAAATGAATGGTATGACCGGAAGACCTGGCTTTCTGTAATACACTGGCCAGCGAAGCAGGGGGCTGCACATCCATGATGCCTGCCAGCGCCGCCTGATCCGCAATGGAAGGCTGCGGCCCCATCCATACGATCTCGTCAAGGGTAAGCTCTCTTCCGAAAAGGATGTCCTTATCACCTTCCACATCGATGACGGCAGCGAGCCCGGGCTTATCCAGGCCGAAAAAATAAAGGAAGCTGCTGTCCTGGCGGAAATGATACCAGTTGTCCTTATAGTTCATGCTGCTTTCCTCATTTCCCAACAACAGGATAAGTCCTTTGCCTACCTGTTGCTTTAATTGCTGCCTGCGTGATATATACACCTGCTTGTCGAACATGATGGATCGTTTGGCTATTTAAGATTTTATTCCCCCTATTCCCCGGATACCCCATTGGATGCCTCTCAATTCGGCCAGCCCTCTCAATCTGCCGATGGCACTATATCCCGGGTAGGTTTTCTTTTTCAGATCATCCAGCATCTGGTGTCCATGGTCCGGACGCATCGGAAGAGAGATGCCTCGCCTGGCCTGTACCTTCAGCAATTCGCTGATGACAGCCACCATGTCCACATCGCCGCCCAAGTGATCGGCTTCAAAGAAATTCCCTTCCTCATCCCTTTTGGTGCTGCGCAGATGGATAAAATGAATGTGCTCGCCCAGCCGGCGTACCATGCCGGGAAGATCATTATCCGGCCGGACCCCATACGAACCCGTGCAGAAGCAAAGCCCATTGGCAGGGGAAGGCGCGCTGTCCAGCAATTCCCGGGCATCCTGCTCGGTGCTGACGATGCGCGGCAGACCCAGGATCGGGAAAGGAGGATCATCCGGGTGAATAGCCATCTTGAGGCCTTCCGCCGCTGCCACCGGCACCACTTGCTGCAGGAAATAAAAAAGATGCTCTTTCAGCTTCTTCGCGTCGATGCCTTCGTAAGTACGCAATGCCGCAAGGATCTGTTCTTCCGTGAAACGCTCCTCACTACCGGGCAGCCCCAGCAAAGCATTACGGTATAAAGTCTCCTTTTCTTCATCATTCATCCTGGAATGCCTCTGGCGGGCCTTTTCTATCTCTTCTTTCGAATAATCTTTTTCAGCACCCGGTCTTTTGAGGATGAACAGGTCGAAAGCGATGAAGGCTGATTTCTCAAAACGCAGGGCCTTGCTCCTGTCAGGCATTTCATAAGCGATCTCCGTACGCATCCAGTCGAGGATAGGCATGAAATTATAGGTGACGACCTCCAGCCCGCAGCGGGCTACATTGCGGAGGCTTTCCTGGTAGTTCTTAATATATTGCTGATAATTGCCCGTGTGCTTTTTGATGTCCTCATGGACAGGAAGGCTTTCGATCACCGTCCAGCGCATACCGGCCTTTTCGATCTCATCTTTTCTTTTCTGGATCTCCTCCACCGGCCATACTTCCCCAACAGGGATATGATGAAGGGCCGTAACTACACCTGTACACCCTGCCTGGCGTATATCCCACAGGCTTACCGGATCATTTGGGCCAAACCATCTCATCGTCTCTTCCATTAACAAGGGTCTTTCCATTGCTGTTGAATGTTTAAGACGTAAAAATAGGGCCTGCGGCTCACTTTGCCAATACTTCGATGCAACGATGCAGGGTAAATGTCTGTCAGATGGAAAAACCCGTCTTATGCGCCTATTCAATGCCTTCATCCTCTTTTTGATCCTTGCCCTGGGCCTTTCAGCCTGTCACAAGAATGTCGATGCTCCCGCCGTCAACAAGCCGCTGCAGCTGCCGGCCAATAGTGCCTCCGTGATAGATGCCAGCAACCAGTTTGCCATCAGGTTCTTCTCAACTGTGATGCAGCAGGACCCGGGTGCAGACAACAAGCTCGTCTCCCCATTCAGCGTCTATTCGGCCCTTAGCATGGTCATCAATGGCGCGGCCGGCTCCACCAGGGATTCCATCATGAAAACCCTCGAATTGAACGGTATCTCCCTGCAGGACCTGAACGCACTGAACCAGGCGCTGCTGACACAGCTCCCTTCGGAAGACAGTAAGGTCACCATGGATATCGCTAACTCCATATGGTACAAAAATCAAGGCCTCCAACCCAGACCTGCATTCCTGGATACCATTAAAAATGACTACCAGGGACTGATCCAGTCCCTGGACTTCGGCAACCCCTCTTCCGTGAACACCATTAATTCCTGGGTGGCCAAAAGAACAAAGAACAAGATCCCTTCCGTCATCTCATCCATCGACCCTTCCGAAATAATGTTCCTGATCAATACCATCTATTTCAACGGTGCCTGGCAATATGCTTTTAATCCAGCCAGTACGCTTACCAGGACCTTCCGTTTATCCAATGGCCAGACTGTCCCTGTGCCATTCATGAACAAGGAGGCGACCCTCAGGACAAGCAATACTCCTTCCTTCACACTGGCCGAATTGCCTTATGGCACCGGCAAAGCGTACGACATGTACCTGCTGCTGCCTGCCAATGCCCAGCAGCCCATCGCCGATCTCACCGGCACGATCGGCTGGCCTGCCATATCGGAAGCATTATCAAAAATGGATAGCAGTAAGATCAGCCTCAGCATGCCCAAATGGGAATACGCCTATTCCATCGAAGACATGCGCCCCCACCTCACCCAGCTGGGCATGGGTATTGCATTTGGTACGGCCGATTTCTCCAACATGTACGACGTCGCCCCGGGGGCGCTGGCCATCGGCCGGAGCATCCACAAAACATATATCAAGGTATCCGAGCAAGGCACGGAGGCCGCTGCGGCTACCGTTATCAGCATTGGTCTCACTGCGTCAGCGCCTGGTCCTCCACTGGTACTGGACCACCCTTTCCTGTATTTCATACGCGAAAAGCAGACGGGCCTCATTTTGTTCATGGGCATTGTCAGCGATCCTTCAAGGTCTTAAAACAACGACCGGCGTACTTTTCAGCAGAATGGTCCCTGCCTGAAGGCCATTGGATGCGGCATTGAGCCTGATCGTTCCCGAATGGCCGGCCTTGCCCCTGATAATGACGAGGCACAGTCCATTGAACGCTGGCCGCTCCGGCGAAGCAAAGGACAATAGATCCGCCGCATCGCCATTGTCAGTTGCCACAATGGTTCCAGGGCCTTCAATAGTGAATGAAAGCCTGTTCTTCGCATCCGGCACAGTCAACCCATGCTCGTCGGTGACGCGTACGGTTACGAACAAGAGGTCCTGCCCGTCAGCCAGCAGAATGGGGCGATCAGCAGAGAGCTGAAGTTTGTAAGGTTCTTTCGTTGTGCGCATCACATCTTCGGCCCATTTTCTGCCGCCCCTGTATGCAACTACTTTCAGCTCTCCAGGTGCGTATTTGACGTCATCCCATCGCAATCGATATTCATAGGCCCCCTTTTTCTTTCTGCCTAGCGATTTACCATTGAGGAAGAGCTCAGCCTCGTCGCCGGAAGTAAACACATGCACCGGCGTGATCCGGCCAATACGGCCTGGCCAGTTCCAGTGCGGCAGGATGTGCGCCATAGGGAGCAGAGGGCGCCAATGGGATTGATAAAGGAAAAAACGGTCCTTTTTAAACCCGGCCAGGTCGATGATCCCCGAATAGGAGCTGCGTGACAAATAATAAGGGGTGGGCTCTCCAAGATAGTCCCAGCCAGTCCAGACAATTCCCCCGGCAACATACGGATGTTGCTCCATCGTGCCAAACACCTTATCTGCGGAGGATCCGAAATCCACTGAATAAAGCTCGTAAGCGCTGACCTGCTGCGCTGCTGAATCACCGCCTTTCCCTTCTCTCAAAGGTGCGCTGTTCCCATCGAACACCGGGAACAGGTATTCCCCACGGCTGCTCAATGCGGATGCATTCTCGCTGCTGATGATCACTTTAGCTGGAAATTTTTCGTGGAATACCGGAAATAATGGCGGCGTACTGATCCCCTTTAGTCCTGCATATGCGCCGCCATTCCGGATACCTTCGCCCTGGTAGTTTAGACCAATGATATCCACCACCGCGGGGAGAGGCATGTTTGGCTTTGCGTAGTTCATGGCTGTTGTCACCGGGCGGGTGGGATCCTCTTGTTTGGCGATAGCATACAAATCCTTTGCCACCGCCGCACCTTTCTCATCCGTATACTGCTCGCCGACCTCATTGCCAATGCTCCACATGATGACAGAGGGGTGGTTCCGGTCACGCCGGACCAACGCGCGCAGGTCCTGCTCATGCCAGTCAGGAAAGATAAGATGGAAGTCAAGGGGTGTCTTTTTCAACTCCCAGCAGTCAAAGATCTCGTCTATAACGATGAAGCCCATGCGATCGGCAAGGTTCAGCAGCTCGGGGGCGGGAGGGTTATGGGACATCCGGATGGTGTTACAGCCCATTTCACGGAGGATCTCCAGCTGCCGCTCTGCGGCACGTACATTGAATGCAGCACCCAACGCGCCAAGATCATGATGCTGGTTGACGCCATTCAGCGGGACACGTTCGCCATTGATGATAATGCCCTTATCCGGATCAAGCCGGATGTCCCTGATCCCAAATACCGTCTCATAAACATCCATCGGTATGCCGTTCTGCCGGATCGTGGTGATCGCCACATACAGGTGACGGGATTGATCCGGCAAAGGCCGCCACAATGTAGGATGAGGAATAGTGAACGAGCTGAGAACAGTATCGCTGCTGTTCGCTCCGATCGACACATTGACAGGTTTTGCTTCTGCAACAGGGCCACCAGTTTTCCGCCCTTTGTCATCCGGCAGGAATATCGCGGTGGAAACGTCAAATTTTCCGGCAGTTGCGGAGTTATTGTCAATAATGATGCTGAGGTCAACATTGGCAGCCGATCCGGAAATTTTGCGGGTCTTCACAATAGTACCCCATTGGCCCACATGGACAGGGCTGGTTTTGGTAAGCCATACATTGCGATAAAGGCCACCTCCGGGATACCATCGGGAGGAATTCGGGGGATTGTCCAGCCGGATCGCCAGCTGGTTCCTTGCGCCGGCAATAATATACGGCGTCAGGTCAACCCGCCACGAACTGTATCCATAAGGCCATCCTCCAACTAATTTGCCATTGAGCCAGACCATTGCATAGGACATGGCGCCATCTACGTCCAGGAAGATATTCTTGCCCGCGTCCGAAGCCGGGATATCGATCTGTTTACGATACCAGGCAACGCCCTGGACAGGAAGACGCCCCATGCCGCCGCCAATTTCCGTGTTCCACCCTTTGTAAAACGGTCCTTTGATAGCCCAGTCATGTGGCAGATCAACGGCCTCCCAGGCACTGTCGTTGAAATTGAGCTGAACGAATGGGAAATCGGCCCCGGGATCCCCCGGCGGTCGCTGATGCCTGCCGGCAGGATCTTTAATAAAGCTGTTTCCCGTGGGAAGTATCCATGGTTTGAGGATGGCTCGTGTAGCTGCAAGCTTCACCGCTTCCGTCGGGCGCGCGTCCGCAGGCCTGTTATCCCCATTCTCCCTGGTCTCCGGGCGCACATCGTAGATCAAACTGTCTCCATTCACTTTCGATGCATACCTGTAGAACTTCCATCCTTCGTTGATCAGCATACGCTCCCGCGTAACCTTCCCGGCGCCCGGCGAACCGGCCTGACCAACCGCCGGCGCAACAGAGAGCAGAATGACCGGTGTAAAACAAATGAAAGATCTCACCAGGTGCCGGTGAAATACAGGACTGATCTTTGGCTTCATATGACAACAAGACTTATGATTAGTACAAAGTATGCAAGCTCCTAATGTATGAATTTTTCAGCAAAAATGCAACCGATTGTATTTTTTATTTGAAATTATTGGTATTTTAGTATCATAGTCCTATATGTAACCGATTGTATTATGCTATTCAACGATAGATCAATGATCAAGCTTTTTGCCAGCCTGTTTATATTTCTTTCTTATATGCAGTATCCCGCCACTGCTCAGGTCAGGTTGCCCCGGTTGGTACGGGACAGTATGGTGCTGCAAAGGGATGCAAAAGTCCGGATATGGGGCTGGGCGGGCAAAGGGGAAAAGGTAACGGTCCGGTTCAACAACCACAAGTACACAACAGTTGCATCCGATGAAGGCACATGGAAAGTTTTCCTGTCGCCGATGAAAGCAGGCGGTCCCTATACGATGAACATCGATGCCGCCAATCATCTTACGTTGAAGGATATCCTTATTGGCGATGTGTGGATTTGCTCAGGGCAATCGAATATGGTGCACCAGATGATCCTGCACCGGGAAAGATATGCAGCCGATATCGCAGCAGCCGATTATCCCATGATCAGACATTTTTGGACCCCGACATTGACAGACCTCCGGGGCCCCGATGAGGACCTGCCCACCGGATACTGGAGATCCGCAAATCCACAGGATGTGCTGCAATTCTCCGCGGTAGCGTATTTTTTTGCCAGAAAGATCTTTGACCATTGCCACATCCCCATCGGCCTGATCAACGCCAGCGTTGGCGGCTCCCCCATACAAGCCTGGATCAGCGAGGAAGGATTGAAGGCGTTCCCGGGGATCAGCCGGATCATCACCAGGAATAAGGACACAGCCTATATCCATTCCCTGGATCGCAGCCCTTCCGCCAGCCAGCCGGCGCGACAGCAGGAGGATAAAGGCCTCACCGGAACCCTGTCCTGGTATGATCCGGGCTACGCTCCAAAAAATTGGCGCCCTGTCACCGTTCCAGGCTACTGGGAGGACCAGGGCGCGAAAGACCTTAATGGCGTGGTCTGGTACAGGAAGGAGATCGGGGTTCCCCCAGCGATGGCCGGATTACCGGCAAAGCTCGCATTGGGCAGGATCGTCGATGCTGACGTTGTATACCTCAATGGCAGGGAGGTGGGCCATACAACTTACCAGTATCCGCAGCGAAGGTACCTGTTGCCGGCAGGGATATTGAAAGCCGGAAAAAATGTGCTGGTGGTTCGGGTGACCAATAATTCCGGTAAAGGCGGATTTGTTCCTGACAAACCCTATTACCTGGCCGCCGGAAAAGATACCATCGACCTGAAAGGCACCTGGGAATATAAAGTAGGTGATGCCTTTGCCGCCAGGCAGTTGGGCGATAATGGAAGCTTTTCGGCCCAAAACAGCCCGGCTGCTTTGTATAATGCCATGCTGGCCCCGGCTACAAACTATACGATCAGCGGTTTTCTCTGGTACCAGGGGGAGAGCAATACAGGCGATCCAACAGAATACGGATCCCTGATGTCCGCGCTCATCGGGGATTGGAGGAGTAAATGGGGCCAGGGAGATCTCCCCTTTCTTTTTGTTCAGCTCCCAAATTTTATGGATGTGCAATACCTGCCGGCAGAAAGCCAGTGGGCAGCTACCCGGGAAGCGCAACGGAAAACATTGGCAATAACGAACACCGGGATGGCGGTGACCATAGACCTGGGCGAATGGAATGACCTCCATCCCGACAGGAAAAAAGAAGTGGGTGAACGCCTTGCCTTATGGGCGCTGAAAAAGGCCTGCGGTGATACGGGCATGACTGTGTCGGGGCCGCTCTACCGGTCATCCAGGATCGACGGGAATAAGATCATTATCAGCTTCTCCCACACCGGGGCCGGACTGATGGCGAAAGATGGAGAAGCGCTGAGCGAATTCGCCATCGCCGGGGCCGACAGAAAGTTTGTCTGGGCTAAAGCTGGAATATCGGGAGATCAGGTCATTGTCTGGAATGATTCAATTGCCCATCCTTTATATGCCCGTTATGCATGGGCCGATAACCCTGACAACCCGAACCTGTATAACCGGGACGGCCTGCCGGCATCTCCTTTCCAGACTGATGATCAAGCCGGCAACCTCCGCCGGGACAGTATTAATAAACGGACGCAGCAGGATTACCAGGATATGCTGCGACAACTGAACATTTCTTCCATCCGGCCGGGGCCTTCCGGCAACCCGAAAGCGCCCGATGCCGCCAATACTGATGAAGCAAAAGCATCACCCTACGCCGCTCTGCCGGACCCGCTGGTATTGAAGAACGGTAATAAAGTGACGGATGCCGGTACCTGGTGGGATAAGCGTCGCCCTGAAATAGCGGAAGACTTCGACCGGGAGATCTACGGGCGTGTCCCAGCCAATACTCCTGTCGTACGATGGGAGGTCATTTCCACTACTCGTGAAATGAATGGAACAATCCCGGTTGTGACCAAAAAACTGATGGGGCATGTTGACAATACATCTTTTCCTCAAATAAAAGTAGACATCCAGTTGGAGCTGACAACCCCGGCGGAGGCAAAAGGCCCCGTACCGGTGATGATGGAATTCGGTTTCATTTTCCCTCCTGGTTTCGCTCCTCCGCGGGATACCTCACGGAACCCCGCTCCCGGTTGGCAGCAACAGGTGCTTGCCAGGGGTTGGGGATACGCCGTTCTGATCCCCACCAGCTACCAGGCTGATAATGGGGGTGGATTAAGACAGGGTATCATCGGTCTGATAAATAAAGGCAGGCCGCGCAAACCCGATGACTGGGGATGTTTGAAAGCCTGGGCCTGGGGTGCCAGCCGGGCACTGGATTACCTGGAGAGGGATAAAGCAGTGGATGCCAAAAGAGTTGGTATCGAAGGATTATCGAGATATGGCAAGGCAGCCATTGTCGCCATGGCCTATGAACCCCGTTTTGCCATTGGCTTCATCGGCTCATCCGGTGCCGGAGGCACAAAGATCCTGCGACGGGTCTTTGGCGAACAGGTGGAAAACCTTGCTTCCTCCGGCGGCTACCATTGGTTCGCCGGCAACTTCATCAGGTATGCCGGCCCCTTAGCCGTGAATGATCTCCCGGTGGATGCGCATGAACTGATAGCGCTCTGCGCGCCGCGACCGGTGTTCATCAGTGTAGGTTCGCCTGCCGTGGAAGGCCAGTGGGTGGACGCCAAAGGAATGTTCCTCGGAGGAGTAAATGCAGGGCCCGTGTATACGCTGCTGGGAAAAAAGGATCTGGGCGCTACCATGTTTCCACCAGAGGGAACAGGCCTCCTCCGTGGCGATATCGCTTTTCGCCAACACAGTGGCGGACATACCACCGGCCCTAACTGGCCCTTCTTTCTCGAATTTGCATCCAGGTATTTCGACGGACACACATCGGTACTGAACGATTCGGAAAAAGGGTTGAAAGACTATTATCAGCAGTATTTCCCCATCGGGGTCGCCGTCTCGCCCAAAGCCTTGAAGAGCGACGAATCCTCGCTGATCATCCGGGATTTCAACAGCCTCACGCCGGAGAATGCCATGAAAATGGGACCTATCCATCCCCGGGAGAAAGAATATTACTGGAAAGATGCCGATTCCATCGTCGCCTTTGCACAACGCAACGGGATGAAAGTGAGAGGGCACAACCTGTGCTGGCATAACCAGGCCCCCGCCTGGTTTTTTGTCGACAGCGCCGGCCATCAGGTAAGCAGGGAAGTACTGCTGCAAAGGTTGAAAGACCATATCACGACCGTCGTCAGCCGCTATAAAGGAAAGATATATGCATGGGATGTGGTGAATGAAGCTATCTCCGATAAGCCGGACGAATTCCTCCGCCCCTCCGGATGGCTGCAGATCGCCGGCGAAGAATATATATCGGCTGCATTCCGGTGGGCCCACGCCGCCGACCCGGATGCCTTGCTTTTCTACAACGACTACAACGAGATCAACCCGGTGAAAAGAGAAAAGATCTGCCGCCTGATCAAAAAGCTGCAGGATGAGGGTATCCCGGTTCATGGCCTCGGCCTTCAGGCGCATTGGGCAATTACAGAGCCCACTGCGGCGCAACTGGACAGCACTTTGCAACGCTTCGCCGGGCTCGGAGTGAAATTGCAGATCACTGAGCTGGATGTGTCGGTCTATCCAAAAGAGCACGAACGGAGGGCAAGAAGGCCGGAGGACGCCGACACGGCTTTTACTCCGCAACGGGAACAACAGCAGCTGGAAAAATACAAAATGATCTTTGAGCTTTTCCGTCGCTACAAGGACCACATTTCGGGCGTAACCTTTTGGAATATATCAGACCGTAACAGCTGGCTGGATAATTTCCCTGTCACAGGGAGAAAGGACTATCCCTTATTGTTTGACAAAGCCCTTATACCTAAAAAAGCATATTGGGAGGTGGTGAGATTCTGACACCACCTCCTTAATTATCGCCCGTTTTAATATTCCGGATTCTGATACTGCTTTTTGTTGGGATCGTTAATAGCGTCCAGCTGTGTTTGGGGTATCGGTCGCAGCTGATGATAAGGTTTTACTTTTGCGGCTGCAGCGAGATTATATAATGTCACCCGATCCACCAGCTTATTGCGGCAGGCAAGGTCCGGCCAACGGATGCTTTCTCCGCAAAGCTCGCGTGTCCTTTCATCCAGGATGAAATCCAGCGTCATATCCGCATCAGTGAGATCCACCCAGACGGGGACACTGGGTGTGCCTGTATTTTTTTGTCTCATGATCGTCTGCCGGTCTGAGAGATCAGTCGGACTGAGCCCGGGCCGATAGGCCGCCCTTTGACGCAAGGTCAGGACAAGCGGCAGCGCATCGGAGGGACGGCCATCCCCAATGGCTGCTTCAGCAGCCATCAGATATACCTCGGATAATTTCGCGATAGGAAAAGGCCTGCCTGACCCATCGTTAGGTGCAGCACGTTTGTTATCATCATATTTTGTGAGCGCAGGGAACATTTGAATGGTCTTGTTCGAAGGCAGATAGAATTCACTGGGCTTTATCACCCTGTAAGGCACTCCCCGGGCATTGATAGCGTCGGCCGCCGCATCCGAGGGCGCCAGGTAATAAGCCGTGTCACCAATGTTGATGCCGGCTACATTTTTGTTGGTGGCTTTCCACATGGTACGGAAGCTGTTGTCATACCGGCTGTCATTTACCTTGTCGGCAAAAGCGATGTTATAGACATAAGGCGTTGGGCAAAGCTGCCGCAACGGGCGGCTGTACTGTATCACACGATCACAGGGGAATTTGGCCGAGCCTGCCGGAATAGCTACGCTGTTTTGATAATTACAGTTGAAGAGGTTGAGGGCAATATTAGCCTTATTGGCAAAGTCCGAACCGATGTTGGCCACCTCATTGTCGATGGGATCTCCGGGTATGCGTTCCACCGATAAGAGGATCTCCTGGTTGTATTCATTCCCTTCCTTGTTCACCGTGCCGAAATCCTGCAGCAATCCTACGCCATACTTTGGCTGGTTGTTAAGGAGGCTGGTTGCTACGTCCCATGCGCTTTTAAAGTCCGAAGCTTGTTTTGCGGCGGAGTAACCACGGAATAAATAGGCCTTTGCCAGCCAATGCAAGGCTGCCGCCTTCGCCAGCCTGAACGCATTCCCCGGGCGCGCGTCGGGTAAATGCTGGCTCGCATACGTGAAATCGTCGATGATCGTTTGGTAATTCTTGACGAACAACGGGGCCGTCGGCAGGCGGTTGAATCCCTGGAAGGGCTTATCGTTGAATTTGAGCTCCCCGCTGCCCAGGTCCAGGGGTACGGCTCCAAATTGCTGCACGAGCAAAAAGTAATAGAGCCCCCTCAAAAAGTGAGCTTCCCCCAAAATAGTGTCTCTGCTTCCGGCACTCATGGTTACGTCCGGGTTGAATTCAATGATCGCGTTCGCCATGTTGATGTTGGCGTAATTATGGTTCCATATCGTCAGCACATGTCCGTTGGTGGAAGGTAGCGCGTAAGACGCCATTTCCAATTCTCCACCTCCTTGTACCTGGTCGCCATAGGTCCATTCATCAGTGCCTGCATTCAATACGTATACGCCGCCGATGGGTCCATAGATCCAGCGCATACCGGAATAAAGGGCGTTGATCCCGTTCCTCTGGCCGTTCAGCGTCTTGAAATAATCTATCGTAAAAACGGTATAAGGATGCTCTACCAGCTTTTTCTGGCAAGAGGTAGCAAGCAGGGTGAGCGCAACGAGTAATAATAATGGGAATTTATATTGACGGTTCATATAATTGCGTTTCAGCATTTAAAAATTATAAACTAACATTTGCACCTACCATGAACGATCTTGTAGGAGGTGTGGAAGCCGAAATGGTCAGGGCCCTGCGGGACAGGTTGCCCGGATCCTGCACGCCCTGGTTACCCGTACCCGTCGCCTCAGGGTCGACCCCGCCAGCCCGCATATAAGGCGAATAGATCACCCAGGGATTTTGGACCGCGGCATATATATGGATCGATTGAGCGCCTATGCGTTTGAGCACTTGATTGGAAAAGGTATAGCCCAGGTTGACACTTCTTAGCTTTATAAAAGACGCATCATAATAACCCAAGGTCGTGAGGTCTGAACCAATCGGCCTTGTCCGGGTCATGGACGTCGGGCTGGGGTAATTATTGGTCGGGTGGTTGCGGGTCCAGTAGTCTACCTTGATCGTATTCCTGTTCCCATTCAGCAAAGCTGCATACGCAGCAAAGGGCTGATGCAGCTGGCTGACAAGCAATCCGCCGAAGCGGGCATACAATACGAAGGACATGTCAAACCCTTTGAACGTAAACCGGTTGGTCATACCACCCTGCCAGCTTGCCTGCGAGCTGCCGATCACCGTGCGGTCGTAATTAGGGTCCATCTTTCCATCCGGCTTGCCGTTGGGCCCGCTGATATCCGCCAGCCTGATGTCTCCCGGCAGGTTGCCGAAAGTAGCAGCCTGCGCCGAATCGCTGATCTGCCAGATGCCCAGTTTTTTGTAGTCGTAAATAGCCGTCAGCGGCTGACCAATGAACAGCTGGCTGGCGATATTCTGAGTGAAATTGTTCGTGAGCTTCAACAGCTTGTTCCGGTTGAAGAATATATTGAGATCGGTCGACCAGGTGAAGCCGCTGGCGGTGTTGATATTGATGGAGGACAATGCAATTTCAAGCCCTTTGTTCTCCATCTTGCCGATGTTGGTAGGATACTGCCCGAGGATCCCCGAGGTCGCCGGCAGCGTAATACCATACAGGATATTGAAGGTGTTGGCATGATACCAGTCTACGCTGCCCGTGATGCGGTTGTTGAGCACTCCGAAATCCACTCCGATATTCACCGTCTTCGTATACTCCCAGTCGAGATTGGGATTAGGCAATGTGTCGAGCTTGTACCCGGAAACGATCGTCGGACCAAAATTGTAGCGGGTGATGCTGCCGGTACTGCCCGGGTTGCCAATCCCATTATACGTGGAGATCTGGCCAAGCGAGGAGTAAGGATTGATGGCCTGGTTGGATGTTTGTCCGTATCCTACACGCAATTTCAGGCTGGACAACGCTTTGACATGGCTCATGAACGATTCGTTGGTGATGTTCCATCCTGCCGAAACAGCTGGATATTCATGGTATTTCTTCCCCGGCGCCAGGCGCGACGAGCCATCGATCCTGCCGGTGACGGTAAGCAGAAAGCGATCGTCATAGGAATAGTTAATACGTGCCATATAGGATATCAACGCAAAAGAGCTCTCCCCTCCCGATACCACCGGCTTCACACTGTTGGAGGCATTGGCCTGCCCCAGGTTGTAGAAATCTATAAAGTCTTCGTCTATCGAGTCCTTGCTGACGAAAGTGTTATGCGTATGATCTTCCTGGTAGCTGTACAGACCGGTGAAATTCAGCTTGTGTTTTTCTGCAATGGTTTTGTCATAGCTGAGGATATTCTCCAGTGTGTAACCCCATCCTTCGTAATTGTTGACACTTGCCGTATTCCCTTGCTTAGCTCTGAAATAACTGGGGTTCAGGGCATTGTCCGAGCTTTTGAACTGGTCGCTTTCCTGGCGGCGATAATCCAGTCCTACGTTGATGCGGTATTTTAGCCCCCGGGTGACCTGGACCTCGCCATAAAGAGAGTTGAACGTACGCATGCGGGTAACCTTATCCACCCAGTTATTGTTATTGTGCTTTAAGTACAAGGGATTATATTGACCTACCCGGTCGTCCGTATTTCCGGTGGGTGAAAGGATAAGTTTTCCCGAGCTGTCATAAGCAGGCATCAGCGGACTCAGCGTCAGCAGCGGGAACATGGGATCGACGAACTGTGAGCCATTGGTGACATGCAGGCTATTCAACGTGTTCAGCCCGATCTTTAACACCTTGCCTACCTTGGAGTCAATGGTAGCCCGGAGAGAGTAGCGCGTAAAATCCTGTCCCGGCAGGACGGCTGTTTGTTTATAATAACCTCCTCCCAGCGACCAGGAGCTGCCGTTTGCACCGCCGGCAATGCTCAAATTCTGATCAGTGGTATACCCGTTCTGGTACATCAGGTCCTGCCAGTTCGTAGACCTGCCTGCCGCGATCGACGCCTTTTCCTCGGGCATATACCCGCCCGTATATGTGCTCAGCCCTCTTAAGGCCTGGTATTCCTGCGCATTGAATACTTTATAGCGGGTGCGAACAGAGCTGATACCATAATAGCCATTATAGCTGAGCCTGGCCTCTCCGATCCTTCCTCTTTTGGTCGTGATCAGCAGAACACCGTTGGATCCTCTGGAACCGTAGATAGCAGTGGCGGAAGCATCTTTTAAAACCTCCACGGAGGCGACATCGTCGGGGTTGATGTCGTTGATATTACCGCCCTCATAAGGTATTCCGTCCAGCACCAGCAAAGGATCGTTGGACCCGTTGATCGAACGCTCCCCGCGAATACGGATGACAGCGCCTGCGCCCGGCTTGGTGCCTGTGCTCTGAATTTCCAGTCCGGCGGCACGCCCCTGCAACGCTCCCTGAAGATTCGCCGCCGGAACCTCCCGAAGCGCCTTCTCATTGACAGATACCACCGACCCGGTGACATCCCTTTTTCGCTGCGTTCCATATCCAACCACTACTACCTGGTCGAGGGAATTGGGGGCCATATGCAGCACAGCGCTTAGGTAAGAGCGCCCTTCGACACGAATAGTAAAAGAAGTATAGCCGACGGAAGTGATCACAAGGGTGGCGTCGGACGGCGCGGTCAGCTCGTAGTCTCCGTTGTCATCCGTTGTGACGGCAGTCTTCGAATTGTTGACCTGGACCGTGGCCCTGGGAATGGGCTGACCTGCCTCGGTAACCACCCGGCCCTTGATGTGGATGGTGTTCTGCGCCAGTAGCGAAGGCCGCAACAGAAGAGTCGCCAATGCGCAAATTAGCAGCATCGGGACATTTCGCTTAAACGAAACTCTCATACATAGATCGGTTTAAAATTTACAAGTTTTGGTTAACCATCGCCTGCTTAGACCATAAGCAGGCCGCATCATCAGACAGCGTACGCCTTGCACAGTGACCATTATGTATAAAGATGTAAGAAGACTGGTCTGATCGCAGACCTTTCGCAGCAGATAGGCACTTAAAGTTCCTATAGTTAATTGTCCCGGCTGCATAAGTTCAATCGTTATTTTTTAGGTAATGGCAAGTATGCAGTATCTGAATAGCGATATAAAAGTAGGGAAATAATTCACAAAATGTAACCGATTACATTTTTTTTCATAAAAATTATTTACTTTACCTTTAATATCAGCATGTAAACGATTGTATGTCTACACCCAAAGAGATCACTATATACGACCTGGCCCGTAAACTGAATATTTCTATTGCCACCGTTAGCCGCGCCCTGAAAGACGATCCGGTCGTCAGTAAAAAGACCAGGAAGAAGATTGCGGACCTGGCAGAAGAAATGGGCTATCGCTCCAATAATTTCGCAAGGAACCTCCGGACACAGCGCACCGATACCATCGGCGTCATCGTTCCCAGGCTCAATAGCTATTTTATGTCCACCGTCATCGCCGGCATCGAAAGCGTAGCAAACAGCGAAGGATACAACCTGATCATCAGCCAATCCTCCGAATCGGCCCAGAAAGAGATAGCCAGCGCCAAGACAATGTTCAATTCCCGGGTGGACGGCCTGCTGGTATCCCTGGCCTATGACACGGAGTCCATTAGCCATTTCGACGCTTTCATTAAGAAGAATATCCCGCTGGTGTTTTTCGACCGTGTCGAAGAACATGAAAATTGCCTCAGCATACTTATTAATAATAAGAAGGCGGCTTACGAAGCCACCACTCATCTCGTCAGCCAGGGACGCCGGCGCATCGTGTACATCACCGCTACACCCAGGAGGAATGTGTATATCCACAGGCTGGAAGGATATAAGGAAGCCCTGAAGGATCAGAAGATCAGGTTCAGGGAAGATCATGTATTGCTAAGCAACCTGAGCCAGGAGGCAGGCGCCGATGCAGCCGCCGTCATCCGGCAGATGGATCCCCTCCCCGACGCGGTATTTGTCGCCAATGACAATTGCGCCGTAGGATGTATGGTGGCCTTGAAACAGTCAGGCATACGCATCCCGGAGGATATCGCTTTTGTAGGATTTAATAATGACCCTGTGTCCACCGTAGTGGAGCCTAATCTCACTACCATCAATTACCCGGGCTATGAAATGGGACAGGTGGCGGCACGCAACCTGATCAATCATCTCAACGGCGCCTCCAGCATCGATACGACCAATACTATTATTTTACGCTCTGAGCTCATCATCCGGGAATCTTCCGGAAAGAGCCGCTAAGAACATACCCTAACAGATATACCATGCAGACTGCCAGCCCAAAGAAATTAGCGATCGTCACCGGAGGAGGAGGAGGCATCGGATTTGCCATCGCTGAAAAATTCGTACAGCACCATATTCTGACGGTTATCATCGGCCGTAACCAGGAAAAATTGAATGCCGCCGCCGCGGAGCTGGGTCCGCTGTGCCATCCCATCTGCCAGGACCTGGACGACCTCTCATCTCTGCCCGGTCTCATACAGCAGATACTTGCCCGCTTTGGCCAGATCGATATCCTGGTGAATAATGCGGGTATCAATCAGAAGAAAGATTTCACTGATGTCAGCGACGAGGAATTCCAACGCATTCTCCATACAAACGTGTCGGCGGTATTCGCCCTGTCCCGGGAAGTAGTGCGATCGATGGCAGCAGCCGGCAATGGGGTTATCATCAACATCAGCTCCATGGCGGCTCAATATGGCATACCAAAGGTCATCGCCTACACCGCTTCCAAATCCGCCATTGAAGGGATGACAAAAGCCATGGCGGTGGAGCTTGCCCCCAGGGGGATCCGCGTCAACTGCATTGCGCCCGGCTTCATCGCAACGGATATGTCGGAGAAAGCGCTGAACGGGGATGCCGAACGAAAACAAAAGGTGATGTCCAGGACGCCCATGGGCAGGCTGGGCACCCCTGCCGACATTGGCGATGCCGCCCTTTACCTTGCTTCGGAAGGAGCGAAATACGTGACAGGTGTCATACTGCCCATCGATGGTGGCAACTCCATCGGATTTTAACGTATTTGATATGAAGAAGCTACTTTTTATACTGCTGACCATCGGCTGCACCCTGCTAGCCCCGGCACAGAACATGGTACTGCATCACGCGGATGCCGGCGCCTTTCCCATCGTTTCGCCCGCCGGCGCCACCGCCATTTATGTCGACAGCAACGACCATTGGATCGTACGCCAGGCAGCCTTCTTTCTCCAACAGGACATTCAACGGGTGACAGGTCGGTTGCCGGAGATCCTTCACCGGGTACCTCCGGACGCCGCAGACCTTATCATCATCAGCAGCCTTGACGGCAACCCTTCCATAGCTTCTGTTGCCGGCGACAGTCTCCGGGGGAAATGGGAAGCCTTCTCCCTGCGCGTCATTTCCCACCCTGTCAAAGGGATCGGCCGGGCCCTGGTAATTGCAGGCAGCGACCGCCGGGGAACAGCCTACGGGGTCTTCGAACTGTCACGACAGATAGGCGTATCACCCTGGTATTGGTGGGCGGATGTCCCAGTCCCTCCCCAGAAAGAGATCTATATCCGGAAAGGTGCACGCACCGATCAGCATCCTGCCGTAAAATACCGGGGCTTCTTCATCAATGATGAAGCGCCCTGCCTGTCCGGCTGGACAAAAGAAAAGTTCGGCGGCGTCAATCACCTTTTTTATGAGAAAGTGTTCGAGCTGCTGCTGCGCATGAAGGCCAACTACCTCTGGCCGGCTATGTGGGGCAATGCATTTAATGATGATGACACTTTAAACCCTGTCCTGGCAGATAAATATGGCATCGTCATGGGAACATCTCATCACGAACCGATGATGCGGGCCCAGCAGGAATGGAAGCGTTATGGCTCCGGTCACTGGAATTATGAAACCAATGCTCCCGTATTGGATTCTTTCTGGCGCAAGGGCATTCAGCATATGGACGATCACGAAAGCATCGTGTCCATCGGCATGCGTGGCGACGGGGACATGCCTATGACCGAAGGCAGCAACATCGCCCTGCTGGAAAAGATCGTCAGCACACAACGCAGGATCATCCACGACGTCACGGGCCGGGCGCCGGAGTCCGTGCCGCAATCCTGGGCACTTTATAAAGAAGTGCAGGATTACTATGACAAAGGTATGCGCGTGCCGGACGATGTCACCCTGCTGCTTTGCGACGATAATTGGGGCAATGTCCGCAAGCTGCCATCCCCACAGGATAAAGCCCGTAGCGGCGGCTACGGCATGTACTATCATTTCGACTATGTGGGCGATCCCCGCAACTACAAATGGCTCAACACAAATCCCCTTCCCCGCGTTTGGGAGCAGATGCACCTGACGAAAGAATATGGCGTCGATCATATATGGATCGTCAACGTGGGAGATATCAAACCCCTGGAGCTGCCCATCTCTTTCTTCCTCGACTATGCCTGGAACCCGGATAAATGGCCAGCCGACAGCCTGGACGCCTATGTCCGCCAGTGGGCGGATGCTCAATTCGGGCACAAGTTTGCCGCAGATATTGCAGTCATCCTGAAACAATATGCTTTCTACAACGGTCGCCGTAAACCCGAGCTGCTGTCGTCAGATACCTATAGCTTACTGAACTACAATGAAGCATCACGCGTGGTTGCAGACTACAATTCCCTGGCTCGCAAAGCCACTGCCATCTATTCGTTGCTCCCGGCCGCGGCCCGGGACGCTTACTACCAGCTCGTGCTCCACCCGGTGAAAGCCTGCGCCAACCTGAACGAGCTTTATTTCACCGTCGCCCTCAACCGCCTCTATGCCACCCAGGGAAGAGCAGAGACCAACACCATGGCCGAAAAAGCGCTGGCACTATATACCCGCGACTCCCTTCTTTCCAGGTATTACAATGATACGCTGGCCGGGGGAAAATGGCGGCATATGATGGACCAGACCCATATCGGATATACTTACTGGCAACAACCTCCCGTCAACAAAATGCCCGATGTTATCCGGCTTGCACCTTCCTCCATTCGCCCCTGGGGCGTATCCGTCGAGGGCTCTTCTGATTGCTGGCCCCGGGACTCGACGGCAGCGACACTACCCGTATTCGACAGATATGGAGCAGCTGAACACTATATCGAAATATTCCCAGCCTCCCCAACCTATACCATACACGCCGGCGCTGACTGGCTAATGACAGACATCGCGCAGGGTACCTCCACACATGGCCGTATATTGATCACCGTTGACTGGAAGAAAGCCCCTCCCGGCACGCACCGCATACCTATCCATATCACCGGCCCCGACAGCGAAAAAGTCACGGTGACAGCCATCATCCGCAATACAGCCCTCGATGCTACGGTCAACGGCTGTTTCATCGAAGGCAACGGCTATGTGTCCATGGAGGCGGAGCATTACACCCGCGCCGTGCAAACTGCAGTTAAATGGCAGCGGATACCGGGGTTGGGTCGCACGCTTTCCGGCATGCAGGCCATACCCGTCACTGCTCCTGCTCAATCACCGCAAAACAATAGCCCCAGATTGGAATATGCCGTGTATCTTCTTGACTCAGGTCAATACAACATACATGCATATCTCTCTCCTACTTTGAATTTCAGTGGGAAAGGGCTGCGATACGCCATCTCTTTTGATGACCAGCCCGCACAGGTGATCGATCTGGCAAAAAATTCCACCGGGAAAAATTGGGAGATCTCAGTAGCAAACAATACCTTTATTTCAACATCCCGGCATGTGCTCCTCCGTCCCGGCAAACATGTACTGAAATATTGGCTGGTAGATCCCGGTGTTGTGCTACAGAAGATCATAGTTGATGCAGGAGGTATGAGACCAAGCTACCTCGGACCGCCGGAATCCCGTTTTAAGGCTCGTTGATTTTCCGCTCCCGCGGCTGACCCGCCGCTGAAAGCATTAGCCCGACCCCAACGAACCTTACAACAACCTTGTCCTATATGTTACGTCCTATTGCTTGCCTGAGCATTCTGCCGATGCTGCTTTCCCTCCTGTCGTACTCGTGCGTTCCACTGAAAGAAAATGCCTGGGCTAACCATTTTGATAGCCTTTACAAAGAGAAAAAAGACAGCACCCTTTATACTAATTTAACCGGGAAAAAAATTTACGCGCTGAAAGATAGCAATCATAGGAAAATGATCGTTCTTACAACGAGTTTAAAAGACACAATAATCCGGGAGTCCATACTAGCGAATGAAGTATTAGATTATCCTTCCTGGATCGTAATAGACTCAATGGAATTATCCCTCAAAAAGGCCGAAAAAGCAAAAGGAAAAGAACAGTTCTTTATAGTAGGAAAAAAAAGGCGGATTTCCCTGATCTGTGAAGGTACAAGGGAAGAGATCGATCGGGCGGCCAGTGAGCGGGCAAAATATGATCTGAACAATATGAAGCGTGACAGTACGGCATATCACATTCATACACATGGATATAGGGAGAGTTCAGATTCATTGCCTTATTTCACATTTACACCATCATCAACAGACACATCGAGCCAGAATTTCAAAGAGAGGATTGGACCGGATGTTATTTTATCATACAGGGTAGACACCATCGACATCGATACGGGTAATCGTTTTAAGCTGGGAGGGGAAAAGGATCCAAAAAATATTAGATATACATATGTTCCTGTAATTGTTTTCTATGCGCAAAAAGGACCTATCGCCACCCAGGATTTAAGTGATTTTAAAAAACTTATTAAAAAAGAATGATCGCAAAAATCAGGCTTGTCGTCATAATCATATTTGGTCATATTACGTTGTTCTCAAATTGCTCGGCTCAAGAAAATTCTCACTTTGATACAACTTTATCTTACCCTGACTCTATTATTTATTTATTCAATACTGATGTTATCCCCAAGGCCGATGCCGAACCAGTACGGCCAATGCTGTTTAAAATTAAATTACCGCCAGGGCTGATGTCCACCTATACTGCCGGATTCGATGCTTTTGGTTTTCGGTACCCTGAAAAACAGGCCGTTTATGTTTATCTCGATCGATTCAGCGTCAATACACAGGACACTGCTTTCCACATTACAGAGGAAGTATCGATAGAACGCCTGCTATTGGATAAATTGAGCCTGATAAATCACATAAACCAAATGGATGTCAATAACAACCCGTTCAATCCCGTTAGGGATACATGGGTAATAAAAAGAGGAAAGGCAACCATTCTCCTCTATAATATCCGTAAAGAAGACATAACCCGCTTTCGTGATTACGCCACATGCTTTACTTTCTTAAGATCATGACGCCGCGTCCTACGGATATCCTCCATTAAAATAATTGCTATCGGTAAAATTATGAACGGCGAATGCCATTCATAATTTTTTTCTACCTTGCCAGTATGATCAAATTTTTATTTTGCTGGCTTGCGCTGGTCTTCGCACAGCCGGTACTGCACAGCCAAACCCTTTACACCCCCCGCAATATCCAGGATGCTTATAAAAGAGGCACCCGCTCCCCGGACGGCCGCCCGGGACCGAATTACTGGCAGAACAAAGGCCGGTATAACATCGTTATCAACGCGGCGCCCCCCGACAGGACCATCCGGGGCTCCGAGCAGATCACCTACATCAACAACAGCCCGGATACCATCAAGGCGCCTGTCATCAAGCTCATTCTGAACATCCATAAGCCGGGAGCAGTCCGCTATGGCGTGGCCAGCCCTGAATATCTCACCGACGGAATAGAGATCGATGCATTTTCAGAGAATGGCCGGTCCAGGCCCTTCCCTGCCAAAGGAACTGGTGCAACCTGGAAGTCTTTTCGCCTTGACAGACCTGTCGCTCCACATGACTCCGTTCAGCTTTCCTTCGACTGGCACTACGAAATATCGCTGGAAAGCAACCGGGAAGGAATGATCGATTCCACTACATTTTTCCTGGCCTATTTCTATCCCCGTGTAGCCGTATACGATGACTATTATGGATGGGACAGGCTGGACTTCACCGACCAGCAGGAATTCTATAATGATTTCAATGACTATAACCTTACAGTCAACGTACCGAAGGATTATATAGTCTGGGCTACGGGGACACTGCAAAATGCAGATGCCGTCCTCACACCTGCCTGTGCAAAAAAACTCGCTGCCTCCATGACCACCGATGAGATCCTGCACATCGCTACAAAAGAGGATCTGCTCAAACAACATGTCACCGCCCCCAATACCGTCAACGCCTGGAAATGGACGGCGGGCGATATCACAGACATAGCAGTAGGCCTCAGTAACCACTTTGTCTGGGACGCATCCAGCGTGGTGGTCGATGATGCCACCAAACGCCGGGCCAGCGTACAGTCCGCCTATAATGATACGGCAGAAGATTTTCATCGAATGGTGGAATTCGGTCGCCATTCCCTGGACTGGCTGTCCCACAACTGGCCGGGTATCCCTTATCCATTTCCCAAAACCACTATCTTCCAGGGCTATGCAGATATGGAATATCCCATGATGGTGAACGATAATACCACCGGGGATCCCATCTTCTCCAGGTTTGTAGCAGAACATGAGATCGCACATACCTGGTTCCCATTCTATATGGGCATCAATGAAGCCCGCTACGCATTTATGGACGAAGGATGGGCTACTACCTTCGAGCTGCTCATCGGCCGGGCTGACCTGGGCGTTGAAAAAGCCGAAAATTTTTACAGGCAGTTCCGCGTCAACAGCTATATCTACGATCCTTCACAGGAAGAGGACCTGCCCATTATCACACCAGCCAATGTATTAAGGGATGTCGCTTACGGCAACAATGCCTATGGCAAACCTTCCCTTGCCTACCTGGCCATGAAAGACATGCTGGGCGACGATCTGTTCAGAAAATGCCTGCATGAATACATGGACCGCTGGCATGGCAGGCACCCGATCCCATGGGATTTCTTCTATACATTCAACAATGTCGCAGGGAAGAATTTGAATTGGTTCTGGAACAACTGGTTCTTCACCAATAACTACATCGACCTGGCCATCAACAATGTGGAAGGGAACAATGTCCTTATCGATAATATCGGTGGATTTGCCGTTCCTTTCGACATCGTGATCCATTATGCTGATGGCAGCAGCGACAGGCAACACCTGACGGCTGCCATCTGGAGCAGCAATGAAAAAAAGGCGCAGGTAACCGTTGTACCTGCTCCCGGAAAAAAGATCCGGTCGCTGGAATTGAAAGGTGGGATCTATGTGGATGCGAACATAACCAATAATAGCTGGGTAGCCCCCCAATAGGACAATAGTGCAGGGTTAATTTAAACGGCGGGCCAAATTAACCCTTAGAGCTCGTCAAATTATAGCCAAAAACCTTCGCTTTAAAAGAAGAGCGTTATAATTTTAGGCGACCCAAACCCTATGACATGACCAGGAACTACCCTATTCTGATCTTTGTCGCCCTTGCTTGTTTATCCTCCGCCTCTTCTGCACAAAGTCCCGGAGGGATAAGTACAAACCTCAGCTTGTGGATGAAGGCCGATGCAGCCCTCCCCACAGCAGGCGGCACGCTCACCCAATGGAAAGACGAAAAGAACGTCAATACTTTCTCTATTTCAGGTACTCCCACCACTGTAAAGAACGTTGTCAATTTCCATTCAGTTGTCCGCTTTGCCGGCGCCACCAAACTGATAGGCAATACCAACATTGACTGGTCGGAATGTACAGCCGTAGTTATTTATAATGGTGCTCCCAATTCTGAAAGAGGGACTGTGATCTCCCCCCTGACCAGCGGCACGGCCGTCAATGATGCAGCCCGTTATTTTTTCCGCAGCGGTACGGAAGGCGCCACCGGCTACTGTTACTCCGGCATGGGAACAGACTCTATCGGCTTTGTATACACGGCCGCGCCCCCCGATGACACTGTCAATCTCCTTACGGCCAGCGGCGTGGGAAATGTATTCACCCGCAATGGCATAGATGCCCGGATAGGTACGCTTTACGGGGGATTCACCGCCCGCGCCACTGTCATGACAGGCATCAGGCCGCAGATAGGCGAACGAAGCACAGCCGACGGCAAATACCTGATAGGAGACATCGCCGAGATCATCGTGTACGGCCAGAATAATGCCGCCAACAGGAACCGGGTAGAATCTTATCTGGCGCTGAAATACGGCATCACGCTGGGAACACCCGGCAGCCTTGTGAACTATGTGTCTTCTACAGGTGTAACTTTCTGGACAGGCAAAACCAACTACCAGAATAATATCTTCGGCATCGGCGCCGACCAGGGTTCAGGTCTCGTCCAAAACGTTTCCAATAGCATGAATACCGGAACAGGTGCCGGCACAGGACTATCCGGCAAAGGCAACCTGGTACTGACAGCAAATAGCTCCCTTTCCAACCAGCAATTCCTGATGATCGGCGCAGACCTTGGCAGCCTCAGTGAAGAAACTATTACAGCCGCCATCGGCCCCTCCAATGCCATCACCTCCAAACGGCTGATCCGCACCTGGAAGGTCCAGAACACAGGATCAGTAAACGGCGTCAAATTGTCCTTCGATAAGACAGGTCTCAGCGTCTCCGGAGGCAGCACTGCCTCCAATTACTGGCTGGCCGTCGACACCGATGGGGATGGTAATTTCAACACGGGTACGCAAGGCTTCTTCCAGGCCGCTTCTGTTTCGGGCAACCTCATCGTATTCAATGGCATAACGCTACCCAATAATGCCATCTTCACCCTTATTACCAAGCCTGGCTCCACTGTCGTCCTTGCGATGGACTGGCGCGACTTTAAAGCCGTGGCGCAGCAGCAGACAGCCTTGCTGCAATGGACCATGACCAGTGACAACAACATTATCCGGTGGGATATTGAACGATCCTCCAATTCCATCGATTTTACGCCGGCCGCAAGCCTGCCTGCCTGCCAGTCAACCAGCGCAGCCGCCTGTTCTTATCATGAACAGCCAGGCTCCGGCACTTGGTATTATCGCATCCGGGCCACAGACCAGGACGGTCATATGAGCTTCAGTCCCGTGCGAACGGTCGTTATTACAGCAACGTCCTATGCCTTCCTGCAATTGAGATCCAATCCTATCGTGGGTGGCCAGTTGCAGCTGGACATCTCGCTGCCCGAAGCCCATACAACGACGATTCGCATCGCAGACAGGCAGGGCAAGCCGCTGTTCCAACGGCAATACCAACTGTCGCAAGGCAGCAATCTGGTAACGATCGATGCCGGCCATTACCCTGCCGGGCTTTATTTTATACAGGCAAAAGCAGGTACGGAGAGCAAAACGATGGCTTTTTTAAAATAGCGTCCGGATATAGCGTTCGGTTCATGAAATTGAACGAACTTGGCCGTCGAAAGTCAAGTCGAAATTATTACCATGAACGCTCGTATCTTCTCCCTTCCGTACAGGCTGCTGATGGCCGCCTGGCTCATAGGCTCCGTTCCGGCCGCCGCTCAAAAGACATCCTTGTTCCGCGACCCTTCCCAGCCAATGGCCGTAAGGGTGAATGACCTGCTTCAGCAGCTGACCGACACGGAAAAAGTTTCTTTACTGGGCTATCGCAGCCAGGCCGTGGACCGCCTGTCCATCCCTGCTTACAACTGGTGGAATGAAGCGCTTCATGGCGTCGCCAGGGCCGGAGAAGCAACGATGTTCCCCCAGGCCATCGGAATGGCTGCTACCTTCGATGATCAGCTGGTGCGGCAGGCAGGAGGTTACATTTCCACCGAGGCAAGAGCCAAGTACAACCTGTCGGCCGGCATCGGCAGGCCTCAACAATACATGGGATTGACCTTCTGGTCCCCCAATATCAATATCTTTCGCGATCCAAGGTGGGGAAGGGGCCAGGAGACCTACGGCGAAGACCCATTCCTTACAGCCACAATGGGAGTGGCTTTCATCAAAGGCATACAAGGTGATGAAAGCCCATATTTGAAAGCATCAGCCTGCGCCAAACATTTTGCCGTGCACAGCGGCCCCGAAGCCAACCGCCACACTTTCGACGCTATAGTCGATGAAAAAGACCTCCGGGAGACCTATCTCTACGCATTTAAAAAATTAGTGGACGCCCGCGTGGAATCCATCATGTGCGCATACAACCGTGTAAATGGAGAGCCCTGCTGTACAGGTCCTACCCTGCTGCATCGCATCCTGAAAGATGAGTGGAAGTTCAAGGGCCATGTCGTGACGGACTGCGGAGCCCTGGACGATATCTTCGAAAGACATAAAGTGCTCGACGGGCCCGTTGCCACTGCCGCCGCCGCCATCAAGGCAGGTGTCAGCCTGGACTGCTCCGATGTCCTGCAAAAGGATGCGCTGGAGGCTGTCCGCCAGGGATTGCTGACACACGCTGACCTCGACTCCGCCCTCGCGCCTTTGTTACGCACCCAGATAAAGCTGGGATTCTTTGACGATAAGGCTCACGACCCTTATCATTCCTACGGTGCAGACAGCATTCATAATGCCCCACACACCGCCCTTGCCAGAACGCTCGCGCAGGAAAGCATGGTATTGCTGAAAAATGAAAAGACAGTGCTCCCGCTGTCCATGGATAAATATCATTCCATCATGATCACAGGCCCCAATGCCTATTCTTTCGATGCCCTTTCCGGGAACTATCATGGTGTCGCTTCCCATATGGTCAGCTTTGTCGAAGGAATTACCGCCGCTGCGGGGCCCGCCGTCCGGATAGAATACGACCAGGGCAGCGATTATAAGGACACCACCCATTTTGGCGGGACATGGGCGGCCTCCAATGCCGACCTGACCATCGCCGTTATAGGTCTCACCCCGGTGATGGAAGGAGAAGAAGGTGATGCGTTCCTCGCCCCTCATGGCGGCGACAAGGTGGACCTCGATCTCCCGGCGGCGCATGTTGCCTACATCAGGGCGCTGCGCAAAGGCATCCGTAATAAGCCCCTGATCGCCGTCATTACTGCAGGCAGCGCCGTGGACCTCACAGCCATCGAACCGTACGTGGATGCTATTATTCTGGCATGGTACCCGGGCGAACAGGGAGGCAATGCGCTGGCTGACATCCTGTTTGGTAAACGCTCCCCTTCCGGGCGCCTTCCCGTGACCTTCTACCGGAGCTTTAACGATCTTCCATCCTATACCGACTATGGGATGAAAGGCAGGACCTATCGTTACTACAACGGCCCCGTCCAATATCCTTTTGGTTATGGGCTCAGCTATACCTCTTTTGCCTATAGCTGGCAACGCCAGTTGAAAACCGCCTATTCCGTGAAAGACACCATCAGCTGTACAATAGAAGTAAAGAATGAAGGGGCGATGGACGGGGATGAGGTCGTACAAGCCTATATCGAATATCCGTCTTCCGACCGGATGCCTGTAAAAGAGTTGAAAGGTTTTCACCGGCTGTCCATTGCGCATGGCAGCGGGAAGACACTTACGCTTTCCATTCCTGCCAATGACCTGCAGAAATGGGATCTGGCCAGCGGTAAGTGGAAACTCTATCCGGGAAGATACAGAGTGGTCCTGGGTAGTCATTCACGTGATGAGAAGCTGCAGGCATCCTTCACCGTCAAATAGACAGCCGGAACTTCCTGCGCTCCAATACACCCGTCAGCAGAACAATGAAGAAAGCATAGAGAATGCACTTGACGATGCCTGCGCCATCCGTACGCAGATTGGCAGGCAGCCGCCACTTCTCGCCGATCAGATGATAAATGGCGAAGTGGATATTGGGCAATAGATAACAGGTCAGGGTGCTGGTACCTGCAGGCCTTATCACTTTATACCAGCTTCGCAAGCCCTTCAGATCCATGATATAGGCCAGGAATGCAAAGGTCGCCAGACTGATGCCCATGGAGAGCAGTATCCAGGAGGGTGTCGATCGGATCTTGGAGATGCCCCAGTAAGGTCGCAGGGCAAACCCCGCAACAGTCATCAATATGGCAAACAGCAGTAAGATCAGCAGACTTGGGACAGGCTTGCCCCTGTCCACGCCTTTGCGATAGATGATTGCCGCCAGGACGCCGCCCATCGTGAGGGCAGGCAGAGAGCCGCTGCCCACGATCCAGAAAAAATTCCGCATGGGTTTTAGCACCAGCAGCAAACCCTGCTTGTCGGCAATACACAGACCTATAAAAAAGAAGAAAGAAAGCCAAAGCACGGGCTGGCGGCCACGCGTCCAAAGACAAAGACCGGCGCATATGAGATAACACCATCCGATGAGCCCCAGGATCCCGTACCAATGGGTCCGAAACCAGATAGTGTGACCATTATCCTCTCCTTTGTACACCACCGCCAGGACGATCAGCAGCAAGATACCGGTTCCCTGCAACGCACGCTTACGCGTTTCGCTCATCTCCCGGGGATAGTCCAGCCATACGAGGAAAAAGGCAATGGTCGCCAGCAGCAACCACCAATATTTTGGAATGATCGCCCCTTCCCTGACAAAATTCTCATAGTTGACATTATAAATGCCCATCACCAGCAGGGCCAGGCTGCGATAGAGGACGTGGATCAGCGTGCTTTTGCGTGAATAGCCTTTGGATGTCCTGTTGGCAATGGCAAAGGGAATGGAAAGGCCCACGATAAAAAGAAAGGCGGGAAATACGACGTCGGCCAGCCCCATCCGGTCCTCCATCTCCCCGGCATGTTCCAGCCATGCAGGCACCCCTTGCACAGAGACCAGGTCATTTACAAAGACCATCAGCAGCATGGTAATGGCCCTGAATGCATCTACAGAAGCCAGCCGGCGGAAAACCATTGTCATAATATAAGCGTCAAAAGACTTGTAACAGTTAAAAATCGGGCCAAATTTTCCACCGCTATAAAAATTTCTTCCAATAGAACAACCAGTCGATCATCCGGCTGGTATAGCCATATTCGTTGTCAAACCAGGCCATCAGTTTGAGATGGCTCCCCACCACGGAGGTAAGGGTGCCATCGATCAGGCAGGAATGCGTATTGCCCTTGATATCCAGCGATACCAACGGCTCTTCGCTGTATTCCAGTATACCTTTATATTCCTGTTGCGCAGCCTTGCTGAACAGGGAATTGATCTCCCGCACAGTCACGGGCCGCTGCATCTGAACCGTGATATCCGCCATAGCGCCATTGGCCACCGGCACCCGGGTCGATACGGCGGCGATCTTACCCTGCAAGGGTGGCATCAACCTTTCCAGGCTGACGGCCAGGTCGATCTCGACAGGGATAATGGATTCCGCGGCGGCCCTGCCCCTGCGGAACTGTTTATGCGGAGCATCCACCAGCTCCTGGCGCGAAGTATAGGAATGCAGGATGTTGAGGTGAGCAGACGTTATACCGATGGAGTTCAGCAGATAAAGGATATGCGTGGAACAATTGGTCATACAGCCGCCGGGAGAGATCACCAGACTGTCGGCCGTCAGCAAATGCTGATTAAAACCATAGATCAGGAGAGGAATGTCAGCAGTGCCCGTAGTTGACAAAAGCACTTTCCTGGCACCCGCCTCCAGGTGCAGGTTGACTCCTTCTCCGTGGGAGAACTTTCCGGAGCACTCCAGTACAATGTCGACCCCCAGGTCCTTCCAGGGAAGGCGCGAGGGATCTGCCTGGTGAAAAACGGCCACCTCCTTACTGCCGATGATGAACTTGCCATCCCGGTGCAGGACAGGCGACGGCAAAGTACCATACACGGAATCATATCTGAAAAGGTAAGCCAGGTTATCGGTGTCCATAATATCATTCACCGCCACCAGCTCCAAACCCGGCAGATCGATGAGCCTGCGGCCCAGCAACCGCCCGATACGCCCCATTCCATTGATTGCTACACGCATATAGAATATTTTGAAATGAACAGCAAATATCGATTACTTGGCTGACAATCTCTTCCCGGTAACAAGTCAATTTTTAATACCTTTGTAAGTGTCCCGGGCCCGGATCAACCATTTAACCGTGTAACCCTAATACCCCGCACCACATGTCGTCCGTATTGAACCATAAACCCGGATTTCCTGACCGTATTTTGGTCATTGACGACCTTCCCATCATCCATCTTGCATTCCTGGAGATCTTTCGCAACATCAATTCATCCGTAACAGTGGCGTATTCCGCCAACATCTTTTCAGCCCTTTCATCGCGGACCTTCGCCAATACCCGGTTTGACCTGGTGATCGCAGGATGGTTGCAAAATGACTTTTCCGGGAACTTACAGCAGACGGTCACCGAGCTGAAAAATAGGTTCGGAGAGCCGAAAATAATGGTTTATTCCGGCACATATGATCCGGCCCTCATCGGGAACATGGTAGAAATAGGCATCGATGCGTACGTTCACAGGTTTGAGTCCATAGAAGAGATCCGGAAGACCTATTGCCAGCTGGCAAAGGGAGGATCATACGTGTCGGAGATCTTCCATACATTGTATTATGATTATGGAGATGCGCTGGGAAAATGAACGCATCAGGGCGCAGCGGACACTTCATTCTGCGATCGCAGGATCGCATTATTGGCGTCCCTGTCTTTAAGCACATTGAGATAGCTTAGCGCCAGGCGATTGTTATAGACCTCATATGCCTTTTGCGCCCATTGCATAGCCCCCGCCAGGTTGCCGTTGATCTCGCTGAGAATGGCCATGTTATAACAGGCCCTTCCGGCTATTTTGCGGCTGGTGTTAGCCGTTTCCTCCTGCCATACCCTGCCGGCGCCGTCCCAGTTTCCCGTCCTGGCCATGCGCGTTGCAACAGAAAAATTACCGCTGCCCCTTACGTAATAATACCTCGACACCCTCATCGAATAAGGAACTATCCGGTAAGCGTACGCTTGTCCGGCTTCATTGCCGACCCTGATAACCGCCTCTTTACGGCCGATGATCGCGGATGCCGTTGCGACAGGGTTTATTATCCCACCGGAAAAAACGAGGTTTTTTGAAACGACAAATTCATCCAGGATGCTTCGGGAAGCAGGGTCATAGATCCTCCAGCCTGTCTTTACCATGGTGTTCATGCTTATCTGTTGTTGGATGGCCGGGATATTTCCGACAATGCTCTTTAGGGTGGCAGGCGTGGTGCCATTGCTTACCTTTGTTTCCGTATCGAATAGCTCCAATGAGAAAAGTACGTCCGTATTACTTTCCCTGCATATTCTACCCACCGTATCCCAAGGTAATGCAGAAGGGAACACCCCCGCACCAAACGACCTGAGATCGAGGTCATTCAATGGCTTAACGACCGAGAATCGGTTGTTTTTCATCAGCTCATCAGCCAGGCCGGACATGCTGGCCCTGGATCCTTCGGTCTGCAGGTTGCTACTCTCCAGGGAAACGACCTTATGCAGGACGTCGATGGCCCTATTCTCATCTGCCGCCTTTGTCCTGTTGACGACAGCTGCCGCCTTGATATGCGGGGGAAGGCTAACAGGGGCAGGTTGCGTCACATTAAGGGACATCAGGTTAGTGGAGCTGCAGGAATAACACGTCGCGACGATACATAAGCAGGCAATAGGGTTCTTCATATATAAGACATTAAGGATTAGCCTTATCAGAACGAATTTGCCAAAAATTTAGTATCACGCCAGGCGCCTGGCCGCTGGATCAGGGTGTTACAGCATCATTTCCAGTGTGTCCTCTTTCTTCCTGTAATAAAAAGCATCCAGTATATAAAGGACGCCCATGATGGAAGCGAAAGCCCCAATGAGGATCGTGATGCCCTCGGCCCTGGCAAAAGGAAAGGATAAAAGCCCCGTCCCGAAAATAACGGACAGGATACCCACCAGCAGGATGAACTTCCATCCACGGACAACACGGCGCAGGTACAGGGCCGCTAATGTCTTTAATATCCCTACCATCAGGATCCATATCCCTATGAGATAAGGCAAAAGTATAAATGACAGCAAGGGATTGAACAATAGCACCAGCGCAAACAGGAAATGGAGAATGCTCTCGGCCTGCATCCAGCTGTTCTCACGGGGATATTTCTTATTGACGACGATCACCGTCTGCAACAGTATTCCATTCAGGAGCAGGCCGGCCCCCGTATATTTAGCCAGCTTCACATAGCTGTTGAGGGGCCGGGTGAACGCCAGGACGCCGATGATCAGAAAGACAAGGCCCACCGTGAACAGCAGGATCCAAATGGAAGAATTCTTTCGCATGCGGGAAGATATGGAAAAAAATCCCTACTTTTGAAGTCATCAGATGATATGATGGCTACAAAAAACCAACTTTTACAGCGCCATTCCCTGGCCGACGCCGTCGTCAGCAAGCTGCAGCAGCAGCTATCCCTGGGCGAATATCAACCGGGTGAAAAATTGCCTTCCGAGCCCGAGCTGATGGAACAATTTGGCGTAGGCCGCTCTACCATCAGGGAGGCCATCCGCATATTGGCCAATACGGGAGTGCTGAGTGTACGGCAGGGCTCCGGCACATTCGTGGAAGAGCAGAAGGGCATCTCAGAGCCGCTTTCCCAACGGCTGAAAAGGGCCGCTACGCACGATCTGGACGAAGTAAGGCAGCTATTGGAAATGAAAATTGCGGAGAAGGCAGCGCTTCATCGTAGCAAGAAAGATATTGAAAAGATGAAAGCACTGTTGAAGAAAAGAGATACTGCCGCAAAGGCGGGGGACACAGAAGATGCTATCCATGCTGATATACAATTCCATATAGCCATCGCAGCCTCCAGCCGCAACGACATCCTGGCAGATCTGTACAGGGCATTCGCAGAACACCTGACCCTGCATTTCCGCCAGCTGCATCGCGATACCGGGGCATTTATCCGCACACAGCAATTACACGAATCATTGTTACAAAGCATCGTTGACCAGGATGCTGAAAAAGCCTGGCATTGGTCATCGAAGATCGTAGTACATTAAAAAGTTCAACATGTCTGACACTCTTGCAGATCAACCCATTGCCGTCTCCAAAGACATCGCACAAAAGACCATCTTCCCTATCCTGGTAGCCATCAGCGTTTCGCATCTGCTGAACGATACCATGCAATCGCTTATCCCTTCTACTTATCCTTTGCTGAAAAAGTCCCTTCACCTGGATTTCGGGCAGTTGGGACTTGTCACCTTCTGCTTTCAGCTGACAGCCTCGTTACTCCAGCCATTTGTAGGGTTGTATACAGACAGGAAACCGCAACCCTATTCGCTGGCCATCGGCATGTGCTTTACTTTGATGGGATTGGTATTATTGTCACAGGCCGCCAGTTTTCACCTGGTACTGGTAGCCGTATGCCTGGTGGGCATAGGCTCTTCCATTTTTCATCCCGAAGCTTCCCGTTTGGCGCATATGGCTTCCGGTGGCCGGACAGGTATGGCCCAATCACTTTTCCAGGTGGGTGGCAATGCAGGTAGCTCCCTGGGGCCCCTTTTGGCAGCGCAGATCATTGCCCCTTACGGACAGTCGCGCATATTATGGTTCTCACTGGCAGCCCTCCTCGCTATTGCCGTGCTGATGCGCACCGGCAGCTGGTACAGCCAGAATATCTCCCTTCGCAAAAAGAAACAAAGCAATAGCGGGAATATCCACCCGGCGCTTAGCAGGAAAAAAGTAGCTTTTGCCCTGGCCATCCTGCTGGTGCTGATCTTTTCCAAATATTTCTACATGGCCAGCATGTCCAGCTATTACACTTTCTTCCTGATGGATAAGTTCCATGTTTCTGTCCAGAGCTCGCAGATGCACCTGTTCATCTTCCTTTTTTCCGTTGCGGCCGGAACGCTCATCGGAGGCCCCATCGGCGACCGCATCGGCCGGAAATATGTCATTTGGTTCTCCATCCTGGGCGTAGCGCCTTTCACGCTGCTGCTACCCTATGCCAACCTTTTCTGGACAAGTGTGCTCACTGTATTCATCGGGGTAATACTTGCTTCGGCCTTCTCAGCCATCCTGGTCTACGCCCAGGAACTGGTGCCGGGAAAAGTGGGGATGATCGCGGGATTGTTCTTTGGGCTGGCTTTTGGGATGGGCGGCATCGGCGCCGCCGTGCTGGGCAAACTGGCGGACCATACCAGCATCAGCTACGTATTTCATCTCTGCTCATTTCTGCCTTTATTGGGGTTGCTGACAGGACTGCTGCCGGCTACAGGTTCGGCCAAAGGCCGAACGTCCGAAGGACCATCATTAAAGTCTAACTAAACTGTCCTGGCCCGCCTGCGGGCCAGGACCCCCTAATCCCCCCGGCCCGCCTGCGGGCCAATCACCTAAAAGATCATCCGGCTGAAAATCAAAAGGGCCATCCCGAAAACGGGACGGCCTCTAACGATTGCTTGCCATATGAAAAAAAGCTTATTTCTTGGGGCTATCAACTTTCTTAGCAGCGCTATCAACGTGAGCAGCAGCAGAATCAACATGCTTAACGGCTGTGTCTACGTGAGTAGCAGCAGAGTCAACCTTTGCAGAATCAGTTTTTGCTTCTGTGCTGGAGCTGTTGTTACATGCTGCGAAAGCGCCGATTGCTAATACGAAAAAGAACTTTTTCATGTTTGAGACTTTTGTTGTTAATTGAATGGTTTCCAGTTAATACCCATAGGACTAAAAAGTAACCCGCATTTTTCAGCGTTTTTTATATATTATTTTTAATCATGCGTAAAAATCACGGTTTGATACTACAACCGACTTATTTTACTTTTTTTGTCCCTATCTTGGGTTACAAATCCTACATTTCGGTATTAAATATAGCATCAGCGTGAGGACCGCAAACAACGAACAGCAATTACTTGAAGGACTGGCTCTAAATGATCGGAAAGCCATCGAATCTATTTATAAACAGCATTATAATATGGTTCTGGCCCTGATCCTGAACAACAATGGTACTTCCGACGATGCAAGGGATATTTTCCAGGAAGCCATGATCGTGCTGTATGAGAAAGTGAAGTCCGGCTCCTTTGAACTGAATTGCCTTATCAAGACCTACCTCTATTCCGTATGCCGTCGCCTGTGGCTCAAACGCCTCAGCCAGCAGCAACGTATCTCTCCTGAAGTTGATAAACTTGAAGAGACCGTACCCGTAGAAGAAGACCTGGAACAGCACGAACAAAAAGACCTTGACTTCCAGTTGATGGAAAGATCGATGAAAAACCTGGGCGAGCCATGTAAAAGTCTCCTGGAAGCTTATTATCTCCAGAAGAAAAGCATGGTGGAGATAGCCGGCACTTTTGGGTACACTAATGCTGATAATGCTAAGAATCAGAAGTATAAATGCCTGATGCGATTGAAAAAATTATTTAGCCAGTATAAAAAATAAGCCGCGTAATGCAAGAGATAACCATATTAGAAGCCATCGAAAGATACATCCGGGGCGAAATGCTGCCTGAGGAGCGTGTGTATTTCGAACAGCTGCGGAAGACGAATCCCAGCGTCGATCAGATGGTAGTGGAGCATACGATCTTTCTCAACCAGATGAGCCAGTACGGCGAAACGAAGGAGCTTAAGTCCCGTCTCAGCGAGATCCACGACGCGCTTTCCGCCACCGGAGAGATCGACGAGCAGCGCCCGGCCCAGGTGGTCGTCCTCTGGAGGAAATACAAACGGGTCATCGGGGTTGCGGCCAGCATTGCCGGTATTACGGCGCTGGGCATCAGCACACTCATCTCCTATGTCACTCCCAAGGTAAACAATGCCCAGGTGGAATTATTGGGCAGGCGTTTGTCCGCCCAGGAAAGGCAACTGAAGAATGTATCCATCAGGCTCGATAGCAATAACACCGTGATCGCAGAACAGATGCGGTTCACCACCGGCGGAACAGGCTTCCTCATCGATGCCAAAGGTTACCTGATCACAAATGCCCACGTAGTGAAGGGCACGGGCCGCATAGAAGTACAGAACAGCCTGGGCGAATACAAAGCCCGACTGGTATATCGGAATGATACGACAGACCTGGCCGTTCTGAAAATAGAGGACAGCACCTTCAAAGCTTCTCCGATCCCCTATGGCATCAGCAGGACGGGAATGGAACTGGGTGAAGAGATCTTTACCATGGGCTACCCCCGTAACGAGATCGTTTATGGCAAAGGGTACATGAGCGCCAAAACAGGCTATGACGGCGATACGGTCACCTGCCAGATCACGGTCCCTGCCAACCCCGGCAACAGCGGCGCGCCCGTTCTCAATAAAGATGGGGACGTAGTAGGTATTATAAGGAGCAGCCAGCATGATGCACAAGGATTCGTCTTTGCCATCCGCAGCAAGAATATTTTACATACGCTGAACTTCATGAAGAACGACAGCAACCTGCTGAAAAATGACAGCACGCTTGGCCACATCCACATCCCGCTGGCCTCGACCATCAAGGGGCTGGACCGCGAACACCAGGTCCAGCGAATACAGGATTGTATCTTTATAGTGAAGCAATAAAAGAGGCGGGCTTAAAGCCCGCCTCTTTCTCTATTATATATTAATAGATCTTATTCGGATATTCTCCTTTTGAGATCAGCTTGTTCAGACTGGCCTGGACGTCAGGCGCATCTTCCTTGTAAGTCACCCCAAACCACTGTGCATCTGTTGGGATCACTTTGATAGCTCCCTTCCCATCCTGGATGAACTTGTCCCCAATGATAGGAATAAAGAACTCGGCCTTGGGATTCGTTCCCTGCTCCTTGAGAAATTCTGCAAACAGCTTGGTGATATACGGGAACACGGAGGGCGCAAAACACCAGAAATTCATGGATACCTTTGAATCGAAAGGAACTTCGAACTTCTTATCCCCTTCCTCATACGTGATCTTGTCACCGTCCTGGTAGATCTTCGTACGCTCGGCGATAGACACCAGGTTGCCTCCGGCATCCACCTGGCAGACTCCCCTGCTCACCGTCCCGTTGTCGGACAATGTCTTGGCCAGCTCATAGCCAATGATGGAATACACCTTGTCACTCACATCCTTCGTCAAAAAGGCATATGCCTTTTCAAAAGCGTCCCGGCCATAGAAATCATCCGCATTGATGACGGCAAAAGGCTCATGCACCACTTCCTGGGCACAAAGGACCGCATGGGCCGTTCCCCAGGGCTTGGTACGCTCGGAAGGTACCTGAAAGCTCCCGGTATAAGCATGCAGGTCCTGGAATACATAATCCAGCGCCACCTTATCTTTCCACTTCGGCTCGAATATATTTTTAAAATCTTCGGCAAAGTCTTTGCGTATAATGAACACTACTTTCTTAAACCCTGCGCGAACAGCGTCATAAATGGAATAATCCATGATCGTTTCACCATTGGGCCCAAAACCCTGTATTTGCTTCATACTGCCGTACCTTGAAGCCATGCCGGCCGCTAAGATCAAAAGTGTTGGTTGCATTTATCGTATTTTTAATTTAATGCACGAAAATAAAAAATTACTAATAGACAATGGACAATTTATTAATGGATAATTTAATGAAACCTACATTTAATTATCCATTATCTATCCAGACCGTCGAATTACCCGAACTGGCACAACATCATGTCAGAATGGACGTGCTTCGCCTGGACCTGATCCACCCTGTCGTTTCCGGGAATAAATGGTTCAAGCTGAAAGAATGGCTGCGCATCGCTGCAGCCGGCGGGAGCAGTCATCTCATCACATTTGGCGGCGCCTGGTCGAATCATATCGTTGCCACTGCTTTTGCCGCCAGGGAAGCCGGTTTGTCCGCCACGGGTATCATCAGAGGCGAAAGACCGGCCAGGCCATCAGCTACCCTGGTAGCTGCGGAAGGATATGGTATGCAACTGGAATTTATCACAAGGGCTGCTTACAGGCAGAAAGACGACCCCCTATTCCTTGCCGGCCTCGCTGCGCGCTATCCGGGCGCTGTCAGGATCCCTGAAGGCGGCGCCGGAGAGCCAGGTATCAAAGGCAGCATGGACATATTAAGGGAAGTGGACAGCAGCCCCTATTCACATATCCTTTGCGCAGTAGGTACAGGCACTACATATGAAGGATTGTCTGCGGCTGCACGTCATGATCAGCAGGTAATAGGCATCTCCGTGCTGGCGCCTCCTTACCATTTCGGAGGATATGCCCGTCACACACCGGAATTGCTGGAATTTATGAATCATTTTCACAGGAACACAGGAATACCTTCGGATTTCGTCTACACCGGTAAATTATTTTACGCCACGCTGGACATGGTGCATAAAGGTCATTTTCCACCTGGTGCACATTTATTGGTCATTCACAGCGGTGGTTTACAGGGCAACAGGGGTTTACCGCCGGGATTATTGTATTTTTAGGGCCGAAATATAAAACATCTTACCAATAAATTCGTTATGCCTGTTATGCTCAGGACGCTGGCTATTTCTTTCATCGTTTTTTTTTCATTGGGCGCCAGGGCGCAGGACACGCTTCCGAAATTCTCCGTTGCAGCCAGGGGCACCGGAAAGATCCTTGTCAGCTGGCATAATCGTTATCCCAAGGTCACCCAGATCAGCATACAACGTTCCTCTGACAGTCTCAAGAATTTCACCACCCTGCTGACCGTTCCGGACCCGCATCTGCCCGAGAATGGCGCCATGGACCTGAAAGCCACCCATCCCAATTTTTTCTATCGCCTGTTCATCGTCCTGGAAGAGGGTAAATACCTTTTCACCGCCGCCAAAAAGCCTCAGACGAATACAGGCGTCGCACCGAATACCACGAAGGACGACACAGACGAGTCCGATGCCATACTGGCAAGAACAGATCATCAGCGCTTGCTGTTCCTGGACCCGCAAAATGTAAAAGGGAAACCACAGATCAAGAGCCCTTCCAGCATCCAGGGCGGTCTTCGCGAAATAGAAGTGCAAAAAACGGTAATTATCAAAAAAGGAGAGACCGTACTGGGACAGATCCCCGGCTACAGGATCCGCGCATTCAGGGATTCTTTGCTCACCAAAACGAAGGATACCCTTATCTTCATCGATGGGGACAGTCTGCTGATTCGTCCTTTCGTGCCTAAAGAAACTTACCGGGCCTCTTCCTTTGTGTTCACCGGCAAATACGGGAACATACAGGTCGCACTACCCGATGCGGCAAAGAAACATTACGCTGTCAAATTCTTTGACGAAGACAATAAATTGTTGTTTGAAATATCAGCTATCAGGGCCCCATCACTCATCCTGGATAAAAGTAATTTCCTGCACGCGGGATGGTTCAGGTTCGAGCTCTATGAGGACGGTCAGTTAAAGGAAAAGAACAGGTTTTTTATTCCGAAAGAGTTCTAAGCGCCACATCGAAGACCTCCTCAAACCTTCGCCGGACCTCATGTTTCACGGCTTCAAGAAGGACGGATCGCCCCAGCTCTTTTTCCAATGAGGTCACCTGTTTATCCTGTATGCCGCAAGGCACGATGTTACCGAAATAATCCAGATCGGTACTTACATTGAAAGCAAAGCCATGCATGGTGATCCACCGGCTGCACCGCACCCCGATCGCGCATATCTTACGTTCACGCCCCTTCACACCCGGGTCCAGCCAAACACCGGTCTCTCCCGCCGAACGATCCCCCTTTAAACCATATGTCTTTAATGTAAGTATAATGACCTCTTCCAGGTTCCGCAGGTACTTGCCAATATCTGTATAGAACCTTTCCAGGTCAAGGATGGGATAGCCAACGATCTGACCCGGTCCGTGAAAAGTGATATCGCCGCCCCGGTTTGTCCGATAGAACTGTATGCCTTTTTGATGCATGCTATCCTCATCGATCAGCACATTTTCCATATGGCCGCTCTTTCCAAGGGTATACACAGGAGGGTGTTCTACAAAGAGCAGGTAATTAGCGGTTACTGGCCCTTCGCTGGCAGAGCTACCTCCGGCAGCCATACTTTCGGCCAGCTGTTTGGCTTCCGTCTTGATCCGGACATTATCCTGCAGCAGCGACTCCTGGTAGTCCCACACCTGCTTATAATCCGCCTTGCCCAGGTCTCTGAACAGCACTTCTTGCATGCTGCAAAGTTACGATTTCCCGGCGGAAATATCCGGCAAACGGGTCATCTGCAGAATTTAACCCGTTTGCCGGAAAGGTCTAATAATTGTCCTTCGGACAACGAACCTCCGGTTCGTTCTGTACCTTTGCGCCATGAACAGAGATCAGGCACAGGATAACAGGGAACTGGAAGAAAGTACGCCGTCGGACGGATCGGAAGAACTGTACGAGCGGATGAACTTAAAAGTCGACAAGGGGCAGGAGCCCATGCGTATTGACAAATTCCTGGTCCAGCGCATCGAGAACGCCTCTCGCAACAAGATCCAGAAAGGCCTGGAGAATGGTATGGTCCTGGTCAACAATAAGCAGGTGCAGCCCAATTATAAGATCAGGCCGCTGGATGAGATCGTCGTCTATTCCGATAAGGAGGCACACGGCGAAGTGATCATTCCCGAAGAAATGCCGCTGAACATTCGCTTTGAGGATGAAGAGATAATGATCATCAACAAGCCGCCGGGCCTGGTGGTGCACCCCGCCAGCGGCAATTATTCCGGCACCCTCATCAATGGAGTGGCCTGGTATCTGCAACAGAAGAACCATGCCATTAACGAGAACAACCTCCCCCGCTTTGGCCTTGTACACCGCATAGACAAGAACACCAGCGGACTGATGGTCCTGGCCAAGACAGAACGGGCCGTCCGCAGCCTGGCGAAACAATTCTTCGACCACACGGTCAAACGTCAGTATATGGCCCTCGTCTGGGGTGACCTGGCCGAGGAAGAGGGCACCATCGTCGCCCATGTAGGCAGGCACCAGCGCTTTCGCAAGCTATTTGACGCCTACCCGGAAGGCGAGCATGGCAAAGAAGCCATCACCCATTATAAAGTCTTGGAAAGATTCGGTTACACTACTTTGGTACAATGTGTGCTCGAGACCGGCCGCACCCACCAGATCCGGGTACATATGCAGCACATCGGCCACCCCCTCTTCAATGATGACACCTATGGAGGCGATAAGATCGTAAAAGGCACGGTTTTTAGCAAGTACCGGCAATTTGTAGACAACTGCTTCGCCGTTTGCCCACGTCATGCCCTGCATGCAAAGACGATCGGCTTTGCCCATCCCGGCACCGGAAAAGAAATGCTTTTCGAGAGCGAGCTACCCGACGATATGCAGCAGCTGATTGAAAAATGGAGGGGATACATCACCCACAGACCGGTGTGAAGCGCCGGTCTATTTAGGGAAGCTCATCTTATAGTCTACCCTGACCTTACCCCGCGTGATGTCATCCAGCTTGCCTTTCAGCAGCTTGCGCTTCAACGGCTTCAGGTAATCGATGAAAAGCTTGCCTTCAATGTGGTCGTATTCATGCAGGATGATACGGGCCGAGATGCCATTAAATGTCTTCGTTTGGGACTCGAAGTGCTCGTCCACGTATTCCAGCGTCACCTCTTCATGCCTGAATATGTCTTCCCGTATCTTGGGAATGCTGAGGCAGCCTTCATTATAAACCCATTCCTCACCGTTGAGCTTAACGATATGTGCGTTGATAAACACCTGCTTGAGACCAGGCCCATCAGGATACTTGTCCTTTTCATCCTCCTCCAGGTTCTCGAAGATCTGGGAAGAATCCACTACAAAAAGACGAATGTCACGGCCTATCTGAGGAGCCGCCAGCCCCACCCCGCTACTGTAATACATCGTCTCCCACATATCCTCTATCAACTTCGCAAGTCCGGGATAATCGGGTGTAATATCTTTACCTACGGTTCGCAGGATCGGATCGCCATAAGCTACAATCGGTAAAATCATATAGGACGCAAATTTAAAAGAAAAATAATAAATCATCTGCCACTTCTGCCCAGGTACTCCTGCAGCATGATGGTGGCGGCAATTTCATCCACCAACGCTTTGTTCTGCCGCTGTTTTTTCTTCATTCCCATATCGATCATCGCCCTTGACGCCATTTTGGACGTATAGCGTTCGTCTACGGTCAGCAGCGGTATGGCCGGGAACTCCTTTTGCAGCCGCAGCAACAGCTCGCGTACCAGGGGCGTGCCATGTGTATCAGTATCATCCCAGTTCGTCGGCCACCCCACAAGCAACAGTTCCACTACTTCATTTTTAAAATAGTCCTTCAGGAAAGGGATCAGTTTGGGGGACTCCACCGTGGTGAGCCCGCTGGCTATGATCTGCAGGGGGTCCGTCACCGCAATGCCGGTACGCTTCAATCCATAATCGAGGGCCATGATACGGGGCATGCTAACTATTGTTTTTAATGAATTCCTCTGGCCGGCACACCGGCAATACAGGACTCGCAGTCTTATCCAGGGCCTTGTCCCGGGTGATGAAATAATCCAGCTTATGATGCAGTGCCGTGTAGTACTGCAATGCCTGCTCCAGGTCGGTTATCCGGGAGTGAAGGGCATTCACCGTGATCTCATGACTAATGTCGATGACCTGGATATCCGCCAGCAGGGCTGCCAGGAGCTCTTTGGCTTTTGCAGCTCCATAAGCTTCTGTCAACCAATAAGCTGTGATATTGACAACGTTCGTTGTAATAAAGACCTGCACCCTCCCCTTTACTGCCCATTCAATCAATCGGCGGGCAGACGCATATGCGGCACGTTTGAGCGTGAAATCCAGGAGAATGTCCGTGTCAAGGAAGATTCTAAATGCCATTTTGCCGGTGATATTGTTCTTTCAGGTCTGTATGCACGTCAAAAGCGGGCGTTTCCAGCTGATCCACCATGTCCAGGATATTGATCCGGGGCAGGGACCTGGTGACGGTCCTGAAATAGCTTTCCACCAGTTCTGATACGCTCATGTCCTTGCTGGCAGCGTAAGCTTTCATGGATTCGACGAGCCCGGCATCGATGGTGAGGTTGAGACGCTCTTTCATCCAACAAATATACGCATAAAATTAAATCATGCGTATAAAAACATTTTCAGGCAGAGATCGGTGATCACAAAGACTGCAAAGACGACGCTGGCAATCCCATTGGCAGTCATGAATGCCAGGTTTACCCGGCTCAGATCATTCGGCTTGACGATGGTGTGCTGGTAGATCAGCATTCCCATAAAAACAGCTACTCCCACCCAGTATGACCAGATAAAATGGCCATACAAGCCTGCGGCTACCACGCAAAGTGTGCTCAACAGGTGAAGGAACTCGGAAACGCGCAATGCTTTAGCCTTACCCAGCCAGGAGGGCATCGAATAAAGCTTTTGGCTTTTGTCAAATTCTTCGTCCTGCAAGGCATAGATGATATCAAAGCCGCTGACCCAAAAGATGACTGCAAAAGAAAAGAGCAGCGGGAGCAAAGCAAAATGTCCCGTCACTGCCAGGAAAGCGCCGATGGGCGCCAGGGACAGGCCCACCCCCAGCACCAGGTGGCATAAGGGTGTAAAACGTTTGGTATAGCTATACCCCAGCACGACTGCCAGGGCAACGAAAGAAAGAACAAAACAAAGGGAATTGATGAACCAGGTGCAAACGATGAATGCAAGGCAATTGAAAATGACAAACCGTAATGCGCTGTTCTTTGAAATGATACCGGCAGGTATCTCGCGGATAGCTGTCCGGGGATTCAATGCATCCCATTTCACGTCCAGCCAGCGATTAAAGGCCATGGCGGCGCTGCGGGCGAAGATCATACAAAGGATCACCAGGGCAAGACGGATAAGCATTTTTTGAACGTCGGTCACCGAGAGGGACCATTGGGTACTCCCGGCATCACCCAGGCGGCTAATGACGATTATTCTATCGGCGAATACACCCAGAAAAAACCCGATCATCGCAAAAGGCATCGCGAAAATAGTATGGGAAAAACGGATCAGGCTGAGGTAATTCTTTACTGTACTCATAATTTATAAACTCTGGCCAATTCCCACAGGACAATACCCGCGGCAATGGAAATATTTAGCGAATGTTTCATGCCCCACTGGGGGATCTCCACACTACCATCACACAGCCTCAAAGCCTCCTCCCCCACCCCGCTGACCTCATTCCCAAATACAACAACGGTCTTCCCGGAATGTTGGGCCGCCAGCTCCTGCAAGGGAATGCTCTTGTCCACCTGCTCCACCGCAAAGACCTTATACCCTTCTTCTTTCAACTGGTGCAGCGCCTCCCTGATATCCTGGAAATATTTCCATTCCACGGTCTCGGTGGCCCCCAGCGCTGTCTTGTGGATGTCCCGGTGCGGCGGCCTTGGCGTATACCCGCAGAGATAGATCCCCCGGATAAGGAAGGCATCCGCCGTCCTGAATACGCTCCCCACATTGTGCATGCTGCGGATATTGTCCAGGACCACCACCACCGGCATCTTCTCCGACTGCCGGAACTCATCCACCGACAGCCGGCCCAGCTCATCCATATCCAGTTTGCGCATGCGCAAAGGTAATTTACCGCTCATGCATTTATGCTTTCGCCGACCGATTTTATTTGCCTTTTTAACCTCTATTGGCTTATTTTAAACAAAAAAACTGCTCATGAGAAAACAATTCCTGCTCGCGGGCCTCCTTTTCCTATCCTTCCGGCTACTGGCGCAAAACGAAAGAACAGACAATGCCACCATTGAAAAAATACGCCAGGAAGGGCTCCAGCACTCCCATGTAATGGATATCGCCTTCCATCTCACCGACGCCAGCGGCAATCGCCTCACCGCCTCTCCCGGCTTTAACAGGGCCGCCAATTATGCCAGACAACAGTTGACCCAATGGGGATTGACAGACGCCACCCTCGACCCCTGGGGGGATTTTGGCAAAGGCTGGGAGCTGAAAAGATCCTATATAGCTATGACGGCTCCTTATTACCGGCCGCTGATCGCCTTTCCCAAAGCCTGGTGCGACGGAACGAAAGGACCACAATCTGCCCGGGTGCTGCTCATCAGCGCCACGGATTCCGCAGGTCTCGACAAGTATAAAGGACAGCTGGCAGGCAAGATCCTTATCCCCGAGGTGAACACCGCCTATCTGCAAAGCTTTAAAGCCGACGCCGGCCGCTATACGGACGGCGAACTGGACAGTATGTCCAAAGCGGTGATCCGTCCCGTCGATACCGCAGAGATGCGCAGGCGTCGCGAGCAGTTCATGCGGGGAGGCAATCTCTCCATGATCAGCGCTTTAAAAAGCATGGCGGCAAGGGAAGGCGCCGTAGCGATCCTGAGCCAGACAGCCCGGGGTCATGATGGCACCATTTTCGTCCAGGGTGGCGGGCCCTATCAACTGACCTCTCCCGCCAATTTCCCGGATATTGTCCTGGCGCTGGAAGACTATATGACCATCGTCCGGCTCCTGAAAGCGGGTACACCCGTCACGCTTGACGCAGACGTACAAACGAAGTTCTATACGGACGATGTAAAAGGCTATAATGTCATTGCGGAGATCAAAGGCACGGACAAAAAACTAAAGGACGAAGTGGTCATGCTGGGCGGTCACCTCGACTCCTGGCACGGCGCAACAGGCGCCACCGATAATGCAGCAGGCTGTACTGTCATGATGGAGGCCGTTCGTATCCTGAAGGCCCTGGGCATACAGCCGCGTCGTACTATCCGCATTGCATTGTGGAGCGGGGAGGAGGAAGGTTTGCTGGGCTCACGTGGCTACGTAAAAAAGACTTTTGCCGACCCCGCCACCATGCAGCTGTTGCCCGCTCACGAAAAATTTGCCGGCTATTTCAACATTGACAACGGGACAGGCAGGATCAGGGGCATCTATCTGCAGGGGAACGAAGCCTGCCGCCCCATCTTTACCCAGTGGCTTCAGCCCTTCCATGATCTTGGCGCCACCACCGTCACCATCAGCAATACAGGAGGCACCGATCATCAATCCTTCGACGCAGTCGGCCTGCCCGGCTTCCAGTTCATCCAGGATGAGATCGAATACAGCACGCGTACGCACCATACCAATATGGATAGCTATGACCACCTGCGGGAGGACGATCTCAAACAAATAGCCACCATCGTCGCCGCTTTTGTATACAATGCGGCGCAGCGCGATGACAAACTGCCGCGGAAGCCTTTGCCACAGCCGAGGGGGGCGGGGAGATTGTAGAAGATTGGACATAGTTTCCACCAACTTATCCCCATACCAAAAGCCTCACCATCCATTTGTTGGGGCTTTCTTATTTTTGCTCCCCATGGCAAAATCCAGCGCAGACACTCCTCTCATGCAACAGCACCGGGCCATCAAACAGAAATACCCCGATGCCGTGCTCTTATTCCGCGTAGGCGATTTTTACGAAACTTTTGGAGGAGATGCCATCATCGCCTCCAAAGTGCTGGGCATTACCCTTACCAAACGCAACAATGGCGCGGCCTCCGCGGCTGAATTGGCCGGCTTCCCCCATCATTCACTGGACACCTACCTGCACAAGCTGGTGCGGGCGGGCTATCGCGTGGCCATATGCGATCAGCTGGAAGACCCCAAAGCCGCCAAAGGTATCGTCAAACGTGGCGTCACAGAAATGGTGACACCCGGCGTCGCCACCAACGAGAAGCTGCTGGAAGGCAGCAGCAACAACTTCCTGGCGGGTGTCTTCTTCCCCCCCGAATGGCCGGATAGTAAGGAAGGCCTGGGCATCGCCTTTTTAGACATCAGTACGGGAGAGTTCTTTGTCGCGGAAGGTAATACTGAATACATCGATAAATTACTGCAAACCCTTCGCCCTGCCGAAGTCATCTTCCAGCGAAATTTCCAGAAACATTTTAAAGAGATGTTCGGGTCCCGGGTATACACCTACACCATGGAAGACTGGATCTTCGAGGAAGGATATGCGTCGGAAAGCCTGCTCAAACATTTCCAGACCCACTCCTTTAAAGGATTCGGCGTAGAGAATATGCGGGAAGGTATTATCGCGGCAGGCGCTGTTCTCCATTACCTGAAGGATACAGAGCACCCCCACCTCCAGCATATCAGCTCGATACAGCGCATAGACAAGGAAGACTACCTTTGGATGGACAAATTCACCATCCGCAACCTGGAGCTGCTGGGTAACAGCGATGGCCGGGAACAGGGACTTAGTCTTCTCAAAGTGCTGGACCATACCGTCTCACCCATGGGCGCCAGGCTGTTAAAGCGTTGGCTCCTCATGCCGTTGAAGGATGCCAGCCGTATCCACGAACGCCTGGATGCAGTCGAATTCTTTATTAAAGACCCTGACCTGCGGGGCGGACTGTCCCGGCACATACAACAATGCGGTGATATAGAAAGGCTGGTCAGCAAGATCCCCGTAAAGAAGATCAACCCCCGGGAGCTGCTGCAACTGGCCAGAGGCCTGCAGCACATAGATGAGATCAAAACAGATAGCCCTGGCTTCCCTAATGAGCATGTCCGTCAGCTAGCTGCCCGGCTGTCCCCCTGCAAGCCCGTCATGGAGAGGATATTCTCCACGATCATGGACAATCCCCCCGTGGCTGCCGCAAAAGGCGACACCATTCGGCCCGGTATAAACGAAGAGCTGGACCACCTGCGGAAGATAGCCACAGGTGGCAAGGGATACCTGGTTGAGCTGCAACAGAAAGAGGCGGAAATATCTGGCATTTCCTCCCTGAAGATAGGGTTCAATAATGTGTTCGGCTACTACCTCGAAGTCACCAACACCCACAAGCATAAAGTGCCGGCGGAATGGATCAGGAAACAAACCCTGGCAAACGCAGAACGCTATATCACGCCTGAGCTGAAGGAATACGAGGAGCAGATCATTGGCGCCGAAGAAAAGATCCTCGCACTTGAAACGGGCCTGTACGACCAGCTCGTGACTGCCTTGCAGGAATACATCGCGCCAATGCAGGTGAACGGCCACGTACTGGCTGAGCTGGACTGCCTCCTTTGCTTCGCCGGCAATGCCCTGCAATTCAATTATAAAAAACCGTCCCTTCATGAAGGACCTGAGATGGAGCTGAAAGGCAGCCGTCATCCCGTCATCGAAAGGAACTTACCGGCCGGCGAGTCCTACATCGCCAACGATCTGCTCCTGGATCCTCATGGGCAGCAGATCATCATTCTCACAGGTCCGAACATGAGCGGCAAGAGCGCCTTGTTAAGGCAGACTGCACTGATCACCCTGATGGCGCATATGGGAAGCTTCGTGCCCTGCGATGCTGCCAGGATCCCACTGACAGACAAGATCTTCACCCGGGTAGGCGCCTCCGACAATCTCAGCGGAGGTGAATCCACCTTCATGGTAGAAATGAACGAGACGGCCAGCATCATCAACAACATCACTCCCGGCAGCCTTGTCCTGCTGGACGAGATCGGGCGGGGAACATCCACTTATGACGGCATCTCCATTGCCTGGAGCATAGCAGAACACCTGCACAACTCGCCACATCTGCCTAAAACGCTCTTTGCAACCCACTACCATGAGCTCAACGAGCTGGAGAACAAACTGCCCCGCGTAAAGAATTACCACATCACGAATAAAGAAGTAGGCAACCGGGTGATCTTCCTCCGCAAACTGGCCCCGGGAGGCAGCACCCATAGCTTTGGCATCCACGTAGCCAGGATGGCCGGCATGCCCGCCGCCCTGCTGCAACGTGCCAACGAGATCATGCACCAACTGGAAAACAAACAGGTAGACGCCCCCATCGGCGATACGATCAGAGACATCACGGCGCCGAAAATGCAGCTATCCATCTTCGATGCCCATACTGAAACATTCGAAACTATTCGCCGCCTGCTGGAAAGTATGGATATCAACCGGCTGACGCCCGTGGAAGCCCTCCTGAAATTGCAGGAGATAAAAAGTATACTGAAATAATAGTCCCGCACCTCCTTTCCGTCCATCCCCCAACCCGGTTTGTCCGCCGGAGATACGCTCTTGTCCAAAAAAACCTCCATTCAAAGCCCAATTGCGTTTCGTGTGTTAATTTACGTTAGCTGAACATACCTGCCTCAATTGTCGTCAGATTGAAAAAGAGTCATTGCAATATGACATAATTTCGTTAAATTAGTTTTGGATCTGCTGATAATAAACCTCTTCTTAAACGATTGTCCTATGATCAGATATGTTTATCAGTTGAGAGATTTCCGTAGTTGGCTCAAAGGCTTTAGTAAGATATTGAAGCTGCCAGTCATGGCCGGAAAGATACAGATCCCCCGTTCTATGGGAGACGGGTATATCATGGCTGCCAACATCAATCCCGATATATCCTATGTCATCATGAACTTCTCTCTTAATGACGATCTGGTCTTCCTGCGCAAAAAATCTTCCTTATACGGACTAAGCCTTTTCTTTAACCAGGTCACCGTCAGCGATTTTTTTGTGATCCGCGAACCGCACAACTCCATCACGGATAAAAGTCCCAATCAAAGCAATATCTTTTTATCTTCTACCAATTACGACCTGGAGGTGACTTATTCCAGGAATTCCCGCCTCAAACGCGTAGGCATCTTCTTCAGCCCCTCTTTCGTCGGCAGAGCCGTAAAAAAAGAGATCCTGCTCGACCTGTTGGTGTATGCAGACAATCGCCTGCGCAATATTAATAAGGAACCTATCACTTTTGAATACAGGCAACTGCTGGAAGATATTTTTACCGCCGACTTTCAATGGCCCGTAATCCATCTTCTCCTGCAGAACAGAGTACTCATGCTGACCGAAAAATTCCTGCACTCCTTCCTTACGAAAGCCCCCCTCCTGAAAGAGACCGGTGGGCTCAAGCAAAAGGATAAAGAAAAAGATCTGGAAGCCCTGAAAGACGTGGAACGCATCCTCAGCAACAATAAACTGGATAAATTTCCTTCCATCGACATGCTGTCGAAGACCGCCATGATGAGCTCAACCAAGCTGAAGACCAAGTTCAAGCAGATATACGGAATGAAACTATATGAGTTTTACAACCGCAACCGCCTTGAAAAAGCCAAAGAAATGTTGCAAACAGGTAAATACAGTGTGAAACAGGTAGGATTGAACATCGGATTTTCGAATTTGAGCAATTTTGCCAAGGCCTTCAAAAAAGAGTTTGGAATCCTTCCCAAGGAGATCCTGAAAGGCCGTTGATCATACTCCGATAAGATGACATAAGATTTTGTTAAATAGCGTATACAGCTATTATTGCGCTCATTGCAGGTAATTCATGCCCCCTATTTGTCGTAATTTTGCCATCTTGCCATATAAAAGCACTCCTCTCTACCCTATCATTCAAACCACGACAGCTGCCTGAATTTTAATTTTTTCACGAGACTTACCTCGAAAAATAGTGAACATGGTAATGCATTCATTCAAGCTGGAAAATTATGAACAATGGTTGGAAGAATTTGCTGCACTGCTGCAGGTTCCTGTAAAAGACCATCTGTTAGTACTGCCATCCCACATAGGAGAAGGAACGATCATGGCCCACACCATGAGCCCTCAGCTTTCCTATGCTGTCATGAATTTTAAACTGAGGTCCGACCTGGAAATATACCGTGAAACGGATGGCGCCAAAGGCTTCTCCCTTTCCTTTAACCAGGTGGAGGTAAACAAAGAGGTCCGGCTGAATGCCGACCAGGCCATTATAGCGGACAAAGGGGCGCTTCGCAATGATATCTTCCTTTCAGATACCCGCGATCCGTTGCATTTGAGGCTGCCGGCCGGCACCCAGATCAAAAGACTGGTGATATTTGCTACACACGACCTCGCTTCCCGCTATCTGTCAGCAGAACTGGTGGAAAAGCTCGAAGCCTTTGCAAGAGCCAACAGTCTTTCCGAGAACCCTTATTTTGTCAACCTTCCCCACAGGGAGACATTGAAAGAGTTGTTCGAAATGAAGGAAAATGATCCGTTGAGCCAGATACGCCGTCTGTCGCGCATCATCCACCTTGTGGAGAAATTCCTGACCTCTTTCCTGCGCCAGGAGCAGGCCAGCCTTCCCAGGGCCATCAAAAAGAATGACCTGGAAAGCATGCAGCACATCGAACATATCCTCAGCAGCAAGCTGGAAGGATTCCCTTCGCTGGAATCGCTGGCTCATGAAGTATTTATGAGCACCAGCAAACTAAAGAACCTTTTCAAACAGCTGTACGGCCATACCCTGTATGATTATTACAATAAGAACAGATTACAACGCGCAAAAGAAATGCTGATCACCGGGCAATGCAGTATCAAGCAGGCCGGCAGCGAGATCGGTTTTTCCAATCTCAGCCATTTTGCCAAGGCGTTTAAAAAGGAATTCGGCATCCTGCCGAGAGACCTCGTAAAGCACAAATAAATGTCCATGTACGAAGCCCGCCATCCGGCGGGCTTTTTGTCTTTTCTTACATCAGGTCCTTCAATCGCCTGTAAAGCTCTATGAATTGACCATAACCCTTCTGGTATACGGCGTGCCGTTGTTCATCCGGCACAAACTGATCCCTCACTTGTATCAATCCTGAAGCCTTACCCAGATCCGGAATAATGCCAACGGCATAAAATCCGATGATACAGGCGCCAATGGCGGAAGCATCCGCCCCGTTGGTCGTCCTTACCTCTTTACCGAAGACATCAGCCACCATTTGCAGCCACGTACGACTGTGCGTAAATCCGCCGCTGGCAATGATATGCTTCATCGGACCAATCGTCTCTTCCAGCGAAGCCCCCACCTGGTAAAGGCTATAGGTAATGCCCTCCAGTACAGCACGCATAAAATGATGTTGTTCATGGCTCCCCCGGATACCAAAGAACAGCGCCCTTGCATCCGCATTCCAGATGGGTGCCCGCTCGCCCAACAAATAGGGAAGAAAGATCAGACCATCAGATCCGGGCGCGACATCGCCGGCGGTCGCTGTAAGCTCCTGTACACTCCGTCCTCCTCCGAAATTTTTGGCATACCACTGCACGGCGCCACCTCCATTGTTGGTCGCACCGCCGGAAACATACAACTGATCAGTGAGTATATACTGGAATATCCTTTCCGCCGGATCGTATTTTGGGGACCTTGTTGTCATACGAAGGGCGCCGCTGGTGCCGATGGTCAGGGCCGTTTCGCCCGGCAGCACTGCATCGCTGCCCAGATTGGCGAGACAGCCGTCGCTTCCCCCGATGATAAACGGCAGCCCGTCGGGCAATCCCGGCAGTCGATGATCAGATGCCAGCGTTGATTCCTGGTGTACAACGGACACAGGCTCCGACAGCATCTCCTCCCTGATACCTGCCAGCTCAAGGGATTCCGCATACCACTTGAAATTATATATGTCGAACAAGCCGGTGGCCGAGGCAATGGAATAGTCCACCTGGTATTTACCGAATAAGCGGTACCAGATATATTCTTTTATGGAAATAAATTTCGCTGCCCGCCCGAAGATCTCCGGCTGTTGCTGTTTTAGCCATAACAGCTTGCATAAAGGGGACATAGGAGCTATAGGCGTTCCCGTCTGCCGGTAGATTCGCCCACCGGCTTCGCTGGATTTCAGTACATCTGCAAAAGGCTTGCTGCGCAGGTCCGCCCATGTGATGGCACGCGTCAGGGGCTCGCCCCGGCTATCGACAGCTATGAGGCTGTGCATGGCGCAACTAAAGCTGACACCAGCCAACCCTTTCCTGCCGTCCGCTTGTATGAGCGCTTCCTTCAATACAGCGAGCACTGCTTCCAGCAGTTGCCTGGGATCCAGTTCATGAGCGCCATCCGCGTCAGTAAAAGCAGGATATGAAAATAAAGAATTGGCTATGACTTCTCCCCCATCTGTAAACGCTACAGCCTTGGTATTGGTCGTGCCGATATCTATACCGATGATGAAGGACATATGATCAGATCATGTCTTTCAGCTTCCCAACCACATAATCCACTTCTTCCTTTGTATTGTGCTTGCTGAATGAAAATCTTACGGTCACCTGGTTGGGGTTGTTGTTGATCGCCCTTATCACATGCGATCCCTGTTCCGCCCCACTGGTGCATGCACTTCCCCCGCTGGCGCAAATGTGATTGATGTCCAGGTTGAATAGCAGCATTTCAGACTTCTCCGTTTTTGGGAACGACACGCTGAGCACCGTATAAAGGCTTCTTCCCAGGGCGTCCCCGTTGAAGGCGATCCCTTTAACGTTCCTTTTCAGTTGCTCCATCATATACACTTTTACTCCTTTGATATGGGCGCTTTCTTCCTCGAAACCAGCTGTAGCCAGCTCCAGCGCCTTTGCAAAACCTACGATGCCATACAGGTTCTCTGTTCCGGCACGCATGCTACGTTCCTGGCTGCCGCCATGTATAAAAGGGTTGATCTTGACATTCTCGTTTATATATAACAGTCCTACCCCTTTCGGGCCATGGAACTTATGACCCGCCCCCGTGATAAAATGGACGGGAGTGTTCCGCAGGTCGAATGGGAAATGCCCCACCGTCTGGACGGTGTCGGAATGAAAGTAGGCGCCATACAGCTTGCAAAGCTCCCCCACAGCGTGAATGTCCAGCATATTGCCGATCTCGTTATTGGCATGCATCAGCGATACGATGGTCTTTTCGGCACTGCCTGCCAGTTTGTGCTCCAGGTCCTCCAGGTCTATATGCCCGTTGGGAAGCAGCTCTACATAGCTGAGAGAAGCCTCGCCTTTCTTATGGAGATGTTCCACCGTATGCAGGGTGGCATGGTGCTCCAGGGGCGACGAAATAATATGGGTGCATCCCAGATCCCGTACAGCCGCCGAAATAGCGGTGTTGGAACTTTCCGTACCGCCGGATGTAAAGAATATCTCGGCCGGATGGGCGTTGAGTATCTTCGCCACCGACTTGCGTGCATTTTCTATAGCAAGCCTGGACTCGCGTCCATAGGAATAAATGGAGGAAGGATTACCGAACTTTTCTGTCAGATAGGGCATCATAGACTCCAGCACCTTGGGATCAAGGGTGGTGGTCGCCGCGTTGTCGAAATAAATTCTTTCCATAGAGGGCGTAAAGATACAATATTCTTCAGGTGTGAACTATGTCGGCTGGATGACACTCCCCCGAAGATATATATCTAAATAAATTCTTTGATATCCTGCATCAGGCGCGAAGCAATATTATTGGCCGTCGTTTCAAAATTGCTTTCAGCGTAGATCCGGATGATCGGCTCGGTATTCGACGTACGGAGATGTACCCAATCATTGTCGAACTCGATCTTCAGCCCATCGTCCGTATTGACGGGATGATTTTTGTATTTCTTCCTGATCTTTTCGAAGATGGCTGATACATCGATGCCCTTTTGCAGCTCGATCTTATTCTTGGAGATAAAATAGTCAGGGTAGCGGGTCCTGAAAGAACGCAATCCATTCTTATGATAAGAGAGGGCACTGAGAAAAAGCCCGATGCCGATAAGCGCGTCACGTCCATAATGCAGATCCGGTACGATAATGCCTCCGTTGCCCTCGCCCCCGATGACGGCATTCACGGCTTTCATGGTATTGACGACATTTACTTCTCCCACCGCCGATGGATAGTACTGTCCGCCATGCTTCAGGGTGATCTCCTTTAAAGCCTTGGTACTGCTCATATTGCTCACCGTATTCCCGGGCTTTTTGCCCAGTACATAATCCGCAACGGCCACCAGGGTATACTCTTCACCGAACATGCTGCCGTCCTCGCATACGAAGCAAAGCCGGTCTACATCCGGGTCCACAGCGATCCCCATATTGGCATTCGATTTTTGCACGGCGGCGCTCAGGCCGGCAAGGTTTTCCGGTAAAGGTTCCGGATTGTGGGCAAAGCGGCCATTGATCTCCTCATTCAACAATATGACCTCCTTCACCCCAAGCGCCTTCAGCAGCGGCGGCAGGAACAGCGCTCCTGTCGAATTGATGACGTCCACTACTATCCTGTATTGTTTTTGCTGAATGCTTTTGACATCAACCAATGGATGACGGACAATGGCGTCGATATGTCGCTGTAGCCAGGAAGTATCGATGGCATAGGCGCCCAGCTTGTCTACAGTAGAAAAAGTAAAGTTGTCCTTTTTTGCCATTTCCAGGATAGCAGCCCCTTCCTCAGCGCTGATGAACTCGCCGGCACTGTTCAGCAGCTTGAGCGCATTCCATTCCTTTGAATTGTGGCTGGCGGTAATAATGATGCCGCCTGCCGCCCGCTCTCCCGCAACCGCCAGTTCAACGGTAGGGGTGGTGGATAGCCCCAGGTCCAGCACATCCAGGCCCAATCCCCGCAAAGTGCTGACCACCAGTTGGCTGACCATTTCTCCGCTTATACGTCCATCACGGCCAATGACGATCTTCCTGCTCCCAGAACGGACCGGAGGTTCGTTGTCCGAAGGACGGATATTAGATGATTGACCCGATTGGGCTAAATTTTCCACAGCCCGATTGTGGTCAATATTGAGCAAAAGGACCCGGCTACCGAATGCAGCGGCAAATTTGACGATGTCCAGGGGAGACAAATTATCACCAGGCTTGCCTCCTATCGTTCCTCTGATGCCCGAAATGCTCTTGATCAGTGCCACAATCAGCAGATTTAAGTATATAGGTAAAAGTACGTTTTTGACAGGGGGAAAGACTACTACTTTGTGGGTATTCTTGACGGATCACAGGTCCGTTCCGCAAGTAAAATGCCAGAAACTCCTGGAAATACTATTTTTTGTTCTTTAAGATCATATATTTAGCCGTCTCATAGATGCCTTCCGCCAATTGTCGCAGCTCCTTTTTCCGGGGGCCGTTCATCACCGAATCCGGAACGGGGTCGTTATCAACGGTAGAGACCATTTCTTCCTTGCCTGTCTTTAGCTGCAGCCGGTAAAAATACCCATTGTGAACTACGCCAATGGATTCATGGTCGGGATTATATATGAAGGATAAGGCTTTCCCCTCATAACGGGCGCTGTCCAGCAGATCGCGTCCCAGGGTGGTGTTCAGGTAGGGAATGTGGCAAAGTCCTGCAAGGGTCGGTAATACATCCATCTGGGAACAATCCTTCGTAATACGTTGCGGGGCAATGAGCTTCGGGGAATACACCAGCAGCGGGACATGTTCAGCGGTAAGCCAGAGGTCCGTCCATGCCCTGGGGAACATCGATCCCGCATCACCGGGAATGCCATGGTCTCCCACAAAAAGAAAGATCGTATTGTCAAAATACTTTTCTTTGGCAGCAGCCTCGATAAATGTTTGGAAGCTGAAATCCGTGTAGCGGAATGCATTCATCTCATCATTTGTCGCAAATCCGCATTTCTGCAATGAATCCTGCGATACGGTGATGGAGTGGAATGCCGCCCTGTCCTCAGCCGGGATGGTATAGGGCCGGTGGTTGTCGGCCGTCTGAATGACGGCAAAGAAAGGTTTATCCTTTTGTCTGAGCACTTTATTGGCTTCCAGGAAAAGGTTCTTATCGCTGATGCCCCAGACATCCACTTTCGGCGCTTTGAAATCTTCCTGCTCATATATCCTCAGACCTTCAATATTGTTTGTAAGCAAACCCTGGATATTCGCCCAGCTCGTGCTGCCGCCCAGGAAATACATTTTATCATAGCCTGAAAAGTCATTGATGATCGTATGCTGGTCGACGGCGGAGGGGTTACGGCTGGATGTGGAAGTAGAGATGGCAACATCAGGGATTCCCGTGATAGTGGCCCAGACGCCCCGGGCCGTGCCATAGCTGGGCGTAAAACAATGGTCAAAGAACAAGCCCTGCTGACACATGCTGTTGAAGAAAGGGGTCGTGTTCAACGGGTTGCCCCACATCGAGCTCTTATAACCGCTGAACGATTCACAGATCACCACCACCACATTGGGAAGGGTAGCCGGACCACCCGGCCGGGCAGGCATGGCCCTGCGGACGGCAAATGCCAGCGGATCGGTGCCCGCCGGCGCTGCACTAACATCGTTGAACCCAAAGTAAGAAGCCAGTTGGGGAATTGCCTTCTTTACTTTAGCCTCGTCATAAGCAACGTGCCTGAATTTCAATCCGCTGAAAAAAGATTGAAAGGGGTTGAGGGAGATGTTGGCCTTATAATCATTGCCCAGGTTGAAAGCATCGCTCCACCGGAGTGGATACTGGCCGATCCTGCCGAAAATAGCCAGGCCCAGCACCAGGAAAGTCACGATGAACCAGGTCACACGAACCGAAGTTTTCAACGCAGGGTCTTTTTGCAGATCTATACGCTTATATATGAATTTGGCGCCCCTCCGAATCAGCCAGGTGCCTGCTATCAGCAGGAGCAGGATCCGGATCACGGGATAGGTCTGCCAGATCATGCCGGCGGAGATGCTGGTGTCTGCCAGATAGTTCAATACACTGGCGTTCAGCCTTTGTGAGAGATAGCTGTAATGGGCAAAATCTACAGAATAGAAGAATATGACCAGGAAACCAGCCAACCCCATGAGGAAAATAGCCCATTTCCTGCCGCCCGGACGCCTGAAAGGATGTAAAAAAGGAAAACTTCCCGTAATGAGGAGCAGAACGCACAGGATGCCCACATAACGCAGGTCAAAACGCAGCCCCAGCCCAAAGGCCGGCAGAAGGTCCGCAAAAGAATGCCCCTGTTTGTTAAAAGAAAGGAAGAGAAAAAGACGCAACAAGCTCATGATCAATAAAAAAATAATTCCCATCGCAAAAATCAAACGGATCAATTTTGGTATCTTTATTCCTGCCTTTGTTCCCATCACTTGCTGTTATTATCTTTTTATTAAATGGGCGTAAAATTAGGGCAATTATTCAGGAAACCATGATTTTACTTGACAGTAACAGTCATCCGGGCTTCATACAAAAGATCGTACAGGCGGATCATTGGCTTTTCTCAAAAATCAACCAGGACTGGGCAGGCCATGCCGGTGACCTCGTCTTTCCTTTTCTGCGTGAAGCGGAATTCTGGATCCCCCTCTATCTTTTTCTCCTGGTATTCGTTTTCCTCAATTTTGGTGTAAAAGGCTGGCGGTGGGCATTGATGTTCATCCTGACGGTGGCAATTGGGGACCAGGTCAGCAGCAACCTGGTAAAAAGCCTCATTTTCCGGCTGCGCCCCTGTCATAATCCCGAACTGGCTGACAATATCCGTATCCTGGTCAATTACTGCCCGCAAAGCTCCAGCTTTACATCCTCACATGCCTGCAATCATTTTGCAATGGCCTGGTTCATTTTCCTCACCTTGCGGCACACGGGCCGGTGGTGGGCGGCTGCCTTTATCTGGGCCTTCTTTGTAGCTTATGCGCAGGTATATGTAGGGGTGCATTTTCCTGTGGACGTGATGGCAGGCGCCTTGCTGGGAAGCCTGATAGGAATGATCACCAGCCGTATATTCCGGTGGCAATCCGGCACCCTCAATTTACAACCCTATAATCATCAACATGCTTGAGATATTTATTCTATTTTTCCTGATCATACTGAACGGATTGTTCGTCATGGCGGAGATCGCGCTGGTGTCGGCGCGAAAAAGCCGCCTTGAACAACTGGCTGATAAGGGTGACGACAAGGCCAAAGCCGCCCTCAGACTGGCTGAAAACCCGGAGCTTTTCCTGTCCACCGCTCAGATCGGGATTACCCTCGTAGCCGTTCTGGTGGGCTTCTACTCAGGAGAAAAATTTTCCGCCGACCTCCAGCCCTACCTGGAAAAGATCGCTTATCTCCGGCCCTATGCCGCTAATATTTCCACTGCGCTCATCCTTATTGCCGTTACGCTGCTGTCCATCATATTCGGCGAGCTGATCCCCAAACGCATTGGCTTGCTGCGGGCAGAACAGATCGCCCGGCTGGTGGCCAGGCCCGTAAGGATACTATCGCTTATCACCCACCCTATCGTATGGCTGCTGAATACATCCAGCAACCTTTTTTTCAGGTTCTTTCCCATCACCCCCTCACGGGATAGCGCGGTGACGGAAGACGAGATCAAAGCCATTATTCATGAAGGTACCGAGCAAGGCACCATTGAAGAAGCAGAACAGGAGATCATCGAGCGCGTCTTTCACCTGGGCGACCGGAATATCACCTCTCTCATGACCCACCGCAGCGATATCATATGGTTCGACCTGAATGAGAATGAAGAGACGATCAAGGAAAAGATCATAAAGGAGCCTCATTCCGTCTACCCCATCTGTGACGGGGCTATCGACAATATCAAGGGCGTCGTGTCGATCAAGGACCTCTACGTCACGGACGATTCTGTATTGTTCAAGGACATCATGACACCTGCCCTCTTTATCCCTGAGAATAATTCCGCATATGTAGTGCTGGAAAAATTCAAGCAGTCCAGGATCCACTGCTGCTTCATCGTGGATGAATATGGCAGCTTGCAGGGCCTTATTACATTGAACGACATCCTGGAAGCCATCATTGGAGACATCGCCCAGCCGGACGTCCCTGATTATGAGATCACTCCCCGGGAAGATGGCAGCTTCCTGGTGGATGGCCAGATCCCCTTCTACGACTTCCTTACCCGGTTCCACAAGACTACATGGATGAATGAAGGCGACCATGAGTTTGATACATTGGCTGGATTTATACTAAACCAGTTGGAGCGTATTCCCGCCATCGGTGAAAAGCTGGAATGGAGAGGGTTCACCTTCGAGGTAGTGGACATGGATGCGCAACGCATCGACAAAGTGCTCGTGAGCCTTTCCGAAGAATTGAAAAGTGAAGTAAAAGAGGAAGAAGAGGACTAGAATTCAAAAGTGGCTGCCGTGGAAGGATAATCCAGCCGGGTACTTTTCTTAACGCCTCCTGCAGAAACATGCATGATATTGATCTCCTGGTCGAAAGTATCATACAATAGACTATTGCTGACGTCGATCTTCCTGACGGCGGGTATATTATTCACCTGGAAATAGCTCCATGTACCGTCTTCTTCCTTCTCGCTGCCAACGAATTGAAGGACAGCTGCGCGCCCATCTAATTTCACCTGTAGGTGTCGCTGTACATAGCCGGCGATCAGCTTGTCCGTAGCAGTCTTGTTCTTTACATCCGATAGATCCACCTTGGCATGCGCCTCTTTTTCCAGGACGGCCTCAAAATCGTTGGTGAACATCTTGCAGCTGATCTCCAGGGTCTTGTCCTTGGGGTTGTGATTGATCTCCGTAACAGTGATATACAGGGGATGTATTAAGAATATCAACCATTTAAATAGGGATGCAGCCATTTAAAAAGTAAATTTTTATGGTACAAAAGTCTGAATAATTTTGAACATCGCCGCATGAATGAATTTAATATATATTTCGGGATAGGCACGCACCATATCCTTACATGGGAGGCCATGGACCATATCCTCTTCGTAGGCGCGCTGTGCCTGCGTTATCAGGTAAGGGATTGGCGAAAGGTAGTGGTGCTGGTGACAGCTTTTACCATCGGACACTCCATCACGCTTGCGCTCAGCGCCACCGGATCGGTGCATTTTGCCACCCGCTGGATCGAATTCCTTATCCCTGTCACCATCGTCTTCACGGCCATTAACAACCTGCTGCAACGCAGCGGACAGGTGGAGCAACCGGCCAGGCTGCCCCTGATCTATTTTTTCGCCCTGTTCTTCGGGTTGATACACGGACTTGCTTTTGGCAGTACTTTGCTCAGCCTGGAAGGCAGAGAAGGGCTGGTTATGCATCTGCTGGCTTTCAACCTTGGTATCGAGGCCGCCCAGCTGCTGGTGGTCGCCCTTTTCCTGCTAATTTCCTTTATTTTCGTGCAGCTTTTAAAGATCCGGAGGATCTGGTGGGTGCGCATTGCGTCCATAGTAGTGCTGGCATGGAGCCTGCAAATGGCGTGGTCCCGGTGGCCTGGACATGGCCCGGTAAATTAAATCGAGTAAAAACCAACAATAAACACACATCATGAGAAATGAACTGCTATTGTTCCTGGGTCTCACCGCCACCGGCGCCGTCATGGCCCAGAACAATCCTGCTTCCAATCACGGTAATAAATTCGAGGCCCTGGGCACGATGCTGCCTACGCCGAATGAATACCGCACCGCCAGTGGCGCTCCCGGTCCTAAATACTGGCAGCAAAGATGCGACTATGACATCAAAGCCACGCTTGACGAGGACAAACAATGGCTCACCGGCTCGGAGACGATCACTTACTTCAACAACTCTCCCGACGAGCTGACCTACTTATGGCTCCAGTTGGATGAGAACGAGCACAGCGCCAAGAACAACGCCAATTACCAGGACGGCAGCACGATGCCGAATATGGTCAGCGACCAGATGATAGACCGCACCGTCCGGATGAAGCAGAACAATGACTTCGGTGACAATATCGTGAAGATCACCGACGCACTGGGCGCATCCCTCAAATACATGGTCAATAAGACCATGATGCGGGTAGAACTGCCGGCAACATTGAAACCCGGCCAGAAGTTCATCTTTAAGATCGATTGGAACTACCATATATCCGATCGTATGAAATACGGCGGCCGCGGCGGCTTCGAATATTTTCCCGAAGACGGCAATTACCTCTTCACCATGACCCAATGGTATCCGCGTCTTTGCGTATACAGTGACTTCCAGGGCTGGCAGAACAACCAGTTCACCAGCCGTGGTGAATTCGCCCTCACCTTCGGTAACTTCAAAGTCCAGATGACGGTGCCCGCCGATCATATCATCGGCGCCACAGGCGAATGCCAGAACTACCAGCAGGTGCTCACTCCCACACAATTCAGCCGCTGGCAGCAGGCGCAAACTGCCAAAGAACCCATAGAGATCGTTACGCTGGCTGAAGCAAAAGCCTCCGAGGTCAGAAAGAACAAGCAGACAAAGACCTGGATCTTCAAAGCAGACAACGTACGGGACTTCGCCTGGGGCTCCTCCAGGAAATTCGTGATGGACGCGATGCCTGCCTACGTGGAAGGGAAAAAAGTGATGTGCATGAGCTACTATGGCAAGGAGGCCTATCCTATTTACCGCCGCTTCTCCACCAAGGCCGTAGCACACACCATCAAAACCTATTCTCATTTTACCATCCCCTTCCCCTACCCTGTGGCCCAGAGTGTGGAAGCATCCAACGGGATGGAATACCCCATGATCTGTTTCAACTACGGCAGAGCTGAAAAGGACGGCACCTATAGCGAAGCCACCAAATACGGCATGCTGGGCGTGGTCATCCATGAAGTAGGTCACAACTTCTTCCCCATGATCATCAACAGCGACGAGCGCCAGTGGTCCTGGATGGATGAGGGGCTCAACTCATTCGTGGAGTATCTGACGGAAGAGCTATGGGATAATAAGTTCCCTGTCCGCGGCAAGGGCCCGGCCTGGGCCATCGTGGACTATATGAAGCTGCCCAAAGATCAGCTGGAACCCATCATGACAAATTCCGAGAACATCGTACAATTCGGCCCTAACGCCTATACCAAACCCGCGACCGGCCTCAACATGCTGCGCGAAACGATCATGGGCCGGGAATTATTCGATTATGCATTCAAAGAATATGCGCGCCGCTGGGCCTTCAAACATCCCACACCCGCAGATCTGTTCAGGACGATGAATGACGCCAGCGCGGAAAACCTGGACTGGTTCTGGCGCGGTTGGTTCTATGGCATCGACGCCGTGGATATCTCCATCGATAGCGTCAAGCATTTCACACCCGATCTGGCACATCCCGTGGCCAAAGTGGATACCACCATCATGAAAAGCATCGACAAGCCCATGCCGGATGGTAAATTCCCCCAGGATGTATCCAAAGAAAGAAATCGCAACGATAAGAACATCAAATTCGCCGTGGATGCAGACACATCCCTGCATGACTTCTATTGGAAATATTCCCGTGGCCTGATCCCTTACGACACGACTAAATATGCACAGCATATCGTTCAGTATGATCAGCCCCTGGATGATTCCGCGAAAACCCTGCTGAGCTCGAAACAATGCTATGAGCTGCAATTCAGCAACAAGGGCGGCCTGGTAATGCCCATCATCCTGGAATGGACCTATAAGGATGGCACCAAAGAGGTCGAACGCATCCCCGCACAGGTATGGCGCAAGAATGAAGGCCACCTGACCAAGCTGTTCATCAAGGACAAGGAAGTAGAGAGCATCAGGCTGGATCCCAACCGCGAAACAGCCGACATAGACGAAAGCAATAATAGCTGGCCCACCGTGAAGACGGAAAGCAAGTTCCAGGTATTTAAAGCGAAGCAGCAGTTGCTCCGGAGCATTCCTCAGACGAATAATCCAATGCAGCAAACGCAGAAGAAACCTTTTTAAAGAAAAGGGGCCCGCAGCAGCGGGCCCCTTTTCTTTTTAACTTATGTCACGTGGCCGGGACCGGCCCAATCTCAATATCCCATTATAAGGATAGTCAGGATTCAATATCAACTGCTGCCGCTTCGGGTCGATCAGCAGATCCATCTCCTCCATCGGAATAGCTCCCAACAAAGGCTCGCTGTCGCCGGGCAATACGAAAGCATTACAATTAGACTTGCGCTCTCCAAAACGTACTTCGACAGGGCCAACCACGTCACGGGTGATCGGCTCGCCATTCGCTATCCGGAGCGTCTGTTTGTATACCAGGGGTAGGTTCAGATACGCCTGGATACTTTCGTTGATGGCCATCATCCATGAACAGGTGTCTACCATCATTTTCACCCGGGTACTTCGTACCTCCTCTTCGCCAATGATATACCTGCGAGCCATCTCCTGGTCCCCGCTGTTGATCAACTCTATTTCTGCATACACCATTCCCATACAATAAAGGTTTAAGATGAACAAATTGATTTCTTGCCCGGGGGTTCATCACTTCCAGCAGGCACTAAAGCAAATTTATCAATCCAATCAACCTTTCCGGGAACAAAATATCCACATTCACTTCCACGCAAAATCCTGAAACTTTACCGTCACCACAAATGTCCCTTTCTTGAAAAAAGCCATATCGATGAACGCATACACCGGCGCATTCAGCGTATTGGATAGTGCCGGTACGGCATAAAAAACTCCATAATTCCCCCGGGGAATGATGCCGTTGATCCCCGGATTCACAAATACAGGGAATTGGTTGGGCACAGAAGGGAACTGGTACTCCACGGACGTATCCGTCAGCATTTCGGGATAATAAGGATCGAATTGCTTCATATTCCAGCGCAATTTCCGGGTCCCAATGCCATAAGTCTTCGCATTGTATACAGTTCCGTTCTTATCCAGGAATTTATAAACGATCTTATTCTCAGCCGTAGGATAGTAAGCAGAAGTGATCGTGGGATTGGATATGGTGGACAGGGAGGTGCCGGTTGAAGGATCGAATGTCCCCGCATAGGTGCCCGCATAGATCGTGTCAGCGCTCGCAGAGCCCGTAATAACGATATTACAGGCCTCCGGCAGGGTCCGCGTACCCCGCACATTCGTCACTTTCACGTCAATGGTATAAGTCCCTAACGGAACGTATTGGGTGGCTGGCGTAAGCTGTATACGGCCGCCGATGGGGTTCACGGACAGTGGCCTGGCAGCCGTCACCTGGATCTTCTTGTTCAGTAGCTCAAGCGTGGAATCAAGATAGGACACCGAGGCCGAAAACCCCATGATGCTGTCCGTCTTTGTCAGCAGGCTGTCCACATCCTCGCCATGTTCATTCACCACTTTTATCAGTTCCACTTGCAAGGGTGTGGTCGATCCGTCGGCCACAATGCTGGAAGACACCGTGACACTGCCCTGGCTGGTGGTAAGAGGATTTTCCACATAGTACATATTGTCGCTTAAAAAGCCTTTCTCTATCTTCTTACAATCTGCAGAGAAGACCATAAAGGACAGGCAGACAGCTATATAATGTAAACTAGTACGTTTTGTCATAAAGAATTTTTTAGAGTTTCCTTAATGGGGCATTGTTCACCAATACATGCAAGGTGGTTCCTGAAGAAGTGAGAATGCCCGTTGTCTGGCAGGACAGATACACATCCGTTATATCATCCGGTGGCGCACCGGGCGACCCATCCACCACTCCGTTAATCTTCACATATTGCAGCGTGTAATAGCTGAAAGAAGGCACCGAATTCGTCAGGTAAACAGGATAGGCCCGCTCGATCTTGCGAAGGCCGCTGAGAACAGTGTCGGAAGCCCAGTTTGGATACTGTACCGTGCTGGTCGTGGCGGCATCCACTGTTATATCCTTGCTGCCAAACATATATTGCGTAAGGAATTTCGAGGTGACGCTGTCATACAGCTGCTGCATGCTGGAATAACCCGCGTTGATCATGAATAGGTTGATCGCATAATCCGTAAAGGCAAAGAAAGTACCCGCCTTATTCACGGAGTCTTTCAGGTTAAAGTGGTCTATCAGCAGGATAGTAGAATCAAAGCTTTGATATGCATTGGCCTTTAAATAATCATAGGTCGACAGGGAAGTATGAGGATCGTGTGTCCCCCCATCGTTCAGGTAACCGTTCTTTTTACAGGCCACAGTCATCATCAGCAGTACAAGGATGGCGATATTATTATTTTTCATTTTATCTATAATTTATATAGGCCTAGTTAACTCTGCCTTTCCAGAAATTGGTTTGCGTCAATTTGGAATTGAGCAGGAAGAGGGATGGGTCCACGGGCCAGTAGTATTTGCCAGCCTCAAATTCTCCTGTGCTCATATAGGGGAACTGCTGCTCTCCCGTCAGCCGTTCCAATCTTACGAGGTCGTAAAACCGGTGGCCCTCCATGAACAGTTCACGGCCCCGCTCATCCGTAATCGCATAGAATAGATCTTTGCCACTGAGCCCGGATAAAGGCGTGTTCAGCCCTGCACGCGCCCGGATGGCATTCACCAGCGCCAGGGCCCCTCCCTCGTCCGGGGCGGTTTTAGCCGCCAACGCCTCTGCCTTCAGCAATACAATATCCGCCAGGCGAAAGACAAGGATATTATTCATCGCCACCTGGTAAGCATTGTTGGAATTTATATTCTGGATATTGGCGTATTTGATACATTCGATGGCATCGATACCGCCGGTGGTGATGGTTGCAAAAGCTGCTTTATAGCGAACATCTGTATGATCACCGTAGAGATAGTCGAAAAGGCCGGTGCTGATCTGCCAGCAGGGGACTGTCAATCCGTTGTTGATATAAGGAGGCGTCAGCGTCACACCCGTCAGGCTATATACATCGGTGGCCTTCATGCTTTCCGACTGGGAGTTCTGGGAGATCTCGAAAATACTTTCCTGGGACTGTCCCTTATAAATATTCATATAACCGGCGCTATCCAACAGGGAGTAGGAGCCGGATCCGATGACGGAGTCGCACGCTATGTTACAGCTGTCGTAACTTCCCTTCCACGCATAGATATGCGCCAGCAATGCAAAGACGGCCCCTTTATCAGCACGTACCACCTGGTCCTGCGAGGCAGGGTCTCTCCAGTCCAGGAACTGCTTCGCCTGGTTCAGGTCGCTGATGCACTGGGACAACACCTGGCTTTGAGGCGACCTCGCCAGTTGAGGGGCCGCGGAATTATCCTCATAGTAGGTGGTCGCCAGCGGAGCATCCCCCCATGTGCGGGCAATACAGAAATAATTGAAGGCCCTGGTAAAATAAGCTTCTCCAAGAAAGTGGTTCTTCCGCGCCTGCTGCGCTACGCTGCCGCTGCCATTGAACAGGGTCAGCGGCATATCATTAATGAAATGCAGGCAGCGGTTGCTTTGCGCGATAGCCGTATAATAGTTGCTGAATAACCTGAGCTTCAGCCGGGGGTCATAGTTATTGGCGGAAGGGATACCAATGCCCCAGTTCATATCCTGTATATCTTTATAAGCCTGATCGCCACCTACGATATCGCTGAACTCATCGGATGCCAGGTCCCCATATGAATAATAAGTGATCGATGCATTGAAAGCAGACCTTATCAACGAATAGCAGGCAGCCACAGAAGCGTTGGCATCGCCATCCGACTTCCATGTAGTCTGGTCCGTGGCCTGGCTGTTGGGCTGCTGGTCTAAGAATTTATGACAGGAGGTGAACAACCCCATCACCCCTGCAAGCAATATTATAAAAGATCTGGTATGCATATTAAAAGTTTGAATATTTACGAAGACGTTTCCTATAGCTCGACACGCAACCCAACGGTTAATTTCAACGCGGACGGATATCCCACGTTCGAAGTACCCGTGGTCGGGTCCACCAGCTCAGGGTCGGCAATGGTCTTGCTTTTCTTCAACGTCAGCACATTTTCCGCCATGCCGTATACATTGATGTACTTCAGCTTCAGCGTCTGCAGCCATTTCGCCGGTAAGTTGTATGCCAGCGTCACCTGCTTTACCTTTAAGAAGCTGCCGTCTTCCACAAAATAGGAGCTGGCGATATTCCAGGGGTCCTGGGGCGAGCCGGAAGGATATACCAGCCGGGGAAAAGGCGCATTGTCTCCAGCCTTGACCCAAAACTTTCCCAGTATATCTACCAGGGATGCGGGGCCTGAATTGAATCCCCATGAACCAATATCCCTGCTGCCGTTCAGCGCGTCGGAAAGAGCGCCGTTGAAAATCTTCCGTCCCGCGACAAAAGAGCAGAATATATTCAGGCTAATTCCTTTGTACAGGAAAGTATTGCCAAAACCTCCCGACACTTTGGGATTGGGATTGCCGGCAATGATCTTATCATCGTAATTGATATTATAGTCCCCGTTCATATCCACATAGGCTGCGTCGCCAGCGCCCAATGTAGCTCCCTGGTAGGTCATTTTTTTACCCGTGATCGGATCGACAGGCACATCGGCATCGGAGGCAAAAGCACCCTTGATCTGGTAGACCTTATAGTTGAACAGAGGTTGCCCGATCGTAAGGGATTGCTGGAACCATGGTGGCCCGAAAAGGAAGTCCCGGTTACCATTGGGTAGCTTGGTGACATAATTCCGGTTGAATGAGATATTAAACGTGGTATTCCACTGGAATTTGGAATTGGCGGCTAAATTCCTCGTGCTGAGACCCAGCTCTATTCCCTCATTCCTTACATCTACGAAGTTGCCCGCATAGTACTGGTAACCGGAAGTCACCTGCGCAGGTATATTATAGAAGTATTTACCCTTGGCATCCCTTCTGTAAACATCGGCGGTGAGATTGATCCGGCTGTTGAACAGCTCGACATCTCCGCCAAGGTTGATCTCGGGGAATCTTTCCCATCGCACGCTGTTACTGGCCGACACGCCCACATTGTAGATATAGTTATAATAAGGATAGGGAGAGATCACGGTGGTCCCATTGTAGGTGGAGGGCGTTCCCCCCACACCGACATTTCCGAAATTATTGACCAGGCTGCCCGTCGATCCCAGTAAATAGCTCGCATCAGGATACAAGGGCTGGTATTTGGCGTAAAAGCTCCCGGGGTCGTTCCCTGTAATACCGTAGCTTGCCCTGAACTTGAAGAAATTGATCACCTTAGCCACAGGCCGCATGAAATCCTCGTCGGACAGGATCCATCCCGCCGAGAAAGAGGGGAACGTACCCCAGCGATAGTTGGCGCTGTAAATAGAGCTGGCATCCCGGCGAATTGACGCAGTGGCAAGGTATTTTCCTTTGTAATCGTAGGATACACGTCCGTAATACGACACCGTCGTCTTCTCCGCCCGGGTGGTAGACACCGACAGGTTGGCCCCGGATGGCACCGTTTGTAATGTCGTAATACCCGTGACGGCAATACCCGCTGCCGAAGCGGAAGAATAGTAATTCTTCGTATCGTAGGCAGAGAAACCTCCCACAGCTACCAGGTGGTGTTCGTTGAATGATTTCAGGTAGGTCAGGTAGTTCTCGAAGGTCCAGGATGGATTGTTGGCATTGATCTCATAAGCCGTATTCTGAATGCCATTCAGGGTGGCAGGAGAAAAATAAGCCCATTTGTCAGTATAGTTATTATAGGAATAAGTACTGTTGAAATACAAGTTGTGCAGGATGGTATCGCTGAGCCCGATAGAGCCATTGATGGAAAAGGTCCGGTTATCGTCAAAGCTGTTGACCTGTCCTTTATACAAAGCCTCCTGCTCCGGGCTCAGCTGTACAAAAGAGGTAGGAAAGTTCCAGGAAGAGAACAGCGTGCCAGCGGAACCGCCCGTGCCATGCCTCCTCCTTTCGGAGCTGATAAGCAGGTCGGTAGTGATCTTCATTCCTTTAAGCGGATTGAGGCCCAGGTTCAGATGGGGCGCCAGCCTGTCGATATTGAATCCCTTCAGGATACCCTGCTCATTGTAATGATCGAGTGATAACCTGTAGGTGGCGGAGCTGGCGTATCCTGCTATTGAAAAATCCTGGTTGTTGACCAATGCCTTGCTCCGGATCAGCATGCCCTGCCAATCGACATCATTATTGAAGGCAGTGTTCAGACTATCGGTAAGCGCAATGGGAAGCTGGTTGCCTTGAATATTGGAATAACCCATCTGGCTCATCAGCAAAGCCAGTTTTAGCGATCGCTCTGCAGTGCCGGTGGAAACGTTCCTGAATCTTGGATGCGTAGTCGCTCCCAAATAGCCGGAGACGGAGACCTGGGGCTTGCCGCGCAGCGCTCTTTTTGTTTTTACGATGATGACGCCATTACCCGCCCTTGCACCATAAATGGCAGAGGCAGACGCATCCTTTAATACATCGATGGACTCAATGTCGTTGGGATTGATCAGGCTCAATGGGTTGGTAGTCGCTACAGCGCCCGAAATAGCATTGGCGGAACTATAAGCAGGCATGATCGTATTGACATCATAAATGGTTCCGTCTATAACATATAATGGACCTGTATTGCCGCCATTGGCATTCGAATAGTCCACATTCGTAGCGCCCCTGATGATGATGGCTGGCTTTGACCCCGGCTCTCCCGTGCTGGAAAGCACGGTGACCCCCGGCAATCGACCCTGCAGCATCTGATCGAAGCTCGCTTCAGGAATATCCTGTATATCCTTGCCCTTGATGGATGAAACAGCCGCCGTCAGGTTTCGCCTTCGCATGCCCTGGTAGCCTATCACGACCACATCCCCCATATTGCTTTTGGAAGGCTTCATGGCAGTGGAAATAACCTCACCTGTTATTCGGACTGTTGCATCCTCATACCCGATAAAGCTAATAATTACGTCTTTCCCTTTGCCTTTCAGCATAAGTACCCAACGGCCCGAGGTATCTGTTACCACGACATTCCCCGGATAACCCTTTTCTGTGATGGTCGCCCCCCCGAGCGGAACCCCTTTTTCGTCCCTGACGACGCCCTCCGCAGCAACCCTGGTCTGCGCATTTACCGCAGGGATAATAGAAGATACGAGCAAGGCTATAGCAATAGCCAGCAAGGCAATCTTTCTCATTGCAAATTGTTTTGGTGTGAGTTAATGATGGTAGCCTAATAACATTAATGTCAAATTAACATTTAATATTTTTAAGCCATTCTAAAAATAAGGTCAGTCCGGTGGGAATGCTTCATTGATATTAACTGCCTGTAATTATATTTTACCCCGGCTATTTTTTTTCAGCCATTGGGATCCGCAGAACAGAAATAGAGAAAGGTTGAAAAGTGATCCTGCCCGGAACGCTTTGTCCTGACAGAGCAAAAAGGTCGGAAAGAGTACTTTCACGCGGTATATACTGAACAGGTTGGGCAAAGGAATTCTCCGCCTCTCCGGAAGGCGCGCTGAGCGTCGTCAGCTTCACGGGGCCGGCCGCCTTAGGCAGGTCATTTAACAATAAGGTGGTCTCACAGGGAACATCGGATGCATTGACCACTTTGACGATGACTTCACCGCTGCTTTCATCCCGGCCCGACAGCGCAAACAAAGTGGGTGGTTGCTTGTAAGACATGATCAGTGTTCCATCCAGGTAGCAATCTGCTTTATCCATCCCCACTTCCAGCCGGATGTCATACCAGCGGTCTTTTTCGATGGGCCTGGCAAGCCTTTTCTGGGGAGACACATCCGAAACGTCGAAACCATTGACGACACGCTCGAAAACACAATTGACATTCACATAGCTGCCGATATGCGCCCGGAGGAATGTATTGCTGTCCTTTACAGCAAAGGGAATGATAAAGGCATTATAGCCGCCCAGTTTCCGTGCTTTCACCGTAAGTGTATAGGCGCTGAAGGACCTGTCTTTCAGGAGCGCCAGGCGCTGGGGGCCATCGGCCGTCTCGGCCAGGGCGCTGTCAGCCCCGACCTCCCATTTACCTCTCAGCAACTGCCATTCGTCCGGATGTTGTATAAAGTCGCTTTGATATACGGTCTTCCCATCCTGTACCACCTTCAGGTCCCTGTACTCGCTGTGTGTATCCCAGGTTGCCAGGCCGATGCCGCCGCTGAACTGAGGCGCCTGCACAGCCGGTGGCAGTACCTTCACTTCTGTGCAAAGATTGACGTCTGCCCGGTGATCATTCATCATTTTAATGACATAGTAGGATATGCGGGCAAAGCTGCTGGCCGCATCGAAATTGATCAGGTTCACGGGCCAGTCTACATCATTGACATTCACCAGCAAAGGAGCATAGCTGCTCATCTTCACCAGGTCTGCATTCTTCTCCATGCTCATTATATACACGGCGTCGCTGAGCGAGGCCGTCATATTGCCCCTCCCTACCCCGCCATTCGTGGCATATTCCCCTACGTACATATTCCAGTTGCCGCGGGGATAACGGTCGAAATGGTCATAATGGGTCATAGCCCACCAGGCAGCCTTGTAGGCATGCTCGTCCGCCAGCTCCACATGTTGCATGCTGTCCAGTGTATGTTTGTTGACATCGCCGATACCCATGCTGGCAATGATCTGTACGGAAGGATATTTCTCGTGGATGGCATCGTAGAACCAATTGTATCTCCTGGCATAACGGGGTCCCGATTGTTCGTTGCCCACCTCCACATATTTCAGGGGAAAAGGAGCGGGATGTCCATTGGCGGCCCGTACCTTGCCCCACTTGCTGCTGATGGGCCCGATGGCATATTCGATGGCGTCCAATGCATGCTGTATCGTAGGCCCGACACTGTCGTCCGGGATGAAAGTACCGCTCCTGAAATCACAGGATACGCCTACATTGAATACATACAGGGCCGCAGCATGGATGTCTTCGCAGAATTGCAGGTATTCGTGATACCCGAACCCATCGCTCGTCCAATACCCCCAGGGACTGTAAGTGCCAGGCCTTCCTTCCACTGGCCCTATTGTTTTCTCCCAGTCAGGCGCGCTTTGAATATCGATGCCCTCTACAAAACATCCACCCGGCCACCTGATAAATGCCGGCTTCAGGTCCGCGATATACTGCGCAAGGTCCCTGCGCAGGCCATTTGTCCGGTGAAGAAAGGTGGCCTCGGGAAAAAGAGATACGAAGTCGAGCCACAATGTGCCCGTACCGCCGAAGGTCAACACGAATTTCGCCTTGGGATCGCTTTTCCGGGCCGTCAGCGTACAGCCGTACTTGTGCCATCCCTCTCCCTTCAATACCGTAAAAATATTTGTTGCCAGCACCGTACCATCCGTTGACTGTAGTGATACAGTCAGCGGTCCCTGGTACTTTCCGGCCGTCCTTACATAAAAATTAAGATCGTACTTCTCTCCGGCTACAGTGTTGATACCCCAGAAACCTTCGTTCAGCAGTTCGGCCTTGCCTTTGAGATCATGCTTACTTATTTCCACCTTTAATGAATGAGGCGTAGCGACATTCAACGGCCGCTCTGTGTCAAGTGAAAGCTGCATCTCGGTGCTCCCCGTCAACCGCGTCGACCAGGCCGGCCACTGGCTCTTCAGCGGCCATTCCATTTTCCAGTCGCTGACCCCATTGTTGGGGATCGAGAAATGCGGGGTCCTTTCAGGCACGATGTATTCGCCCTCCAGGTGTGTGCCGGGAGGCAGGCGCGCTTCTTCAAAGCCTCTGTTCTGAATAAGCTCCCCATACAACCCACCCTCTCCCGCATGGCTGATCTCCTCGAAGAATATCCCATGCAGCGTGGGTGACACAGCCGCGCCGGGTCTTATTCCATCGATGGTGATGACAGCCTTGTCCGGAACTTGCTGCGGCCGCGCGGCCAGGGCGCTGGCGATCAAAGGAAATATGAAAAGTATACGCATCATTGTACGATCCATTCATGAATGCCGGAAGCGAAATCCACGGGCAGTTGTACCTCCATTCTCAGGGCCGTGGTCGTTACGGGGCGAAACCGGACGGTGTCATACCGGTCCTTTACAGTCTCATACGGCGTGGTATTCTCCACAGGCACCCACTCGCCGCCTTTCTTATACAGCAGTCGCCAGGTCGCAGGGATCCTGCAGCCACCCCAGGGGCCATCGTCAAACCAATACACTTTGGATGAGGAGATAGTATAGGTTGAGTCAAAATCATATTGCACCCACTCGGTCGTATTTTTCTTCGGCCACCAATGCAGGTAGCTCGCACTGTTGTCCCTGGAGTCCGCAGGATCATACTGGTCATTCAGCGCTTTCAACATCAGCCTGCCCTGTACGGAGGAGGTGACAACGCTTTTGCTGGCGATAGTAGGAGCAGGCTTAGGTAAGGCTGCAGATGCTTTATAAGGGATCCACACTTCCATCTCGCCAGCCCCCCGGTTGTTCCAGGAATAATACGGAATGGCTTTCACAGCTTCTTTCTTCGTGATGATCTCTTCGCTGCCCTGCTGCCGCGCTGACATATTGCCTTCGACCCCCAGCTGGACAATGCCCCCCAGCTTATCGGCGACATAACCGCTGCTGACATCCGCCGACCTGTCCACGACAATACTTTGCACCGTGCTGTCCGCCTGATCCTTCCCTTCCAGGCAGTACACGATGGGACCACGTTGCAGGGCAAACCTGTCCCTGTCGGCCTTTACGCTGTCGCTCGCCAGTACTTTCCGGACTTCCATCGGCAGATCGATCACGATCTTGTCCCCCTTCTTCCAGGTACGGTCCAATACCGCATACCCCTTATCCATCTGGTAGCCGGTCTTCCCGCCATTGATGCTGATGGGAATAGCCGTCCGCTTCTCTGAAGCGAACCTGTACAGGTCGCCCGGGATTGGCTGATCCTGTGCCCAGCCCGGAATGCGTATATGCAATATGAACCGGCCGCTCCGGGCAGGGTCGATGGTTATCTCGATCCTGCCCTCCCAGGGATAAGCAGTCTTCTGCGTAAGAACTACATTACCCGAAGCCAGCGCAATCTGCGCCCTGTTGCTCATGAACAGATTTACAAACAGATCGTTCCCGTTCTGCGCATAGACATACCCAGGCACCGAAGGCAGAAAACGGGCGACATTCGAGATACAGCAGGCGCAGCTGAACCAGGCGCTACGCTGATGCTGCCCCAGCGAAGCCAATGGGTTGGGATAAAAAAATCGGTTGCCCGTCAACGATACGCCTGACAAAAGACCATTGTATAACGTCCTTTCCAGCACGTCCACATATTTTGCATCACCATGAAGCAGGTACATCCTGCTATTCCAGTAAACATTGGCGATGGCGGCGCAGGTCTCCGCATACGCAGACATATTGGGAAGATCAAATGCGTCGCCGAACGCCTCGCCATTGCCGGTGGCGCCGATGCCGCCGGTGATATACAATTTCGAATAAACGACATCATGCCAGATATCGTCGATGGCATCCAGGTATTTTTTGTCTCCCGTCAACGCGGCCACATCAGCCATGCCCGTGTACATATATGCCGCACGCACTGCATGCCCCTCCGCGTGGTGCTGGTCAGCTACTTTTTTATCAGCCTGGTTGTAGGGATCACCGCCCGGTCCGCGCACATCCAGGAAAAACTTCGCCAGGTCCAGGTATTTCTTTTGTCCTGTCACCCTGTACAGCTTCACCAGGCCGATCTCCACGATCTGGTGGCCGGGATATGCCTGCACTTTACCATAGCCGAAGTCCTTCACCAGCAGGTCCGCATTTTTTAGAGCGATGTTCAGCAGCGTCTTCTTCCCGGTGGCCTGGTAATGAGCGACGGCGGATTCGTACAGGTGCCCTGCATTGTACAGTTCATGACTAAGTTCTTCCTCTTTTTCCCAACGTTTTGCCCCGATCCATTCATGGGGATGCTCCGGATGGGACGTCCGGAAAGTATACAGGTAGCCGTCCGGCTCCTGCGCCGCGCCAATAATGCCGATGAGCGTGTCCAACTGCGCCGAGAGCTGCGCATCAGGGTTTACCTGCAGGCTATAGGAAGCGCCTTCTATGACCTTATACAGGTCCGTGTCGTCAAATGGGAATTCGGTGAGCTTGCCGGTCTTTTTCTTTCCTGCAGCCATCAGGAAATTATCGATCCTGCCGGTCTCGCGGCATTTTTTAAGCACGTATGGAATAGTCATGCGGGCATTCACCTGCAGCTTTGGTTCCCAAAAATTATCAGAGAGGTGCACCCGCGTGAAAGCTACGGGCTGGATGGGGTAATCCTGTGCATCGGCTGCGAGTGCCAGGAACAAGAAGGTCAGTTTGGTCAATGGCCGGAGAATACTTTTTACCATCTGATAAAAGTATTGGAAAGAAGAAATGTCAGATTTACGGTTTTTAATAAACTATAGGCCGAAATTAACCCGTACGCCTTTTTAGAAAGTACTCCCGTCCTGCACTTTTACTTTTTTCTTCCCGATCTTCTTCTCGAACTCGAGGACCTCCTTTGGCTTGGTAGCCGTCTTTGAAGCGTTGGCATCCGCAGTAGTTTGCGTGGATTTTGCGGCCTCCCGTTTGCCCAGCGTATAGGTTTCTGTTCGCTGTACCATGCCGGTGGATGGGTCATAGAATTTCCAGGTGCCGTCCTTGATGGCTACACCCTCGTTCTTCACGATCACGGTCTTGTATTTGTCCAGGTGGTCTACGTCCTCTATGGTGAGTGTGTCATATACCTTGTTCGGGTTGAGGGCCCTCCAGCTTTCTTCCCGCAACAGCGTGCCATTGATGCCGAAGTACTGGCAAACGCCGTCCTTATTGCCCCATTTGTAGAACTCCACCCCTATCAGGTCTCCCTGCAGGCTATACAGCCTCCAGGTACCTTCTTTATTCCCATTCTTATAAATACCTTCTTCCTCATAGCCCGGCTCGCCCCGCAGCTCGTCTATGTGATTGACCCACTTGCCCTGCTTCTTATCCTGGTTATCCATGCAATTGATGGTATCCCCTTTGGGGCTGATGGTAAAATCCTTGCACTGAGCATAGCCCTTTCCTGGATGTATCTGTAAGATAATCAGTGAGAAAAGAAAGAATGTCCACCGCATAACCATTGATTTAACGGGACAGAAGCCGTCCCTCCTGAAAAAAGAACGAAAATCGTTCCAATTTATGATCCAACCCTTAACTTTCCGGTATGAACTACTCCCTTATACTGACTTGCCTGCTGTTTGGTAGCATAACGATACTCGCTCAACAACCCCAGGGCCAGAAACTTACCCCGGAGCAGGAAGCCAAGGTCATTGCCCAAATGCAGGCAGAAGCGAAAAAATTCACCATCCCCCAGCTAAAAACGGCCCTGGAGCAATCGCCCAATCCATTGCTGTATGCCAAACAGATCCTTCAAAAGAGGTTCAGGATCGACACAGTCATCGTCACCCGGACGAAGGGCTTTAACAGCCTTGCTGATAGTCTTGCCTATACAGGTAAGGAAAAAAAGGTATATGGCCCCTATGGCGACAAAGGCAACAGATTCCTCGTACAGCTGCTTACCAAGGCGCCTAATCAATTCTATCATATTAGCCAGATATTCATCGATACCTCCGTTTTCCGCTATCGCATCGCGGATTCGCTGGGTAATACCATCCTTAGAAAATTAAAGGACAGTGCCGCCAGCTTTGAACAGCTGGCAAAGACCTATTCGATGGGGGGAGAAGGAGGAGGTGACCTGGGATGGATCGCCAGGGGCGTTATGGTGCCGCAGATCGAGCATGAGGTCATCGCCCACAAGAAGGGTGAGGTTTTCCGGGTATGGAGCGCCAATGGGCTGCATATCATCCGGAAGACGGACAATCCCAGGCAGGATACAGGGTTTGCGCTGATGATGAGAGTATGGTTGTAGCGACCTGAAAGGTCGCTGCAACCGGCCCGCAGGGCCCATCATGAGCGTCTAACAAAACCTAGCTCCTGTCCGTCAGGACAAACCAACCCCCTAATAAAAGTACCTAACAGCCAATTCATACCCCTTCAATCCTAACCCCATAATAGTCCCCCTCGCCTTCGCAGAGACAAAAGACAGCTTGCGAAACTCTTCCCTTGCATGGACATTGCTGATATGTACTTCCACCACAGGCGTGGTGACAGCAGCTATGGCATCCCCAATCGCCACTGACGTATGCGTATACCCTCCGGGGTTGATGATAATCCCGTCATAAGTGAACCCTACCTGCTGCAGTTGAGAGATGATCTCCCCTTCTATATTACTTTGAAAATAGCTGAACTCCACGGCTGGAAATAGCTTTTGCAGCTCTCCGAAATACTGATCGAATGTCTTGCTGCCGTACACCTCCGGTTCCCGGGTACCTAGGAGATTGAGATTGGGGCCGTTGATGATGGCTATTCGCATTATTTGTTCTTTTTGATCAGCTCGATAAAGTCGTCGAACAGATAGCGGCTGTCATGGGGGCCGGGAGTAGCTTCCGGGTGGTATTGTACGGAAAAGGCAGGCCTGTCCTTCAGGCGGATGCCTTCGATGGATTCATCGTTGAGATTGACATGGGTGATCTCGATATTGGACGCTTTCCTTACTGCAGCCGGGTCAACGCCAAAACCATGGTTCTGGGTGGTGATCTCGCACCTGCCGGTGACAAGGTTCTTCACGGGATGATTGAGCCCTCTGTGCCCATGGTGCATCTTGAACGTGGGAATATCGTTGGCAAGGGCCAGCAGTTGGTGTCCAAGGCAAATACCGAACAGGGGCTTCTTTTCTTTCAGGATCTCCTTGACAGTGGGGATGGCATAGTCCATCGGAGCCGGGTCGCCGGGGCCGTTGGAAAGGAAATAACCATGCGGATGGAAAGCACGGACCCTTTCCAGGGGCGTCCTGGCAGGGAATACTTTCACATAGGCCCCTCTTTCCACCATACATTGAAGGATATGCTGTTTAACGCCATAGTCCATCACCGCTATGCGGATATCGGCGCCGGGATCACCCAGTTCGTATTCGATCTCCGTGCTGACGGAGGAAGCCAGTTCCAGCCCATCCATGGAAGGGGTTTGGACCAGCATCGCTTTCAGCTGATCGATATCTGTTATTTCGGAGGAGATGATGCAGTTCATGGCGCCTTTCACACGGACATGGGCCACCAGCGCGCGCGTGTCTACACCTTCGATACAGACAATATTGTTTGACTTGAGATATTCATCCAGGGAACCCTTGGCCTGTATGCGGGAGAATTGCTCTTCCAGGTTACGCCCGATGAGCCCTTTGATCTTAACGCCATCGGACTCGATATCGCCGTCCTTGACCCCGTAATTACCGATGTGCACGCTGTTCATGATCAGCACCTGCCCGTAGTAGCTGGGATCTGTGAACACTTCCTGGTAGCCTGTCATGCCTGTATTGAAACAGATCTCGCCGGAGGTGGTGCCTCTCTTGCCGAATGCTTTGCCATAATGAACGGAACCGTCTTCGAGTAAAAGAATTGCCATGGGCGCAAATTTACAAAAAAAGAGTGTCCCCATTCAGGGGACACTCTTTTTTAAGTACTAACAATTTATTCAGCTGCTTTTTTCTCTTTCTTTTCTTTCTTGGTAGCTTCAGCAGGCGCTGCTTCGGTAGCTGCTTCCGCTGTTTCTCCGGCTTCTGCCTTGGGTGCGCCTTTCTTGCGGCTGCCACCTGCGCGGCGGGTCTTTTTCGCGGCGGTAGTATCCTTTGCTTCGCCTTTACCCTTACCGTAGATATCATTGAAATCTACCAGCTCGATCAGCGCTGTTTCGGCGTTGTCCCCTACACGGGCGCCCAGCTTGATGATACGGGTATAGCCACCCGGACGGCCGGCTACTTTTTCAGCAATATTCCCGAATAATTCCACGATAGCTTCCTTGTCCTGCAGGTAGCTGAATACTACCCGGCGTTGGTGGGTGGTATTTTCCTTAGCCTTGGTGATCAGCGGCTCCACAAACTTCCTCAGTGATTTGGCCTTGGCCAGGGTTGTAACGATCCTCTTATGAGCGATCAGCTGGATGGCGAGGTTGTTCAGCAGCGCTTTGCGGTGCGAGGCAGTCCTGCCCAGATTGTTGATTTTGTCTCCGTGACGCATGACATGTTGATTTTAAACCTTACACCGTGTCAGGAATTGTAAGGCTGTATTAAAAAAGAAACCGGCCCACACCTTGAAGCGTAAGCCGGCTATTGTTTCATTAATTATTCGTCATCCACTTTCAGCTTGCCCAGGTCCATACCGAAGTGCAAACCTCTTTCGCCGAGCACCTGCTCGATCTCAGCCAGGGATTTCTGACCGAAATTGCGGAATTTCATCAGGTCTTCCTGCTCGTAGGTCACCAGCTCGCTGAGACTGTTGATCTTGGCTGCTTTCAGACAGTTGAAGGCACGTACGGAAAGATCGAGGTCTTCCAGCGGTGTCTTCAGGATCTTGCGCAGCTGCAGCGTCTGTTCGTCTACCAGGTCTTCCTTCTTCTCTTCCTTATTGTCGAAAGTGATGTTCTCGTCCGTGATGATCATCAGATGCTGGATCAGGATGCGGGAAGCCTGCTTAACAGCTTCTTCCGGATGGATAGTGCCATCGGTGGAAACTTCCATGATCAGCTTTTCAAAGTCGGTGCGTTGTTCTACGCGGGTGTTCTCGATGGAGTACTTCACGTTCTTGATGGGCGTGAAGATAGCATCCGTCGGAATATAGCCGAAAGGAGCATCTTTAGGTTTGTTGTCTTCTGCAGGAACATAGCCACGGCCCTTGCCAATAGTGATCTCGATGTCCAGCTTGGCAGAAGAATCCAGGGTACAGATGAGCAGGCCCGGGTTCATCACCTCGAAGCTGGGAGTTGCTTCTCCCAGAGTGCCGGCGGTGAATTCGGTTCTGTTCTTCAGGCTCAGAGTGATCTTTTCCTGGCCCACTTCGTGTTCAACCTTCTTTTTGAACCGAACTTGCTTCAGGTTGAGGATGATCTCTACCACGTCTTCTGTCACACCTTTCAGTGTAGCGAATTCGTGGTCGGCACCTTCGATCTTCACCCCTACGATCGCGTAACCTTCGAGAGAGCTCAGCAATACCCTGCGCAAGGCATTACCGATGGTGACACCATAGCCCGGCTCTAAAGGACGGAATTCGAATTGAGCTTCAAAATCAGTCGCTTTTTGTAGAATGATTTTGTCTGGTTTCTGGAAATTTAAAATGGCCATATTTAAATTTACGATTTACGTTTAACGATTACTTGGAATACAATTCAACAATCAACTGCTCCTTAATGTTCTCTGGCACGCTTTCCCTTTCAGGATATGCGATGAAAGTGCCTTTGAACTCAGCTTCCGTCCAGTCCAGCCAGTTGAACTTTGCATTCTTGCCACGGATCTGGCTGGTGATGCCTGTGTTACCCTGGGTGGTTTCCTTGATGCCGATGACATCACCAGGTCTCAGCTGGAAAGAAGGAACGTTGACGATCTCGCCATTGACGGTGATATGTTTGTGCGTCACCAGCTGACGGGCCGCGGGCCGGGAAGGAGCTACTCCAAGACGGTATACCGTGTTGTCCAGGCGTGCTTCCAGCAGCTTGATCAGGTTCTCACCCGTTACGCCTTTACGACGGACGGCTTCATCGAATGTTTTGCGGAACTGGCGCTCCAATACACCGTACGTGTACTTGGCCTTTTGCTTTTCCTTCAGCTGTAATGCATATTCTCCGGGAGCCTTACGCTTCTTGGTAGCACCATGCTGACCGGGAGGATTGCTGTTCTTCGTTAAATACTTTCCATTGCCTAAGATGGGCTCGCCGAAAATGCGGCAGATTCTGGTCTTTGGACCTCTGTAACGTGCCATAATTTGATTGTTAGATTTTTAAGTTCCCGGGTAAGATTGTCTAAAAATCTTAAAATTGAATCTTACCCAGCTTGTATGATATATACACCGGGACCGCACCCAAAAAAATTATTGGATTGCGGTCTCGCATTTTACTAAACCCTACGTTTCTTGGGAGGACGGCAGCCATTGTGGGGCAGCGGCGTCACATCCTTGATCATCACTACCTCGATGCCATTGTTGGACAATGCGCGGATAGCGCTTTCACGACCAGACCCGGGGCCCTTCACGAAAACATCCACTTTCTTCAACCCGGCATCCAACGCTGTCTTGGCGGCATCGGAAGATGCCATCTGAGCAGCATACGGAGTGTTCTTCTTGGAGCCTTTAAAGCCCATTTTACCGGCGCTGCTCCAGGAGATCACCTGTCCGTTCTTGTTGGTAATGCTGATGATAATGTTGTTGAAGCTGGCGCTGATATGCGCATCGCCATACACGTCAACTTTTACGATCCTTTTCTTCGCAGCGGCCTTTGCGCTGGGTGCTTGTGCTTTTGCCATGTTGATCTGATGATAGGTAATCTTTAATTTTAAAAATCAGCCACGTCTGAACGGGGCCCGGACCTACCCTCCTCCTGCACCGGGTATCCGTAGCAGGTCCGACTATTGGTGCAATATAAATAATACTACATCCCGCCATTGGCAGGATGTAGTACACTTAGCTTTTATTTCTTGGCTACTTTCTTCTTACCGGCAACCGTCTTGCGTTTGCCCTTGCGGGTACGGCTGTTGGTCCTGGTACGCTGACCACGAACGGGAAGACCTTTACGATGACGCAATCCCCGGTAGCAGGCGATATCCAGCAGACGCTTGATATTCATCTGAACTTCCGAACGAAGGGCACCTTCGACCTTGAACTCATTGGTGATGGTATTACGGATGGCATTCAGCTCATCATCATTCCACTCATGTACTTTCTTGTCCAGGCTGATCCCGGCCTTAGTAAGAATGTACTGGGCAGTGCTGCGGCCAATACCGAAAATATAGGTAAGTCCGATCTCCCCTCTTTTGTTTTTTGGTAAGTCTACACCGGCAATACGAGCCATATACTGTCTATTTCTGTTTTAAAATTTAAATTAACCTTGTCTTTGCTTAAAACGAGGATTTTTCTTGTTGATGACATACAGCTTCCCCTTCCTCCTCACGATCTTACAATCGGCGCTGCGCTTCTTAATGGATGCACGAACTTTCATGATGTTGTTTATTTATACCTGATATACTTATTTATACCTGAATATAATTCTTCCCCTTGTCAGATCGTATGGGCTCATTTCCACTCCCACCTTGTCACCCGGCAGAATGCGGATGTAGTTCATTCTCATTTTCCCAGAGATGGTGGCCAGAATTTCGTGCCCATTCTCCAGCTTCACCTTGAACATAGCATTGGATAGGGCTTCTATGATCGTACCATCTTGTTTAATGAGTGCTTGTTTAGCCATACAGATTTTGGGAGCGCAAAGATAGGAATAATTTTGTTCGCGTCAAAAAATTGCTAAAAACATAATTTTTTGACACAAAACCATTTCTGTCGGTATATCCGGCCTAAGCCTCGTATACCCACCGGACAAACCCGGATCAGACCGAAATGTGAAATTCCGGCCAAAAAATCAGTTTTCGATATAAAAAATGTAAAAACCCCTGGATCACTGCCCCTTAAGAGGCCTGTATCCCCTGGGAACGAACCAGTTCCACCTTCGTCATCTGGCGGTAATGATTCTGTAATTCATGAACATTTAGTGGCTGGGTGATATGACGGCGATCTTCTCTGTACCACATTTCGAAGTGAGAGAAATCATTTTCATGCGCCAGCAGGATGCGGAAAGGACCTCTTTTGTACTTCACTCCATTCTCATATACTTCCTTTTCGAAGCCCATCTGCATTAACTGATTGTCATCCAACGAAATAGGATACAGCTGATCCGGGGTATACCAGAAGTCCTGCACGCTGGTCTGCACACAGGCCATTTTATCCGCTCCATTCAATTCGATGACTTCTCCTTCTGAGCGCCGGCCTTCGAAATCGACCAGGACATAGTCCCCGACTTTAAGTTCATGAAATCTGATCATACGGCAAACGTTTTTTAGTTATTACCGAATTTACACTTTTTGAAAATAAAAGCCAAGGACTTTTAATCCACGAGCTCCAAACCCTCCAACTGCCTGTTAATGAAAAGGATCTCTTCCGGTGACAGCTTTACATCGATCGCCCTGGCATTCTGCACCGCCTGTGCCGCATCCCTCGCGCCTACCAACGCAATGGTAATGCCCGGCCTTTCCAGGGTCCACCGGATCACCAGCTGCGCCAGCGTTGCCGACCGCGCTTCTGCCATGGGCCGCAGCTGATCCAGGAAAGCGTTGATTCGCTTCACATTCTCAGGCTTGTAGAATTTGCTCCCGGCCCGGGTGTCCCCCTCCCCAAACGAGTGTCCCGGCCGGATCTTGCCCGTCAATAATCCGCGCTGCAATGGACTGTAGGCGAGGATCGCCTTCTTATTCCGGATACACCAGGGCACCAGGTCCTTTTCGATCCCCCGGTTCACCATGCTGAAAGGTACCTGGTCGGATGCCAGGCTCAGGGTCTTTTCCGCCTGGTGCATCAGCTCCACATTATAGTTGCTGACACCCGCCGCCCTGATCTTCCCCTGTTTCAGCAGCTGGCCCACAGCCTCCATCGTCTCCCCGACAGGCGTTGTAGCGTCCGGCCAGTGTATCTGGTACAGGTCGATATGATCCGTCCTCAACCGCCTGAGGCTATCTTCGCATTCTTTCACAATGCTGTCCTTCCCGGCATATTTATACACTTCCAGCGGCCTGCCATTATTATCCTGGCTGCTAAAACCGAACTCCCCCTTTTTCTCGTCCCAGCGCATGCCATATTTTGTCATGATCTGCACCTTGTCGCGGGGAATGCCTGCCAAAGCCTCTCCCACGATCTCCTCGCTGAGCCCCTGTCCATAAATAGGCGCCGTATCGATGGAGGTTACGCCCTCGTCATAAGACGCTCGAATAGCATCGACAGCATCCTTCCTTTCCGCGCCACCCCACATCCAGCCGCCAATGGCCCAAGCGCCGAACGTAATAGCTGACGCCGATAAGCCTGATTCACCTAATTCCCTGTATTCCATAATTGACCCTTTTGCAATAAAGATAAGGAATGGGCCCAGGCAAGGGAATCACTTACATTATAATGAGTGAACTTCGACACCACCCGAGTAGGTGGCCACAACTTTCGTTTGCAATACCTGTTCCTGGGGAACCTTCATGAGGTCCTTGTCCAGGATGATAAAATCAGCCTTTTTACCGGCCTCCAGGCTGCCGACCTCTTTTTCCAGGCAATCCGCACGCGCCGCCCAAAGGGTCATGCCCCGGATAGCTTCCGCCCTGCTCAGGGCATTTTCAGGCTGAAATCCCCCCGCAGGCCAACCCTGGGCATCCACCCGGAAGACAGCGGCAAGGAAGGTCTTAAAAGGGCTGATGTCCTCCACAGGGAAATCCGTCCCCAGGGGGATCCATCCATTCTGAGCGAGCAGCTGCTTCAAGGCATAGCTGCCCTTCAACCGCCGGGCTCCCACCCTTTCACCCGCCCAGTACATGTCGCTGGTGGCATGTGTCGGCTGTACGGATGGGATCACGGATGCTTTTCCAAAAAGGTCGAAGTCTTTTTCATTGATCACCTGGGCATGCTCGATCCGCCAACGCTTGTCGTTCTTCCCGGAAAGATACTTGTTGTAAATGGTGAGTATCAACCTGTTGGCCGAATCCCCGATGGCATGGGTACACAATTGAAAATCCGTTCCGGCCAATGCACGCGCCAGCGAATCATAATGCGCAGGATCATTCAGCAAAAAACCATACCATCCAGGCTTATCATCAGATTTTTTCGGAAAACGGGTTACATTTTTCAGAAAACCCGTTTTCCCGACATCGTCATAGGGTTGCAGCAGGCAGGCGCCGCGGCTGCCCAGCGCTCCATCCGCATACGCCTTTACCCCCTTTACGTATAGCAGGTCGGTCTTATACGGTCCCTTAGGCAAATAGTGCTCCAGGTTTTCCCGTGTATCGCTCAACATAACGTAGATCCGCATATGTAATTTTCCGGCACGCTGTAAAGAATCGATGCCTTCGATCTCCCGCCGGCTCAGGCCACAATCCGTCACAGTGGTGAGGCCCTGCGCAAAGCAATTCTTCTCCGCCGCCAGCAGCCGCTCCGTATAGTCAGCGGACGACAAAGGCGGGATCTGCTGCCATACCAGCCGCTGGGCATTGTCGATCAGTATCCCGGTGAGCCGGCCATTCTTTGTCTCCACCGTTCCGCCTGTCAATTGCCGGCCAGGTTTGACACCTGCCAGCTCCAGGGCTTTTGCATTGGCGATAGCGGCATGCCCATCCACCCTTTCAAGCATGACAGGGACGTTCGCAAACAACGCATTCAGTCTTGTATTGTCGGGGAACGCCTTTCCGGGGAACTTATTCTGGTCCCATCCCCGGCCCGTGATCCAGGTGAGTCCGGGATGACCGGCAGCAAATTTTTGCACCCGTTCCACCACTTCTTCGAAACTGGCGCTGCCAAAAAGATCGACGGCAAATAAGCTCTGGCCATAGCCTGCAAAATGCGCATGAGCGTCGATAAAGCCCGGGTACACCGGCCGGCCGCCGGCATCCACCATCTTCCCCCCGCTGTAAGCGTCCAAAATATCTTTATCCCTGCCCACGGCCAGGATCTTTCCATCTTTCACGGCAAAGGCTTCCATTGTGCTGAAAGCGCTGTCCACCGTATAGACAAGCCCATGATGAACGATCAGGTCGGCGGGCTGCCGGGAATGGCAGGCAGGTAAAAGAACAACCAATAAAAAGGCAGCAGGAAGGTGGCGGAAGCTCATAACGAACAGGTTTTCTCCCTTCGAATATAAGGCTTATTCCGCCCAGCTCATCGTATAGCCCGGATTCTCTATCTCCAGCGCATCTACGGTCAGCATCAGGGGATGAAAAGTATCCACCATAACAGCCAGTTCCTTCGTCTCCCTGGCGCCAATGCTCCGCTCCACCGCCCCGGGATGGGGCCCATGGGGAATACCACTGGGGTGAAGAGTGATCATGCCCTTCGTGACATTTTTCCGGCTCATAAAATCACCGTCTACGTAGTACAGTACCTCGTCACTGTCGATATTGCTGTGATTGTAGGGCGCGGGTATCGATTGGGGATGATAGTCAAACAGGCGTGGACAAAAAGAACAGACGACGAAGTTATTTCCCTCAAAGGTCTGGTGCACAGGAGGCGGTTGATGGACACGACCGGTGATGGGTTCGAAATCATGGATGCTGAATGCAAAAGGGTAACAACAGCCATCCCATCCCACCACATCGAAAGGGTGATGACCGTAGTGAATGCCATATACACGTCCTTTCTTCTTTGTACGGATAATGAAATCCCCTTTTACGTTATGCGTCTCAAGGCCATGAGGCGGCCGGATATCACGCTCACAATAAGGAGAATGCTCCAGCAGCTGGCCATAACGGCTTAAATACTTTTTGGGGTAACGGATGGGACTGAAAGATTCCACGATGAACAGCCTGTTATCCGCATCGTTGAAGCTCATCTGGTAAATAGTTCCCCTCGGAATGACCAGGTAGTCCCCGTAATCGAAGGTAAGATCCCCATACATGGTCTTTAGCATCCCGCTGCCTTTATGCACAAAGATCATCTCGTCGGCATCCGCATTCTTATAGAAATAGCCGCTCATGCTCTCCCGGGGTGCCGCCAGTAAGATGTGACAGTCGTTGTTCACCAGGACAGGTTTGCGGCTTTGGAGAAAATCATTCTCCGGGCGGATATTGAACCCTTCAAAGCTACGGTGCTTCAGCATTTTCTCTTCGGCGATCCGGGGCATGGCGTCATAAGGTTCATCGACATGGATGATCTCGGTGGGAGGATGACAATGATACATAAGGGAATAATCATTGGAGAACCCTTCGGTGGAGAACAGCTGCTCGGCATACAGTGTGCCGTCGGGCTGACGGAACTGCGTATGACGTTTATGGGGAATAGATCCCATTTGATGATAATGCGGCATAAAATAATTTTAAAATGAGGAAATAGCTTGTACGAATGACTGCTGCTTTTCAACTCCCCATCTCCAGCGCCACCATCAGGAAATAATATTTCCAGCTGCGCTTGTCTATCCAGTAAGTGAAATTGCGGAAGAATGGCATAGGCGTCTCGTTGACGTAAAGGTAATAAATCTTAATTTACGCGCGGAAATCAATAGCATGCATACTTTAACGACAGCCGGCCTGGTAGTGGTAAAAGACAGGAAGCTCCTGCTGGCATTCAGCAACAATAAAAAAGCTTTTTATCTGCCGGGAGGCAAGACGGACAAAGGAGAGACCACAGGGGCCGCCCTCCTCCGGGAGGTTAGCGAAGAGCTCAATGTCCTCCTGGACCCGGAAAAGGTGAGGTTCTATACACATATCACGGCGCCTGCCTTTGGAGAACAGGATGGCATCGTCATGGAGCAGGATTGCTTTTTGTATGACCTGGACCAGCAGCCGCGCCCTGCTGCAGAGATCGGCGACCTTCGCTATTTCGACACACGGGCATACAGGGATCAGCCGCACCAGGTGCCGGGCGTAGTGATGATCATGCACCTGCTGCAAAAAGACAACCTTATCGATTAAACTTATGCTACGAATCGGCCTCATATCGGACACCCATCATTTTCTGGACGACAACGTCTTCCGTCATTTCGACGAATGCGATGAAATATGGCATGCAGGAGATTTCGGCACCGCCGGGCTCGCCCAACGCCTGTCTGCCTTCAAACCCCTGCGGGGGGTCTATGGCAACATCGACGGACAGGATATCAGGAGCCTCTATCCGGAAAAGCTGCGCTGGACATCGGAAGATGTGAAAGTCTGTATGATACACATCGGCGGTTATCCACCCCGCTATAACCCTACGGTGAAAAAAGAGCTGATAGCAGACCCTCCGGGACTTTTCATCTGCGGCCACTCCCATATACTGAAGATCATGTATGACGACAAGCTGCAATGCCTCCACATGAACCCCGGCGCCGCCGGCAACCAGGGATGGCATAAAGTGCGCACGCTCATCCGCTTCACCATCGATGGGAAAAATATGCGGGATTGTGAGGTCATCGAACTGGGGCGCAGGGGCTAAAGATATTCCATGATCTTGCTGCGCAGCTCATTCGGCTTGAATGGCTTGCTGACGAAATCGTTCATCCCGCAGGCCAGGATATCCTGCTGGATCTCATTTTTGGGAGAGGCCGTGATGGCTATAATAGGTATATCCTTAAAATGCTTTCGGATCTTTTTCGTACAGGCGAAACCATCCAGCTGCGGCATCTGCACGTCCATGAGGATCAGGTCATACTTCTTACGGCTGACGAATTCAATCGCCTGCCAGCCATCTGCCACCACATCTATTTCCGCCCCCCAGCCCGTGATGAACCGGCGGGCAATATTTGCATTGAACGTGTTGTCCTCCGCCAGTAAGATGAGCTTGTTCCTGAACTGCTCGTTGTTCTTCGCCACAGGCTTTTGCACAGGAGCCTCCGGCTCGATGACGCTGGCCGGCTGCAGAACAATGCTGAAATGAAAATCAGACCCCTTCCCTATCTCACTTTTTACATGGATAACGCTGCCCATCAGTTCCACCAGCTTTGCCGATATGGAGAGCCCCAGTCCTGTGCCTCCGTATAGCCGGGTGGTATTGCTGTCCGCCTGGGTGAACTGCTCGAATATCTTATCCTGCTTTTCAACAGGGATACCAATGCCCGTGTCGATGACAGAGAACTTCGTGACATAGCCGCCCCCCTTTTCCTCCGCCATGAAGATCTTCAATTTCACAGAACCCTCCTTCGTGAATTTAATGGCATTGCTGATCAGGTTGTTCAATACCTGTGAAAGCCTGAAATTATCGCCTTTCACCATAAAAGGCATCTTCTCATCGTATTCCACGTCAAAGATGATGTTCTTTTCCTTTGCTTTATACGTAAATGACTGGTATAGGCTCTGGGTAAGTTCCCGCAAGTTGAAATCAATGGCCGACAGCTCGATCTTCCCCGAGTCAAGCTTCGTGAAATCCAGAATATCATTGATGATGTGCAGGAGGCTCTCACCCGAGAACTGCAGGGTACGAAGGTCTTCCTGCTGATCTTCACGCGGATGGCTTTGCAGCATCAGATGCGTGATGCCGATGACAGCGTTCAGCGGCGTCCGGAGCTCATGGCTCATGACGCTGAGGAATTGCGACTTGGCCTTGGCAGCCTGCTCGGCCTTCTCCTTCATTTGCACCAGTTCCTCCTCCCTTTGACGGCGCAAAGAAATATCCCTCACGAATACGCTGTAATAGAATTCGTTCTCATCCCTGATGCCGGTGATCGTCAGCTCGATGGGAAATTCCTCCTTGTTCTTCCTGATAGCCGTAAGCTCTATCCGCTGGTTGACAAAAGAATCGTTGCTCTCTCCCGCAAATCCCTTGAAGCCATTCCAGGTGGAGTATTGATAGGCCAGCGGGATGATGGTCTCCATCAACGTACGGCCCTTCACCTCGCTTTCTGTATATCCAAAGATCTCCGTCGCCGCCTTGTTCCAGTGGATGATATGTCCCCCTCCCCCTATCAGCACAATGGCGTCCAGGGCTGAAGAGATCACGCCACTAAGCATGATCTCGTTCTTCCTCAACAGCTTTTGCGTCTGCTCATTCTCTTTTATCTTCTGGTCCAGCGCAATGTTCAGCTGCTCGGACTCCGCCAGCTTTTCAAGAAAGACCTGCTCTATCTGCGCCTGTGTGAATATGCCCAAATGCTCCCGGTCGACGATCTCTTTGGGTATCAGCGTGAGCATATAGGGAAAGGACTCCAGCTCCTTATAAGCATTACTGAATACTTCGTAGGTCCTTTCAAAGATCTTTCCGGCCAGCGTTTCGCCATAATTGCCGCCGACAAACTGGAAGACCTCAAAGCTGAGAAACTGCAGCTTTCGAAAGATCTCCACTTCACGGATCTTTTCCTCCATGATAGCCAGCTCGCTCAGCTTCTTTTCCACATAACCCTCTCCCGCACGGCCGAACTTGTCGCCGACAGCCAGCAGAAAAGACCGCAGGAACTCGATGGCAAGGATATTCTTCTGCTCAGTCTCCGGCACAAAAAGAATATTGAAGATCGGCTCCTGCAGAATGGCGGGAAAACGCTGGCGGATGCTTTCCCGCAGCGTCGCCCGGTTGAATCGCTCCGACTCGAAAGTTGTAAGGTATTTCTCGAATAGCAGATAAGTATTGAAAACCTCCCCCACCTTTTTCCCTGAGATCTTCAATCCCAGCTGGATCAGCTGCGGAGCACTGGCAGTCGCAGGGATACAGGATATAAGATGCCCGAACAGCAGGTTATACAAATGCGAACGGCCATCCTGGCTATGCCGGACGGCCTTCTTGCTTTTTGTTTTCAAAAAGTTCTTCAGCACGCCTTATGCACCTTTGCTCGCCTTATAGATCGAATAGAATCCCAAACCCGACAAGCCCCAGGTAACGATCAATGCGATAAACCACGCGATCGACCCGCTAAGCTGCCCAAGGATCGACTTGAACAGGTTGAACCCGTAATAGTGCTCTATTTGCATATGAAGATGACCTACAGCCATTACCAGGAAGCCCCAGGCCATGAAGGTCATGCCTTTCCCAAATTTCCCTCCCCGCAGTGCATAGGCTGTCATGAAAGCGAAGAACACGGAAATAAACAGGAAAGGCAGCTCCATTACTCCGAACCAGTAGCCCATGTTGGAAGAATGACTGTCAGGTGCAGAGACATTTGCCTGTAAAAGATTGCATTGGGACTGGCTGAAAACAGGTGAGCTGAAAGCAACACAAAAGGTGATCAACAGGATGGATAGGGGTCTAATTTTTTTCATAACAAACTGGATTTTGAAACAATAATTGCAGGTATTTCTCGTATGGATAAGGACCTGAACACGTTTTTTGAATGTATGTATGCTTTTTTCATACATATATACTCTTAACGTCCCCAAAATAGAAAAATTGTTACCTGATGAAACCGAGCACCATATTTTCTTTCCCCGGAGGACGCAATGCGAGGTTCCATCAGACCATTCAGACCATTGAAAAATAAATTGTTACCTGATGAAAGATATCCGCTCCGATCATTTTGTCTTCCACGAAAGCCTCAATGCCGCATTCCTGGAGGAATTGTTCGAAGGTGATACTATCTACGCAGAAACGGTATTCGAAGATTTCTTACGCGACCTGCCGGCTTATTGGGAAAAAGTACAGGCATCTTATCAGCATAAGAACATGTCGCTGCTGGGGACGAATATCCACACCTGCAAGACCTTGTTCGGCTACGTAGGCTTCACCGACCTGCAGGAACTTTGCCAGGAATTCGAGAATAAATGCGCGCTGAACACAGCGGAAGCGCTGCAAACAGATTACGATATGCTGACAAAGAAAAAACAGGAAGCACAAAAGATCATTGAAAATGAATATAACAGGCTAAAAAGGTTCAACGAAGGACAGGAATAGCCCCTGCCCAAATCTCAATGTGCTAATGAAGACCACTTGCATCATAGTCGAAGATATCCAGATCGCAGCCGACTTTCTCAAGAAATTCTGTGAGAAAAGCGGTCTTGTCGACGTAAAAGGACATTTCCTCAACGTCGCCGATGCACTGGAGTTCCTCGACCAGCAAAAACCCGACCTCATCTTCCTGGACGTAGAGATGCCGGGAGCCAATGGATTCCAGCTCCTGGACAGCCTCACCTATTCACCAAAGATCATACTCACCACCTCCAAGACCGAATACGCATTCGATGCCTTCCAGTACAATGTCAACGACTATCTGAAAAAGCCTTTTACATATAAACGCTTTCTTGAATCCGTCCAGAAGGTCCAGGCCCAGCCTATTACAGCACCCGCAACGACCACAGCCCCTCCCAACGCCGACATGGATTTCCTCTTTATAAAGTCCGATGATAAGCTGGTAAGACTGAAAAAGGACGATATCCTGTTTATGGAAAGCATGCGGGATTATGTGAAGTTCGTCACGCCCGGCAAGACCTATATCACCTACAGCACCCTGAAAAGCATGGAAGAAAAGCTGGCCGGACCGTCATTCATAAAAGTACATAGGTCCTATATCATCAATATCAACAAGATCGATGATATAAGGGGCAATACGATATACGTACAGGGGAATGCCATTCCTGTAGGAAAAGGGCATAAAGAGGAGCTGGCGGCCCGGCTGAATATCCTGTGATCCGTCCATCGTTTTACGTTCATCGGGCATATCTTTCTTTCGTCGGGCAGAAGTGAATATTGGTCGAAAAAAGTCTTTACGTCTCCACGGATTTTACATCTTTGTATCAGCAAACAAAACGAATCCAGTTCCTGAAAAACCAAACCAAGATCCAAACACCGGAGAAACCAAAAACCAGATCCAGATCCGAAAAAACCAAAAGATCCAAAGTTCCGAAAAACCCGATCCAGATCCCGAAAAACCGAAGAAGATCCAAACCCGAAGAAAGACAAAACCCAAATCCGAAAAAACCAACGACGTCCAAACATCCGAAAACCAAACGATCCAAATCCGAAAGACCAAACGATCCGAATCGCTATTCGAAAAACCGACATCTCTTATCCGACAACCGAAAAGAATGTAGTAGTGCAAATCCAATCCATCCGAAAGAATTACCTGCCTGGGCAAAACCTGGAATAGTTAAATCCGTCCGAATGATGACTTTATGATCGCTTGAATTAGCCTGAAGATCGTTGGCCCTGACAAAAAATTGCCGCCGCGGATAATCCCGCGGCGGCTTTATTTCTTAGAACCAGGGACGCGCAATCCCCTCCCTGAAAGGCCAGGGTATCGACACGAGGATAATTAACAGCGCCACGAGGAAAAACCAGAATGTCTTCTTTTGTTTTACTGCATCAGGAATGCTTTTCTTGGAAACGCCTCTCCCAATCGTGATCAGCACCACGGCAATGAGCATCGCCACTATATGCTCCACGCCGTAAAAACGGGCCACATGGTCCTTCATGGCCGCCCCCATACCCATATTGCTGAGATTCTTGACGCCCCAGGGACCGGCGATCCATTGATACAATCCGACCAGCAGCTGCGTATGCGCCGCGATCATCAGGAACAAGCCGGTCTTCTTCTGGCCGGCGCTGAAAGGCTTTTTACCCGTCATACCCGATAAGCTCATAAAAATGCCCATGATCAGCAGCAACAAAATGATCCATCGCAGAAAACTGTGTAAATGCGTAAGTCCGGTGTACATGCAATTTTTTTTTAGATTTTGTAAACGGGCCCAAAGCTACAATCACCCCCCTGGATTCGGAAATTAATGTCCACACAACACTTCCATTCATCCCCGGACCAAAAACCTTCATGGGAAACAATTCCCAAAAAGGGATGAAAGTACATGTAACCACTTATTATTTTTAGTTTGATTATCAATTATTTATGAAAATGGCATCATTTTTACCCCTATATGGACATTCCAATATGTATGTTTTTAATGGAAAACCGCGTACCCATGAATTATAATTTTAAAAAAGGCCTCACCGTACTCCTGGTTATTTTTATCACCCATGCCGTCTTCGCGCAGACTTATAATATTACTTCCAATAAGAACTGGTCGGCGCTCACCCCTGCTCCCGACTGGTGTACAGGTTGTACTTTTAATATCAGCAGCGGTATAAAACTTACCATTAACTCCTCCACCGGCTGCTCCAACTGTACCTTCAATGGTGGGAACGTCATCGTCAGCACCGGCTTTGCCTTCACAGGTGGCACGTTGAATGTCGATAGCGTAGCCTTCAACAGCACCAGCACGGCGCTCTACCCCTACGCTTCTACAGGCGGCACCAGCTTTACGAATGGTAAAGTAGGGTTCAATGTCCCCCTCACCTGCCAGGCCTGCAGCTTCACCAATGAGACAGTCCATATCGACATCACATCGGCACAGACCTTTACATTGCAGTCATCCGGCGGCTATACTACCAGCACCTTTACCAACAGCACGATCACCATGGGCGCAGGCTTACTCTACGCCAATGTAAAAGTCACGCTCAATAACTCATCCATGACGATGACATCGGCCAATCTGAAAAGCGACGTAGGGCAGTTCCTTCTCAACAGCAGCAATCTATACCTCTATGGCAGCAGTGTATTCTCCGCAACCGCAGGCCCTATTGCGGTAAAGAATAACAGTGAGATCTTTGTTGGAAATGGTACACTGGCCAGTACAGCCGCCATGGATATGGGTAGCCTGGGCGCTAACCTGGTACATATCTATGACAACTCCATGATCAAAGTGGCCAACGGCAATAACTATTATAAATATCAATTCCCCTATCAATACACTTCCTCCGCCGGCGTGAACACTTCCTATTCGACAAGTACCAACACCATAAGCTGTAATTACGGGGCCGTTACAGGTTATGCCCATAGCTGTGCAACCAACTATGTCTATGGCTGCGCTACCTTGAATGTTTCAGGCGCGCTTGGATGTGTGACCCTGGCCCTGTCGGCCCCTGAACTTATAGCAACATTGTCCAATGGTCAGGTCACCCTTTCCTGGCAGACCGCGGAAAGCAACGACGCAGATCTTTTCCTCGTCCAGCATAGCACGAATGGTTATGACTGGACACTCGTGACCGGGATGACAGCAAATGCCCTTCAATCCGTCTACAATGTAAAGGACCCGAAGGCACAAACGGGTAATAATTACTACCGGCTGCAACGAATAGACAAGGACGGTAACACCGCCTTTTCTCCCGTCTGCATCGTAAAGCTGGAGACAGTTGGGAAGGTGAGCCTTTATCCCAATCCCATAAAAGGCCATACCTTCTTCCTGAAGACACCTTCCACCGACGCAGTAGTCGTAAAAATATATACACCCGGCGGACAGCTGCTATTGATGAGTCCACTAAAAGGCCAGTCCCAATATGCGATCCAGCTGCCGGCCTCGGTCCTGACCAACAGCTATGTACTCGTACAGGTCATCGGTAATGGTCGTACGCAAACATTTACGGTATTGGAGCAATAAGTGTAAATTTGTTCCATGAACAAATTAAGTCTGCTTCTGATCGTCGGTCTGATGGCGGCAGCCTGTAATGGAAATGACAGCAATGCAAAGGAGGGGGAAGCCTCTGTCCTGAAAAAGCCTCCTTACGCTGCCATTACCGACAGCATTCACCAGTCCGGCAAGGATGATAAGGCAGGTTTGTACTACAGGAGAGCGGAACTCTTATCCAGGAATAACCTGCATGAACTGGCAGCAGCCGATTTTTCAAAAGCATGGCAGCTCCATCCCAACGAACCCACAGGACTTCGCTACGCGGCTACCCTGAATATCATCGGCCAGCCTCAAAAAGCCATCCGCCTGCTGCAGGAATGCCGGATAAAATTCCCCGGCAATGCCAATTTCTCCAATATGCTGGGCGATCTCTACCAGCAGGCTGGACAGACAAAGCAAGCCTTGCAGCTCTATAACGACATGCTGCTTACAGATTCCCTGGACTTCGAAGCCTGGTATGAAAAAGGCCTGTTGCTGGAAAGGGCGCAGGATACAGTCTCCGCGCTGGAAGCTCTCCGGAAAGCCTATGCGCTGCAGCCCATCAGGACCTATGCCCTGGAGCTGGCACACCTCTATGCTGAGAACAGGAATGGCGCGGCCATTGAACTGTGCGATGCCATTTTACGAAAGGACAGCGCCCACGAGCTGATAGACCCCCTGTTCATCAAGGGCATTTATTATTCCAATACAGGACAATACAAACAGGCTATCGCCCAGTTTGATTCCTGCATCCGTCGCGACTGGAAATTTACGGACGCCCATCTTGAAAAAGGTATCGTGCTCTTTCATGAGAAAAAATATACCGAAGCAGGCGAAGCATTCCAAATGACCGTAAAGGTCTCCAATACTTTTCCTGACGGGTATTTTTGGCTGGGTCGATGCTACGAAGCCACCGGGCATAAAGATGATGCCATCCTATACTATCAACAGGCGCTGGCGCTGGACAAAGACTTTACAGAAGCCCGCGAAGCAATAAAACGTCTTAAATAAAAAACCTATGGCGATAATAGCCCCCTCCTTACTGGCCTCCAATTTTCTCCGACTGGAAGAAGAATGCGAAATGCTGAATGAAAGCCAGGCCGACTGGTTTCACCTGGACGTAATGGATGGGCGGTTTGTGCCCAATATCAGCTTTGGTCTTCCGGTGATCGAACAGATCCGCAAAGCAACCACCAAGGTCTGTGACGTTCACCTGATGATAGAAGAGCCGGAGAAATTCACAGAAGCCTTTAGGAAAGCTGGTGCCGACCGGCTCACCGTTCACCTGGAAGCCTGCCGTCATCTGCACCGGAATATCCAGCAGATAAAACAGCTGGGCATGCAGGCCGCCGTAGCCCTGAACCCGCATTCCCCGGCAGAGCTATTGAGCGATATCCTCCAGGACCTGGATATGGTGCTGATCATGAGTGTAAATCCGGGCTTTGGGGGTCAGACATTCATACCGCATACTTTTCAAAAGATCCGAAATCTTAAAAAAATGATCCATGAAAGAGGTCTGGCCACGCTGATCCAGATTGATGGCGGCGTGACAACGGATAATGCAGGAGCCATACTGCGGGCTGGCGCCGATGTCCTGGTAGCCGGCAGCAATGTCTTCCGATCAGCCGACCCGAAAGCGACGATAAAAGCGCTGAAGAACGCCATATAACACTAAAATTTATTGGTCAGCTGCTGCAGTACTTCCCCGGTTTGCTTCACCCAGCTGGTGGGATGCTCCGGCCATTTCAGCTCATGCTTCCCCAATTCGCCGGCAATGATATCATAAGCCGCATAAGCCTGGTCCTCGGAATAAAAACAGGCGAGCCATTTTTTATCCAATCCGGATCTCGACTGCATGCCAATCCCCCCGTTATACCATTCGAAACAGGAAGGCAGCCCGCTGAAAGAGATCTCGGTCTCCTGCCTGTTGTGATTATCCATGAAAAAAAGCGCATACCAGTGCACACAGCTTTTTATCCGGTGCCGCAGCTGCTCGTGCGTTTCTTTAGCTGCCGGCCTGATCATCCATTTGACATTGGAAGGATAATACGGGTCTTCCTCCGGATGTTTGTGTACGATGGCATCCGACGTAAGACGGACAAGCGCCAGGTCGCCTCCCCTGTGCCAGGCAAGCTCCATTTGCCTAAGGGCCCTCTGCCGCACAATAAAAAGGTCGGCAGAGCCGTCTTTCCAGAGAAGGCTCATCTCGCCGTTCTCCTTGTCAAGGTTCCATGTTCCCGTCTTCAATCCGCAGCGAGGGTTCAAAAGCGCGGAATGATCGTGGAAAAGAGCCAGCTCGGGATACTGACGGGTATCGGTGACGGTGTCCCAGAATATCTTGTTCCAGTGGGTCTTGTCGGCATCATCGAATTTCCACACCTGGCTGATGGCATCCTCCAGCGAAAGCGTCTGGAATGTCTTCAGTGCGACCAGGGAGGTGTCCAGGTTAGTTATCGCAGGCGGGGCAGCTATTTTGTCGGAGATAACGGAATCCATCGTCACTGTTGGGTTGGGATGGGAACCCGTGTTGCGGCAGGATGCCGCTACCGTCAGACAATATAAAAATAACAAGGGTTTGTTCATAGTGCTAAATAAACATAATTTCGGTCATCTTAAACGCTTTTTTCATTGAGAATTGTACTCTTGGTCCTGCTTATCCCTTCCCTGCTGTTTTTCCAGTCCGCACTGGCACAAAAAAGATCGGCCTATATATCCGGGCGGCTGTTGGACGAGAACGAGCATCCCCTGGCAGGGACTTCCGTGATGATCCTGGGCAGACAATCGGGCGTACTGACAAGCGACTCCGGCACTTTCCGTATAAAAGTACCTGCCGATAAAGCCTTTGCCCTGGTATTTACCTATGCAGGCTTCAAGACCGAACAACGTAATTTCCTGCTGAACGAGAATGAGGAGGAAAAGATAGTGGTCCGCCTGGAAAGAGGCGCCCGCCAGCTGCAGGAAGTAGTCATCTCAGACCAGCGGGAGAGCCGGGAATCAGGCCTGGTGAAGATCAATCCCAAGAACGCTATCAATATCCCCGCGCCCATCGGTGGTATTGAAAGCCTGCTGAAGATCTTCGTCGGCTCCAATAATGAGCTGACCTCCCAATATTCCGTGCGGGGCGGTAATTACGACGAGAACCTCATTTATGTAAATGACTTCGAAGTCTTCCGGCCCTACCTGGTCAATAATGCCCAACAGGAAGGACTGAGCTTCATCAACCCGGAAATGACCCGCAGCGTCAGCTTTTACACGGGAGGTTTCCAGGCCAAATATGGCGACAAGATGTCCTCCGCCCTTGACATTCAATACAGGCGACCGACAACGTTCGGCGGCTCCGTTTACCTGGGCCTGCTGGAACAAGGCCTCCACCTGGAAGGGACCGGCGCCCGTAAAAAATTCACCTACCTCCTGGGCGTACGCAGCCGCACTAACCGCACCCTCCTCAGCAATCAGGAAACAAAGGGCAATTACTCCCCTTCGTCAGCCGATATCCAGGCAGTGCTGACCTACCAGCTGAACAGTAAGAGCCAGCTTGAGATGATGGGAAACTTCTCTCAGACCAAATTCCATCTCATTCCCCAATCCAGCCAGCTTACCTCTTCCGTATTCTCCCCTTTTTACGCCTCTAACCTGGGCCTTGACATCTATTTTGACGGACAGGAGCAGGACCGTTATCAGACCAATATGCTGGGGCTTTCCCTTACTCAGCAGGTGAGAAAGAACCTGCGCCTGAAATGGATGGCATCCCGGTTTGGCGACAACGAACGGCAATCGTATGATATTACAGGCGCTTACCTGTTCGGAGAACGCGACTTCGATAAGAGCAGCTCTACTTTCGGGCTCATCACCAGCCCGCTGGGTGCCGGCGTCTACCAGAACTATGCCCGCGACAGGCTGAACATCGCCGTTTGGAACGCCACGCATAAAGGCTACCTCACGCTGGACAAACACTTTGTTCAATGGGGTGTCAGCGCTGAGCGGCAGATAGTACACGACCAGCTGAACGAATGGCAATACCAGGACTCTGCCGGCTACGCACTTCCTTATGTTCCGGGGCAGCCGTCCATCAGCAATGTCGCCAAATCGAAGGACGACTATTCCATCACCCGATTCACAGGCTTCATACAGGATAATATCCTCTTCAATGATCCCGGCGGCTTTACCATTCAGGGCGGCCTGCGCTACAACTACAATACACTGAACAAGGAGATGCTGTTATCCCCCCGGCTGGGCCTCTCCTGGAAACCCCGGCACGCAAGAAAGGACATCGTATACAAGGCTGCCCTGGGGATCTACGACCAACCGCCCTTTTTCCGGGAAATGCTCCGGCCAGATGGCACCCTCAACAAAGACCTGAAAGCGCAACGCAGCTGGCAGGTGGTCGCAGGCATCGAAAAGAATTTCAAGCTGGGCTTACGGCCTTTCCGGTGGACGACAGAAGCCTATTACAAACAGATGTCACGGGTAGACCCATACGATATCAATAACGTCCATATCCAATATTTCGGAGAGAACAACGCCAAAGCCTATGCCGCCGGCATAGAATCCCGGCTGTTCGGTGAATTGGTAAAAGACGCGGAAAGCTGGGTAAGCATCGGCTTTATGAGGACAAAGGAAAAGATCGACACTTCCTACTACACCTATACGCTGGATGCTCAGCAACAGCCGGTGGACAGCATGCGGACGAAAGCAGGCTGGGTAAGACGACCTTCAGACCGCCTCTTTACGTTCGGACTGTACATGCAGGATTATCTGGCCACCAATAAGAACCTGAAGGCTTTCCTCAATTTTCTCTACGGCAGCGACCTGCCTTTCAATATCCCGGGCGATATGCGCTACCGCAACGCCCTGACGATCCCCCCCTATATCCGCATCGACATTGGCTTCAGCGCCCTGCTGCTGGACAGCGAAAAAAGCAACCGCCGTAGCCATAGCCCCTTCCGCAATTTCGAAAATATCTGGGCCACCCTGGAAGTCTTCAACCTCATCGACAGGGCCAATACCATCTCCTATATGCTTATCAAGGACTTCTCCAACACTACCTATGCAATGCCCAACCGCCTTACTCCCAGGATGCTCAACCTGAAGCTGGTCGGACGGTTTTAACCCCTTTCCAACTACGTGTTTTCCGCAATTCCCATCGTAGTATTACGCAATTTTTTCCCAGATTCAACATATTTTTCCCATCCCGGGATAAAATCACTTCCTTTGCAGGGAATAAAAAGCTGGTTAACAGATAGTTGAATTTTTGGCCGAATTATGGCCTATAACTATTTAAACCGTTACCATGAACACTCTCTTCCAGCTTATCGAAACCTTCATCCGCCAGCTTGCTACTTCTAAGACCAGCCATCAGAAAATGCCGGCGCTGATACCCATACGGGTCATCACAAAGGTTAATCGTGACCAATATTAATTTTAGCTATGTCCACAGCCGTCTCGGTATATCCGAACCCATTCGACCGTTTTATAGAGATTGAGCTCACCTGCGCAGAGGATAGAGATTGCATCATTCTGCTCGCCAACCTGAAAGACAATAGGATCATCCGGATGCTTGGCGCCGGACTTGGAAAAGGAGTCAATAAGATCCCCCTGGGCGATCTGCAATCCCTGCAATTGGGCTCCTACCAGCTGGATATTAAAGATCCCGCCGGAGATACCATCTACAAGACCATGCTTGTTAAGCAATAAAGATATGAGCAGCCTTCGACGACAGGAAACAGGAGCACTTCGGTGCTCTTTTCTGTTTTGATCCATTCGAACTAATGCGGAGCAATGAATACTGTCTCCATCTCCTCCAGCGTCTTTCCCTTTGTTTCTTTCACGATCCTCCAGCTGAAAAAGAAATTAACGATGCTGCACCCGGCAAAGATCCAGAATGTGATGGCCGCACCAGCCTTTTCCAGCATCCAGGGAAAGAACTGCCCCACCATCCAGACGGCGATCCACAAAGCCAGGGTGCAGGTGGACACACCTTTCACCCGTACGGCTGTGGGAAAGATCTCATTGATGATGATCCAGGTCACTGGTCCTAATGAAAAAGCAAAGCAGGCGATGAACATCAACATAAGGATCAGCAGCAGCAGCCCGTGCGTCTCACCGGTGTAAAAAAGTACACCACAGAAAACAAGAGAGAATACAATACCGCTGAGACCCGTGATGAGAAGGAACTTACGACCGTACTTATCAGACCACAGGATGGCGACAATGGTAAAAAGTACGTTGATGGCGCCGACGATCACCTGGAAGATCAACGCATTGCTGCCCCCTACCCCTGCCGCTTCAAAAATGCTGGGTCCATAATAGATGATGGCGTTGATGCCTGAGAACTGCTGTAACACTGCCAGCACGATCCCGATCAGCAGGGGAAGTCGCAAGGGCCCTTCCAGCAAGGAAGTCTTTTTCACGGATGCCTTACGTGCCGCCTCTTTCATATCCAACAGCTCTTTGTCCGCCACAGGCTCCGGCCTGATAGTGCCAAGCACAGCACGCGCTTTTATATGTTCCCTGATAGATACGAGCCAACGGGGACTCTCCGGAACTTTGAACAATAGGAGAAGGAATACCAGGGAAGGCACAGCCATCACCAGGAACATCGGCCTCCAGATCTCATTTGAAAAATAACCTGTCCCCAATGAAAGGAACACGGCATTGGATAGATAGGCCAGCAGGATACCTACCGTGATCGCCAGCTGATAATAAGCGATCATCCGTCCCCTGCTTGCCGCTGGCGCAAACTCCGCTATCAGCATGGGAGATATGACGGAAGCCATTCCTACACCGACACCTCCGGCAATACGGGCCGCGATCAGCCAGTTAACATCAGCCGCAAAAGCACAGCCAATGGCGGATAACAGGAACATTCCTGCCGCCAGCAGTATGGTCCGCTTGCGGCCGATGCGGTCGCTGAGAACGCCGGTGATCAGCACACCGATGATACATCCCGCCAGACCGCTGCTCACCAGCCAGCCCTCCAGTACTGTTCCCAGGGAAAATTGTGTTTTGATTAATCCGATGACCCCTGATATAACGGCCGTGTCAAAGCCGAACAGCAATCCGCCGAGGGCCACGGTCATACATATATAATTGGTTCTGGCAGCAAAATTCATATGGCGAAAATGATGTTTTAAGGATTTTTCCGAACATAGGCCTTCATCGTGGCGCATTGCCTGCTTGCGCTCTCGCCATATGGCGTAACACTGTATTCCTTCACGAACGCCGGCACGACAAAGGTCTCTGCATAATGCACCACAAAAGGTTCGAAAGCGCCGGAAGGACTTTCTACCAATACTTCCCGCCCTTCCACCAGGTTCAGCACATGTACGCTGCCATTCGTCTGATGAACAACAGTATCTGTGAACCAATGCCGGCGCGTCTCTATGAACTCTCTTTCATGCAGGCCTGTACGCTCCTCTTTCCAGCCCTTGCCTTCCGCCACCGTTTGCACTGTATTGATCAGTTCCTGCTTTGTGCGTGCAGGGGTCATGTCCCAGTCGATGACATGTTTGCCATGACCGATATTAATGGGACGGGGCTTGCCGTCCAACCCCATCCTTCCCCAATCCCAAAGCTTGAAAGTAAAAATATAAGGGGTGGCGCTGATCTCCAGCACCATGCTGTTCTTGCCCGAACAATGGATAGTTCCTGCAGGTATCAATACATGATCGTGTTTCTTTACTGGCCACCTGGCGACATATTTTTCTGCATTAAAACAGGCGCTGCTGTCCTGCGCTTTTTCCAGGTCGCAGATCATCGCTGCGGGAGAGATGCCCTCCTTCAGCCCCAGGTATACGCAGGCATCCTCATCGGCATCCAGCATGTAGTAGCTTTCATCCTGCGTATACTGCATACCGAAATGTTCCCGGATATATTCCGTGGTAGGATGCACCTGCAGACTTAGGTTCCCCCCACCCATCGTGTCCAGGAAGTCAAACCTGATAGGGAATTCATCCCCAAATCTCGCCTGTACGGGATCACCCAGCAATTTGCGCGACTGTGCGAACACGAGATTGATACCCGGCGTTTCGAAAAGGATATCATTGAATCGCAGCAGCAGGGAATTCTCCTCCGGTACACAATCGAAGCACCAGGCGTAATTCGCTTGTGAATCATCGAGCCCGCAATGCTCCTTCATCCATTGCCCTCCCCAGGGGCCGGGATCGAAGAAAGGCACCAGGCGGAAAGGCTGTGTCACAGCCTGGGCATAAGCCTTATTTAACGCAGCGCCCGTCACCAGCTTCGGCCGTTCGCGTATAGCTGTGTCCACCACCAGGTCCCATCTGCCCATCAACATCTTCTTGTGCTTATCACATACCCGCCAGTCGACAAAGAATGCTTGCTTGTATTGCAGGGCCGCTTTCGCATTTTTATCCGTAAAGCCAAGGTTGGCTACTTCATTGCGACGGAAACGGAGCTGGCCTTCCCATCGGGGCATGTCGAAATAAACCACCAGGTCCGCCTCCGGAACCACCAGCGCGGCGCCCGGGCCATATACAATGATCACTCCCTCTTTTTTACCATCGATCTTTCCCCGCATGGCATCGATGGACCCCCTGTCGAAAAAGTCCAACAGCTCCAGCCGGGTGATTCGACCGAATACCTCATCGTCCGTAACATCAGGATACAGCATGGACAACAGCTCTTCCTCCGGTAGCATACATTCCTTCGACAGGTGAAACACCCCTTTTATGCCTTCTCTCAGCCGTAGCAGCACCTCCTCATCGTAAATGCCCTGGTAGCATTCCATGGCAACAACCTTTTTCTTTCCGGGTACGCGATCGATCTTTTCACATATGATCCGGCAAGTCTCATTCCAACCTTCCCAACAATCAGCCGCATCTTCCTTGACCCTGATAAAAGGGCCTTTATCATAATTTGATATCATAGCTCGTTATACCTTGTTCTGCAGGCAGTGCACAACTCCTAATATACCCGCGTCGCTTAATAATTGTGTAGCTCTTATCTGCACCTTTCCCCAGGGACACCAGACATGTGGCAGCACTTTATTCGTCACGTACGGCAACACCTCATCGGCACGGTGCATCACACCCCCACCCAATACCACTACTTCCGGGTCATACGCATGGATCAGGTTAATGACCCCTGCCGACCAGCTGTCCAGGCATTGCTGCCGGACACGGAGTGCCAGCCTGTCCCCTGCCCCGGCCGCATCAAAGATAGCGGCCATATCGATCTTCCCGGCCTTTGACAACAGGCTGCCCGCATGATCAGGGGACCCTTTTACGGTGCCTTCCAGGCTCCACGTAGAGCCATATGCTTCCACACAGCCAATATTCCCGCAGTTGCAAGCCCTTCCTTCGTATTGGATGGACAAATGCCCACCCAGGATCCCCGCCTGGAAATGACGCCCCCGCAGTAACTTACCTTCGATGACGGCCGATGTGCCGATGCCCGTACCAATGGTCATGACCACCAGGTCCTCCGTATCCCGGCCCGCTCCATATTTCCATTCACCCACCGTGGCCATCCTGGCGTCATTGTCCACGAAAAGAGGCGCCCCCCAGGCGTCCTTTGCCCAGGCTTCCAGGTCAAGCTCCCGGGCATCGGCATATGCTTTATTGGTAGATAATATCTTCTTCCGGACAGGATCTACCAGGCCGGGAAAAGCCAGGCCTGCTCCGGATAGGGCTGCGCCACGCGCCGCCAGCATCGCGTCTATCTCCTCCCGGACGACCTGCAATCCTGCAGCCAATCCACCCTCCGGTCTGGCAGCAATGTCCTTTCTGGCTACCACCACACCGCCACTCACCAATCCGATCTTCACACGGGTACCCCCTAAATCAATGCCTGCAAAGTATTTTTCCATTTTTCTATATGTTCAGACATATGAACTTGCGTAAAGATACTTTTTCGCCCGATATAAACGAGTATCCGTCTGTAAATTTTTTTCATTTTACCTTTGGGGCATGACTAAGCTCTCTGTGAATATCAATAAGTTCGCCACCCTGCGCAACAGCCGGGGGGGCAATAACCCGGACGTGGTGAAGGCTGCCATCGACGCACAGCTCTTTGGCGCCGACGGCGTGACGGTACACCCCCGCCCCGACGAACGGCACATCCGTTACCAGGACGTTTATGATATCAAAAAGATCATTACGACGGAATTCAACATCGAAGGCAATTCCCAGGAACAGAAATTCGTGGACCTGGTACTGGACGTCCGCCCTCACCAGGTGACACTGGTGCCCGACGCATTGGATCAGATCACCTCCAACCATGGGTGGGACACCATCCGTCATAAGGATTACCTGGTGCAGATCGTGGGAAAATTCAAGGCAGCAGGTATCCGGGTCTCCCTTTTCGTGGATCCGGTCATCGCCATGGTGGAAGGCGCGGCGGCAACAGGCACCGACCGTATCGAGCTGTATACGGAGGCTTATGCCCACGGGTTCCATACAGACAGGGAAAAGGCCATCGCGCCTTATCGTTCCGCCGCCATCCGTGCCGGCGAGCTGGGACTGGGTCTCAATGCCGGTCATGACCTGGATCTGCAGAACCTGGCCTTTTTCGCCCATAATATTCCCGCATTGGCGGAAGTATCCATCGGGCACGCCCTGATCAGCGACGCCCTGTACCTGGGATATGAGAATGCGATACAGCTGTACAAACGGCAATTACAATAAAAGCAGAGGCCCCTGAAAAGGGGCCTCGATCATTCAAAAAACGCTTTACAACGACGCTTCCAGCTCTCTCACTTCTTCCAGTTCTCCATCCATGACCCGTAGTATTTTGATAAAACGCTTATCCTTCACCTGCACCATGTAGACAGTAGGCTTGCCTGCCATCCTGATCTCATGGACGTACAGTATGGAATAATCGTAATAAATACTGAGCACCGCCCGTCTTAGGTCCTTCGACATTTGCTTTTCCGTATAACCGGCCACTGTGCTCTCCCAATTTCCTTTCCTGTCATAGAAAGCCCTTTTGCCCACACCTTCCAGCGTGAACCTGCAGACATAACCGCCTTCTTTCGTCTGCGTCCAGTCCACATCCGATGCGCCTTTATAATCCCTGGAAAAATTCCGGCTCGCCTTCTCCAACACCGGGGTATTTGCATTTGCCAGCATCACCAGTGCCATCAACAATCCGATGAAAGATGTTCTTTTCATATGCTTTGTTTTTTGTTTCAGACACTAAATTAGCCAGGACTTATAAGGAACGATCGGGCTTGCGCCCGGGGGCCGTATTGCGGGGACATACGGTAGCAAGCCTGCCGCCGTATGCCCTCTGGCTGCGACGAACGCCATTCGTCGCTATTAGGGTAAATAATGTAATAATTCCACGCGGGAGAACTAATTTTACAAAAAACAGGTTGTTTGTCTGTCCATGCCTTCATATTTTCTCCCGTCAAAAAACTGCGGCTTTTGCGGCACCTGGCATTTTGGTCCGCTTACAGCATCTATTTCTATCTGCAAAGCATTTCTCCGGATTGTATTAAAGAGCTGGACCCCAAAGATGTCTTCAGCTTTGCATTCACCAGTCTCTGCTGTTTTCTGCCTGCCTGCATCCTTTGCGTGTATACCTCACTGGGGATATTATACCCATATTTTCTTCGCAGGAAGAAATACCTCCGTCTTTTTCTCAGTTTTTTTCTGCTGTTCGGCATCTGTGTCTGGATGAACTATTATTTCAGTGTTCTCTTTCTTAAGCTATCCTGTCACTGCAACGTCGATAATATCATCTTCCTCAGAAAATTCACGCTCGGTTATCTCAACGGCCAGAATGCCATTATCGCCGGCTTCCTCGCCCTTGGCATCAGGCTGACAAGGAACTGGTATTTTTTCAAAGAGGAAAATCTCCGGCTGGCAGGCGAAAAAACCAGGACACAGCTGAACCTGGAGAAAGTAAAGATCCATCCGGAATTCCTGCTGATATCGCTGGATAACATCATTGCAGACATCAAGGCCGAAAAACCGGACGCTGCGGATAAGATCGTCGACCTTTCCGACAGGCTGAGCCGATGGCTCTACACCGATCATTCATTCAACAGCGAACATGTATGAATTTACATGAGCTCATATTTACCCAACGACCGGTGAAGCGATCATATCGCCACATTGTATTTTGGCTGGCGAGGTATCTATTCTTATTATCCGCTGCCTGGATGAACAATCACCTTACCAATGACGATCCCTTTTTCCACCTGCCGCTCAGTTTCCTCCAGGTGGGTCTTGACATGTTCTTTGAGATCATATACACCTATACGATTGCCTATTTTATCCTGCCCCGGCTTCTTCAACAAAAAAAATATCTACTGCTCGCCATTGCCGTCGTTGCCTGTACTTTCATCACCATCCTCTTGTCGGAGCTTGGCCGCTATTTCAGTAATGTACATGATAGACATTCCATTTCGATGTTTGGTTTATGGTCAACTTTCTGGGGCTATACAGGCTATGGCCCGCCTTCCGTCTGCGGACTATTCCTGGTTATCAGGATGCTGAAGCTGTACTACAGGAAAATGGAGGAAAAAGAGACCCTTATCCGGGAGAACGCCAATGCCGAGTCTCAATTATTGAAAACCCGTGTCCACCCTCATTTCCTGTTCAATACGCTGAACAATATCTATTCCTATACCTACGACAGACCTGCCGATGCCGTCGGTCTCGCTGAAAACCTTGCCGGCACCATGCGCTATATGATCAGGGACTGCGAAGCAAGTCTGGTGCCCCTGCAAAAGGAGCTCAAAATGATCAATGATTATATCCAGCTGGAAAAGGTGCGATATGGCGGGCGCCTTTCCGTGAATATTTCCATGATGGGCGATCCCACAGGTAAACTGATCTCGCCGCTGCTGATGATCCCCTTTGTAGAGAATGCTTTCAAGCATGGAGCCAGCCAGATGATGGAAGGCGGCTGGATAAAAATAGCTACCTTCATCAGGCAAACGACACTCCGGTTGGAAGTGAGCAATAACAAGCCTTTCAGGCCGGTGCTGCAAAATGAAAAAGGCGGCATCGGGCTGCACACTGTCCGTAAAAGACTCGAGCTGCTTTATCCGGGCGACCACTTACTGAAGATAGACAGCACCTCCGAAATATTCCGTATCGTGGTACAGGTGCCCTTACAATTAAACAACGCACAGCTGTATGACCCCATCCATTAATAAATTGATCACCTGTCTCGCCGTGGATGACGAACCACCGGCGCTGGACGTCGTGATCCGTTATATTGCAGCCGTTCCAACACTGCGCCTGGTGGGTAGTTGCACAAACGCCGTAGAGGCGCTGGCCATGCTTCAGCAGCAGAACATCGATCTGCTGTTCCTCGATATCCAGATGCCGCAGATCCTGGGCACACAGTTCATACGTACATTGAAGAACCCTCCCAAAGTGATCTTCACCACCGCCTACCGTAAGTTTGCCGTGGAAGGCTTTGAGCTGGATGCGGTGGATTATCTGCTGAAGCCGATCACTTTCGAACGTTTCCTCAAGGCTGTGAATAAAGTAATGGACCTTCCCGCACAGGACACGCCACCTGCTGCTGTGAAAAGTGGATCGCTGGCCGACCGGTTCATTCATCTCCGCGCCGACAGGAAAGTGCAGAAGATCGCCCTGGATGATATCATCTACATTGAAAGCCTGAAGGACTATTGCAAAATAGTCACCGCCTCAAAAAAGATCGTGACCCGGCAGCCGATCTCTTCCATCGAAAGCAGCCTGCCAGAAAAAGATTTCCTGCGGATCCACCGCAGCTATATTGTATCCCTCAGCAAAATAGAGTCCTATACCAATGAGCTGATCGAAATAGCCCACCAGGAACTGCCCATCGGCCGGATGTATCGGTATGAAGTGGAAAGATCCCTGAAGTCCCGGTAAGGACCGACCATTTATCCCCTGATTCTCCAACTTTATATCTGAAATGTCCCACTTCAGTACAAAAGTCTTTCCCCGGCACGGCAACTACTTTATATTTGGTTAGCTACGCATTGTTAACACCAAAACACGCGAATATGAAATACTTCCTGCTGGTACTGCTTCACTTCGGAATGTTTTCCATAACACATGCTCAATTAACGACGATCCCCGATGGCGGCAACAAAAAAGCCTCGGTCAGCGAATGGGTCGGCATTACAAACGTGACTATCACTTACAACCGCCCCGGAGTAAAAGGCAGGGAAGGACAGATCTGGGGAAAGCTGGTCCCCACAGGCTACACCGACCAGGGGTTTGGTACAAGCAAGGCAGCCCCCTGGAGAGCCGGCGCCAATGAGAATACTACCATCGAGTTCAACACAGATGTAAAGGTCGAAGGACAAACGCTCCCCGCCGGGAAATACGCATTATTCATCGCCTATGATCCTGCCGGATGCACGCTGATCTTTTCCAGGAATTACTCTTCCTGGGGCAGCTTCTTTTACGATCCCAAAGAGGATGCCCTGCAGGTGAAAGTCAAGCCCGTAGCACTGGACAACAGCGTGGAATGGCTCCGCTATGAGTTTAAAGACCAGAAGGAAAGCTCCGCCACCATCGCACTGGAATGGGAAAAGGTTTCCATCCCTTTTAAAGTGGAGACCGATTACATACAAACGCAATTGGCTTCCTTCCGCCGGGAACTGCGCAGCGACAAGGGATTCACCTGGAACGCCTGGGTGACGGCGGCGCAGTTCTGCATTCAGCACAATACAAACCTGGATGAAGCCCTGGACTGGTCCAATACAGCCATCAGCGGAACATTCATCGGTCAGAAGAATTTCCGGACGCTGTCCACCAAGGCGCAGGTCCTTGCCTTACAGGGAAAATCCGCCGAATCAGATGCCGTCATGAAAGAGGCGCTGCCGCTGGGACAGGTGGCAGATGTCCACCAGTATGCACGCATGTTGCTGACCCAAAAAAGAGCTAAGGAAGCTTTTGATGCCTTCAAACTGAACTACGACCGGCATCCCAACGAGTTCACCACGAATATGGGCATGGCCCGCGCATGGTCGGCCATGGGAGACTACAAAAAGGCAACGGCTTTTTTACAAAAAGCGCAGCCACAAGCGCCCGATAAGATGAATAAGGACAATGTCGACAAGTCCCTGAAAATGCTGCAGGAAGGAAAGGACATCAATTAAAGGAGGGCCACAGCCTTCCGCTAATTACATCCCAACAGCTCGCAAAGCTTGGCCTGCAAATCCGGTCCACGGAGGTTCCGGGCCACTATCTTGCCATTGGGATCTATCAGGTAATTCTGGGGAATACTTTGAATGTGATATTTCACCGCCACCTCATTGTACCAGTACTTCAGATCACTCACCTGCGTCCAGTCAAGGCCATCATCCTTAATGGCCTTGACCCAGGGCTCCTTGGCCTTGTCAAGGGACACACCCAGCACGGTGAAATTCTTATCCTTGAATTTCTTATAGGTATTGACCACATTGGGGTTCTCCATACGGCAGGGCCCGCACCAACTGGCCCAGAAATCCACCAGCACATACTTGCCCTTGAAGGAGGAAAGGGTCACTGCCTTGCCGGCCGTATCGCTCTGGGAGAAATCGATCGCATCGGATCCCACCGCACCGATCTTCGCTTCGTCTATCTGCTTCTTCAGGTATTGCCCATAATATCCTTTCTGCACTTCAGGAGAAAGAGAAGTAAGCCTTTTTTCCTGGGCCGCCACATCCTCTGAAAGCTGGTTCAGCACCACCAGCACAAACGGCGACACATAGGATGATCTCCTGCTGGCAATGAACTGGTCCAGCTGGGTCAGCGTCGAATCCGCTACGCGCTTATATACTTTAAAGAGGGAATCCTTGCTTTTTGCGCCCGCCGGCGAATTGGCCAGCTGCATGATACTGTTGATCCGGGTGAAATAAGGATTGAACTCCTTCTGGAACTGCTGAAAATCATCGTTGGAAGCAGAACCTTTCGTCGCCAGGCCCTTCAGGTCCTCGGTAGCACCCGTAACACTGATATTGTCATTCCCCATGAAAATAGGGGCCTTATTCTTGGCGCTGCCCAGGTTCAGTTCGAACAGGTTAGGCTCCTGGACATGCCCCTTCAGGACAAAATGGCCAGCTTTTGCATGTCCCTGTGAAAGCGTATCAGTTGGGTTGGATACATCCGTAAGGAACACCAGCTCATTGTCTGTCAATCCTTTGATATCACCCGTAATAATGAATTGAGCATCCTTCTTTTCCTGGCCGAAGGTAAGCAATGGCAACAGCCCCAGTATTCCAAAAAACCTCTTCATATGTTAGCTATTTTTTATGTCTTTCTTTTAAGATATCCGTTACGTCCTGCAAATTATAACCTTTTGCGTTCAATAGGATCAAATAATGAAAAAGCAGGTCGGCCGCCTCGTTCAGGAACAGGTCTTCGTCGTGATCTTTTGCTTCGATCACCAGCTCTACAGCCTCCTCTCCCACTTTCTGGGCTATTTTGTTGATCCCTTTATGAAAGAGGCTTGCCACATAAGACCCGGACGGGTCGGCCTGCTGACGGCGCTGCTGGATGATCTCTTCCAGGCAGGTGAGAAAGTCCTCGTTATGGTTCTTCTCTTCCCAGCATGTATCGGCTCCCGTATGACATACGGGCCCCAGCGGCTCAGCCTTGATCAGTAAAGTGTCACGGTCACAGTCTACCGCGAGGCTTTTCAGGAGCAGGAAATTGCCGCTGTCCTCCCCCTTGGTCCATAGCCGGCCCTTGCTCCGGCTGAAAAAGGTGACCTTCCCTTCCTTCTCGGTCTTATCCAGCGCTTCCTGGTTCATAAATCCCAGCATCAGCACCTTCTGCGTAGTGGCGTCCTGTATAATGGCCGGCACCAGCCCATCTCCGTATTTTCCAAAATCGACATTCATATCTGGTATCTTATCACTAATATCTTACTGCAATTTGTTGACCCTGCAAATATCCTTTTAATTCCGGAATTGTGATTTCCTTAAAATGGAAGATGCTGGCAGCCAGGGCAGCATCCGCCTGTCCTTCGCCCAGGACATCCACAAAATGCTCCTTTGTCCCACCGCCGCCGGAAGCGATCACAGGAACAGGCAGCGATCCTGCCAGCTGCCGGGTAATATCCAACGCGAAGCCTTTTTTTGTGCCGTCATTGTTCATGGAGGTCAGCAGGATCTCCCCGGCTCCCCTATCCACCCCCTGCCGGGCCCAGTCCGCACAAAGCATATCCGTCTTTATCCTACCCCCATTCAGGTATACATACCACTGCCCATCCTCTTCCTTCTTGGTATCGATGGCCAACACCACGCACTGACTGCCAAACTCTTTGGCCAGCTCATTGATGAGCTCCGGCCGGCGGTAGCCGGATGTATTTACGGAGATCTTGTCCGCACCGTTTTGCAGCAGCAGGCTTACATCCTCCACACTGCTGATCCCTCCCCCTACTGTAAAAGGAATGTTAATATGGTGGGCGATCCGGTTGACAAGCGCGCTCAACGTCTTTCTTTTTTCATTGGTAGCGGTGATGTCCAGGAACACCAGCTCATCAGCTCCCTGCTGCGCATACAGCGCCCCCAGCTCCACAGGATCGCCGGCATCACGGATATTTTCAAAATTCACCCCTTTGACGGTCCGTCCGTCCTTGATATCGAGACAGGGTATGATCCTTTTTGTCAGCACGGCAAATTATTTTTTAGTTGTTAATGCGATCCTGGAAAGTTCCTGCAAAGTGATCCGCCCCTCGTAGATCGCTTTCCCGATGATCACCCCCTTACACCCAACCTCCTCCAGCCTGTATACATCGTCCAGTTCGCTGACTCCTCCGCTGGCAATGAAATGCAGCTGAGGGAACTTACCCGCGATATGCTGGTACAGGTCCAGCGAAGGCCCCTGCAACAGTCCATCCTTACTCACATCCGTGCAAAACACCTGCCGGATGCCCTTTTCTATATATTCTTCAATAAAATCATAGACCCATTTGTCAGTGGTCTCCAGCCATCCCCCTACGGCGATCTTTTCATTTTTCACGTCGGCGCCCAGGAAAAAACGTTCTGCGCCGTATTGCTGCAGGAACCCCACAAAAACATCCGGCTCCTTGACCGCGAGACTCCCGATCGTAGCCAGCGCAGCACCTGAGTTAAAAATAATATCCACATCCGCTGCCTTCTTTATACCTCCCCCAAAGTCGATGACCAGGCTTGTCTTACCAGCCAGGGCTTCCAGCACCTTCCAGTTCTTCACTGCGCCTGCCTTGGCGCCATCCAGGTCCACCAGGTGCAACCGCTGCAGTCCGGCATCCTCGAAGGCCCTGGCCACTTCCAGGGGATGCTCGTTATAAATCTTTTTCTGCGCATAGTCTCCCTGTGTGAGGCGTACGCACTTGCCATCGATGATATCTATTGCGGGTATGATCTCCACTTCCTTATCGCTTAAATATTTTCTAAAAAATTCTTTAATATCTGCTCGCCCACCGCCGCCGATTTCTCCGGGTGGAACTGCACGCCATAAAAATTGTCCCTGTGCAGGCCCGAGCTATATGGCAGGCCATGGCTGGTCGTGGCAATGGTGTGCCTGCCCAGGTCGGCATAATAGCCATGCACGAAATAGCAGAAGCTATTTTCCTTTAGTCCATCGAACAGCGGGGTCTTCAGGTCATAGATATTGTTCCAGCCGATCTGCGGAACCTTCAGACCGTCTCCACCGGAAAACTTTTTCACCTTTTCTTCGAAGATGCCCAGACAGTCCGTATCGTTCTCTTCACTGTAGCTGCACATCAGCTGCATGCCCAGACAGATGCCCAACACCGGCTGTTTCAGGTCTTTTAAGATCCTGTCCAGCCCCCTTTCTTTGAGATACTCCATGGCCGTGCTGGCTTCTCCCACGCCCGGAAAGATCACCTTACCGGCTTCGCGGATCTGGTCCGGGTCATCCGTCACGACAGCCTGCTGCCCGATCCGCTCCAGCGCATACAGGACCGATTGGATATTCCCTGCATTGTATTTGATGATGACAGTGCTCATATCATTCCCCCACGATAGGTTTTAAAAAGGCCGCGGTAGCAGCGTTAATGTCTTTAGCATTTTCCAATGCTTTGATATAGGCGGTCCCGATGATGGCCCCATTGGTATATTTACAAGTGGTCTCAAAAGTATTTTTATCCTTGATCCCGAATCCCACCAGCACAGGGTTCCTCAGCTGCATCTCATGGAGCTTCTCGAAGTAAGCCCGCTGATCATTCATATCCTTGTCCTTACCCGTAGTGGAAGAGGAAGAGACGGCATAGAGAAAGCCTGAGCTCAAAGAGTCCACTTTGGCTATCCGCTCCGGGGAAGTCTCGGGTGTAATGAGAAACACAAAATCAAGTCCATACTTTTTGATCACCGGGCCATACTCGGTCTCGAACTCATAGATCGGCAGGTCAGGCAGGATGAGGCCATCGATCCCTGCCGCCGACGCGGCCGCACAGAATCTTTCGAAGCCATACTGCAGCACGGGGTTCATATAGCCCATCAGCAGCACCGGCAGCCGGATGGTCTTCCGAAGGTCCTTTAGCTGTCCGAAAAGGGTGGCGATGGACATGCCGTTCTCCAACGCCTTACTCCCGCTGGCCTGTATCACCGGGCCATCCGCCAGCGGATCGCTGTAGGGCATACCAAGCTCGATCATGTCTGCCCCATTGTCCTGCAAGGCCCTCATCACTTCCATTGTGCTGTCCAGCCGTGGATATCCTGCTGTACAATAGACGTTCAGCACGCGATGGTCCTTCTTTCTGAAAAGGTCTGTTATTCTGCTCATAATGATTGCTCCTCCATTGCCCGCATGTAAGTGGCCATATCCTTGTCGCCCCGTCCGCTGAGACAGAGGACGACCGTATCTTTTTCATTCAGCTGTAATTGGTCCAGCGCCGCTACGGCATGTGCCGATTCCAGCGCGGGAATGATCCCTTCCAGCTTGGTAAGCGCAAAGGCTGCCTGTAAGGACTCTTCGTCCGTGGCGCTGAGGAAAGTTGCCCGGCCGGTATCAAACAAGTGCGCATGCAATGGACCGATACCGGGATAATCCAGCCCCGCGGAAATGCTATGCGGCTCTACCACCTGCCCATCCTCCGTCTGCATAACGAGGCTCTTGCTGCCATGGAGAACACCCGGCTTGCCCAGCCGCGTCGTAGCCGCGCTCTTCCCGCTGTTGATCCCATGCCCCGCAGCCTCCACCGCCACCAGCTCAACGCTCAGCTCATCGAGAAAATGATAAAAAGCGCCGGCCGCATTGCTACCGCCACCCACACAGGCTATTACATGCGTAGGCAGCTCGCTGCCAGTCTTTTCTTTCAGCTGCACCCTGATCTCTTCGCTGATGATGCTTTGAAAACGGGCCACCATATCAGGGTAAGGATGAGGCCCTACAACACTGCCGATGATATAATGCGTGTCCACCGGGTTGTTGATCCAATCCCGTATGGCCTCATTAGTGGCGTCCTTCAATGTCTTGCTGCCGCTGACAGCCGGCACCACCTTCGCACCCAGCATCTTCATACGCGCCACATTGGGCGCCTGTCTTTCAATGTCCTTCTCTCCCATATAGACGATGCATTCCACGCCTTTCAGCGCACATACGGTGGCGGTTGCCACGCCATGCTGGCCCGCACCCGTCTCTGCAATGATCCTTTTTTTGCCCAGCCGCTCCGCAAGTAATATCTGCCCGATGGTGTTGTTGATCTTGTGCGCCCCCGTATGATTGAGGTCCTCCCGCTTGAGGAAGATCTCCGTATTGTACCTGTTGCTCAGCCGCCGCGCTAAATATAATGGGGACGGACGGCCTACATAATCCTTCAGCAGGGAATGATATTCTTTCTGAAAGGACGCCTCATGCATGATCTCCAGATAGCGGGTCCTCAGCTCTTCCACATTGGGATAGAGCATCTCCGGTATATAAGCGCCCCCAAACTTTCCGTAGTACCCTTGTTTATCAGGAGCATAATTTGTAGTCATAATAATATTTTTTAGCCGTTGTTCTTCAGGCTGTCAAGGATCGTCCTTATTTTCTTCAGGTCCTTCACCCCGGCGCTTGTCTCAAACTTGCTATTGATATCGATAGAGAACATTTTCCGGGCCACAGGCTCCCTGGCAAATTGCTTCAGCTTCTCCGCATCCCCTGGCTCAATACCACCGCTTAAAAAGAACAGCTTGTCGATGTGGGCGGATTTCAACGTGCTCCAGTTGAACTTTTTTCCCGTCCCCCCATATCCCGCACCTTCCGTATCAAAAAGGAACATATCGCAGGAATCCTGGTAGGGGCGTATCAGCCAATCGATGGGATCATCCTCACCCAGCCGGAATACCTTGATCACCGTGATATAGTTCGATAGCTGCTCGCAAAAACGAGGGGTCTCATCCCCATGCAGCTGCACCATGTCCAATCCATAACTATCCACCTGCTTCATGACATCATCATAAGTGGCATTGACAAAGACGCCTACCTTACCAAGCCGCAGCTTAGCCTTTTTCACCTGTTCGCCCGTCATATGACGGACCACATACCGGGGCGACTTGGGATAGAAGATGAACCCCGCAAAATCCACGCCCATGGCATCTAATTGCTTAACCTGGTCGATCTCGGTCATCCCGCAGACTTTTACTCTCATACAGTGTCCCCCATTGTAACTTTAACCGGTGAATGAATGAGGCAAAAACATATTCGTTAGTTTCCCTTCAGCGCGCTGACAAATTCACCGAAAGCGGCCCCCGGGTCTTTTTCTTTCATGAAATTCTCCCCGATGAGAAATCCGGTGAACCCGGCATTCTTCATATGGAGGATGGTCTCGATCTTACTGATACCACTCTCGGCGATCAGCGTCTTTCCTTTGGGTATCTTCATGCTCAGATCGATGCTACGCTGTATATCCACCGTGAACGTCTTCAGGTCACGGTTGTTCACCCCGACAAGCTCCGTCTCCTCACAGATATGGCCCAGCTCTGCCTCGTTGTGGATCTCTAATAACACCTCCAATCCCAACCCCCTGGCGAATACAGCCAACCGTTTCACCTCTTCCGGTGTCAGACAGGCGGCGATCAGCAGGATCACATCCGCACCGATCGACTTCGCCTCCACGATCTGGTATTCATCGATGATAAAATCCTTCCGCAGGATGGGGATCTCATTGACACGGGCTTTCTGCAGATCCTCGTCGCTGCCCCCAAAAAAAGTCTCGTCGGTCAGCACCGATAAACAGGAGGCGCCGGATGCCGTATACTTCTTCGTCACATCCTCCACATCCACCTGGTCATTGATCACTCCTTTCGAGGGAGACCTTCTTTTAAACTCAGCGATAATCCCTGTCTTACCCGCATCCGTCAAAGCCTTTTTTAAAGACAGCGTTCTCCGGCCATACAAAGGCCTTTCCATAAGCTTTTCCTCCGAAACTTCCTCCCGTCGGCTGGCCACTTCCGTCCGTTTGTGCTGAACTATTTTATCCAGGATATTCATACCTATTGTAGTGCAATTAATTTTTTCAATGAATCATGGGCCCTGCCGCTCTCCAGGCTGTCCACCGCCGCGGCATAGGCCTCGTCGTATTTACTGAAACCGCCCGTGGAATACAATGCCATGGCCGCATTAGCCAGCACCACCGCATTCTGCGCCCAGGTGCCTTCAACCTTCAGTATCCTGGTGAACAGCTTAGCCGCCTCCTCTACAGAATTACCGCCGTAAATATCGGTAGCATTTACCATTCGTTTGCCCAATTCTTCCGGTGTCATGATCTTTTCTCCGAGATGGGTGATCACCTTCGTATCGCCAGTCAGCGAGATCTCATCATAGCCGTCCAGTCCATGGATGATGGTGTAATAGCCTTCCGTTTGCTGCAGCAGGTAGTTATAGATCCTGGCCATTTCCAGGTTATAGACGCCCACCAACTGAAAACGGGGACTGGCAGGGTTCACCATGGGGCCTAACATATTGAAAAACGTGCGGATGCCCAGGTTCTTACGGATGGGTCCCACCGTCTTCAGTGCCGGATGGAACATAGGCGCATGCAGGAAACAGATACCCGCAGTCTCCACCTCCTGCTTCAAACGGGTTTGATCATTCTTGAACTTATATCCCAGCTGCTCCATGACATTGGAAGCGCCGCTGATGCTGGAAGCTCCGTAATTACCATGTTTCGCAACTTTCTGGCCCGTGCCGGCCACGATAAAGCAGGCCAGCGTGGATATATTGAAAGTGTTCTTCCCGTCGCCGCCCGTGCCCACAATGTCGATGGTGTCATGCCCATTCAGGTCCACCCTTACACAAAGGTCCAGTAAAGCATCCCGGAAGCCCTGCAGCTCGTCGATGGTAATACTTCGCATGAGGAACACCGTAATAAAGGCCGTGATCTCACTGTCATTATAGCTGCCCCCGGCTATATTGGTCAGCACTTCCCTGGCCTGTTGCCTGGAAAGGGTCTTGTGCTCGAATAAATATTGTAATATCTTCTTCATATCTATGCTTTCAGCCAGTTTTTCATTATTTGTTCGCCTCTGGGAGTTAATACGCTCTCCGGATGGAACTGCACTCCCTGCACGTCAAGGCTCTTATGCCGTAGCGCCATGATATAGTTGTTCTCATCCCGGGCCGTCACTTCCAGGTCCTTCGGGAAACCTTCCTCGCTGATAACCCAGCTGTGGTATCGGCCTACTTCCAGCTCCCCCGGCAGCCCTTCAAACAATCCTCCCGCCTGTATGATCTTCACAGGTGTAGCCACGCCATGGTACACCGTGCTGAGATTCGTCAGCCTTCCGCCAAAAGCCTCTCCAATGGCCTGGTGTCCCAGGCATACCCCCAGCATTGATTTGCTGGCGGCATATTCCTTTATCAGCGGCAGCAGCAATCCCGCCTCTTCCGGGATGCCGGGACCTGGTGAAAGGATGATCTTGTCATATTCTTTTACTTTTTCCAGGGGGATCTTATCATTGCGATGCACTTCCACTTTCTGATGAAGCAGCTTCTCCACCAGGTGCACCAGATTGTAGGTAAACGAGTCGTAGTTATCAAATACAAGGATCTTCGGCACTGTACTGTGTTTAAATAGTTATTGATGACTAATTTCTTCTGCGAACAAAATGGCCTTTTTCAAAGCGCCCAGCTTATTGTTCACTTCCTGTAATTCGCTTTCCGGCTGACTGGCAGCGACCACGCCCGCACCAGCCTGGTAGGTCATGGTATTGTTCATGCTCAGGAGACTACGGATCATAATGGCATGATTGCAGCTGCCGTCAAAGCCCATAAACCCGATACAACCTCCATAATAGCTGCGGGCCGTAGGCTCAAATTCATCTATCAGCTCCATAGCTTTGAATTTCGGGGCTCCGCTCAGTGTGCCCGCAGGAAAAGTGGTCGCCAGCAGCTCAAAAGGATTATACCCCTCCCTCAGTTTTCCCCGCACTTCGCTGACAAGGTGGATCACATGCGAATAATATTGCACCTGCCTGTAATGCGCCACCATCACCTCATCACAATTCCGGCTAAGGTCATTGCGCGCCAGGTCCACCAGCATGACATGCTCCGCATTCTCTTTTGCATCTTTCAGTAATTTATCCGCCATCAGCTCATCCGTCGCATCATCGCCGCTCCTTTTGAAAGTCCCCGCTATCGGATGTACAACGGCCTCTCCATTCTGCAGGATCAGCTGCGACTCGGGAGAAGAGCCCATCAGCTTATAATCCCCATAATCGAAGAAGAACAGGTACGGCGAAGGGTTGATGCTGCGCAGCGCCCTGTACACATTGAACTCGTCGCCCGTAAAACCCTGCTGGAAGCGACGGCTCAGCACGATCTGGAAAACATCTCCCCTGTGGCAGCTGCGAATGCCTTTTTTTACAATGTCGATATACTCCTCGTCCTTCATATTGGAAGTCTCCGCTCCTTTTATCCTGAAAGGATATACAGGAACGTCCTTGCTCTTGATAAGCGACTCGACAAGGGCGACTTCCGACTCCAGGCCCGCGATCTGGTTCTCACAGATATGTAGCTCGTCCTTGAAATGATTGATGGCGATCACATATTGATAGAGCCGGTAGCGCATCAAAGGTATCCGCGCAGCATCGTTGTGATGATCCAGCTTTATGGTATCGAAGAATTGTACGGCGTCGAAGGTCGTATAGCCAAAAAGTCCCTGTACAGCCCGCACTGCCTTCTCAGTGGCAGGTGCTGTGTCAAAGCGCTGCATGAAATCCCATAAGAGTTTGGGCGTATCCGACAGGTTGGCCAGGAGCTTTTTTTCAGGCGGCTGCCCCGGCAGCTTGAATTCGATGTTCCGGGTATCGGAGATCTCGATGCCGGCAATGGCATTGATACAGATAAAGGAATAACTGTTCTCCGCCACGTGATAGTCCGTGCTTTCCAACAGGATGGTATCCCGGAAGCGGTCCCTCAGCCGCAGGTAGATCCCCACGGGCGTAAAGATGTCCGAAAGCAGTCTGCGACAGTTGGTCTTTATTTCTATTTTCTTCATAATGATTTAATTGTCCAACGATTATACCTCGTCTCGGACCTTAGGTCCTTCGCATCACACAAATAAAAAACCCCGGTATACCGGGGCCCAATATGGTAATACATGTAGTAATAGCATTACTTGCCCCGCTTGGAGTTAGTATGCCACCACCACACTTTATTTATGAATTGTTTTGTCATTGCACGGCAAATATGAGCCAGGGAGTTGAATTCTCCAAATTTTTTTTACCAGGTCACAATACGCCTTTCGTACTGGGCAGATAGTTGCTGAGCGGGTCCCTTTTCACCGCCATCCGTATCGCTTTGGCAAAGGCCTTGAAAATGGCTTCGATCTTATGATGCTCATTCTCTCCCCTGCATTCAATATTCAGGTTGCACTTCGCTGCATCCGAGAAGGATTTGAAAAAATGGAAGAACATCTCCGTCGGCATTTCCCCGATGTGCTCCCTTTTGAATTCCGCATTCCAGACGATCCAGTTCCTGCCCCCGAAGTCGATCAGCACTTTTGCGTCAGCCTCATCCATCGGCAGGGCAAAACCATAACGCTCCATCCCCCTTTTATCCGCCAGCGCCTGGGCAAACGCTTCTCCCAGCGCAATGCCCGTATCCTCTATCGTGTGATGCTCGTCGATGTGCAGATCGCCATTGCTCCGGATGGTAAGGTCCATCTTGCCGTGCCGGGCTATCTGCTCCAGCATGTGATCGAAGAACCCCAGGCCGGTGACAATAGCAGCCTTTCCGCTGCCATCCACGTTCAATTCGATCTTGATCTGCGTCTCATTGGTATTCCGCTCATGGATCACTCTTCTCAGGCCCAGTTTCAGGAACTCATAGATCTTGCTCCAGTCCCTCGTCTCCAGGGCCACTACTTCGTTCAGCGCTTTTGTGCTGTCGCTGACCTCTCCCCCGCCCAGTCCCGGTTCGTTGTTCAGCCAGATGGCCTTGCACCCCAGGTTCTTTGCCAGCTGCACATCCGTGATCCTGTCCCCGATGACGAATGAGTTCTCCAGGTCGTACTCCGGATTGTCGATGTATTTTGTCAGCATGCCTGTACCCGGCTTGCGGGTGGGGACATTGTCCTTCGCAAGGCTCTTGTCGATATATACTTCAGTGAAATGAATGCCTTCGCCTTCCAGGCTTTTCATGACGAATTGCTGCACAGGCCAGAAAGTGTCTTCAGGAAAACTCGCTGATCCCATGCCGTCCTGGTTGGTGACCATCAGGAGCTCGTAGTCCATTTCACGGGCGATACGTCCCATGTATTCGAACATGTAAGGGTAGAATTCCAGCTTGTCGAATGAGTCGATCTGGTAGGTGGGAGGGGCTTCTTTGATCAGCGTGCCGTCACGGTCTATGAACAGGATCCTTTTCATGAATGAAAAAATGAACTTATTGACCTTTTAACATTGTTTAATGAGGGTCAAAGTTTCGGCAAACCTACGCTAAAAGTTTTGGATTTTTGTGGGGTCAAATGGATTAGATATGGCATTCAATGTGAAGATAGATCTGAAAAACATTTATCGTATTTCCTTCAAAGATGTCCAGCAACGGCTCAGCGCTTTCGATACTATCTTAATAGATGGCGGAAAGTTACGCTTAGGGATAAGGATAAGCTTGAATGCACATCCACTAATGCCTGATGTATATAATCTTTCTTTTGGCCCCATTAATAAAGATGGTACCATAGAAGACAAAGCCAGAATAACACATCGAAATGTCGCAAAGGTTTTTTCAACGGTTCTCTTTGAAGGACTGTCTTTTTTACGAAAAAAACCTGATAAACTATTAGGGATCGATGGGTCCAACACTGTCAGAACCTATCTGTACTATCGGTGCATACAAAGCAATTACTACTATCTGAATAATATTTTCAGTATCCGGGGTGTCAACTATTATATTCGTATGTTAAGGGAAACTGAAGATGGGAATTGTGATCTGGATACCGACGATATAATCACACGCGCAAAAGACATTATTGATAATGAAGTCATGCAACATGAAAAACTACACAACTATTTCATTTTCAGTTTAAAATCTGCATAATTAAAATATCTGAAAAAACTCATAAATTTACACATATGACAGCAAAGGAAAAAGATAGCATTCTAAAAAAAGCAGAAGATCATGGTGGCAGGAATATCAATGTCGGAGAATATCCGCCAATTGTTAACCATGACCCCTGGGCAAATGACTCCCTCGCCAAAGTGATCAAAACCAAGGAGCAAGCCGATTTTTTAATGATGCAGCTCGAATGGCAAAGAAACAAAGCTAATAACAGATAATCCTCACCTCGTCTTCGCCCTTACCATCTTCACTTCCACCGCCTTCACCGCACTCGCCTTATTCCCAAAATTATTCCGGATAAATGTCAACACATCCGCAATCTGCTGATCAGACAGCACACTCTCCTGAGCCGGCATCGGATTGTGAAAAGTATCCCCATCGATCTCGATCTGACCGCCAGGCAAACCCTTCAGCACGATCAGCGCCAACTTGGCCTTATCCCCCAGCACCCATTTCGTCCTGGTCAACGGCGGATTCATATTCGATACGCCCCCTCCATCCGCTTGATGGCAAGGCAGGCATGTCGACTCATATACAACCTTACCCCTCGCTATCGAAGCTGCCGCCCCACCTCCTGTGGCAGCAGGTTTCTGCGTCTGCGACATCAATAAAAAGGCCAGCAACGATGCACTGGCCATAATAAACAATCTGTTCATATTATTTCTTGTAGCTGATCTTCCAAAGATTCCCCTTCGAATCATCTGTCACATAGATGGATCCATCAGGACCCTGTGCCAGACCGCAGGGACGATAAGTGGCCCGGCCCGAAGCCGTCTTGTCAGGCCCGCCGGAGAAATTGTCCGCAAAAATCTCCCAATCACCACTGGGCTTACCATTGCTGAACGGTACAAACGCAACAAAATAGCCCTTCTGCGGCTCAGGCGCCCTGTTCCAGGAACCATGGAAAGCTACAAAAGCCCCATTCTTATATTTATCCGGGAACTGGCTGCCTGTATAAAATAAAAGTCCATTGGGAGCAAGGTGACCGGGAAATGCCACTACGGGGTCCTGGGCATCGTCGCCGCCAGTCTTCTTACTATCACCTCCGTATTCAGGCGCCAATATCTTCTTATGCTGGAATTCATCATAATAGATATAAGGCCATCCGCAATTAGATCCCTTATGCAGCTCATACATACATTCGGCAGGCAGCTCGGCGCTTTGTTTGGTGTCATAAAGATCAGGGAAAAGATCATGCAGTTGGTCCCTTCCATGTTGCATCACGAACAAAGTGTTCGTAACCGTATTCCAGTCCAGCCCCACTACGTTGCGGAGCCCGGTGGCATACCGGGTACCCGTGCCATACGTCTGCCCGGATTGATCAGCCTTGAACTGCCAGATACCACCGGCCGAATCCAATATAGGGCATGGCTGCCTGCCGGCCGAACCCTTGGTTCTGTCCTGCAGTTGACATGAATTCGAATAAGCGCCGATATTTACATATAGGTTCCCGTCATTATCCAGGGCGATGGACTTTGACTCATGCTGGTGACGATTGATCAGGCCCGTAACGATCTTCTCAGGATTATCCGGATTGGTGACGTTGAAGTTATCGTCCAGCTTAAACCTGTATACATCTTCGTCGGAAGAAGCATAGAGATAGCCTTTCTTAATGGCAATGCCCGTACCGCCGAAATTCCCGAAACCGGTGACCTGGTCCGGCTTGCCGTCACCATTGGTGTCCTGAAGACGATAGATACCCTTCCCATCTTTCAACCGCGCCAGCTTTACGAAGATCACGCCATTGGGTGCCACGACGATGTGACGGGCCTTTCCCAACCCTTCTGTGACAATGCTGGCCGAAAATCCGGAAGGCAGCTTGATGCTCGTGTCTTTAACAGGTTCGGCGCCTGTCGCCGGCGCCGGCGCTTTATCGGAATTCCCGGCACATGCGAAAAGTCCCATCATGCACAACCCCATGGCAAGGTGCAGGGCTTTGTGAGGAATTGTTGCTAATTTTTTAGTTGGCTGGTTCATGGAATGACACTATTGAATAATGAATGTAATTTACACGAATGCATCGAGCGCACAATCACTAATTTTTACCTTAGATTGTTTGATATTGGCCTAACGCTTCCAGCAGCTTCCGGTTCTCCGGCTCCGTGCCGACAGTGATCCTCAGACAGCCTTCGCATAGCTCCACTTTACTGCGATCGCGAACCACGATTCCCTGGTCTAACAGGTAATGATAAACGGCTCTTGCATCGGCAACCTTCACCAGGAGGAAATTGGCATCGCTGGGATAGATCTTCCTCACCAGGGGAAGCTCAGCCAGCTGACGGTGCATTTGCTCCCGCATGCTTACCAATAGCCTTATCATCTCATTTACCTGCCCAGTCTCTTCCAATGCCTTCAACGCCAGCTCCTGGGTCGCCTGGTTGATATTATAGGGAGGCTTCACCTTATTATAGACATCGATAATGGCTTCACTAGCAAAAGCCATACCCAGGCGAAGACCCGCCAGCCCCCACGCCTTGCTCATCGTCTGTAATACGACCAGGTTCGGGTAATCCGGTAACTCCTGAATAAAGCTGCGATGGCGGGAAAAATTGATATACGCCTCATCTACGACCACCAGCCCGGGGAAATTGTTCAGGACAGTCTCTATATCCTGCCGGTCCATGGAATTGGCTGTTGGGTTATTCGGACTGCAGATCCAGATGATCTTTGTATTTTCATCCACCAGGTTCTCCAGGTGCACAAGGTCCAGCTGAAAATCATCCAGCAGCCTTGCCTTTCGGACGGCTATGTCATTGATATGGGCACTGACCTCATACATGCCATAGGTGGGCGGATTGATAATGATATTGTCTTTGCCCGGTACGCAAAAAGCCCGGTAAAGGACGTCGATGCATTCATCGCTGCCATTGCCCAGGAAAATGTGCTTCGGATCTACCCCCTTGACTTTGCTGAGCGCTTCCTTCAATTTCCATTGCAGCGGATCCGGATAGCGGTTATACCACCGGGTAAGCGGTGATCCCAGGCTATTTTCGTTGGCGTCCAGGAAGACCTGCGCCTCCCCTTTGAATTCATCCCTGGCTGAGGAGTATGGCACCAGCTGACGGATGTTGTCCCTTAATAATTTGTCCAGTTCAAACATGCTATATGATTTTAAGACATCCTTACCCTAACGGCATTGGCATGCGCCTGCAGGCCCTCGGCCTCGGCCATCTGTATGACAGCCGGGCCGAGACCACGAATACCTTCCAGCGTAAGTTGTTGAAATGTGATCTTTTTTACAAAGCTGTCCAGGCTTACACCACTATAAGCCCTGGCATAGCCGTTGGTGGGCAGCACATGGTTGGTGCCACTGGCATAATCCCCCGCGCTTTCAGGGGAGAAATGCCCGATGAAGACGGACCCGGCGTTGACCACCTTTTCAGCCAGCCCGGCGGCATTGTCGCAGGCAAGGATCAAATGCTCGGGTGCATATTCATTCAGGATCTCCATGGCCTGTTTCGCATCCCTCGTGATAAAAGCCCTGCTGGATACCAAAGCTTTCGTGGCCGTTTCGGCACGGGGCAGCAGGGTCAGCTGCTGCTGCACGGCTTCCAATACCTGCTCAGCCACCTGGCGGGAAGGGCAGGCCAGCACCACCTGGCTGTCCGGACCGTGCTCAGCCTGTGACAGGAGATCGGCAGCCACGTAGGCGGGATGAGCGCTGCCATCGGCATAGACAGCTACTTCGCTGGGACCCGCCGGCATATCAATGGCAATACCATCCTGTTGGATCAGCTGCTTGGCACAGGTGACATATTGGTTGCCGGGCCCAAAGATCTTATATACGGCCGGGATCGTCTCCGTACCATAGGCCATAGCTGCAATTGCCTGCACGCCCCCGGCTTTATAGATCTTCGTCACTCCTACCAGCTTCGCGGCATACAGGATGGCAGGGTGCAACCGACCTTGCAGGTCAGGAGGCGAGCACAATACGATCTCCCGGCACCCGGCCAGCTTTGCAGGTATGCCCAGCATCAGCAAAGTAGAGAACAGCGGCGCAGTCCCGCCAGGTATATACAGCCCTACTTTTTCAATTGCCACCGACTTCCGCCAGCATTGTACGCCGGGCATGGTCTCAATGGCCTCCACCGGCTGCCGCTGGATATTGTGAAAGGTCTGGATATGCCGCAGTGCCTGCCGGATAGCCAGCTGCAGGCCCTCTCCCACCTCCGCTACCGCGGCATCTATCTCTTCAATGCTGACCTCCAGATGCTCCGGAGCTACCTTGTCGAACTGCAGGGAGAACTTCTTCACGGCGGCATCTCCGCCCTGCCTCACGGCAGAAAGGATATCGGCTACCTTTTGTTCCAATGCCTTCGTATCCAGCACAGGGCGCGACAGCCATTCCCGCCGTTGGGCCGGAGAAAGCGTATCATACGAACTAATGTCAATCAATTGCATATCGTTGTATTAAATGATCATCTTCTCAATAGGAACCACCAGGATACCCTGGGCGCCCGCATCCTTCAGCCGCTCGATGATATCCCAGAAATCATTTTCATTCAGCACACTGTGCACACTGCTCCACCCTGCTTCAGCCAGCGGCAGAACAGTCGGGCTCTTCATGCCCGGCAGCAGCGCAATGATATCCTTCAGCTTGTCATTGGGTGCGTTCAACAGGATGTACTTCGTATTCCTTGCCTTCTTCACTGCACGTATCCGGAATAGGAACTTATCCAGGATCGACTGTTGTTCGGTATTCAGGTTCTTATTCCTGACGAGCACTGCCTGGGATTGCAGGACAGTCTCCACCTCCTTCAAACCGTTCATGAAAAGCGTGCTGCCGCTGCTGACGAGGTCGACGATCGCATTAGCCAGCCCAATCCCCGGCGCGATCTCGACAGAGCCGCTGATCTCGTGTATATCGGCCTCCACTTTGTTCTTCGCCAGGAACTGCCGCACAAGCGTCGGATAGGTCGTGGCGATCCTTTTGCCCTGGAGATAACTGACATCCGTATAGTGTTCTCCTCTGCCCACAGCCACCGACAGGCGGCATTTGCCAAAGCCCAGGTGCTCCACAATGTCCACTTGCTTACAATTCTCATACAGCACATTCTCTCCTACGATGCCAATGTCCGCAACCGCATCCTCCACGTACTGGGGAATATCGTCGTCCCGTAGAAAATAGATCTCCATGGGGAAATTGTCCGATTCTGTCTTGAGCTTGTTGACTCCGTTCTTCAGGTCGATGCCGCAGTCCTTCAGGAGCTTGACGGAATCATCGTAGAGACGTCCCGATTTCTGAATGGCGATTTTTAGCCTCATGCCAATATTTGGTTAAAAAATTAGGGGCTCACCTTCCGGTAAGCCCCTTTAATTAGTTGTTTTATATAGTACAAAACATCACCGGCCTACCCCTGTGGTAAAGAAAAATGATGGTGGTGATGATGTATGGTCATTTTCATTGTTTCACATCTTCGGTTTCCTGTCGAATTTAACCTTCGACGTGAAACCATTTATGACTGCCTTCGGCAGAAGACCTTCGGTCTTTAGGAGCCCCAAAATTAAAGGCCAAAAGCCAATGTCCAAAATTTTATTTTGTCTTACTAATAGAAATATCCCCTTAAGTGGTATCATGCACACACCTCACATCACAGGAAAGGGGGCTTCCACCGATGGATTTTATGGCTATTTTGGCGCCACGATCGCACTTATCCTACGCTGACAACCCCTATTTTTTAAGAGACCACCTAAACCCAAACACTCCCATGAAACCAGCATTACTATTGCTGATCCTGGCAATGACAGGATCGTTTGCACATGCCCAAACCAATATTAGCCCTTCCACTACAGAGTTGACCAACTTGCTGAAAGGCAATTACAGCCCATCGACGTATGGCATCTCTGCGTCGGTGAACCTTCCCGACTCCGTTTCAGCGGGCCTGCTCAGCCATATCTCGACGGACTCGCTGAAAAGCAACCTGGTAGCCCTACGGAGCTTCCAGAACAGGAACTCAGGATCGACTACCACGTCCACTACCCGTGGCATCGGGGCGGCGCGCCAGTGGGCATACACTAAATTCCTGCAATACGGTGCAGCCAATGGCGGCAGGCTTAAAGCCGGCTTTTTACAATTCACCCAGTCTATGTGCGCCGTATCCGCACATAAGAATGTCATCGCCGTATTGCCCGGCAACCAGACGGCAGATAAATCCATCATCCTGATCGAAGCACACCTTGACAGCCGTTGCGAGGGTCTATGCGACATCAGCTGCAATGCCTTCGGTGCTGACGATGACGCCTCTGGTGTGGCATTGGTAATGGAGCTGGCGAGAGTATTGAGCCGGTACACTTTTAAGAATACCATCGTATTCTCACTCAACACTGGCGAAGAGCAGGGATTATATGGGTCCACCGCGTTCGCCACTTATTTAAAGAACAATAGCATACCCGTCAAGGCGGTTAGCAACAACGACCTGTCGGGCAATGTTTTTTGCGGCCATACCTCCTCAGCCCCCAGCTGCCCGGCTTTTGGCAATATCGACAGCATCGGGCTCCGGATCTTTTCATTAGGGGGCTTTAACTCTCCGCATAAACAATGGGCCCGCTACATCAAGCTGGAATACAAGGAGCAACTGGCCAGCTTCGTCAACGTGTTTACTGACATCCGTATCATGACGCCGGAAGACCGCACCGGAAGAGGCGGCGATCATCAGCCATTCAGCGCAAGAGGATATACTGCGGCACGGCTGGTAGAGGCCAACGAGAATGGAAATGCCGGCTCGGGCTCCCCCAGCTACGTGGACAGGCAACACTCCACCAGGGATGTCCTGGGCGTCGATACAGACGGTGACGGAGTGGAAGATACACTGTATATAGATCTTAATTACCTGGCCAGGAATGCCCTCGTCAACGGTAACGCCCTGGCAATGGCAGCCCTCTCCACATCCACACCAACGGCAACCGTTGCGATCATCAGGTCCAATCAGCTAAGGGTGCGCCTCAATGGCGCATATCCGGCATTCCGGGTAGCTGTAAGGTCGTCTACCAATGACTGGGACAGCGTATACACCGTCACGGGGACATCCTCCATAACTACTTCCGACACGATTACGGTTCCCTATGGCAGCGCCACGAACTTTTTCGTCAGCGTCGCCGGAGTGGACGCCAACGGCCTGGAAAGCTTCTTCGGAGCCGAAACCTCCCTGACGACAGGGACAGTAACCGCTGGTACAGCAAAAGGAATTGCCACCACTGCGTCAACACCATTGGCTACACCATCTCCGTATGATGGCATCCAGCTGTTGCAGAATAGCCCCAACCCCTTCGATGAGGCAACGATGATCACGGTTGTGTCTTCAACAGATGAATACAACGGCCGTGCCTGGATCAATATCTACGCGCTCGACGGACGGGTGGTACAGCGGATCAGACTGCCGTTAAAGAAAGGTGTAAATGAAGTGATGTATAGCCATGGCTATGCCATAAAAGGTACTTATATCTGCTCGTTGCTCATCGACGGCCTGCCCGTGCAAAGCCGGAAAATGATCTTTAGATAAAAGAGGATAGTGCGATCAATTTACTCCCAGCTTTCTGCGTAGCCCGGCTGCCTTATCCGCACCGGGCGCGCTGGCTGGGATCTTATCCAGCCACTCTTTGGCCGCCGCATTATTCTTCTGCTGCGCATAGCTGACCGCTATATAAAAAGCCGCCTCGTATCTGAAAAGGCTGACCCCGGTAAATACTTTCGTCAGGTCCTGTCGCGCCTGCTCCAGGCCACCCGTATGCAACAACGCCACTCCCTTATAAAACAATGCCGTTTGATTGGTGCTGTCCTTCTGAAACGCCTGATCCAGCAACGGCAACGCCTTGGCAAAATCCCCCCCATTGAAATAGGACGAAGCCTGCTCCATCAATGAGTCGCTGCCCTCCCCCCGCTCAGTCGTCCCCACCATTTGCGTCTTCCCGTAAGTATTCAGGTAATCGGAAGGCCATAGCATTACCACGGCAAAAAGGATAGCAGCCGCAGCAGCCAGGGCCACCACATATTTACGGAAAGAGCGTATGGGCACCACCGTTGCCCCGGCCCCTCCAAAATATTTTCCCCGCATACCCTTCAGCGTTTGTTGCAATGCCGTCGCGACTTCATCAGCAGGTAGCCGCTGCTCCAGCGTTCCCTTCAGCTGCCGGTAAAGTTCGAGGCGTTCCGCCAGGGAGGCATCAGCCCGCAGGTCCTCCTCCATTTTTTGCTTTTCTTCCCAAGACAGCTCGCCCTCTGCATAGCGGACGATATCTTCGTTGGTATAGGTCGCCATAATAAGATATTTACATTTTCAGACCACCCGTATTTCAGCCACATAGGACATCAACGTCGCCATACACTCCGACTTCTTCTTACGGAGATAACCATAAGTGACGCCCAATGCCTCTGCGATCTTCTCCTGCCTTTCTCCCGTCAGGCTCAGCCGGAGTATCTCTCTGCATTTCTCACCCAGCCGCTGGAATTGCTGAAAAAATAGCCGGGCCTTCTCCTCTTCCATGCCAACCCGTTCAGCGGCGGCAAAAACATCCTCTCCATGATCAGATAAATCGTCGGAGGATTTTGTTACCGGCCTCAGGCCCCTTTTCTTTATTTCATTTAGCCATTTCCGCTTGCATACCAATAATAAGAAAGGCTGAAAAGGACAAGTGAGCTCCAAACCCTTATATTTTACCTGGTTGTATATATCAACCAGCGATTCCTGGAAAATGTCCGCAGCGTCTTCCTCAGAACCGCTGTTTTGGACGATCCAGATCCGGACACCAGGGGAAAAAAGTCGGTAAATTTCTTCAACTAATTGATTATCATTATTTAACAAGCCTTCAAGGTAACGTTGGTCAGGATGGATGGCCACGAGGTTTTTGGCGAATATCGAAAAAAAACGGAAAAAAGGGGTAACAAAGGCAGGGTATCGCTGATATACCTCAAACAAAACACGGTTAATATGAAAAAGTCATCCCTACACTCCCTGGCATTGATCGCCGCTACAGCCATCAGCATGATCGCTTGCAAAAAGAGCGACCAGCCCGCCCCGCAGCAGAATAGCAATGCTGACGGACAGGCAATGGCTACATTCATGAAAGAACATGGCCCCGTATTCGAGAGCTTTACGGTTGATGCCGCTGCCGGCGGTGTCCTCACTTCGTCTACAGGTACTACTTACACGATACCCGGCGGCGCTTTCCAGACAAAAGCCGGCGCTTCAGTGACAGGCACAGTCACCGTCAGCGTGAAAGAGATCAATTCAGTAGCCGACATGATCCTGAGCAACAAGCCTACCCTTACCCGGGACGGTAAATTACTGCAGTCCTATGGTGAGTTCTTTGTCAAGGCCGTTCAGGGTAATAACGACCTGCAGCTGAAAAAGGACAGTGGGATAAAAGTTGCCGTCAGGGCCAAGCCAAATGGCCAGGAAATACCCATGTGGAGCGGTGACTCCAGCATCACAACCACCCTCAGCGGATATGACTACCTGAATGTGGCCGTCACCCTCTCCATTCAGATGTCCGTGAACAAAGGTGTGGTTTGGGATCAGCTGACTACCCATGGTTACGCCTTCTTCAATGGTGCCAATGGTACCCTGAACTTTACCCTCGACAGCCTGGTTCAATGGCGGAATTGCGACCAGATCATCAGCAACCCTTCGGATCCCAAGACCACGGTACTGGGTTATTTCAGCAGCCATTACAATGCCGCAACGCAACAGAGCTACCAGGGCGACCAGCCGACGATCCTGTTCTTCAAGCCTCACAACCAGAATACAGTGATCAGGCTGTACGACATCATCCTCAATGCGCCCGTAGGCTACCAGGGTTTCTACAGCTACCAGAACTCCATGCCCATCGGAATGCAGGGTACCTTCCTGGCCATGAGCAATGTCAACGGGAAGTTCTATGCCGATATGAAAGATGTGACGATAGCAGCCCCCGCCGGCAGCAACAATTACACCACCTTCACTTTCGACCCCCAGGAAGTATCGGAAAGCACCATGGCAAGCATGATCTTGTCGATGAATACTAAATAAACACAGACTGGTATACATATAGAGCTCATACAATGTATGAGCTCTATTTTCGTTAAATTCATTTATATGCTGAAACCCATTCTTGTCATATCGCTCCTCCTGGCAACCTCCTCCCTCAGGGCCCAGGATTCCATCCCTCCGGAGATCCGGGTAGAAGAAGCAGGTGACAGCATCCATTTCACGGCCAGCCTTCGCCCCCTGCGACAGATCGCCGGCGCCCCCGCCGCCTTCTACACCTATTTCTGGGAACTGGGCGACGGTCGTTTCAGCTTTGACAAAGACCCCCTTTACGCCTATCGGGACACAGGCGTCTACCAGGTACGGCTCTATGCCACCAATAACTATGACGATGGCAAAGCGCCACCGACCCGTCCCAGGCCGGTGAAAGTAAGAAAGAAGGCCGGCAGCAATGTCTGGGCCTCGCATTTCTTCCATGGCAATGGCAACATCGAAATGAAGATCAACAGGAACCCACGACCAGGAGAAGATTTTGTTGCGGTGGTGGGTTATCGCAACCAGCAGAAAGATAGCGGCTCAGGCACCATCATCCTGTTCTATAACGAACGGCAGTTCGGACAAAAAGGATTCGACCTGGCGGATAAAAGATATTACAATAAGGAAGACAGCTCAAACCTCAACACGCTGATGGCAAGGCTGTCCAACCCCGCCGGCGCCTGGTTCGCACTGGACAAAAAAAATCCTTTTATCCACGAAGCTTTCAAACCTTCAGGTCCCGAGATCACCTACGATGAGGCCCCGAACTATGCCGGCGAAGCTCATTCCATGTTGCAGCTGCTTCAGAAAGAATACACAGAAAATACTGTCCTGCATTATCCCGCAATATCCAACGGGGAGGAAAAATTCGTTTTCATGGACCTCAATACCCTCCCTACCATGATCCAGGATACCAACGCAACAGTGGCGCTGACTGCGATGATGGTGCCCGACGATCCCGCCTTTCCGCCGGAGGTTCACCGGCTGGAAGTGGCCGTGGTAGCATCTCATGATCCCAATTATATGCAGATCAAGCCCAGGCGGATCAACTATCGCTTCATGGGAAAGAAAAAGGAGCTGACCTACACCGTTCACTTCCAGAACACCGGCAAAGGCCCCGCGAAAAAAGTATCCATCGGCATCGCCATACCCCGCCAGCTCAATAGCAGCAGCGTACAGCTGAAGACCATGAGCCCCGTCTGCCTCTGGTGCGACTCAGCGTACCACCGCCAAAGCTGTATCGATACCGTTCGCACGGGAGATAGCCTTTATTTCACCTTCAACAATATTTATTTGCCGGGTCTTCAGCAGGAAGGGGTCACAGACAAAGATTCTACCAAAGGGTTTGTGGAATATTCCATACGGTTCAAAAAGAAACCGAAAAAAATACCTTTCAGCACCCGGGCGGCCATTGTCTTCGATAAGAACGAACCGGTGATAACGAACAGGAGCACCGCAAAATTCATCAAAGGGATCTCGCCCGGCATCATGGGAGGCTATGTATACGCACCTTCCAACGGTAATTATTCCACTAATGGCTCATTAAAGATAGGATACGTCCTGGCGCCTTTCTCGCCTTCACGTCCTTATTTCCAGATCGAAGCTTTCGCAGGTCTCCTGCAGCAGGACAATGGTACCACAGGGATCACGAGAACACAACGGGATACAGCCCTCGGTGCGCTGAAATTCCTCATCGTTGGACGAGAGACCACCACGACAGTGAAAAAGAATAGTTTCGAAGTGACACCCTTACATTACCGGTATAACATTGGCAACTGGTTAGGCATTGGTCTGGGCGCACAGGTAATGGTAAATATATCGCAGCAGACCACGACGGAAAATAAAGTGTACCTGGCCACCGCCCAGCTGCCCCTGGTCCTTGACAGCGTAGTCGTCACCGTTCAAAGGTCGAAGACCCAATGGCTGCATACCTGGAATGCGGCCCCCTTTGCCGATCTGCAGGTGGGCCGTGTAAAGACAGGACCGGTAATAGGATTGCGTTATCTTCGTCTGCTGAAAGGAGATGTCTCCAATCGCTTTTTCCTCTATGCGGGTATTAAGTTGTAAACATTATCCCCTTGTAAAAAGAGCAGCAGTATTGTTGTTCTGTTGCCTGCTGCTCCTTTCCAATCGACCGTTGCCACCCACACTTGAACAGCAGCTAAAACAATTGCGGGAAAAAGACGACCTGACGGGATGGCTATACCTGCAGATCCAATGGGTAGCCAAGGTCCCTGTCAGCCGTGCAGGCATATTGCAGCAGGCAGTGAGCGAAGCCTGGCGCCTACCCTCCTCCAATGAAGAGATCCAGGCATGGCAGGACCTGCTCATCAATGAAGGATATGCATTACTGATGAGTGGCGACATCGTCCGCTCCACCGATAGCTATACCGCAGCCTTTCAATGGGCGAGACAGCATATCGAGCTTGCGGATGACAGCATAGTGCTGGAAAATATCCTGAAGCCACTGGGCAACAACTACACCAGGCTGGGTGACTATGAGCAGGCGCTGTTCATCCACCGGAAAGCCCTGGCCATCGCAAATGCCCTGGGAGACCCTTCGGCGCTGGCCAGTACCTGCAGCAATCTGGCCAACGCCGTCAGCAATATGGGGCGGGCCGCCGAAGCATTGGATTACTGCCGCCAGGGGCTGGGAGTGGCCAGGGGACCTTCACCCCTTCGCGGGCTGCTGCTGTCAGAACAGGCGGATGCACTTGTCAAATTAGATCAGCCGGCTGCAGCCAGGGAAAGCATACAGAAGAGCATTGCTTTGCTGGAAAGCTCGACTACTCCGGAGAGCAGCTATTGGCTGCTCACTGCCTACCAGCAAGCAGGGGACATCTACCTGCGGGAACCAAAAAGAGCCCTGGCATACTATCAAAAGGCACTCACGCTGGAGCAGCGACTGTCCAGGGAGCAAGGCCCTCTCCACCGGCGGCAGAAAGCCAAGCTCTTTCAGCGCATAGGCAGCCTGTACGCCAATACGGACCGGCCCGCCCTTGCTGCACACTGGCTGGATCGATGTCTCTCAGTCCTCGTCCCGGACAAGTCCCTGGATTCCCTTAGGGAAAAAGACCTTTACGCAGAAAATACATTGATGGACCTGCTGTTTACAGCTGCCGGACTTGCGGGTGCCCAGGGCAGCACGGATAGATCCCTTCGCCTTTATAAGCTCTGCTTCACTGTCGGGAATAATCTGCGCCGCGAACTGATCACCGGGAACTCCAGAGAGCGTTCCGTTTCGGATATCCATTTACAGTATGAGGAAGCTATTCGCACCGCCTGGGCGGCCTGGGAAAGTACCAGCCAGCCTGCCTATCGCCAGGCAATGCTGGAATTTATGGAAGCCAGCAAGGCCAGTCTCCTGCTGGATGAAGTGCTGCAGCAACAACAGCTGTCCCGGTCCTCCGGCGCTTCGGACAGCCTGGGCGACAGGATCCGCCTGTTGGAGAAAGCTATCATTTATTATAAGAAAGAAGCATTGCAGCAGACGGGCCAGTCAGATAGCCTCAGCCAGGCAATGGCCGCCCACCAAAAGCAGGTAGAGTGGGATCTTGCCCGGCTGCGAAAAAAGATGAGCGACCCTGCCCCCGCAACATTGCCTCAAAACAGGGGCGGCACACGCAACTATCCCTACCAGCTGACCAGAAGCTTCTTTGCCGGGACAGCCGCTTTATATGTCGTGGAATGCGATCAGAAAGGAATACGCTTTGCCGACAGGATCATCATGTCTGAAGGATGGCAGGATAGCATCCGGGCATTCATCCATACCTGGTTTGAAAAAGGCGCCGGCAACATGATCAACAGGCCACAGGATTATTACCGGCAGGCTTACAAACTATACAGGCAATTGTTCGGCGCCCACCCGCTGCAGACAGGAAGGGAGTATATTATGTTGCCTGACGGCCCCCTGAATCTCCTGCCCATGGACGCACTGGTCACTGTGCCCGCCTGCCCTCCCTCGCCTTCCGACTGGCTCTTCGTGATCCGGCAGTCTTCCATCTCTTATGCCTGGTCCCTGCGCACCCTGGAAGAGCAAATGTCATCCCCGGGAAATAGTACGGGGTTTTCCGGCTTCTTCCTTACGAACGCCCGTCAGCTGCCCCGGTTGAACAGCGTTGCGTCAGAAGAAAAAAGCATTGCCTCTATCATTGACGACGGGACATGGTACAATGACGAAAAGGCTACCACAGCTGCTTTCCGTCAAGCTTTGCAGACGTCCGCCGTCGTGCACATCAGCTCCCACGCTTTTTCCGGCAAGGATACAGCGCAGATGCCCCATATCGAATTATACGATCAGCCTTTTTATTTATTCGAGCTGAAGGACCTCCCCCAACATCCTTCCCTGGTGGTGCTGAGCGCCTGCCGTACGGGAGACGGAAGACTGGTGACGGGAGAAGGGGTCCAAAGCCTGGGCCGTGCCTTTATTGCAGAAGGGACAAATGCCGTGGTGGCTGGATGGTGGAATGTCAACGATGTCACCACCGCACAGCTTATGCAGGATTTCTACCGGGGATGGACGCCTGATAAACGGACAAACATCGCATCCGCCCTGCGTCGGTCCAAGCTCAGCTGGCTGTACGACCCACAGGTCTCCTATCAACATAAACTGCCCTATTACTGGGCTGGCCTGAACTATGCAGGCAGCCCCGAGCCATTGAAAAATACGGTGATCCCTAAGAGTCCTGTAGCGCTGTGGTGGGTACTGGCCATCCTGGCGGCGGTGGCAGGCTTATCTTTCGCCCTTCTGCGATTCCGGAGATAGCTGCCGGCATACGCAGCTGGCTATGTACTGCCGGATGTTCAACTTAATTTCTTTCCGATGATGAGCATACATTCCCGTAAAAGGTCGCCGATATAAGCCTGGTCCCTGTTCACTTCAAGGGCAAGCTCTTCCCTTTGACGGCCGTTGATAAACAGCTCTCTGAATACCCATCGATGCTCGGGTGAAGCAGATTCCAGTAGAGATAGATAATAAGTCCTCATTTCTCCTGTCCCCGACCCCGACAACACATTTCCTGTCTCCTGCCCGCGGTGCTCCAGGATAATTTTCCTGGCCTCGACCTGCAGCCAGCAATAAACGCTGAGACTGGATTCAAAAGCCGTCTCCAGCCGGGAGGCTAAACGGGAAAATATATTCACCAGCAGGTTCTCCGCCTCTGTCCGTGAAGGTACGAACTGCCGTATGTAGCTGAAGAGCATTCCCCCATATCGGTTGTACAAAAGTTCCGCAGCAGGCTTGCCGCCGGAAAACAATTCATCTCGCAGGATATCTTTCGTGATTGCTTTCTCCAAAATAATGGACTTTTCTCGGCAGTTATTTTAAAGGGGCATTTCAGAACGAACCTCCGGTTCGTTGTCCGGACATTCCAGATATAAAAATATATACTATTATTTAAACTCCATGATTTCAGCAGTTTTTTTTCAGCCCGGCGAAGCTACACCCATATATTTAGTACCAACACACCCCCCAGCCCCACCAACGCCACGATCGTCTCCATCAGGCTCCAGCTGCGGATAGTGTCCCTGATAGACAGGTTGAAATACTCTTTAAAAAGCCAGAATCCCCCGTCATTGACATGAGAGAACATAAGGCTTCCTGCCCCTACGGACAGCACCATGAGGTTGGGATTCACATGAGAGGCTTTCATAAGAGGCAAAATGATGCCCGCCGCCGTCAGCCCCGCCACGGTGGCCGAACCCAGGCATACCCGTATTATCGCCGCTATGAGCCATCCCAGCACCAGGGGATGAACAGGCCATTGCTCCAGCACAAGGGCAATTTCACGGCTGACGCCGCTGTCGAGGAACACCTCTTTTAAGGCCCCGGCGCCCGCGATGATCAGCAGGATCATGGCAATATCCTTCGCCGCCTCTTCATAGATGCGCATAATGGCTTTCATGCTCCTGCCGGTGCGGATGCCCAATGTATACGTGGCAACGCCAATGGCTATCAGTAAGATGATGGAAGGATCTCCCAGGAAATGTACCAGGTCCTTCCAAAGGCCCGTCCCCGGCAGGATCAGGGGTAACAACGTGGTCAGCATCAGCAGGATCACCGGCAGCAGGGACGTCAGCAGGCTATTGGCCATACCCGGCAGCTGATCCTCCGGCCTGCTGGGCGCCACCAGCCCTTCCAGCGGGGAAGAGACCATCTTTTTAAGCGTTCGGGAAAAAAGCGGACCGGCAACGATGACGGCAGGGATGGCAATGGTGATCCCATACAACAGCGTCTTGCCCATCTCCGCATGAAATTGCCCCACTAAAGAAGCAGGCGCGGGATGAGGAGGGAGGAACCCGTGCGTCACTGAAAGAGAGGCGAGCATGGGCAGACCGATATAAACGGCCGGTAGCTTGTACTTGTACACCACAGAAAAGATCAACGGCACCATCAGCACAAAGCCTACGTTGTAGAAGAGAGGAATGCCGATGATAAAGCCCGTGACCATCAGGGCCCACTGGATATATTTCTCCCCAAAAAGATTCATCATCACCGTTGCGATCCGCTGTGCAGCGCCGCTCTCCGCCACCAGCTTGCCCAGCATGGCGCCCAGCACAATGACGATGGAAAGTTGGCCCAACGTATCCCCTATCCCTTTGTAGACGGAAGAGGTGATGGTATTCAACGGTATGCCCAACAGCAGGCCCGTCGTCAACGATACGATGAGAAAAGCCAGGAAAGCATTCAGCTTTCCCCAGGTGATCAGGACAATTAGCAGCAGTATACCTGTAAGAACGATGAAAATATGCATAGTATGATTTACAATGGTCTTAATGAGAATCCCTGCTGACTTCCGAACCGGAGCCGCCGACAAGAAAGTCCAGGTCCGCCCCTTTGTCGGCCTGCTGGACATGTTGAATATAAAGATTGATATACCCCCGTCCCGTACGGGGCAGCTGGGGACGTTGCCATTGCTGTCTCCTTTTTTCCAGCTCCGTCGCAGGCACATCCAGGTGTAGCCGCCTGCCGGCGACATCCAGCTCGATCCAGTCGCCATTCTCCACCAATCCCAGCACACCACCGATGGCGGCCTCCGGCGAAACATGCAGCACCACCGTCCCATACGCTGTGCCGCTCATCCGGCCATCGGAGATCCGCACCATATCCGTCACCCCCTTTTCCAATAATTTTTTGGGCAAGGTCATATTCCCTACTTCCGGCATCCCGGGATATCCTACAGGCCCTACATTCTTAAGGACCATGATACAGGTCTCATCGATGTCAAGCCCCGGATCGTCCACCCGGGCATGATAGTCTTCAATGTTCTCGAACACAACGGCCCTGCCCCTGTGCTGCATAAGGGATGGGGTAGCCGCCGATGGCTTGATGACAGCGCCGTTCTCGCAAAGATTACCCTTCAGCACCGCTGTACCGGCTTCGGGGATCAGCGGCTGATCATATGCTGCGATCACCTCCCTGTTGTAACATCCACTGATCTTCGCTATATTTTCCCGGTGTCCCCTGCCTGTCACCGTGATGGCATCCATATCCAGAAGCCCCCTCAGCTCCGCCAGTATCGCCGGCAGTCCGCCTGCATAATAAAAATCTTCCATGAGGAATTTACCCGAAGGCATCAGGTTCAGCAACAACGGTATATGGCTTCCCAGGCGATCGAAGTCCGACAGGTCCAGCGGCACTCCGATACGACCGGCAATGGCAGTCAGATGAATGATGAAATTGGTGCTGCCGCCCACCGCCGCATTTACTTTAATGGCATTTTCAAAAGCAGGACGCGTAAGGATCTTAGACAACCGCAGGTCCTCTTTCACCATTTCCACGATCCTTCTTCCACTCCGGTGGGCCAGCACTTTTTTCCTGGCATCGACAGCAGGTATCGCCGCTGCGCCGGGCAAGGTAAGTCCCAGTGATTCCACCATGCAGGCCATTGTGCTGGCCGTCCCCATGGTCATGCAATGACCGGCGCTGCGAGACATACAGCTTTCTGCCAAAATGTAATCCTCATCCGACATGCTGCCCGTTTTCCGGTCGTCCGCGAACTTCCAGACATGCGTGCCGGATCCAATGTCCTTGCCCTGGAATTTTCCATTCAGCATCGGACCTCCCGGAACCACGATCGTAGGCAGGTCCACACTTGCTGCCCCCATCAGCGTGGAAGGCGTGGTCTTATCACATCCGGTCAGCAACACCACCCCGTCCAGCGGATTGCCCCGGATAGATTCTTCCGCATCCATGCTGGCCAGGTTCCGGAAAAGCATGGCCGTAGGTTTAAGCAAGGTCTCTCCCAGCGACATAACGGGAAATTCGACAGGAAATCCACCCGCTTCATAAACGCCCCTTTTCACCACCTCCGCAATATCCCGCAGGTGCGCATTGCAGGGAGTAAGCTCTGACCATGTATTGCAGATACCGATCACAGGCCTGCCATCGAACAGGTCCTCCGGAAATCCCTGGTTCTTCATCCAGCTGCGATAAATGAAACCCATTTTATCCGTCTTGCCAAACCAGTCTCTGCTGCGGAACGCCGTCATAAATATGCTAATTTTTTATAGGTTTGTAAACTACGCCATCCTTTTCAAACTGCATTATCTTCCCATCCGGATCCAGGGAAAATTGTATCCATTCCCTGTCCCACCAGAAATAATCGTAATATCCGACAAATGTGTCATTATTCCAGTGCTGCAGCCGGAGTCGTACATTATTGGGGAATTCCACCCGCAACGAATCGCCATCCGCAATGACATGCGCATCACCGTATACCTCATTTGTATAATTGCCCGCATAGGCGGACGGCGACAAGGATGGTTTTGTACCTTTCTGCCGGCGGGTATCTTTCTCCCTATCCTTTTGACGCCCCTCATCTTTGATCTTTTTATACATGGCATAGCACTCGGCGCTCCAGTCCCGGCTGTTGTCCGAGAATCCCCAGAGATCCATCGCCTTGTACATGAGGGCATGCCTCACCTCTGAATGATCCAGGTTGCCGAAAATATAGATCCCGAAATGCTCTGAAGGCAGCAGGCCGGCAATGGCTACCGCCCCATCCAGGCTGCCCGTATGGAATTGCACCATCCTCCCCCGGTAATCTTCCTGGAACCAGCCCAATCCATATGTCATCCATGAAGAATGCGTCAGCTGGACCGTGGGATAGAACTCGCTTTCTGTCACCAGCGACTGCGGCCTGAACAACTCGCTCCAGGTCGCGGCCTTCAGCAGCCGCCTGCCATTCACGCGGCCACTGTCCAGCAAAAATCGCATCCACTTGCCCATATCGTCTGCACAGGACCATACACCACCGGCAGGTCCCAAAGACGCGTAATATAAAAAAGGGATGACCCGGATACTGCTGTCGGGCATCATAAAATGCGGCGTTTCCTTGCTTGGCTCACGGGCACCCAGCGCATAGCTGGCATAGGAATGCTGCATACCCAGCGCGCCAAACAGACGTTGAGTGATAAAATCCTCCCAGCTCTGCCCGCTGACCTTGCGGATCAGCTCGCCGGCAACAATGTACATGACATTCTGGTACGTAAAGGAAGACCGTATGGAATAAGCGGGCGGCACCCACCGGACACGGCGAAGGATCTCATCCCTGGAATATCCGTACGCCCAGAGCCCATCCGTATTTCCCAGCCCGGCATTATGGGTGAACAGATCCCGGACAGTAAGCTCTGCCGAAGCATAAGGATCATAAAGTGAGAATTCGGGAAATACATCCCGCAGCTTGTCCGTCCACCGCAGCTTCCCCTCATCCACCAGCATGCCCATGCACACGGCCGTCATCGCCTTCGTCGTGGATGCACATATGCCGATCGTCGCCGGGGTGAAAGCAGCGGTCTTGCCAAACGCTGTCACGCCAAACCCCTGTCGGAACACCACCTGGTCATCTTTTACCACCACGACGGACAAACCGGGCGTTCTCCATACAGCCAGCGCCTTTCGGACATAATCATCGAACACGGCAGGCTTGTCCAATGGCGTTGTACGCTGTCCGGCAGCCGTCAACGCATAGAGACATAAAAAAATGGGGAACCTCCAATAAGCAGGCTTCATGCGACAGTTGGTTTAACGTAAGTCACTCAATATACGTTAAATCCGGAACGAACATCAGGCACATCTAGTTCTGTTCCTCATGTTTCATGAACTTCTTGAAGCTGTCATTGACAAATACGAGGATATCTACATTGGCCGCCTTACGGCAATAGTCATAGGTAGGCCGGAAATGCATCATGAACTGCTGAAGACTGTCGCCCTTCAGCTTCGTCAGGCGCGATACGAACTCCTTTGAGCACCGGAATTCTACATAATGATCTTCCTCTTCCCTGATAAGCCTTTTCTTTAGCTTTTCCCTGTCCTTATCCTCTTTTGAAGCATTTCGGAAAAGGTCCAGGTTAATGCCCACGCCATCCCCTGTCCTTTTGTGCTCCAGCCTGGGAGGATTGCCATGGCCGTATACCCAGCTGTATTCCTCCCTTCTTGCCATAGAATCAAGCTGATAATTGCTGAGGGAACCAACTTCCACAGCCTTTAAGGTCTGAGCCTTGGGCTCCATGTACACCGGGTAATCGCCGGCCTGCATGGACGTATCCACCACAATGGTATCCGACCTGTAACCCACATGGGAAAAGATCAGCACATCCCCCTGGGAGGATTGTATACGGTACATGCCCCTTTCGTCGGAAAGGTCATGCCTTCGCTGCGTCTTGTTCTCGATGCTTACGGAAACGAGGAATTCTTTACTGTCCCGTTTAAGCACCTTCCCCGTGAGGAAATGCTGTGCAAAACCCGGACAGGAAAATAGCAAAAGTGCTATTATCAGAAATGAAATATTGCGCATAGGTCAGGCGTCAAATTAGGACTATTGCGCGAAATTTCGACCCCTGATCTCATAAAAAAAACCTAATTTCCTGCATGCAAACTCGTTTTCTCCCCACTTGCCTTGCCATACTTTGTATTTTTTTCCAGGGATCTGCCGCCAGGGCTGCAGACCCGGCAGCCCCCGGTCAGGACATCTTTTCCATCCGGGTCTACCAGCTGAAAAGCGCCCTGCAGGAGGAAAGACTCGATAAGTTCCTGAAGGAGGCCTACCTGCCGGCACTCCACCGCCAGGGCATTACCAAAGTGGGTGTCTTCAAGCAAGTGGGGAACGATACGGCAGCCGTCCGCAGGACCTATGTCCTGATGTCCTTTCGTAGCCTGGACCAATGGACACTCCTGCCCTCCCGCCTCGAAAAGGACCTTCAATACCAGTCCGAAGGAAAAGATTACCTGGATGCCGTCCACAGCGACCCCCCTTATCTCCGTATGGAGACCATCCTCCTCCAGGCCTTCCCCGGCATGACACACCTGGAAGTGCCGGCCGGTTTGAAAGCACCCGCCGCCGGACGCATATACGAACTGAGAAGCTACGAAGGGCCGACTGAAAAATATTTTGCCAATAAAGTGCAGATGTTCAATAAGGGAGATGAGATCAGCCTGTTCAAAAGGCTGGGGTTCAATGCCGTCTTTTATGGTTCCGTCCTGGCCGGAGCACATATGCCCAACCTCATGTATATGACAAGCTTTGATAATATGGAAGCCCGGGAAGCGCATTGGAAAGCTTTCAGCGCCGATCCTTACTGGAAACAGCTGGTCGCCGACCCGCAATACCAGCACAATGTGTCCCACGTCGACATCATTTTCCTCCATCCGGCGGAGTATTCAGACCTGTAAGACGCTCATTTCTAAGGAGCGCACAATTACGCTCGCCATGGCATACTAATTGCCTTCTTGCCTGCGTTAACTCAATTATTAATCCTATAGAACCTCATATACATGAAAAACGCAGACAAACCATTTATCGGGCTTATCCTTCTTTCCATGGCGATCCTATACAGCGTCATTGCCATCCTAAGCTGATAACGAACAGGCAACGTTCCACGCCGGATTTCTTCATAAGTAAAATTTAACGCGGCAATACGGCTATCCCAATAAGGCCTGGATTAAAAACGGGCGTACACAACGGATAAGTAACGACTGGGTAGCAAAAAGGGGATTAAGACGGTTGGATAGGTAGTTAAAAGAACCTGCAATATACTTATTTCTCCGATACATTTACCAGCTCATGCCGATAAGTTGGAAGAGGCTACAGGCTTAACCTCGTATATCGGACTGAAAAGATACAATTTTCCTGTGGACAGTTCCACACATTGAAACCTTTTTCTCAGTTTTTTTCCCTTGCGAAAAACCCGTCCATCATCAAGGGCAAAATTTGCACCTTCCTCGATCTGCTCCACCAATGATAAACCTCCGGGATTCCTGTCATATTTTTTCAGGATCCGCATCAGGTTCTCATCGGCACAGCTGCTGGCCGGCAGATCATGAAGGTTCTTCTTCAGCGCAGCCAGTATATCGCCGGGAAATACCTTTAACTTCAGGAACTCTTCCAGCATTTTACGGTACACCTGTTTCCATTCCTTCCCATGAGACTGCACCCGGTTACCATGTTCCATAAATGTTACGAGGTGCGCCAGCTCATGTATAAGGGTTATAAGGAACGAGTACTTATTTAGATTGCCATTGACGCTGATGCGGTGGTTGCTTGACTGCGTGGCATGCCGGTAATCACCCAGCACGCTCTTGCGCTCGCGGGTAATGGTCAGATGTACTTTGTAATGCTCCAGGTATTCCAGGATCAGGGGAGCTGATGGGTCGGGAATGAATTGACGCAGATATTCCAGCGGAGCTTCTTTCTTAGCCATTTTTCGGTTGATTCTTACTCAGACGCATTAAAACCTTCACCTCTGCATACGTATAAACGACATAGAGGATAAGACTGGCAATAATTCCGGCCTTGTTGAAATCCTTTCCCGCGACAAACAGATAAAGTAAAGTAGCAGCCAGGCAAAATACCATCTTCACCAGCAGGCTGGAATACATCATACGAAGAAATAACTGCGTATTATTGTTTCGTAAAGCTTTGGAATACAAGTAAAAAGAAAAAGCTGTGGCCAAAAAGAGCACGGTATTTCCCACTAACACGACCATGAAGTCCATGTTCCATTGAAGCGCCAGCCAGGATCGGGTGGCGATGACCAGCAGAACGATGACAACGAAAATGGCCACAATAGGCCGGAAGGATTTGCCAGGTGTATTATTTTCCATCTTTTTTCCGGGATGATTCTTTCACCAATCGTACGATCAGCGCTATTATTACCAGCAAAGGTAACGACACGGAAAACACCGGAAAAGAAAGCTTGAGCCATTTATCGGCTTTTATTCCCAGAAAAATAGCGATCCCTACAGAGGCAAATACCTCCGATGACAATCCTGCATAACGCAATAATTCGCGTCGATTGCTGATTTTCCGGTCTTTATCCGGCCCTCCCTTATCCCCGGGATCAGCCGGCGGCGATTGTTGCATGCTTTAATTCCTTACTGACCTCCGGAGCAGATTTGCTGGTGGAGGCGGCTGCCGGTTGCGGCGCCATATGACATTCCCCGTTGAAATTGGCGGTAGGCTCTATCTGCAGCTTGGCAGCCTGTAGATTCCCGCTGACCGTACTGCCACCCTTCAGCTGAAGGAGATCCTTGACCTTGATAGTACCGGTCACCGTACCCATAATGTCGGCCTGTTGACCATTGATATCGCCATGGACAACCCCATTGGCGCCGATCACCACCTTGGCAGAGCAGTTGATGTTGCCTACCAGGCTTCCGTCGATACGCAGATCGCCATTGCTGGTAATATCGCCCTTCATAGAAGTTCCGGCCCCGATAAGGCTGGTGCTGGTGCCCGTGGAGGGATTATCCCCCAGGACATCCGATTTGGATTTTCCATTGAACATAGTAGCAGATTTTAGATAGTATTAGATTTTATTCTTGAATTAAGGTCTTTCTATGGTGCTCATAAATGCACAACGTGCATTTATATTGGTCTCAATCGTTGATCTTCTCTGGCTTCGGGATCTTCAATGTCGTCGTATCCAGCTTCACTGTCGTATTTCCCTGCAGCACACCCCGGATACTCTCCAGGTACTGCTCCTTATAACGAACCTCCTGCTCTAACGAATCAGTACGTATTTTTAGTTCGCGCAGGTCCTTCGTATTGTTCACATCTCCATATCCGGGAATATATAGCTTCAATGGTGTAAAAACAATCAGCGCCACGGTCAGCCCCGTTAGCAACACAAAAATCGTGCAGAGACCTACATATACACTCAGACGGGACAATTTAAAGGTCACTACCTCCTCATACGTGTCATCATTCATGACCACCAGGCGATAGCGGTTTTGTAAGCGCTTAAAGGTTGAATTGGCGTCGAATTTAGCCATAGACACTAAAGATAATAAAAAAAAGGTAGCTGGCTTCGCCAGCCGAGGGCCTAACGAATCTCCTGCCAATTGATTGTGCGACAAATACAATAAATTTCCACCAAAAGAGTTATTGAGGCAGAACGAACCATAGGTTCGTTGTCCGAAGGACAATCATTAGATATTTGTGGAATTGGACTAAATTTTTCGAAGTACAATTCCACACATTTTAGTTTAGCTTGCGGTGATAAATGCTGGGTTCGTGACTTATAGTAAAATTCTGCTATTCGCTGTTTTTTCCATGCTGACGCTGTCCATCTTCGGACAGCAGGGAGTAGCCTATGACCTGAAAAAACCGGCTAAATTCGAGAACAGGACCCTGGCCTCCGAAAAGTCGGGAGAGAACCCCAAAAAGATAAAAAAAGTACGCCGCTTCTTCCAGAATACCATCACGCACTACAATTACTACTTCAACGCCAACGAGAAGCTCAACATGGTCCTCGCCCGGGCCAGATCACAGAACAGGGATGACTACACCAGCCTCTTGCCTTTCTATAATTATACGCTGGAAGCTACCGCCGGACAGAAAAGAGAGCTGGACTCCGTCATTTATAAATGTACAGCCGGGATCCTCATCCATGACACCCGCAGCGACTGGGTAGACAATCTTTATTTCCTGATAGGCGAGGCCTACTACCTGAAAAAGGATTTCGACTCGGCCTATATCACTTTCCAGTTCCTGAATTTTGCCTTTGCCCCAAAAGAAGACGATGGTTATGACAAGCCCATCGGCAGCAATGCCAACGCGGATGAAGGCGGCAACGCCAATATCGTCTCCACTGTAGAGAAAAGGAATATCCTGCAAAAGACATTTTCCCGGCCACCCAGCCGCAACGAAGGGCTTTTGTGGAAAATAAGGACCTACCTGGCCAGGGACCAGTATGCAGAGGCCACCAGCCTCATCGAGGTGCTGAAGAACGATCCGAAATTCCCTCCCCGCCTGGCGCCGGGACTTGCAGAAATGCAGGCATTCTCCTTCTATCGTCAATCCATCTATGACAGCGCTGCCTTCTACCTGGAAAAAGCGCTGCCGGTGGCCGAAGATCATGAAGAAAGGGCCCGCTGGGAATACCTGATCGCCCAGCTATATGAAAAGGTCCAACGCAGCTATGAGGCCAGGACCTTCTATGAGCGAACGATCCGCCATACCTATAATCCCGTCCTGGAGATCTACGCCCGCCTGAATGCTATCCGTCAGAATAAGGAAGGCGGAGAAGATTTCATCCAGCAAAATATCAACGCACTGGTGAAGATGGCCCATAAAGATCGCTACGAGTCCTATAGGGATATCATCTATTACATGGCAGCGCAGATGGAGCTGGAAAGAAATAACAAGCCCGGTGCCGAAGCCTTCCTCCTGCTGTGTACAAAAGCCGCCTCAGGAATGGTGGGCACCCAACGCAACAGGGCCTTTCTGCTCCTGGCCAACCTTTCCTACGACGAGAAGAAATACAAGGCCGCCAAAAACTATTACGACAGTCTCAACATTAATGATCCTTTGCCCTTAGGGGATATAAGCTGGCTCCCGGAACGTAAAGCCGCCCTGGCCACTATCGTGACGCAGATGGAGGTCATCGAAAGACAGGATAGCCTTCAGCGCATCGCCGCCCTGCCTCCCGACCAGCGGGACGCCTATATTAAAAAGCTGGTAAAAACACTTCGCAAACGCCAGGGATTGCGGGATGAAGGGGACAGCACTTCCAACCGCAACGGTCCGCTGAATAATAACTCCGCTGTACCCGACCTGTTCAGCACCGGTTCAGGCAATGCAGACTGGTATTTTAACAATAATTCCCTCAAATCAAAAGGATACAACGAGTTTAGAACAAAATGGGGCAACCGGCCAAATGTCGACAACTGGCAGTTGTCTTCCCTGGCTAAGAATATGCAGCCCGGCCGGCCGGGTGAAAGGAACGCCCCCGGCTTAGGGGATCTGGATGCGAAAGCTGTCGCGACGTCCGCCGCCCCCCTGAGCTTCAAGTCCCTTATGGACAACCTTCCCCTGACCCCGGAAAAAATGAAAAAGGCGAACGACTCCATCGAGAATGCAATGTATGTCCTGGGTAAGTCCTACCAGGATGGAATAAACGACTACCCCTCCGCCATCACCACTGATGATAGCCTGCTCCAAAAATTCCCCATGACCATGCGCAGGGAAGAGACGCTGCTGAACCTCTATTACTGCTATAAAAAGGTGGGGGACCTGGCTAATGCGGACAGGGTCCTGGCTTTGCTGAAAAAAGATTTTCCAAAAGGCCGCGCCGCCGCCATGGCTTCCAACCCCGACTCAACCGTTCAGGCCGAAGGCAGCCTCAAGGTCAGTGCCACCCATCAATATGAAAGCATCTACAACTCATTCATAGAAGGCAGGTTCGACGAAGCCCTGGCGGCTAAGAAAAAGGCCGATAGCCTCTATGGCGACAAATATTGGACACCCCAGCTATTGTATATCGAAGCGGTCTATCATATCCGTAACCGCGAAGACCAGCGGGCCATCGCTATCCTGGGTAATATCCCCGCGAAATATCCCAAAACGCCCATGGCTGCCAAGGCCAATACCCTGATAGATGTGCTCAGGCGACGCCGTGAGATAGAAGACTACCTCACGAAGCTGGAAGTCAAACGGGCTTCCGATGACGACACCGTCGCCACGGCAGTGCTGATGCCAGGGAAAGTCACCGCACCCGTAGGCCCAAAACTGGTGCGTGATGACAGCCGCCTGCTGGTGAAAGAAGATACATCCACGATGGCAAAAGCCAATATCCATGCACCGGGCGCAAACCCCGGAGGAGTAAAGCCCGCCACTCCCACCATCGGAGGCATGGATAAGCTGAAAATAGATACCGCCACATTGAACAAAGCCAGGACAGATGCCGGCCAGCTCGCCAGGCTGCAAAAAGAAATGGACTCCATCCAGACAGCCATAGCAAAAGCCGCACAGGATTCCCTCCAAATGGCGCAATTACGCCACAGGTCCGATTCCATCCAGGCTGCCGTAGCAAGATTAAGAGCCGATTCCACAGCCATAGCAGCTAAAGTGAGGTCACAGAACTCGTCCTTCACCTTCACACCGGAGAAAACCCATGCAGTGATCATCGCCCTGGAAAAGGTAGACCCGGTATATGTCACCGAAACCCGGAACGCTTTTACCCGGTACAACCTCGAGAACTTCTATGGTCAATCGCTTACGATCAATAACACATCGCTTAACGACACCGTAAAGCTGGTGGTTGTCAATACATTTGCGAACAGCGACGCTGCAATGGATTACCTGCAAAAAGCCAAAGCCGCCGCACCCAGGGAAGTAGTACCCTGGCTGCCTGTAGGGAAATACACCTTCCTGGTCATTTCGGCGCCCAACCTGGAGCTGTTGCTGTCAAACAAGGATCTGCCAGGATATCGGAAGTTCCTTTCCACTGCTTACCCGGATAAGTTTTAATTTTGGAACGGAATGTGTACTACGCACCATAGCACCTATTAATTACAACTAGTCACCATATGTCGTCTAAACTGGTTCGCATTTTCTGGAAAGTCTTTTTCTATGGACTGGCCGCTTTTATCCTGTTCCTGGTCCTCATAAACCTGGGAGTATTCGGCTCCCTCCCTTCCCTGAAAGAATTAGAGAACCCCTCCATCACCCTGGCTACCGAAGTCTTTGCGGAGGACGGCACGGCCATGGGCAAATACTACAAGGACAAAGGCAATCGCAGCAACGTGGAATTCAGGGACATCAGCCCCAATGTGGTCAATGCTCTGGTGGCCACAGAAGACGAAAGATTCTACGATCATTCCGGGATAGACGGTTTTTCCGTCATGCGTGCCGTGGTGAAGATGGGCAGGGACGGAGGCGGCAGCACGATCACCCAGCAGCTGGCCAAGAACCTGCTGGAACAAGGTTCCAAAAACTTCGTCCGCCGCGGAATTGAAAAGCTGAAAGAATGGATCATCGCCATAAAGCTGGAACGCAATTTCACCAAGCAGGAGATCCTTGCCCTCTATCTGAATGAAGTCCCTTTCGGAGACAATGTCTATGGCATCCGCAATGCATCCCGCACCTTTTTCAATAAGGAGCCAGACCGCCTTACGGTGGATGAGGCTGCAGTGCTTATCGGCATGCTGAAAGGTAATACCCTGTATAACCCACGCCGCAATATCAAAGCTTCTTACGACAGGCGCAATACCGTCATCAACCAGATGCTGAAGAATAACTATGTCACACCCGCGGAAGCAGCAAAATTCAAGGCCTTGCCCATTGATATGAGCAACTATAAGAAGCTGGATGAGAACAACGGGCTTGCGCCTTATTTCAGGGACGTCCTCCGGGATGAGGTGAAAAGATGGTGTAAAGAGCATAAGAATCCCGCTACAGGTGAACCTTACAATCTATACGAGGATGGCCTGCGGATCTATACTACCATCAACCCGAGAATGCAGCTGTATGCGGATGAAGCTGTGGCCAAACAATTACCTGTCCTTCAAAGGGCACTGAGCGCCCAGGCCAGCTTGCGAAAAGGCCTCATATGGAAAGAGCATCAGAATATACTGGATGCAGCCATGCACAACAGCGACAGGTGGAGGAGCCTCGAAGACGAAGGCCTCAGCGACGCAGACATCCGCAAGACATTCTACCAGCCGGTGTCGATGCGGGTATTCGCCTGGAACAGCAAAAGAGAGAAAGATACGGTGATGACACCGATGGATTCCATAAAATACCACCAGCAGATGTTACAAACGGCCTTTATGGTAATGGACCCGGTCACGGGCGCAGTAAAAGCCTGGGTAGGTGGCATCGACTTCAAGACCTATAAATTCGATCACGTCAATGTCAACACTAAACGCCAGGTGGGTAGCGCGATCAAGCCCTTCCTCTACAGCCTGGCCATCGAAGACTATAATTTTACTCCCGAAACAGAATGCCAGACGAGCCAACAGTATTTCCCCGGCTTCGGCAATGTCCCCGCCCGTGTTGACAAACACGAAGGCGGAACGATGACCATGGCCTCCGGCCTGGCCTGGTCCATCAATGGTGTCGCCGCCTATATCATGAAGCAGGTGGGGCCCAAACGCTTTGCAGAATATGTTAAGCAGATAGGCATCCCCACTAAGATCGACCCCTACCCCTCCATGGCGCTGGGCGCCTGCGACCTTTCCCTGTACGAGATGATGTGGGGATATACCATGTTCCCCGCCAGTGGCTTTAGCACCAAACCCTATTATATTTCCAGGATAGAAGATAAGAATGGCAACGTCCTTGAACGTTTTGACACCAAACGCAAAGAGGTGATCAGCCAGGGCACAGCCTATACTATGACCCGTATGATGCAGGGGCCTGTGGATTTCGGCACGGCAGCCGGATTGCGCAACAGACTTAACATCACTGAGATGGGCGGCAAGACAGGTACGACCAATGATAACTCAGACGCCTGGTTCATGGGCTATACGCCCCAGCTAATGGCTGGCGCATGGATAGGATGCGATGCCCGGTTCATTCACCTGGAAAGCGGGCTGGGCTATGGCGCACAAGCCGCCCGGCCGATCTGGGAATATTTTTTCGCAAAGGTCCTCGCGGACAAAACCCTGGGCCTCGATCGGAATGCAAAATTCATCCAGCCTGAGAATCTGCGCAAGGAAATGATGTATGACTATATGAACATCGAGAAGATTGCCCCCCCGGGTGCGGAAGGAGCCAATGAAGGCAACGGTAAAGCCAACCAATACCTCGATACATCCGCTCCCACCGTTCCTACCGATTCCAAGCTGTCTCCCGAAGAACAGAAGATCCTGAAAGAAGCTACCACCACCCAAAAGAATAGCCCGCAAGGCTCCATCAAAGTCACAGTGACGGACGCAAATCAAACACCTCCGCCACCAAAGAAAAAGGAAGGCTTCTTCAAAAGGCTGTTCGGAGGCAAAAAGAATTAGCTGCGCCTATTTAAGGTGCGCGCGCAGCATCCAGGCCATCTTCTCATGCTCTTCCATAAGACCTGTGATAAAATCACTGGTGCCCAGATCGCCATATTCATTGGCAAAGCGGTTGATATTTCCGCGGCAGTTGATAATGATATTCTCGTGATCGATCAACAGCTCCTTAATGAATCCCTGGCTGTCATTCTTCTCGCCCAGTTGCTCAGTGAGATGCGTAAGAGAAAGAAAGCTTTTCAAAGTAGCCGGCGCGAAATGCCCCAGCTGCCGGATGCGTTCCGCCACACTATCCATCGTCTCATCCAGCGCATCATACTGTGATTCGAAAAAAACGTGCATGGTGTGAAAATCGTGACCTTCTACATTCCAATGCGCATTACGGGTCTTCGTGTACAATACAAATTCATCGGCCAATAATTTGGACAGCTCTGCTGCCACTGCCTGTAAATTCTCCCGGGAAATCCCAATGTTTGTGTTCATGGCTTGTTATTTTGGATAAAACGTTCACTAACGTACAACCGAACGTCCGATACCGGACAGTCCGGGTTTTCTTCAAAAATACCATACAGCTAGCTATCAATCAGTTAGACGCATGTAACCTATTTGGCATTACGTTGGTCTAAGTATCTGCAACCAATAATGGCAAACAAATTTAAAAAAATAAAAGTTATGAAGAAGGTATCAATCATCGCAATAATGGTAATAACCATTGTAAGCTCAGCTTTTGCAGGCGATAACAATGCATTGGACTTTAAAGGAGCAGACGCTTTTAAAAAGCTGTATCCCCATGCTACCAAAGTAGTTTATGAAGTGAAAAAAAGTTATACGCAGGTGAACTTCAGCTGGAATAATATAGACCTGCAGGCATTCTTTGACAAAGAGGGCAATCTCATCGGCACAAGCCGCAACATAGGCGTAAATGATCTACCCCTTTCGTATGTTCGCAATATCAATAACGATTACGATGGCTACACTATTACAGAAGCTATCGAGTTCGATCATGCGCAAAATGGATTGAGCTATTATGTGTCCGTCACCAATGGAGAAAGATCGTATGTATTAAATGTAGCGTCAGATGGAACGATCAGTGTTTTTAAGAAAATGAAGAATTAGTCCTACCCATCGGCAAAAGACCGGGCGACGGTCCGGTCTTTTTTAACTTCTTTAATTATGAGCCACCGCTTCCGGTGGTTTCTTTTTACCCAGCACATCTATCCGTACACGGGTTAACCCCCTTCCCGTATATCCCAGCTGCTCCGCAGCAGCATGGCTTAGATCAATAAGTCGCTTGTTGTGCGGATGCATCTTGTCATTGATCCTCACCACGACGGTCCTGTGGTTCCGGAGATTGGTCACCCGCACCCAGGTATGCATGGGCAGGGTATTACTGGCGGCCGTCAGCTTTTTCTGCGTGAAGATCTCGTCCGTATAGGTCTTACGGCCCTCGAACTTATCGGCATAATAGCTGGCTACCCCATATTGTACTTTAGTAGTTGTCGTCTTGTGATGGTGCTTTGACTTGGGAGGAATAGTGTCCCTGACAGGCCTCTCTTCCCGGCCCAATACAGCTACAGGAAAAAGAATGTAGGCGAGAAGGCCGGTTTTTAGTTTTTTTGACATGGCGACATGTGTTTTACTAAGGATTGGATATGCTGGGCGCCCACGGCGCCGCCTTTTTGGCAAGATATCAATAAATCGGCTTATCTGCAAAGTATCTGTCCCTTAACTGCCTGTCCTCCCCGTAAATGTCATCGTGAAAGAGGATCTTTCCCTTCCTGCCCTCCACGGAGAAATATCGGAGGAAAATGGGTACCCTGGCAAACCCATAGACCGTATGCTTCTCCTGTCGCTGGATCCACGCCTTTAAGGTGTCCGGCTTATAACGGACCGTATCGTTTCGGACGAGGAAATTGGCAAGCTTCTGCCATTCCTTTACCCGGACGCACCCATGGCTGAGCGCCCGGAATGACTTGCCGAACATCCAGCGGACATTCGTGTCATGAAGATATACATCATACTTATTTCTGAAATTAAACTTCATGACTCCCAATGAGTTATCATCGCCCTGCCGTTGCTTTAGCTGGTAGGGGAAATTATTTTTATTGAGTCGCGCCCAATTGATCGTAGCCGGGTCCCGGACACTGTCGTTCCAGTCCACTACAATGAGGTTCTGTTTGTTGAGATATTCCGCATTATGTTTGATCTGAGGTAGCATCTCCTTGAAAATGATGCTGTTGGGAACAGTCCACTGAGGATAGGTGATAAAATTCGATATTTCGCTCGTCAGCAGGGGAGTACGGGTCTTGGGCGCCCCCACGATCACCTTCGACTCCAGCACTACCGTATCCGTATTGATCACATGCAGGTCAAAAGCCGGCAGGTTGACCCACACATAAGTGGTGGGCAGGGTGTCGGGCAGCAGCTTATATTTGTCCATGGTGATGGCGATCCGCTTGAATTTCTCCCAATCGGAATTGTCCATCATAGTGATCATGTCCCCATATACTTTCCCGGTAACCTTGATCTTATTGGCCCGCTGGTAATTCCGGATGGCCTCTGCCAGAGTGGCGGTATCCACATTAGTGGCGGAAGAATCGATATATCCCACTTCCTGCAGCCGGCGCGTCAGCCCGCGATAAAATGTGGCGGAATCCTTATAAGGATATTCCAGCCAGGTAAGCTTGCGAAATCGGGCCGTGGTGAGAAATTCTCCTATGTATGTTCTCAGGGAATCATACCCCTTGTATTTCGGTTGCAAAGCCTGTAAGACAGGGCTTAAACTATCCGCTGTTTGCAGAACACTGGTCAGAGCACGCTTATACAATCCTTCCGGCAGAACCGAATCGGTCCTTAAAGTGAGGCTGTCATAGCTCAGCCGTCCCTGCTTCAAATGCTTCACAAGGGTAAAGAACGCGTCGGTAAACAAAAGATCAGCCCTGGCCCAAAGCACCGCATTCTTACGGGCGAGCGTATCCTCACCGAGAATACGGTGAATAAAAGAAAGGGAGGTATAATGGTAGTCTGAAGGGAAAAGACCGTATTCCTTGCTGTTCTCGATAAAGGAAAAAAGCGAGTCGGCCGGCCGCTTCCAGCGGCCCTTATCGCTCCAGAAAGGAGTATAGCCATTGGCTCCGTAAAGACTGTCCAGCAAATTCCGGTAACCTAAAAAAGTACTGTCATTTAGCTTATCCTTATTATCGGTGGCCAACTGCAGCATCTTCTTCATGTCGTCACCTACCCGCTCTTCCAGCTTGGCGGGATTTTTCACGGTGTCCTTTTCCGTATTCCCGGGTTTATCTCCACAGGAACACAACATCGACAGCAGTAAAATAAAGGGTAATAGCCTGCGACAGCACATTCGATAATTCATACGCACGACAATATAATACAACGAACTAATATATCTCAATTGTAACTAACTATTTTTCTGTTATTTCCACAGAAAAGGCATTCTAATTGGATAAATCATCCCTCATTCGTCGGGGTATATATTGTTCCAACAGCAAAAGATCGGCCAGCACCAGCGCGGTGACGGCTTCCAGCACTACAGGTACCCTTAAGGCGATACATAGGTCATGGCGGCCTTTTACGGAAAAGGTCTCCTGCTCGCCCGTCTCCCAATTGAGGGTCAGCTGTTCCTTGGGCGTTGACGAGGTGGGCTTTACCGCTATTCGAAAAACGAGCTCGTTGCCATTGGAGATACCCCCCACCACACCGCCGGCATGATTGGTCCTGGTCTTACCCGCAGTGTCCTCGATAGCGTCATTATGCTGGCTGCCGAACATCCTGGCTGCGGCAAAGCCGGTGCCGAACTCAACTCCCCTGATAGCGGGAATGGCAAATACAGCATGACTGAGCACAGACTCCACAGAGTCGAAAAAAGGTTCCCCCAGACCGATGGGAAGACCCTCCGCCCGGCATTCGACAATACCCCCAATAGTATCCTTTGCATCGATGGCCTTTTGCAGCCCCTTTTCCAGGTCCGCCTCACCCCCGATCTCCAGGATGGAAGCCCGCACAGGAACGCCGGAACCTACCCCTGCCAGCAATTTCTTGGCTATGACGCCCGCAGCGACAAGCGCCACCGTCAGCCGGCCGGAAAAATGTCCCCCACCCCGGAAATCTTCAAAACCGCCGAATTTTTGATGTGCTACAAAATCCGCATGCCCCGGTCGCGGAACAGCTCGCTGTTTTTCATAGTCGGTCGATCGGGTATTATTATTTTCAAAAAGAATGGTCAGCGGAGCGCCGGTGGTCCGTCCGTTGAAGACACCGCTTTTGAAGATAGGCAGGTCATCCTCTTTGCGGGGCGTCGTCCCTTTCTGGGTGCCGCCTTTCCGCCTTTCTATATCAGCTGAAAAATCATCCACACTCAAAGGCAAGCCCGCAGGGCATCCATCGATGTTAACACCTACGCTTTCCCCATGGGATTCGCCGAATATGGTTATTCTGAATAGCCTGCCGAATGCGTTCATACTAATTGCGTTTTAATACTTATGTCGGCCCCCAGTTGATGCAGGTGCGCATAAAAATCCGGATAGGATTTGTTGATAGCTTCCGCTTCTTCTATCGTAGTCATACCTTCCGCACGAAGTGCAGCCACTGCGCATGCCATGGCGATCCGGTGATCATGGCGGGAATGCACTACAGCTCCTTTGATCCCCTTTCCTCCCAGGACCTTCATCCTGTCTCCTTCCAGCTCGATGGCAACACCCATCTTGCCGAATTCCTCCTGCAGGGTGAGGCCCCGGTTGCTTTCCTTATGCGCCAGGCGGCTGACCCCCTCGATCAGGGTGGCGCCTTCACAATAGGAGGCCAGCGCCACCAATGGCGGGAAAAGATCGGGACAGTCCGTCGCATCGAATTGGAATGCCTTCAAAGGGCCCGGACCAATGTCCATTGCATCTGTCCGGATCGCCATAGACGCACCACAATCCTTCAGCGCCTGCAAGATAGCTTTATCAGCCTGCGTACTTGCCCCATCCAGCCCCTTCACCGTAATGGGTCCGGCAATAGCCCCGGCCACCAGCAGGAAAGCGCCTCCGCTCCAATCTCCTTCCACCGTGTATGTCCTGTTCACCGGCGCAGCCGTCGCATCGCCGGGAAAGTAGAATTCTTCATAATTCCTGTTCTCCACCGCCCAGCCGAAATGCCCCAACACCTGTAAGGTAAGATCGATATACGGCCGGCTTTTCAGGTTGGTGACGCGGAGGGATACGTCTTTTGCTCCCGCAGCGGCATAAGCAAATAAAAGCCCGGTGAGGAACTGAGAGCTCAACGACCCATCGATGGTGATCGTCCGGGGCTGCAATGGCCCCTGGATCTCCAGTGGCAGCTTGCCCTTGTTGGAAATAACGCGGATCCCCAGCTGCGGAAAGATCTCATCGAAGAAATCCATGGGCCTGCTGAGCAGGCTGCCTTCGCCGTTGACAATGATGGGCTTTCCGCTCAGGGCGATGATCGGCGCGAACATCCTGATCCCCAGGCCGCTTTCTCCGCAATTCACAGCCGCCTTACCAGGCTGTACCCCCTTACCAATGATCTTTAATGCGCCTGGCTCTTCCTTTACTTCCGCCCCCAGCGCCTGTATCACACCCAGGGCAGCCTTATCGTCATTGCTATAGCCCGGATTGAGGATGGTCGTCTCCCCCCGGTGTAGCAACGCAGCAGCGCAGGCCCGTTGCATAGAGCTCTTGGAGGCCGGCGCCTGTATCGTTCCTTTTAATATAGATGGTAGTATCGTCGTAAGCATATCAGCGAGCCGTTATGATTGATAATAAGAGCTTTTCCAACTGCACGATGGGAATGGCCTTCACGGTGGCCAGCCCGATCTTGTTCAGAAATATGTAATTCATGGAATCCCTCACCTTTTTCTTATCCATCCGCAGCACATTCATCACTTTCTTTGCATCGAAGTCCATTTGTGTGGAGAGCCCATATTTTTTCAGCGTATCGATGACCCTGTCTGTATCCTTGAAATCCGTGTATTCCTCGGAGATCAGGCTTGCCGCCACCATGCCGATGGAGATCGCCTGTCCATGGGACAGCTTGTAAACGTTCTCGATGGCATGTCCCAGCGTATGGCCGAAGTTCAACAGCCGCCTGTCCCCATGCTCGAACTCGTCCTTCGCCACTACATTGGATTTGATTACCACATTGCGTCGGATCAGCCTGGCGAGGGCTTTCCTGTCCTTGCGGTAGGTAGACAGCTTATTCTTCTCCAGCTCCCTGAAAAGGGCCGCGTCCTTGATAGCAGCATGCTTGATCACCTCTGCAAACCCATTGATCCATTCCTCATCAGGAAGGGTTTTTAGAAGGCTATAATCATAGAGCAGGAACTGCGGCTGTCGGATGGTGCCGACTAAGTTCTTATAGAGCCCTACGTCGATGCCATTCTTGCCTCCTATCGAAGCGTCTACCATGGCCAGTATGGAGGTGGGAACAAAGCCGAATGAGATCCCCCGCATATAAACGGCAGCGACATAACCAGCGATATCCGTTACTACACCACCCCCGATGCCTATGAGAAAAGTTTTCCTGTCAGCGCCTATGGATATCAGCTGATTGATCACCGAATCCACAGTATCCTGGATCTTATAAGCTTCACCAGCCTTTATGACGATGGTATTCCACCCTTTCAGCTTCCTTTGGTGATGCCTGAAGATATTGTCATCCGTGAGGATCACCGCCTGCTGCTTGTCCACGAGCTTCTCCAGGTAAGGAAGACCGGCATCGAAATAGTAGGTGGTCGTCTTACCTGAAAATTTATACTGTAGTTTGGTCATATCTGTTCTTTGAGTCTTACAAATGCTTCCAGCTCGGCTTCAAGGGTTTTGGTTTTGTGGTGCTCTTCCTGCTTGTCTATATAGTCTTTAACTTGTTTGACACTGCTGGGGCTGACGGATAAGGCATAGTATGCTTCATCCCAATCGAAGGCGGCGGACAGCAGCTTGGTTTCATTTAACCAGCCGGCCGCTGCAGTTCTGATGCTTCTCACCACTTGAACAAGGTTTTGGGAAGGCATTAATTGCAGCAATAGATGCATATGATCTTCCACACCATTCACCGCCGTGATCGTGATCCCTTTTTCGGCTCCCTCCTTTTGCATGTGGGCGAATAGCACTTTCCTTGCCGGCCTTGCCAGCAACTTCTCACGTCCCCGTACTGTACAGATCACATGTACAAAAAGATAGACGGTGGGATCCCCCATGACTATGCGTTCATGATCTTGTTCTGATGGTTGATGGACTCCATATGCACGGCATCATAATACTTGGTTATGAACTCTTTGCTCAGACCCAGCTTTTCGCCTTTGGCAAATGCTTTTTCCAGGATGGCATTCCACCGGTTGGTCTGGAGGATGGTGATATTATTGTCCTTCTTATAGGTCCCTATCTTATCGGCGATCTTCATACGCTGGCTCAATAGCTGGATCAGTTCATCATCGATGTGGTTGATCTGTTCCCGCAGCTTTTCAAGGGCAGTGATGAAATCTTTTTCCGTAGTGGTCTCATGACGCCATTTGATGCTGTCCAGCAATTCGGCCAGCCTTTCCGGCGTCACCTGCTGCTTGGCATCGCTCCATGCTTTATCAGGGTCGATATGACTTTCGATGATCAGCCCGTCGAAGTCCAGGTCGATCGCTTTCTGGGCGACGTCCAGCAGGATGTCCCGGCGGCCGCTGATATGGCTGGGGTCATTGATCATCATGAGCTCAGGACTGCGGCGCTTCATCTCGATGGCCAGGTGCCACATGGGCGCATTGCGGTATTCCGTATTGCCGTAAGAACTGAATCCACGGTGTATGAGGCCGATCTGCTTGATCCCGGCCTTGGCTACTCTTTCGACAGCCCCTGTCCAAAGCTCCAGGTCGGGGTTGATCGGGTTCTTGATAAGCACAGGAACATCTACGCCGCGCAGCGCATCCGCCACTTCCTGTACGCTGAATGGGTTCACCGTCGTGCGGGCGCCGATCCACAAAACATCCACGTCGAAGTGCAAAGCATCCTCCACCTGCTTACCGGTGGCTACTTCCACCGTTATAGGCAGCCCCGTTTGCTTCCTCGCCTGCTGCATCCAGGCCAGCCCCTTTGTCCCGATGCCTTCAAAGCTGCCCGGACGGGTACGTGGTTTCCAGATACCGGCACGGATCATGTCCACTTTACCGGTCTTTGCAAGGCGGCCGGCGGTCTCCAGCACCTGCTCCTCGGTCTCTGCACTGCAGGGGCCGGAGATGATCAGGGGACGCTTTTTCCATGCGGCCTGAACTACCTCTTTTGCACTCTTGGTTTCTGTCGCTTCCATATACAATAGATTTTAGCGTATTATGTTAAAGTTTGTTATCTCGAATTCGCATCATTCATCCTGATCCGCCGCCCCTTATAGTTCTTCCCGTCGATGGCGCGGATCATTTGCTGCGCGGACCGCTTATCGACCTCGATCCAACTGTTCATTTCCTTCATGTCTATGCGGCCCAGGACCTCCTTGCGCAGATCGCTCATGTCCAGGATGAACTGCAGAAAGCTGGCTTTATAAAAACCGTCCTTGGTGCCCAGGTTGACAAACAGCCGGGCATAATCGCCGCCGGTAGTATTGCCATTGTATTCCCTGCGGACCCTTCCCTCTCCCCCTGCGTCGCGACGGTTGAAATCACGGCGCTCGCCGCCGCGCCCGTCCCTGCCCGCATATTCACGGACCCTTTCCCGCACATTCAGGTCTTCAGCATTCTCATAATATTTTAAGAACCGGTCGAACTCCATCGCAGCCACCCGCTTCAGCACATCCTCCTTGCTGATGTCGGCAAACTTCTCGGCAAGCATTGGGACATAGGTCTCATAATCCCCATGACTGATATCCGCCTGCAGCAATTTATCCATGAAGGAAAAGAACTGTTTACGGCATACATCCTTCCCGCTGGGCAGCTCCATCTTATGGAAAGGCACCTGCACGATGCGCTCGATCTGCCTTAATTTACCGATCTCCCGGCTGTGGACAAGGGAAAGTGAGATCCCCGTATTTCCCGCCCTTCCGGTACGGCCGCTGCGATGCGTATATACTTCCACGTCATCCGGCAGCTCGTAGTTGATCACATGTGTGATGCCCTGTACGTCGATACCCCTGGCGGCTACATCCGTAGCGATCAGCAACTGCAGGGTCTTTTCCCTGAACTCACCCATCACTTTGTCACGCTGCTGCTGGGTAAGGTCCCCATGCAGGGCGTCAATGTCATATCCTTCCCGGGTCAGCTTTTCCGCAATGTTCTGCGCATCGGCCTTGGTACGGGTGAAGATGATGCCATAGATACCGGGATTGAAATCGATCAGCCGCTTCAAAGCCTCATAACGATGATGGGCATTGGTCACATAATATTGATGATCGATGGCCTTATTCGCCGTATTCATCTTTCCCACCGTGATCTCCTTCGGGCTTTGCATATACTTCTTGCTGACCCTTTTGATCTCCGGCGGCATGGTAGCACTGAACAACCAGGTAGCCTCCCGTTGAGGCGTATTCTGGAGAATGAACTCGATGTCGTCCTGAAAACCCATGTTCAACATCTCATCCGCCTCGTCCAGTACCACATACTTGATTTGCCCCAGATCAATGGCTTTACGCTCAATAAGATCGATCAGACGGCCCGGAGTTGCCACTACGATCTGCACCCCCCGCTTAAGGTCCCGGATCTGCAGGCCGATGGAACTGCCCCCATAGACCGCCAACACATGCATACCAGGCATAAATTTTTTAAAGAGCTCCACCTCATTGACGATCTGGAGGCACAATTCACGGGTTGGGCATACTACCAGGGCCTGGGGATATTTCTGGGCCGCATCTATCAGCTGCAGCAACGGAAGCCCGAAAGCAGCCGTCTTGCCGGTGCCTGTCTGCGCCAGACCTACCAGGTCCTTGGTCCCACTTAATAAAACAGGAATCGCCTGTTCCTGTATAGGGGTCGGATTTTTGAATCCCAGTGCATCGGTAGCCTGAACCAGCCTGGCATCCAAGCCCAACCCTTCGAATGTCATCATATACTATTAAAATTTGGCGCAAAGGTACGATTTCTAGGGCCTTTAGCCCATTTTAACTTTCCCGCGCACCGTTACCATTACTTTAGGATCTTCCTGATCTTATTCGCATTTTCCATCAGCTCCTGCAAGTAGCCATAATTCTCTTTTTCCAGGCAACTCTTAAACTTCCGCAGCTGCGCAATATGCTCATTCAGCACGTCCAGTACATGCTCCCTGTTCTGCTTGAATATAGGCAGCCACATGGACGGATTGCTCTTGGCCAGCCGCACCGTGCTTTCAAAACCACCCCCGGCCAGGTCGAATATGGCATCCTCTTCCTTCTCTTTCTCCAGGACGGTGTTCGCCAGGGCAAAAGAGGTGATATGGGAAATGTGGCTGATATAGGCGGCATGCATGTCATGGGCATCCGCATCCATATAAACCAAATTCATACCCAGCAATTTATATATGTGCTCCACCTGTCTCACCGCCTCCGGATCGCTGTCCTCTTTACCGCAGATGACACAAGCCCTGCCTGCAAAGGCGTTCCGTACCGCGGCTTCCGGCCCGCTGTACTCCGTACCCCACATGGGGTGGGTAGCCACGAACCGTCTGCGCATTGGATGGCCTGACAGGCTTTCACATAGCACCTGTTTGGTAGAACCCGCGTCCGCCACTATCTGCCTGTCGTTTACCAGGTCCATGATCCTTTTCATCATCGGCACTGTCGCATCGACGGGAATAGCTACATAGATCAGATCGCTTTTCCTAACGGCCTCCTCCAGGGGCAGCGCCTCGTCGATAAGGCCCAGCTCCAGCGCCTTGTCCAGACTCTCTGGCGTACGGCTCACCCCTATCACGTGCTTTACAAGGCCCCTGTCCCTTAATCCCAGGCTAAAGCTTCCGCTGATCAATCCTACCCCGACTATTGTCATTGAATCAAACATCGCAATGTTTATTTGATATTTTCCACGCTTGATAATTGTGCACCTTCCTGTAGCTGCGCGACCCGGCTGATGCTTTCCTGCAGCTTTTCCGCAGTACTGCAAAGACTTACCCGTATATACCCTTCCCCTGCCTTGCCGAAGATACCGCCAGGTGTAATGAATACCCCGGCCCCATACAGCACCTTGTCGCTCAGCGCATAGCCATCCTTGTGATCCCCGGGGACCTTCGCCCAGACAAACATCCCGGCCTGCCCGCGATCAAACGCGCAGCCTAGCTGATCCAGCAGCTGGTAGACCCAATCCCTCCTCTCCCTGTAGACTTTATTGACACCATCATACCAATCCTTTCCCAGCGAAAGAGCTTTGGCCGCAGCCAGCTGCAAAGGAAGGAACATCCCGCTGTCCATATTGCTCTTGAACCGCAGGACCTCATCGATGCGTTGTTTGGACCCCGCAAGCGTGCCCACCCGCCAGCCGGCCATATTTTGCGACTTGCTGAGGGAGTTCAGCTCGATCACGATGTCCTTAGCCCCCGGCACTGCCAGCAGGCTTCCCGGCGACTCATTCAGGATAAAACTATACGGATTATCATGACAGATGAGGATGCCATGCTTCTTTCCAAATGCTACCAATTTCTCAAATAAAGCTTCATCCGGCAGCTGCCCCGTAGGCATATGCGGATAGTTCACCCACATCAGCTTCACCGGGGCGCCCCCATCCGTCGCAACCCGCTCCAGCGCATCAAAATCAGGAAGCCAGCCCTGTTCGGCCGTCAGCTGATAATCCACGCAGACACCTCCCGCCAGCTTCACCGCACTGCGATAGGTGGGATAACCCGGGTCGGGTACCAGGGCCCTGTCCCCTTCATTCAGATAGGTCATACAAATATGCATGATCCCCTCCTTGCTCCCGATCAGCGGCAGGATCTCCGTATCCGGGGATAGCTCCACACCATACCATTGCCGGTACCAATTGGCGATCGCATTGCGTAGCACAGGCGAACCTTTGTAAGATTGATAGGCATGCGTATCAGGCCTGGCGCTCTCTTCCTGCAATACCCGGATCACATCCGGATGAGGAGGCAGGTCCGGGCTGCCAATGCCCAGGTTAATGATTTTTTTTCCTTGCTTGTTGAGCTCGTCGATCTCACGCAGCTTCTGAGAAAAATAATATTCACCGATGCCTTCCAGCCTCCTGGCCGTTGTTATTGGATTCGATGTCTGCATATTTATACTGTTTTCCCTTTTTTATATATTCCATAGACCTTCAGCTCCGCCGTGATGGGACGTATTGATGCTATCACGCTGTTGAACTGGTCCAGCGATTCGAACTCCATATCGGCATGAAAAGAATATTCCCATTCGCTGCCGGGGATAGGAAACGATTGCAGCTTACTGAGATTGATACCCCCTTCAGCAATTCGGGTCAGCACCCTGGCCAGGCTTCCCCTGGAATGGTCCGTATGAAAATTCACTGAAGCCTTGTCGGCGCTGTCCACCTCCTCCGCCGCGTCTTCCCGTTGCAGGATAAGGAAACGGGTGTAATTATTCTTCATCGTATGAATATTGGGCGCCAGCACCTCCAGTCCGAAAAGCTCGGCAGCCAGCTTGCTGGCGATCGCCGCCACATGTTTGCTCCTATGCTGCTGGAGATGCTTGGCGCTAAGTGCCGTATCCTCCGTCTCCACCAGCTTCCATTGAGCATGCTTTTCCAAAAAGTCGATGCACTGCAGCAATGCCATATGATGGGAATGCACCTCGCGGATATCCTCCAGCTTCACCCCCGGGTTGACCAACAGATGCTGACGGATCTGCAGGTAGATCTCCCCTACGATCCGAAGATTGCTTTTCTGCAGAAGATTGTAATTGGGAAGGATGCTGCCCGCAATCGAGTTCTCGATGGCCATCACCCCCCCCTCACTCTCCTTTTTGGAATTTGCCACCCTGATGACCTCCCGGAAAGTGGCGCAGGTGATAACTTCTACGTCCTTGCCGAAAAATTGCTGCGCAGCCACCTGGTGGAAACTGCCCTCATAACCCTGGATAGAAACTCTTATGCTCATGGTCTTAAAAGCAAAAGTCCCGGCTTTTGGCCGGGACTCTTTATGTTTAGATTCTTGTTACCTGATCTTTAACAAAAGCATTCCCGGCCTACTCGTAAAGTAGTAAAAAAAGTAAAAGTAAAAATAACGGTATGCTTTTGCAATGCTCATATAATGCACCAAAATTAAAGACTTCTCCCGAATAATAAAATTTATTTTGGATTTGAGCCAAAATTTTTCAAAAAATTCACCCTTTGGTTCAAATCCATCTAATCCAACCGGTTGTTGATCTGCTGGTCGATGAGCTTGAACAAATGGAAAGGCTTGTAGGTCCGCCAGTTATCCAGCTCGATCAACTCGATGAACCGGTTCAGCTTGGCTTTGCGGAAATCGTGCTGCGTCTGCTCCGGCATATTGAGACAGGCGATCCATCCGCCGGCATCCGTCACCTCCTCAAACCATTCCTCATAATAGTCCTTGTCGCCACTATGAAAATTAAGCACATTTTCGGCAATAAGGATGAATTTGGTAATCCCGGACTCAAAGAATTTGTCGACGACCTCCCGCTTTATATTCATAATGTCGTTCTCGATGGCATCATTCCACTCTCCGAACAATTCGATCACCACATAGTGCTCGTCATAGTCGGCCATCAGCACTTTCATGTAGAGGGTACGCGATTCAAACTCATCCCATTGCGGGTGAATGTAATAGTTATAGATGGTATGAACGAACTCAAACTCAGAATAAACCCTTCCGTAAAAAGGCGATCGCTCGTCTTCTTCGCTCACATAAATGTGGCGCCAGTTATAAAAAGGTTCTATCTCATGCATATTGTTAACAAGATTCGATTGCTTTTTTTACGCTGCCCGACTTCAACAGCAGCGCTTTAGCCTGTTCATAATCCGTCAGCCCCGTCCCTTCCATCACCATCTTGGTGCCCCTGTCCACCAGTTTGCTATTTGTAAGCTGCATATTCACCATCTTATTATCCTCCACCCTTCCGATCTGGATCATCACTGTGGTAGAGATCATATTCAACACTAATTTCTGGGCCGTACCGCTTTTCATGCGGGTGCTTCCCGTAACAAATTCGGGACCTACCACCACCTCGATGGGATGATCGGCATGCGCCGCAACGGGTGAACCCGGATTACAGACGATACAGCCGGTGATGATACCCCTTTTCCTGCTCTCTTCCATCGCTCCGATCACATAGGGTGTCGTACCGCTCGCCGCTATGCCCACTACGACGTCCTTTTCGTTTATATCATAGCTTTCCAGGTCTGCCCATCCCTGTTCATAATCATCCTCGGCATTCTCTATCGGCTTGCGTATTGCGCCTTCGCCCCCCGCTATGACCCCGATGATCAGATCAAAAGGCATACCATAGGTAGGAGGGATCTCACTGGCATCCAATACCCCCAACCTTCCGCTGGTCCCTGCGCCGATGTAGAACAGCCGGCCTCCCGCCAGCATCTTATCCGTGATCACCATCGTCAGCTTTTCTATCTGCGGGATAGCCCGCTCAACAGCTTCCGGAACAGTCTTGTCTTCCTTGTTCATCGAGGTAAGGATCTCGGAAATACTCATTTTCTCCAGGTCATGATACCGGCTGGGTTCCTCGGTAACCTTCTCAAATGCCATACTTTATACGAATTGTTAATGTTTACGATCCACTATGATATTTTATTAATCCATCCATGGGCTTTTGCAGTATCCTCCCCAGTTCGAACTCATATGTCCCGCACAGCTCTTTTACCACATCCCTGAACCCATAAGCCACTCCACCTACAAAATGGATGGGTAATTTCCAGCTTTCCCGGTACTTACACAAATGCTGGAAGAAAAAATCGTTCAACCCGTCCTCAATGATATTCTCGATCATATAATGCCCCCGGTTCTCCGCCAGGAACAGCGTAAAAGAGGCCAGGTAACGGTTGGGCAGTGGCCGCTTATAAACACTTTCCAGGATCTCCTTGACATCTGTGGCATACTTCGTGTCGAACTTATACCGAAGCTCCTCATCAAATGTATTATAAAGATAATACTGTAAAACCTTTTTACCCAGATAGGCGCCACTCCCCTCATCCCCCAGCACATACCCAAGCCCAGGGCTGTTCTTTGAGACCTTCCTGCCGTCAAAATAGCAGGAATTGCTTCCCGTCCCCAATATACAGGCGATCCCTTTGGTATGCCCGCAAAGTGACAAGGCGGCCCCCATCAGGTCATGCGTGACATGGGCTGCAGCCCCTGGGAACACCTGCCGTATGGCCTTCTGTACGACCTTTTGATTGTTCGGGTCCTTACACCCCGTACCATAGTAATAAACGGCATCCACCGGCCATTTTGCAAGAGAAGGCTTCAGCTCCGTCTCGATAACCCCGGCGATCCCTGCCGCATCCAGGAAATAAGGGCTGATGCCCTGGGTATCCACCTTTTTCCGCCTGCCATCATGCAAAAGACACCACTCGCATTTCGTAGCGCCGCTATCGGCTATGAGTATATTCATTACCCTCCTCTTTTGGGCTGCAAGTTAATTATGATTGCTTAATTTGCATGCTACTAGAAATATAATCGTTCGAATGAAAAAACTTCAGGTCTGGCTCCCTCTGTTATTTGCTGTCGTAATGATCCTGGGAATGCTCATCGGCTTTCGTCTAAGGGGAAACATTGTCACTTCCGGCTTTTTTAAGACACGTAAACAATCCCCCGTACAGGAGGTAGTCGATCTTGTTAACATGAAATACGTGGACCCCGTATCCATGGACACACTGGGAAATGCAGCCATTGATGGCATGCTGACCCGCCTGGACCCCCATTCGGTGTATATCCCCGCAGCCGACTTGTCCGAGGTCAACGAAGACCTGCAGGGTAATTTCGAAGGCGTAGGCATTGAGTTCCAGATCTTCGACGATACGGTCAACGTCGTCAGCGTGCTGGCAGGTGGTCCAAGCGACAAAGCTGGATTACAGGTAGGTGATAAATTCCTGAAAGTCGGTGATTCCATAGTCGCCGGCAACGGTATTAACACCGATAAGATCAGAACACTGCTAAGAGGGCCTGGCGCCAGTAAGGTTGTCATCAATATCCTGCGGAAGGGGCAGGCCCGGGATTTCATCGTCTCCAGGGGCACCATTCCCCTGCCAGCCGTGGATGTATCCTACATGATCGACAAACAAACAGGATATATCAGGATCAACAAATTTTCCGAGACCACGCATGCCGAATTTGCCCGCGCTATACAGGCACTCCAGGAAAAAGGGCTCCAGCAACTGATCCTGGACCTGAGGGGCAATGGAGGCGGCATCCTGCAGGAGTCCATCGAAATAGCGGATGATTTCCTGGACGGTGACAAACTTATCGTTTATACCGTAGGGGCCCGGGCTCCCAAAGTAGAATATCGTTGCCGCCGTGACGGTCTCTTCGAGAAAGGCAAGGTTGTGATCCTCACAGATGAAGGAACAGCCTCCGCCAGCGAAGTGCTGGCCGGCGCATTACAGGACTGGGACAGGGCCACCATCATCGGTCGCAGGACCTTTGGTAAAGGTCTCGTCCAGGAACAATATCAGCTCAGCGACGGCTCCGCCATCCGCCTGACAGTGGCACGTTACTATACCCCCACCGGGCGCAGTATCCAGAAGCCTTATGACAAAGGTCACGAAGACTACAATGAAGAAGTGATAAAAAGGTTCCGCAACGGAGAAGTCGTCCACGGTGACAGTGCCTCGGCACATTCCGGACCGGCCTTCAAGACCTTTGGCAAGCAACACAGAACGGTATTTGGAGGAGGAGGCATTACCCCGGACATCTTCATCGGCTTCGATACCACCACCCTGGATAAGAACATCACTTCCCTGTATATGGATGGGACACTCAGCCGTTTTATATATAGCTACTATATCCAGCATATGCCTCTTTTCCAATCCTTTAAGACCCCTGCCGAATTCGTGGCGGGCTTTCATGGGGAAGACCAGCTCTGGAATGGCCTGGCAAATTATGCCACCCGGGACACCATCGACCTGCACGCCATTCCCCAAAAAGATAAAGAGATCCTGCAGCATCGCATCAAAGCCTTGATGGCCAGGCAGATCTGGCGGACAGAAGGCTATTACGAAGTGAGCAATGCCTACGACCCCGTCGTGAAGAAAGCCCTGGAAACAGTAAGCGCCCGCTGATAGCGGGCGCTCATGCACTCAACCCAACGGGAATCTATTTGTCCTTATCCAATAATTCCTTCTTCTCAATCCTGTAGGAACTTATCAATCCCAGCCCGCCGCCAATGGCGATCATGGCAAAATAGATCGACACATTCGCCCCGTTGGCCCCGAAAGTATCATGCCCGATGCGGTACAAAGCAGTGTTGTCCAGCAGGTAGGCGAGAAAGAGGCCAATGCCCGCACCCACCAGCAGCAGCCCCCATTTCAGGTTACGGAAAGGCGCAGGACGGGGTTTCTCGGGCTTGATGTTGGGGTTCAATCCTTTCTCTATCATTGCCATGTTCTCCTTGTTCCGCATATAGCGTATACCAAAAATCATAGCACAATTTCCCAGGCTCAAGAGTATTAACCATAAAAACACTAATTGTTCAGCTTCCATTGTATTACTTTTTTCTTGTTTTTATAATGCTTTCGGCTCTTTCAGAAAGTTATTCCATCGGACTACTGCAGCTCGTCCGGGGTTACAGATCTTTTAAAATATTTCTGAAAAAAGCTGATCGACGGTTTACAGGAACTAGGACTACCCCTGGAACGCGGTGGTTACAGGCAGGCCTGTCTTTTAAATTCCGTACCTTTCTGTAACCTGACTTCGACAGCAGCAGTCTTATAAACGTGTTACAACCTGGACTTACTGATACAGAGCTCATTAGCAAAATCCTGAAAGGAGAGCAATCCTTTTTTGCCCAGCTGGTCGAACGCTATCAGAATTACGTTTTCACCCTGGTATTGCGATTCACCGACAGCCGCGAGGATGCGGAAGAGATCTCCCAGGACATTTTTGTAAAGGCTTACCGCTCCCTGGCGGATTTTCGGGGAGAATCCAAATTCAGCACCTGGCTGTATACCATCGTTCGCACCAGTTGCATCACCTTTCTGCGGAAAAAGAAGCTGGATATCACCTCCATCGACAATGAAAGGACCTTTTTGCAGCTGGAGAACCGCGAGTCGGGCTTTTCAGCCAATACCATCGAGCAGAAGTCCAGGCATGCCATGGTTAATGATGCCATTCGTTTGCTGAGCCCGGATGACGCACAGCTGATCACCCTATTCTATAAAGGAGAGCAATCCCTGGAGGAGATAGGCAGGGTCATGGGACTGGAGACCAATACGGTGAAGGTAAAGCTCCACCGGGCCCGGCACCGCCTGAAAGAGAAAATGGAAAAACATTTCAGTCATGAGGTACGCGAGATACAGGGGGATTGATAAAAACAATATTATGGACACACCTATTCAAATGGAAGAACGCCTGTGGGACTATATCGACGGACTGGGCAGCCCGGCCGAACGATCCGACATCGAAACGCTGATTGCGGAAAACATAGAATGGCAGCATAGATACAAAGAGTTGCTGAACGTCCATCAGCTGATGGATGCCACAGAACTGGAAGCCCCCTCCATGCGTTTTACAAAAAATGTGATGGATGAGATCGCCAGGCTGCACGTTGCACCCGCCACGAAAACGTATATTAACAAGAATATTATCCGCAGTATCGGCGCCTTCTTCCTGACAATGATCGCAGGCTTCCTGGTCTTCTGCCTGGGGCAGTTCAAATGGTCGGGCTCAGGTTCCTCTTCCACTTTTCTGCCGCGATATGACCTTAACCTCGATACGAAGATGAAAGAATTCAACTGGAGCAAGCTCTTCAACAGCGGCTATACAAATGTCTTCATGCTCGTGCTGGTGATATTGGGATTCGTCATGCTGGATATGTACCTGCAACGGAAAAAACAACAACACCTGGAAGCGCACAGCGATAATGAGGCCTGATGACAGCTACTTGAACTTCTTCTTCAGCTCCATCAGCTTTGCCTGGAAAGGATCCAAAGGCTTCTCCCCTCCCTTGCCTGCCGGCGCTTTCGAAGGCGCCGGACGCTGACCAGCCCCACCTTGCGGCTTACTACCTGCAGCCGGCTTATTACCCTTCATGGAAAGAGAGATCCTCTTACGGGAGATATCCACTTCCATAACAGTGACCATCACCTTCTGCTGCAGCTTTACCACCTCATTCGGGTCCGACACATAAGTATTGCTCAGCTGGGAAATATGGATCAACCCATCCTGCTTGACGCCGATGTCCACGAAGACGCCGAAATTGGTGATATTGGTGACGATGCCCGGTACGGTCATGCCCTGCTTGAGATCCTCCATGGTCTTGATGGTCTCCTCAAAACGGAATTCTTCGATGACACTGCGCGGATCACGGCCAGGCTTCTCCAACTCCTTCATAATATCATCGATGGTGAACTCCCCGACCTTTTCAGAGACATATTTCTTTTTGACGACCTTCTTCCGCAGATCGGGTTGAAGGATCAGGTCCGTCACCGTACAGCCCAGGTCCTTCGCCATGGCCTCCACCACAACATAGGTCTCAGGGTGAACAGCGCTATTGTCCAGGGGATTGGCAGCTGTACGGATACGGAGGAAGCCGGCGCACTGTTCAAAGGTCTTTGGCCCCATCAGGCTCACTTTCCGCAGATCCTCACGGTTTGCAAAGGCCCCGTTCTTCGCCCTGTATTCCACGATATTCTTCGCCAGCGTGGCGCTGAGACCCGATACATAGGTCAGCAGGTGTTTGCTGGCGGTATTCAGATCGACGCCGACATGGTTGACACAGCTCTCTACAATGCGATCCAGCTCCTCTTTCAGCTTGTTCTGGTTGACATCATGCTGATACTGCCCTACCCCGATGGATTTCGGGTCTATCTTCACCAGCTCGCTCAAAGGATCCAGCAGGCGCCGGCCGATACTCACCGCTCCCCGCACCGTCACGTCCTGGTCAGGGAATTCCTCTCTGGCCGTTTCACTGGCAGAATAGATGGACGCACCGCTTTCGTTCACCATGAAAACACTGACATGCCGGCCAAAGTCGATACCGCGCACCAGCTGCTCGGTCTCGCGACCCGCTGTGCCATTTCCAACAGCAATGGCCTCAATATCGTATTTATCCACCAGTCGGCGGAGCTCCGCCGTGCTGGCCTGCGCTTCCTGCTGAGGCGGGTGGGGATAGATGGTGCTGTTGTGCAGGAAGTTTCCCTGTGCATCAAGGCATACCACCTTACAGCCCGTACGGAATCCGGGGTCCAGCGCCAGGATCTTCTTAGAACCGAGAGGAGAAGCCAGCAGCAGCTGGCGGAGATTTTCTGCAAAAACCCGGATGGCTTCCTCATCCGCCTTGTTCTTGCTGAGAAGCCTGAACTCATTCTCAATGGAAGACTTCAGCAGGCGGTCGAAAGAGTCTTCTATCGCTTTCTTCACCTCCCCTGCCGCAGGCGTGGAAGATTTTACAAAGATCCTGTCCAGATCATCCACAGCCGTTTGCTTGTCGACGTTGATATCCATGATCAGGTAACCTTCTTTCTCGCCCCTTCGGATGGCCAGGATACGATGCGAAGGACAATTGGCCAGCGATTCGCTGAACTCGAAATAATCCCGGTATTTCTGGGCATCTTCCTCGTCCTTTTTGGAGGTCAGCACTTTAGAGCTGAGCGCAGCGCTTTCCGTGAACAATTGTCTTACCTTATTACGCGCCTGCTCATTTTCCGCAACCCATTCCGCGATGATATCACGGGCGCCCTGTAATGCCTCTTTATTATCCTTCACCTGCTCGTTCAAAAATTTAGCAGCTTCCTCGTTGGGATCACCAGCCCCCTGTTCGAAAATAAATTTGGCCAAAGGCTCCAGCCCTTTTTCAATGGCAGTGGTAGCCCGGGTCTTGCGCTTGGGCTTATAAGGAAGATAAATATCCTCCAGCTCCGTAGCATCATAACAATTTACGATGCGCTCTTTTAGTTCCGGCGTGAGCTTTCCCAGCCCTTCGATGGTCTTCAGCACCGTTTCCTTCCTCTTATCCAGCTCGGTGAAATATTTTATCTGTTCCACCACATCGTTGATCTGGACCTCATCCATATTGTTGGTGGCTTCTTTACGGTAGCGGGCCATGAATGGAATGGTGGCACCTTCCGCATGCAGGTCATGAATATTATTGATCTGCCTGAGGCTAAAGCTTAATTTCTCTGCGATCTTTTGAATATATACAGGTTCCATAGTAAACAATGTTCAAGGGTCATCCGTGCGTGACCGGATATCACCAACGGGCAGCAAATGTAAAGGATCGCGGGGAAGAAAAACGGTGTGTTGATATTTTTAGATCATACTTGAACCTTTCAGTTAAATTTGCAGCCAGAAGCTACCAAATATGGATATCAAAAACAACATCCTGGAGACCATCGGCAACACTCCTTTGATCAGATTGAACAAGCTGACAAAAGACCTGCCTTGCACCGTACTGGCCAAAGTGGAATATTTCAATCCGGGCAACTCGATAAAAGACCGGATGGCGCTTAAAATGGTGGAAGTGGCCGAACAGGAAGGCAAATTGAAGCCGGGTGGCACCATCATCGAATGTACCTCAGGCAACACGGGCATGGGCCTGGCCCTGGCAGCCGTGGTGAAAGGCTATAAGTGCATCTTCACCACCACCGACAAACAATCCAAGGAAAAGATAGATATCCTCAAAGCCCTGGGCGCGGAAGTCATTGTGTGTCCGACAAATGTTGAGCCGGAAGACCCCCGCTCCTATTATTCCATCGCCAGGCGCCTTGCAAAGGAAATACCCAACTCTTTCCATGCCAATCAATACGACAATCTCGCTAACCGCCAGGCGCATTATGAGACAACGGGGCCGGAGATCTGGCAACAGACGGATGGCAGGATTACCCACCTCGTGGTAGCCACCGGCACAGGCGGCACCGTCACAGGGACAGCCATGTTCCTGAAAGAAAAGAACCCTAAGATACAGGTATGGGCCATGGACCCCTTCGGTTCCCTGCTCACAAAATATTTCCGCACCGGAGAGGTGGACATGCACCAGGTACACCCCTATATCAGCGAAGGCATCGGCGAAGATTTCGTGCCACAGAACTACGACATGAAATATGTGGATGTTTTCGAGCAGGTCACTGACAAGGACGCCGCTATCATGGCCAGGCGTATTGCCAAGGAAGAAGGGCTTTTCTGCGGCTACAGCGCAGGCACTGCCATACAGGGTCTCCTGCAACTGAAAGATCTCCTGAAAAAGGATGACATGGTAGTGGTGATCCTGCATGACCATGGCAGCCGGTATGTTGGAAAGGTCTACAACGACCAATGGATGATGGAACGTGGTTTCCTGGACGTGAAAACCTTCAAGGACATCATATCCGGCCGGGGCGCCAAACGCCTGATCACCGTGGACGCTGATCAGACAGTGGGACAAGCCTTCGAACTGATGCAAAAATACAATGTGGAGAACCTGCCCGTCCTCCGGCAGGGTGAACCCATCGGCGCCATCAGCGAAAGCGGCCTCTTTTCACGGATGATGAGCAATGGTCAGGATATAAAAGGGAAAAAAATAGCAGAGGTACTCGAAAAACCCTACCCCATCGTCTCCTTTGACACCCCCCTTGAAAGGCTTAGCAGCCTGATCACCCGCGAAAACGGAGCGGTATTAGGAAAGGATGACAGCGGGAATTACCACATCGTCACCAAATACGATGTCATCCACGCACTCGGGGCGTAGACAACGCCAAAGGCGTTGTGCCCGAAGGGCCATCATTAGATCGTTTGCCGGATGGTTTATCCATTCCGGCAAACTTGAGACCCGGCCATAAACAAATGATTATCAATATCTTTATTTCCCCTCTTTTTCATTTATCGTATCTTTCCCATCCCCGTACGCCGGACATTTACTAGCATATTATGCAATGATTACGAGCAGCTTAGTAATTTCTGATGAAAAAAAATAGAGCAAAACCTCTCTTGCCTTTCCAACTTTAACAAATTATTTTTGATTTAGAAGTTGATTGATAGCTATCAATCACCCAGTATCCGAAAAACCAAAGCAAGATCCAATATCCAGTAAAAGAACCTGACCCAATATCCAAAGAAATTCCAGGTTACAATCCAATATCAGTCAACTTCTATTTTTTCTGCTATCCTGTGAAAAAGAACCAAACGTCAAGGCTCTGATCCAATCGTCCAAAGAAAAACCAAAAACCAAAGAACCAAATCCTGTAGAAACCAATACTGGTATCCTTTAAAAGACCGAACAGCACCAACATCCGAAAAACCAAAGAACCCGGAACCGATCCTGAGAAACGAAACTTATCCTGAGAAATCCAATTCATCCAATAAAAGACTTGTCCAAGATCCAACGTCCGCGAAAAACCAAAAAGCAAGTGTCCTATCCTAGTGTCCAAAAACCACCTGCTTTAACTCCGGTACCCTCCTGCTAAACTCTTAAAGGAACTGATTAGTGCGCGAATTTAGCAGGAGGCCTTTACCGAAGGTCGTTCGTATCTTGCAGCATGCCCGCTTTTACCGACCAGCTCAACAGAACCATCTCACTCGATCATCCCCCCCGCCGGATCATCTCCCTGGTGCCTTCACAAACACAGCTGCTCCATGCATTAGGCCTGGAAGAAGAAGTAATAGGCATTACCAAATTCTGCGTCCATCCCGACGCCTGGTTCCATCATAAAACACGCGTAGGCGGCACCAAGGACATTCGCACTGACATCATTCAAAGCCTGCAACCTGATCTGATCATCGCAAATAAGGAAGAGAACCAGCAACAGCAGATCGAAGCGCTGGCCGCTCACTATCCCGTATGGATCAGCGACGTCGCTAACCTGGAGGATGCGCTCGCTATGGTAAAGGCCCTGGGAACTATTACGGGAAGAACGCACGAGGCGCTGTCACTGGCAGGCCAGATCGGACAGCAATTTCAGGAGCTCGCTCCTTTACATGCCACGCTTCTCCGCACCGCCTACTTCATCTGGAGAGCCCCGTGGATGACGGCAGGAGGCGATACTTTCATTCACCATATGCTGGAACAATGCCGCTTCGTCAATATTTTCGCCGATATGTCCCGGTATCCCTCCATAACGTTGGACGAACTGGCTGATCGTCGTTGCGAACTGGTACTGCTGTCCTCCGAACCCTACCCTTTCCGTGACAAACATATCGCAGAGATCAGGGAAGTCCTGCCTGCAGCCAGGATCAGGCTGGTGGATGGTGAAATGTTCAGCTGGTACGGCAGCCGCCTTTTGGAAAGCCCCGCCTATTTCCGTCGGTTGATGGAGAGTTTGTAAAATACCCCCTTTGGGGTATATACACCTGTCATAAGTAGCCTACCTTTATAACCATGGGCACCTCCGGTGGCGGCAATACGATCGTACGGACAATTATACCTGTCATGCTCACCCTGTTAATATTGGGTATATTCCTGTCCCTGTACTTCCTGAAATATATCCCCGGCAGACAAAGCTCGCTCAACGACAGGGCCTACATGGAGCTGCAACAAATAGCAAAGGCCGTACAGCGGAGGGATAATGCTTATGTACAGGCCATCCGGTATTTTCTCTACAAGCCCCAATCCTCCAGCCCCCTGCTTCAATCCTTTAAATGCACGCCCCGGCGCCCGGATGAAAGGGACAGTGGGATCAGGGTATATCCCGCGATCCTCATTCCCGACAAGTTCAACAATGACAGCTGGCAGCTATCCTATCCGTTGGTCCACGCTTCCGGCACGGACACCATCATTATGTCCACACCGCTCGATAGCTTGCTGAGCCCGCTCATATCCACCTACAGGGATATTTTCAATAGCTATCTGCTCATCGGTCACTCATCCGCCGGCAATGCTCAAAACAACATCCTGTTCAATTCTGACAACCTTCCCCTGGGCAGTGATTTCGATCCGGATACGCTGGTCAAAAAAAGTAATGGGCTCAATCCCCAGTTCATTCATGATGTAAGCATTGAAGGCACGCCCCATAAACTATTCCTTTATCCCCTGCAATTCGGCGCCGTTCACGTCACCCTTGCCGGCATCATCAGCACCTCGGATTACAACCGGGAGTACAAGGACATCCCCCTGAACCTTTTTGTGCCTGCCGGCATCATCATCCTTTTATTGATCATTTGCCTGCCCATCCTGAAGATATTTATCCTGGGTGCCGGCGAATCCATCACCGATTGGAACATCCGCCTGATCGTCGGCGCTTATTTTGTTGCGGCTTTCACCTGCTTCTTTCTCTTCTCATGGCTTTTCCTCACCCGTGCCCAGTCCGCAGATGACAGGGCTACCCTGCGGCGCTTCTCAAGGAGCGTCCAGCGACAATTCCTCGGGGAGATCGATACCATCTGCCTTCAGCTTAAAAAATGGGATACCGCCTATCAGCAGATCGATGGCATTGCCGACAGCACCCTCATCGCGGGACTGCGCGGCGACTATGTGCTGGATCGCGAAGATAGCCAGCGCCTGGATCAAACCTTTTACGCGGATGCTTATCCCTACACCGACTATGCATTTTGGATCGACTCCTCCGGCAAATGGGTGGCGACTTGGAGTGGAAAGACAGGCAATAATAAACCCTTGCTCCTGAAAGTGGATGACCGTGATTATTTCAAAGATTTTGTCAATCGCAAATATCTCAATCGCCGGTGGCATTATACGATCCAGCCCACCCTTTCAAGGCTGGATGGAGAATACACGATCACGGTTGTCATCGAAAGCATCGCGTCCCCCAAAAAAGTGATGAGCCGGGGAACGATCCGTACTTTACGACGACCTATGCTGATAGGCCTGTCCGCACAAATGCACTTCGTCACCAACACCGTACTGCCCCGGGGGTATAATTTCAGCATCATCGATGAGAATGGCGCCGTATTATATGACTCCAAACCAGGTCGTGCCCTTTTATCCAACATTCAGAAAGAAAGCGAAGGGTCGTCCGCATTGCTGGAATGCGCGCGTTTCAGGAACCACAGGTATTTCAGCCATTTTCAGCTGAAAGGCAGGGAAGTGGCGCTGGAAGCGACACCTATAGAAGGCCTGCCCTATACCCTGCTGTCCTATTCCGACCTTTCCAATGCAGATCATTTCCAGATCCATGTCATCGGCCTTTCAGCCATCTTTACCATCGGTATCGTAGCGCTGCTCATACTGTCTACGATCATCAATGAATGGACAGGGAAAAAACCAGGCATCCTGCTGACACCACCGCTGCATTTCGAGTGGCTACGACCACGCCAGCATAAGAACAGGTATTACCTCCACCTGGTCATCGGCCTGCTCGCCATGCTGGCTGTCTACATCCTCGCCTGGATAATCATTTCATCCATGCCGCGTGAAAAAGAATTTTCACTTTTCTTCATCACGCTCTCCTTTCCTTTCTACTGCTCGCTATATTATTATACTGTACGGGAAAAGGAAAAGAAACACCGGCAATACACAAGGCCGCTGATCCCGCTGATCATCTTTTTTTTCCTGTTCCTGGTATTACTGATCTGCCTGTCCTTCTTTGGCGCTTCCACCTTTGGCATCCCCTTGCTGTCGCTGACCGTCCAGGCCTTGTTGTTTGCTGTCCATTTACTCTTCGTCACCATCTTCACCCCTTCTCACCTGCAGGCCCCCTCTGCCGGGCGGCTGTTCCGGATAAAAAAAGCCCTGTTCGACTGGAGCGGCAGACGAAGCCACTCCTGGCTCCGCAGCTATTCGATGGCCATCGTCCTGGGCGTATTCGTCATCTCTGTGGTCCCTGCCTGCGGGATCTTCTGGCTCTTCTTCAGACAGGAGACAGGACTTCAACGCAATAGCACAAGACTGGAAATAGCCAGGACGATCAACAGCCGGAGATTAATGCTGAATAATCGAACGGCTGTTTACAAATTCGCCGACACCAACTACAACATGAGACTGGAAAGGCTGCAGCATCTAAAATTCGATTACGGCATTTACCTCACACGGAATGAGCGCGTCCGCCCCGGTCCCGTGGATAAAGGCATCCCCTTCTTCCCCATAGCATCACAATACGTTGGCATGCACGACGTATTCTTTCCGGAAGATACCAATGTGCTGGCAGGCGTAACCACACCCGATTCAGCAGCAGACGGAACCTGGCGATTTTCAATACCTGCAGGCAATGCCCCTTCTCCCGTAAGATTGGATTATGATGACCCGCAGGATCATATCAATCCCGGCGGGCTCCGGCTGGAAGCAGGCAGGGAGGCCTCCTGGTCCAGCTTTGGCCTGATCCAACGCACCGATAAAGCCATCGGTCCTGTTTTTATGATCCTTTTTTACCTGGCGCAACTCCTCATCGTCTTCCTCGTATATAAGCTTACCAGGGCCCTTGCCACCCGGATCTTCCTCATTGACATGTTTCATAATGGTCTGCAATTCTATTATGACAACAGGCCACGCACACCAGCCCTGCCATCCACCGGCCTTCCCGCCGGCTTTAGCCTGCTCATGTCCGCCCTCCGCGCTGAAGAAAAGGAGGAGGGAACAGACCCGATCGATAAGGCTGAGACCATTTTGCGCCACCGGGCCGCCTATGCAACCGTTTATGCGGAAAGATGGTCCTCGCTGTCCCCCGTCAAAAAATTCGTTCTTTTCGATCTGGCAAGGGACGGCTTTCCCAATTACAGGACAGCGAATACGCTCTTCGACCTGCTGAACGACAGATTGCTGGAATTTCGCAGGGATGGACACCTGGAACTGATCACGCCCAGTTTCCGGGAATTTGTCCTCCAGAAGGCCGAAGATCCTGCGGTCCTGGCCGCACTGAAAAAGAGCCGGCAGAATGGAGAATGGCTGTCATTCAAGACGGGATTGATGATCCTGTTCACCGCCTTCGGATTATTTATCTTCTTCACGCAGGACGCCCTTTTCCAAAAAATGACGGGACTGCTCACCTCTCTCATATCCCTTACCACACAATTCTCCACGCTTTTCGACAAATCCATCCCCAAAAACGCGCAAAATTCCGCTGACGAGGATAAGTAAAAGGAAAATACGACATTTGGACATGCAGTTCAGTGATCACCCATCCGCCGTTGACGGAGAGTCAAACAAGCCGTCCCGGAAAAAACCCATTTTCCCGGTGCTGGAGCCTCTGCGCAACTACCTTAAGCACCATGGCCGTGAAGTACGGCAGCCCGTATCCTATCGCGACCTGCTGCAGCATATCACCTATTCAGTCCCCTTGAAGGACAAGCACGGCCTGGATACTTTATGGGAAACAGCCCTTTACGATATGCGGCACTGGGATTTCATCCGCGAAGGACTTGTTCAGATGTACGCCATCCTCAAGACGGAAGGAGACCTCAGCTATACCAAGCACCTCGATGTAGCAAGGATCGACTACTGCAGCTTTGCCAATTCCAATCCCTTCCGGATACGCATCGTCAATAAGTTCAACGACAACTACGATCACTATTACATCAAACAGGCCGATGCATCTCGTATCTATGGTCTGGAACTGGAACATCTGCTCTCTCCCAACCGCATTACCTTCTTTACCCACCACAGCACGCTGGTGGAGGAACATATCCCCGGCATCCCGGGCGACATCTTTATCAAGAATTTCATGAATGACCCTTTGACCAATAAGATCCGCCTGTCGAAGGAATTCGTCAAGTTCAATGAACGTTGCTTTGTACGGCTGCTGGGAGACATGCGCGCCTATAACTTCGTCGTGGATATCACGCCCGACATCGAAGATTACCAATACCGCATCAGGGCCATTGACTTCGATCAGCAATCCTACGAAGGCAGGAAGAACCTCTACATCCCCCAATTCTTTAAAGAGAACAAACCTTTTGTCGAACTTTGCCTGAAATTCCTGAACAAGGAATCCATCGAACAATACCAAACGGAGGAAAGGACCATGATGGCCTTCCGCGTGGCATCCTCCCGTTTCAGGCTGATGGAACTATTGAATATCATGGCAAAGGACCGGCTCATTTCCAGCCCCGAAAAGCTACTCCAGCTAAAGACTGGCCTGGGAGAACATTTCGGGAATCCCGCCTTTCTCAAATGCCATTCGATGGGCCAGGTAGTCAAAAGACAGCTAAAACAGACCCTGCAGAAGAATCTCGCACTCATCCAAAAAAATCTGAGCAAATTCGAAGATTAGACGGCGATGCCGTATATTCGCGACTTCTTTAGAAACGAGGCTTACCATTTAATGAATTTCAACGTTTTCGACTTATTGCAAAACAAAAAACAACTAAAGTTCAGTTATTATGAAAAAATACAAAGCCGGCGTGCTATTCGGTGAAGAGCTGGAAGCCTTGTATAAGGATGCAAAAGACAATGAATTTGCCCTTCCTGCCGTGAATACCATCGGCACCAACACGATCAATGCAGTCCTGGAGACAGCAGCCAAGGTCAACTCCCCCGTCATCATCCAATTCTCCAACGGTGGCGCTCAGTTCATCGCAGGAAAAGGAATGCCCAATGATAAGTTACAGGGAAACATCTCCGGCGGGGTCTCCGGAGCGCTTCATATACATAATGTCGCTAAGTATTATGGCGTTCCGGTCGTACTGCACACCGACCATGCCGCTAAGAAATGGCTGCCCTGGATCAGCGGGCTCATCGACGCCGGCGAACAATTCTATAAGGAAAAGAAACAACCGCTGTTCAGCTCCCACATGCTGGACCTTTCCGAAGAGCCCCTGGAAGAAAATATCCATACTTCCGTAGAGTTCTTCCGACGCATGCAGCCGCTGGGCATGGCCATCGAGATCGAGCTCGGTGTCACAGGCGGTGAAGAGGATGGCGTGGACAACAGTGGCGTGGAAAATCACAAATTATACACGCAGCCCGAAGATGTTGCCTATTCTTATAAAGAGCTCAGCAAAGTAGGTCGCCTGTTCAGCGTGGCCGCCGCCTTTGGCAACGTACATGGCGTATACAGCCCCGGCAATGTAGAGCTGCGACCCGTCATCCTGAAGAACAGCCAGGATCATATCGAGAAAGAATTGAAGACAGGTCCCAAGCCCGTCTACTTTGTATTCCACGGTGGCAGCGGCAGCCCCCAGCACCAGATCAGGGAAGCCATCGGCTACGGCGCCATCAAAATGAATATCGACACTGACTTGCAATGGGCCTTCTGGGAAGGCATCCAGCAGTACTATAAAAAGAATGAAGGCTATCTCCAGGGCCAGCTGGGCAACCCCGAAGGACCGGCCAAGCCCAATAAGAAATACTACGATCCCCGCGTATGGCTGCGCAAAGGCGAGGAAAGCTTCGCCAAAAGGCTGGAAGTAGCTTTCGAAGACCTGAATTGTATCAACAGGAACGCATAAAAAAAAAGGCCCTTAACGGGGCCTTTTTCATTTTTTAGATAGATTCATTTAAATTGCCACTCCGGTCGGATTAAAAACTATCAAAAATCAAAGCCATGGCATCCAAAAAGATCCTCGACATCCTGGGCGACAAAGCCTCCTCCCTCCTGGACCACAAACCTATCATCGACAAATCCACGCTTAGCGCATTCCCTTCTCCCCGCCATGTGGAAGAAATATGGACCAACTCCAATCGCAGCAACCAGGTCCTGAGAAGCCTGCAAACCCTCATCGGGCACGGCAGGCTCGCAGACACCGGCTATCTCTCTATCTTTCCCGTCGACCAGGGCATCGAGCACAGCGCCGGAGCTTCCTTTGCCCCCAATCCCATGTACTTCGATCCTGAAAATATCATCCGGCTGGCAGTGGAAGCAGGCTGCAATGCCGTCGCCTCTACCTTCGGCGTGCTGGGCATCATGAGCCGCAAATATGCTCACCGCATACCCTTCGTCGTAAAGATCAATCACAATGAATTCCTCAGCCTGCCCAACCGGTATGACCAAACCATGTTCGGAAAAGTAAAGGATGCATGGAACATGGGCGCCGTATCCGTCGGCGCTACTATTTATTGGGGCAGCGCGGAAAGCGCCCGCCAGCTGCAGGAAGTCTCCGAAGCTTTCGAACTTGCCCACGAGCTGGGCATGGCCACTATCCTGTGGTGCTACACCCGCAACGCCGGCTTCAAAGTGGACGGCGTCGACTATCATACCTCAGCCGACCTGACAGGACAAGCCAATCACCTGGGCGTCACCATCCAGGCCGATATTATCAAACAAAAGCTGCCTACCAACAACGGCGGCTACCTGGCTACCAAACACGGCAAGACCTCCCCACTGGTGTATTCCAAACTGACCACGGACCATCCCATCGACCTCACCCGCTACCAGGTAGTGAATTGCTACAATGGTCGCGTTGGGCTTATCAACAGCGGAGGAGAAAGCAAAGGCGCATCCGATCTCACCGATGCAGTGTACACTGCCGTCGTGAACAAACGTGCCGGCGGAATGGGACTTATTCTGGGACGTAAAGCTTTTCAGCGCCCGTTCAAGGAAGGCGTGGAAATGATACAATCCATACAGGATGTATACCTGGACAGGGAAATCACCATTGCGTAAGCTAACCCTAACAACCCAATAACAACCCCCTGCCCGAAATCTGCGTACCTTCTTATATAAAAGGTATCAATATGAAAATACTTGCAGTTGCTTCAATATTGCTGCTGTGCCTTTCCTCCTGCTCCAACAGCAAAGTAACTTCCTCCTGGAAAGGCAGCAATACCTCGACGCTGGCGCCCGGCAACAAGATCCTCGTCCTCGGCATCATCCGTGAAAAAGATATTCGCCTCCGCATGCAGATGGAAGGCTACCTGGTGGACGCCCTCAAAGCAAAAGGATACAACGCAGTCAGCGCCTATACGCTCTACGGCCCCAAAATGTTGAGCAATAAAGACGAAGAAAGCGCCCTTAGCAAGCTGCGCAACAGCGGCATCGACGAAGTATTCACCATCACGTTGCTGGATAAGTCAAGGGAACGCAATTTTCAGCCGGCTACCATGTACCCCTATTCTCCTTTCTGGGGCTATTACAGCTACAATTATGGGAGAATATACAACCCCGGCTACATATCCGTGGATACGCATTTCTTCTGGGAAAGCAACCTCTACGACGTCAGCAGCAAAAAGCTCCTGTACTCCGTACAGTCGCAATCGACCAATCCATCCTCTGCCGGATCCATGGGAAAGGATTACAGCACTGCAGTGGTAAAAAATATGACGAAAGAAGGGTTATTGGCAAAAAAATAACTTTTCTATATAACTTGCGGGCGTAGCCTCTTCCACAATCTGGGTAATAAATTACGCGATCAAAACGCTTCTCCCAATCCCACATAAAATGCCGTACGCCCCTTGCTGGTAGCTATATCCAAGGTTATATTCGTTCCCGAATGCTTGTTGAACTTCACCCGCAGGCCCGTACCGACAGCAGGATGCAAATAAGAAAAACGGTCCGTAGATGGCTCCGTCACCGCATTCACATTCGAAAAGACGACAAAACCCAGCAAGCCGTCATTCGTAATATCCCGCCGGTATTCCGCTTCGAGATAATACAGCGTCTGCCCTGTATAATGGCCGGGATAGATCCCCCGGCCGGATTTCTGGTAAGGATCCTGGCCAATCGCCGGCAGATCCAGGTAAGGGGTCTTATTGCCCAGTGAGGTCCAGAAATAGCTCCAGATGGCCAGCATATTCTGTCTTGTCTTACTGAATGGAATGTATTTGCGGGCATCCAGGTAGATGGACTGCCAGAAATTATCGCTTCCCAGCAACCTGGTATTCACCCGGTAGACAGCATTCCAGTACCACCCGGGCAACGGGTTGATGGGGTTGTTCCTGGTATCATATAATGCATTGAAAGTCAATCCAGAAGAAAAAGAATTACTATGACTGCCCGTCCCGTAGTGGTAGCCCGTGAATTTTTGGAGGCTGGCGGTATCATTATCTTCCCGGATATTAATATGATAATCCAGGCTGTAGCCGAGACCCACAAACATATAAGGCTTGATCTTTTTCAGGGCATTCTGATAAAATCGGATATAAGTATAGCGGATCAGCATCTTATCGCTTTCAGGACGGTCGCCGCCCGGTCCCCAGGTATATTGCGGATAGATGGTAAGACGCAAGTCCCCATTGTAGTTCCAGCTGTTGTTGGGCGACCAGATATTAGCATGGAAAGGGATGTTCCACTGTCCCTGGAAATTTGTGCTGGGTGAAAAAGTAACACTGGACAGGTAGGTTGTCTTACGCGGCCCCAGGTAAAAGCCCGCCGTGGTAGCCGTGATCAGGGCAGTCCCACCCCCGGGTACGGATGTTCCCAACGGCAGCAGGGAATAATATACCCTTTTGCCTTCCACCTTGGGCGGCTTCTTAAAATGCCAGTGTGTGGCATCGAGAATAACACCGATGATATCCCGCTGTCCCGAAGTATCCTTATACTTCATGGCGCTGTCCGCGGGCAGGATAGCCCCTGATGGGTTCTGGGCATAAAGACTAAACGAGATCACACAAGCGCAGAAAAAGACGATTCCTTTCACCATACCTGTTAAGAATACCAATATTGTGCTATTTTTCCGGCACCAATCAGATTAACGCATGCGTACACTGTTTTATCTCCTTGCAATATGCCTCCCGTTCGCGATCATACCACCGGCAAATGCCCAAAAGGTCCAGCTGCTCACCAGCGGCACACATAGCTCTTTTCGGGGATTGAGCGTCGTCAGCGATCGCGTCGTCTGGGTCAGCGGCAGCAATGGCACCATAGGCAGGTCTGTCGACGGCGGCACCAGCTGGGAATGGATCATCGTTCCGGGCTACGAGAAAAGAGACTTCCGGGACATCGAGGCCTTTGACGAAAATACAGCGCTCATCATGGCCATTGCCGAGCCGGCCAACATCCTGAAAACTACAGATGGTGGCAAGACCTGGAAACAGGTGTATAATAATACGACCCCGGGCATGTTCCTGGACGCCATGGAATTTATGGATCCTCAGCATGGCATCGTGATAGGTGATCCGATAAGAGGAAATTTTTTCATTGTCAATACCGTGGACGGAGGCAATAGCTGGGGTATGCGATCCTCACAGAGACCCATTGCAGCCGACTCCGGAGAAGCCTGCTTCGCTTCCAGCGGCACCAATATACGCGTAGTAAAGGGAAACGCTTATTTCATCTCCGGCGGCCTTCGCAGCCGGCTGTTTAAAGACGACCAGGGCATCGTCCTTCCCATCATACAGGGAAAAGAGTCCACGGGCGCAAATTCCATCGCCGTACAGGACAAGGACCACCTCATCATCGTCGGAGGAGACTTCACACATGACACATCCCGCGAAAAGAATTGCGTTCTCACCCATGATGCAGGCCGCACCTGGATCGCACCTGCTACCCCGCCCCATGGCTATCGCAGTTGCGTGGAATACTTCGATAAGGACAAGCTCATCACCTGCGGTACTTCCGGCGTGGATATCTCTGCTGATGGAGGAATGAACTGGCAGCTCATCGATCCCGGCAGCTTCCATGTCTGTCGTATGGCTAAAAAGGGAAAGTCAGTATTCCTGGCGGGGGGAGGAGGCCGGGTGGCGAAGCTGACATGGTAAGTTATTTCTTAAACACGATCCACACTGCCGCCAGCAAAAAACCGAATGCCAGCAGGTATTTCCAGTGAAACGGCTCCTTCAGATATAATACGGCAAAGAAAGAGAACACGATCAGCGTGATCACCTCCTGTGTGATCTTCAGCTGAAAAGCGCTAAACCCATTGATCGATCCCCAGCGATTAGCCGGTACGGTAAGACAATACTCGAAGAAAGCGATCGCCCAGCTGATAAGGATCGCCTTCCACAAAGCCAGTTCCTTATGATTCAAATGCCAGTACCAGGCAATCGTCATAAAGACATTCGACGCAAATAGCAATAAGATCGTACGCATATTAGTTCAATCCTCTGAAATCCACAGGCACCAGCTTACTGACGCCCGGCTCCTGCATTGTCACCCCGTAGATAACGTCTACAGTGCTCATGGTCATTTTATTATGAGTAACGATGATGAACTGGGAGTTCTCACTGAACTGGCGGATCATATTGGTGAACTTGCCGACATTGGCATCGTCCAGCGGAGCATCCACCTCATCCAGGATACAAAACGGCGCCGGCTTGATAAGATATATGGAGAATAGAAGCGCTGTGGCCGTGAGTGTCTTCTCTCCGCCGCTGAGCTGGCTGATGGAAGAAGGCCGTTTGCCCTTCGGCTTGGCGATAATGTCGATACCCGTCTCCGCCAGGTTCTCCGGATTTTCCAGCACCATGTCGGCCGTATCTTCTTCCGTGAACAGCGATTTGAACACCCGCTGGAAATTTTCCCGCACCTTGTTGAAGGTGTCAAGGAACTGCTGATTGGCCGTAGCCTCCACTTCCTGAATGGTCTGCAACAGGCTGTCCTTCGCCGTTACCAGGTCATTCTTCTGCTCCAGGATGAATTCATACCGTTTTTTCATTTCCTGGAATGCCTCGATGGCAGTAGGGTTCACCTCTCCCAGGTTCTCCAGCCTTTTCTTCATCTTATCGGCTTTCTCCTGCAGGTCCTGCACGGGGACTTCCCCTGTCCGGGGCTGATCGATGATGTCGTCCAGGTTGATCCTGAACTCTACATTCAAGCGCTCCTTCATCCCCGCCAGCTGCAGCTTCAATTCATTTAATCGATCCTTTATCTCGCTCAGCGAGTGTTCCAGCTGCTCACGCTCCTTTACCTTGTGACGCAGCTCGCTTTCTTTTTCGCTGAGGGCATTACGGATGTTATAATAAGCCTGGTCGGCCTCGTTGAGTATTTTTTCGTCTTCTTCCTTCTTACGCATCAGCTCCAGGAGTCCGGACTCCGCAACACTCAGCAGCTCTTCGCTTTCCGCAATGCTTTCCAGCGTTTGTTTCAGCTGGCTGGAGTTAACCTCAAGCTGGTTGCGCAGGGTATCCAGTTGATTGCTCTTGAACTCCAGCTCCTGCTTCAAGGCATTGATACGGCTATGCTGTCGCGTTACCTGCAAATTAAACTCGTTGTAGCCCGCGGAAGCACTGTTGTAAGCGATCTCCGCGCTCCTGTATTCTTCTTCAGCCAGCTGGGATTTTTCTTTCAGCTCGCTTACTACCTTTACCAGCTCCGCCCACGCATTACGGGTGTCTTCAATCCCGGCGATCGTCTCTTCCAGGCTCAGCTGCAGCTCTTCCAGCCTGTTGAGGGAGGTATGCTGCTGTGCATGCAGGTTCTCCACCTTGTTCTGCAGGGAGAAGACAAAATTCGTCAGCCTGTTGATATCTTCCTGCGTCTGTCGGATGGCCTGTTCTTTCAGCTGCTCGTTAAAGCCGATGACCTCGTTATGCTTTTCCTGGATGGCCGTCTTGAGATCGTTTACCACCAGTTCCAGCCTGCGGACCTCTTCCCTCAGCTTCTCCAGGTTCTTGGCGCGGCCGATCTTTTTCCCTTCAAACAGACCAACACTGCCTCCCGTAAGAGAATATTTACCCTTAACATATTTCCCGGTCTTTTCCAGCACGACGGAACCATTGCTGTTCGCCAACGCCTCCTCACTCTCCGCAATGAATACATTGCCAAGCAGGTGTTCCGCCAGTTTTCGGTGGCTCTCATCTACTTCGATGACATTCATCGCCGGGATCAGGCCGGCTGCCTGATGGCTTTCCACTGCAGGCTGACTGGCTATCTTGTCCAGCAGAAAGAAATTGGCCTTACCTTTTTTCTTCTCATCCAGCAGGTGTACCGCCTCCATACCCTCCTGGAGATTATTCACCACATAATAGTTCAGATAGGGCTCCAGCACATTTTCCACGGCTGCCCTGAACTCTTCTTTTACATAAATTATATCTGAGAGAATGGGCGCCCCATGATCCCAGGCGGGGTTTTTATGCAGGAATTTGATACTTTCCGGGTACCCCTCCATGGAGTCGATGAGACTCTTTAACAGGTCGTGCTCATTCTTTTTGGAATCCAGCTTACGCCCTTCGTCAGCCAGGCGCTGCCGTAGGTGTTCCAGCTGTCCTTGCGCCTGTAGGATATTCTCCTTGGTCCTTTCATGATGCTCCTGCAGCTGCCTGAGGCCGGACTGCCTGGATTCCAGGTCCTGCTCTTTCAACAACCTTTCCTCCTCCAGCTGTTTCAGCTGGCTGTCCCGCACCATTCTTTCTTCCTCCAGCTGCCGGATGCTGCGTTGCAGGTTCTGTATCGAAGTATCCGCGACTGCGACTTTTTTCTCCGCCTCGAACTGATCCCGCTGGATCTGCGCATTTTCCCTGCGAAGGGCGTCCACGCCGACACGCTTTTCATCGAATACCTGACGCGTCTCATCCACGGAGTCCTTCAGTGATTCCAGCTGCTCCTGCAGGCCGGACAGCTTATTCTCTTCCTCACCCACCTGCTGACGGGTAAATACAATGCTTTCATCCAGGCCTTTTAACTGCCCTTCCCCTTTTAAAAGGAATTCCTGGAGACTGTTCTCCTTTTCTTTCAGGAAGTTCAGGCGCTGGGAAGAGAGGTTCTTTTCGTTTTCCTTGGTACGCAGGTTCTGGACGAGATCGTTGAACTCGTGCTGCATGGATTGGAGGGCCCTCTCCTTCTCTATGAATCCCACTTTCTCCTGCTCCAGCCCCGCTTCCTCCTGGGCAATGATCGCTTCCAGCCGGACCTTTTTATCCGTCTCGTTGTCCGCCTGCTCGTTCAGCTCACGGTAAGTCAGGTTGAAGCCTTCCAGGGCCGCCTTTGCCAGCTCGATGCTCAGCTCACGGTACTCCTTCTTGATCTCGTAATACTTTTCCGCTTTCTTGGCCTGGTTCTCCAGGCTTTTCAGCTGGTTGTTTATTTCGAACAGCAGGTCCTCGATTCGGGCAAGGTCCTGCTCAGTGGCGTCCAGCTTCGAACGCGCCTCTTTTTTCCGGGTCTTGTATATAGTGACGCCTGCGGCCTGTTCCAGCATACGACGACGGCTGTTCTCCTTGTCCTTGATGATATCGTCCACCATGCCCAGCTCGATGATGGCATAGCTGTCGGTACTGACTCCCGTATCCATAAAAAGGTTCTGAATGTCCTTCAGACGACAGGAAACATCATTCAGGCGGTACTCGCTTTCCCCGCTCTTATAGAATTTGCGGGTGACGGTCACTGTATTGAACTCTGTAGGCAGGAGATTCTTGGTATTCTCAAAGGTAAGGCTCACCTCGGCCAGCCCGGAAGCCGATCTGGTCTTGCTGCCGTTGAAAACCAGGCTTTCCAGGTTCTCACTGCGAAGATGGCTGATCTTCTGCTCTCCAATGACCCACCGGATACTGTCGATGATATTGCTCTTTCCGCAGCCATTGGGGCCGATGATACCCGTAATGCCTTCATCAAAACTAACGACAGTCTTGTCGGCAAAACTTTTAAATCCCTTTATTTCTAGGCTCTTTAATCGCACAATTCAAATATTTATTTGAGGTAACCAATGGCCCACGTGAGGACACAATTCCCATTTAGGCAGACGGCAAACCTACATTAAAAGTCTTAATTCTCATTGTCCCTGTTGAAAAGTGGTGAATAACAATTTTGGGGTGGAAATGTACTAAATCCTAAACTGTAAAGGCAGGAATTTTATATATTTACCGGGCTTTTGCCACTGCTAAGGCACAAACCATCTACATATGAATAATTTTCTTGTTCCCATTGATTTTTCCGAAACTTCCAGGAACGCTGCCCGGTATGCAGCACATATCTCTACACTGGTCCCGGACGCACATCTGATCCTTTATAATGTTTTTGACTCCCTGGAATACGGCTCCGACAGCAGCCCCCTGGGAACAGACGAAGAGGAAGACGCAGGCCGGCATGCCATTATGGAACTGGCGCTGGAAAGCGTGAAAAGAGAGATCACCGCCATCACAAGCGCCCGCATCTCCCTGGTGGCCGAGGAAAGCAACCGTTTCCTGGATACCCTGGAGAAATATGTACGTAAGAACAATATACAGCTGATCATCATGGGGATCACGGGCTCTACCCGCCTGGGCCAGATCTTCATGGGGAGTAATACCCTCAATCTCGTCAAAAGGGGTATCGTACCCGTCATCATCGTACCGCCCCACGCAACTTCAGAGTCGGCTAAAAATGTCATGCTGCTCACAGATTTCAAAGACATAGAAAATACCATTCCGCTGGATACAGTGAAGACCGTTCTCGACCTGTTCAGGCCCCGCCTGCACATCGTCAATGTGGACCACGAGCACTATGTACAGGTGACGGAAGATTACAAGGCCGAAAGAGGGAAACTGGAGTCCATGCTGAAAGATTATCAACCCGAATTCTATTTCATCCGGCTCTTCGATTTTATGGACGCCATCAACCAGTTCGTGGTGGATAATAAGATCGACCTGATCCTCACTTTCCCCAGGAAACATTCCTTCTTGTCGAATATCTTCAAGACTACGAATACAACACAACTGGCCTATCATAGCCATGTGCCGATCGTAGCCATACAGTCTTAAAATAGAAGCGCCGGGCTTGCCCGGCGCTCTACTATCATACAACAGGTGTTAATACCTCTTATTTGAATTGTATCTTGTATGTATTGTTCGCTCCGGTAGTCGTATTGAGCACTTTCAGGATATAAATACCTTTCGTCACAGCGCCATCCCGGTGATATTGCAATATGCCGGCTGAACCATTCACCTGCCTGGTGAAGATACATTGCCCCACCACATTGTACAGTGCCACCGTATAATTATGATTGGGCTCTCCCTGAATTTTGATATTCAGCAGCTTATCGACCGGATTTGGATAAGCCGACACCTGTGGCCCATTATCTCCACCCAGCGATACGACATTCGTGTAATTCTCCCCGCCGCCGTCATACAGGATATGCAGGCGGTATAGATTATTGCCCGGCCCGGGAACATTGTCCACAAAATTATAGATATCATCGGCCTGCGAAACATGCGCAGGTATTTGGCCGATCGGTATGTACACCGCATTCACGTCATTGGTTCGTTGCAGCTCGAAGCTGCTGATGCCACTTGCTACGGGCACCATCCAGCTCAGCTGGTTACTGCCAGCCTGCTGCCGGCCTTCAAGGACTATGCTGGTCGGCAAAACCACCCCGCAGGTGCCGGTAAGCCTGAAATATGATAGCTTGGTAAGACATCCTGAGTTGACAGACGTCTTAGCCACATACAGCCCTGTATCTGCAAATCGTACATTGGCAATGGAGTAAGTGGGCGCTCCGGAAGCCACCTGGACGCTGTCCCCCGTTTTTGATTTCTTGTACCAGGTATAAGTGGCATTGGGAAGTGCGTCTGTTGACAAAGTAGTAGCCTGGTTGATACAGTCGGAAGTGGCAGTGACGATGGTATTGGCCAGCGGCAGAATGCTGACATCATTCAGGGCCGAATTCCCACAGGCATCGACGGCACGCAGACGGATAAGGTTGTACTTCGTATTGTTATTGATATTGAAGATCGGACTGGTCTGCGGAGACGCGACGACACTGGGGGTCGAAGGACTGCTGGCGATGATCTCATATTTATAAGGTGCGATGCCGCCTGATACTGATGCCCCTACACTAAAGCTGCTGTTGTCACACTGGTAAGCGGACGATTTTGCCAGACTCGGGAAAGCATATTTCGGAATGACCATGGTGTCATTCACAAAAGTTGTACAACCCGAGAATGTGTAGGTGAGAACATAAGTGGCCGCGTCCAGGTTGCTGAAAGTATAGCTACTGCCGGATTTAAAGGAATAGCTGATGGCAGCCGGAGCAAAATCCTTCTGCGTGATGGACACATTCAGGTTGGAAAGATTGCTTGTTGCCGTAACGACCAGGTTCCCCGACCCATCTGCCTTGAGGCTGGATGGACATTGCGGTGTAACCGCATACGAAAAGGTCACATCGCTGGGCTTCGCGGCAACAGTAATAGTGTCCGGACGTCCGCAGAGGCCCGAAACAACAACCTTATATTTTAAGGCAGCACCCAATGATGACAGTCCCGTTATCGAGGTTGTCGTGCCGCTGAAGCTGGCAGTTTCCAGCAGATGAAAGGCCGAATCATAGACCTTTACCTGGTAAGGGCCCGTACCCGCCGTCACCTTGATGGCGAGATCGGTGGAGTCCACTGTACAGGACGGCGTCGCTGTTGCATTGGCATCAATAGCAATGGGTGCCTGTGTGAAACATCTTTGGATCGTCGTATCTCCACACGCATTGGTAATATAGATACAGTAAGTCCCATAGCTGATCGTATTAAACACACCTGTGGTATTGGTAGCAACCGTCGTCCCCGCATTATCCTTCAGGACATATTGGGCACCGGTGAGATTTGTCTGCCCCGTGACAGTCGCCGTGAACGAGCTGCAGGTTGGCTTGCTGAACGTCAGTGCCGCATCCACATAAGCCACTGGTTTGGGCGCATTGAAAGGAGATGTAAATACCTTGCCCGTACAGCCATCCGTTGTTTTGATCGTATAGTTGCCGTAACCGGTAACAGTAAATACACCGGTGTTGTTACACGCGCCCACCTGGTTGCCCTGCTGATTGAACAGGCAGAACTGGGGCGTAAAGAGATTTTGCTGATTGGTAACAGTAACCTTGAATGTGCTACAGCTCAGGTTGTTCACTACAAGAGGCCCGATGGAAGGCACCGGGGCGGCCGTAGTGATACAATTGGTGAATACACCATTCGTACAACCGTCAGTCACCTTCACACATACTTTTCCATAAGGCACGTTGGTGAACACACCTGTTGCATTACAGGCTATCTGATTGCCATTCGCATCCAACAGGCAATAATTACCATTGTAGATATTTTTCTGGCCTGATACCGTTACAGTGTAGCCGTTACAGCCCAGGGCGCTTACATTCAGGCCCCCGCCGGTGGGCACCGGTTTGGTCATATTGATACACCGCGTAATGGTCGTATCATTACAGGCATCCGTCACTTTTATACAATAGTTGCCGTAGGCAAGTCCGGGGAAAAGTCCTGTCGAATTACAGGTTATCTTATTCCCGGCACCATCGTACAGGCAGTATTGGACAGGGTTCGTCATGTTCTGCGCGCCCCCCAGTATGGCAGTGAAAGTACTACATGTAACATTGTTGGTCGTGATATTTGCGCTCACGCTACGGATCCGCTTGGTGCCTTGGACATCGACCATAAGGCTAATACCGAGACACCCGTCTGTTACCCTTACTTTGTAAACGCCATACGGAACATTGTTGAATATCCCCGTCGTGTTACAGGGCTGCCCCGCAACAGCATTGCCATTGGTATTCAATAGACAGAATTGCGGATTGGTCAGGTTCATCTTGCCCGTGACGGTGGCCGTGAACGTTGTACACGTATAGTTGGAGATCGAGCTGGTGGCGTCCACGGAAGGGTACGGCAGGGGCTGCTGGAAACACCTGCTGAAGGTCGTGTCGTAGCAGACATTCTTTATTTTTATGCAATAGTAGCCACCATACTGCAGTCCGCTGAACGACCCGGTAGTATTACAAGCCTGACCCGGAATAGCGTTGCCGCTTGCGTCCACCAGGCAATACTGGGGATTATTCAAATTCGTCTGCCCCGTGATGGAAGCTGTATAAGTAGTACAATTCTGCCCCGAAATAACGACGTTGGCCCCTACTGTAGGGATCACCGTATTCCGCCAGCTCTTGGATTGCACCTGTCCGCATTTGTCCTTTGCTATCAGCTGTATATTCCGCGCATTTCCCAGGGCAAAAGCAAACGAGGAAGTATTGGACCACACTGTATCCCCGGGACTGCGTACCACCCCGTACTTAAAGCCATTGAAAGCCGTTCCCGAAGCATTGGTATTTCCCTTGCTGTCAGTGAGACTGATCTGGGCATTATAGTTCTGGCAATTGGATAATGTGACGGTGGCGGCGGAAATGGACCATGTATAATTTTGTATGCTGACCGTACGGGTCTGGATGCTGCCGCAGCTGTCCGTCATCTGAACGGAATACGTGCCCGGCGTAAGACCGGAAAAGCTCCCGGTACTGTTGGTGGTTCCTACCCCGGAAGGCGAAGGCGCCACGATCTTATATACAAATGGCGTACGGCCATTCTGCACACCCGTAACCGTAATAGTCCCGTCATTACCATTATTACATGTAACATCCGACTGCGTAAGTCCAAATTTGGGCTGCACATAAGTCCCGGGAATAACAACATTGGTTAAGGTGGTCTCACAATTCGTAACAATATCCCGGACGGTCAATGTATAGGTGCCCGGTTGTAAACCTGTTATAATATTTGAGGAAGTGTAGTCTACCGTAGTAGGACCGGCCATCTTGTAATTGTAAGTGCCGGAGCCGCCGGAGGGGGTCACTTTAAGTGAACCTGTGGCAGTACACCGGGATTCAGCAGCCGTATAAGTAGCTTTCAACTCACGGCAATTCTGTGAAAGACCTGTTCGCTGGATACCTGCCATTAGCAGTACCAGCATCGCGACTACCCGGAACGGGTTGATTCTTGAGCTCATAGGGTCTCCTTTTCTTAGGTATGGATTTACGGATTGTCCTAATGGACACTACAAATCTTTAAAAAAAAACGTTAAAAAACGAATGTTTTTGATTTTTTTTACAAAAAACTAACTACAACCCTTATAAAAAAGTAGTGTATGCCTAATGCTTTCTACTGGGACCAGGAATACTTAAAAGATGAATTACCCTGGGATATGCGACAGGCTTCGCCACCTCTTAAATCATATTTTGATCATTTACAGGATAATACACTTGACATATTAATACCAGGCTGCGGCAATGGCTATGAGGCCGGCTATCTGCTGGACAAGGGCTTTACCTCCATTACCCTTATAGATATCTCCCGGGTGTTAATGGACAGGCTAAAAGAAAAGTTTGGGCAGCGTCTCACGCTCCTTACGGGCGATTTCTTCGATCTCGGGGGGGAATATGACCTCATCGTGGAACAAACCTTCTTTTGCGCCCTGGCCCCTTCTCTCCGGCAGAATTACGTAGAAAAAATGTATAGCCTCCTCCGGCCGGGCGGCAGGCTGGCAGGCCTCCTGTTTGACAGGGATTTTCCGGATGGACCGCCATTCGGCGGCAGCCGGAAGGAATATCAACAGTTATTGGAAAAGAAATTTAAGCTCATTACCCTGACGCCCTGCCTTAACTCCATCAAACCCCGTATGGGAACAGAATTATTCTTCATTGCGGAAAGATCTATATAGCAGGCTCCTGCTGGCTCAGGCAATGGAAGCTGCCCAGGCCCCAGATGATCTCCGTAGAATCGATACCCACCACCTTTCTGCCCGGAAAACAGCCTTCGATGATCTGCAAAGCTTTCTCATCGCGGCTGCATCGGAATGTAGGAACGATCACCGCCTCGTTGGCAATGTAAAAATTAGCGTAAGACGCCGGCAAACGCTGGTCCTCGTATATGACACCCTCCGGCATCGGCAGCTCGGCTATATTCAGCTGCCGCCCATTGGAGAGCCGCATTTTCTTCAGGTCAGCCAGGTTGTCCTGCAGTAATGAATAGTTCTCGTCCTGCCTGTTCTCCTCTATCACCGTGATCACCGTGTCTTCATTGACAAAACGGACCGTATCATCAATATGTCCGTCCGTATCATCCCCCACAATACCTTCCTTTACCCATAATACCTGATCCACCCCATAGTAATTGACCAGGTAGGTCTCTATCTGCTCGCGGGTGAGATGGGCGTTTCGGTTCTTATTCAAAAGGCAGCAGCTGGAAGTGATCACCGTGCCCTTGCCATTAAAGTCTACGGAGCCGCCCTCCATGATAATGCCGGGATGAAATACAGGCAGGTTCATTGCCTTTCCAATAAGCGTAGGAACGACATCGTCTAGGTCGAAGGGAGGGTACTTATTGCCCCATGCATTATAATCCCAATCCACGATGACCTTTTTTTGCTCAGCCTTTGGATTGATGAGAAAAGCAGGACCGTGATCCCTGCACCAGGCATCATTCGTAGGGTGAAAATAGAACCTTACCCGGCTCAGGTCCACACCTGCCTGTTCCAGGCATCCCACTGCAAAAGTCTTCATCGCCTCATCCCGTACATTGATACAGACATCCTCCCCCTTAACCAGCTCCTTTATGAAAAGGCAGTAATAAGGATAGATCGTATGGATCTTTCCCGGCCAGGAAGCTTCCTTATGGGGCCAGCTGAGCCAGGTAGCTGTATGTGGATGAAATTCTGCGGGGAAATAGTAGCCAAGTTCTTTAGGCGTGGTGCTCGTCATAGCGAATGCTTAATCCTGGTCGATATATCTTTGAGTGATGGGTTGATAAGAATCGATCCGCCTGTCCCTCAAAAAGGGCCAGTGGGTGCGATAGCGGTCGGTAGCCGCCGTATCGACCTCGACGACAGTCGTTTCCTCCTTATCATGGGAAGCCTGGTACACCACGGTGCCGAAAGGATTGGATACAAACGAGCCGCCCCAGAACTTCATGGCGCCATTCTGCTCCAACCCTACCCTGTTCACGCTGACCACATGTACCCCATTGGCGACAGCATGACTGCGTTGTATGGTCTGCCAGGCATTGTACTGCTCGGTATTCGTGGCATCATCCTGGCTGGTGGCCCAGCCGATGGCAGTGGGGTAAAAAAGGACTTCGGCGCCCATCAGGGCTGTGATACGGGACGCTTCGGGATACCACTGATCCCAGCAGATCAATACACCGATGCTGGCATATTTGGTCCTGAAGATCTTATATCCCAGGTCGCCCGGGGTAAAATAGAATTTTTCGTAATAGGCGGGATCGTCGGGAATATGCATTTTGCGATATTTCCCCAGGTAAGCGCCGTCGGCATCCAACACCGCCGTGGTGTTATGATAGAGGCCCTGCGCCCGCTTTTCGAACAGCGAAGCAACGATGACGACCTTCAGCTCGGCAGCCAGCTTGCCTAACGCCTCGGTGGATGGTCCGGGAATGGCTTCTGCCAGCTTGAAATTTTCATAATCTTCCACATCGCAGAAATAGAGGGAAGTGAACAGCTCCTGGAGACAAACGATCTGTGCTCCTTTAGCGGCCGCAGACCTCACCTCCTTCATGGCCTTCTGCAGATTGGCCTCCTTGTCGGAAGTACAGCTCATCTGGACCAGGCCTATTTTAACCTTAGACATAGTGCTTAAAAATAAACCGCGAAGTTACAAATTATTTCCTTCCCATCTGTCGCAGAAAGGCCACGTGGGATGCAACAGCATAGCGCACCCGGGGATACTCGATATACACCAGCCCATACTCCTGGCAAGCCTGCTTTATGATCTTGCTGATGGCAGGATAATGTATGTGCGATATCTTGGGGAAAAGGTGATGCTCGATCTGGAAATTCAGCCCGCCTACCAGCCAGGATACTACCTTGTTCTTCGTAGCGAAATTAGCGGTGGTCTTGATCTGGTGAACAGCCCACTCGTCTTCCATCTTTCCCGTCTGCACATCCGCCACAGGGAATGCAGTATGCTCTACAGTATGCGCCAGCTGGAAGACCATGCTGAGCACAAAACCCGCCACACAGGTGAAGATGACAAAACTGATCAGCCAGTCCTGAAAACCCAGCTTGTAAATAGGCAGCCCCACGAACAGGAAGGCGTGGAACAGCTTGAAGCCCCAGAATACAATATGATCCGAAACACTCATTTTCTTCAGCGGCATGGTTCCCACCCGGCTCTTGAAATATTTCTGGTAATCCAGCACGAAGATCCAGAAGATGTACAGCACACAATAGAGGACCCAGAAATAAAGGTGCTGGTATTTGTGCATACGGTATTTCTTCTGCGTTTCGCTCATCCGCATCCAGGGCTGGATATCGATGTCGTCATCGATGCCGTCCACATTGGTATACGCGTGGTGGACCACATTGTGCTTCATATTCCACATAAAGCTGTTGCCCCCCAGGATATTCAGGGAAAATGCTGCCAGGCTGTTCACCCACTTGTACTTGGAGAAGCTGCCATGCGCCCCGTCATGCATCACGTTGAACCCGATGGCGGCAACCACGCCTCCCAGCAATACGCTTTCCACGATAGCCCAAAACGCATTGGGAGTGAAAAACACCAGGTGGACATAGATGAATACAAAACTGACCATCAGGATAACAGCCTTTATGAAGAGATTGTAATTCCCCGTCGTAGATTTGCCTACTTCCTCAAAATAGGCGCTGATCCTTTTTTTCAGTTCAGCATGAAAAGATTGGGAGGATGTGGCAAACTTGGGCATTGACATAATAAGCCTGTTAAGATATTAATAATTGGGCAAAGGTAGCCATTTTGGCGCGGAATAAGTGTTAAGGGTCAGACAAAAAGATGACACAATCCAAACGCGTAAGTGCTCATTTTGTTATCCCGGTAGCTGTATAAGTTTTTCCCCACTCTTCATTAGGTATCCAGCTGTATAAAAGCGTCAAAATCCCGCACGCCGATCATCTTTTCCGTGATAAATCCCTCCGCATAAGCCGTACCGATCATTTTCCCGAACATCTGGTGCCTTCCAATGATGGCATTCAGGAATTCCGGGGTGGAAATATACGTCTGTGGCTCGTCCTTGTCGTACTCCGAAGAGAAGAACTGGGAAGAGTAAGCCCGGATGGAAGCCAACTTTTCTTCGAAAACAGGTGTTATATCATAGACAAAAGAAGGATGTGCATAGCGGTCCTGGATGAAATGGAATATGTATTTCGGACGCCAGTGATCCTGGGGACGCCCCTCATCATCCGTAGTATCGACCTTCCTCAGACCGCTGAGAAAACAAGCGTCGGAAATGAGATGGCCCGCCCTGCCATGATCCGGATGACGATCTGAAAGCGCATTGGCCAGCACGATCTCAGGCCTGTATTTGCGGATGGCACGTATCAGGTGCCGCTGATGTTCTTCATCATTGCGAAAGAAACCATCCGCCATGCCCAGGTTCTCCCGGACATCCAGCTCCAGTATCCTGGCGGAAGCTGCTGCTTCTTCTGCCCTCAGCTCAGGCGTCCCTCTGGTACCCAGCTCACCACGGGTAAGGTCCACTACACCCGTCTTTTTCCCGTTCCTTTTTTCCATCAGCAGGGTGCCGGAGCAGCAAAGTTCAACATCATCAGGATGTACGGCAATGGCCAGGATATCCAGCTTCATGTAGGCAATTTTTTACGCGAAAGTACCGTTTTTTGCGTTTTACTTCGAAGCATTGACGTCTTTTCAATTGACTCAGTGAACCGGCAAAGCCGGTTTGGCCATATGCGCATTGTGAAGTAGCTTCGCAAATCTTTCGCAGGCAATGCTAAATTTCTAAAAACCTAAAAAAAACAAATCGTTAGACATGGCATACGATGTAGTCGTTCTTGGCAGTGGCACCGGCGGATATGTAGCCGCGATCCGCGCTGCACAATTAGGCCTTAAGGTAGCAATTGTAGAAAAAGAAAGTCTGGGTGGCGTTTGTCTGAACTGGGGATGTATCCCTACCAAAGCGTTGTTGAAAAGCGCACAGGTATACCAGGACATCCTGCATTCAAAGGACTTTGGTATCAATGCCAGCGGTACCCCCGATTTCCCGGCCGTGATCAAACGCAGCCGCGGCGTTTCCGATAAAATGAGCAGAGGCGTTCAGTTCCTCATGAAGAAGAATAAGATCGACGTCATTATGGGCGTTGGCAAATTAAAGGCAAAAGGTCAGCTGGAAGTGACAGCAGCAGATGGCAAGACCCAGATCGTGGAAGGCAAACACATCATCGTCGCCACAGGCGCCCGCAGCCGCGAGCTGCCCAACCTGAAACAGGATGGCAAAAAAGTCATCGGCTACCGCGAGGCAATGACCCTGCCCGAGCAGCCGAAGAGTATCATCGTAGTAGGCAGTGGCGCCATCGGCGTTGAATTTGCCTATTTCTACTACAGCCTGGGCACAAAGGTCACCGTGGTGGAATTCCTTCCCCGCATCGTGCCCGTCGAAGATGAAGAGATCTCCAAAGAGCTGGAAAAGATCTACAAGAAATACGGCATCGAAGTGCTCACCAGCAGCGAGGTCACCGGCGTAGACGCCAGCGGTAATGGCGTCAAGGCAAAGGTAAAGACCCCCAACGGAGAAGTCACCCTGGAAGCCGACATCCTGCTGAGCGCCGTCGGCATCGCCGCCAACATCGAGAATATTGGCCTGGAAACCCTGGGCGTAAAAACAGATAAAGGCAAGATCAGCGTAGATAAATTCTATCAGACCAATGTACAGGGCGTATATGCCATAGGCGACTGCGTCCCCGGCCAGGCGCTGGCACACGTTTCCTCCAAAGAAGGTATCATCTGCGCGGAGAACATCGCCTATAATGAAAAGAAATATGCCCACCAGCCGGAAGCCCTGGACTACAACAACGTTCCCGGCTGTACCTATTGCACTCCGGAGATCGCATCCGTAGGCCTTACTGAAAAGCAGGCCCGCGACGCCGGCTATGAGATAAAAGTAGGTAAGTTCCCGCTGAGCGCCTCCGGTAAAGCCACCGGCGCCGGTCACAATGAGGGCTTCGTAAAAGTCGTCTTCGACGCTAAATACGGAGAATGGCTAGGTACCCATATGATCGGGTACAATGTGACGGAGACCCTCATGGAGACTGTCCTGGGCCGCAAGCTGGAAACCACTTATCATGAAGTGCTCAACAGCATTCACCCTCACCCAACCATCAGCGAAAGCATCAAGGATGCCATCGAAGTGGCCTACGGCGAGGCAATACATCTTTAGTTTAAGTATAAAAAAAGGTGTCTCGAATGAGACACCTTTTTTTTCATACCTTTCCTAAAACTTATTCCATATGAAGAAAATACTTTTATCCCTTTTTATCTCCCTGCCCATCTTCCTGTCAGCCCAATCCATCTCCGGCGACGATATCAAAACCCAGCTCGCCAAAGATTGGGAAAGATCAAAGGCCTATACCCAGGATTACCTCAACACCATGCCGGCAGATAAATATTCCTTCAAGGCCGTCGACAGCATCCGCAGCTTCGCTCAGCAGATGCTGCATCTTGCATCGGGAACCATCTTCCTCATGAATATGGCCACAGGCGCACAGCCCTCTTTCAACGCCAGAGGCCTGGAAGACCGTGCCACCGCCCAGACAAAGGATTCTGTCACCTGGTATGTGAACGCCAGCTATGATTACGCACTCAATGCCGTCAGGAACCTCGACGCCGCCAAATTGGGCGAAATGGTAGGACAGGCCAATCGTCAGTCCACCCGCTATGCCTTGCTGCTGAAAGCCCTCGAACACCAGGCACACCACCGGGGACAAACCACGATCTATATCCGCCTCCAGGGTATCAGGCCTCCGAACGAACGGCTGTTCTAGGCGGCTCCAGCACCCCGTCATCCTTCCCCTCATCAGGCACCCTGTTATGCCACCAGCTGGCAAGGGAAGACCCCGTCGTGTTCATGAGTGGGCCAAAGACCGCCGGTGCCAGACCCACCGTTGCTAATTTCCCCATCGTGAGCGCAATGCCTGATGCGAGTCCTGCATTCTGCATGCCCACTTCCAGTGCAATGGTGCGGCAGTCCCGCTCGTGAAACCGGAACAGGCGTGCTGACCAATAGCCGAGGAAATAGCCCGTCACATTATGCAGGAAAGTAGCAAGGACCAGGAGCCCCCCCACTTTTAAAAGGCTTTCCCTTCCCGCAGAAGTGATCACCACGATGATAAGCGCAATGCCTCCCATCGAGATCAGGGGCATGGCCTTGTCCAGCCCTTTGAACCGGCCTCTCACCAGGTAGTGAAATAACAATCCGGCTATGACAGGGAAGATCACCATCTTCGTGATGTCCCAGACCATGGCCTGCCAGTGCACCTCGATGAATTGCCCCGCCAGCAGGCGCATCAGCATGGGCGTAAGGAAAGGCGCCAGCAACGTGGACACCGTTGTGACTGACACGGACAGCGCCAGGTTGGCTCTGGCCAGAAAAGCCATGACATTGCTGGCAAGCCCGCTGGGACAACAGCCTACCAGGATAATACCTGCCGCAATCTCCGGAGGGAAATGAAAAACCCGCGCCATAGTAAATCCCACCAGGGGCATAATGGTATAATGACAGACAACGCCGATGATCACACCCTTAGGCATTCGAAGCACCGCCGCAAAATCTTTCAGACTGAGCTCCGTCCCCATGCCGAACATGATCACCTGCAGCAATGGGACGATGAGACCGGATAATTTAAAGTCGCCCACCTTTACAAAGTACTGGGGATAATAGAGCGCCAGGCTCACCCCTGCCAGGATGATCATAGTAAAAGAAAATCCCTTCAGAAAAACATGTCTCCTGAAACCCATGGCGATACTGAGCAGGCATAACATGAGACACCAGCCAGCCCACTGCGGGAGGTGATAGTAGATCGTCGTGATATAGGCCAGTAATAAAGCAATGGCCAGCTTGTAGAATATATTCATATAGTTAGCTCCAAAGTCTGTCCCAGCTGCGGACATTATCCCATTCGGGAGTAGGTACAAAATAATTCTTATTTTCCGGATCAAGATGTTTTTTAAGCACATCTTCATTCAGCTCAAGCCCCAGACCGGGTGTATCCGGTACATTGGCAAAGCCTTTTTCGAAAAATGGCTTGCCGTCCTTCGTTCTGGCGAAGTCGGACCAATAAGGCAGGTCCAGGGAATGATGCTCCAACGCCACAAAGTTCTGGGTGGCCGCCGCACAATGGACATTAGCCATAAAGGACACAGGCAGTCCGGCAAAATGCATCGCCATGGCCACCCCCCTCTCCTCCGCGTAATCCCCGATCTTCTTCGTCTCCAGCAATCCCCCTGAAGTAGCCAGGTCGGGATGGATGAGGTCTGTAGCATGATTGTCCACCAGCTTGATGAACTCTTCCTTCAGATAGATATCCTCGCCCGTGTTCGTCGGCGTCTCGATGCTCCGCGTGATCTCCTTCCACTCATCCGTATATTGCCAGGGTATCAGGTCCTCCAGCCACGCCAGGCGGTATTTCTCCATCGCCCTGCCCAATCGAATCGCATTGTTCATATCGAAATGACCATAGTGGTCGGAAGCCAATGGCACCTCAAAGCCAATAACGTCCCTCACTTTGGCCACATACTTGCCCATCTCTTCCAGGCCCTTGTCCGTCACCTGCACCTGTGTGAAGGGATGTTTGGTTGCTCCATACGTCATAGGGGCCATATTCCACTGCCGCTCTACATCCCAGAAATTGGAGTTGACGATCGTCCCCGGTATCTTCCGGATCATCTCTATTCCCAGGTCCATCTTCAGGAATGTAAAGCCCTTGCCTTCCAGCCTGTCTTTTAGCTTGGCTACGAATACATCCGGATCTTCCTCTTCCGGCGTGTCGGCATACAGTCGCACCTTATCCCTGTATTTCCCGCCCAGCAGCTGGTAACAGGGCACATTGTAAGCCTTGCCCGCAAGGTCCCACAAAGCCATTTCCACAGCGCATACGCCACCGCCCTGGCGGCCATGAAACCCGAACTGCTTGATCTTTTTAAAGATCTGCTCCACACTGCACGGGTTCATCCCCACAATGCGGCTCTTCAGGAACAACGCATAACGCCAGTCGGCGCCGTCACGCACCTCTCCCAGGCCATATATCCCCTGGTTCGTGTCTATCCGGATAATGGTACACCGTCCCGTAGTATTCATGACTGTGGCATATCGCATATCCGTGATCTTAAGGTCCGACGGGGAGGACATCCGGTTGACCCTGGACGTGCTCTGCGCCATCGTATCCTCGATGGAGGCCGACATAAAAGCGCCCAGCGACAGGCCGCCCAATGTTTTTTTCAAAAAGCCACGTCGGCCCGTGTCCTTATGATCGTTGTCGGACAGCCCGTGCTTAGCTAAAAATTTTTCAGATGGGTTCATATCAATCGTTTTTATTAATTACAAAGACCCAGCCCCGTCCGATGACCATGATCACCAGGTCCGGTCCTTCATGAACTGGTCAAGCTCAGCACGGCTCATGGGAAGCTTGCCCGGGTTCTCATCCAGCCAGTGAAGGAAATCTTTCTTGATCTCATCGGACCACTGTGCGTCGATCTGGCCAGGCGTATACTTTCCCTGGCGGAGCCGCAAATGACCAAACTCGTCCCGCAGCTGGATGAACTCCGCATTGAGCACCACGTACTCCACCAAATGCGCAGGGATGAAGACTATGCCTCCCTTCTTGGCCAGCACCACATCCCCCGGCAGCACCGTGGCCCTGCCTATCCGGATAGGTACATTGATGCCACCCAGCATCATCTGCTGGATATAAGAAGGGTCATACCCTTTCACCCAACCGTTGAAGCCGTCAATCTCTCCCAGTCCTTCAATATCCCTTACCGAGCCGTAAAAGATCACACCCCGGTGAGAATGCGCATAAATGGCATTGCCAAGGTTATCCCCGATCAACGTCCCGTCCACGATCTTGCCATAGCTGTCAGCTACATAAATGTCCCCGTCCTTCAATACATCGATTGGCCAGGAGTTGGTATTGCCAATCCGCCCCTCCGACTTTCCCTTATCCCTGATCAGCTTGTCGATATCCGGCCGCAAAGGCAGGTATTGGGCCGTCACTACCCTCCCCGTCATCACCGAATCAGGATGTATGACCATCCACTCCCCCTCGAACTGGTTCTGATACCCCTTGTTCCGGAGGATCCCCCAGGCCTCTTCCAGGCCTACATTCTTCAATCGCTGCAGGAGCTTATCAGCTACTCTCGGCCTGCCGTCCACCGAACGTTCACCCGTCCACTCCGGCGTAAATGCTTTCAGTTGCTCCGGCGTAAGGGTCACCTGCTGCGCGCCGGCAGCAGCCGCCAGGCCGATAGCGCATAGAAAAAGAAGAAAATACTTAACCATGTAAATAATATTTAAAATAAATATAAGGAATCCACGGGTTGTACATTTAACTCATCTTTTAGTTTGTCCCAAATACGCCTGAATTTCTCATCCGGACATCCAAACTCAGCAACTTCCGGGTTTTAGTCGGACATTTGTCGCCTTAGTTTTGTGTGATAAAATCAAATAATTATGCAAGACATAACAAATTTTGACAGGATCGCTACGGCCATCGATTATATCAGGGACCATTTTAAAGAGCAGCCGGATCTGAACGAAGTGGCGGAAAAGGTGCACCTGAGCCCTTTTCATTTTCAACGCCTGTTCACCGACTGGGCCGGCGTAAGCCCCAAAAAATTCCTGCAATACCTCAGTATTGAGCATGCTAAATCCATGCTGCAGGACAAAGGCGCGACATTATTCGATACTGCCTTCGAGACAGGCCTGTCGGGAACAGGACGGCTGCACGATCTCTTCATAGGCATCGAAGGAATGACTCCCGGAGAATATAAGAATGGCGGAGAGGCATTGTCAATTAATTATTCATTTGCGGAAAGTCCATTTGGTGAGATCATTGTAGCTTCTACCTCAAAAGGTATCTGCTACCTGGCTTTTACCACCGACCGCGAACAGTCGCTGGCTGACCTGAAAGCACAGTTTCCCCATGCGCATTATCATCAGACAGTAGACCTTATCCAGCAAAACGCCCTGTACATCTTTTCACAGGATTGGAAAAGCCTTTCCGATATCAAGCTGCACCTGAAAGGCACTCCCTTCCAATTGAAAGTGTGGGAGGCCTTGCTGAATATTCCTATGGGCAAGCTCACTACTTACGGCTCCATCTCAGACGCCATCGGGAGTCCCGGGGCTTCCCGTGCGGTAGGTTCCGCCATCGGCAGCAACCCGGTAGCATTCCTCATTCCCTGCCACAGGATAATACGTTCCACCGGCGAGACCGGAGGCTATCATTGGGGCAGCACCCGAAAAAAAGCCATCATCGGATGGGAGGCGGCAAAAACATCTTCTCCGGAAAAAGACAATTGATCTTAAGGTTTGCCGCAGGCTTCACAGTTGAAGCTGAAGTACCGGAAGCGGGCCGGGATCACAGCGGCACTGTCCACAAACCCCTTCAGCGCAAATAGTCCGGCATAACGGGGCGTCATTGCAAAATCATGGCTCGCCACCGCCTTAAAGGCTGTATTCTCCATCGCCCCATTGGCATATAATATCCGGAATTTCGTTCCCTGCCGTTCTATCCGTAAGGCAGCATGGGCCAGGTCCTGGTAAAGAATATGCCTGGCATCCGCACTGTCCGTCCTGAGCAGGGGGATATGCGCTATCTCCTCCGGCTTGTCGAGCCTGTTGCCCAGGGAAGTGATGGCCTGGATCAGGATACTCCCCGACCTGGGAAATGCACCATTGTAATCATTATAAGCAAAGCTGATACGCAAGCTTTTCCCCGTCAGGCTCGTGTCCTCCATTAACAGAACACCAGCCTGTTGCCAGTTCTCACGGGGAACAAAATCTTTCAGATGCACTTCCAGCGTCCAACAATCGCAGGGCAGGGCATGCAGGAGCAAATTACGGATCACAGGCCGCTCCATCGAATCGGGCCAGTTATCTCCTTTAAGCGTGAACAGCGTGAGATAACCCGGATGTTCTCCTCTCCGGCCCCAGTAAACACTGTCCTTCGCCTGGACACGCCAGCCGTCAGCCATCAATGAATCTTCATTTACTGTGTGAAAATCGCTGGTAAAATGCGCGAAGCTGCCCCCGCGATGGAACCAGGTCAATGTGATGATCGCTGCCGCCAGCAATACAAAGATGATGCTGGCCCCGATCCATTTTCGGGGTCCCACACGCCTTTCTGGCACCGCTTCTGGCTCACGCCGCAAATACTCCTCCATGTAACGATACCAATAAGGATAGTGCGGCTCCTTCTCCTTTCGCTCCGTCTCCGTCGTATAAGGCACATCCAGGACATACCGTGCCAAAGTATCCAGTGTTGCCGTGGAAGGATTCTCCTGTTTGCCCGGTTCAGACAGTACAAAAAAGGAATAGTTTTTTAAGCTTTTCCAACCGATCATTAGCCCGGTCTGCTCGAATATCCGGTTGTACAGGAGCTTGCTTTCCGTCTCTGTCAACGGCTCTTCCAGCGCATGTCCAAAGCATTTCAGACACGCCGCGCTGAAAAGACTGGCAAAGACCGAAAAATCCAGGTTATTCATAACCAGCCAAATGTAAATAATTCCAAAAGATTTACGCCGCTTTCCGCCAGATTTACGCGCCAGTTCCGGAACGCCGGCTGGCCGCCTCCGACATTCGCTGAAACACTTAGCTCATGAAGAATTGTTTGCTCTTTTTACTCTTATCCATTGCCTCCCTTCCCCTCTTGTCCCAGGACCTGCAGATGCATTACGACTTTCGCCATTACCCCACCCTTTATTTTCAATACTTTAAAAACCAGGACTCAGGAAAAGCGTTCATAAAGCCGGGTTCCTTCCTGCTGAAGATCCAGGCGGATCTCCAGGGTCAAAAACACAACATCGGGCAAGCCTACGTGCAGGTCTCCCAATCCTTCCGATGCTGGAAACCGAATATTTTCCTTTCCCTTCAATACAGCGGAGGACTGGGCGTCACCGAACCAAAACAATACAGCTTTTACATCAACAATGCATACTCGGTGGGATTGGCTTATCCCTTTCAGTGGAAAGGCGCCTGGCTAAGCGCCGTGCTGAGCTGTAAATACATCCCCTACAACAAGCCTACCCGGGACCCCATGCTTACCTTTTATTGGTGGACCGCCTACTTTCATTATAAGCTGGAATTCTCCGGCAACTGCTCGACCTGGACAGAAAATAAGGACCACGGAGACGATTATACAGCAGATCAGCAGGGCAAACGCATTTTCTTCTTCGGGGAACCCCAGATGTGGTATAACTTCAATAAAACACTTTCGCTAGGCACGAAGCTCAATCTGTATTATCATATTTATACTACTGACGGTATCCTCCAGGCCTATCCTACAGCAGCCATACGATTTAAGTTATAGGAGACTCCACCGGCCTCACCGACAGGCTCCTCCAGAGATAAAATACCAGGTAGCTTTCCCAGCCCTTATATTTGGAAAAGAACCTCCCGATCTTTGCCAGCTCCTTCCGGTCCCTGATAACCCCATGATTGGCCAATGCGGTCAACAGTCCCGTATCGCCATGCGGAATGCCGGAAGGGTCCCGCAGCGATTTCATCAAAGAGTAATTGGCTGTCCATATGCCGATGCCTTTTACTTTCATCAACGCCTGCAGCCGGCTCTCCCTGTCCGGTAAGGCCAGGAGCCCCTCCCTGCTTATTTCCCCCCGGGCAAATGCATTCGCCAGCCCGATGAGATACGTCGCCTTGCTCCCCGAGAACTGCAGAGGCCGCAGCTCTTCCACCGTTGCCGCCGCCAGTATTGTAGCGTCCGGGAACAAATGAAAGACTTCTTCTCCATGCGAAATGGAAGTCCCATATTTTTCCACCAGCTTACGCTTGAGCGTAAAAGCAAACTTGAGGTTGATCTGCTGCCCGATGATGGACCAGGCCAGCGCTTCGAACAGATCCACAATACCCACCAGCCTCAATCCCCTGTACTCCTCGCACATATAGGCCAGCCGCTTATCCTTCTGCAGCAATGCATAGAAAGGTATAAGGTCCCTGTCTATGTCCATCCATTCCCTGATATAGGCTGACAGCAGGTCCATTGTCTTTTCATCAGCCTGCCCCTGTAAGATCCTAACTTCCAGCTGCCCCCGGCGCTCCATCATCTCCACCAGCAATTCCCTTCCGTCCAGCCGCAGCGCTTTCAATATCCTTTCCCCACTCACCCGGTGCACACAATCATCGAATCCCCTGTCCAGGAACCAACGGCATTCCGCGAAGCTGAAATCTTCGGGAAGAGGGATATTAAATGTTTTCATTTTTCAAAGATAGCATCGTTCAGGCAGGTGACGACCCGATTCTTGCGGTCATATACCTTCCATTACATTCTGACCCCCAACCATTTCCCCCCAAAAAACAATATTTTTGCCCCACAATAGGGGTACAGACCTCCTCAGTTGTCATTATCAAAAGCCCTGTTTGACAACGACAGTTATCAGTAAAGCCACTATTCAACCGGTAAGCATGGAATGGACCGACGCCGCGATCATACAATTATTGAAAGATCGGGATGAAACAGGATTTGAACATGTTTTTAAACACTACTTTAAAAGCCTGTACAGATATGCCCTTACAATCCTGCAGGATCACGACCAGGCCGAAGACATCGTACAAAACGTTTTTTACAAACTATGGGATAAAATAGGATCCCTACATTTTTCTGGCTCCCTGGCCGCCTACCTGTACCGGGCCGTTCATAACGAAAGCCTCAATCACCTCAAGCACAAAAAAGTGAAACGTACCTATCAAACCTATATCACACAAACGACAAAAGACCAGGCAGATTCAGCACACAGAAAAGTGACGTTCAGCGAGCTGGAACGAAGACTACAGGCCGCCATCAACGAATTGCCGGAACAATGCCGCACCATTTTCCAGATGAGCCGCTTTGAAGAGCTGCGCTACCTGGACATCGCAGACCAGCTGGGCATCTCCGTAAAGACAGTGGAGAACCAGATGGGAAAGGCCTTAAAACAACTACGGGTAAAGCTGGTCGATTATTTACCCCTGATCCTCCTGATTCTCCTAAACATCTTAAATCAACGCTCTTGAACGAATATCCACATAGCGACCCCGGGGGCCCTTCAGGCATCCATGAAGACCTGCTGGTAAAACACCTGCTGGGCGAAACGGGCCCTGAGGAGAATGCAAGAGTAGCCGCCTGGCTGAATGCAGACCCCGCCAACAGGCATTATTACGACCATTTCCGGCTCATCTGGCGGGAAAGCAGGCGGCTGGGGGACAATTTCCCGGCAATGGACGATCAGGAGGAGGTTGCCTGGCAGAAATTCAAGGGGCGGATCCATCGCCCTTCTCCCCTGCAGGCCGTAAAAGACACTCCCTCCCGGACACCAGGAAGAAGGATACTTCCATCCTGGACAAGAATAGCGGCCATCCTGCTGGGTGTGGCGTCCATCACGGGCGGGATCTATCTCGCCGGCAGTAAGGCCCCGGACAAACAGGTAGCAAGCACTACCACCGTGCTCACCGACACCTTGCCCGATGGCAGTGAGATCACCTTGAACAGGCAATCAACCATTTCTTATCCTGCAAAATTTCATAAGGACAGGTCCATTCATCTGAAAGGAGAAGCCTTCTTTAAAATAGCGGCGGATAAAGAGAAGCCTTTCCGCGTATATACCAATGGCATCACCATCACCGTCCTTGGTACCTCGTTCAACGTGCGCAACAAGGAGTCAACCACCGAGATCATTGTTGAATCAGGACTGGTCCGCGTCACCGACAGCCTGCACAGCATCCTGGTGCATCCGGCTGAAAAGGTTATTATCCACCAGGGAGATACCAGCCTGTCAGCAGGGCAGGAACGAAGCGAACTGTACAAATACTATCGCACGAAAGAATTTGTATGCGACAACACCCCGCTTTGGCAATTGGCCGAATCACTGGAACAAGCCTATGACGTACGTATAGTCATCCCCAATCCCGTGCTGCGTGAGCAAAAGATCAATACCATCTTCCGCAACGAGTCATTGGATCAGATCTTGTCCGTCATACAGGAAACGTTCCGGATAAAGGTCACCCGGACTGGCAACCAGGTTATTTTACAATAAGCACAGATGAAACTTTTCACCATAACGGCAGCTCTCCTCCTCATCGCCTCGTCACTCCACAGTCAAAGCGTGCTGGACAAACAGCTGACCGTAGATTTCCGCCAGCAACGCCTGGACAAAGCGCTGGAGATCCTCAGCCACAATGGCAACTTTTATTTTTCCTACAGCAGCTCACTGCTGAAACGGGACAGTCTGGTCACCCTTTCCGCACAAAACAAGACGGTACGTCAGATCCTGGATCTTCTCTTCCGGGGCAATATCGAGTATAAAGAGAATGGCAATTACATTATTCTACGCAAAGCGCCACCAAAGCTAAGCGAGACCATCATCAGGACAGATCACGATGACAACAGGTATGTTGTCAGTGGCGTCATCCTGGATGAAAATACAGGAGAGTCCATCAGCCAGGCCAGCGTGTATGACAAGCACGGTCTGATTGCCACCCTCACCAATGAGGACGGGTCCTTTACCGTGCGGATGAAGAACAGGCGGGGTCCCGCCGCACTCACCGTCAGCAAGGAATTTTATGAGGACACCACCGTTAGGATCGAACCTGGCGAGAACCAGAAGATCACCATCATCATCTCCCCCCTCTCCGTCAGCAGGAAGATGGTCACCATCAGTCCCGACGGCTATCTGCCATCGGATTCCATACGGGTCGAGCTGGATGGCCATTCTGTATATATGCGTAAAGACCCTATTCGGGTGGAGATGACAGGATGGGGAAGGCTTCTGCTTTCCTCGAAACTAAAGATCCAAAGTATCAACCTCCGTAAATATTTTACCCAGCAGCCTTTCCAGCTTTCCCTCCTTCCGGGTCTGGGTACCCAGGGATCGCTGAGCCCACAGATCACCAACAAGTTCTCGGTCAACATCCTGGGTGGCTACACGGCAGGTCTCAAGGGAGCAGAGCTGGGCGGCGTGTTCAACATCGACAAGCAGAACGTGCAGGGCGTACAGGCAGCCGGCGTCATCAACGTAGTGGGTGGATCAGTGGAAGGGGTACAGCTGGCAGGATTGCATAACACCGTATTGGACTCATTGAAAGGTGTACAGGTGGCAGGTATCAGCAATATCAATAAGCGGAAGTTAAATGGAGTGCAGATGGCAGGCGTTTATAATCGTGCATCAGACACCCTGCAAGGCATGCAGGCCGCTGGCATCCTGAACAAAGCCCGCGATATAAATGGAGTACAGATCTCCGGGCTTATCAACATCGCTCGACATAGCAAAGGTGTCCAGATCGGCATCATCAATATTGCCGACACATCCGATGGTTGCAGCATCGGGCTGATAAACCTGTCACGCAATGGCTTTAGAGAGTATTCGCTTTTCGCCGATGAGGTGGCCCCGGCAAACTTCGCTTTCAGATCAGGCAATGCCAGCCTTTATTCCATCCTCCTGATAGGCTACAATCCCGTAATGGATCATCGATCGTATCGCTATGGATTTGGTCTCGGTCACCGATTCCGGCTCAACAAAAAACTATCCCTCGATCCGGAACTCACCAGTGAGCATGTTGCGCTATATGACGGCAGCAAATATCAAAAGGCCGACGACCTGTTCAAACTGAACCTTGACCTTCATGCCCGGCTCGGCCGGCATTTTGCCATTTCAGGGGGTCCATCGCTGACTTTCTATTCTTTCGATAAGAACACCGCCGGCAGCGATCATACCAGCTTGCCCGCATTTAAGGTATATCCCAAATGGACCGTTTCAGACAGCTTTAAAGGCTGGCTGGGGTGGCATGTCAGCATCAGTTTTTTGTAATAGAACAGCAGCGTCAGACCAGGTACACCATGTCCATATGGAAATATTTTTCCAGGATCCCATTGCGGTGGTCTTCGTTCATGATCTGCTTCACCTGCTTCTTGCCGTCCACAGTCCTTATCAGCTTATTATTGATCATGCTGATACGCCCGTCCGGGATGGGCAGGCTGACGATCAGGCTGCGGGCGAAATGCGATTCACGCGAAGTCTGGTGAAAATGGTTCATTTCTGCAAACTCATGCAGGTTGCGGGGTGTCAGCGTAAATATATATTCAATCTTAAATGCCTGTTTTGAATCATTCCATTTGGCTGCCCCCATGTATTCCTGGCCATCTACCATGACATGCTCCATGATCTGGTAGAAAGTGCGGCCGTCACTCTGCACTTCGCCGGGGGCGATAGCCAGCGGACGAAGCGAGAAATCGCCATACCCCACATCGATGAGCCATTTTTTGCCATCAAGCTCCGCGATCAAAGCCATATGCTCGAAGTCACGGCCATATCCGTGTCCATGCAGCAGGCGTCCCGCGATCATATGAACCTTAAAACCACACAAGCTCAGCAGACGATGAAATAATGTATTCAGCTCGTAGCAGTAGCCGCCCCGGCGATCCAGGATCACCTTTTGATACAGCGAATCCATCCGTAGTATGATCGGGATGTGATTATGTATGTCCAGCGTTTCGAATGGGATGTTGAGAACATGATGCTGCTGAAGAGTTTCCAGCGTTGATAGGTCTGTATGAACTGCACCATTGAAATTGATCCGTTTTAAATAACCTCGAATGTCCATAGCGTATAAATTGTAGATCTCGTCTGTTGTGTTAATGCTCAACTATTATATATGAAATATATCTTATCAATTCTCCTGCCAATGTCCTGTCTGCCATCCTGATAACAAACACATAACCATTGTGTATTATGGACTCGTTTTTTGCAGATTCCGCTGCACGAAGGTCATAAGCAGTAGCCAGGTATTTGCTGAATGGCGTTTTCCCGCTATAAAAGGTGAGTTAAGAACAATTCCGGGAAAGATAAGTTCACGGATACCTGGATATTTTTCGGTAGGAAAACTTAAATTTACATATAAAATAATGTATATCATATAAATGAAGCGGATTAACCCCATTCTTTTTATTTGCCTGGGCCTCTTGCCTCTATCTTCTTTCTCCCGGAAAGTCCCGGCAGATCCTCCGCAGGAAGTGTTAGTGGCGGCAGCCTCCGACCTGAAATTTGCCATGGATTCCCTGGTGAAAGTCTTCTCCGGAGAGACAAAGGACGTGACAATAAAGCTGGTGTATGGGTCATCCGGCAATTTTTTCGAGCAGATCAGCAATGACGCCCCCTTCGACCTGTTCTTTTCCGCCGACCTGGACTACCCGCAGAAACTGGAACAACAGCACAGAACGCTTTCAGCAATAAAACTCTACGGCATCGGGCAGATCGTCCTTTGGAGCAGCAAGCTGGACCCTTCCAAAGAAGGGATGAGTTCCCTCCTGCAGCCTTCCGTCACCAGGATAGCCATTGCCAATCCCGCACACGCCCCTTATGGCCGCCGGGCGGAAGAAAGCCTGAAATACTACCATCTTTACGATAAAGTGCATGAAAAGCTGGTCATAGGGGAAAACATTTCTCAGGCAGCCCAGTTCGCCAGCACAGGGGCCGCCGATATAGGGATCATTGCCCTATCCCTGGCCCTGGCCCCGCAGCTGCAGAAAGAAGGAAAATACTGGCTGATCCCTGAATCCTCGCATCAGCCTTTGAAACAGGGATATGTAACACTGCAACATGCAAAAGGCAATACAGGGGCCGAAAAATTCGCTGCGTTCATAGGATCCGCCAAAGCGCATGCAATCCTGGAATATTTTGGATTTGCAAATGCGGATCACAAATAAGGCCTTATGACCGATTGGCAACCTTTATGGCTAAGTTTCCGGCTGGCTTCCGTCACCACAGTGATACTGCTGGCCATCTCCCTCCCACTGGCGTATTGGCTGGCCTACAGCCGCCGGCGGATAAAGGCAGTGATTGAAGCCCTCATCAGCCTTCCCATGGTATTACCTCCCTCTGTACTGGGATTCTATCTCCTGGTGGCTTTCTCCCCCTCACATGGACTGGGAAGGATCCTGGACAAATGGCTGGACATTCGCCTGGTCTTTACGTTTCCAGGCCTCGTCATCGCCTCGCTTTTTTATTCCTTGCCCTTTATGGTGAATCCGCTGCTGTCCGGCTTTAAAAGTCTGCCGCCTGCATTGAGAGAGGCTTCATATACGCTGGGCAAGTCCAAGATCACCACCCTCATAAAAATATTGCTGCCCAATATCCGCTCTTCCCTGCTCACCGGCATCGTCTTGAGCTTTGCCCACACCATCGGGGAATTCGGGGTCGTGTTGATGATCGGTGGCAATATCCCCGGACAAACACGCGTCGCCTCCCTCGCCATCTTCGATGAAATGGAATCCATGAACTACAGCGTCGCTAACCGGTATGCCCTTGTGCTGTTCTTACTGTCCTTTATCATCCTGTTGGTTGTGTACCTGGTCAATCATTATTTCAGCAAGCCTCAACCATTGACATGACCCAGCCTATGATCAGATTCCAGGCAGACAAAACACTGCTTACCTCTTTTGGTAAACAGCAATTGGAAATTGCATTTGAATTGGAGCAGGGACAGCTGCTCACACTCTATGGTCCTTCCGGCGCCGGCAAGACTACTATATTGCGCATCCTATCCGGTCTGACGGATATCAGGTCCGGGCATATTGCTGTAGACGGAGAAACATGGCGGGATACGCAGCGCAGGATCAATGTACCTACACGCCGGCGGTCCATCGGGTTTGTATTCCAGGACTTCGCGCTCTTCCCGAATCTCAGCATAAAAGAAAATCTCCGGTATGCCTTACAAAAAGGGGACAGCATGCAGTTGATGGAGGAACTGATAGAACTGATGGAGCTGGGCCCCCTGCAGGACGTGCGGCCAGCCTTTCTCTCAGGAGGGCAGCAGCAAAGGGTGGCGCTGGCCCGGGCCATTATACGGAAACCTAAGCTCCTGTTGCTGGACGAACCCCTGTCCGCATTGGACGACGACATGCGCCATCGCCTGCAGGATTACATCGAAAATGTCCGTCGCCATTATGAGCTCACCACCATCCTTGTCAGCCATGACTTGCCGGAGATCCTGCGCTTGTCAGATGAAGTGATCTGGCTGGATAAAGGAAAAATAAGACAGCACGGTCCGCCCAAAATAGTTTTCCCATCCCATTCGCTCAACCCCAGAATCCCTGGCTTCTGACCTGGCGGCTGCTATACCCCTTCCCTTTCAGCAATTTTCGCAACCTCACGACCGCAGGTATATATCCGGCCAGGTAGAATACAGCGTCGTTGCCATCGGCAGGACCAAGACCCGATACCCATTCTTCCAATGCTGCATAATTCCCCGCACTGCCTTTGCTCAACGTTTGTAATCCGAGACCTGAAAAATAGCGGGCGAACTCATCCTGATGATGCTTGTGCGCAAGCGTGATCGCTCCATCGATCCGGGCCTCTTTCCCCGCCAGTTGCTGTAACGAGAGAAAATGGCCAATGGCCGTTTCATCCCCTAAGAACACCATGCGTTTGCCAGGTACTGGCTGATGATGGGAAGAACTGATACCGAGATAAGCAACAGGGTCGCCTGCCTTAAGCCCTTTCACCCACCGGCTGCCCGCTCCTTCATGCCCCGCATCGACAAAAAGGGTACATGTCCGGGTGTCGGCATCCCAGCCGGAAGGGGTATAATCCCGGTAAGCCAAAGGGCCAACCTTGCATTTCATATGCTGGGACTGTTGCCATCCGCTCATGTCGCAATCCGGCAAATGTAGGTCGACCTCCAGAAAAGTAGCCGGCTCCCATGTCCTGATAGCCAATACTGTAGCCGTCTTCAACCACCTGCGCTCCAGCAGCGCCACAGTGGCATGCGTTAACTTATTCATTCCCAAAACAACGACAAGATGCATGGATAGCCAATAGACAAACTCCGGTAAGTATTGGACTATTCGCGGTAATGACGGCGAAACGCTCCGGGCGTAACACCTACCGTCTTTTTAAACAGGCGGGAGAAATACGTGTGATCCTCATAACCCAGCTCATATGCTATCTCCTTCACGCTGCAAGAGCTGTGATACAAAAGCCGCTTGGCTTCCAGCATGATCTCGTGATGGATCATGTTGCTGACTGACTGGCCGGTGGTGGCTTTCACGGTTTCATTCAGGTACGAGAGAGAAAGGTTCAGGGCAGCGGCATATTCCGTGGGGCTCTTGCAGGCCTTATATTGATGAAGCAATAGTTTGCGGAATGCCTGGGTGATCATTACAGGCCTGGACGGCGGCCCTCCTCCCCCATCAGGCCGGCCGGAATAAAGTGCAGCCATCATCGCCATAAGCGCGCTCACCATTCCATAAGCAGCCTGTTTGTAGTAGGGAGAAACAGGTTCTTTCCTGCTGACGGCATATATTAGCTGCAAACATTGCGATAGGGATCCCTGCTCTTCTGCGACAAGGGCCAGGGGCCGCCTCACCAGCAAAGGGTCCTCCAGCACTGCCCGGAACATTTCGGGGATCAACCCGGCATCCAGCGCCAGGAACCAGCCGGAGGTGGACGCACTCGCCTCGATATACCGGTGCACCTGTCCGGGAAGTATAAAGAAAACGGAATGGCCATTCATCGTAAAGTGATCGAAATCCACCATAAACCTGCTGGCGCCCGTCTCCTGCAGGAGAAAGATATAATGGTCGTCCCGGTGCGTTCCCAGCAGGATAGCATCCAGGGCCTCATCATTGGCGGCAAGCACCTTGTCGATCTGGAAACCCTGATCGGTCGTCTCTCCCAACCGGTGTAGAGGAATGATATCTTTTGCAGCAACCCCCATCCAACAAATTTCATTATTTTCAGTATATGAACCAATTATCTGTATGGGAGCTGGAAAGTTTCTTCGCACCAGCCGACATCATCATCGCAGGCAGCGGCTTTGTCGGATTATGGAGCGCATATTACCTGAAGAAACATGCACCGGAACTATCCATCACCATCCTTGAAAGAGGCCTGATACCCACAGGGGCCAGTACGCGCAATGCAGGCTTTGCCTGTTTTGGCAGTCTCACGGAGCTGATCTCCGACGCAGCAAAAATGGGCGAGGATAAAATGCTGGAGCTGGTGGAAATGCGCTACAAAGGTCTCCGGCGCATTGGCAAGCTCTTCCCCGATAAGGTGATAGACTTCCAGCGACAGGGCGGCTACGAACTGATCGGCGGCGACAACATCGACATAAATGAATTGCGCAGCCAGATCGACCGGCTCAACCGCCCCCTTAAAAAGATCGTCAAGCTGCAAAAGACCTTCCGGATGGCAGACCATAAGATTGCCGGTTTTGGATTCGCAGGCATCCAACACCTCATTGAAAATAAGGCGGAAGGTCAGCTGCATGCAGGTAAATTATGCCAGGCCCTGCTGAAACAGGTCCAAACCATGGGTGTCACAGTCTTGAATGACATCGAAATAAAAAGTTACGAAAAGGTCAATGGACATGTGCTGCTGCACACCAACTACCCTTTTTCTTTCACTGCTTCCCAGCTCCTGGTCTGCACTAACGCTTTTGCCCGCCAGCTGCTGCCACAGCTGGACATAGAGCCGGCCAGGGGCCAGGTGCTCGTCACATCACCCATCGACGGCCTTCCCTTCCAGGGCACCTTCCACTATGACGAGGGTTTTTATTATTTCCGCAACCTGGGTGATCGCGTGCTGCTGGGCGGTGCCCGTAACAAAGCTTTCGAGGCGGAACATACAGATCAGATGACCACCACATCGGAAATACAGCAGGAGCTGGAACGCTTTTTAAGCGAAGTGATCTTACCCGGAAGGTCCTATAACATCGACCATCGATGGAGTGGCATCATGGGAATGGGGAGTGAAAAGATGCCGATCATGCAATCCATTAACGAACGGATATTTTGCGCTGTCCGCATGAGTGGAATGGGCGTTGCCCTGGCGCCGCTCATAGGAGAAAGAGTAGCGCGGCTAATGACAGGTAAGGATCAATGATGATCTCCCATCGCTGCCCTGATGGCTTCGGCATTCAGCGGCTCAGCAAATACTTTGGCCTTATCGATATAACCATTGAATACCCGTTGGCCGGGAAATTCTTCATTTCGTCCCAGTGTCCATCTGTTAGCCACAGACAAGTTCACAGTACCTTCGACTTTCGCCGTTCCTTTCAGCACACCATCAATATACACGCGCAGGACGGTACCCTCACAGACGCCGGCAATATGATGCCAGTGCCCAAACCAATCTTCTGGCAGCTTCACCGTACAATCTCCGCGTCCCCACCCGCCGGCAAAAAAAGTAAGTTCCCGATTACCGGACTCCTGCAGCACATGGTTGTCGCCTTTCGCAAAAATATCCACCAACCCATCACCGCGTTCCGTCGGGTTGACCCAGGCCATCATCGTCATGGTCGTTCCCATTTCATCCAGCGTCCTTGCACCAGCCACCTCTACATAACATTCTTTGCCAAAAAGCGGGCAACCCTTCCCCATCTGTCTGCCATCATGACTAAATCCTGAGCTGTCTTTTCCATCCGCCGATACGTCCAGCAGCAACGACTCTTCCGGTCGCGTATATACTTTCATCCGCCGTCCTTCGCCGCGAACCCGGACCTCGTGCCATCCGGATGGTAGGACCGGTAGCTCAAACGAGATCCTTCTTTGTTCTCCTGGTTGCAGCATCACTGAGTCTGTCCTGACAATATTCCCATCCACCACCAGCGGCACGATGGCCGCACGAGCGACCCCACCTATGTTCCGGACGTCGAAATTCGCATCGCCGGCCCTGCCTGCACTGATCAGCGGTCTGACAAACAATCCCGTTATCTCTTCTCTTTTCGGCCCTTCCTTTACCACCTCCAGCGCTTGCTTCCATCCGCTGCTCTCTATTTCCAGCCAAGCCTCACCTAATGCATATAGCCGGCATTCCATCGAATCGATGATCGTGGCGCCAGGCGATACCATACAATTTTTGCTGATATACTGCTTACCGTTGACCATTAATCGTACGATCCGGGTAGCCAGCTTGCCATGGTTGGTCATCGACCAGCGCACGTAGAACGGCTCGTCAGATGCCAGCTTCGTCCTGGTGACAGCGATATCCGAAAATGAAAAAGCTGATCTTTCAACGACAACCGGTTCGGCTACGCTATCCATCTGAAATGCTATCTCCCCGCCTTTTACCAGCAGCTTATGTGGCAGGGTCGGTCCGGGATGATCCTGCCCATTTACCCGCAACCGCCGGACATACTTGCGCCCCGCCGAAACACCAGGCGCCAATAAGATCATATCCCGCCCGCCTGCAAGATGCAAGGTCGCCTTTCGAAACAGCGGCGTGCCTACATCATACACCGGCCTCCCCGGACACACAGGATAAAACCCCAGGGCGCTGAAAACATACCAGCTCGACATGGACCCCAGATCATCATTGCCTGGAAGCCCTCCGGGCGTGGCGGCAAACCGGCTATCCCGGATACTGCTCACCCATTCCTGCGTCTTGTCCGGATGACTGGCATAATTGAATAAATACGGTATATGGAACACCGTTTCGTTATCAAACAAAATATCCTGTCGCTTCAACGCTGCATTTAGCCTCTCCGCAAAAGCATCCCCACCTCCCATCAGGTTTACCAGGTCTTCCGGATGCTGCGGCGCAAAATACGAATACACCCACTTGTCTCCTTCCTTATATCCGCTGTTGCCCCGCTCACCGTCTTTGGGTAATATGAATAGCTTGTTCGGATCAAAAAGCCGCCTGTAATCATATCCCTGTTCTTTCCTTCCTCCAAACGATGCAACCACCCAATCGTCGTACGCATATTCCACCGTTCTCGTCACCGACTCGGGATAGGTCGAAGGTATGTATCCCAGCTGCCGGTAGGCTTTCCTGTCGTCCTGCAGGTACGGTGTATCGATCACCCCCTTTCGCATAGCAGCATACGCTTCTGCACTGTCATAGCCGCGTATCCCTTTCGCCCACGAATCCGCGATCACGGCCACCGCATGGTTACCTGTCATCGGGTCCAAAGGCAGATGACCCGTCTGCCGGTAAATATCCAGCAGGGATAGCACCATGTCCCGCTGGCGCTGCGGGAACAATAAGCAAAGCAAAGGATGCAGGCTGCGGAAAGTATCCCAGGCTGAAAAACCTCCGTATTCGCGCTGTCCCGAAGACTGGTGAATAACCCCGTCACGTCCCTTATACCGGCCGTCCACATCGGAAATGATCCAGGGCAGCAGCGCTGCATGATACAATGCCGTATAAAAGATCTTTTTCCTGTCTTCCCGCTCGTCATCAACGTCGATGACACTTAGCTGGTTTCTCCAATCGGCACGGGTCCTCTCCCGGACGGCATCGAATCCCAGCCCGCCCGTTTCTTTATCGATGTTATTGAGAGCGCCGGCTTCCGACACGGAAGACGCACTTACCCGGATAATAATCGCAGTGGTGCCCGCGGAAAAACTTACCAGGACACCGTCATCCATCACCTGTTCCGATGTGCCTGGCCGGTCGAATTGCACAACAGCTCCGAGCGCACCATATAAAAGCATCGGGCTGCGGCGTGTGATCTTTCCCATGCCGCCGATGAATATCTTTGGAACAACGCCCGCCGGGAAGCTCATCCGGAACAACCCCACCCTTTCCGAAGCCGTGGCCTCGACAAGCGTGCCATCATCCTGGAATTTAACCCGGTAATATCCCGGACCCGCCACTTCATCGACATGTCTGAAAGTTCTGGCTTCCCCTTGCCCGTGCTCACTATTCCTGCCGGCTCCTGCCTTGTCTTCACCAGCCTTCCCCGTCACCGGCATGATCTTCATGCGTCCCGCAGAACCATTTGGGTAGCCGCTCATGTGATGCAGACAGCTGAAAAAGAAAATGGTGCTGTCGTGATAGTCGTATCCCCCCGTAGCCCTCGTCTCCGGCGTCACCTGCATCGCCCCCCAGGGCGCTACAACTCCGGGATAAGCACCTCCTTCATTACCCCATCGCGTGTATACATCGCTTTTGGCCGTGCCGATGAAAGGATCTACATAAGACAGCACATCACCTGGTCTGTTTTTATATTTTATAACCGCTCTGCTCGCCTCCGGCTCCGGCACAATAGCCACTCCTTCCGGACGCTTACCCTCCTCGTCAAAAATAAGCAGCTCATTCCTCCCCGGCTTCATCCAGCATTCCGGGATATAAAGTCCCGGTGCAGGGATCTTTTCGGGATAGCGACCCAGGTTGTGTCCATTGACCCAGACGGACCCATGACCCAGCCCCTGGGTCGAAACTCTCCATATCAAATGATCGCCGGAAGAATGAATTGGCACATCGAAGCTCGTCCGGTAAAAACGAGGGGTCATCGTATCCCCGTCATTAATGTCTGTATATCGAACACCAGCCGTATCCCCGAAGCCCCCGCACATCCGCCACCCTGCTATTTCTTTCACATCGGAAAGATAGTCCACCTTCACAGGCTGATCGATACCGCCTTCATTGGAATAGTTCTCAATAAAGATGGTGAGCGCCAGCGGCCTGCTCATCGTATCAAGACCTTCCAGCTGCACCTTGAAAGGAATGTTCCATCCCTCATGCCTCGTCAGCCGCCGTCCATTGAGATATACTGTGGCATTTTCGTCCACGCTGCGAAAGACCAGCTGCCCCTTTGTAATACCCCCCGGCAATTCCGGCAACACCGCACGGAACCAGCCTGTCCCTTGCTGCTTGTTAAATACATCCTGTCCGATGGTATAGTCTTTCCAATTCCCTTTTCCATCCTGTGAAAATTTCCAGTCCTTTAGTGTATGCCTTAAAGCGCCTCCTTTCACCAGTCTCGCCGCTCCTGTCAGCCCCTTACTGTCCACATCTGACATATCCCCCATGAAGCCGGCCAGCTTATCACGTCCGTCATGGGCCGTAAAAAGGGAAAGAGTATGCCTGCCTTTCGAAAGCGTAAGGGGAGCTTCCCCGTCATGAAGTTTGATGCGCGTCACTGGCTCACCATCGACAAAGATCGTGGCTCTGTCCCCTCCCTCTGCCTGCAGCGTATAGTTACCATCTTCCTTTATTTCCACCTGGCTGGCATACCAGGCCCAGGGTGTCCCGTTGCCATCCGATCCCATTTGCTTTGGACTGGCGGAGAGCAACCATTGATCACTGGCTTTCGGAACAGTCATTTTTTTCATCTGCCAGTCTGAGAGCGAAATTGTCCTGATGTCCCCGCGTTCCGGCATCCCGTCATTTGTCAGCCGACGCTCTCCGTTGGCATCAAACATCCGCACCGGAAATTCCCGCTTGTCCCGCCAGGCTTGCTCTGCCACAAGGGTATTTTCCTCCACCTGCCCAACATAGCCAGGGCCAACGATAACGTCCTTGCCTGCAAACCAGGTCCTGTCCGCTAAAATATTATTTACAGCAACGATCCGCACACGTTGCCCGCCCGCTGAAAAAACATAGGTAGAAACGCTATCACCACCCCTGAACAAGTCCTTGAACACAACTTTCCCAACCTTCCCCTTGACAGAGAAATACAATTCAGCAGGCGTGCCCTCCCCGCCATAGATCACCATCGTGGTTGAAACGCCTTGCCGGTGGATGCCCAACAATCGTACAGGCCCCCATTCCAATACCACTCCGGGTGCAATGTATACATTATGAATAACAGGCACGATCTCTCCCGGCCCGATGATCAATGGCCCCTGCACTGGCAATGTACCAGCATCCCCGGCAGTTATCTGTACCTTCCGGGCAGTCGCGGAAGCGTTATCCGCAAACAACAGATCACCCGCCGGGCTGCGCCTGGCGGTCACCTTTATCAAACTATCCTTACAAACTTCCTTCCATACATCCGTGGCATCCTCACTGTTCTCCAGCACCTCCGCCATACTCCTGGCAAACCAGGCCGCTTTTTTAAAGCTGTAATAGATTGGCCGCAGATCCCCAGCCTGCCCTACAGCAGCCCCATAGTCGTATGATGCGGCATCTTCATCATTGTTGGTAAATCCGAAATTGCTTCCTCCATGGGCCATATAATAATTATACCCGTTACCTCCATGGGCAAGGATCTTCCAGGTCCTTCGCGCATATTCCCTGGTATCCTGCTCCGTAGATCCGTAGGCGTTATACCATACACTCCAGAATTCCGTAGACATCCACGGATTGGGCCTGGCGGGATCATCCAGTCCTGCAGGATCCCCCCTGTGGCCCGTGGCAACGCCACTGCCGTCGCCGGCAGGATCGCTGGCATGATGAAGGCCGCTAAAAAAATAAGGCACTTCCATACCCATTGAAAGTGCCTTTCTCTGCAGGTGCCGGAAGTATCCATCCGGCATATAAGTTCCCCACCCCTTGTTATGCTCATTCTCCAGCTGTACCAGGATCACCGCCCCCCCTCGATGGATCTGCTGACTGCATACAATGGGTAATAATTTATCAAAAAACCGGTCCACATATTTTTCAAACGCTGCATTATCTTCCCGCACACGAACGCCCGGCTTGAAACGCAGCCATAATGGATAGCCGCCGTTGTCCCACTCCGCACAATAATATGGGCCCACCCGCACAATGGCATAGAGCCCCATGCTTTTCACAAGACGAAGAAAGGCGCCCAGGTCATGATCCCCGCTGAAATCAAATTTTCCTTCCTCCGGCTCATGCCAGTTCCAGAAAGTATAGATCTCGATGCAGTTAAATCCAGCCCGCTGCAATCGCAATAACCTGTCCTGCCAAAGCTCGTGCGGTATGCGTGCATATTCCAGCCCCGCTGAGACAAGAAAGGTCCGCCGGCCATTTACTAAGAACCCCTTGCCATCCATATCAATATATGGCCTCGCTACAGCAGCTGCCGGAAAGATATGGTCATTGGTAGCCACCGGCTCCTGCATCAACGTGAAATATTTTTTGTACAAGGCCCCCACCTCCTTCACAGGGTCACCTTTCGCCTCATCATCATAAACATCACGCCGGAGTACCCACTGCCATTCCCAATCCTTTACCTCCTTATCAAATGCTTTCCAGTCGGGGTCCACGCCGGTAACCATCGCCTTCTCCATCCAACGAAAGAACAGCTCCCACCGGGGTTTATAAAACCCTTTGATCAGCCCGCTCCACTGCCTGCAGGAATATTCTCGCAGTCCGCTTTCCTTATCACCCCACAACGTAACGAGATCACGTGCATTCTTCTCATAAAGGTCTGCTTCCTCCTTAGTGTCGCCGCAAGCTCTCGCTTCTTTGATCCACTTGCCCAAAAGGAAATCCCTGCGGGTCGCAAGGACACGGTCCATATCATCCATCAAAGCGAGGAACTGCCGGCTGTTGCGGCGGAAGGCCGCCGTATCCTTTTCTTTCCACGCAGCGGCAAAACGCTGCTGTATTACAGAAGCATAGTTGGCCAATACCTGCCGGGTAATATCCACCAGGTCATACCGGTAGCCATCGCTGTGCTGCAGCCGGGGAGCCGCCCGGGTAAAAATTTTCCAGGCCTGTTGCAATACTGCCGGATCATAGCTCAAGCGGGTATTCACCCGGTCGACAGCCGGCTCCAGCGTAGGCCGCGCCTGTATAATGGACTCCATACCACCTTCCGTCAATCCGCCGTTATAAACACTACCCGCCAATAGATCCCAGGCCGTATCCACCGCTTTATCGCTTACCCCATACCGCTGCAAAGCATAATCACGCAGCCAGCCTTTCAGGTCCACCGGTCCGTCCTGCCATACGTTTTCCAGCATGAGCTGGTACAATGCAGGATTCTGTTCGATCCCTTCCGGCGTAAGACCGATGCCTGTCATCCTGCCCGCAGCAGGATCATGCAAAGCCTTTGAAGGATCTTCGGCGGCATGGCTCATCCTCCCCCAAAGACTGATGTTGCCTCCGAAATTATGCAGCATGTTCCATATCCAGGGCTTGCCATAATATGCTTCCGTCCTGTTCCACACCGGGTGGCTCTCACTGTAAAGGTCCAGCAGGATCATATGGTCGTCCGGCACAGCTTTCAGCAGCGCCTGTATCTGGGTAGGCTTCCAGTATGCCGCATTGTAATGGAACATCCACCCCTGCATCACCCAGACAGCCTTTGGGTCCGCCTCCGACATGGAAGCATACACTTTCCGGCTCATCCCATCCAGGTACAGGGAATCGCTGGTAGGAGGCACATTCTCATTGAATGTATCGGCCGAATAAAAATGGTCCGTCCCGAATGCCCGCGTCTGCGCCTCGATAAATTTCTTACCGATGGTCTCGAAAAGAGGATCCGAAGGATCGAGTATATACACATCGTCGAACCCGGCATCCCAATTCGTCTTCTTTACCTTTGCCTGGGGAAACCTGTCTTTGAATGAAGGTGGTACATGTCCCGTAAAGGCAGGCAGCACCGGCTTCATCCCGAAGGACCGTTCGGCCTGCAATATCTTTTTCTGCAACACGGCATGGCTCTCCTTCCAATGCGCGGGCAATGGCCCGCCCCAGGCATCGATGTTCCCCATCCACAACCAGGAAAAATACGCAGGCCCGCTGAAAAATCGGTCCAGCTCCTGGTCCCGGAATCCCATATCCCGGTAAACTTCCTGCCAGATGGCCTCTTCGCCCGTCAGGGCCAGCGGCATATTGATACCGTTCAGCGCCATCCAGTCGATCTCCCGCTGCCAGCGGTCCCAGTCCCACCATGCAATGGAATATTGGAAAGTACAATAATTGAGGTAGTAGCGATATTGATAAGGCGTACTGCGATGCACCTTCTTCCTGACAGCAGGCAATATACCCGGCAGTGGCAATGGCGCCCCATTCCAGGTGATCAGGTGATGACAATAGTTCTTCAGGTAATAATTGAGCGCCGAAGCTACACTGAGCCCATTGCTGCCACGCAGCACGATCCTGCTCCCCCGGCCTTCCAGCTCAAAAACATCCTTGCCGCCTTCCTGCGCAACATACTCCACTTCAAATTGCACAGCCTTATCCTTCACTATTCTATGCAGGAAGGCCCCCAGCGAAGCTTTATCCAATTGAGCATATGCCATCCCGCCGGACAAGACCAGCAGCACACAAAAAATATATTTCATCTTGCAATTTACCTACTTATAATTTGGATTTTGCGTGATCACCCCCTTACTTTCATCAATAACCACCTGGGGAATGGGCCAGTAATAATTCTTCGGCCGGGTGAATGTTCGCGCCGGCAATGCAATGGCATGGTTGAATGGTTGCAAGGTTGACGCATACTTTGGCTTGCCGACGATAGTGTCCAGGTTCACCACACCCGCCTTGTCCCAACGTACCAGGTCCTGGAAGCGTGTATTCTCGCCGCCCAGCTCTACGCGACGCTCGTGTATAAGATCATTGATCGTGGCGCCCGTAATAGCCGTAAGCCCGGCCCGCTCCCGAACGGCCTTGATCTCCGCATCTCCGGCGCCAGCTCCGGTGGTACGGATCTTCGCCTCCGCCACCAGCAGGTAAACATCGGCCGTACGCAGCAGGGGCTGCTTGAGGTCCCCATCCAGGTTGCCGGACCCATCAGGATTGTAAGCGGTATACTTCCGGATACAGTAGCCGGTGGTGGGAGAATTGCTCGGCAACATCCTGCCGGTAGACTGCCCTGCCTTGCCTGCGAACATCTGGTAAGCATCCGAAGGAGCTATTTCGATCATGGTCGTCTGGTTCGGAATGCTGTCTCCTACAGCCAGGATCGTAGCCCGCTTACGGACGCTATCACCCGCCTCGAACTGGGAAACAAAATTTTCTGTCGGGTGGTGGAATCCCCATCCGTTCCAGGCACGTGGCGTGAAATAAATATTGATAGGAGAATTATTGTAGTTGTTCTTATTCCAGACGGCAAAAAGGATCTCCGTATTGCTCTCCTGGCTACCCAGCGTAAAATTGTCCGTATATTTTGAAGCGAGCGCATAATTGGGATCGTTGATCACTTTTTCGCCGTACGTGATCGCCTTATCCATTTTTTCCCAGGCCATATACAGCTTGGTCAGCAATCCCCAGGCCGAACCTTTCGTCACCCTGCCCTTGTCGCTGGCACCGTAGCTCTCCGGCAGCAGGTCGGCCGCCTTCAGCAGGTCCGATTCAATTTGTGCACGCACAGTATCCAACGATGACTTGGGTATATTATAGTTCCCGTCCAGCACATTCGCTTCCAGTATCAGCGGCACTTCCCCGAAGATCTGGTTCAGCACCCAATAACCATGGGCCCGGAGGAAATACGCCTCACCCATAGAGCGGTTGCGGATATCGTCGCTTAACACCGGCACTTTCGGTACATAGATGATGGCATTATTGGATCGCGCGATCTGCTCGTAAGCCCAGCTCCAGGTTGGATGCAGCTGGTAGGCCGTTGCATCGGCCGTAAACCGCTCGATGGCCCACATGTCCGGGTGATCCCCATCTATGGCTATGTCATCGGACGCGTCGTCAAAGGCATACAGGTTGTGCCCCACCCCCTCTTCCTGCGTCAGGACATTGTAGATCCCATTGATCCCCGTGATCACGTCGCTTTCATTACGCCAGTAGGTGGCCGTCGTATAAGTTCCCACCGGCTTTATGTTGAGTGAGGTTTTCACACAGCCGGCAAACAGCAGGCCCAGGGCCATGCTGCCCGTTACTATCTTGCTATATGTTGCTTTATGTAAGTTCATGTGATTAAAAGTTAAAGGTTGCACCGATGGTGAAATTCCTTGCCGGCGGATATTGAGCTACATCCACACCCCTTTGCTTGTTGCCGTCCGTATACCCCAGCTCAGGTGTATATCCCCGGTAACCCGTGATCATAAGCAGGTTGTAGGAGCTTACATAGATCCTGGACTCCGGCAGCTGCCAGCCGCCCACCAGCTTCCTGGGCAGTGTGTAGCCCAGTGTCAGCGTTTTCAGGCTCACATAATTCCCGCTCTCTACCCAAAGGTCGGAGCTCCGGTTGTTGACATTCAGGTTAGCCTTGCTGAGCCGGGGTATGCTGTTGCTGGTGTTCGCACCATGCCACCTGTTAACAGCCTCGGCATACATGTTGAAGAACTGGGTGCCATCCAGACCCGTCATCCGGTCGGCATTGTACAGCTTGCTGCCCAGCTGCCCGGTGAAATTCCAGCTGAGGTCGAAACCTTTAAAGCCCAGGCTGCCATGGAACCCGAAGGTGAACCGGGGATTGGGATCGCCCAGCCTCACGCGGTCCTTGTCATCGATGATGCCGTCGCCATTGATATCTACAAACCGGACATCGCCCGCCTTGATATTAGTCTTGTTCGGATCGTTTGCAATACCCGCATCCTTGTTTATATCATCCTGTGACTGGTACAATCCGGCCGTCCTGAATCCATAATAAGATGCAATGGGCTGCCCCTCATAGGTCCTGGACGTTTCCAGGGATTGACGCCCATAGAACACAGACCCGATGTAGGTATCTTTCGAGCCGTAAAGATGGGTGACCTTATTGCTCAGCAAAGCCGCGTTGATCCCCAGCGAATAGCTCAGCTCACCGGCTGTATTTTGATAGGTCAGGTCCAGCTCCACACCATGGTTGTTCAGCGTTCCCTGGTTCTGGTCGGGTACCGTCACATTCCCATAGATGCTGGGTGCCGCGCCATAAGTCTCTACCAGCGAGACGGGTACCAGCATATCCTTGGTGTCCTTATTAAAATAGGTGATGGTTCCCGTTAGATGATTCCTTAACAGACCAAACTCAAGGGAGATATTTGTCATCTCCGCCCTTTCCCAGGTGATATTGGGATTGGGGAGACCGACGATATAAGAGGCGTTCACCACCTGGGCGGGATCGCCGAAATTATATTGATTGGTAGCCGACAGATTGCCTAAGAACTGAAAGTCGTTGACATTCTGGTTGCCCAGCTGTCCCCAGCCGCCCGTGAGCTTGAGGCTGTTGATGAATGCCACATTATTCTTGAAGAAATTTTCGTCGGAGACCCTCCACCCCAACGAGAAGGCCGGGAAATAGCCCCACTGGTGGCCGGGAGGAAATTTACCGGAACCATCTGCACGCATTGTCGCCGTCACCAGGTATTTTCCTTTATAGGCGTAATTACCACGCACAAAATAGGAAAGAAGCACCGTAGGATTTAGATTGTACCCGTTGGCTGCGCTGTTATTTCCTCCGGAGAACTGGTTGCTGCCGCTGCCATTGTCCAGGATCAGCTGATTGGGGTCCGTATCCGAAAAACCAGTCCTTTGCGCATAATACGAGCTCCCCTTGGATGTCTGTCCCGAATAGCCACCCGTTAATGTCAGTGAGTGGTCCTTGCCGAATTGCCCGTTATAGGTCAGGTAGATCTCATTCAGCAGGGAAGAATATTCCGTATGACTTTGCTTCAGGCTGGCCAGTTGGTTCACGCGGACCTGGTCCGGCGTAGCAGGATAGAATTCATATCTTTCCTGCATTTCCTGGTCATAGCCCAGGTTGCCCCTGATCTTGAGCCCTTTCAACAGCTCGATCTCTATATAAGCATTCGCCAGCAAATTGTTATTCGTGGTATGGATGTCGTTGGTCGAGGCAGTGAACACCGGGTTATTGATGTCCCCAAACTCCGACTTGCCTTTCGACGACCCCCATTTGCCGGTGGAATCTACAAACACAGGAATGGCAGGGTTGAACCGAAGGGCGCTCCAAACCAGACCAGTCTGCGTAGAGCGCGTGTCGGGTGATGCCCCGCTCCGCTTGCTGTACAGGAAATTCTCTCCGACCTTGATCCTGCTGCCCAGTCGATGTTCCGAGTTGATCCTGGCGCTGTATCGCTTAAAATTGGAGTTGATGATCAAACCTTTTTCGTCATAATAATTACCGGAAAAACTGTAATTGGAAGTACCGTTGCCACCCCGGATGGCCAGGTCCGCGTTGTTGACCTTGCCGGTGCCGAACAGGGCCCGCTGCCAATCCGTACGTTGCACTGCATTGTTGGGGTCCTGCCAGAACTCTACATTGGGCCCCGTGGTCGTTCCGTCATTGGCATAGGCCTCCAGCTTTAAAGGCGCCAGTTGAGGCGCCGTCGCCAGCTTCAAATACTTTGCTACATGATTGAAGCCGGTGTATCCATTTGCGCTGATCTTCATCTGGTCACCATAGCTTCCTCTCTTTGTCGTGATGAGCACAACACCATTGGCAGCCCTGGTACCATAAATGGCCGAAGAAGAGGCATCCTTTAATATTTCGATGGACGCAATATCATTAGGGTTCACATCATTCATCGTGCCTGCCGGTACCCCATCGATGACCACCAGCGGATCGGAATTGTTGAGCGTACCCGTTCCCCGGATCCTGATGGAAGGCTCGCTGCCAGGAGCACCGTCGGCACGAACTATGTCCACACCGGAAGCACGCCCCTGCAGCGCCGCAGATGGATTGCTCACCGGGATATTCTTCAGATCATCCCCTTTCACCGTACTGATCGTGCCGGTGACATCCCGCTTCCGCTGGCTGCCATACCCCACCACCACTACTTCATTCAGACCTGCCGCGCTCGGCTGCAAAGCAATCTCCAGGGATTTCTGCCCCTTGACAGAGACCGTCTGCGCCTTATATCCTACATAGCTTATCTCCAAAGTGGCATCTTCCGGCGCATCGATGGTAAACTCGCCCTTTTCATTGGTCGTCACCGTTCTGTTGGCGCCCTGCACCTTCACCGTAACGCCACTCAACGGCTTACCCGTCTCGTCCACGACCCGGCCTTTCACCTCGACAAAAACCACGGATGTTGCATTGTCACTGCCCACCGGCGATATGATCACCAAATTCTTGTCAGTAATAGTAAAATTGAATTTGGCGCCCAATAAAATATTGAGCACTTCCGGCAGACTTGCCTTGTTCACGTGGATATCCACCTTACCAAGCTGATTCAACAGCCCATTGTTGTAAAAAAAACGGTAGGAACTCTCTTTCTGTATTGCGGTCAGTATCTTGCTGACCTCCACCTTCTTGTAATTCAGGCTAATCTCTCCCTGGGAATAGCTGTTTGCAGATACCTGCATACAGGTAATGAGCATAATGGCAAAACTAACCTTCATAAGCAGGAGAAATTTTAACAATGGCAAGGGCAAGCCAAAGGCCCCCGCCGTTTTGGATTTCTTCATATATTTGTTTTGGTTGATTAATTAAAGGAGTACAACAGTTTGACGGCTATGTACTCCATGATTTCTCGTCCGGAGAAGAGTTCACGCTCTTCTCCTTTTCATGTATTCATAATTTATTATATATTTATTGTTCTGTGTTTACTCTTTCGAAAGATAAATGGTCTTCCCATCCACCCTGTATCTGAACCCCGTAGTCATCTTTAGGATTTGCAGCACTTCGTCAATGCCCTCTTTTTCAAAAACTCCGCTGATATGCTCCTGCTTCAGGCGCTCGTCGCCAAAACGAATACTGACATCGTATTTTCTTTCCAGCATACGGGCCACTGTTTCAAAGGATTCATCATTGATCACCAGTTTATTATTTACCCAGGCCGTCTCGACAAAGCCGTTGTCAGTGCTTTGAGGCAATGTCTGCACCTGGTAGCGAAGGGCATTATATACCTTTTCCGGCTCCGGTGCCTGCGTTCCTTTAGCCTTCTTTTCCTGCATGCCTTCCATCTCATTTACTATAGTGAGTTTCTCATGCGGTGAGAGCAGGATCGGCTTTTCCGGCTCATTATCCATGGTCACCTGCACCTTTCCGGTGATCAACGTGGTTTCGATATCCTTGTCCCCGTTGTAGGCTTTCACATTGAAGCTGGTGCCCAGCACCCCCACCGTGATCTTCCCCGCATGCACGCTAAAAGGAGCCTTGCTTGCTTTGGCCACCTCGAAATAGGCTTCCCCTTCCAGTTTCACTTCTCTCCGGTCACGGGGAAAAACATTTGGATAGGTGAGTTTACTGCCTGCATTCAACCAGACCTTGGTACCGTCGGACAACACCAGCTTCATAGTGGCGCCAAACCCTGCATATGACACAAGGGATGACGGACTTTCAGCTTGCAGCTGGGCCGAAGTCTTTTTGTAATACAAAAGAGCGCCCGTCACAAGGACGACAAGGAACACAGCAGCCGCTACCCAACGGACCCCTCCGTTCATGCGACTTAACAAGCCAGTACCAGGCTGTCTTTCGTTTAGTTTCCCGGACAGGTCCTGCCAGCCATGATCTACCAGTTCCTCTTTGGGAACCATCAGCTCCAGGTGGTCCTGGTTTCCTTTCAGGGCATGCACGACTTCGTGAAAATACGCGTAGGACGGATTGGCCGCCAGCAGCCTGGCAAGCTCTTCCAACTCTTCCGGACTGGCCCCTTTGTCCGCCTTTTTGGCCATTAATGCTATGATCCTTGAATTTTCCATGCTATAGGTCACCTTTTATAAGGACACCGGCTTCTTAATAAAATCCTAAAAGAAATAAAGTTTTTTTTAAAGTCGCTTCAGTTTTACGTGATACTCCTGTAGGGAAGGGCGCAGGTCCTGCTCGAGCTTCTTAAGGGCAATAGCCAGTTGGGCATTCACTGTTTTGTAGGACAGCCGCAGGATGGCAGCCACTTCACTCCCGCTGAGGCCGTCTTCCTTCACCAGCTTGAAGATCAGCTTGCATTTGGGTGGCAGTTGATTTACAGACTGTTCGATGGCTTTGCGCAACTCGTCGGTGATCATCACCTGTTCGGGGTCCGGACTGAGATAAAAATGGGAGACGGTCAGGTTGTCTATATCCGGATGTTTGCGTCGGATATCTTTGCGGAGATAATTGGCCGCCGTATTCTTGACGGCGACATATAGGTAGACATTCAGGTTGTCGATCTTATCCAGCACATTCCTTTTCTGCCACAACCGTAAAAATACATCATTTACGACCTCTTCAGCCACCTCCTTGTTCCGCACAAAGGCAAAGGCAAACTGGAATAACTTAAATACGTTCTCCTTATAAAACTCCCGGAAAGCAGTTTCATCGTTTTCGAATTGTATGCGATGAAGTAAGGATGGCATATATTAATGTCGGTTCATTATTGGTTCGTTTCTCTGAGGACCTGTAAAGGTCCATTGTTCCTGGCCGCCACGATCACCGAACTTTTGCGGCCTTTCACCCGGATAAGGGCCCGTACATCCCCCCGGATGCAAAGGCCCGAATGGGCATACGGCACAGGCGTAAAGTCCCCTTTTCCATTACTTTTCAGTACCAGCCCAATACCCGCATCCAAAGGTCCCATCTGGGCACGGAAAGGATAGAAGTCTCCGGCAATGATGAGCCCCTGGTCTCCGCCCCCTTCAACAGCTGAAGGCAGCATACCATTCACGATGCTCATTTGCGCATACTCGGGTAAAGGATGAACCTGCCATGTTCGCCCCTTTCCCCGGATCAGGCAGACAGACTGCAGCATGTCGATCCCTGCCTTATGTGCGGCGCCCAATTCCGCCGTACTGAAAAGATCCCCCATCTGCGCATCCGCATAGTCAGCATAACGGGCGATCTTCTTCTGCAGCGAAGGTATCTGCTCCAGGATCTCATCCCTGGAAAAATAAGGATATTCCTTACCCTGGTAATAAAGGCACAATACGGGATCGAGCAAACCATCTCCGTTGAAATCACTGTAGCTGATGCTCAAAGGTGTTTGTGGTCCGGCTTTGAAAAAAGTATTCAATCCGAGATTGCCGATCACCAGGTCGGTATCCCCGTCCCCATTGACATCGGCTGCCAGCAGGCGGCTCCACCATCCCCTGGTAGCTCCAAGCCCATAGGCGGCCGTCTTATCGGCAAGTCTTCCCTTTTCATTTTCAAAAATGGTCACTGCCATGAACTGGCCGGCAACCACGAGGTCGGGCCATCCATCCTTATTAAGGTCCAGCCAGGCGGCATCGGTCACCATTCCCGGATGGGCAAGCACACTGTCGCCCTGCAAGGCATCCCGCTCAAACCGTATATGCCCAGGACTGCTGACATTCTTCCATATCCAGCTTTCCGGTGGAGCAGGGAACTGCCCGGGTATCAACCTTCCTCCTACAAACAGGTCCGGTAATCCATCTCTATTGACATCGGCAGCCCGGACACACCCGCCACTGACCGTTTCTGCCGGCAACGCATCTTTCAGCTCCCTGAAATGTCCATGGCCGTCATTTTCAAAGATCCGGTCCTGGTAATGTTTATTTTGCAAAGGATGATCTGCTCCACCACTGACAAGATAGAGGTCGGCGTCCCCGTCCCCATCTGCATCGAAGAACAACGCATCCGCATTGGTAAAATCCTTGTCCTGGTTCCATGGCTGGTCAGCAGCAGGCGTAAATTTCCCCTCGCCTGTCTGCAGGTACAACCTGCTGTCAAAACCCGCCGACCCACCGATAAAAAGATCTTCCAACCCATCCCCGTTAACGTCCCCTTTTGCCAGGCTGGGTCCCATCCTGGATACCTGGTAAGGCAACAAAGGAGCGATCTTGAAATCCACCGCCGCAGACTGCTGATGGACATAGTCGAGGCCCGAACCTGCCGTGATATCTATATACGCAGTCTCCTCCATTCCTTCTTTTTTCTTACCCTCCTCTGGTATTGCGCCCCGTTCATCCACTTTCAACAATGTATCCCCCCTGACATTTGTCATGCTTGTCACTTTACCACCAGGCCATTCCACTCTTAGCAGGCTGATCACACTGTCCTTTCCCAATCCGATATGCATGACAGGATCTACGGAAGATTGGAAGCCGCGGCTCGTATACTGTTCCTGCCATTGTCCGCCACTCGCCGTCCTTACATACACCTTCGCACCTGTGCCAGCAGTATTTTTTCCCGCTCCCGTCAGTTTGAGCCGCACATAATGCGATGCCGCATGATCGGCCGCCACCTGGTTATTCCTGTACAGGGTAGCCAGGTCATTCACGTTATTGATCACCAAATCCAGATCTCCGTCATTATCCAGGTCCGCATACACAGCCCCATTACTGACAGAACGATGCGTCAGGCCCCATTCTGCCGTCATATTGACAAAGCTCAGGTCGCCGTTGTTCCTGTACAGGTAATTGTTCAGCTTGGTCGTTGGCATGTTCTTCACCATCTCCCACATCTCCTCTTTTCCCGCCTTTGGGCCCACATAATTCTGTGAATATCCGGACGTGTATTTCACAAAATCCATATTGGTCATATCCCGCAGTATTCCATTGGAAATAAAAAGGTCCTTCCATCCATCATTGTCAAAGTCGGCAAGCAGGGGAGCCCAGCTCCAGTCGGTGGATGACATACCCGCCATCTGGCCTATTTCACTGAAGATGGGCGCACCAGACGTATCGTTACCATTATTCAGCTGAAGCGTGTTGCGCATCTGCTGGCGATGAAAACCCTGCCGGTCGCGCAAGGTATATTTATCATAGTTATTCCCTCCCCGCAGCAGCTTCTGCCGGTGGTTGTCTTCCGGCAGCATATCCAGCACAAAAATATCCGTCATGCCATCGTTGTTATAGTCGGCTATATCAACACCCATGGCGAATTCAGAGATATGGCCGGCCGCCGTCCTCAAGACTTCCCGGAAATGCCCCTGATGGTCATTCAGGTAAAGAAAATCCCTTTCATCATAATCGTTCGTAACATAGATATCCGCCCATCCGTCATTATTGATATCACTGATAGCAACGCCTAGCCCGAAATTAAGTCCGCTGCCATCGATATGGGCAGATTCGCTGACATCGGTAAAAACACCGCCGTCATTACGGTACAGGCGATTGCCGAATTTCAGGTTACGGGTCGCTCTTAACCTGTCGGTATTGAAGTCCGGATTGAAGAACATATCTCCATGATTCACCATGAAGAGGTCCAGATCTCCATCATTGTCCATGTCGAAGAATGACACCGTGGTCGTAAAAGTACCCGGCGCATCCAACCCGTATTTCTTAGCGCTCTCCGTAAAATGGGGAACACCATTTTTAATACCGTCATTGATATAGAGCTCCTTGGCACGATCCGCATCACTGCCGGGGCCGGAATAGCAGACGAAAATATCCAGCAGGCCATCTCCATTGACATCCGCCATCACAACCCCTGTCCTCCACCTTGCCCGGCTGCTGAACCCCACTTGTGTCGACACATCATCGAACTGTAGCCCTCCCTTGTTCAGGTATAGCCGGAGTGGGGTCATATTGCCCGAAAAAACAAGATCGGCAAGGCCGTCGTTGTTCAGATCGCCTGCCGCCACCCCTCCTCCATTATACAGGTACTCATAGGTAAGGATATTGTAATCCTTGTCTTCCTTAATGGTATTGCTGAAATCGATATGAGATTGCGCAGCCGGCACCTCGGTGAATAGCGTCGGAGGCTGGTTCACCCTGTTTTCCCTGCAGGCAGGAAAAAAAGATGCAATGATCATGAATGCCAATATCCATGATGTCGAACGTATATGATCCGCTGAAGTGTTCAAGAGTCGGGGCCTGTTAATTGGTTATATTGAAATGACTCAATAAAACGCGCTGGGTTTTGGTATGGTAAGATAAGGCCGCGCTCAAATATAGGGAAAATTACATATTCGACAGTATTACATTTTTATGAGCTTGGTTGGCGTCTTATGCGCCGCGCCTTTAATGATGACGAAATATAAGCCGGCAGAAAGGGAAGAAACATCCAGTTGAAAGTTATCTCCCCGCATCCGGGTCGTCAATATCCGTCCGCCTGTCTGGTTGTAGATTTCCAGCTCCGCTCCGGCCGGCAGGCTTCCGGTGGATGACACCTGCACCGTATTAAAGGCAGGGTTGGGGTATAGTTGAATTTTTATGTCATCGCCTATTACTACCGGGTCCGCTGGCGCATCATCCAGGGGAGTTCCCGGCGCAATGCCCGTGGAAGAAAGAAGCGCATACCTGAACCCTCCTTCTGCAAACAAGCTCCGCATCCTATCCCGCTGACCAAAAGTAAAAAGATGCATGCCCACATCATCCGTAAAATCCATGAAATCCATATACAGGTTGCCGTAGGGAGTATTGCCGCAGGAGAACACCATCCCACTGGGATTGCCGTGTGTGGCCGCTCCCTGTTGAGGCGTGTCATCCACGTCGTCATTTCCACAGGTCGCATCGCCCCAGATATGAATGAGGTTCAGCCAGTGGCCGATCTCATGCGTAGCAGTCCTGCCGAGATTGAAAGGGGCCGCGGCCGTTCCCATGGTCCCAAATGCCGTAAAGTCGATGGCTACACCATCTTTTTGCTGCTCACAGCCCGGCGCACTGGAATAGCCCAGCACGCCTTCCGTAAAATGGCCTACCCAGATATTCAGATAGCGATCTCTGTCCCAGGCATCATCTCCCCCTTTCGCCGTAAACTTGATCGCGTCATCATAAGAAAAATATTGCTTGTTGGTCTGCCGGCGCACAATTCCCGTCGTACTCCTGCCATTGGTGTCAACATTGGCCAGTACGAACCGGATACCACAATTGGCGGCCAGTCCGCTGTAATAAGATGGCACCTTCGAAGTATCCGCATTGAGCTTGCGATAATCACGGTTCAGCACGGCGATCTGAGACTGTATTTGCGCATCGCTGATATTCTGGGAGGAAGTATTGTAAACGATATGTACGACGACGGGTATATTGATAGCCGGTTGCACCTGACCAGTGTGGCCACCGCCATTGACGATGACGGAAGAGCGTTTCACCTGCTTTTGCGTAAAATTTTCGATCTCCTGAAATTTTGCAGCCAGACCCGGATTGCTCAGCAGCGCAGCTTGCTTATATTCGACAGAACGGCATGGCTCCTGGGCAAGGGCAGGTAATCTCAGTAACAACCAAAAAATCACCGGCAAACGTAAAAAATGTCTCATGGTACCTTCTTTTTCAGAGGGTCATCCAGAGAATATTGGCGATTAGATCAATAATAGTAATGTAAAGGCTGATCAGGGAGGATATTACGATATGGATAAGGTTGAATAGCACCCAGTGATGAGGATCATTGCAGAATTGATTGCGCAGGGGGATGATATTCAGACGATAAGCTGCTGTAAAACAATACATTTTTTTCGAAAAATGCAAATATTTAAGATAAAATATACAGTCCGGGAGCTGACGGTCCTTAAATTTGCCCTTTAGCAGCAGATATATGAACAAATCGCTTCAACTCCTATTACTCCTCAGCCTTTTTGCATCCTGCACCAACTCCTCCAAGCCGGATACGCCTGCCGAAAACACGGAGGACAACGCGCCCCCCACCATCAACTACAGTGTTGTAAGAACGCTTCCCCATGATACGTCCTCTTTTACAGAAGGATTCCTCTTTCACGATGGAGAACTCTACGAAAGCACAGGGACAGAACCCAGTATGCCGGAAAGCAGGAAGTCCATGTTTGGGGTGGTTGACGCAAAGACAGGAAAGATCAATAAAAAGGCTGAGCTGGACAGGAACAAATATTTTGGGGAAGGCATCGCTTTTTTGAAAGACAAGGTTTATCAGCTGACCTGGCAGACCAGGGTCGGCTTCATCTATGATGCAAAGACCTTCCGACAGTTGGGGCAATTCCCCATTCCTGTTAAGGAAGGCTGGGGAATGACCACCGATGGCACTGATCTCATCATGAGCGATGGTACCAGTAACATCAGCTATGTAGACCCTGCCACGTTCCGGTTGAAAAAAGTGGTCGGCGTGACGGATAACAATGGGCCGGTGAGCAATATCAATGAACTGGAGCTGATCAATGGCTTTATCTATGCAAATCAATGGCAAACCAATTATATCCTGAAGATCGATCCTGCCAGCGGAAAAGTAGTGGGAAGGCTGGACCTGGACAGCTTGTTCAACACTGAGCGCAATAAGTACGCTACCTCCGATACGATGAACGGGATCGCATACGACTCCACGACCGGTAAAGTATACATCACAGGTAAGCTTTGGCCGGATATCTATGAGATAAAATTTAACTTTTAAGGCCTACCTCCCTATCACATAGATCAGGCTGCTGCACCTGGATTTATCTACAAAAGCTTTGAGATTGGATATAAAGCCCGTGATGAAGGCTTTCACCAGGTTGCTGCGGCCATTACGGTATTTCTCGCTTAGCAGGCTGATGTAAAAGCTGTCGAACCACATGGGCCGGCTGACCTGCAGCTGGAGATTATGCTTTGCCAGCAGGCCTTCCATGGCATCAGGAGAAAAATGATACAGATGACGTGGCACATCATAGGCAGCCCAGGCATCTTTGTATACGGTAGCATCATAGGATGTATAATTGGGGACGGCAATAAAGATGCGCCCTTCCCTTTTCAGCAATCTTGCCAGTTGCCCTACGTAAGCATGAAGATCATGCACATGCTCCAGCACATGCCAAAGTGTGATAGCGTCATAGCTTTCAGGCGCCAGGGAATAAAAGTCCGACATGGGCAGCAGCAGGGTCCGGTTCTGGGAAGAAGCTATATTGCGGGCAGCCTCGTCAGGCTCAAGACCCGTCACCTCCCATCCGTTTTCCGCCATGTGCGCAACAAAAGCCCCTGTGCCGGCCCCGATATCCAGCATTTTACCCCGCTTGAGCCGGGTGGCTGAACACAGCAGGCGGCGCTTACCCGAAAGCGTTTGCTTCCGTACGATATGATAAAGATTGTTGACCAGCCCTTTCCTCGTGTTGGTATGAGAGATATAATCCTCGCTCTTATAATAGGGCCCGATAGTATCTGCATCCGGCGCATCCTGGGTGAAACGCAGACTGCAGCTGCTGCATTCCCATATGGCAAAGATCTTTTGCGAGACTGTATAGTCTTTGGCGGTCAATGCTTCTTTTATATCGGCTGAATTACAGGAAGGACAAGCTTGGTAATGTTTCAGTATCTCTTTTTGCATGCGATGTTCTGGGCTCTTTTGAGTGTTTTCAACGGAGAATGATAAGGGAGTTTTGGTTGCCGATGGACCAGCCATTGCTGTAAAAATGCCAGCCAAGGGCCGCCAGGCCAAGAATAGCCAGCACCAGGGCGACGATCCACCATGAATGCCGTTTCTTATTGCCTTCTTCTTCCTCCAGCAGCCATTCATTCATCTCCACATTGGTCCTTTCCTGGTCACCAACCAGTAAAGTATGCTGCGCATTCTCGCGGTTGACCCGCAGGGCGGGGGTTGGGGTGAGGAACAGCCCGTTGGGAGGGGCCGCCTGGAACACAATATTGCCCCCTTCATCTTTTTTCAACGTGCCTACGCCATCCCACTCCACCTTGTCTTCCTGCCGGATCCGGTTGCGAAGGTCCAGGGAAAATTCATTATACCATTTAATAGCCTCATAGTCCAGCACGTTTCGCTGGGATGCGATATAGGCGAAAAACTCCCGGTCGGGCGAATCGAAATATTTGTCAAACCGGAACTGGTATAAAGGAGGCAGAATGATACGGTCGGCCACATCCACGCTGGCAGAAAAGGTCTCCAGGTAGATAGTCCCCAGCCCGGGAATGCTGATACTTCTATGCTGGAATAAATAGGCATTCAAAACCTGGAACATGACACCTCCTTTTATGGCTGCGAATCTACGCAAAAAGGCCCTATTTGGGCCTATTTACCGCCGAAAGAAAATACGATGCCACCGAGGATATTAAACCCGTACACCGGGTATTGGTGCCATCTTTCGTATTTCTTATTAAAAAGATTATTCATCTGTACCCACAGGTTCAGCTGACGGGTGATCCGGAATTCGACACCTGCATTCAGATCAAAAGCGCCATCCCCTTTAAAGTCCTCGCCATTGGTGGCCCGGTACTTGGCACCGTCAAAGGCGAATAAGTCCACCTTTGCCCAAAAGTCCTTAAATGCCTGCCATTTCAGGTTGGCATTCAACTCCAGGGGAAGAAGGCCCCATGCCTTGGGTTCTGTATGCAGCTTGTGGAACTGCGTATAGTTCAGGCTGGCAGTCGCGCTGAACTGTTCTCCTTGTATATAGCTCAATTCCCCATGGACCTGCAGGGTTTCCAGCGAAGATTCATACAGGACGTCAAACTGTTTCCCGCCGCTGCCACTGCTAGCCAGGGTATCGTTGACAAAAAGAGGCATGTTCTTGAACGTATTAAAACCAATCTTGGCAGAGTAGCTGAAATGCTTGTCCAATGAGCCTTTAAAGCCGGCATACCGTTCCGTGGCCCTTGTGTTCAACAGAAGACCGGGTTGGGCCAGCCAGGGATTGATGGATTCATAACGCTGGTATGACCCTTTATCATAGTAGCCGATCCAGCCCAGCTGGATACCGAAACGCTGATCTGTCGTAGAGATATCCGCTATGAAATTGGGCAGCAGGTTGAATTGCTTATTATCCCATGAAGGTACGACTGAAGCCTGCAGATAAAGGTTGGGGGTCTTGACGAGGAAAGCCGGCGTTACCAGGAATACATTGTTATTCTGGTTCGGGAAATCACCTGCCGGCCTGTAGTTCGTCAGGTCGGCCGTAAAAGCCAGGTTAAAACCATAGCTCTTCCCAAATGTCTTTTCCAAAGGCAGATTGAGTACAGTATTCGCTTCCGAAGCCTTGGGGCTGTGGTTGTCTGAGAAAACGGATACTTTTATATTAGGCCGGTACGACAATCCATATTCGGTGGGCTCGGTATTCCGGAGGCTCAGCCGCCCTTCGAATGTCTGAAAGAACTGCCGGAGATCCTCCTTTGCAAACTTCAAAGTGTCCGGCCTGTATCCGTACAGGTAATAAGCATCGTTCTTAAAGCCCAGGCTGCCGTTCCACTCCAGGTTATTCGATGTTTTGACAGTACCCATCAGCTTAACATCCGTCAGGCTGTTCTTCTGGGAAGGAAGGCTGCCTTTAGAGCTTAGATGATTGGCGAAAATATTGAACTGGCTGGTCTTCTCGTCGCCAAAGGTGAAGCCTGTTCTGATAAAAGGAAAATGCACGTTGCCCACTCCTATCTTAACATAATTATAGTTTTCCCAGTACCTCATCGTATCTCCCTGGAAAGCCACGGGTTTCATTTCGCTCGGCTGGTAGGTCAGGAACAGGTATTGGGCAGGTATATTATACGTCAGGCGGGGCTTGGATGTGTCCACCTGCGGAGGAGCTGCATTAAAATTGATCTTCACAGCCTCCCGCAGAACAGGTTTGAAGGATGAGGTGATCTCGATGGTCTTACGCTTCGTCGTATCCTGTGCGCGAAGGCAGGCTCCTGCACCCAGGACAAAAGTTAAAAGGAAAAATGATTTTCTATACATCAGTATATCTAAATAGGTTTGTTATTGATCTCCAACCTTGCTGTTCTTCTTCTCTTCATCCGTCACCTGGCTTAATTTCTGTTGCGCCTGTTTGCGCAGGTCTTCTATCTTGGCATTGTCGACGATACTTTGAAAGGTGGCTTTCGCATTGAAATAATCCTTTTCAGAGAAGTAGATATCTCCCAGCAGAAGATAGGCTTTCGTGACCCATTCTTCATAGGAGCCGGACTTGTTGACCACTTCAAAGGCCGCTTTCTCGGCATCCTTCAGCTGGTTCTGATGGAAAAGGCAATCTGCGATCTGGTACCTGGCTTCTGCCGCATACGCCGACTTGCTTAAAGCAGCGGCCGTCCTGAAATATTGCAGGGCCGTCTCGCATTGATTGTTCACCTGGTAAGATTTGGCGATAGCCATATTAGCCAGCACCTTATCATCCGTGCTCACACCTTTTTGGGCAAGCAGGTCCTTGGCATTCGCCACTGCATCCGGCCATTTCTCCAATTGATACTGGCTGCGCAGCAATCCCCGCATGGCCTCCATCTTATTTTCCTGTCCGCTGGCAAAATCCTTCAGCCTGGTGAAATACTTTTCAGCCTGTCCGTAATTTTTCAGTTCGAAGAAATTGAGACGGGCAGCCTGTAACAAGGACTTCTCTCCGAACTTGTTCGGCACCCTGTCTGCTACCGCCTGGTAGCCGGTGACGGCCTTTGCCCAATCTTTCTGGGAGTAATAGATCTCGCTCTTATAATAATTGGCCTCCAAAGCATATTTGCCGTCGGGGAACTTAGACAAATATGCTTCGAACTTCTGGCTGGCGCCGGCAAAGTTCCCATTGTTGAACTGTACTTCCGCCTCTTCATATGCCAGCTGGTCTTCCTGGCTGGCAGTGACTTCTACACCCATGGACTTTGCGAAGTTGACATACTCTCCGCTCCTGCCCTCTTCCACATAGATGGACTTTGCATTATCCAAAGCATCCTGGGCCTCGGGGGAGTTGGGGAAGCTCTTCAGAAGGCTGTCATACTGGTTCAACGCTTCTTTGTTATTATTCAGGTTATACCAGGCGATCCCTGATTGAAGATAGGCCCTGGGCTTCAACGCGTCGGCGCCGGGAGCCCGCAATACATTCTTCAGGTAAGGCAGCGCTTCCCGGTATTGTTCACCCGCCAGGTAAGTGCCCGCGATCTCCATGTTGGCGTCGGCTGCCAGGTTGGAGGCCGGGTATTTCCGGTTGATGGAATTAAGAAGGTTGATCTTCTCCTTGCCATTGCTCACCCCTGCGATCATCGCTTTCTGGAAAGTGGCATAGTCACTGGCCGGCCATGACAGCTCCAGCACTTTATTATACATGCCCAGGGCCGTCTTGAAATCACGGTTCATATAATAACAATCCGCATCCCGTATATAGGCGTCCTGCTCCAGGGGCGACGAGTTCAGCTGGGGCGTGCGGACCACCTGCTCAAAGAATCCCTGCGCCTGCCGGTAATTTTCTTTTTTCAGGAAGCAATAACCCAGGTTATACCGGGCATTGACCGGGCTTACCTCTCCATTGGTGCCGCCCGTTTTCAGGTATTCAAGATAGTACCGGATGGCATCGTCTGTTTTGTTCAGCCGGTAGGAGATCTCAGCTTTCCAGAAGTTGATATAAGGCAGCACACTGGCATTGTAAGGGTCCTTCAACGCCTTATCGATGAGCTCACCGGCTCCCAGTAACATACCGTCATTGACCATTTCAGTAGCTCGGCCATACAGGATCCGGGGAACAAGCCGGCGTGCATTTTCGGAAGGATGATCCAGGCTGTCCAAAAAAGTCATCGCATCCTTATAATTATTGGTGTTGGCCAGCACGCTTACCAGCAATTCCTTTGCTTCACGGTTGTAGGTGGAGTTAGGATACCGCTGGAGGAACGTCTGCAACTCCGTAAGGGCCACATCCTGGTAACCCAGCTCGTAGGAGAGTTTCGCGTAGTTGTATTGAGAGATCTCCTTCTGTTGGGGGTTGCTGCTGTTGGAGGAGCAGAAAAGGAAGGCGTTGCGCGCATTTGCTTTCTGACCGGTCTTCAGGTAGGCATCCCCCAGCATGTACATGGAATTCTGGGCCAGTGAATCCTCCTTGCCACCCAGCTGCTTGAATCCTGCGATGGCCTTATCCCAGCTCTTTGTCTGGTAATAACAATAGGAAAGCTCATACAGGTCCGTGCGGGAAACTTTTTTGGATTGATTGACATACTGCTCCAGGTAAGGCAATGCTTTGGCAAAATCCTGCTTCTCATAATAACCATGTCCCACCAGTTGCCGCATCTCCGAATCATAGAACTGGTTGCCTTTTTTGAGACGCGCCTCCGCGTACTCGATCGCCTTGTCTTTTTGTCCTTGCACAAGGTAGATATTGGCGACATAATAGGGCACTACCTTTTCGTACCGGGGATTATCTTCCACAACCTTGAAGGCCGTCAGTGCGTCGCCATACTTTTTCTGGTAAAAGCAGATGAAGCCGTAATAATAGTTGGCATCTATGTAATTAGGGTCTTTGGGCAACTGGCGGATAGCGTCAAAAAGGGGAAGCGCCTTGTCAAAACGCTGCTGGGTGAAATAGCCATACCCCTGGTGGAACTTCAGGTCCGCTATTTCCCGGTTGCTTAAATTCTCGATATCGGCCTGCTCATACAGCCGGACGGCCGCCGTGTAGTCCTTTTGCCGGAAATAGTATTCTGCAAGGTGAAAGCTCATCATCCCAACCCGGGGCGCATTGTTTTCCACGTCAACGAACTCGAGGGCCGGATCTACAGCCGTCTTGTCGTTCTGCTCCAGCGCGCATACGAGGTAATAGTATTTTACATCCTGGTATTCCACGGCAACATTACTGCGATCCGTTTCCCGCATCGAGTATTTCAGCTCTCTGAATATGGGGTACGCCAGGCTATAGTATTCATTTTGAAAGAAATCCTTAGCCTGTTTGAAACTGGCCTGCGGATCGTCCAGATATTTGGTCTGTTGGGCAAATGACGAAGAGCTGAGAAGAACGATGGAAAAAAACAATACTGGTTTTTTCACTTGAGAACAGTTTACTTTTATAATTTTTCAAATGTCCTGGCGGGTTAACGCGCTAAAGTTTCTAATTATTTTACCTTTTACCAATTATCGTTCCAAACAGCCTGTGGATAAGTGCGACCTTAACATTTCCTTGGCAATAACGACGCACCGGTCGCACTTATCCACGGTCCCGAAGGGACAATAATGAGAGTCTAACCACACCCCGGGCCATGGGCCCGCTAGTCAAACCCGGGCCGTCAGGCCCGTTAACCAAACTAAAATCTCATCCCAAATCTCTATCTTCGACCCACCCAAAATTCAATTACATGAAGAAATTTCTTTCGACCGCCTATTCCGACAATGCATTCAACCTTGCCACCCTATTGCTCCGTCTGGCTTTCGGGCTGATCATCTGCATCAACCACGGGTTTCCCAAGCTGATGCATTTCAGCAACCAGCAGGCGATCTTCTTCGATCCTTTCCACATCGGACATAAATGGTCCCTTATCCTGGTCCTTTTTGCCGAGATCTTCTGCGCCCTGCTGCTGGTGCTGGGACTCTTCACCCGGTTTGCGGCGCTGGTGCTGGTGATCGAGCTGGCGGTGGCAGTCTTTCTATTTCATAAAGGCCAGAACTTCGAGCATCATGAGCTCGCTGTTCTGTATCTCACTGCCTTCACCTCCGTCCTTTTGGTAGGCCCCGGCCGTTTCAGCGTGGATGGCATGATGGGAAGGTAAAATAAATACGATCAGTAGATGTATACAAGCGAAACTCAGATCCGTGTGCGATATGCCGAGACTGACCAGATGGACGTCGTCTATTACGGCAATTATGCGCAATATTTTGAAGTAGGAAGAGTGGAGGCCATCCGCCAGCTAGGCCTCAGCTATAAGGAAATGGAAGCTGCCGGCGTCATCCTGCCCGTAGTGGAATTTACAGCAAAATTCCTCCGGCCGGCCCATTACGACGATCTCCTGACGGTGAGGTCAACCCTGAAAGAGATGCCGGCGGATCACCGCATATTATTCCACCAGGAGGTCTTCAACGAGGCAGGCAAGCTGCTGACTGCGGGAAAGGTGCTGCTGTATTTCGTGAAAAAAGGGACGATGGAAAAGACGGCGATGCCGGCTGACCTGGCAACCAGGCTGGCGACATATTTTCCAACTCCTTAACTTTACAGTATGGAAAAGACAGCGGCCAGTATCATTACGATAGGTGATGAACTATTGATCGGACAGGTAATAGACACCAACAGTGCCTGGATGGCACAGGAGTTAAATAAGATCGGCGTTTGGGTACGGCATCGTTTAGCCGTGGGGGATGTATGGGATGACATCTGGAAAGCGCTGGATGATGAATCCGCGCAGTCGCAGATCATCCTCATTACGGGTGGGCTGGGTCCTACTGCCGACGACATCACCAAGCCCCTGTTGAATGAGTATTTTGGGGGAAAGATCGTCGTGGACGAAGGGGCCCTGGCCAATGTGAAGAATATCTTTGAAAAGGTCCTGCAGCGTCCGATGATCGAACGCAACCTGCGGCAGGCCGAGGTGCCGGACGTCTGCAAGGTGATCCAGAATAAGAGGGGTACGGCGCCGGGCATGTGGTTTGAAAAGGATAATAAGATCTTCGTCTCTATGCCCGGGGTGCCCAATGAGATGAAAGGCATGATGACGGACGCCGTGCTGCCTGCTCTCCGGGAAAAGTTCCGGCTGCCCTTCATAGCCCACCGAACTTTATTGACGGCGGGCATTGGGGAATCCTTTCTCGCAGACCATATTGCTGCCTTTGAAGCGGCTCTTCCGGCTTACATCAGGCTGGCCTACCTGCCTAACTATGGTATGGTACGGCTGCGTCTTACCATACAGGGAGACGATCCGCAGGTGATGGAGCAGGAGCTGCAGGAGCAATTTGACAGGATGCGGCAGCTGACGGCCCAGTGGATGGTGATCGACGAGGACCTCACCTTGCAGGAGGCCCTTGGGAAGGTCCTGAAAGCCAGGGGTAAGACGGTGGGCACTGCCGAAAGCTGTACAGGAGGGTATATTTCCCATCTCATTACCTCCATACCCGGGTCCAGCCAATATTTCAAAGGCAGTATCGTTAGTTATGCCAATGAAGTCAAGCAGCAGGTCCTGGGAGTCAGCGCGGCTACGCTGAAGACGGCAGGCGCCGTCAGTGAGGAGACGGTCCGCGAAATGGCCGCCGGGGCCCTCGCCACGCTGGATACGGACTATGTGGTAGTGACCTCCGGCATTATGGGACCCGATGGCGGCAGCACTGAAAAGCCCGTAGGCACGGCCTGGGTGGCCGTTGCAAACCGTCAAAGAATAGATGCCCAAAGATTCTGGTTCCGGTTTGACAGACAGCGGAATATTGAATTAACTGCAACAAATGCCCTGAATCTGTTGAGAAAATTTATCCTGACCGATGGTTGATGGCTGAATACTAAATATTTACATACCTTTGGCTTTAAACCATGGCCGGTATTGAATCTCTACATCTAAAAACTGAAATACGCTTATGCCTCTTGTTGACCTGGTAATGCCAAAAATGGGTGAAAGTATCATGGAAGCCACCATTCTGAAGTGGCTCAAACAGCCCGGTGATGCCGTAAAGCAAGATGAAAGCGTATTGGAGATCGCCACGGACAAAGTGGATTCCGAGGTGCCTTCTACCACCGAAGGCGTCCTGGAAGAGGTCCTTTTTCAGACGAACGATGTGGTACCTGTAGGTTCCGTGATCGCCCGGGTACGTACCGGTGCGGCAGCAGTTAGCGCTTCCGGCCCGGTAACAGAGCCTCCTGTCGCACGCAGGGAGCCCGTCGGCCGTCCCGAGCCGGCAGTCATGGTTCATCCGCCTGTCCAGGGTACGCAGACAACTCCGAAGACCAATGGCTATGCTTCGGCCAGCGCCATTCCGGCCAATCGTTTCTACTCCCCCCTGGTGCTGAACATTGCCGCCAATGAAGGCGTCCCCTTGCATGAACTGGAGAATATCCCGGGCAGTGGCAACGAAGGACGGGTCACCAAAAAGGATATCCTGCAATATGTAGAGGGGAAGAAGACCGGAAGACCTTTTGCTGCCAGTCAACCCGTGGCAACGCCCCGGACATCTGTTGCCCCGGCCGTCAGCCCCGTCTCTGTTCCCGGTGGCAGCTCAGCCAGCAGTGCTTCATCTGTCACTACGGTGCCCAGCGGCAACGTGGAGATCATAGAAATGGACAGGATGCGCCGTCTGATAGCCGACCATATGGTCCACAGTAAGCACACCAGTCCGCATGTCACCAGCTTCACCGAAGCCGATGTAACGAACCTGGTGCATTGGCGGGATAAAATGAAATCGGATTTTGAAAAAAGGGAAGGCACGAAGATCACATTTACGCCCCTCTTTATCGAAGCCATCGTACGCTGTATCAAAAAATTCCCACTCGTCAACTGTTCCATCGAAGGAGACAGGATAATTGTAAAGAAGGATATCAACATCGGTATGGCCACTGCCCTGCCCAATGGTAACCTCATCGTGCCTGTGATCCGTCAGGCCGACCAGCTGAACCTGGTAGGATTGGCCCGGCAGGTGAATGCCCTGGCCGACAGTGCCCGCAACAACAAGCTCAGGCCCGAAGATATCCAGGGAGGCACTTTCACCATGACAAATGTCGGCACGTTCGGCAGCCTGATGGGTACCCCCATCATCAATCAGCCTCAGGTCGCCATACTCGCCGTCGGCGCTATTAAGAAGCGGCCGGTGGTACTGGAAACGCCGGATGGCGACGCCATTGGTATCCGGCACATGATGTACCTGTCGATGTCCTACGATCATCGCATCGTTGACGGAAGCCTGGGAGCTACTTTCCTGACAGCCGTAGCCAATGAGCTGGAACGCTTCTCTCCTGACAGGGAAATTTAATTTATATACTTTAAAGCCGTTTTCTCCGTTAAAATATTAACAGGAACATGCTTCCTGCTGTGGCTGCTTTTTCGTATATTCATTAAAAGGTCATCCAATGAAGACATTGTCCGAAACATGGTTTGCAGACGGGTATATTGACTTCGAATTAAAGAAATATACGCTGTTGGCCTACCTGCAGGAGATCCATCAGCAATTCTCCGAGAATAAGCTCTATCCCCAGCTGTCCGATATCATTTTCCATTACAATAACCTGGTGGCCTTCCGGGAAAATAAGAAGTATTTACAGGAACAGTTTCCGAAAAAATTGTCGGGTATACAGATCGAGAAATTGCAGGTATTGTACGAGCTGCTCATTGAAGATGATGAAATGATGCAGGAGCTGGAGGATATCATTAATTACGCTTCCGAAGAAATGAAGACAGCCATCAGCAGCGGCACGGAGATCTATGAATTCGTGGAAGATAAGCTCATCATCTTTCCCGTGGGGCTGATCCCTCTTGATAATAATGAAGGATATTTTTTTCTCAGCGAGGGGAGTTATTCCGATACACGCGTATATCAATACCGGCTTAGCTTTTTCGAAAAGCATGATGAGCGTTATCGCAGCATCCGCACCGAATACATCGATAGCTGGACCCGTAATATTGTCAACACATACGAGAACATAAAAGCGGAGCTCATCCGGATAAAAACGTATATGCCAAACCCCGCAGTCTATTCCATCGAGACGGAGCTGAAATTTCCTGTGGATGAGACCTTGCTGCCGATTGCCAAGAGGAGTCTGGTGAGGTATATCAGTAAGCCGGCGGCATGATGATTTTCTTGCAAATTTGTTGTGGAAGTCAATCTCCAGGTCCTATTTTGCACCTTGAATTGCTTCAATAAAATGTAATAATCTTTCTTCCAGTTCTTTGGGGGACGGAAGGTATTTTTTCATATCCTTGGGCAAGTTCTTTGTTACTTCATAAGAAGCTACTCCAATCGGGCTGTTTACGGTTCTTAACGTGTATTCTACCAGCATTCTATCTTTTGTTCTGCAAATGATAATTCCAATAGAAGGGTTCTCGTCCTCATTTTTAACTTTATCATCCAATACGGATAGGTAAAATTGCATTTTACCGGCATACTCCGGCTTAAACTTCCCTGCTTTTAATTCTAAAGCCACCAGGGATTTTAACTTCCTGTGATACAGCAGTATATCAACAAAAAACTCTTCGTCATTTATCTCAACCCGGTATTGATTGGCAATAAATGTAAAATCTCCTCCCATCTCGATTAAGAATCGCCGGATATTTTTCACCAACGCAAGTTCTAGTTCCCGCTCTTTATAATCTTCTCCCAATTCCAGGAAATCAAATTGGTATTCATCCTTAACAGACAATAAAGCCTTTTTTTGCTTTTCTTCGGGTAACAGCGCTCTAAAGTTTGTTTGGTTCATCACATATTTCTCATGCAACCCTTTATCTATCTGAAGAATCAACACATCTCTGGTCCATCCATAATTCCGGCACATTATTACATAAAAATGTCGTACAAGCTCCTGCTTAACCTTTTCGAAAATCGCTACGTTATGTCCCCATCCTATTTCTCGCACGAGCTGTGCGAGTTTTACATTTCCCTGATAGGTCAGGTAAAATTTCCGCATTCGCCACAGATTTGCAGCCGACCATCCCTGCATACCCGGAAATTCGTGCTGTAAATCCAATGCCAGCTTTTCAACGATCGATTTTCCCCATTTATATCGCTGTTGCTTTTCCGAAATATCCTGGCCGATTTCCCAGTACAATCCGATTAATGCTTTATTCACCTGTCGTAAAGCCTGATACTGCGCCTGGTGGACTTTTTGTTTTATTTCAGACAAAAAAGAATGATATGCCTTGTTGATCTCCTGCTTTGCCATGTAGTAAAATTATTGATTCCACTATTCATGACAAATCGAACTTTCTTACATTCAAAACAGTTTAGTCCGGCAAAAAAATGTTTGTGATTTCCAGTTAAACTGACACCATCTTCCGCTGCCGCCTCCAGAGCCTTATCATCTGCAGCCCTATCGAAAGAATGATCAGCGAAAACCCAATATAGAACCCACCCTTCAGATATTTATCCTCTCTGAACAACAAAAAAGCAAGCAGTATCCCATACACAGGCTCCAGGTTATAGCTCAGGTTCACGGTAAAGGCAGAGAGTCGCTTCAGCGCATACATGGAAAGATTAAAAGCCAGCACCGTACATGCCAGGCTAAGCACTAACAGCCAGATCCAATCTTTCCAATCCGGCAGGACCTTCACAGCAGGAACCCAGCGCAGATAGAAAGGCAGCAGGATACTGAGAAATAAAAACCCTCCGGTCAACTCATAAAGTGTAACAGTAGCCGCAGGCACCCGCTCCAAAATACGTTTATTCAGCACAGGAAAGAGACTGCCGAGCAATGATGATACGAGGCCGATGATAATACCTGTCTTGTAACGGGGGTCCACCTGGAAGATGAGGAAGATGCCGGCAATGACCATGAGTCCCAGGAGCAATTCGACCCAGTCCACCCGGTGCCGGCATACCAACGGTTCGATCAGCGCAGTGAAAAAACCGACGGCGGAAAAGCACAGCAACCCCACCGACACATTGGAATATTTGATAGAGCCGTAAAAAGCCACCCAATGCAGCGCAGCAATAGCACCAACGCCAAAAATGCGCAACATATCCTTACGTTGAATGCGGAAGGTCGGACGACGGAGAAGCGCCAGCAGCCATAAGGCAAGCGCTGTCAGCATCAGGCGATACCAGACCAGGAGCCCTTCATTAAGGTTGATCAGCTTACCCAACACACCTGTGAGACCAGCGAGAAGGACGGCGATGTGGAGCTGGATGAATGCTTTCCTCAAGTTATTTGCTTTCAGCCATTGCTTCCCGGGAGAATTGTACAGAGGACGTCTCGTTCTTTACACGATTGCGGTAGTTTTTGAACAGGGATTGCCAGCGTAGGTTCAACACGCCAAGGATACCCTCTTTGACAATACCTTTATTCATTTTGGAGGCCCCGAATTTGCGGTCTTCGAAGATGATAGGAACTTCTTTGATGGTAAAGCCCAGCTTCCAGGAAGCGAATTTCATTTCGATCTGGAAAGCATAGCCGACAAAGCGGATCTGGTCGAGGTTGATGGTTTCCAGTACCTCTTTCCGGTAGCATACAAAGCCGGCAGTCGGGTCCTGGACAGGCATCCAGGTAATAATGCGGGTATAGATAGAGCCTCCTCTTGACAGTAAGATCCTGTCACGGGGCCAGTTGACATTCCCTCCGCCTTTTACATAGCGGGAACCGACGGCCACATCCGCTCCCTGGTACTTACAGGCCTCATACAGGCGCTCCAGGTCATTGGGATTATGGGAAAAGTCGGCATCCATCTCGAAAATGAACTGGTAATTGTTCCGGACTGCCCATTTGAACCCATGGATATAGGCAGTTCCCAGTCCTAGTTTGCCCTGGCGCACCTCCAGGAAAAGCATACCGGCATACTTCTCCTGCAGCTGCCGGACGATGGCTGCAGTGCCATCCGGGGAGCTGTCGTCAATAACCAATACATGGAAACCCTGATCCAGCAGAAATATTGTTTCCACGATATTGGAAATATTTTCCTTTTCGTTGTACGTAGGTATGATGACTATCTTTTCCAAATGGCTGTGTAATTCGAGGTAAAGATACAATTTTCAGGCATAAACGGCCCTCCATAGGGCCTCCATTAGCCCTTTTTTAACATCGTTCTGTTAAATATTTCGGTCAGCTTTTGCTTCGTATGCAGGGGAAAGTCCCCTTTCATCATCCAATCGTAATATTGCGGTTCCGCTTTGAGGATTTCCGCAACGGCACGCCCTTTATGCTTGCCAAAATTGAACACTTCTGTCCCGTTTTCCATGACGAAACGACGGGCGAAATCCACTACCTGCTCTTCTCCGATGCACTTTAATATAGTTTCAATATTCGTGCCTAGCTGCGGATATTTCACCACCTGCGCCACCAGCACTTCCCAGGTGGCCGTGGCGTCCGCTTCAGCCCCGTGGGCGCCTTCCAGTTCCTTGTTACAGTAGAACCGGTAAGCTGCGCTAAGGGTGCGTTGTTCCATCATATGAAAGATTTTCTGCACGTCCAGCAGCCTCCGCCCTTTTCCGTCGAATTCCATTCCAATACGTAGGAACTCTTCCGCCAGCATGGGTATGTCAAACCGGTTGGAATTATAGCCCGCCAGGTCACAATTATCCAGGAATTGTTTTAGCTCATTGGCCACTTGTTTGAAAGTGGGTGCATCTTTCACCATTTCATTGGTGATGCCGTGTATGTCCACAGAGGTGGCTGAGATGGGCATTTCCGGGTTCAGCAGTTTGCGTTTTATGAGCTGCTTACCATCCGGCATGATCTTTACAATGGCAATTTCAACGATGCGGTCAGTCCCAAAATTGACGCCGGTAGTCTCCAGGTCAATTATCGCTAGGGGGCGTGTAAGTTGTAGCATTCCTTCTTAAATAGTAATTATAATATTCCCTACTGTGTGATCTTGTTAGAAAATGTAATGAGATCCAACCCATCGTAATTTCCTGAGCTCATCAGAAGCAAGTTAACGTTTTCATAAGATTGTTCCATCAACCACTTTAGTAATTCTTCTTTTTCATTGATGACAACCAGGTCCTTTTTCCCAAAGCCGGCAGCCACCTTTTCCGGGGATAAGGGGGGCAGGCGCTTCAGCTCCAGGGCATGCCGTGAATAGAACACCACCGCCTTGTCTGCCGGGTCCAGTGCCCCCTGGTATTCCGACAGGAACTGTTCGCTCAGGCTGCTGTATGTATGCAGTTCCAGCACTGCTATCAGCCGCCTGTCCGGGAATTGCTTCCGGACGGCTTCCATGGTAGCTTTTACTTTGGATGGCGCATGGGCGAAATCACGATATATATTAAGGTGATCGTTCCTGTTCAGCAGCTCCAGGCGCTTTGCCGCCCCACTGAAAGCGGTGATACCCTTCAGGAACCCGGCGCCCTCCAGGCCCAGCTCCTTGCAGGCGAGAAATGCCGCCTGCAAATTCAGCAGATTATGCTCTCCAAAGACCTTAAGGGGACCGGAATGTCCTTCCAGCGTAACAACTGTTATGCCGTTTTCAATCCGATGCAGAGGAATTCCATAAGGGATCTTACGGACAGGCGAAGGATGTGCTTCCACCAGCTGCCGGAGTACCGGGTCCGTCTCATTGTAGATCAATACGCCACCCCGCTCTATCTTATCTATAAAGATCCTGAACTGTTCAAGATAGATGTCGAAGGTGGGAAAAACATTGATATGGTCCCAGGCAATACCGGTAATAATGGCAATATGCGGAAAAAGGAAGTGGAATTTGGGTCTTTTTTCCAGGGTGCTGGCGGGGTATTCATCTCCTTCACAAACGATCACGGGCGCCTGGGTGATATTGACGGACTGGGAAAACCCTTCCAGCCGTGCCCCTACCAGGTAGTCGAAGTCCCTGCCTGCATTCTTCAGAACGTTCATGATCATGGAGGTAGTGGTGGTCTTGCCATGGCTGCCACCAACGACGACCCGGGTCTTATCCTTGCTTTCCTGGTAGATGTATTCAGGGAAAGAATATATAGCCAACCCCAGCTCCTTGGCCCGTTGCAATTCAGGGTTATCTGCCTTGGCATGCATGCCTAAAATAATAGAATCCAGCCCATTATGAATTTTATCTGGAAACCAGCCCTCGGCAGCCGGGAGCAGACCTTCCGCCGCCAGGTTCGAATGGGCAGGCTCGAAGATCTCATCATCGCTGCCTGTCACAATGTATCCCTTTCTTTTAAGGGCGATGGCCAGCTGGTGCATGACGCTGCCGCCGATGGCGATAAAATGTACGTTCACATGATATATTTAAGGGTTAAATGTATTTAACGTCAGCCTATTAGCAAAAAATTAAAGTAGTATAATTTCGAACAGGCCCTATTTGATTTGATTTTCAACACGGCGGGCCACGTCTGCCATGAAATGCGATTCTAAACGCAATAAAAACAGTATGGAAGAGCATTCTCAAAAGCCCGGGGAGAATAGGGCTAAAACATGGCTTAATCTCAGCAAAGTATTTCTATATTTTGCTAAAGCGATTAAAATTCTCTGGGATACATTCTTTTAATCGTGCCGTGGCCGGTAGCTGACACCTACCGGCTTTATAACACAATATTAGCATCCTTCCGTGTAAAAAACCATCTCTTGCAGATATTATTTTACCCATCCTATCTAATTGATTTACAATAATATGCATAGCCACTCTCAGCGTTCACAAAAACAGGCTTCCAAAATATCCATCAGAGAGGTTTGTTCACGCTTGCAAGAATCATTTTTTTGTATTTACTTTGTATCACTGATTCGCAGTATTCTTTCTCTATCCTTCGAAACTCCCCCAAACTACATCCGGATCCCTTCCTCTGAATTACCTGGTCCCAATTCCTCATTATAACCAGGCAATCAACTTTTAATACTAAATACCTCTTACAATGAGAAAGATTATCATGATCCTCGCCCTTGCCCTCGCCGTTGCAACTGCATTTACCTCCTGTGCTTCATCCAGGGGTGGTTGTACTATGAGCAGAGGCTTCAGTGGCTACGGTGCTAGCCGCTAATCCAAGCTAAAGTCCTATACATTACTTATATGGAAAGGTCGTCCCATGGGACGACCTTTTTTTATTGTAAACTTTTTACCTATTGCGGCGTTATTACACCGACATAACTGACCATTATATGAACTGGATAGCCTTACAGACTGAAACCCAATTAGATGAGATCCGCCATCGGTCCGCGCAACGTCCCCAGGTGATCTTCAAGCACAGTACCCGCTGTTCCACCAGCGCCCTGGTAAAAAGCCGGCTGGAAAGAAATGCCCAGCCCTGGGACATCGACTTTTATTTCCTCGACCTGTTAAGCTATCGCCCTATCTCCAATAAGGTCGCCGATAGTTTTCAGGTGCCCCATGAATCTCCCCAGGTATTGGTCATCCGCAATGGTGAATGTATCTATGATGAAAGCCATTTGGGCATCAGCATGGATGAGATAATGGAGCGGGCGGCCTAAAAAGGTTTCTGCCCAATGATATTGCCCGCAGGAGAATAACGGCATACAAGATAGTCCTTCTCACCGTTGGATGCCAGCGCGCATCCCACCTTTGTCGTATTCTTCCATACGACCTGCGTGTAATGACCCACGACAGCATTCCCCTTATTACAATCGGGAAAGACACCATAAACAAAAGCAGCCTTCTCGTTCCCCCAAAAGTCTACCATTTCAGTGTAGGTAAAAGCACCTGATGTGCCCCACCAGATATTTTCGCCCTCAAGTCCCCGGACCGACCGGTCATGATCTCCTTTATCGATGGCAGCTAGATGATTTACCCACGCCTGGGCATCAGCCGCAAGGTCAGCTGACCATGTGAGATCTGGCAATTGCAGTTCGCTCCTGAATACATTATGTTCTTGCAAAATAGAGCGGATAAACCCAGAATCCTTTTCTTTCGGCGGAGTAGGCTGAGCCTTAATTCCAGGGCATATGAGTAGTAGGCAGAAAAATGGTAAATAGCGCATGATACTCTAAACGTATTCATGGACATTGTAGTACGAATAAATTATTAAAATATCAGTATAAACCCACGGTGACAGACCAAAACGATTACAAGTAACCATGTAGTATTGATTATTTTTTAAGAACGTTTTTGCTATTGCATCATTTTTACCGATCTTTAAAACCGGAATCTTATTCCTGTTCGATCAATACCTTATTTCTATCCAGCAACCTTTCCTTATTACTCTCCGTTCCATTTCTGAATACCACCTTGCCTATCTAATTATTTAACATCAGAATCATCCAAATCGCCCGGGTAACCCCTTGGGTAAACCTTGAACTTTTATGAATAAGAGACAGGTCGTACTGGAGTCTATCTCGGCCCTACTGATAATGCTTTTCCTGTATGCGAGTGTAAGTAAATTCCTGGACTTTCAACGTTTCATTGGCGAGATGAATAACCAGCCGTTCCCCAATTCATGGACCCCCTTCCTGGTTTGGACTGTTCCCTCTCTTGAAATAGCCATTTCCCTTGCATTGATCTTCGAGCGTACACGTATGGTGGGTTTGATCGCATCACTTGTTTTAATGACCCTGTTCACGATTTACACCGCTGTTATCCTGCTGCACTTCTTTGATTATGTGCCCTGCTCCTGCGGGGGCGTGATCAGGAAGCTCAGCTGGCCGCAGCATCTTGTCTTCAATCTTTTTTTCGTTGCCTTATCGGTCATAGGCATTATCCTCCAACGTCGGAGTTTCTTTAAATCCATATTAATCACCAAAAACAGTTTCGTATGAAAAGAATCAAGTTCATGATCATGACCCTGGCTATCGCATTTAGTATTGGCGGCGCTTTCGCCACCGCACCCCGGCTAGCGCAGGACTGCCAAGGGGCTACACAATACTATTACAATGGTGGAGCTTATGTATTGGCAGGTAAAATTGGCATCGATTATCTGTGTTCTACTCCATCTTCATCAGTGTGCACCTATTACAAGGTGGGAAACACTTACATGCCTTGCATGTGGGGGATTTATTGTACTTCTAATTGTAAGACCGGAAATCCCACTCCCAAAAAAGCCAAGAACTAAGGCTCCGGCCCGGTATACATAGTATCGGGTGAACTTATTTAGACCGGAAGGCATCAATAGATAGACATGACCGCTAGCATACGGCATAGGTATCACTGATGCCTTTCTTCTATCCTCCATTTCAAAATCCCTGCATTCCCACTTACAGATTAGCACATAGCCGCGCTTCTTTTCTCTTCCCTTTTTTGTCTGCTGCCTTTTGACTTGCTAACTTTTCTCATCATGAGCAAAAGACAAGTCACACTGGAAGCGATTGCCGCTTTGTTGATCTTACTTTTCCTGTATGCCGGGGTAAGTAAATTCCTGGAGTTCGATCGTTTCATCGGGGAGATGAATAACCAGCCTTTTCCGAATGCATGGACGCCCTTCCTGGTATGGACCATCCCCTTGCTCGAAATTAATATCGCCATTGCATTGATGTTCGAGCGTACCCGCTTACCGGGGCTGATCGCATCATTTATTTTAATGACACTTTTCACCCTCTATACCGGCTCCGTCCTGCTGCACTTTTTTGCCTATGTGCCCTGCTCTTGCGGCGGTGTGATCCGGAAACTCAGCTGGCCGCAGCACATGGTCTTCAATTTGTTCTTCGTAGCCCTCTCTATCCTGGGCATTGTCCTCCAACGCAGGAAGTTCTTTACACCCATATTCATCACCAAAAAAAATCTCGTATGAAAAAGATCAAATGGACACTCATGATCTTAGCTGTTGCACTCAGTATTGGTGGCGCGCTTGCTACCCGTCTCCACCAGGATTGTTTGGGAGCAACGCAATACTATTACAATGGGACCTATGTACTGGCAGGTAGAATGGGGATCGATTACATCTGTAATACACCTTCTTCCGCGATTTGCACCTATTACAAAGTAGGAAGCACCTACATCCCTTGCTGTTGGGGGAATTATTGCACCTCCAATTGCAAGGCAGGAAGCCCCGCTCCTAAAAAAAACAATAACTAACCGCTTCTATTTTGGATTGATCGTGACCCTGTTGTCGTAATCCTCCATTCCGCTGAGCGTTCGCACATCCGGAGGCAGATAAAAAACATAGTTGTGACTGGAAGGCGGTAATTGATAGACCTGGCCATTCAGACCATGGGATAGAGTGATATTGGCGCCTTCCTTATTTAATCTTCGAATATCGGTCCACCTTAGCCCCCGGAAGGGCAGCTCCTTTCTCCTTTCTACGAGAATGCTATCCAATGCCGCCGAAGCCGAAGCAGCCGTAACGGGAATAAAAGCCATAGAATCGCTTGCCACCCATCGATGTTGAAGCAATAAGTTTAAATCCGATAAAGCAGCATCTTTATAGCCAAAGCGAGCTGCACATTCCGCCCTGGTCAAATATACTTCATCTACGGCGAGGCCGCTAAAGCAGAAACCACTGCCGTTATAACTACCTTTCAAATAAGGCAAACCATTGGAAATTTTATAAAAGACCGTCTTACGCAAATCACCAGGTGCATAGGATTTGTAAAGATTAGAATCCACAACAATATTTGCTTTTAAAGCCCCCACCAATACGCCGGATGATCGCCACATAACTGTTTGGTACAAAGCTTCATAGTTTGGCGCCCTTATTGGTATGTTTTGTAAATAGCTAAGAGCACTATAATCGATTAGAGTATGATATAGTTGCAGGCATTCATTAGCATAAGCTCCTGCCTGATCATAAACACGCATGCTTAAACAGACCCGGGCCAATAATGCTAGTGCAGCTGGTCTGGATGGGCGATTGAGATTGGCGGTTGGGACCGAATCGGGTAAAAGGCTGTCTGCCTGACGAAGATCCATCAAAATCCGGTTATAAGTTTCTTGCACACTAGCCCGCTGAGATTTCTCGTTTACATCCGAACTTAACCTAATGGCAATTCCCATATCCATCGAAGCGGTAGTTGCATCATAAACAGGTGCAAATATCTGGGCCAAATTGTAGAAAGCATAAGCCCGGATAAAAAGAGCTGAGCCTTTAATACTGTTACATTGCTGTCGGTTCGAGTCATTCACCTTGATCTTAGCTAAACCCTCTAATATTACATTAGTATAAAACACTTGTTGATAAGGAATATCCCAATCAGGCACTTGCCCCTGACCTCCATAAATATCTTGCGCCCACAAATATGCATTCTGCTCTTTTATTACAAGCCCTTGCCATACATTATAGGTCATATAAAAATTATCCGCTGACAACTCACCCAACTCTGGTGTTTCTTGCATAACATATTGATTATCCAGTAGAGCCTGAAAATCTGCGAGAGTAGTTGGCACTACCAATTGGGTATTGGGCTTCTTATCCAAAAATTCCTTCTTACTACATGCAGGCATTACCAAAATGCCAGCAAGTATTGCATAAAACGCTGTTAGTCGGTAATTTGAAAATTGCATATCTGTAATTTAAAACCCAATTTTACATCCCAATGCTAAAGTTCTTGGATTAGGAATACTATTTACATAATCCGGATCGATACCCTGACGATTGGACCGCCATAAAATGCCAATGTTATTCGCATACAAGTAAAAGCATACTGTCTGCAATCCTAATTTCTTATATGCTTTTAGAGGCAAATTATAACTGATTCGGATATCCTGTAACCGTACGTGATCTCCGCTCTCAACTAATACCTCAGAAACATTATAAAATTCATCGCGATTTAGATTTGCAGGAAAGGTCCGGGATGGTACATTGGTAAATTTCTCATCACCAGGGTTTTGCCATCGACGCTCATAATCAGAGCTACCCTTCGAAGTACCTGTATATAAAGCGAAATATCTTATCGAATTCCTGCGAAATTTATAGCCAAGTTTTAAAATGATGTTGCAGGACAGCTCAAATTGCCCCCAGTTAAATGTGTTGCGCCAACTACCGAAAAAGGTTGGGTTGGCTGGGCCTTTATAAATTAGGCTATCCGCCGGATAATTCAATATCTTACTATAGGAAGTATCTGCATGTCCGTTTGTGCCGCTGCCTAGAGGATCCCCGGATTGGTGATCGAGACCCAACCATCGTAATGCATACACCGAATACAGAGGTCTGCCAACAAATGGACTGATTGTATTGTCCTTAAAATAAGCATCCGCATAAGATTGAGTAACTGCATAATGTGTCACCTTGTCTTGAACATAACTAAATAACCAATCGCTGCTCCAATTAAAAATCCCTTTTAGATTCCGTGAATGAAGCGTAAGATCGAACCCGTGTGCCACCATATTGGCTGTATTTCCTGTGAATACGGTCCAACCGGTGGTAGGGTCCATAACCGATTGCCCGATAAGGTCCTTGCCGCTCTTAATATAATATTCTAAACTGCCCTCAAGACGATTATTGCGGCCGGCAAAATCCAATCCTACATTGAATATATTTATTTTTTCCCAACGAAGAGACGGATTAGGCGGGTTAGTGATACCAGAATAAATTGCGCCATAATCATTGACATTACCAGTTAATTGCGCCGTTGTAAAGGCCGAAACGCTTCGATCGACATTACCATTATATCCATCAGTAACTCGCACCTTGAAAAAAGGTAGCCAATCAACTTTGTAAAAGTTTTCACGTGACATTTCCCATGCGAGGCCTGCAGACCACAACGGCACGCCTTTTTGATTAGTTTTTACTCCAAACAGGTTTGACTCGTCTCTGCGTGCGCTGGCTGAAAGAATATAGCGTTGCCGGTAAACGTAGGATGCGTTGGCATAATACGACAGGAACCGATCGGAAGTACTAAAATGCTGATCGTCAAACGGAATCTTACCAACATTTCCAGAATAGTATTGATAATATGATTCGTTATAATCGACTGACTGATATGAATGCGTGACAGGATCGTATCCATAGAGGCGTGTAATATTTACTCGGCCTTCTATATCTCTCAACTCCCAGCCCGCTAAGAAGTTAAGTTGATGATCTATATTAAATAATTGGTCGTAGTTGAGCTGTACCCGAATGTTATTAGCGTCATATCGTCTAATGTTTCTGTCCAAAATTGCTCCACGAGGGACTGGCCACGCTAGATTTCCAGTAGCATCAGGTTGAAAATATGAATTGATGAGGTCACGCGTAGCAAATGTTTTCAGGCTTTGAAAATTCTTTTCATCCGACAACCCATGCCCAAATTGATAAAACACATGAGCGTTCAGGTTTTTCAATATTGAATACTTTAGGCCAATATTGATTCGGTAGTCAGTAAGCCGAGTTTCATCATTTGCGTTTCGTAATTCATCCAAAGGTCTATAATGCCAATCCAGCAATTGACCGCCACCTACTGTATCTATAAAGGATTGACGATAAAGCAATGGAACAGGTAATGCATTTCCTTGGGCATCTGCCAACTTTTGATAAGGATATAGTGCACTTGTAAATCCAATATTGTTATTCGGCTGACGACTTGAGGTCAAAGCAAAATCTGTACTCAGTTCGAGCCTCTTCGGTACAATACTCCATGTATTGCTCCCCGCAAATGTAATTCGGCTATACTGATTACGCACGAGATTAGATAAGTCCTTATTATACCCGGCAGAAGCAAAATAATGATCCCGAGTACTACCGCCGCTAAAATTCAGCGCATATAATTGATTAAAACTATGCCGGTAAAAATATTTTCCCAAATCATTCCGCGTGTCTATATTGGCCAATGCATTTAACTCAGCTGCTGAATCGGTAGCAGAGATAAGCCCATCTCTTCTTTTAATTAATACTTCTACCGCTGGAGACAATACTGGATGAGTGGGACTTACCTCCTTTGCAGTGTAAAACCCCTTCCCAAACAAAAACTCCTCCACCCCTATATAATCCTTCGAACTCATGATCGGCTGATAATACAGATCCGGCTTCTCCCCCGCCATCACACTCGTAGTAAAATTCCACTTCTTCGCCTGGTTGTACTTCCCCTTCTTCGTCGTCATCACAATCACCCCATTCCCCGAAAAAGCCCCCCAGATCGAAGCCGCCGCCGCATCTTTCAGCACCGTCACCGTCTCGATATCCTCCGGATTAATATTATTGATATTCCCGCTATAAGGAAAATTGTCCACCACTACCAATGGGTCTGGATTCCCATTGATCGTGCTCCGCCCACGGATCGTGATCATCGACTGATTCGTTCCCGGCACCACATTCTTATTAAAGATCAGACTGGAAGTCACCCCATCCAGCCTGTCCAGTACATTTGTCGACACCGCCCTTTCGATCACAGGATTGGTCACCTGGCTATAGCTGCCGGTAGCCCTTTCCTTTGGCACATCCTGGTACCCATTATGCGCTACTACTGCACCGGCCAGCTCGATGATCCTGGCCTTCACCTCCACAGTCATCTCCTTCTCTCCCTTATAAGGGACCTCTTTCGTCTCGTAATTGATGCTGCTGAACACCAGGCTCGTGTCCTGCTTGCCCAGCATGATGCTGAAACCACCGCTCTCATCGCTGATGGCGGAAGATTGCTTGCCCGTGCCCTTGGAAAAAATAGAGGCGCCCGGTACAGCTTCCTGCTTCTCGTTGCGGATCACACCCCGCAACATATAATCTTTCGTCCTGATAATATGAATGGAAATAGCGCCGTCCACCATCTCATAATACAACGGCTGCCCCTGAAAACATTTATTCAGCACCTCCAGGAAAGGCATGCCCTTGACGGAGATCGTCACTTTATGTGCTAACTGCGGCCACGCTGCATCCCCAAAGTAGGTGATACCCGTCTGCTTGCGTATGGCAATAAGGATTTTTTCTAAAGATGCATTCCTTTCGGAGAGCGTTACCGTGTTTGGGATTTGGCAATAGCCGGTTAGGCTTCTTTGTAAGCAGGCTATAAGCAGTAAGAAAGCAACCGGTTTCATCGAACCCATTAGGCGAAGGTTTGAATAAATAAAGTTACAGCCTGCGAATCATGAGTAAATATAAGAAAAATACTTATTTCTTACCCATGACAGCGGCTGTAACTGGCGGACTCGGTTCAATGGTTATGGACAATATGGTGCTTTAACGCATTACTGTAACAACTTTACCCTGTAAAGTACAATGTATGTTTTGGTGCTCTAATTGATTTAAGATCTGTTGGATATTGGACTTGCGTGAGAAGTTTCCGGTAAATTGCCTCTCCGGTATTCCCGACTGGTAGCGGATCTCAACATCATAACAACGGGAGATGGCCTGCATAACACTTGAAAGAGCATCATCCCTGAATTCCAGCCCTCCGCTCTTCCAGGATAAGACATGGTCAATGTCGACACCCTTTTGAAGCTTCATCGGAGGATTTACTCCCGATGTAGGATATACTATTTCAGCTTGTTCTCCGGGTTTCAGCTGCATGGTTTCCGTACCTCTTATCACTTTCACCGCACCGTCTACAAGCGTAGTCGTACTGGAAGGCTCCTCGTCATATGCTTTCACGTTAAAATGCGTCCCTAATACCTCGATCTCAGCCCCTTTGATCTTAACATGGAAGGGTCTTGCAGCGCTGCCCGTCACCTCGAAATAAGCCTCACCTGTCAATTCCACTGTACGCTCAGCCCCGCTGAAGCTGGCAGGGTACTTTAACGTGCTGGCGGCATTCAACCAGATCTTACTGCCGTCAGCCAGCGCAAACTCCTGCTGCTGTCCCCCACGGGCCACCGAAAATATCTTATTAAGAACTCCGGCAGGTTGCGATGCAATGGCTGCCTGCTTATCTTTCGAATGATTGTACAACCAGTATCCCCCGGATACTACCAGCAAAACAGAGGCGGCCGCAACCCACATCCGTCTTCTCACTATCCTGGCGGTATCAAACCTCCTCACCGGGGTTAATTTCTCCTGCTCATCCGCATGGTCCAGCTTCTGCTCCAGTTGCCCCGCCCACTCGGGAGAAGGAGCGACAGCAGCCAGCGACCACTGCTCGAATAATGCTTCATGTTCGTCTGCAATAACTCCCAGCTCATCGATCGAAGCGTCCTGGAGCCACTGTAGAAATGTCGCGTATTCCTCCGGGGTGTATTCCCCTTTAACGAAACGTGCAACAAATAACCGGGCATCCTTTAAGCTCATAAAAATAAGGTGTTATGATAAAGACACGCATGGATAGGCAGAGGATACCCCGAAAAGCCTATTTTTTTTAAAAAATTCAAAAGAAACTTTAAAGCACTGAGGATCAAATATTTAAGATATCAAAGAGGGAGAGGAATACAAACAGGACTGCGGATATCTGGGCATGATCCAGCAGATATTGCCTTACAAAGGCAGTAGCCTCATATAATTGCTTTTTCACAGCCGCCCGGGAAATACCCAGCTTCCCGGCTATCTCATCCAGGGTAAAACCCTGCTCGATGCGCATTTTTAAGATCTCCCGCCGCCTGGGCGTCAGCTTATCCATCCCCTCCGCTGCAATATGGTAATATTGCTTATATAACACGGCATGCTCGGAATGATGCACAGACGTAGATTCCATCCCTTCATCCAGCTCCCGGGTCTGCTGCTGCACCTTTAACGACCGGAAATAGTTGAACACCGTATTACGTGATACGATGAATATGTAATCCTTGAAGCTATCCACCGTCGCCAGCCGCTGCCGCTTCTCCCACATTTTTATGAATATATCCTGCGTCAGCTCCTCCAGGTTATCCCGGGAAGGCACAAAAAGACGCACATACTGCTGGACGATCTTGTAGTAATACCCATACAACTGCCTGAAAGCCTCCCTGTCATCTTCGGCTACACGATGAAGCAATTCCTTTTCATTATGTATAAATTCAATTGACACAGGATATTAGCGTATGGTTGACCTTAAAAATAAGAGGAATGGAGGAATACGGCAACTATCGGGCCATACCTTACAGGTGGATGGGTGAATAGAGAAGGGCTGAGGTAACATATCGGGCATCAGGGGTTCTTATCCTTGAAATTAATAAGATATTCCCAGTTAACCCGGTTTTGGATAAAAAAATGCCCTGACCGGATCACCGGCCAGGGCATACAGTTCAAAAGCTCTTTAATCCAGCGGCGTGGCATCCAGGATCACCACCTTGGCAAGGATATCGCCATTGGGAAGATCAGGCTGTGACCCGTCGATCGTCCGGAACCCTATATATACATTACCCTTGGAATGGATCGTATTGTACGTTACGCCCGTGATCTCCTCCGGGAGGGCATCATACGTATTCCCACCGTCAAAAGAAAGATAAACGATCACCCCTCCATTGGCAACGATCTTGTCATCTATCTCCGGTACGCTCAGGTTCGTCGCATATTGGTTCAACGGCGCGTTGGTCCCACCCGTATAGGTATCCACCTTCCAATCTCCGGGATGAATTGTATAAATAGCAGAAAAGCCCTGGTCCACTACCTCGGTAGTATGTTTTGTACAGGAGCCCAATCCAACAAGCGTAACGAACAATGCGGCAATCATGGTAGTCCTGGTCAATGCGGTGTGTTTTGTCATACTAAGTTTTTTATCTTATTAGAGTTAATACAATGCAAAAAGTTGGCCCCTTATTGTGCTCAGACGTGTTAAAAAAACAAAGGTTTAATTAAAAGAAGATTAAAGCTGCCCCAGAAGGATGCGAATACCTACTAACCCGAGGGAAACAGCCAGCGCCCGTTCAATGGCCCGCCCTCGTATCCGGTGGGAAAAATAAGCGCCAGCCTGAGCGCCTGCAATGGCTCCCAGTCCCAGGCAGATCACCATCCGCTGTATGACCGGCTCATGATAGCTGCCCTGCGCTATATGCACTACCACACTCACCACAGACATGACAGCCAGTATAAAATGAGAGGTGGCAGTGGCAACATGCACCGGGAACTGTAGCCAGTTGATCAAAGCAGGCACATGAATGATGCCTCCCCCAATGCCCAGGATCGGCGAGATAAATCCCACTACCAGGCTGATCCCCCAGCCAACATACCGGTTGAAAGAATAACGATACGTCTCCCCTTTCCGGTCCGTCAGGATACGTACCTGGGTAGATCTGCCGTATCCCTTATTCACTGGTATCTTCTTATAGTCCTTCTTCGAAAACAATAAATAAAAAGCAAGAAGGATCAGCAAACCCCCGAATACAATGGAAAATAAAGATCTTGAGATCATCGTGGTGACCATGACCCCCAAAATGCTTCCCGGTATGGTAAAAGCTGCAAATTGTATGCCTGCCTTATAATCCACCCGCTGCGCACGTGCATAAGCCAGTGTCCCCGAAATAGCATTACAGGCGACGATCGCCATAGAGACGGCCGTGATCGAGTCCGGTGCCAGAGAAGGATACAGGAACAGCAGCACAGGTACGAGGATAAATCCTCCCCCGGCCCCTATCAGCGTACCAAGTCCACCTACCAATAACCCTATGGCAAACAACATCCAGACGGAATCCATCATGTATTTATTGAATTATTTCCATACCAGCACTAACATGCCCGCGAAGATAAGGATAGCCGCCAGCATTACCCGCAATGTCAGGGGCTCGCGAAGAAACACAAAGGACAATAATATGGTAAAAACGATACTCCCTTTATCGATCACACTGACCTCCGACACTTTCCCCATTTGCAATGCCCGGTAATAAAACAACCAGGATAAGCCCGTAGCAATGGCAGATAAAATAAGAAATAGCCAGTTACTGCGGGATAGCCCCCCTACCTCCTTTCCATGCCCCCGGTACAGCACGATCCCCCAGGTGATCAAAAGGACCACGGCAGTCCGCACAGCAGTGGCAAGATCGGAATTGACATCCTTCAATCCCGCCTTGGCGAAGATCGCAGTAAGGGCTGCAAAAAATGCTGACAACAACGCATACAACAGCCACGATGGAAGGTTCAGCATAGGGCCCAAAGATAGTAGAAAACTTACTTCCCCCTGTTTTTCAACAGCATAAAGGGAGGCCCTTTTTTCCAGTCCGTAGTCCCGTGATTGAATACAGGCCCCACGCTGCAATTCGCCAGGAGAACATCCGGCCACCCATCTCCATCCACATCCTGTACATCCATGGTGATCCATCTCCCAGTCTCCGTGCCCGGCACTGTATGGGGATCGAAATGCAAACCTTTATTGTTATGCAGGTATACAAAACCCTCCTCCGGATGATGGCTGTAATCCGCAAAATAGGCCGTGGCCACAATATCCGGCAAGCCATCCCTGTCAAGGTCAGTGGTCACTGCCCGGTAGCAGCCGTTCATTTGGAAAAAATATTGTTGCGTAAAATGAGCAGCACTGTCATTGATAAAAATATAGATCCCGTGATAAGGTTTGAGCACGGTGGAGAAATCGCCGTTGTCTCCGCAGGTATATAGTATATCTTTCCGGCCGTCACCATTGAGATCGGCCAGTTCGAAATACGTCGAGCCGTTACTGGGTGGGAAGCGCAGCACCTCCTGCTCTGAGAACTGTCCCCCACCCTTGTTGGTATATAAAAAAATGCCCTCCTCACCCTGCGCAAACAATGCCCAGATATCGGGCAGTCCGTCGTGATCATGATCGGCTATCACCACGCGGGTAGCACCCGGCATACTTCGCAATATATGTTTTGCATAGGATCCGTCTCCTTTGTTCTCCAGCCAGCTGAGCTCGCCTTTGATATATCCGAACTCGCAGACTACTATATCCTTCCTCCCGTCCCCATTGAGATCGGCTTCGGCTATATGCACCGGCCGTATGAGGTCCTTGTGAACAGTGGTAAACACCGGTGTCGTCAATGGCTTCCCCGGCACCCACCGGTCAATATACCCTGCCATTGTATTATTCGGTTGAAAAGCTCCGATATTACAGGCCAGTAACCCTGTATCGCTATGGACCATCGATACCACCGCCCCTGGAACGATCGTCGCAGGTAATGGCTGTAAACTTTTGGTCCATCGGGAAAATGAATGGGTTAGAATGTCCGAGCTCATCACCTGTTGCAGGTTGCTGTCATATTGTATAAAACAGGTAGCAGGTGGCGATGGGTCACCCCCATCACGTGCTGAAGCCACAGTTTGCGGCAGCATGATCCTGAACCTTGTCGTATCCGGCCGGACTGCCTCCGTACGTGGCGGCACCGTCAGGCTGTCAGGAGCCAGGGCCGTATAATAAGTAATGATATCCCCCCATTCCTCGGCGGTCAGCATAGGTGCGGATGGATAGAATCCTTTCCCCACATTCGGGTCCTGGCTGTTCTCAGGATAACGTTGATGCATATACTCGAATATGCCCAGCCGGGGGCCCATGGCCGGCAGAACACTTTTCTCCCATGTCCCGGCGCCCAGCAGATCAGGCGATGGCAGCATATGACAGGCCTGGCAATACTTCGCAGCCAGCGCCTCGCCCCGGGCAATGTCTGCGTCTTTCACCCCGGCATGGGAATGGTTTTTATGGTAAGGGGCGGCCGTATTACACGCGGCCGCCCCCATGGCGCCGGATAAAAGTATGGGAAATACTATCCGGAACCTTTGCTTTATAGAGTTAACATTCATGTGCGCAATATACAGCGCCAGACCATTAATACCCCTTGTTCTGTTTCAGCTTCCCGTTGCTCAGATCGATCTGCGCCTGGGGAATGGGGAAATATTCATTCTTGTCTGCTGTAAAATTACCAGTTGAAAGATCACCCGTGATCTGCTTTTCATATGCGAAATACGCATTCAACGCTGTAGCCGCAATCCCCCAACGTGCCAGGTCAAAGAAACGATGGCCCTCGCAGGCAAGCTCTAATTTACGTTCGAAATAGATGGCCGGCAGTGCGGTAGTCGCATTGAAAGCCCCTGCCCCATATTGACCGATGACATAAGTGGCCGCTGGCGTTCCCGAAAATCCGCCCATCGGCTTGGTGTCATCGATATACTTATGGAGGATATTGACAGGTTTGGCAGCCCTGGCCCTGACGAAATTTACATATATTTCAGCCTGGGCATAGTTGCTTAATTGAGCTTCGCATTCAGCAGCCATCAGCAGCACATCCGCAAAACGGATAATACAGTAGTTGATCGCCGATCCGGGCGCCCAGGTGCTCTGGTCCGAATAGGTCCCTGCAGTGGCCTGCCAGTACAGGTTCTTCTTGTTGGAAAAAGGTCCGGCTGAACCCTGGTCGCGTATCCAGTTGTTGCCGGGATGCAGGCCCCAGTCATGCACGGGGATACCTCTGCGGGCGATCGTCCAGTCGATACGGGGATCCAGATTGCCGGCATCCGGCGTAAATGGCTTGTCCGAGGCGATACCCTGATCATTCGCCACAGCGTGGCTATTATAATCCGTCACATAGGGCAGCCCACCGGCATCCGTACGGTAAGAATTGGCAAGGTCAACGGATGGCTGGAAAAAGCCGCAGCACCGGAAAGGACTGTTATAAGGGAAATTCAGCATGTCCCCGCCATTGGCATGGGCAATGGAATTGGTCCCGTCATGGGCAGTCATCTGTATGGCAAACACTGACTCCTTATTGTTCTTTGTCGAGGCATCGAAATTATCCTCAAACCTGTCCGTCAGCCCATAAGATAAATTGTTGGAGGTAACACCGCCGGCGCCGGGACCACCATAAGTGCTGGGGATCACCTGGTCGAACAGGGCCTTGGCTTCCGGGTACTTCTTTTCATACAGGTACACTTTCGCCAGATAGCACATGGCCCCCCATTTGTTGATCTGCCCGACATTGGTCTGGACGACGGGCAGGCTGTCCACCGCTACCTTCAGGTCAGCCTCTATCTGCGGATAGATATCCTTATCATTGGGTTGGTTGAAATCCGTCGTAGTCTCATCGATCCATGGCACCATATGGAAAAAGCGCCGCAGCTCGAAATAATAATGAGCCCGCAGGAACTTGGCCTCGGCGGAAAATTCCGTCCGGTCTGCTGCCGAGATATAAGGATCCGTAGAGGCGGCCAGCGTAGCTAATGTTGAATTACAACGGGTGACGCCTTCATACAATGCCCTCCATTTGTCATTGAAGAATCCATTGGAAGGCACCTCCTGTGCATTGGCTATCGGCACAATTGGCGGCTGGTCACTGATACTGCTGCCTTTATGACTATCTCCACCGGCAACACTCCCATAGATCCAGTTGGTAGGAGAAGCTTCCCATCCGTTTCCTCCGCCAACGGCGGCATTCCCCTGCCCCTGGCCGTCCAGGATGGCATACGCACCCATCAGCAGGGCAGTGACACCCGCTTTGTTAGTTACCTGCGTAGGTACCAGTGCACCTAAGGCAGGCTTATCCAGGAATCCTCTGCTGCAGCCGACGATCAGCAAAGTGCAAGCGGTCAATGCGACTCCGATATATGGCAAATATTTCTTTATGTTCATTTTGATATTTTTTGTCTTTAGCAATAAGCACTAAAATGTGATCTGTAATCCAAGTAAATATTGACGGGGATTGGCATATGAGCCCTCATCCACACCAAAGTCCGTTGCAGAGTTCTGGCCGTTCGTGGAATTGACGGAGATCTCAGGATCTACACCGGAATATTTCGTGAATGTGAAAAGGTTGGCCGCCTGCAGGTAAGCCCGCACCCTGGATATGCCTACTTTGCTAAGCCGGTTTGTACCGAATGTATAGCCCAGCGTCATGTTCTTCGCACGCAGATAAGAACCTTTTTCTACGAAATAAGAATTAGGCACCGTATTCGTACTGCCATTGCTTCCATTCACAGCGTCCTGAATGGGTCCCTTGGCATTATGGTTGTCAAAGGTCCAGGAATTATAAAGGGCCGTCTTGCTGGAAGCAGCGCCCGGGAAAGAACCGTAGAAATCCGTCCACCATTTTACATTGTTCCAGACATCATTGCCATACACGCCGTACAGGAACACACTGAAGTCGAAATGCTTGTAATCCAGGCCCAGGTTAAGGCCATACGTGAATTTCGGACTGGGATTGCCCAGGAAGGTCTTGCTGTTGGCATCTATAAAACCCTGGTTCGTGTTGTCGGCATAACGGAAACGGCCAATGCCCTCATCCGCCTGGTATTTGGCATTGGGATCGCCGGTGGCTTTCCGCGCTGACAGATCCGCCGCATCCAGTTCGGCCTGGCTGTTCCAGAATCCGATGATCTTATACCCATAAAAGGCACTTACAGGATGGCCTACGGCATTACGGACAATAAAGCTTCCATTGAACCGCCGTCCGTCAACATCGAAATATTTAGACCCGTTGGCATCTATCTGCTGTATCTTATTGTTCACCGTAGTAAAGGTCAATGATCCTGTCAGTTTCAGATCGCGGGTCAGGTCCGTCTGGCCGGAGACCATCAGGTCGATACCCGAATTCTTCATACGGCCCACATTATACGCAGGAACAGTCGCGGCACCCTGTGTACCGAGCAGCGTGGTCTGGAACAACAGGTCCTTGATGCTCTTATTGTACCAATCCAGGCTGACAGTCAGTTTGCCTTGCAGAATGGTAAGATCGAACCCTACATTGGCATTGCCGTCCTGCTCCCATTTAGCATCGGGGTTGCCGATCTGTGATTGGCTAAGGCCATACACTACGGAGTTGCCGCTGCCCGTAGCGTCATAATAGGTCGTTTGCTTGTTGGACCCATACAGTGTATAGGAGTTCGTACCAAGGGCATTGAACTGGTTGCCCATGATGCCATATGATCCGCGGATCTTCAGGTCCGTGATCCAGTGTGCATCTTTCAGGAAGTCTTCCTGCGAGATCCGCCATCCCGCACTGACGGCATAAAAATTACCCCAGCGGTTGTTGATGAACTTGGAGGATCCATCACGACGGAAAGTGGCCCCTAACAAATATTTTTCCCTGAAAATATAATCGGCACGTGCAAAATAAGACACCAGGCTCTCACCAGCGCCCACCGGGGCCTTATAGTTCGGGGAGGTCGGGTTATAGCCGATGATGGGATTGGCGTTGCTATACGTGGTAGGTGTGCCCGATCCCGTGGAAAGATTGACATAATTGGGGTCCCAGGAGAAGAATCCCTGGATAGAGCCGCCAAGATTGTGGTTGCTGAACTGACGGCTTTCCATGCCGCCTACCAGCTTAAGATTATGCTCTCCTTTCAATAGACTATAAGAGAAGGTATTGCTCCAGGTCCAGTCCGTCCCGTTGTAGGAAGACTCGTTATAGCCAGGTTGGGTATATTGTGGCTCCGCATTATAAAAGTCGGGCTTATTGAAAGTATGGCTCCAGCCATAATAATATTCACCGCCATAGCTGGTACGGAAGGTCAGCCCCTTGATCAGGTCTATTTCACCGTACACATTCCCAAAAAGCCTGCCGGCTAATCCGCGGTCATCACCTGTATTCGCCTGTAATGCCACAGGGTTCCTGGGATTGTTCAACCCTTTCGGAGCAGTGCCTGCATAACCTCCCTTTATATCATGTACAGGGATGATGGAATTTTCACGCATGGCATATCCAATGGCGCTGCCTTCTACCAGGATGCCACTGACGGCCTGCGGGTTCTGCGTGGCCGAATAAGCGATATTCTCCCCTACCCTCACTATCTTACCTATCTTATACGAGGTGTTGGCACGTATGGTATAACGCTTGAGATACGTATTGATCAGCGTTCCCTGCTGATTGAAGTAGTTGAAAGAGAAGAGATAGGTGCTCTGGTCGTTGCCGCCGGAGACTGTGACATTGTGCTGCTGAATGGGCTTCTTCTTGAATATCTCATGATACCAGTCCGTGCCGGCCTTGTTGGCGGCAGCGATCTGGTAATATTTAGCGCCCGTAGGATCTGCAAAATACAAGGACGGATCTGCCGCCGGCGAGCCGGCTGCGAACCCTCCCGTATTGGTTGTCGAACCCACCGTACCATTCACGAGGAAATCAGGCATCACCGGAGTAGCGCCATATCCGTAGATATTGCTGCCCACTGGCTTTTGCAGCGTCGGGTTAAGCGCATTGTAATTCTGTCCCGCCTTGAAGAGCAGTTGCCCGCCTTCCGTGGGATTCAACATGTCCCAGACATTTCCACCCTTGGGTACCTGCAGCCCATAATATCCGTCGTAGGATACCTTAACCTTGCCGGTCCCTCTTCTGGTAGTGATAACGATGATGCCATTTGAAGCGCGCGATCCGTAGATGCTGGCGGCGCCGGCATCCTTCAGCACCTGCATGCTGGCCACATCATTCGGATTAAGGTCGTTTACATTCTGCGTCGGCACCCCATCAACTACGTATAAAGGTGTGTTATTGCCGAAAGAATTAAACCCCCTGATCCGTATCACGGGCGCCTGTCCCGGCTGACCGGAACCTACGACCGCAACGCCCGAAGCCTGGCCCTGTAGCATATTCACCACATCAGGCACCGGCTGCTTCCTGGCATCCGCAAGATCCACCACCGACACAGCTCCCGTAAGGTCTTTCTTACGCTGTGTGGCATAACCCGTGACCACGATCTCATTCAACGAGGTGGTCGTCACCGCCAGAGAAATATCCCCAAGAGAAGATTTCCCCCCCACCGGGACCTCCAGTTTTTGAAAACCCACAGACGTGATCACTAATGTACTGTTGTCAGCTGCCTCGATAGTGAAAGTCCCATCGGCAGCAGTCTGCGTGAACGTTTTTTGCCCCTTTACTTCCACCGTCGCACCCAGCAATGGCTGCTTGTCTCCACTACTGATGACCTTACCGGTGATTTTTTTCTGTGCAAAAAGAAGATGAGAGGGAAGAAATAGGCATAGGAATAGACATGCCCTTAGAAGAGCGTTAGTTTTGAATGGCATATGCAAGGATAATCGTTTTTTACATAGGCTGGTTTAAGCCGTGACGATTAATATATGCAAAGTACCAGAGAATAGCTGAATGTAATGATATTTTTTTAACTTTTTCTTGTACTTTTATTAACTACACTTGCTAGTATATAACCCTTAAGCATATCTAAAAAGATATACTGTTACACTTATTGAAAAGTCACAACCCATGCGCATCTCATCTGTTTTTCTTTTCACTGCATCAGCATCGCTGTTAACAATAGCCATCGGTTGCAAAAGACGGCTTTCTCCAGCTGAGATAAAAGACAACCTGGAAAAGGCCATGACTGCGTACCTGATGAAAGAACAGCAACGCGACTCAACGCACTTTCGCTTCAGGATAGAAGATGTGAATTATTCCGACGGGAAAGAATATTACGACTGCGAGTTTAAAGTACACCTCTTCAGGGAAGAGGGCGGCGATACGACAGGCATCATCAAAGGGACTGTCTCCAAGGATTTTTCTGTCATAAATAAGAAATGGTAGGGCAATGCACTGCACATCACCCTACCACTGTATCATAAATAGCATAAAGTCTTACGTGGTCGCCCAGGCCTTCTCCCCCTTCTTGTAATCGATGCAGCCCTCATACTTTCCAGGCACCGCAACATAACGCAGGGCCTTCGTAGCGCCCGGTTCGGAAGTGAAATACCCCCATAAGGTCAGCTCCTTCATCATACGGAAATAATGCGTAGGGGCATCCTCTTTTTTCTTGGCCCCGTATTCTTTCTGCTCTTTATCCATCTCCACCAATAGATCATGTCTTTCCTCCGGCTTGATGTCCACGAAACCATGGCCATACTTCTTCCTACTGCTCTCATTCAGCTTTTGCATACCATCGACAAATGTCTTCTGGTCCTTTTCCGTATAGCAATCACGGACAATGCGGGTCATGAACTCGCCAACCTTGGCTTCCCTGGCCCCTGGTGTATCAGTGGCAGGCAGGATCGTCTCTGCCACCTCATCCAAAAAGGCGACGTCATCATTCGAGAAATTAATGCCGGCGCCCCCGATGTTCTTTTCAGGTTGCGAACATCCGGACAGAAAAGCTTCGGCTCCCAGGATCGTCCCCCCCAGCAGCAAGCTTACTCTCGAAATTGCATCTCTTCTGTTCATAGTGAATTATTGAGTCGTTTAATTAAATATTTCCTTTTTTCAATTCGCTCACAGCAAAATCAGCTGCCCTGGCCGTCAATGCCATATAGGTCAGCGAAGGATTCTGACAGGCAGCCGAGGTCATACACGCCCCATCCGTCACAAACACATTTTTGGCATCCCATACCTGGTTGTTACCATTGAGCACGGAAGTCTTCGGGTCCTTGCCCATGCGCGCTGACCCCATCTCATGTATGCCGTCCCCCACATGATGGCCATTGTCCCATGAATGCACGTTCTTAAAGCCCGCGGCTTCCAGCATAGCCACACCTTCCATAGCCATGTCCTTACGCATTTTCTTCTCATTCTCTTTCAGCTCCGCATCCATATTCAGGACAGGCAGCCCCCATTTATCTTTCTTCTCCTTGTCCAGCGAGATCTTGTTCTCGTGATAAGGCAGCAGCTCTCCGAACCCTGTCATGCCCATGGTCCAGCCTCCCGGCTCCGTCAAAGTTTCCTTCAGGCTGACGCCAATGCCCAGCTCAGCCACATCACGCTTCCAATCCTGCCTGCTTGCGCTCCCCTGGTAGCCAAAGCCCCTCAGGTAATCGCGTTTATCCCCTTGCAGGTTGGCAAACCGTACGATATAAAACCCATTCGCACGCCGGCCATATACGTACTTATCTTCATATCCCTCGATCGAACCCGAAGCGCCTACGTTATAATGATGGTCCATGATATTATGCCCCAGCTCTCCGCTGCTGCTGCCCAGCCCATCCGGCCATACATGCGTCGCCGAATTCATCAGGACCCACGCGCTGTTCAAAGCGCTGGCATTTACAAAGACGACCTTCGAATAATACTGATAGGTGTTGTTGTTCTCGGAATCCAGGATCTCCACTCCCTTCGCCTTCTTCGTATCCTTGTCATACAGTATCCGCGTGACGATGGAATAAGGCCGCACTGTCAGCTTGCCTGTCGCCATTGCCGCAGGCAGCGTGGATGACTGCGTGCTGAAATAGCCTCCGAACGGACAACCTTCCCAGCAGCGATTACGGAACTGGCACTGTGTGCGACCCGGTATAGGCGCAGTCAGGTTGGCAACCCGGCCGATGATCATACGCCGCTGGTCCTTCCAATGCGCTTTGATCCTGGCAGCCACATCCTTTTCCACGCAATTCAATTCCATTGGTGGCAGGAACTGGCCATCCGGTAATTGTGGCAGCCCTTCAATAGAGCCGCTGATGCCGGCAAAACGCTCCACATGGTCGTACCACGGCGCAAGGTCCTTATAACGTATCGGCCAGTCAATGGCCCATCCGTCCTTGGCATTGGCCTCGAAATCAAGATCGCTCCACCGGTAGCTTTGGCGGCCCCATAGAATACTACGTCCGCCCAGCTGGTAAGATCGCCACCAGTTGAAAGGCTTGGTCTCCGTATAAGGACAATCCACATCCTTCGCCCAGTACTTTATCACTTCTTCCTTGGCCCCCCAGGTACGGCCGATATAAGGATGATCGATCAGCTCCTGCTGCGTCACCTTGCCGCGATGCTGAAATTCCCAGGGTGCATTATTTGTCGTCTTATAATCCTTAATATGCTCGAAATTGCGCCCCCTCTCCAGCATGAGCGTTCTCAAACCTTTTTCGGTCAGTTCTTTGGCCGCCCACCCCCCACTGATGCCGCTGCCTATGACGATTGCATCATAAGTGTTTTGCGGCACCGCATCGGTATTGATCTTTAATGAATCTCCGGGCATGTATTAGATATTACCTTTTTTAAGTTCCTTTACAGCATGGTCGGCGGCTCTCGCCGTCATCGCCATATACGTGAGCGATGGATTGACACAGGCTGCGGATGTCATGAACGAGCCATCCGTAACAAATACATTCTTTGCATCCCACACCTGGTTGAAAGCATTGACCACGGAAGTCTTGGGGTCCTTACCCATCCGCGCAGTGCCCATCTCATGGATGCCGCGACCGGGATAAGGATTACCGCTGCGACTCGTCACATTCTTAACACCCGCCGCTTCCAGCATCTCCACGGCGTCAGCTTCCATATCCTTACGCATCTTCAGCTCATTCTCCTTTAATTCACAATCGATGTTCAGCACATTCAATCCCCACTTATCTTTCTTGGTCTTATCCAGCGTCACCTTATTTTCGTGGTAGGGCAGTATCTCTCCGAACCCTCCGATATTCATCGACCAGGGGCCAGGCTGCGTCAACGCCTCCTTATATTCCTTGCCGATGCTGTATTCCGCCACTTCATGACTATAGCCTTCCCTGCCGCCTCCACCCTGGTATCCGAATCCACGCAAATAATCCCGCTTGTCGCCGAACATATTGCGGTACCGGGGGATATAAATGCCGTTTGCACGACGCCCGAAATAATATTTGTCCTCATATCCTTCCACCGTGCCGCTGGCGCCCACGCCTAAATGATGGTCCATCAGGTTATGCCCCAACTCCCCGCTGCTGCTGCCCAGCCCTTCAGGCCATATTTCCGTAGCCGAGTTCATCAGGATCCACGCACTGTTGAGCGTTGAAGCATTCAGGAAAACGATCTTGGAGAAATATTGATACGTCTTGTTCGTCTCCGCATCCAGCACCTCTACGCCCGTTGCCTTCTTCTTGTCCTTATCATACAGGATCTTCGTAACGATGGACCAGGGACGCAGTGTCAGATTCCCCGTCGCCACAGCCGCCGGCAGCGTGGAAGACTGCGTGCTGAAATAACCTCCGAAAGGACAGCCCAGCCAGCATTTATTCCGGAACTGGCAGCCCGGCCTCCCACCATGGGGCACCGTGATATTGGCCACTCGGCCAATGATCATATGACGGGAGCCCTTGTAATGCTCCTTCAGACGGGCCGCCACATCCTTCTCCACGCAGGTCATATCATAAGCGGGCAGGAACTGGCCATCAGGCAGGTGAGGCAATCCCTCCTTGCTGCCGCTGATGCCTGCAAACCGCTCGGCATAATCATACCAGGGGGCAATATCCTTGTACCGGATAGGCCAGTCGATACCAATGCCTTCTTTGGCATTGGCAGCAAAATCATAGTCACTCCAGCGATAGCTTTGACGCCCCCACATGAGCGAACGGCCACCGACATGGTAGCCCCTGAACCAATCGAATCGCTTCGTCTCCGTATAAGGACATTCACTGTCCTTTACCCAGAAATCCAGGTTCGTCTCATTCAGCGGATAATCCCTTTTCAGAACAGGATATTCAGCTTTCATCTGCTCGGTCGCCTTGCCGCGATGTGGGAAATCCCAGGCTTCCTTGTTGGCATTGACATAATCTTTAACATGCTCGATATTTCTGCCACGCTCCAGCATGATCACTTTCAGACCCTTTTCAGTAAGCTCCTTTGCAGCCCATCCCCCGCTGATACCGCTGCCTATTACAATCGCATCGTACGTGTTTTCAGCCATATTCGTTTTTATTTATTATTATACGTCACAGATCTTTACGCCCTGTTTCAGGGACTTTAATTTATCCTCCCTGGCAGGAATGAACTCCTGCGCAACATACCCCTTAAACCCTGTGGCAAGGATCGCCCGCATAATGGCTGGATAATACAGCTCCTGCGAATCGTCGATCTCATGCCTGCCAGGCACGCCACCCGTATGGTAATGTGCGAAATATTGATGATTGTCGTTAATGGTCCGGATCACATCCCCTTCATCGATCTGCATATGGTAAATATCATACAGCAGCTTGAAATTTTCTGAACCGACTGCTTTCACAAGCGCAACACCCCATTTCGAATTGTCGCACATCTGGTCGGGATGGTTCACCTTGCTGTTCAACAGCTCCATCACAATGGTAACGCCTTTCTGCTCCGCCAACCCGATGATCTTCTTCAAACCTTCCACACAATTCTTAATGCCCGTCTCCCTGTCCATTCCCTCGGAATTGCCGCTGAAACAGATCAGTTGCTTGTAACCCGCTTTCGCCACCAGGTCGATATGCTCAGTGTAATTTTTTACTAATGTCTCATGGTATTCAGTGTGGTTCCATCCCTTGGTCAGGCTGATCTCCGCGCCGTTGCACATCGACGACCAGATACCATGCTGCTGCAGGACCGGCCAGTCCTTGGGACCTACCAGGTCGATAGCGCTGAAACCTATTTTCTTCACAGCTACACATAACTGATCCAATGGGATATCTCCATAGCACCACCGGCATACGGAGTGATTGATATTACCTTTCAAGGCCATGTTTGTTTGATTTGCTGCTTCGGAAGTGCTGAAGGATGACAGCACACCTGCTGATCCCAATGCGGCTGTTCCCGCTACGATATTCTTTATAGCAAGACGTCGGGAAGGTTGTTTAGACATAAATGGTTCCAGTCATTAAAAAAAGAAAGTTACAAAATGTTCCAATGCAATCGGTAACAAAAATGACGCATGGCAATAAAAACAGATTAAAAAAGTATTAATACACAACTGTCAATGTGCCGCACCAGCCTGCACCTGCTGTTTGTGAGCAGCGTAAGATTTACGACGGACAAAATAGATCAGCACAAATACTACGATGAGTATCGCAGGCATAATGGCCACTTTCATGAAAGTATTGGAGCCCGCAATAGCATCCGCTTCCACGGCATTCGATCCCGTCGCAATTGCAGAAGCTTTAAAGTTGTCATACCATTTGCCCATCAGTGGCAGTATCAGCGACACGGAGAACATCCCTGCGCCACCCATCAATGAAAGCCCCATCGCCCCCGTCTTTGGTAAATATTCCGCTACAAATCCCAGCATGGTAGGCCAGAAAAAACAGATCCCCACCGCAAAGACCAATGCAGCTCCAAAAGCACCGTAACCACTTGCATTGCTTAATAAGATAAGCCCGATGGCGGCAAAAATGGCTGAAAAGATCAACATCCCATTGGGGTTCAGCCGGTGTACCACCGGACCTGCAAAGCTCCGGCCCAGCGCCATGATGCCATTGATGAACACCAGCACGAGAATGCCCGAAACACCGGCGCCCTGCAGCAAAGCGACGATCCACTGATTGGTTCCTAATTCCGTTGCTGCAGTCAGGAACATACACGCCAGCATCACCAGGAACAAAGGCGCAAGACAGGAAAGGAACATGTCCTTGGTGCTTACCCCCGAAGTAACTCTTTCCGTCTTGGGGAAATCCAGCTTCCAGAAAAGCACTCCATATATTATAGCCGGAATGAACAATACACTGATCAGTAAATGCCAGCCCAGATGCAAAGTGTCCATCAGCAAATATGCAATAAGCCCCCCCAGCGCAAGCCCGCCCGGGAACCAGACGTGAAACCGGTTCAGCATCTTGGTCTTATTATTCGGATACAATGTCACCGTCAGGGGATTACAGGCTGCTTCCACCATGCCATTCCCAATGCCGGTACATAACGTTCCTACGAATAACATCGTCGCATCCTTCGCCAGCAGATAGACTATCACGCCGGAAATATGACCTATGAAAGCAAGCCCCAATAATTTTTTCATCCCAAGCACGTCACACAAAGGCCCTCCGAAGATCATGGCAAGCGTGAATCCATAAAAAGCGGGACTGAATATCCAGCCGATCTGTTCTTTTGTTAAATGGAATTCATTGCCCCAAACCCCTTCCAGGGACGCACGGAAGGCAAAGGTCATTGCAGTAAATATGAGTGCAATGCGACTGGCGAGAAAAAGCTTGTTCGGTTGAATGGTGAGAGCCATGGCAAGTTCGTTTTATAGTTTGTAAATGTAATTTTTTATTTTAAAAATACTACAGCAGAATAGCCATAACATCAATAATTTTTTAATTATTGTCCTAGTTCCATAAAGAAACATTAAAATTGCAGTCCCTGGATGGACCGCAGGTCCATCGCCCGAAGGGCCATAATAAGATTCGACTCATTCGCCGCAGGCGAAGAACACTTAATCAAACCAGCAGAAGAAACTAAATATCATGAACAGAAAACTTAGAATGGGAATGATCGGCGGAGGCAGGAATGCCTTCATTGGCGCCGTTCACCGGATCGCTGCCAATATGGATGGGCTCATCGAGCTGGTCTGCGGCGCTCTTAGCAGCAATCCCGCTACAGCAAAGGAATCCGGCCAGGCCCTGTTCCTCCCTGACCACCGCATCTACGGCAGTTATAAAGAGATGATCGAAAAGGAAAGCCGGCTGCCGGCCGGCGAACGAATGGATTTTGTCGCCATCGTCACGCCTAATCACGTCCATTTTGAGCCAGCCATGCTTGCCCTCGAAAATGGTTTTCACGTCGTCATTGACAAACCCATGACCTTTTCGCTGGACGAAGCGAAACAATTACAGAAAAAAGTAAAAGAGACGGGATTGCTGCTCTGCCTCACCCACACCTACTCGGGCTATCCCATGGTAAAGCAGGCCCGGCAAATGGTGAAGGAAGGGACCTTCGGTAAGATACGCAAAGTCTATGTGGAATATCCCCAGGGTTGGCTGAGCCGCCTCTCTGAAAAAGACGGTAGCAAACAGGCGGAATGGCGCACAGACCCCGCCCGCTCCGGCAAGAGCGGATGTATGGGCGACATCGGCACGCATGCAGCCCACCTGGCAGAATACATCACCTGCCTCCAGATCAAACAACTCTGCGCCGACCTGACCATTTTTGTGGAAGGACGTGCCCTGGACGATGATGGCAACGTCCTCTTACGCTTCGATAATGGCGCCACCGGAGTTTTATTCGCCTCCCAGGTGGCGGCAGGTGAAGAGAATGCCCTCAAGATCCGCGTCTATGGAGAAAACGGCGGTCTGGAATGGTCGCAGATGGAACCCAATACCCTCCAGGTAAAATGGCTGGACCAGCCGACTCAGGTATATCGCGCCGGCATGGGCTACCTCTCATCCTACGCAAAACATAATACCAGGACCCCCGGAGGACATCCGGAAGGCTACCTGGAGGCATTTGCCAACCTCTACCGCAATTTCGCGCTGGCCGTGTCCGCAAAACTGGACGGAACTGTCCCTTCTCCCGAAGTGCTGGACTTCCCCTCCGCCGCCGACGGCGTTCGCGGCATGGCATTTGTCGAGAATGTGGTCAAAAGCAATGAAAGCCCCGAAAAATGGACTTTCTTCACGATAGATTAATTACCGATCAAAATATGCTCACATGACAACCATCAAAGGCCCGGCAATTTTCCTGGCCCAGTTCCTGGGAGACAAGCCTCCGTTCAATTCCCTGGCCTCCATCTGCAAATGGGCCGCCAGCCTCGGTTACATCGGTGTACAGATCCCCAGCTGGGACAGCCGTTGCATCGATCTTCAAAAGGCCGCGGAAAGCAAAACTTATGCAGATGAAATTAAAGGCATCGTCCAGGCTGCCGGATTGCAGATCACCGAGCTCTCCACCCACCTCCAGGGTCAGCTGGTGGCAGTACATCCGGCCTACGACACCCTGTTCGACGGCTTTGCCCCCGCACAATATCACAACAACCCCAAAGCCCGCCAGGAATGGGCCGTCCAGCAATTGAAATACGCTGCAAAAGCATCTCAGAACCTGGGACTGAACGCCCATGCCACTTTCAGCGGAGCCCTGCTGTGGCCCACGGTCTATCCCTGGCCTCAACGTCCCGCAGGCCTGGTAGAGACGGGATTTAAAGAGCTGGCCGAACGCTGGATGCCCATCCTCGATGAATTTGATAAATATGGGGTAGACCTCTGCTATGAGATCCACCCGGGAGAAGACCTGCATGACGGTATCTCTTACGAGATGTTCCTCCAGCATACCAACAACCACCCCAGGGCCTGCCTGCTCTATGACCCCTCCCACCTGGTCCTGCAATGTCTGAATTACCTGGAATACATCGATAATTATCACGAACGCATCCGGATGTTTCACGTCAAGGACGCAGAATTCAATCCCACAGGCAAACAGGGCGTCTATGGAGGCTACCAGGGTTGGGTCGATCGGGCAGGCCGGTTCCGCTCGCTGGGCGACGGCCAGGTGAATTTTAAATCCATCTTCAGTAAGCTCACCGCCTACGATTTTAAAGGCTGGGCCGTGCTGGAATGGGAATGCGCCCTCAAACATCCCGAAGACGGAGCCCGGGAAGGCGCCATCTTTATAAAAGATCATATCATCCGGGTCACCGAAAAAGCATTCGACGACTTCGCCGGCACAGGCAGCGATGAAAAATTTAATCGCTCCGTTCTGGGGTTGAAATAGTATTATTTCGGAACTTGGGGGCCGAAAGATGGACCACAGGTCCATCGCCGAAGGCCCATCATTAGCGCTTTTTGATCGAAAGGCTTGCCTTTCGGTCAAAAGAAAACTTAAAATAAGAATCATGAGCAAAAGATTGTTAGTTATTTTGTCCTGTACCATCTTCGCCGCCGCCTGCGGCAACTCGGGAGAATCCAAACCCGTTGACAGCACCACCAAAACACCTTCCACTACCACAGCACCAGCTACGACCAATGCCGACAGCAAAGGACTGGAGCTCATCGGCGCCAGCGATTGCACCACCTGCCATCGCCTCGACAAGGCAGGCAGCGGCGCCTCCATCGGACCTGCGTACAGCGAAGTGGCAGAAAAATATAGCCCGGCAGCAGACTCCACCGTCAACAGAATAGTAAAAAAGATCATCTCCGGCGGCAGCGGCATCTGGGGCACCGTTCCTATGACCCCTCACCCATCCGTACCCGAGGCGGACGTAAAGGAAATGGTAAAATATATCCTGACACTGAAAAAGTAGGACTGCTGCTACTACACATAACTATCCAACATGAAGCATACACTGTTTGCATTGCCTGCTGCCCTGGTGTTGATGGCAGCCCTCCCGAAACATAATAACATGACAGCAGATGGATGGAAGCTCCTGTTCGACGGCAAGACTACCAGCGGGTGGCACAGCTATGGCAAATCCGGCGCTGACGCCCAATGGGAAGTAAAGGACGGCGCCCTGCACCTCGATAAGTCCAAAGGCGGCGGCGGCGATCTGCTGACAGACAAGGAATACAGCAATTTCGACCTTAAGCTGGAATGGAAAATAGCGCCCAAAGGCAACAGCGGCTTGCTGTTTTATGTTCATGAGGATCCCGCCAAATACCAGGAAGCCTATCACACAGGGCCCGAAATGCAGGTGCTGGACAACGACGGACACCCCGATGGCAAGATCCACAAGCACCGGGCGGGTGACCTGTACGACCTGATCCCCTGCACCAAAGAAACAGTAAAACCGGTGGGCGAATGGAACGAAGTGGAGATCATCAGTAAAGATGGAACCTTGAAATTATTCCTCAACGGGACCAACGTGGTGACCACTACCCTTTGGGATGAACATTGGAAAAGTATGGTGGCAAACAGTAAATTCAGACAGTGGCCCGATTTTGGCACCTTCAAAAGCGGTAAGATCGATCTGCAGGACCATGGCAACGAAGTGTGGTACCGAAACATTAAAATAAAAGAACTTTAATAAAAGCATCCACATGAGATCATTGAAACCTTCCGACTTTATCCGCTATGCCGCAGTCCTGGCATTTGTCACAGGCAGCATACTCCTGATGAGCTGCGCCGGCCATGACGGGCCCTGGCCGGAGATCTTTGCAAAACCCAAAGTATTGATCTTTTGCAAGACCAATGGCTATCACCACGCCAGCATAGCAGCAGGCACCGCAGCAATTCAGAAGCTGGGTGAACAAAATGGCTTCGACGTGGACGTCACCGTGGACTCCACTCAATTCCGCTATAAGATCCTGAAAAAATATGCAGCGCTTATTTTCCTCAGCCCCACCGGTAAGGTGTTCGGGCCCGAAGAAGAAAAAGGCCTGCAGGAATATATTAAGCATGGTGGCGGATTCGTAGGCATTCATGCTGCCACCGATTGTGAATACAACTGGCAATGGTATGGCGACCTGGTGGGCGGATATTTCAAATCCCACCCCAAACAGCAGCAAGCCAATATCATCGTGGTCGATAAGGATAATGCCGCCACCAAAGGCCTTCCCGAAACATGGTCGCGCTGGGACGAATGGTACAATTTCAAATACCTCAATCCCAATCTTCATATCTTATTGAAGATCGACGAAAAGTCCTATACTGGCGGAGAGAATGGAGACGAACATCCCATGGCCTGGTATCATGAATATGAAGGAGGAAGAGCGTTCTACACCGAGCTGGGCCACACGGACGAGTCTTTCGCAGACCCGCTTTACCTGGGACACCTGCTTGCCGGCATTCAATACGCCATGGGCAGGAAATAATTTTTTTTATAAAGCCTTCGCAAAAGACAATCCGAAAGATCCATTCTGATAAGATGGCATCAGCACCGTTCCGGGTGAGCCTTTGAAGATGGAATGTTGCAGCTTGGGATACAACCAGTATGCCAGACGCGTACCGGCAATCCCAAAACCTGCGCCGGCCACCACGTCGTTGAACCAATGCTTATTATTGTACATCCGCATCATGCCGGTAGCAGTAGCTACCGCATAGCCGGCAAATCCATACCATGGCGAGACATCCTTGTATTCCAGCCTCATAAATTCTGCATTGGCAAAGGCTGTAGCCGTATGACCCGAAGGAAATGAATTATAAGCAGACCCATCAGGCCGCAGGATATGACTCTGCCCCTTCAGTGAAAAGACAGCCGTCTGGGTAAATAACTGAGACATTAGCAACAAAATAGTCCGGTCCTTGAAATTATGCGCCCCATGGATCCCGGCTGCATTCAATCCATATACCGCCAGGGCCGGCACATACATCAGATAATTGTCGACATGGCACCTGCTATGGTCCCACTCCGTCCACATATGTTCTTTCACTTCACCATTAACGCTTTTAAGCCCTTTGACATTCAGGCCCGCAAACCCATAAGCCACCATGGCCGCAGGGAGGATGAACTGCTGCACCGGGAAAGGCTTCTTATATGCAGGAATGGTCCAATCCAACCGATGACGAAAAGGAATTGTATCGTGCAATTTCGAAGAGACAGGCGTGATGCTGATCTCCTTGATAACTTCAGAATTCTCTCCTCCATTCAGGAGAATAGAATCTTGAGATTTGGCCGAGAGGCAGACGCCGATGCACAGCGTCAACACAGTTGCCATTTTCATCATGTGGGGCTAATTTGTTATGTAATGTAAGAACGACAAAAATCCGGATAAATTCTGTTCAAAATCTGTTTTTTTGTCGCATTTGCCCCCAAAAGGGTGGTTTTAACAGGAAATTAAGGACCTTCGATAAGGCCCAACCCAGGGTTTTCTCTTACCCCCGCTTCCCGCTACACCATGGGTAATTTATACCCATTATGATATTCCTTCACCAGGTATTGCTGATTGATCTTTTCCTCATTGAATTTCCCCGCCTTTGCATCCCAGGCCAGGCGTTGACCACTGCGCAGGCTGATATTGCCCATCTGTGCGACGGTAGCCACATGAGCCCCCGCCTGTATGGAGCAATGCAGATCCGCCATTTTCCGGTTGCGCACGACTTCTATAAAATTGGCCATATGTTTATCCAGCCCATTGTCCGAAGATTTTACCCACTCCTTGCTGACCTTATTCTTCGACTGGCGCTCCTCAATGACCTCCCAGCCGCCCCGGCTTAGCACCAGCGTACCATTGTTGCCGATGTAGGCAATACCATGATCACGGCCATAGGACCCGTTGTCGATGCCCATGGCATGATCCCACACCAGGTTGAAGCCGTCAAATTCATAAAGGGTCGTCAGCGTATCAGGCGTTTCCTCATAAAGGTCCGGGTATGCAAAATTGCCCCCCAGGGCTGCGATGGTCTTGGGAACACCCGCCTTCATGCCCAGCAGTCCATAATCCAGCAAATGGACGCCCCAGTCTGTCATCAGCCCGCCGGCATAATCCCAGAACCAGCGGAAATTGAAATGGAATCTGCTGGCATTAAAGCTCCGCACAGGTGCAGGTCCCAGCCAGCTCGAAAAATCCACTCCCGGCGGTGGCGCAGTGTCCGGCACCACGGGACCAGGCTTCATCCAACCCTGGTAGCACCAGACCTTTACCGTACGTATATTCCCCAATTGCCCGGACTGTACAAAGTCAACTGCATCTTTAAAGTGTTGCTGACTACGCTGCCATTGCCCCGCCTGCACGGCCCGGTTGTACTTCTGCTGGGCAGCGATCATAGCCCTGCATTCGCCGATGGAATTGCCCACCGGCTTTTCAACATATACATCCTTCCCCGCCTGGCAGGCTTCGATCATGATCAGGGCATGCCAATGATCAGGCGTACCGATGATCACCACATCGATATCCTTCTGCTCCAGCAATTTTCTATAATCGGAATAAACCTTCACTTTGCTGGTATCCACGTTCATCTTGGCCAGATCACCCATCCGCCGGTCCAGGACATTCTTATCCACGTCACACAATGCCACTACATTGACACCCGGCAGCTTAAGGGCGGACGATAGATCCGCCCATCCCATACCGTTGATGCCTATGGCGCCTATATTGATCTGATCGGAAGGCGACATCCTTCGGCGTAAATGTGCAAAAGCCTGGTTGTCAAAGGCAGAAAGCAAAAGAGCCCCACCTGTGAGGATAGAGCCCTGTTGAAGAAAGTTGCGTCTGGTTGGCATAGCTGTCGTATTTTATGATTACTACACCAATTTAGGGAAAAAATTTCAACCGATTGCAATTTAGTTAGAACGTTTACTTATGGTGGTAGACTCCGTCTTCCCCTTTTTAGAATACCGTATATAATCCTGGGGATCATGCAGAAAAGCCTCCCTGAATGATTGGAAAACCTCATCCGGCTGCAGCTGGCCATTAACGGTAAACCCATCCTTATCCAGCGAGAACGAAAGCTCCTCCTGCTGATGTATGATCTTTCTGTCCAGCAGCATCCCGATGATAGGATCGATGTACTTATTCCTCCTTTCGGCGGATGCGTCACGCAGATAAGCAGTTCGGGCCAGTCTTAGCTGAGACTCCATTTGCCGCTGATCCTTCCGCAGGGTCATTTTCGCGGTAAGTTGCAGCTTATCCAATTCCAGTTTTGCCTTTCGTACCTCAGCTTCCTGTTGACGGGCCATGCTTTCCTCCATACGCCGGTCCAACCTCAATTTTCGTTCCTGCTGCATCTCCCTCATTAATTCCACCTTGCGCACCTCGCCTCGCTCATGGACACTGTCCCGTAGCTCCTCAGCCCTGGCCAATGCATCCGCATAGAGGTCATTCAATCTCTCCTGCTGAGCAGCCAGCTCTTTTTCCTGGACTGCCAGCCTCATCTCCGCTTCCTCCAGTCGCTTTTGCTGCTCGGCTAGCGCCGCTTGCTGCTCCTTTACGGACCTGGCAGGCTTCCCCGCTTCCACAGGCTTAGACGTATCCCGGCCCACCGACATCGCCGCAATTTCCGGCACCCCCACCGGTAAAGCCTGCACCGTTATCTCCTGCACCACCATCTTCCTGGCAGTCTCCGGGGCCTTCTGCCCATAAGCGATGATAACCCCGGCAGTGATCAACACACACACCAGCAGGAAAAACTTCTCCCGTCCATTAAGCCGCTTATCCTCCTGATGAACGATCCGCTGCACCCGCCCCAGCAGCTGATTTTTACTGCCCGGAAAAGCAAGGGCATAGGAAGATGATTGCGCATATTCCTGGAAAGATACCAGGGCATGAATAAATTCTTTTTTGTTACGCGTCTCGCCGACCGCGATGTCATCACAGCAGTTTTCTCTTTCTTCCCGGATAAGGGACGAGATCCACAACACCGCCGGGTTGAAGAACAAAAGGATCTCCGCAATGCTCTGAAGAAGATTGATGACATAATCCTTCCGCCGTATATGCGCCAGCTCATGCAATAGGATGGCTTCCACCTGCTGCGGAGGCAGCTGTGACAAAAATCCCAGTGGCACCAGGATCACAGGCCTGAAGATCCCCGCCATCATCGGTACCCCAATGACTGCCGACTCCAGCATGACGACCACTTTTTTTATCCCTATGCGCTGCGCCAGCTCGCTCACCCGCTCCTGCCATTTATCTTCAACTACACTAGCCCGATAGTAACGCAGGCGCTGCACATTCCCCAGGTTGACCAGCAGCTTCACCAGCCGGATACCCAGGATGATCATCCAGACAGCAACGATAAGCTCCGCCTGCTGATTGAAATAACCCACCAGCTTATCACTCCATGACAGCTCGCCCGGCGTCAAAAGCCCGCTCACAAGCGGCGCCTCTACAGTAGATGATATATTCGTCTGCACCGGCCCGGCACCTTCACTCCCCGCCCCTCGCAGCTGCAGGATAAAAGTCGTGCCGGCAGCCGCCATGAAAAGGCAGAACAATCCCAGCAGGATATTATACCGCAGCACAGGTGCCGACCTCCTGGTCAGTAAGATCACTAACCCTGTAAGCATGGCAAGCGCAAGCCCCTGCCAGAGAGAATGCACCAGGGTCCAGAATAAGGCCCTGACAATGTCTTCCCGGAACAACGAAAGGATGAAAGTTACCCGCATATAATAAAAGATTAAAGTTTACCCCTTATCCAGCTTGTCCAATAGCTTCCTGATCTGGTCAAGCTCCGCTTTCGAAGGCTTCTTATTCCCTAGCAATTGCATCATCAGGCTGGTGGCCGAACCATCATACATCGAGTCCACAAAGCGCTCCAGCAGAAATCCTTTAAATGCCTTCTCCTCCACCGCAGCGCTGTAGATATGCTTCATCGCGCTTTCATCCCTGCTGAGGATCTCTTTCTCCACCATGATCTGCATCAGCTTCAACGTAGAGGTATACTGCACGGCACGCTTCTGCTCATTCAATGTGTCATTGACAAACCGCACGGTGGAAGGCCCATGCTTCCATAATACCTGCAATATCTCCAGCTCGGACCGGGTTGGCTCCGGCCGCTTGTTTTGCTCATTTCCCTTCTTCATGGCACTAAGGTAGGAAATTTTTCGTACGAACAAAATACTAGGTTTATTTTTTCAAAAAAAAAGTCCCTGCTGCTGCAGGGACCTCTATATTCAATTTTAAAATGTGCTTATTACTGCCTGGTGAGCGTGGTGGTGGCCGTCGCTACCTGGTGTGTTTGCACCGCAACGCCAGTGCTGTTATCAGTGGAGGTCTGGTTGACCTTCAGCGTAATCGTAAGCTTGTTATCACTAAGGGCATACCTGCCGCCGGAAGCTGTGCTCTGTGTAGGCGTTCCCCCAATGGTACCAAAACCACCACTCGGAAAATAAATGCTGTCAGTCCCTATCAACTTAAAGCTGCTGACAGAGCTGGATGCTGGTAAAGTGAAGGTGAACGGCATTGTACCTTCGTCTGTCTCAACATCATCCTCATAGGACACATAACCGAAGTCCGTGTCTACGGAATAAGCCAGCCCCTTCGATGACATGCTCCCGCCGGAAATAGCTACCGTGCCTTTGTTATCCGAAGTCGTATAATCAGAGGTGGTTACTGACTTATAGACAGTGCCGCTTTCGGTATACTGGGCCGTGCTCGTACCTGTCACCTGCAAGGAAGTAAAGTTCCAGTTGCCATCGAGCGGCCCCTTGTCGTTGTCCTTCTTACAGGCAGTAATGAATAAAAGAAAAAGTGCGGCTGTTGAAAGTGTAAATTTTTTGCGCATAGATAAGTGTATAGGTTTCCGCTCCAACGGAAAGCAAGGCCCTGTTATTGTACACCGGAAGTATCAAAAACGGGCAGTTCAGGGATTGCCCACACCATACCTGGCTGATTCATAACGACATACCACTCTGGCATTCCCTTGGCTATTCATCCTGCACACCAGCCATAAGAGTTATGCTGACAAACTACTTCAGGATCGCCTGGCGCAACCTCCGCAAAGATCGTCAATTCACCCTCCTCAACCTCCTGGGGCTGTCCACCGGCCTCGCCTGCAGCCTCCTCCTCTATTTATGGATCGCTGATGAGCTGACAGTAGACAAGTTCAACGAGAAAGATAGCCAGCTCTATCAGGTAATGGTCAATTTCAAAACTGACAACGGTGTAAAGACTGGCTGGGTACGGGCCGCACTGGCTAATCCGTCTGACAGCCTGCGTACAGAATAACCCGTTATCATACGATCTTCTATTTTTTTATCCCTGGGCAACACTTTTCTTCCTTTATGTCTCTATAGTATACACGCAATCACAAACGAGACTGATTTGACCGAAGAACAGCTAATTAAAGGATGCATCAGGAAGGACGCCGCTTGCCAGCGTACACTTTTCCAGCAATATGCCGGCAGGCTGATGACCGTTTGCATGCGTTATGCAGGTGATCAAAAAGAAGCGGAGGACATATTACAGGAATCCTTCATAAATATTTTTTCCAACATCGGGCAATTCCGGTCGGAGGGCTCTTTCGAAGGCTGGCTTAAACGTATAGTGGTCACCAACGCACTGAAAATATTACGACGTAAGAAACTTCCCACTTCTGCCATCAATGACAACGATGAGACCATCCCCTCCATCGGTCCCGGCATTCTGGATAAGCTTAGCGAAGCGGAGCTGTTGCAGCTCATCAGCCGGCTGCCGGAAGGTTACCGCATCGTCTTCAATTTATACGTAATGGAAGGGTATGATCACAATGAGATAGCAGGAATGCTCGACATCAACCCCGGCACCAGCAGGAGTCAATTGGTAAAAGCAAGAAAGCTCTTACAACAACAGATTATTGTTCGCTTCAAACTACCCAATGGATATGTCTGATAAAAATTTTGATAACTATTTCAGGGACAGATTGCAGGATCACTCCTCGCCTGTTCCCGCGGACATGTGGCAAAGGATCATCCCTGAAAAACAGCGCCGGAAGAAATTCTTTTTCTGGATCTGGAGCTTTGCCGGCGCCTTCCTGGTGATCACCGGCCTGTTTGTCCGCCATCGCATCTTGACCCCTATTCCCAAAACCACCCCTACTCCCCAGGCCGTAACCGCACACCAGCCGGCTGAGCCCACCGAAAAGCCCGCATCACCCGGAAACGTACCCTCATCCGCTTCATCCCGGACCGTACCTTCATCGACACCGGCCTCCACATCACCTCGTTCGTCCGCCCCTCCCGCGTCCGTCCCCAAAACCCCTTCCTCGTTCGTCGCCGTATCACCTCCTTCGTCCGTATCCGCAGCACCGGCCTCCCACTTCCACGCTGCACGCCCTTCCTCCGTCCCCACCCATCACGCATCCGTGCCGCAAACCCGGACCTCCCGCAGAGCAAAGCCTGCCGGCCCCACTGGATCCCTCCTCCCCTCCACCCGTTCGATCTCTCTTTCTCCTTATCCTGTTTCACGCCGCCCCGTTACAGCCAGGTCGCTTCCCCTGGCACCGCAGGCCCCGGCAAAGCCAAAAGACAAAAAACAAAAACCACCCCCTCCCAAATGGTATGTCGACGCCTGGTTCTCTCCTGACATCGCCCTCATCCATCTGCGGGAATGGTCTTACACCACTGGCTTAAGGTTCAGCAGGCAGCTGGGGCCCCATTTCTCCGCAAAGATCGGATTGCAATATTCCAGTATGGGAGAAAAAGCCAAACTTGACAGTGAAGCACTGCACATTCGCCTTACAACCCTGGACATCCCCATGCTTGCAGGTTATGAAACAAACATAGGCGGCGTGGCCACGACATTTACGGGGGGTATCATCTTCAATATCCACTCTTGGAACACGCTGGGACCCGGCTTCATCACCCACAATTTCTACAATGCAAATACGGGGCTCAGCCTGTACCTGGGATTGAATCTTGCCCAGCCATTGAATAAAAGGTTTTCCTTATTTGCAGAGCCTTATATCCGGTGCCGGCTTTGGGACATATCAAATTACCCGGCGCTTTTCGACAACAGAATGAATTCCGCCGGAATTTTATTGGGTCTCCGTTATAACCACTGATATATGAACAAGATCTCCCTGCTCATAGCGCTTGCCTTTTGCGCCTGTCATAAACCTTCTCCTCCGGCCGATCCCAACCAGCATTACCTGGGAATTGCGACCATCGACAGGATAATAAAGATCAACCAGGCAGTGAGGGTCTTCGACTCCACGGCGCTAAGCGATCAGGATAGTATTGATTACTTCCATCCCCCCACGGATAAGATCTATATATGGTCTGTTACACCCGAATGCAGTTCCATCTCCTACAGCGGGGAATATGAACATGGACGTGCCGATATCATATTTCAATGCCCGGGGATCTATCACATCAGCGCAAAGATCTATGATTCTCTCACACGTCATTTGCTCGCGACGACCCATCCCGTAGATGTAAAGGTTTTGCCGGACACGTTGCTTCCCGTCTGGCCACTGCAGGCAGGCGACACGCTCCTCATACGTCCCGGCAGGTATACCCCATGGGGGGATACAGTTACCCAGCTGGACTTCTTCACCACAAAAAAATATGACTATGAGTATCCAGCTACGCGATTGAAGTTTACCGTCGACGTAAGCCACGATCCATATACATTGATCTTTACAGACAGCGTTTACCTGACCACCTTCCCCTTTGTAGCACCCAATGACCGTACGCCCGAATACGGCATAAGATCCAATGTTATGGATAACACACGGATTCCGGACTTTCCGCGGGATGTGCCCGTACATCTCAGCGTCACCTGGCTCGGCACCACCCGCCAGGGCACCATCACCCGTGTTGGCGACTGGTATTATATCACAGATTGGGACAACTCCGGCCCGGTAAGGATCATCACCCGGTAGGCTGTCACAAACAACAACACCAGTTTGTCTTATTCATAAAAAATATGAAAAAAGACAGGATCATTTACTGGGCCTCCACAGGGATCATAGCTGCGGTCATGACGTACAGCATCATTAGCTTTACTTTTTATGAGCGCGCTATCTACCCTGAAGGCGCATTTCAGCACCTGCACCTCCCGGCCTGGTTCAAGGTTGAGCTCACCATCGCTAAAATATTGGGCGTGCTGGCGCTATTAATACCGTCCATACCATCTAAAATAAAAGAATTCGCCTACTTTGGCTTTGCCATCACCCTGCTCTCCGCCGTCATTGCCCATTCCACCGTAAATGATAAGTTTTATAACATTATGGATCCAATGATCTTCCTCTGTATATTGATCCTTTCCTACCTGTATTTCCTCAAGCTCCAAACACCCGCGCGGCAGCGCCCAGAAAACCCGCCTTATTACCCAGCAAAGCAGCCTCTATGAGTGTATGCGCGGCAGTCTCTTTCATAGCAACGCGCAACGCCTGTTGCCTGATGGGCCCGATATAATCCCCGCCAGCTTCCGTGATCCCGCCGCCGATGATCACTTTCTGTGGGCTAAAGATATTGATCAGGCTGGCTATCCCCGAACCGAGATATTCAAAGTGAAGGTTCATCGCCACAACAGCGGCATCCTCGCCTGCGAGATAGCGTGAAAAGATCAGGCGGCCATCCGATCCGGCATCCCCACCCGCATCCGCATAATCCCTGCTCAATGCCCTCACCGATGCATGTGCCTCCAGGCATCCCGAAGCGCCGCAACCACAAGGCAGTCCCGGAGAGGCTACGCGAATATGCCCTAACTCTCCTCCCCTGCCGCGATACCCGCTGTAAAGCGCTCCATTCACTACCAATGCCCCCCCAATGCCCGTACCGATCGTCAGAAAAACCACATCGGTTAATCCTTTCGCCGCCCCGAAACGCAGCTCTGCCAGACCCATGAGACTTGCATCATTGTCTATCACGACAGGCAGCCGGGCATATTGCTGCAATATACCCCCAAGCGCCAGCCCCTCTATCTCCGGCAGGTTCGCGCCGCACCCCGTAACTACTTCCCCATCCATGAGCGCCGGAACGCCAATACCGATGCCTGCGACTGACATTCCCTTCAATTCCGCCACCGCTCTCAGCTCAGTAATGATCGCTTTTAATTCATCCAGCACACGAGCCGTAGCCCTCAACCCTTCGCACATTATATTTCCCCCGGCATCCACGATGCCGTATTTGATGTTCGTTCCACCCAGATCAATGCCAATGGCATATGACATATTTACTTTTTATTGATCGATAACGCTCTTGCCGCTGCCTTATCAAGATACACGTGCAAACCGGGATGATCCCGCAAAAGGCTGGCTGGTAATACTTCGGAGATAGGGCCTTCCAAAGCCTTTTGGACAATGTCCGCCTTATGCTCGCCGATTGCCAGCAGGTAAAGTTGCCTTGCTTCCAGGAGGTTCCCCAGCCCCAGCGTGATGCCATAGGTCAGGGGCTGGTAACTGGAAAAATATTTTTGGCCCGTGGCCTTCGTGGAAGGATGAAGGACGGATATATGACACCGTACGTCCGGTGAGGTGCCCGGCTCATTCATGGCGATATGCCCGTTGGTCCCTATGCCCAGTATGGCCACGTCAATACCTCCACGATCCTTTATAAAGCCCTCTCCCCGGGCACACTCCGCAGCAGGGTCCTCCACCCTGCCATCAAAAAAACAAATCCTTCCTTCTCCGATCATTAGTGGATGGAAGAGATCCCGGTCCAGGTAATAACGGCAGGAACCTTCATCTCCTCCATTCATGCCCACCCATTCATCCAACCCGATGAAATGCCAGCTGCTTACATCCAGCCTGTTATCCTTTACACGGGCTTGCATTTCCCGGTATAGCGCCGCCGGCGTATCCCCCGACGCAGGACAGAATAATGGGTTCTCCCGGGATGACATGTATGTACTCACGCCGTCAGCCACCCGTTGCGCCATCTCTTCGGCAGTATCGCTTATGATCAGGTTCATTTGGTAAATGTAGTATTTTTCCTTCCCTTCAGCAGCCGGTTCAGGCTCCGGACAGATATGCCCAGGTATCCCGAAAGATCTTTTTTGGTGAACATGACCCCGCCGGCATCCAGCACGGCCAACAGCTGCGCCAGGCTGTGCGACAAAGTATACAGTTGCTGCCGGGAAGCCCTTATGGCAGTGTTAGCCAGCCTGCCTGCCATTAATTCCAATACCGCTCTGTTAAATTCGCTATGCTCCGTCAACAGCTGTAAGAACAAGACCTTATCGATCTTAACCACCGTCACCGTCGTCAGCGATTCCACCGTAGCCATACCCGTGGTTTTCCGGATAGCTTCCAGCTCCCCCAATATTTCTCCCTCCCCTAAGAATTCAAGGATATATTCCTTGCCATTCTCTTCCGCAATAAAGCATTTTACAATGCCCTTTCGGATGATATACACACTACGGGTATTTTTCTCCTGTTGTATTAAACGCCTCTTGGGAGGCAGCTCCTGGATAGCAATTGTCGCCATAGTCGCACCATCGGACATTAGTTTATCCAACAGCTGAAGAAATATCGGGCTTTTCCTGATCATGATGCCGGTTGGGACAAATGTCCTAAAAATCACCGGTAATGTCAGGTAATTTTGCATATATGTATCGACACCTCCCAATCCGACAGCTGATAATGTTTTCCATGTCCCTCCTCCTGACCCGGCCCGCGCCATGTCAGACTACGCCCCCCGCCGCCTGGCCCAAAGTACAGCTGCACCTCCACCTGGATTGCTCGCTGAGCTATGAAGTGGTCAAAACACTCGACCCCTCCATTTCCCCGGAAGATTACCGGCGGGACTTTATCGCACCGGCCCGGTGTACCGATCTCCGTGATTACATCACCCGTGCAATACGAAGCATCGGCCTCATGCAGACAAAACTATCCCTGAGATTGGTGACCCTCGACCTTTTCCGGCAATTGCAAAAAGATCATGTCCTGTACGCTGAGATCCGTTTTGCCCCTCTGCAGCACCTGCAGAAAGGTCTTACTCCCGAAGAAGTGGTGGAGGCAGTGAATGATGCCGTTGCGGAAGGCAGCCGGGAAACAGGGGTACAGGCGGGAGTGATCCTCTGCACCTTACGACACTATACAGCGGAACAAAGCATGACGACAGTACGGTTGGTTGAAAAATTTCGACATGCTCATATCGTCGGTTTTGACATAGCCGCCGACGAAGCAGGCTATCCCATCGACAATCATATTGCAGCCTTTGCCTATGCCAGGAAAAAGCATATTCCCTGCACTGCCCACGCCGGAGAAGCCAAAGGCCCGGCAAGCGTCCGGGAGACACTGGACAACTTTCACCCCAGCCGCATCGGCCATGGGGTAAGAAGCATAGAAGATACAGCCCTCATCAGCTACCTCGTCGCACACCATATCCACCTGGAGATATGCCCCAGCAGCAATCTGCAAACCAATATCTACAATAGTCTGGGAGATCATCCTATCGACAGGCTCTACAAGGCTGGCGTATCCCTCAGCATTAACACAGATGCATACACCATCTCAAATACGACCCTGAACAGAGAGTATCAGCTGGTAATGGCTCAGTTCCAATGGTCAAGGCAACAGTTCCTCGCCTGTAACCTCGAAGCGATTGACCATGCCTTCACAGACGAAAGAACAAAGAAAGAGATCCGGGAAAAGCTTTTGCAGGGCTATAAAGACTGAGCTCACCTTCCCTTATATATGATATAGGACCATCCCCTTAGCGCATAATCAACCGAAGGGTTCAATACCACCACCCTTACCCGGTGCTTGCCCGGTGAAAGCTGATAGTTCCAGAAGAGGTCATGACGACGGTCGTGAAAAGCCGTGGGAAATTCGCAGGTCTCTGTCTTTACCCCATCGACATATACCTCTGCGCGAAAAACATACTCGGGCAGGCTCTTCACCCGCCTGGTAGCGTCTCCCCTTAAAACAAATCCGGTCCCTTCGAATTCAAAGCTGCATTCCGGGCTGATGTCCTCATCCACTTCAGTCTTACTCACCGGGAATATTCCCTCAAAACCTTTTTCGGTCCGGACAGGCGCCGGTTGTTGCGTTCTGATCTTTACCAGGTTCCCTTGCACCGACCCGCCATTGCGACGGATCATTTCCACAGCATGCTTATAGCTGATGGCATAAACCTTGTTAAGAGAGAGTGTGGTGTATTTGAATTCCATATCCTCGATGTCCTTCAACCCTCTTTTCCAATAGGCTGGTATACGGCTATAGCCCAGCAAAGCGCCCAGTATCCCTCCCGCGGAAGAAGGGTTACAGTCAGCGTCCTGCCCGCAACGCGCTGCGATCTCCAATGTTTTTGTGTAATCTCCTTCACCATACAGCAGGCCCACCAGCACATAAGCAGCATTGATCTTCGCATCGATATCGAAAGGAGCAAAAACGCCGTCCGGGCACCCGGTGTCCTGCGACCATTTCTTCTGCAATTCCATCCAGGTCTGTTTCCAGTCGCCAGGATACTGCTTGTGCCATCGGATCACATCGGACATGCATTGATAAAAATCGCTTTGCACCGGCACGGTCTTCAATCCCTCTGTTACAATATAGGAGATATCATCCGAGATAAAAGCCAGTGTATACATGGCGCCAATATATACCCCTCCGTACCAGCCATCGCCATAGTTCATAATATGTCCAACGCGGTCACTGATAGCCGAGGCCGAATTAGGCATCCCGGGATTCATCAGGCCGGCAAAATCGGATTCTATCTGGTAGTCTATATCGTCGGCATGCGGGTTATGCAGCCAGTGACCCGACATAGACGGCCGGATCCCATGCAGGATATTCCAGCGGGCGGCCTGGTTGGCATGCCAAAGGTCATACCCTGCATAAGCAAAGGCCCGTGCAAAAGAATCCACCGGGGCATCCAGACCTACCCTTTCCAGTACATCCACAAAGGTCAGGTCCATATAAACATCGTCATACAGCCCTGGCCAATGCACCATTGCATACCGGAGAGCGCTGTCCGTCCAGTCTATTTTCTGGTAATCCTGTATAAAAGTGCCGCAGAACTTAAATTCTACAGGCCCGCCATACGTCACACCAATGGTTTGACCAGCCCAACCACCTTTGATCTTATCCAACAGCCGTTCAGTGGAGAGCGGGATCATACGATCAGCCTGCTGAGCGCATGCCTGCATACCGAAAAAGATGAATGCAATTAGCCAGTTCTTCATACCTCAAATTAGACAAAAAAATTGGGGGCCGGTAGTATTACCAGCCCCCACGCATATATATGGAGTAATTATATTTTCAGGCTCTCGCCAACGCCAGCAACCGTTGATCAGAACTGATCAGGGCATCGGTGATGGCATTGAAATACCGCTGGTCCTGGTTATCACCTGCCTTAAACCCCTTCGTAGGCTCTTCATGGATCACCTGTGTCCCGAACAGGTATTCGAGCTCCAAATCCTTGGGGATTATAGTATACTGGATGCAGTCGTTCTGGCGCATAACGTTGACATCCACTTCAAATTCTGATCTGTCATATTGCAGTTTGATCGAAAAAGATCTCATACGCTGTTTTACAAAAATATATTCAAAAAAGTATGCCAATCTTCCTTTGATCCTGCAGACACCCTTCTGCGCCATTATAAGTGAGGAAAAAAATGCCCAAAATGCGCAAACCGGCCGTGGGCCTTCTATGGCTGTTATTTCGTATATTTAGATGGGCGGAATCTTATCAGTTCAGCTTAAACCAAACAACCTGAAAACAACAGGTTCCATACTATTGCTTAGCATTGCCTGCAACCCTTTGTCTGCCCAATACTATTTTACTGGTGAGGTGAAAGGTGCACACGGGGACAATCTGCAGCATGTCGCCATTGTTGTCCAGTCTACCGGGGAGACCTACAAAACGGGCACTTCAGGAAGTTTCGAGATCATCACCCGCAAAACAGAGGACTCAGTAACATTCTATCTTGACGGATACGAACATTATTCCACCGCTATCAACACCACCGGGTTCCTTCGCGTTACGTTAAAGGAACTGCCATTGTCACTGTCGGCGAAAAAGAACAGGCTGTCATCGGTGATCAATGGGTCCAGCGTATCATTTACATGCAATACCAATGGCATCGCGTACAGCAATATTAAAAAGTTCCTGGATATGGGCATGCACGTTCCGGCAGAAGCTGTCAAGTTGGAGGAAATGCTCAATTACCTCAATTTTTATTACGAAGACCCGGAAAATGAAGAGATGTTTCATTGCTCCTCCAATTTGCTCTCCTGTCCATGGAATGATAGACACAGGTTGCTCTGCCTGAACATTTGCGCCAAAAAGATCCCTATCCGGCATGCGGCTCCTGCCAACCTTGTTTTCCTCATCGACGTCACAGGCTCAATGGACCTGCCTGACAAGCTGCCCCTCATCAAATCCAGCCTTCACCTGCTGATAAAAAACCTCCGGGACATCGACACCGTCTCCATCATTGAATATGGAGGAAGAGGGAGAGCCCTCACAGGCGTAGCCGGTTCCCGCAAAGATCAGCTCATCAGGGCCGTCGAACAATTGTCCGCAGACGGTCCTTCGTCCAGCGAAGCTGGTATCAGGCTGGCATACAAAGTGGCGGCAAGTCAGTATATACCGGGCGGCAACAATAGGGTCATATTGATCACCGACGGGGATATCACCTCTACGCCTGTAGCCAGGGGCGAATTGGCAGACTTTGCCCGCCGCCAGTCCGCCGACAATATACTCCTGTCCTGCTTAAGCGTGGGCCTGAACAAAGAAGAAACTTCGGAGCTCCCCTTGCTTGCCATGGCCGGCGGTGGAACCTTCGGCCGCATCGAAGACGCTCAGCAAGGAGAAAAATTATTATTGGACGATCTTGCAAAAGGCTTATCTGGCATCGCCGAAAAAGTCTGTTTCACCGTCGGCTTCGATACCACACTGGTGCAGGAATATCACCTCCTGGGTTTCGAGAACAAACACAGCGCACTGCAAGACACCACCCTCAGATTTGAGAGCGGCAGCGTAGCTTCCGCCAATGCCCAGCTGGCCATTTTTGAAATTATTCCTAAAATAGACTCGATAGGTACCGTGAACCTCGCAAATATACAGATCAGCTACTGCCTGCCCGGGCAGATCAATGCAAGAACAATGAGCTTCGATTGCCCCAACAAGGCGACGCCATTCGAGACAGCACCGGCAAGCCTGAAAAAAGCAGTCTGCATCGCCCTCTTTGGAATGAAATTGAAAGGTCCGGATTATGCCGCTCAGTTCGGCTGGAGCGATATGGAGAAAATGACAAAAAAGATCTTTTCAGCTAATAGCTTCATCGACAGGGATTACATCGCCATGCTGATAAAAGCCCGAAAAATTTACGAGCATGCCGGGAAGTATCAATGATTTTCCGGCTCGCGGGGTGCACTGGCAGTACTGTCAGCCCCTGCATTGCCTCTACGGTTACCTTCCACCGAATCCTTATACTTTATGAAAGCATCCATAATATTCTGTACCACCTCATTCTGTCCTTCCTCGCTATTCAGGTATTTCTCCTCCTCCTCATTGGTGAGATAGCCCGTCTCGATCAGCACGCTGGGCATGCCGGTGGCTTCCAGCACCCAGATGCCTACCTCCCGCTGTTGCACACCTTCGGTTTTGCGCCCGGCTTTTACGAACTCATCCTGTACCAGCTGACCAAAAAAAGCGCTGTTGGCAAAATACCTTTTCTCATATAATTGGGCCCTGATCCTGGCCTCGGGAGAGCTCATGTCCATTGGGGTGGCCGTGCTGTCCCCCATATCCTCACCCCCCAGGTCCTTCTCGTTGATCTGCGCGCCTTTATATTGCCCCCACATAGCCTTCCAAATATAGCTCGTCGTGCCCACCGTCATGTTCTTCTTCGTCTCATATTCATACACAGGCTGCTTAACTTTCCTTTTCCCCCTTTTCACCAGTTTATGCCCTACCAGGTGCCTCACTTCGTACTGCCCGGCCGAATGACCATCGGAATTGGCATGAATGCAGATGAACAGATCGCCTTTAGCCTTATTGGCAATGTCTGCCCGGACACGAAGACCGGCATGGATGTTTGTCGCATTCCCAGGCATTATATCCGTAGTCCGCGTATACACGATCTTGATGTCCGGGAATGCCTCCTGTATAGCCGCTCCCAGCTTCATGGAAATTGACAGGGCTACATCCTTTTCCCTGGAAAACAAGCCGCTGCAACCATAGTCGAAACCTCCATGGCCCGGATCAATAATGATGGTGCGCAGGACAGCTTTATGATGGGGACGGGCATTGAATGAAGTGAAAGTGATAATTCCCGCCAGTAGAGCTATAAGGGTCATCTTATTCATCCAATAAATTTATGAAAAAAGTGGATAGGCCCGTGCGCCGAAATTGCCTTGCCCTTATTCAAAAGCAAAAACGCCAAACCTGCTGTACTCATGGAAATTAATCCTCGTCGGGCTCCAGGAGTAAAATACCTGGCTGCTGTCATAATCTATACGATATAAATTCCCCTTCCAACGGGAGCCCGGTACGGGTGGCAGGTCTGCCATCGGCCGAAGAACCTTGTAAGGTATAAAGAATTCTGCAGTCCAGCCACCCGCACTGGCTGATGCTTTCCTCTCACCGCCCTGGACAACAGTAGCATGACGCGTTTTCCGGTCCCCGGCATAGTGAAAGGGAAGCCAGCTGTTCAATTTTCCGCTGTCATTGTATACCATAATGGGCAACTCATAATTCAGAGGGGATAATTCATATTCAAAATAGGCAGGCCGGTGCTCGTCCGGCTGGATAAAAACCTCTACCACATCCTCGTTCCAAAGGTCTGACATATCAGTCTGCAGACTGGCCGTTAACCGCTTGTCAATACATGTAAAAAGAAAATACATACCCGTTGGGGAATAAAGCACTTTTGCCTTGGTGGGATAAGCATTGTCACCGGTGCCCTGCCGGATTACATCTACCCAATCTGTCTTTCCCCAATTGGGGTTGACGCCATCACCGGTTAGCTCGAAATCCTGGGTTCTCTTTACGATCAACTGCTTTTCAGCCAGGCCGGGAAACCATTTTTCAGCATTTTTTCGGTAAATCTTGTCAACTACTTCACGCGGTAAATGCAGGCCATGAAACTTATCGGCGACCTCGGGCGCCTGCATGGCCTCATCCGATGTAAAGAACCGCCAGTCCGACAGGCGCGTACGATGGCTGCGCTGTATCACCTCCGAGGAATCCATGTTCTCTCTCACCATCATATCCGTCCCATAGATGATCCTATCCTGGTACTTGATGAAAAAATCATATACTTTTCGGTGATCCCTGACAGCCTGGTACTCTACATGCGATACCCGCTCGGCCAGGTCTACAGCCATTTCCGGAAATTCATCCAGCCGCTTTGCCAGCTCGTCCACACTCCATTCCAGGCTGCCTAAATGTGCACCTACGAACGGCAAATGACGATGCTTCGCCAGCATACGGTCCCTCGCACCGATGATAGCTTCATACGAAGGATATTCCGGGTGCAAATACATGTGATATTGCGGATGCTTTGAAAAATACTCCCGGTCGTTCTCCACTGTCATGTCTTTCAAAGGAAGCCAGCAATTCCTGGGTTCTCCTATATGACCGATCACCGTTTTGCCGCTACGCTCGATAAAATTGAGAACGCTGTCAAACCGGGCATCGTCGATCATTACGAACCTCCCGTTCCGGTCCTTCAGTTCCATGCCGATGTTCTTCCAGACCTTGACGCCGATAGCGCCCTTTTTAAACGATTCGGATAGGTATGCAATCGTCTTGTCCCTCCAATCCGGGTCATTCCAGTTCCTGACGCTGAAAGCCGTAGTATAGGCAAACTGCCCGGGAAAATTCTTTAATTGCCGTATGGAAAAATCCCTTTGCTGTTCGAGAGGAGGAAGATCCGGCACTTCGAGGTTGACACTCAGTAATTGAAAGTTGTCCTGCAGTGAATGCCGCACGAAATAGGGGTCATTCGTAAAAACATGCACATGCGCATCATATTTTTTTACAGTGGCATAATCGGAAAGCGTATAGAATTCATCGTTTGCACATCCTTCGGCATGCGCAGTTTTCCGTTGGAGCCAGGCAGTGCAGAGACCGGCCACCACCAATGAAATGACAACAGGCTTCATCTTTTATTTATTTTAATAGTAAGCACAACTTTCAGGCGATGATCTTCAAAGCATTATCCCGGTATATTTTTCTCAGCACGGCATCCGTTAGCGCCAGTCCGTGCAATGGCCAATGATAGGAATATAGCTCATGATCATAAAAATGCTCATCCGCGGATTCCAGCAGCCTAAAAGTATTTTTATATAATCTGGCGGCATACTCCATGGTCATCACGGGGTCATATCCCAGGTCAGTGCCATACAGTATCCTGTCCTGGAATTTTTCACAGAAGGCTTTCGCATATCTTGGGACGGCGGCGATCTCTTCAAGCCTGGACGTGATATCCGTATATAAGTTCGGATACTGGTTCAACATCTTCCCCACTACCTCCAGGTCATGTGTGCAATTCGCAAAATGACAGGCAATAAAGATAGTATCAGGGTTTCCGCTGACAATTTTTTCGAATGATCTGATCAATTGGCCATGATCGAGCATGCCGGGTTTATTCATGTCGATCCTCCACGTATAAGCATTCATCAGCCCGTCATTCGATGCGTCCATAGGGAGGTACATCCAGATAGGGTCCGCTACATGGATACTTACTGGCATATGAAGCTCACCACATTTCTGCAGCAATGGCCTCATACGAATGTCATCCAGGTGCATCCCATATGCAGCCACAGGCCTCGAATAGAATTCCCCAAGCCCCTTATCCCCCAATTCGCCTACCCCCTTCGCTCCCATCCGCCAACATCGCTCCAGTTCCGCAACCGATTTGTCTATCCATGCAGTTCCCGGCTGGTCATAGCCCGTGTAATCAAAGCCACACCAGACATCGAATCGCTCCTTATGTTTGGAAAACCGGTCCAGGACTGCATCAAATGCAGCGCCTGTCTCGAAAGAGAGGATCACGCTCTTTTCCACACCGGCCTCATCCATCCTCTTTACCCATCTACCGATATCCGTATCCGGCTGCCAGGAATGGGTATGCATGTCTATCACGGGAAATCGTGCTTTCGGTATATCGCTCGCCGGCACTTTGAATACGGACTTCGGGCGAAAATCCCTGAGACGGATAAGCCCCGGAGAAGCAGCATCATCTTCCGCAGATGCAGGTTTTATTTCATCGAGGTTCATTATTTTGCTCCTTTCTTTTTTTGATATATCCGAACATAATCGATAAGGTACTGCTGGGGTAATATCCTGTCATCCAACTGACCTCCCCAGGCCCCGCCAAGTGCCATGTTCAACAACAGGTAATGTGGCTTACGAAAAGGATTCTCAACGCCCCGGCCGGCATTTTTCGCGGTGTCGATATTAAATGTATGATACAAATGATCGTCGAAATAGAAATCCAATTTCTTAGGAGTCCATTCCACTGCATAGATATGGAACCCCTTATATGCTTCTTTGACAACGATCTCGCCATTGGAGTCACCGGCAGAGATCTTTTCCACGTCGTCATCGCCCTTGACAATGTCCTTCTCTCCAGCCCAGTGAGCATTGGCGTGGATCTTCGTGGAATCCTGCCATACGAATTCCATAATATCGATCTCCCCGTATTGCGTTCCACCTACCTCGGGCTGGTCGTTTAAGAGCGTCCAGATAGCAGGCCATACGCCCTGTCCCGCCGGTAGCTTGGCGCGAACTTCAATACGCCCATACGTCCAGGCAGCTTTACCCAATGTCCGCAGACAGGCCGAGGTATACGTCGAACTGTCCGGCGCCTTCCGCCAGTCATCGCTGCCGGGGACATGTGCCGCATTGACCACCTTATCCTTGCGGCCCTCAATGACAAGCATCCCGCTTTCCGCCCGCGCATTCTCCGAACGCCGGGCCGTATAATACTGCTTTTCATGATGACGCATATAGCCCGTCTCATAAGTCCATTTGGTGGGGTCCGGCAAACCAGTGTAATTGAATTCATCCGCCCATACCAGTTTCCACCCCTGATTGCCCGTTCCTGACTGCGCCACACAGGCGCAGGAGATCACCATCTGGGCTGATAGCAGAGAGCAACATAGGTACCTTTTGATTCTGTGCATAGCTGAAATTTAAATATTATATATGATAAAAATTATTTGACTTGCTCCGTTATCACCAGCGCATCATTCGCTTTGATCGTATATTTTCCTTTCACAGGCGGGCTGCCATACAGCAGTTTGCCCGCCCCTCGTTCACGGGATGGCCTGAATCGGACCACCTGGTCAGAAGTGCTATAGTTGATGGCGATAAGCACGCTTTCTTTCTCTGACAGTGGATGCTCCGTCACCGAAACCATCGGGCTTCCTTCAATGACGGGACCGCCGATAGCGGCTTTTTCCGCCAGCATTTTGTATATCCTCCAATAGGGAGCTGCTCTTTCTCCGAAAGCACCGGGCGTATTGGACAGGTTATTTTCAATGGGTACGGTTAAAAAATACACCGACCCTTTGCCCCACTGATTCACCGTGAGAACAGGGTTGTTATCAGGCTCTGTGGCCAGTACTTTGGCAGACACCGGCTGGATATCCCACCTGCCCGCAGCTGACGTTTCAAATTGGAATGTACTGTCCCGTACATCCGCGAACCGCACATGCCCGGTCCTTGACTGCCGGGAAAGGATCCGTATGCCCGCTGGTTCATTAAAAGGAGAAAGAAAACCCTCATTACAGGAAACATATAAAACAGCCCCGCCTTTCACCTTTTCCAACAGGTTGAGCCATTGCTGCCGGCTGATCGGCGAAATTCCATTGACCGAAGGCAAAATATACAACCCGGATTCCTTCAACGGCTGTGAAGCATATTGGAACGCCAATTCTACACCGGCCTGTTTGGCCAGGATATACGAACTATACGCCACCGCCCATTGATCCTGCCCCCCCGTCAGTATACACACCGCATTGGTATGCCGTACAGGTAGCTTTTTAAATGGCAGCCCCTTCAGAAAGGTGGAAAATTTTCTAAGCTCCTGCAAAACAGGCTTGGCCGAACCATCAGTTCGGAATAAGCCAAGGTCCCTTTCTACAGCTTGCCATTCGTACGGCGGAAAGGATAAATGGTTCTGATCGTATGCGCACCACCACATAAACCCATGACAGTCGTTGGCCCACAGACCGAACAAAGCCATTCGGGCAAAGTTGGCCGTCACTGTATCCCCCGCCTCCATAGGTCCCATCATGCCTATCTCTTCAGCGATGCATGGTTTACCCGACACATCCGCATACAGGCGGCTTTCGGCCACAGCATGCATACATGTTCGCATGGCGTTTTTTGCATCCTGCCCTGCATAGGGCGTCCACATAGGATACGGATGCGTAGTAAGTATATCCGTCAGCTCTCCCTGGTCCTCTATACGCCAGGAGCCACTTTCTGAAGGACTTAACCCATGCATGCCGGAGACTACAGGTCGTGTGGCATCCTCAGCCCGTATCGCATTGGCGATAGATGCCGTCCATGTATATGCCGTGCTTTCATCCACTTCTTCCATTACATCGCATTCATTGCCCAGATCCCAGGCAACGATGGCCGGATGATCCTTTAAAGCCTGCACAAAAGCCCTCACATATTTCACCTGCCACTTGACGGCAAAAGGATCGGATAATATCTTCTTCCCCTCCAAGGCAGGCGGGACCAATAACCTGCCACTCATCCATCCGGTCACCAGGCCTACCACCAGCTTGAGATCATGCTTTTCCGCCAGGTCGGCCAACGTCCTGAACACTTTCAGCGCATCCGGACTGACGCCATAACGCCCGGGTCCTTCCGCCGGCAACGGACCGTCCCTGAACCTTATCTCTTTCAGCGCCCCTTGCCCGCCATAATAGGCATAGATAGGCTGGAAGTAAGGCCAGATGGGAAAAACACGGATCACCCGCACACCCGCAGCCGCCAATTGCCTGAAGTCCGCGTCAACAATATCAGGCCGCCAGTCACTCCACATATTAATGCCTGCATGCGAAGCCCAATAATTACAGCCGACCACGAAGGCCCCAGGCTCCGACAGGGATATGGGAGATTGCGCACTGGCGGCCTGCAACAGGATTATGAACCCGCCTGCTAAAAGGGACTTTACTTTCTTCATTTAGTTAAAATATACCTTGTAGGGACTCAGGCTAATGACGGTTCCCCCGTTTACACTCACTGACTTTGTCGAGCCGGTCTTATTGATTATCATCCTATGCGCCTTCGAAGCCACCACCATAATGCTGTTGCCATCGGATACGGTCGTTTTCACCAGGTTCGTCCCGGCAGGGAAATAAAGGTTAAAATTCTTATATACATAGTAATTGGCATAGGGATATCCTCCCCCGGCATTGAGCGTATTGGTAAAAAAATTGCAGTCATTCGTTTTCGCGCTGGTGATATCCTGCGATTCTGGCGACCAGCGAAGCGATACCCTGTCTCCGGACAAAGCATGCCAGGAAATCATACATGCCAGCGCCGCCGGCTGCTTCACCGTGTCCTGCTGTCCTACATAATCCTCTGCCCACCATATGGGCAGCGTGGTCTGCAGCTTCAGCCAGGTGGAAAGATCAGCGTACTTCTTAGTGGCGGCCATCACTTCATAACTGGTATAATCATTAGCGTCCGTACTCGCATCCAGGCACAAAAAGTCCGCACCCTTTTTATGCTGCAGCCAGTAGGTGATCACATCCAGCGACCGCTGGTCGATCGTCCCGTAAGCTGTAGAAGTGATACTGCTGCTGGCCCCGAAAGGCGGATTCTTGTACGTATCTATCGATACATAAGGTCCCCCTATCAGCGCATCCGGCCTGTAATACTTCACCGAATCATACACCGCATTATAGAGCGTGGTATAACGCCCGTAGTCCCAACGGTTATTCGCATCGTCCCACATTCCCTTCATTTCATTCCATACCTGGAAATACTTTACATCAGGATACCTGCTGGCAACCTTGCCGCAGAGAGAAGCGTAATCAAGCACATGCTGCGAAAGCGGAGCCGCTTCCACGGTGTCCCAGTTGGTATCATCCCCACCATATTTACCAGGGTACCACGTAGGGTCCACCATCCACGTCGGTGACGTAGCCAGTGTAATGACGGGCGTGGCGCTCATCGACCGCATCATGTTGATCCTGGCATCCAGCGACGTCCAGTCAAATACACCGGGACGTGGCTCGGGGTTGTCGGCGCCGAACGCGAAAATGTGCTGGTTATGATATACCAGGTTACCCTGTAACAAGGCCTTCCCCCTGTTTATGGAAGCCGTATTGCCCCAACTGTCCAGGTTGTACTGCATATAGGTCGTCCCTAATTGCAATTTACTGGCAAGCAGCACCTGGCTGGTATCGATGGCGATGGTCACCGTTGCCTGTACCGATCGCTGTACACTGTCCCCCGCCATGTCGGGAACAGAACGCTTGCAGGACGCCGCAAAGAAAAATAGTAATAGAAAAAAGGCTTGACAATAAGGTCTGACAGGATGGTTCATCATCTTTTTCATAAAAGAAATGTTTAAAGTGATTATAATATGGAATAGGTCGAAAAAATTGAATAACTCACCAGCCCTGATTTTGCTTCAGCACCCCTCTTGATTTGCTGATCTCCGTCTGAGGTATGGGATAATAGTACATGGTAGGCGCTATGAATACACGTCCTTCCACAGGGGATACCGTATAGGTAAATGAACTGCCGTTCCTGACAGCCCGGATACCTTTTAAAGGTTGGTTCAGCACCGTCCCCGCGTCCTTCCACCGCAAAAGATCCCAAAAGCGATGATCCTCGAAGGCCAGCTCAACCTGGCGCTCATGTTTGATGCCGGCCCTCATTGACGGCTGGTCTGCCGCCTGCACGGGCGGCATCTGTACCCCCATACGACTCCTGACCTGGTTCACAGCCTGCCTTGCCGTTAATGACCAGCCATGGTTATCATCCGGCCCGTATGCCTCGTTCATGGCCTCTGCATAATCCAGCAGTATTTCGGCATACCGGAATACGATCCAGCTATGCTGCGTACGCTCATTTTGCGTCAGGTCCAGATTATCACTGAGGAATTTCCTGAGGTAGTATCCAGTACGGCTCACATTAGGTTTATTCCAGGCATCCTTGCCCCCCTCCCATATTTCGATAGTACGTCCATTCCAACCGCTGTTGTTGGTAACCACCGTGTACCCCAGGCGAGGGTCCCTGTTGGCGTAAGGGTCCTGCGGATCCGGCCCGCCGGTGTACTCATAGGCCGCTACCAAATTTTCAGAAGGCGTTACGCCGCTGTTACCGCCGGGCGTCCCCACGGGATAATTCTTCCTTTCCGGGTCATTGGTGGCGCCCAGGCGTATGGCCCAGATCGTCTCGGAGCTGTTAGCCGTATTATCCGCAAGGAACAGGTTGCGATAGTCATTATCCAGCGCATACCGGCCCAGGGCTATCACATCGTTGGCAGCTGCCGCGGCTGCCTTCCATAGTGCCGCATCATTAGATGCATTGTTCAATGGACTGGCAGCATACAACAAGACCCTTGCCTTTAACGCCAATGCAACGCCCTGCGTAATGCGACCATCACTTCCGGCATCATATGATTTCCAGTCCTGCTGCAAATCGTTTTGTACGGCATCTAATTCGGATACGATGAATTGCAGCACCTCATCAAAACCTGACTGGGCAATATTGGTATTATCGCCGGGAGCTATGGTCGCCTTCACCAACGGGACATTATGGTACCTCTTCAGCAGTTCGAAATAGAAATAGGCCCTTAACACCCTTGCCTCCTTTAACAGCCATCCCGCATTGGCCACATCCCGGTTGTATTGGAACTGCTGGTCGGTGATGGTATCGTGGTTATACGCCAGTATCCGCTTGTAATTCGTATCGTATTTCTCCAGGAAATAATTGGCGGCCCTGATACCCGCATAACAATTGGCATAAACGGTATCGGGATTGTTAAATGCATTCCAGCTCCCTTCATTGAAAAGCTGCGCCGCCGAAGCCGCTCCCGTTTGCTCCCCTTCATCGGAAACTGCTGCAAACAGGTTCTGGTCGATTGCAGAGAAACCATTCCTCACATAAGTATAGGGAGCATAACCGAAATTCCAAAGACGGGTGTAATCACTGGCAATGTCCCTGTCCGTTATTGAAGTATCGATCCTGGTGTCCATTGACTTCCTGCATCCGTTGAGCATAACAGACAACGACAGCATGAGTAATACAATAGTATACTTTCCCATATTTTTAATCTTTCTGATCATAAAAAATTGACGATGAGTCCTACATTATACCCTTTCATGGCAGGATATCCGGCCGGTGTCTCCGGGTCGATGTGATACGATCGCAACAGCCGGCTCCAGGTCACTAGGTTAACGCCACTGACATATATCCTCGCCGTCTGTATCTTAGCCTTTCGTGTCACCGCGGTAGGAATGGTATATCCGAATACCGCATTGCGCAGGCGAAGGAATCCGCCGTTCTTTATCCATAAAGTGGAATTGAGATAATTGTTGGTATTACGCAAAGTGGACAGCCGGGGATAGCTGGCCCCGGCGCGGGTATCGATGCCCTCACCGGGATAATACGCCCAACGCCCCTCCGCTATGGAATAGGCATTCCCATTGTTCCCGAATGCCAGCACCTGGTCAGGCGTATTCAGGAGATTGACATCACGCCCCGCCACACCCTGAATAAGCAGCTGCAGATCAAAACCAGCATATTCCACCCCCATATTAAATGAATAGACCCACCGTGGTAACGAAGGCTTGCCGATACTGACCATATCCGCCTCATTCACTTTCTTATCCCCGTTGACGTCCTGGTATCTGACATCCCCCGGCTGCACAATGCCGAACCCCGGTGCAGGTATACCGGCTTTCAGACCGCCACCCGTTTCGAAGTCACTGACATCATAAAACCCGGCAAACCGGTAGCCCAGTGGTGTGTTGATGCTTTTACCCGTAGTAGCGCTGTAGGATGATACGGGTGGGACTTCTGCATTATAATCGATCCTGTTGTTGCTGTAAGACAACTCACCGTTCAAAACGTATTTCCATTTGCCCACCTGTTTGGAAAAGTCCAGGGCAACCTCCCACCCTTTGCTGGTCACCTTTCCTATGTTTTCAAATGGCGGCGCGGCCCCGAATACCGACAATAACAAATTATCCGGGGTGATAATTCCCGAACGCTTGTCCATGAAGGCATCCGCCGTTAGTGAAAGGCATTTAAATAGCCTGGCGTCTACGCCTATGTTATATTTCAGGCTTCGTTCGGCAAAGATCCCGGGATTGGCGATATAAGATGGTGCAAGCCCTGTAAGGCTCACCGGTGTGCTGTTGCCCACATTATAATACCCGGAGGACGAATAATACTGCTGGTATAAATACCGGCCGCCGGAGTACAGGTCATAACCAGTCTTCCCCGCCGAAGCCCTCAGTTTAAGGTCATCGAAGGCGCCGCTTTTCCAAAAGCTCTCTTTCGAAATGATCCACGCCGCGGATAAGGCCGGGTAAAACCCCCACCTGTTGCCTTTGGCGTAGTTATCTGATCCGCTATATGCAAACCCGAATTCTCCCACATACCGCCCCTTCAGCGTATAATGCAGCCGACCCGACAAGTTCTGGTAAACATAATTGCTGTTCACGCCCGCAACACCGTTCTGGTTGGAGTCCACACCAAAAGCATATTGCAGGTAATTGACGGCGGCGGAAACATCGTGTATCCCAAACTGGCCTTCATATCCCGCCGTAGCGGTAAATTGCTTCCAGTTAGTTTGGTTCGTTCCCTTGTCGTCGAAAATGGTGTAGTTCGTATTCTGGTCCGTGGTCTGGCGGTCAGATCCAATATAACGCGCATAGTTCTTGGTGTCGTTGTAACTGCCCCTGGTCCAGGTATTGAAAGAAACGCCTTCCTTAAGATACAGCCCCTTGATAAGGAAATCGAGCTTTTCTTTCACCAGCAGGTTGGCCTGTAAAGTCCGGTCATGCGTAGAGACATATCCCAGCTCACGTATGGATGCGACGGGATTTCCCGGATAGGTTGGAGTACCCGTCCATGATCCATCGGCATTTCTGACAGGGTAAATATTATCCGGATACCTTGCCAGGTTCTGCCACAGATCGGCCGTTCTTATATTGGGATACTTCCTGTCTTCGATACGCCCGCCTATATCCACCTTTGCCTCGAAAATGCTGAAAAGGTCAATATCAAGGTTCGTACGAATGTTGATACGCTGCAGGGCGCCGTTGGAATGAGTGTCGTCATTGGGAGCGTTGTATAACCCTCCGTTCTTCATATATCCCAGCGTCATCCAATACCTTGTCGAGACATCCCCTCCGCTGACAACAAGGTCGGCGTCTGAAAGCACCGCCGCGGATCTTAATGCCTCATGGTACCAGTCGACATAGGTCCCCGTCCCATTCTTATAGCCATTCAACTGCTCCGGGGTGTACGCCGGCATCCATACATTTCCGTTATCATTGCTTATCGCTTCGTTATACAACCTGGCATAGTCATAGGAACTGAGCGGCTTATTGATATGAATGGGTTGCTGAATGCCGGTTCCCACCCTCAGCTGCACCTGTGGCTTGCGGGCTTGCCCCCGTTTCGTGGTGACCCAAAGAACACCATTGGCGCCCTTCATACCGAAAGTGGCCAGGGCAGCGGCATCCTTCAATATCGATACGCTTTCTATTTCGGCCGGGGATAAATATTGGAAATAAGAGTAAGTAGCCTGAAACCCATCTACATAAACAACAAGGTCCGGGATATTATAAGTACCCAGGCCACGGATGCTCAGCGATGCTCCGTCATAACCAGGCTTTCCTGAGCCCTGAAGTACGGTGAGGCCCGGCAGGCGGCCATACAAAGTATTGCTGAGATTGGCTGTCCGGGTCTTCTGCAATGTCTCCCCTGCGACAGTAGATACCGCCGCCGTAGAGAACAGAGGTGAGATCGCTGGCAACGGGCCCGGCACTTTCACCACCTCAATGGTAGTATCGGAGGTTCCCTTATTGTCTGTTTCCTGCGCCTGCAGCCACAAAGACATTGCCATCAACACCCAGCAGAGCAGCCACGGTTTGGGAACATTTAATGTTACAGGTAGTATGGTCATTTTAATAAAATTGATAAATAAGACGATTACAAAATTCATTTCAGGACACCTAGTACCCCGGGTTCTGTACTAGGTACCCTTTATTCACCTCCGACGCAGGGAATGGACACAGGTACTGGTTGGTGCTCCAAAACCCATTGTACTTAACCACGTTGGAATAAGTGAGGAAATCCGTTGGCACAGCCGCCGAAGAACCGGCATAGGTGAACGTGAAGCTTCGCTTCGCGCCCCCAATGATCCCATCCGCGATATCCGGCAGTTTCCAGTGCTTCACATCATGCAGGCGATGATTCTCCTGGTAGAACTCTATCGCCCATTCCCGTTGAATGATCTTCCTCAGCGCATCCTGATCCGTTTCCACAACAGCAGGTAATCCCGCCCGCTGCCGGATAACATTCAGGTACGACAGGGCCTGGGCTGGTTGCGACAGCTCATTGTAGGCTTCCGCCAGGTCGAGATAAAATTCAGCCACCCGGTACAAAGGGAACTCAAACCATTCCCTCGTGCCGGCTTTATACCAGAACTTTGCCCTTCGACCGCATTCTTCCCGCCCAAGGTTTCCGCTCTGAAAACAATTCACGCTATTCCAGTAAGCATCATTGGGGTTTGACCAGGCGTCGATACCAGGAGCCTGAATAGAAACCTTTAACCGGGCCTCCATTTCCTGCATTTTGCTGTAATACTCCGAATAAGGTCTGGGGTTCTCGTCAGCCCAGACCTGGTCGCTGCCATTGACTTTATAGAATTGCTGCAGTTGTGTGAAGGACATTCCATTTGCATTCCCAACCCATGTATGCAGGTTGTACAAAAAGAATAATGCCCCTACATCGTTGCCCCATTGATATTTATACGCCAATAAGATTTCCGCATTGCCGGGAGTGGAAGTGGCCGTACCAAAGTCATCCAGGGGATCACCGGTATTCAGCACATGGTACCCGTTGGCAAGACTCCAATCCAGCGCCGCCTTAGCCGCATCAGCCGCCTGCTGCCACCTCGATGCATCCCGGTTCCCAAAACAAATGAAAGAATTATGACTGCCAAGATCCATATAAGGTGCGGCGGCATTGAACAAAGGCCGGGCAGCATACATCAGCGCTTCCGCTTTTACAGCCAACGCTACCCCTTTTGTGATCCGCCCCTTCCATTTTTCCGGGTATGCATCAGGCAGGGAATCTACCGCTGCGTCGCATAGCTTTACAATCAGATCAAGCGTTGCCTGCAAAGAGGCCCTGGGAATGTTCAGGGTATCTGATATGTTCAATGTCTTTTCAACTATAGGTACCCCGCCATACCTTTTGAACATCTCGCTGTACCGGTAAGCCGTCAGCACCTTCATCTCCGCCCTGACCTGCGCCTTTTCTACTTCCGCCATGTCCCTCACCTTGGCGATATTCTCCTGGACGAGGTAATTTTGCCGGATAGCCTTGTAATTGAAAGAAAAACCGTCTTCGCTGCGAGGAACACCGCTGCCGTCATCAGCCGTCATGCCGCTTCTTTGGATGATCCAGGCATCCTCCCAGTCGAAATCAGTAGGCATGTTTTCCCCCGAGATACCATCCAGGGTACTTTCCCGCATGCAGTAGTCCCTGTTCCAATCCCAGGGAATAATGGTAATTCCAATGGCCAGGCTTTGTGTATATGCCTGCGCAATCGCATATTGCACTTTTTCGGAAGACGAGAAAATAGAATCGACGGTCGTATCACTGCCCTGCGGCTTCTCCAGGAAACCCTTGCGACAAGAGGACGCCGCAAGTATTAATAGCACGCCGGAAAATAATATCATCCGGTTGTACTGGTATATATTTTTTATCATGAGAATATTATTGTAAAATGATGTATCCGGCTAAGCTAAAATTGAATGTTCGCACCGAAGTTGTATACGCGCGTCATAGGATATACATATCCCTGGCTGGCTCCCCCTGTATCCTGCTGCTCAGGGTCCAGACCGGGTATCATCCGGGGCGCCCATGTGTGCAGGTTATTCCCGTTGGCGTATATCCTTATGCCGGTGATGCCCGCTTTCTTCAACATCCCCAGGCGTTGGATCGAATACCCTATCTCCACATTTTTCAACCGGATGTAATTATTTGACCTGAGCCAAAAGCTGCTTAGGGAAGCCCCGTTCTGGGATGTATAAGTCCGCAGGGAAGCCCGGGGAAAAGTGGGCGTTATCCCCTTTTGCGCTTTCTCAGGCGTCCACCTGCCATCATACTGCCACTGCATGGCATTCCCATTGACATAATAGAATGGGTTGATCAGGTCGAAACCCTGCAGGGGAAATGAGCCGTTGGCCGTACCATTAATTAATACGGAAAGGTCAAAGCCCTTGAACCCCAGTCCGACATTCCAGTTAAAAGCATATTGAGGCAGGTTGGAATAGCCAATGGGCCCTTTGTCTCTCAGGTCGATCCTCCCGTCCTTATTGAGATCGGCATATCGCAGGTCTCCCGCCTGGACATGGTTCCCGTCGACATCGGAAGAAGGATGGTCGGCCGCTTCAGCAGCGGTATTATAGAAGCCCGTCTGCTCATATCCTTTGTATTGCCCGATCGCAAAGCCAGTGGCATTCATCCAGGGATACGGATAAGCAGGCTCATCCATGTACTCTATCTTATTCCGCGCATAAGATAAACTTCCCCGCAGGAAGTAGGTCAATTTCCCGACCTGGTCTTCCCATCCTGCCTGCAGTTCGTACCCATGATTCAATACCCTGCCCAGGTTCGCGGGCGGTAAAGTGGCACCCGTTAATGCAGGTACTGTCCCCAGTGAGATGAGGATATTGTCGCGCTTTTCACGGAAATAGTCGGCTCCGAAAGTCAACCTGTTGCTCAACAGCTTCAGTTCAACACCTATATTTGTCTTTTTGGCCCGTTCCCACGTCACATCGGGATTTCCAATCCTGCTTTCATAGGCCCCATTGTAATACGGGCTGGTGCTGGAACCGTTGGTATTCCCGAAGAAATATCCCTGCAACGGTCCATATCCGTTATATCCCCAGCTGTTGGCAAGGTAGAGGAAACGGTTGCCCCCGATCCGGTCATTGCCCACCTCGCCATAAGAGACCCTCAACTTCACCCAGTTCACCCATTCATTCCTGGGAAAGAACGGTTCATTGGATAGTACCCAGCCCGCCGAAACGGCTGGGAAAGTACCGAAGCGCCTGCCTGGGGCAAAATTCTCCGACCCGTTATACCCCAGGTCTCCCTCGACAAGATATCGCCCCTTATAATTATATGTGATCCGGCTGACCACCCCCATCAATCCCTCCGGCACGTTATATTGCAAAGCAGGAGAATACGTCTTCTGGGCATTGAAAAGCATCAGCGCCGTGATGGAATGACTGTTGAATGTATGGGTATACTCCAGTGAAGCCTCCACGTATACCCTGCGCCATTTGCTGTTCAGCCAGTTGTCTTTTACAATGGAAGGACCTACGGCGCCGCCGAAGAACAGTATCTGTGCCGGATTTTCCGGGTTACGCATAGCCGTGTATTGCGGTACCTGGTTCTGCCGGTAAGTGCCTTTTGTATAACTGTCATTATAGGAAAAACTGGCACTGGCGGACAACCCTTTTGCGACATAGTCCATTTTGTGGACTGCCTTGATACTGGAATTCAATGTACTGACATTGCTGGTCAAAGTAGGACGGGTCAACAGATAGGCCATCGGCGAGTAGCCCCCACCCCCCTTCTGCTGTTTGATGGGATCCCCCTGGTTGACAAACCCCACCACCAGCCGGCCATCCACAAGACCGGGACCGGCATAAGGTGACGATTCCAGCGTCATCACCGTTAGTTCTTTATACCGGCTGAAAAGATCCGTAGTGCTGTCCTTGCCAAGTATGCCGCTATTCGTAGCTATCTGCCCGCCGATGTTCACGGATATTTTCAAATTATGTGTCGCTTCGATGTCAAGGTTCGTTCGGAAATTCCACCGGTCATAGCTGGAGTTGACATTGGCGCCGCCGTATTTCGCATTGGTCAATAACCCCGTTTGCGAAAAATAGCCGGCCGATACAAAATACTGTACACTTTTACTGCCACCTGACAGGTTGAGATTATATTGCGATTGCGGGGCCGCATTCGCAAATTCTTCGTCAAAATAATCATGACTGGTGTAATACAGCGCGGGGCTCGCTTTTAGATCGGCTTTTTTCTGTGGCGTCAGATCCATGGCATCTACTTCGGCATCGGTATAATCACGGTTATGCTGGAATTTCCAAAGGTCTTCATCGGAAAAGAGATACTGATCAAAGGAAGGATCCCCATCCGACTTTATCGCCTCATTCCTGAAAACGCCATAGTCATAGGACTTCAATAATTTAAGCTTGGACGTAAGCTGGGTAATACCGTGATTCATGGAAAAACTGATCCTCGGCTTTCCTGCCTTCCCTCTTTTGGTGGAGACGATGATCACCCCATTGGCGCCCCGCACCCCATATACCGCAGTAGCTGAAGCGTCTTTAAGCACGCTGATATTTTCTATTTCGTTGACATCAAGGCCGTTTAGAACATACAGCTCCTGCTGTATGCCATCGATGATGATCAGCGGGTCCTGGCCATCACTGTTCAGGGTAGCCGCACCACGTATCCTCAGCGTGGCGGCATTGGCGCCGGGTTCCCCGCTGGCCTGCGTAGCCATGAGCCCTGGCACACGACCTACCAGGGCATTGCCTACATTCGCCAATGGCGCCTGCTTCAGGTCAGCCCCCGTCACCGAAACGACTGAGCCCGTAAGTGTGGCTTTTTTTTGAGCACCGTACCCTACCACAACCACATCATCCAATCCCCCCGCTGCCGCCTCAATCTGTATGTCGATCTGCCTGCGGCCGCTCACCGGGATCTCTGTCGTCTTATATCCGACGTAGGAAACCACCAGCCAGCCATTGGAAGGAACCTGTATCTTATACCCCCCCCTTTCATCGGTGACCACGCCCCCTTTTATATTCTTCACAGCTACCGTGGCCCCGGCTACCGGCAACCCTTTGGCATCCCTCACCGAGCCGGTGACCAGGATCTCATTGTGCGTTGCCTGAGCCTTAAGGGATAAGCCAGGCAAGACCCAGACCATTATCAGCAGGATCATCCGGAAATACGGAGCGTGAAGCCAAATGCTCAGGACAGTTGGTTGGACAGCCATAATTTTGGTTGGTTTGATGTTTATGTGATGTATCAGGCCCTAACAGGTAAAGGTTTTGTGGGGACAGCGTCCCTATTCCGAGAGAAGGGCTATTGCTACCAGGGCCAGGATAATTCCCACCCCAAGGACCATTCCCGGAACAACGCTATAGATCATCAACGATAATACCACTGTCATCACAGAAGCTAAGCTCGTAAGCGGCATGACAATGACAGCCTTGCCATACCGCAATGCATATACCAGCGATAATACCCCCACCGCATTCAACACATGTATCAATGCTGCGAGATACGGTCCTTTCCATCCCCAGTTCACATGCTGTGAAAAATCGGTCATGCGCCATGCGAAAGGCGCCAGCAATACACCGGCCATCGCCATATAGAAAAAGATGCTCTCTGCTTTCATTGTCTGGTTGGCAAACTTCATGGCATATCCCTGTATGCCCCATAGAACGAATACTGCCAGGGAAAGTAAAAGCCACTGAATGCCATGTACAGGAGAACCTTGGGACGGCTGGAAGGAGAGGAAGCAGGCTGCGATAAGGGCAATGACGACGCCCGTCCATTGCCGGCGGCTACCCTTTTCCTTCAGGAATAATACGGATAAAATGATCGTAAGTACAGGGAATAAGGTTATCAGGGGAAATATGATAAAAGCCGGCCCTTTCCGCAATGCCTCGAATAACAGCAGCTGCCCGCCCGCACCCGTGACACCTACCACCATCCCTAAAAAAATAGCGCGGGAGGAATACTCCAGTCGCCAGGAAATTCTGAACAGCAGCACTGCGGCACATGGCAGCATAGTTAAAGACCACACCACGTATCCCAGCGTAGCAGGAAAGCCGGCCTTTTCAGGGATCTCGATGAAAGCCCCCCAGATGCCGGTGAACAGGATGTTCAGGGCGGTGTAAAATAACCAGCGCTTAGGCTGACGTGCAAGCAGTATTTCCATAAGCTTTTAAAAAGTAAACGAAACCTTCAAAACCGTTTTATTTACCAAAAATAGGGTTTTGAAAGAAAAAACCAAAAAAAATTTAGGCTTCGAAAGTTACATTCCTGAAAAGCGGGAAAAGGGTGGTATGGCAGTTACTTGTTGCGATGCGAAGAGGATCAGGCGATCACCAGCTTAATACCGGCATCCTCCAGCCGCTTTCTATCGTCCTGGGCAATGCCCTCATCGGTGACAACCGTATTTATCTTGCTCACCGGGCAGATGAAGGTGAGACTTTTCTTCTTGAATTTACTGGAGTCCGCAAGCACGATCACTTCGTTGGCTATTTCGATCATGATCTCGTTCAGGTAGGCTTCTTCCATATTGGGCGTATATATTCCAAGGCGGGTATCGAAGCCATCAACACCCAGGAATACCTTGTCGACATGGAAATTACGGAAGTTCTTTTCCGCCAGCGGCCCCACCAGTGATTGGGAATTCGGCCGTAGATATCCTCCGGGAATGATCAGGTTCACATTGTGATAATTGATCAGCTGCGTAACGATATTGATCGCATTGGTAATGACTTTCAGGTTCCTGAACGATTTCAGGTTCTTCACCATTTCAGCAGTGGTCGTGCCCGAATCGATGATCACCGTATCCTGCTCCTGGATCAGGCGGGCCGCCCTTTTCCCGATGGCCGCCTTTTCCGCATAATTGATCTTGTCCTTCTCGCTGATCTGGTAGTCGACACCTACATTGTTCTCTACCTTAATAGCCCCACCCCTGGCCCTGAGCAGCATATTCTTCTGCTCCAGTTGCTCCAGGTCGTTCCGGATCGTCACTTCGCTTACCTGGAACTCCTTGCTCAACTCCGTGACGATCACCTGACCGTTCTTTTCCAGCTTTTGAAGGATCTTCTTTCGCCTGCCAACCGTGGAGCCTGCGCCATTATTAGGTGTCATGAAATGAATGCTTGTTTTCTGATTTGCGTAAAGGATATATAACTGAGGTGCTAAACTACATACTATTATCAAATGAAAGAAGATAGAAATGAAATAAAATTTATGTTTTGAATTAAAAAAGGTTTTGAAAGTTATATTTCCTTTGTTTACTTTTGTATTCAATTATCTCCATCTCGTCTATGAATGAGCAATTACTTGACATGGATCCCCTTCTCCTCAAACAGCTTGGGGCATACTTCACCGCGCATGAAATAAGCCAGCAGCCCGGACTATGGCAAAAGATATGGGAAAAAATAGAAACACAGGCTGATCCATTACAGGCATTCCTGCAGCATGCATATAAAATGGTCGACAATATCATCCTCACCGGAGCAGGGACCAGCGCCTATATAGGTATGTCGCTAAGCGGAATCTTTTTCAGGAATACAGGCATACACACAAGAGCCATTCCCACCACCGATCTTGTATCTCATCCTTATGATTACTTTCATAAAGACCATATACCTCTGATCATTTCCTTCGCCCGTTCAGGCAACAGCCCCGAAAGCTGCGCCGCACTGGAGCTTGCAGACAAGATATCCCGCCAGTGCTTCCACCTCATCATTACCTGCAATGATAGTGGCGACCTGGCGGCATATAAAAGCCCACAGTCGGCATATGTTTTCATACTTCCCCCCGAATCCAACGACAAAAGCCTTGCCATGACCAGTAGCTACACAGGTATGCTCCTGGCCGGAACCATCATGGCGCAGGTCAATGCCCTCGATAGCGTTGCCACGCAGATAGATCTGCTATACCAGTACGGCAATCATGTATTACAACATCATACCAGGCAGTTGCATGCCATCTCCATGCAGGGCTTTTCCAGGGCCATATTCCTTGGTAATGGCGCCTTGTCCGGTACAGCTACGGAAGCCCAGTTAAAGCTGCAGGAGCTGACCAACGGCAAGGTCATCTGCAAGAGCGACACATTCCTGGGATTCCGCCATGGCCCCAAAGCAGTCATCGATGAACAGTCGCTGGTGGTCTATTTCTTCTCCCAATCCGATTACGTGCTGAATTATGAACGCGACCTGGTCTCCAGCATGAAAAAAGGAAATAAGGCAATGATGGAGATAGGCATCATGGAATCACATTATGCCGGCGTGGAGCTTGATGCCGTCCTGGTGCTGTCCGCAGGGAATCCAGGCCTGCATGAAGACTACCTGCCCGTTTGCAGCATCTTGCCGGCACAGATCCTGGCTTTTTATAAATCACTGGCCATGGGCCTTCAACCCGATACTCCTTCGCTCAACGGTGCGATTTCCAGGGTCGTCGAGGGCGTGGAGATCTATCCGCTTAATAATTTTTAGCAATAATTCCATGGAACAACCACGATTTGATGTGCTGGTAGCAGGAGAGCTCAATACCGACCTTATCCTGAATGGACTCGAAGGACTGCCCCGGATAGGCAAGGAGATACTGGCGCGGGAGATGATCTTCACCCTGGGCAGTAGTTCAGCCATATTCGCCTGCAACCTTAGTACCCTCGGCGCTAACGTTAACTTCATAGGCAAGGTCGGCCAGGACAGCTTTGCCGGCAAAATAGTGCAGGACCTGGAAAATAAAAAAGTATCCGTATCGTCCATCCTTCTTTCCAAAACTGCGGCCACCGGCATGACAGTAGCCCTCAACTATGGCCAGGATCGGGCAATGATAACCTACCCCGGCGCCATAGAGGAATTCACAGCAGCCGATGTCACCGATCAATTATTAAGAACAGCCCGCCATCTGCACATTAGCTCTGTCTTTCTCCAGCCCGGCCTGCGCCCCGGTATCCGCGGCCTCCTTGCCCGCGCAAAAACATTGGGCCTGACCACATCCATGGACCCGCAATGGGACCCAGCCGAAAAATGGGATCTGGACCTACCCGCATTGCTGCCCTACGTAGACGTTTTCCTCCCCAACCTCACTGAGCTTAAAAACCTGACGAAAAAAAACAATATCAGCTCTGCCATCGAAGCATTAAGCCCCAATGCCCATATAATCGCCGTGAAAGATGGCGACGCTGGCGCCCATATTTGGGATGGGACGACGCTTTTCCATCAACGGCCCTTCCTCAACCCCACTATCATAGACAGCATTGGCGCAGGCGATAGTTTCAACGCTGGCTTCATTTATAAATTCATACAGCACAATTCCCTGCAGCAATGCGCCGAATTCGGCGCGCTGGCCGGCGCCATCAATACGACCGCAGCCGGCGGCACTACCGCCTTCGCAGATCTTGCCACCGTCAAATGGATTGCCGCAGAAAAATTCAACTTCATCATACCATGAACCTTACGCAACATCTGAATCACTGCTCCGCATCAGGAAAAGCCATACTGGCCGTTAACTTTTACAATTTCGAAACCCTGAAAGGCCTGTTAATGGCAGCCAAAGAGGTCCGTACCCCATTGATACTGCAGCTATCCGAAAGTACACTGCAATACCTGGGCATTCCCTGTGCCGTGGACATGGCCCGGGTAGCTTTGAAACAATTCGATGTGCAAGGATGGATCCACCTGGATCATGGGAGTAACATTGAAATAGTCATGAAATGCCTGGACGCCGGATTTGACTCAGTCATGATTGACGCCAGTGAACAACCCTTTGAAGAAAACATACGGATTACAGCCGAAATAGTCAAGCTGGCAGCAACCTATGGCGCTAATGTTGAAGCAGAGCTGGGCTATATCCCTAAAATAGGGCAGGATCAAAAGCCGGAATTCACCCGGCCCGCAGACGCTAAACACTTCGTTGAAGCCACTGGCGTCAACGCACTGGCAGTAGCCATCGGTACAGCGCATGGTTTTTACAGATCCACCCCACAACTCCAGATAGATCTGCTTAAAGAGATCCACACAGTCACACCCGCGGCACTCGTATTGCATGGCGGCTCAGGCGTACCCGATGAACAATTGAAACAGGCAGTACAAAACGGCATCTCCAAAGTGAACCTTGCCACCGAAACGAAGAACATTTTCATGAAGACCCTCCAGCAATTATTGGCCAATACAGACGAGATCGATCTTCGAAAAGTTTTTCCCAAAGCTATCGATGCAGTGACACAACTGGTAGTCAATAAATTGAACGTAATTTAGCCCGCCCCGCCAGGAAAACCCCGGATTTGCGGATTGGGCCGATTTAGCTTATTTTGAGCCGGCTGGCGGTCCTTCCGTTTCATTTGGACTTATACATTCATTGCTTTATACAAGGATATGATCAGGCCCTTCCCCCTTCGGCAGATAGTAATACTCATTCTTTGCCTTACTTCTTTACTGGCCTACCCCCAGGACACACTAAAAGTCCATTTCCTTTACGGGTCAAGACCATTAAAAAAATATAAAAGCACAGAACCAAAATGGTTTGGCGGAATACTGGGCGGACACGTCGGCATAGAAGGTGATAGCGGCAGGATCCTCAACTTCGTACCCCGCGGAAAATTTCACTGGTTTCCAAAGTCCGCCAATAAGCACAGCGCTTATACAGAATACGCTTTCGATAGGTTTTATTCCGTCATGGGCGGCAATCCAGACAGCAATAAAAAATCGATCGTTTACATCCCTGTCACACCACGGCAGAAATTGAGATTTGACAGCATCTCATCCGCCTATTTGGCCCAAACACCTTACGATTACGCACTCTTTGGCATGCGATGCGGGGCCGCAGCCTATGAGATCCTTGGACAATTGGCTATCCTGCCCGCCTACAGCTATGGCAAGACCTATAAGAAGATCTTCTATCCCAAAAAGCTGCGCAAACGCCTGCTCAAAAAAGCAAAAGCCAATGGATGGAAAATTGTCAGCCTGAATGGTTCGGCAAGAAGGAAGTGGGAAAAGGATTAGGCCGGAAGCCAATACAAATACCTAATTTTAATAAAAAAGCCATAGATGGTCTACCACCTCACCCCAGGCACGGAATACCCCTTCAATTGGATTGATATCCTCGATCCCAGTCAATCGGAACTGCAGGATATCGCCAGCAAATACGGCCTGCTGGAACAATCGGTGCAGGACGCACTGCAAACAGATCACTTGCCGAAATATGAACATCTTAAAACTTATACGTTCTCCATTCTGAGGTTCTATGCACCTGACAATGAGGTCGAGGCCGATACCGTACAGGAACTGACAAATAAGCTGGCGCTATTCATCGGCAAGGATTTCATCATCACCATACATAAAAGGCAATGGCCCGCATTGGACAAGATCACCAGGGAATTCATCCATGAAGAAACATGGAAAAAGCCTACGCATGTATTCAACGCCATTGTTGTGGCAGCGCTGCAATCATTCGACGCACCCGGCAAGAAGCTGACAAGATCCATCGAGTACTATGAAGAGAACATATTTCTTAAGAACAAAAAAAAGCCTATCCTGAAAGGCCTATACTTCCTTAAACGTAAAGTGGATGTCGTCAGAAGAATATTACTTTTAACCCACGACATCATCGAACAGGTAGACCCACCGGAAGAATCCAATCCCTATACCAGGGATACCAGGGACCTCTACATTAAGCATCAGAACATTTTTGATTCCTTGTCGGAAAACACCAACCATCTGCTGAATATTTATTTCAATATCTCCTCGCAAAAGACAAATGAGACCATGAGGGTGCTCACCATTTTCTCGGTTTTCTTCCTGCCCCTCACTTTCATTGTAGGCATCTACGGAATGAACTTTGAGCATATGCCTGAAGTAAAATGGCGCCTGGGCTATCCCTTTGCCTACCTCCTGATGGCCATTGTTACCATCGCCATTTTCATCTGGTTTAAAAGAAAGAAATGGCTGTAGGGTTCCTGACGAAGAAAATACCCAGTCCCATGCATTGATTTGCTGCAAAAAATTGTATATCTTAGTCTTCATCGCCTTATTTTGACCTCATCTTTCTGTCAATCTACACCTTTCCTCTTATAACGCTTCCTGAGACCACAATACCACCCGTCGGGTAATACACTTTATTCACTTGTAAACCTAAAGAATGCCTGCAAACAATCTTTCGAAGGCTGCTGTATTCGCCCTCCTGGTTGTCGTATTGGCCATCGGAGGCTGGGAGATCTACCTTCGCAGCAAGGGAGTACCCATATCTTATGACAATGGTAAAGAGCTCTGGGCGGATAAAAGGGCCATGGTCTATGAGCCATCCGACAAAACGACTGTATTCATCGGCTCCTCCCGGATCAAATTCGACCTGGATATAGACACCTGGCAAAAAGAGACGGGCAGACATGCCGTACAGTTGGCGATAGAGGGCAGTTCCCCAATACCCGTTCTGACAGACCTGGGTAATGATCCGAATTTTCGCGGCAGGCTCGTGGTCGATGTGACGGAAGGTCTGTTCTATTCCAGCGATCGGTATAACCTGCAGAAACCGGAAACCAACATAGCCTGGTATAAGAAAAGAACGCCGGCGGAGAAAGCCAGCTTTGTGCTGGATCGTGCCCTGGAGTCCTGGTTTGTCTTCCTCGACAGGGACATGTTCTCACTGAATGCGAAATTGGATCAGCTCAATATCCCCGATCGACCCGGTGTATATGCTTTTCCCGCATTTCCGGTGGGTTTCAACTGTAGTGACTTTACCAGGCAAAGCAAAATGACGCCCAGGTTCGTGGTGGACACGAATCTACAGCACCGTGTTCAGAATGTATGGTTATTTGTCATGGACCTGGGAAAGAAAGCACCACCGCCAAAACAGGATCCGGTGCCACCTATCCTCGCAGTAGTAAAAGACGCGGTCGATAAGATCCGTGCCCGTGGCGGAGAAGTCGTCTTCGTAAGAACTCCTTCCAGCGGTGTCATGCTGGGTGTCGAGCAGCATGTCTTTCCCCGCGCCAGGTGCTGGGCCCCCTTGCTGGCAGCCACTCGCTGTCAGGGTATCTATTACACCGACTATGACGCTACCAGTCATTTTGTGTGCCCTGAATGGTCCCACCTGACGCCGCAGGATGCCGTCTTGTATACCAGGGCGTTGATCGCAGAGCTGCCTCCTTCCTTCACCCATTAACATGCATTGCTCATGGTATTCAATTCATATACCTTTATCGCTTTCTTTATCATCGTGCTGATCCTGCACAATCTCCCCTTTCCCTGGAAAGTAAAAAAGATAAATTTGCTGCTGGCCAGCTATATTTTCTATGCAGCATGGAACCCTCCTTTTATCCTTCTGCTCTGGCTGTCCACCATAGTGGATTTCTTTGTAGGCAAGGCGCTATACAGGCAGCCCAACATACATAAGCGGCGGGCGCTGCTGGTCATCAGCCTCATCGGCAACATCGGGATGCTCTGCTTCTTCAAATACGGAGGCTTCCTCCTGGAGAATTTTGTCGCAATCGTAAATGCGCTCGGAGTCGATTATCATCCGGCCAAACCAAATATCATTTTGCCGGCAGGTATATCCTTTTACACTTTTACAACCCTCTGTTATACCATCGACATGTACAAAAAGAAAAGCGAGCCGGTAAAGTCGCTGCTGGACTTCTCATTATTCGTCACCTTCTTCCCCCATCTGGTAGCAGGCCCTATTGTACGACCTCCTCAATTGGTGCCGCAGTTTGAAAGCCCCCGAAAAGCCAACAGGCAACAAATGATGAATGGTTTATTTCTGCTGTCCCTCGGTCTGTTCATGAAGGTTGTGCTTGCTGACAGCATGTTGTCAGGGTCTGCGGATACAATTTTCAACTCATCGGGAAAGCTGTTACCCCTGGATGCCTGGATGGGTGTTCTGGCGTTCAGTGGCCAGATCTTCTTCGACTTTGCAGGCTATTCCACCTGCGCCATAGGAGTTGCGCTGTGCCTGGGCTTCGTGCTGCCGCAAAATTTCCTCTTCCCCTATGCAGCCATCGGCTTTTCAGATTTCTGGCGAAGGTGGCATGTTACATTGTCAGCCTGGCTTCGCGATTATTTATATATACCGTTGGGGGGCAACCGGAAAGGAAGGTTCAGGACCTATGTCAACCTCATGGTGACTATGTTGCTGGGGGGATTGTGGCATGGAGCCAACTGGACCTTCGTTGCCTGGGGCGGCCTGCATGGCCTTTACCTTTGGGTGGAAAAATTCTTTACCGACAGGAAAGAAAAAAGCCGGGTGGAAGAAAGATCCCTCACCGATACAGCCAGGCCTGTGATAGCAGGCATCGGACTGCCCGGCAATAGCACGGGGTGGATCTATGCGCTGTTGACATTCTTCCTTGTAAATATTACCTGGGTCTTTTTCCGCAGCCCAAACTTTACAGGCGCCGGCAACATGCTGGGGTCCATGTTCGGGATGACAAATGGAGGCACGCCGCTGCTCACCACCATGGCCATGATCAAGATAGCAGTGATCATTTCGGTTATGCTCATCGCCCATTGGTCAATGCGGAAAACCCGGATATTGGACGTCGCTAACCGCCTTCCCTGGTGGTTGACGGGCCTGTTATGGGCGTCTATGTTGATACTGCTGATCCTCAGCCAGGAAAGCAGCAGCTCATTTATTTATTTCCAGTTCTGAGCCCTGGGCTGTTGCTCCGATCATCAACACCTCCGCCTATTCTGATCGCAAGTTCCTCACCGGATTCGCCAGCCCGGCCGTAATAGCCTGGTAGCCGACGGTTACCAGCGCGATAAAGATAGCCAGCAGCCCTGCAACCACAAAGGTCCCTGCCCCTATATCTATGCGATAATTGAACCCTTCCAGCCAGGAATGCATGGCATACCACGCAATGGGCGTGGCAATGATCACCGCAATGATGACAAGCCGGACAAAATCCTTTGCCATCAGAAAAGTGATACCGGCCACAGAAGCGCCCAGGACCTTACGGATACCGATCTCCCTCGTCCTGGATTCAGCCATATAAGACGCAAGGCCGAATAGTCCCAGACATGAAATGAAGATCGTCAGCGCACTGAAAAGTAAACCCAGCGTACCTTCCTGCTGCTGTGCCCTGAACTTGTTGTTATATGCTTCATCCGTGAAGTAATATTCAAATGGGTATTGCGGATTGTAGCGTTTAAAGACCATTTCCGCTTTTTTGAGATCCGCAGATACCGTGTTTTCCGGGTTAAGCCTGAAATGCAGCACCGGATAAGTTGTCGAAAGTCGCTGGATGATCATGGGCTCTACAGCTTCGTAAGGAGACTCTATTATAAAATCCTTCAGGACTCCCACCACATGGCAATCGATACCCTGACCGTTCCTGATCATCTTACCTACAGGATTATCGAGTCGCATGACTTTCACGGCCGATTCGTTCAACAACACCGCAGTGCTGTCCGTAGGATAGGCTTTCAGATCGATATCCCTCCCTTGTAACAGCCGCGTTCCCGTTGTAGGTATAAAGTCTGCGTCCGACTCGAATTGAAGAAAATTTATCTTCTTGTCGGCTTCCACACTGCCTGGCCAGGAAAATCCTGCCACCGTTCCCCAGGCCCTTGTCATGGGAGAGAACAGCTTGGTTACTGCAGTCGCCGCCCCGCTGCTGATCAGATCCCGCTTGATAAGATCATAGTGCTTCAGCACATCGCCCTGGACAAAGGTATACACCAGCTTGTCCTTGCTATACCCCGAGTCCCTCTCCCGTGCAAACCGGGTCTGTCTGTCGACAATGATGGTGCAGATAATAAGTATGATGGCAAATGTAAATTGGAGCACGACCAACACTTTTCGGGGCGTCAGCAGCGCATTCACTTTTTTAAAGGTCCCCTTCAGGACCGCCACTGGCCGGAAAGAAGAAAGGTAAAATGCAGGATAACTGCCGGCAACAACACCTGTGAGAAGGACGAAACCTGTCGCAAACACCCAAAATCGCACATCCTCAAAATTTACCCGCAGATCCGCGCTTATCAGCTGATTGAAGCTCTTCAGGCAAAGCCCCACCATACAAAGGGCCAACACAAAGGACAATGCTGCCAGTACGATGCTTTCCCCGATGAACTGTGCTACCAGCGAGCCCCTGACCGCTCCGACCACCTTGCGTATGCCCACTTCCCTGGCGCGCTTTTCACTGCGGGCCGTGCTGAGATTCATAAAATTAATACAGGCTACCAGCAGGATAAAGATCGCTATGATCGTAAACATCCTCACCGTGGAGATAAGGCCGCCCGTGAGCCTGCCATTCTCAACCTTGGAATATAAATGCGCCCGGACCAGGGGCTGGGTAAAGGTCTCCCGCACCGAACCTTTGCCCTCTTTTGTTTGCCGTTGAACAATATCTTTTACTTTCAGGTCGAATGCAGCTTCGGAGGCGCCAGGCTTGAGAACAGTATACGTGACGGCATCCGTATTCTTCCAGGACCCGCCATTGTTATCCCATCCCAGCCGGTGCAGGTAGCTCCAGGGTAACAGGTACTGGAAACTGAACCCCGTATTACGGGGCAGATCCCTTAGAACGGCGGTCACTTTGAAAATATCCGCACTGTCGATGCGAACCGTCAGACCCACAGGATCAGTGTCGCCAAAAAGAGATTTTGCCACATGCTCGGTAAGCACAATACCCTGGTCCCCGCTTAGCGCCGTCCGTACATCCCCTTTTAAAAGAGGGAAGCTGAAAACAGAGAGAAAAGCAGGATCGGCAAATGCACCTTCAAGATTGAAATGCTTGTCCCCATTGCTCGTAAGGAAATAGACTGTCCTTATCCTGACGGCGTCCTCTATTTCGGCATAATCTTTTTTCAATTCAGGAGCCATCAGCGAAGATACACGTGGCCATGCATCCGGTTTGCCGTTGTAATCCTCCCGGCTGTACAATTGATAAATACGGCCTGCTTTCGCATGCCACCGGTCAAAGCTTGATTCGTGCTGTACCCATAATCCGATAAGCAGAGCAGATGCCATCCCAATGGCCAGGCCGGTAATGTTGATGGAAGAAAAGGACTTATTACGCCATAAATTGCGGATAGTGACCAGGAAGACATTTTTCAGCATTGAAAGACGTTTTGGTTTGATCGATGGGTTTATATGCATTCGTCAAATAATGAACCAAACACTCATTATATTAAGGATCACTCAATTACGCTTCAATTGCCAGCCAACCTGTCCGGTTCTGATACAATAAACGTCCATTTTCATCCTGTACTATCCTGCACCATCCTGCCATAATGGAAACATCTGCAAAAAATTTTTAGCTCTCAAAATAAATCTATTTTGCAAGCATGAGAATGATTCGATATCTCGCTTCCAGCCTTCTTTGCCTTTGTACCCTCTGCTCCTATTCGCAGCATTCACCCAGGATAGTGAACATAGTAAACTTCATCCGTTTGCTGGAGCCCAGGGACCCCGCCATTACCGAAGACGTCTTATACCAGACGGTCGTCAAACAAGTAGAAATAATGAAAAGGTACAAGCTCGGCGGGACCTTTTTATTACAGTACGACGCTTTGATGGATCCCAGGTATCAGCAGCTGCTAAAAAGCCTGCCCGGAGATTCTTTTGAGATCGGCGCCTGGTGGGAGATCCCTCAACCATTGGTGGAAAATGCCGGAATGAAATGGCGGGGCCGGTATCCATGGGACTGGCGGGCGAACATCGGCTTCTCCACAGGCTATACACCTAAGCAACGTGAAAAGCTCATCGACGTTTACATGGCCGGTTTTAAAAAGATCTTCGGATACTATCCAGCCTCCGTCGCCTCATGGTTCATAGATGCACATAGCCTGAACTATATGTATGAAAAATACCACATCGTCGCATCAGCCAATTGCAAAGATCAATATGGCACGGACGGTTATACGCTTTGGGGTGGTTACTGGAACCAGGCCTACTATCCCAGCAGGATCAATTCCTACATGCCCGCTCAAAACCAACAGAACCAGATCCCCGTCCCCATTTTCAGAATGCTGGGAAGCGATCCTGTAAGACAATACGACAATGGACTGGGCACAGCAAGACAGGGCGTTGTCACCCTGGAGCCCGTATATAAATTTGGCGGCGGGGATTCCACCTGGGTGAATTGGTTCTTTCGATCGTTTACAGATGATCCGTCACTGGGGTTTAACTACACCCAGGCAGGTCAGGAAAATTCATTCACCTGGGATGCCATGGCGAAAGGATTCGAGATCCAGATGCCGCTGATCGCCCGCTTACGCGATGAGCACAAGATCAGGGTTGAAACAATGGCGACATCGGGCCGCTGGTTTAAGAAAAACTACAAGGTAACCCCCGCTACCTCTTTTTCGGTAGGTAAAGATATCAATGGCAGCGATCTCAAGACAGTATGGTTTGACAGCCGCTTCTACAGGATGAATATTCTATGGGAGAACAACACACTGAGAATACGCGATATTCACCTGTTCAACGAAAACCTTCCCTCTGCTTATGAATCGCAGGCAGCCACTTCAAACGAATGCACATTTTTCACCCTGCCTGTTGTCGATGGATATCTCTGGAGCAATCCACATCAGATGGCAGGTCTGCGACTAAAAACGATCGTTGATGGAAAAGAAGTGGCAGTGCAAGGCAAAGACCCGAAATTTACCAGGACAGGAGCTTCTTCCATGCATATCTCCTGGCCTTTAACTACGATAAACGGGACCTTTGAGATAGACCTGGATGAACGACAGATTAAAATGCAGCTGAAAAGCCCAACACCCAATAGCTGGTATTTCGATCTCACCACCGCAGAAAATATTAAACTACCATTCGAAAATATAAATACCAAAAGCATTGACTGCAGTTTTGAGAACATGAAATACCAGCTCAAGGCCGATAAAGGTTCCTTTTCAAAACTGGACAACGGATCGGTGTGGAGAATAAGTCCGCAACTAAACACTTTGATACTGCATTTTACCAACTAAAGACAACCGGCCATCCTGCACTATCCTGCACCATCCTGCCATGCGGAAAACAATTTGCAAAAAATTTTTAGTTCTGAAAATAAGTCTATTTTTGATCCGACAAGGCTCGACACATTTTGAGAAGCGCGCTGCCATATATTGAAAAAGATGAAAAAGAACTTGTTCTTCTGATCGCAGACGGAGACGAGATCGCATTCAAACAATTATACCGGCGTCTTCTTCCTTACCTGGCTGGCACAGGGATCAAATTATTAAGATCGGAAGAAGTGGTCGCCGAAGTCATCCAGGAATCTCTGATCAGGCTCTGGCTCCATCGCGAAAAATTACGCAGCGTACAATATCCCCGCGCCTGGGTCTTCAAAATATTTTCCAATGAATGCTTCCGTTACTTGAAACAAAATGGATTACAGCATATACCGTTGGAAACGCTCTCGGACAGTGACTTGAATAGCATCATTAATAATTCCGAACACGCATTCTCCATGAGAGAGACCCAGGGCATTATTCATCATGCAGTAAAGTCGCTTTCTCCCCGGCAAAGGGATATCTACCGGCTCAGCCGGGAACAGGGACTGAAAATTCCCGAGATCGCTGCAAAGCTCGGCCTGACTTCGAAATATGTTAAGAAAACACTCATTTTGGCCCTCCGGGCCATCCGGCGCAAACTCGTAGAAGCCGGAAAATCGATGTCCCACTAATAATTTTCCACCTTTTTTTAATGCCAATGGGGGCCTAATTCATTTTTTCAGGGTCTCTTTAACATATACCATTCCATGATCAAATCACGCCTGGCCTATTTGGTAGAGCGACATATGAATAATACCATTTCTACTTCCGAACTGGAGGAACTATCGGACTTTATTGAGCAATCCGGCAATGAAGCGTTGTTCTCACAGGTAATGATGAACCTCCTGGAAAGGGGCCCGCAGGGCGAAGGCGATTTGACCCCCTACGAAGACCTGGCCGATAAAGCCCTCTTCATAAGCAAGCCTGCCAATCACGTGCCTGCCAGGACTTTCAACATCGGAAGATGGTCCGCGGCAGCTGCCTGCATACTGCTTGTAGTGCTGGCCGGAATTTATTTTCGACACAACAAACCATCCACGCAGCCCCGGCTGGTGAAAAAAACCAATACCACCAAAGACCTTATCGTTCCCGGTAAAAATGGCGCGATCCTTACGCTCGCCGACGGTTCCAGTGTCCTGCTGGACAGCCTGGGTAATGGTAAGGTAGCAAGCCAGAACGGCGCCGATCTGGTGATCGCTCAAGGGAAGCTTGCCTATTCCACCACCGGCAACATATCCGGTGAGATAGCCTATAATACATTAAGTACGCCAAAAGGGCGGCAGTTCCATATTAAGCTGCCCGACGGCACCGAAGTATGGCTCAACGCAGCAAGCTCTATTCATTACCCCACCATTTTCACAGGTAAGGATAGAACTGTTGAGCTTACGGGAGAAGCTTATTTCGAAGTAGCAGGCAATCCTGACATGCCCTTCATAGTAAAGATCGACCAGTCGGCCGGCATAAAAGTATTGGGGACACATTTCAATGTCAATGCATATAGAAATGAGCCGGTCATGAAAACCACCCTGCTGGAAGGCAGCATTCAATTCCACACAGGCATCGATGTGGATCCGCGGGAACAAATAGTTAAGCTCAGGCCGGGACAACAATCACAGCTTGAGACCGGTACGCATAAGCTCGCGGTCGAGAGTGATGTGGAAACAGAAAAAGCCGTTGCATGGAAGAACGGGATATTCAATTTCAATGATGCCAGCCTGCAGGAGGTTATGAATCAGCTCGAACGGTGGTACGATATCGAAGTAGCGTATGAGAATAATATTTCTCCTATCCGCTTCTTTGGAAAAATGACAAAGAATATCCCTTTGAATGACCTGCTGCTGATCCTTGAAAAATCGAAAGTGCATTTTAAGGTCGAGGGGAGGCGACTGATTGTCCTGCCATAATAAGAAAATATTAGATCTATGAAAAAAACCAGGAGTGTGGGGACACTCCCGGCTAAAAATTTAGTTGATCTAAAAGACTGTAGTTAACCACTTTTATTAACAACCAAATCAATTGCAATTTATGCAAAAAACTGTTATTGGGAAAACGCTGTTTGTCATGAAGTTAACCTTTGCATTACTAACTGTTGCATTTATCCAGGTGCACGCTGCCGGCCTGGCCCAGAATGTCTCCATCGTAGGCAGGGCCATCCCAATGAAAAAAGTCTTCTCAGACATTGAAAAACAGACTGGTTACGTCGTTTTCTGCAACCGGGAGGTAATGGCCCTGACAAAGCCTGTCACCATCCACGCCGTTCAGACGCCGCTTGCTGAATTACTTTCGGCCATCTTGAAAGGTCAGCCCGTGGATTTTCTCATCAGGGACAAGACTATTGTCCTGTTTGAAAAAAAATCTCCTCCCCAGCCTTTGCCGGCAATTGACAGCAGTCAGCTATTGCCTCCTGTCTCAGGCATAATACGGGGAAGTGACGGCCAGCCGCTGGCAGGTGCTTCAGTCACCGTCAAGGGGAGCAAGACCTCCACCACTACGGCCAATGACGGGACTTTTTCTATAAACGTAAAACCCGGCGATGTACTGGTTGTCTCATTCGTGGGATATGCCACCAGGGAATACAGGATAGGTTCGGCGACGGCAGAGGCGGAAAAGAACATCGCTATAACCCTCGCCCTGTCAGATACCAAAATGAGCGAGGTGGTGATCGTAAGCTACGGTACGCAGAAAAGGCGCGATATCACGGGCTCCATCAGCCAGCTGAATACCGCAGAAGTAAAGGACATGCCGGTAAGCAACATCGGTCAAAAGCTCCAGGGCAAATTCTCAGGTGTACAGATCAATCAAAACAGCGGCCAGCCCGGGGTTGAAATGTCATTTCGCATCCGTGGCGCAGCATCTATCAATGCAGGCAACAGTCCCCTCATCGTAATCGACGGATTCCCTACGGAAAGCGGTCTTCAAACATTAAGCCCCGACGAAATTGAAAGCATCACCGTCTTAAAAGATGCTTCCGCCTCCTCATTATACGGCTCCCGTGCTGCCAACGGCGTGATATTGGTCACCACCAAACAGGCTAAGGTAGGCAAGCAAAATATAGAATTCAGCGCCTTCAACGGGATCCAGACCGTATCCAAAAGAGGCCGGCCCGATTTGATGAACGCTCCCGAATTCGCGCAATTCAAAAAAGAATATTATGAGGACGCCGCGACATATGAAGGCTATACCGGAGGTGTGCCCGTGCAATATCAAAACCCTTCGCAATACACCCCCTCCTCCGGCACCAACTGGTTTGACGTACTACTGAGAAAGGCGCGCACCCAGAACTATAACCTGGCGCTTTCCACAGGCACTACTAACCTGAGATCTGTGGTGAACCTCAACTACAACAAGCAGGATGGCGTAATGCTGAACCAGTGGGCTGAAAGATTTACCGCAAGGGCCAATAATGTCTACACCGCTTCGGATAGGCTGACGCTGGCATTGAACCTGGGTGTAACTTACCGCAACCAGAATATTACGCCCGGGTTGGGCGAAGGCCGCAACATTATACAGGTGGCGTACCTGACGGACCCTACCCTTAATTACAAAAATGCCGATGGGACCTACCCTATTGGGTTCGCGCCTCCAGGTATGTTCTCCACACCCAATTACTACCAGGTATTGCAGCAAACGGTCAACCTGACTAAAAATACGACCCTGATAGGAAATGCTTACGCCACCTATAAAATTATTGAAGGGCTTAAGTATAAGATCAGCTTAAATGTAAACACAGATAATTCTGTGAACAGGGCCTTTAGTCCATCCACTATATTGGGGGGAACTTCGCCCGCATCCTCAGCCTCCGGAAGCTATAACACCAGCAACTTCCTGTCCTGGCTCATCGAAAATACGTTGACCTATACCAAATCCTTCCACCGGCATAATATCGAAGCCTTCGTTGGGTACAGTTCCCAGAAAGTTACGCATGAAAGCAGCAACATAAATGGGTCCCAGTTCCCCGATGACAACATCCAATGGCTCAATGTCGCTGCAACAAGGATCGGCAACGTGGACGCGAGTGACTTTTCCCTGGTATCCTTCATCGGAAGGGCAAATTATGATTATGACGGCAAATACCTGCTCTCCGTGGCATTCAGAAGAGACGGTTCTTCCAAATTCGGGTCCAACACCAAGTACGGGAACTTCCCTTCCATATCAGCAGGGTGGATCATGTCTGACGAACCATTTATGAAGAACAACGACAAGCTGAGCCTGCTTAAATTGAGGGCGAGCTACGGTAAAGTAGGCAACAACAACATAGGTAACTACACTTACCTGGCAGGCGTGAGTCAGACCAATTATACCTTTAACAACCAGTTGGCCTCAGGCAGTACCTTGAACGGCATAGGCAATCCAAATTTAACATGGGAAACTACTTCCGGCTATGATCTTGGCCTGGACCTGGGTCTTTTCAAAGGCAGGGTTTCATTGACCTACGATTATTACAGGAAAAAAACAGATGGCCTGTTATACGCCATCGATATACCCGTTCAGTCAGGTTTCAACAGCGTGACCTCCAACATCGGCCGCTTTGATTTCTGGGGACATGAGTTTACCATCGAAACAAAAAATCTGACAGGTAAATTAAAATGGAGCACCGCCTTTAATATCTCCTTCGACAGGAATATGGTAAAAAAATTGGGTACCAGTGATGCACCGATTGGCGCCTACCAGGAATATTGGGATGACAACAGAACAGCGGTAGGCCATCCGATAGGCATGTTCTACGGCTATATCAATACAGGCGTCTATATGACCCAGCAGGAATTCGACACCCAGCCCCACGACGCCACCGCCATGGTGGGCACCGCAAGGTTTGCGGACATCAGCGGGCCCAATGGCAAGCCTGACGGGAAGATTGACATCAATGACAGGGCATACATCGGCAACCCCAATCCGAAATTTACCTATGGCCTTACCAACCAGCTGAATTATGTTGATTGGGATTTTTCTATAACAGTAGCAGGCTCGGTCGGCAACAATATTGCAGACGACGCTTTTCAATCCACTGAGAACCTGGACGGGGTGTTCAATGTGAGAAAAGGCGTGGCCAGGCGCTGGAGGTCCGAAGCGAATCCCGGCGATGGTATCTACCCGCGAACAAGGTCCGGTACCACAGCAGATTTCCGCAACTTCACTACCCGGCAGGTCTTCAGCGGGACTTACCTGATGGCAAAAAATATCACATTAGGCTACACTTTCCCAATTGGTGCAAATTCCTATATAAAAAGTGCCAGATTGTACCTCAGCGCGCAGAACGCCTTCACCTTTACAAAATATCCGGGCATGAATCCTGAGATCGGCTATGCCGGGTTGAACGGCCTCAACCAGGGACGTGATTTTACTGCTTTTCCTATTGCCAAAACTTATTCAGTAGGAGTAAACGTTAACTTTTAAAATGAATATCATGAAGAATAAGTTTCTATATATCATTATGCTCATGGCGTCCCTTTCCGCCTGCAAAAAAGATTTCCTGAACCTCGTTCCCGATACTTCCTTAAGCTCCGCCTCATTCTTTAAAAATAAAAGCCAGTTCGACCAGGCCGTGGTTGCCGCCTATCAACCCCTTCGCGTAATTGTACACACAGGCTTTTATATGGATGAAATGCGGTCAGACAATACTTTCTTCACCCGCTACAACGCCAACAGAGGTCTGGAGACCAGTACGGAATCCCTGGCCGAGTTCCTGGATGACGCCAATTCCAGCGCTCAGCCAAATTCACCCGGCAACAGGTATGGCAATGATTATTCCGGCATCGCAAGGGTGAATACCATACTGACCAGGATTACGACCGTTGATTTCGCACAGTCAGCAAAGGATTCTATTTCGGGTGAGGCACTGTTCTTAAGAGCCTTCTATTATTACGACCTGGTGCAACATTACGGTGGCGTCCCTTTGCAATTGAAGGAATTGACAGCCCCGGAACAGGCTTTTCAGCCCCGCAACACGGTCGATGAAGTGTATAAGCAGATCGTTACAGACCTGAAAGCCGCCATTCCCCTGCTTCCTGTAGTAACGACCTTCCCTCAATCCGGCCGGGCCTCCAAAGGGGCCGCCAAAATGTTACTGGCATATGCTTACATGTCCCAGCCAACGAAAGATTATCCTTCAGCCGAAACCGAGCTGCTGGACATCACCAACATGCACTACTCCCTGCTGCCCAATTATGCAGATATATTCGACCCCGCTAATAAGAACAATGCGGAGTCGATTTTCGAGGTTCAGTATATGTCAGACCTCGTCAGCGGACAGCAAAGCGATTTTGCCTGGATCTTTATTCCCAAAACCCTCAACTCCGAAGTGCTCACAGGCTTCCATGGCAGCACGATGAATATCTTCAGCGGCTGGAATGTCCCCACCCAGGAAATGGTCGATTCCTACGAATCCGGAGATCAACGTTTGCCCGCGTCCATAGCCGTGGTGGAAGGTACCATCAGTGGCGTGGAAGACTATACGGCCAAGGACATTAAAAGCCCCGTCGGCTTTACACCCCAGCCAGGCCTGACAAATTTTTATATGATCAAAAAATATTTCCATCCGCCTTATTCCATAGAGTTCAATACCCCGGATGACTGGCCTGTATTTCGCTATTCCGGAGCGCTGCTATTGTTAGCTGAATGCCTGGTTGATGAGAACAAGGCTGGTGACGCCCTCCCCTGGTTGAACCTGGTCAGGCAAAGGGCCGGTCTCGCACCATTGGCACAGGCCACCGCCGACAATGTAGCCAACGAGACCAGGCATGAGCTGGCCTTTGAAAATCACCGCTGGACGGACCTGATACGCATTGGAAAAGCTATCGACGTATTGAATGCAAAAGGGGTGACGCTTAAGGCCCTCTATGGCTGGCTGCTGCCCACTTCCTTCATTGTGAATGAAGATAAACTGGTCTACCCGCTTCCGTACCGGGAGATACAAATAAACACTAAGCTTACACAAAACCACGGTTATTAGTACCTTGAAGATAATTAGCAGGGGGCCCCCCCCTGCTATTAAATACAATAAGCATGAAAACTTCACTCTCGGAAGCGCAGTTGCTCGCTTACCAGAAGGACGGGTTCCTCCTGATCGAAAACTTCTTGTCCGCGGATGAATTGTCGGTCTGGCGGACTGCAGTCACCGAAGCCATCGAACAAAGAGGCGGCAGAAAAATGCCGTATGGCGATGTAAAGGTGGGCGAAGATGATGGCATTAATAAAGAGAGTGATTACTACGGAAAGGTATTCGATCAGCTGCTCAACCTCTGGCAGACAAATGATAAAGTAAAACAAATAATGCTGGATGAGAACCTGGGGAAAATGGTGGCGACATTGGCCGGCTGCAGTGGCATCAGGATCTGGCACGACCAGGCATTGATCAAACGCCCCTGGGCCAACCCAACCTCCTGGCATCTCGATACACCGTTCTGGTCCTTCAGCGACAGGCGCGCTTTGTCCATCTGGGTGGCATTGGACGACGCAACCTACCAAAATGGCTGCCTCTATTTTATTCCCGGCTCCTGCCATAAAACTACATTCGAAAACCCCGGCATCGGAAAAAATATGGATGCCATCTTTGATTTCTATCCACAGTTTAAAAGCTCAGGGTCGGTAGCCGTCCCCATGACGGCAGGTAGCTGTTCCTTTCACAACGGTCTCACTATCCACGGCGCAGGCGCCAATATGACCAATGGCTTCAGAAGAGCCATGACCTGCGCCTATATGCCGGACGGCGCAACATTCAACGGCATCAAAAATATTCTCACCGACCAGCAGGTAGCTAAACTGAAAATAGGCGACCTCCTGAATGACAACGCACAAAATCCCTTGATCTACACTAAATAAATGTATGCGCACATTACTGATCATCATTCATACCCTTGTACTCGCAATCCCCGCTTTTGCCCAGATCGATAACAATACCCGGGCTAAAAAGGTCTCCTTCGGCAATCAAAAACTAAGGCTGACGATCGACTACAGCAAAAAGGCAGCCATCACTCAATTGATCGTCAATGGACAAACGATGATCGATGACCCTGCTGGCATCTATTCTGCCATTACCACATCCGCCGCTACCTGGTCCTCCCTGCACCTTTCATCAGACCCTGCTCTTAACATAACTAACAACACCATAACCCTTACCGGTATCACCTATGGCAATAAGGACCTCGCCATCCATGAGACCTGGACATTCCGCATAACAGGTAAAGAGATCAGGTTCGATATGGATCGTTCCCTATCTGCTCCTGTTACCGCAGAAAAAGTAGCCTCACCTGTTTTTATGTTTCGTGATATGTCAACCTGGGAAGGAGCCTACCAGGACTATGGCGGACTGGCCTGGTTTTACCTCTTTAAAAAACTGGACACCTATGGTGTACATAGCAGCTCATCCAGGTTCTGGAACAGTACGACAGACAATGGCCTCACCGTCTCTGTGGATGCACCGGGCAACCAGGTGGCAATGGACTACAGCCTTACATCCGAAGGTAAGCTCGCCTATACCATTGGGATCTCTCCAAAAGTTCTCCTCCCACGTTTTGATGCCGGCACACAAAGAAGAAGGTTCATTCGCGACACCTCTTATGTCTGGGCGCCTTCTAAAATGACTGCCGGCAAATCCCGCCAAAGCATTACGCTATCCTGGTTCAGCTTTAAAGATCAGTTTGGACGGGGAACCTTCGCCGGAATAAACGGAGATCAGGTAAGCGCCGTGCTGAATACCATCGCAAGGATCGGTGTCATCGATAAACAACATTTTGGCGGCAACAGCTGGCATACGCCCTACGGCCCCATCTGCCTCCACGAGCAATATATTGCCCAGATGGGCCTGGCCGTAAATGACGCCAACTATTTAAAAGGCTATCAGCAGTGTCTTGATTTTTACAGGGATAATGCTATTAAGCCCGATGGAAGGGTCTGGCCAAGATGGGCCTATAGCAACGAGGACGCAATGCCCGGTCAATTCACTGACAAAGGCTTTTATGAAGCCCAATGGGGCTACCTGTTGGATGCCAATCCTGACCTTGTCTCTAACGTAGCCGAGCTTTACGACCAGACAGGAGACCTCAACTGGGTAAGAACCCACCAGCGATCATGCGAAAAAGCCCTGGACTGGATCATGAAAAGGGACGGTAATGACAACGGGCTCGTGGAGATGATCAGCGACAGTCAGCAACAGCAAAGAGGTAGTGACTGGCTGGACATAGTCTGGGCATCCTATGAAAATGCTTTCGTAAATGCAAAGCTCTACCATGCGCTTGTATTATGGGCAGCGATTGAACAGCAGCTGGGCAACAAAGAAAAAGGGAACTACTACAGCCTTTTCGCCGAAAAATTAAGGACCAGCTTCAATAAGTCCCTGTCCGAAGGCGGCTTCTGGGACGATGAAAAAAAATGCTACATCCATTGGAGGGACAAGGACGGATCTACACACGGCAATAATATGGTCACGCCCGTGAATTTTATGGCAATTGCCTATGGGATTTGCGATGATGCCGCCAGAAGAGGAAAGATCCTGGACGGCATAGAGGCACAAATGCAAAAGGAGCAGCTTTTCTTTTGGCCCGTTTGCATGTATAGCTATCAGCCGGGCGAAGTGAAAGATTCGCAATTCCCTTTTCCCGAATATGAGAATGGAGATCTGTTCCTATCCTGGGGTAGCATAGCCGTCAAAGCCTATGCGGCCTACAAGCCGGAGATCGCGCTGAAATATGTAAAAAATGTTCTCGCTCAATACGCAAAGGATGGTCTGGCATTTCAGCGTTACGGCCGTGTAAAGCAGGATGGCCGCGGTGACGATATCCTTTCCGGCAATAGCCTTTCCGTCGTTGGACTATACCAGGCTATCTATGGCATCAACCCTCGCTACAACAGGTTGTACCTAAACCCTCATATCACGCCCGAATTGTCAGGCACGCAATTAAGATATAATTTCAGGGGCCGGAAATTGACCATCGGCCTGAACACCAACACATATATGATATCCAACGGCCGGTCCAGGATCACTGCAGCGACCGACTTCGGTTTTTATGCCACCGACACAACCCTCTCCTACTTCAATCGCAGCAACGACCGCGCGTCTTTAAATATAAAGACGCCGGCAAACAGCACGCTGTCTCTCGACATAAAAACCTGGGGCCCGGAAGAAATTTCCTGGTCCCAGACTTCCAATGCCCTACACTTGATCAACGAATTGAATGACCTCAAACCCAATACCAACTTTACCATCTCAATAAATAAAAAGGTATTCAAAAAGGCCAGGACCGATGCGGCTGGCATGCTTACATTTCAATATACAACCTATAGCAAGCCCCGTAAGGTTGTTATTGTTATTAAGCAACACAACTAATTAAGTGATTATCTGTAATTAGCGATCTTGATCAGCTTCCTTACATCAAGTACGATTATCTTCCTGCCCTTCGTCGTGACTACGCCTTCTTCCTTGAACTCCGAAAGCATCCGGACAACATTTTCCCTTGCCGTGCCTACCAGGCTGGCAAGGTCGTCGCGACCCATATTTATCTCGACAGGCTGACCCGGCTCGAAATCGACCTTGTATTTTTCACGGATCACAATTAATTGAAGGGCCAGTCTCTCCCTGACCGACCTTTGCGCGAACATAGTAAGGCTATTTGCCAGGACGGCAAACTCATGGCTTAGTGTCTTAAGAAGCCTTCGGTTCAATACGTCGGATTGTTTGATGGCATCCAGAAAGTCCTCTCTCGGAATAAATGTAATGAGGCTTTCCTCCAATACAGCTGCGGAATCGGGGTAATTGTCTTCAGATAGAATGGCATGATAGCCCAATAGCTCCCCTGTGTTTGCGACATAAATGATCTGCTCCCTGCCTTCCCCATCCACTTTGTATTTCTTTGCCATCCCATTTACAATATAAAAGATGCCCGCGGGAAATGCACCCTCCCGGAAAATGATCTCCCCTTTTTTGTATAGCTGCTCTGATTTGCGGGTCATGAGCAAGTCCAAATCTCCTGCCGGTAGATCCGCAAGTATAGATTCACTTTCGAAATCCCACTTATCGATCGGAAAAATGCCCTTTATGCTCATACATTACAAATCTATTATATAAAAATTGATATAACTCACTTTTTTTAGTGATAAGTATTACCGGGTGGTGGAAGCAGCCTGAGTAAATTTGCTGTGGCTTTTTTCTCCTCTAAAACACAACGCAAATGGGAAATTCCAAATCCCCTGTCAGGCTGACAAAACAGAGCTTACAGCATCTAAAGGATAAAGGATTCCTGTATGTTCTTATTAAAGGCTATACCAGGGACGGGCGGGTTGATTATATTGAGCTTGACTATTTCACACTCATCCCGGTGAAAAGTCTTCCCGACGACCCCAACAAAAAGGAGATTTATGAACCCATCGATAGTACAATATTAGTAGGATGGGCCAGTTCCCCGGATGAGAGCCTGAAAATATTTATTGAAGAAGAGCGCCAGTAATATAATCGAATGCAATATGCCCGTAATTAATAGATCCTGCTCCGGGAGCTGGTTTGATTCCGACGTGGAATTTAATATGCTTTATCCCATATACATCCAGGCACTTGCAAAAAAACATTGGACGCCTTTGCGCATTGCAGTTAAAGCCGCTCGTTTCCTCGCAGGGGACGGCAATGCGAAGATCCTCGATATTGGCAGTGGTGTAGGAAAATTCTGTTTGGCCGCCGCCTGGCATACGCCCAAAGCCTGGTATTTTGGAGTGGAGCAAAGGAAAGGTCTGATCAAACACGCTGAAGCCGCCAAAAGAAGCCTGCACCTTGAGAACGTTTCATTTATCCATGGAAATTTCACGCAGCTGGATTTGAAGAAATATGATCATTTTTATTTCTACAATGCTTTTTACGAGAACCTGGACGGCACGGACAAGATCGATGACACCATCGACTACTCCGGAGAGCTATTTAATTATTACAACCGCTATTTATTCAAACAATTACAGCAAAAACCCGCGGGGACCAGGCTTTGCACACTTTGCAGCCTCGAAAATGAGGTGCCGCCCGATTTCCATGCTATCGATTCGGACATGGATGGTCTCTTGAAATTCTGGGTAAAAGTATAATCTCCAATATATGAGCAAAGAGCATAATTTATTGTCGACGATCCTGCATCAAAAGTGCCCCCGTTGCCGGGAGGGGAATATGTTTAAGGATAAGAACCCCTATCATTTGAGAACCTTGTTCAGCATGTACGACAATTGCCCGGTCTGTCGCCAGCGCATGGAACTGGAACCCGGATTTTATTATGGTACCGCATATGTAAGCTATTCACTGACGGTGGCTTTTTCTGCCTCCACCTTTGTTGCCTGGTGGGTCTTGATCGGTCTGTCTACCGAGGATAACAGGATTTTCTGGTGGCTCGGCATCAACGGGGCTTTATTAGTCTTATTGCAGCCTTTTTTTATGCGGGTGTCAAGAACAATTTGGCTGTCCTTTTTTGTAAAATATAATAAACATTGGAGACAGGAAGACAACCATGTTCAGGCCAAAACTATTTGACACCCTCAGGACTTACCCTCGGCAGCAGTTCACAAAAGATCTGATGTCTGGCCTTATTGTAGGCCTTGTAGCCCTTCCCCTTGCCGTCGCGTTTGCCATAGCCTCAGGCGTCTCACCAGAAAAAGGCTTATATACAGCCGTCATTGCAGGTTTTATCATTTCTGCGATGGGCGGCAGCCGGGTCCAGATCGGCGGACCGACGGGAGCATTTATAGTGATCGTCTATGGTATTGTTCAGGTACATGGCATCGACGGTTTGATCATTGCGACTTTTATGGCCGGGATCATACTCATCGTTATGGGTTTTGCCCGGCTTGGATCGGTCATTAAATTTATTCCCTACCCGCTGATCATTGGATTTACCAGCGGCATTGCCCTTATCATTTTATCTTCCCAGGTCAAAGACTTTTTTGGATTGCAAATGGGCGTAGTCCCGGCCGATTTTTTTGATAAATGGAAAAGCTATATCGCCCATTTTCAGACAATAAATATCTACACAGTCCTGATCGGCTCCTCTACCATAGCAATTATCACCCTATGGCCCAAAGTCACCGGCAAAGTTCCGGGTTCTTTAATCGCCATTCTCTTTACCACGGCGATCATGCATCTCCTGCATTTACCTGTTGAAACGATTGGCAGTAAGTTCGGGAGCTTCTCCTCATCTTTACCAAAGGCCGTGATCCCCCTCCTGGATCTCAGGACCATCAGGGATCTGATACAGCCCGCCTTCACCATTGCATTGCTGGGAGGCATTGAATCATTACTGTCCGCAGTAGTTTCGGATGGAATGATCGGCGGCAATCACAGGTCGAATATGGAGCTGATCGCACAGGGTACCGCCAATATATTTTCTGCGGTCTTTGGTGGCATTCCGGCCACCGGTGCAATAGCCCGTACCGCTACGAATGTAAAAAATGGAGGCCGCACACCTGTCGCTGGAATGATCCATTCCATTACTTTACTTCTAATTTTGCTTTTCTTTGGGAAATGGGCATCGTTGATCCCGTTGGCCACCTTAGCCGGCATACTCACGGTAGTTGCCTATAACATGAGCGAATGGAGACACTTTCTCTCCGTATTGAAAGGCCCTAAAAGCGATAGGTCGGTCCTCCTGACAACCTTTTTGCTGACAGTATTGATAGACCTTACAATAGCCATAGAAATGGGATTGGTCCTGGCAGCCTTCCTTTTTTTACGAAATATGATCAGGTTCACCGAGGTCAGCAGCCTGAAAAAGGAAATGGAAGACAATGAAGGTACCGATCAGATCGAATTTTTGGATGGTCTTGTACCCAAACATGTGGAAGTCTTTGAAATAAATGGTCCTTTGTTTTTTGGCGCCGCCTATAAATTCAAAGATGCCATGAGACTTATCCGCCGGCCGCCCAAAGTGCTTATCATCCGTATGGGAAAAGTACCCATCATTGACGCCACTGGCCTCAAGACGATCAATGATGTGTATAATGAATCAAAACATTCCGGTACTAAGTTGATCTTATCGGAAGTGCACAGCGAACAGGTAATGGGGGAGCTAAGGGAAGCGAGACTGGTATTTGCCATCGGAAAAGCCAATGTAACCGATACTTTTGAAGACGCCATACAGCGAAGCAAAGCAATTCTATTGGATGCTGGGTTCGTTTTGCCGGTTAGCCCAAAAAATAGTACTTTCAATATGGACGCCCACAAATGATCAACCTTCGAACCAATTCAATCAACACTGATGTCTACGGGTTCAAGATTTTTAAATCGGTTGCGCATACTCCTGGACGGGACGCTGACGGCGGCTAATATTATGGATAAAGCCCTGGCAGCACATCCGGACAGGGAGCTTCTCCATGGAATATTGCTATTATCCCCGCATACGGACCCCCGATCCATGACGGTTCGCGAGATCTTCGACCAGGTCGTTCACATCGGCAAATGTCTCGATCTGGCCGGTATGAGGCGATATGACAGGGTAGCCATATACAAGACCAACTCCCCCGATTATTTTATTTATACGGCTGCCATCATACGGTGCGGCGGTATCGCAGTTCCTGTAAATTCCGGGATGGCTGCCGGCAAGCTGTCGCAATACCTGTCCTATACGGGCGCCTCTATTGTAATTACAGATCAGCAGCATTTCGATCAACAGATCAAAGGGAACGACTCTTTCACGCAGGTGAAAAGATGGCTGTTCCGGGAGGAGATTTCCGTTACAGACACGGGACATTTGCCCGACAAAGGTCCCGCAGTCATGGCGAAGGACGATGTGGCCATTATCGTTCATACTTCCGGCACCACAGGCTTCCCCAAAGGCGTCATCTGCCGGTCTGGCAGCCTCATTCAAGGTATCAAACGTCACTATGTGGGAGAACCCATATCTGTAAAGAACAGGGTTGCGATCGCAGGTCATTTCAATCACCTGGTTTGCCTGTTAGGTATTTTCTCCGCCTTGCTGGGTAATATCCCGACATATGGCTACAGCCGGCATGAGGCTTCTTTTCTCCTCCGTCAGATCAGCATTGACAAGATAACCATCTTTTTCGCCTTCCCCGATATATACCTGGATATGTATTTGCATGGACTGGAAAACTATGATCTTTCTTCGATCAAAGTGTGGATCGGTACAGCAGACGCCTCGCATGAAGTACATAAGGAGGTCTTCTGCCGGAAAGGAGCTGCGCTGCACATATTCGGCAGACGGCTGTCGACCTGCATCTTTATCGAGCCGCTGGGAGCCTCGGAAGTCGGATTTGCCGCTTTGCAACATTACTACCGGGCCGGGAGCAAACGATCGCTCCGGCGGGCCATCGGCAGGCCATTGCCCCATGGCCCCCGGGTAAAAGTAGCAGACGAGAATGGCCGAAGAGTAAAGACAGGGACAATAGGAAGGCTGATGGTAAAGGGTAAGACGGTGTTCCCCGGTTATTGGAATGCACATGATCTTTTGCCGGGTGTGATGAAGGACGGATGGTGGTTCACGGGAGATATGGTATATAAAGACGGGCTTGGCCGTTATTATCACCTGGACAGGCTGTCCGATGTGGTCTGCACAACCAATGGGAATGTATATTCCTTGCTGGCAGAAGAAAGACTGCTGACCCACGAACGCGTCGGCGAAGTAGCCGTGATCGGGCTGACGCACCCCGTCAAAGGAATGGTGCCCGTCGCCATCGTGCAGGAAAAAGGTGCTCAGCAATCGCCCTTGCCGGCAGCTATCCTGGAATGGGCCCGCCGGGAGCTTCCCCTCACTACCCCGATCGAGGCCGTCATTGCTGTGCATAAAAAGGATATGCCGAGGGGGCTTACCGGAAAGGTCCTGAAACGGGAGTTGCGGGAATATTATGCTGCCTGGTTTTCGGGCTCAGATCGATCTTAAACAATGAACACCCGGCTCTCATCAATGGTGAGCCGATATAGTGACGATACGAAAATGCTTTATTTGCCATATCCAGTATCAGGCCCGGCCACTGATTCAGGGAATAAAAAGATGCTTCAAGCATGTTCAGCCCTTCATCCATTTCCGCATAGGTGATCGTCAGCGGTGGAAAGATCCTCAGCACAGGTGTCCTGGTCACCGAATTGGTAGATAGTCCTCCGACAACATTACGGCTTAGCAGTTGCAGCCATAATGCATGCTCGATCAAAACACTCTTGAGCCGTATGCCCAGCATTAGCCCCCTGCCCCGGACATCCATGGCCAGCTTGGGAAAACGCTCCACCATCTCCATCAGCCTTTGCCGCAGATAAGATCCTTTTTCGCTCACCTGCCGGGGAATATCGTTGGAGATGATATAGTCTATGCTGGCTGATGCTGCAGTGCTGGCCAGGACAGATCCCTGCCAGGATGGACTGAAATGCCTGGGGTCATTTTCAAGAAAAGGGAGGCTGGTGGATAGGCCCCTCCTTACAGCTACGGCAGCTATAGGGATGAAGCCCCCGGAAATGGTTTTCGACGTGATCAATATATCCGGGGTCACCTGTTCCTGTTCAAAGGCAAACATGCTGCCAGTCCTGCCAAAACCAGTCTGCACTTCATCCAGCACCATCAAAGCGCCATGACGGGAACAGATGTCCGCCGCAGCTTTCAGGTAGCCTGCCGCCGGGGTTTCCAGGTATCCCCCGCCTAATATCGGCTCCAGAAAAACTGCCATTGTATTGCAGTCGATCTTCTCTTCCAGCTTGCCGGTATCTCCATATTTGACAAATTCGACATCAATGTTCAAAGGACCGAATGGATCACGCAGATGGGGCTGACCCATGACACAAAGGGCCCCAAGCGTCTTCCCATGGTAACTATTCCTGGCGGCAATGATCTTCGTTCTTCCCCGCCTGTTCAGCAGCACCGTGCGCAAAGCATATTCACAGGCTTCGGAACCACTGCCCGCGATCATGATCTGATCGAGCTCCGCAGGCAGCAAATGCGTGAACGATTCGATGAAACGCTGTTGCATAGGATGCTTGTATCCCGGAGGTAAGAGGGTCAGCCGGTCCGCCTGCTCCATGATACTCCGACGGATATCCTCATTGCCATGCCCCAGGCTAAAGACGCCAAATCCTGCACACCAGTCAAGGAATGCATTGCCTCTGTCATCATAGATATAACATCCCTTCCCATGCCCTTCCATAGGACAGCCCGCTACATCAAATAGCTTGCCCATAGCAAAGTTGTAATGCGCTTTGTAAGATCGTATAATCTCATTCTTCCTGTTCATCAAAGAATAGGGCTTGTCTGGCAGAGGGTCGATAAGCACTGGTCCAGCAAAGCCATCCCCTCGGCGATCTCTTTTTCTGACGCCAGCAATGGCGGAAAGACCGCCAGCCATTCGGAGCCGGCCGTTCTCGCATCACAGTTATGCAGTAAGACACCTTCCCTGGCAGCGTGATGAAAAAAAATGTTTGCCATCCCCGCTTCATAAAAGCGGATACCTCCTGCCAATCCCTGGACCAGCACCTGCCTGACAATTTCGGGGCGCCGGCTTTGAATTTTCGCCAGGCCCTGAGATAACAATCGTTCCCGGTGTACAGGGGCGCCGGACAGCCTGTCGGCCTCCAGCAGGTCCAGCACCTTGCAGGCAATGACGCATCCCATGGGAAATCCTGCAGTAGTGGCGCCATGAAGGGCCGGGTCTTTTCTCTTATATACAGCACTGTTGATATGGCCCTTCGCAATATAAGCGCCGTAGGGAAATATATTGCCGCCCAGCACATTGCCTGTTACCAGTATATCCGGCACAGCATCCTCGGCCTGCCACGAAAACCAATGCCCCAGCCTGCCAAAGCCGGTGAAGCTTTCGTTGACGATCAGCAGAGCCCCATGCCGGAGACAGGCATTCCGTATCTCTTTCAAATACCCTTTTGGCAGCAATTGAAAAGTGCCGGATAACAGCATCGGCTCTATCACCACGGCAGCTACCGAGGCATCGATAGCTTCGATCATTTCCATCTTTTGACCAAAGGCCACACTGGCTGCATTCAATGGCAGCCAGTCAAAATGATCCGTCACATCACTGATCCCCGAGATGCTAAGTGCTCCCAGGGTATTGCCCTGGCAGGAACCACTTACCCCAACGATCTTATTCCTGCGCCCTTTGTGAAAACCGAGCGCCAGCTTAAGCGCCCCTTCCATTGCTTCCGCAGAAGAATTGCATGGATAGACAACGGCGCGTCCTCCGGGAACAACAGCGGACAGCCGGTTGACCAGCGCAGCCAGGGGAGCGCTGAAGAACATGCGGCCCGACAAAGACATTTGCTGCAGGCCCTTCTTCAGCTCTTCCACTAAGACAGGATGCTGGTAAATAAGTCCCCCTGAAGAAAAATCAAGTAAACGTCTCCCGGAAAATGTATGAAGGAATGCCCCCGATGCGGATGCTATTTCTCCGTCAGCCGATGGATCTTCCACCAGTGCGGAAGACAGCCCGCCCTTACGTTCGTATGCCTGCTCAGTCCACATGATATTACGGCTGCTTCCTGAGTTCTTCCGCTACCATCCTGGCCAGTCGCTCATAGTCTACTTCAATCACGACATCGCTGGCAGGCTTGCCGGCATCTGACTTAATAGCATCATTGAATCTCCGGGATGAATCAGATAAACGTTGAAAGAAGGTGACATTGCTTTCAGCAACTCCATTGACTAGTTTACCAGGGAATTGCTCCAGCGTAACTTTTTCACAGTCCACCACTTTTACAAAGGTCCTGGTAGCGTCAGCACCAGCTTCAAGCATACTGGCAAAAAATTCCAGGTAAGCATTGGTCCATGTACTTGTGAGCTTGCTGAATGGTTGCGTATCTGCACTTTCCCGGGAGGAATCGGAAGGCGTTTTTTTCACAGAAAGGTTTTCGGTTTTACCCATTTTAAATGGTATTACATTACAACTAAAGTTAATTCATCCGGCTTAATATTCAAAATAATATTTGTGCGTCTGACTATTTGAAAGACCGGATCAGGTTGTTCCAGAACAACGCCATGACAAAGCCCGTCAGGCCAAGCGCAAGCGAGTGGTCATATAGCCAGGTGCCGGTATTCCGCCAGCCATCCGTGTAAAGTGCTGACAGCCTAAATAAGCGGTGGCAGATCATGTAGAGTACGAACAATCCGGACAAGTTCCTTCCCATCCTTAATAAAGCAAGCCAGGTACGGTCCAGTCGGGTGAGTTGGGTCTTAAGGTCCCTGCGAAGCAGGGGGAGACCTTCCCGCAGCCATTGCGACAGGCTGTATGTGGCATCTGGCGCCACGGCAGCCGTCTCGAGGATACGCGAATAAAAAGATGGATCAAACATAAAAGAGGTAAGTTCGATAAGGCGTCTTCTCTCTTTTTCAATCAAAAAGTCTTTTAATACGCTCACCCAATCTATTTCAGGATATAGGCGAAGCATGACGATATCACTGATCAGGATGGCACGGTACAATCGCACCATATCCATCGGCATGGGGATCTTTTCCTTTCTCACTGTAGCAAAAATGCGTAAAAAGAAAAAGCCGCTGCTCTTTTCAGCAATACTGGCGCCCGGCATATTCGCAGTGGTCACCCACTCCCGCAGATGCCCCTTGATCTCATTCTCAAAACTGGAAAGATCCCTGTCCGGCAATGGTCCTAAGGTCCGGACAAAGTAGGTATAGGCTTTCTGGATATTTTGTTGCGCAAGCGCAAGGCGCATATTGTATTGCCCAAACCAGACTTTTTCGTCCAGCCATCCAAGCATTCCAAAATCAACCCAGCCCAGTATCCCATCTTTCATAACGATCAGGTTAGCCGCATGGGGGTCCGCATGAAAGAACCGGTAGTTCATACTCTGTTCAAGGAACGAACGCAACAGGATACATGCCGTACGTTTCGGTGATACGCCTTCCCTGCTCCATGCCTCCAACTGAGCCTCATCCTTCTTGTCTATCGCATTCAGCAACGCACTCACAGAGACTCCCTCTATCTTTTCCATTGTGATCACCTCCCGCCCACACAAATCAGGGTATAACAAGGGCGCATAATGGGCAATCTCATCCGCCTTCATCTGTTCGTGCATATCCTTGATGTTCCGCGCTTCTTTACGGAAATCCATTTCCTCCCGCGTAAGCCTGGTAATATCCGCCACCAATTGCCGCCAGTCGACACTTCCCCAGAAACCGAAAGCATGAAGAAAGCCGCAGCCGGCTTTAAACAGTTTCAGATCTATCTCAAAGCTCCGTCTGGCATTGGGAAGCAGTACCTTTATGACTACTTGTTCTCCTGCATGCAGCCTGGCTGCATGCACCTGGGCAATGGATGCCGTAGCAAGGGGAACGGGATCTATGCTCAGGAACAATTGCATCGCCCGTCCGCCGAATTCCCTTGCCAGCGTCTCTTCTATGCTTTTGAATGGAATAGGGGGCAATTTATCCAGCAACCCGGATAGCTCCAGGCAATACTGCTCCGGCAGCAGATCATAGCGCATGGCCAGTATCTGGCCCATCTTTACAAACCCGGCGCCGCACTGTTGAAGATATTTTCTTAATACCACAGGCCTCTTCCTGCTGAAAAGGAAAAGGGTCCCGTAATAGAGAGAATACAAAGTCACCTGCACCCCCCGCCGAAGAAGTCCGACAAGCATACGTTGTATTTAAGTTTTCTTAAATATAGCCATTTCCAATCAATAGTTATCTTCACATATCATTTTACATAGGCTATGCTTTTCCATTTTAGAAAGAAATTCCCTCAATTAGATCCTTATTTGGATAAATATGAAAGATTCCAGAAGCGCCTGGAAGTCCCGGCAAAAACGACTTTGCTGGAAGAGGGGAAAGTATCCAGGCAGTATATCTACATTGAGAAAGGTTGTGTCCGCTCATTTTTCAATAAGAATGGAGAGGAAAAGACCGTACAGTTCTTTTTTGAGAACGAAGGACTTACCTCGATCGAAAGCTTCATCAACAATGCTCCGGGTCAGTTTACTATCCAAACGATCGAGCCCTCTGTCGTCCATGTTCTCCCTAAACAGTACGTTATCCAATTGATGGATGAGTTAACCCGGGAGCCAGCCCTCGTACAGTTGATCCTCCGGATATCCGCGCGGCGCCAATCCCATTATATCAATGAGTTTGTTTCCATTATCCGCGACTCCCCCGAAGAGCGCTATCGGAAACTATTGCATGAAAGGCCGCATATCGTTCAGCGCGTACCGCAGCATTATATCGCCTCTTACCTTGGGGTCAGCAAGGTGCACCTGAGCCGCATCAAAAGTAAGCTGGCTAAAGGAAGATCACGTTTCTGAACTTGATAACATATGTTATCGTTCCAACGCTGCTGCCTGACCTATTTTTGTCTTACAAAAAAAGAAAAATATGAAAGCAGCAGTTATGTATCAACAAGCAGAGTTGCCCCGATACGTTGATTTTCCCGAACCGGCAGCGCAAAATAAGGATGAAGTATTGGTCACCGTAAGGGCGGTGGCTATTAAACACTTCGATAAAGGACGCGCCTCAGGTAAACACTATTCAGGTAACGCGCCTGCAACCGGCGGCAGGGTCATCGGCGGCGATGGTGTTTGTTTGCTCAAGGATGGAACGAGAGTATACGGCATGGGCGTAAGTGGTATGCTGGCGGAAAAAGCCACCATCCATAAAGACCGGATAGTAAAAGTGCCCAAAAACCTGGATGACGCCACAGCGGCGGCACTGCCCAACGCAGTCATTGGCGCGGCCATGGCCTTACGGTTCCGGGCGGATATCCAGCGGGGCGATGTGGTGCTGATCAATGGCGCCACCGGCTTCACAGGACAGGTAGCAGTGCAGATCGCCAAACACTATGGCGCAAAAAAAGTGATCGTCACCGGCAGGAACCAGCAGTCGCTTAATGACCTGCTAACCCTGGGCGCAGATGAGATCATCTCCGTTGCGCAGACAGATGAAGCATTCATAGCACAGCTTAGCTCCATTCATGCCATTACTCCCATTGACGTCATCATGGACTACCTGTGGGGGCACACCGCGGAAATGATCCTGTCCTGTGTAAAGGGAAATGGCTCATTTACAAACAGGATAAGGTATGTGTCTGTCGGTAGCGTCACCGGCGATCTAATGCAGCTATCTGCCGCCAACCTGAGAAGCGTTGATCTTCAATTGACCGGATCCGGCCTTGGCGCCTGGTCAAAACAGCAGGTGCGCCGGTTCTTCACTGACATACTTCCTGAAATGTTTCAACTGGCAGCCAAAGGAAAGCTCAAAGTAGCAACGATCACAGTCAAATTGAAGGACATCGCAGAACTTTGGAACCTGGATGTTCCTGGCGGACAGCGCCTTGTCGTAACCATTTGATTGATTTAAAAAGTACCCGGCTATTGGATGGGGGATGCAGTTGTTGGTCATATCGTGCACTTATAAATTATGCTCGCTCCGATGTTCGAAGTTGCATAATTTCATCATGATCAGAACCATTTAACCCCTTATTAATATGAAAAAAACAAATTCCCTCCGAATTGGCACCTTTGCCGTGGCATTATTACTCTTGTTGAATTCCTGCCACAAGAACATGTATTCCAACCATCATTTTCCCGATCCGCTGGCAGGCAAAAACCAGGTGGCGGAATATCATGTTTCGCTATTTGATCAGATCTTACCACAACCGCTCCATTATCTGTTCGGAAAAAAGTTCGATAGTTCCGGCAAATTGACGGAGATCATCTGCTCCTTTGACAACGTGCAAATGCCTTCCGATATCATTCCATCCCAGCTGGATCTGCATGTCGTTGACAGTGGCAGGATCATCTACCTGCTTACCCTGGACACCACGGGTCATGGCGCCACTGACACAACAGCCCGCATCTATCTTGGCTCGAATGGCAGACCTGACTCCTGCCTATGTAATTACCGGCTTCTCTTTAATCGCACCGCCGCATCCCATGCAACGGGAAAAACATTTTTTACTTACCAGGACCACCGTCTCTTTTCCGTAAGGAACGACAACGATTACAACAATGGCTTCCCTTTCAGTGGGACCGATACTGCTCGTTATGACCACTTGGGCAACCCTTTATCCTTCTCCCAAAACTCTTATGAATACGACACCACCCGTAAGGTCCGGCAGCAGTTCTACTGCGATGATTACACGGGGAATTCCCACTCGTTCTATCTGCTCCAATACCTGGGCTATTTTCCGGAGATCAATTCCCCGGCATATGTCCGCACCAAGGTCACCAGGTTTTTTGAAAGTGGATCGTATACGCTCACGAATCACCAGTTCGACCAGGAAGGCCGCCTGACAGGGTACAATTATTTAGGGAATAGCTTCTTCAATTTCACCATCACCTGGACAGGGAATTAGATCACCCTCCGTCTGGTGTCATAAGATCCTTTTGATCCCGCTACTCCGGGATCGTCAGGCCTGTTATTCAATATTGAATAATGGGCCTGATTTTAGAGGAAAAATCTCGTAATACAGGTTTTAAGATGTATTTTTCCTTTCGAAACTTTCTATATGGCCGCTGCACTTATAAACCTGATTCTTCCTTTGCTTTTTATTCTTTCTATTGGCTTTCTCATTTATGCAATCGTTCTCTACATTCTATCTCTTGCAAAAAAATCACGCCTACTCCGCACCAAATCATTAAAAATTTCTATTCTTCCACTCTTGTATATCGTTGGGATACTCAGCCTTTTCAAATTTCTTACCTGGAACTACAATCGCAAGATGATCCCGCAGGTGTCGGGCACTTATCTTTATTCCTTTAACGATTCCACTCATATCATATACAATTTAAAGACCGACAATACATTCATTTTTCAAAGTTCAGATAAAACGATAAATGGCACCTGGGAAATTGCTACAAACACGTACCTTATCACTTTTTATGACCAGGACAAGCATGAGTTTACGCGTAGTGTGTTACAAATAACTCCTACTAATAAAGCGCTTGTCTTCCTCAATAACAAGGACACTATACGGCTTTTAAAAGAAGAATAAATATTGTTGATCTCGGATGGGACTTTTGGGATCACCAATAACGAAAATTTTTGCTGAACATGCATACCAAGTCATTTTGATGGTTAATGATTGCCCTTTCAAATCACCATCCGCAAGTCTTTCATTTTGCGGGGACCTATAAAGGTAGGTCCCCGAACAGAAGCCAAATCGGATGATTTCGCTTGTTGCCGCTTGATATGCTTATTTATTGAAAACCAACGCAGATCATTATTTCAATAAAAAAAGCGCATCGAGTGATGCGCCTTTAGTGGATCGTACAGGATTAGCTTCGCTGATCCTTAGCCTCCGGCGGTTTCCTTACCCAAGGCCTCTCATCCCGCTGTCGCGGGATCTGGCTATTTCATTTGTCCGCTCTGGCGAGTAAACTCGCCCCGCTACCAAATAAAATAGCCCCGCACTATCGTGCGAGGCCTTGTGGATCGTACAGGATTCGAACCGGTGACCCCTTCCATGTCAAGGAAGTACTCTAACCAACTGAGCTAACGATCCGGTTAAAAAATAACAGGGCGTAAAAGTAAAGATTTTTTTAGATTTATCCCATAAAAATTGCCCCTTGCCCCTGATATCCAAAATTCAATATAAAAACTACGAACCCGGCGAATTTACCGAAGAAAAAGAAAGGACCTATGAGGACACCATCCATCTCATCGAAAGTTTTCCCTGGAACGAACAGCGTGACCACCTTGCCATAGCCCTCACCAACCCTTCCGTCACCATGCAGGGTCCCAACTACTACCTGAAACTGGCCCCCTACTATCACGGCAAATTTGTCCTGTATTATTTCAACGCACGCAAACAGCTGTATATCCAGTCATTCCAGCACTATCAGGACACTTATCCCGTCATCAAATCTTTCTTTGAGGACAGTCCTGAACTGTCCGGCTTCCGCCTGGAAGCTTCCTGGTTCCAGCCAAATATCCACCATTTTAAAACCAGGGCGTTCCGGTATAGTTTGAACCCTCCGCTTGCAATATCCGGGGCCCTCCTGATGACAATACTTTTACTCGCCTATCTTACTCCATTTGTGGGGCTCCTTTTCCTCCCATCGATACTTCACCGGCTGCTGGATGCGGTATTCCTGGGGCTAATGGGCATTGTCCTGTTCCTGCTGGAAGCATTATTCATCAACCACTACAGGGCAGCCAGCAAAAAAGTATTGATAATATCCAGGGGAAAAGACCTGTTCTATTATGGATGGGAGCAACAGCCCGAGGCATTTGACAAAAAGGAAATACGCGACGTGATCGCTTATGGCGGAAGGAACAGTAAGGGTTTCAGCAGACTTACCAGGGTAGAGATAAATTTTTTGGACGGCCGCAGCATTGATATTTCCTGTTTGATAATATCGCAGGTAGATCTTCTGGCAAAGTTCTCCCGGGACAAATGCCGTAAAAACAAGGTCGTCTTTGCGTTTATACCCCTCTCCGCTTCAGCTCCTTCCTGATCAACCCAAGCTCCCGACCTGTCTGCCCCGACACCGAACTATTCTCCTGTGCCCTTCGCATAAGGTAAGGCACCACATCGCGAATCGGCCCAAACGGCAGGTACTTGCTCACCGGACACCCCGCCTTCGCCAGGTTGAACGTAATATTATCGCTCATCCCATACAGCTGCGAAAAATGAATATGCGGATGATTCAACGGCAGCCCCCGCCCCTGCAGCAGCTGCACCGCATAAAGATTGCTGTATTCATTGTGAGAAGCTACGATCAGCCCCACACGGTCCAGATGTTCGATACAAAATTCCAGCGCAGCATTGTAATCCTTATCCGAGGCCTCCTTAGAGGGCTGTATAGGCGAAGCATATCCTACTTCCGCCGCCCGCCGCCGCTCCTTCTCCATATAAGCGCCCCGCACCAGCTTGGCGCCTAAGATGAAATCCCTTTCCACCGCCGCCTCATAGCAATCCTTCAAAAAACCTAACCGGTCATGGCGATATAACTGGATAGTATTATACACCGTTACAACACCCCGGTTCAGCTTCTCCATCATGAGGATGGTCAGTACATCCACAGGGTCCTGTACCCAGGTCTCCTCCGCATCGATCAGCACACCGACCTTTTTTGCCGCCGCTTCACGGCAGATCCGCTCCATCCGTTGCTGAACCCGCTCCCATTCCTCCTTTTCCTGCCGCGTCAGCGCCTCCACAGCCCGGGCATACCGCTTCATCAGGCTTCCACCCTCCCCTACACTACCTACGCCGCGATCCAGCTTCTCCAGCAACCCAAAACGGGCAATACCAGTCACTTTTACGCTCATAAAAGGGATATTGGGCTGGGTAGCGGCATAGTCGATGACCCGGATAAACTCCGCACAGGCATGGTCAAAACCCTCTTCCCCCTCATCACCGCCTTCCACCCCATAGTCCAGGATCACCTGCACATGGTATTCCCCCAGCTTACGGGCTACAGCAGCCGTCTCTGCAAGGGTCTCACCTCCCACGAATTGCGCAAATATGGTGTTGCGTATCAGACCTTTCACCGGCAGGCCGGAACGTATCATCCAGGGCGTGAGCCGCGTCCCCAGCTTCACCAGGGTGGCATTGCCCATGCTGGAAAACAAAAAAGCGGCTTTTTTCAGCTCTTTGTCAGATTTGTACTCGAAGGCATTCTCTGTATTGTCGAAAGAAATTGATCCGGGGTCTGCATTCATAACGGGGAAACCTGATTTGCGGGCAAAAGTAAGAAGGATTCTTGAAGCCCCGGCCCAACCCCAAATTTTTCAACGTCCAATTCCGCGCAATTCTTATATTGAACTCAAATAGCCCGCATGAGAAGATATAGCTGGTTTCCACTATGTATAGCCCTCCTGAACTCCTGTCATAACGCCCCCTCCTACGACACCATCATCCGCCACGGAATGCTTTATGACGGCACCGGCAAAGCCCCCCTTCAAACCGACATCGCCATACAGGCCGATACCATTGCCTTTATAGGCGACCTCTCCAATGCCGCCGCAAAACATGAAATAGACGCTACCGGTAAGGCAGTAAGCCCCGGCTTCATCGATATGCAAAGCTGGTCCGTCACCTCGCTCCTGGCGGACGGCCGTTCCATGGGCGCCATCCGGCAAGGGGTGACCCTGGAAGTTTTCGGTGAAGGCAGCTCCGAAGGCCCCCTCACCGACTCGATGAAAAAGATGGAGGAGGCCCAGCAAGGCGACATAAAGTACAAGGTCGAATGGACAACCTTGAAGGATTACCTGACCTGGTTACAAAAGAAAGGGGTTTCCACCAATGTAGCCTCCTTTGTAGGCGCCTCCACCATCCGGGAGAATGTGCTGGGAGACGACAACAGGCCCCCCACTCCGGCCGAGCTGGATAAAATGAAGGCCCTGGTCAGGCAATCCATGGAAGAAGGTGCCCTGGGCATCGGCTCCGCCCTGATCTATGCACCCGGCTTTTACGCCGGCACAGATGAGCTGGTAGAGCTTTGTAAGGTCGCTGCACCCTATGGCGGCATTTACATCTCCCACATCCGCAGCGAAGGCAACCGCCTGCTGCAGGCCTCCGACGAGCTCATCCACATCGCCAGGGAAGCCCATATCCCAGCCGAATTCTATCACCTGAAGGCCGCCGGCAGGAACAACTGGAACAAGATGGACACCCTCATAGTTAAGATCGACAGCGCACGGTCCGCCGGGTTGGATATCTCGGCCTGCATGTATACCTACACGGCCGGTGCTACAGGTTTTGACGCCGCCATGCCCCCAGCCGTCCAGGAAGGAGGCCTGGATAAATGGATAGAAAGACTGAAAGACCCTGCAACACGTAAAAAGACCATAAAAGACATGACCACGCCCACCAATGCCTGGGAGAACCTCTATCTCGGCGCAGGAGCGGATAACATCATTTGCACCGGCTTTAAACAGGATTCCCTGAAATACCTCACAGGCAAAAGGCTCAGTGAGATCGCCCGAATGCGTCATAAAACCCCGGAAGCGACCATCATCGACCTGGTCATACAGGACCATTCCCGGGTGGATGTGATCTATTTTCTCATGAGTGAGGACAACGTGAAAAAAGAGGTACGGCTGCCATATATGAGCTTCGGCTCCGATGGAGCCAGCATGGCTCCGGAGGGAGTATTTTTGAAAAGTAACACACATCCCCGGTCCTATGGCAATTTCGCCCGCCTTCTAGACACTTATGTACGGGAAGAAAAGGTCATCCCCCTGGAAGAAGCCATCCATAAGCTCAGCGGGCTGGCAGCCACCAGGCTGAAATTGAAAAAAAGAGGCGAACTTCGCGCCGGTTATTATGCCGATGTGGTGATCTTTGATCCCGCTGCCGTCCGTGCAAATGCCACTTATGAAAAACCACATCAGCTGGCCACAGGCATATCGGGCGTTTTCGTCAACGGCGTGGAAGTGCTGAAAGATGGTCAGCATACAGGCGCCAGGCCGGGAAGGGCTGTTTTCGGACCCGGCTATAAAGGCCAATAAAAACAAAAACATGAAGATCCTCCAAACCGACATCTATAAGCTCAGCATCCCTATGCATCCCTTTACGATCGCCACAGGGACCATGCACTATGCGCAAAATATCTTCATCCGCATCCACACCGACGCAGGTTACTATGGCGTGGGTGAATGCTCCGCCTTCCCGATGATCGTTGGTGAAACGCAGGCCACTTGCTTCGAAATGGCCAAAGACTTTGCAGCGCTCTGGAAAGGTAAAGCCGCCGGGAATATCGAAGAGCGAATGAGCGAGCTGCATGCTTTCACCGCCTTGAATGCCACCATCAAAAGTGCTTTCGACATGGCCCTCTACGATCTGACAGCAAAAAAAGCCGGCCAGCCCCTCTATCTATACCTGGGTGGAAAGAAAAAGGACATAGAAACCGATCTGACCATTGGCCTCGATACGCCGGAGAATATGGCGGCAAGAGCCATTCAATTCATTGAAGATGGTGTCAAAATGATCAAGATCAAGCTGGGCAAAAATGGAAAGGAAGATGTGGAAAGGGTTAAACAGATCAGGGCCGCCGTCGGCAGCGACATCCTGCTGCGGGTCGACGCCAACCAGGGCTGGGACTTCGAGACAGCCCTCGACGCCCTGTGCGAAATGGAGCCATACCATGTTCAGTTCTGCGAGCAGCCTATGCGGCGTTGGGACGACCATAAGCTGCCTTTGCTGCGCAAGGAATCTCCCGTAAAGATCATGGCCGATGAAAGCGTCTTCGACCACCATGATGCGGCAAGACTGATCAGAGAGCATGCCTGTGATTACATCAATATCAAATTCGCCAAGTCCGGCGGCATCCTCGAAGCCATCGAGATCGACAAATGCGCCAAACAGCACAACATCCCCTGTATGATGGGCGGCATGCTGGAAAGCCGTGTGGCCCTCACCGCCTTTGCTCATTTCGCGCTGGCGCACGACAACATCATCTTCCACGACATGGACACCTGTCTGCTGGGTCACAAGACAGATCCTGTCACTGGGGGCGTGAAATATAAAGGTTATTTTCTGGAGGTCCCCGATACCCCTGGGCTGGGCGCGGATGTTGACGAAGCATTCCTGCAACAGTGCGAAAAGGTCACCGTCTAAGGTTTTTCCGAAAGGATCTTTTCCGCTTCGACATCCTTATACTGCCTTATCAGATCCCTCAATTGCACCTTCAATGACCTGACCAGGCCCGCGTACTCCGCCTTACCATACAAATTATGCACTTCATGCGGGTCCGTCACCAGGTCATACAGCTCCCAGCTGTCAGAAGGGCCATAGAAACGGGCCAGCTTATACCGCTCCGTACGCACCCCAAAATGAGGATAAACGTGATGTGGCTGCGGAAACTCATAGTAGTGATAGTACATCGCCTTCCTCCAGCCGGCAGCGGCTGTATTACCCTTCAGCAAAGGGACGAACGAAGTCCCTTGCACCTCGGAAGGAGCCTTCACGCCGGCAATATCTAACAACGTAGGCGCCCAGTCGATATTCAGCATCAGACGACTCACGGAACTACCTGGCCTGATCACCCCGGGCCAGCGTATCATAAAAGGGGTACGCAGCGACTCTTCATAGATCCAGCGTTTATCAAACCACCCATGCTCGCCCAGGTAAAAACCCTGGTCGGAACAGTAGACTACCACGGTATTCTTAGCCAGTCCATTCTCATCAAGGTACTTCAACAGCTCCCCGATATTCCTGTCCAGTGACCTGGCTACAGATAGGTAATCCTTCAAATACCTTTCATACTTCCAGCGTATCAACGCTTTCCCTGTATCATGACGGTCATCATACGCACGACTGATCTTATTTTCATAGTAATCATAGAACGCCTGCCGCTGAGAGGCCGTAAACCTGTTGTAGATCCCGCTCTTCTCATAGTCAGCATGCACTTTCAGATCCTCTTTCAAACGCATGGTCTTGTCAATCGTCATGTCCTGGTCGCCAGCTGCGACCCGGCCCGCATAATCATCATAAAAAGTCGCAGGCAGAGGAAGATCCTTGTCGTCATAAGCGCCCAGGTCCTGGATATCCGGCAGCCATTCCCGGTGTGTGGCCTTCTCACCCACGATCAAACAAAAGGGCTTACTGGTATCCCGGCCATCCAGCCAATGCTTAGACAAACCAGTGATCACTTCAGTCACATACCCCTCCATCCGCACCGTGTCCCCGGGCTGTATGATATCCGGGTTATAATATTCACCTTGTCCGCGCAGTATCCGCCAGTAGTCGAAGCCGCGCGGCAGGCTCCCCAGGTGCCATTTACCCACCCAGGCAGTCTGGTAGCCATGTTGGCGCAATAGCTCGGGAAACAGGAACTGGTCGGTATTGAACTTCTTTTCATTCAATGTATACCCGTTCATATGACTGTATTTCCCCGTCAGCAGGGTAGCCCTGCTGGGGCCGCAGATAGAATTGGTCACCATTGCCCGGGTAAAAATAGCCCCTTCCCGGGCGATCCTGTCGATATTCGGCGTTTGCGCCAGCTTGCTCCCATAGGCGCTGATCGCCTGGTAAGCATGGTCGTCAGAAATGATAAAGATTATATTAGGCCTGCGTGACTGGGCCTGCAAACCCCGGGATATGAACAGGCTGGCCAACACGATAAAAAGCAAGCGGTTGCTCATAATAAAACCTATTTACCCAAATATACGTGTTTGCGCTATTGATGTTATATTTGCCTCATGCAACTCAAAGCAAAGACCGCCCGTGAATCACTGATCGTAATGACAGAGCTGGTCCTACCCAATGACACCAACGTGTATGGCAACCTGATGGGAGGTCGCCTGATGTACTGGATGGATATCGCAGCCGCCCTGTCTGCCGGAAAACATTGCAACGCACCGGTGGTCACCGCCTCAGTGGACAATATCTCTTTTGAGAACCCTATCAAGCTGGGCAACGTCGTACACATCGAAGCCAAGGTCACCCGCGCATTTACCAGCTCGATGGAAGTATATCTGAAAGTATGGGGAGAAGATCACCTCCAGCAGTATAAATACAAGAGCAACGAAGCCTATTACACCTTTGTCGCCCTCGACCCCAACAGAAGGCCCCGGCCCGTTCCACAGCTCACCGCGGAAACAGAAGAAGAAACGAAATTATATGAAGGCGCCCTTCGCAGAAGGCAGTTGCGGCTGATCCTGGGAGGTAAGCTAAAGCCGGAAGATGCAGGGGAATTAAGGGCATTTTTTATGAAGAGCTGATCACGCCGGCTGGCTCTTCCAGTGGTGCGCACCCTTCATCATATATTCCTTGCTCTGCTCGATGGCATCCATAACAATAGCAAGGATCTCCTCGGTAGGAGCATCGTAGTTGAGCTCCAGCGGTGCCTTGAAAGCAACGGACAAAAGCACCCCTTTCTTTTTGAATTTCAGACCTGTTTTATTGAAAGCCCTCCAGAAACCGCTGATCACCACCGGCACCACGACGGGCTTGTTCTGCTTGATGATATGCGCCGTACCCTTTCTCCCCGGAGCGAAGGCCTTGGTGGTTCCCTGGGGGAAAGTAATAACCCAGCTGTCCTCCAGCGCCCGGGTGATCTTACGGGTGTCGGAGGGATCCAGGCCTCTCCGGACTTCCGAGCTTTGCTTGGTCCAGGTCCTTTTAACAGTAAGCGCTCCCGCCAGCGTAAAAAGCCGGCTCACCCAGCTGCCCCGCATGGTTTCTTCTGCAGCCACATAATATACATTGGTAAAAGGGTTCAGCAAATAGTAAGGGATCCCCAGCTTATTGTTCTTACGCCATTTCACGGCGCAGAAAATATGGAGGAAAGTGATCACGTCGGCAAAATAGGTCTGGTGATTGCTGACAAAAAGAACATTGCTCTTCGGCAGACGGCGCAGGTGCTCTGTGCCGCTTATTTTTAAGCGGTTCACCATCGTCAGGCCAGGATATGATATAATGCCTACGACAGCATACACCAGCTTGCGAACAAGACGGACTCTCTTTAGACGATCGCTCAATGTGCTCATTCCCCAGGTTTAGTAGAAGTATAACATCCCGAATGTACGGAAATGTTGCGATAGAAATCCTCACATCTCGTTAACTTTGGAACCCTATGCAACTGAACACCGTTATTTTTGATATGGATGGGCTGCTGATCGATTCGGAGCCCTATTGGCAGATAGCTGGCATGGAAACCCTGAGAGCGTATAATGTCACTTTAGCACCGGAACAGTATCATCACACTACGGGTCTGCGAACACCGGAATGGCTGGATTACTGGTTTGGCTATTATGGCATCCCCAAAGACAATATCCGGCAGGCCGTACAGGATCTTCACGAAAACGTCTTTGAAAAGATCCGGGCAAACGCTGAAGCGCTGCCGGGCGTCGAACACATTTTTCAATTCTTTAAACAAAGAGGGTTTCGCATCGGGCTGGCGACCTCCTCTCCCCTTTCCCTGGTGGACATAGTGACAAAAAAGCTGAACATCGGCCATTACCTGGATGCCACCTCATCCGCTGAGCACCTTCCCTTCGGTAAGCCGCATCCCCAGGTGTATATGGATTGCGCCGCCGCATTGGGCGTACATCCGTTGGAATGTCTCTGCTTTGAAGACTCCTTCAACGGGATGATTGCCGCCAAAGCCGCACGTATGCGCTGCGTGGTCATCCCCGTCGCAGATCAGCATACCCTGCCCAAATGGGGTGCCGCCGATCTGAAGCTCCCTTCATTGGCAGACTTCGACGACATTCAGTTGCAAGACATAGAAAAACCCCAGCGTTAGCTGGGGTTTTGTATTAAGCTAATGATAGATAGACCTACTGTGCAGGCGTCTCACCACCTTGCTGTCCCTTCTCTTCCTGCTTCAGCTTTTCCTTGATCGATGCTAAAGCGCCCAGGTCTCCGAGTGTCGGCTTTTCCACCTTGCTCTGGATATTCTTGACGGCTTTGCGCGTCTTGTCAGCGTCAGCACGTGCTTCCTTCTTGGCAGCTTCCTTCTCTTCCATCTTGCCTTGCTCCCACAGACGGGTGTGCGATAATACGATACGTTTTTCATTGCGATCGAACTCGATCACCATGAACTGCGCCGTTTCATCAGCAACCACCTGCTTGCCGTCTTCCTTGTTCAGGTGACGGTTGGGTGCGAAACCTTCCAGACCGTAAGGCAGCTGTACGATAGCACCCTTGTCATCCTTCCGGGTAACAGTGCCTTCATGGACAGATCCTACTGCAAAGGTTTCTTCCAGGGCATTCCAGGGATCTTCTTCGAGTTGTTTGTGTCCAAGCTGCAGCTTGCGGTTGTCCTTGTCGATACCCAGGATCATCACGTCGATGTGCTGACCTACCTTGGTGTATTCGGAAGGATGGTTAAAGCGTTTCAGCCAGCTGAGGTCGCTGATATGGATCATACCACCGATGCCGGGAGCCAGCTCCACGAATACGCCATAGGGGGTGATGTTCTTCACCAGGCCGTTGTGACGGCTGCCCTGCGGGAATTTGATCTCGATAGTATTCCAGGGATCTTCGCTCAGTTGCTTGATGGAAAGGCTCATCTTACGGGCATCCTTGTCCAGGGTAACAACCTTGGCCTGGTGCTCGTCGCCCAGCTTGAAGAACTCCTTGGCGTTGATGGGGGTATTGGCCCATGTAATTTCACTTACGTGTACCAGTCCTTCCACGCCCGGCATGATCTCCAGGAATGCGCCATAATCTTCGATGTTCACAACCTTACCCTTCACGATCTCACCTTCCTTGATGGTCTCAGGCAGCACATCCCACGGATGCGGGGTCAGCTGCTTCAAACCCAGGCTGATACGTTTCTTGCCGTCGTCGAAATCCAGTACTACGACCTGGAGTTTCTGGTCCAGCTTCAGTACTTCGCTCGGATGGCTGATACGGCCCCAGCTGATATCGGTGATATACAGCAGACCGTCCAGACCGCCCAAATCCATAAAGGCGCCGAAGTCGGTGATATTCTTGATCGTACCTTCCAACACCTGGCCTTTCTCCAGCTTGCTGATGATCTCTGCACGTTGTGCTTCGATATCGCTTTCGATCAGCGCCTTGTGGGAAACTACGGCATTCTTGATCGCTTCGTTGATCTTCACCACCTTGAACTCCATGGTCTTGCCGACAAACTGATCGTAGTCGGTCACAGGCTTCACGTCGATCTGAGATCCGGGTAAGAATGTCTCCATTCCGAATACGTCGACGATCAGGCCACCCTTGGTCTTGCTGGTAACAGTGCCGGTAACAACTTCACCGGTCTTGTGTACTTCCACGATCTTTTCCCATGCACGGGTGATACGCGCTTGCTTGCGGCTCAGGTGCAGGTGTCCTTCCCTGTCTTCCTTTTCCACAACCATTACTTCCACTTCATCGCCCGTCCTTAAGTTCGGGGTGTCGCGGAACTCATTCAGAGAGACGAGACCGTCGCTCTTGAATCCAATGTTCACTACCACGTCGGTCTTGGTCATGCCCACCACGAGGCCCTTCACCAGCTCACCATCAGTGATAGCTACGAATGTGTTGTCATACACCTTGTCGTACTTCTCTTTTTCGTCCTTGGTGTAAGCAGCAACATTACGCTTGTCGATGCTCCAATCAAAATCATCGTGCGCAGTTTGCACGAAAACAGGTTCTTTTTTTGTCGCTGTAGCCTCGGCAGTAGCAGTAGCCACTTCCGCAGTCTCCTGTCCTTCAGCGTTTGAGTTAACAATATTGTTTTCAGACATAATGTAAAATCCCGAGATTTTTGTTCGGGGCTGCAAATATACGAAAAATTCAGGGAAATCAGACGGCTTTCAGCCTCTGAGTTTCAATGAGTTACACGGGCCTCTCGCCGATCCTTTTCTGAAAGGTCCACAAATGCCCGAATGGGTCCGCCACCGTCCCCTGCCGCAATCCATAAAAATAATCCTGCATCGGGCTGACCTCTCTGGCGCCTGCTGCCAAAGCCCTTGCCATCAACGCATCGGGATCCGGCACAAAGACCACCAGCTCCACCGTCGTCCCTTTCACACTTTCCGGGCTCCGCCCCTGGCTGCCAGGCATTTCCTCATGAAGGTAAAATCCGGCGTCTTCCAGCATCAGCTCCGCCACATGAATGCTTCCATCATCATTGGAATAGCGTTTCAATTCCACTACGCCAAAAGCATCTTTATAGAATTGCAGCGCCGGCGCCAGCACGCGCAGCGTGAGTAAAGGCGTAAATGTAGCCTTCCCCTTTTCAGTTTGATTGCTCATATATAAAGGTTTAAACTCCTGAATAAAGGTAGTCTTTCCCCATATACCTGAGCCTCTCCACCGCCGGCATCTCACCCGCTTATTTGTCCACTTCGCCGGCTGATACTGGTGGCCGCAACCCACCCGCTCGTCCATGCATGCTGGAAATTGAATCCCCCCGTCACGCCATCCACATCCAATATTTCCCCTGCGAAAAAAAGCCCGGTCATCTTTCGGCTCTGCATCGTCGACGGATCGACTTCCGCCAGCTTTACACCGCCTGCAGTGACAAACTCCTCCTTGAAAGTAGTCTTTCCACTCACCGGAAACTCCCCCGCACAGAGAAAGCCCACCAGCTTATTTTGTTCCCGCGCCGGCAGATCGGCCCATCTCACATCACTACGCACGCCGCATACTTCCAATGCGTATTCCCATAGCCGCGCAGGCAACCCAAACGGATTCTTTGTCACCACCTTTTGTGCAGCCCAGTCAAAACGCACCTGCTGCAATCGCTCCCGTACCTCGTTCTCGCCAAGCTCACCCGTCCAGCTGACCATCGCCGTAAATTTATACGCACTGGCCGCCAGTTCCCTTGCACCCCAGGCTGACAGACGTAACACCGCCGGCCCGCTCATCCCCCAATGCGTGATGAGCAGTGGCCCCTTCTCCTGCAGCTTCGAACCCGCTATCTTCACCCTGGCATCAGGCACCGACAGTCCCATCAGCCTGGATATCCCATTACCCGGCATATTGAAAGTAAAAAGAGAAGGCACAGGGTCCTCGATACTATGTCCTAAAGTCCTTATCCATTCAAAAGACGCTGACTTGGGATAACCGCCGCAGGCAATACACACCACGCTCGCCTCCAGCACCTGCCCGCTCGCCAGATGCACCTCAAATGCCTCACCCGCGCGCTGCACCCGCACCACCTCCGCATGCATCCGTATATCTACCCCATGAACAACCGCCTCATTCATCAAACAATCTATGATGGTCTGGGACGAATTGCTGACCGGGAACATGCGGCCATCCGCTTCCGTATGCAGTTCAACGCCCCGCTCCGCAAACCACCGCACCGTATCCGTAGTAAAGAATTGATGAAAAGCCTTCCGGACAAACTGCCCGCCCCGCGGATATTTCTTCATCATCTCCCCGATGTCATAACAGGCATGCGTGACATTGCAGCGTCCGCCCCCACTGACCTTTACCTTGCTGAGCAATTTACCGGTCTTTTCCAGGACGATCACCTGAAGGGAAGGATCGTGACGGGCAGCATTGACGGCACAGAAAAAGCCCGCAGCGCCACCACCGATGACGACCAGTCGTTTGTCCTTGTTTTGCATGCGGCAAAAGTATACAACATCTAATTAACCCCAGCCTTCCGCAAACAACAAATAGTATCTTGTCCCCTCGCATCGATCATCCGCCGGATCTTCTCCGGATTGGTCCGGGTCCGCAGATATTCCACCAGTAATGTCTGTGAATCCATGTCCCAATGCGCGTAACGTACCCCTGGAGTAGCTTTTGCAGCCCGCTCGATCCTGTATTTGCACATGTCACAATCACCCTGTACCTTAATGGTCTTCTTGACAAGGAAAGGCCCGTCCAGCTTGTAGTTCTGAGCGTTGGCAAAAGAGGTCGCACACAAAAAAAGAATAATAGCTGAAAATATCCTGATCGGTTTCATACATGCAAAATTTATTATTAAAAAATGTGTAATGAATGCCTGCCATAGCAGGCCATCGCTTAAAGAAGGATGCCGGTCAGATGCGGAAATTGCAGTTGCGTATGAACAAGGGAACCTTGTCCGGATGAAAGTAGGAATAAAGGGAAAAATATCCCGCAGAAGAGATATCTGCAATACCGCCTGTTAAACCATTACGCCAGTCGGAGCAAATATCAGCAGAAGACGGATGAATTTTAAATGAAGCAACAGCGCCTTGCAGGTGCTGCCCGGCCTGCACATGTCCCGGAACCTCCTTGCAACAGTCGCTTTTCTCCTGTGAAAAACAGATGTCCGGTGTTTCCCCGCAGCAGGGAAGACACAAGCCGGCGCCCATGAGGGAAGAGAGATAGATCAGCGCTAATATGGAGGCAAAAGTCTTTTTCATCTTTAGAACCTTCACTAAAATACGACAATTCCAATCCGCCCCGACCTGCAAAATTGTTAAGATTCCCTACTGAGGCTGCACCAGCACAGGTGAATCCTGCGCTGTGAAAAGATGGGGATTCGCCTTCTCGGCCGCTTCGATGATGCTGTAGTCCGACAGGACATCGGCCTTACCTTTTTGAATGGCTACATCGTGCTCGAAATGAACGGAAGGTTGATGGTCGATGGTTCGTACGGTCCAGCCGTCCCTTTCCGTATACACTTCCTTTTTCCCGAGGTTGATCATGGGCTCGATGGCCAGCACAAGGCCTTCTTTCAGCTTTGCGCCCGTACCGCGCCTGCCATAGTTGGGCACCTGCGGCTCCTCGTGCAGATGCTTGCCGAGTCCGTGCCCCACCAGCTCGCGCACAACGCCATATCCATATTTTCTTTCGGTATGCTCCTGTATCGCAAAAGAAATATCCCCTACCCGGCCACCGGCCACGGCTTTTTCTATGCCTTTATAGAGGGATTCCTTGGTTACGCGTATCAGTTGCATGATCTCCGCCCCGGGGTCACCAATAGCGAAAGTATAGGCATGGTCGCCATGCCACCCATTCTTGATGACACCGATATCCACGGAGATGATATCCCCGGCCTGCAACGCACGCTCGTTAGGAAAACCATGCACTACCACATCGTTGACGGAGATGCAGGAATTATAAGGATAGCCCCGGTAATTGAGGAAAGAAGGTATTCCTCCGTTGTCCCGGATAAATTCAGCAATGAGTTGATCCAGCTGCAGGGTTGTAATGCCTGGCTTGAGCACTTTGGCCACTTCTGTCAGCGTCCTGCTGACAAGCAGGGCGCTTTCTCTCATTGATGCAATTTCTGATGGACTCTTGTAATGGATCATAAATTCGTCTGATATTGAAAAAACCTGTCCAGCGTTAGCCTGGACAGGTTTGCTTATAAAAATTTCTTGCTATCGTTATATCACAGCGCTCGATACAGATGACTGCCGTCCCTGGATCCTTCCACTCTTCATCAGACCATCGTACTGACGCATCAGCAGCTGCGTTTCTATCTGCTGGAGAGAGTCGAGAATAACACCCACCATGATCAGCAAGGATGTGCCGCCAAAGAAGGAAGCAAAGCCCTGTGTGATACCCAGACGCTGTGCAAAGCCAGGCAGGATACCGACCACAGCCAGCAGAAAAGCGCCGGGCAGCGTGATCTTATCCATGACAGCACCGATATAATCCGCCGTAGGCTGGCCCGGTTTAACACCAGGGATAAAGCCATTATTGCGTTTCAGATCTTCAGCTATCTGCTTGGGATTAAAGATAAGCGCTGTATAAAGGAACGTAAACCCGATAACGATCACCGCATAGACGATCATATGGACGAAGTCCCGGGGATCCGAGAATACCTTAGCGATGCCCTTGGTGGGTTCGAAATTGGCGAAGATCGTCGGCAGGAACATGATGGCCTGCGCAAAAATGATCGGCATGACACCGGCGCTGTTCACCTTCAGGGGCAGGAACTGGCGGGCGCCTCCAAACTGGCGGTTGCCCACGATCTGCTTGGCATAGTTCACAGGTACCTTACGTACACCCTGGATGAGGACGATAAGCCCCATGATGATGGCCACCAGCACACTGCATTCGATGACGAACTTCAGGATGCCGCCGGTGCCTTCCGCAAATTTGGCATTCCATTCATCATGGATGCTGCGGGGCAGACGTGCCAGGATACCCACCATGATGATGAGGGAGGTACCGTTACCGAGCCCCTTATCCGTTATCTTCTCTCCCAGCCACATGACGAACAGGGTACCTGCCGTCAGCACGATGGGAGTGGTTAGCCAGAAATATGCGCTGAAAGAATCGATGATCGCATCCTTACCCAACCCTTTCAGGTAGGTGACATACGCATATGCCTGTACGAACGTGACGATCACCGTCAGATAACGGGTCCATTGATTGATCTTCTTCTGCCCGCTGGCGCCTTCCTTTTGGACTTTCTGCATCTGGGGGATGAGAATGGTCATCAGCTGCATGAAGATTGAGGCAGAGATATAAGGCATGATACCAAGGGCGAGAATGGAAGCCTGGGAGAAAGCGCCGCCGGAAAAGGCGTCGATAAGTCCTAGCGCTCCGCTCTTGGCGCTGCTGAGAGCGCTCAGTTTGTTGGGGTCGATACCGGGCAGCACAATATAAGTCCCGAACCGGTATACGAATATCAGGGACAGTGTGACGATGATCTTCGACTTCAGATCGTCAATGCTCCAGATATTTTTAAGCGTTTGAATAAGTTTCTTCACGGAACAATCTAATTTTTGGGTTCTCTGAGCAATGCAAAAAAGACGCATGGCAAATGCGTCTATGCAAGTTACATAAAAATTACTTCAGAATTTCTATCGTCCCGCCGGCCCCTTCGATGGCAGCTTTGGCCTTCTCGCTGATCGCGTTGACCTTGAAGGTCAGTTTCGCTTTCAGTTCGCCGTTGCCAAGAACCTTGACCAGGTCAGTTTGAGCGATTAATCCGTTGATATACAAGTTCTCAGGAGAGAATTCAGAGATTCCGTACTTTTCTGCCAGCTGGTCTATCTGGCCCAGGTTGAACACCTTATATTCCACCCTGTGCGGATTCTTGAATCCACGCTTGGGCAGCCTTCTCTGGATAGGCATCTGGCCACCTTCATGCGCCATTTTCCGCTGATAACCAGCACGGCTCTGTCCACCCTTGTTACCTTTTGTAGAAGTTCCACCTTTACCGGAAGCTTCACCGCGGCCTAAACGTTTTTGCTTATGTGTGGCTCCTTTGGCGGGCCTGATCGTGTGTAAGTTCATGACTGTTGATTTTTACTCGTTCGGGGTTATCTCCCCTCGCTTTTAATTGAATAATTATTTCACCTCTTCCACGGTCACCAGGTGCTCCACTTTACGGACCATACCCAGTATCTGCGGTGTAGCTTCCACTTCTTTAGTGGAATGCATCTTGTTGAGACCAAGCGCTTTCAAGGTCTGTTTCTGACGCTCGGGACGGTCGATGCCGCTCTTGACTTGTGTTATCCTGATCTTTGCCATAGCTGTATTATTTGTGCTCCCCGGCATTACCCGTTGAAAACTTTCTTTAATGAAATATGACGCGTCCTCGATACATTGATAGGCTCTCTCAGCAGCGCCAACGCCCTGAATGTAGCTTTCACCACGTTGTGCGGATTAGCGCTACCCAAAGACTTGGCCAATACGTCCGTTACACCGGCGCTTTCCAGTACAGCACGCATGCTGCCTCCGGCAATCACACCCGTACCATGGGCGGCGGGCTTGATCAATACCTTGGCGGCGCCTTCCTTGGCCAGCTGATCATGAGGGATCGTTCCATGCATGACCGGTACCTTGATCAGGTTCTTCTTCGCATCTTCGATACCCTTGGTGATGGCTTCCTGTACTTCCTTGGCCTTACCCAGACCATGTCCGACAACGCCATTCTCGTTACCGACTACCACCAATGCAGAGAAGCTGAATGCACGGCCACCCTTGGTTGTCTTTACCACGCGATTGATCGCAACCACCTTTTCCTTCAGTTCCAGATCGCCGGCTTTAACTCTGTTTAAGATTACTTTTGCCATTGTAGTTATTTACGAATGCTGTGTTTATTTATTTGTTTAAAAGATCAGACCGCCTTCGCGGGCGCCTTCTGCCACGGCTTTTACACGGCCATGGTACAGGTTGCCGCCACGATCGAAAGTAACGTCCTTCAGACCCAGCTCGCTGGCCTTCCGGGCAATAGCCTGGCCTACCAGCTTGCTCTTTTCCACTTTGGGAAGCTTCTGGGCAGCGATGTCCTTGTCCCTGGAAGAGGCGGCAGCCAACGTCTTGCCTTCGCTGTCGTCGATCAGCTGTGCATAGATGTCGCTGTTGCTCCTGAACACCGACAACCTCGGCTTTTGGGTGGTTCCGATAACTTTCTTACGGATGCCAAACCTGATCTTTTGTCTTCTTTCTAATTTAGTCGTAGCCATTGTTATTTATTTAGCAGCCCTGATTCCAGCCAGGACCTTATGAATCAAATTATTTACCAGCAGCCTTACCAGCCTTCTTACGAACGACTTCACCCACATAACGTACACCCTTTCCTTTGTAAGGCTCAGGCTTACGCAGGCCGCGGATCTTGGCCGCTACCTGGCCGATCAGCTGCTTATCGACACCTTCCAGGGTGATTTTTGGGTTTTCCCCTTTCTCCTGGGAAGTAGCCAGCTTCAGCTCCTTGGGGATCTCGAAAATGATGTTGTGCGAGTATCCAAGTGCCAGGTCCAGGATATTACCCTGGTTGGAAGCCTTGAAACCTACACCGATCAACTCCAGTTGCCGCTTGTATCCATCAGTTACACCTTTCACCATATTGGCGATCAGGGCACGGTAAAGACCATGCAGGGCACGGTGACGGATCTGATCCGTAGGACGCAGCAGCTCCAGCTCGCCTTCCTTCACCTCGATCTTGATATCACGGTCGATGGCTTGCTTCAGTTCACCTTTAGGGCCTTTTACTGCCAGGATATTATCTGCTCCAACGGTTACAGTTACTCCCTTGGGAAGAACCACCGGTTTTTTACCTATACGGGACATAGTAATTTAATTTTACTCGTAGTTATTTATTGTTGTTTCCATCGCCGGCCGGTCAGCCTGTATAGGACGGGCTTAATGTGCCGGAATGCATTTGTTCGACTAGTATACGTAGCAAAGAACTTCTCCGCCTACATTCTGCAACTTTGCTTCCTTGTCCGTCATCACCCCTTTGGAAGTGGAGATGATCGCTACACCAAGACCGTTCTTTACACGCTTGAACTCCGAAGGGCTGGCATATGTACGCAGACCCGGACGGCTGATCCTCTCAAGGGATTTGATCGCCGGCTCTTTCGTGGAAGGATCATACTTCAAAGCGATCTTGATCACGCCTTGCTTGCTGTCGTCCTCGAACTTATATTTCAAAATATAGCCCTTATCGTAAAGGATCTCGGTCATACGCTTCTTCAGGTTGGAAGCAGGTATCTCAACGATACGGTGATTCGCCATCTGCGCATTACGGATTCTTGTCAGAAAATCTGCTATTGGATCAGTAACCATTGTTTATACTCAATTTATGTGCTTCGTCGATGTCTTTTATTAAAATGTAATCCATCTCCTCAGCACGATTAACAATTGACCTTCGGTCAGCGGACCCGTGGTCCGCCCTGTTTCAAAATTTATTTACAATGCGATATCCAATGATATCTACAGCCGGACTTACCAGCTTGCCTTCTTCACACCCGGGATCTTGCCCTGGAGCGCCATGTCACGGAAGATCACCCTGGAGATCCCGAAATAACGGATATAACCCCTGGGGCGGCCCGTCAACTGGCAGCGATTCTTCAACCTCACCGGGGAAGCATTCCTCGGAAGGAGATCCAGTGCCTTGTAATCACCGGCGGCTTTTAAAGCGGCGCGCTTCTCAGCATACTTAGCTGCCAGCGCTTCCCTTTTCCTTTGTCTAGCCTTTACTGACTCTTTAGCCATGTTTTATAACGTTTTAAAAGTTTTAGTCTTTTCTGATGTTACGGAAAGGCATGCCCAGCTCTTTCAGCAGCTCATATGCCTCTTCATTGGTGCCGGCAGTAGTCACGAAAGTGATGTCCATACCAGTGATCTTGTTCACCTTGTCGATATCCACCTCGGGGAAGATGATCTGCTCGGTGATTCCTAAAGTATAGTTGCCGCGGCCGTCGAAAGATTTCTCGTTCACACCCTTGAAGTCCCTTACACGGGGCAGGGCAGTGGATACCAGACGGTCCAGGAACTCATACATCTTCTCTCCGCGAAGGGTCACACGCGCACCAATGGGCATGTTCTTACGCAGTTTGAAGTTGGAGATATCCTTCTTCGACTGGGTGGTGACGGCTTTCTGACCGGTGATCAGCGTCAGCTCGTCCACAGCTACTTCCACCAGCTTCTTATCCGTTACAGCGCCATTGACGCCACGGTTAAGACATATTTTTTCAAGTTTCGGCGCCTGCATGATGCTGCCATAACCGAACTTTTTCATGAGGGCAGGTACAACTTCTTTCTTGTACTTGTCTGCCAGACGCGGAGTGTATTTTGCAGTACTCATTTGATGACCTCCCCTGATTTTTTAGAAACACGAACTAATTTTCCGTTCTCCCTGGAACGCTTGACCTTGGTAGCACCACCGCTCTTGGCATCCCACAACAGCACGTTGGAGATGTGGATGGGAGCTTCCTTCTTTACAATGCCACCCTTGGTGTTCTGCGCAGAAGGCTTCGTATGCTTGGTAACGATGTTCACCCCTTCGACCAGGACCTTGGCTTCGTCCGGGAAAACTTCCAGGACCTTACGGGCCTTCTTGGGGTCCTTATCGTCTCCGGTGATAACGACTACGTTGTCACCTTTCTTGATATTAAACTTGGGTTTGAATCTGTTGCTCATTTTATTTTGTTTTTCCCCCGCCCGGGAGCAGAGAATTTATTTTGCGTCTTCGGTTTTTTGTCGAAATTAACCTCGACGCAAAACCTCTTTATATTTGTCCTTCGGACGCCGGCCCCGTGGTCCGTCCTGCCATGCTATTTACAGTACTTCAGGCGCCAGGGAGATGATCTTCATATATCCCTTGTCACGCAGCTCCCTTGCTACAGGTCCGAAGATACGTGTGCCACGAGGCTCATCGGACGTATTCAGCAATACCACCGCATTGTCGTCGAAGCTGATATAGCTGCCGTCCTTGCGACGTAATTTTTTCTTGGTACGGACGATCACCGCTTTGGCGACAGTGCCCTTCTTAATTCCACCGGAAGGCAATGCATCTTTTACAGTGACAACGATCTTATCGCCGATGCCGGCATAGTCCTGTCCACTATTGCCCAGTACCCGGATGCACAATACTTCCTTGGCACCACTGTTATCAGCTACATTTAGTCTGCTTTCTTGCTGAATCATTTTATTAGCTTTTACATCCATCCGCCCTCAGGCGCATGAAAATTATAATAATACTGTGTATTCCTTATTTCGCCTTCTCTACAACTTCCACCAGGCGCCACCGCTTAGTCTTGCTCAGCGGACGGGACTCCATGATCCTTACAATGTCCCCGATGGTGCACTCATTCTTTTCATCATGAGCGTGGAAGCTGGTAGTCTTTTTTACGAACTTACCATAGATAGGGTGCTTCACTTTCCTTTCAACAGCCACTGTGATGGTTTTATCCATCTTATTGCTCTTCACCACCCCGATCCTTGTTTTGCGCAAATTTCTTTCAACCATTGTTTTTGCTTTTTTGCTTTTTTGACGGTCCCGCGGCCCTTAAGGACGGGATCATTTTATCAAAACGAACCTTCGGTTCGTTGTCCGAAGGACAGTTATTTGTGTTTTACGCCTTGACAGTTTTCTTCTGGCCAAGGGCAGTCTTCAGCCGGGCTACGTCCTTTCTCAAAGAGCGAATGCTCATCGGGTTTTCCAGCGGGGAGATGGCATGCGCGAACTCCAGCTTCTTCAGGCGCAGCTCATCTTCCTGGATACGGGCTTTCAGATCCGCTTCATTCAGGTCCTTCAGGCTATTTACGAAATCGATTCTCTTTGACATTTTATAAACTTTTTACTGTTCTAGTTTAATCTTAGCCTCGCTAGCGAGGCCCAACTCACGCGGACCTTCGGTCCTCCCGATCTAATGATGGCCCTTCGGGCAGCCGACCCGTGGTCGGCTAGGCTACAACGTCACGGCGCACAATGAACTTCGTCTTGATCGGCAGCTTCTGTGCAGCCAGTTCCAACGCTTCCTTCGCTACAGCCAGGGGTACACCGTCGGCTTCGAAAAGGATACGACCCGGCTCAACTACCGCAGCCCAGTATTCGGGGTTACCCTTACCTTTACCCATACGCACTTCCAAAGGCTTCTTGGTAATAGGCTTGTCGGGAAATACACGGATCCATACATTCCCTTCACGCTTCATCGCACGGGTCAGGGCCTGACGGGCTGCTTCCAGCTGGCGATTGGTCAGCCAGATCGCTTCCAGCGATTTCAAAGCATACGAACCAAAGGAAATGGTATCACCCCTTTTAGCAGTCTCACGAATGCGACCTTTCTGTGCTTTCCTATGCTTTGTTCTTTTGGGTTGTAACATCTTGAATTATTTTCGAGATTTATCTCAGTTGTTAATGTCTCTCAATTATTAATGCCTTCCGCCTCTTCCACCACCGCCGCCTCTGCGGTCTCCACCACCGCCACCGCCTCTGCGGTCACGGTCTCCACCACCTCTGCGGTCATCACGATGACCTCCACCATGATCGCCATCCCTTCTTTCCCTCCTGTCGCTTACATCGGTCTTGCCTCCGACGAAATTCGGGTTCAGATCCCTCTTAGCCAGTACCTCACCCTTACAGATCCATACTTTGATACCGATCTTTCCATATACGGTCAACGCAAATACATTGGCATAGTCGATGTCCATACGAAGCGTATGCAGCGGCGTCCTTCCCTGCTTGATCTCCTCGGTACGGGCGATCTCGGCGCCACCCAGACGGCCGGCAACCTTTATCTTGATACCTTCAGCACCCATGCGGAGCGCAGAAGCAATGGCCATCTTAATGGCACGCTTGTAGTTGATACGATTCTCTATCTGGCGGGCAATAGTGTCCCCCACGATATTGGCATCCAGCTCAGGACGACGGATCTCCAGGATATTGATCTGGACATCATCCTTGCCGGTGAGCTTCTTCAGCTCTTCCTTGATACGGTCTACTTCACCACCGCCTTTGCCGATGATGATACCAGGCTTGGAAGTGTGTATCGTCACGATCAGCTTATTCAGCGTACGCTCGATAACGATCTTCGCAATCCCACCCTTATTGATACGGGCGTTCAGGTAGGTTCTGATCTTGTTGTCCTCGATCAGCTTGGTAGCATAATCTTTCTTGCTGCCGTACCAGTTGGATTCCCAACCACGAATGATCCCTAACCTGGCCCCGATAGGATTTGTTTTCTGACCCATATTATCGTTTAATAAGTTTTATCAATTTATTTTTGAATCCACGATGATCGTTACGTGATTGCTGCGCTTGCGAACACGGTAACCGCGACCCTGAGGAGCCGGACGCATACGCTTCAACGTCCTGCCGCCGTCCACGAATACGGTCTTGACGATCAGGCTGGCATCGGCCGCGCTCTTTCCTTCATTCTTCTGCTCCCAGTTCTTTACGGCAGACCACAACAGCTTATGCAGCGGTGTGGACGAATGCTGAGGATGATGCTCGAGTAAAGCCAGCGCTTTCTCAACATTCAAGCCGCGGATCTCATCGGCCAGTAAACGCATCTTACGGGGCGATGTCGGGTTATTTCTCAATTTGGCTACTGCTTCCATATTTTCTATTTATGGTCTGCGGTTAGTACCCGCAAACTATTTTAGGCGATCTTTTTAGATGAGTGTCCTTTGAAGTTACGGGTAGGGGCAAACTCTCCCAGCTTGTGACCTACCATGAACTCCGTTACATACACGGGAATGAATTTATTACCGTTGTGTACAGCCAGTGTGTGGCCTACGAAGTCCGGAGTGATCGTGCTACGACGGCTCCAGGTCTTGATAACCCCTTTCTTAGCCGTGCCGTCATTGATGGCCAGGATCTTGTCTTCAAGATTCGCGTCTACGTAAGGACCTTTTTTAATTGAACGAGCCATAATTACTATTTAAATTATTTCGCTAATTTTTTACCGTTTTTGCGCTGGATGATCAGCTTGTCGCTGCCCTTACCCTTCTGACGGGTCTTCAGACCGCGGGAGTACTGTCCGTTCCTGCTGCGAGGCTGACCACCGGAGGCCTTACCCTCACCACCACCCATCGGGTGATCTACAGGGTTCATGGCTACACCACGGTTCCTCGGCTTGATGCCTCTCCACCTGTTCCGGCCGGCTTTACCCATGCTCTGCAGGGAATGGTCGCTGTTCGAGACAACCCCTACGGTAGCATAACAATTGATCAATACCTTCCTCAATTCGCCGCTGGGCATCTTCAGCACGGCATATTTTTCTTCCTTGTTGGTCAACTGGGCGGAAGTACCGGCGCTGCGCACCAGCTTGCCACCCTGACCAGGCTGCATTTCAATGTTGTGTACATTCGTACCCAAAGGCATGTTCTTCATCTGAAGCGCATTTCCTACCTCGGGAGCCACGCTGTCACCGGAAAGTACGATACCTCCGACCTGCAGGCCCTGGGGAGCCAGGATATATCGCTTTTCACCATCTGCATAATGCAGCAGGGCGATAAAGGCCGTACGGTACGGATCATATTCGATAGAGGCTACTGTACCGGGGACTTCCTTCTTGCTTCTCTTGAAGTCGATGATACGGTACATCTTTTTGTGACCACCACCCATATACCGCATCGCTCTCCTGCCCTGAACGTTCCTTCCTGCAGTAGACTTTACCTTTTCCAGCAAAGACTTTTCCGGCGTGTCGGATGTTATCTCGGCATAAGCATTCCCGATTCTCCAGCGGGTGCCGGCGGTCATCGGTTTGTATTTTTTCAGTGCCATTTCTTTTCTTTTATTGCGAACTTATCAGCGTCGCGAACTATAGTTATTTAATGAGTTTAGATACTAGCGTACAGGTCGATGGTCTCGCCTTCGGAAACAGTCACCAGCGCTTTCTTATAAGCAGGCTTGCGACCCTGAACATAACCGGCCTTTGTAAAGCGGGTCTTGTTCTTTCCCGGTACTACGGAAGTATTTACATCGATCACATTCACTCCGTAGAAATCTTCCACGGCCTTCTTGATCTCGAGCTTGTTGGCCTTGCGATTGACACGGAAAGCATACCTTCTCAACTTATCCTGCTGGGAGTTCGCCTTTTCTGTCAGTATCGGTTTTACTAAAACTTCAGAGAGTTTCATATCTCAAATTTTCGAATGATCAATTATTTTACTTCTTCAGCCGTGTCATCTGCAAATATTTTGGCAGCTGTCTCAGACAGTACCAATACTTCCGCATTGACGATGTCGTACGTGTTCACATCCGCCAGCAGCACACCTTCTACAGTAGGCACATTGCGCAGGCTCAGGAAAAGGTTCTCGCCTTCATCAGGCAGTACGAACAGGACTTTCTTGCCGGCAACATTCAGGCTCTTCAGCGCGTCGGTGAATTGCTTCGTCTTCGGAGTGTCCAGCTTGATGTCCTCCACTACGACGATGGCATTGCCCTTTGCCTTATGTGCCAGTGCAGACATCTTGGCCAGGTCCTTCACCTTACGGTTCAGCTTGAAATCATAATCGCGGGGCTTGGGTCCGAAGATGGTACCACCACCCTTGTACAAAGGGTTACGGAGATTACCCTTACGGCTGCCGCCCGTGCCCTTCTGACGATGCAGCTTCTTGCTGGAACCCTGCACCTCAAGACGGGTCTTTACTTTATGCGTGCCCTGACGCTGAGCGGCCAGGTATTGCTTCACGGCCAGGTAGATCACGTGGTCATTCGGCTCGATCCCAAAGATCTCTTCCGGTAACTCCACCGTTCTGCCGGTCTTCTTTCCTTGTATATTTAAAACATCTGCTTGCATGGTAGTTGTCGATTAAAAGTTACTTCTGAATAAATACGATAGAACCAATATGGCCGGGTACAGACCCGCTTACCAGAATATAATTCTTTTCAGCAAAGATCTTCACAACTTTCAGGCTCTTCACCTTTACACGGTCACCGCCCATACGGCCGGCCATGCGGACACCCTTCATAACGCGGCTGGCGTCAGAAGAGTTACCCAACGAACCCGGAGCGCGCTGACGGTCATGCTGACCGTGAGACTGCTCGCCTACACCATGGAATCCATGACGCTTAACGACACCCTGAAAACCTTTACCCTTCGAAGTACCTACTACTTCTACTTTCTCGCCTTCGGTAAAGATGTCCACAGTGATGGAATCACCAAGGTTCTTTTCTATGGAATAATTGCGGAATTCTTTTACAAACTGTTTCGGGGAAGTGCTGGACTTGGCGAAGTGATTTTTTTCTGCTGCAGTAGTGTGCTTTTCTTTCTTTTCGCCGAATGCTAATTGAAGGGAAGTGTAACCATCAGACTCCTGGGTCTTGACCTGCGTCACAACACAGGGACCCGCTTCAATGATCGTACAAGCTGTTTGCTTGCCGTCAGGACTGAAGATGCTGGTCATCCCGATTTTTTTTCCAATAATGCCTTTCATTTCTTTAAAAAATTTATGCCATCGGGTATGAGGACAGCTAAAGACTTACTGTTTGGCCTTAGGCCGGATCTGCCCCCACCTTCCGGCGGACGGACATACCCTGGCATTACAGCATCGGTCTTATAACTTCAATCCCCTCGTTTGCAGCCGACCTTTTCTTTGCGTCTCACTTCGCCCGCGCTTTTCCACCATTGTGGTTGCAGGTCCGGAGTGAGACAGAAGTACCGGCAGTAAACAAACCCTGAACGGCTTGTTCATATGTACCCTGACACTGCTTGCGCAGCTATCAGAGAGTTTACTGAGTTTAATGATCCATCCCTTTGGGGATGGTCACCATCCAGCGCTGCTTTATCCCGGCAGTACCGGAAGTTTGCAGATGGATATATAAAGAGCTTAAAATTCTGTTTTGTCGCCCGATCAATAAGACCGGGCACCACATCATGCCTTGATCTCAACATCCACGCCAGAAGGCAGGTCCAGCTTCGACAAAGCATCCACCGTCCTGGAAGAGGACGTATAGATGTCCAGCAAACGCTTATGCGTGTGCAGTTGGAACTGCTCACGGGCCTTCTTGTTTACATGGGGCGAACGCAGCACGGTAAAGATCTTCTTACGGGTAGGTAAAGGAATAGGACCTGTTACCACGGCGCCCGTACTACGGACGGTTTTAACGATCTTCTCAGCAGATTTATCCACCAGATTGTGATCGTATGACTGTAATTTGATTCTGATTCGTTGAGACATAAGCCTAATCCCATTTTTTCGAATGGGATGCAAAGGTATGCATTAGTTTGTTTATTGCCCAAATAATTAAGACTTTTTTTCAGCTTTCTTGGGCTCCCCTCATCCCCCTGCCTTTCACTGATCTCACTCCCATCTATCATCCTGCCCAGCCCCCAGCCCGCTGTTATCGTACCGGCGCCAAAGGCGCCTGGCGGGGCCTATGATTGTCCGCGGCCTTAGGGCCGCGGACCGCCCGGACAATGCTCCTTCAAATAGCTGGTATACAACGTCGAAAGATGCTTCCGCGTCCCCTCTCCCTCAAAGATCCCATGGCTCCTGTTGGGATACGGCATGAACTGGAACACTTTATTGTACTTGATCAACGTATTCAACAGCATCTCCGCATTTTGGTAATGCACATTGTCATCACCTGTTCCATGAATATATAAGAGACTGCCTTTCAAATCTTTAGCATAAGTAATAGGAGACCCGCTCACAAAATCCTCCCGGTTCTCCTGCGGTATGCCCATATATCGCTCCTGGTAGATATTGTCATAGCAAAGCTGGTTATCCACAGCCGCAATGGCAATCCCCGTCTTGTAAATATCCGGGTACTGGAACAGGAGGTTCAGCGTGCTGGACCCTCCGCCGCTCCACCCCCATACCGCAATACGGCTGGTGTCCACAAAACGCCATTTCAGGATCTCCCTTGCCGCCATCGCCTGGTCCCGGATATTCAGCCTGCCAATGTTGCGGTAAATCGACTTCCGCCAGGTCCGCCCCTTGGGAGCCGGTGTACCCCGGTTCTCCACGCTGATATAGATATAGCCGTCGGCAGCCAGGCTGCCGGCATACAAAAAGTTCAGCCCCGCACCGCTCTCATCCTTCACGGTCTGCGCAGCCGGCTCCCCATACACGTAGAACAACACAGGATACTTCTTCGTGCTGTCGAAATTGTCTGGCTTCACCATCCACCCGTCCATGTCCACCCCATCCACGGTCTTCACATGGAAGAACTCCACCCGTTTTTTACTTGCCGACGCTTTCACCATGGCAGCGATATCCACCCCTTGCCCCGCACCGGCAATGGATCGATGCGAAGGAAGACTGACCCACTCCTGCGCATCTTCCGTATTCGCATTCCCGAAATTATGCAGCGCATACTGCGCGCCAGGAGCAATATCATATTCATGCGTACCGGGCTGATCCACTGGCGTCACACGTTCCAGCTTGCCCTTCCCATCCAGCCTGGTGCGATAGAGATATTGCTGGGTGGCATTATCAGGAGAAGCCATGAAATAAACATAATTACCCTTCTCATCAATCTGCTCGATATTAATGATGTCATAAGCCCCTTTCGTCACCAGCGTCTCCTTCTTCCCATCCCGGCTGAGCCGGTAGATATGCCGCCAGCCGTCTTTTTCGGACACCCAGATGAACTCCCTGCCTCCATTCAGCCAGTCCCAGCCCGCCACTATCCCATCCGACCAGGCGCCCTTGCAATCGATCCAGGCACTGTCATGTTCCTCATACAGCAGGGTCGTCTCACCTGTAGCAATATTACCGAGGAAGATCTTGCTGTCATTCTGCTTGCGGTTCAGCTGCTGAAGGATCACCTCACTGCCATTAGCAGCCCATTCCATCCTCGGCAGATAAGTATTTTGCGGATCACCGGGTATGTTCATCCATTTGGTGTCGCCACCTGCAATATCCACCACCCCTATCCTGTAAGGAGAAGGAGACTCCCCTACCTTGGGGTATTCCACAGGTACTACAAAAGGATAAATGGAATCCGTCGTATTCAACATGAGATAATCCCTGATCTTATTGGCGTCGATCTGCCAGTAGGCAATATGACGGCTATCGGGGCTCCAGCGAAAACCATCCCGGCAGTCCAGCTCCTCTTCATACACCCAGTCGAATGTGCCGTTGATAAGCTTTCGCGTGCCATTCGTAGTGGTAAGACATGTAGCCTCCCCCGAAGCAAGGTCCTCCACATACACATTATGCTCGCTGGTATAAGCCACCTTCTTGCCATCAGGAGAGAATTTGGCAAACATCAGCGTCGAAGCCGGCCGGTCCTTCCCCACCCGTTTGAATGTCTTTGCCCCAAGATCATACACCCAGTAATCCCCCCGGGTATTATAGCGCCATACCCGTTTGGTATTGGTGAAGATCAGGATCTTCCCGCCGTCGTCGGAAAAGCTGAAATTCCGCACCTGGATAGGCCTTCCTTCGGCAGGTGGCGTCAGATCCGTCCTGGTTACGATCACAGTCTCTTTATTGGAAGGCAGCTCTATTCGTACGATATCGCCCCCCTTTTCAGTGTAGAAGGAATTTCCCTCCTTTGCCCATTTCAATTGGCGGGAACCCGGCTGCGCCCCGACCCCAACACCTGCCAATAACAATCCAATAAACAATACCATCCTGACGGGAAAAGACATATGCTATATTTTTGAGCGCGGAAATTACATAAAAAAATTGCGACAATCGGACCGATGATAAAATAGTCCAATTGTCGCAACTTATGCATTATTTTCACCTGTTTGGGTTAACGCCTCCGCCAATGTCCGGGGATCCAACGCCAGCCCCTGCGTTCCTGTACCCAACGGCCGGGGATCCACACCGCTCCTGGACGGGGAGGGGCCACCCAATGTCCACCCACCGCTACATAATGACCACCCCTGTAAGCCCAGTCTTCCTCGACCCACACATGCCGGGGGCTGGGAGCCACAGGGCGTACCACAGGCGCATACGTCGGCCGGACCGTGACATATACCTGCGCCGACGCGGTAGAAGTTGCAAAGGAAGCGCCGATCGCCATGATCGCGACAATTGCCAGTTTACATAGATTCCTGTTCATACGTTGATTTTAAATGGTTATACTTATTGGAAATCCTCAGGTTCCAAAGGTTTAAAGACGCAAAAACAAAAAACGGCCCACAGGCCGTTTGCCCGAAGGGCCGTCGTTAAGTGGTTTTGCACCCGGGGGCTAGTTTCCAGAAAGCCCAAAGGGTGCAAAACAAAACCCCGCCAAAAAGGCGGGGTTTACAATCTATTAACAAACTAATTAAGCATTCACTTTCCTGCCCTTCACCTTGGCGATCACTTCTTCAGCTACGTTGTTCGGAGCCGGAGCATAGTGAGAGAATTCCATGGTGGAAGTAGCACGGCCTGAGCTCATGGAACGCAGCTGCGTCACATACCCGAACATTTCGCTCAAAGGTACCTTGGCCTTGATCACCTGCAAATTAGCACGGCTGTCCATACCTTCCAGCATACCACGGCGACGGTTGAGGTCACCCGTTACATCACCCATATATTGATCAGGCGTCAGCACTTCTACTTTCATGATCGGCTCCAGGAGAATGGGCTTGGCTTTACGACCGGCTTCACGGAATCCGCTCTTGGCACAAAGCTCGAAGCTCATACCATCCGAATCCACATCATGGTAGCTGCCGTCGAAGATCCGCACCTTCATGTTCTGCAGGGGATATCCCGCCAGTACACCCGTGGTCATGGAAGTTTCAAAACCCTTCTGGATAGGCTGGATGAACTCCTTGGGAATAGATCCGCCGAAGATGTCATTGACGAACTGGAAGTACTTGCCTTCGTTCTCCTTCAGCCATTCTTCATCCGCAGGTCCGATAGCGAACTGGATGTCGGCGAATTTACCGCGACCACCCGTTTGCTTTTTCAGCACCTCACGATGCTCGATCGTCGTATTGAAAGCTTCCTTATAAGCCACCTGGGGTGCACCCTGGTTAACCTCTACCTTGAACTCACGACGCATACGGTCGATGATGATCTCCAGGTGCAGCTCACCCATACCACGAAGGATGGTCTGACCGGTGTCCTCATCCGTATTGACACGCAGGGTGGGATCTTCTTCCACCAGCTTGGCAATCGCCATACCCATCTTGTCCACATCCGCCTGCGTCTTCGGCTCCACGGCAACGGCGATCACAGGCTCGGGGATGAACATATTTTCCAGGGTGATCGGATGATCTTCATCACACAGCGTATCCCCCGTCTTTATTTCCTTAAAACCTACGGCAGCCCCAATATCACCGGCTTCGATGAAATCGATGGGATTCTGCTTGTTGGCAAACATCTTCATGATACGGCTGATACGCTCTTTCTTGCCGCTGCGTACGTTCAATACGTAGGAGCCGGCATCGAGGTGGCCGCTGTAACACCGGAAGAAGGCCAGACGACCTACGAAGGGGTCGGTCATGATCTTGAAGGCCAGCGCGGAAAAAGGCTCTTTCGCATTTGCCTTGCGGGTGATCTGCTCACCAGTGTTGGGATCGATGCCTACCGTATCTTCAATGTCGACGGGTGAAGGGAGATAGCGGCAGACGGCATCCAGGGCTGTCTGTACACCTTTGTTCTTGAATGAAGAACCACACATCATGGGGACAATGCTCAGATCGATACAAGCCTTACGGATTGCCTCGTGCATCTCATCTTCCGTGATGCTGTTGGGATCTTCAAAGAACTTCTCCATCAAAGTATCGTCATACTCGGCAACGGCTTCCACCAGCTTGCCTCTCCATTCATTTGCTTCTTCTACCATATCCTCAGGCACCGGGATCTCGTCGAAGGTCATGCCTTCCGTTTCCATATGCCAGATGATGCCTTTCATCTTGATCAGGTCCACCACGCCCTTGAAGTCATCTTCAGCGCCAATGGGCAACTGCAGGGGAACAGCCTTGGCTCCCAGCATCTCCCGTACCTGGTTGACCACCATCAGGAAGTCAGCGCCGCTGCGGTCCATCTTGTTGACGAAGCCGATGCGGGGTACCTTATAGCGGTTAGCCTGACGCCATACAGTCTCGGACTGTGGCTCTACACCGTCTACTGCAGAGAACAGGGCGATCAGACCGTCCAGCACACGCATACTACGTTCCACCTCTACGGTGAAATCCACGTGTCCCGGCGTATCGATAATGTTGAAATAGTATTTTTTGGTGTTGGCATCAACCTTACCTTTTATGGTAGGGAAGTTCCACTGGCAGCTTACGGCAGCCGAAGTGATGGTAATACCCCTCTCCTTTTCCTGCTCCATCCAGTCAGTGGTAGCTGCGCCATCATGTACCTCTCCGATTTTGTGGATCATACCCGTGTAACGCAAGATACGTTCAGTGGTGGTAGTCTTCCCGGCGTCAATATGAGCCGCGATACCAAAGTTTCTTTGAAATTTTAAGTCTGCCATTTTTCTTTATTAAAAAGTTGATTTTCCGAGATGAAAGCAGGGGTTTTTAAAGCCTACTTTTCAAGGCCGCAAAGGTACTTATATTTTTTCATATTTCCAGCCCCGCATGCTACAAAAACAAGCCCCGCCGGTTAGGCGGGGCTTGACGAATATATATCAAAATATTTATATATTATACCTTGAAGTGAGCAAAAGCCTTGTTGGCCTCAGCCATACGGTGTGTATCTTCTTTCTTCTTGAAAGCACCGCCTTCACCCTTGCTCGCCGCAATGATCTCGCTGGCCAGCTTTTCCGCCATGCTACGGCCATTCCTTTCACGGCTGTAACGGATGAGCCACTTGATGCTCAAAGAGATCTTCCTGTCAGGACGAACCTCCGAAGGGATCTGGAAAGTAGCGCCACCGATACGACGGCTGCGAACTTCGACGGCAGGAGTGATATTGGAAAGAGCTCTCTTCCAGATATCATAGCCATCCTCGTTGGTTTGCTTGGCGATCCTGTCCATGGCATCGTAGAATATGACATACGCCGTATTCTTCTTACCCTGCCACATCAGGTTATTGACAAAGCGGGTCACCAGTTTGTCGTTATATTTTGCATCGGGCGCCAGCGGCAATTTTTTGGCTTGCGTTTTCCTCATTTTGAGATGGAATTACTTATTGATAATATTCTAAAACTTTGTGTTTTCTGTCGTCGCTCAAGGCTCACAGCCCGAAGCTATTTCTTGCCTTTGGTTGCTGCGGGTTTAGCGCCGGCCTTTTCCTTCTTCGTGCCATACTTGGAACGGCTCTTCTTACGATCCTTCACACCGGCTGTATCCAGGCTGCCCCGAACAATATGGTAACGTACACCGGGAAGATCCTTCACACGACCCCCGCGGATCAGTACGATGGAGTGCTCCTGGAGATTATGCCCCTCACCCGGGATATAAGCGATGACTTCCACCTTGTTGGTAAGACGCACCTTGGCTACCTTACGCAGGGCGGAGTTAGGCTTTTTAGGGGTGGTGGTGTACACGCGGGTACAAACACCACGACGCTGAGGACATGCATCCAAAGCTCTGGATTTGCTCTTGGCGCGGATAATCTCTCTTCCTTTTCTTACTAATTGTTGTATAGTAGGCATTTCTGAACCTAATTTTATTTGGGACGGCAAAGGTAATTTACCTTGCGGAAATAAACAAAATAAATGTTGAAAAAGACTAGACCCTGAACATCCAGCCACGGGTATCCGCCTTCCGGCCTTCCCGGATGTCCGTCAGCAGCTTCTTGACGGCCGGAACAGCCTTCCAGGTGCTCGTATCGAACTTCATGCTATAGTCCTCATAGCACAGCTCCTGGATCATGGAGACGGTGGCGGCTGTGCCGGTCCCGAATAACTCCTTGAGCTCCCCCGCTTTATGCGCATTGATGATCTCGTCGATGCTGATCGGCCGCTCCTCCACCGTATACCCCAGCTCTTTCAGCGCCTCGATAGCACTGGCCCGGGAAACGCCCTCCAGTATCGTCCCGGCCTCCAGATCGGGCGTGATAGCCTTATTGCCAATGATGACAAAAAAGTTCATGGTGCCGATCTCCTGTACATACTTGTGCTCGAAAGCATCCGTCCACAACACCTGGTCGAATCCCCGCTCCTTGGCAATGGCGGTTGCCAGCATGCTGCTGCCGTAGTTGCCGGCGGCCTTGGCAAACCCGATCCCCCCCTTGGCGGCCCGGGTATACTTCTCCTCCACATAGATCCGCATAGGAGCCGAGTAGTAGGGGCCCGTCGGGCTCAGCAGGATCATGAACTTATACGTGTCGGCAGGTTTTACGCCGATCACCTCATCCGTGGCAAACATAAAAGGACGGATATACAGCGAATAATCATGCTTCATAGGTATCCAATCCTTATCCAGCGCGACCAGCTGACGCATTCCCTCGATAAAGATCTCCTCCGGCACCGTCGGCATACACATCCGCCTGGCGCTTACATTAAATCGGGCAAAATTGTCATATGGACGGAAGATGAATGCATTCCCCTCCTTATCCTTGTATGCCTTGATGCCTTCAAAGATTGATTGCCCGTAATGGATGGCCGCCAGGGCAGGGGATAAAGAAAGATGTTGAAAAGGCCGGATGGACGGAGTCTTCCACTCGCCATTCACATAATCCACCTCCAGCATATGGTCCGTAAAATATTTACCGAATGGAAGATTATTAAAGTCGATCTCGTCTATTTTACTCTTTGCCGATTTCGTAACTTGTATGTCCAAAGCAGCGATCATTGTTGTCAAAATTTTGTAACCACAAAGAAACAAACAATCTTTGTGCCTGCAAAGCCATTACGAACAATTGTTAGTATTTACTACACGGGCGGCCGCCTGCAATGGATAAAAACCACGAATAATTTTATGAGTCTCAATGATATTCGGCTCAAGGACCTGGTCATCTCGGAATTGTACAGGGACAACCTGATGGCTTCGGATGCAACGGGCATGCCCATCGCTCCTGCCCCGGCTGCCGAAACCACGCCGGCTCCACGCCCCTTGACAACGTCACCCGCTGCCCCCACGCCCACCGTTCGCAGCGCTCAGCCCGCGGCTCCCCCTACCCCCGCAGGTTATAAATTCCTCGGCAATAACCGCCGCAAAATAACCATCGTCGTTCATTCACCCGGCATCGCTTTTCTGCCCGACGATCAGCTGAATGTCCTCACCCGCATGCTGGAAGCCTGCAGGATGAATATGGGAGACGTAGCCATCGTCAACCACGCCGCCGCACCAGTGATCATTGCCCCGCTGAAGCAACAGCTGCAGCCCGCCTTCATTCTCCTGTTCGGTCCCAGGCCTCCGGACATCGGGCTCCCTATGGACTTTCCCGTTTTTAAGATCCAGGCATACGATCAGTGCACTTACCTCACAGCCCCTTCGCTGGAAGCGCTCGTCGCACCGGGCGACGAAGGCAAGTTGCTGAAAAGTAAACTATGGGGCTGCCTGAAAACATTGTTTGAAATATGAGCCCCATAAACATAAACCATAAGCCCACCCTGATCTTCGCTACCAACAACGCCCATAAAGTGGAAGAGGTCCAGGCAGCCATTGGCGATCAGCTGGAAGTGATCAGCCTGAAGCAGGCAGGCATCGACATCGACATCCCTGAACCTCATGAAACGCTGGAAGCCAATGCATCTGAAAAATCATCCACCATCCATAGACTCACAGGAAGTGACTGCTTCAGCGAAGACACAGGTCTGGAAGTGGACGCACTGAATGGAGAGCCCGGCGTAAAGAGCGCGCGCTATGCCGGAGAGGATAGGTCTTTCAGCAGCAACATCGACAAACTATTGCAAAAGCTGCAGGGCCACGCTGACCGCAAAGCCCGCTTCCGTACCGTCATTTCCCTCATCCTCAACGGCCAGGAACACCTGTTCGAAGGCATCTGCGAAGGCCGTATCCTCACCGCTCCCACGGGCGGACAAGGTTTCGGCTATGACCCTGTCTTCACACCCGATGGCGACACCCGCAGCTTTGCAGAGATGAACATGGAAGAAAAAAACCTTTATAGCCATCGACGGAAAGCAGCCGATCAGCTGGTGGCTTTCCTGAGAAAGCAGCCCCGTCACTAAACGATTGCATATGCCAAAGACAAAAATTACACTGCCCGAACATTTCACCTTTACAACCGAGATCCCCATTCGTATCACCGACCTCAACTACGGCGGACATGTAGGCAACGATGCTGTGCTGTCGATCCTGCACGAGATAAGGATGCAGTTCCTGCGATACCACGAATACACGGAGCTGGACCTGGCCGGCACAGGTATCATAATGGCGGATGTAACCATCGAGTTCAGGAGCGAAGTGTTCTATGGAGAAAATTTAAAAGCTTCCGTGGCAGCAGGCGAATTTTCGAGAGTGGGATTCGATATCTACTATAAGCTGGATAAACTGTCGAATGAGAAATGGGTCACCGTGGCACTGGCCCGCACCGGGATGGTCTGCTATAACTATTCGTTGAAAAAGATCGCCTCCGTGCCGAAAGAAGTTTGCACCAGGCTGCTGTCCTAACCATTCCATATCCGCCAGCTCTCTTCCGCCTGCCCGATCAGCATATCGTATCCATTTTCCACAATGGCTCCCCGCTCCTCCCCTTGCCTGAGGAACAAGGTCCTGTCCGGGTTATACACCAGGTCGAACAAATAATGCTGCGGGCCAATGACCTCGTAGGGCAACGGAGGGCATTCATCCACCTTGGGATACATGCCCAGGGGAGTAGTGTTGATCACCAGCGTATGTCTGCGTAAGATATCCCCGGTCAACTCCTCATAACGCAGCACCCCATACCCTACATTTCTCGAAACATACAGATACTCGATCCCAAGCTTCCGAAGCACATACTCCACCGCTTTCGAAGCCCCTCCCGTACCCAGGATCAACGCCCGGTCATGGTGCGGCCGCAACTTCCGGACAAGCGATCCTTCAAATCCCACGGTATCCGTATTGTATCCACGTAATACACCATCAACGATCCTGATACAATTACAGGCATTGATCGCAGCAACAACAGCATCCTTCTCATGGAGAAAAGGGATCACCGCCTGTTTATAAGGAATAGTAACATTCAACCCGCAAAGCTCCGGGTCCTGCAGTATAGTGCCGATCCCATCGATATCTTCTATGGGATATAGTTCATACTGGCAATCGGTGATGCCAAGCTGCCGGAATTTCTCCGTAAAATATTTCTGCGAGAAGGAATGGGAAAGAGGGAATCCTATCAGGCCGAACTTTCTCACTTAGCCCCTTCTTTATCCAGGAACAAATGGAAAGTATCACCCCGGAGACCAACACGCATCGCTTCCATGGCAATGACCTCGCTGGGAGCAATATTGCCAAGGTTCACATTACAACCGATCAGCTCGATGAAATAAAGCTGCTGAGCCTTTTGCGGAGCTTCCCAAAGTATCTTTTCTGCCGGTATTTGTGTAAGGATCTCCTGTACCAGGCCCTCGCGCACTTCGCCGCTGCCCCGGTAGATCCCTACATTACCCGCTTCGCGGGCCTCGGCGATCACATAGGTGGCGCCTGCGCTTAGCTCTGCGCGCATCAGCTCGATCCATTTATAAGGAGGAATGATATGCTCTGCATCCTTGCTGCCCACCTCGCTCAGTACAGTTCCAAACTTGGTGAGCTTTTCGATATAGCCGCATTTCTCGGCATGCGGAATAGTGATCGAACCATCGCTGACCTCCATATGGCTTATGCCATAATCCTTACACACGGAAATATAATCCTGGAACTGGCCACGGATGAGGAACGCTTCGAACAGTGTGCCTCCAAAATATACAGGCAGGTCATATGACTGATAAACTTCTATCTTCTCTCGGAGGTTGGGCGTGACGAAAGAAGTGCCAAACCCCAATTTTACAACATCTACGTGCGGATGGGCCACACTGAGAAAACTCTTTGCCTCCTCTATGCTCAACCCCTTGTCCATAACCATAGTAATACCATACTGGCGCGGCTTCAACATCCTTTCCGGAATCTGCGTAAGTTTGAAATTCATCCTCTTATTTTGTTTCTTTCGTGATTAAAGTCGTTGGCTCGGTGCTCCCTTACGAAGCGCAAATGTATGAATCGTCCTCGACAAATTTCACATTAATAAATTCTCGATAATGTAATGGCTAGATAGACTTGTTCTTCTTATAACGGGCAATGACATCCACCACTGGCTGATATTGCAGGATCACCGGGTTCAGCTCAAGTAGTTTCTTCAGCAGCTTCGGCGACTTGGCCATGGCTTTCTCCAATTGCAACAGCCCCTCTTTTGATCTTCCCAGGGCAAAATAAATGGCGCTGAGGTAAAAGACGAACAAAGGCTTTCCCCCGGTGATACGAATGGCCGCCTCCACCTGCTCCAGCGCCTCATCGAAGAACTCCGCATTGTAAAGACAACGGATAAGCGCTTCCCAGCTGGATATATTTCGGGGCCTCATCCGGACCACATTGGAAAAGAATTGAATGGCTTCCTTGAACTCTCCCAGCTGCATCTTGCATTCGCCCATCGCCAGGTTATATTCAGGTTGCATCGTATGAATGCGCATGGCTGCCTCCAGTTGCTTTACAGCTTGCCCCCATTGCCCTTCATTGATATAGGTACATGCAAGCTTGTAGTAAAGCTTGCTGTCATCCGGATTCAAATGCGAAGCCTTCCGGTAATAAAAACGGGCCTGGGCATAATTGTCAAGCTTGTCATAGCAATGCCCGATCGCCTCATAGATCACGTCCTCCGGGCGGGACAGCTCCAGCACTTTCTCCAGCGATTCAATAGCATCACGGTACTTACGGAGACGAATGTAGGCGTCCCCCATATTCCGGTAGGCATAGTCGAACTTCTCATCTATTACCAGCGCATACTTATAGGCATCCACCGCTTTCTCATACAGCTTCAACCCCTGGAAAGCCGCAGCCAGGTTGAACCAGGCCAGCTCGCTATATGGATTATCGTCGATGATCTGCTGATGAAGCCGTATGCTTTCTTCATTCCGGCCGGTGAAATCTGTCCAGAAACAGATCTTATACAAAGCCTCCTCATTTCCCGGGTCCTGCTCAAGGATCAGCTTCAGACAGTCGAAGATCTTGTCAAACTCCTCATAATCGTCGTATACATCCGCCAGCTCGAACAAAAGCTCTATGCGCTCCTCCCCTTCAAAATGCAGCAGGGCATTCTCTAATAATGCGACGGCCTTCTCCTGCTGGTCAAGCGCCAGGTAAGCGTCCGTCTTCAATATGTAAAGGTTGATATCAGCGCCGTCCAGCAGCTCCGCCTGCTCCAGAATGGTCAATGCTTCAAAGTACCGGCGGGTGGCGATCATCAGGTCCGCCTTTTTGATGAGAAGTGCCGCAGAATAGGGATATTGCCCAATGCCGATCTCCACCGCTTCTATCGCCTGAGGCAGGTCTTCCGTATCATCAAAATAGTCAATTATCTTTTCGAAAGCTTCTTCCTCCAGGAACGAATGCTGCCGCCCATTCTTCAGATCCTGATACTGCTTCAGCAACTCCTTCATTTCGTCCCGGTCCTGATGGTATGGATTTTCTTGCATGTGCTTAAGGTTATCGTAATTTACAGCATTCCCCCTTATCCGCAAATTTTTTGGCCCCCGGGAGCAACCCAAATCCCTCAGCGGACGTACTTATCAACAGAGATTCGGCCATTGTGGAAAGAATCCCGGGATTAAAAATCCCTTAAAATGTAACCTTTTCTATATCACAGCGTTAAAGATTTATTAAAATTTGGGGTAAGCGGTTAAAAAAGTCCCAATTTTTTTCACTACATTTGTAATTAAGAATGCAGAAACCAAGAACCATACGGATGAGAAAGATACTGCGACACACAGTTGTCAGTGCCTTCCTGCTTGCAGTGGTTGGTTTGGCTTTTGCAAGCAAAGGCGGCGGCGGAGACAAGAAGAACAACAAAAGCGTCCCTCTTAAGACGGAGTTTACGCCTATCCGTACCACCGGTAACTTTACCCTGAAATCAACGCCTGCCTACAGCGGCAGCTTCTTCCTGGGACAGGAAAAGACGAAGACCACGATCTCCTTCAATACGCTCGTTACCTACGAGAATGGCAATAGCGTCTTTATCATGCCTTACAAATACAAGGTGAATATACCCGGCGTCAATGACGGCAGCGTCAGGACAAACCTCCAGTTGCTGGACCTTCGCATCAAAATGCACCGCTAAATCACCCGGATTTCCCGATTATTTCTTCGTTATCCCCCGATCTTCATTTTCTTGCTTTCTTCATAGTTCATCTCCCGGTAACCCGACTTCGGTATGTCGAATTTTGATACAGGAACAGGATTCAGGCTGATCCTCGACACCCTGTAGCTGATCTTTACATCCCCGCTGGCAAGCTCATATTCCAGGGGTAAACCCTCTAAATTGCGGAATGGAGGGTCATATTCCTTGTTCTCGGTCAGGAGGTCCTTCGTATAGAAAACGGTGATAGTGGAGCCTGATTTGGTCATTGCAGTAGCTTTCTGGCACTTATATCCCGCTATCTCCTTCGTCTCGCTGGTCGTCTTAAAGACCATCCCATCATAAAGCCGGTTCCTTTCCTTCCAGTTATCAGGGTTCAGCCGGATCAGCAGCTTCTGCCCGCTGACCTCCTTGAGAATGACCCCGAAACCCGTACTGGCATCGAAGATGACGGTAGAGGAAAAGATGGCGCTGACGATCTCGCTCCGGCTTTTGTTGCCCTTTATATAAACGGTGTGCGTGGCATTTTCACTGCCCGTGGTAGTCTTGCCATTCCCCACGGAATAGTCATATACGAGCGTTAGCTCGGATACCTTCTTTTGCGCGGTCCCAGGTACAATATGCGGCAGGAACATGGTTCCTGCGATGCCGATCAGGATGACTAGTTTAATCCCCATATCAATGTCTTTGGCCTTAACTATCTGTTATCTATAGCTATTAAAAATAAGAAAGACCATTGAGAACCACAAATCCGCCCTTTAGATCGCCTTTTGCTATTACTTACGGGTTTTTTGCGCCTGTTTTTGCGCTTCCTGCATTTGCTCCAGCCGCTCCTGCCACTTGGATTTCGTCTTGGGCTTGGTCCTGTTCTCCTGCAGCTTTGCCAGGATCTTGTCGTGGTCGATGATATAGTTCTGGATGACGAATTGAAGTATCAGGGTGATCACGTTGGAAACAGTATAATACCAGGTCAGCGCCGATGCCAGTCCGTTAAAGAACAGCAGCAGCATGACAGGCATGATGTACGGCATGTACTTCATGGCAGGGTTACTCTGGTCAGGCGTCATGCTCATCCCATACAGGGAGATCAGGAAGCTGGTAACCACGGCCAGCAAGGCAAAAAGGCTGACATGATCGCCATAGCCTGGAATAGAGAATCCGAAATGAACGATACTGTCGTACGTGGAAAGGTCCGGGCTCCATAAGAAGCTTTCCCCCCTGAGTCCGATATTGGAATTGAAGAAACTGTACAGGGCGAAGAAGATGGGGATCTGTAATAAGGCCGGGATACACCCCCCTAAAGGGTTCACCCCCGCCTCCCGGAAAAGCTTCATCTGCTCCATCCCCACCTGCTGCTGATCATTCCCTACCCTTTTTTTCATGGCCTCGATCTCCGGCCGCAAAGCCTTCATCTTGGCGCCGCTGAGATAGCTGCTATACACCAGCGGAGAGGTGATCAGGCGGATAAAGAGCGTCAGCAAAAGGATCGCGATCCCAAAGCTGGCGATATGCGCTTTAAAGAAATTGAACACAGGCATAATGACATACACGTTGATCGGGCGCACAAAAGAATATACGCCGCGGCCGAGATCGATGATCTTGGTCATGCCCGTCGCCTGGCTTTCCAGGATCTTGAAATCGTTGGGACCGTAATACAACTGGAAAGGCAAAGTGCTGGAAGCAGCTGCGGCAAACTTAGCCTGCATGTTCACCTCAGCACGAGCCAGCGTATTGCTCGTGTCATTATTATCCCTCACCAGGTGCACATTCCCGGCAGTAAAGCTGTTACCCTGCCCTGCAATCAGCGAAGTATTGAAGAACTGCTGGGTGACCGAAAGCCATTTCACAGGCTTTTCAAAGGTCTTCTCAGACTTCTGCGAAATGAAATCGAATGATTCATCCTCATAATAGCAAAAGCTGATCAACCTCCTCTCCACGCTCCCATGCCGCTGCGTCCGTCCCACATAAGGATGCCACGCCAGGTTGAAGGTATTCTGGGTAAAGAGTTTGTCTACACCATTGGCAGTCACGTTCCAATCGATGCGATAGTCATTGGGACGAATGGTGAATTGATGTATGATGGATTGTCCGCCGGGCGTCGGTAAAGTATAACTCACCGTCTGGCTGCCGTCGGCATTCTTCACCAGCTGTCCCGCATGAAAATAAAGGTCGCTGATCTGCAGTACCCCGCCGGCGCCCGTATTGATGGAATATGAAAGGCGGTTATCCGTACCCGGGGCCACCAGCTTCACCGGGGTGCTGTCATAAGATTTGAAGTTCTTCAGCTCAACAGTCGCCGGCTGGCCGCCCTTATTGCTGAAAACGACCTTCAACAGCTCGTTCTCCACCGTGAGTGATTGCTCAGTTCCATTGATAACGCTGTTGACACCGGTAGTATCAAGCACAGTCGTCGTCTTTGCGGTATCCCGCAATTTTGCCTCCGCCGCCTGGCGCGCCTTCACTCTTGAAATGGAATCCTCGATGAGCTTCCGTTGCGCCTCCAGCTGGTGGCTATTTTTGGTGGAAAGATATAAGTAGGCGAATAATAAAAGTCCCAACAGCACAAAGCCAATAACCGTATTGCGATCCATTCCCATTATAATAGCGTTTAAAGAAGTGCAAATATAGGGATAAGGGGGCCCGGGCTCGCGCCCGGACCCCCTTATTTTAGGAATAATTATATCATCTCACTTTGCAAAAGCGGGTTACGCACCGCATTCTTCGCTTCGGCGAATTCTTTGGCCGCCTTGATGAAATGGACAAAAATAGGCTGCGGGCTTTCCACCGTGCTTTTTAGCTCCGGATGGTATTGCACCCCGATAAAGAAAGGATGATGCGGCAGCTCGATGATCTCTACCAGGCCGCTTTCCGGGTTGGTGCCGCTGGGATTCATGCCGGCCTGCTCGAACTGGCCAAGATACGCATTGTTAAATTCCCACCTGTGACGGTGTCTTTCGCTGATCTCGGCCTTACCGTAGATCTGCATGGCCAATGAGCCCTCTTTCAGGACACAGGGATAGGCACCCAGCCGCATCGTGCCCCCTTTGGCCGTCACCTGCTTTTGCTCTTCCATCAGGTCGATGACAGGGTCCGGCGTATGAAGATCCATTTCAGTAGAATGCGCTTTCTTGAGGCCCAATACATTACGGGCAAATTCAATGACGGCCATCTGCATACCCAGGCAAATGCCGAAAAAAGGCAATTTGTTCTCACGGGCGTATTTTACGGCAATGATCTTTCCCTCCACCCCGCGATGCCCGAAACCAGGCGCCACCAGCAATCCGTCCAGGTTGCCCAGCTTCTCCGCCACATTCTCGTCCGTAATGAACTCGCTATGTACATTCACCACCTGCACCTTGCACTCATTCATCGCACCCGCATGTACAAAGGATTCCAGGATGGACTTGTAGGCATCCTGCAGCTCGATATACTTGCCGATAAGGCCGATCGTTACCTTACTTTTAGGATATTTCAGCTTATCCAGGAACTCTTTCCAGCGCCCCAGCTCGGGTTCATGAAAATGCGTGATGTTCATTTTCTTAAGACAGATCAGGTCCAGCTTCTCCCGCATCATGGTCAGAGGCACTTCATAGATCGTAGGCATATCAGCTGCCTCGATCACAGCCTCCGGCTTGACATTACAGAAAAGGGCCACTTTCTTCTTAATATCAGGCGACAGGGGCTCTTCCGTCCGGCATACGATGATATCCGGGTGTACGCCTTCCTGGCTCAGCAGCTTTACGCTATGCTGTGTAGGCTTCGTCTTCAGCTCCTTGGCAGCCTTCAGATAGGGGATCAGCGTAAGATGCACCACCACACAATCCTCCTCGGGCATCTCCCATTGCAGCTGACGGACAGCCTCGATAAAAGGAAGGGACTCGATATCCCCTACCGTACCCCCCAGCTCGGTGATGATGATGTCATATTTATTACCTTGTCCCAGCAGCAGCATTCTCCGCTTGATCTCATCGGTGATATGCGGGATCACCTGCACCGTCTTGCCCAGGTAGGCACCTTCTCTTTCTTTGTTGATGACAGTCTGGTAGATCCTGCCGGTGGTTACGTTATTTGCCTGCGAAGTATATAGGTTCAGAAAGCGCTCGTAATGTCCCAGGTCCAGGTCCGTCTCGGCGCCGTCCTCCGTCACAAAACATTCGCCATGCTCATAAGGATTCAGTGTGCCCGGATCTACATTAATATACGGATCAAACTTCTGAATGGTTACCCTTAGCCCCCTGGCCTGCAGCAACTTGGCCAGCGAAGCCGCGATAATTCCTTTACCCAATGAAGATGTCACGCCACCTGTAACAAAAACATACTTAGCCATAAAATGGTCAATTAATTTATTATTAAATGCATTGTTTTATTGTTGAGCGACAGGCAAAATATAATACCTTACATCACCGGTCCACACTACGTCAAATGGCGAAACGACCTGGGGTCTTGCTTCATATTCTTGATCGAATAGGAGGCAATTAATGACAATTGTAATTTTGATCTTATTTCTGCAAACCTGTCTGAATTGACCTGCTGAGAACCAACAGAAAAGGGAAATTCCTAGAGGTCATGTAAAGGTACAGTGCTTTTATTAAATGGCCAAAGGCCATTTGCCCGAAGGGCCATAATTAGCGTCCTATACAATCTCATTTCCGACCGTCAGGTCAACCTCACCTAATCCAAACCCCTTATCCAGACCGTCAGGTCAACCCCACATAAAAAAGACCGCCAATACAGCGGTCTAACATTTAAAATCACATTAACTAATTTTCCTATCTGTACGATGCCAGCGAGATAGTCGATCCCGGTCTGGAATCTTCCTGATTTTCGGATTGAGAAGAGACATTCTTCGATACTTCCCTCGCAGAAGTCAGTTTCTCAGAGTGACTGATCTTTACGGCATGTAGCACCGTAATGGTCAGTATCTCCACGGCTAGAACGACAAGGGTTGTGGTCTTTCCTTTTTTCATGGTGTAATTGGATTTACAAATTGTTTCTTTGGGATTGATTAACTGTGCTTTAGGTTTCGTAAAGCATTAATCAAACGCAAGATATAGCCATTTTATTACCCCCGCAATCGTAAAATTCCGGGTTAACCCCCACATTTTCAGCAAGTTTAGTCTTATTTACCCCTGACGTTTTATACTTATGAATAATATGATTAAGGGTTGATCTATAGGACCGCTAGAACCTGGCCTATACATTTCCATAATGACTTCCTTATAGTAACCCTTAAATATTAGTCCTTAGCGATCTTGTCATAACTGGCCACCAGACCCTTAATAAGGGAGGAGCTAAAACCCTGATGTTCCATCTCATTCAATCCGGCGATGGTACACCCCTTTGGCGTAGTTACCTTGTCGATCTCCTGCTCCGGATGAGTACCTTTTTTCAATAGTAACTCTGCCGCACCTTTTACGGTCTGGGCTGCAATCAGCGTAGCCGTCGCCGCATCAAACCCTATTTCGATGCCCCCCTGGATATTGGCCCTGATATAACGCATGGCAAAGGCAGTCCCACAGGCGCCCAGGACGGTAGCCGCATCCATCAGCTTTTCGTCGATCCTCACCGCCTTGCCCAACTGACTGAAGATATCATGGACATATTGCAGCTGCTCCTCATTGACATTTTGCGCCGCCAGGCAGGTCATGCTTTCCTGTATGGCAATGGCGGTATTGGGCATGGCCCGTACGATAGGTACTTTCTTTCCCAGGCCTGCGGCAATATGCCCGATGCTGATCCCCGTCACCACCGAGACCAGCACATGCTTTTCTTCATTGAACTCCGCCCGGAGCGAGCCCAGTATATCGTTCACCTGGAAAGGTTTCACCGCCAGGATGACCAGGTCCGCATATCGCAATGCCTCCTCATTCTTATCGCTAACCAGTACTCCCTTCCTTTCCAGTTCATGCAGGGTCTGTATATTCCGTTTCGTCACCAGTATATGCTTAGGTTGAACAAAACCGCTTTGTATCAATCCTTCTGCGATGGCAGTGCCGAGATTGCCGCCGCCAATGATGGCTATTTTCTTATTCATAATATTTTTCTTTAGCGAGGTAGTTCCTCACATAATCTCCTACCCCTTCCTCCAGGGAATAGAATTTTTCTTTATACCCGGCCGCACGCAGCTTGTCCATAGTAGCCTGCGTGAAATATTGGTATTTATCGCGGATGTCTTCCGGCATATCGATAAAAATGATGTTCGGCGCCAGGTCCAGCCCTGCGAAGGTGGCCTTTGCAAGATCATAGAAACTGCGCGCTTGCCCGGTCCCAAGATTATAAATGGCGGATGCCGGCTGGTTCTCCATCAGCCAGTAACATACTTTCAACAGGTCTTTCACATATACGAAATCCCGCAGCTGCTCACCGTCCTTGAAATCAGGTCGATGGCTCCTGAACAACTTTACACTGCCATTCGCCCTGATCTGGTTGAAAGAATGAAAGATCACGCTGGCCATTCTCGCCTTGTGATACTCATTGGGGCCATATACATTGAAAAACTTCAGCCCTGCCCAGAAAGGAGGATGAACCTTCTGCTCCAGCACCCATTTATCAAACTCATTTTTCGATACCCCATAGGCATTCAATGGCTGCAGGTGGGGAATGATGGCATGACTATCCTCATACCCCAGCTCACCGGCCCCATAGGTGGCCGCGGAAGAAGCATATACGAGTCCGATCTGCCTGGCAGTGCAGTAGTTCCAGATCTTTTGGGAATATTCGACATTCAGGTGTTCATGGATAGAATAATCGAATTCCGTGGTATCCGTCCGTGCGCCAATATGAAAGACCCATCGGATCCTGGGTTGACTCTTCTCCAGCCAGTCGAAGAACTTCTCCCGCCATACCTTACAGGCAAACTCCTTTCCCTGCAAATTGCGCTCCTTTTCCTCATCGCCAAACTCGTCCACCAGGATCAGGTCCTTCAGTCCATGGTGGTTCAGAAACCCCACCAGGCAGCTGCCGATAAAACCCGCAGCACCCGTCACGACAATATATTCCTTCTGTGCGTTGATCGTTCCTTCCATATTATTCCATTTCTACTAAGCCCATCATATGATTTTCGATGGCATGATCATATTTATCCTTCCATTCATTCACTGTCCCCCACTCCATTCCATCTACTTCAAAAGAGCCATTGGTGACAAATCCGATCTCTTCATACGGCAGCTTGCCCAGCGCTTTCCTGAAGCTATCCACCTTGTCGGAAGCAACGCTGACGACCACCCTGCTTTGGGCTTCTCCAAACCAGTAAGCGTCCTTGCGGATCTCCGCATCCGAAGCCACCACATCGAAACCCAGACCATTGGGGAAAGCGGATTCGGCCAGGGTGATGAACAGGCCGCCTTCACTTACATCGTGCGCACTGCGGACCAGCTGCCCATGGATCAGCTTGCTCAGCGTTTCCTGTAATAACAGCTCTTCTTCCAGCTCGAAATGAGGGGCCGGGCTATACTCCACACCCTTTATTTTATGCAGGTACTCCGACGAGCTGATATCATTGCTGCTCTTGCCCAGCAAAAAGATGATGTCTCCCTCTTCTTTGAAGTTCAGGGTCATCTTGTCCTTCACGGATTCCAGCAACCCCACCATGCCGATCGTGGGCGTAGGATACACCGCGCCACCGGGATGCTGGTTGTAGAAGCTGACGTTGCCGCCGGTCACCGGCGTGTCGAATTTCCGGCAGGCCTCGCCCATGCCTTTGATGGCATTGACGAACTGGTAGTAGACTTCCGGTTCATATGGGTTACCGAAATTGAGACAGTTAGTCACACCCAGGGGTTGCCCTCCGCTGCATACGATGTTCCTGGCGGCTTCTGCCACGGCGATCATCGCGCCCTTATAGGGATCGGCGAATACATAGCGGCTATTGCAGTCCGTTGTTACCGCCAACGCCTTATTGGTCCCCTTTGCCAGCACGACAGCCGCATCGCTGGGCTGGTTCGTGGAAGAGTTGGCAGTACCCACCGTACTGTCGTATTGCACAGCAACCCATCTCTTGGAAGCGATATTAGGCAGGTTCACCAGCTGCTCGGCAATGCTCCGCAGATCATCCGGCACCTCGATGGCCGCAGGATCAAAAGCCTTGATCCTGGAGAAATAACCCGGCTCTTTGTAAGGCCGGTCATACTGGGGAGCACCGCCGCCCAACACCAGCTCATAAGCGGGTATCTCAGCTTCCAGTTCTCCATTCATATAGAAACGAAGGATGCCATCATCCGTTACATGTCCGATCTCAGAGGCAGGGAGGTCCCATTTTTCGAAAATGCCGACCACTTCCGCTTCCCGTCCTTTTTCAACGACCATCAGCATGCGCTCCTGGCTTTCGCTGAGCAGAAGCTCCCATGCTTTCATATTTTGCTGACGGGCCGGTACCTTATCCAGGTCGATATGCATACCCACCTCGCCCTTTGCGCTCATTTCGGAGGTGCTGCAGATGATGCCCGCGGCGCCCATATCCTGCATGCCCACCACAGCCCCGGTCTTTATCACTTCCAGGCAGGCTTCCAGCAATTTCTTTTCCTGGAAAGGATCACCTACCTGCACAGCGGGAAGCTCCTTGACGCTTTCGCCGGTGATATTCGCGCTGGCGAATGAGGCGCCACCCATGCCATCCTTGCCTGTGGCGCTGCCAACAAAGATCACAGGGTTACCCGTTCCCTTGGCAGTGGCCGAGATGGTCTCTCCATTCTTCAATATCCCCACGCTCATGGCATTCACCAGCGGGTTGGTATGATAACAGTCTTCAAAATATACTTCACCACCTACCGTAGGTACGCCAAAACAGTTGCCGTAATGACCAATGCCATGGACTACGCCGGACAGCAGGTGCTTCGTCTTCGACTCCTTCAAATTGCCAAAGCGCAGGGAATTGAGGGAAGCGATCGGCCTTGCCCCCATGGTGAAGATATCACGGTGGATACCTCCCACACCCGTTGCAGCGCCCTGGAAAGGTTCCAGCGCCGAAGGGTGATTGTGCGATTCTATCTTGAATACGACGCCATAACCGTCCCCGATGTCCATCAGACCGGCATTTTCCTCACCGGCCTTCACCAGCATCTTCTTCCCATCCCGGGGAAGGGTCTTCAGCCATTTGATCGAGTTCTTATAGCTGCAGTGCTCGCTCCACATGGCGCTGAAAGCGCATAGCTCTGTAAAGTTGGGTGTGCGGCCGAGTTTCTGTTGGATCAATTCGAATTCTTCCGGGGTAAGTCTAAGCTCTTCGGCAGTTTTTACGCTTATTTCCATGTTATTATGTGTTAGGCAGTTGTTCAGGATCCTTCTGCCTTAGAAGGCGCAAAAGTACGTAATACCGAAATAATAGCCAGCTATTAGCAGGTATTCTTCCATCCAAATCACTCCAAAATCCTTTTTTATCCTATTGCCGCTTTTCTTTTCTTCTCATTTAAAATTCTCCTGGTCCAATTCCTTACATTGAAAAATTGAATAAGTCAGTACGAATCAGTAGGTTTGTCCCGTATGCCTTCCAATAAAAGAATTGCTTTTGTAGCCAACACCAGCTGGAGCATCTACAATTTCAGATTATATCTCCTGAAAAAACTAATAGCGCAGGGCTTTTCCGTATTCGTGCTCGCGCCCCGCGATGAGTATACAGAGAAATTCGAAGACATAAAAGGACTCACCTTTATCCAACTGAATAAATTCCGTGCAAAAAGCATTTCCCCGATTCATAATATCCAGCTGCAAAGAGAGCTGGCCCTCCACTACCGCCAGATCCAGCCGGGCCTGATCTTCCATTACACTGTCAAAGCCAATTTATATGGCTCCCAGGCAGCCGCCAGGACCAAATGTCCCTCCATCAGCGTCTTTACAGGCCTGGGATATGCATTTTCCAATCGGTGGTTCCGGGCGTTCGCACAGGCAAAGCTCCGGAAGGCGCTGAGACACAACGTTCAGACATGGTTTCTCAACAAGGATGACGAACAGCTTTTCATAGAGAAGGCCCTGGTTAAGAAAGAAAAAGCATTCATACTGCCCGGCGAAGGAGTAGACACTGCGGCTTTCTACCCGGCCCCATCCGCAACAGACAAAAAAGAAACTGTCTTCCTGCTGATCGCCAGGATCATCAAACATAAAGGCATCAATGAGTTCATCCAGGCCGCTGAGCTGCTGAAACAAAAAGGCCTGCCGGTGCAATGCCAGCTGCTGGGATTCTTTGACGAAGGCAGCCCCATAGCCATTTCACGGAGGCAGGTGGAGGAATGGCAGGAAAAGAGCCTGATCCAGTACCTGGGTGACACAGACGATGTGGCCCCATTCATCGCAAAGGCAGACTGTGTCGTCCTGCCCTCCTACAGGGAAGGCATGCCATTAAGTCTGCTGGAAGGCGCCAGCATGTGCAAGGGACTCATCGCCACCGACACACCCGGTTGCCGGGCCGTGATCAGGGACGGGGTCAATGGCTACCTCTGTAAGGATAGGGACGGCGCCGACCTGGCCGGGAAAATGGAAAAATATTATCACCTGCCAGGGGATCTCCGTCGAAAAATGGGCGAAGCTGGTCGGGAACTGGTCCTCCAACACTTCACCCGGGAGATCGTTGCAGGTATCTATCTCGATAAAATAAAGGCCCTGCTGACGCCCCGGCAGGAACATCGATAGCCATGCACATCCTTTTATTTATTATTTATACCGCCGTCCTGGGATGGATCATCATCCGTCGACCTTTTTTCAGGGATATCCGGCCCGGTATGCTGCTCGCCTTTTTTGCGCTGCGGGCAGCGACAGGATGCCTGCATACCTGGGTGGCCTATAAATATTATCCCAACCACGGGGACATATGGCTTTTCTTCCAGGATAGCTTTGTCACCCGCCGCCTGTTGTTCACGGACTTCCATGCCTTCTGGGCCGACAACTCCTCCCTTGCCTACCTGCCGCATAACCTCATCGAATGGATGCACGTGCTATTCAACTTCCTGTCCTTCGATAATTTCTATATCAATACGCTCTTTTTCACTTTCCTCACCTTCGGCGGGCACATCGCCCTGTTCCGCGTCTTTTATGAAAGGTTCGGCCAGGACACACTTAGCGCATCCTGCATGCTGCTGTTGCCTTCTGTCCTGTTCTGGACATCCTGCATGCATACCGAAGGGATCATTTATGCCTTGCTGGGATGGCTTGTCTATATCCTGCACAGGTCTTTCAGGTCAGGTTGGACCCTTGGCCGAATACTCCTGAGTCTTTTGCTCACCGGGCTTACCATCTTTTTCCGTCCTGCCATCGCCGTTGGATTGCTTCCCGCCATTGTCTGGTGGACTGCAGCTGAGATCCACCTCCGCAGGCGCACCCTCCTGTTGACAACAGCGGCGCTTGCACTGCTTATTCCGTTGTTCTCCTGGCTATATCCGCATGCCCTCACCCTGATCCCCCGCGCCCTCAGCTCGCGGCAACAGGAATATCAATCGCTTGCCGGTAATTCCCGTATCCCCCTCACCCTGCTGGAACCCACCTGGAACAGCCTTTGCCAGGTTCTCCCGGACGCACTTTTGAATGGCCTGTTCCAACCCACCCCCGGCGCAGGAGGACAAAAGATCTATCTCTTTTTCTCCCTGGAACTGTATGCCATCTGGGTCGTCGTGGTAATAGCATTATATCTCAGGCTTTTCCATAGAACTATACCTCCCTCTCACCCCATTCCATCAAAACCTCCCCCTCATCCCTCCGGTCATTTCTCCATTGCCTGCCTGCTCCTCGCCTTGCCTGGTATGCTGCTCATAGGTTATATCATCCCTTTCATAGGGGCCATCGTCCGCTACCGTAGCATCTACCTCCCTTTCCTGCTCGCCCCCTGCATACCATCCTTGCTGCCCACTCCATTTTTCCTAAAATTGAAAACCAAACTAACCTTCTCTATTTTTAAATAATAATCACCACATTTCAAGATTTATTGAACAAAATGTGGATATTATTTTTAATGCCTAAATTTTATTCAAAAACACCGTAAACATGAACAAATATCAATATATATCTAATATGTAATGAATTAGAATTATTTGATATGAATAAAAAAAACATAAAAAACGCCTCGAAAATATCCAAAACATATTTTTTTTGAGTTTTTTTGTTGATGCCTTTCCATATTTAGGCCCCTGATTCCAAAAAATTGTTTTATAGGCTGCGATGTTTTAGTTTCGCTAAAACTTTACAGCATGTCATCATTAAGATTTAAAGCCATCGACAATTTGACTACCACCGCAGAAAGCCAGCTACCTGGTTCCACCAAGATCACAGCTATTTTTGGTGAGAATGTATTCACGCTGAAAACAGCTCGTGAGTTTTTGAGCGATGAAGCCTATAAGAGTTTACTCGCATCCATCAAGGGTGGCAAGAAGATTGATCGTGTTGTAGCCAACCAGATCGCGTCCGGCATGCGGCAATGGGCAGAAGGTAAAGGCGTTACCCACTTCACACACTGGTTCCAGCCGCTTACGGGAACCACCGCCGAAAAGCATGATTCTTTTTTTACGATAAAGAGCGATGGTACGGCCATCGAAGAGTTTGACGGAGCTGCACTGATCCAGCAGGAGCCTGATGCCTCTTCCTTCCCCAGCGGAGGATTGAGGGCCACTTTCGAAGCCCGTGGTTATACCGCATGGGACCCCTCTTCTCCTGCCTTTGTCATGGAGATCGGAGCCGGCAAGACCCTTTGTATCCCCACCATCTTCGTATCATACACTGGTGAATCCCTTGATTACAAAGCTCCCCTGCTGAAAGCGCTGGCCTCCCTGGATAAGGCAGCGGTTGAAGTTTGTCATTATTTCGATAAGAATGTCAATAAGGTAACTGCCACGCTGGGATGGGAACAGGAATATTTCGTCATCGACGAAGGTCTGTTCAATGCCCGCCCCGACCTGGTCCTCAGCGGCCGTACCGTATTCGGTCACTCTCCCGCTAAAGGCCAGCAGTTGGAAGACCATTATTTCGGCAGCATTCCTGAAAGGATCTATGCCTTCATGCGCGACTACGAGCAGGAAGCTTACAAATTGGGTATCCCCCTGCGCACCCGTCATAATGAAGTGGCTCCCGCACAGTTCGAGTGCGCCCCCATCTTCGAAGAGGTCAGCGTAGCTGTTGACCACAACATCCTGCTGATGGACGTTATGGACCGTGTAGCCCGCCGCCATCGCCTGCGCGTGCTGCTGCATGAAAAACCTTTCGCCGGTATCAACGGCAGCGGTAAGCACAATAACTGGAGCATGGCCACCGATACAGGCGTGAACCTCCTGGCTCCCGGCAAAACGCCGAAGACCAACCTCATGTTCCTCACCTTCTTTGTCAATACCATCAAGGCTGTATACGATTACTCCGACATAATGAGAGCATCCATCGCCTCCGCCGGTAACGACTTCCGCCTGGGCGCCAACGAAGCTCCTCCCGCTATCATTTCCGTATTCATCGGTGAGTACCTGAGCAAGGTGCTGGCTGACGTAAAGGAAAGAGTAGGTGATAAGTTCGACGAGCAGGATGAGGCCATCCTGAAACTGGACCTCCACCGCAGCATTCCTGAGCTGCTGCTGGACAATACAGATCGCAACCGTACTTCTCCTTTCGCTTTCACAGGCAACAAGTTCGAGTTCCGCGCTGTAGGCAGCAACGCCAACTGCGCCAATGCGATGATCGCTGTCAACACCATCATGGCCGAAACGCTGAAGAAGTTCAAGAAGGATGTCGACGCCCTGATCGAGAAAGGTGATAAGAAAGAAATAGCCATCATGCATGTGATCCGCGAATATGTGGTCAGCAGCGAAAAAGTGCTGTTCGAAGGCGATGGCTACAGCGAGGAATGGCACCATGAGGCCGAAAGACGCGGTCTGCCCAACGTGCGCACAACGCCGCTGGCCCTGGATGCAATGGTCACCGACAAGGCCAAGCACCTGTACGAAGCCAATGGCGTATACAGCCATATCGAGCTGGAAGCCCGCCACGAGATCGAGCTGGAAAAATATATCAAGCGCGTTCAGATCGAAGCCCGCGTCATGGGTGAGCTGGCCACCAGCCACATCCTGCCCGCAGCTATCAAGTATCAGAACACATTGATCGAAAATATCAAGGGTCTGAAAGAGCTGGGCCTGAAGGATAGCGCCTATTCCAACCAAAAAGCCATCCTGGAAAAGATCTCCGAGCACATCGGCAAGGTCAGCGCCCTGGTGGAAAAGATGATCGAAGCCCGCAAGATCGCCAACGCCATCGGCGACACCCGCACCAAGGCTATCGCTTACGAAAGCCAGGTGAAGGAACCTTTCTTCGATGCCATCCGCTATTCCGTGGATAAGCTGGAATTGCTGGTCGATGATAATGAGTGGGTACTCTCGAAGTATCGCGAAATGTTATTTTTACGGTAGTAAAAATAACAGTGGCCGAAGGCCACAATAGGTTAAAGTCTAAACAATCAAACCCTGCGTCAGCAGGGTTTTTTCTTATATTGTAATACCTAAAACCCCTCCCATGATCAGGTTCATAAAAACCACCTTCCGGCACCTCCGGCAGCATAAATTGTATTCCGCCATTAATATTATTGGGTTGGCGGCGGGCATATGCTGTGTTCTGCTGGCCATACTGTATTGGAAGGACGAAACCAGCTTTGACAGCTTTCATCAAAAAAACCCTGATCTCTACCGCATTACCACTTCCATGTTCAACGAAAAAGGAGGCAGCAGATCCACCAGTGGCGGAACAGGCCAGGTACAGGGTCCCGCCTTTAAGGCAAGCGTGCCTGAGATATTGGATTATGTAAGAGTGATGGGAGGAGATATTTCCGGGGACATACTGACTGATAGTAAAAGCCTTCATCTCCAGTTATTGTATGCTGACGAAAGCTTTTTCAACATCTTTTCCTTCCCTTTGCTGCGTGGGGATCCCACGACAGCTTTGCAGGATATTAATTCGGTGGTTATCACTGAATCCGCTGCTATAAGGCTCTTTAACAGTACGGATGTCATTGGCAAACAGCTTCGGCTGGACGCAGACCCTTCTGCAAAACGCCTGGGCAAGCCCATGGTGATCACCGGTGTGGCAAAAAGTATAAGGGACAACTCTTCCATTCGATTCGATCTGCTGTTGCCCATGAAGTTCATGCAGCTATCCTTTGAGGACAAGGCATGGCTTAATGCATACCTTGGTACTTTTGTAGTACTCCGGCCAAATGCAGATAAGAATGCCGTCGTTCAAAAGTTTAACAGGATCCACTTCGTCCATGCCAAAGATCAGCTCGCCGAAAATATCAAAACCTATGGCTTCGATCCGGAAATGAGTTATGGCTTGCAACCCATCACCGATATGCATTTACATCCTTTGGAAATGGGCTTGGAGACTGGCGTTGTCAACGGCAGCAGCCCTGTTTTCTCTTACCTTTTTATGGCGATAGCTGTCTTTATCCTCTTAATGGCAAGCATTAATTTTATTAATATCAGTATTGCTAATTCTTTGAAAAGAGCCAAAGAGGTCGGCATAAGAAAAATTACAGGTGGCAGTCGTTCCCGGATCATTATGCAGTTTCTCTCTGAATCCGCCATATTATGTGTTATTTCTTTTATACTTGCTATCCTGCTGACAACACTTTCATTGCCCGTCTTTAACCATTTGACGAACAAACACATTTTGCTCGGCGATGCATTCGATGCGAAGCTGCTTTCAATGCTCATTGTCATTCTCTCCATTGTCATTCTGTTTACCGGCATTTATCCCGCCCGGATCCTGTCAGGTTTCAATCCAAAGGAAGTCCTGTACAACAGGCAAAATCTGTCCGGTAGTTACTTTTTCGGCCGATGCCTGGTGATCTTCCAGTTCTCGCTCGCCGTGTTCTTAATGATAGCAACGTTGGTTTATTACAACCAAATGAACTTTATACGGACCAAAGACCTGGGATACGACCCGCATCAGGTAGTACTAACCCAAATTCCGGGGGACAGGGAGATCATGCCCCTTTATCGATTCTTAAGGAATGAACTGGCAAAGACGCCAGCTATAAAGGCAGTGTCTTTAGGCGGCGGAGAAAGCTCCTTTAAGGTAAAATTAGAAGGCCGCACAGTTGAAGCGATCCATAAGATAATTGATGAAGATTATTTATCCGTATTGGAGATCCCTCTTAAGGCAGGCCGTAACCTGTCTCCTTTATTCCCAGGTGACAGCAGCCATTCTGTTATTGTAAATGAAGCTTTTGTAAAAGCAGCCCGGCTTCGACATCCCATTGGCGTACGGCTTAACACCGATGAATATTTTGATAAGGTCCCTAAGACGATTATCGGTGTAATAAAAGATTTTCATGTTGGCTCCTTAAGAGAACCCATAAAGCCCATGGTGATGTTCATGAGCAAGTGGTTTGGTGGCAGCATACTGGCGAAACTGGAAAAAAGCCACCAAAAAGAAGGAATGGCAGCCCTGGAAAAAGCCTTTAAGGCTGCGATCCCACAGGCTGTATATCAATACCAATTTGTAGACGAGCTGAACGCGAAGCAATATCAGCAGGAGCAACGCTGGCAGCAGATCATTAGCATGGCCACAGGGCTATCCATTGCCATTTGCTGTCTGGGCCTGTTTGGTCTTACCCATCTGGCAACCCATCAGCGCTTAAAAGAAATAGGTATCCGAAAAGTGCTGGGCGCCACAATAACGCAGGTTGTTACCTTATTGTCTGCAGGTTTCCTTAAACTGGTGGTGATTGCCATTTTAGTCGCTGCCCCCTTCGCATGGCTGGTCATGAATAAATGGCTCCAGGATTTTGCTTACCGGATCGACATAGGCCCGGGCATTTTTATAGCTGCCGGGGCCATATCCTTATCTATAGCCCTGGGCACTGTAAGTTTTCAGGCGATCAGGGCGGCTATGGCAAACCCGGTGAATAGTTTGAGAAGGGAATAGGATCACCCATTCAATAGATTGGAGCTTATCCAAGCCTCTCCCTCACCCACCCCATCGCTATCTCCAGCTGATGCTTCATCGTCAGATGGGAATTGTCCAGCACAAGCGCGTCTTCCGCCTGTCGCAGCGGGCTGACAGCCCGGTGCGAATCGATATAATCCCGCATCTCCAGGTTATGTTTCACTTCCTCCCGGGTGACATTGGGATTCTTATCGAAGAGTTCCTTGAATCGCCGGCGTACCCGCACCTCCTCATCGGCCGTCATAAAGATCTTTAGTTCGGCATGAGGGAATACAGTGGTGCCGATGTCCCTTCCGTCCATGACGATGCCTTTGTTCTTCCCCATCTCCTGCTGCTGCGCCACCGCATAAGCGCGTACTTCTTTTACAGCCGCCACCTCGCTCACCTTTTCGGCGATCACCAGGTCCCTGATCACATATTCCACGTTTTCGCCATTCAGCCATATTTCAGTCTGTCCGCTCTTGTGGTTGGCTACGAACTCCATCTTGATATGGCTCAGCGCCTCGTGTACTGCTGCAGGTTGTGTCCAGTCGACATGGTTACGGAGAAAATAGAGGGTGATCGCCCGGTACATGGCTCCGCTGTCGATATAGACATAGCTGAGCTCGCGTGCCAATTGCTTGGCCAGTGTACTTTTTCCACAGGACGACCAGCCGTCGATGGTAATAATGATCTTTTTGTTGTGTTCCATTACGCCGCCCAATTTACAAAAAAAAGAGGCTGCCTCGTAAATTTGAGACAGCCTCGTTCATTATATTATCCGTCACGCTTATGCTTCAGATTTCTCTTTTGCCTTTTCTTTCAACGTGAACCTGATCTTCGTTTTTTCATCGTCAAGATCAGCTACCAGCACATCGCCGTTCTTGATGCTCATGCTCAGGATCTCTTCCGCCAGGGGATCTTCCAGGTATTTCTGGATGGCCCTGTGCAACGGACGGGCGCCGAACTGCGCGTCGTATCCCTTGTCCGCAATGAAGTTCTTGGCTTCTTCCGTCAGTTCTAGGGTAAAGCCCAGGGTGTTCAGACGTTTCAGTACGCCCTTCATCAGGATGTCGATGATGGAGAAGATATGCTCCTTATTGAGAGAGTTGAAGATCACCACATCGTCGATCCTATTGAGGAACTCGGGGCTGAAAGTACGTTTCAGCGCTTTCTCGATGACAGCCTTGTTGTTCTCATCCGCATTTTGTGTACGGGCAGCTGTTGCAAAGCCTACGCCATCGCCAAAATCCTTCAGCTGACGGACGCCGATATTCGAGGTCATGATGATCAGCGTGTTCTTAAAGTCTACTTTACGACCCAGACCGTCCGTTAACTGACCGTCATCCAGCACCTGTAACAGGATGTTATAGATATCCGGGTGAGCTTTTTCGATCTCATCCAGCAGGATGACAGAGTAAGGTTTGCGACGAACCCTTTCAGTCAGCTGACCGCCTTCTTCGTATCCTACATATCCCGGAGGCGCTCCTATCAGGCGGCTGACCGTGAATTTCTCCATGTATTCGCTCATGTCGATCCGGATGAGAGAATCTTCCGAGTCGAACATATAGCGTGCCAGGGCTCTGGCCAGCTCCGTCTTACCTACCCCCGTGGGACCAAGGAATATAAAGGTGCCGATGGGTTTCTTGGGATCCTTCAGACCTACCCGGTTACGCTGGATGGCTTTCACCACTTTCTGGATGGCTTCGTCCTGTCCTACCACCATGCCACGCATGTCAACAGACATGTTACGGAGCTTCTCGCTTTCGGCCTGTACCATTCTCTTCACCGGGATACCCGTCATCATACTGACCACTTCAGCGATATTTTCCTCGTCGATGGGATAACGTTTGTGCTTGCTTTCTTCTTCCCATTCGTTCTTCGCCTTCTCCAGGTCTTCCTGCAGACGCTTTTCTGTGTCGCGGAGACTGGCGGCTTCTTCGAACTTCTGGCTTTTTACCACCTTGTTCTTTTCATTCTTCACATCTTCGATCTTCTTTTCAAGGTCGACGATATTCTGGGGAACATTGATGTTCTTCAGGTGGACCCTGGCGCCTACTTCATCCAGTACGTCGATGGCCTTGTCAGGCAGCAGGCGGTCCGTCATATAGCGGTCGCTCAGCTTCACGCACGCATCGATAGCATCGTCGGAGTAGGTGACGTTATGGTAATCTTCGTATTTCGATTTGATATTGTTGAGTATCTGGATCGTTTCGTCCACACTGGGGGGATCTACCATTACTTTCTGGAAGCGGCGGTCGAGTGCACCGTCCTTCTCGATATACATACGGTATTCATCCAATGTGGAGGCGCCGATGCACTGCAGCTCTCCCCTTGCCAATGCGGGCTTGAAGATATTGCTGGCGTCCAGCGATCCGCTGGCGCCGCCGGCGCCGACGATGGTGTGTATCTCATCGATAAAGAGGATCACGTCACGGTTCTTTTCCAGCTCGTTCATGATCGCCTTCATCCTTTCTTCGAATTGACCGCGGTATTTGGTACCTGCTACCAGGGCAGCAAGGTCAAGGGAGATGACCCGTTTGTCGAACAGCACCCGGCTGACCTTTCGCTGTACGATGCGGAGTGCAAGGCCTTCCACGATAGCCGTCTTACCTACCCCCGGCTCACCAATAAGTATCGGGTTGTTCTTCTTACGGCGCGAGAGGATCTGGGATACCCTTTCGATCTCTTCTTCCCTTCCGACGATGGGATCAAGCGCACCCATTTCAGCCAGTCGCGTAATGTCCCTGCCGAAATTATCGAGTACAGGGGTCTTGCTCTTGGCATTACCCGCAGACCGGGCTTTTTGCTGGGAATACTTCTTTTCTTCGTCGAAATCGTCGTCGTTCTCTTCGGCGTATTCGCTCCGGATGTCGTTGCTTTTAACAACACCTAATTCGTTTCTGAACAAGTCGTAATCCACGTCAAATTGATTTAAGATTTGAGTTGCTATGTTTTCTTTGTTCTTTAAAATAGAGAGCATCAGGTGTTCAGTCTCTACCGTGGGGCTTTTCAGTGCTTTCGCTTCTAAAACCGTCACACGTATAACTTTCTCCGCCTGTTTGGTCAGGGGAAGACTATTGATATTGGCGATGTTCTTACCGGTCTTGTCCTTTACTGCCATTTCCACCTCCTTGCGCAGCTCATACAGGTCCACATTGAAACTTTTCAATATGCGGACGGCTGTATTATCACCCTCACGTATCAAACCCAGCAATAAGTGCTCCGTACCGATAAAATCGTTCCCCAGACGCAACGCTTCCTCCCTACTGAAAGATATGATCTCCTTTACCTGGGCTGAAAAATTGTTATCCATTTTTAAGTTATTGAGCTTTATACAATAATAACGAATATTTTTGACTTCTGTTTCCGCTGTTTTATTAACGGCCGTTAATAATATTTAAGTATTATGCAAGTCAAAATTGATACCAAGGAAAAATTTCATGCCATTACGATCAATGAATCCAATATTGCTGCTAATATGACAGCGGAACTCGAACAGTGTTTAAACCCCATCCTCCAAATGGAGGTTAAAAATGTGGTGCTCATCTTAAAAGACACCCAAAACCTGGACGAAGCTGCTGCCGAGTGTTTGGTCCGTATCCAGCAGTCCTTCTACGATGCAGGCTCTTCCTTTGTTATCTGCGAGCTTACGCCGGCAGTGGAAAAAAGCCTTGAGGACAATGGACTGATGGAGATGATGAATGTGACCCCCACCGAAAGCGAAGCATGGGATATTGTTCAAATGGAAGAGCTGGAAAGAGAGCTCCTCAACGATCCAGATCTTTAGGCAAGTAATTGTTAGTGTGTCTGTTACGTGTCCATTTCTGCTCGGGTCCGGACACTGTCGAATGCAGCCTTCCTAAATTTCGGTTTCAAGACAGAAAGTCAGAAGTGATTCAAAATCAACCCGCACAATGTCTCTCGGAATTTCTTCTACGCTAACTGAAGTATTTGCCCGTTCTGCCGGTGTAGACAACACCAGCTCCTTCCGGGTCCGGGCAATAGGTGGCGGTTCCATCAATGCCACCTATCATGTAACAACAAGCCGCGATCGGCAATGGTTCTGTAAAATAAACGATGCCCGCCGGTTTCCGGATTTATTTGTCCTGGAAAGGCAGGGACTGGCCTTATTGGAGGCAACTGGAGCAATTCGGGTGCCCAGGGTCATTGCCTGCGAAAATGTTGATCAGGATCAAGTGCTGGTGCTGGAATGGATCGGCGAAGGTTTGCGCAGCAATGATTTCTGGCAGCGCTTCGGTGAGCAATTGGCCGCTCTTCATCATATAACAGCCACTTCTTTCGGCCTGGACCATCACAACTACATGGGCGCCCTGCCTCAATCCAACACCCCTGCCCCTGATTGGGTAGATTTTTTTATCCGCCAGCGCCTGCAACCCCAGATCGACCTGGCCATAAGCAAAGGCTTGCTGGGCCACCGGGACGACCAGCAATTCCAACGCCTGTATAAGGCCCTGGGCAATATCTTCCCAAACGAGCCTCCGGCCCTCCTGCACGGTGATCTGTGGAGCGGCAATTTCCTCTGCGATGAGGACAGCCGGCCTGTCTTGATCGATCCGGCCGTTTATTATGGACACCGAAGCATGGACCTGGCCATGACTACCCTGTTTGGCGGCTTTGAGCGACCGTTCTACGAGGCCTATGCCCATCACTATCCTTTTCCTGCGGATCACCGGGAACAGTGGGATATTTGTAACCTATATCCTTTGCTGATCCATCTCAATCTGTTTGGCAAATCATACTTGAGAAACATTTTACACACAATTCAACGCTTTTGATGTACGTTAGAGGTTGTATCCATAATCCGATGGAATACAATAATTGCGAAGGGAAAGCAGCGGATTGGCCTTGACCTTCGTCTATACTGAACGCAGTCCGGATCGTAACCTTAAAATCGCGTAATGCTGGCCGTCACTATTTTAGGCAATAATTCTGCTCTACCCGCTTTCGACCGTCATCCCACTGCCCAGGTGGTCACGATGGAGGACCAGATCTTCCTGGTGGACTGTGGGGAAGGGACGCAGATGCAGATGGCCAAATACAAGATCCGTCGCAGTAAGATCAATCACATCTTCATATCCCATCTCCACGGGGATCATTATTTCGGTCTCATAGGTGTGCTCACCAGCATGGGTCTCCTGGGCCGGTCGCAGGAGATGAATATCTACTCTCCGCCCGTATTGCAGGATATAATAGAGTTGCAGCTGAAGGTCGCCGACATCCAGCTGCCCTACCCGCTGCATTTTCATCCTTTGACGAAAGAGGGTGTCATCGTAAGAGAGCCAAAATTCGAGGTCAGCTGTTTTCCGGTATATCATCGCATCGAATGCTGGGGCTTCCGTTTCCGGGAGATCCGGCCCTTCCGGCGCGTGAATCCTGATAAGGCGCGGCATTATGGGGTGCCGTCGGCTTTTTTCGACCGGCTCAAATGGGGTGAAAGTTATCTCACCAAGGATGGCCAGCTGGTGGAGAATGGATGGGTCACCGAGCCTGCCGCCCGCGCCAAATCCTATGCCTATGCAGCCGACACACTCTACGATCCCCGCATCGTCGACAGCGTAAAGGGCGTCGACCTGCTTTATCACGAGACCACCTACCTGAAGGACCTCACAGAGCAGGCTGGTAAAAGGTTCCATAGCACCACTGCCCAGGCTGCCACCGTAGCCGAGCAGGCAGGCGTCCAGCGGCTGATCATCGGGCATTTCAGCTCCAAATACGAAAAGCTCCTGGCCTTCGAGACGGAGGCGCGAGAGATCTTCCCCAACACCGACCTGGCGCTGGAGGGTGTCACCTATCGCGTATAAAACCTCCCCTCCTGCGGCTATAAAAATGAAACGGGCCCCCTGGCTAGGAGACCCGAAACAAGTTGCAGTTGGTTACGACCTATTTCAATTTCGCCACATATTCTTTGATCTTTTGCTGTAAGCCTTCACTGACAGGTACAACGGGCAGGCGAAGGTAGTTGCCGATGAGCTTCATCTCCGCCATGGCCGCCTTGACCCCTGCCGGGTTATTTTCTGCGAACAGGAACTCGTATCCTTGTATTAATTTATCATTCAATTCTTTAGCCGCTTTAAAATCCCCTTTCAGGCAGTTCCGCACCATGTCCGTGAACAGGCGGGGAAAGCTATTGGCAGCTACGCTGATGACGCCTTCCATACCGCAGGCAACCTGGGGCAGCGTGAGCGCATCGTCGCCGCTGACGACCAGGAAATCAGCCGGTTTGTCCCGCAGGATCTCCATACACTGGGCCATGTCCCCGCTCGCCTCCTTGATACCCGCGATATTCTTGACCTCTTTTGCCAGCCTGATGGTGGTCGCCGCATTGAGGTTCCTCCCCGTCCTGCCGGGTACATTATAAAGGAGTAGGGGCTTCGGGGAAGCTCCAGCCAGCGCCTTATAGTGCTGGAACAGGCCTTCCTGGGAGGGTTTGCTATAATAAGGACTGGCACTAAGCACTGCCACCGCCTTGTCCAGGGGGAAGGTTTTCAGCTCTTCCAGCAGTTCAGACGTGTTATTGCCGCCAATACCGACGACGACAGGCACCCGTCCGGCTACTTTGTCATACGTAAAGTTGGCAAGCGCTATCTTTTCTTCTTTATCGAGGGTGGGTGTTTCCCCCGTGGTGCCCAGGGCCACGACGTATTCCACGCCGCCATTGATGACGAAATCGATCACTTTTCCAAAAGCGTCATAATCTATGGAACCATCGGAATTGAAAGGTGTAATTAACGCTACTCCGGTTCCGCGGAGTTGTTGACGAAGAGACATTGCAATATGTTGTTTACTTTGATATATATGTTTTTGGCCCGGGGACTGAAGATCCTCGGGTTCCCAAAGGAATAATCACTATTCGGGGTGCAATTTGCTGGTTTCCTTCCGGAATTCCAGCATTTCAGCCCTGTTTCGGGACTATTTTTTGGGGATAGTTGGATTCCAGGCTTTATTGAAGGTTTCTTCCTGGTTATCCGACCCGGAGCCTTATACAGGCTTATGCCCGGGCGCCACCGGCTAGCTATTGGGGGGTTCTTCTGGTCAGGCCGGCACTTCGTCCCAGAAGCCCATCTTTCCGTACTTCTTTATCCTGTTCTCTACGCGTTCTTCAGGCGTATATTCACGCAGCTGCGCCAGCGTTTCGATCAATCTTGGCTTCAGCAGTGCCGCCGCCTCATTATAATCCCAGTGGGCGCCGCCCAGTGGTTCCTGAACGATCGTATCGATCAGGCCGAAATTATACATATGGTCCGGCGTCAGCCGCAGCTCTTCGGCCGCTTTTTCCTTTTGATCCCAGCTTCTCCAGAGGATAGAGCTGCAATTCTCGGGGCTGATCACCGTATACCAGCTGTTCTCCAGCATGAATACCCGGTCCCCTACCCCAATGCCCAGGGCCCCACCCGAGGCCCCTTCACCGATCACTACACAGATCACCGGCACCTGCAGGCGTATCATTTCATATATGTTACGGGCGATCGCCTCGCCTTGTCCTCTTTCTTCCGCTTCCATACCCGGATATGCGCCTGGCGTATCGATCAGGGTAATAATGGGCTTATTGAACTTCTCAGCCATTTTCATCAGCCGCAGCGCCTTCCTGTAACCCTCCGGATTAGCCATCCCGAAGTTGCGCATCTGCCGCATCTTGGTATTGGTACCCTTTTGCTGTCCGATCATCATCACCGTCTGACCATCCAGCTGGGCAAAACCGCCCACCATCGCCTTATCGTCCCGGACATTCCTGTCACCGAACAATTCCACGAAGTTGGTGCACATCTTCTCGATATACTTCATGGTATACGGCCGGTCCGGGTGCCGGCTCAGCTGCACTTTCTGCCACGCAGTGAGGTGCTGGGTGATCTCCCGGCGCTTCTCAATGACCTGGTCTTCCAGTTTCTTAATGGAGTCGCTAAGGTCTACCTTGGTCTTTTCGGCAGTCTGCTTCAACTTTTCGATCTCGTCGAATAACTCTTTGATCGGTTTTTCAAAATCCAGGAACTGTCGATTTTTTGCTTGGGGCATAGTAATTTTCAATGGTCTATTAATGTAAAATTAAGGGAACCAGATTTTCTATGAACATTTTGTTGGAGAAAATCAAAATTCTCCTATCTTTGCCATCCCGAAAACGACAGGTCATCACGCTTAACCGCCTGGTTTCCTTGATACGGAGGTTGGATCGGTAGTTCAGTTGGTTAGAATGCCGCCCTGTCACGGCGGAGGTCGCGGGTTCGAGTCCCGTCCGGTCCGCAAGTCGAGGTCCACAGCAATGTGGGCCTTTCTTTTTTGAACAAATCCGTACGATCTTACATCTGATTTTCAAAAAAATTCAACCAAGGAACGCTTTACGAACAGAAAAGGCTCCGCGCCAATGACACTTCACTTATTTACTTTCAGTAGTTCATGATAAAGATAAATGGGATCAGCTTTGAGACCGCCACCAAAAAGGTGGAAGCAATCCTGAGGGAACTCCATATTCCGAACAACTGATTACTCTATCTTTTTCCCTGCTCATTCTCCCGTCGCAATTCGGTCACATACCGGTCATGGAAAATCATCTCCAGCGGCTTTTCCCAGCTTTCTGCAAATTTATCACCGAACTTTTCTACGAACTTCTTCCCCTCCGTTTGCAGACAAATGAAGGACATCCTCTTTCACCTTCAGCGGAACACCACCAGGGACATTACAGTGCAGTTTTGTTGAGGGTACCTCTTTCACAAAAGATGGTCAACAAGCGTCCTCAGCTTTGCCATTGCCTCGGCATAGGTGGGTACCCCACCGGCTGCGTAGGACATACCCTGGACAAAACGGGTGTATTCTTTGGGGTATTCTGTATCCGAGGTTAGGAGCTCCACCAGGAGATGTAGCTTTTCCTTGACCGGCCAGCCGGTAATCTTGTTGCACCTGTTGTCGTCCTGCTGGATCATCTCAACCGTCAGACGTTTAAAGTCTTTGTGGCCGGTGACCTGCGGCTGTAAGACGGCCAGGTCATGGATATGGCGAACAAGGTCCGGATCGTCGTCGGCCGGCTGGCGGACGCGATCTGGTACGCGCCAGACCAGCGCACTCATCTTGTCGACGGCATTTTCGACCGGATCGATACAGGCAACAGTAGGAATTTCTGCGGCGGTCTTTGTCAACTCTGTTATAAAAGAAAACACAGGACGGAAGATGGGGGGAAGGGAGAGTGTCGCTACTGTAAATTCGATCAGCACATGTGGCCGAAGCGCTACTGATAGGGACATAATAGATGGATAATCCAATTCGAACGAAAAGAAGCGGTTCTCGTCTCTTGATTTCCATTGGATGACGGCGGTCGGAAATTGTGCGGCAATCAGTTCCTGCAACCTGGCCCTGATAGAGGAAAGCAGTTTTCGCTGTCGGCTTCTGGTTAGTGGTGGCTCCGATGGAAGGATCAACCGGAAGTCAATGTCCTCGGAAAAGCGCTGCAGAAGGCGATGGGCTTTGGATAAGGCAGTGCCACCGGTGAAAATCACGTTTGCCCCGAAGAGTTCCGCCGCTGTGATCCCGCGGATGAGCTGTACAACATACCAGTCCTTTTCGACAAAGGCAGGGTCAATGCCCAATTCAACGGCTGCTTCTTCGATCACGGATTTACTGGGGACGGCGTTCATAAGCGACGGCGATATTGTTATAGCCGATCTTGCGGCTGATGCGTTTGTTCACACTGATCAGTCGGCCGGTCGGCACCTGCGTCGAGCGGCCCTGCTGGTAGTCAATCGCTGCTCGCGACGGTCCAGGGTTCGCGCCCAACCGATCCAATGCCTTTTGCGCCAGAGCCGGCAATGGCTCTATGGGAACAGTGTTGCCGGTCAGAGAAGAAACTTTGGCTTTGGCGTACAGTCCATACCCGATCTTGATCAGCTTCCCCTTTTTGGTGAGCGTCAACAATGCTCTTCCGATTTGATCATATCCCCCCAGGTCGTTGAAATCATCGCGTAGTAAAACCGGAGACTGCTTACGAGCAATCCGTGCAGCGACCTTCCCTTCTATCGTTTCACTGTATTTCATTGTTTATTAATTCTTTGCATAAACAAATATACGACAATTTTATTCTGCAAATATACGACAATTCTAATGGGCAAAAATACGACAATTTTGAGGCAAGTACAATAAAATAAAACTACATTTTATACTCATTTCCAATATGTTATAAAAATGCCACAAACTGTTCACTATTTTTGCCTGTTCACTGCCCATGAACAAAGAATAATAATGAACGAAATAGATATAATACAACTGGCTCTAGCCGCTTAAAGGCAAAACTTGCGTGGAGATAAAAAGGATTATTCAAAAATCCGTCGGAGATAATTCACCTGTCCGAGATGATAATTTAAATGAAGCAACAGCTGCACCAACACATAGCTGGTAGAAGTTTTCGCCTTGTCGAAAAAAATCGGGAACTCAGCCTCCATTTGCTCCTGAGTCAGAGCGTTCACCGTTTCGTTGATCATCGGAATAAGTTCTTCCAGCTGAGCCACGAGATCTTTTCTTACCACACCTTTCCTAATAAATTCCAGGTCACGGTCGCGAACATATCCAGTTTGTGCCAGTATAGCTCCAATGAAATAATTCAATCCCCCAATGATATGTAACACAAGATTGCCGCTAGAGTTCTTCACAGCCCCCTGGGTCCTCCACAGGTCTTCTTCATTTCTAAATAATTTTACTTCTTCAATTAGTATTCGGATGTCTCTTTCATAAAAACTTACTAATACACTATTCAACATAGCAATAATATTTATCTCTAAAATTACTTAATCTGAATTCTTAAAATGACCGCTACCTCGCCATAAATGGCTACCTGCCGTAAATAATCGGACATATTCACAAGAGCCTTGGCAGCCCTATCTTGAATAATAAAATGTTGTGTATTTGTTACAAAGAATCCTAGAAACTTCTCCTGCTTAATGGCCTTCTTGGGCCTTCCGGTAATTTTGGACATAATCTTATCCGAACGCTTTAGTCACGCCCGGACAACAAAAGAAATAAATAAACAGGCTGATGTCAGGTCAGGTCGACCTGGAAAGATCAGGAACTGGAACACCCCATCTTTATTTTATGCTCATTTTCAACCCATTATAAAAACGTCACAAGCTGTTCACTTTTTGCCTGTTCACTACTCGTGAATATCGTCACGATCCGGACGCCGGTTGTATCACAAGCGTACGGTATATAGCCGTCCGGCAATACATCAAATTGATTATCAATCTCTTAGAAAAATGGCATTTTTTTAGTCAACAGACGGCATACCACAGACCGAAAATATTTTTAAAACCTAAGCTTATGCATCTTAGATTATCCATACTTGTTGTATTTACGATTGTTTATTCAAACCTCAGTGCGCAGTTCGCCGCACCGCTAAAAGACTCAATTCGTTCGGCAGCTTTGGGCGAGCAAAGAGAAATTGAGGTCACACTGCCCGCCAACTATGGAAGTGATACGGCACACTACGACGTCTGGTACGTTTTAGATGGCGAATGGAACACGCATACATTCACCAATATTTTCGGTTTCCTGGTCGCGATACAGTTCGCGCCGCCCGCAATCATTGTGAATGTGCCAAACCGCTATGTGAATGGCTTCAACCTGCGTGACCGCGACCTTACACCTACCCCTATTGCAGGAGTCGATAGCTCCGGACGCGCGGACAATTTCCTGGCTTTCTTCGAAAAAGAACTTATTCCCTATATCAACGCCAAATACCGTGTCAGTGGAGAGAGTGGCCTTTTTGGATCTTCGTTCGGCGGGCTATTCACAATTTATGCGATGCTAAAAAAGCCTTCTCTATTCCGGTTTTATACAACGGGCGATCCGGCGCTGCACAATGACGGAAAGGCAATTCCCCGACTGGCCCAGAAGATGTTCCCGGGTATGACATTCTCCAATACGGTGTTGAACATCGGCGGACGCGAGGGGATTTCCTATACCGCAATGGCTCGCGACCTGATGGACAGCTTGCTAAAAGCTTCTGCCCCTGCAGGGCTCCACTGGCAATCGCTGCTGTACCCAAACGAAACGCATGGATCCAGTGTATTTAAATCTAACTATGATGGGCTAAAATATAGTTATCTCGGTTATTATGTACGCAACGCGCGGTGCTATCCCAACAGCGGCATCGTACTGAAGGGTCGGCCGGTGAAATTATTCGTACCTACTGACAATTCCGACATCCGCTACACGATGGATGGCAGCTCACCCACGAGAGCAAGTGCAAAAATGGACGATCACCTGTTTATCAGTACACCGGAAAAACTTAGACTCTACTCGTTTTCACCCAGCGGACGCTATGATCACGCAATCCCGGTGGAGTTTCGGTCCGGCGATTACCTCCGGCCAAAGGGATCAGCCGGAAAATTCCAAAACGATCACCGGCTGGCTGGGACTTTTAAAGGAAATGCGTCCGGCATGATGGACGGCTGGGTGCAGATCGACAAGGAAGGTTACTACGTACTGCAACTCACGCCGCCAGCCGGAACAAAACTTTTCTTTAATGATTCCCTGTTGCTATACGCTGATGAAAAAGTAGCGGGCACACGCCAGGCGGTAATTATACCCCTGCGCAGCGGAAAGTATGCACTACGTGTTGAGCCCCCCTCCAACGGCGCCAGGCAACCTCCAATCTACTTCGGCCTTTATTACAGCGAAAACGGACAGGACGACTGGTGGCAAAACCCGGTGGTGAAATGGTGAGGCCCTCACCCATTATACATCTTCCACGCCGCATAAGCCGCCCCATACAACCCGGCAGTCGTTATAATATGTGATGCGGCCACTCTGTATTCATTAGAGCTAACGCCAATTCCTTCCAACAACGCAGACCCGCCGCTCGTATAGAACAAATTCGCAGCAAAAGCCTCAAAATCTCCTGCTCTGGCATACCCAAACTTATCAGAAATTGTAGGCTTATATTTTCCCGACCCTGTTATCGGGTCCGCATCTGTCCGTGTCGATGTTCCATGGGGCCCTTGCTGTACACCATAAACCGCGTAATTAAACGCATCCTTGGCATGCTGAAACTTCACCCCCCACCCCGTATTCGGATTGAACGGATTCCTTTCAGGCTGGAAATACATATATGGTCGCTCTTTACGATCCATAATTTTTCCAAACAGGACGGTAGGCAGATAAACACCCGTCGTACCGTACTGCTCACCGACAACCATAGTAAAACCACTGGCAAACAGCGTACCACTATAATGTGACGACTGCCTTTTCTGGGCGCCAAGGCCTACGAGTCTATTGAATACATTTTGATTAAATGGAACTCTCACCTGTCCCCCATTCGCAACTTCGTCAAAGTTAGCTGGCCCAAGCGCTACGAAGATCCAGTTCAGCAGTTTTATCTCATTCGCACCTATACCTGGCGGCACCGGAGTTTGCGCGCCGGCAATACCGGGATTAAGAACAGGGTGGGCAGCAGTGAGTTCTGCCAGATTTGTACGCATTCTATCGGCAATAACGTTGACGTGCCCTTGTTGCGCTGGATCCTTTCCGGTCCACCAATCGCCAATGCCACTGCCAACAGCCGATCCCAATTTCATACCAACTGATCCACCCTGTAACATGCCGCTGGAATATCCGGCAACGGCATTCGTTGCAGCACCGAAAGCGCCCCATTTAAGTGCTCCGCTAATACCCTCATGCTGGTACCCCTTTACGGCATCCGCAGCGCCTCCCGTAATAGCGCCGGCCGTCGCACTCAGCGCTCCATAAGTGTAGCCGGCTGCTGCCCCGGCTATTCCACCCAGGGCGCCTCCGATAACAGAGCCCCACCACTTTCCATCTTCCGTCAATTGTACGGTGGAACTATTTGCCCCCCTCTGCGCTTGTCTTACTGCCTTGCGCTGCTTAGGCAGGTTATTGGCAGCGGCCCTGCTTTTTTCATCCGCGGATTTATCAGCGTGAGTATGCATATTATTTGAATTTAAAGGTCCTATTACGGAATATCATTCTTCTTGATCAACGGGAACACAAGGAACCTTGTGATCAACACCCCGATAGCAAGGCCCGTAAAGATGACGATAAACAAGGTCCCCAGTGGAAAGTCAAAACAATCGGCCGGGCTGTCGCTGACCCCAAAATACATGATGCTCGTATCCAGGAAAAAGTACATGAACGAAATGATAGTGAGCAGGATGAACTGCACGATCATCAGTAGCGCGAGTGACTTGGTCCATTTCCACCCGTCCCCCACCCGCCTGAGCTTTGAGATAAAGAGCACGACACCTCCCAGGAAAAGAACGGCGAGTGCAAGACTCAGTCTCCCCAGCACAGCCGCCTCCTCTTTCCGGATCTCAGCGCGGTTATTGTTTTTCAAGCCCGCCTGCTCCCATTTTCTCACCAGCACTTTGGGGAATTTCGCCTCACAGGGATACGCGAAAATAAAAGCGTATTGTTCCAGCTTAGCCCCAACATACGCCCAGGACCATTGCCAGTCATCCAGCACTTTTTGTTTTTGATGCAGGACCTTAAGTTCTGATGTGGTCGTATCTACCCGTGCATATTTCGAAGCAAGGACATCCCATAATTCACCATGGCCTTCATCATACCCCAATGCCTGAATGGCAATCCCGCCCAGATGTTTTTGCAGAATGAGATCATATTTGGCCCCCAGCGTCTTCTCGTCTTCATACCAGATCCGCTCTGTCAGCACGCCATTCTTGTTTTTTATATCGAGGCGCTGGGTGGCGCTGATAGGATCATAAAAGGGCAGCTGCTGATACAGGGGATCCGAACAAAGGTCCTTGTAGGTAATGTACTCCGGCGGCTCCTTGTAAGTGCGCCGATCAGGTTTCAATTTCCAGATGATGCCAAAATAAGGCAGACAGACGATCAGTTTGGAAGGAGGGATCTCCAGGTTCAGGATACGGGAGACGCTGGTTTTCAGATCGACATTGTGTACACCGGCGAGGGGGAACAGTGGTCCCGGGGCCTTTGGCTGGTATTGGGTAAAGTCAAGGAGGAACTGGTCTGCATAAACGTTCAATGTCGCCATGTCATAAGCATCTTCAGGATCGTAGGCCGGGACCCGGATGCCAAGACGGAAAAACATGGCCCTGGTCTTCAGCGCTTCTGTCAGCTGAATGATAAAGGATGTAAAAGCTGAACGCGACCTTCCCGGCAATTTATCGAACATGATCTGCACGCCATCCGCGTGACGAAGTCGAAGTGCATCTACAATACCTGCGATCAGTACCTGCTGCGCCGGCTTTTTATCCAACAGATCCGTGATGTTCTTTTCATTTTTGCTGAGGACGCACAGGCTGATCCTGCATCCCCTTGCCCGGGCCGAGTCTATCACAGCGCTGGTATTCCAGTCATTGAGGCCCGTGAGCTCACCCGAAGTGCCCTTGAAGCCCACGGCATACCATGATAGCTCATTTATCAGCCGGAGGTAGGGATCGATATGCGTTTGTCCCTCCTGGTAAGGGAACAACCCGATCACCGATGCCTGGGTGCGCACGCTAAAACTGCGGATCTCACTTACTGAGTCGCTGATCTTCACTGTATCTGTCAGAGGATCTTTTCTAAAAAGAAGAGACCGCACTGATCGCAGATGTTCCTCCTCTTTGGGGTCGGAAGGAGTCATCACCTGGTTCACCAGGTCTTGTATCTCCTGGTCATCCACGGGCAGGTCTACGATACTGGAAGGTCTGCGGGGACTGTCGTCCGGGGCACTGGTGTCGACACTGGATACCATGCTGTCTAAGCGCAGTTTCAACGAATCGATGGCGTTGAGCACATCCCGGACACTTTTTTCCTGTAGCGTACTTATACTTGTCCTGTTCACAGTATTGATCGAATCAAGCACCCGGACGGTGGCCTGGAGAGAGTCCTTCAATCCGCTGCGCGCAATGATATTCAATACTCTGGCCTGCTCACGCGTTCGCGCGTTCTTGCGGAACTGCAAGGCCTGTAGGAGCTTCTTCAACAGACCAACCTTGGGTGCAGGTGTCGAATCAGCCATGCATACAGGCACGTTGACTAAAATCAAATTTTTGGTAAAAGGGACATCGGTTGACGCACATCGGCAAAGATTGTTTGCATGCAGCGCGTATGCAAAAAGAAGGAGAAGTGATAAGGTTAATTGCTTATGCATATCGAACGATCGGCCCGACGAATGTATCAATTTATTTTTTCTTCAATCTTTTTTTTTGAATTGTCGATAAGATTTTTCTACCTTGTATCAGCAAAGAACAAGTGAACTAAACCCATTTTTTCCTCTCTGGTTAGTCAAGGTTAAGCATCCGAAAATTTTTTACGTACTATTCAATAGTTGTATAAATGATACAAGAGGCCTTGTCATGCCTGGTTGACGAGATCAACAGTTTTTTCAAAAGCAAGCTGAAGATCACAGAAGATAAGGTTGTCCTCTCGGGTTTGCTGAACGCCGATGGGTCAATAGCCATACGGGAAGAGAACAAGATCGTCGTGACACTGGTAAATGTGGAAAAAGAGACGGCAAGCCAGAATGGTTTCACCCCTCATACATCCCCCCCTTTGAATATCAACTTGTATGTGCTTTTTTCCGCCTATTTCGCTGCTGCGAATTACCATGAGGCGCTCCGTTTCCTTTCGTTTATCATGGGATATCTGCAGCAGAAGAACGTATTCAACAGGACTAACACGCCACAGTTGGACGGGGCGATCGAAAAGCTGGTCTTTGAGATGGAAAATCTCACCACGGAAAAAATGAATAATGTATGGGCTGCCCTGGGGGCGAAATATATGCCCTCGGTGATATACAAGATGCGGATGCTGACCATCGATGGTTCGATCATCCGTGAATTCAGGCCTGAGATCAGTGGCATTCAAAACTAAACATGAGAGAACAGTACAATAATGGAAATTAAGATGGCGATATTGTCGGAGGTACAATACAGGCATGGCTATTTTAAAGATCAGCTTTGCCGCTGCCTGTCCGTCGCACCTGCAGAGAGTTCCCTCCGGGAAATGATCAATCATGGGCTGATGTTGAAGACAAGCTCCGGCGGGTTCAAACTGCTGTATGATACCCGCCATGCCGGTAGCCTGCGGTCAAGGTCCGATGTCGTGCGCAACGGCATTGTTATCCGCCTGCTCCTTCGCCTGGAAGATCCGGGCTTTTACAATTATACCACACCCTCGCCTGCCGATATCAGCAGGCAGGTGTTCTATTTCTGCAATCGGCCGGGCCGTACTTTCCTGCACAATGAAGAACAGGTCTCCGCAGGCGACCTGGTCGAGACCATCGCACCCGGCAAGCCGCCGGGAAAAAAGATCGTCCTGGCGCCTTCCAGACACCGGCCGTTTGAAAAACCCTTTGCCATACTCGACTTCTATCTCTACCCGGGACTTGAAAAAAATTATCACATTCTTTTTCAACCTCTTTCCACCTGGTGGAATTATATTCTCGTCGGCAATCATTTGAAAGAGCTGCGCGACCCGGCTATTATCAATACGGGCACGAAAGAGAATTTTGCCGGGCCTTCCACCGTCCGTTTGCCTGATGAACGCACCGGCCTTTCATTTCTTTCACCGGCCCCGATGGCGCTGAGCGAGCAACCCGCAGCCCCCTGCATACTGGTGGAGAATTTCGACCCGGTCACAGGAAAATATAAGATTGTCGTAGCAGCACTCCCCATCCCCGATACCCGTATGATCTCCAAAACCCAGGCCCGCAAAAAACCCGCTGATTTTTCCGAAATTCTTTTATACTAAACCAAAATAAATCCTATAACATGGCAACAGCGTACAAGACCCCCGGCGTTTATATCGAAGAGAAGAACGCCTTCCCCGGATCGGCAGTCGCAGTAGAGACCGCAGTTCCCGTATTCATCGGCTACACGGAAAAGGCGGAACGCAACGGAAAATCCCTCATCGGCAAACCGACCGCCATCACTTCTTTCGCGGAATATACGGAAAGCTTCGGCGGCGGCTTCCATGCCAAATTCACGATCGCTCCGCCGGCTGACCCCAAGGTCAAACAGGAGACCTTTAACCTCAACGGGACTGAGATGGCCGTAACCATCAAAGCAAACAATACCGCGTATTTCTACAATTGTATCCGGCTGTTCTATGCCAATGGCGGAGGTAACTGTTATATCTACTCCGTCGATACATACGGAGGTAAGCCGGACGGCTTCGAGATCAAGGCATCCGATTTCATCGGTTCCACCGACAATCCGGTGTCCGTCTTCGAAGTGTTGGAAAAGGAATATGAACCTACCCTGATCGTCATACCCGACCTGATCGCACTGGGGAAAGACATCTATGACACCGTATACACACAAGTGTTGGATCATTGCCATAAAATGCAAAGCAGGATGGGTCTGTTCGATCTGCGGAAGCAGGCACCCGCCGACCAGACTGATGCCCTGGTAGAAGAATTCAGGATGGGCATCGGGGTGAATTTCCTCAACTATGGCGCCGCTTATTATCCCTGGTTGAAGACAGGCATCGTACAGCCGGGTGAAGTGGATTTTGAGAACCTGGATGTCTCGGCGGACCTGGAAAAATTATTGCCGGAGCCCACCGCAGTGGAAATAGTCAAGAAATTCAAGGCAGACAATCCCAACGATGCCAATTCAAAAAAGAACTATCACCAATCCCTGAAAGCAGCCAGCCCCACCTATGCGAATATACTGGATGAGCTGAGATCCAGGCTGAATGAATTGCCGCCCGCTGCAGCCATGGCAGGTATCTTCACCCTGGTGGATAATAGCAGGGGCGTCTGGAAGGCCCCCGCCAATGTATCATTGAGCATGGTCAACGCGCCTATCATCAATATCTCCTCCGAAGGCCAGGAAAAACTCAACGTGGATGTCATGGCCGGCAAATCCATCAATGTGATCAGGCCCTTTCCCGGCATCGGCACGCTCGTCTGGGGAGCAAGGACCCTCGATGGCAATAGCCAGGATTGGAAATATATCAACGTAAGACGGACCCTGATCATGATAGAGCAATCCCTTAAGCTGGCCACCAGGGCTTATGTGTTCGAACCCAATGACGCCAGCACCTGGATCACCGTCAAAAGCATGATCAACAATTTCCTCTCCAATTTGTGGAAACAGGGAGCGCTGGCGGGCGCCGTTCCGGAACAGGCCTTCGATGTACAGATCGGTCTGGGCGCTACGATGACGGCCAACGATATCCTGGAAGGCATGATGAAGATCACCGTAAAGGTTGCTGTGGTACATCCCGCCGAATTCATCGTTATCACGTTCCAGCAACAGCAGCAATTGTCATAAACCCAACATACAAAGATCTTAAACCATTTCAATTACTATTAAAACCTTACAACTATGGCAGACGACGGATCAAGCCAATCGCAATCCATATGGCCTCTCGTCAAATTCTCATTTCAGGTGAAATGGGACGACAAAGAACTTATCTTCCAGGAAGTGACAGGACTTTCTTCGGAAACACAGGTCATCGAATACCGCGGCGGTAACAATAAAGTTTATTCCACCGTAAAAATGCCCGGGTTGCAGAAATTCGGCAATGTCACCCTGAAAAAAGGGATCTTCAAGGGCGATAAGGACCTGTGGGATAAATACAACCTGATCAAGATGAACACGTACAAAAGATCCACGATCACCATCAGCCTGCTGGACGAAAGCAACGCTGTGGCCATGACCTGGACATTGACCAATGCCTTCCCCGCCAAGATCACCGTGACGGATATGAAATCCGACGGCAACGAAGTGGCAGTGGAGACAATGGAGCTGGCGCACGAAGGTCTCAAGCTGAGCGCTTAATACAAGCTTAATACCAGCTTAATACCTGAAGAATGCCGAATGCACAAGGTCCATACTATCCACCCGTAGGGTTTTACTTTCGGGTGAGCGTTTCCGGTATCAATGGTCAGAATGAAGGAAATTTCCAGGAAGTCACCGGCCTCAACGTCAAGCTGGATGTGGAAGAGATCAAAGAAGGCGGAGAGAACCGGTTCTCTCACAGGCTGCCTGCCCGCCCAAAATATGAGAACCTTGTCCTGAAAAGAGGGATGATCACGGATTCCTTCCTGATCACCTGGGCCAGACGGGCCACGGAACAATTCATTTTTTCCACCAAGACCGTTGTCTTGAGCCTCCTCAACGACGACGGCGTGCCGCTGGCTACCTGGAATTTCACGAACGCCTACCCCGTAGCGCTCAAAATGTCCGAATTCAAAGCCCAGGACAATGGCATCGCCATCGAAACCCTGGAGCTTTCCTTTGATTATTTTGAAAGAACCACCTGATGTTATGCCCCTGGAAGTAAGAGAACTGGTGATCAAAGTCACGATAGAAGAAGAGAACACTACACCGCCTTCCGACGAAAAGGCCCTTTTTGCCATCAAAAGAGCCATCATCAGGGAATGCGTCGAGGAAGTATTGTTAAAACTGGAAAAGAGAGCCGAACGATAACTGCCATACACTCATGAGCAACCTGATCAAATTAAAAATAGAAGCCTATAAGGATGCCGTGTGTACGCAGGCCCTTGGCAAATCGATCGACGCATTCCTTAATCCCGAGTCCTATTCCCTGAATTATGCAGTGAATTATGAAAGCTCTAAAGAGAAACAGAACAATGCCGGGACGCAGATCTTCACCGGCATGGGACCGACGTCGCTCGAGCTCGACCTCACCGTAGACGGCACCGGGATAATCCCCCTGCCTGCCGGCTACTCGGATATCGATAGCTATATCAAGGCGCTGAAAAATATCATCTACGACTACCAGGGTATCTACCACCGGCCCAACTATTTGAAGATCGCCTGGAAGAACCTCCAGTTCACAGGTGTCTGCGAATCCTTCACCCTCAAATACAGTTTATTCAAACCCGACGGGGCCCCCATTCGCGCCGCTGTCAAACTTAAGTTCAAGGAGAATATAGATTTCAAGACCAAGTTGAGAATGGCCCAATCCAGCTCTCCGGACCTTACCCATGTCCGCACCGTAAAGTCAGGAGATACCCTTCCCCTGATGGCCTACCGTATATATGGGGATAGCTCCTTTTATGTGGAAGTAGCCAAATTCAACAACCTTTCAAACTTTGGTGCCATCCGGCCAGGTGACGAGATCTATTTCCCTCCATTAAAGAAGAAATGACATGCCTCCTCAATCCCCTATAGACATTAAAGACCCAGTCTTACGCCTTTCCGTGGAAGTGGACGGCAATGCATTGGAGGGATATTACCCCGTCCTGTCCCTGGAGATCCTCCATGAGATCAACCGTATCTCCACCGCTGAGATCAGCATCATTTTCGATGACCTGGCCACCCGCAATTTCGATATGAAGGAAGATAAGAAGCTGAAACCCGGCAGCAGCATCGAGATCAAAACCGCCTATGGTACAGACGGAGATGAAGCCTCTATCTTTAAAGGCGTTATCCTGAAAAAAAAAATACGGGTGAAGTCGGCGGGGTCCTATACCCTGGAGGTCAGTTGCTCCCATCGCGCCCGGAATATGACCTTCAATAAGAATGCCGCTGAGTTCAGCAATAAGTCGGACAGCGATATCATAAAAGCCATCGTAGGCGACTACCCGGGATTAAGCTGCAAAGCAGACACTACCAGCCCTGCCCTGGACGTGATGCTGAAGACCAGCGGTTCCTCCGACTGGGATTTTGTGCTGTCCCGCGCTGAATTCAACGGGCAGTTGGTCATCCTGGATGGTGATACACTGATCGTTACCGCCCCTGCCCTCAACACCACACCGGTATTGAGGGTGGCATTCGGCGAGTCCATCTATTCCTTCGATGCAGAGATCGATACGGAAAACCAGCCCACCACGGTTAAAAGCAGGTCATGGGATATCAAAGGTTTGAATTTCCTGGAAGTGAAAGCCAACGAACCCAGTCTGCCGGAGCCCCTGCAAAGCGCCATCAAAGCCGCTTCCTCCGAACAGGTAGACCCTCCCGTGCTGAAATCGAATACGGGAATGTCACGCGACGAACTGCAAACCTGGGCCGACGGAAAACTCCTCCGCATAAGGATGAGCGCGCTGAAAGGTCAGATCACTTTCATCGGCAATGATAAGGTAAAGCCCGGTGACAATATCCAGCTGGACAACACCGGTGTGACCTATGACGGTAGTGTATTCGTGTCTTCCGTCAAACATACCATCGACGAAGGAAGCTGGACTACCACCGTGAAATTCGGTCTGGATAATACGTCAGTTACCCAGAAAAAAGACTTCTCTCCGCCGGCTGCAGGCGGCCAGCTGCCGCCCATTCATGGTCTGCAGGTGGCCACGGTGAAAAAGCTCTCCGGCGATCCCAACTCGGAATACAGAGTGCAGATCGTGCTGCCCTCCCAGTCCGCCGAGGCCCTGCCCATCTGGGCAAGAGTGGCCAACCTCTTCGCCACCAATCAGGCAGGGTCAGTCTTTTTCCCGGACGTAGGAGACGAAGTAGTAGTGGGTTTCTTCGAGAGCGATCCCAGGTACCCGGTGATCATCGGCTCCTTATACAGCACCAGCAAGGCTTCCCCCTCCCCCATGCAGGATGAGAATAATTATTTCAGATCGCTTACGACTAAGTCGAAATTGAAGATAAGCTTCGACGACGAGAAAAAGATCCTGAAACTTGAAACGCCGGCAGGCAATACGATCACCTTCGATGACGACGGAAAATCCATAGAGCTTAAAGATCAGCATAGCAACAAGATCACGATGGATTCCGGCGGTATCACCCTGGACACAGGTAAAGATATTACCATGAAGGCTACAGGGAATATTAATTTGGAGGCCACGGGTAAGTTGAACCTGTCGGCAAAGCAGGACGCAGCCCTGACGGGAATGAACATTACACATTCCGCAGACATCGGTTTTACAGCGAAAGGAAAAGCCAGCGCCGAACTTTCCGCCACCGGCCAAACCACCGTGAAAGGCGGGATGGTCATGATCAATTAAAAACATTAAATGAATAGACAATGGGACAGCCTGCCGCAAGGATAACAGATCTCCACATATGCCCAATGGTAACACCGGGACTTCCACCCATACCGCATGTAGGAGGACCCGTCATCGGGCCCGGCGTACCTACCGTGCTGATCGGAAATATGCCCGCCGCTGTGCTGGGTGACACCGCCGTATGCGTAGGGCCGCCGGATGCCATCCAGAAAGGTTCGGCTACTGTCAGCATAGGCGGAAAGCCAGCTGCCAGGATGGGAGACCTGACAGCTCACGGTGGGACGATCTCCATCGGTTACCCCACCGTGCTGATAGGTGGTTGAATACCCTTAAAACATCGACAATGAATGCGAACAAACAATCTTTTTTAGGAACAGGATGGGGCTTCCCCCCCTTTTTCGACAAAGTCAATCATAGAGTGAGATTGGTTTCCGATGCGGAAGATATCGCCGAAAGTATCCGGATCATTTTAAGTACAACGCCCGGCGAGAGGATCATGCAACCCACTTTCGGCTGTAACCTCTCCAGGCTTGTTTTTGAAAAAATAGACTCGGCCATGATAGCCGAGCTGAATCATATGGTATACCATGCTTTACTTGACTTCGAGCCAAGAGTAAATTTCATTTCGGCGGAAATACTGGACCGTGAAGAGCTGGATGGCGTGCTGCATATAGCGATCCATTATTCCATCGTCATAACCAATACGAGGCATAATCTCGTTTTCCCATTCTACCTGATGGGAGAAGGAACCAATGTATGAGGGAAAACCCGAAGAAACCATGGAGGATCAATTATCAGCTGAATTAAAGGATGGCTTGAGCCAGTCGGATAGACTGCTCCGGATGCTCTTTCCCGGCAACGTCGCGATTGATGGCAGAGACCCTGCGGCGTTAATGCAACTAGCCACCCATCTTGCCGGACAGATCAACTATTACAATACGGAAAACCTTATCGATGGAGACTGGCAGGACTTCTTTAGCGCTGATATCAATATCCTCACCCTGCTTATTTCAGAGTGGGACCTTTCTTCTCACAGTAAATTATACAATGCGCTCCTGTCGGAGATATGGCATTCGGCTGACGAAGATGCTTTCCGGGATAACTCCCGGGAACTGATCAACACTGTTTTTAAATTGGCCGATTCCCTGGGCCTGCTGCTGAAAAAACTCGACACCACTCCCATGCCGGCGCATATAGCGTCGAAGATCACCGGTATCATCGAAAATGTCGTCGCTATCCGCCTTCAGCTGGAGACATTTTCTCCCCTATTCTCCCCGGTAATTACCCCCCAACCCGGGCCCGCATTCCCCATCGACCCACATGCTCCCCTCTCTGCCAGCCCTCCACCCATTCCCGCTCCCGCTACCCCCGCAAGTCGCCAGGAAAAATTATTGCAGCTTCTACCCGGCTTGCACAAAGCTTTTTCAGATCTGCTGATACAATGCACCCGGCTGCAGGAGGTATCCGACTACTACCGGAAAAATTATGAATGGACAGGCCAGCAGTATACCCCTCACCTGGCATTATTCATCACTTTCCTCCATTTGTACGGCTATTTACGGGAGGAGATCAATCAATTGACAAAAAAGCACCTGGACTATTACTACCGGGACATCCTTGCTATAACCACCAGGATGGAAGTCCCGGATAAAGTGCACCTGCTGTTCGCCATAAACATCAATGCCGGCAACGTCCGGTTGAATGCCGGAGAAGAAATGCTCGCCGAAATACCCGGCCGGGAAGATCCGCTGAGATACAGGCTGATAACAGACACTACTATCACGTCCGTCAAGGCGACAGCGCTGAAGACCTTATTCGTCAGCGAAAGGACGGTATTCCAGGACGATGATGCCGATCTCAGTCTGCTGAAGAATGCCCAGGTTTACCAGGGTGACTATCCCGGTACCACAGCCGAGGTTTTAATGAAAGGCAACGCACCAGCCCCCTGGCCGCTGTTTGGCGAGGACCAGTATGACCTGGCCATGCTCCAGCGTTCTATGAATGATACGGATATAGGCCTTTTACTCGCTTCCCCGGTTTTCTACCTGACGGAAGGACAAAGGAAGATACAATTGACCTTTTATTTTGAACCCTCATCCTTTAAAAGGCTCAGTGATTATATCCACAGGTTCGCAGCTTCCTCTCTGAAAACAGAGCAGGCCGTGCAAAACGAGATCCTGACGCGCGCTTTTGACATTGATTTTACATCGGCTGACGGCTGGAGTCCCGCAGAAAGATACACCGTCCGCATGCCGGAGAACAATACCCTGGAGATCCTCATAGAATTAAGCCCCTCCGCAAAACCCCTCGTGGTATATAAGGCAGGTTTCCATGGTCCGGATCATGCAACAGCTCTTCCCGTTTTCCGGCTGCTGATCAACAATGACGCCCCACACAACGCTTTCTCTTTTTTGCGCAGCCTGCTGATAGAACGGGTCCACCTGAAGGCACAGGTACAGCATTTCCGTCAGGTCAAAATGCAAAACGGCATTGGCAACCTGGCCATCGACAGCGCATTCCAGCCTTTCGGCCCCCAGCCGGTCGTAGGCTCCTACCTGGATATAAAGAACAGCAATATTTTTAATCGCTATACAACAGATCTGGCTGTCCGCCTGGAATGGATGGACCTGCCCAAAGAACCGGGTGGATTTGCCACCTGGTTTGCCGGATATAACACCGGGGTCACCGATGACTCATTCCGGGTTGGCATCGGAGCTCTGACCAATGGAACAGTACAACCTTCCGTAGCACAGCAACAAACCTTCGCACTGTATTCACGGAACCCGGATGAAGGGGCCAACGGCCCCTGCCCCACTACCTGGATCAAAGAGATCGATATTAAGAAGCTGGAGTTTTCCAACAAACCCCTGCTGGCGCAGGAAGAAGAAGAATCCAATGGATTTTTCCGCAATGGCGCGATCCGCCTCGAATTGCTTTCCCCGCCGGAAGCTTTCGGACATACCCTGTTTCCCAGGATCTTTCCTGAAATTGCCACACACAACGCCCGCCTGTGGACCAGGAAACTTCCCTTGCCTAATCAGCCGTATACGCCCAGGGCTAAATCCGCCAGCGTCAATTATACACTGGAACATGCAGAGGCATTCAAGGATATCCGGGAGTCCGGCAACGCCGGGGGCGGACTGGAAATTATTCATCAATATCCCTTCGGGTATAAAAAGATCTATCCCGGCTACGACACACGGTTCATCTCCCTTTTGCCGGACTTTGACACCGGGGGGCATCTCCACCTGGGCCTCAGCAATGCCACATCAGGCGAAGAGCTTTCCCTGCTTTTTCAACTCGATGAAAAAAACTTCCACCATACCCTCCATGACACCGGCAGCATCACCTGGAGCTACCTGGTGGATAATGACTGGATGGCTATGGGCGCCGGCAGCATTTTGACCGATACTACCAATGGATTTATCAACACAGGCATCGTCCGGCTGAAATTACCGGAGCAGATCAGCCTGCAGCATACCATATTGCCCGATGGGCTTTTCTGGATCAGGGCGTCCGTCAATGTGGCATCCGACATGAGATCAAAGGTCATCGCCATCTTCACCCAGGCCGGAGTGGCAGAGCGCGTGCTGGACAAGGATCATCAATTCCCCGACACCCCTTTCCTCCTGCCTCCCGGATCTATTAAGAATTTCATACGTAAAGTGCAGGGGTTGCAGCAAGTCTGGCAGCCTTTTCTTTCCTTCGGTGGGTCACCCGCAGAAAAGGACGAAGCCTGGTACACCCGCATAAGCGAAAGACTTCGCCATAAGAAACGCCCCCTTACATCGCTGGATATTGAACAGCTGGTACTGGAGAAATTCCCTTCCATCGCCGTAGTGAAGTGTTTCGGGACCAGCTACCGCAGGCAATCCGTGTACCCCGGCGTCGACATCCAGGTGATCCTCATACCCAGGGAAGGCACAGACGGCAATTTATTTGCCGATCAGCCAAAAGTTAACCTGTCGACCCTTTTTGCCGTCAGAAATTATCTTGCCAGCTTTGCTTCGCCTTTCATAAATATTGAGATCGGCAACCCGGTGTACGAGAAAATAAAAATAGCCTGCCGGATCAGGCTGACGGACCAGGTCGCCAAAGATGCCGGCAGCGGGTATTACCTCCAACGATTGCACGAAGATATCAGGCAATGGCTCTGTCCCTGGATCTACTCGCCGGATTCGGATGTTAGGATCGGTACGCGGATCTATATCCCGGAGCTCCTTACCTATATAAAAAAGAGACCCTATATCTCGGAGGTGACCGGATTCTCCGTCGTGCATTTCTTCAATGTTAAAGATGCCGTCACCGGTGAGCTGAAGAGCGCAATGATCGATTCCGCCGTTCATCCCATCGAGTTCATCCAGGGTTCCGTCCCCGAAGCGGTTTTGATCCCGTCCGATCATCACCTGATCAGCCTGCTGGATAAAGACGACTTTATCGAACCTAACCCGAAAGGCATCGGTGATCTCTACATCGGTAACGAGCTGCTGATATCCTACCCCGGGCAGGCAGGGCAGGAAGGGTATGATGATGAGCCTGTCAGCAGAGAGAGCCCGGACGAATATTTCAACCTGACTTTTGTTAACCCCATAAAATAAAACATTATGAATAAGCAGGGCAATGGAAAGACCCACGGACGGGAAGAATTAAAGAAATTCTTCAGGAATGGCGGCCTCCCCTCCGAAAAACATTTCAGTTCCCTCATCGACTCCATGGTCAACAGGGAAGACGACGGATTCTCCAAAGATGAGGCAAATGGCCTGCACGTCAGTTCTTCCGGCTCTTCCAAAAGATTGGTCACCTTCTACAGCAGCATTGATGAAATGGAACCTTTTTTTTATATCGACAAGAACATTCAGCATCTGCAGGGCCTGCAATTGCAATGCGCAGGCAAGCCGGAAGAGATGAAAGAGGAAGAGAACTGCGTTTTTCTACAGGAAGGCGGCAGATTGGGCATTGGGAAAAAATCCGATCCCCGGTTTAAGCTGGACGTAAAGGGATGCGTGGGAATGGAAGGTCGGAGAGGAACCTTTAGCCAGCAGCCGGGGCCTTGCATTGTGCCTGCAGATGGCAAATGGCATACAATTTTGTCAGGGCTGGACCACTGCCAGGCTTTCGAGATCATGGCCCGCACCGGCCTCAGGAACACAGGCCGGTTCGCCATCATGCATGCGATCGCGCTGAGCGCCTATGGCCATTCGAGAAGCAGGATCCGCAGGACCTGCGCCCACTACGGGTTTTTCTGGAATAAGCTGAGCCTCCGATGGAGAGGCAGCACCCATAATAACTCCCTCCAGCTTCGGACAAACAGTAATTTCGGAAAAGGAGTAGTGATCCATTATTCCATCACAAAGCTATGGGACGATGAGGAGGTGATGCATGATTGAGTTTTCCTTCCTTCGTCAGCGTGGCATTGAGCTGATGCAACAATTGTGCGGTGAAACATGGACCGATTACAATTTGCATGATCCGGGAGTAACTATCCTGGAAGCGATTTGCTACATGATCACCGACCTGTCCTACAGGACAGATTTCCCTATGGTGGATCTTCTGGCGGATAAGGAAGGAAAGATCCGGTTGCAACAGAATGCGCTTTTTATCCGGGAGGATATTCTCTCCAGCAATCCGGTCACGGTAAAAGACTTCAGGAAATTCATGCTGGATAAGATGGATTCACTCCACAATGTTTGGCTGGAACCCTTTATGTCCGGCTTTTCCTATGGCACAATGCACGGTTTGTACACGATGAAAGTACAGGTCAAGAAAGAGTTTTCAGAGAAATTGCGGACGGAAGACAATGAATGGGCCAATGACCTGCAAAGACAAGTGCGGGCCTGCTTCGTCTCCGCCAGGAATTTATGCGAAGACCTGGTTACAAATATCATTGTCCTGCGTCCCCTCCCCATCCGCATCAAGGCCGAGGTGGTCATCTCAGGAGATCAGCCCGAAAGGCTGCTGGCCCACATTTACCGCGATCTGGAAGCTGCCATCAATCCGCCCGTAAAGTACTACACCGAGCAGGAGCTGTTGGATAAAGGCTACCAGGTAGAGGATATTCACACCGGCCCCCTCCTGAAGAACGGGTTTGTCCCCGATGCAGAGCTGCCCCCACGCAAACAATTCATAGATCCTGCAGAGTTGATGAAAGTCATTTCCCAGGTACCCGGGGTCAGCTATGTGAGGGACCTCAGCATCATCACACCGCAAGGTTCAACCAGCAGGGCCCCTTATGCGCTGGCGGAAGGAACTTACCTGTATTTCGAAGAAGGTCTTTCTGCATCGCCCATTCGCCTGCTTAAGGACAAATATGAGGTCCGCATACGGGAATCGGTGTTCAACGATATATGGCCCCGGGTGAACGAGACCTCCAGGAGAAGTTCCCGGACAGTGGTGGATCCGCATGCTACTTCCAGTACCCGCCAGGGGCAGTATAAAGATGTCCTTTCCTATCATTCCCTGCAGCACCTTCTTCCCGTGGCATATGGCATCGGTACCAACGGCCTTGGCAGACATCCATCACCAGAAAGGATTGCCAGCGCAAGGCAATTAAAAGGCTACCTGCTTTTTTTCGAGCAGGTGCTGGCCAATTATCTCGCCCAGCTGGCCAATGTATCCCGCTTTTTTGCCTTCGATGTCCCGGACCAGACCTATTACTATCAGCCGCTGTACCAGGTTCCCGGCATCCGCCACCTGCTGCGGGCATTTACGCAATTGCCCGGCCCGGCTGATGAAAAAGCCTGGGACGATTTTACCAAAGACAGTAACAACGGATATATACAGATGCTGTCGGAAGGATCAGAATCGGACGAAGCATACTGCAAAAGGAAAAATGCCGTGCTGGACCACCTGCTGGCCCGGTTTAACGAACAGCCATCCACCTGGCCCGTCAGGCTGTACGCTCAGCTGTATAGAACGCCGGACAGGCAAAAAAGACAGGATGAGATCATCGAATGGAAAGCCGGCCTGCTTAAAAATATGGTCAGCACAGGATATGGCAGAGTAAGAGGGGGGGATTATCTCGAAAAGGACGTGGACGACAAAGGTGGGTTTCATAAAAAAATGACGGACCTGCTCTACATCCGCCCTGCCTCGCCACCCGCCCCCCTGTCGGATGCCGTACTGAAAAGGATGTCGCTCACCCCTGGTTCCGGAATGGAAGATGCTGCAACCACTCCCGCAACAGGTGATGATCAGCAAAAACAGGAATGGGTAACCTTTGCCGGCACAGCCACCATGCGGCAACGAACCCCTGCCGCACACGCCCGGCCCCAGACCGCGGACGCCCGGGATGCAGGCGACTCCTGGAATTTCAGCAACAGGAAAATGTCTTTCTTCCTGCATGGGCTCAGCGCCGGAAATTATACCATCGGCCCCGACCCGCACAGAGGCAGAGGATGGCTGATCCTCTTTTCCGAACCCGCAGAGAATAGATGGCAGATCATCAGCAGGCACCAGGATGAAAAAGGAGCCATCACCTCGCTGAAAGAACTGATCGACCAGCTCCGCCAGATCAATATCCTGTCCGAAGGTTTCTATCTCGTCGAGCATGTATTGCTGCGTCCCCCCATAGATTCGGATTCCTTCGGTTTCAGGTTCTCTGCGACAAAAAAAGAAGTGCTCCTGCAACATGCCCGCTGGACAGGCTTCATGGAAAGAGAACGTATACTTACAGACATCCTGCAAGCAGCAGTAATGGCCCCAGCGCCCGCAGATACTCCGGCCGCCGCAACAACGGAGTGGGCCGTCAAAAATCTCGGCGGCCGCTGCAGGGTGCAGCTACAGCGACATAAAGAGCTGGGTTTTCTCAGCGACCCCGGCGACCTGGAAAAATGGATCTGGGATGAGGCGGCGCCCGATTTCGAGCATATCCGGCAACAGCTGCTCCTCTTCGGCGAGAACAAGCTGCGCTTCTATCCCCGCTTTGAAATGCTCGTAAGAGGAAAGGACAATAACATGATCCGGGAAGAATTTTTCAATTTTAATATGACGGTTGTATTACCCGCATGGCCTGCTAGATTCCAGGACCCCGGCTTCCGCACCTTCGCGATGGATCTTTTCAGGATGCATACGCCCGCGCATATACGACTCTATTTTCATTGGCTGAATATCTCCGATATGAAAGAATTTGAGGAATTATACCCCAATTGGATCACAGCCCTGAAAGACCGGGACGATCCGGGCCCCAGGAAACACTGGTCAGACCGCATCATTCACTTTTTGAAAAAAGGCATCTATTGATATGCCAGCCGCTTACCATATTATCCAAAAGCAGATCTTCGACATCGGTTCCTCCCTGGAAAAAAAAGCTTACGATCTGCAAAACAGGTTCAGCCGCCTCTTTCACAACGACGCCTCGCCGGTAATGACAGAAGTGTTCGATCGCCTGATCCCTGAAGGGCTGATCCTGCGACTGGATCAACTGACACTGGACCTGGGCAGTATCCGGAATGACAGGCTGGAAAAAGATTTCAGAGAGAGATTCAGACAGGCCCTGGAAAAAGAGCTGCAGCAGGCCCTCAATGAATATGCACGTCTCGAAACACCGGGATGGAACCAATCTTTGACAGACTTGCTGGAATATTTTCTTATGACAGGCGCTCTTCCTTGGTGGGCTGCAGGAGAATTGCTGGCAGATCCCGCCGGAGTGATGGACAGGCTGATACTGGACGATCCGGCCGGACTAAAAAGCCTGCTGATCTATACAGGCCAGCGGGAATATGTCCGAAGAAGACTGGTCTACCAGTTTCCTGCGTCCACGATCCGTTCGCTGATAGAGACGCTCGAGCCGGATGAAGCTCCCTTTATCGTCGTCTATTACGCCGATATCATCCATATCCAGTCGACGGAACAGTTTTTCCGGCGGGAGAAGAACGAATTTGAAAAGGATCTCTGGATCTTCATATTTACCTACCTGCTGGTGGACAGAGGCAGCAATTTCAACAGGAAAATATTTGTAAAAAGCACCCTTGGGCAGATGGCCCGGCAATACAACCTGGAATATGGAGAGCTGATCTCCCTCCTGTTCAGGGCCCTGGAATCCACCAGCATGGCGCTTGTCAGACGAAGTCCCTTGTCAGGGATAATTTCCACTTTATTTTATGAAGAAGAATATACGGCAGTAAAGGTCTTACCGCAAAGCGCAGCCGACCTGATGATGGAGAAAATGAATGTCATCCGCTCTTTCCTCTTGCATGGAAGCCTCACCGGGCTGCCTACATTATATAATGAGACGGCCTTATCCGAAATTTTCACCTGGCTGATGGCCGAAGCGCCAGACCCCACCTATGATCTGATCCAATCGATGAGTGAACGGGAAGGCATCTGGGCCAGGATCGTTCACTCCTTCGACGAAGCCACGGTCAAAAGCCTGGTCCGGCTGAGGGAACCCAACGAGTCGGAGTTTATTTTTCACTACGCGAAAAGGCTGGAAACCTTACAGCGTCAGAAATTCCTCGTGAAGACGGACAGCAGCGGCTTCCATCAATCGGTCTGGGAATTGATCCTTTCTTTTCTATGGACGGAAAGAGGGAATGTGTTCAATAGCCGCGTATTCCTGGAATATAATATCCGGCGGATCTCCCGCCGCCATCAATTGTCCTACCGGCAGCTGCTAGCCTTCCTGGTCCAGGGCATTGGCCAGGATATCAGGTCCGAAAGGGATAGCTCCCTTTTTCATTCGCTGGCTCTACTGTTGAAAGAAAGCGCAGAGCCCCTGCACCCCGATCCGATCCGGAACAGGGATCTGTCCTTAAGCGCCGGCACCTCTTCGGATACATCTCCAATAGACCGTCCGTCTTCCAATACCAACACATCTCCGGACCCCGGCACCATCTCCGGTCAGCATATACCATCTTCCCCGGAAGAATGGCTATCCGCATTGACCCATTTTCTCGTACATGGACAGTGGCCCGCGAAATGGATGCCGGCTGGCCACAACGAAGAAAGATTGCTGCATCAGACCTTGCATTTACTATTCCGGGAAAAACCTCTTACCCTGATGCGGTTACTGCTGTCGGAAAAGTCAGTCCGGCCCACGATACAACAAGCGATCCGCTCGCTATTCGGATCAACAGCCCACGCCCGCCATCTGGCGCTGCACATCATCCGGCTGGCAGGAGAAGAGCCCTTGCGGTTACTGATAGCTTATATGGGAAACGAAGTCCTGCCGGCAGTACAACAAATCTTAACTGACAAAACCCTTCCTGCCCCTATCTATATCCACAACGCAGGCCTGGTCTTGCTGCATCCTTTACTACCCCATTTCTTTCAACGGATAGGATTGACAGAAAAGAACCAGTTCATCGATGAGACAGCGCGACACCGGGCAGCGCACCTGTTGCAATTCCTCGCAGACGGCAGACAGGAACATCCGGAACAGGAATTGGTGCTCAATAAAATGCTATGCGATATCCCTGTCGAAGAGACCATTCCCCTGCAAATCACCCTGACGGAAATGGAAAAAGAAGTGGCCGGGCAGCTGATGGAAGTGCTCCGCCAGCAGTGGGAGAAAATGAAGAATACTTCTGTGGAGGCATTGAGGCTATCCTTTCTGCAGCGGGAGGGTGCGCTCACTTCGATCCAGGACGGATGGCAACTACAGGTAGAACAAAAAGGCATCGATGTGTTGCTGCAATATCTTCCCTGGAGCTGGCGAATGATCCGCCTGCCCTGGATGAATAAAATATTATATACAGAATGGACATGACTACTATGAGCGCCAATGCTGCCATCCTCACCAGGGAAATGGCATGGCTTGCGGAAGTGATGGACACCCGCATGAAATTATTCCATGGACAGGATTGTCACTATGCCTCGATTGGGGAAATTCCAGCACCTGACCTGTCCGGAGACCCCTCCTTATATAGCAAGGTAGTTAGACATTACCGGATGAGCCTCTCTGAGCGCATCACTTTATTGCTTGCCCTTGCGCCCCACCTGCAGCCACACCTGCTGGATATCTTTTTTATCAGGAATGCAGACTACGACAGGGGATTTACAGAGTTCGGAGGCATCAAAGGACAGAATCATGGCGGCTTCCTTCCTACAGGCGAGACCGTGGCCTTTGTACTTGCCGCGGACAGTCTCGAAAAGAGATTTGCCCTGCTGGACCTGTTCGGGGAAGATCATTTTTTCCATAAGTTCAGTATACTGACCTTGGAACATCCCCATGCAGATGAACCCTTTCTCAGCGGAATGATCCGGGTCTCGTCGGAGTACCTCAGCTATTTTACGAAAGGCGTCTCCCACCGGCCTGATTTTAGCATCCGTTTCCCCGCCAAACGCATCCACACCGAAATGGATTGGTCCGGGTTGGTGCTGGATGAAGACACACTCCAGGGCGTGCAGGAGATAAGGGATTGGCTGCAGTTCGGTGATACGCTGCTGAACGAATGGGGAATGGCGAAAAAGATCAAACCCGGCTTCCGCGCCTTGTTTCATGGGCCGCCCGGAACAGGCAAGACCTTTACAGCTACCTTGCTGGGCAAATCTTCCGGCCTGGATGTCTATCGCATCGACCTGTCGATGGTAATATCCAAATACATCGGGGAGACGGAGAAAAACCTGTCTAACGTATTCGACCAGGCCGAACACAAACATTGGATATTGTTCTTTGACGAGGCGGATGCCTTGTTTGGCCGGCGTACCCAGACCTCCAGCGCCAACGATCGTTATGCCAACCAGGAAGTGTCCTATCTCCTCCAGCGTATGGAAGACTTTCCCGGTGTGGTCATCCTGGCCACTAATTTAAAAGCCAACCTGGATGAGGCTTTCAGCCGGCGGTTCCAGTCCATGGTCTATTTCCCCGTGCCCGGGCCTGCGGAGCGCCTCCTGCTGTGGCGGCAATCTTTTTCAGAAAATACAGTGCTGGAAGATAATGAGGGGTTGACAGTCATCGCGGAAAAATATGAAATGACAGGCGGCGCGATCATCAATGTCACCCGCTATGCTTCACTGCGGGCGATCAAGCGGGGGACGAACATCATCCTGCATAAGGATATATTGGCGGGCATCCGGAAAGAATTTGGCAAGGAAGGTAAGACGATGCAGTGATGGTTCATCCCCCGGCCGATATGGCTTTCTGTCCCATTATATCCGCCTCTTTTTCCAGGCCCGGATCGTCATTCACCGGCACACTTTCTCTCAATTGAATGGTCGGCTGTACCCTCCCCTGTCTTTGCTGCACGACATGCCAGGCCTCATGCGGTAAATGCTGTTCCTGACCGGGCCCGATATGGATATCGCTGCCCTGCGCATAGGCAAGGGCATTGAGCTGCGCAGGTTGGGAAGAATTGAAATGCACCTTCACATCCGAAAGGTCGAAACCTGACATGCTTTCCATGCTTGTTTTCAGCCCATCGGGCATGCCTGTCCTATTTTCCGGCGCCTCCTCATTCCCCTTGGCCTGCAAGATATTATCGCCTGCCTGCACCAGCTGTAAGACGCGCATAGGAGACTTGGCCTGAAGAACGCCCCGGTAAGGATGGGTTTTCGATAAATGATTCGCTGCAGCCTGGTCGCGGTAAGAAGAGCTGGAGATTTTTTCACCACCGGTAAACATATCAAAAGGTTTAATGATTGTCCTTAACAAATTACTGTTTTTCTACCAAAGATCGAACGGCTTTTCTTATTATATTTATAGAGCCCCTTTTCTCATTAAAAACGAAATATGTTCCCGACCAGAAGATCATGCTGGGTAATATTGCTCCTGCTTACAGGCTGCCAATCATACGACCGCTCTGCCAATCTCAAACTCATCAATCGTTCCAACAGAACCATTTATTATTCGGTCTCCTGTGACTCCTCCTACCGGGACCTGGAATTGAAAAGCGAATATATCCTGAAAGCCAACGATAGTGTCAGGCCTTATCTGCTATATGGTCCCGAAGGTAAAGGCCCCAATAAGAACACCTGGGTCAATGCGATCAACCGGGCCGATGACACCGCCCTGCATGTATTCTTTTTTTACATTGATTTCAAGGATGATAAGAACCTCACAGATAGCCTCTACCACCTGATCATCCGGAGATTCGATTATAAGGTGAATGCGTTGGATCAAATGAACTGGAGAATTGAATATAAGGCAGAGATGTAGTTCGTACATCACCCCTGCAACGAAGCCGCCCATTCCTTTACATTCACCGGTAGTCACTAACATTCGCCATCCTCTCCCTGGCACCGGAAAAGGTTTGTTATTAGCGCTGAAAAGGGCCGAAACGGGCAAAATCGGTCCGGAAACGGCAAATCAAATAAAAAATCTTGCCCTTACAAATCTAAAAACCATCGCTTTACGTATATAAACCCCGAGGCCTGATTTTACCTTACTTAACGCTTGCGACAGGTTGTTTTAAGGGTCAAGACCATCCGGTAACGTATGTTATCTGGATGGTCTTATTTTTATTATTTCGACAAATTACTAAAAGAGAATATATAGATTCATCACACTACTTATTGACCTTTTTAAACACCTCTTTCATCTCTTAAAAACATACTTCATACCATTTCTGCACTAACTTATCTGCTCTTACATACACCCCATTCAGGAGCGCCAAACTAACTTGTTCGGAGTTATTGCGTCACGTATTCTCTTATTTTCTTTCTTTACGAAATGTTAGACCGTGATCCTCGCTTCCGTGCTGTCCAGAGCATGCACAAAACCGGGGGACTGAAGTCCTTTAATGACATCTTCCTCATTGTGCCCAAGACAGTCATCTCAAACAAGCTGGGGAAAAAGGTCGACCGCTTTAATGAACTGATGATTGATGTCGGTAAGTTCACATTGGATGAAGTAGCCTTTATTGCAGGCCTGTTCGAGATAAGCGTCAAAGACATGACGGAACTGTGGTTGAAAGAATATGGCATGCAAAAGGACAATATCAAAACAGTAAAGAAAAGATCTTCAAAATAAAGGTTTTGCGCCCTGATTTCCATAACCATTAGCTGCACCTTTCCTATTATCTCTGAACAGCAACAGCCTTAAAAAAAGGCAAAAACCTTAAACAACCTTGCTCCCAACCAGGCCACCTCGGATCGCAGAGGTGGCTTTTTTTTCCACACTATCACCGGGCCCCGGCATACTAATTTTATTAGCATTTTATCTAGTTTTACAATTGGATAATTCACCCACCCATGTACATCAATTGCAAAACATACTTCAGCTTTCACTACGGCACCTACGCAACAGAAGAACTGGTCAGGGAAGGGGTGGAACAAGGCGCCCGGGCCATGGCGCTGACAAATATCAACACCACCTGCGATGCATGGGACTTTCTGCAATATTGCCAGGAACAAAATATAAAGCCCATCCTGGGCGCTGAGATACGCAATGGCCCCCGGCTGCTGTACATCCTGCTGGCCAGGAACAACCAGGGCTTCCGCTGGATCAACGAATTCCTTTCCCAACATCTGGTAGCCAAAACGGATTTTCCGGAGAAGACAGACGAAAAATCGTTCTTTGCCCGCCAGGAGGACGGATTTGTCATCTATCCCCTGCAAAGTAAAGCCCCTGAAGATCTGTTACCCAACGAATACATTGGCGTACTGCCGGCAGAAGTGCGCAAATTACAACGTTCACAGGCAGATGCGCATACAGGCAAATATGTCGCCCGGCAGCCGGTGACCTTCCGGAACAAGACCTATTACAATTTGCACCGCCTCCTGAGGGCCATCGACAAAAATGTGCTGCTGTCCAAACTACAGACAGATGAACAGGCTGGTGAACAGGAGTATTTCCTGCCTCCTGACAAGATCATCGATGCATTCCGGCAATACCCGTCCATCATTGTCAATACCTATCAGCTGATCGATGCCTGCCATATCACCATGACCTTCGGAAAAGATAAGAACAAAAAGATATTCAGCGCCTCGCAGGAGGACGATCGTATCCTGTTGGAGAAGCTGGCCCGCGACGGGTTCCTCATGCGCTATGGCGCAAACAAACGGGCCGCCGAAAGACTTACACGGGAATTACGCATCATCGACGAAATGGGCTTCAATGCTTATTTCCTCATCACATGGGACATGATCCGCTATGCCCAAAGCCGCGGTTTCTACCATGTGGGCCGGGGCTCCGGCGCCAATTCCCTCGTGGCCTATTGTCTGCAGATCACGGACGTAGATCCTATTGAGCTCGACCTGTATTTCGAAAGGTTCCTGAATCCACAGCGCACCAGCCCCCCGGACTTTGATATAGACTTTAGCCATCGTGACAGGGACGAGGTCATCGACTATATGTTCAAACGATATGGCAGACAGCATGTAGCCCTGCTGGGCATGTATTCCACGTTCCAGTATAAGGCCATCATCCGTGAACTGGGAAAGGTCTTCGGCCTGCCCAAGGCAGAGATCGATCAGCTGGCGGAAAAAGGATATTACAATGGCGATGCCCGGGGAGAGAACTTCATGAAAAAGGCCGGCGAAGGCCAGCTTCAACGCATCATCCTCCAATACGGCAAGCTGTTACAGAATTTCCCTAACCATCTCAGCATCCATGCAGGAGGCATCCTCATCAGCGAGGAGCCCATCTCTTCCTGGTGTGCCGTACATATGCCCCCCAAGGGATTCTCCACCGCACAGATAGATATGTTCGTCGCGGAGAACATCGGCCTGTTTAAGCTGGACGTACTGAGCCAGCGGGGACTGGGACATATCAAGGAGTGCCTGCAGCTCGTCAAACAAAATCGACGTATTGATGTCAATATACATGAGGTCCAAAAGTTCATGAAGGACGACAGGGTCCGGGCGCAGATCCGCACCGTGAATACCATTGGCTGTTTTTACATCGAATCGCCGGCCATGCGCCATCTCCTGCAAAAGCTGCACTGCGATGATTACAGGACATTGGTAGCAGCCAGCTCCATTATCCGGCCCGGCGTGGGCAGGAGCGGCATGATGCAGCAGTATATCTATCGCTTCCATAACCCGGATAAGTTCGAATACCTCCATCCAAAGCTGAAAGAGCTGCTGCACGAGACCTATGGCGTAATGGTCTACCAGGAAGACGTCCTGAAAGTGGCGCATTACTGGGCAGGGATGGATATGGCCGATGCCGACCTGCTGCGAAGGGCCACCAGTACAAAATACAGGGGTAAGAAACATTTCATCCAGCTGAAAGAAAGATTCTTCGCGAATTGCAGACAGCTGGAATATCCTGAGACCACCATCGAAGAAGTGTGGCGCCAGATCGAAAGCTTTGCCGACTTCAGCTTCTGTAAAGCGCATTCCGCCAGCTTTGCCGTAGAGAGCTATCAGAGCCTCTTCCTGAAGACTTATTATCCCATGGAATTTGCAGTTGCCGTGATCAATAATTTCGGCGGCTTCTACAGCCGGGAGCTTTATTTCTATGAGCTGATGAAGACAGGCGCCCGGGTCCACCCTCCCTGTGTCAACAACAGCGATTATTACACCAATATCACAGGCAGGGATGCTTATGCCGGCTTCATTCATGTCAAAGGACTGGACCAGGAGCTGATAGAGAAGTTCCTGGACGAGCGGCATCGCAGCGGTCCTTACCTGCACCTGGCCGATTTCATCGAGCGGACAAACATCACCGCAGAGCCCCTGGAGCTGCTCATCCGCGTAGGCGCTTTGCGTTTTACGGGAAAAAGCAAGAAGGAGCTGCTCTGGGAAGGAGATTTCGTGCAAAAGAAGAACAGGGCGCTGGCCCCGGCGCACCAGGCTTTGTTCAAAGAAGCGCCCATGACCTTGACCCTGCCCGATCTGCCCCTATACGAGCTGGATGACATGTACGATGAGGTCGAGCTGCTGGGCTTTCCCCTGCGTGATCCCTTTTCCCTGGTGGATGATGATCCCGCAAAATATACGCCGGCCAGAGAGCTGCCACAACATGCAGGGGAGATCGTCACCGTGCTCGGGTATCATGTGACCCATAAGCCGGTACGTACAATTAAAGGTGAGACAATGAGCTTTGGGACCTTCCTGGACCATAATAAGGATTGGATCGATACAGTACATTTTCCACCCATACATGCGGCTCATCCTCCCCAGGCAGGTTTCTACAGGATCACAGGCAAGGTAATGGAGGAGTTTGGCGTGTATAGCATCGAAGTGACAGGGATTGAAAAGGCAGGTATTAAAAGCAGGATCACCAATTAATTCGAATAATATGTTTCTCAATCCACACAGGCATATAGCTCATTTTGACCTGGACGCGTTCTTTGTTTCGGTGGAATGCCTGAAAGATTCCAGGCTGAAAGGGCGGCCGCTGATAGTCGGGGGGTCCAGCGACAGGGGCGTAGTTGCCGCCTGCAGTTACGAAGCCCGGAAGTTCGGTATCCACAGCGCCATGCCCATCAGGCTGGCCCGCCGGCTATGTCCCGAAGCACTCATCATCAGGGGCGATATGGAGTCCTATGCCAAATACTCCAGGCTCGTAACGCACATCCTGCAGGATGATGCGCCGTTATTTGAAAAAGCGTCCATCGATGAATTCTACATTGACATGACAGGCATGGATAAATATCATGGATGCAGCCTTTTTGTCGAGAAGCTGAAGAAAAAAGTGTTGGTGGAAAGTGGCCTGCCCATCTCATATGGGCTGGCAAGTAATAAGCTCATCAGCAAAGTAGCAACCAATGAGGTAAAGCCCAATGGGCAGATAGAAATTCCTTTTGGGGAAGAAAAAAATTTCCTGGCGCCTTTGAAGATCGGCAAGCTGCCCGGCATCGGCCAGGAGAACGCAGGTAAGCTCATCCGGAGAGGAGTGGAGACCGTACGTACACTGGCAGCCATTCCTGTTGAAATGATGGAAACCTTATTTGGCAAGACAGGCATCGACCTCTGGCGAAAGGCCAACGGCCTTGACGATTCCCCGGTCATACCATACCGTGAGCAGAAGTCCATTTCCACAGAACGGACCTTCCAGACAGACACCATTGATCTTAAATTCCTGCATGCCGAGCTGGTCCGCATGACAGAAACCATCGGTTTCGAGCTGCGATCACAGAACAAGCTGACAGGATGTGTGACGGTAAAGCTGCGCTATTCCAATTTCGATACGGTCGTCAAACAGAAGACGATCGACTATACCAATGCAGACCTGCTGCTCTTACAGACGGCACAGGAGATCTTTGAGAAGTTATATGACAGACGCATGCTCATAAGGCTGCTGGGCATTCGTTTTACACGCCTTGTGCCGGGAAATTATCAGATCAAGCTGTATGAGGACACGCAGGAGAATATCAGGCTATATCAATCCATCGATCATATAAAAAAGCGTTTTGGAGAGCAGTCCCTTATGAGGGCCGTAGGTGTACAGCGTCATTGACCACTATTCCGTCCAGATCGTCCCTGCCAGGTAGGTCCTTGCCTTGCCACTGATCAAAACCCTTTCACCATTATCTATGCAAAAAAGCTTGCCGACCCTTTCAGAAAGCTGCAAAGCCGTAAGTTCCTTCCTGCCGAGTATTTTCGACCAGTACGGGATCAGCGAGCAATGGGCCGATCCGGTTACAGGGTCCTCCAAAATAGAAGCCTGCGGGGTAAAGAACCTTGAAACAAAATCGGACTTATCCCCTTTTGCTGTTACGATCACGCCACCCGGGTCAAGGTTGATCTCGTCAAATACCTGCCGGTTGATCCTGATATTCCTGATGTCCGCCTCTTTCGGGTACACCAAAAGATAGTCCCGCGCTTTCAGCACTTGTTCCGGCTGAATACTGATGGCATTTTTAATTGTATCCGGCAAAGCAGCAGAGAATGGTTCGCGTGAAGGGAAGTCCAACGTATAGTAGTCGTTCCTGAAACTAACTTTTAATTCCCCGCTCAGCGTTTCGAAAAAGACCTCCTGGTAAGGATGGCCCAGACAACTGATGAGGCAATGGGCAGTCGCCAGGGTAGCATGCCCGCATAGGTCCATTTCTATATCAGGTGTAAACCATCGCAAATGGAATTTGTCCCCGTTGGCAACATAGAAAGCCGTTTCGGCCACCGCATTTTCACGCGCGATCTGCAATAGCACTTTATCCGGCAGCCAATCCCGCAGCGGCACAACGCATGCCGGGTTACCTCCGAAGATCGCTTCGCTAAATGCATCGATTTGGTAAATATTCAGTTTCATGTCTCGTTTGGGAATATAAATACAGAGCGGGGAAGATAATACAAATAGATAAAAAACAGAACCCCTGTGGAAACAGGGGTTCGTAACCAAAACTAACTGCTTATGAGAAATTTATCTTTTTCTGTTATGAAAGATGATGTTCAAATCATCCCTACAAAGATAAGACGGTTCCCGGTTAGCATTCTGTTAATAAGCTGGCTTAATTGTTAAAATAGGTAAAAACCCCTTCATTTTTTAGATCTGGAGGGAGCATCACGCTCCTGCAGGATATAAGCCACCACCTCCGGATGATCAGCAGGCACATTTTCGATCCTGATATCCGAAATAGCCAGCCTGCCGATGGTATCCCTGGCCTTTTGCCATACCTGCGCTTCCACTTGCTTATAGGTCAGATGCTCAGAGAAATGCCGGACACCGGAATGTTTCAGTCCGTTTTGTTTTATCACGGTAATTCGAAAATAGGGCATAGCCGGTAATGGGTTATATAGATAAAAAGCCGGCTTTTTACAGCCGGCTTGATTGGAAAGGTTGTGATAAAGGTCTACCTGGTATTAATAGGAAAGGCGCCGGTAGGCAATGGTCATGGTACCCAGGGTGTGCATCACTATTTGTTGTTACGTTTGGCCAATTCTGCTTCTACTAATTTGAACATTTCCGCCGAGGTCAGCCCACACAGCCGGGCTATGATCAGCAGCTCCTTTACCGTAAAATCCTCTACCTTGTTGATCAACTCGGTAAAACGAGGACCTCGTTTCCCCAGATCGGCCGCGACAACCGATTTTTTAATAAACTTGAAAATATCCGGAAAAGAGTGGATTTTCCCTTCATTCAGCATCGGTTTAATGACTTCATAACGCGGATCCCGTGGTCGCATAGTCAAAGAAAAGGTTAAAAGATTCTCCGAGGTTTCTCTATGCAGTTTTTTCTCATTTTACCTGCCGCTTTTTCACTTTTTCTACGCTGTTCTTTCACTTTTTAAATCCCGTTTTCGCCTTTTCTGCAATCCCGGTCTTTATAATTCAAAAATACTAATTTTTTTAGACTATTAAACTAATTTAATTAGCATTTTATCCCCCTCGGCTTTCCGGAGCACTTAAAAGCTGTCTGCGTATCTTTGGAGGCAAAAGCCAGTATTATGCATTCTCGTTCCCTTTCCGAAGCCAGCCTGCCTGACCAGCGGTATAGCGCTATACATGATGCTATTAAGAAGGGAAATATCACCCGCTTTGCCCAACTCCTTGATTATCTGTCAGAAAGCGAACTTGCGGCCCTCTTAGACCTCGATCCCAAACGGCTTGCCCAAATCATCCAGGACCCCGAACTGATGCAGGTGAAGCAGCTGGCGACAATGGCGGATGTTTTCAACGTGGATTATACCGACCTGCTGCCCTTGCTGATACGGCAAAACGATGATAGCAGTTCACCTCATTATAAAAATGTATAACGTTGATGCAAGTACGCTCGAAATACTTTTTGTACCTTTCCAAAAACCTAACGCAACGTACCATGCTTTTAAAATGGAAGATCCCCGTACTATTGTTCCTCTCCATCCTATCCATAAGCGCAGGCAGCATAAATGAACCTATAGCTCCCGGGCGCCCGCCAATCATCACCGGCGCCGACCAGACAGCCGCCTATCTTCCCCTGTTAAAGGGCAAAAGAGTAGGCATGCTGGTGAATCCCACTTCAGTTATACACAACCAATCCATCGTAGACAGCTTACACAAACTGAAAGTCGATATCCGGGAAGTATTCGGCCCCGAACATGGCTTCCGGGGGAAAGCCAGCAATGGCGCCAAAGTATCCGATGAGATCGATTCGGCGACAGGCATACCCATCATCTCCCTTTATGGCCGCAAAAGAAAGCCGTCCAAAGAAGATATGGATGCCATTGACATCATGGTCTTCGACATCCAGGACGTTGGCTGCCGCTTCTATACCTATATCAATACCCTCCGGGATATCATGGAGGCATGTGCCGAATCCGGAAAAGAGCTGCTGATCCTCGATCGCCCCAACCCCAACGGTTATGTCGATGGTCCCATCCTGGACATGAGCCTGAAGTCCGGCATCGGCCAGTTCCCCATCCCCATTACCCACGGAATGACGGTCGGTGAGTTCGCCCAAATGATCAACGGTGAAGGATGGCTACCCAACAAAGCAAAGTGCAAGCTGAAGATCATAAAAGTGAAGAACTATGCTCATAGCATGCACTACGATCTCCCGGTAAGCCCCTCCCCCAACCTGAATACCCAGCAGTCCATTCTGCTTTATCCTTCCCTGTGCCTGTTCGAAGGCACCATCATCAGCCAGGGCCGTGGCACCCACATGCCCTTTACCGTACTGGGCAGCCCCGACCTGAAAGGGAAGTATCCTTTTTCCTTCACCCCCATCAGCCTGCCCGGTATGTCCGAAACACCTTTGCACCAGGACCAGGAATGTTTTGGCCTGGACCTGAGAGCTTACAATGCTGACAACCTCCGTCAAACAGGGAAGATCAATATACAATGGATGATAGAGCTCTATAAGGCCTACCCTTCCAAAGAGAAATTCTTCGATCGCACCTTCAGCAAACAGATGGGAGATATCAACAAACTGGCAGGAACCACAGCCTTTAAAGACCAGATCATTGCCGGCAAAAGCGAAGAAGAGATCCGCAGGAGCTGGGAGCCGGGTTTAAGCCATTACAAACTGATAAGAAAAAAATACCTGTTGTATCCATAAGCACTAAAACAACCTCCCACTCTTCCTCACCTTCAATCGCTCCGCCAGCTGATCGAAATACCGGTGCTTACACCAATCTTTCCTGTTCCCTATCACATACAACCGCTCCTTAGCCCTTGTCACCGCCACATTCAGCATGTTAGGACTTTGCGCCACCCAATTCCTTGCCTGAACACTCCCGGGCAAAGTCCCCAGGACCAAAAAAACGACCTCCGCCTCCTTCCCCTGAAAGGTATGGATCGTACCACAGGTTACCCGGCCCTTTTCATAAAATTGCTCCCGGCAAACACGGGCCACACTTCGGAAAGGCGAGATAACATACACCTGGCCCGGAAAGTATACCAGTTGCTGAAGCATATCCCCCAGCACCTGTAGCTCTTCGACAATGGCATGTCCCTCCAGCGACGTCCCCGTAACAACATCTATCCAGCCACTTTCACCGGTGGGAACATCAGCTACAGCCTCCTCCCGCACCGAAACCATCTGCCCGTTATACGCTATACGATTGGCAATGGAGAACATCGGCTCCCCGCATCGCCGGTGAGCACGTAAAGGCATGCCCGTCCATCTATCAGCCCCTCCAATATTTGTCCCGCAAACGGTAACCCTGTCCGCCAGGAACTGTGCAGAATGACGGACGGGGTTCCACCAATCGTCGGCAATGCCATATACACCTTGCAACAGCTGCCCCAACCCGGCAGGGATGGAGACAACCGGTGGGATCTGTAGCGTATCCCCAATGACGATGGATCTTTCACTCCGCCAGATAGCCCCGCAAGCTGCCGCCGGCGTCGCCTGTCCCGCTTCATCCAGCAACAGCCAGCCGATGGAACCCTGACCCATCAAAGGAAATTGCCGCTGGAATGAAGCCAGGGTCACCGAAACGACAGGGATACAAAAGAAGAAGGTATTCCATAAAGTTGCGGCAATCCCTTCGTCCATAAAGTTTACATGCTTATTCGACAGCATGTCGACAAAGGCACCAAGATTACAAATAAAACTCCGCGCATTGATCTTGATCGCCCACTCATGTAGTTCAAGACTGCATAAGAATATCCTGCTCCTGAGAATATTTATTTTCCTGGAAGAATAGGGCCTCATTCGATGGACCTCAGAAAATGGAAGATCCATAAACCCGGCGCCAGGTAAAGCCGCAGCACCGATATCATATCTGGCAAACAATGCCGAAACAAGCTCCTCCAAACCCTCCCCTCCTGAAAGCAGCAGATCATGATAAGCGCAGGCGAGTGAATTAAAAGCCTCATATTCATCCAGCAGCTCCTGCAATTCCCTGGCCGTCTCCTCATAATGTGCCAGGCTCATTTTATAAACACTGGCATCCAGGAACGCTTCCTTCAAATATTTGCCAAAACCCTTCCCTTTGTTAAACCAAAACCGATTGACAAACGCCGCCTTGTTCTCCGACCTTCCCAACACCGCGCTCAACATACCCCAGCTGGGCTCCTCGCCCAGAGCAGTAGCCATCTCGGAAAAATATTCCGCCTCCTCGAACGTCTCCCGGTCGATGCTCCCCAAAAGTGGTAATTCCTTGGAAATATTTTCAATCGCCGTATTGTTATTGCTCGCCACGACGACTCCGTCATTGCCAAAGACATCCCGGTCGATGGAATAATATCCCGTTCTATCGACAATACCTTTCCATCCTCCGGAAAACAGCTCTGTGGCCTTTCCTTTTAACAAGCGCTTGGCCCGGCCAACAACTACATCCGCGATCACTTCCCGTAGTAAGGTCGTCTTACCGGTACCGGGAGGCCCATTGATCCCCAGCAAGGTCGACCGCTCCCGCAGGCCCGACATAGCCAATCCCAATGCCGCCTGCTGTCCGGTGTACAACCCGAGATCCGGAGACGAAGGCCAACGGCCGGCTGACAGATACCCAGGATGCAAAGCTTCCAGCAGAACACGTCTGTCCAGCAGGTCGCGACGTGCACGCATATCCACAACAGAACTTAAAAAGATCTCCATCGGCCCGCCAATCCCCGGACTACCGATCAATGTATTGAGATCATGCAGGTAATAACTATTGAGAAAAGGAGACTCTGTATTTACCCCAACGGCAACGATCTCCGAAATACATACAACACCTTCCTGAACCGGCATTGCCTTTCGCGTCAATCCCCGAAGAAGATCCAGCTCCTTTTCCAACAATTTCCAATCCACTATACGGACTTCCTTATCCAATCCAAACCGTGCCAGATAGGACGACTGTGCCTCCTCCAAAAGCCCGGGTAGTTCCTCGAGATCCATCCCATCTTCGATCACCTTTATTCCATAAACAAAGCCGGCCGGCGTATACCCCCGCTCCGATGGTCTTCCCGACTGATCCAGGACCACTGCCGAAAGACAGGTACGGCCATACACAGGCTCACGATACTCCTTCGATCCGGTAAGCCTTGCCAGCAGATCGACGACAACCTCCTTTAAAACTAAATGAAAATACAAAGTATGCTTCCACTGCTTACCTTCCTGGACCGCAGGCAATCCACCCGGCTCCCACGGCAGCCGGACTTGTGGCCCCAACACCGTATATCTCTTGTTGTCAGTATCTTGAAAAGCATATGGAATATCTGGTAGCGTGAACGTCTCGACAGATCGCCAAAACTTCAACACGTTCGTGTAATGATCTTGCGTAACAGGCATAAGGTGCACAATTCATGAAATAGTAAGTTAAGGATTTGTCGTTTATGTTTTTTTATATACTTTTGCTGCCGATAAGCAATTTCCATGCTCAACAACCTCACATATCGATTAGGGACATTGGTAGCCACAGCTATCAAGGCTATTATTGCCAGCACCCGTATCGTCTTTATTAAGAACGGGGAGGCAATCGCATTCCCGGCTCCAAGAGGCTGACCTCTCTATTTCCAATATAGTACACAGGCCTCTTCTCCAAAAGCGGCCTTTTTTATTTGTCTCCCCAGCAGTATCTGGTACTATCAGCTTTTTATTCATTTCTCAATAATAAAATATGAAACGTAGAAATATAGGGATCATGGCACACGTAGACGCAGGCAAAACCACCGTGACGGAACGCATGCTTTATTACACAGGTCTTACCCATCAGCTCGGCAATGTAGATGAAGGCAATACAATGATGGACACCGATCCGCAGGAAGAGCAAAGAGGCATCACCATTTCATCTGCCTCCATCAGTACGTATTGGAATTACGCCGAAAACCAATATTCCATTACCCTGATCGACACGCCCGGTCACGTGGATTTCACGGCAGAAGTGGAAAGGTCGCTGCGCGTATTGGACGGCGCCATAGCTGTATTCTGCGCGAGATCCGGTGTCCAGTCACAGTCTGAGACGGTATGGCATCAAGCCGACCGCTACCAGGTGCCTCGGATCGTTTTGATCAATAAGATGGACCGTCAAGGCGCTGACTTTACACAAGTGGTTCAGGAGATCAGGAAAAAACTGCATGCCAATGCAGTCCCTGTGCAATTGCCCATTGGGTCGGAAGATGATTTCAAAGGAGTTATAGACCTGGTGACCATGACTGCCTTAATATGGCATAGCCTGGATGGAAAAACCTATGAGTCGACAACAATTCCATCAGATCTGGCGCAGGTCGCTGAACAAGCCCGCCTGCACTTGATGGAAGAGTTGGCATTGGTGAACGACGCCTTTTTTGAAGTCTTTACGTCAGATCCCGCAGCCATCACGGCACAACATATCCGTGATGCGTTGCGCACGGCAACGATCGAAAGACGGCTGATGCCGGTCCTATGCAGTGCCGCTTATCGGAATAAGGGTGTACAGCCTCTGCTGGACGCCATCGTGCAATACCTGCCGGCGCCGGAAGATCTGCCCTCTATAAAAGGAACGGATCCGGCGTTCTTTGCAGGCCTGGTATTCAAGATCGTCACGGACGATTATACAGGCAAGCTGGGTTTGATCCGGGTATATGCAGGCACATTGCATGCCGGCGATACTTTGTGGAATAGTCGCACAGGCAAAAAGGTTCGGATCAATCGGCTGCTGCGCATCATGTCCAATAGGTATGAGGCCATCCAACAGTTGGAAGCGGGTGACATCGGTGCGATCCTGGGTGCAAAGGACCTTCGTACAGGAGATACCCTGTCCAGCCCGGACCACTCCATTACACTGGAACCTATCCGGTTTCCGCATCCTATGATCGGGTACGCCATTGAAGCCCGATCTGCAAAGGAAAGTGTAAAGCTGAGTGAAGCACTTTCCCGGCTGCTGGAAGAAGACCCAACCTTATCCGTTGAGATAGATGCCAGTTCGGGGCAGACCATCCTCAAAGGAATGGGAGAGCTCCATCTGGACGTAGTGATGGAGAAACTGAGAAGCGATTATCAGGTAGAAGTTAACAAAGGCCAGCCACAGATCGCCTATAAAGAAGTGTTTACACAGTCGACTATACACTGTGCCACTTATAAAAAGCAGAACGGCGGCTCCGGGAACTTCGCGGAGATCCACTTTGAGCTTTCTCCCCGGGCGGACGGACAATCCGGCCTGGAATTCATCGATGCCATTCGCGGAGGAGCGATCCCCCGGGAATTCATTGCATCCGTAGAAAAAGGGTTTGCAGCAGCAATGGGTACGGGAGTATTGGCTGGCTATCCTGTGGACGCCATGCGCATCCGGTTGTTCGATGGTAAGATCCATGAGAAGGATTCCCACGCCCTGGACTTCGAACAGGTGGCGCTTATTGGATTCAGGGAGGCCGCGGCCCAGGCCGGACCTAAATTGCTGGAACCAGTCATGTGTGTGGATGTCACCTCGCCTGAAGAATATACGGGTGTTGTGACCGGTGATCTCACCAGGCGGAGAGGTCAAATAAAGGACGTAGAAGGGAGACTTGCTATGCAATGTATCCAGGCATCAGTGCCCTTATCCCGCTTGTTTGGATATATCACGACACTGAGAACATTGACAGCAGGAAGAGCATCCGCTTCCATAACATTTGAACAATATCAACTGGCAACCTAGATGATCAAAGATGTCTCCACTCCGGGAGACATCTTTTATTTATGTATAGTATACCCCAATTCCCCTTCCCTCCCAACACCCCCCTCCAACAATATCCTCCAGATCCCCCTGCCATCCCAGCTCGTCCTGATCTTCTCATCCTCCGGCTCCGTCAACTCCACCCGCTCCCGCCTCACCTTCAACCTCACCGCATCATAGTCCAGAAAGACCTTCTTCCCTCCGGACAATATAAACACCACCCGCCCCGGCACAGAAATATCCGTCTCACACACGGTCATCAACGACTGCATGACCCGGTTATTCCGATGACTAAACTTATACCTGTCACGCATCCCAATCTCACCCTCGTGTAGATCGACCCGCACTTTACGAACCCACGACACCACGCCGGCCGGCATATCGTACGCATGAGCCAGATCCATATCCAGCTCCAAATTTCCCCCACTCAGCTTATACCCAACCGAAGAAGCCCTAAACCCGGAACCTGCCCCTTGCCCGACACCGTTCAACGTAGGCAAATTATGATACGGAGAAGTATTGAACCATAATTTATATCGCTCCTGAGAAAAAGTTCTTGCCGTATACGTCCCTGCTCCAGCATCGATGATCACAGGCTCTCCGTCCGCATAGACGATGATATCCCCCACATCATTGTGATTATGGCTCTCTCCATTATTGCCCCCATGACTGGCCACAAAAAGACCATTGCTGAGATGATAGCTCATCAGCTGAATATCAGGGAACCATACGGCATCGGCAGCCGGGAGCTCATCAGCATAAGACATGCACTCCCGTGCCGCAATCAAATTGTACAATATCCTCGACTTGAAGAACCGCTCCGTACCCGCACCCACGGTCCTGTCGATATGATGCGCCGCCCAGCTGCCAAAATGCATCATCCGATCGTCTCCGGTCGCTTTACCATACCGGTACAGCATGACCCCATCCGCATCGATCTCCGGTATCGCATCCGCGATATTGATAAAGTAACGGTCTGCTATATGCGTCTTATACACATAGGCGCCCATTCTCTGAATAAAGGGCTCGTTGAAGATCGATATTTTTCCTCCCGAAGCATCGTACAGCAACGTCAGCGCATCGAAGGCAGTGCCCCCGGCGGCAAACCAATATAGAGGCCCCTCGTCCCCTGCCCCGTCATCTCCAAGTCCATTTAAATATTGGTCCGTATATTTCAATGCCAGCACTACCGCATCCGCACGCTTATCACGATCTTTCTCCAATAGCAAGGCAGCTGCAAGATAATTCGACATGATCCAGGGCGCCCAGTTATTCACCTTCGCCTGGAAGTTACCATACCCCATGTATTCATATTTGGCCGAAACGATAGGCCGGAAGATCCTCCGATCCACCTCCGAATATATTCGCTCATGCACCAGCGGCGGCAGCTTGTCACCGACGAAATAATCCGTCCAGGCCAGCACCGACGCCGTCTCCGCAGCAAAAAGATCGACAACGGGATCGTTGATATCCGGCAAGCCCTTCCCTGCTTTTTGCATCCCTACATGCGCAGGCAGCCCCCAGAACGTCTCCTCACAAATGGACCAAACTCCATCCAGTATCTTGTCCGTAAATCGGCCCTTCCCTTCCACCGTCTCCGCCAGCACAAGGTCCATCAGTCGATTCCGCTTCGCAAACGACTGCGCCTCGAAATTCACCCGGTTGCCGGTTCGCACAAACTCCAGCCACAACGTAGCAGGGATCGCCTCGTACCTGAAACTAAGCCCCGACTCTCCCTTCCGGATCAATCCCCGGATCACACTGTCCGACAATGCTGACTTCCAGCCCGCAGCCGTCCGCGGAAAAGGTTTCCACTCGCCCGGTGGCATCAATGATCCTAAAATATTCTCCTTGGAGAAACGTTGAAGCAGATTACGCGGCGTCTGCGCATGCAGACCAACATAAAGGGAAAAAAGCAATACAACAAGAACGCTTCTCATACAACAAACTTTTGATCATCCAAACAATGCTACAGACCTGAACTCCCGTTGGTACTCCATCGGGCTCTTCCCCATCACCTCCTTAAAACACTTATGAAAATTAGAAAAATTGTTAAATCCGCTCTCCAGGCATATCATTTTTGCGCACAGCCGGCTCTCCGCCAAAAGACGACACGCATGCCTGACACGCAGCTCGATTAAAAACCTCGAATACGTCTTCTGCGTCCTGGCTTTGAACCACCTGCAAAATGAATGGGGACTCACATACGCAATGGCCGCTATCTCTTCCAGATCTATCTTCCTGTAAAAATTGGAACGCGAATATTCGTACACCCTTCCCATCCGGTCTGGCTCATCATCCAGCACACCTGCTCTTTCCAACGAAAGGAACTTTAGCTCCCGGCAAACAGATATCTTATGAAGTATGTTCAGCAACACGATGATCTTCCCCAATCCTGCCGCAGACATCATATCTCCCATCAGGCCCCGAACCAAAAAACACGTAGCCGCATCCGGCATAATACCCCGGACCGCCTTTCCCAACAATATTTTGATATACCCGGTCTCATGAAGATTGAGGAACGTCTCACCCAAAAAGTCAGGTAAGAACCTGATGACGGACACCTTTACATGATGTCGCATCTCCGCCGCATACACTGCGTCCAGCTGATACTGATAAGACAAGCCTCCACCTGTCAGGATGACATCGCCGCTCTTAAAAGAAGTTCGCTCTTCCCCGGAAATAAATACACCCGACCCCTCCTCGATGTACACAACCTCTATCCGCGAAGATGCCACCGGTCTCACCGAAAAAAAGGAATGATCCTCCATGGTAGTACTAAAAGAATATGAAAGGTCAGCAGCAGGATGATGCATAATATTTTCAGTTTGTTAACCAAACTTAAACTACATTTCATATCCAAAAAACAGGCAACCGGTTGTCTAAAAAAAATATTACGCACCCGGTTGCATGAATTTTTCTACTTTTGAAAGGACACCATGCAAAACAAGATCCCTACCATACAGGAAATGGCCCGAATACTGAAACTCTCGAAATCCACGGTATCACGTGCCCTGAAAAACCATCCCAGCATCGGTTTGAGGACTACCCAGCAGGTGCAAAAACTTGCAAAAGAGCTGAACTACGAACCAAACCAGATGGCCATCAGCTTCAATCAAAAAAAGACTTTTTCCCTTGGCGTGATCATCTCCTCACTGGATGCCTACTTCCATAAAGCCATCTATGGCATTGAAGATGAAGCCTATCCCAATAATTACAGCGTACTCATCAGCCAGACGCGCGACGAATACGACATCGAGGTAAAAGTATTGGAAACCATGCGCAAACAACGCGTGGACGGCATCATAGCCTCCATCTCCAAGAACGCACCGGACATCGAACATTTCCGCAAATGTGCACAATATAATATACCAGTTGTCTTCTTCGACAGGGTCCCGGACATCCCCAACATCAATTCCGTATGGTGCCGGCTGGACATCAGCACGGTAGAACTCGTCAGCTTCCTCGTCTCGAAAGGCCATCAAAAGATCGCCCTCATCAATGGCCCCGTCACCCTGCCCATCAAAAACGAACGGCTGAAAGGCTATTATGACGGTCACGAACAGAACGACCTTTCCATACACGAACATTTCATCAGGACCACCGACCTCTCCACCGTAGGCACCTATGAAGCCATGGACCAACTGTTGTCTCATCGGATTAAGCCTACGGCCATCATCACTTTCAATGACTACATGTCCCTCGACGCCATGCACTATCTTCGTAAGATCAGGCCCGGCAGGTATGATGACATAGATTTCGTGACGTACTCCAATCTTCCCACCACAGGCTACCTGGACCGCCCGCCGCTCGCATACGTAGATCAGTTCCCTTACGAACAAGGCAAACTCGCGACAGAACTGCTTTTCCGCCAGCTCAATGGCCTCTCTCATCCCGAAAACACACCCACGGAAAATCTCATCATGGAAAGCAAGCTCGTGATTTATTAAAAATCGAGCAACCGGTTGCGTCTGTTTTATATAAATTCAATTGGTTAAGTTTGGTAATAAAAAGGTCCTAAACCATCTGTATGGCCATACAAATACCAACACGATTGCTGCTGCTGACGCTGATCCTGCTCCAACATTCACTCACCTACTCCCAGCAGAATATCCGAAAAATATTCGTAGCCGCCAACGGCTCCATATCCCAGGCCATCATAGATGCAGACAAAATTGCCACGGGAACAAAGCCCCCGCAAAAAATAGAGATCATCCTGGCCCCCGGCGCCTACTTCATCGATCACACCATTGAGATAACACAAGGCGGCACCTGGCATTCCAACATACCACTGACCATCCGCTCCGCCACAAAAACCCATGCCATCATCCATGGCGGAAAAAAAATCCCCCTTAAAAAGATCCAAGGGGTCACAGACCGGGTATTCCTCGCAGGCCTGGAGCCCTACTCCCGCAATCAAATACGCATGCTTGACCTGAAAGCCCTCGACATCAAAAACCTGGGACAGTTACGGCCGGTGGGTTTCTCAAGACCCTTCGGCGTCGCCTGGATGGAACCTTTCTTCAACAAGGTCCCGGGCACGATAGCCCGCTGGCCCAACGACAGCATGATCCTCATCGGAAAGCTCATCGACTCCGGTTCCATCGCCCGCTATGGAGATTATAGCCTTCGCGGCGGTGTGTTTACATATGAAGGGACAGACAGGCCCTCACGCTGGCGCGAGGCTTCCAAGGCCTGGATAGCCGGCTACTTTATGTGGGGCTATGCAGACGACGCGGTTCCATTAAAGTCGATCGACACACTTCAAAAAAAGATCGCCACCGCCCTCCCCACCATGTATGGCTTTGGCACAGGTAAACCCTACCGCGCCTTCTACGCCTACAATATCCCCGAAGAGATCGATAGGCCGGGAGAATATTATCTCGACCGGGACAAACAACGGCTCTATTTCATCCCACCCCCCAACCTGGAGTCCATCGAGCTCTCTATCATGGAGCAACCCATGATGGCTATTGAAGGCGTCGCCAACATACGCATACAAGGACTCGACTTCACCTGCAGCCGCGGCATGGGCATCTACATGGAAAGGACCACAGGCGTGCGGATCAACAATTGCATATTCTCCAACCTGGGAATGATGGCTGTCAGCATGGGAAAAGGCATCATCCCCGGAGAAGGCCAGATGCACGCGGGATCAGGTACCCCCGCCTCCCGCATCGTCGGGAATATCATACCCCATGTATATGACAACAGCACCTTCGATCGTGAAGGCGGCAACAACAACGGCTTCGAGAACTGCCGCATCTTCCAGACAGGCGCAGGCGGCATCTTCCTGACAGGAGGCAACCGCCTCACCCTGGAGCCGGGTAACAGCTTTGTAAAGAACTGCTATATCAGCAACTACAACCGCATCGAAAAATCCTATCGCCCGGGCATCTGGATCTCCGGCGTAGGCAACCATATCTCCAATTGCGAGATCTGCAACGGTCCCGCCATGGGTATCCTCCTCCATGGCAATGATCATATCGTTGAATACAACAACATCCACCATATGGCACTGGTGGTGGATGATATGGGCGCCTTCTACCATGGTCGAGACCCCTCAGAAAGAGGGAACATCTTACGCTACAACTATTTCCACAACATCGGCAGCAAACATAAGACCGAAGCGGTCTATCACGATGACGGCGAATGCGGCACAACGGTATATGGCAACGTCTTCTACAAAGCCGGCACCGTAGCAGGCTTTATAGGCGGCGGCCGCGATAACCATTACGACAACAACATCTTCATTGACACACGATATGCTTCTCATATTGACGATCGCCTGAACAACTGGGCCAGGGCAATGCTGGACTCCAATGGACTTTTCCGTAAAAGGCTCAATGCCGTAGGGTACAATAAGCCCCCCTACTCCACCCGTTACCCCCACCTCAAAGATTATTTCGAAGATGATCCCGCTTTGCCAAAAAGAGATACATTTACCAATAATATCCTGGTTCGCATTGGCAAAATAACAGAAGGAAAAAAAGAATGGCTGCCCTTCACGGACGACAACCTGGTCGTCGACCATGATCCGGGTTTCATAGACAGTGCAAAAGAGGATTTCCGGATAAAAGAAGATGCTGAAGTATGGAAAAAACTGCCGAATTTCCGGCAGATCCCCTTCGGGAAAATAGGGTATGATGCAACTAAATAACGATAACGAAAGGCGCCTCCTGCGCCTGATTGCCGAAGGCCACAAGCCCTCGTATACCGTTATCTATGACATCTACTGGAAGAAGATCTATGCCACTGCGCTTCATTACCTCAAATCCCCCGAATGGGCGCAGGACCTGGTCCAGGACGTATTTTTGAAAATTTGGATCAAACGGACCGTCCTCACCGAAGTGGACGATTTCGGATCATTCCTCTTCATCGTGGCCCGCAACGAAATGGTCTCCGCCATCCGCAAAAAAGTGGAAGCCAGCTCCCTGCAGGAACAAATCGAACCAATAGCAACCACGGAGCTGCCTGACAACGCACTGAGCCTCAAACAGACCGAACAGCTCATCGCCGACGCCATCGCCCAGCTGCCCCCACAGCAAAAACTGGTTTTTACACTCACCCGCCAGCGTGGACTAAGCCATGAGGCCATCGCCCGACAGCTGGGCCTGAATACCCGCACTGTCAACAACCACGCCACCCGCGCGCTCCTCAGCATCCGCCAGTATCTTCAGAAACAAGGCCACCCGGGAGCAGGCTGCTAAAATATTTTTAAAGACAGACTGTGCGTTCCCCCTCATCCCCGCGTCTTTAACTGAGCAAACCTTTCCAGTTAACGCTTAACCAATCCTGATGCACCCCGATTTCAATAGTCTGATCGATAAATATACCACCGGCACACTCACACAAGAGGAGACTGCTCAGCTGCAACACCTGCTGCAAAGCAAGGAGCATCTGGACCAGCTGGAGCTAATGATCCTGGCAGAACTGAAGCAGGACCGCCCGGCCGAAGAAGGCGACGAAGCAATACGATCCGCCATCTTTGAAAAGCTGGAAGCGCAGATGACCCTGCATGACGGGCAGCATGTCATACCCATAAGACCTTACCAAAACCGCAAATGGCGATACCTCGCAGCCGCCTGCATAATCCTTCTGATCACCGGCGGGACCTTCCTGTACCTGCACAGGCAAACATCCAAAACCCCGGCCCTCGCAGCTCAGCCCGCACCGCATAAAAAGATCAGCCCCGGCTCCAGCAAAGCCACCCTTACACTGGCCGATGGATCAGAGATCCAGCTGGACGACAGCAACAAAGGCAACATTGCAGTCCAGGGCGGTATCAAGGTCATCAAGCTGGACAATGGCATCCTCGCATATAATGGAAAGAACACCACCGGCGAGACAATGTACAATACCATCCGGACACCGCGCGGTGGACAATATGAGGTCGTTTTGCCCGACGGCACACACGCCTGGCTCAACTCGGCATCTTCCCTCCGGTTTCCCGCTACATTCTCAGGCCCCCGCCGCGAAGTCACCCTGACAGGACAAGGATACTTTGAAGTGGCCCAAAATAAAGACCACCCCTTCATCGTCCACGCCGGCGTCACGGACATCAAGGTCCTGGGCACCAGCTTTGACATCATGGCCTACGGCGACGAGCCGGAATGCAACACCACCCTCGTAAACGGCGCGGTAATAGTGAACCACAAAGGTGCGGAACACCAGCTGAAACCTGGCGAACAAGCCCACCTCGACCTGTCCTCACAGTCCATGGGCATCCGCAAAGCCGACGTGGAAGAGGTCATAGCCTGGAAGAACGGAAAATTTCAATTCGGAAAAAGCAATATAAAGACCATCATGCGCCAGATAGCCCGCTGGTATGACGTGGAAGTGGAATACAATGGCGACCTCTCGGGACTCCAGCTATCAGGCATCCTGTCCCGTAAAGGCGACGTGTCGGAGCTGCTGGATGCCCTGGAAGAAACAGGTGACGTGCATTTTACAACAGACAACAACAAGATCATAGTTACCCCCGCAACTACAAAATAAAGGCGCAACAATATCATTCATTCAAAAAAAGACTACCGATGCCAAACTGAAAAAAAGGAATAAGGAATAAAAAACCGGAAGTGATTACGACTCACCCCCGGCAATAAATGTCCTGGTCATTCCTGTAACGATGCTTGAATCTCTACATTCTTAACCAAAACTGTTCAAAAGTATGAATCTACAAGTTACCGGCAAAGCCGTACCCAGGCTTTTGCCCTCAAAACTGCTGTTTATCATGAACCTTTGCGCCATATTGCTCTTGACCACAGCCCTTCAGGTAAGCGCCTCGGCCTTCTCACAGAATGTCACCATCTCTGAAAGGAAGATCAAGCTGGAAAAGGTCTTCCGCCTCATCAGCAAACAGACAGGCTACGAATTCATTGTCAACGGCAAATTGCTGGACAATACCTCGCCCGTCACCCTGGATGTAAAAAATGCGTCTGTGGAAGAAGTCCTCTCCAAATGCCTGAAGGACCAGCAACTGTCCTTCACCATCAGGAACAAGATCATCATCATAAAAAAAGCCGCTGAAACACCCATCGCTCAAACACCCGCTGAAACACCAGTACCCCCGGCCCCGCCGGCTACTATCCACGGAAAGATCACAGACGCAAAAGGAACGCCCCTCATCGGCATCAGCGTCACAGTCTCCGGAGGCAAAGGCGGTGCCAGCACGGATGCCAACGGTGAGTTCACTGTCACAGCAGATGCCGGCGACAAGCTCACGTTCAGTGGGGTCGGCTTCGCCCCCCAGACGATCACCCTGGGCACCCAGACATCCCTGAACATCACTATGGCAGAAGCTCCCAGCCAGCTCAGCGACATGGTAGTAGTCGGTTACGGCACACAAAGAAGAAAAGACGTCACAGGCGCCGTCACCAGCATTAAGATCGAAAATTCACCCAAATCCACGATCCCCAATATCAACGCACTGGAAGCCATCCAGGGCTCTCCTGGCATCAACATCGGTCCCAGCACTAGCGCAGGCGCCGACCCGAGCATCGTGGTACGCGGCCAGAACTCCATCTCAGCCAGAACAGCCCCCCTCATCGTCCTGGACGGTGTCATCTTCAACGGCAGCATCAACGAGATCAACATGAACGATGTAGCCTCTTTCGACATCCTGAAAGACGCAAGCTCTGCAGCTATCTATGGTTCCCGCTCTGCCAATGGCGTGGTCATGATCACCACCAAACGCGGCAGGTCCGAAAAACCCCAGATCAACTTATCCACCTACTATGGTAAGCAAAGCTGGACACGCAAGCCGGACATGAGAAAAGGTGACGCATACATCCAATGGAGAAAAGATAGCAAATCCATCACTGGTCAGCAGGACCTGAGCCTTCCCGCCATCCTGGCCCCCTTCGAATTGAAAGCTTACAACGAAGGCCACCAGATCGACTGGTTCGACGAAGTGACACAAAGCGCCCCGCTCCAGAGCTATCAGCTCAGCATCTCCGGAAGAAGCAAGAACACCAACTATTACTTATCCGGTGGCTATCTGAAGCAGAACGGCGTATTGAACAATGACAACTACAAAAAGCCCAATATCACCGTAAAGATCGAGAACACCGTGACAGACTGGCTCTCCTTTGGTGTCAACGGTTATTTTTCCTCCCGTGACTACTCGGGCACTTCTCCCGACATGTACCTGGCCACGTACTTATCACCCTACTCCTACATGTACCTCGATAGCACCAATACCATCCTTCAACGCTATCCCACAGGCACCGCAGGCATCAACAACCCATACTGGGGCAACCCCAATCTGTCGCAGCCGGGCTATTATGACGACGACCTGGAAAAATACTCCAGCCTGAGAGGAACGGGTTTCGTAAATGTCAAGCTCCCTCAGATCCCCGGTCTTAGCTATCGTCTGAATGTAACTGCCAGCAAGAACACGGCAGAACGTGCTTACTTCCACCACGAGTTCAGCGAAGTCAATACCCTGGTGGCTTCTGAAATTGCCAACCCCCTCCAGTTCCTCAACAAGGCAAACGGCTATAAACAAACCACCATCATCAATTCATACGTATTAGACAACATCCTGACCTATACCCACTCATTCGGCGATCACAACCTCGACCTCCTGGCAGGCTACACCCGTGATCAAAGCATCACGGACCTCGTACGTCTGGCCGGCAGCGACTTCTCGGCCATCGGAACGACTACTTTAGGATACAACGGCCTGCCCCTCGCAGGCACCCGGACTGGCCTGACAAATAACACCACCTATGCCAATGTCGGCTACATCGGAAGGATCAACTATAACTACAAAAGCCGCTATTACTTCACAGCCAACTTCCGCAGGGACGGCTCTTCCGTATTCAGCGATGGACATAAGTTCGGCAACTTCCCCGGCGCTTCCGTAGCCTGGGCCATCAGCGAAGAAAAGTTCATGAAGCATATCAAAGCCATCAATTATCTCAAATTAAGAGCATCCTACGGTAAAACAGGCAACCAGGCCATAGATCCTTACTCCACTCAGTTCACGGTGAACTCCGCTAATCAATTCACCGTCTTTGGCAGCACCAGCACCCCTTTCACGGTGCCCGGCCAGTTGGGGAACTCTGCGCTCTCCTGGGAAAAAACAACATCCTTCAACCTGGGAACTAACTTCGCCCTGCTCGACAACAGGCTGTCAGGTACCATCGACGTGTACAAAGGCGCTACAAAAGATCAGCTGCTGACCCAATCCATCCCCATCCTCACAGGCTTTTCGTCGGTGAAGAACAACCTGGGCCAGGTCGACAACAAAGGCATCGAGATCTCGCTGAATTCCATCAACATCAGGTCCCGCTCCGGATTCACCTGGGAGACTGGCGTTAGCTTCTGGCTCAACAGGAATAAGGTCGTTCACCTCACTGGCGTGGATGGCAACAAGGACGGTAAGGAAGACGATGACGTCGCCAACAGCCTCTTCATCGGAAAATCCCTGGGCGCCATCTACGACTATACCTTCGACGGCATCGTACAAAACACGGATGTCGACTATATGGCCAGCACTGGCTTCAAGCCGGGTGACGTAAAGTTCAAAGACATCAGCGGCCCCAACGGCAAGCCCGATGGTAAGATCACCACACTCGACCGCTCCGTGATCGGCTATGCCAAAGAGAATTTTAACTTCAACATCAGCAACACCTTCTCTTATAAGAATTTCACCCTTTACTTCGCCGTCAACGCCATCGTCGGCGGTGGCAAGGATCACTACTTCATGTCGACAAACCTGCGCAGCCTTGACCCCGGGGCGGTATTACCTACCAGCGCCAACTGGATCAACCAGAGCTACTGGATGCCCGACAGACCTAACAACAAGATCCCCCGCCCCAACTACACCAACCCCTTAGGTTATGGATTTTACCAATCCCGGACATTCGCAAGATTGCAGGACCTCGGATTTAGTTACAATCTCGGCAAATCACTGATCGAAAAAATGAAGATCAGTGACCTGAAAGTTTTCGTCAGCGCCAAAAACCTGCTCACCATCACGGGCTGGACAGGCCTCGATCCTGCCAATGGCGCACAGATAGGTGGCAACGGCGGCTCAACCAACTCCAGCGTCAACCAGTCACCACCCCTGATGCGCTCAGTAACTATTGGCCTGAACATGGGATTCTAACCTAAAAAATTAAAGAAATATGAACCGGAATATTAAAATACTTGCAATAGCCGCGCTGGGAATGCTGACGCTCGGCGCTTGTAAATCAGACAACGATTTCCTAAAAGAAGTGCAGAAAGATGCGCTGAACACTGGCAACGCCTTCCTCAGCAAAACCCAGTTCGAAGAGTTGATGGGCTCCATGTACCAGGGCGTGCAAAAAATGTACAACACGGCCGACGGCGTCCAGGATGCTTTCATACTCGGCCTCGGTACTGATGTCGCCTTCGATCCGCGCGATAACGCCAACTCATACAACAACTGGGCGCTGGTGAACTCGGTCGAACCTTACTCCGCTGCATGGTTCAACCTGCAGTACGGCACCTTTCTAAAAGTGGCCAACACCGTTATCTCCGGAGCCGACAATCCGGCGGTAAAATGGGCCAGCGACGCGGAAAAAAATGCCATCGTTGCCGAAGCAAGGTTCTTCAGGGCATTCGCTTACCGCAACCTGGCCAATGTATACGGAGGAGTGCCCATCATAGACAAGCCCGCTACCACCCCGCGCTTCGATTATGTACGTAGCTCACGCGACGATGTCTGGAAGTTTGCAAAAGCCGACCTGGAATTTGCCAGCGCCAACCTCCCTTTGACAACGACAAAACCCGGCAGAGTGGTAAAGGCCGCGGCGGATCACCTGCTGGCGGAGATCGACATCTGCCTGAAAGACTGGGATGGCGCCATTGCAGCCGCCACCCGCGTCATCGACGGAACGGACGGCTCTTATTCCCTCGTAAAAGCCCGCTTCGGCGCCCGCGCTACAGAGTCGAACAAGGACTACTATTGGGACCTCTTCGTCATGGGCAACCAGAATACACAGACAGGCAACCACGAAAGCATCTGGGTTGCGCAATTCGAACCGGTCATCGACGGCGGTACAGTGAACTTTAAAAGACCCCTCATCGAAAGAATGATGTGGTGCAGCTACTGGTCCGTGCCAAAGTTCGGCTATGGCTCCCTGGCCCAGGATTCCACTGGCAGAGGCGTTGCCTTCGTCAGAGGCACCAACTATGTCAACTATGATATCTGGACCAACTCCGGCACGGATATCCGGAACAATGGGATCAATATCAAACGCGACTATTATTTCGGCCCTACCAACCCAATTGCACCCTATCACCCCGGCGACCTGATCCCCCGCTCCTTCCTCACACTGAGAGAGGATACCATGTCCTATATCTATCCCAACTGGCAGAAATTTGGGACAGACAAACACATCAACGCACAGCCCGACAACGGATACATCAGGGATTTCTACGTCATGCGCTTACCCGAAACATACCTGCTCCGGGCCGAAGCCTACCTGGGCAAAGGACAAACTGCACCCGCAGCAGATGATATCAACGTGGTCAGGGATCGCGCAAAAGCGACCTTGATTTCAGCCGCCGACGTCACCCTCGATTATATCCTGGACGAACGCGCCCGCGAGCTCTTCGGAGAAGAGTTCCGCATGCTAACCCTGGGACGGCTGGGCCTGATATACGCCCGTACCTTAAAGTATGGCCTCCCCGCCGCCCAGGCTTCCATCCAACCTTTCAATAATCTGCTGCCCATCCCGCAGGCAGTTATTGACCTGAACTCCCAGGCCCCCATGGACCAAAATCCGGGTTATACCAAATAAGTACCATACTTCGTACCATGGCATAGTGAAGGCATCCCTGATGCTCTTCATTATGCCTTTTTTATTTATAAACACCTCCTGCCCCCAATCCACACCAACTTATAAGATATTCCAGTTCCCCGCAGATAAAATTCCGTCCATCGACGGCGACACATCAGACTGGGACATTGTTCCGGAAGATTATGCCATCGGCATCGATCAGCTAAGGGACGATCGCCCCGACAGCATCCGGCATAAGTCCATCGACAAAAAGAACCTGGATGTGAAAGTCAAGGTCGGCTGGGTAAAAGGTCTCGACAAACTATACATTCTATACCAGGCCTCCGATAATTACTGGGACTTCTTCAACAGAGACCTACACAATGACATCTTCGAGCTGGTGGTCGATGGAGATCGCAGCGGAGGTCCATTTATCACCTCCTTCCACCCTGATAAAACGATGTCGAAAATGGACGCTTGGTTCTCCTTCCAGAATACGCAGGCCCAGAACTATCACATCTTTACGCCCCCCCTGGATAAAAAATGGGCCATGGTCTGGGGACCCCAGTCATGGCTGGCGGAACTTCCCTGGTCCAACGCTGCATACAAGTATAATTTCAAGCCCGGAGAGCCAGGCAGGCTCACCCTCGAATGCTGGATAACCCCATTCGACTACGCCGGCGCCGAAGGACCACAAAGAGCCGTGCCATCCCTGCTCACCGAGAACAAGATCATCGGCCTCTGCTGGGCCATCATCGACTACGACGACGTCGATAAACAATCACCGGCCAACAACGGCTTCTGGAACCTCTCGCCCATCCATACCATGTACGGCGATGCCTCCGCTCTGCCACCGTTCCGCCTGATGCCCCTGCTGGATACTTTCAGGCAGCCCGTCACCGCTCACTGGTCTTTCAGCACAGCCGGTCGCAGCGTACACTTCCAGGATCGATCCGAAGGTAACATCGACACCTGGACATGGGACTTCGGCGACGGCGCCGCAAGCAATGAGCAAAATCCGGTTCATACATACAAAAACCCCGGTTACTTTGTCGTCACCCTGACGGTGCAAGGTAAAAAAGACAAGTCCAGGCTTACCAAAGTCTGGGAAGTAGCCGTGAAGTAAAAAACTACAACGATGAAAAATTTCATTTTCCTATCCATAGCCCTCTTATCCCTGACAACCCTTCAGGCCCAAAAAAGGTCAACCCCCTACTTCACTGTCAGCCCATCCGACAAAAAAAAGATAGACGCCCTCATCGCAAAAATGACGATCGAAGAGAAAGCAGGTCAGCTTGCTTCCTTTTATCCCAATGGCAATATCCGCCTCAATATCCCGCACATGCAGGCCGGAGAATGTCTCCACGGCGTCGTAGCTAATGGCGCCACCTCTTTCCCCGCAGCTATCGCCCTCGGCAGTACCTGGGATCCGGTCCTGGCTGAAAAAGTAGCAGCCGTCATCGCCAAAGAAGCCAGGGCTCTGGGCATCCAGCACTGCTATACGCCGATGCTGGGCGTCGTAAGAGATGCACGCTGGGGAAGGTTTGAAGAGGCCTACGGAGAGGACGCCTACCTGGTCAGCCGCATGGGCGTGGGATTTATCAACGGCCTTCAGGGCAAAGGTATCCATCGCTTCGATAAGGACCATGTGCTTGCAACGGCCAAACATTTTGTGGCCGACGGAGAACCCATCCTGGGAGCCAACGGCGCCGCGGTCGAGATCTCACTACGCGCATTACACGAGATCCACCTGCCCCCTTTCCGCGCTGCCGTGGAAGAAGCCCATGTAGGCGCCATCATGCCGGCCCATCATCTATTGAATGGCGTACCCTGCCACGTGAATACCTACACATTGGATACGGTACTCAGAAAACAATTCGGTTTCGATGGCCTTATCGTCTCCGACAACAACGACATCCGTTGGGTACAGGACAGGTTTCATCTTACAGATACCCGTGAGCAGCTGATGACCTTGTCACTGGCCGCTGGCGTACATACTGAGCTGGCTTTTAAAGAAGCCTGGACGGAAAGACGTATCTATGGCGCAGCCCTCGCGGCAGCCGTAAAAAAAGGCGCCGTACCCGCCAGGCTGCTGGATAAGGCCGTCCGCAAAGTGCTGGAAGTAAAGTTCACAATGCATTTACAGGATGACGAAACCACCTCTCCAAAAGAAATGGTTCTGGAAAAAAAAGGCGGTAAGTCGGCCGACGAATCGGACGTATTCTTCTCTGACATCAGCGGTTCCTTTGCACACCCACGGAAAGACTATCAGTCGGTCCTGAACGATCCTGCACACGATCAGCTTGCGCTCGAAGCAGCACGCAAAGCCATCATCCTGTTAAAGAACGAAAGCGCCATTCTCCCCCTGAAAAAAGACAGCTTGTCCATCGCCGTGATAGGCCCCAATGCCGACACCATCCGCCTTGGCACCTACTCCACCCAGCAACCCAAACATTTTATCACGGTTCGTCAGGGATTAGAAGATCTCAAAGGTAAGAACACCAGCATCACCTACGAAAAAGGCTGCGATATCCAATCCCCCTCCACCGGAAAGATCCCGCAAGCCGTCGAGCTGGCACGCCGCTCCGACATAGCTGTCCTCGTCCTGGGCGATGATGAAAGAACGGTCATGGAAAACGTCGACCGGGACGACATCACCTTGCCGGGCGTACAGGAAGAGCTGTTAAAAGCCGTAGTGGCCACGGGTCGACCGGTTATCCTGGTCTTACTGCACGGAAGACCCGTGGCAATTCAATGGGCAAAAGAGCATGTCAATGCCATCCTCGACGGCTGGTTCCTGGGCCAGGAAACCGGAACAGCCATAGCCGAAGCCATCTTCGGGCTCATCAATCCCGGCGGCAAGCTCACCGTCACCTATCCCCGGAATGTAGGCCAGGTTCCTGCTTATTATAACATTCTCCCCCCGGGCAGGCCCCGGTCGCTGTGGAACGCCGCATCAGTCCCCACCTACTGTTTCGGCTACGGCCTTAGCTACACCAAATTCAGCTACCGGGACCTGTCCCTTTCAAATCCCGCCATGACATCAAAAGATACGGTATATGCCTCCGTAAAAGTCACCAACACAGGCCTGGTAAAAGGAGACGAGATCGTGCAACTGTACATCCACGATGAGACCAGCAGCCTGGTAAGACCCATAAAAGAATTAAAAGGATTCCGGCGAATTACGCTGGAACCCGGAGCATCCGAAATCGTTCGCTTTCCCATCGATGCCCATAGCCTGGAGTTCTGGAAAAATGACCGTTGGATCACAGAACGCGGTATATTTACAATTATGATCGGCAGCTCCTCGGAAGATCTTACTTCCGCAAAACTGGAGTTAAGGTAAATCCATGAAAAAAATAGAAGTTCCTCACATCCGCCCGGCCAATCCAAGCCCCTCCATGCAGGACCTGTCCTTCATTATGGATAGCTATTTCCGCCATTCCATCGACCATTCACCCTGGCCGGCGTTCCCACAGGAACCAAAAACTTCCTTTACCATCGCCCATATAGAAGATGCCATCCTCCTGAAGTTTTATGTAACCGAACATGACCCGAGGATCACTTTCTACACAGCCAACGATCCGGTGTACAAAGACAGCTGCGTCGAATTCTTTATCTCATGGGATGCCGGTCAAAATTATTATAATCTGGAAAGTAATGCCATCGGCACCTGCCTCATAGGTTACGGACCCGGACGAGAGAATAGAACAGCGCTCTCACACGGGCAGATCCAGTCCATCGGCCATTACAGCAGCTTACCCCCCCAGGATGAACCCGGTACAGGCTGGTCGCTGACCCTGAAGATCCCCCTGGAAATATTCATTCATGACAGCATAACCACACTCTCCGCCACCCAGGCAAAAGCAAACTTTTACAAATGTGGTGATGAATGCACCGCTCCGCACTACCTCGCCTGGAACAACATCACCACGCCCAACCCGGATTTCCACCAATCCCGGTTCTTCGGAGATCTACTTTTCCTTTAGCACGATCATATACCCTTTCGCCGCTGGTATCTCCACCGGCCCATTAATATCCACAGCCTGCTCCGTTTGAAAGTCCTGCAGGTAGGGAATGCTGGCAGTCACCCCGGCAGGCGATAGTCCCAGCCTTTGCCAGTCTATTGTAAACCGGCAGGTCTGAACCGTATCCGTCCAGTTCGCTACAGCAATGATCACTTCATTTTTATCCTTGTAAACAGACGCGACAGTATGAGGATTATCCATCCTTACCGGCATCCCTTCATCCCAGAAGCCGATCATCTTCTTATGCTCGAAATCATGCGCATCCCAGAACTTCCAGATGTATTCGGGAGTGATGGAACGATACCAGCCAAACCGGTCCGTTATCCCAAAGACCATTCCCCTCCAGGCATTGCCCCCCCTGTTAAGCATCTGGGACGTCAATCCAAAAGGTATACCGCTGACCTCTATCAGCCAGTAATCGGCCGGCTTATTATAGTCCCTCGCCTCACCGATCCACAGCTGGTCGATATAAGGCAAAAGATCCATATACAGGTAAAGGGAGGAAGCCCATTTACCATAGTCGTTATAATGGTTCCAGGTATGCATGTCGATCCTTGGGTCAGGACGCTGACGATCCAATATCTTACGCGTACGCTTCAGGGTTTCCCTGTCCAGCGCCAGATCATCGATATAAATACCGTCGATCTTAAGGTTCTTACACATCCAGTCAAGCCCCCCCAGGAAAAAATTATTCATCCGCGAATCCGGACGGGTTAAGATCGCCAGATCCTGCTTACCCTTAAATCGCCCATGCTGGAAAGTGGCCACCCAGCCCGGTATAAAATCTTTCTTGAAATTCATGCCAAACCAGGGATGCACACCTTTTGGATTTACCAATGTCCGCGTCGTCATACCCGGTCCGGGAAAAAGGATCTCATTGTTCAGGCTTCTCAACGCCCATATTTCAGGCGTCTTCACTGACAGCTCCCTTGTCGTATAATACAACTTGGCTTTCAGCAAATACTCATGGGCCCTTTGAATAAATGCTTTCAGGCTATCCACATTCTCGGGCGAGAAAGGATAATCGATATAGGGATAGATATCTTTTTTATGATGGATATTGACAATATTGGCGCCATGCTCCTTCGCGATCTTTATGAAATTCTCGCTGGTGTCGATATCGGAGTGATAATAGCGGTCGCCATACTGGATCTTCCGGTCTATCAGCTTAAAAGGCGTCACCAGCAGCTCGAAGATAAAACGATACGTGCTGTCCTTACGCAATATCCGCTGCCCCGAGAACGCTTTGATCAACGCCCCCTGCGCTTCGGAATTCACCGTGATCCCCCCTTTGCTCCCATTCCCCCATGACTCCGGCTCGTTCAGCGGACCAAACGGGTAGTATATATTCACCAGCTGACTGCGGAAGTTAGCTCCCTTCAATCTCACCCGCAGACCGCCATTGATGCCGCCGACCCATACGCCATCCTGGTTCTTATTGATCACATCCCATTTCCATGCCCACTTATCCTCCGTCCTGCTCCCTCCTTCATGATCAAGCCCCATGATATAGCCCGATTTCTTCTTATCCATCGGTATCTCCAGCCGGATATCGTTTACATCCACATCCTTCATAGGCTTCACCACCACTTCATATCCCATGAAACCATCGTACTCCGCATGCCCGTGCAGGGTAAGCATAACATCCGGGTTCCTCAACACAGTTTCCCAGCTTACAGAACCCGGCAAGTGATCCGCAAATCGAGTATCCCCCGGAGCAAAAGCCAATGCCCCTCCCTTGCCTTCCACAATAAACTTTACCTTGTCAAAGATCACAGGCTCACCCTCATCCTTCAACGCCAGGTTATCCTTGTCAAAGAAGCTCATGATGCCTGCAGGCAGACCGTCCTTCCCCAGATTTATCTTCCGACCTAAAATAGAAATAGCGCGGTCAACCCTTGACAAAGGAATGAACTTCCCCGTGACGCCGTCATCCAATGCTATTTTAGTATTCAGCCATGACATCCGGGACAACCGCGCTGCATCATCCACTCCGTTGTTCTCTACCACCGCACCCGATACATTCAACGAAACATTGACCACCGCCGCCGGCAACCCGGAAGGTGTGATCAACACTTTCCCCGTGAATATGCCCCTGGCGCCCCTGGGCACCTGCACCCCAAACCACAACGGCAGCACGGCTGTCTGGCGTAGATGCAATTCCTTCGTAAACGACTTACCCAAATAGGAGATCCCCCCCGTATTGAAGCATGTGACGTCAGCGAGCGTCTGAGCACCGCCCTTCAATGGCAGGATCTGCACTTTGATATGCTGAAGGTCCGCACGCGCCGCATATAACCCTACCTGGAAAACATAATACTCACCCGGCTGCGCTGTCCCTTTGAAAGTATTAATGGAAGTAGTGGAACGTCGTAGCCATATCTCAGGCACCGCATCCAGCATTCGTATCGAATGCTCCCTCGTTTCCGGAAAAGTAAAAAAGGCTTTGCCAGGATACTTTGCAAGAAAGGCCTGCAAATGCCCCGGCTCCGCAGCTTCATTCATCTCCGTCGGCGGAAGCCCTATATCACCGGTCAATTCCGTTTGCCGTATGGCATCCACATCGATCGCATGCTTTTTCTCCTTTTCCTGCCCCAAAGCCATCGTTGCCATCAGCGGCAGGAACAAATACGCCAGGATCCTCTTCATATCTGAGTTTGTTTTTTTCCCGAAAAATAATAATACAGCGTAAATAGATAACAAGGGATCAATAACCAATACGCCACCTGGTTATTACTGCTTTTGGCCACCCACCCATAGATCAATGGCATAATGGCGCCGCCCGCAATCCCCATGATCAGGATCGCGGCCCCGCGGTTAAGCGCCTTGCCGCTAAGCCCCTTTAATGCCTGGGGCCAGATGGCCGGCCATAACAACGCATTGGAAAGCCCAAGCACTGCGACACAGCCAACGGAATAGGTCCCTGGAACCACCAGGACACAGATCGCTATGATGATCCCCAGCACTGACGAGATCAGGAATGCCTTCTCCTGCGACAATAGCCTGGGAATAGCCAGGGTGCCAAAAAGGTAGCCTACCATGGTAAAGGCCAGCGTATAGGAAGTAAGATGCCTGGCCACGCTTAAAGGCATCCCATGATAAAGGCCATAATTGCCGATGGTATCACCCGCCATCACTTCCAGCCCCACACAACAAAAAGTGGCCATAAACCCCAGGACGAACATACCCGTATGCCCCCCGGGGCCAGCTTTGACGACCTCCCTGGCGACCTCCGGCAAATGCGCATATTTGATCCCGAAAGCAATCACCAGTAAAATGATCGACAACACAGTATAAGGTATAACAACTGCCCTCGCCAGCTCGTCCAGCCTGGCAGTTCTCGCCGCGGGAGATAACACCCGCAGCTCATTGATCAGGCCATCGGAATTGCTGAGTATGATGGCGCCAAGGATCAAGGGCGCCAATACTCCGGCAAACTTATTACAGATCCCCATAATACTCATCCGCTGCGCCGCCTTATTCGACGGTCCAAGCAGCGTAATGTAAGGATTTACCGCGGTCTGCAGCAAAGTAGTCCCTGTCCCGATGACAAAAAGACCACCGAGGAACAATGGGTAAGATCGCATCATGGCCGCAGGGATAAAGACGACACATCCGGTGCACATGATCAGCAGCCCCAGTCGCATCCCCTTCACCATGCCCGTAGATGCCAGTATCATACTGGATGGGATCGCCATGACTGTATAAGAAATATAAAAAGCAAAGGTCACCAGGTAAGCCTGCCACTCCTTTAGTTCACACGCTATCCGGAGATAAGGGATAAGCGTTCCGTTCACCCAGGTGATAAAACCGAAAATGAAAAAGAAAGCGCCTACCAACAGGATCTGCACACTATATTGCTTATTTGACATATCTGCTCTTTAAAAAGTCCTTCATATATGCATTGACCTCCCATTGATCCGCCACGGGCTTATCCGTTCCCGGAAACAAAGGCATATACGGCACAGGTCCAAATTCACAGGTAAACCCCAGCTCCCTGGACCCCATCTGGCGATGCCTTTCTACCACCCTGTCCCAGTGCACTAGATGCTGCTGTAAAGCCTGACCCCATTCGGGACTACGGGGATCAGATACCTGCGGCCCCTGCGTATGCCCTACCCGGGCGTGAATATGCGCCGTTCTTGCCACCGCCAGCTGCACGGCCTGCGCCTGGTCTTCCAGGTAGCTTTCCGCAACCGTATACCAGTGCGAAATATCAAGGTTCAGCCTGAGGGACGGAATGGCTTCCAGGTATCGCTGGGTCACATGCGCGGCAAAACTGAACTTGCCCCGATGCGTCTCATGGATTATGTCCACCATATGCTCCTGCGCGATCCTCTTGCTGATCAGCAATAGCTGGATGTTCTGCTCGAAACTAAAATAATCCTTGCCGGTATGGGAAGTGATCAGCACGGCTTTTGCACCCAGCATGGATCGAAGCCTGAGCTCCAGCTCCTGTGCATGCTTCACAAAATCAGCCGCCCCTGTGTCCCAATGCACACCGATCAGCTTCAGGCCATACTTCTCCAGGCCATTCAGGATTGGCTCCTGTTCCGCAGCGTCCAATGGCAGCGAAGTCTCCACCCCATCATACCCCTCCTGCTGTACCCGCTTAAAGAAATGATCCCATGGCTCTCGCTCCCGCCCCCAGCGCGTACAGTAAAAACACACTTTCATCTGAATAAGGTTTATACGATTACTTCTAATTGTCCGTCAGTTTACGTTCGATCAGCTTCGGAAAGAACTGTCCTCCTACCTTTTCCCCTTTCGGAATTGCCGGCGTCCCCGGCATCAGCGTGCTGTCTGAGCCCGATACGGTCCCATCCGCAAAAACATTCAGCACAAACGCACGTCGGGGCTTATCACTCCTGTTCTCATATGATCCATGCACCAGCAACGGATGATGAAAGGTCCCATACCCCTTTTTCAATTCGATCGGAATGGGCTTGAATGCCGCTTTTTGCTCCTCCGTCAGGACTGACAGCAAGCCCTCCATATCCCCCGTAAGATTGGGCTTCTCCAGCAGCCCCCACCGGTGACTGTTCGGTACATAGTACATACAGCCATTCTCCGTCGTGGCATCGTCCAGTCCTACCCAGCAGGTGAGGTGCTGCATCGGCGTCGTGCGTGTCCAGTAAGAATAGTCCTGGTGCCAGGCCACCACCCCCCCATGCTTGGCTGGCTTGCAGAATAGCTGATCGTGCCAGAACCGGATGTCCTGGTTTCCCAATAGCTGGCTGGCTGCCATCGCAAATGCAGGGTTCCATAGAACATCATGAAAGCCGGGCTTGATCCGCCATGCCCCAAGCGCATGGAACAGCACCGATCCGGGGTCGGTGGATGAATTCGAAAAGAACTGGTAGAACAATGAATTATCCGGGTGCTGCGGATCGATGATCTCCGCCAGCTCATCGTTCAGCTGATCTATCTGCGACGATTCCAAAAGTTTAATGTTGGCCAGATACCCATGCGCTTTGAAGAATTTCACCTGCTCGTCACTAAGCCTGTATGGCTCCCATTCCTCCGGCGTTGCAGGCCACGTAAACATGTCAGTCACCAGCTGATGAAATGCAGACAGGTCCTTGGGTGTGTGCTCAGTCATATTCTTAATTTTTAGTAGTTAAAAGTCCTTTTTGGTACATTTTCCTGATCAGCATAAAATCCCTGTCCTCGAAAGGGATCTCATACGGCAACGCCACCTGTGGCGCAGGCTTTTCACCCGACAACCGCTCGAGCTCCAAACGATCCCCCGCAACAAAGGCCCTGCACCAGCGCATCGGAAGACCATCATTCTCTTCATATGACCATCCCCCGCCAGGTGCAAAAAACCACGCAAACAGCTCACCCGAACCCGTTGGCCATTCGGGATATTTAACCCTGAAGGAAAGTATCCGTTCCTTAAATACATCAGCCGATGCATCACCCTCTTTCCGGCAACGATAATGATCCAGGTAATCCTCCAATCTTTCATCCACATCATACGGCTTCCCTACCCCGATGTTTTCAGGCCACGTTCGCGCAGCCCCGATATACCCGGTAGCCAGGTCATATCTGCCTTCCGCCAGCGCAGCTATCGCCGCATACAGGTTCGTCTCCCGCCATACATTCCTGCCTTCCGATGCCCCCTCATTCGGTAACACCCGGAGTCCGCTCATCAGCCCGATCCCCTCGTCATACTGCTCATTGAACATATAGCACCTGGCCAGCTGCAACCCCAGGTAATAATTACCCGGGTGAAGCGTATATCCTCGCTGCGCTATCTGCAAAGCCTTCTCCCACTGCTGCCCTTCGATATAAAGCTTACACAGCTGCTGGTAAGGCCGCCACGCATCCGGCGCCAACCCTATGGCGATTAACAAATCCCTTTCCGTTTTATTCAATCCCGCTCTTACCAGGTAAAATGGATAGTATGATGGTACATTCCCGCAAGCTTCTAATAACTCCAACGCCAGATCCTCCTTGCTATGCTGGATAAGGCCCAACGCAAAGAAAAACTTCACCTGCCAGCCTCTCGTCCTGTTCATCGCCCATTCGAGGACATTCATGTCCTCCCATCGATGAGGGAAGACTTCCATAGCCGACATGGTTAGCGCTTCCTCCAGCGAATCTTCGTCCAGCCCAAGCTTCCAGGCCAGATACGCTTTCCACAGCCCGATCATGGGGTGTGCCGGCGCTAATGCCAGCACTTCCATCGCCTCATCCCAGGCATCGATACCATAATAAAAAGAAGCCACCTCCAAAAAAGTCTCATGCGGCCATTCACTGGTGATCCCATCTGTAAATACTTCCGCCGGCATGATCTCATACCGCAGCAGATGGTCCAGCGGGTCGCTTCCCAACCGCTCTTCCCCCAATTTTTGCGCATCCGCCACTTTACCCATCTTCCTAAGCGCAAACACCCGCAGATGAATAGCCTGTATATTCCCGGCATTACTGGCCACCGCCGCTTCCAGGTAGCGCAGCGCCTGTCCATATTGCTTTTGCAACACCAGCATCCTCCCCAATTCAGTCATTGCTGCCGCCCGGTAAGCCAACGACTGGCTCGCTATCGAAAAACCGTCCTTCGCATCGTACATATCGCCCATCCGCAAACGCACCACCCCGTAGAGATAATTGGCCTCACCATCATAGCTGTCGATCGACAACGCCTTGGTAAGATATCCCAGGCTCTCCTCGTAATCCATCGACCGCAGCTTCAATGCCGCCATGCCCACCAGCGCCCGGATATAATAAGGGTCATTTTCAAGGCAAGCTGTATATTTATCCATGGCTCGCGTAAAGAACCGCTGACGTGCCCATTCCTTTCCCTGTAAATAAAGCCCCTCCACCGAATCATATCGATAACCTGCCGCAATTTCCGTAGGCCGCTTCAGCTGATATTGTTCTTCCCGGGCATCATAGACCAACAAGTCATCCAGCCATAACCTTAAACGCTTCCCATCCCACCATGGCGCCAATGATACAACGATCTCCTCCATGGCCTTCATCTTCAATCCCACACTGGCCAACACCCCATGCTCATCCTCCACCCTAAGTACATGATTCAATAACTGATTGGCACAAATATGCAGTTCATCAGCGCCTATATGAAAAGACAAGGCAGGACATGAATAATCCAGTCCGCCCATGCCCTTGACCGGCATCCAATACTCATCCCAGATGTCGAATGAACCCGGCAGAAATGACCGGTGCTTGAAAGGTGTATTGGAGCTGGAAGAAATGCTTTGATTAAACAGCCTTCCCGACTGCACTTCTGTATACTGACCATCGGCATCCGTCAGCAGGTCCTCCCAGATCATACCATACCGGGAAAGCCCCCAGATCCATATCTTTTTTCCGGGCTTGTCATCATAGAGAGAATAATGCGCCATCCCAAAATGATCTTTCTGCCAATAGCAGCCCCAAAAATCAGACGCGGACCCAAATACGTGATAGGACTTGTAGTGTCCGAGATCATTGCGCTCATACCTGGAAAGATCACGACCTTGTATATCCACTGGCCAGGGATGGGCCTTGCCATCATGCCCTAAATAAACATGACCCGGAAAGATATACTCCAGGTCGCCCGATGTTTTGATACCCGCATTGCTCCAATTGTAATAAGCCTGGTCTTCACCGCTGATATTGTACCATGAAGTGCTTGTCCGGAACCAGGCCGCATCCTCCGTCAGCGAGATCTCGACGATCCACCTCGTCCTCGAGGGCCAGTCGGTTGCCCCGATAAAACAGCTCACACTCCCATCGGCATTCTCCCTGGTATGATGATCCACAGGTGAAGAACAGGATAAAGAATGGCCCAGGATGCCGACATTGAACTCTATTCCTCCCGAGGTCCAGGGCCCCCGCATCGCCACATCCCGGAACTTAACTGTATGATTGAAATAAATAAATTCCTTGCCGGTTGATTTTTCAATCGCCCCCCATACCTTGCCCCCAACAGCCGGGTTGATCCATACTTTGATAAAGGCGTTTTCCAATACCACCATCTCCCAAACCTCATTGGAGCCATGTAAAGCATATCCGTCAAATCGGTTGTAGGGATAGATCCGCCCAAATTCCGGCATAGGCGCCGGATCTGAGTAGGGGTAGGTTTTTAGCACAACTTTTTCTTTCCTGACCACTGCCTTCATGGCTCAAATATAAAGCCCCCGCCTCCCCTGAAAATGCCACGAAACACGATTGACAATATATTGGAAAAGATTGCCAATCGGCGCCATCGAAAAAGGATTATTAGCTTTTACTTGCACAATGCAACGAACTGTACTGCTATTTATATCCATGCTCGCCCTTGCCATCTCGCCCCTGAAGGCCCAGCACCTTAGCGCCGGATACCTTTTATGCGAATACGCTACGAACCCCATTGGCATTGCACCCGGCCAGCCCCTTCGCCTCTCGTGGAAAATGATCTCCCCGGACAGCAACCTCCTCCAGACTGCTTATGAGATCAAGGTCATAACAAAAGATAGTACCGTATGGAACTCTGCAAAGATCAATTCCAGCCAATCTGTACACGTACAATACAATGGCCCCGCTCTGAAAGCCCGAACCAGATATTACTGGCAGGTAAAGATCTGGGATAATAAGTCCCGCGTCTCCAAATGGAGCGATATGAACTATTGGGAAACAGGCCTCGACACCAGCAACTGGTCGGCTAAATGGATCACCCCGACCATACCCGATACCACGGCAGGCCCCGCTCCTCTTTTCAGGAAAGAATTTACCATCGATAAAAAGATAAGATCAGCCAGGCTGTACATCACCGCCCATGGTCTCTACGAAACATGGCTGAATGGCAAACGCGTCGGCGACGCTTATTTCACCCCCGGCTGGACCAACTATAACAAGCGGCTTCAATACCAGGTGTATGACGTCACCAGGCTGCTGACACCAGGTGCCAATGCCGCGGCGGCCATCGTAGGCGATGGATGGTACCGTGGATACACCTACCGGGGCCGGAAGAACATCTACGGCACTGCGCCCGGTCTCCTGTATCAGCTGGAAATAATTTTGGACGACGGGACAAGACAGATCCTGGCATCAGACAATACCTGGACCTCTAACTATGGCGCCATCCGTTCCTCCGAATTTTTCAATGGTGAATGTTACGATGCACAACAGGAAAGAACAGGCTGGCTATTACCCGGCTACCAGGACCCCGGCTGGCAAAGGGTAAGAACAGAAACAACCTCGTTCTCCAACCTGATCGCAACCAACGCTCCGCTGGTAAAAAAACAGGAGGTCTTCAAACCCCTCAACATCATAAGAACACCAAAGGGTGAGACGGTCATCGACTTCGGCCAGAACATGGTGGGCTGGGTACACTTCAAAGCCAATGGCCGAAAGGGCGACACAATATCATTGCTGCATGGAGAAGTGTTGGACCCGCAAGGCAACTTTTATTCGGAGAACCTCCGCTCTGCCTTACAATCCATAAAATACATCGCAAAGGGTACAGCCGATGAATGGTTCGAGCCGCATTTCACCTTCCAGGGGTTTAGGTATGTAAAAGTTCAGGGACCGCTCGACCTCCAAAATGTGGAAGCCATCGCACTTTACTCCGACATGGGCGAAACAGGCTCCTTTTCTACCTCCAACCCATTGATCAATCAATTACAACATAATATTCAATGGGGACAAAAAGGCAACTTCATCGACATCCCCACGGACTGCCCGCAACGGGACGAGCGTCTTGGATGGACAGGAGACGCACAGGCCTTTTCCCGGACGGCGACATTCAACATGAATGTTGCTGCATTCTTTGAAAAATGGCTAAAGGACCTAACCACCGAACAGCTGCCCGACGGCGCCGTGCCCTATGTCATCCCTAATGTGCTGCGCCCAAAAGATAATGCTGCCGCCGGCTGGAGTGATGTGGCTACCATCGCCCCATGGAACATCTACCTCGCCTATGGCGACACCACGATCCTGAGGAACCAGTACAGCAGCATGAAAGCCTGGGTCAACTATATCCGGTCACATGCCGTCGACAACCTATGGAACACCGGCGATCATTTTGGCGACTGGCTCTTCTACACACCCGGCGATGCCGACGACGATGGACGCGCGGCCATTACAGACAAACACCTCATCGCACAGATGTTTTATGCCAACTCTATCCAGTTGCTGATCAACGCTGCCCGCACCCTGGGCATACAGGAAGATCTCGCAACCTACAGCGCACTCCTGCCCAAAATAAAAGAAGCCTTCATCGATGAATACACCACCCGAAAAGGCCGCTTGGTCTCCGGCTCCCAGACTGCTTATGTCCTCGCTCTTAATTTTGACATGCTACCCGACTCCTTGCGCCCGCAAGCGGCAGCCAGGCTGGTACAAAATATAAAAGACTACGGCAACCACCTTACAACAGGCTTCCTGGGCACCCCCGCCCTATGCCATGTCTTGACAAGATTTGGCTATAACGACATTGCCTACTCGCTTCTCTTACAGGAGACCTATCCATCCTGGCTCTACCCCGTTAAAAAGGGGGCAACGACGATCTGGGAACGTTGGGATGGCATAAGACCAAATGGCACGCTTCAGCAAGCCAACATGAATTCTTTCAATCACTATGCCTATGGCGCCATCGGCGACTGGATGTATAAGGTCATTGCAGGTATCAATCCCGTGGATACGGCACCCGGTTATAGAGGCATCCTGATCGCCCCCCGTCCCGGCGGCAATCTCACCCACGCACGGGCCAGCTTAAAAACATTGTACGGCGCCATTATCTCTTCCTGGAAGCTCGAAGACGGGAATTTCACGCTCGACATCGTTATCCCGAATAACACTACTGCGGAAGTGATCCTCCCGGGTACCAACGAGAGGCACAGTGTGGGTTCGGGAAGCTACCATTTCAGCTGTTCAATGCCTCAGGCACGCTTACCCCTTACACACGAAAAAGGAGCTCCTTGAAAGGAACTCCGGTCTTGCTTTTATGCATTCAAAACGGAGCCCCCCGCTCGGGATAGGTCTCCGTGAGTAATTTACCCTGGACCATACAAACAGCCCAGCCAGATCGAGTAGATGACATAAAATGGGCTATATCCTGCTGCCTGGAACGAGCAGCCGGCAGATATTATACCTTTTCATCCCATAAAACCCCTTCCCCGATAAGTACATACACTTAAAAAAATGCTTTTCCTCACATCAGTGCAAATGTTAATATAATATACACGTTTACAAGGGTCACGCACCTCAGAAACTGTATGGCGACAGGTATGCCTCACAAACTAATTCAAAAACTCAATAAACAGCAAAGCCTAACCTGGCTTTCAGCAGTTTGCCTCGTCATAATGCTTTGTATAACAGGCATAATGGTCCGGAACATGCAGAACATAGATGCGGCCGGGCTCGTCCTTTATGGCTGCCTGGCAGCAGCTTCCCTGGTTATGCTGCTGGTCCTGCACAGGATGAAGAAGGAGAGAGACCAGCGCCGGGTTACAGAACATCAATTGCGTACCAGCGAATCCAAATACCGGGACCTCATCGACAATGTCAGTATAGTCATCTATTCCACCAATGTCGAAGGATACATCGAGTATGCCAGCGCCGGGGCCCTTGCCCTGACGGGATTTTCCCCGGAAGACCTCATAGGCAAAAGATACACATTCCTGGTAAGCCCGGGCTTCCTTCAGAAAGTAAAAGAACATTACGAAAAGCAATTTGAAAAGGACATACAGGAGACAACGCTGGAATTCTGTACCACCACATCGTCCGGAGAAATAAAATGGGTGGAGCAAATTGCGGTTTTACTAAAGAAGGATGGCCGGCCCATCGGTTTTCAATGTTTCGTACGGGACATTACAGACAAGCGGCGGATGCAGCAGGAACTGGAAGCCTATGAATTCAAATTAAGGGAGAACCAGCTGCTCCTCCAATCCATCCTGGATAATACCGCTGCCATCATCTACGTGAAAGGCCTTGACGGCAAATATATCATCGCCAACCGCCGCTTCATAGAATTATCCCAGGTGAAAGAAAACCAGGTGATCAATCACACCGATTACGATTTCTGCAATGCTGAGCAGGCGGACCACTACAGCGACATGGATGAGAAAGTTTTGCAAACAGGACGATCGGTCGAGGTCGAAGAAAAGCTGCTCACGGCCAATGGCTATGTCCATCTTTTGCTGGTCAAGTTCCCACTGCGTGACAACGACAATAATATCCTGGGCATCGGCGGTATTGCTACGGACATAACGGAGCGGGTGCACCAACAGCACCAGTTGATTGCAGCCAAGACGGACGCGGAGGACGCTCGCAAAATGCAGGAACAGTTCCTGGCCAATATGAGCCATGAGATCAGAACACCCATGAATGGCATCCAGGGTATGACGAACCTTCTGCTGGAAACCAGCCTGACGCCGCAGCAGAACGAATTTGTAGCCATCATCGGCCGGTCTGTCGATAATCTCATCGTTATCATCAACGATATCCTGGACTTTTCCAGGATCAAGGCAGGCAAGCTGCCTATTGAAAAGATAGATTTCCGCCTGCAGGATGTTGTTGACAATGTGCGTTCCTTGTTTAAGCACCGCACCGTCAAAAAAGGGCTCTACTTTCACCTGGACATCGATCCGATGATCCCCGGGTGTATCCAGGGCGACCCCCACCGCCTGAACCAGGTGTTGATCAACCTTGTAGGCAATGCGGTCAAATTCACTGAAAAAGGCGGCATAAACCTGAAAGTGGCCATACAACAACGAAAAGCTAAAGAAATAACCTTAGTATTCAATGTGACGGACACGGGTGTAGGTATTCCGGAAGAAAGCCTGCCATATATCTTTGAAAGCTTTTCCCAGGCAGCCCTGGATGTCTCCCGGCGATACGGGGGGACAGGCCTGGGTCTGGCTATCTGCCACCGGTTGCTGGAGCTGCAAGGCGGCGCCATCTCTGTCGCCAGTACGGTAGGTCAGGGCACCACCTTCACATTCAGCCTGTCCTTCGGATGCGAAGAGGTCGTGAATATCTCCGGTCAGACACCCCATTTGCTCCAGGACGTTGCAGGTCTGCTGGAAGGCCGGCACTTCCTCGTGGTCGAGGACAACCCGATAAACCAGAAGCTCATGGGCTTTGTCCTGCGAAAAGCAGGTGCGGATGTAACAATGGCCGATAATGGCGAAGAAGCCATTGAAAAGTTGAAGGTCCATACTTACGACATCATCATCATGGACCTCCAGATGCCCGGAATGGACGGCTATGAAACTACCAGGCAGCTGAGAGGACATCTCCATATCCGTACGCCCGTCATGGCGATGACCGCAAATGCGATCAATGGCGAACAGATCCGGTGTCTGGAAGCCGGCATGAACGATTACATGTCCAAGCCTTTTGAGTTCAAAGAGTTCTATGCACGTGTAACAGCGCTGCTCCGGAGTTCCGGCACGGCATCGACACCAGACATCCCGGTGGAGGACGCCCCTGATTCATACAGCCTATCCCTGCTGGAAGAAGTGGGTGATGAAGAATACCTGCAGGACATTCTGAACACTTTCCTCACCAATCTGCCTGAACAGGTGGCCGAATTGCAGGAGGCCGGCAAGGTAAAGGATCATGACAGGCTATTCTTCATTTCACACAAGCTGAAAGGCAGCTGTGGCATGCTGCGGGCCACGACCCTCATCGAAAAGCTGGCCGTCATACAGCAATTGGCCAAGGAAAGGTCGGACGCTTCAAAAGTAGTGGAAGAAGCTGCAGCGCTTTTCCATCGTCTATTACATCAGCTGAAGAATGAGAGCCACAGGCTCTCGGGCATTCAGGTAAACCATAAACAATGAAAATTTTGGTAGCGGAAGACGAACCCATCCTTATTCGAACCATCGAAGTGCGCCTGAAAAAAGACGGGCACGAACTATGCCTCGCATCCGATGGGCAGCAGGCCATCGAAAAGATAACTGCCTTTTCGCCCGATATGATCATCACGGATATTATGATGCCTTATGCCTCGGGGCTGGAGATCATCTCCTTTATCCGGCAGCAGGAAGGCAAAAAACCGTCGATCATCATCCTTTCTTCCATGGGACAGGAAGATGTGGTCCTGGAGGCTTTCAGATTGGGTGCGGATGACTATATCACAAAACCCTTTAGCCCTAATGAACTATCCGTCCGTGTTAAAAGATTGCTTTCTGCCTGACCCCCATAATATCCATTATGCGATTCACGCTGTTATACTCATCCCCCGTCATGCCGCCTCCCCGCTTACTGCTGGTGGCGATGCTGGTGATGTTGAGCGTGCTGTTCCTCGTCACTACATTCATCATCTTTTACCTGGTACAAAAAAAGAACAAAGAAAAAAGACTGAATGCATGGCGTGATCAGCTCAGTGATACCCTGCAGCGTGTCATATATTTCGAGCCGGCGGAAGATCAGTCTCCCGTTACGGTCCTTACTTTCAAAACGACGCAGGAATTAATGCATCCGGCATTCCGCCAGCTGCTCATCGACGAACTGATCCTTGCAAAAAAAGCGCTCACAGGTACAGCGGCGATGAATCTAATCGCTCTTTTCAATCAGCTGCAGCTGGATAAGCTTTCGCTCCGGAAGTTGCATAGCAGGAAATGGCATTTAAAGGCGCGTGGCATACAGGAGCTGGCAATGATGGAACAGAGACAACGGGTTGTACGCATTTACCGGCTGACCAATGCCCACCACGAGCTGGTGCGTATGGAGGCACAGTCGGCCATCGTCCAGCTATACGGGTTCGAAGGCCTGCGGTTCCTGGACATCATCGACACGCCCTTGTCCGAGTGGCAGCAGATCAAATTATTACGCCTCCTGGCGCGTGCCCCCGGGATCCTGCCCGACAAGGTTGGCAACTGGCTGGCCTCCCCCAATGACTCGGTGCGGATCTTTGCGCTGAAGCTGGTAGCAGAGCACCATCAGCAGGAACTGCATAAAGAGGTCATGAATTGCCTGTACCATGACAATCCACAGGTACGGCTGCAGGCCATCCGCTGCCTCCGGGAAATATATACGGAAGATACCGCCGTCGCGCTGATCGGGATCTACGGCATAGAGACCTTCCCCTGCCGCCTTGCTATCTTGGATACGCTGGGCCACATCGGTTCCGACAGCGATTGCGGTTTCCTTACCCGCCGGCTTGAGAATGATGACAACGATTGCAGGATGGCCGCCGCCCGGGCTTTGGTGAAGTTAGGTGGCCCGGGCCTGCATTGCCTGGAACAGTTCCCTAAGGCTGCTATACATCCCTGGAAAGAAATTATTGGACAGGCAAAAACAGAATGGACTGCATGAATGCCCAATCCATTTTCCCGGCTTTTCTTAGCTATGGCCTTTGGGCCTTCTCCATTGTGTTGCTTTCATCCTACTTGCTGATAGCATTATTAGCTATTTTCGAGGTCAGGCGCTACCTACGGTTGGCATCGTTCACCGATTACAGCATCCTGGCTGGTTCGCCCCAGGCGCCGGGCATGAGCATCCTGGCCCCCGCTTACAACGAAGGGGCCTCCATCGTGGAGAATGTACGATCCTTGCTGTCGATCCACTATCTCAACCTTGAGCTGATCGTTATCAATGACGGCAGTAAAGACGACTCGCTGCAAAAGCTGATCGACGCCTACCATCTTAAAAAAGTAGATTTCTTCGTGCAGCCGTCCATTCCCGCAAAAGAGATAAGAGGCATATATAAGAGCACCCTGCCCGTCTTTCACAAGCTGACAGTAGTCGATAAGGTCAATGGTGGCAAGGCGGATGCATTGAATGTCGGCGTCAATGTAGCTTCGAAAGAATATATAGTATGTATCGACGTGGATTGCATCATCGAGCAGGATGCCCTGCTGAAAATGGCAAAACCTTTCCTCGACTCTACTGGCCGACGGGTGATCGCTTCGGGCGGTGTGATACGCATTGCTAATTCCTGCGAGATCCGCAATGGCCGGCTGGTAAAGGTACACCTCCCCGATACCTTCCTGCCCCGGGCCCAGACCCTGGAGTATATCCGCGCCTTTCTGCTGGGGCGTATGGCATGGAGCCGGCTCAACGGATTGCTCATCATCTCGGGTGCATTCGGAGCATTCGATAAAGAGATCGTCATCGCCTGCGGAGGCTATAACCATGCGACGGTAGGAGAAGACATGGAACTGGTGGTCCGTATGCGCCGCTACATGGAAGAAAAGAAGATCCCCTATAAGGTTACCTATATCCCTGACCCCCTATGCTGGACAGAAGCCCCGGCAACCTATAGGATCCTGGGCCGCCAACGCAACCGCTGGACCCGCGGCACCATTGAAACGCTCAGCATCCATCGCAAAATGTGCCTCAACCCACGCTATGGCGTCCTGGGTATGCTGAGCTACCCCTACTGGTTCCTGTTCGAGTTCCTGGCCCCACTGGTGGAGTTTACAGCATTTGTTTGCATGCTGGTGGCTGCGTTGCTGGGACTTGTCAACTGGACCATGTTCACGGCGCTGCTGGGCTTTATAATTTCTTTCGGTATCCTTTATTCAATATTCGCCATCCTCATGGAGGTGCTGACCTATAATCAATATGGCCGCTGGAAAGATATCCTGAGCCTGGTGGCCACCGCCATTGTAGAACCCTTCATCTTTCACCCCTTCATCGTCTGGTCCGCCATCCGCGGCAATATCGACCTGCTTCGAAAGAAAAATAGCTGGGGAGAAATGAGCCGGCAAGGTTTCACCGCAAAAAAAACGCACGCACATGCCAAAACTTGAACAAGCCATTGATCTCCCGGATCACTCCCGGTATAGCACAGCCTTTCGATGGTTTGCCCACGCCTGGATTGCATGGCTGATCGTAGTAGAATTGCTGGCCATCGGCGAAGTGGCCTGGTCTAAAGGCACCCATGGCCTGGACATCGGGCTGCCCATGGCCATCGCCATCGCTTGTATCAATGGCGCCATTGGATGGCTGCTGTTGTCCCCCTGGAACTTTCTGCTGTTCATCCTCGCATGGGCCGCCTCCCCTCGCTTCGCCAAAAGCCTGCTGATTGCCCTCATCCTCATACAGCTCCTGGCCCATCTCGCCCTGATGAACTATTTCTCCACCGCACTTGTACCCCTTGGCGCCGATCTATATGGCTATTCCTGGAAAGACATCCGGCAGACGGTAGGCGCGGCAGGTGGCATCCCCTGGCAATTCATCGTTCTGCTGCTGACCGTCATTGCTCTGCAATGGCTGCTGTTCAGGATCAGCCTGAAAACCCCCAAAGCCCCATCCATCGTGGCACCCGCCATCGCCGGTGCCGGCATCATCCTCCTTTTTCTCAACCTGCCCGATATCAACACAAAGACTTCCGAATTCACCCGGAGCCTCCTCACCGACAAGCTGAACTTCTTTATTGATAGGTCATGGGAACACTTTTTTCAAAAAAATGATGGCACGGACATCTATGCCGATAACTACCTGCCCGATGAGCACACGCCCGGAAATTATCTCGTCCGGCATTATATCGACGAAACTTCCTACCCCTTTCTTTATAAGGATAGCACCGTAGATGTCCTGTCCCCGTTCCTGAGAAAAGATGAACGCCCGCCCAACATCGTCCTGCTCATTGTTGAAGGTTTGGGTAGCGCATTCAGCAATGAACAGGCATACCTGGGCAGTTTTACCCCCTTCCTCGACTCCCTGTCACGAAAAAGCCTTTATTGGGACAACTTCCTCAGCGAAGGAGGTAGGACTTTCGCCGTACTGCCTTCCATTCTCGGCTCCCTGCCTTTCGCAAAAAATGGCTTCCTGGGTCTGGAGAACGAAATGCCTTCCCATTATTCATTGATCAATCTGTTGAAAGCAAATGGCTACCACACGAGCTTTTATTATGGAGGCGATGCCCACTTCGATAACATGGACATTTTTTTACGCAAGACAGGCATCGATGAGCTCAATGACGGTAGCGCATTTCCCCCGGGCTATACAAAAATACCTTCCTCTAATGGGTTCACCTGGGGATACAATGATCGTGAGCTCTTCAGGCGATGGATGGATTCCAGGCCGCAGGATGCAGCAAAACCCCAATTGAGCGTGATCCTTACTGTCTCCATGCACAGCCCCTTCCTGCTTAATGAACCAGGGGAGTATAACCGCCGTTTTGAAAGCCGGATGACACAGCTCGGCTTTACACAGGACGAGATACAAGCCCACCGGAACTACAAGGACCAGTATGCCAGCATTCTCTATACAGACCAGGCGATCCGTGATTTCTTAAACGCCTGCGCTGAAAGAAAAGATTACGCCCACACGATCTTCCTGATCACGGGTGATCATAGGATGCCCGAGATCCCCATGCGGGATAAGATCGACCGCTTCCATGTCCCCTTTATTGTCTATTCCCCGCTGCTATCCCGCCATACGCAATTCTCTTCAGTGTCCACACATTTCGATATCACACCCTCCCTGCTGGCTTACCTGGGTCATTCCTATGGATCACAGCTCCCTGCCAATGTCACCTGGATGGGCGACGGACTGGACACGGCAAGGACATTCAGGAACATCCACAGCTATCCGCTGATGCAGACCAAAACAGACCTCGTGGACTATATCAAAGGGGACAAACATTTTAATAATGGCGCCGTATTCCAGTTAAAACCTGGTTTGAGGGAAGAGACCATGGCGGACGATAACCTCCGGCAGCAGCTGTCATCCGCAATGGACGCCTTTCGACAGCGCAATGATAGATGGCTTCAGGCAAAGGCGTTGCTGCCGGACTCCATTGCCCGGCTAATTCCCAGGTGATAGACCCCGGTAGCCTTCTTCGAGGATCCGTGTCATCATGGGACGATAGAAGTTCCAGAAGAAGCTCTTCCTTTCCGCCGGATCGGTGTCGTCATAAAAAAAGCCCTTGAACCACCCGATGCCTTTGAAATAACTGCTGCCGAAAGACAAAGGATTGTCGCAGAAATCACCCGAAAAATAATAAAAATGATAATCGCCTCCCCGGTGCATCAGCACAGCCGGGAACCTGGAAGGAATATGATTGCGCTGTAATAATGCCGCCCCTCGCGTATTTACGCTGATAACAAACTCCGCAGCAGTCTCGTTGATACGCCCCTGCGAAGAGCTATCGCCATCCATCACATCTACCCAAAAAGGATATTTGATAGATGCCGGCAGGTTAAGATCACGTACACCCGCCTCCTTCGCAACAATATGCGGCAGCGGGTCCGTCAGGTCTGTGACATTATCCAGGATCTCGATTACGCCGGCATTATTGACCCAGGCGATCCCTTCCCTGCGAAAAGGCCATTTCCCATCATGCTGCTGCCGGTATTGGTCGATCAGCCAGCGGGGAAGCTCCTTGTTTTGCAAAGTATCAAGCAAGGAGAAATAACGGGCCGTCCAGCCTGTCCAATGCAATCCAAACAGCCCTTCAAACTGGTGCCGGACCTCGCTTCGCGTAGGCGACCCGATCGCATTGAACTCCGCTATCATCAGCTTGTGCCGGGCCTTCATCTCCTTCAACAACCCGATGTCCTGATCGCTCATCCCACCATACAGGACATCAGACCGCTCATTGTCCGGCGCTTTCCGGAACCATTCCGTTTTATATATTCCGTACGTGTCCGTAAAATACACCAGGTCAGCGTCGGTAGCCAGCCGCTGCAGTTGCTCCCCTGAAAAACGCTCAAGCCCCTTTAGCCGGTAGCGGTCTCCCGCCCCGGGGAAAAACCCATAATAATCGCGATCAGGAACATACAATGCATTCCTGTTCTTTGTAAATCGTTGTTGATTCAACACCCAGTCAAGGGATATATGCTCCTGCCCCTTCCGGTCGAGCACGGTCTTATCAATAATAGCAACCGTCAGTTTCCTTTTCGGGGTCAGCCACCAGGCCAGCCACATCCAGAGAGGCAGCAGCAGCACAGCCAGTGCAAATAGCAGTAAAATTTTTTTTCTCTTCATAGCTCATTCAGAATCTTCGTTGATAGCCGATACCAAGGTCCACCTGGTTACCATGTGTCTTGGGCAGGTATTCCTGGTCGAGCCACTGCACACTCACATAAAATATATTCAGCTTACCGAAGGATCTACGCCACCCGGCATCTATCTTATGCGACTTTAAAGAGTATGGTGATGCCAGCTGCTGGTTGTTGCTCCTGTCATCGGGCGAAATACCCGTCCCCAACCCAAAACTGAAATAATCGTCAGCTCCTCCGGTATACCACCTGCCCGTTAGCGTAAAAGACTGCGAAATAGCGTTCCCGCCGGGTACCAGGTAGGTCCGCGCATTGAACCAAAAGCTCTTATAATATTTTCCCACCGAAAAAGTATAAACCCAGGTATTCGTGCTGAAATACAAGTAACGCAGGCCGCCATCAGCTTCAAATGCATGCGGCAGGTTGGCATACAACGAAGCCCCTGCCCTGTACCGCGGAAATATCCCCTCACTGCCCGAGTAGCCGAAATTGACATAGGCATAAAATAACTTCGATAAATGCGGGTAAGCATCCACTTCCCCCTGCACCCCGCCGCGACGGAACCGGTTCGCATAGTTCAGCCGCCCCACAACTGTTCCTATCCTGGTCCGGCGACTGTAATCGATGCTTACCAGCTCCCAGGGATCATTATATTGCCGGTCGAAATAAACATGATCATAGGCGACACCGATCTTATTGGCAGCTGTATACTCCCTGATCCTTGCCAGTAAAGCCCGGACTACCGTATTCTTCGGATCGGCCGCCAATGCGCTGTCGGCAGCCGCCTTCGATTCGCTATAACGGCGCACCCCCGACAGGATCACCGCCCGTCGCTGTAGCAAAGCCGGCGAACCGGCATGATATTGCAAACCCCTGGAGCACAACGCAAGCGCTTGCGAATCATTGTCATTCCAATATTCCAGGTCCGCATAGGCGATATAACCGTCCTCGTATTTCGGATGCTCGCTCAACACCCGCTCGAACGCCTGGCGGGCGCTGTCCGGTTGATGGTCCCATGTATACAGCCGTCCTGAAAAGATGCGGAGATCGGGGTCGCCCGGCGATAGTACAAGCGCTTCATTGATGCATGCCCTGGCGCCCGGGTGGTCATGCTTGTCAAAAGCAAGAGTACGGGCCTGCTGAAAAAGCTCCTCCGCCGAAAGGGAAGTCTGCGCATGCAGCTCCAGCATACAGCTGCACAAGCAAATGAAGATCACGCCATGGCAAAAACAATAACGCATAACTTACCATAACGCCCGGAACTTCCACTATAGGCGGCGGTCGATGACATTTGCAAAATATTAGGTAGAAGTACTTAGGATTTGATAAAATTCCGCACAATTCCGGTATATTGCATTAACTGTTAAATTAACACTTAATACTACAACGATGCCATATCTAAGAACACTGGCAGCCTGCCTGTTCCTGTCTCTCCAGTTGCCTGCCCAGTCCCCGGCCACCCTCGCCCTCCACATGAACGAGCCCGGAACAGCGGTAAGTCCGGGTCTTTACGGGCTGATGACCGAAGAGATCAACTACTCTTACGACGGTGGTCTCTACGGTGAACTGATCCGCAATCGTACCTTCCAGGACTCGGCCAAAACGGCCGCTTTCTGGTCCCTGCAGCAAGCTCCGGAAGGCAAGTCTTCCATCAGCCTGGATAAAAAAGATCCCGTCAACCCCACCCTCCCGGTATCCTTACGCCTGGACCTGGAAAAAGATGGCAAAACAGCCATCGCCAATGAAGGCTATTGGGGCATACCTGTAAAACCATCCACCACCTACCGGGGCAGCTTTTACGCCAAAACTTCGGCCGCCGGCAGCCAGCCCCTCACTGTCCTCCTGGAAAGCACCGATGGCAAGACCACCTTTGCCTATACAGAAGTGACAGGCATAACATCCCAATGGCAACGCTATGATTTTACGATTACTACAGCTGCCGGTATACAGCCGGTAAAAGACGCACGTTTCGTCATCGCAGCCCGCAAACAAGGCAGCTATTGGTTCAGCCTCGTATCCCTCTTTCCTCCTACATTTAAAGAACGCCCCAATGGCAATCGCCCGGATATCATGCAGCTCCTGGCGGATATGCACCCTGCTTTCCTGCGCTTTCCGGGCGGCAACTACCTGGAAGGACAAATGTTCTCCGCTCGCTTCGACTGGAAAAAGACCGTGGGCCCCGTCGACCAACGCCCGGGCCACCTCAGTCCCTGGAAATACCGCTCCACCGACGGCATGGGCCTGCTCGAATTCCTGGGATGGTGCGAAGACCTTAACATGGAACCTCTGCTGGCAGTATTCGCAGGCTATACCCTCAACCGGGACTATCTCGAAGCCGGCCCCTTCCTGCAGCCATTCGTCGATGACGCGCTCGATGAGATCGAATATGTCATGGGCGACGTCAATACCAAATGGGGCGCACAGCGGGCAAAAGATGGGCATCCCCAGCCGTTCAGACTGAGGTACGTCGAAATAGGCAATGAGGACGCATTCGACGTTTCAGGCAGCTATGAAGGCCGGTATACCCAGTTCTATGCCGCCATAAAAACTAAATACCCTTCCTTGCAGATCATCTCCACGGTCGGCGGCAAAGACCCTTTGGGTGGCAGGTTCCCGGCGCCGCAAAATAAGACGGAGATAGTGGACGAACATTATTACCGCACAGCATCCCAGATGGAGGAGAATGCAAAGCAATATGACACCTATGACAGGAATGGACCAAAGATCTTCGTTGGCGAATGGGCCACAAGAGAAGGGTACCCCACCACCAATTTCAATGCCGCGCTCGGTGACGCTGCATGGATGACGGGCATGGAAAGGAACTCCGACCTGGTGATCATGTCCTGCTATGCTCCCCTTTTCGTCAACGTCAATCCGGGCGGCATGCAATGGCGCAGCAACCTCATCGGCTACGATGCGCTGAGTTCCTTCGGCTCACCATCTTATCATGCACAAAAATTGTTCAGCACCCATATTGGGGACAGCGTCATAAAGATCACCGCAGACAACATCCCTACGCAGCTGACAAAGCTGACAGCCCGCGATTCCGCCGCAGGCCTGCAGCCCAAAACCATCGACGCGCTCTTCTTCGTAGCCACCCGTGACAGCAAAAAAAACACCATATACCTAAAGCTGGTAAACACCCAGGCCACCGCACAGCCCGTCAGAATCGACCTGGAAGGAGCAGGCAAAGTTGCCCGCAATGGTACTGAATGGGTGCTGAAAGCAGCCAGCCCCGACGACACCAACACTATCACAGAACCGCAAAAGATCGTTCCCATCCAATCTGCTATAAAGAACCTGGGCAAAACTTTCATCAGGACACTGCCACCATGGTCTATCACAATATTGCAGTTGGAAGCCAACCCGGCCGGTAATACCAAATAAGGTAATGATTCGTCGATATCGGGTAAAAGGCCCCTCTCTTACAAAACTATATTTGTTGCAGAGACCTAACCGAAACAACGATGGACATTACCGCAATACTTTATCAAAAGCTATTAGAACCTTCCGAAGCGCTCATAACAGATATAGCCAGGCTGGAAGGAGATATTCTTATCCTCGGCGCAGGTGGAAAGATGGGACCGGCATTGGCAAGGCTTACCAAACAAGCTATCGATAAAGCAGACGTCAACAAAAAGGTCATAGCCGTATCCCGCTTCTCCGAACCCGGGCTGGCCGCAGATCTGGATCGGCAGGGTATTCAAACCATCAGCGCCGATCTGCTGGAAGACGCTCAGCTGCAAGCACTCCCCGATGTAAAAAATGTGCTTTACCTGGCAGGCACCAAATTCGGCACCACAGGCAAAGAACCCTTCACCTGGGCTATGAACGCCTACCTGCCGGGTCGCGTTGGGGAAAAATATAAGCATTCCAACATCGTGGCTTTCTCCACAGGCAATGTATACCCCTTAACGCCTGTCGTCCTGGGAGGCCCGTCGGAATCATGCCCTCCTGATCCCTTGGGTGAATATGCCCAATCCTGCCTTGCAAGAGAACGCATTTTTCAATACAGCTCCGCAAAATATAATACGCCGCTTTTGATCTACCGGCTGAACTACGCCAACGACGTTACCTATGGCGTATTGCTGGAAATAGCAAAGTCCGTAAAGGAGAACAAAGCAATCGACCTGAGAATGGGTAATGTCAACGTGATCTGGCAGGGTGATGCCAATGAAATAGCCATCCGGTCATTACTGCAATGCACCGCTCCGGCGAAGATCCTGAATGTCGCCGGCCCTGAAATTTTATCCGTCCGGTGGATCGCAGAGCAATTCGGACAGCTGTTCGGAAGAACACCCATATTCATCCATGAAGAACAATCCACAGCGCTTCTAAGCAACGCCTCGGAATGCACACGCCTTTTTGGCTACCCACGCATATCACCCAAAAAAATGATGGAACTACTGGCCGAATGGATAGACAAAGGCGGAAAGACCATCAATAAAGCAACCCATTTCCAGGAACGATCCGGCAAATACTAATTGACCCATGTACCAAAAACTGGATGAGAATATACAACGGCACTTATCGCAAGGGACGATATTGCCGGCACACCCGTTGGCTTTATACCCCGACCTCACGATCAACGCCAGTGATCAAAGACGGCTTACAAGATATTATATGGCCAGCGGCGCAGGCGGCATTGCAGTAGGTGTACATACAACGCAATTCGAGATCAGACGGCCGGAGTTCAACATGCTGGAAAGTGTGTTACGTCTCGCAGCAGAAGAGATCGAACAGGCCCGGCTCCAAAGACCTTTTATAAAAGTGGCAGGCATCTGCGGCCCAACCGAACAGGCCGTCGCCGAAGCCAGGCTGGCCGTGAAGTACGGATATCATCTGGGACTGCTGAGCATGGGCGGCCTGCAGGATCATACGGAAACAGATCTGTTGCAACGGGCCATTGCAGTGGCGGAGATCATCCCTGTTTTCGGCTTTTATCTGCAGCCGGCAGTAGGGGGACGTCTGTTAAGCTACGACTTCTGGCGCTCGATGGCCGAAATACCAAATGTGCACGCTATAAAAGTGGCGGCATTCAACCGCTATCATACACTGGATGTTGTAAGAGGAGTGTGCGATTCATCCCGTCGCAATGAGATCGCCCTGTATACGGGCAATGATGACAACATCGTTGCCGACCTGCTGACACCTTATAGATTTACGGTAAATGGAGAAAAGGTGGAAAAAAGATTCGTCGGAGGCCTGCTGGGCCATTGGGCCGTTTGGACGCAGAAGGCCGTTGACCTCTTCAATGAGATCAGCGATTGTATACGTAATGGCTATGCAGGGGCTGAAACATTACTGGCAAAGGGCCAGCACGTCACCGACATGAATGCAGTAATCTTCGATGCAAAAAATTCCTTTAAAGGCTGTATCGCAGGCATTCACGAAGTGCTGAAAAGACAGGGCCTGTTGGAAGGCATCTGGTGCCTGAGTCCCGGGGAAAAACTTTCGGATGGTCAGATACAGGACATCGACAGGATCTATGAGGCATATGGACAATACACTGATGACAGTTTTATAAAGAAATTCTTAGGCCAATGAACCGCATTTCTTCCACCAGGCTGAATGCCGGACAATACCTGGTCAGCGCCACTGCTTTTTTTAGCCTTTTCTCCCTCGTAGGGATCATGTTCTATGGCCTCCCTTTCTTCTACGACTTCTGGGTAAAGGATTTCGGGTGGTCCCGCGCCACCGTCACTTCCGGCAATGCATTTGGAAGGGTCATAGTAGGCCTTTTCGGGTTCATTGCGGGATGGCTGATAGACCGCTATGGCCCCCGGCGGATAATGCTCTTCGGTATCCTGTTCGGCGGCATCTCCCTGATGGCTTTGAGCAAAATGTCTTCACTCGGCCAGTTCTATTTTATCTATATCATCAGCGCGTTAGGATACATGTGCGGAGGCCCCTTGCCAAACCAGGTGCTGATCTCTCACTGGTTCGCCAGATCACGGGGCAGGATGATGGGTATTGCCTACCTGGGCATTGGCATCGGAGGTATGCTGGTCCCCCAAATGGCGAAATGGCTCAACGCTATGTTCGGATGGCATCAGGCACTGTTCATATTAGGCATGCTCATCATCGTTCTATCTTTTCCCCTCGCCTGGTTCGTACGCAACGCCCCGAAAAAGCCATCGGGTGAACGGATAGTCGAAGAAAAAAAGATTCCCCTGCATGTTATCCTGAAGAACAGGCCCTTCTATCTCCTGCTGGTGGGAAGCATGTGTGCCATAGCCGCCGTCAGTGGTACCATTCAGAACCTTAAGCTCTTTTTCACCCTCGATCTTAAATATGCCCAGGCGCATTCCGCCAATATTATATCATTGATCCTTTTATCAAGCATCTTCGGACGATTGCTGGTAGGCTGGATGGCAGACCGCTATCCAAAGAAATTCGTCATGATCCTGCTTTCCGTTATTGTGGCCTGTGCTATCCTCCTGCTTTATTTTATCTCCTGCCCCTGGATCATTTATCTTTTTGCTTTCGTCTTCGGCATCGGGCTGGGAGGTGACTACATGATCATTCCCCTGATAGCTGCAGAACTATTCGGACTAAAAGTGCTGGGCCGTATCATGGGCATTATACTTGCCGCAGACAGCATCGCCGATGCACTGGCGCCCACTCTCGTAGGCTGGTTGGCCGATCGTTTCGGGAATTATACGCACGCCTTCTCCATCCTGGTCCTGTTCGCCGCCATGGGCATCGCTGCCATAAGCCTCCTGCCACGCAAAATACAGCTCCCATGATCATCTGCCGCCCGATGAACACAGCCGATATCCCCGCAGGCATCCAACTCTGCCGCGCCAATCGCTGGAACCAGCTCCCCCGTGACCTGCAAATATGCTTACAGCTAAGTCCGGACGATTGCCGTGTTGCCGTAAGTGAGGAAAAAATTGTAGGCTCCGTTACTACCATTCGCTATCAACATGCCTTTAGCTGGATCGGAATGCTGCTGGTCGACCCCTCCTTTCAAAGACAAGGCATCGGAATGCAGCTTCTTCAGGAAGCCTTGCACATCCTGCGCAATGAAGCCTCCGTCAAACTGGACGCTACCCCCGCCGGCCGCGGGGTCTATCTGAAAATGGATTTTAAAGATGAACTCCGCCTCAGCCGCATGCAGTCCACAGTACGCCCCAGCATATTGAGAACAACAAAGGCAAGGCCCATACAGGAGCATGAGCTTCACAAAACAGCATCGTTCGATCAAAATATCTTCGGCGCCTCCCGAAAATCACTGCTTGAATGGGCCCACAAAGGAGCTCCCCATCTTGCCTTCCTTGTAGACGAAGGAGCTGAAGTAACAGGTTACTGCCTGGGAAGAAAAGGCTTCTCCTTTACACAGATCGGCCCCGTCATCGCCAACGATCTCGCAATCGCCCAGGACCTGGTTTCCGCAGCCCTCGGCAATTGCACGGGTCAGCCCGTCATCCTGGACATCCCGCATCACCATCCCCAATGGCAGTCCTGGCTAACCTCCATCGGCTTCTCCGAACAACGCCCTTTTGTCCGGATGTGCCGGGGAAATAATACATCTCACGGCATCCCGGAAAAACAATTCGCCATCCTGGGGCCCGAGCTCGGCTAGTTCAAAGAACACGCCCGCCCCATTCCCATACCTCCCCCCCGTAAAAATTACGCGCATCCACAAAAGCTCCGGCGACATGCGGCCTCCCGGCAGGAACATCCCCCGAAGGTGCATAAGCAGCATCATTTACAAACTCCCCATCAGGTGCCCAGACATTCGTCCTCTCCCAATATATCACAGTTGGATTAGCCTGTGCATATGTCTTATCATATGTGACATTCATGGAGTTGAAATCGCACTCCCTGCCCCACTTGCTGGAATCTCCGAAGTAATTTCCTGCATAAGACACATTCTTGACATACGTTCCCTTTCCCTGGTGGTACCATCGGGTAAGCACAGGTGAGATCCCCCCATTGATATAATTGTCCCGGATGACAACGGGGTTTCCGGTGACACAATCACCAAAATCCGCGGTTATATTGACACAGGACTGATCCGTATTCGAATTGAGCTCCAGCCTGCAACGCTCCACCACGATATTGTCCGATGAATAGATCTCAATACCATCAGGATGAGACCCTCCCCCGCCGGTAGGAGAGCCCATATAACATTCGGTCACCGAAGAGCCTGACGACCGGTATTGATGAATGCCTACATTATTTCCACAGCCTTGCAGTCGGCACCGGTAAAGAATAAACGAAGCGTCCTTCGTGACAGGTGCCGCCCCCCCTCTTTCCCCAAACTGGACATTACAGCTCTCGAAGGTCCCCTCCGCTCCACGCAGCCCGGGATCGAAATCGCACCAGTTACAGATCACCCTGCCGGTAGCACGACCGCCATTGTACTGCTGCAGCTGGGCCTCAGCGGCAGGCGGTGCATACGTAAAAGAACAAAACTCAAAAGTCACCACCCCTCCGGTCACCAGCACCTTACCGTTAAAATGCTTATTGCGTATCGTCTGCGTGGTGGAATAGGTCTTGTCGCCGCTGACAGTCGTCAGCCGGGAACTATATCCCGGGACCCCTGCAACTGCCGCTCCCACCCTGCCTGTATTAGCCACCGTTATTTGCTGCCCATGGCTGAACAATGCTATAAATAATATTATCATTCCATTTCTTTTAGAGACTGCCCCGAATGGGGCAGTCTCTGTATAGATCGATTCAATAGGTACACCTAATAATCAACAGAATCCGTGACGTCGCTGGGCAGCAGGTACTGGCCTGCATAAGGGCCGTCTACCCATTTGTTGTTGCTCCAGTTGCTGCCGGACGCATGGTAATTGGGAATAGTCTGCGAAACATTGAGATATACGGCGCCGGAATGATCCTTATCGCCAGCTGAAGAGCTCCACGTCCACCGGTTCCCCGTTACCACACCAAACGTGGCAGGTACACCTAATGGAGCATGCATCGCAATGCCCAGGGTACCAAGTATAAAATAGTTATTCTCAACCCTGTAATGATCATATCCGATATACCCCTGGTCATCGGCGCCATCGCCATACATGCCCAGCATTCCGGAGAATGTGCTGTTGGGGTCGGGACCAACGAATGAAAAGTGGTTCCGGGAGAAGTTCAGGTAATGCTGCCCACCCCAGGTCTGTACACCGTCCACATGTTCGCCAGCCACACCACCTTCAGGCGTGATCCAGCATTCCGTGACAGTGACATTGTCCGAATAGACATTCTCCAATCCGTTATGTGGAAAATAACAACGATGGACAATCGTCTTTATAGGTTGTATATGCCAATACTTGTTACCCGAACTCATAACGACGACATTACAATACAGTGCAGCAACACCGCCGTTGTCTCCGATAACATTGCTACCCAGCAGTCCCTGACCCTTACAGCCACGTATCACCAGCCAGCCATTATACACTGTGATCAGCGAGCTGATATTGGCCCCCTGAAGAACAACTGTACCTGCAGGGAACCAAAAGCCGTCGATGGTCTCGCCACCTGCTGCCACCGTGCGGGCCGCGCTGCCCCAATCACCAAGCGCTGCCCCATAGAAGCTGCCGCCACTTACTGTCACGAATGATGAGATGCCGATGGCCTGAGGTCCTACCATCGTCGTATCCAGTACCGATCCATGCGACAAAGCCACCGAATTGGTAGTGTTGAAGTCAGCGAGATTACTGGCAGCGCCCCGGTTGCCGAATGCATCCCGCGCCTTTACAGAAAAGCTGTACAATCCGCCCCTGTCCAGGTGAATAGCCTTCCGGGTGGTCGCCGTTCCGGAGATAGTGTCGACAAGATAGCCGTTCCGCCAGATCTCATACCCCGTAACACCCACATTATCCGTGGAAGCCGTCCAGCTAAGCATGGCAGTGGAATCAGTGATGGAGGAGGCCGCCAGGCTGGTCGGTGCAGTGGGAGGTGTCGGATCATCCGAGGTGGGGACAAACACCACATCGCGGTAATAGTTCGAGTTCTGATAGGAACTTGTAGGGAAAGTGCCGGACGAGGCATATACCCCATTGTTACCATCCGCAACGCTGACCATCGGACCGTTGGTGAGAGAGCTGCCCAGACCACCGTGAGTATACGCATACCCATGCAGCGCAGTTACGGAAACAACGTATGTCTTATTCACCGTAACGGAATAAGGTGTGCTCAATGTAGCAAATTGCCAGCCCCTGGCCGTTTCGCCGCTAAATGTAACGGTAGCAAGCAGATTCCCGGCCGAATCCCACAAATGTCCGATATGCGTGCCGCTGTCATTGACCATCTTATAAAAGCTGATCTTTGTGAATGTCCCGGGTACGATGACCTTGAATTTCATACCCAGTTCCCGGGGCACATCGTCTGTGCTGTCTGTGGGGATCTGATCGTAGATCACGCTGTACTGCCCCGCTGGAAGTACAGCCCTGGGATTGGTTCCCGGCTGATTGGTGTGAACAATTTCGCGCCGGCAGGCCATCAGCCAGCTTCCGGCAAGCAGAACAACAACGGCGGTCTTGATGATAAGACCATTTTTCTTCTTCATAAAAGAGTGGTTTAAAAGTGAATGAATAGGAAAGGGCAATACCATCCCCCTCCAACTACTTTGGCTTTTTTTTCCGAACAATATGTACGGCCTATTTTTTTACGGAACTTTGATCAAAAGAATGTTTAAACTGCGTAAGCACTTCACAGCCTGATTCCGTCACCCGCAGCAAATGCTCCAGCCTTACACCATAATCCTTCATATACACAGCTGGCTCCAGCGCAATGATCATATTGGGCGCCAGCACAGTCTTGTTGTACGGAACGATCCGGGGCTCCTCATGGTACATCACCCCCACACCATGCCCACCATGATGCGGATAGCTCCCGATATGCTCCCGCATGAGCGCATCGATATCCATCGCACGTACACCCGGCCGGGTAGCATCGATCCCGATCGCCAACGCCTCCTTCACCCTTTTGAACGTTCTCTTTCGCGAAGGCGCCGCATCACCCACCGCAATAGTATTGCACGAATCTCCCCAATAACCGTTCAGACAGGGCGTCAGATCGCTTAAGATCAGATCCCCCTCGCTGATCACCCGTTTTGAAGGGCCTCCACCTCCAGTAGCAGTACGCTCTCCACTGACAAGATCAGCCATCAACGGAATGCGCCCCCCCGCGGCCGCCTCCATATCATGACGCACCACGGCAAAAAGCTCCAGCTCGGTCATACCCGGACGGGCATGCTTTATCACCGAAGCCTGTCCGATATCACAAAGTCCGGCTGCCGCACGGATTGCCCCGATCTCATCCTCATCCTTCACCACCCTGAGCTTCGTAATATCCGGCGTAATATCCACCCACTCCATTTTAGGAAACTCCCTGCGCAGCGACTGGACAACAGCATGCGGCAGCGAGCCCTGTTCGACCCCGATACGCCCATTCTTTATTTTTTGCAGCTTGATCGCCCTCAGCAACTGCAGCAGGAACTGCTTGACTGGGTCGGATGCCTGTGTATACCCATAGCTTTTGTATGGCATCGCCACAACGCCAGGTGCTAGCTCATTTGCCGCCCCGGCCTCATTGTCTGCGATGATCAGCGATGCCGCCTTACCGGGTACGATCAACAACGCAGCGGGCAAAAGATGAAAAGGCGACGGCCCCGTCTCGAACTGGTAAAAATATCCGCTGAAATATTTTACGGCAGCCCCGGATGTTATTAAAAAAGCATCGATATCTTTCGACTTATTGATCCCGCTAAGCTTACTGATCCTTATCATATTTTAATCCCATACTTCCGTATAGCCTCCATGTTCAATTCAATACCCAGACCAGGCGTTTGCGGCACCTCCACAAACCCATCCTTCTGTACGAAAGGGTTAACCAATATTTCCTTCCGGATACCCGATGCCGTCACCGAGAACTCCAAAAAAGGCGCATGCGGCAACGCAGCGATCAATTGAATGGATGCCGCCACCAGCACCCCGGTTTTGAACGCATGCGGCACACAAAGGATATTGGCATCTTCCGCCAGCATGGCGATCTTCTTTGCTTCAGTAAGGCCCCCGCAACGGGATATGTCCGGCTGCACCACATCGATACGCGTCTCCTCTATCAACCGCCGAAAGGCCCTTCTGCCACTCTCCTCCTCTCCCGTCGCAATTCTCAGCGTGGTGGACTCGACAAGCTTCTTATACCCCTCCAGGTCTTCGGCAGGCAGGGGTTCCTCCAGCCAGTAAACATCCAGCTCCTCCAGTGCCTTGGCCACATACACGGCCTGCTTGAGGCGATAACGCTTACCGATATCGATCATCAGTTCCACCTTGTCCCCCGCTGCCTTCCGCGCTGCCTTCACCAGCTCGATATCCAGGTGAACATCATATCCCAGGGGGCCCCAGCCGAATTTGATGGCCGTAAACCCTTGACCGGCATAGGCCTCCACCATTCTTTTCACTTCGTCCTTACTGTCAGGCATCAATGCGCTGGCATACGGCCGCACCTTATCCGTATAGCTGCCACCCAACAATTTATGGACAGGCTTCCCCGTAGCCTTACCCATGATATCCCATAAGGCCATATCGATCCCGCTCATGACATGCATCACAGGCCCGCTCCGTCCATAATAATAAGTTTTGGCCCACATATCATTCCATACCTGCTCATGATCGAATGGATCCGAACCCACAACGACCTCCCTTAGCCCATAACAGGTCCCATGGGACATATACGCCTCGACTACCGCCTTTCCTACATAAGGCGCAGTGTCCACCTCCCCATAACCCGTTATCCCTTCATCCGTTTCTACAACAATAATAAGATCATCCTGAGTGCCATCTGCCGCACTGGATATATCCGGCAGCTTCAAAACAATAGCTTGTACGTTTGTAATTTTCATTTGATATTTTTAATGACGGAAACCATTAAAGTACTTATAAGGATAACAACGCCGCCCACCAGCATCAACGGTGTGATCTTTTCATGCAGGAGCAGGATACCCAGCACAGCAATAAAAAAAGGAAGAAGGTAATTGCCCAGGATCGCCTGCGTTACATCCATCCTTTTCAGCACATAAAAGAACAGCAGCATGCTGACCCCATAAACGATAAAACTCAGTTCCAGAACGGCAAATAATGAAAGGCTCCCGCTCTTCATCAGCGCCGTGATATGCAGCGGCTCCACCCATATCAGCAAAGGTATGCTGGCAGTGCTCCCGATCAGCGAGCTGTAAACAAGTATCTCCAGCTCCGTGTATTGCTTATCCACGAGTTTCTTACAATATGTATTGTAAAAGCCGCAGCAGCAGCAGGCAAAAAGAAAGATGAGGTTACCTTTCAGATAACTCCCGTGTTTAAAATTCGCCCCGGAAATATCTGACACCGATGTCATCAATACCCCGGCAATGGCCAGGATAAAACTTAGTATACGGATAAAGTTTATCTTCTCCTTAAGCCAGATGGTAGCAAAAATTGCGACGATCACGGGAATGGTCAGCGTAATGATCCCCGCATTGGCAGCCAGCGTCAGCCTGCTCCCCAGTGTGTAGGCATATTGCATGACAAAGACCCCGATGATGCCCGGTAGGATAAAATTCCTCATATCCTTCCACCGCCAGCGCATACCGATGCCCCGCTTCCTGTTTTCCAGCCATAGCACCGGCAGAAAAATAAGCGTACTCAGTATCATGGGCACAAATGCCACAGTAACAGGCCCAAGGCTATCCCCGATAAGTCTTATCACAGGCACCTGCGTTGCCCACATGAAGTTTACAGTAAGGACCAATGCCCAATCCACCACCTTTTGATTCCTGGATATGCTCATACGTTAATATTATTTAGGTGGTAACCCTGATCCAAACCCTCCGTCAACCACCAGCGAAGCGCCTGTTACAAAAGATGCATCATCGCTGGCCAGGAACACGGCCATCCTCCCTACTTCCTCCGGCTTCCCGATTCGCCCCAGTGCATGCAGCTTTCCCGCTTCCGCCCTCGCCCTGACAGGGTCCGGCTGGGATTGAAAATAACCTTCCGCCAGCCCGGCATCGATATATCCGGGGCAGATACAGTTCACACGGACACCCTCACCGCCATGATCGATGGCCATAGCTTTGGTAAACCCGATGATCCCGGCCTTTGTCGCGCAATATCCTGCACAGGAAGGCTCCACGAAATACCCGTTCACAGAAGACATATTGACGATGCTGCCCCTGCTCTTCTTCAAATGAGGCAGAAAATATTTCGAGCATAGGAACACTCCGCCCAGGTTCACCGCCATCTGCCGGTTCCACTCCTCGAAGGAAGTCTCTTCAATGGTCTTGTTCACCTGGATAGCGGCATTATTCACCAATGCGTAAACAGAACCATATTCCTTTATAGTCTGCCCCACCAGTTTCCTGACAGACTCGGGACTGGACACATCCGCTTCACACGGCATCGCCTGGCCGCCCAGCTTTTCGATCAGGCTGACTGTACCACGGGCAGCCTCCGCGTCGATATCGGCGATGACCAGGTTGGCGCCCTCCCGGGCAAACTCCAATGCACAAGCTCTTCCAATACCAGACCCCGCCCCCGTTATCACCACACAACGGTCTTTGAATTTCATCGTTTTCATTACAGCGATTTATATTTATCGAATACCTCACGCAGCGTATGCCCTTTCAGCAGCTCCACGCGGGAAAGATTCTCACTATGTACCTTTTCCTTCGCCATCCGTATCACCTCCGCTTCCACAGACTTCGGAACAACCGTAACGCCATCAAAATCGGCATAGATAAGGTCCCCGGGATGTACCAATACCCCGCCGCATTCGATCGGCACGTCATAGGCGACAACATGGCCGCGTCCCTTTGAGTTCACAGGCCTGATTCCCGTGTAATATACAGGAAAGCCCATTTCAATGATCTTTACGCAGTCCCTTATCTGGCTGTCGCAAACACACCCGGCAACTCCTTTCCGCTTCGCCACAGTGGACATCAGCTCACCCCAGGGCGCATTCGTGCCATTCTTGTCGGTATTGTGCACGACAACATCCCCGGCATTCAATGAATCCATCGCCTCGATCTCCAGGCGAAATTGCTCATCCTCATCAATGATATTCGACTCCACCCATTCGAAAGTCCTTGCCCTGCCTGCAAATCCGCAATTCGTGATATCCGGCAAAATAGGACGCAGCCGCTGATGCATCGCCTGGTTCCGGAATCCCAGGTCATCCAGGATATCACAGATCGCTGCCACATAAAGTTGTTGTTTGATGTCTTCCAAAAATTCCTGCTCTTGTACCATAATAAAATATAAAGGTTTATGTCAATACCCTTTGTTCTGGGAAAGGTTCGTGTTCACATCCCGGTCCACCTGTGGAATAGGCATCACCAGGTGATTGTCGTCGATAGCGTAACCTTCCGCAGCCTTCACCTGCTGAAATTTCTTCAGCCGGATCAGGTCATTGCGCCGCATCCCCTCCAGGCAAAATTCACGCAGGCGCTCATCCGCCAGTACATTGATAAAGTCATCCGCCGTAGCCGTATTGGCAAAAGAGTACAGCTTGGCCCCTAGTCCTGCCCGGGTCCTGATCGCATTGATCCCATCGAATTTAGTCGCATCGCTGGCATTTAAAGCATTCTTTGCCTCCGACTGCATCATGAGCACATCCGCATATCTCAGCACGATCCAATTGTTACGCCCCAACGCCCCCGGCGAGACTCCCGGGTCGCGGTATTTTGAAATATAGGTCACCCCGCCATCGACAGTCCCCAGATTGGCAGCTTTACGATCGTCATCGACGTCATAGATATTCAGAAAAGAGGTCGTAGGCAGGAATGAGGCAAAACCACCCAGCGATTCCGGATCGAACATCAGGTTAGTAATATTCACGTTATTCGGAGGATCTCCGAATTGTACGGCAAACATGCTCTCCGGTCCATTCTTCGTATCCACATTGAAGATATCGGCATAGCTGGGGCTCAGGGAAAGGACAGAAGAATGACCGGCCGAATAGGTTATCAGCTTGTTGCATTCATCCAGGGCATGCTGGTAATCGGCCGCCCCGCCCCCCATGCTTGCCTTCTTCAAATATACCCTCGCCAGCAGACCGGAAGCCGCTTCGGAAGTAGCCCTCCCCACCTCGCTCGATGGCAGCTCGTCCATATGAAGACAGTTCGCCTCGGCATATTGCAAATCCTTGATCGACTGGTCGAATACGGAGTCGGCAGAGCTCCGGGAAGGGAATAGAATGGGGTTCTTCCCATCTATCATCAGCGGCACCGCTCCAAACACCGATGCCAGGTCGTAATAAGCCAGCCCGCGAAGAAAATATGCATTCCCCACCAGGTTGTTCCTCCGGCTCACGTTCATATCGATGCCGGGAACATAGGCGATGACATCATTAGCATTCTTGATCAGAAGATAGGAATAGGTCCACCACGCATTGATCGTGGAATTGGGAGGCGTATATCTGCCCGTATAAAGCTCCACCCGGTCGGAATTGGCATTGTTAGGCTGGAAAACATCTCCGGAAAGCTCGTTGACGAGATACACCCCCCGCTGATAATAAGGCTGGAATTGCATGGGTCCGAATACGCCGTTCACCGCCGCTTCAGCATCCTGTTCCGTCTGGTAAAAATTATTGGGCGTTATAGCACTGTGCATCTTTTCCGTAAGCGCCTTTTTACAGGAACCCAGTCCCGCAAGGATGGAAATGATCACTGCAATGGTTAAATATCTTTTCATCTTGATTTAAGTTTAATGCAGAGCAATATTTTTTAGAACCCCAGCTTCACACCTATCAAATAGGTCCTGTAATTGGGATACGCATTGTAATCCGTGCCCAATGACATGGCATTGGCATCCGTAAAAGAGTTTACCTCGGGATCATAACCTTTGTATTTGGTAAAAGTCGCCAGGTTCTGGGCCGTCACATACACATTGGCAGTCTTGAATACATGGCTGATCCCCGGCAAAGGAATATTATACGATAAGGTCACAGTCTTCAGCCGGAGAAAGCTGCCGTCCTCCAACACATCGCTGGTCACCCCGCCAGTGGCCCTCCTCCTCGTACTGCTAATAGCCGCCATCGTATTGCTCGTCCCCGCCCCATGCCAGCTTTGCGTACCAACATAAGCCAGCTTGTTGAAAGTGGGATCGCCATTCTGTATCTCATACAGGTTCTCATTGAAGATCTTGTTTCCATAGACGCCCTGGAAAAAGACGTTCAGGTTAAAGCTCCCCACAGTGAAACTATTGGTAATTCCGTAGGTGAACTTGGGAAGAGCCTGGCCAAGTATCTGCCTGTCAGCCCCGGTCAGGAGACTGTCGCCATCCAGGTCTTTGTAGATAGGATCACCCGGATGGACGGCATCCTTGGTGCCGCTCTTATTTATCTGGTCCTGCGTCTGGTATATCCCGTCGAACACATAACCGAAAAAAGATCCGATGGGCTTGCCCGGCTTTAAGATCCCGGAAGTTCCCGCGCCTCCGTTGAAGACACTCGCGCTGAGATCCCCCTTATAAATATATTTATTGGGTGACAGGTCCAATACTTTATTTGTATTGGTGGAAAAATTCAGGGTGGTGCTCCACTTTATCAGGCTGCGGTCGATGTTCTGTGTTGTCAGCGAGATCTCGAATCCCTTGTTGGATACGCTGCCCGCATTCACCAATGATCCGCTGTACCCGGTGGTCTCGGGCGTAGTAATGTACAACAGCAGGTTGGTGGTCTTCTTATAATAATAGTCGGCCGTAATATATGCCCTGTTATTCCACAACCCCAGGTCGAACCCGATGTCCGAACAAGCCGTCGACTCCCATTTCAAATTGGGATTGGGAATATTATTCGGGGACGCGCCGATCACCAGCACGGGGGTTGCCCCCAGGGAATATTGAGGATAAGGCACATATTGGCTCAAAGAATTGTAATTACCGATCTCCTGGTTACCGGTGACACCATAGCTCATTCGCAATTTCAGATCGCTGATGGACCGGATGCTCCTGATGAATCGCTCCTGCGATAGTCGCCACGCAAAAGCACCCGAAGGAAAATAACCCCATTTATCGTTCTCGCCAAAACGGGAAGAACCATCGGCACGCATGGTAAAAGTAAAAAGATACTTATCCATTAACCTGTAGTTCACCCTGCCGAAATAAGAAGCCAGCGTATGCTCTTCGAAAGAAGAAGAAGGACTGGACGGTACACCAACACTCAGGTTGTCAGCTCCCAGCAGGTTATTGGACAGGTTCGTGATGCCGGCGCTGAATGCCTTGCTGTACCAATGCTGGTACGTGAATCCTCCTGACAGATCGATGGAATTGTTCCGGTCGATATCCTTACTATAATTGATGGTGTTCTCATTCAGCCATTCATAATATCTGCCGGAGAACTGACTGGCGCTGCCAATGCCCGCCCCCACGAATATATCCGTAGGCGAAAATGACTGCCCCCCATTGCTGACATAATTGGCGCCAAAACTACTCCTGAGCTTCAATCCTTTGATGATCTCATATTCGGCATAGAAGTTCGAAAATATGCTCAGGTTATATACCTCCTGCCTGGCCTTATCGATATAAGCCACCGGGTTCCCCAGAGGAGACACCAATCCCGAAGGACCGCTGTTCACATACGTATAATCCCCATTTGCACTCTTCACGGGCAGGATTGGATTGAAACGTACCGCATCCCACAACACACTCGCCTGCGTAGAACCGCCGGATGTATTCACCGTCGTCATATTTTGATAGCTATACCCCATCTGGGATGACATGCCATACCTGAATGCATGGCTGATATTCTGGTCGATATTGTACCGGACAATACCCCTCCTGTATTGTGACCCTTTGATGATCCCGCCCTGATTGAAGAAATTAAAGCTCAGATAGTGCTTTGACTCGTTATTCACGCCGCTGAAGGCAATGGAATAATTGGAGATAGGGGCTGTTTTGAAGATCTCCTTCTGCCAGTCCGTTCCAGCGCCAAGGCTGTCTATCTGAGCTTGGGTGTAGGGTATAGGGGCATTCGTACCAAGCAATGCATTGTTCTCTTGCCGTAAAGTATTTAGATAGCTTCCATATTGTGAAGCATTCATCATCTTCCATTGCTTCCCCACTTTCTGGACACCCGTATATGCATCCACGGCAACTTTGGGCGCCCCGGCGGCCCCTCGCTTTGTGGTGATAATGATGACCCCATTAGCGCCCCTGCTGCCATAAATGGCTGTCGCAGACGCGTCCTTCAATACGTCGATGGATAAAATATCACTGGGGTTTAGCCCGCCGGCATTCCCGCCCGCATAGCCGTCCACGACAAACAACGGGGCACTGCTGGAGTTGATGGAATTTGTGCCCCGAATGCGAATAGCGAATGCCGCACCCGGCTGGGATTGGTTCTGGGACACCTGCACGCCGCTTACTCTTCCTTCCAGCAGCTGCTCCACACCAAGGACAGGCGTCTTCTCCTGCTCGTTCAGCTTTACAGAAGCCACCGAACCCGTAAGGTCCTTTTTTTTCGAAGTGCCATAGCCGATCACGACAACACTGTCTATTTCCTGGCTGCGTGGCTTTAACATCACCGTATAGTCCGTCCTGTTATCTACCCGGATGCTCACCGTTTCATAGTTCACAAGCGTAAAGATCAAGGTGGCGCCTTTTAGCGCATCTATCGCAAATCTCCCCTGGTCATCCGTGGTCACACCCTTATCTGTCCCCTTTAGACTGACGGATACAGACGACAGGATATTCCCCTGCACATCCTTTACGGTCCCTGAAACCTTTTTTGATTGTGCTGTCGCAATACGGGGGGCCACCAATAAAACCCCTATAATGCAAAGTAGAGCCGGCAAAGAGCATGCTTTACCAAATGAATAAATGATTCTCATAAAGCTGTTAGTTAATTAATATTGAATTAGAGCCCTCAGAACAAATTTACCTTTCGATCAAACCCTTTTCTTACCCGATATGGGAAAACAAATAGCCTATTTTGACTTACTGCTACAGATTCCTCCTCTTGAGTTCACTCACCGCAAAGTCACAAGCCCTCGCGGTCAACGCCATATAGGTAAGGGAAGGTTCCTGGCACGAAGAAGATGTCATGCAGGAACCATCCGTAATAAAAACATTTTTCACATCGTGCAGCTGGTTATGTTTATTCAGCACCGATGTCCTGGGATCATTACCCATTCTTGCCGTGCCCATCTCATGTACGCTGAACACCCGCTCCCCTTCCCTGCCCGCATGGTCCCAGGTCCGGATATCTCTTATCCCGATATCCTCCAGCATCCCCGCAGCCGTATCCATCATATCCTTACGCATCCTTTTTTCGTTTCCTTTCAGCTCGCAGTCCACCGCCACCAGCGGCAAACCCCACTTATCCCGCTTATCCCTATCCAGTGTCACCTTATTCTCATAATATGGCAATACCTCTCCAAGCCCGGACAGGTCGAACGTCCAGGGACCAGGTTCCGTCAACGTATCCTTTAGCTCCTTCCCAATGGGTACGCCATCCAGGCGGCCGTCATTACCTCCCCGCGAAGCGCCACCCCCGAAAGAATAGCCCCGGATAAATTCCCGATGCCTGGATCTTTCATCGATATTCCTGAAACGGGGCATATAGGCAATGGTCGGCCTCCTCCCATAATAATATTTATCTTCATAACCTGGCATGGTCCCCCTGGCCCCGATCCCCAGATGATGGTCCATTAAATTATGCCCCAGCTGCCCGCTGCTGTTCCCAAGTCCGTCCGGCCAATCGGGAGAGACGGAATGCAACAGGATGAAAGCCGTATTGATAGTAGATGCATTGATGAAGACGATCTTCGAATAGTATTCCTCAGTTTTTCCGGTTTCCGAATCAAGTACGCGTACACCCCTCGCAGCCCTACGCTCTTTGTCGTACAGCACTTCCACGACGATGGAGAAAGGCCGGATGGTAAGGTTCCCCGTCCTGGCCGCCGCCGGTAACGTAGCGCCATTACTGCTGAAATAACCACTGAATGGACACCCCTGCGCACACCTGTTCCGGTATTGGCAAGGCCCACGGCCATCCACCTGCCTGGTATGATTAGCCGTCCTTCCCACGATCAGCCTCCGCTCATCCTTGTAAATAACTTTGATCCTTTTCGCCACCTCCTTCTCCACACAGTTCAATTCCATCGCAGGCAAAAATTTACCATCCGGCAATTGCGGCAAATTTTCCACCGAACCGCTGACCCCGGCAAAAGGCTCTACATGATCGTACCAGGGCGCAAGATCCTTATAGCGGATAGGCCAGTCGGTCCCTACACCTTCCTTAAGGTTCGCTTCGAAGTCCAGGTCGCTCCAGCGATAGCACTGCCTTCCCCATATCAACGACCTGCCTCCCACCTGGTATCCTCTCATCCATAGCCAGGGCTTCACCTGCACATACGGGTTTTCCAGGTCATTGACGAAAAAATGCCTGGATACTTCATCAAACGCATAGATCTTCGATTGAATAGGACAGTTCCTCCTGTCCTCCTCCGTAATTGCCCCGCGATGGTTCAACTCCCATACATCCTTCGTCGCGTCTGTATAATCCCTGATATGCTCGACATTCCTGCCTCTTTCCAGCACCAACGTTTTCAACCCCTTCTCGCAAAGCTCTTTGGCCGCCCATCCGCCGCTGATACCCGACCCCACCACAATAGCATCATAGGTATTTTGCCGTTGTGCCTTATTATTGATATGTAGGGTATCACCTCCCATTTTAATAGCTTACCTCCACCCGGTGATCACTCCCTGGTTTCACTGTTACCATCGCATAATCATACCCCTTCACCCGCCTGATCAGCGGATGGACGGCCCCTCCATCCACGGTCACCTTTCTCAGCTTTCTCCCGCCAATGTCATACGGCAGCATGCAGGTAAGTCCGCTTTCATGCGTTACCGGGGAATGTATTTTGAAGGACATCCGCCCCTCCACCCATTTGATATCATCGAAGGAAGCCTCTTCCCTGGCCCGCAAAAAATCCAGCAGATGCTCACCCGTCCAGACCGGCAGCCCCTTCTTCCTGGAATAATCCAGCATCCTCAGCACAGGCACGGTAGAGAAAGCCCACTCTTCGTTGTGAGCCTTCACCGTGACATAGGAATAAATTTCTTCGTCCAGGCTCCTGTCCACCAGGCCTGCAAAGCAATCGTAAAAACCATTTTTATCGTCATGCTCCATATACTGCTGGTCATAGACATTGTTCAGTAGCTGGTAAATATCGATGACAGCCCCGTCCCGGTTGGCAAACTTCATCGGCAGTCCGCTGCCGTTATAATTTCCCTGTCTTATTCCAAACGCTCCCAGGAAATGTCCCTCTCTGGCATTGTTGTCATAGTGCGCATAGTTAGCGTCCAGCCCGACCCCATGCTTCGCCTCCAGCAGGGCCTGGGCCGCAAAGTTTGGGGTGCCATCGGCTTCCTTTCCACACCATACAAACCAATGGTTGGCCACCGTACGCATCCGCTGGATCCCACAGCTGTCCTTCAGATCAGCCAGCTGTTGTATAATTGCCTTGTTCATGCCCTCCCAGCTGGGACTTACAGCTTCCTTCGTATCATCCACATGTCCCGATATCTCAAACCCCTTACCCAGCCATTTATCAACCCATGCCTTGCTCACCTTCTCCACATCTTTTATGTACACCGTCATCTTGGCGCCGGCTGAATCCACACTCACAAACTGGGGCTCGAACTCCGATTGCCATGAATTTTCCCCATCATTGTTAAGCACAACCAGGCTCTTTAATGTGTCCGGAAAATACCAGAACCTGGGCAGTGGTCGCGCCCCCCGGTTCATCTGCTCGATACAATGCGACAACAGTCTCATCTGCTCGTCCGCCTGGTTAATATCATTTTTCGCAGTATCCACCCACCCATGGGTGAACAGGTCCATGGCACGCACTCCCTTGATCCCATCCATCTCCTTTCCGGCATCCCGGCAATCCCCCTGCCGGGTATAGACGATGCTCTGTGGCAGATTGTACAGAAAGGCGGCAGCATGACCCTTACCATAGCTATTCATTACCACCGCCGGCGCGCCGGCGCCTGAAAAGACAGCGATCCTTTCAGCCCCATTCACTTCATACTTATCGGCTTCTCCATGAATTTGTAAGGGTTCCGTAATGAGCCCTCTCCCGATAGCCGTCCGCCCATCCACCGTTATATAACTATTGTCGATCGTCTGGTATTTCCCCACCAATCCAAATACACTCTCTAGACTGCTATCCGGCCTGAAAGCGATCAGGTTTCCCCCCATCCTCACATACTCTTCCAGCAACCTGGCATCTTTGACCCGCAATGACCTCTCCGTCAGGACGACGATCCCGTAGCCCTTTAAATAGGCCGATGTCATGTTGCCTCCGGCCAGTGAATCCATCACAAACTCATTGAACCCTTCCGCCCGGAGGATCTCGCCGGTATACGTTCCAAATTCACGTACGGTGGCCAGCACCAGGATGGGCTTTTCCCCTTCGCCGTTCCTGGCCTCGGCTAATATACCCCTGTATATATTTCTCGCCCGCACATATCTCTCCCGGACGGCCGGGAGGTCATGCGTATAATATTTGCTCCATTTCCCGCCAGGTGCAATGTTCTTTAAAATATTGTCTATCCAGTCGATGAAATACTGCGCATCTGCAACGCTGGCCCTAACAGGCTTTTTATCCACGACAATATAGATCGCCGCCGTATGCAGTTCGTGCCCTTTCTCATCCATCCTCCTTGCGCATAGCCACCCGCTTTGCGAAAAAACTTCAGCAGCCGTCAGGATCACCTGCGACCCAGGTTGCACGCTGCCTTCATGCACGGCCACCACTTTCCCGTTCTTCACAAGCTCGATCCTTCCATTCAGTTCCTTCTTCGCCGTCCACTTCACCGCTATCCTGACAACATCATTTTTCTTTACGTTGACAACATCACCCGGCTCATAGCTTCCATTCACCTTCATCTCCAGGAACTCTTCATGCGCATTTCGAGAAACGACGGTGCGCCCCTCTTTTATTCCTTCTATCCAGTTACGGTACGTCAAAGGCTTATTCTTCACGTGCACGTAGGTTAGGACGTTGCCCGGCGGTTCATTATAATTACAGGGGAAATCCGTCCCCGCCGCCAGGCCCGGCCGGAAACCACAGTTCAGCAGGCGGTAATAGGCCTGGATACCGCCTTCACTATAGTACATGCCATTGTTGGGCGTATGATTGCCATACACATCCTCGGACACGAAATCCATCGTCCCCAAAGCCGCCTCCACGGGATAGTCCACAGGCAGACAACAGTTTAATTCGTCCTGGATGCTGTCATTCAAATATTGCATATGCGCCATCCCGGTAATGGCATGCTGTTGCTTACCCCATTCCAACACTTTTCCGGCCGACTCATTCCATAGCTGATGCGCCGTTTGCAATCCCAGCAGCACAAGATGGCCACCCAACGCCTGGTTGCTGAAATCGGAGTAGGTGGCATCCCAGTGCCATTCGGTATCCCAGTGTATGATCCGTCCTGGTTTTGACACAGCTGCATCCTTACCATTCACCCTGGCAAGATCACGTTTACTCACCTTTACTTCACCATTGCCCATATCCGCCAGTAAGGAGGCGACCGTCAGATCATTGGTCTTCATCATCGAAGAAACATCCTTCTCGGAGAACACTGGCGTACCATCTCCGCAATTGAGATGAACATGGATATCCCCGGCATACCAGCCGCCTGGCTCCGGCCGTTTCCCCGTGATCACCTCCTCGTCGCCTGACAAAGTAAATATGCAACCCGCAGGAACTTCCACATCGAAGGAGCTGCCCGTCAACGGTACATTGGGATCCCGATGCAGATCATCCCTGCTGCTGGTGTGGTACATTTCAAAAGAAGACACCTTCGGCAGAGCTGCCAGCTCCCCCCCAAGATGCACGCCACGATGTCGTGCATTGACGCCGACGATAGTGACTTTATGGGTAATGGTATCATGAAAAGCCACTACAGTAAGGCTGTCATCCCCATTTGATACGCCGATCCTCCTGGACCCCGGCAGAACGAACCTCGACAGCTGGGAGATGGCGTAAAAGTGTTTCCGGGGGAAATACGTTTTATTGCCCGCATTGTATCCGAGAATGCCCCAGTAGCTGAACAGGCTGGGAGCATGATGCTCATAATAGCTGTCATACCCTTCCCAGGCAACACCGGCAGAAGCCCCGTGCTGCAAAATTTTCAAGAGCTTGTATACACATTCGCTGGCGAATTTATAATCATACACGCCGATCTTTCCGTCGTCCAGCCCATCCCTCCAGGAATTCCATTCTGTCACCCACCAGCTTTCTTCAGGATAGGCCGTGGTTCTTATAAAACTATCCACATGAGCATAATATCCGCCATAACTATGCAGCCCCAGGTGCGCTATTCCCTGCATGATGGCTGTATCCTTCATCAGCACAGGCAGGTATTGTTCTATCCCGTTATTCATGGAAGCCACATCTGGCGCAACATACAGGACATCCCCCATCCCATCGGCCTTCATTCGGGTCATCAGTTTTTTCAACAGGACCACATATTGGCCTGGACCTGCTGTCGGACCCTCTTTTTTCAGATCGGGCTCGTTCATAGGCGAGATCAGCCCGAATTGCAGGTGCTCGGTATATCGCGCATAATGGAAAAATGACACCAGCATTTCGATATACTCATCCTCAAACTCCGGCTTGACCACCTCCCCGCCCATCCACGCAGGCACGATCCCCATAAAATTGATCATCAGGTTTCCCGTAATCCCCCGCTGGTTGAGATACCGTATCATCTCAAATGCCTTTTGAAATTTCGGGGTCTTATACAATCTGTTATAATAATCCCAGTTGAATGAGAATGGGTCGCCATTGTCATTGGTCTCCTCCCATTTTTCCACCGTCTCAACGACAACCCTCCAGATAGTCGCATGCATGGAATCAAGCAGGAGGTCCAAAGCCGGCTTCAACGCCTTGCTGTCCCAGCTGCGCGTATTGGTATTCACTCCAAACCCATCGATCCGTTGATATACCCTGGAACCATCGAATTGAAGATGGACCGTCGGCGTTCCATTCATTGCCTGTCCGGCTACAATATTCGGAAAGATCAGTACGCAAAAAACCACCCCTAAGATCCAGGGACATCGTCTCATGATTACATCTGTTTAACGGGAAAAGTAAAGAGTCAAATTTAGAATGTAACTACATATATCACTTACCCTATACTGCTTATTTAGTACCCTATTTTGTACCAGATGATCCGTATTCTTGCCGGATAGAACAAAAAAGTGTAGATTTATTTTATGAAGGCTCATTATAAGCACATCCCGGCAATAGAATCCAAACTATTCAAATCCGTCATTCAGAACAATAGTAAAGAGTTTGATTACCCCTGGCATTATCATCCCGAATTTGAGCTCACCTACATTCTAAGCAGCCAGGGTGTAAGGTATGTCGGCAATAGCATGGAGAACTATTTTGAAGAGGACCTGGTATTGGTAGGGTCCAATATGCCCCATTGCTGGATAAAATCCGAAGATCAGCCATCGTCCTCGAGAGCCATCGTGATCTACCTGAAAGAAGATTTCCTGGATGATACCTGGATGCAGAGCTATGAGTTCGAAGCCATACACCAGCTGCTGAAACTATCAGGCAAAGGGATAAAATTCGATAAGGAAGTAGCCCTGTCCGTCAGGGAGAAGTTTTTTGAGTTGCTTACCCTTCCCCCGCTGGAAAAACTACTGCTATTACTGCAGATCCTCCAGGAACTGGCACGGACCGCTAAATTCCATTTATTGTGTGAGCAGGGATTCACCTACGAACTGAATACGACCAATAACGAAAGGATAAACATTGTCTACAAATACATAGAGAAGAACTATCGTGAAAAGATATCCCTGGCGGACATAGCCGCACAGGTCAATATGAATGAAGAGTATTTCTCCAGGTTCTTCAGCAATATCATGAACAAGTCTTTCTTCGAATTCCTGAATGAATATAAGATCAACAGGGCCTGCAAACTGCTGATTGAGACGGACAAGCAGGTGAGCGAGATCTGTTATGCCGCCGGCTATGAAAGCATTCCCTTTTTTTACAGGCAGTTTAAAAAATTCAAGCATTGCCAGCCAAAGAGCTACAGGCAGCAATACCAGAAGATCCCATCCCTTGTGATCTTGTAATGTATAGCCCTCATCCATCCTCCGACCTGTCCAGCACCGGCTTAATATCCACCACCGGCGTACCGTCAATGGCTTCCAACGGTCCCACCTTTAATGATGTTCCCTTTTTTTCCAGCACCTTCACCCGGTGAAGCCCCAATGGATTGGGCCTGTCAGGACTCCGCGTCGCAAATACACCTGTGAGCGGATTGTTTTTATCACCCCTGGGATGCACGGCAAGAACATCCCGCCGTGACATATGAAACCAGGTGATCAGGATGATTTCATCACCCGGAGATATACCTTCCAGTCCCGCTGCCGCCCGACCATTTATATGAAGCCAGACATCCGGCGCGCCCTCGTATCCCTGCCTGACCGCATCCTCACGATTTTTAACAGATGACTGGATGAACCCGATCGGTTCCAAATGATAATCACTGGTTGTAACCATATACTTTTTTGCTTCCCATAAAGATAAAAACTATCTTGTCAATCCAATCTGCAATTAATGACCCGCACTTTCGATATCATCGTCCTCGGCCTGGGCGCCAACGGCAGCTCCACACTGTACCAGCTCTCCCGCACAGGCAAAAAAATCCTCGGTATCGATCGCTTCCAGCCCCCGCATACCCACGGCTCCTCTCACGGCGAAAGCCGCATCATCCGCCAGGCTTACTTCGAAGCCCCTATCTATGTCCCCTTATTAAAAGCCGCCTATACCCTATGGGAGGAAATTGAAAAGTCCAGTGGCAAAAAACTATTTCAGAAAACTGGCGGCCTCATGCTGGGCAGCGAAGAGGCAGCCGTTATCAAAGGCTCCCGCCTGAGCGCCGAAACACATCATATCCCATACGAATACCTCGCTTCGGCCGATTTGCAAAAACGTTTCCCCGCCTTCCTGCCCCGGCCGGACACCGTTGGCCTGCTGGAAAAAGATGCAGGCATCCTGTTCCCCGAAGCATGTATCGCCGCCTTCCTTACACAGGCGGCCAACAACGGTGCCCATATGATCTTAAACGAATCGGTGCTGCAGATCACACCAGGCAAAGACAGTGTAGAGCTGACAACGTCTGCGGGGAAATATACGGCAGGACAGCTCATCCTCTCCGCCGGTGCCTGGACAGGACAGCTATTACCAGATTTAGAGCTGCCTCTCTCCGTCAAAAGGCAACCCCTGTATTGGTTCAAAGAAGCCAACCCATCCCGGGCAGCCCACTTCCTTCCCGGCAACATGCCCGTTTATATCTGGGAATATCTTCCGGGCCGCATGTTCTACGGTTTTCCCGACCTGGGCAATGGTTTGAAAATAGCCTTGCATCATCGTGGTCATAGCATCCAGCCGGATGAGCTCAGACAATTCACCAGCCCCGAAGAAATAAAAGAAATGGAACAGATCGCAGAAAAGTACCTGGGCATGACCCCAATATACAATACCTCCTCGGTATGCATGTACACCAATACCCCCGACGAACATTTTATCATCGATCGTCATCCCGGGTATAAAAATATTATCATCGCCAGCCCCTGCTCCGGCCACGGTTTCAAGTTCAGCAGCCTGACAGGTAAGATATTGAGTGATATGGCGACAGGTAAGAAGATAGCATTTGACCTTTCGCCCTTTTCAATCACAAGGCCGGCGATTACCAACCCATATACTACTTAGCCGCCTTCGCCTCAATAAAACTCCGGGCACTCTCCACTGCCGCTTTCAACCCCTCGGCACGCGTTCCCCCTCCCATCGCATAAGATGGCTGACCTCCTCCCGTTCCACCGATCTCCTTGGCAGCTTCCTTGACGACATCACCAGCCTTGAGTCCATGCGACTTGATAACCCCATCACTCACAGCAACAGCGATCATCGGCTTATTTTCAATGACAGCACCCAACACCACATAATCACTTTCTTTCCTGAGCTCCATCGTCAGCAGCTTCAGCGCATTGGACGATGGCACCGTGACCACCTCAGCCAGAGAGCTAAGTCCATCCTCCCTGCTCACCTTCTTTAGCAACGTATTCCTCAGCTCCATCACCTGCTGATGCTCCATCGTCTCCACTTTTTTCTGCAGCTCTGTCCTCTCCGACAACAGCACCTCGACAGACTTGACCAGGTCCTGCCCCTTTACCAGCTCCTTCACACGCCTGACCAGGCCGATCTGCTCATCCACATACGCCAGGGCCTTCTTAGCCGTGACAGCTTCGATACGACGCACCCCGGCAGACACCGACCCCTCTGACAATATCTTGAATAATCCTATTTTGCCCGTGGCAGCCACATGTGTCCCTCCGCACAGCTCTATAGAAAAAGCCGGGTCGAACACGATCACCCGTACGAACTCCCCGTACTTCTCCCCGAATGTGGCCGTAGCCCCCAGCTCAAGAGCATCCTTATAAGGCATGTTCTGATACACCACCAGCGCAATGTTCTGCCGGATCTTCTCATTCACGATGTCTTCGATCCGGGCGATCTCCTCATCCGTCACCTTGGCAAAATGCGAAAAGTCAAACCGGAGGACCTCGTCATTCAAATAAGAACCCCGCTGGACCACATGATTGCCAAGCACTGCCCGCAAAGCTCCCAGCATCAGGTGCGTAGCGGTATGATTATTCTCAATAGCAGCCCTTCGCCCCTTATCAATCATCACCCTAACACCTACCGCCTCCGTCAAACCACCCAGCACCTCATCCAAACTTTTATCGCTCGAAACATGTATCACCAATCCCGCTTCCTTCCTCGTATCGCTGATCTTAATAACCTTACCACCAATAACAAACTCACCGGTATCACCCGCCTGTCCGCCCATCTCGGCATAGAAAGGTGTCCTGTCCAGCACCAGCTGGTACTCTTTTCCCTTCTTCGTATTGACAATACGATACTTCACCAGCTGTGCCGTCGCCTCGGTCTGATCATATCCTAAAAATTCGACACCATCAAGAGGTCCCAATTCCACCCAATCGGAAGACTCCTTGACAGCATCCTTCCGGCTCCGCTCCTTCTGCAAGGCCAGCTCCTGTTCGAACCCTTTCTCATCCACGCTGAACTTATTCTCCCGGGCGATCAACGCCGTGAGGTCCAAAGGGAATCCATAAGTGTCCGAAAGCTCAAAAGCCTGCTTACCGGATATGACCGTAGCCGCCCCGGACTCAGAAAAGATCTTTTCCAGCCTGCTCAACCCACCTGTCAATGTATTGAGGAAGGACTTCTCCTCCTCTTCAATAACCCTTGCCACAAAATCAGCCTGCGCCTTCAGCTCCGGGAAAACATTTTCAAACTGCAGGGCAAGCATGGGTACCAGCTTGTACATGAAAGGCTGGCGAAGATCGAGGTACGAATAACCATACCGTATCGCACGTCTCAGTATCCGCCGGATCACATACCCGGCCTTCGCATTCGAAGGCAGCTGCCCATCCGCAATGGCAAAGGACACCGCCCTGATATGATCGGCTATCACCCGCATGGCCACATCTGTATAGCTTTGCGCCGTCGTCGAAGGATCGGTCGTCTTCGTATATTTCTTACCCGACATTTCTTCCAGTTTCCCAATGGTCCCCTGAAATACGTCCGTGTCATAGCTGGACTTCTTCCCCTGCAGCACCATGCACAGCCGCTCGAAGCCCATCCCCGTATCCACATGCTTCTCAGGCAGGTTCACCAGCGAACCATCGGCCTTCCGCTCGAACTGCATGAATACGATATTCCATACTTCCACCACCTGCGGATGATCCCGGTTCACCAGGTCCTTCCCCGGCACCTTTTTAATATCAGCCTCATCCCGCACATCCACATGGATCTCCGAACAAGGCCCGCAAGGACCTACATCCCCCATCTCCCAGAAATTATCCTTCTTCGACCCCATGATAATTCGCTCATCACTACCCAAAATTTTCTTCCAGATATCGAACGCCTCCTTGTCAACAGACATCTTCTCCTTGTCATCACCACCAAACACAGAGACATAGATCCTGTCCTTCGGGATCTTATAAACCTCCGTCAATAATTCCCAGCCCCAGCTCAACGCCTCCTGCTTGAAATAATCCCCGAAAGACCAGTTGCCCAGCATCTCGAACATTGTATTATGATACGTGTCAAATCCCACATCCTCCAGGTCATTGTGCTTCCCGCTCACACGGAGACACCTTTGCGTATCCGCAATACGCTTCGAAGGCGGCTTCGCATTCCCCAGAAAATAATCCTTGAACTGGGCCATCCCCGAATTATTGAACATCAGGGTAGGATCGTTCTTGGCGATCAGGGGTGCGGAGGGTACGATCAAATGCCCCTTAGATTGAAAAAAGTTAAGATAAGTAGCACGTATTTCACTTGAAGTCATCACTTAACAAATTATTATTATATTTAATAGGTTGCCGGCCGGCCAGGCGGCTCCAAAATTAATCCTTTTTAACGCAAAACGGGCCATACGGCCCGTTTGCAATAGATATTGTCCCGGTCGCTATTCAATATTTGTCGTTTTGAGCAAGATTAGGGTTCAAATCCCGCTCCGTCTGCGGAATAGGCCACCAATAGTCCCTGGCGGCATTGAACTTCCTTGTCTCGATAGCAGTACTCTTATACGTATAGATCGTCGCATTCAGCACCAGCTCGGCAGTCTTCCATCGGCGGATGTCATTATAATACATCCCCTCGCCTGCGAACTCCACCCTCCGCTCATGACGGATCACTGCCCGCAACGAATCCTGCGTAAGCGAGGAAGAGATATCAGGCATGCCCGCACGCGCCCGCACCCGGTTCAAGGCCGTAAAGACCGTCGCATCCGGTCCGCTGACCTCATTTTTCGCTTCCGCATACATCAGCAACACATCGGCAAAACGAAGGATGATATAATTCGTCTCTGACTGCCCTGCCTTCAGATCGCTTTTGCCCGCCGGCGCAGCCCCCTTATCGTAAATGCTGTACTTCTTGAGGCCATATCCCGTAATGGCAAATCGGGTAGGCGTCACAGGCACAGTCATGAAAGTATCCCCCGGAAAAACGATCGTTTGATAGAGTCGGGGATCGCGGTTCACATACGGGTGCGCCGGATCATACCCCGATCCGGGGTCCGTGATAGGCAGGCCATTCTTCATATCATAAGCCTGTGCAATGTTCAACAATGGAGCATTCGTATTGTACTGCTTGTCGATCAGATCGAAGGAGTTGCCCAGATCAGGATAAATGAACTGCACATCGAAGATCACTTCTTTGTTATTCTCATTCTGCGGCAGGAACAATGCCCGGTAATCGGCATACAGATCATACCCTGTCCCCGCCAGGTTCATCACCGCCAGCGCTGCATCCGCAGCCGCCTGCCATTTGGCAGGGTCATTCGCTCCGGCAAATAAAGGACTGGCCTCCCACAGCAACACTTTCGCCTTCAGCGCCAGCGCTGCGCCCTTCGTGGCCCGGCCCATATCCGCAGTGGTGTATTTCAAAGGAAGCACGGATGCAGCGCTATCCAGGTCGGAGAGTACTTTGGCGATCACATCCTTCCTGTCCGATCTTTTCAACGTCGACTGCGTCGTCCTGTCCGGCATATCCAGCACCAGCGGTACACCGCCATAATAATTCTGCAGGGTAAAATAGTACAACGCCCGCAGGAAATAGGCTTCTCCCTTCCATCGCGTCTTCAACGCTTCATCCATCGCTACCTCATCCACCTTCACCAAAAAGGTATTGCACCTGCCGATGCCTGTATAGCAAGCCTTCCAGCGTCCGGGAATAATGCCCGTGCTGCTGGCTGATTGCAGCCCCTGCGCGATGACATTGAATCCCATCGTATTATCATAATCGTAAGCATTGGGAGAAGCACCCTCTTCAAACAAAGGCGTGGCATCGCCGCCCCACAGTCCGGAGCCATTCATGACCCCGTAACATCCCGCCAGCGCAGCCTGCGCGGCCGCCTGGGATTCCCAGAAATTACTTTCCACATACTGATCCTTGGGTGAAGTATCCAGCAGGCTCTTGTTACAGCTGCCCGACAGCATCCCCAACAAAACACACCATATAGCAATCGATTTATTTTTCATCTGACTTTATTTAAGGATGGATGATTAAAAATTCACATTCACACCGCCACTGATGGTCTTCAGCATCGGGTATGTATACAGCGTAGATGCATTCAGCAGGGACTCGGGGTCATAGTCCTTGTATTTGGAGAAGGTAACCCAGTTCTCCGCATTCACGAACACGGATATCCTGCTGATCTTCGCAAGGTCCAGCCACTTCCTGGGCAAGGCATAGCTAAGCTGGATATTCTTCAGCCGCAGGTAAGCCCCGCTCCTTAACCAAAAATCGGAAGCCTGAAAATTGTCTGTATTGCCGGTGCTCTCGGTTACGATAGGCAGACGGGCATTCGTGTGCGCAGGCGTCCACGAATCCGTAAGCCATTCCCTGGTAGCATTCGCTCCATTGTTGAAAGGGAACGCCATATTCGCGGTAGGATATAGCTTGATCCCCGCCACACCCTGGAACACACCGGTCAGCGTAAATCCCTTGTAATCCAGGTCCAGCCCAAACCCATAGGTATACCGCGGTATTATGGTGGACGACGGAATGATCTTACGGTCGTCACCGTTGATGATATTGTCATGGTTGACATCTTCGTATTTAATATAGCCGGGACGGGTGGCAGCGCTTTGATAGGCGCTGTTGGCTATATCTGTAGCATTCTGGAAAATGCCCACGGCGTGCAGTAAATAAAAGGCATCGATGGGATAACCCGCCTTGGTGATCGTTGATATATTACTGTTATAGTTGTACAGGATCTGCCCGGCAATATCCACCACCTTGTTCTTATTGTAGGACAAGCTGCCGTTAAGTCCATACCCCACCTCACCGATATGGCTCCTGTATCGCACAGACAGCTCGATACCCGTATTATCCATCGTTCCGATATTCTCCTGCGGGCCACCCAATCCCCCCACCTGTGAAGGGATATTCACCGTACGCAGTATGCCCGTCGTCCGCTTCTTATAGGCATCGATGCTCACACTGAGACTTTTCAGCAGCTCCGCGTCCACGCCCACATTATAAGTTGTCGTCGTTTCCCATGAGATCCCCGGATCGCTGTACGTGGTAGCCGCAGCGCCAGACTGCAGCACCCCTCCAAAAGCATAGTTCTGCCCCAGCACAATGGCATTCTCATAGCTGTACAACGGCACAGCCTGGTTTCCCAGCTTGCCATACGATGCCCGCAGCTTCAGCAGCTGGAACAGGTCGTTCTGCCCGAAAAAATTCTCCCGGTCGATCCTCCATCCTGCGGATACGGAAGGGAAAAAACCCCAGCGATGTCCGTTGGCAAAGCGCGAGGAGCCATCATTGCGGAATGTGGCTTCCAATAAATATTTACCGTCGAAATCGTAATTCAATCTGCCAAAATAGGATTCCAGCACATCTGTCGTGGAATTGCCCGAAGTAGCATACCGGATCGTGCCCGCATCCAGTGCGGTCAGCGTGGCATCCAGGTAGCCTGTCATGGAGGCGGCGAACTGTCCGGTGCCGAAATTGTCATAGCTGGACCCCAGCATCACGGCTGTATGATGGCTGCCGGCAAAAGTGTGCTGCCAGTTCAATGTATTGTAAAAATGGATAGCCAGGTTATTGTAATCCGTCTCTCCTGCACGGGGAGCCGTAGCTGGACTGTTCCAGTTCGTGGCAGCCAGCGTCTTGGGGTTAAAACTCTGCACTGCGGGCGTGAACTCATCTAACAGTCCGTCATACTTGTCCACCCCGAACTGCGCGTGATACGTAATGTCGAAAGGTAGCTTATAATCCACCGAAGTAGAGACCAGGAATCGTTGCACGGTCTTCTTGCCATAACCCGTATAAGCGATCATCCGCGGATTCTCCCAGTTATTGCGGCCCGGTGTGCGGAGCCAGGAATTCCCATACCTGCCATCCTTCAATGTATCCGTCAGAATAGGCAGGGTCCGGGTAAGATATTGCCAGAAGGAATTGTAAAAAGGCTGCGTATAGTTCCGGTAATACCCATCCAGGTTCAATCCCACCTTCAGCCGCTTCGTAACGTTCACCGATGTATTCAATCCGATAGAATACTTCTTCTCATGGTTGTTCGGACCGATCATCACCCCATTCCTGTCCAGGTACCCCAGCGACAGCCTGTACTGGTATTTGTCTGTACTCCCCGAAACGCTTACATCATGCTTTTGGATCTTGCCGTTGTCCAGTGCGATATCAAACCAGTTGTTGGCCGGATAAGTAAATGGATCGGTCTTCATGCCGTTTTGATACTCGGCAATATCCGCATCGGAATAATCCACCGCCGTCTTCCCCTCGTTCAGCTCGGCCTGGTTCTTCAATTTCATATAGGCGATAGGGTCCCAGATGGCATCCGGCATAAAAGTCGTCTTCTGCCTGCCGTAATAATAGCTGTAGTTCACTTTCGGAGTACCCTGTCCCTTTTTCGTGGTCACCAGGATAACGCCATTTGCTGCCCTGGACCCATAAATAGCAGCAGATGCGTCCTTCAGCACGGAAATACTGGCAATATCTGCCGGGTTCAGCTCATCCATGGAATATTCGATCCCATCCACCAGCACCAGCGGGTCATTGTTGTTCAACGTACCGATGCCCCTGATCCGGATGGTGCTGCGATCCACCCCCGGTTGACTGTTGCTCTGATTTACAAAAAGCCCCGGCGCACCATGCAAGGCATTGCTCACATTGGTAATAGGCTGTCCTTCCTTTTCCTCCATGTTCACGGTAGTAATGGCGCCCGTAAGGTTCACTTTCTTCTGTGTGCCATATCCCACCACCACGACGGAATCCAGCGACTTCCGCGTAGCATCCATGGCAATAATGCCCAGATCAGCCCGGGTGACCTGTACTTCCGTCGGTAAATAACCCTCCATGGTGAGGTGAAGACGCGTGCCCACGGCAGCAAGGACGGTGAAGCTCCCGTCATTGCGGGTCACAGTTCCCCGCGACGCAGACGCCTGCACGCTTACTCCGGCCAGCGGAGTTTGGTCCTTTCCGGAAAGGACCTTGCCGGTAACAGTTATTTGTTGTGCCTGCACCGGCAAGTACACAATAACAAAAACGATCAGCGCGATAATTTTCATAATGCAAGTTTGTTAGGAGTGATATGTATAGGTAGTTGGAACTATTGCAGCAAATTTGGATAGTCGCTGATGATCCCGTCCACGCCCAGCGCCTTCATCTGCTGCACGACCTCGGCGGTATTCACCGTCCACGGCTCGACGAGGATCTTCTTGTCATGGCACTGCTTCACCAGCTCAGCCGTCACCAGGTGGTAATTGGGATTGTAAAAGGCAGGAACAAAACCCAGCTTGTTTATATTTTCTTCAAACCCTGCATATTTATCATCCGTGAGAAATCCCAGCTTGACATCGGGACGGAGCCGGTGGATCACCTGCAGGGGACGCATGTCGAAGGACTGCACGATCAGCCGGCTGCCCAGATGCCTCGCATCCAGAACAGGCATCAGCATGTTTATAAATTCCTCCGGCGCAGGTTGATCGAAACCATCCGTCTTTGCGTTCGACTTGATCTCCACCAGCCAATACACCCGCGGCAGCTTCCTCGCCTTGGTAAATGCCTCTACGGAATCGATCATCTCCCCCAATAAAGGCGCATAGCAATCCTTCCGCTGCTGCTGCGGATAAGCAGGATATTCTTTTCTTCCAATGATGAACTTCCGGATCTCAGCATAGTTCATCTGGTAGAATGTATACTTCTTCCGCTGCTCTTTGGGGATCTCACTCCCGTCCGGCATGCTCGTATAGTCGGGATTGAAAGACTCGTCATGATACACCATCACCTGCCCGTCCCTGGAAATATGTATATCCAGCTCCACCGTATTGGCCCCCACCTCGATTCCCTTTTCCATGGCAGGTATGGTATTCTCCGGCATCAATCCCCGGGTCCCCCGGTGACCCACCTTGAAAAAAGCCGGGTATTGAGCGCTACAGCAAATAGACAGGGCGGTCAATAACCCCGATAACATACATAGTCTTTTCATATTGGTAGTTTTATACTTTCAGCCATAGATAAAGCAATGCCGCGATCCCGCCGCCGATGAAAGGCCCGGCAACAGGCACCCACGCATATTTCCAGTCACTATGCCCCTTATGTTTCATGGGGAGAAAAGTATGCACGATACGAGGGCCCAGGTCCCTGGCGGGATTGATGGCATAGCCGGTCGTACCACCCAGTGAAAGCCCAATGGCCCACACCAGCAACGTCACAGGCAAAGCGCCCAATGACCCCATCCCTATCGGCGTCTTCTGAACAGCGATCTCGGGATTCGTGAAATAAAATATCACGAACACCAATACAAAGGTCCCGACGATCTCGCTCAGCAAATTGAAGCCCGTATTCCTGATCGCCGGGCCTGTGCTGAACACCGCCAGCTGCACGCCCGCATCCTCCGTCTGGGAAAAATGATCCCTGTACAGGAGCCACGTGACAAAGGCCCCCAGCATAGCACCGATACATTGCGCCAGGATAAATAAGCCCACCTTGCTCCAGGCAAACTTGCCGGCAATGGCCAGCGCCACCGTAACTGCAGGGTTTAAATGAGCGCCGCTATAAGGCGCGGCGATCACCACGCCGGCAAACACGGCCAGCGCCCACCCCGTCGTGATAACGATCCAACCCCCATTGTTGCCCTTCGTTCCCTTGAGGATGGTGTTGGCCACTACCCCGGTGCCCAATAAGATCAAAATGAAAGTGCCTACCAGCTCAGCAGAAAATTCACTCATACATATGTTTTGTTAAGATGATTCACTCCACGCCTTACAAGCCCTCACCGCTTTATTCCACCCGCCGATCAACTCCTCATGATCTCCTCCCTCCGGCTCGAAGCTCCGGTCCACTTTCCATTGCTGCTGTATCTCCTCCACATGCTTCCAGAAACCCACCGCCAGCCCTGCCAGGTAAGCCGCTCCCATCGCCGTCGTCTCCGTCAGCTCCGGCCGCACCACCTTCGCACCCACCACATTCGCCTGGAACTGCATCAGCAGATTATTCACCACCGCACCGCCATCTACCCGCAGCTCCTTTATCGCTGAGCCCGCATCGGCCTCCATCGCCCGCACCACCTCCATGGTTTGAAAAGCAATGCTCTCCAGCGCAGCCCGGCTGATATGCGCAGCGCTCGTCCCCCTCGTCATGCCCGTGATCATCCCTCTCGCTTGCTGCTGCCAGTGAGGCGCGCCCAGTCCGGTGAAAGCAGGCACCATATATACCCCGCCATTGTCAGGTACGCTTTCGGCCAAACGCTCGACATCACCCGAAGAAGCAATGACGCCCAGTCCATCGCGTAGCCATTGCACAACGGCGCCGCCTATAAAAATGCTGCCCTCCAAAGCATACCGTATCTCGTCGTTGATCTTCCACGCCACCGTCGTCACCAGGTTGTTCCGCGAAAGGATCGGCTTGTCGCCAATGTTCATCAGCAAAAAACAGCCGGTGCCATAGGTATTCTTCACCATCCCTGCTCCGGTGCACATCTGCCCGAACAAAGCCGATTGCTGGTCGCCGGCAATGCCCGCAATAGGTATCCGGCTGGCCCATACCTTCCCGGCCGTATGACCATATACCTCGCTGGACGAACAAACCTTCGGAAGGATGCAGGCAGGAATACCGAAGATCCCCAGCAGCTCCTCATCCCACTGCAACGTATGGATATTGAACAGCATCGTCCGCGAAGCATTGGTAACATCCGTGGCATGGACCTCTCCCCCGGTGAGGTTCCACAATAGCCAGCTATCCACGGTGCCGAATGCCAGCTTTCCCCCCTCCGCCAGTTCCTTCGCGCCGGGCACATGGTCCAGCATCCACCGCACCTTGGTAGCCGAAAAATAAGCATCGATGATCAGCCCCGTTTTCTGCTGTAACACATCACCCTTGCCGGCAGCTTTCAATGCATCGCAATACGCCGACGTACGGCGATCCTGCCACACAATGGCATTGTACACGGGCTTCCCGGTCTCCTTGTTCCATAAAATGGTAGTTTCACGTTGATTGGTAATGCCGATGGCCGCTATATCCGCCGGCGTCAGCCTCCCCTTCATGATGGCCTCCGTAGCCACGGTCATCTGCGACGACCATATTTCCAGGGGATCATGTTCGACCCAGCCGGGCTGCGGGAATAGTTGAGCGAACTCCTGCTGGGAAATAGCCACCACATCTCCTTCACGGTTGAATACAATGGCCCGGGAACTGGTTGTCCCCTGGTCGAGCGATAAAATAAAGTCCGGCATGCAATCTTAGTTTTACACCGGCGCCGGGAGATATCCGTTCGCCAGCTTATTAAATGCTATCAGTTGATTTCTTTTCCAATCCTCATCATACCCCAGCTCCCCGGCTATGAGCGCCGCAACCCTGGGCGCCGCAGCAAGCGCAGCCTGTGCATCAAGGAACAATACCCTCAATCTCCGCGCAAGCACATCTTCGATCGTCCTGGCCATCTCATGTCGCACGGCCCAGACAGCTTCCGCCTCGGTATACGGCAGCCACGCCACCAACTGGCGGGCAAGCACAGGCTCCTGCTCCATCAGTTCCCTGATCCTCCGCGCATCCGTCCCATAGACTGCCAGATGCGCTTCTGTCAACGCATCACAACAACCATGGATCCTCAGCTGCTTCGTCCTGCAGCTCACCGGCTGCAACATCCCCACTTCGATCACCTTATCCACCGTTTCCTCCGCCATCTTCCGGTAAGTAGTCCACTTGCCCCCCGTGATCGTGACCAGACCAGACCGGTTCACCAACAGCTTATGATCCCGCGAAATTTCCTTCGTCGCATGCCCATCCTCTTTAGGAGCAGCCAATGGACGCAATCCGGCAAAAACACTCAATACGTCCCCCCGCTCCGGAGGTGCAGAAAGATATTCCTTCATCGTACCGAGAATAAACCCGATCTCAGCCTCCAGTGCCCGGGGCTCCAGCACATGCTTCTCCATCAGCGTATCCGTAGTGCCCACCAGCACATGCTCATGCCAGGGTACGGCAAAGAGTACACGACCGTCCGAAGTCTTCGGGATCATCAACGCACTGCCCCCCTCCAGGAATGATCTCTTCAACATCAGATGAACCCCCTGGCTTGGCCGCACCATCGGCCGCGCTTCCGCATCCTCCATTTTTAAAATATCGTCTACAAATACACCCGTCGCATTGATCACCACCTTACTCCGCAACGTGTATTCCCTGTCGGTTTCCATGTCCCTGGCCACTACTCCCTCGACCCTCTCCCTCCCGGTCAACCCGACTACCTTGAAATAATTCAGCAGCGTCCCCCCTTCCTCGGAAGCAGTCATCGCCAGGTTGATCGCCAACCGCGCATCGTCAAACTGCCCATCATAATATTGCACCCCACCCTTCAGCCGCCCTGCCTTCAATCCCGGTAACAGTCCTATCAAATCCTTTCGTTTCACATACCGGATCTTACCAAAACTGAAACGTCCCGAAAGAATATCGTAGATCTTAAGACCGGTCAAATACTTCAACTTCTCCCACCAACTGTAGCATGGGATAATAAACGCCTGTTTCTTAACAAGATGGGTAGCATTCTGCAGCAGGAGGCCCCGCTCATGCAAGGCCCCGTATACCAGCTTGATCTGCCCCTGCGCCAGGTAACGCACGCCCCCATGCACCAGCTTCGTGCTCCTGCTGGACGTGCCCTTGGCAAAGTCCGCCTGCTCCAGCAACAACACCTTATACCCCCTGCTGGCCGCATCCACAGCGATTCCCAGCCCGGTTGCCCCTCCCCCTATCACGATCATGTCCCATTCCGGTATCCGGCTAAGCCGGTCCAGCTGACTGGCGCGGTTAAAACAGTTCTGTTGCCCCATTTATTTCGAAATATTTCTCTTTATTGTTAAAACAAAACTAAATAAACGAATTTGAAATTAAAAAACATTAATTCGAAACTAATCGAAATTTAATCTGGCCTGACAACCGGACGGTGGAAATTCTACTGTTTTATTATCTTTAGCGCAAGAACAGACTTATGGTAACAGACAGGCATCAGTTTATCATCGATCAGCTGCAGAGGGAAGGAAGGGTCAACGTATTGCAGCTATGTAAAGAATTGAAAGTATCCTCCGTCACCATCCGGAAAGACCTGAAACTACTCGAAAAAAAGAACCTCCTCTTCCGCACACACGGAGGAGCCAACGCCACCAACCCTTATACGGTCGACAGACCTGTCAATGAAAAGGAAAAGCTGCAGTCCTCGGAAAAAGCCGACATCGCTACCACTGCCGCTCAGCTCATCGCTCCCAACGACTCCATCATCATCGCCTCCGGCACCACCGTGCTCGCCCTGGCGAAAAAGATACAGATCAGGGAAAGCCTGACAGTCGTCACATCCGCATTGAATGTAGCCCTGGAGCTGATCAAACATCCTAACATCGAGGTCATCCAGCTCGGCGGCCTGCTGCGCAAAAGTTCATCATCCGTCACGGGCCCCTATGCACAGAATATCCTCAATGATTTCTTCTGCACAAAACTGTTCCTGGGCGTGGACGGCATCGATATCGAGCTGGGCCTCACCACCACCAACTCCATGGAAGCACAGCTTAACAGGCAGATGATCGCACAATCACAAAAGATCATCGTACTTTCGGATTCCACCAAATTCGGCAAAAGAGGCTTCGGCCGCATCTGCGGCCTGGAGGAAATAGACCAGGTCATCACCGACAGCGGCATCCCGGAACATTATAAAAAAACATTGGAAAGCCTCGGCATCGAAGTGACCATCATTTAATCCAACCCTGATGCAATACCTGTCCCCCTCCACTTTATTAGGTGAATCCATCCCCACCCCCATCGATAAAAAAGCTATCCAGCTGGGCAGGAAAAAGCTCCTGGCCGAACTGGAGCTGTCGGCGCAGGACAGCCTGGACATCCATGGTCTCACACTTACCAAAGGCAATATCATAGATTATTTCGAGGCCCTGCAGCAGGATAATATCATCGACTACCACAACGCGGTGGAAGAAGACGCCGTGCTGAAAACTTTCCTGGAAGATCATTACATCGGGGACGGTGAGCAATTCAGGGACAATCCCCTGTACTATGACAGCCGCTTCATCCAATGGATGAGCCCCTTCTTCCTCACAGCCTTCACCACCGCGACTGACCAATGCTTCAGGTACATGAAAAAGGACGCACTCATCGCCATCCTGGATAATCAATACCTGATGACCGACTATGACCTCGAGCAGGCGTGGGCCTCCCTCATGAAGATCCTTTTCAACAACATAGCCTTGCTGGAATATTATAGGGACAAAGGTGAGCAGGGTAAAGGGGATAAACAGACATTCGATGCAGCCACTCCCCTGATGGGCTACCAATACATCAGCCTGGTAGTGCTGCTGCCAGAACACCGCTTTGGTGAAATTAGGAATAAATACGCCTTCGTTATAGAGCAGGCAGCCATCTATACTTTCAATAAAAAGACGGCCCATAGACTGGCCGCAGAGACCTGGGTAGAGAATGCTTTGCTGCTGGCGCTAGCCCCGGAGCTGCAGAGGGAGCTCACGGAGAAGCTGAAAGAAATGAGAAGGATCTCCAAGCCGACCAAAGACAGCAACCCTTTCTGGAACATCGCCCGCTTTGCCTGGCTGCTCATCTTCATCGCCGCCAAGGCCTTCACCTGTAACTCCGGGTCTTCATCACTCGACTATGACGCCAGTCACAAAGCGCCCATCTTCTACAAACTCCCCGACAGCCTGGAATTGAATGACAGCACAAGGAAATTACTCCTGGACAGCTTCAACCACGTAAACCGGTCCCCTTTATCACCTCATCGTCATCCTTATCCACCAACAGGTCATACATCCGGTAAATAACACTGACGATCTCATCCGGGTTCTTCCGCTCCAACGCCTCATCCCCCCTCGCTTTCAGGGCCTTTATCTGCTTTACATCGCTATAGGCATTGTCAGGCTTCATCGCATAATGCAGGTAAAGGTTGGTCAGATACCCAACATCCTTTCGCTTCACGTTCCAGATCAGGCGGTCCATCTCGTGGATCTTCATACGCAGGAACTGCGTGCTGCACTGGCTGATCCATTCATTCTCCTCCTTGCTGATCGCCTCAAAACGCTGCTTCAACGCGATGTCATTCGATTGCTGCAGCATATATTGATAGCTCTCCTTTTTCTCGTAATATTCCTCCTTCAGATCCAGCATCCGGTCACCCCGCTCCGCGGCAGCCACCACCTGCGCCAGCTTCCGCTTCTGGTCATCCAGCTGGTATTTTACATCCGTCACATCGTCCGCGCTCAGCGCACGGATCTTACGCTGCAAAGCTGACAGCTCATCCATCGCCTGCTGCAGTACCGCGCTCTCCTCGTATTTTTCTTTTGTCAGCAGGCTATCCAGCTGGCGCTTGCCCACCCGGTATAAGTAATCCGCCTCCTCCTGCATGCGCGCCATATTAATGCTGCGCACCGAAGGATTGAACACCTGGCTGAACTCCGCATCGATCATGCTGATATATGCTTTTACAGTGATATCCCTGCTTTCACTGATCTCGAAAGACAGGTCAATATCACATCCCTTTATCAGGTCGGCTGCGAGGTCCTTGCCGGCAATGCTGATGACGCCAATGGAAAGGTTCGACTGCGGCGATGAATACCGGCTGCCCTCCAGCACATTTATCAGCAGCTGGTCATCACTGCCCTTCACAATAGTTCGGCTAAGTGTCTTTGTGACAGATCGCTTAAGCGGTAAGATCGCATTCCGCTCGAAGATTACCTCCAGGTGCGTCATATTATTTTCGACATCATCCACCTCCAGGCAAATATCATTGGGTAAAGGCTGGCCATAAATGGTGAATTTGCCCTGGACAATGGCAACATCGGGGATGACAATGTCAAAAGAACGCCCCTTTTCATCATAGATCTTCAATTGAAATACGTTCTGCGTATTAGGCAGCAGCAACAGCATCTCGCTGATCCTCTCCGACACTTTCTTAAGTCCACTGTCAAACCCCCCGTCCGTCCGGACGATCCGGTAATGACTTCCCGCAGGCGCATTTTTTATGGACGCTGCGAAATATTCTTCCTGCTCCCGGCTATGATGCTGATAAGCAGTCTTCACTTCGATCAGGGGGGCGTCAGGACTATCATTACTTTTGGCCACATTCGCTGCCGGCGTCTGCTCCAGCCTGCTTACCCTGCTGCCTGCATAATAAGCCGCACCCTCCACCACGGCCGTGGTAGGATCGATAGACGTATTCACGGCGATCTGCAGCTCCTCGTTCAACATCGTTCGCACCAGCGGTATATAAGTGCTCCCGCCCACCAGCACTATTTCAGTGATATCCGCCGCACTGAGGTTATTCCTTTCAAGCAGGTTACGGATGAAATTGACGGAAGCCTGTATCTTCTCCCGGATGATCGAATTGAATTGCCCCTTGTCGATGGTAAAATAAACCTCCTGCAACACCCCCGTTTCATCCTCCATATCGAATTCCACCTCGGCAGTGGAATGATTGCTCAAGCTGATCTTGGCCTCCTCCGCCTTGTACAGCAGCTGGTAATAAAGCTTATTGTATTTCCCGTTGGCACTGAGCATTTTCCTGGAAAGATCACTGATGCTATACTTTTCTTCCAGGTAAGGTACGAACAGCTGGGTAATGATCAGGTTGTCGAAATCCACTCCCCCGAAAAAATTATCTCCCTCATGATCCACCACTTTCATTTCATCCTCATCGATCTTCACCAGCGCCACATCGAACGTCCCGCCTCCCAGGTCATACACCAGCCATTGCCCCTTCATCCCCTCGCTGCCTTCCTTATTGGCAAATGCCAGGCTCGCCGCAATAGGCTCCTGCAGCAACAGCACCTCTTTGAACCCGGCTGCATACCCCGCCTCCTTTGTCGCATTGCTCTGAATGGTATCAAAGCTCGCCGGTATGGTGATAATGACGCTCTCAGGCGATTCCCCCGTGAAAATAAAATTGCGCAGCTCCTGTAAGATCATCGCGCTCAGCTCGACAGGCGTTTTAAAGCTCCCGTTATTGGCGACAAAAAAACTTTCGCTGGTCCCCATCTTTCTCTTGAAAGCGCCAAATACATTCGCAGGGTCCTTTTCTATATACTCTTTTGCCTTATCCCCTATCAGCATCCTGTCCTTCCTGTATGCCACCACACTGGGTAAGGTCACTTTCATTCCCGAAGGGTTCTTAAAGATTTCTACATTTCCATTCCTGGCCCTGGCGATAAGAGAATTCGTAGTGCCAAGGTCAATAGCAAAATTGATGGTCATCGATATCTGTTAAAATTTCTTATATTATTTGTGCCCGGCTATCACCACCCCCTTCTGCAGCAGGGATTGCAGCCCGTCCTTATTCGTATAGATCACAGGTTTGATAACATCCAGCACCTGCAGCGTGCCCTTGCCTGCACCCGTTATATTGGCTTCGAGATCAGTCCTGGTCTCCGAATAGGACTCACCCATTGGATTCAGTATCAGTAAACCCGCTTCCTCCAGCACAGCCTTCATCCGGTCTATATTCCGCTGAACGCCCGTAGGACCTCCCTGGGCCGGCAGCCGCTTTTCCAGCTCAAAAACAAGATTGGCCATTTTTATCCATAATTGCTGGGACATCGTATGGTATTTTAAGGTGCAAAATACCCCTAAATTGACAAATTTGCTATCTGTGAAGCTTTCCGATCCTTTTGTCGATCGCCCTGTCGATCTCCGCCTCTTTTACCTTCGCCTCCTTCAACGGCAGCCCCGTTTTCATGCCCGGCCGCTGATGCCCCGCAGCCGTCAGCCACGCGTCTTTCATCATCGCCTGTTTCTCCCTCACCAGGCCATGTACCTCACCGTTCTCATCTCCCATTACACGCATTAATCTACCGGTTTCCCCCACCGGCTCCCCCAGGTACCTTAATACCTCGCCCGCCATGATCATATGCCCCACACTATCCGGATGGATCCCGTCTTTCGAAAAAGCATAGGCTGCGTCCCCGCTCCGCCTGTCCTCCAGGTACTTTTTCATGGGTGCATGAATATCCGCCACACGCCAGCCCAGCGAATCTTTTTGCTGAAGCAACCACTCCGAATACTTTTCCAACACCCCATCGTATCCCTTGCTTCCTCCAATCTTATCATCATACACCGTAGGCGTCATATGAATGATCATAGCCCCCGTCTTCGCCAGTTCCCCATGCAGCCATAGCATCCCAGACCGGAATGCCTCGAACCTTCCTGCATCGAAAGGCATATAAATACCGTCATTCATCCCATAATCCACAAACACCAGGTCCGGCTTCGTCAAAGCCAACACCCGCGCCAGCCGTTCATGCAGATCAGGACGGGGGAACTTCCCCCCCGCATGCCCCGGCTCCGATAACCCCGACACCGTTTCGCTGGGCAGGCCTATATCGATGAACTCCAGCCGCCGCTTTGGATAATGTATGATAAAATAAGTTTCTATCAATTCCACATAAGTGCCTGCATACGTAATGCTGTTCCCAAGAAAAACGATCCGGTGCACCTTTTCCGGGAATGGAGCCGCACCCGTTTCCTGGGCCCGGCCATCCTGCATAGTCAGCAGACCCACCAGCAGCATAACGGCGTTCCTGAATTTTTTCATGCCCTAATGTACAAAAAAAAGAACGGGGCCAAAAAGCCCCGAAACAATACGAAAGAGCGGTAGCCTCATCCTAGATCACATGCTCCCTGAATCCCTTATTACGGAACATCACCGGCATCGCCACACAACAAAGACCAAGGATAATGATCACCCCCGATAAAAGTCCCTTGAACTGGTGATTCACCACAGCATCATCCGAACGATGAGCGCCGGAAGTTTCCAACAGACAAAATAAGGTCAGCGCAACAAAGACCACCTCAAAAACAATGTCGCCCTTCGGCAGATACCGGAGACATAGAAAATAAGCCAGCCCGATAAAGACAAAGAGGATATTGACGGCAAATATCAGCGACGAAACATTGATGATCGCCGAGGGCAGATACCCCGTATCGTCACGGTAAATAATATTGAAGACAAGGCAAATGATCGTACCGGTAAAACCCGCGAAGACGCCCGTCAGCAAAGTCCCGCTGAAAACAGACTCCATTGATTGTTCCTGTGACATAATGATTGTTTTATCTGTTAAAAAATAAAAATTTCCTGCCCTGTGCCATGATCCTTCTCGTCCTTCCGGGAGAATGATAGGTATGCTCCTTCCGCTTTTGCGCACTGTAATAGCGCAGGATGGATGCCGACGTAATGATGCCCACGACCTTGCCCGGGTCCCCTTCCTCCCGGACCAGTAGTTGATCCGTATGGTACTTTCCCATCATTTCTGCTGCTAGACCCACATCGTCATTCGCATATACATAAGGCCGGCCGCTCACATTCCCGTCTCCCCCGGCCTCCGAGAGCAATTTCCTTACCTGGACACCCTGCAGCACATCCGGCTCATAAGCATCCGGCGCGCTCACTCCCCTTCGCTTGATCTTCTCCGTCATGATACTTCCCCGCATAAGGAAGAACGAAAGGAAATAGGCCGCCACCGAAGCCCCCAGCACGGGCAGCACACCATGCGCCTGGCCCGTGGTCTCCAACGCAAACACCACAGAGGTTAGCAAGGCCCGCGAAGCCCCCGCGAACATGGCTGCCATACCCGCCAGCGCTGCTGTCGCCGGATCGATCCCCAGGGAAGGGAAAAGATACATGGCGCCCAATCCCAGGATCGCCCCCAGCCCGCCGCCCATGGTGAACAAAGGCGCCAGCGTCCCTCCTGAAGTGCCGCTGCCCAAAGACACTGCCCAGGAAATATACTTCAGCACACAAAGGGAAAATAAGATCCTCCAGGACCACGACCCTCCCAACAGGTACGTTATATTGTCGTACCCCACCCCCATCGTGTGAGGAGCGAAATAACCGGTCACGCCAATGGCTACCGCCCCAATGGCGGGCCACCACATCCAGTGTACCGGCAGCTTCTCGAAAAGATCCTCGATAAAATAAATAGACCGGGATACCCCCGCAGCAACCACTCCTACGATGAGCCCCAGCACCACGTATGCCGCCAGCGCACTATCCGAAGGCGCCGGTATCTCCGGCATGCTGAATACAGGTGTCGATCCGAATAATAAGATATGCATCCCTGCCCCGGTAACACATCCTATGACCACAGGAATGATGCTCCGGGGCGAAAATTCAAACAACAGCAACTCGATAGCCAGCAGCACCGCTGCCAGTGGACTGCCGAATATGGCGGACATGCCCGCACAGGCTCCTGCCGCCAATACGATCTTCCGCTCCGCTGAAGAAATATGCATCCATTGACCTGTCAGCGATCCAAAAGCCCCGCCTGTAGCAATGATCGGCCCCTCCGCACCAAAAGGACCTCCCGTCCCAATGGATATGGCCGCCGATAAAGGCTTCAAAAAAGTCAACGCTGGCGGAATACGGCTGTCTTCCAAAATGATCTTCTCCATTGCTTCCGGTATGCCATGCCCCCCGATGGCTTTCGACCCGAACCTCGCCATCAATCCCACCAGGACAGCACCCAAAATGGGCACCACCAACACCAGCAGTCCAAGGTGATTACCCGCCGGTGAGGCAGGTTCAAAAGAAAATCGCCCATAAAAAGACAAATTGGTAATAAGATCGATAAGGGCCACCAGCACCTTGGCCACAGCGCCGATCACTACTGCATTGATTGCCACCTGGATACAGAGATAAAATACACGCTTGTTCACAGGGGTCTTCCTGACAATCCTTTCTTTCATGCTGCAAAGATATTGCATAAACAACATTAAATAAGTATATTAACAACATAATGCGCACTAAAATATTGCCTAGACAATACTACAAACAAACCCCATAGATTGCCTATCATTGCATTATGCAAGAATTGTCCTGCAATCTGAATGACTGCTTTTTATGCCGGCATTGCATGCCTGAATGGAAGGAAGTCATAGCGCTGAAGAAAACTACCCTGCCCATAAAAAAAGGGAAGCACGTATTCCGTGAAGGAGAAAAGGTCGCCGGCATCTTTTTTCTCTATTCAGGATATGTCAAAGTACACAAAGAATGGATAGGCAATAAGGATCTTATCCTCCGCTTTGCCCCGCCAGGCGACATCCTCGGTCACCGTGGCCTGGGAGGTATCGATCACTATCCCGTTACAGCCACTGCTTTGGAGGATTGCCAGGTCTGCCATATTTCAAATGATTTTCTGGAAAGCAGTTTAAAAGCAAACCCCAACCTTACTTATAGGCTTATGCATTTCTACGCGGCCGAACTGCAAAGGACGGAACAAAGGATGCGTGACATGGTCCACATGGAAGTAAAAGGAAGGATCGCAGGCGCATTGCTGGAAATAAACAAACTATCCCTCACCGTCACCCGCCAGGATATAGCTTCCTACGCCGGTACCACCTACGAGACGGTATTCAAATTTTTGACGGAGCTCACTAAAAGTAAGGTCATCTCCGCTTCCGGGAAGAACATCCGGATCATTGACCCTGCCCGGTTAAAAAAATATATCATTAAATAAAGTTCATCGCACCATCACCATCGTGCCCTTGTGGAATACGGTCTTACCCGTATACGATATGCCCTGCACCATCCATACATAGGTACCCGGCTCCTGCAGCCTCCCTCCCAAACGTCCATCCCAGCCCCTGCCCGACACCGTCGTACTGTATACCAGCTGGCCATATCGATTGTATACTCTGAAGAACTGGAAGTTCGCGATCCCCACCGGCACGGGACGGAAGATATTATTGGCAATGCCGCCCGGCGTAAAAGCGCTCGGCACAAAGATATCAGGCAGTGTCTTGAACACTTTCACCAATATGCTGGCCGAGCCGGAACATCCTATTTCCGTGGACGCCGTTGCTGTATAACGGACGGAGTCAATATTGGCGCCCAGCGTAGCAACAGGAGCTGAGGTAAAAGGGTTATCCAGTCCCAGGACTGGATCCCACTTCCATAAACCTGCAGCCGAATCGTTGGAGCTGGCATGCAGCTGCAGCGGCTGATTGAAGACCACCGCCGTATCATGCCCCGCATCCACCACGATCTTCTGGTGTACATTGATTTGAAAAGTGTCCTTCAGGGCATTGGGACAGCCGGCATTGAGAATGTTCAGCACATATTCGGTGGTGGCCAAAGGACTGGCCATTGCATGGATGTCATAGGGAAGATGATCTATATTCCCGTCACCCTGACCGCTGAGCCGGGCAGTATTGGTCCAGCTATAGGTCGTCCCCAGGGTGATCTGCGCATTCAGGGGTGCGACGTCGCCATAACAGATCAGTGTATCCGCAGGCGCCGCCTGCGCCTCCGGGAAACGCGCGGTCAGCAGGTTGATAAAAGAAGAGGCGCTGATGTCCAAAGGGCAAACCCCGCTTTTTACGATGGTGCGGAACCGTGTGGATGACGTAATACCTATCACATTATAAGTAGGATCGTTATTCACAGGGCTGAAGTCCGTCCAGTTGACGCCATCCGCGGAAGATTGCCAGTTCTGCACGCTGCCGGTATAACCTTTCAGCGTCAACAGCGCATCCTTATTCTGTCCGAGGCAAAACACCATGTTCGCAGGGGCCAGCGTTCCACCCACGCTTTGCGGATCTACGATGACCTTGGCAGCCGCACTGGTATCGATAGCGCAGCTCTCTCCATTCTGCACAATAGCCCGGTAGTTCGTGGTCTTTTGCAGATCCTGCGCACTATACGTAGGCGCCGTTATGGACAGGGGACTCCAGCTTACCCCGTCCCCGGAAGTCTGCCAGCCCAAAACACTGCCACGGTAATCCAGTAATTGCATCAGGCTGTTATTGGTCCCCGCACAAACCTCATTGTCCTTGGAGACGAAGCCGGCAATCGTGGGTAAGGTCGTCACCACATCGATCGTGTCCTTTAGATTAGCACAGCTGTTTACCTCTTGCGCCGAGATCTTACCCCCGTCAGGACCTACATGCACTTTCAGGATATTACTGTCGGCTCCCGACACAATGGTCCATCCACTTGGCACACTCCACTGATAGTTGGCGCCCGTCAGCCCGGGTATAGAGTAGATCAGGTCACTGTTGATACACGCTTCAATGGGACCGCTGATGGTTAGACCGTCACAATTGCTGCGAAGTGCCACATACGCATAGGCGAAGTGACCGCCCGGCACACAATTGTCCGCCTCGAAGGTCAGCGTCACCTTCTGACCCCTGTAAGGCGAAAGGTCAAAAGTTACTTCCGTCCAACCCTTTGCCCAGACATCCATCAGGTGCTCCGCATTGGGATTATTGGAGTTGGGATTTGAATTAGGCGAAGGATGAGCGCTGAGATAGATCCCTTGCGCCTCCGCCAGCGCCGTATCCAGGGTGGCGCCGGTGCCCCTGGGGTCCGCATTATCTTTGGTGGGAAGAAAATATTTGGGCGAGGCACAGCTGACGATCGTGTTATTTACAGACAAGGTTGCCGAGAACAAAGGCTGCTGATTGGAGTTATGTGTACCATTCTCCAGGACCATCGCATAGGCATAGGTCATGGTATAGGGCTGAACGGTAGCGCTGGTAGGTACAGAGATCGTATAGCTGATGCCCCGCACATAGCCCCCCTGCACCCCGTTGGAATTACTGCGGCTGACAGCCGTGGATCCCAGCAGCACCGAGCTGCTGTATTTATATCCGTTGATAGTGGGAATGGTTGCAAATCCGCCTAAATAATCCGTGCTGTTGCTGGTCACTACCCGGATACCCGTTACGCTCGAAAGGTTATATTCGGAAATGCTGCTGACCCCTTGCGTTCCACCCGGCGCCCCCTGGGCTGTGTCATATCCCTTAATGGTGGTAGCCGGATTCCCCCCGGCATTATTCCCCGTATAAGCATGCCAATGCGTGAGATCCCCCACCGAAAAATTACTATTCAGCGGACAAGCCTGCGTCTGAGCAATCGAATCATATGCAAACAATAAACATATAACGGGTAAAAAAAATTTCATCAGCCTGTCAATAAAGGTAAAAGAATAAATGCCGGCCTTCCTGGATATGAAACTTATATATACGAATACGAGATAATTCACCCGGGAGTTGACTGAATGGCCGATTAATTTTTTGGGCCAACGGTAATCAATCCTAATCGCCTGTCTAACAGGACATTGAGTGCAGCGCCTGCCCGATTGGACATTCCTCGCATGATGGCGCATCCACAATTTCCTGCAATTTTGTCTTCATAGCCATCAATTCATTGATCTGCTGATCTATACGAACGATCTTTCTTTCCACGAATCTCTTACCCCTGGCAGGCTCCAATACCCCTTCTTCAAAGAGCAGGAAAAGACCCCTCGTCTCCTGCAGGGTAAAACCGTAATCCTTCATTTTGCGGATAGCCGTCAACCGCTTCAGCACTCCCTCTGTATAGTCTTTGAACTGGTATTTCCCCCGCTGGTCATCTTCCAGTTTTATCAGCCCGATCTTTTCATAGAACCGGATGGTGTCCTTGCTAAAGCCAGACTTCTTGGATAGCTCGCCGATCTGCATAAAAATTATTTTGAGAGAATCGATAGGATGGACTATACTCCAGGGGTTAATATTGCGAAGCATACAAATGCACGCACGCTAAAAATACAATTTTATGGTTAAAAAACCCAGCACATTCTACACCATCCGTTTCAATGACTGCGACCCGCTCGGTCACCTCAATAATAGTAAATACCTGGATTATTTTATCAACGCCCGGGAAGACCACCTGAAGGAAAATTATGACATAGACTTGAAAGACTGGGCGTTAAGAGGACTGGGATTCGTCGTCAGCCGCCACGAGATCCAGTATATACGGGCCGTCACCTATAACGACATCGTCTGCATTGAGTCAGCGCTCATAGGCTGCGGTGATAATTACCTGGATGTGGAAATGCTGATGTTCGACAAGGACAGGCTCGGACTGAAAGCCGTCCTCTGGTCAAGATTTACACATATCAATAGCCGCACAGGAAAAAAAGAGGAGCTTAAGGAAGAGATCCTGGAATTTAGCCGCCAGGTGCTGGTCCCCGGAGTCGATATGGTCAGGGGAATGAATGCCCGGATTGCCTCCCTGCTGAATAAAGGCTGAGCCTATCCATCGTATTTACCCTTTATCTCACCCTCTATCATCCGGACGTACTGCCGCAGATAGGCGACTTTCTCATCCGCGAGCCGTTTACCCGTGGCAGTATTCATCAACGCCGGCAGCTTGAACAGCTTCAACTGGAAATGATCCAGCGAATATTGACTGTCATTCGGCTCACGCGCCAACGCCAGCGGATCTTCCGCATCGAATAATCGCTGGCTAAGCTGACCCGCCGTATAGAACACCCGGGCCAGCCCGATAGCCCCCAACGCTTCCATCCTGTCCGCATCCTGCAGGATCTTCGCTTCGGAAGTCAATGGAGCCACCTGCGCCGAAAAACTATGCGCGTGAATGGCATGTCGCACACCCTCTATCTTTTCAGGAGGAAAATCCGTAAAAACATCCTTCAGCAGCGACACCGTCCGCTCCGCGCTTAGAAGCGAAGAAGCGCTCCGCTCAGGAGAATTCTTCGGTAATGAAACCAGGTCATGGAAATAAGCGGCTGTTAACAAGATCAACGGGTCCCCAACCCCTCCTTCCTCCCGGTTTATATATTGTGCGGCTTTCCACACCCGCTGAAAATGCCCAAGATCGTGAGATCCGTCCTTCGTATGCGTGTTCTCCTTATGATAATTGATGAATCTTGTCTCCCATCCGGTAATAGACTGATCTTGCATGCCCCGAAAATAATGTACTCCACAGTGGTGGGCAAAAAAAAGACGGATCACAGATCCGTCGGCCCAAGGCCCATCATCAGATTTTTTTTGCCCGGGACTACTTTCCCCTATAGGCACGGGCAAAAAAAAAGGGCCAGAATGGAAATTCAGCCCCGTTTTAAAATCCAATATCCTATGAAAAACCACGCTATTAACGGAGGCGCGGTTCAATTAATTGTGACAATTTTAAAATACTTTTTTTTTAAGAGCTTCCCTTAGTGATCCTAGCTCCTTTCTTTTAATTGTGCCAATCATACCCCCTTCTTCATATAAAATACCATCGCCGTATAGTTTATTTGCTACATCATCCAATATACATCATGAAATACCTGCTTTTCTTCTTACTGGGGATACTCACCTTCGCCCTATTGTTCCTTACAGGCTGGTGGCTGGCCATCCTCCCGGTCTTATGGACCATCATCCTGTACCGGCTTTGCCTCGCAAGCAAACGTCTATACGAAAAAATAGACCATCATCCCCACCACACTCATAGACGGGCCGTTCAAAAACTTGAGCCTTAGCAAACCCAATGCCTTTACTTTATGGTTCTTCACCGTATTGATAGATATCGCAAAACGCTCTGCAACCTCGGAATTGGTCAACCCCTCCACATAACATAATTTAAATACTTTCTTGCACTGGGAAGGCAAAGCCTCTATCGCCTGGTAGATCTGCTGCAATACTTCCGCCCGGATCATCTCATTCAACGCAAACTCCTCATGGTCCACCGAAAGATAATTGGTGAGCCCGGACTTCATCACTACATCCCGCTGCAGTTTCTTTATATGATTGATACAGGCATTCCGTGTGCTGATATAGACAAATGCCTTGATATTCTGAAGGGTCCCGAAATCCTCGTGCTTCTTCCACAGCGTGACAAATACCTCCGCGACAATATCTTCAGCCGCAGGGCCGTCTCCCACAAGACTCATGGCGAAATTACGGAGAGCGGGATAATAAAGGTCGTGAACAGCATGTAAAGCCTTGGTACTGCCCCTCTTCAGCTCAGACACGATCTCAGCAGCGTTTTGTATGTGCATAGGAGAAATGAAGGTTTACGGGAATGGTATGTTAAGTAATATTATATCTTAAATCATGGATCTGCAAAAAGTCCATGCTCTACCGATTGGATAATATCTGATCCATTTCTAAATTTCCAACCCATTTCCCCGGGGTATTTTATTTTATAAGGCTAAGACCTTAAAATTCTTTAGTTACTTATCCTTAAATATAGAGACAGTCTAAAAATCACGAAGACGTACCTTTAGGTGAAGAGTACACCAAAATGGCATTGCAACAAACCTGGCTATCCTATAATAATGACCTTTATCCCCATTATTATCTTTGCCACTACCTCCCCCGGTCGGTCGGAAGGGACACGCTGTCACACAGCCTCCTGAAATTCAAACAAGGCCGGCAACCCGACCTCGAAGGATGGATCGACTGCGCCCTGGAAATGGCATCAGATATGCCCATCCCGCCCGGCGCTACCCTGGTTCGCGCCCTGCATCACAACGAAACAGTCATCCCGGTCTCCCCCACCGCTCTCGACATCCTGGGTCAACGGCTCGCTGCCCGCTTTCAATACCATTATCATCCCCAACTTCTCCAAAAAGCAAGGACCACCCAGCCCGTCAAGTCCTTCGCCAAACCTCAAAGGGTCGAAGAATTGCAAGGGATCTACTCCATCAACCTGCCCTACGCCGCCACCCTGCCGCAAAACCCACCCGGCCATTGGCTCATCATTGACGACCTCCTCACCTCCGGAACAACCATCCGCGCCATCGTCCAGGCCATCCGACACCCCTTCCCGGATGCCCCGATCAGCATATTTACACTGACCAGGGCCGATACATCCTCCCCCACCCCCTCCCTTAAAGGCCAAAACTACCAGCTGGAACAAGGTCAGGATTGGGTCCTGTCCGAATCCGCCGTGCATTATTACTCACTCCTCCAGCTGAAAACCATGATCCGGACGGACACATTTTAATTTATCCTTATGCAGCAACGCACTAAAAACGGCTGTCTGAATAGGTTAAGAGTCCTGGTTTTGAATATATCTTAAAAAAAAATTGTTAAGTAATATATAATTTTTTCTAACTTAGGTTCTTAATAGCTAAACTTTTGCTTTATGACCATTCAACGAACGCTTGCCAATAGGCTAAGTTTTCTCACGCTATGTGTACTTTTAACACTTTCCGCCTTCTCTCAAACAAAAACAATCACAGGTAAAGTTTCGGACGACAAAGGGATCCCCATTCAGGGCGCCACCGTAACAGCTAAAGGAACAAAAAGCGGCGTCTCCACCAGCGCCGACGGCAGCTTCTCCATCAACGTTCCCGCAGACGCCACCACACTTGTCATCAGCTCGATCGGTTTCACCTCACAGGATGTCGCTATCGCAGGTCAAACATCTGTCACGGTTGCCCTGGTCGCCAGCTCAACAGGCCTCAATGAAGTGGTAGTTATAGGATATGGTACAGCCCGTAAAAAGGACGTCACTGGCTCCCTCGTCTCCGTCAAAGCAAAGGATTTCAACCAGGGGATCACAACCTCCCCCGACCAGCTGCTCACCGGCAAGGTGCCCGGTATGGAGATCACCACCAGCAGCGGACAGCCCGGCGCTGCCACTGTCATCAAGATCCGCGGTAACAACTCTATCCGGGTAAACAACAATCCGCTCTACGTCATAGACGGTGTTCCCCTGGATGGCAGAACAGCCCGTCCCAGCCTGGACCTGGGCGCCAATGGCCTGGGCTTCGGCACTACCCCCGAGACCAACCCGCTCCTGTATGTCAATCCCAATGACATCTCCCAGATCGACATCCTGAAAGATGCATCATCAGCCGCCATCTACGGTTCCCGGGGGGCCAATGGCGTCATTGTTATCACCACCAAACGTGCCACCGGATCAGGTACTAAGCTGGAATTCAATACCAGCTTCGCTTCCAACATCGGGTACATGAAAAAATACCATGTAATGAGCGCCGGTGAATACAGGGCCGCTCTGAAAAAATATAATCAAAAGACTGACTCGCTGGCCTCCGTCGACGGGCAGGACGCAATCTCCCAGCACAAGCTTTCCCAGAATTATTCCCTCGCCCTCAGTGGTGGTAATGACAATGGAAAGTTCAGGGTCTCCTTCCTGGGCTCCCGCAACAACGGACTCATTAAAAAGACCTCACTGGATAAATACCTGGGCAATTTCGATGGCCAGTATAAATTCCTGGACAAACGCATCTCGCTCGATTTCAACCTGATAGCCGGCCACACAACAGAGAATATGGGATTACTCAGTAATACAGCCGGCGCAGGGGGTAACCTGATGTCCTACGCCCTCAACTGGAACCCCACCAAATCTTTTTACACTAAGTCAGGACTTTACAGCGGTACGGCTAATAGCTTCTCCGCCGTCAATCCCCTGGCCGTAATAGACGGGTTTAGCGATGTAGCCGACGTCAATGTCTTCCTGGGTAACATCGCCGCCACCGTCAACATCATCAAAGGTCTGGACTATAAATTCCTCTACGCCGTCAACCATGGCACAGGCACCCGGAATATGAATGCCGACGGCTGGATGGATGGCCTCCAGGGCGTTTCCGGCGCCGGTTTTGCCGCCATCAATACGGCCGTTCTCACCTCCCAGACATTTACCCATACCCTCAGCTATCGCACAGATCTGACAGACAACCTGCGCCTGGATGCCGTAGCCGGTTACGAGTTTTGGAAAACTTCCTATGTCACCACTACTTACGCCGCAACAAAGTTCAATACCAACCTGGACTATAACAACCGCATCCCCGTGAAATATACCAGCTTCATGCAGAATGCGGGCACCACCTTCCCGATGGCAAGTGCTTCAGATCCCAGGACTGAGATCCAGTCCTATTTCGGAAGGGTCAACTTTGCCCTCATGGATAAGTATTACCTGACAGCCACCCTACGCGCAGACGGTTCCAATAAATTCGGTGCCAACAACAAATACGGCTACTTCCCCTCCGTAGGCGTGAAATGGAATATGACAGGCGAAGACTTCCTGAAAAACAACAGCGTCTTTAACAACCTGGCCCTGCGTGTTTCGTATGGGGTCACTGGTAACCAGGAATTTCCGGCAGGCGCTTCCCTTGAACAGTTCAGTTCCACAGCCTACAATAGCATAGGTCAATCAAACGTGGCCAACCCTGACCTGAAATGGGAGAAGACCACCTCCATCGACATCGGAATGGAATACGCCCTGGTGAAGAACAGGATCTTCGGTACCATTGATTATTACCATAAGAATACCACCGACCTGCTTTTCCAGAGCACCGCTATCCAGCCCGCCCCGGCATCCATTTATTTTATCAACCTGCCAGCGCACCTGCTCAACTCCGGTATTGAATTTTCTATCAACGCCGGCATCGTGGAACAAAGAGACTTCTCCTGGGACGCCGGCTTCAACATCGCATACAACAGGAACAAGCTGACCCAATTCAAACAGGCGCCCATCCCCACCGCCCGGGTGGACGGCAATGGCGTTTCCGGCGCCCTGGCCCAGATCATCGACAACAATCAACCGGTGAATGAATTCTACCTCAAACCCTTCAGAGGCTTCGACCAGAATGGCAACCAGATCATTGGCGATACCGCTTTCTATTCCGGCGATCCAAACCCCCACGTACTGATGGGCTTTACTACCACGATCCGCTATAAAAAGCTTTCCCTGTCCCTCAACGCCAACAGCGCCTTGGGTTATAAGATCTATAACAATACCCACAATACCATTACCAACATCGGCCAGTTCCCCAAAGGACTGAATGCCAGCGCTGCTGACATTAATACCAAGGAAAGCATCAACGATGGCGTCGCAGCTTCCAGCCGGTACCTCGAAAATGGCAACTTCGTCAAGCTGAGGAATGCAACCCTCTCCTACAACTTCGGCGACGTAGCCAACGGCAAGGTCAAGAACCTGAGCGTCTTCGTCAGCGGCACCAACGTATTTGTCATCACCAAGTTCACAGGTTTCGACCCGGAAGTCAACGTGGATAAGACGAACAATAATTACCCTTCCCGTAATATGGAATACATCCCTTATCCCACCCCCCGGACCATTAGCTTTGGACTTAACCTTGGATTATAAACACAGATAAAATCAGCATATGACATCCTTCAATAACCATATAAAAATAGCGATCACCTCCTTATCGGTGGCCGCAACCCTGAGTTGTACCAAGCTCAATCAGGAGCTTAGCAGCACATTGACAAGTTCCCAGGCAGCCAATGCGCTGGGAGCAGCCTTCGTTTTACAAAATGCGTATAACGATGTCGGCAACCCATACTCCGACCTGGGCAATATCTTCGCCCTGGAAGAAGTTACGGCAGATGAATGCGTTGTACCCACCCGCGCCAGCGACTGGGATGACAATGGTAAATGGCGTGCCCTGCACTTCCATTCCTGGCAGGTAGACGGCGTAGACATCTTCCTGGGTCAATTCAACGCCCTCAACAAGATCCAGTTCGACGCGACCAATGTACTCGTCCCCGCATTCAAAGCCAGCGCCGAACAGATCGCCGAAGCCCGCTTTATCAGGGCCCTCGCGCTCTATCAATTGCTGGACCTCTGGGGACAATTCCCGTTCAGGCCGCCGGGCGATAACCTGCTTAACGCCCCCAAGGTCTACTCCGGCGACAGCGCCTATCAATTCATCGTCAGCGAACTCACCAGCCTGATGCCTGACCTCAACGCCAGCAATGGCGTCACCCTGGCCAACCGGGATGCCGCGAAAGTGCTGCTGATGAAGTTATATCTCAACCACGGCGCTTACAAAGACCGGCAAAACCCCACTTTCGACGACGCCGACATGCAAAAAGTGATCACCCTGGGCAATGAAATTATCAATAGCAGCAAATATTCCTATTCCACCAACTTCTTTGATAATTTCAGCCCCTCCAATAGCACCAGCCCTGAGACCATCTTCGCCAGTCCGAATACCCCCGGCGTATCTGTCAACAACACCGGCATCCACAACAGATGGTGGGCCACGCTCCATTACAATCAATACCAGGCTGTATATGGCTCCCAGGGAGGCTGGAACGGCTTCTCCACGGTGGCCGACTTCTATAACTCATTCTCCCTTGCCGGCACCACCGTCCAGGGACCTGCTGACACTGTACTCGACAAACGCCTGGGCGGCCGCGTGTACAAAGGAGTTACCGAGGTTTCCGGACTCAGGCCCGGCTTGCTGATCGGACAACAATACAATGAGTTGGGCGCCAAATACAAGGATAGAAAAGGCAACGACCTGGTCTTCCAGCCCACCATCGCAGCCGACCTGAAAGAGAATGGGAACAACCTCGAGCTCACGGGTATACGCATCGCCAAATACCCCCCCGACTATTCCAATGGTGGCAAGAATTATAACAACACGGCCGGCAACTGGTGCATCATTTTCCGTTACCCCGATGTCGTCCTGATGGTTGCCGAAGCATTGATGCGGCAGGCTTCACCCGACAACGCCGCCGCCCTTACGATGGTCAACGCCCTGAGAGCAGTCCGCGGCGCAACACCTATGGGAACCCTGACCCTGGCGAACACAGCCAACGTCTATGACCCCACTACCCTGCTCGCGGAAAGAGGACGCGAAATGTACTGGGAGGCCACCAGGAGGACAGACCTGATCCGCTTCGGCATGTACCTGAAACCATGGGCCTACAAGACATCCACGGATTCCAAATACCTGCTGTTCCCCATACCGACATCGGCCCTGGCATCCAACCCTAACCTTAAACAGAACGACGGTTATAAGTGATCGCTGATCAATAAAACCTTAAATTTACAGAGGCCATATCATGGCCTCTGTTTTTTATTGCCATTCATGCACCGCCACTACCTCATCATGAAGCATTTCCGATTGCCAACCTTACTGGTAGCCGTTCTGTCCCTCGCAGCCTGCCGTCACCAGGAACAAACCCTTTTCCAGCTGATGGACAACACTGGCATCGACTTCAATAACCACGTCACCGACGGACGCCTGGAGAACAGCTTCCTCTTCCGTAACTTTTACAACGGCGGCGGTGTAGCCGTAGGAGACCTTAATAATGATGGCCTCGCCGATGTCCTCCTCACCTCCAACATGGGCGACAACAAACTTTATCTCAATAAGGGGAATTTTCATTTCGAGGACATCACCGCACATTCCGGCATGCGGCAGGACAGCATGTGGAGCACAGGCGTCACCTTCGCCGACCTCAACAACGACGGCTGGCTGGACATCTACATCTGCAACTCGGGGCACATGAGCACAGGACACCGGCGCAATAAACTCTATATCAATAACCACGATCTCACCTTCACCGAAGCTGCCGCCCAATACGGCCTGGACATCGCCGCCTATACCACACAGGTGTCCTTTTTCGATTACGACATGGACGGCGATCTCGATTGCTTCATGATCAACAACAGTCCCGTCCCGGTCAATACCCTCAATAATTCCAACAGACGCGACCTGCCCGACGCCCAATGGCCGGTGGCAGACTTCCTCAAGGGCGGAGGAGACCACCTCTTCAGGAATGACAACGGTCACTTCACAGAAGTCACACAACAGGCAGGCATCCACGGCACCCTCATCAGCTTCGGTTTGGGCGTCTCCGTGGGGGATCTCAACCAGGACGGCTATCCCGACGTATTCGTATCCAACGACTCCTACGAAAGAGATTACCTCTACATCAATCAGAAGAACGGCACCTTTAAAGACGAACTGGAACAACGGGTTGGCCACACGAGCTTCTCCTCCATGGGAGCCGACATCGCCGACATCAACAACGATGGTCATCCGGAGTTCTTCACTACCGACATGCTCCCCGATGAAGATTTTCGCCTCAAAACATTGGGCGCTTTCGACAACATCGATCTGTATAATGCCAAGCTCCAGTCAGGATTCTATCACCAGTATATGAAGAATTGCCTGCAGCTCAATGACGGCAAAGGACATTTTATAGACATTGCCAACTACAGCGGCGTGTCCGCCACAGACTGGAGCTGGGGAGCCCTGATGTTCGATATGGACAATGACGGCCTCAACGATATCTACGTCTGCAACGGTGTCAATAAAGATGTCACCAACCTGGACTTCATGGACTTCTTCGCCGACGACGTCGTCCAGAAAATGGTGCTGACGGGGAAAAAAGACAATGTTGAAGAGATCCTTAAGCATATACCCATCAACCCTATGCAGCACAAAGCCTATAGAAATGAAGGCAACCTCCAATTCTCCGACGAAGGCGCCGCCTGGGGACTTACCCAAAGATCCTTTGCCAATGGCGCCGCCTATGGTGACTTCGATAACGATGGCGACCTGGACCTCATCGTCAACAACGAGAACGGGCCCGCCTTTCTCTACCGCAACAATGCCCGGGAGCTGAATGCCAACAATTACATAGCTATATCACTAAAAGGAAAAGATAAGAATACCTTCGCCATTGGAAGCTGGATCAACCTCTATGCCGCCGGCCAGGTATTCGCCCGCGAGCTGATCCCCAGCCGCGGCTTCCAATCCTCTGTAGACTACAAACAGGTCATCGGCCTTGGAAAAATATCAAAGCTCGATTCCATGGTCATCGTCTGGCCCGACCAAAGCTTCACCAGGATCACCCAGCCCGCCGTCAACAAGCTCTACACGCTTTCTCAGCCTTCCTCACCAAATAAATTTGCCTACCCGGATACAAGCTCCGCCGCTCCACTCCTGCATCCGGAACCCATTAGCTTCGAACGTCACCGCGAAGATGACTACGAAGATTTCCATTCAGAACGCAATCTGCCGAAAATGCTTTCCCGTGAAGGCCCCAGGGCGGCCGTCGGTGATATCGACGGCGACGGCTTGCAGGACGTTGTCATAGGAGGAACTACAGGACACACCGCACAGATCTATCTCCATACTCCTACAGGCTTCCGTAAGTCCGATCAGCCCGGCCTGGCCCCATTCGCAGATTTTGAGGACGGAGCCGTCCTGCTCTTCGACGCGGATAAAGATGGAGATCTGGACCTGTTCCTGGGTCCCGGCGGCAACAACGCCCAGCCCCTCAGCCGCCAATTGCAGTTCCGCCTGTTCCTCAATGACGGCAAAGGTCATTTCAGCCTCGATGCTGACGCCTTCGCAGGCAATTCCAACGGCTCCGATGCCACGACAGCCGTGTCAGGGGATTTTAATGCTGATGGATACCCGGACCTCTTCATCGGTGGACGCAGCATTCCAAAAGAATATGGCACAACCCCCACCAGCTACCTGTTCATGAATGACGGCAAAGGTCATTTCACCGACATCGCCAAAACAAAGAACCCGGACATCGCCGCCATCGGAATGGTCACCGGCGCCCTATGGACAGAAGGCATCGACGGACCAGGAAAGCGGCTGATTATCACCGGGGAATGGATGGCGCCACGCATCTTCTCCTTTACCAGCGATCACTTTACAGAGATCCACACGAACCTGCAGGACCTTCATGGCTGGTGGCAAACCATCACCGCAGCCGATCTCAACGGTGACGGCAGAACAGACCTCGTCCTGGGTAATATCGGTGAGAATTTTTACCTTCGCCCCGACTCCAGCCATCCGGTAAAACTCTGGGTCGACGACTTCGATCAGAACCAGATACTGGACAAGATCATGACCAGGACGGTGGACGGCAAGGACAAACCGGTATTCCTCAAGCACGATATGGAAATGCAGGTCCCCTCACTCAAAAAACAAAACCTCCGTCATGAAGCATTTGCCAAAAGGTCCATTCAAGACCTGTTCCCGGCCAATGTACTGGACAAAGCCCTTGTAAGGCTTTTTAACTGCCCCGCTTCCATCGTCGCAATCAACGAAGGCAATGGAAAATTCTCCGTCAGGAAATTACCCGTCATGGCCCAGCTTACCTCTGTGAACGCCATCCGCTGCCTGGATATCAACGGCGACGGTTACACGGACCTGGTAACAGGCGGTAATGAATTTGGCTTCCTGCCGCAATTCGGACGGCTGGATGCAGGCATCGGCCAGGTACTGCTGAATGATGGCAAAGGGAATTTCACCACCGTGAGCAACGTCCGCGCAGGTTTGCACCTGCCCGGACAGGTGAGGGATATCGCGGTTATTCCAGGAAAAGAACTTGTATATTTACTGTTTCTTCAAAACGATGAATACCCGGTGATGTACAGCGTCCGTCCGGGGCCAACTGTGAAAAGATGACCCATACGCTAAGGAATATCATATATCTGTCGATCATCGGGGCTTGTTTGTTGTTGGAAGGCTGCCAGTCCTCACCTTCTATATCAGCCGGCCCCCCGGCATTCACCGTCCTCGACCACAACCGCACCGGTCTGGATTTCAGCAATACCCTTCGCCCTACCACCCGGTTCAGCGTGCTCGATTACATGTACTATTATAATGGAGGAGGCGTCGGAGCAGGAGACTTTAACAATGACGGTAAGATCGACCTCTTTTTCGCGGCTAACCAGGCAGGTAACAAACTTTACCTCAATACAGGGGACTTTCACTTCAGGGACGTGACCCGGGACGCACAGATACCCATCGACAGCACCTGGTCCACCGGTGTGTCAGTAGTAGACATCAACAACGATGGTCTGCTCGATATCTATGTCTGTAAGATCGGCGGCCTGGAAGGACTGCCTGCCACACACAACCAATTGCTGGTTTGCCAGGGGCTCGACAGCAGCGGCATCCCCCATTACAGGGACGAGGCGGCAGCCTACGGCCTCGATTTCCAGGGTTTCAGCAGCCAGGCGGCCTTCTTCGACTACGACGGCGATGGCGACCTCGATATGTACCTGCTCAATCATTCCATGCACCAAAATGGCACCTACGGCCCACGGCAGTCCAGGCTTGCCGTATTCAATCCACAGGCAGGCGACAGGCTGTACAGGAATGAAGGACAAGGCAAATTCACCGATGTCACCAGGCCCTCAGGCATCTACGGCGCAGTCATCGGCTATGGCCTGGGCGTCACCATATCCGACATTGACATGGACGGATGGCCCGACATATACACGGGCAACGATTTCCATGAGAACGATTACCTCTATATCAATCAGCATGACGGCAGGTTCGTCGACAAAATGACCGAACAGATCATGCATACCAGCCGCTTCTCCATGGGCGTGGACGTGGCAGACGCCAACAACGACGGCTACCCGGAGATCATTACCATGGATATGCTGCCCTTCGACCCCTATATCCTCAAAAGGTCCGAAGGAGAGGACACCTGGGACAACTTCAATATGAAGCTGCGTTATGGCTATAACTATCAATATACCCGTAACAACCTGCAATTTCACAGACCCAACGGTCACTTCAGCGAAATAGCATTCTACTCCGGAGTGGCCGCCACCGACTGGTCCTGGGCTCCCCTGTGGGCGGACTTTGACAACGACGGCCTGAAAGACCTGTTCATATCCAATGGTATACCCCGGCGGCTGAACGACATCGATTACATCAACTTTATATCCAACCAGGAGCTGCAGCAGCGCACCGGCAACAGTCCGGACGATAAGGAAATAGACGTCGATAAATTCCCCCAGGTCAAGCTGCCCAGCAAATTCTTTCACAACGACGGTCAAATGCGGTTCAGCGACGAGAAGGACCTGATCCAGGGCTCCCGGCCTGTATTCTCTAACGGAGCTGTATATGCCGACCTGGACAATGACGGCGACCTTGACCTGGTGGTCAACAACATCGATGACCCGGTCCTCGTATACGCCAACACCTCAAACGACAAAAAAGATCACCCCGCCATCGACATCCGGCTAAAAGGTCCTGAAAAGAACATCAATGCCCTCGGCGCCAGGGTCATCCTCTTTTCAGGTAGCGAAAAACGTACCTACGAGAACTACCCCGTAAGAGGTTTTCTCTCCAGCATGCAAATACCCTTGCACATCGGTCTCTACAATACCCGCATCGATTCCCTTCTCCTCATCTGGCCAGACAATACCTATCAGCGTATACCCACCCCCACAGGCGCCCAAACCCTCCGCCTGGAATACAAAAAGGGCCTTCCCCCCTTTGATTACCCTCGTTTTAACAATACACAAACCTCACACGCTCCTCCCGTAAAAGATATTACGGCCTCCAGCGGACTGCAATACCTCCATAGAGAGAATGACTTCCACGAATTTGACAGAGAACCTCTTATTCCACATATGCTTTCCACGGAAGGCCCCGCGCTCGCCATTGGCGATGCCGACAACAATGGCATGGACGACGTATTCGTCGGCTCCTCGAAATGGGAGAAAAGCGCCGTCTTCCTCCAGGACAGATCAGGCCGGCTCATCCGGACAACCCAGCCCGCATTGGACATAGACAGCACTTACGAAGACGTCGACGCCTGCTGGACAGATATAGACCATGATGGCAATGCAGACCTGGTAATAGCCAGCGGCGGCAATGAGTTCTTCGGCAATGACACCATCCTTATGCCCAGGGCCTACCTGGGCGACGGCAAAGGCCACCTGAAAAGATCGCCCGGCGCCTTCCCCGATATCTATGTCAACGCCTCCTGTATAACCCCCTTCGACTTCAATGGGGACGGCTTTATCGACTTCTTCGTCGGCGGCCGCTCCGTTCCAAAGAACTATGGCGAGATACCGCATAGCTACCTCCTCCTGAATGACGGAAAAGGCAGGTTCACGAACGTCACCGAAAAATATGCCCCGGGCCTGTCCACCATCGGGTTCGTCACCTCCGCCCAGTGGTTCGACCTGGACAAAGACGGGCAGAAGGACCTGCTGCTCTCTCTGGAATGGGGTGGCATCATCGCCTACATGAACACAAAAGGAACCTTTAAAAGGAATATGCTGACGGAAAGACATGGCTGGTGGAACTTCCTGCTGCCAGTCGACATCGACAATGACGGCGACATCGACCTCATCGCAGGTAACCTGGGCCTCAACAGCCGCCTCACCGCCAGCATCCGGCAACCCGTAAGGCTATATTACAACGACTTCGACGATAATGGGAAAAAAGAGCAGATCCTGACGTACTATCTCGACGGCCGGGAGATCCCTTTTGCCGATAAGGACGAGCTGGAGAAACAAATGCCTGTCATGAAAAAGAAATTCCTCTATGCAGCTGATTTTGCCAGGGCCGGGCTGACAGACCTGTTTCCGGAAGACAAGCTGAAAAAGGCCGACACACTCACCGCCGACTACTTCGCCAATGCCCTGTTCGTCAATCAAGGCAATGGCCGCTTCGAATTACACCAGCTGCCCTGGGAAGCCCAGTTTGCTCCCTATCGCGCAGCAGCAGTCGTGGATACCAACAGCAATGGACTGCCCGACATACTGCTCGGGGGAAATTATTATGATAACAATATTCAAATGGGACGCTATGACGCGGATTATGGCTCCATGCTGCTGAACAAAGGCCAGGATAGCGTACAGGTCGCGACCCTCAATGGCCTGGCCATCACCGGGCAGGTCCGGCACATACGAAAAATGGTGCTGGGAGGGAAAAATGCCTTTATCCTGGCCAGGAACAACGACAGCGTCAGGGTCATCCAGTTCACCGGCGTATCAGCCAGGCCACCCTCTCCATAGTACCTCAGGGCACAGATTGTATCACCTGGGTGACCCACCGGCTCGTATCAGGCTCCTGGTCCCGCTCGGTCACCAGGGATTGATGCGGCATCGCCATGGCGATCTTCCGGTGATCCCGTAAATAATCATCCAATTGCTTCATTCCACGCTCGGCAGTATAAGCCCCGCCCCTCACCTCCCCGATCACTACCTTCCAGGGCACATACCGCCGCGGATAAATAGCCCCGGCGCCGGGTAAGCTCCGGTCGACAGGAATGGCTACAATAGATAAATAGCCTGCGCTATCTTTTCCTGCATGTAACATAGGAGGATCTATTTCCAGCGCCTTGCGTGCGGCAATGTATCCCCTCAACGCTTTCACCGCTTTATAGATCTCCGCCGTGGAAGGATAGTCGATAGTCCGGACCTCCGTCACCACCAATGTGGAATCCTTTGACATACCCTCCCATACTTTCATATTATATACCAGCTCCTTATTCTCCAGGTACGCTTTTATTTTATCCAGCGCCGCGATCATCTTATTGCGCATATCCACCGCTCGATAATATCCTTTCACGCGCGAGACCGGATCATTCCCGGCCTGCAGACTGCATCGCCATTGCAACGCGAATGAATCCACACGGCCCAATGCCAGCAGGAACAGCTCCCCGGGCAAACTGTCCCCCCTGTGACCCGCCGTCAATACAATATGTGGATAATACCTTGCATCGATGCTTAATCCATCAGGTCCCTCCGTATCGCCAGGCCACCATTTTTTCCAGTTGGAATCCTGCCCCAGCACACGGAAAGCGGCTTCGGTATTACACTTCACGATTGCTACCCGGGAAACAGTAAGCGTAGAAGGGATGAATATGTATACGCTGGCAAGCACAATTGCCAGCACGAGCCCAATTCCTGTCAACCATTTCGTCATAAGGAGAATGAAAATAAACAATAATGTGTAAATTAGCCCCAAACGATTGTTAATTCATACGACATCCATGCGAAACGCTCATCTCCTCATCATATTTCTTTGCACCTCCCTTTCCTTCACCACAATTGCTCAAACCGATACCTGGACCATCCAAACTGACACCATCGACCCCACCCACTATGCCGGCGTCACCGTAGCCAATGGCATGATCGGCCTCGTCTCCTCCGCCGAACCTTTCAAAGCAAAAGACGTAGTCCTCAATGGCGCCTTCGACCTCTATGGCCGCGGAAGGGTCAGTAATATCCTGAAGACCTTCAATTTTGTCAACCTTCAACTGGACATAGACGGTCAACGCGTCGACAACGTCAGCCAGCTGTCACACGTTCAACAAACCCTCGACATGCGGCACGCCTCCCTCACCACCCATTTTGACTACGGTGACAAAGCCGCCATCAGCTATACCTGGTATTCTCTCCGCCATCTGCCCTATACAGCCCTGGTAGACATTACCATCATCGCTAAAAAAGATATTGAGATCACGCCCGCCAGCGTCATGGAAGCCCCGGATATGCTGAAGGACGTAGAGAATTATTACAATGAGATCGACAGACCACATGTCCGCATCTCCCTGCTGACCTCCACCGCCAAAAGCCCCACCGGCCGGCTGCTGATGGCCGCTTCCAACAGCTTCCTCTTCGACGAACCCCACGGCCAGGAACCTTCCGTCATCCATGAAATGTGGGACAACAGCTTGCACCTGGAAAAATTTAAAAAACAATTGAAGGCCGGCGCCACCTACCATTTTTCTGTCGTCGGCTCCGCCATCACATCTGCACACAGCGACGACCCGCTGAACGAGGCGGAACGCCTCACCATCTTTGCAGCTCTCCAGGGCAGCCGCCGCCTGATAGCATTCCACCAAAAAGCCTGGGACGAATTGTGGAAGAGCGACATCGTCATTGACGGTGACGACACCACGCAGCGCGATATCCGTCTCATGCTCTATCACCTCTATTCCTTCGCCCGGGAAGGTACCTCCTATAGTCTCTCGCCCATGGGCCTCAGCGGCCTGGGCTACAATGGCCATACCTTCTGGGATACGGAGATCTGGATGTACCCCGCCCTGCTGCTGCTTCAGCCAAAGATCGCCGCCTCACTGATTGAATATCGCTACCAGCGCCTGGAAGCAGCACGACACAATGCCTCCTCCCATGGCTATAAAGGCGCCATGTTCCCCTGGGAAAGCGCCGCCAGCGGTAATGAAGAGACACCCGTCTGGGCACTCAGCGGCCCCTTCGAACACCATATCACCGCCGATGTCGCCATCGCCGCCTGGAACTACTACTGCGTGACCCAGGATAAGACCTGGCTCCGCGAAAAAGGTTACCCCATATTGAAAGAAACTGCAGATTTCTGGACCAGCCGCGTGGAACGCAATGGACCCGGACACTACGATATCCTCAATGTCGTAGCAGCCGACGAATGGGCCGAGAATGTGGATAACAACGCCTTTACCAATGCCGCCGCACGGGCCAACCTCCAATATGCCACTGACGCGGCGAAACTCCTCGCCATCACACCCAACCCCGATTGGATGACGGTACGCAATAACATACCCATCCTCCGGTTCGAAGACGGCACCACAAAGGAACATGCCACCTACAACGGTGAAAAGATCAAACAGGCTGACGCCAACCTCCTGGCCTACCCTTTGAAAGAAGTGTCAGATCCCTCCGCCATCCGCAAAGACCTGGAATATTATCTTCCCCGCGTAGGTGAAGGCCCCGCTATGACCCATGCTATTTTCTCTATCCTCTACAGCCGCCTCGGATTACCCGAAAAAGCCTGCAAGACCTTGAAAGAAGGCTACATGCCCAATCTCCGCCCCCCCTTTGGCGTCATGGCGGAAACAGCCACAGGCAATAACCCCTACTTCGCCACCGGTGCCGGCGGCGTCCTGCAAGCCCTGCTCAACGGCTTCGGTGGCCTGGAGATCACACCTGCAGGTATAACGCAGTTAAAAACAAATTTGCCCTCCCGCTGGCATTCCTTAAAGCTCACCGGCATCGGGCCCGGCAGGAAAGAATATATGATAAAATAACCTCATTAATAATGAGTTATAAAAATAAAAAGGGGATTAAAATTTGCCAATTTCACTAAACCACCTAAAATAATCCACTTCTTACGGTCGTTATACGAATCCTTTTTGGCAAATTTTCGATAATTGATTGTATTTTTATGGGACCAACACCGCCTCATGGAGATCTTTCAAAATTAAAAGGAATATGATCTCTAAACTCTCATTTCAATTCTTAAAGAATATCTTCAGAAACCTCTATTTTCTTATGTTTCTGAATGGTTTCCTCATTGCTTCCATGTTTTACTTCAGAATGGAATCTACCTACGAGGAAGGACTTTTTGCATCTATTAAAGGTAGCATCGACGGCAAGCTTGATGCGGATGACACCCAGGACTCCATCATAGTGAAAGCAATGGGCACCTGTCATGAACTGATGAGCAACAGGGCCCCCGTATTTGGTGGCACCAGGCTCCTCGGACCGAGCGCCGATTTCTTTCATGGCACTTCCGTTGACCTGATGACTACCCAGGGCGCATGCGGCAGCTATTCTCAGGTAATGGCAATGATCCTTAAAACGTATGACTATCCTGTCCGCATCGCGCAGATGAAAGCAGGTGGCATCTGGGCTGCACATAATATCGTTGAAGTAGAGACAGACCATGGCTGGGTTGTCCTTGACCCTACCTTCAACGTGCATTGGGTAACTCCTGCCGGCCGGCTCGCCAGTTTCGCCGACGTACATAAGGATTGGAACTACTACTCCCGCCAGGTACCCGGGAACTATGACAAACAATATTGCTTCGAAGACGTTCGCTACGCCAACTGGACAAAGATCCCGGTGCTCATGCCGGCCGCCAAAGGATTGCTCAATATGATCCTCGGTAAAGAAAGAGCAGACACCGTCTCCGTCCGGACATGGTTCCTGAAAATATATTCCATCTATTTCTTTATCACCCTCTTCCTGTACATCCCTGTATTCCTGTTCACATTCAGGAGGCTCATACAGACAAAGGTTTTTCCCAGCCCCGATATTCCAATCACCTTCAGGAATCTCATCAAGTACATGCGACCCGTTACACGGCAAAGCACAGAATTCACCCGGTAGAGATCCAAAACGAACCGGAGGTTCGTTGTCCGATAGGACAGATATTAGATCATTTCGGAAAACGGTTACATTTTTCAGAAAAACCGTTTTCCGTACATTAGCCTATCTTTGGGCACCCAAAAAAATAATAAATGCTTAAAGTAGGTGTTTTCGGAGCGGGCCATCTGGGAAAATTTCATCTTAATAACTGGAAAGAAATAAAATCCGCCGAACTGGTGGGATTCTATGACCCCAATGATGACATCGCCCGGGAAGTCACCGAAAAATACCAAATACCCCGCTTCCTGGACGCAGAGCGGCTCATGGATGCCTGCGACCTCGTAGACATCATCGCTCCTACCCCCTTTCATTTCTCCTTATGCGAGAAAGCCATCCGTAAAGGACGGCATGTGTTCGTGGAAAAGCCGCTTGCCAATACAATGGAAGAAGCCCGCGAACTGGTCCAGCTGGTAAAAGAATCGAATGTCAAACTACAGGTTGGCCACGTTGAACGCTTCAATCCTGCATATCTCGCCGTACAATCCATGCAGCTGAGCCCCATGTTCATCGAAGTCCACCGCCTGGCCCAGTTCAATCCCCGCGGCACCGAGGTCAGCGTTATCCTGGACCTGATGATCCATGACATCGACATTATCCTCAGCCTGGTCAGGAGCGAAGTAAAGACTATCTCCGCCAGCGGAGTGGCCGTCATGACCGAAACGCCGGACATCGCCAGCGTTCGCATCGAATTCAACAATGGCTGCGTAGCCAACCTCACGTCCAGCCGCATCTCCATGAAAAAGATGAGAAAGATGCGCCTCTTCCAGAAAGACGCTTACATCGGCATCGACTTCCTGAATAAAAAGACAGAGATCATTAAATTGAAGACCCCGCAAGACCTGGACGGATTTACCTTCGACATCGAGTTCCCGGGAGGAAAAAAGACCATTGCAATGTCCAATCCCCCCGTCCCGGAAGTCAACGCCATCCGTTTGGAGCTGGAAAAATTCTGCGAGGCGATCCTGCAGAATACCCCTACCCGCGTTTCCGAAGTGGACGGATTCCGGGCCATGGACATCGCTCACCAGATCCTGCGAAAGATCAAACACAACACCATCAATACCTGATCCCGGCATGCCGGCTCACAAAAAACTACATACGATCCCTATCCTCTGGTATATCCTGAGCGACTACTTTGCCGCCCTGTTCGCCTCTATCCTGTTTCATTTCAGCCGCCGCATCTTCCTGACCGAGCCCTTATATCTCAACGGTAAATTACTGCTGACAAACCGGTTCTGGCTGGGTACTATCACCATCCCCCTGGGTTGGATACTGTTCTATTCCCTGGTAGGCTCCTACGCCTCCCTCTATAAAAAATCCAGGCTGACCGAGCTCACCTATACTTTCACCTATAGCATCATTGGCTGTACTGTCGTCTTCTTTTCCATCGTCATCAACGATCCCGAAAAAGACTATCACTACTTCTATAAGACTTATTTTATCTTCCTGCTGGCCCACTTCCTCCTGACGTTCGCAGGCAGGCTCATTATCCTGAACCAGGTACGCAAACAGATACGAAAAGGACAGGTGATCTTCAATACCCTCCTGGTTGGCAGCAATGCCGTCGCTACCCGTATTTACAAAGACTCTTTCGAAGGTCTTCAATCCTCAGGCTATCGTTACGCCGGCTATGTCACCAATGACCAGAACAACAATGGCATCGCAAAATACCTCCCCCAGTTGGGAGATTCCGGTAACATCGAAGCCGCCATTGATCAGCACCAGATAGACCTGGTGGTTGTCGCGCTGGAACGGTCCGAAAAGGCAGAAGTAGAAAAGATCATCGAACGGCTCAGCGATAAAGACGTGGAGATCAAGATCATTCCCAGCACCCTGGACATCCTTTCCGGCTCCGTACGCACCAGCAATATACTCGGCGCCGTCCTCTCCGACATCCACACAGGCCTGATACCTGAATGGCAGCAAAATATAAAAAGAGGCATCGACATATTGACAGCTGTCCTGGGCTTGCTCTTCTTTTCCCCGTTGATCCTGTACACGATCATCCGGGTCAGGCTTTCCTCCCAGGGCCCCATATTATATCTACAGGAAAGAGTAGGCTACAAAGGCAAAAAATTCATGATCTACAAATTCCGCTCCATGTACATCGACGCGGAAAAAGAAGGCCCCGCCCTGTCCTCCCACAATGACCCCCGCATCACCAACTGGGGTAAGACCATGCGCAAATGGCGCATCGATGAATTGCCCCAGCTCTGGAATGTCCTGAAAGGCGAAATGAGCCTCGTAGGCCCCCGGCCGGAAAGACAATATTACATTGACCAATTGTACCATCATACCCCTTATTTCCGTTATCTCCTGAAAGTCAAACCCGGGATCACATCCTGGGGTATGATCCAGTTCGGCTACGCCGAGAACGTCGACGAAATGATCGTACGCATGAAATACGACCTGATGTACATTGAAAATATTTCTTTAGCGCTGGACCTGAAGATCTTGCTCTATACCCTGCACATCATTTTCAAGGGGAAAGGCAAATAAAAAATTCAAATGAAAAAGACCCTCCGCCTCCTCATATTCCTTTTCCTGCTCGTAGCCCACAGCGCACAGCTGACAGCTCGTACCTCACCGCTCACGGCTCAAAGGGCACAGCTCACGGCTGAAAAATACTGGCAACAGGAGGTCCGTTATGATATAAAAGTCGCACTCGACGATGCCGCCCATTCCCTCAAAGGGTTCGAGACCATGGTGTACAGCAACAATTCCCCCGATACCCTCCACTTTATCTATTTTCACTGCTGGCCAAACGCCTACAAGGATAACACGACAGCCCTGTACAGACAGCTGTCCCAGATCGAAGAACGCAAAACAAAGCTGAAAAAGATCAGGGAAAATGGCTACATAGATCAGCTGGCATTCACCGTCGACGGTGTAAAAGCACCCGCCGAAGCCGACGTGCAGAATGCCGATATCCTAAAGGTCACGCTGCCCACAGCCCTTGCCCCGGGTAAAGAGATCACCATTGCCACCCCCTTCTTCGTAAAGATCCCTTCCTATTTCTCCCGGCTGGGACATGAAGGGAAAAGTTATATGATCACCCAATGGTTCCCCAAGCCGGCTGTGTACGACAGCAAAGGCTGGCATGCCATGCCCTATCTTGACCAGGGTGAATTCTACAGCGAATTCGGCAGCTTTGATGTCCACATTACCCTGCCCTCCTCCTATATCGTCGGCGCCACAGGCCAGCTCCTGACACAGTCCGAATCGAAAGCCTACAAACAAATAGGCTCAGCCAATCACAACAACCCCTCCGCATCCCTCCGCTACTCTCCGCCCGCTACTGCCCTGAAAACCCTGGACTATCACGCAGACAACGTACATGATTTCGCATGGTTTGCCGATCAGAACTTCATCATACAATATGATACCCTGCAGCTGGCATCCGGTAAGATCATCGACGTATTCTCCTGGTACCGTCCGGGCGGCAATAAACAATGGATGAATAGCATTTCCTTTATTAAGGATGCAGTCCTGCATTATTCAAAATGGATCGGAGAATACGCCTATCCAACAGTCAGTGCGGTGGAAGGCCCCGGCAATACCTCCTCCGGTGGAATGGAATACCCGATGATCACCCTTATCACCAGCCCCAAGGCCGAAAAAGAAGAGCTGGACGGCGTCATTGCCCACGAAGTAGGACATAACTGGTTCTATGGCATGCTGGGCAGCAACGAAAGAGAACATCCCTGGATGGACGAAGGCATCAATACTTATTATGAGTTCCTTTACGAGGCGGAAAAATACAAGTACAATGGCATTCTCGGCAACATCATACCCGACAGGATCAAAAAACTACCCACCGATGACTTCCTGTCGGCAGTCTATAATGTGATCAATCAGCTGAAAACCTCCGAACCAGTCGAAACCCCGGCGCCAGCCTTCCCTTCGGAATTCGAATACGGTCTTGTAGTATATGCAAAAACAGCCGTCTGGATGCACATTTTAGAGACGGACATTGGGAAATCGCAACTGGAGAAAGGCATGCAGGCTTATTTCTCCACCTGGAAATTCAGGCACCCTTACCCCGAAGACTTGCAGGCCTGCCTGGAAAAAACCACTGGCAGCAGCCTCGACCATGCGTTCGACATGCTGCATAACACCGGTTCCTTTTAACAATGAAAATACCAAAACTTAAAAACATATTATCATTCCTGCTTGTAGCCTGCAGCTCACAGCTCACAGCTCAGCGCTGGCAGCAGCAGGTTAATTATACCATCGATATCAGCCTGAATGACATAGAACATACCCTGGACGGATTTGCCAGGATACAATACACCAACCATTCACCTGATACCCTCGCCTGGATCTGGTTCCATTGCTGGCCCAATGCCTATAAGAACGACAGGACAGCTTTCAGCGAACAGCTGCTCGCCAATGGCCGTACAGACTTTTACTTTTCCGGTAAAGACAAAAAAGGATATATCAACAGGCTGGATTTCCGCGCGGATGGGGAAGCCGCCCGCATGGAAGATCATCCGCAATACATCGATATCATCAAGGTCATCCTCCCTCATCCCCTGCTGCCCGGCCAAACGACCGTGATCACTACTCCCTTCCACGAACAGCTCCCTTTCAATTTTTCCAGGGGCGGTCACGTGGGCAACACCTACCAGGTAACCCAATGGTATCCCAAACCTGCCGTATATGACAGCAAAGGCTGGCACCCCTTGCCCTACCTCGATCAGGGTGAATTCTACAGCGAATTTGGAGATTATGATGTACGCATCACCGTGCCAAAAAGCTATGTCGTCGCCGCCACAGGAGAATTACAACACATTGACACAACCTCCCCGAATAAAACGCTGCGTTACTTTCAAAAGGAGGTACACGACTTCGCCTGGTTCGCCGACAAAAAATACAAAACAGATCATGATACGCTGGCACTCCCCTCAGGCCGTATCATCGACCTGTACGCCTGTTACAGACCTGCAGCAAAGTCCTTCTGGCCCGACGCAATAAAATACATGAAACAGGCCATCCGCTTCCGGTCCCGGACGATTGGCGAATATCCTTACAACACTGTCAGTGTGGCCCAGATAAGAACGGCCTCTCCGGGAGGAATGGAATATCCCGCCATCACAGGCATCACCGATCAGCCCTCAGCGCTGGAGCTCGATCTCATGATCGAACACGAAATAGGCCATAACTGGTTCTACAGCGCCCTCGGCACCAATGAAAGACGCTACCCCTGGATGGATGAAGGCATCAATACTTATTATGACCATCGCTATGCAGCGATAAAATATCGCCCTTCAACCAATGACTGGCTGCAAAAAAAAATGCCGGAAGACCCGGACAGGCTCATCCTTAATACCCTCGCCGGAGAAAAAAAGGATCAGCCCATCTCCACCGCAGCTGAAGATTTTACGCCCGCCAACTATCAGCTGGTGGCCTATTCCAAAGCAGCCGCCTGGATGCAGCTGCTGGAAGATTCCCTGGGTCGTCCCCTTTTGGACAGTTGTATGCGCATATATTACCATCAATGGCAGTTTAAGCACCCTTATCCCGAAGACTTTCACGAAATAGTCACCCAGACCAGCAGAAAGGACGTGTCAGCACTCTTCGCCCTCCTGGACACAAAAGGTTCCCTGCAGCCCATAGCGCAGCAGAGGAAGATCCGGCCCACCTTTCTCTTCAATTACCGCAACACCGATAAGATCGATTATATCAACCTCATTCCTGCCGTCACCATCAATAAATATGACGGGCTCATGGCCGGAATAGTGATCCATAATTACAACCTTCCCTTTGACCGCTTTCAATTCCTGGCAGCCCCTCTCTATGCCACCAACAGCCGGCAGATGACTGGCATCGCAGGCATTAGCTATTCCTGGTATCCCGGCCAGACATTTAAAAAGCTTACCGTCGCCCTGTGGGGAGAACGTTTCTCATCCCTGTCCGCCGTCGACAGCAATGGGCATAAGCTCTTCGGCGGTTATTACAAGCTTACTCCCACCTTCCGGATCAACCTGGGCAATGCTTCACTCCGCAGTACCCAACGACGTTACATCGAATGGAAAACTTTCCTCATCGGAGAAAGAAGCCCCGACCGCTATGTCATCAAAAGCACAGACTCGCTTGCCTATGCAGACCGCATTGGGAAATATGATTTTCGCTACCTCAACCAGCTGAGCTTCCATGCAGAAGACCAGCGCGTATTATATCCCTGGCAGGCTCACTTGCAAATGCAGCAGGGCGCCCGGTTCTACAGGATCAATTTCACGGGTAAATATTTCTTCAATTATGCCACAGGAGGCGGTATGGACCTGCGCCTGTTTGCTGCTAAATTCGGCTACCTCGGCGGCAGGGATAACAGCCCCGGCATCAGTCTTTATCAACCTAAGCTGACAGCTGTCGGCGGCAATGAGGATTATACCTATAGCAACTATTTTTTAGGCCGCAATGAATACACAGGCTTTGCCAGCCAGCAGATCATGCAGCGCGATGGCAACCTGAAAATACGCGTCCCCAGCTTCCCCTGGCTGGAAGGCCGGTCAGACAACTGGGTGAGCTCCCTCAACCTTACCACAACCCTGCCCTCCGGCATCGTTCCAGGATGGCTGCCGCTAAAGCTCTTCTTCGATGTAGGCACTTATTCCGGGGCCTGGGAGCCGGATGCCCTCACAGGCCGGTTCCTCTATGCAGGCGGCTTGCAGCTCTCCCTGTTCCACAATGTGATCAATCTCTATGCACCTGTATTTTACAGCAGCGACTTCCGCAATCAGCTCCGTACCCTCCCCGACCAGAATACCTTCTTAAAGAGATTATCTTTCAGCATTGACCTCCAAAACATTGATCCCCGGAAGATAGTCCGTAATCTCCCCCTCTGACATGCATCAGCCTTACCATATACATTACCTCCGCCGGAAGGACATCGACCCGGAAAAATGGGATGCCTGTATCCATCGCGCCCCGAATGGACTGATCTATGGAAAAACTTTTTTTCTTGACAAGATCGCCGATGAACAATGGGACGCCCTGGTCCTGGAAGATTATCAGGCCGTCATGCCGCTTACCTGGAGAAAAAAATTTGGATTTACCTATCTATACCAACCCTTTTTTACGCCGGCGCTGGGCATCTTCGGTACACCGGGCCTTACCAGCGCCTTCCTTACAGCCATACCTTCCCGGTTCCGGTACTGGGAAATAGACCTGAACGAATCAAACAGGATAGACACGGAATGCTCCGCTTCACGCCCCATAAAGATCGCCCCTAGAATAAACTACCTTCTTTCCCTGCACCGGCCCTATGAAGCCATCCGGTACAGCTACAAAAGATTGGCCAAACGTATGCTGCAACAAGCCGCCGGCAATGGACTGCAGGTCATTCGGGACGCCAGACCCGAAGAAGTGGTCGGCCATTTTCAAAACGTCTATCGCTCACAGCTCCCCGGGATACGGAACAAAGACTACTTCCGCCTGACCGCCTGCGCCGGAATAGCTTACAGGGACGGTCACTGCGCCGCTTACCTTGCCCAAACACCGGATAATATAGCGTGCGCTTTTTACCTGGTGTTTTCAGACGAAAGATGCGTATATTCTACACTGGGAGGAAGTACAGAGGAAGGAAAAAAGAACGGGGCCTTTTATTTGCTGACGGATGCAGTGATCCGGGATCATGCAGATACAAATAGAACATTCAGGTTCGAAGGGTCGGATGTCTCCGGCATCGCCTTTTTCAACAGCCAGTTCGGATCATCGCCTGTTACCTATCCCCATATAACGATGAACAAACTGCCTTTCCCGGTAAATTTACTCAAACGGTCCTGAGCCTTAACAGCTGCTCCGCTAAGGCAAGATCTACAGGCGTGGTGATCTTGATATTATTTGTTTCTCCTGCTACTAGGTTCACCTTGCCCCCGAATGCCTCCACCACCGAAGCCTCGTCGGTAAAGCTTTCCCTGTATTCCTGCGCATAAGCAGGCAGAAGAATGTTGCTGAGAAAGGTCTGAGGCGTCTGCACCAGCTTCACCCGGCTGCGGTCGATGGCCGTACTGTCTGTGCCCGTCACCACCCGTACGCTGTCTTTGGAATCCACCACAGGAATAGCAGAGCCCAAACGCACCGCCTGTTCATAACAGCTATGCACCAGCTCCATGGAAAGCAGGCAGCGTACTCCATCATGTACGAAAACTACAGCCTCCTCCCGGATTAGCTGCAGTCCGTTGCGGACGGATTGAAAACGGGTTTGCCCCCCCTCAACGATCCTTACCCGCTCAGGAGCGAATGTAGCATAGACCACTCTTCGCGCCGTCTCCATATGCTCCTCAGGCGCCACCAGGATGATATCCAGGTCCTCATAAGCCCGGAGAAAGACATCCAATGTATACCACAACACCGGCTTACCATGCAGTAAAAGAAATTGCTTGGGCACCTGCGTCCCCATGCGAAGCCCCGATCCTCCCGCCACTATTACCGCGTATTTTTTCATTGCCGCACGCTTTTTGCCCCCAGCAACAGCTCACACTCTTCCAGCAGCCTGTCTTTATTGATGGCCGCTGTTCCCACCTCCTCGCAGACCAGCCCGCCGGCGATATTGGCGACCTCCGCCATCAGCCTGACGTCCTTCGTTACAGCATATACCAGCGAGGCAACAGCGATCACTGTATCCCCCGCGCCACTGACATCGGCAATATTACGCACATGAGAAGATACAATGTCGGCATGTTCGCCGCCATGGTAGAACACTCCCTTTTCCGACAAAGTAATAAAGGAGATATGATGATGTAACTGCTTCGCCAGCTGCTCATGGATATTTTGCAGAACAGGCAGCTGCACTTCATCCAAAAGAAGGTTCAGCCCCTCTTTCACCTCTTTGAGATTGGGCTTGAAGATCGTCACACCCCGGTAAGAAAAGAAATTTTTGCGTTTAGGATCGACAGCCGTGACGACCCCCTCCTTTTCACAAAGTGCAATTGCCTCCCGGATCACACGGGATGTCAGTACACCCTTGTTATAATCTTCAAAGATCATCACCTGCGGCTTCTCGACCCTGAGATACTTCTCCACCATCGACAACAGCTTGTCCTCATCCTCCTGCAAAAGATCCTGGGTAGTTTCGGAATCCAGCCGCAGCATCTGCTGGTTACGGCCCATGATCCGCGCCTTGTTGGTTGTGATCCGGCCATCGCTCTTCAGCAAATATTTCGTGTCGATCGCGGCACCCTGTAGCAATCTCTCCAGCAACCTGCCTTCCTCTTCCGTCCCAATGACGGAAAAGGTCGCGACATGCGCACCCAGGGAAGCCAGGTTCAGGGCCACATTGCCGGCCCCGCCTATGCGGTATTCCTTCCTGTCCAGCGTTACCACCGGCACAGGTGCCTCGGGAGAGATACGCTCCACATGCCCCCACCAATAAGTATCCAGCATGACATCCCCGATGACGCCCGCCTTTATATTCCCAAAATCTTTGAATAATCTGCTGAATTCAGTCATAGCTATTTTTCTTTATTCGACACCGCCACATAGTACAAAGGTATCCCCACCAGCACGATCCCCAGCCCCCATCCCGCATAGGTCGGCTTCTGAATGATCAGCGCAAGGCAGAATATCACGGCCAGCACAATGTATATAGCCGGCAGCACAGGATAACCAAAAGCCTTATATGGCCTCTCCATCCCGGGCGCCCTTTTCCGTAGCAAAAATATACCAAGAACTGTCAACGCATAAAAAGCCACTGCCACAAAAGAGATCATATCCAGCAGGTCCCCGTACTTGCCGCTGATGCACAGCAGAGCGGCAACAACACACTGCGCCCATAAAGCCCACCCCGGAACGGCTTTTTTGTTCAGGTTGCCCGCTTTCTTAAAGAACAGCCCGTCTTGCGCCATCGTATAATATACACGGGCGCCCGCCAGGATCAATCCATTGTTACACCCAAAAGTAGATACCATGATCATCGCCGCTACCACATACGTCCCCATATGCCCGAAGATCACTTTGGCCGCAGCCACCGCCACCCGGTCCTGTGGCGCTGTTGCTATCTGGTCCAGCGGCAGCACACTGACATACATTAGATTGGCCGACACATAGATCACCGTAATGATCAGGGTCCCCAGGAAAAGGCTGAGCCCGATATTACGTTTCGGGTTCTTCATCTCCCCCGCAATGAAGGTGACATTATTCCAGGCGTCACTGGAGAAGATAGAGCCCGTCATGGCTGCCGCAATGGCGCCTACCGCCGCCAGTCCCACAATAGGATTGCTCAGCAGCCCGTCAGCCGAAGGCGTCAGCGAATGCATATGCCAGGCATCCGTCCAGTTAGCCTTCCACACAGCCCCTTTGGCGCCCAGGAAAAGCCCGAACACGATCAACCCAAAAAGAGAGACCAGCTTGGTAACAGTAAAGATCGTTTGTATCCATTTACCCCCTTCGATCCCCCTGGTATTGATATAGGTCAGTAGAATGATCAGCAGGATTGACACCAGCTGGGCATAATACACCTTGAATCCGCCGCTCTGATAAAGTATATTGTCAGGCGTCAACTCCAGCTCATGAATGAAATAACCCGAAAATTTGGAAAATGCCACCGCAACGGCAGCGATCGTACCCGTCTGGATAACCGCAAAAAAGCTCCAGCCATACAGGAAGCCGGTCAGCGGATTATAAGCCTCCCGGAGATAAACATACTGCCCCCCCGCCTTCGGATACATGGCGCTCAGCTCCCCATAGCTCATGGCAGCCGACAACGTCATAAATCCCGTGATCAGCCATACGAAGATCAGCCAGCCGGCACTGCCCACATTCCTGGTTATGTCCGCACTGACAATAAAAATACCGGACCCAATCATGGACCCGGCTACGATCATAGTACCATCCAATAATCCCAGGGACGGTTTGAAAGTCTTGGTAGTTTCTGCCATAGAAGAAATTAGGAATTAGGTACCCAATATACTCATTTTTTCTTCTTATAAGCCGCATTCAACCCATCCACCAGGTCCGGAGTGATGTTATAAACAGAATCTTTATAATATATAAAACTGCCGGGGTCGTATTCAACGATGAAAGAGAAATTACGATCCTTGTTATACCCTTTGAGATATTGCTCCACATCCTTGCGGATACCATTCTTCAGATCCTCCGTGATCTTGTAATATTCCTGCTCGAGGGCCTGCTTGCGGCTCGCATAATCCTGCTGATCCTTGGCATACTCCTGCTGCGCCTGCTCAGCTTCCGCCTGGGTCATGGCATTGCCCTTCTGACGCCAGGCATCCACTTTTTTCTGATAGTTTTTGCTCAGGCTGGAAAGCTCCAGGTTCATGGAATTCTCCTTTGCTTTCAGCTGCACCTGGGCATCCTTAAACCCATCATAATGTATTTGCAGGGTATCCATATCGAAGTAAGCGATCCTGAAGTTATTAGGGGTTGCCTTCTTTTGCTCGATATCCGAGATCGTCTTCAGCTGCTCGGTATGGTGCGCAAACAGATAGAACAACACCCCCACCAGTACCAGGGCGGCCACGCTCAAAATGGTAGATAGATACTTCATAAACGCGAATATAGCATGGATTGCCTCCAAATAAAAAAGTAGAAGGCTTTTTTACCTTCTACTTTAGTTTTTTTTAACATCTTTATTTAGAAAGAACTACTCTTCCTCGTCGAACTGCATAGCCTCACGGGTAGTTTGCAGGAGCTCATACTCCTCCTTGCTGCCCACGATCATGTTCTCGAAGTCACGCAGCCCTGTACCAGCAGGGATCGGGTGACCCGTGATCACATTCTCCTTCAGCCCCAGCATGTCATCGCTCTTGCCCTGGATAGCCGCAGAGGACAGTACTTTCGTGGTCTCCTGGAACGACGCAGCTGATATCCAGCTCTGTGTACCCAGCGAGGCCTTGGTGATACCCAGCAGCAAAGGTGCCGAAGTAGCAGCCCTGGCATCCCGGAACTCAGCCAGCTTCTTGTCATTCCGGCGCAGGATGGAATTCTCTTCCCTCACTTCGCGAAGACTGACGATCTGTCCAGCCTTTAGCTTCCCGGATTCGCCCGGATCACTGATGACCTTCTTATCGAAGATCCAGTCGTTCTCTTCCAGGAACTCAAACTTATCCACCGTATCTTCTTCCAGGAACCTCGTATCACCCGGGTCGACGATGGTCAGCTTACGCATCATCTGACGTACGATGACCTCGATATGCTTATCGTTGATCTTCACACCCTGGAGACGATATACTTCCTGGATCTCATTCACCACATATTCCTGTACGGCAAACGGTCCTTTGATAGAGAGGATGTCCGCAGGCGCCACCTGTCCGTCGGACAGCTGCGCTCCAGCCTTGATGAAGTCACCGTCCTGCGCCAGGATCTGCCTGGTCAGCGGAACGAGATATTTCTTCACCACACCATCTTTGGCTTCCACGATGATCTCGCGGTTACCGCGCTTGATATTCCCGAAAGCTACTACGCCGTCGATCTCGCTGACGATAGCAGGGTTGCCCGGGTTACGCGCTTCGAAAAGCTCCGTTACACGAGGCAGACCACCGGTGATATCTCGCAATTTACCCAGTACACGGGGGATCTTCACGATCACCTGTCCTGCCCTCACCTCATCGCCGCCTTCGACAACGATATGCGAACCCACAGGTAAGTTATAGGCCTTTATTTCCTTGGCTCCTTCAATGTTGATGGAAGGTATCTTGGTCTTATCCTTCGTCTCGATAACCACCTTCTCACGGTGTCCCGTCTGCTCATCCGCTTCTTCCCGGTAGGTGATACCTTCCAGCACGGCGTCGAACTTGACATTACCCGCGATCTCGGAGATCACAACGTTGTTGAACGGATCCCATGTGCAGATCACATCCCCCTTGCTCACTTTCTGGCCATCCTTCACGTTCAGGGTAGCGCCATAAGGTACGTTGTTGGTGATCAGCAGCCGGTCGTTCTTCACGTCCATGATACGCACTTCACCAGTACGACCAATGACTATCTGTACCTTGTTACCTTCATTATTTTCTGTTACGACAGTTCTGAGACCGTCGAATTGGATCGTTCCTTCGAACTTAGCCAGCATGGTAGATTCAACGGACGCACTACCGGCCACACCACCTACGTGGAAGGTACGGAGGGTCAGCTGTGTACCAGGCTCACCAATGGACTGGGCGGCAATAATACCCACCGCATCACCCTTCTGGGTCGTATAGCCCGTAGCCAGGTTCTTGCCGTAACACTTCACGCAGACGCCACGCTTGCTTTCGCAGGTCAGTACGCTACGGATCTCCACCGTCTCGATCCCGGTATCTTCGATGGCTTTGCCGATCTCTTCGGTGATCTGCTCACCTGCAGAAACGATCAGCTTATCGGAAGCCGGATCATACACATCATGCAGGGATGTACGGCCCAGGATCCTGTCATATAATGGCTCTACCACATCCTCATTGTCCTTCAGGGCAGAAGTAGCGATGCCACGCAACGTACCGCAATCCTCTTCAGTGATCACCACATCCTGCGCAACGTCCACCAGACGACGGGTTAAGTAACCGGCATCGGCCGTTTTCAACGCCGTATCCGCAAGACCCTTACGGGCACCGTGCGTAGAGATAAAGTAATCCAATACGTTCAATCCACCCTTGAAGTTGGAAAGAATGGGATTCTCGATGATCTCAGAGCCTGTGCTGCCGGACTTCCTCGGCTTGGCCATCAGACCTCTGATACCCGCCAGCTGCTTGATCTGCTGCTTGCTGCCACGGGCGCCGGAGTCCAGCATCATGTACACAGAGTTGAAACCCTGCTTGTCATTGGCCAGCTCCACGATCAGCGATTCCGTGATACGCGTATCCACACGGCTCCAGATATCCACGATCTGGTTATAACGTTCGTTATTGGTGATCAAACCCATATTGTAGTTGTCCCATACCTCGTCAACTTCACCCTTGGCATTTTCCAGCTGCTGCTCCTTGGTATCGGGAATGATCAGGTCATTGATGTTGAAGGATAATCCACCCCGGAATGCCATGCGGAATCCCAGTTGCTTGATATCATCCAGGAATTTCACCGTCTTGGGGATGTTCGTCCACTTGATGATGTTACCGATGATCTCACGAAGGGATTTCTTCGTCAGCAGGGCATTCACAAAACCGACCTCCACGGGTACGAACTGGTTGAACAATACCCTTCCGACCGTAGTCTCCAACAACTTGGTCTCCAGCGTATCCTGGGCGGTCCTCACCGTGGTCTTCACCTTGATGTAAGCATGCAGGTCCACCCTGTTCTCATTGTAGGCGATGATCACCTCTTCGGCGCTGTAAAAGGCCTTGTTCTCACCCTTCACCTTTTCGGTGGGAGTGGACTTCTTGCCCTTGGTAATATAATAGAGGCCCAACACCATGTCCTGTGAAGGCAGGGTGATCGGCGTTCCGTTCTGCGGGTTCAGGATGTTGTGCGAAGACAGCATCAGCAGCTGGGCTTCCAGTACGGCAGCACTGCTCAAAGGCACGTGCACAGCCATCTGGTCACCGTCAAAGTCGGCGTTGAAAGCCGTACACACCAGCGGGTGCAGCTGGATAGCCTTTCCTTCGATCAGCTTCGGCTGGAAGGCCTGGATAGACAGCCTGTGCAGCGTCGGAGCACGGTTCAGCATCACAGGATGCCCTTTCAGTATATTTTCAAGGATATCCCAGACAATAGCCTCTTTCTTGTCCACCAGCTTGCGGGCGCTCTTCACCGTCTTCACGATGCCCCTCTCGATCAGCTTGCGGATGATAAATGGCTTGAAAAGCTCGGCAGCCATGTCCTTCGGCAGGCCACACTCGTGCAGCTTCAGCTCAGGACCAACCACGATAACACTACGACCGGAATAGTCCACACGCTTACCGAGGAGGTTCTGACGGAACCGCCCTTGCTTGCCCTTCAACACATCACTGAGGGACTTCAGGGCACGTCCGCCTTCCGCCTTCACGGCATTGGACTTACGGCTGTTGTCGAACAGGGAGTCGATGGCTTCCTGCAACATACGCTTTTCATTGCGCAGGATCACCTCAGGCGCCTTGATCTCCAGCAACCGCTTCAGACGGTTGTTCCGGATGATCACCCGGCGATAAAGATCGTTCAGGTCGGAAGACGCAAAACGTCCCCCATCCAGCGGCACCAATGGACGCAGCTCCGGAGGTATCACCGGGATATACTGCATCACCATCCACTCGGGACGGTTCGTGATGCGGGAATTGGCGTCGCGGAAAGCTTCCACAACGCTCAGACGCTTCAACGCATCCGCCTTACGTTGCTGTGAAGTTTCGTTGGCAGCCGCATTGCGCAGGTCAAAGGACAGCTGGTCCAGCTCGATCCTCTCCAGGAGGTCATGCACTGCCTCAGCGCCCATCTTGGCAATGAATTTGGAAGGGTCCTCGTCAGGCAGATACTGATTGTCCTTGGGTAAGGTGTCCAGTATCTCCAGGTATTCCTCTTCCGTCAGCAGGTCACCGTAATTCTGCCCCTTATCCGTACGGATACCAGGCTGGATCACGACATATCTTTCATAATAAACGATACTCTCCAATTTCTTCGAGCTCATGCCCAATAAATAACCGATCTTGTTAGGCAGGGACTTGAAGTACCAGATATGAACCACAGGCACCACCAGTTTGATGTGCCCCATACGCTCCCGGCGAACCTTCTTCTCCGTCACCTCCACACCACAACGGTCACAGACGATCCCTTTGTAACGGATCCTCTTATACTTGCCGCAGGCGCACTCATAATCCTTCACAGGACCGAATATACGCTCGCAGAACAGGCCGTCCCTTTCAGGCTTGTACGTGCGGTAGTTGATGGTCTCCGGCTTCAGGACCTCCCCATACGATCTTTCGAGGATACTGTCTGGAGAAGCAAGTCCGATGGTGATTTTTGAAAAAGTGGCTCTGGGACGATTTTCTTTTTTAATAGCCATATTGCAATATGCGGTTTTTTTATTCCTGCGTTACCCTTCTGAAAATCAATAATTTAGGCGATAGACAATTATTCAAAAAAGACAATAAACCTAAATTAAGGAGGGCAAAGGTACGAATTTAATATTAAATAACATTGTTCCAAAATCTTATAGTGGTAAATGCTTACAATTACACGTACAACTCTAAATTTCCCTACGTACAATCCTTTTCTCTCATTACCTTTACACTTTACACTTTACACCCTACACTTTACACTTTTACTTTACCATACCCAAAATCATTCAGATCATGGACAGTAAAATAACCTTAAGCTTCGACAAGGACGTCATCAAAGACGCAAAAAAATACGCCGAGGAAAATAACATCAGTCTCTCCCGGCTCGTAGAGTTCCTCTTACGCAAAACAACTTCCGGACAATTTAGTTCTATGGAAGACTATCCTATTTCTGAGTGGGTCACCATCGTATCCGAAGGCGCCGTGGAATACGGCACGCCGAAAAAGAGTCGCAAGAACCTGAAGGACGAATATTTTTCTTCTAAAAAATGACCAGGGTCTTCGCAGATGCCAACATTCTCGTATCCGTCCTGAACAAGGAATTGCCGCTGTTTTCACTCACCTCCCGTATCCTCAGCCTGGCAGACCATCCCCGCTTTCGCATCTATACCTCCCCCGTCTGCCTGGCAATAGCCTTCTACTTTGCCGAAAAAAAACACGGCTCCTCTGCCAAACAGAAACTCGATCTGCTCTGCCGTCACATCGAAACAGCCGAGGTTACACGCGGATCCGTCCTGGCAGCCCTCTCCGACCCCAAAGTACACGACCTGGAAGACGGCCTGGAATACTACGCCGCCCTGGATGCCGGCTGCCATTGCATCGTCACCGAGAACAAAAAGGATTTCTATTATTCGAAAATTGAAGTATTGAATAGCCTGGAGTTCTTTACAAAATACATGTCTAAAAAACCAGCTTGATCTGTCCCGCCCAATTCTCCGCCCGGCGCCGGGCCGCCGGTACTTGCACCTCAGCCCGTCCCTCATGCGCCTGCAGCTGACGCTGCCGGCTCCCGCCCATAATGGGCCTTCGGCCAAAGCGCCCTTGGCGCTTTCAGCCCCTCCTGTTCCCGCTCAGGTATTTCTCCCTTATCACATCCTGCACCGGCACATTCCGCACCTTGCTTTCCAGCCACGATATTATATCCAGGTAAACAAAAGCCCTCGTCTCAAACCTGTTCTTCTCATACTTCTTCAGCTTCTCCAGCAATTTCTCCAGCTCAGGCCGTATACGATCCGGCGAGAGATTGAACGACTTCCTGAGAAACCGGAATATCTCTTCCTCCACCAGGCTTAAATTCTCCATCTTGGCCATAAATCGATACACCGACTTGATAAGATACTCCAGCAACCCATAATTCCCCAGCTCATAATGCGCGATCAGGTGCAGCAACCGCGAATAACACTGAAGGTCCGTCCGCAGGTCCACCTTCCAGTTGATGATCTTATTCAGATAATCGATCGTCCGCTCATAATCCCCGCTGCCAAAATACAAACATGCTATCTTGTAGTAAAATACCAGGATCCGGTGACGATCCAGGTAGATCCAGTACTCCTGCAGCTTTTCCTCTATATAAGGCACCAGCTCCAGCCCCTCCGTAAAGGTCCCGTCGAGGAAATGCTTGTTCAGCTTGGAAATATACAGGTACACAAACGTCTGAATGCGATTGTTCACATTGCCCGTTACCACGGCGGATTGTGAGAACTCCTCGAATTGACGAAGCGTTTCTATGAATTTAGGATAGTTCAGCAGGTCGAAATGCGCTCCCAGCAAATTGTGCATGCCCTTGATATAATGGGCGGTCTCGATCCCCAGCATAAAAGGCTCTTTTTCAAAAAGATCCACCCATTTCTGTGTATAGCGGTAGTAAAGCAGAAAATCCTGCCGGATAAAAGCATACCAGCAGAAACTTTGGTATTGGTACAGTTTCTCATAAAACCCCGTACATCCGCTGAGGTCCGCAGGAAGATGCGTCTCGAAGAACTCCTGCACGGCTATCTCGTCCTTCTCATTACGGGCCACCCCGTTACGGATATACCAGCTGTATAACTGCAGCGAAAGGTTGGACAAGGTGCTCACCAGCCTGAGATGATCATTCACTTCATCCACTTCCGCCGTAAGCCGGTCAGCCCTGTCCTGCATACTGCGCGTAATATGCAGTGCCTCGATCGTCTTCTCAAAAAACAGCACCTGCAACAGGAATGTGATCTGGTTGCGCGCCTTGGCATTCTCCTTTATCCTGTCCAATACCTTCAGGCTTTGCAGGTATAGCCCCTTGTTATACAGGATACGGGCATGGTCCAGCTGCTCATGTAGTTGAATATCAATGTTATCCTCCTGCCGGATAAGCCGCAGGCTGGAAAGGATCTCCCTGTATAAATGGGCCTTGGCGTTAGACAGCTGCTGCTTCTTAAGGCTTTTGCTTTTCTTTAACAGTTGGGCCTCATCATATTCCTCCATTTTGTCCAGAGCATCAAATAGTTGGATACTCTGCAGGTCCTCACTGGCCGAATTTCGCTTGATATATAGCTTGAAATTGCGTTTCTCTGACTTTTCCAGAGACTTTATCAGTTGGAACAGGGTGTCTGACGATCGGTTGGGCATCGTAATTTAAAGCTTTAAAATCCTTTACAGCAGTGGGTTTCAGGCGAAATTGCCCCTATTAAACCGTGTAAAACCATGCTGATTATGATTTTAAAGCGAAAATAAAGAAAGCTAATTTCGGATGGAAGGTTATTTTCCGGAATAGGCCCTCAAAGATACGCCTGGCCATTCCTTTTTGCTAACCCTTTTAAAAAAATCTATGGCCGACAAAAAGATCTACATTTTCGATACCACTCTCCGCGACGGCGAGCAGGTGCCCGGTTGCAAGCTCAACACCACCGAAAAGGTCGAGCTGGCCCAGCAGCTGGAAGCCCTTGGCGTGGACATCATTGAGGCCGGGTTCCCGATCTCCAGCCCCGGCGACTTCCATTCCGTGGAAGAGATCTCCAAAATAGTGAAGGACGCCACCGTCTGCGGCCTCACCCGGGCCGTACAGAAAGACATCGAAGTGGCCGCAGAAGCCCTGCGGCACGCGAAAAAGCCCCGTATACACACGGGCATCGGCACTTCCGATTTTCACATAAAAAGTAAATTTAACTCCACCCGCGAAGAGATCCTGCAACGGGCCGTACAAGCTGTTAAATGGGCCCGCAATCTGGTCGGCGACGTGGAATTCTTTGCCGAAGACGCCGGCCGCACAGACAATGAATACCTGGCCCGCGTAGTCGAAGCCGTTATCGCCGCCGGCGCCACCGTAGTCAATATCCCCGATACCACCGGCTATTGCCTTCCCGACCAGTACGGTGATAAGATAGCCTACCTGGTCAACAATGTAAAAAATGTCGATAAGGCCATCCTGTCCTGCCATTGTCACAATGACCTGGGGCTGGCCACCGCCAACTCTATAGCAGGCATCCGTGGCGGCGCCCGCCAGATCGAGTGTACCATCAACGGACTGGGCGAACGCGCCGGCAACACCTCGCTGGAAGAAGTGGTCATGGTGATCAAACAACACAAACAACTGGGCTTCTACACCAATATCAAGGCCGAAAAGCTCAACCCCATCAGCCGCCTGGTTTCCGACACCATGCGCATGCCGGTGCAGCCTAACAAAGCCATCGTAGGGGCCAATGCCTTTTCTCACTCTTCCGGTATCCACCAGGACGGGTTCCTGAAAGACGCTTCCACCTATGAGATCATCAACCCGGATGAAGTGGGCGCAGACGGCTCCAAGATCGTGCTGACAGCCCGCAGCGGCCGCAGCGCTCTGGCCTTCCGCTTCCAAAAGCTCGGTTATTCCTTTACACGCAACGACATCGACGTCCTGTACGAAAGATTCCTGAAAGTGGCCGATACCAAAAAAGAAGTGATGGAGACAGACCTGAACGATCTGGCAAAGGCTTACAATGCATCAACAGTCACCGCGTAATGAAAGATCAACGCAGTTACATAAATATCATACCCCCATACCCAAACGCTAATTTGTATGCAGAAGAACATCGTTGTCATTGAAGGAGACGGCATCGGGCCTGAAGTCACCCGGCAAGCCGTCAAAGTGCTGAATGCCGTAGCCGACCACGGAGGGCACGAATTCACCTACAAGTATTGCCTGATGGGAGCCGACGCCATCGACAAGACCGGCACCCCCCTGCCCGATGAGACCATCGAAGCAGCCCTCAGCAGCGATGCCATCCTCTTCGGCGCCATTGGCCACCCGAAGTATGACAATGATCCCACCGCAAAGGTGCGGCCCGAGCAAGGATTGCTCAAACTAAGAAAGTCATTACAATTGTTTGCCAATATCAGGCCGGTGACCACTTATCCGGCCTTACAACATTTGTCCCCCCTCAAGGCAAAGATCCTGGAGGATGTGGATTTCATCATTTTTCGCGAACTGACAGGCGGCATTTATTTCGGCAAGAAAGAGACATCCGCTGACGGCAACCAGGCCATGGATGATTGCACCTACACCCGTGAAGAGATCGGACGCATCGCACACCTCGCCTTCCGCCAGGCCCGGCAGCGCAGGCAACGGCTGACCCTCGTTGACAAGGCCAACGTGCTGGAAACCTCCCGCCTGTGGCGAAAGGTCGTACAGGACATCGCAGGAGAATACAGCGACGTAAAGGTCGACTTCCTCTTCGTAGACAATGCCGCCATGCAGATCATTCTCAACCCCAAACAATTTGACGTGATCTTGACAGAAAACATGTTCGGGGATATCCTCAGCGATGAAGCTTCAGTCATCAGCGGCTCATTGGGCCTGCTCCCCTCGGCTTCCATCGGGAAAGGTGCCGCCCTTTTCGAACCTATCCACGGATCATACCCCCAGGCCACAGGAAAGGACATCGCAAACCCCCTGGGAAGTATCCTCTCCGCCGCTATGCTGCTGGATCACTTCGGTCTGCACAAAGAGGCCGGCAGAGTACGGGAGGCAGCCAACTGGACACTGCAGAATGGCTTCGTCACCAAAGACATCGATCCGGTGAATTTCTATTTCACGTCCACCATCGGCGAGCTGATCAGCGATTACGTGGGCGGCAAAATACCTGGCGACATCCACAAAGAGAACATCGAGTTGAGGAAGTCGACGATCATATAGCGGCCCAAAGCGGCGCACGGCGCCGCTGCCCGAAGGGCCATCATGAGATCCCGATCAGTCCGTCAGGACAAGCGCCTGATCAGACCCGAGGGAGTTAAAAAGTAAAAAGTTCTTTGTTTATTGGAATGGCGGAAGTATATTCGTGGTAAGAATACATCCTTCATGGCCCAACGCAGTCTAAATAATGTTATCTCCCGGCTAACCTCCATAGTAGTGGTGGTGGTGGTGATTATTATTCCTGCGATCCAGGGAGGAGGGTGGTAATGTAAATAATACAAACTAAAAATACCAGCGACCCGCCTCCAAAAGGCGGGTTTTCTGTTTTGTTAAACCCGTCATCGCTTAAAACAAATGATTATGGCATATTATAATGAACATACCGTTCTCTGGCTGGACGGCAGGATCGTAAAGGCTTCAGAAGCCAAAACAGACCTCTATGGTCAGTCCCTTCACTACGGCTACGCCGTCTTCGAAGGCATCCGCTCCTATCGCACCGCCGCAGGTGCCACGAAGATCTTTAAAGCCGTCGAACATTACGATCGCCTCCGCCGGTCTGCCGAAGCATTGAATATGCCTTATACCTACGACACGGATACCCTGATCAAAGCCACCTACGATGTCCTCGAAAAGAACAAATTGCAGGACGCCTATATCCGTCCCGTCGTATATGCACCCGCTAATATGAGCTTCAACCCCAACACGGAATCATACACCGTTATCCAGACCTGGGAGATGGCTCCCTTCCTGGGTGAGAAGCTGCTCAGGGTCATGACCTCCTCTTTTCAACGGCCCAATCCCAAAGGATTTCACATCGAAGCAAAAGCGTCCGGTCATTACGTCAACTCCATTCTTGCCAGCCAGGAAGCGAAAGGCAAGGGCTTCGACGAAGCCCTCCTCACGGATATGAACGGCAATATCGCCGAAGGACCCGGCGCAAACATGTTCTTCGAAAAAAATGGCAGGCTCTTCACACCTGGAAAAGGAAATATCCTTCCTGGCATCACAAGAGCTACAGTTCTCGAAATATGCGACGGGCTCGGCATACCCGTCGAAGAAGGCCAGTTCTCCATTCAGCAGCTGAGATCGGCAGACGCAGCCTTCTTCTGCGGCACAGCGGCAGAGGTCATAGGCTGGGAATCCATCGACGAAACGAAATTCCCCACACCCTGGAAAGATACGCTCGGCAGACAAATACAGCTGGCGTACAAAGACAAGGTTATAGAACAACAGCAACTATTAGCAACAGCATAAACCAACCAGCACTTAAAAGAAATGGAACTTAACAAATACAGCAAGACACTCACACAGGATCCGACACAACCGGCCGCACAGGCCATGTTGTATGGCATTGGATTGACAGACGACGATCTCAAAAAAGCGCAGGTGGGCATTGCCAGCATGGGCTACGACGGCAACACCTGCAACATGCACCTGAACGATCTGGCAAAAGTGGTAAAGGAAGGTGTATGGGATAATGACCTGGTGGGACTGATCTTCCATACCATCGGCGTCAGCGACGGCATGAGCAATGGCACCGACGGCATGCGCTTCTCCCTGGTCAGCCGCGACATCATCGCCGACTCCATCGAGGCGGTCTGCGGCGCCCAATACTATGACGCACTCGTGGCCCTGCCCGGCTGCGACAAGAACATGCCGGGATCGCTGATAGCCATGGGCCGGCTTAACAGGCCTTCCATCATGGTCTACGGGGGCACCATCGCTCCGGGGCATTATAAAGGTCAGGACCTCAACATTGTCTCCTCTTTCGAAGCCCTGGGACAAAAGATTGCCGGCAAGCTGAGCGATGCCGACTTCAAAGGCATCGTAATGAACTCCTGTCCCGGCGCAGGCGCCTGCGGAGGCATGTACACAGCCAACACCATGGCAGCCGCTGCCGAAGCGCTGGGCATGAGCCTCCCCTACTCTTCCTCCAACCCTGCCCTCAGTGAAGACAAAAAGAAAGAATGCTACGATGCCGGCAAAGCCATCCTCGTCCTGCTGGAAAAAGACATCAAGCCAAAGGATATCATGACCCGCAAGGCCTTTGAGAACGCCATCACCACCATCATGGTCCTGGGCGGCAGCACCAACGCAGTCCTGCATCTCCTGGCCATTGCCCGCAGCGTGGACGTGCCCCTGTCACAAGACGACTTCCAGTCCATCAGCGATAGGATACCCGTACTGGCAGACTTCAAGCCCAGCGGCAAATATCTCATGCAGGACCTTCACGAGCATGGAGGCATCCCTGCTGTCATGAAGTATCTCCTGGAAAAAGGATTGCTGCACGGCGATTGCCTTACCGTCACAGGTAAGACTCTGGCCGAAAACCTGGCAGACATCCCCGCCATCGATTTCACAACACAGGATATCATCTACCCGCTGGAAAGACCCATCAAAGCCACCGGCCACCTGCAGATCCTCTATGGCAACCTCGCAGAAGGCGGCAGTGTAGCCAAGATCAGCGGCAAAGAAGGAGAAAGGTTCGAAGGACCCGCGAGAGTCTTCGACGGAGAACATCAACTGATCAGTGGTATCAACACGGGGAAGATAAAAGCTGGCGACGTAGTGGTCATCCGCCATGTGGGTCCTAAAGGCGCCCCCGGTATGCCCGAAATGCTGAAACCCACTTCCGCCCTCATCGGCGCCGGCCTGGGAAAAAGCATCGCCCTCATCACCGATGGCCGGTTCAGCGGTGGCACCCACGGCTTCGTCGTGGGACACATCACCCCCGAAGCCTATGAAGGGGGCGCCATCGCCCTGGTCCATGACGATGACATCATAGAGCTGGACGCCACAAAGAATACCATCACACTCAAAGTAACGCCGGAAGAGCTGGCCAAACGCAAAGCCGCCTGGAAACAGCCGCCGCTGAAAGCGACGAAAGGCATCCTTTATAAATATGCCAGACAGGTAAAGAACGCAGCTGAAGGATGTGTAACTGACGAATTCTAAAAAAAACATTTTATGAGCAACGTAACAACAACGCCTATTCAATCCAAGCCCAAATCGTCTCGTAAAAAGACTACCACGGTGCAGGAGCTCACCGGCTCGGCCGCCGTCCTGGAAGCTTTTCTGGAAGAAGGCGTAGACACGATCTTCGGTTACCCCGGCGGCGCTATCATGCCTATCTATGATGCCCTGTACGACTACCAGGAGAAATTAAAGCATATCCTCGTCCGCCACGAACAGGGTGGCATACACGCAGCACAGGGCTATGCCCGCACTTCCGGCAAAACAGGCGTCGTATTCGCTACCAGCGGCCCGGGCGCTACTAACCTGGTCACCGGCCTGGCAGACGCCATGATCGACAGCACACCCCTGGTATGCATCACAGGTCAGGTCTTCGCCCACCTGCTGGGAACAGACGCCTTCCAGGAGACAGACGTCATCAATATCACCACCCCCATCACCAAATGGAACTACCAGGTGACAGATGCTACAGAGATCCCATCCGTCCTGGCCAAAGCATTCTATATCGCCGGCAGCGGCCGCCCCGGACCGGTCCTCATCGACATCACCAAGAACGCCCAGATCCAGAAATTCAATTACGAAGGGTATACGAAATGCAGCCATATCCGTAGCTACAGGCCCAAACCCATCGTTCGGAAGGAACATATCGAAAAGGCAGCCCAGCTGATCAACCAGGCACAACGCCCCTTCATCCTCTTCGGACAAGGCGTCATCCTGGGCAATGCTGAAAAAGAATTCCAGGCCTTCGTGGAAAAGAGCGGTATCCCCGCCGCATGGACATTATTGGGCCTCAGCGCCCTGTCCACGGACCACCCGCTCAACGTAGGTATGCTGGGCATGCACGGCAACTATGGCCCCAATGTCCTCACCAACGAATGCGACGTCCTCATCGCCATCGGCATGCGCTTCGATGATCGCGTCACAGGGCGCCTGGACAAATATGCCAAACAGGCCACCGTCATCCACCTGGACATCGACCCCGCCGAGATCGACAAGAACGTAAAGGCCACCGTTGGCGTTTGGGGCGACTGTAAAGAGACACTCCCCCTGCTGACAGAACTGGTAGAAAAAAAGACATACCCCGAATGGCTGAAAAGGTTCAAAGACTATTATAAAGAAGAAGTGGACGCAGTCATAAAGGAAGAGCTCAACCCCACCACCGAACAAATGACGATGGGAGAGGTAATAAAAGTGCTCAACAGGTTCGCCGGCGGCGACGCCATCATCGTCACCGACGTAGGCCAGCACCAGATGGTAGCCTGCCGCTATGCTGCGTTCAAACAGTCCCGCAGCAACGTCACATCCGGCGGCCTCGGTACCATGGGCTTCGGCCTTCCGGCTGCCATCGGGGCAAAATTCGGCGCACCGGACCGCACAGTCGTCGCCATCTGCGGCGATGGAGGCTTCCAGATGACCCTTCAGGAACTGGGCACCATCATGCAAAGTGAAATAGATGTAAAGATCCTGATACTGAACAATCGCTTCCTGGGCATGGTACGCCAATGGCAGCAGCTCTTTAACGACAAACGCTATTCCTTCGTGGACATCGCCAGCCCCGACTTCGTCACAGTGGCAAAAGGCTATGGCATCGCCGGTCAAAGCGTCGAAAAAAGAGAAGACCTGGAGACAGCAGTGAAGGCCATGCTTGATCATAAGGGATCCTACCTGCTGGAAGTATTCGTAGGCAAGGAGAACAACGTATTCCCGATGGTACCGCAAGGTTGCAGTGTTAGTGAGATCAGACTTAAATGATACCCGAAATGCTTACCAGGACAAATACAAATAATAACTGGAATCCCCGCCTATACGACGACAAACATAGTTTTGTCTTCAAGTACGGCGAGGACCTCATCAGCATGCTGGCCCCGCAAGCAGGAGAAAGGGTGCTGGACCTGGGTTGCGGCACGGGACACCTGACCCGGCAGATCTCCCTCTCAGGCGCACGGGTAATAGGTATCGATAGCTCCGCCCCCATGATAGAAAAGGCTTCCGCTATCTTTCCCGACATCGACTTCCGGGTGATGAACGCCACAGACTTTCAGTTCAACCACCTCTTTGATGCCGTATTTTCCAACGCGGTCCTGCACTGGGTGCTGGATAAAGAGGCCGCCATCGACTGCATTACCCATCACCTGCGCCCCGGCGGCCGCCTGGTATTGGAAATGGGAGGAAAAGGCAACGTGGAAGACATCGTGGTAAATATCCGTAAGGTCCTGACCAGACATGGATACTACCACAATGCAACACAACAGATCTGGTATTTCCCGTCCCTGGGAGAGTATACGTCCCTCTTGGAAAAGAAAGGTTATCGTATCAACTATGCCTCCCATTTCGACAGGCCGACGGAACTGCAGGATACGGAAAATGGCATCAAGGACTGGATAAGGATGTTCGGTAACGCTTTTTTCAAAAATATTCCCGAACAGGCCATCGACCCCGTCCTCGAAGAGATCCAGACAGCGGTCAAACCCACGAACTACCGCAACCACAAATGGTACGGCAACTATAAAAGACTGAGAATTGAGGCAATCAAAAATTAAAAATTAATTATGAACCCAAATAAGCAGCAATACACCATCACCGTCTACACGGAAAACCAGATCGGCCTGCTTAACCGCATCGCCATCCTGTTCTCCCGCCGTAAGCTCAACGTCGAGAGCCTCAACACCTCTCCCTCCGAAGTAGAAGGCATCCACCGCTTCACCATCGTCATCAACGAAACAGAGGAAGTCGTCAGGAAACTCTGCCGCCAGATCGAAAAACAGGTGGATATCCTGAAAGCCTACTACAACACCAATGAAGAGATCATCTGGCAGGAAATGGCCCTCTATAAAGTATCCACAGAGGAAATAGCCGAGAAAGTAAAGGTTGAAAGACTCTTGCGTGAATACGGGGCACGTGCCGTAGTGATCCGGAAGGACTACACCGTCTTCGAGACGACAGGGCAAAGGGAAGAGACGGACAAGCTGGTGGGGGTGCTGGAACCCTATGGCCTCATCGAGTTCGTACGAAGCGCCCGCATAGCGATCATCAAGGACAGCCACGGCTTCCACGAAAAGCTGAAGGAATTTGAATTGACAGAACCCAGTGAAGACGTCATCGAGAACGAATACCTCGACAAACAGGACGAAGTATTCACGATGTAAAAAACAACCAATTATTCAATAAAAAATATCACATCCCAAAAAAACAGAAATAACATGGCAAAATTAAATTTCGGCGGCGTGGAAGAAAATGTAGTAACCAGGGAAGAATTCCCCCTCGCCAAAGCACAGCAGGTTTTGAAGAATGAAGTGGTAGCCGTCATCGGCTATGGCGTCCAGGGACCGGGGCAGTCGCTGAATCAAAAAGATAATGGCATCAACGTGATCGTAGGCCAGCGGAAAAATTCCAAATCATGGGATAAGGCGGTAAAGGACGGTTTCGTTCCCGGCAAGACCCTGTTCGAGATCGAAGAAGCATTGGAAAAAGGCACCATCATCTGCTACCTGCTGAGTGATGCCGCCCAGATCCAATTATGGCCCACGGTGAAAAAACACCTCACCGCCGGCAAAGCCCTCTATTTTTCCCATGGCTTCGGCATCACCTTCAACGAACAGACAGGCATCGTTCCCCCTAAGGACGTGGACGTGTTCCTGGTTGCGCCCAAAGGTTCAGGCACTTCCCTGAGAAGGATGTTCCTCCAGGGTCGCGGCCTCAACAGCAGCTACGCCATTTTCCAGGACGCTACGGGAAAAGCTAAGGACCGTGTCATCGCCCTTGGCATCGCCGTTGGCAGTGGCTACCTGTTCGAAACAGACTTCCGCAAAGAAGTATTCAGCGACCTGACTGGCGAACGCGGTACACTGATGGGCGCCATCCAGGGGATCTTCGCCGCTCAATACGAAGTATTACGCAAAAAAGGACATACTCCTTCCGAAGCATTCAACGAGACAGTAGAAGAGCTGACCCAGTCCCTCATGCCCCTGGTGGCAGAGAACGGCATGGACTGGATGTATGCCAACTGCTCCACCACTGCACAAAGAGGCGCACTGGACTGGTGGAAGAAGTTCCGCGATGCTACCCTCCCTGTCTTCACCGAACTGTACGAGAGCGTAGCCGCAGGTAAGGAATCCCAACGGTCCATCGACTCAAACAGCCAGCCCGACTACCGCGAAAAGCTGGATGCCGAGCTGAAAGAATTGCGCGAAAGCGAACTGTGGCAGGCAGGCAAGACTGTAAGAAGTCTCCGTCCTGAAAACCAGGCCGCACCACAAAAACAATCGAAGGAAGCTGTAAATGCATAATTTGTTATCTTTTCCACCGGCGCCCCCCGCAGGGGCGCCGGAATTAGACTTCCACGCAGCCGCAGGCAGGTTGAAGAAAGTAGTCACCAGGACACCCCTGAGCTATAATCACAACCTCTCCCGGAAATATGGCTGCCGGGTCTTTCTCAAAAGAGAGGACCTGCAGGTCGTGCGCTCCTATAAGTTGAGAGGGGCCTATAATATGATGGTCAGCCTCCCCGCTGCGCAATTGCAAAAAGGCGTCGTATGCGCCAGCGCAGGCAACCATGCGCAGGGCTTCGCCTACTCCTGCCGTAAGCTGGGAGTAAAAGGCGTGGTGTTCATGCCCATCATTACCCCCAAACAAAAGGTTACCCAGACCAGGATGTTCGGAGAAGATAATATCGAGATCGTCCTTATAGGTGACACCTTCGACGACTGCGCCGTAGCCGCCAGGCAATACACCGAAGCCAACGGCATGACCTTCATCCCCCCTTTCGAAGACCTGAAGATCATCGAAGGACAAGGTACCGTGGCCGTAGAGATCCTGGAAGATGAACCCGAAGTAGACTATATCTTCGTACCCGTAGGCGGCGGAGGCCTTGCCTCCGGCGTAGGTACTTACTTCAAAACCTACTCGCCCCGCACGAAGATCATCGGACTGGAGCCGGAAGGCGCCCCCTCCATGAAAGAAGCCCTCAAAGCAGGACGCCCGGTAACCCTGGGCCACATCGAACGCTTCGTCGACGGGGCCGCCGTAAAAAGAGTAGGCGACCTTACCTTCTCCATATGCCGGGATGTGCTGGACGATATGCACCTCGTGCCGGAAGGAAAAGCCTGTTCCACCATCCTGCGGCTGTATAACGAAGACGCCATCGTCGTCGAACCGGCAGGCGCCCTCAGCATTGCAGCCCTGGACGACTATGCCGAAGTCATCAAAGGCAGGACCGTCGTCTGCATCGTCAGCGGTAGCAACAACGACATCGATCGCATGCAGGAAATAAAGGAAAGGTCCCTTCAGTATGAAGGACTAAAACACTATTTCCTGATCAGTTTCTCCCAACGCCCGGGAGCACTGAAAGAATTTGTCAATCATGTCCTGGGACCCGGTGACGACATCACCCGGTTCGAATACATGCAAAAACACAACAAGGATACAGCCCCCGCACTGGTAGGCATCGAACTCACCAGCAAAGAAGATTATCAGACGCTTTTGAACAACATGGTGCGGTATAATGTATCCTACACGGAGCTGAACAAGAATGATACGCTGTTCAGCTATCTCGTATAGCCCGGACGAAAGATCATATGAACCCCTTCATCCTTTGACCCTAAAATCCACCGTCCAAACATTGCTAAACCTGATCAGGATCAGAAAGTTCCTGTGAATAAACCCTTTATCCCTGTGAAAAACAATGATTAACCAAAATTTAATTAAGTAGGAATTTTTACGTAATTTTATTCGATTGCTTGCTATCCTTCTTAGAATAATATCTAAGAATCTTAATAAAAATTGAAAAAAGTCTAATCTATTAATTGCGTATGGTAAGCAAAGGTTTATACTCTCCTGAGTTTGAGCGTGATGCGTGCGGTATCGGGTTCGTGGCCAACATCAAGAGCAACAAATCCCACCAGATTATTTCGGACGCGCTGACAATCCTGGAGAACATGGAGCACCGCGGAGCATGTGGTTGTGAGAACAACACGGGCGACGGTGCGGGTATCATGATCCAGACCCCGCACGAATTCTTCTTTGACGAATGCGTGAAGCTGGGTATCCATTTACCCCCCTATGGTAAATATGGCGTAGGCATGCTGTTCTTTCCCCGCGACATCCGCCTGAAAGAAGAATGCCGGGATATCTTCTCCCGCTCCGCTGAGAAGCTGGGCCTGGAGATCCTGGGATATAGAAAAATACCCGTCAACCCGGAAGGCATCGGCCCGACTGCCCTCTCCGTTGAGCCGGAAATGGAACAGGTTTTCATCGCCTGCCCCGACCATATCAAGGACCCCGAAGCTTTCGAAAGGAAGCTCTTTCTGTTGCGTAACTACGCCAGCAATACCATCAACAATACGATCAAAAAGGACGCCATCGGTTTCTACGTGGCCTCCCTTTCCTATAAGACCGTGGTCTACAAAGGCCAGCTCACCAGCAGCCAGGTCCGCCACTATTTTCCCGACCTGAGCAACAAACGGCTGGTTTCCGCTTTCGGTCTGGTTCACTCCCGCTTTGCCACCAATACCTTCCCCTCCTGGAAACTGGCCCAGCCATTCCGGTTCATCGCACACAACGGGGAGATCAATACCCTGCAAGGCAACCTCAATTGGTTGAAGACAGGCGAAAAAGCCTTCACCACACCATATTTCACAAAGGAAGAAATGGACATGCTGCTGCCCATCATCGCAGAAGGCCAGTCCGACTCCGCTTGCCTGGATAATGTCGTCGAGCTGCTGTCCCTCTGCGGCCGCAGCCTCCCCCACGTCATGATGATGCTGATCCCCGAAGCATGGGATGGCAATGAACAGATGGACCCGGTGAAAAAAGCTTTCTACGAGTTCCACGCCTCCATCATGGAGCCCTGGGACGGCCCCGCCTCCATTTCCTTTACGGACGGAAAGATCATCGGCGCAACCCTTGACCGCAATGGACTCCGCCCCTCCCGTTACTGCGTAACCACCGACGACCGCGTGATCATGGCCTCCGAAACAGGCGCCCTTCCCGTCGATCCCCGGCTGGTGAAAGAGAAAGGGAGACTGCAGCCAGGTAAGATGTTCGTAGTCGACCTGGAACAGGAGCGCATCATCAGCGACGACGAACTGAAAAGCGCCATCTGCTCCCAAAAGCCTTACGCGGAATGGCTCAACAAATACAAGATCAGGCTGGAAGAATTACCCGAGCCCAGAGTGCTGTTCACACACCTGGAGCACGAACAAATATTCAAATACCAAAAAGCCTTCGGCTATTCCACCGAAGACCTGGATACCCTCATCGCGCCAATGGCGCTGGATGGAAAAGAGCCCATCGGCTCCATGGGCACCGACGTTCCCCTGGCAGTGCTGAGCGATCAGCCGCAGCACCTCAGCAGCTATTTCAAACAGCTCTTCGCCCAGGTGACAAATCCCCCCATCGACCCCATACGCGAAAGACTCGTCATGTCCCTGGCCAGCTTCGTAGGCGGCAATGCCAACCTGCTGGAGGAAGATCCCCTGGCCTGTCATAGCGTGGCGCTCAAACATCCGGTACTGAGCAACCATGAGCTGGAAAAGATCCGCAGCATCGACACCGGCGTCTTCCAGGCCAAAACCCTGCAGACCTATTTCAGGGCCGACGGAAAGCCGGGGTCCCTCCAAAAGGGCCTCGATCGCATCTGCCGGTACGCCGTAGACGCAGTCGAAGATGGTTTTGAAGTGCTGATCCTCACGGACAGGGCTATCGACTCCGACCACGCACCCATACCCTCCCTGCTCGCCGCCTCGGCCGTACACCACCACCTCATCCGTAAAGGCTATCGTGGACAGGTTGGCATCATCGTGGAAGCCGGCGACGTATGGGAAGTTCATCACTTCGCCGCCCTCATCGGGTTCGGCGCCACCGCTATCAACCCCTACCTGGCCCTCTCCAGCATCCGCGATATGAAGCTGACTGGCCGGCTGCAGACTGACCTGGATGCCGAGCAGCTGAAGAAGAACTATATCAAGGCCGTCTGTGACGGATTGCTGAAAGTGTTCTCCAAGATGGGCATCTCCACCCTGCAAAGCTACCAGGGCGCACAGATCTTCGAGATCATTGGTCTCAACAGGACCGTAGTGGATAAATATTTCACAGGAGCTACATCCCGCATTGAAGGCATGGGCTTGGACGAGATCGCAAAAGAGACGCTTTCCAAACACTATTTTGCCTTCAGCCGCAAGGACATCCCGGTGGAAAGACTGCCCGTGGGCGGTATCTACCAGTGGAAAAGGAAAGGGGAATTCCACCTCTTCAACCCCCAGACCATCCACCTGCTGCAGTATTCCACGCGGATGAACGATTACAATACGTTTAAAAAATATTCCAAGCTGGTGAATGACCAGAGTGAAAAGGCCGCCACTTTAAGGAGCCTGCTGACGTTCAAGCGCAACCGCCCCTCCATTTCCCTGGAAGAGGTGGAGCCCGCAGAAAGCATCTACAGGAGGTTCGCCACAGGCGCCATGTCCTTCGGCTCCATCTCCCATGAAGCCCATTCCACCCTGGCCATCGCGATGAATCGGCTGGGAGGAAAAAGCAACACCGGCGAAGGCGGAGAGGACGAGCTGCGTTATGAGACGCTGCCCAATGGCGACTCCATGCGCTCGGCCATCAAGCAGGTGGCATCGGCACGTTTCGGCGTCACCAGTTACTATCTCACCATGGCCGACGAGCTGCAGATCAAAATGGCCCAGGGCGCCAAGCCCGGTGAAGGTGGTCAGCTGCCCGGCCACAAGGTCGACGAGTGGATCGGCAAAGTACGCCACTCCACACCCGGCGTAGGACTCATCTCCCCCCCGCCGCACCACGACATCTATTCCATCGAAGACCTGGCTCAGCTGATCTTCGATCTTAAGAACGCCAACCGCGCCGCTCGCATCAGCGTCAAGCTGGTGTCCAAGGCCGGCGTAGGCACCATCGCGGCCGGCGTGGCAAAAGCCAAATCCGACGTCATCCTCATCTCAGGACATGACGGCGGCACAGGCGCCTCTCCCGTAAGCTCTATCAAGCACGCAGGCCTGCCCTGGGAACTCGGCCTGGCCGAATCCCACCAGACCCTCGTAAAAAATAAATTACGCAGCCGCGTCGTGCTCCAGGCAGACGGACAGATGAAGACAGGCCGGGACATCGCCATCGCCACCCTGCTGGGCGCCGAAGAATGGGGCCTCGCCACCACCGCCCTCGTAGTGGAAGGATGTATCATGATGCGCAAATGCCACCTGAACACCTGCCCCGTAGGCGTGGCAACACAAGACCCCGAGCTGCGCAAACGCTTCACCGGCGACGCAGAGCATGTGGTCAACTTCTTCAAGTTCATCACCCAGGAATTAAGAGAGGTCATGGCCGAGCTGGGATTCCGTACCATCGACGAAATGGTCGGACAGGTAGATTGCCTCCAGGTAAGGGACAACGTCCACCACTGGAAGTATAGCAAGCTCGACCTCTCCCCCATCCTGTATAAAGAACCCGCCGGAATGTACACCGGCCTGCACAAACAGGAAGAGCAGGACCATGGACTGGAAGGCGTGCTGGACTGGAAGCTCCTGGACGCTGCACAACCCGCGCTCCTGCAAAAGCAAAAGGTCTTCGCCTCCTTTGCCATCAGGAATACAGACCGCACCGTCGGCACCATCCTCTCCAATGAGATCTCTAAAAAGTTCAGGTCCGCCGGCCTGCCGGAAGACACCCTGCATTTCAAATTCACAGGCACCGCAGGACAAAGCTTCGGCGCCTTCAATACCAACGGGGTCACCCTGGAACTGGAAGGAGATGCCAATGACTACTTCGGTAAAGGTCTGTCCGGCGCCCGGCTCATCGTATACCCCTCACCCAATGCAGCCTTCACTCCGGAAGAGAACAGCATCATCGGCAACGTAGCATTCTATGGCGCCACCTCCGGCGAAGCCTTCATCCGCGGTAAGGCAGGGGAAAGGTTCTCCGTACGCAACTCGGGCGTGAAAGCCGTAGTCGAAGGCGTCGGTGACCACGGATGCGAATACATGACAGGCGGCAGGGTCGTTATCCTGGGAGACACAGGCCGCAACTTCGCCGCCGGCATGAGCGGCGGGATCGCTTATGTATACGATGTAAAAAGCCAGTTCTCCGCATTATGTAACAGGGAAATGGTAGAGCTGGACCCCGTAGGCGCCGATGATGTCGCAGAGCTGAAAGACATGATCCAGCGACACTATGCCTACACAGGCAGCACGGTCGCCAAATTCGTCCTGGACGACTTCGAAAGCCAGCTGCAGCATTTCGTAAAGGTGTTCCCGACAGACTATAAAAAAGTATTATTGGAAAAAAGTCATAAATCAAAGGTCCGCTCCTAGAGCGGCCCCGCCGGCCACAGAGACAACAAGACTTCGGCAGGAAATTGAGAACGCGGAGTCGGCTCTCATGTGTGACTCAGCCACTCCGTTGTTCTCTGTGGCCGGAAATAAAAACATCAAATCAGCAGAAATGGGCAAACCCACCGGATTTCTGGAATTTACCAGAGAATTACCTTCCAAGCGCCCCGTGCAGGAGCGGAAAAATGACTACAAGGAATTTGTGTCATTATATAAGGAGTCGCAGCTCAATCAGCAGGCGTCCCGTTGTATGAACTGCGGCATCCCCTTTTGCCATCATGGATGCCCCCTGGGCAACGTGATCCCCGAATTCAACGACGCCGTTTATAAGCAAAGCTGGCAGGAAGCATATGACATCCTCACTTCCACCAACAACTTCCCCGAGTTCACAGGCCGCATCTGCCCCGCCCCCTGCGAAAGCAGCTGCGTACTGGGCATCAACCAGCCGCCTGTGGCCATAGAAGAGATCGAAAAACATATCATCGAAATAGCATTCGAAAAGGGGCTCGTCAAGGCACGCAAACCCTCCATCCGGACAGGCAAAAAGATCGCCGTCGTTGGTTCAGGCCCCGCAGGACTGGCCGCAGCCGACCAGCTGAACATAGCCGGACATACCGTCACCGTTTTCGAAAGGGATGACGAACCCGGCGGCCTGCTACGCTACGGGATCCCCGACTTCAAGCTGGAAAAATGGGTGGTAGCCCGCCGTATAAAGCTCATGGAAGAAGAAGGCATCACCTTTAAATGTAATGCCAACGTAGGAGTGAATATCAGTATCAATGATCTCCTCCGGGAATACCATGCCATCATACTGGCCGGAGGAGCCACCATCCCCCGCGACCTGCCCGTCCCCGGCCGGGAATTAAAAGGCGTCCATTTCGCTATGGACTTCCTCAAACAACAGAACAAACGCGTCAGCAAGCTCCCCGTTGACGGAGAAGCCATCATGGCCACCGGTAAGAACGTCGTGGTCATCGGCGGAGGCGATACAGGCAGCGACTGCGTCGGCACATCCAACAGGCACAAAGCCGCCTCAGTCACCCAATTCGAGCTGCTGCCAAAACCACCGGACGCACGCACCGCCCATATGCCCTGGCCCACCTACCCCATGACACTCAAAACCTCCTCCTCCCACGAAGAAGGAGCCGACAGACACTGGGCCGTCGCCACCAAAGAATTCGTCGGCGACGGAAAAGGTAACCTTAAAGGCCTGAAGATCGTTACCCTCGAATGGAAGCTCACCGACGATGGACGCGCCGCCAACTTCGTGGAAGTCCCCGGCAGCGAAAGAGAGATCCCCTGCGAGCTCGCCCTCTTCGCCATGGGCTTCGTCCACCCGCAGCACGCAGGCCTCCTCCAGGAACTGGGCGTCGAGCTGGACGAAAGAGGCAATGTAAAAGCCCCCGAAAAAAACTACCAGACCAATATCGCTAAAGTATTCACCGCAGGAGACATGCGGCGAGGCCAATCCCTCGTGGTCTGGGCCATCAGCGAAGGCCGTGAATGCGCCCGTAAAGTGGATGAATACCTCATGGGACAATCCCTCCTGGAAAGAAAAGACCAAAGCCTCATCGCTTTGTAAATAAAATATAAACCTTCCCCCCGGCCCACCCTCGCTTTATTTAAAAGAGAGGGTGGGTTTTTTCATTTTGGAAAAGTTCTCCGAAATTTCCTTAAACAAACCACAGAATTCCCCCCATTTTTTTAAACAACTTCGATTTTTAATTTCATAAAAAAAAGATAAAGACCGCTATAATTAACTAATTATTAATTTTTTAAGCGTAGTTAACGCTGTTAGTTTTTTCATATTAATAATTATTATATACAATATTGTATATGCCATATCTCCTTTGATTGACTATATTAGCATTACAAACATCACTTATAATTTTTTTTAATGTGATGGTCCAATACTCCCAAAAGAACCAATCCTCCGGGTCAGTCCGACCCATTTTTTATTTACTCACCAAAACCATCAGCAAATGCTTAGGACACTGTCGTTTTCCGTTATCACTACCCTCATGTCTTGCTCAGTTTGGGCCCAAACAGCCGATACAGCCGCTAAACCTGCAGCGCCTGCCCCCGTCTTATCCATTACAGGTTCCGCCGACGTATATTATCGGTATAATTTTAACAAGCAGGTCAATAACAAGACTAGTTTCACCAATACGCATAACGCGGCCAGTTTAGGCATGGCTACCCTGAAACTGGAGCATAAGACCCAAAAGGTTGACCTGGTCGCCGACTTGGGCTTTGGTCCCAGGGCAAAGGATTTTGCCTACAATGACGAGGGTATTACACAAGCCATCAAACAATTGTACATCAGCTATACACCCGTTGCCTGGTTAAAGCTCACAGGCGGTACCTGGGGCACCCACATAGGCTATGAAGTGCTGGACGCTTATGCCAACAGGAACTATAGCATGTCCTACATGTTCACCAATGGTCCCTTCTCCCACACAGGCCTGAAAGCTGATCTGACGTTTGGAAAAAGCGGATTCATGGTCGGCGTATCCAATCCCACCGATTTCCGCGTTATCCCCGACAACGGTAAAAGCAACAAGAACCTCATCGCACAGTATAGCATCGCCCCCAACGACAACTTCAAGTTCTACCTCAACTACGTAGGTGGCAAGGACGTAGGCGATAACAAGATCCACCAATACGATCTGACAGCCACCGGCAAGCTCAGCAGCCTGCTCAGCCTGGGCATCAACGGCACTGTCAACAAATCCAGCTATACAGATGATGACTATGCCACTTCGCACACCTGGTGGGGCTCTGCACTCTATGTCAACCTCGATCCGGCCCCCTGGTTCGGGCTCACCGTCCGCGGCGAATACTTCAGCGACAAGGACCATATCAAGATCGCATCAGATAAAGTACTTGCCGGCACCCTTTCCGCTCAGTTCAAAGTGGATGGCTTCATTTTCATTCCGGAATTCCGCTATGACAATGCCAATACCACCGCTATGTTCCTGAAAAGCGACGGGACCACCGGTACCAAAAATACCGCCAGCTTCCTGATCGCAGCGATCTATTCATTCTAACGATCACCATCACGACCTGCAACCTAACGCCATTAACTGACCAATTAACACCTTATTATATGCCTGGTACAAGCACCTAAACATTCACATATAAAAAAAACCAAAGCAAAATGGGAGTAACCAACTTTATTAAAGGTAAGCTCATGATGGAAGGAACTGGGACCCTTCCTGTCATGGTCAAGTTATCAAGAAAAGACAAGTGGCGTATTGCCGGCGGCATGTTTGCCGGTAAGATGATAGGCCTGTTCCTGGTCCTCGTGGCCATAGGATTCCTGCCTGCCATCATTATGGGCACACCCGCCCACGCACAGGCGCCGGCCTGGACACCGCACGAGACAACTTTCATGAATACGGCTAATACCATCTGGACGCTGGTAGCAGCCTTCCTCGTATTCGGTATGCAGCCCGGATTCGTTTTCCTGGAAGCCGGCTTCGCCCGCAAAAGAGAAACCGTCAATGTATTGATGGAATGTATCTTCGACACCTGCATCTGCGGTATCCTCTTCTGGGCCATCGGCTACTCCTTTATGTTCAGTGAAGGCAACGGCTTCATCGGCACACATTGGTTCTTCCTCCAGGGAGCACCGGATACCTACGAAGCCACCGGCATACCGCTCCTGGCTCACTGGATCTTCCAGTTCGCCTTTGCCGACACCACCTCCACGATCACTTCCGGCGCCATGATCGGACGTACCAGCTTCCGCGGTGATATCCTGTATAGCATCGGCGTTACTGGCTTTATCTACCCCATCGTGGGCCACTGGTGCTGGGGACCCGATGGATGGCTCGCCCTCATGGGTACTAAAGACCATTTCCTGCCCAACCTGGGCAACGGCTTCCGCGACTTCGCAGGATCCACCGTCGTTCACACCATCGGTGGCGTGATCTCCCTGGCAGGTGCCATCGTTCTTGGACCTCGCCTGGGCCGCGTCTTCAAACGTGATGGCGGCGGCATGCCCGCACCACACAACCTGACAGTAGCCGCCGTAGGCGGTTTCATCCTCTGGTTCGGCTGGTACGGCTTCAACCCCGGCAGCACCCTCTCCGCTATGGATATGCAAGGCATCGGCCGCGTAGCAGCCAACACCACCCTGGCAGCCTGCGCAGCTGGTATATCCGCCATGTACATGGCCCTATGGTTCGGTGAGACAAAAGGCAAGTTCGATCTCGGCTATACCACCAATGGCTTCCTCGGCGGCCTGGTAGCCATCACCTGCCCCTGCTACTGGGTCTCCCCCTTCGGCGCCATCATGCTGGGTCTCGTAGCCGGTATCATCATATGGCTGGCTACCAACCTCATCGAATACCTGCGCATCGATGATCCCGTCGGAGCCGTCACTGTACATGGCTTCTGCGGCATCTGGGGCACCATCTCCCTCGGCTTCTTTGCCTGCGGTCAATACGGCGCCACTGGCCCCACCGGAGCAGATAACTCCGCACCCGTTGCAGGTCTGTTCTATGGCGGCGGCATCGGCGTGCTGAAAGCCCAGGTCATCGGCAGCGCCGTCGTTACCATCTCAACCTTCATCGTCGCATTTATCCTCATGTGGGTAGTTAACAAATTACCCTACCCATGGAAATTACGCGTCGAACCCGAAGGCGAAACAGGCCCCGGCGGCCTCGACGTATTCGAACACGGTATCGAAGCATACCCCTCACAGGCTTAAAGACAACAATGCCAATACAAAAACCCGGGTTTATCCCGGGTTTTTTCGTTTATTAACAAAATTTTTTTAAGATTTTTTACCTCATATTATCCAAATAAGATATGTATTAAACATCCCTGATTCCTTTCTTCCCATTCCTCCTACTTCCTGAAATAAATGATTTTTTAAAAACCTTACCCCCCTTTTTCGCATCGTCTTTGTCCAAAAATCCGCAGTTTACATTCACCTCATCGCATGAAACCCTTTACAGTAAAGGGCTCCAGCCACCAGCCGCCTCCCCGGCCCCTCACGATCTGAACAATATTCCTCCTAACTTTACGTCATAATACAAAGGATTACTAATAAAAACTCATTAAAATATGCATCAGGATCTTAAACATCGTTTGATCGCCTGGAAGAACGATGTAAACCCCGGAGAGATTAAAAAAGTATTCATCTCCGATAGCCCTTTCACCGCAGGAGAAGATATCGTCAGACTGGAAAAAAGCTTGTCCAATACGATTTCAGGAAAGACCAGCCCGCTCACTGCATCCAGCAAATTCCTTACGACCCGGCACCTTTCAGATGATATAACTCACCTCAACAGTGTCATCGTTTCCCTGGAAAAAGAGTTTAATGCCCGCTATGAGCAGATCTTTCATGAGACGGACAAGGACCAGTTGATGCGGTATGCCGAGCTTAACTAATGCTAAACTTGAATCTTTATCTATAAATTAAACATTATGACAACGCTTATTTCATTTGCTGTATTAATTGTTCTGTTGCTGGCTCCCCTGGCAAAATCCCAAAGAAGAGCCGCACATTAATTAATAGCATAAACTACAAAAAAAGGAGCGCATAGGAATGTGCTCCTTTTTTCTTTTAGCGACCCCGCCAGCTACTTCAGCCCATGCTGATGCTCACTGGTCCGCATCGGTCCCATTCAGCCCGTACTCCTCCATCTTCCGGTACACAGTCGTCAATCCGATGTTCAGCAGCTTCGCAGCCGCTACCTTATTGCCGCTGGTGTAATCAAGCACTCGCTGTATATGCCGCCTTTCCACACTGGCCAGGTCGAAGGCCTGCAAAGCATGCAACCCGGGCGACTCCATGGCCCACACCACTGGAAGGGTGTCTATGCCCAGCTCCTCCGCATCCGAAAGTATAACCGCCCGCTCAATGACATTCTTCAGCTCCCGGATATTCCCCTTCCAGGGCTGCCGCTCCAGCACCTGCAGGAACTCCCTGCTCATCCCGGTCACCTGCTTGTTCAATTTGTCTGCAAACACCTTCATAAAATATTCCGCCAGCAACGGAATATCCTTTGCACGTTCTCTCAGCGGCGGTATCTCCACCGTGAAAACATTCAATCGGTAAAAAAGATCTTCCCGGAACATCCCCTCTTCCACCTGTTTCGGTAAATTCCGGTTGGTAGCAGATAGTATCCGCACATTCGCTGTAGTAGGTACCGTACTGCCCACCTTGAAGAACTGGCTGGCCTCGAGCACACGCAATAATTTCGCCTGTAGGTCCTGCTGCATCTCCCCTATCTCATCCAGGAATAAGGTCCCCCCGAAAGCCTCTTCGATCAGCCCCTTCTTGTCCTTCATGGCCCCCGTAAAAGCGCCCGCCTTATGCCCGAACAATTCACTCTCCAGCAAGTCCCTGGAAAAAGAGCTGCAGTTCAACGCCACAAAGGGAAAGGATGCCCGCCCGCTGCCGGCATGAATAGCCTTTGCAAACAACTCCTTTCCTGTTCCCGTTTCACCTAACAACAGCACCGTCGTGTCCGAAGATGTCACCTTACGGGCCATCTCGATCGTCTCCCGGATCGCAGCTGACTCTCCGATGATATGGTCAAAGCTGAAAGCATCCGTCATCTGCTCCTGCAGCCGCGATACCCGCTTCTGTAATCTCGCCTTCTCCATGGCATGGGCGATCAGGGGCAACAATCTATTGTTATCATCGCCCTTTATGATAAAATCGAATGCCCCCGATCGCATAGCCTGCACGACATCCTGGATATTGCCGTGGGCGGTCAGCAGTATCACCTCTATTTCCGCATTCCTCACCTTCATGCTCCGGGTAAGCTCTACCCCATTACCATCCGGCAAACGCACATCGCAGATAACAACATCGATATCCTCCTTACGCAGCATCCGCAATGCACTCTTGCAGTCGTTCGCCTCATGCACGACATAACCCTCCAGAGAAATGACCCTCTTCAACAACCCCCGTAGCTTGTCTTCATCATCCACTACGAGAATATTTCCTGCCGCCGCCATATATTTTATTTTGAAGACTGACTGTACAAATACTTTAATTTATAAACCTTCATCAGTTTGTCATAAGCCATCAGTTCCTTATCCGTCCGGAACTCCTCTTCCATCGAATAGCGGAACTTCGCATTCCCGGCAAATGCCTTTTCCAGGTTTTCCCTGGTAAGCTCCAGCACAGGGGATTGCCTGTCGACACTGAAATAATAAACAGTTTCCGGTCGCGCGATCTTCTCGCCCTGAACCAGCTTGTTAATACTATACAGGTAGAATCCCGTCGTATCCACAACCCGGAACTTTTCCCTGCCTACCTTGCGAAAATCCTGTCCTTTTGCAATGCCTCCATACAGGCCGACACCCAATAACAACATCATTAATGATCTCATATACTTTGATTTTTATTTTTAGAATCTCACCATGACGGCAAGTACGATCCTCGATTCCGACTTGGCCAGGTCAGGCATCCAGCCGCCCCAGCTGCTCAACGGCGGCGCCACCGAAGCGCCACTGGAAGTATAAGTATACCCGCCCGTATTCGTATAGCCCGAAGGAGAGGTCACACCGCCCGGCCCGGCAAAATATCCTTTTAAAGGCGTCGTACCAGGCGCAGCGCCCAGCTCCGTGACAGCCCTGTGCACATACTCCAGCTTCAGCGTCAGGTTCTGGTTAGGCATATAGTCGATCGACGTCGAGTAATCCCACGCATTGAAAGTGGACCCCGGCCCCGTCTGCTGCTGGAACAGCGTATCCGCATAGCCCGTAGGCGCCAGCACCAGGTATTGTCCCGGGTTGTGCATATATCCGCCCCCGATCGTCCAGGCAAATCGCTGCTTCTCCCCCAGCCAAAGCCTGTTGTAGATCATTCCCGAAATGAAATTCTGCGCCGGCAGCTTCACACCCGTCTTACTATCCGTCTTCCCGAAAGGCGTCACGCCATCCCCATTCTCAAAACCGAAATCACCCGTGATCGAAAAAGCTGCCTTCGTGACAAAACCATGCTTACGGTTCAAATAACGCAGCTGGTAGCTGTTATCACTGTGAAAACGATATCTGCCCGGTGCCCCTTCATCATCCTTCCCGTAATAATTGTTGAACACATAGTCCACCGTCTCCTTCGGCCTGTAATAAATAGAAACCCCCATCCCCGGCGAATGATTAAACCTGCCGTAAGTCTGCCAGCCATTCACCAGCCAGAATTCCAGCTTCAGCTTGTCCGTAGGAAAGGTCTGTAGACGCAGACCATTGAAGAACCAGGGCGTATTGTCCGACGTATAGCTGGGCTGATAACCCCAGTTCTCGAAATTGTTGTAAGAGAAAAGTCCGATGTACGACATGAATATACCCGCGTCAAGGTTGATACCATGCCAGGTATCCCAATGATATCCGGCATAAGCTTCACTAATATACCGGTAAATAGTCTGCAGGTCATATTGCCCCTTATAAGAACTATTGTCGTTGCGGGGTACCACCGTCGAACGGGTCCCGAATTGCATCATGACCCGCCCCCGCACATTGTTCACATGGATATCTCCGCCCACCCCCATGAAAGAAAGCTGTAGCTCGTTATTCCGGGCTAACGCCGTGCTGCCAACCACCGTATTGTCCAAAGGATGATTGTACGAATGCGAATAGTTCAGGTCGATCGTCACATCCCCGGTGAAATACTTGGAGTCGAATGCAGGGGGACTGGTCTTCCGGCTCGTACCGTTCAACCACGAAAAATCCCCGAAAGCAAACGGATCACTGGCATGCACCGGCACAGGCGCCGCCGCCGTATCCTGACTTTTCCCTTTTTGAAAAAGGAACAACATACTAAAACAAACAATTGATCTCTTAAGCATAGTCTGAATTTAAATTGTAAACAATGTGTCCTGTAAAAAGGCGAATTGCGTACCATAGCTTGTTTTAGAACAGTCTCCAACGCCCGGAACGCTTTGCCCGTCAAGGTTTTTTAAAAATTTATCGCTGTTGTGGGAACAGGATGCTTATCAGGTAAAATATTGTCACTTTGAAAAATAAATTATCAAAGTGGAAATTGTCGTCACCCCTTTTTTCAATCCGGAAAAAAAATTGTTAATGCATGGTTAACCACACACCACGAAAAAGAGGTCGTGGAAACGACCTCTTTTATACTTTACAGCACTTTACAACACTATGGTATCATCATAATCTGAATAACACCGCAAATATGATCCTGTCCTCCGACTTCACCAGGTCAGGCCTCCAGTTAGGATCCAAAGCAGTTGTCGAATATCCGGTCTGAGAAGTCACCCCTCCGGCGCCGGCAAAATAAGGCACATTGGCATGCCTGTGTACATACTCCACCCTGAACAGGAAACTCTGGTTAGGCATCCAGTCCAGGTTCGTACTGCAATCCCATCCCTTGAATGGATCTCCGGGATTAGCGCTGAAAGGATATTTACCTTCCGTCTGCGTGGGATTGTTAGGATCAGGCAATGGACTGGCTTGCCCCGTAGGGTACAGCACCAGGTACCTGCCGGGATTGGTCATCACACCTCCGCCCACCGTCCACGCAAACTTATTCTGGGCAAACCATGTCCGGTTATAGATCATCGCGCTCAAAAAATACTGCGCCGGCCCCTTAGCCGAATCACCATTCTTGAATCCATTCACACCACCCCCTTTCTCAAACCCTGCATCCGCCGTTACTGACAAAGCCATCCTGCTGACCCCACGACTGGCGGGTCTGTTGTAATATCTCAGCAACATGCTGTTGTCAGAGTGAAACCGCTTTCTCGCAGGTAATCCCCCCGCATCCGTACCATAATAATCATTGGTCAGTATTTTAAAGCTGCTGGTCGGGTTCCAGGTGATATTCGCGCCAAGCCCCGGCATGCTGTTGAACTTGCCATAGCTCTGCCATCCATTGATGATCCATGGCTCGATCTTAAGGTACTTGGAAGGGAATAGCTGGATCCTCACCCCATTGAAGAACCAGGGCGTATTATCCGACGTAAAGGAAGCTTGGTACTCCCAGTTCTCCACCTGGTAATAGGAATTCAGCCCGATGTATGACATGAAAAGCCCTGCATCGACATTGATACCATACCACTTATTAAAGTGATAGCCCACATAAGCCTCGCTCAAATACCTGTATACATCCGCCAGTTTATACTGCCCCCTGTAAGGGCTCAGGTCGTTCCTCGGCACCACCTGTGTCCGCGTACCCAGCTGCATCAGGAACCTCGCTCTTGCATTCTCATAGTTGAGATCACCTCCAAAGCTCAGTTGGGACAGCTGTACCTCATTATTACGCGCCAGCGCCGTCGACCCCACCACCGTGTTGTCATTGGGACGATTAAAAGAATGCGTATAGTTGATGTCCACCATGACCGTAGGAATAAAATACTTTCCATGAAATATGGAAGAGTCCCTGCGGTCGCTCCCATTCTGCCAGTTGGTCTCAATCCCGTCGAATGGGATTTTCGGGGCCGCTGTATCCTGCGATTGTACTTTCAATGCTACTCCAAATAATAGAACACTTCCAATAATAAATTTTTTCATTAGATCTTTTTTTGTGTGATTATTTTCAAGTTGACAGGTTAGGCTCTTCCTTACTCCAGCCCGTATTCTTCCAGCTTCCTGTAAATAGTAGTAATACCTATATTCAGCAGCTTTGCCGCTTTCACCTTATTACCCTTTGTATACTTGAGTACACGCTGGATATGCGTTTTCTCCATATTCGCCAGGTCAAATACACTCCCCTTCTCTTCTATCTGCAGCAGACAGTTACATAGCGCAAGCGCCTGCTCCAGCACACGCTTCATCTCCATGATGTCTACCTTCCATTCCGGGTTCTCCACGGACGGCGAAGGATGTTGATCATTCCCTGCTTCCATAACATTGCTTTTTAAATTGCCATTTTCTTCGGCTCAAACACCATCGCCGTGCATAAACAAACCTTCCTCCCTTTCGCCTCCAGCAACGGATAGTTGACGCATGCCTTGCACTGATCCCAGAATGCCGGGTCAGTCGTGATCTCAGCATAGGTCACCGGCCTGAACCCCAAATGGTGATTCAGCGAAAGGACTGCTGCCCCTGTTGTAATGCTGAAGATATTTGCCCGAGGATACAGCCGGCGGGAAAGCTCAAAGGTTAATTCCTTGATCCGGGCAGCAACATGCCGTCCGCGATAAGCAGGAGCCACGATCAACCCGCTATTGGACACGAATCCACCATTGCCCCATGCCTGCACATACGAAAACCCGATCCATTCACCCGAACGGGTAACTGCTATCACGGCATGCCCGTCATAGACCTTTCGGCAAATAGACTGAGGACTCCGCCTGCCAATGCCCGTCCCCCTTTCCCGGGCAGAACGCTCCATCTCGGAAAGGATAGCGTATACATGTTTTACATCAGCCGGCACGGCAACACGTATGATAAACTCCGGTTCTTCTTCCATTTTGTAAGTTTTATAGTTACTTACCCATGGACCAAACCCCGTTCCTTACTCATAAAGTATTGAAAATGAATTAGAAAGAAAATACCTCACCCTGCCTTTTTGAAAAACCCCTTCCATTCCGACGCACTGCAGGCCGGCGCCAGTTCCCAAACACCAGCCCGCAAACCCTTTATAGTCTTGCAATTACAACAGTGCCTCACGATCAGGCACCTCTTTTGACTATCAAAACCAAACCCTGAGTATATGATACAAGAATTTGAAGTACCCGCCTATATCGCCGGAACCCTGCCCCAGCTGAAAAGAGAGTTCACCCATCGCCAGCACATCTATGACGCCATGCAGGTGTTGACTGATTATACCAAACGTATGGCGCTGGAACACAATTTCGGAGAAGTAAAAAAATGCATGTCCCTGGTAGAAAAGATCTACAACAAAGGAAATATCCTGGTAAGAAATGCGGTAGAAAACATTTTTGTCTTTGCCTTTTCTTCCATCAGAATGCTCTGTAATATTGTGGAATGGAGAATGGTGCAATCTTTCATGCCGTCGGACCTATATGCCTTATACCTGCAGCAGGTGATCAGATCAAAGGACTAACCGATATCCGGATCTCTTACGCCCGTTTTTTATACACGTTCATTGCAAAGGTGTAAGCCACAAGCATAATTCCGACGCACCATGCAACAGCAACCCATATTGCATTACCCACCGGCTGATTTGAAAGCAAAGCACGGATGGTCTCCACGATCGAAGTCACCGGCTGATTTTCAGCAAAAGCGCGAACGCCCGATGGCATCGTTCTGGTCGGCACAAACGCCGAACTGATCAACGGCAGGAAGTGGATAGGATAGGCAATTACACCTGCTCCATCCACTGATTTTGCAGACAATCCTGCAATCGCGGCTACCCACGTCAGGGTCAGCGTAAACAATGCGAGTATACCGGCCACGGCAAGCCATGAGAATACTCCTGCCGGTGAACGAAAGCCCATGATCAGCGCCACAAGAATGATGACGACAAGCGAGATCACATTGGATACCAGCGAGGTCAGCACGTGACCCCACAGCGCGGCCGAACGCGCGATCGGCATGGAGCTGAAACGCTCGAATATGCCCCGTTGCTTATCCAAAAACAGGCGATATGATACGTAGCCTATACTATTTGCAACAGCAATCAGCAGTATACCAGGCAATAGGTAATTCACGTATTTATCTGTGCCGGTTTGAATTGCACCGCCCAACACATAGACAAACAACAGCATCATCGCAATCGGCATGATAGTGACAGTGATGATGGTATCAAGGCTGCGAATGATATGGCGCATGGAACGTCCAAGCATAACACCCATATCACTGAAAAAATAGTTCTTTGTCGTTTCCATTTACTTTTCTTTTTTTTGGCCGATGATGGCGAGAAATATCTCCTCCAACGTAGGCTGTTTTTCAATATATTCCAATTGTGCGGGCGGGAACAGCTTTTTCAGCTCCGCCAGCGTGCCACTCACGATAATTCTACCCTCATGAAGAATGGCAATTCTATCGGCAAGTTGTTCAGCTTCCTCCAAATACTGGGTGGTGAGGAACACAGTAGTGCCACCGCCCGCAAGCTCTTTGACAATCTTCCAAACCTCAATACGAGCCTCGGGGTCAAGCCCGGTAGTCGGCTCGTCAAGGAATATAAGCGGCGATTTTCCAACAAGACTCATGGCGATGTCAAGTCTGCGGCGCATACCACCCGAATAAGTCGACGCCCTGCGGTCGGCAGCGTCGGTCAAACCGAAGCGTTTAAGCAAATCGTCAGCGACCTGACGGGGTTTTTGGAGGTGCCGCAGCCTGGCGATCATGATCAGGTTCTCCCGCCCGGTTAATATCTCGTCTACGGCGGCAAACTGACCAGTCAGGCTGATTGACTGTCGCACACTGTCCGGCGCTGACGCAACATCGAATCCGTTTACCATCACATTTCCGGTGTCTTGTTTCAGCAGCGTGGTGAGGATCTTAACTATTGTCGTCTTGCCTGAACCGTTGGAGCCGAGCAGGGCGAAAATATTACCCTTCTCCACCTCGAAGTCTACGCCCTTCAGGACATGCAACTGCTTGTAGGACTTTTGCAGTCCTTTCACTTGAATTGAGTTGTTTTGCATATACTTCCCCTTTTTATATAACTTACTTCTTATACTTCTTAATTAAGAGAACTAAAAGGTCAAAATAAAAAGGAAATCAGTCTTTCCTTTTCTTCACTTTACTATCACACTTATTTGATGCGTTTTTTCCACCTGTCAATAAAACCTGGGTACTCATTGATCGCCATTTCAAAATAAGTGATCAGATTTTCCAAATCCTTGTTAAGAGCATCATTGCTTTTCCGGTTTTTGAGAACTTGTTGAAATGTCGCAATGAACAATTTATGCTTCTTGGTTATAGTATCTATATTGATAAGATAATCTACATCCGCTCCAAAAAAACGTTTCCTTTGCCCGTCTTTCGTTTTTGAGGCAACCATTCCTGCCAGTGTAAGGTATTTTATTGCGTTCGATATAGCGCTTTTACTTACATTGAAATAATCGGTCAGGTCTTCAAACGTAGTTGCATAATGCGGCGCATAGAGCAAATAAGCGTATACACGCGCCGCTACGGGTGTTAAACCTATTTGTTCCCAAACCGATGCCGTCTCTTCGATCTTTTGCCTTAATTTTTCCACCTGCATACAAAGATAAAAACTTTTTAGTTCTTTACAAAGAGAACTAAAAAAATTTCTTACCCCTTTCTTGTTATTAAATAATGGAAAATATACGTCAATAACATCAAGGCCACCATTGCAAAAAATAGCAGCGTTACCACTTTTGCTTCCTTTCTTATTGCCTTTTTAGCGCCCTGATCCTGACAATGATCAAATATTGGATTTCTATGCATCCTGTTGATCTTGAAGACTTTCACTGCCATTGGGATCAGGGATCCAATGTAAACCAGTGTTATCCAGCGTGCAAGCATATCATAATTTGGAAGTAAGCGTCTGGCTTCAATGCGGGCTGCTTCCCACTGCTCCGTTTTCCGGGATCTCGGCCATAAATGCTACATTGGTTTCTGCATGGTCCCCCGTCCGGATAAGGGGATCCAAACGGGAGATATATTGCCGGACATTTACAGGCAAATTATTAAAATCCACTTCCTTACCCAGCCAATCCGAATCCAGTTTGCCGTTGTAAATGTAATTGTCCACTTCAGTTCTGATCACTTTTTTCCCGGGAAGTTTTCGGCGCCACCCGGTTCCGTTCATAATAATACGATGTTCGGCGCAATTGCCGAGGAATTTGCCTGCACCATTGGGTGCATCCGGGTTTTCACAGGATCCAAAAACATCCCCTGTCTCCTTATTGATGATCGTATACCTGTCCGATGTTTTACCCCCATTGTCAAAAATTATGAACTTGTTCATGGTGTATTAATATTGCCAAATCTGTGCCAGTGCCGGCTGAAAGGAGTTCAAACAGGCCGTAGCCCAATTGTTATGAGGGTTTTAGAGGATATTTCCTTTTCGTAGAAGTGTTGTTTAGCGCTGTCGGGTTGGTTCAAAATGAAAAATGTTTTCATTTTGGAAAAGAGAATTCCAAAGCCCTCCCAAAAAGTAAGGATTTTCCAAAAAAAGATAGGAGTATATTCGCTCCGGATAAGCTCATTTTAAAGTAAGATATGGATTCTACTTCTACAGCTTCATTTCATAAGCGTATTTCGACAGCCGGTGTGCTGATAGCAACAGGGATTGTTTTTGGAGACATCGGCACTTCCCCTTTATATACACTGAATGCAGTTTTCCATGATCGTGTCATTACCGAAGACATAGCGCTCGGGTCTTTATCCGCCATATTCTGGACGCTATTCTTTCAAACGACCCTAAAATATGTCATCATTACGCTGCAGGCTGATAACAAAGGAGAAGGAGGGATATTCTCTTTGTATGCCCTGATACGCCGGTTCTCCGGCCGCTGGTTACTCTTCCCTGCCATGGCCGGGGGCGCCTTCTTAATGGCTGATGGCATTATCACCCCACCTATTTCCGTGGCCTCTGCCATTGAAGGTTTGCAGGCGATCAATCCCCATATACAAACGGAAGGGATCGTCATCGGTATCCTGATCATCCTGTTTCTCTTCCAGCAATTTGGAACAGATAAGATCGGTAAGATCTTTGGCCCGGTGATGGTCATATGGTTCACTTTCATTGGCATTTTGGGAGCGATGGCTTTAAAAGACAGTCCGGGCGTACTCAAAGCACTGAACCCCTGCTATGCCTATGAGATGTTGCGCCATGCGCCCGGGGGATTCTGGCTGCTCGGGAGCATCTTTCTTTGTACCACAGGCGCCGAAGCGCTGTACAGCGACATGGGACATTGCGGGAGGAATAACATCCGGGTAAGCTGGATGTACATCAAGATCACATTGATCCTGAGCTATGCCGGACAGACCGCCTGGCTTTTACAGCACAAAGGCGGCTACACCGGCATCATCAGCCCTTTTTATCACATCGTTCCGCAGGCTATCTACCTGCCGTCGCTTGTCATTGCGACGCTTGCTACCATCATCGCCAGCCAGGCGCTGATCAGCGGTTGTTTTACCCTCATCAATGAGGCGATACGGCTGGATATCTGGCCAAGACACCGCGTTCTGTTCCCGGGCAACATAAAGGGACAGATCTATATCCCTTTTGTCAACTGGTTCCTGATGGCAGGCTGCATCGGGATGGTGCTGTACTTCCGGGAATCTACCCGGATGGAAGCGGCTTTTGGCTTAAGTGTTACCCTCACCATGCTCATGAGTACCGTACTGATCAATTTCTACCTGCGTGCTAAAAGAGTACCTTTTCTCGCCGTAATGGCTATTACCGGCCTTTTTCTCTTTATCGAACTCTCCTTTCTGATCGCCAATTTCCGGAAGATAAAGGATGGGGGATGGCTTACCCTGGTCATCGGGTCCTGCCTGTTCGGGATCATGTTCGTATGGAACAAAGGCCGAAAAATAAAAAATACCATGGTAAACATGGTGCCTTGCAAACAATATATTGAATTGCTTAAGCGACTGAGCGCTGATGTACGTATTCCGAAATATGCGACCAACCTGGTATATCTCACCTCCTCCGGTACTTCAAAAATGATCGAGAAATCCGCTATTGATTCTATCCTGTCCAAATCTCCTAAACGGGCGGATATCTACTGGTTCCTCCATGTGAATGTCCTCGATGAACCGTATGCATTGAGATACCACGTGGAGACCATCCTTCCCAATGACATTTATTTCATCACGTTCAATCTCGGGTTTCGGATCGAGCCGCGGATGGATTATTATTTTGGGCAGGTCGTTAAGGAACTGGTCAAAAATAAAGAAGTGAATATTTCAGACAGATATGAGCAATCCTACCAGGAAAGCATCATCGGTGATTTCCGTTTTCTGATCATGGATCCTTTTCTCTCATTCGAAAATGACCTGCCATTCTGGAAACGATTCCTGATGAGAAGCTATTTCAATTTGAAATATGTAAGTGTCAAGGAGACCGTCAATTTCGGTCTCGACCGGAGCAATGTTACTATCGAGAAATATCCCGTTGTAGTTGCTCCGGTGATACATCCGCCCATTGTCAGAGAATAACCAATGATCGGTAGAGATCACTGGCCCTAAGCCGAATTCCTCGCCGCATTGATGATCCCAAAGCTGCTCCGGATGATCAGCTTCTCATACACCTCCTTCATCGGCTTATTATCCCCGCTCTTCTCCAGGTGCTGGAACTTGGTAAGCGCATATTGCTGTATAGTGCTCAGGGGCAGCACGATCCGCTCCCGCATCTGGATGGACAGCTGCTCTACAGGATAGTCGGCCATCAGCTCATTCTTTCCCGACAGCTTGAAGATATATTTCTGCGTAAGCTCGAATTCATCATAGATCAGCGTCCAGATCTCTCCAAAGACAGGATGACGGGAATAATGCTCCGTCAGCGGGAAGAAACATTTCTTCATGGCCATCTCGCAGTTGTCCAGTAAGGTTCTGAAAAAGGGAGAGTTCTCGTACAGCTGCTTCACCTCCTTCCATTTCCCTTGCTTGTCCAGCGTCTGCAATGCTTTCCCTACACCATAATATCCCGTGACATTCTGCTTCAGCTGACTCCAGGAACCTACGTAGGGAATGGCCCGCAGGTCCTTTAATTCCAGCCTGCCCGAACTCTTCCGCTTGGAAGGACGGCTTGCAATATTCGTCTCATTGTAAAAACGCAGGGGACTCACCTCGTTCAGGTATTGCAGGAAGTAAGGATGTTCTTTCAGCGTGGAGTAAGCTTTATAGCTTTCCAGGGACAAGGCCTGCAACAGCTCTTCCTCACCCTTCTGCAAGGTGACTTCCTTGGAAGAAAAAAGATCATTGGAAACCCCCGCATGCAACAGCTGCTCGATATTATACTGCGCCGTATCGATCGTTCCAAAATTTGAGCTGACAGTCTGTCCCTGGATGGTTAGCTGTATCTGCTTATTGGCAATATTTCTGCCCATGGAAGCATAGAACTTATGGGTCTTGCCGCCACCCCTGGCGGGAGGACCGCCCCGGCCGTCAAAGAACACCACGTCGATACCGAACTCCTTCGATATACACGTCAGTTCCTCCTTGGCTTTATAGATCCCCCAGTTCGCCATCAGATATCCGCCGTCCTTCGTACCGTCAGAAAAGCCCAGCATGATCGTCTGCGTACGGCCCCTGCCTTGCAGATGCTTGTTGTATACCTTATTCTCATACAGCTGCCGCATGACGCCTGCAGCATGCTGCAGGTCGTCCACCGTCTCGAACAATGGCACGATATCCACGGCCAGCTTCTCCTTTTTCCATCCGCTGACAAGAAACAGCCCGAAGACTTCCAGTACATTCAGCGCACTGTTGCATTGACTGATGATATATCGGTTACAGCCTTCTTCCCCATTGTATTGTTGTATAGTCCTGATGCCGGCAATCGTCTCCAGCGTATCCTTCACCAGGGCATCCCCATAGAGTTCCGGGTTCGCAGCGCCGCCGCCGAGGCCCGTCAGCACTTCCATTTTCTCTGCGTCGGACAGCGAACCGTAATGCTCAGGCACCAGCTTTTCCTTCGCCGCCACCGCTTCCAGCACAGTCCCATGCACCGTACTTTCCTGTCTTATGTCCAATGTTGCAAAATGCAGCCCGAAGATCATCACCTTCCCGATCAGGTTGTCCACCAGGTGGACAAACAGGCTGTTGTGCTGGTAAATGATGATCTCCCGTATCTGGATCAAAGGATCCAGGATCTCCTGCTTGTGCAGCTCCATCTTATGCTCAGGAATGAAAATGTTGTTGTACAGCTTTTGCTCCAGGTCAGCAATGATCGTATCCACACCTTTGAAGGTGAGCCTGCGCTTCAGCCGCCGCACGTCCAGGTAATAACATTTGATGATGGCGCCACGTAAGGATTCTGCCACCTTCAGGGTGGTATCCGCCTTTACAAAAGGATTTCCATCCCGGTCGCCCCCTGGCCAGAAACCCATCTTGATCACGGCATTGCGCTTGTCTATCGAATGGGGGAACTGGTTCTGCAGCATGGCGATGACCTTCCCGCAGGCATGATAGAAAATATTCTCCAGGTACCATATCAGGCTGACAGCCTCGTCAAAAGGAGTAGGCCGCTGCTTTTTCAAAAAAGGGGTCTTGCCCAATTGCTGCAGGTACAGGTTGATGTCAGACGCATTATTCTCTATGACAGCCCTGGACAGGTCATTGATGATGCCCAGCACCGGACCGGGATAAAACTGCGTAGGATGCGCCGTCAGCACCATCCTTACTGAGTAATCCTTCAACTTGTCAGTCAGCTCATCCTCCTTGTTCGTCTGCAGCACCTCCGAGATAAGATGCTTTAACGTACCGGCACCACCCATGTCATTGACATGGCGGAAAGCTGCATCCTCCAGCGCATCGAACAGCACGATCTGCCGCTCCACATATTGCACAAAACGAAATAGGATATCCGCCTTTTCCCGCTCACCCGTAAATGCCGTATGCTTGCGAAAGAAATCTTCCATGATCTCCTCAGGACTCTGCTTTTTCTTATAGCCATCCTCACAGATCGTCAGCAGCAGCGATAATAAAATTCCCGTCTTCTCAATGCGGTGGAAAGGAAGGGAGGTGAAGAGACTGTTATACAATTGGAACTTGATCCCGACCAGGTTCTTGAATTGCTGCAATCCCTGAGAAGACTGAATGCTCATTAGTTACTTTTTAATAAATGTTCAAAGAAGTTAGACATAGGCAGCAATAAATACAATCAAGTGCCGAAATTACTTTTTTTTCATCAAAAAAACAGCTGATTCCTTGTTTTACAACGAACAATCCCTACCTTAGCGTCCGAGGTGATACCTTACAAATACCATATTATTTCTCCTTCAACTACTGTCGCCCGTGGCGTATCCGCTGCGCAAGTTACAACTATTATTACCTCCACAACAACCTCCACAACCCGTTAAGGGTTGTCAAATTCCATATTACAACATGGGCTTCTCAACAAGCTGCCAAACGTAAGAAAGGTCTTTTTTTATCTATTTCAATTCATAATCCAACAATATGCAGGTCTTAAAATTCGGAGGTACTTCCGTAGCCAACGCAGAAAATATAAACAAGGTCGTTCAGCTGGTACGCGAAGCCCTGACCAACGACAGGACCATCCTCGTCGTTTCTGCACTGGGCGGCGTCACGGATATGCTGATCCAGGCCGGACTATCCGCCGCCGCAGGAGAAGAATCCTATAAAGAACGCCTCCATGCAGTGGAGCAGCGTCACCTGGAGGCGGTAAAGCAACTCCTGCCCCTCACCCGCCAAAGCAGCATCCTGAGCCTGGTGAAAACAAAATGCAACGAGATCGAAGACATCTGCAACGGCGTATTCCTCCTCAGCGAACTGTCGGACCGCACCCGCGATAAGATCGTCAGCTATGGAGAGCTACTCTCCTCCCTCATCATTGCGGCAAGGTTTGAGGCCCTGGACATCCCCAACACCTGGAAGGACTCCAGGCAGCTCATCAGCACGGATTCCCGCTTCGGCTATGCCGCCGTGGACTTCACGGTCACCAACCAAAAGATCCGTGCTTTCTTCGACACGACAAAAGGTGACCTGTTCATTCTCCCAGGCTTTATTGCCTCCGATAGCAATGGCATCACCACAACCCTGGGCAGAGGCGGCTCCGATTATACGGCAGCTATCCTGGCGGCAGCGACAGATGCCGGCATGGTAGAGATCTGGACGGACGTGTCCGGTATGATGACGGCCGATCCCCGCCTCGTCTCCAACGTAAAGGTCATACCGCATATCTCCTACCAGGAAGCAATGGAGCTGTCTCATTTCGGGGCAAAAGTGATCTACCCCCCTACTATTCAACCCGTGATGGCAAAAGGCATCCCGGTCTGGATAAAGAATACCTTCTCCCCCGCCGATGCAGGCACGGTGATAGAATTCGGAACCCTCCGCAATGGCAGCAGCATCCGGGGCATTTCCAGCATCGGAAAGATCACCCTGCTCAGCCTGGAAGGCAGCGGCATGGTAGGTATACCCGGCTTCTCCAAACGCCTCTTTGAAGCCCTTTCCAACGAAAAGATCAACGTCATCCTCATCACCCAGGGCTCTTCCGAACATTCCATTTGCGTAGGCGTCGAAGAGGCCAATGCAGCAGAAGCCAAGGCAGCCGTAGACAACGTCTTCAGCCACGAGATAGAAACAGGGAAGGTAGAACCCCTCATCATAGAAAAAGATCTCTCCATCGTGGCCCTGGTAGGCGACCAGATGAAAAGCCATCCCGGTGTCAGCGGCAAAATGTTCGGCGCGCTGGGTCGCAATGGCGTCAATGTACGGGCCATCGCCCAGGGTTCTTCCGAAAGGAATATCTCCGCCGTCATCGCCGCCGCCGATGTTAAAAAGGCGATCAACGTCCTGCATGAAGAATTCTTCTCCACCACCTATAAGCAGGTCAACCTGTTTATCACCGGTGCAGGCAATGTAGGACGCCGGCTGATCGATCAGCTCCGGCAGCAACAGACCTACCTGCTGGAGCAGCTGCGCCTCCAGGTCCGGGTCATCGGCCTGGCCAACAGCAGGAAAATGATCTTTAATGATAATGGCATCCCCCTCGACAGCTGGAAACAAGCACTGGAAGATGGCCAGCCCATGAACCTGCCTGACTGGGTGGAAGGCATCACTTCCAGGAACCTGCGCAACTCGGTCTTCGCGGACATCACAGCCAACCAGGACGTGGCCGCCTGCTATGACAGCCTCCTGCAGAAAAGCATCTCCGTAGTCGCCTGCAATAAGATCGCCTGCTCCTCGCCCTATGGTTACTACAGACGCCTGAAAGACCTTTCCCGTGAATACAATTCCCTCTTCCTTTTCGAAACCAACGTAGGTGCAGGCCTCCCTGTCATAGGTACGCTCAACGATCTGCTCCGCAGTGGTGATAAGGTCGGTCGCATCGAGGCGGTGTTGAGCGGGACCCTCAATTTCGTCTTCAATCATTACAATGGGGAAAAGCCCTTCACTGACGTGGTACGCCAGGCACAGGAAGAAGGATACACGGAGCCGGATCCCCGCCTGGACCTCAGCGGCACGGATGTCATGAGAAAAATAATGATCCTCGCCAGGGAAGCAGGTGAAAAAATTGAAATGGAAGACATAGATAACAACACCTTCCTGCCTGAATCCTGCCTCAAAGGCAGTGTGGAAGACTTCTACAAAGCCATGGCGGGGGAAGAAGAACATTTCAAGGCATTATACGATTCTGCCGCAAAAGCCGGTAAAAAGCTGAAATTCGTAGCACGCTACCACCAGGGTAAGGCCTCGGTAGGCCTTCAGCATATCGATCCGCAGCAGGACCTGTATCACCTGTACGGAAAGGACAACGTTGTCCTCTTCTATACAGACAGGTATACAGAACAACCCCTGGTGATAAAAGGAGCCGGCGCCGGTGCCGAAGTGACGGCCTCTGGCGTATTTGCAGATATTATACGTGCCGCAAGAGTCTAAATAAACAAACAACACCTGACATGCAACAGATCACTATAAAATGCCCCGCCACCGTCGCCAACCTTGTTTGCGGTTTCGACGTGCTGGGAATGGCCCTGGAAGAACCTTACGACATCATGGATGTACGCCTCCTGGACGAACCCATCATTCGCATCAGCAGTAAGGACGGCTTTCCCCTTCCCACCGACCCCGCACAAAACACAGCCGGCGCGCCCCTGCTCGCCATGCAGGAAGAGCTGGGAAGACCCGTCGGCTTCGAGCTGGTCATCCACAAAAAGATCAAGCCCGGCAGCGGCGTAGGTAGCAGCGCTGCCAGCGCCGCAGGCGCCGTGGTAGCCGCTAATCACCTGCTGGGAAACATCTTTTCAAAAGAAGACATGGTCCGCTTTGCCATGTTCGGTGAAAAAGTGGCCTCAGGCGTCAAGCATGCCGATAACATCGCCCCCTGTATCTATGGCGGCATTACCCTCATCCGGTCTATATTCCCATTGGACATCGTATCCATCCCGGCCCCGCTGCTGCACATCACCGTCGTCCACCCGCAAATAGAGGTCAGGACCTCGGACGCACGACAGATCCTCCGTAAAGAAGTGCTGCTGAAAGACGCCATCCGCCAATGGGGCAACATCGCCGGCCTCGTGGCCGGCTTCATGAAGAACGACTATGAGCTGATAGGCCGCTCCCTGGAAGACGTGATCATAGAGCCCGTTCGCAGCATGCTCATCCCGGGTTTCGACCAGGTCAAAAGCCAATGTAAGGAGGCCGGCGCCCTCGGAGGCGGTATTTCGGGATCAGGCCCTTCCATTTTCATGCTGAGTAAGGACAGACATACAGCCACAGCCGTCGAACAGGTCATGAGAACCATCTATGACCAGATCGGGCTCGATTACCACACCTACGTCACCACCATCAACCTCGAAGGGGTAAAAATATTATCGTCACATGCTCTACTATAGCCTCAACGATCCCGCTGAAAAAGTAAGCTTCAAGGAAGCCACCATCAGGGGACAAGCGCCGGATAAAGGACTCTATTTCCCGGAACAGATCCCCACGCTGCCGGCAGATCTCATAAAAAACATCGGCTCCCTCCCCCACGAGGACATCGCCCTGCAGGTGATCCGCCCTTACGTTGGCGGCACCATCCCGGAAAATGAGCTCCGCCGCATCGTTTCGGAAACCATTGACTTCCCCTTTCCCCTGGTATCTGTCACGCCGGCCATCAGCTCGCTGGAACTATTCCATGGCCCTACCCTGGCATTCAAGGATGTGGGGGCCCGCTTCATGAGCCGCTGCCTGGGATATTTTGTAAAGGACAGGCACCAGCCGGTGACTGTGCTCGTAGCCACTTCCGGCGATACAGGCGGCGCCGTCGCCAGCGGCTTCTATGACGTGGAAGGGGTGAACGTGGTGATACTCTATCCCTCCGGAAAGGTCAGCAGCGTACAGGAGTTGCAGCTCACCACCCTGGGAAAGAACATCTCCGCCCTGGAGGTCAGTGGCACCTTCGACGATTGCCAGCGGATGGTGAAAACAGCTTTTGCAGACCCGGACCTCCACCGGGCCTTGTTCCTTACCTCTGCCAACTCTATCAACGTCGCCCGCTGGCTGCCCCAGCAATTCTACTATTTCTTTGCCTACAAGGCATGGGCAGAAAAAACACATCCCCCCGTGATCAGCGTCCCCAGTGGCAACTTCGGCAATATTTGCGCCGGTCTGCTGGCCCATCGCTCCGGCCTGCCCGCACAACATTTTATCGCTGCCTGTAATGCCAATGATACAGTGCCATCCTTTCTGGAAACAGGACAGTATGCCACTAGGCCCGCCGTCCCCACCCTCTCCAATGCCATGGACGTAGGTGACCCCAGCAACTTCGTCCGCATCCTGGAAATTTTTGCCCACGAATTCAGCTCCCTTAAAAAAGTATTGACCAGCTACAGCATCTCCGACGAAGAAACACGCGCCACCATCCGCAATGTCTACAAAAAGTACCACTATCTACCCGATCCCCACGGCGCCGTCGGCTTCCTGGCCCTGGAAAAATACCTCGCAGCACACCCCGGTGAAAAAGGCATTTTTCTGGAGACAGCCCACCCGGTGAAATTTTATGACGCGGTGGAATCCGAGACAGGGGAAAAAGTGCCCTTACCCGGCGCCGTTAACAGCCTGCTGGGAAGGGAAAAGATCAGCACGAAGATCAACCCGGATTTTTCAGCATTGAAAGATTTTCTGCTGACATAGAACAGGAATTTCCATTATTAACCCTACATTTATCCCGCTCAAGATATTCCTAACCTTCATATTCCAAACTTCCTTTGCAAACAGCTAGTTCACCAGGCCGCCTGGCAGGCCTGGACCACCTGCGCGCCCTCGCTATTATTCTTGTTTTCGTTTATCATTACCGCATCTTCGGACATCCGGCAAACCTGGACGAAATAGGCAGCTTCGGATGGACAGGAGTAGACCTCTTCTTCGTTCTCAGCGGTTACCTCATCGGGGGACAATTGTTTCGCAGGATGGCCCGTCACCAACCCATATCCTATGTGGAATTTTACTACAAACGCTTCTTTCGCATCGTTCCCGCCTACCTGGTCGTCCTGGCACTGTATTTCACCATCCCCGCGTTCAGGGAACGCAGCGAACTGCCGCCCCTTTGGCGTTTCCTCACCTTCACCCAGAATTTTGGATTGGACATTTTCAAAAAAGGGGCCTTCTCGCACGCATGGTCGCTGTGCATAGAAGAACAATTCTATTTGGTACTACCCCTCTTCCTCATACTGGGCGTCAGCGCAAAGAAAAATCTGGCCTGGCTCCTTCCGGTATTCTTCCTGCTTGGATTTATCTTACGCATGTACAGCTGGGACCATTTCGTACAGCCCCTGTTGGATACGCCGGAACATCCAGGCTTTGGACAGGCTTATTACAAGTATATCTATTATCCCACCTACACCCGCCTGGACGGACTGCTGGCAGGCCTGTCCCTGGCCGCTTTACATCAATTCCGGCCCAACACCTGGCAGAAGCTCACCCGCCATGGCAATACGATCCTTATACTCGGTCTCATACTTTCCACAGGCGCCTGGTGGCTCTCTCATGACGAAAAACAATATAGCTTCGGCGGCGCCATCTTCGGTTTTCCCGCCATCGCACTGGCCTATGGCATGCTGGTCCTGGGAGCGCTTAGCCCATCCTCCGTCTTATACCGCCATGCTTCAGGCCTCACCCACTGGATAGCGACCCTTTCCTATTCCATCTATCTCACCCACAAACAGCTGATCCATCTCACCCACCAGGTGCTGGCCCCCCATGGCATCGATAATGATTCCTATACCTCATTCTGGATCTGCGTGGCCGTATGCATAATAGGAGGAAGGGTCCTCCACCTGATGGTAGAAAGACCCTTCCTGAAACTAAAAGATCGTCTGCTATCCCGGCATCCCCTACCCCAGCTTTTCAAGACGGAAGTCTAATCGCTTATCCTTCTTGAAATACTCCAGGATCATGACAGACCCCGCCTTGGCCGGGAACACTTTCAGGGTGCTGGCCTTCGACTTCAATGGTATCTTATCGGTGGTGAACTTGCTGCCGTTGTACTTGATGGCGTTGAATGTCTGTCCTTTATATTCCGAGCTCCGCTCATAGTCGCTGTAACAAACGGCAAAATTGGAATTGTCCGCCTCGCCCGTGGTAAAGTCATAGTCAAAAGCGCCGATCATTTTCAGATAAATGGCAAGCGTATGCTGGCTGTTATAGTCGGACGCAACGCCGGCCATGGCCGTATTATCAGTCTTATCATAGATGGTAGCCCCCTTGATCTTGTATTTGCTGTCGAATTCCATCATCACAATGTCCGTCACAACGATCTTGGTTACGCCTACGTTGCCGCCCAAAAGGACGGACGCGGCAATCCCCGCTGCATTGGCCTGCCGCTTGTATCCCTCGCCTACGACAAACATCTTGTGGTCCGGCGTGCGTATCACTTTGTGAATGTAAAGGAAGCCCACATCGTCGATCTTACCCTTCCTGTTCGTAGCCAGGTATTTCGAAAAATCCTCCGTCCAGCTGTTATAGGTCTTGTTTACAAACTTTCCTGCCGTCGTCATCTCATAGATGGCCAATCCCTTGCTGAAATCCTTACCGACATTGTCATCCTTGTCATAGTAAGGCCCGATCACCAGCACATTGCCCGTTCCTTCCAGGGGAGCAACATAAGTCGGCATCAGCTTATAGTTATCCGTGGCATAGTCGATATCGAACTGCTTTTTCTTTGTCACGAAATTGATGCCCACCAGGTGGGTGGATGCATTGCCGCTCAATGCATGGTTCTTCTTCAGCACCTCGAGGATGATCAGGCTGTCCGTGGCGCCCAAATACTCCGCAAAAGCATACTTCTCCGCATCGTCCGAAGGCACATAGGTCCATTGCTTCTTGGTCTCGGAGGAATAATAATCCACTTCATAGGTCCGCTGCTTGCCATCCCGCATGGGCAGCACAGATACATAGCCCTGGTCGCCGATGTCAAAAACATTCTTGTTCATCCCCTCGTCCGTATGCATCGTTTCATATTGCTTCATGAGCGCATCCGTCTTCTTATCATAGCCCCTGCTGTAGGTGTTCTTCAGTTTTCCATCCATGTCGTAGATCTTCATGTCCAGTGTCTTCTCGTCCTCATTCTTAAAAAGGAAGGAGAGGCTCTTGCCATTATAGGACGATTCCAGCAGGCTCAGCTTCTTGGAATCCTCGAACTTGATGCTTTTCACCTTATTCAGGTTCTCATCCAGGATCTGCAAAGTATACTCGTTCGTATGCTTGTCGATCTTATCACTCTGGTAAAGGAAAAAATAGCCCTTTATCTGGCCCTGGGCGGATATAGTGCCGCTATTCCTTAAATAGGCGGAATATACCTTGTCGATGCTCAGCTTGGTTTGAGCGAAAGACGCTTCGCTTACCAGGCCAAATACGGCCGCCAGCAGCGGTAAAAAGAAAAGTTTTTTGATGTGTGACATAGTATGGGTTGGGGTTTGGGTTTAATTTTTCATCAGCCGCTCGCTCTGCTCATAAGCAGCCTTAAACGGCGTATAGCCATCCATTTGCGGATGGTGCTGCTTTAAATAGTAATAGTTGATCGATGCTATGTCCTCCAGGTAAAGGCGCTGGATGAACTGTAGCAGCATATTATAATTGGCCGGATGCCCCGGAGAAGGCAGGTCGATCACCTTGCTCAGCGTATGGGCCTTCTGCGCCCCATAGATCCCATTGAACAATCTGCCGATCTGGGTCACCAGGTAGGCATCCCCCGGTCTCGTCTGTAATAATTCCAGGGTGAGGTACAAGCTCCGGGTATAATTATCAGCAAGGAAAGCATATTCGATGGTTTCATAGCGGAAGATGCCCTTCAGCAAAGCAAAATTCGCCGAATCCAGGGCATATTTTACGGCGCCGGGCTGCGACCATCCCTTCATAAGGTTTACCAGCAGGGCCGTGCGCTTCTGACAGTCCGGATGGGTTTTCAGGGAATCCGCCATGGCCGTATCCCTGGTCTGCGCATGGCTGCCCAGCAGCCCATCGTTCCGGGCGATCCATTTCTTACGGAATGGATATTCCGTTGCGTTGAACATGACAGGCAGGCAAACTGCCGTATTCAGCGTGTCGGCATCGATCACATCCAGCAACGCCAGCGTGCTCAGCGCCCCGGAAAGGGCAAACCGCGTATGGCGCATCAGCTGCACCGCCATGGAATCAGCCTGTGCCTCATGGTCCCGGCTATGACGACGGCTGTCAAAGGTCAATCCCTTTACCAGGCTTTGCACCTGCTCATGCTTCTGGTACTCCGATCGCTTGATCCTGCGCAGCTCAGCCTGCACCTCCTCCGAATTGATAGTAGTCACATACTGATTGATGCTGTTCTCGGAATGACGCAGGAGGAGATGGGCCAATTCATGGCACAGCACGAAGACCGCCTCGCTTTCATTGTCCAATCGCTCGAAAAGCCCCATATTGAACAGGATGATCCCCTCTCCGATATAAGCAGCATTGGGGATATCGCTTCTGGAAAAATAGCAGGACAATGATACATTGGCCAGCGAAGGATTGGCCTGCCTGATGACCCCTACAAGGTGATCCAGGTAATCCTGTGCAACCTTGTAGGTATAGATCTCCTTCTTATCAAATTTTTCTTTAATATTATCCCAACGATGCTGATACGCTTCCTCCAGGTCCTTCCTGTTCTTGGAAGGCAGCTTGTCGAGATTCTCCTTGTATTGTCGAAGATATTTCTGCGAGAGATTGGTAAGAAAAAGGTCATCCTGGGCAACAGGAGAAAAATCCTTCACCTGCGACTGCGCAGACAGGCAGGTAACAAGAAGGGATAGAAGGGCAAATAGCGCATATGGCGCGCCAGGAGGTTTAGACAAAAGGGTTAAATATTTATCGTACAAAAACGTTATTCAGGGCGGATTATTTCACAAGATAGCCTTCAGGCCCTTTATTGTAAAAAATTAATTTTCCACTTATCCAATTTTTGTGCAGACAAAGTTTCCCCATTATCAGCGTGTTGAAAATTAATGTAAATTCCTATATATTTTGTGATCCCAGCCTATCCAAATATCTTCGTCATTAAAGACGTTTTAAAACAACATGCGCCCTTACCAAATGAAAAACAACTACTTACTGCTTTTCCTCTTAGTGTTGTCGGTGCACGGGACGGCCTTCTCACAGGCCATCTGCGGCTTCGACGACATACACCATCAACGACTGCAGACGGATGCCGGCTATCGCCAGCGCGTCCAGGCAGGAGAGGCAGCCATTCGTCAATATATCCAACAGCATCCACGGCTCGGCCAGCCAACGCCCATTGCCGTAAATAAAGCAGGCGCGCCTGTCACTACCCTCGGCGGACCTCCATATACCATTCCCGTTGTCGTTCATATCGTGCATACAGGGGGTGCTATCGGCACGATCTACAACCCCACAGATGCACAGATCCAGGGCGCCATAGACTATCTGAATGCCGTCTACAACGGTACCTATCCCACACTCTCGGGCGGAGTAGGCGACCTGGGGATCCAGTTCGTCCTGGCCAAACGGGACCCCAGTTGCAATCCGACCACAGGTATCAATCGCATCGATGGCTCCAGCCTCGCCAATTATGTCTCAGGTGGCGTCAGGACACAGACTGGTCAGCCGGGCACAGACGATATCAATGTGAAGAACCTCATCCGCTGGGACCCTACCCAATACTACAACGTGTGGGTGGTGGATAAGATCAATGGCGCTGACGGCACATCGGGTCAGTTCATAGCCGGCTATGCCTATTTCCCGGGAGCCCCCGCCACCCTCGATGGCATCGTCATGCTGGCTACCCAGATGATCACGGGACAAAAGACCCTCCCCCACGAGATCGGTCACGCTTTCAATCTATACCACCCTTTCGAAGGGTCCACCGACGTCAGCATGTGCCCTCCCAATACCAACAACAGTTGCAGCCTGGATGGGGACCAGGTCTGTGATACGGACCCCATTTCCGAGAACATCAGCGGAGGCATCATAGATTTCAGTTGCAGGCCATCGACCACCGTCAACCCTTGTGCCACTCCCGCTGGCACGAAATATAGCATCAACACGGAAAGCAATTACATGAACTATACAAATTGCTACACCCTCTTTACAGCCGGGCAAAAGACCCGGATGCTGGCCGCCGCAGCAGGCTCCGCACGCATCAGTCTCACCACATCGTTGGGAGGCACCGCCCCCAACGCAGGCTCCAGCCCCTGTATCCCCAAGATCAATTTCGAGGTGGACAGCGACCAGGCGACAGAAACCACCGCCGCCACTTCCGGCTGCCGCGCTTATAAGGACTACACCTTCAACATGATCATCGGCAACTCGCCATCCGCCACCACAACAGCAACATTAAGCGTCAATGCCGGCGGCACCGCGACCAGTGGATTGGATTTCGATGTCACCACCAATGGAAGTTTCACCAGCCCCTCGATGACCCTCACCTTCCCTTCAGGGTCTATCACAGCGCAACCTTTTACTATCCGCATATACGATGACGCCAGTGTCAACGGCACCCGTACCTTCGTATTGAGCTTTACAGTCAACAATGGGGGAGGCAATGCAGTAGCGGGCAACGGTAAACCAACCCTGACCTTCACCATTAAAGACAATGACTCGGGGCCTACTTCCGGTACCTCCACGGGAACAGCCAGTCTGGGCACCTCCGTGTCCGGCATCACAGAAGCCCCTTTTGACGGCACAGCCGCTTCGCAGCGCGCTCAATTCCTGTACAAAGCGTCTGAGCTCACCGCAGCAGGGCTCGCTGCAGGCCCCATCACAGGCGTCACCCTGCAGATAGCCACCAAGCACAGCATCCGCGCTTTCACCAACCTCAATATTAAGATAGGTACAGCCAGTGTAAGCTATCTCGTCAATGGCTCTGTAACACAAGGCTCCGGCATGACAGTGGTAAAGACCTTATCCTCCTACAACACCGTCGCGGGAGCAAATACTTTTAACTTCGACAACCCCTATACCTGGAACGGAACAAGCAATCTGGTCGTGGAATTTTGCTATAACAATGTCACTGCAGCGCCGGGAGATGGCGGCGACCTGGTGGCCTATTACCCTGATGGAGGCACTTCTTCCCAGGGCAACATGTTCTGGCAGGACAGTATCAGCTGCTCCCAAGGTTTTTCCACCGTCAACGCCTATGGCAGTGGCCTGAAGCCAAGAATGAATTTCCTGTACGGCATACCCGCCACCGTGGTACAGACCGTCCTGAACTCCTCTGTACAGCAATACCTGGGCCCCAATGCTGATATTTATTTCTATGACCAGGCCAATGGTCAGTTGATGGCCCGGATCCAAAACCTCACCTCCTTCGACTACGGGTGCACCCAGGTGGTCATCGACCGCCAGGGCACAGGCGCCAGCCAGTTCTGGAACACCACACCGGCCAATTACCTGATGAACAAAACTTTCAGGGTATTGCCCACAACGAACAATACCTCGGGCAGCTACACCATCACCCTCTATTATACACAGCCGGAAGTCGATGGCTGGCGGACAGCAACAGGTCAGAACCTCAGCAATATCCAGCTGGTAAAGGTGGGCACGAAGATCTCTGACGTCACCCCGGGCAACCCCACCGGCGCGGGCACTGTGGTCACCGGCGCTCCTGTCATCGGGTCCCTGGGCGCCAACACTTCCCTGACATATACCTTCACCACCGGCTTCTCCGGCTTTGGAGCTGGCGTTCCCGCCGTGGCCCTGCCCATCGGTCTGCTGGACTTCGAAGGCAATTTACACGGGCAGCATGTGGCCCTGCAATGGACCACCGCCTGGGAACAGAACACGAAAAACTTTGGCGTCGAAAGGTCTTATGACGGCATCAGCTTCGGCAACATCGCCTACGTGCCCGCCATAGGCAACAGCAATTCGCCGCACCAATATGTTTTTACAGATACATCCATCGCTCATAACAAGAACTACTACCGCTTAAAGCAGACAGACCTGGACGACCAGTTCACTTACAGTAAGGTCATCCAGGTGAATGGTAACGCCACCACAAACCCTTTCACCGCATCGCCCAGCCCCTTCACCACCGGCGTGGACATCCTGTTCGCACAGGCTCCCGCAGGGAAAACAAGCATCCGGCTGCTGGATATGACAGGCAGGTCGCTGATACGCCAGGACAACACCTCCGCCGGGCAGCGCCTCATACACGTCGATCTTTCCAGCCTCAGCCTGCCGGCCGGCATCTACCTGCTGGAAGTTCGGACAGCCACCAACACCTACATCAGTAAAATAGAAAAAGCCGGGCAGTAGCCCGGCTTTACGTATTATTCATCAGTTAGCGAGAGACGATAGTTTAATCAAACTTCAAGTCCAACCCTAACCCGCGCAATTCATGTACCAACACATTGAAGGACTCGGGAATACCCGCTCTGGGTATATTGTCACCCTTCACAATGGACTCATAAGTCTTGGCCCTTCCGATGATATCATCGGACTTCAGGGTCAACAGCTCTTGCAGGATATTGGAAGCGCCATAGGCTTCGAGCGCCCACACCTCCATTTCCCCGAAACGCTGACCACCAAACTGTGCCTTACCACCCAGCGGCTGCTGCGTGATCAGACTGTACGGCCCGATGCTACGCGCGTGCATCTTATCGTCCACCATGTGGTGCAGCTTAATGATATAGATGATCCCTACGGTTGCCTTCTGGTCAAAACGCTCGCCAGTCTCTCCATCATAAAGATAGGTATGGCCGAAGCTCGGTAACCCGGCCTTGGAGATATGCTCGGCAATCTCTTCCACCGTAGCACCGTCGAAGATAGGGGTGGCGAATTTCACACCCAGCTTCTCTCCCGCCCAGCCAAGCACAGTCTCATAGATCTGTCCCAGGTTCATACGGGAAGGTACACCCAGCGGGTTCAGCACCACGTCCACAGGCGTTCCGTCTTCCAGGAAAGGCATGTCTTCAGCCCTTACGATCTTGGCGACGATACCCTTGTTTCCGTGACGACCGGCCATCTTATCACCTACTTTCAGCTTACGCTTGACAGCCAGGTATACTTTGGCCAGCTTCAATACACCGGCAGGTAATTCATCCCCGATGGAAATATTGAACTTTTCTCTTTTATAACGTCCCAGCTCTTCGTTGTACTTGATGCTGTAGTTATGCAGCAGGATGTTGATCCCGTCATCGGTCTTGGCATCACCCGTCCAGCCCAGGGGGTTGACGTTGAGATAGTCAATGCCAGCCAGGTTCTTTGCAGTGAATTTAGCGCCTTTACCGATCTGCACCTCGCCGAAGTTGTTGTTCACACCGGCAGATACATGCTCCTTCAGTAACACCTGCAGCTTGCTCAGCAGCACATCCATCAGGTCAGCCGTATTCTTCTCATGTACTTTCTCGATCTTTTCCAGGGCGGCTTTTTCACGCACCTTGGCATTCTTATCCTTCTTGGCGCGTTGGAACAGCTTCTTGCTGATCACCACGCCTTCCGTGCCGCTGGGGGCTTTCAGGGAAGCATCCTTCGCATCACCGGCCTTGTCGCCGAAGATGGCGCGGAGCAGCTTCTCTTCCGGAGTAGGATCACTTTCACCTTTGGGAGTGATCTTGCCGATCAGGATATCCCCTTCCTTGATCTGGGCGCCTACGCGGATGATACCGTTCTCGTCCAGGTCCTTGGTAGCCTCCTCAGAGACGTTGGGAATATCAGGGGTCAGCTCTTCTTCACCCAGCTTGGTGTCGCGGACCTCCAGTTCGTATTCGGAGATATGCACCGAGGTGAAAAGGTCTTCCTTCACCACCTTCTCGCTGATCACGATGGCATCCTCGAAGTTGTAACCCTTCCAGGGCATGAAAGCCACTTTCAGGTTACGGCCAAGGGCCAGCTCACCATCCTGAACGGCATACCCTTCCGTGAGGAAGTCGCCTTCTTTCACCTTCTGGCCTTTCTTGACGGCAGGCTTCAGGTTGATACAGGTCTCCTGGTTGGTCTTGATGAACTTGGTCAGCTTGTATATTTTCAGGTCTTCTTCAAAAGACACCAGTTTCTGCTGTTCATTGCGGTCATAACGTACATGGATCTCGTTGGCATCCACGAACTCTACGATCCCGTCGCCTTCAGAGTGGATCTGGATGCGGGCGTCACGGGCAGCCTTTGCTTCCAGCCCTGTACCGACGATCGGCATTTCAGGACGGATCAGGGGCACAGCCTGACGTTGCATGTTCGATCCCATCAGCGCACGGTTGGCGTCATCATGCTCAAGGAAGGGGATCAGGGAAGCGCTCAAACCAACGATCTGGTTCGGAGCGACGTCCATATATTCCACCTCTCCCTTGTCCAAGATGGGGAAGTCACCCGTCTGGCGGGAAACGATCTTATCTTCAACGAAGTTACCCTTCTCATCCAGGGCGATATTCGCCTGGGCGATCTTGGCCACATCCTCTTCCTCGGCGCTGAGGTAGGTCAGCTTCTTCAGCTCTACCTTCCCGTCCTGCACCTTGCGGTAAGGGGTCTCGATAAAGCCCATTTCGTTGATCTTGGCATGGACGCACAGGGTGGATATAAGTCCGATATTCGGTCCTTCCGGCGTTTCGATGGTACAAAGACGCCCGTAGTGGGAGTAGTGTACGTCACGAACTTCAAAGCCGGCGCGCTCACGGGAGAGACCACCTGGTCCCAGCGCGGAGATACGACGCTTGTGCGTGATCTCGCTCAGGGGATTGGTCTGGTCCAGGAACTGGGACAGCTGCGAAGTACCAAAGAAGGAGTTGATGACAGAAGACAGCGTACGTGCATTGATCAGGTCCACCGGGGTGAACACCTCATTGTCACGGACGTTCATACGCTCGCGGATGGTCCTCGCCATACGGGCAAGACCTACGCCGAACTGAGCGTACAATTGCTCCCCTACCGTACGGACACGACGGTTGCTCAGGTGATCGATGTCGTCGATCTCAGCCTTGGCATTGGTCAGACGCACGAGATACTTGATGATCTCGATCATGTCTTCCTTCGTCAGTGTCTTCTGGTCCAGGGGCTGGTTCAGGTTCAGCTTGCGGTTGATCTTATAACGGCCTACTTCGCCCAGATCATAACGCTTGTCGCTGAAGAACAGCTTATCGATAATACCCCTCGCAGTCTCGTCATCCGGAGCGTCAGCACCGCGCAATTGACGGTAGATATGCTGAACAGCTTCCAGCTCCGAGTTGGAGGTATCCTTATTCAACGTATTGTAGATGATGGCATAGTCGCCGCCAACGTCTTCCTTCTGGATAAAGACGCTCTTCACGTCCATTTCCACCACCATTTCGATGGCTTCTTCGTCCAGGATGGTATCACGCTCCAGTACGATCTCATTCCGCTCGATGGACACAACCTCACCAGTATCCTCATCGACGAAATCTTCCACCCAGGTCCGGAGAACACGGGCAGCCAGCTTCTTTCCGATGTATTTCTGCAGCAGCTTCTTGTCGGCTTTCACCTCGTCGGCCATGCCGAACAGCTCCAGGATATCTTTATCCGTCTCATACCCGATGGAACGCAACAGGGTAGTGACAGGGAATTTCTTCTTACGGTCGATGTACGCGTACATCACGTTGTTGATGTCCGTGGCAAACTCCATCCAGGCGCCCTTGAAAGGGATCACACGGGCCGAGTAGATCTTGGTCCCGTTGGGATGGATGGATTGGCCGAAGAATACCCCGGGACTGCGGTGCAGCTGGGATACGACCACACGTTCCGCCCCGTTGATCACAAATGTGCCGCGGGGTGTCATGTAGGGGATGTTACCAAGGAACACATCCTGCACGATGGTTTGGAAGTCCACATGCTCTTCGTCATTACAACTCAGGCGCAGCTTCGCTTTCAAAGGAACAGCATAGGTAAGCCCGCGCTCCATACACTCCTCGATCGTATAACGGGGAGGGTCAATGAAGTAATCCAGGAACTCCAGCATGAAAATGTTCCGCGTATCAGTGATCGGGAAATTCTCTTTGAACACCTTGAACAAACCTTCAATATTACGCTTGTCCGGGGTGGTCTCTAGCTGAAAAAATTCTTTAAATGATTGGATCTGCACTTCCAGAAGATCAGGGGTTTCGGCAAGGTGCTTGATTTTACCGAAATTGATCCTGTTTTGCAATTTTGTTGAAGACATATTGATTAAAACCGGTTTTTAATGATTCGTGCTCAAAATCGTCTGCCGCCCTTTGAATCATTGATAATTGATTATCAATGATCTATACCTATAAACAAATCTTAACGTTACATAACTTTAGGGAAACGGACCGCAAAGTTAAGGAATTAGCAATAAAAATCAAAATACCCCTGACTTTTTAAGCCAGGGGTAAAATAAGTCTCCGATCCCAAAAACTACTGGATCTCTACTTCAGCGCCAGCTTCTTTCAGCTTAGCTACCAGTGCGTCGGCATCAGCCTTGCTGACACCTTCCTTAACGGGCTTGGGAGCGCCGTCCACCAGGTCCTTAGCTTCCTTCAGTCCAAGACCAGTCAGGTCCTTAACGATCTTCACAACGTTGAGCTTGTTAGCACCAGCGGCTTTCAGGATCACGTTGAAAGCGGTCTTCTCTTCCGGAGCAGCAGCGCCGGCAGCAGCAGGACCGGCAACAGCTACAGCAGCAGCTGCAGGCTCGATACCGTATTCTTCCTTCAGGATCTTTGCTAATTCGTTTACTTCTTTTACAGTCAGCCCAACGAGCTGCTCAGCAAATGCTTTTAAGTCTGCCATGATAATTAAATTTTTTCCGCCTTCACAGCTATTCCGCTCCGGCGGAGGGTTTAAAAAAATTAGCCTTAGTTGGTTAGCCCCCAGGCCTGGGCTTTATTTTCTATGCTGACTTTCGCCAGCGCTCAAAAATCAGTTCGCGGCTGCACGGTCTTCCAGCGCCTTGATCAGACCAGCCAGCTTGTTCCCTGCATTCAGGCCGCTGATAACATTCTTGGCGGGAGATTGCAGCAATCCGATGATCTCGCCGATCAGGTCGTTCTTGCTCTTCAGTACCGTCAGGGTCTTCAGGGACTCGTCCCCTGCAAATACATCCCCGTCGATAAAGGCAGCCTTCAACGTCGGCCTTTCGAGGTTACCCCCCTTGCGGAAATCACTGATGATCAGCGCAGGCTCTTTTGCGTTCTCAGAGAACAGCAGGGCCGTCACGCCATTCAGGGACTCGTAAACGCCTGAAAAACGCTTGTCATCCAGCCCTTCCAGGGCTTTCTTGATCAGTGTGTTCTTGGCTACCTTCATCTCCACTTTCTTGTCAAAGCAGATCCGGCGCAGCTTACCCACCTGTTCTACAGTCAGTGACTCGGTATTGGTCACATAGAAGTTATTATATTGGTTGAACTTGTCTTTCAACAGTTCAATGACTTCATTTTTTTGATCTTTGTTCATTTGTTTTCGTTTTACACCCCTTCTTTAGAGGCCACGTGTCTGAATTTATTGATACCTGAGGTTGTCAGCCTTTCGGCCGGTCGCCAGGGATCTGTCTAGTGTACAAAGGCTTTAGTGTCGATCGCAATGCCCGGGCTCATAGAGCTGGCCATGAATACGCTCTTAACATAGGTGCCCTTGGCAGTGGCCGGCTTGGCCTTGATGATCGCATTCAGCAGCTCCTGGCTGTTTTCAACGATCTTCTCAGGAGAGAAGCTCACCCGGCCGATGCTGGCATGGATAATGCCCGCCTTGTCGACCTTGAAAGCGATCTTACCACCCTTTACTTCATTCACGGCAGCCGCTACATCATTCGTCACCGTGCCCGTCTTCGGGTTGGGCATCAGGTTGCGGGGTCCCAGCACTTTACCCAGCTTACCGATCTTCGGCATCACGGAAGGAGTAGCTACGATGACATCCACATCCACCCATCCGCCTTCGATCTTCTGGATAAACTCGTCCAGCCCTACATAATCCGCACCGGCAGCCTTCGCATCAGCCTCCTTATCAGGCGTGCAAAGCACCAGCACCCGCTTGGTCTTACCCGTGCCATGTGGCAGGTTTACCGTACCACGGATAGATTGGTCCGCTTTCTTGGGATCAACCCCCAGGCGCACATGCAGGTCGACAGAAGAGTCGAATTTCGTGATATTCACCTCTTTCACAAGAGACGAAGCGTCCTTGAGGGAGTAAACTTTATTTTTATCAACCTTCGCTGAGGCTGCTTTTCTTTTCTTTGTAATAGCCATTTCGTAATGTTTTTGGAGTTAAAAGTTAATTTGCCCAGGGAGCCGCACCCTCTACCGTGATACCCATGCTGCGCGCCGTACCGGCTACCATGCGCATGGCGCTTTCCACTGTAAAGCAGTTCAGGTCAGGCATCTTGTCCTTCGCAATAGCCTCCACCTGCGCCCAGGTTACTTTTCCAACTTTGTTACGATTTGGCTCCTTGCTACCGCTCTGTAATTTGGTAGCTTCCAGCAGCTGTACCGCCGCCGGGGGAGTCTTGATGATAAATTCGAAGGATTTATCGGTATAAACTGTGATGAGGACAGGAAGGACCTTCCCTATCTTATCCTGGGTCCTGGCATTGAATTGCTTACAGAACTCCATGATATTGATACCTTTAGAACCTAATGCAGGTCCAATAGGAGGTGCAGGATTGGCTTGACCGCCTTTAACCTGCAACTTGACATAACCGGTGATTTCTTTTGCCATGTTGCTTCTTTTTTTGGTGTTAACGTCCCCGCCAACCGGCGGAAACTCCCAATACAATATTCCTAAAAGAACTATTTGGGGACGCAAAGGTAACAAATACCACGAAATTTGCAAACTTTTTAGCATCCGATCTCGGCCCTCTCCCAGCCTACCCTCCCCCTCACCAATCAACGCTCGACTCGCCCCTCCACAGCCCGAAGGCAGCTATAAGCCCTGGATGCGCCTTACTTCAACGCGCACATCCTGCCACTACCGCTCAATAGCACTTCCTGCACAACAGTGATCATAAAGCAAAAGCCTAAAACTCCTGAACAAACCTAACCAATACCCCTAACCAAACCCTAACCCACACACGGATTATGAACCTTTTGTAAAGAATTTTTTTCGTCATTTTTTTCTATTTGAATTTTTCTGACTAACTTTTGCGTTAATAATTCCCATTAAATTCTCATAACAACTTAAAACGCTCAACAAACTATGTCAAAGTCTAAGAAAAAGCCGGCTAAAAAAGCTGCCCCTAAAAAGGCCGCTAAGAAGAAATCAGCTCCTAAAAAAGCCGTGAAAAAAGCGGCCAAAAAAGCTGTAAAAAAAGCCGCTAAGAAAAAAGCCGCTCCTAAGAAGAAGGCAGCCCCCAAGAAAAAGGCCGCTCCTAAGAAAAAAGCCGCCCCGAAGAAAAAGGCCGCCCCTAAAAAGAAAGCAGCTCCCAAGAAAAAAGCTGCGCCTAAAAAAGCTGCTCCCAAAAAGGCCGCTCCTAAAAAAGCAGTTAAAAGGAAGCCGGCCCCCAGGCCCACCCCAGTTCCTCCGACTCCCGAAGTGTCCGAGCCTATCACGCCCGAAACACCTGAAGAGCCGACGACATCTTTCGGTTTTGACAACGACAATAACGATAATTGACATTTACGGTCATAAAGGAACGAAAAGAAGCTGTCTCAATATAACGAGGCGGCTTCTTCCTTTTTAAGCCCGGAAGAACAAAAGAACACTACGGCAGCCGAACGATCTTCTCCAGCTTATAATCCCGCTGCTCGACCCACACCGCTTTTTCGACTCCCCATCGCTGCATATACGCCCTGGCAGAATCGATACTCTTCACCGTCGTGATGTTCCGATGCGCATAATAATCTATCACTACCGTCCAGCTACCGTCCATGAATATTTTTTCATCTGCCGGAACGTTCCGCAGCTGCTGCCCCAGCTTTTGATAACTGTCATAGCTAAGTCCCGACCGGGCAGTTCTCCCCGGCGGATTGATCTGGTAATATTGCAGACAGGCGATGATCACATAAGCCGATAGCACCACATAAAAACGCTTCGGACCCGCCGCCATCATTGTCAGCCTTGCCGTCAGCACCGCCAGCAGGAGGCTCAGGGGCATCAGGGCGAACTCATGTACGGAGGACCACTCCAGGAAAATGACATTGTACAAAAGCAACGCGCTTGTATAAATGACAACAAAGATCCATTCCCCTGTTCCCATGCTGATTTTTATCTTTCGCAGCAGCAGCAGGACAAAAGCAGCGCATAACAACACGAGCATAGGCAAATAGGAGGAGGCAATGTGCCCCACGACATGCCCTGCCAGCCTGAGATGGGATGCCCTCTTATTGGCGATGCTCCTGAAGAGGAATTGATGCTTCAGGCATAGCACGAGCTTTTCAACACCCGCGTAAGACGCAAACTGCAGCATGGGTAATGCCACAGCCGCCAGGGTGGACGCTGCCACGACGAATAACAGTGGGGCATAACGTTTATCCTTACGTACACGCAGTAATATCCATAAGCAGGTGACCAGGGAGAGGAACAACACGAACCAATCGATATAAGCCAATACGATGATCAGCAGGCTCAGCAGCAGACACCGTCCCAGACGGATCTCACCAGGCGACTGCAGCATGGGAATAAGGACCCATAGAGCCGCAAAGACGAATGGCATCTCGATCCCGGTCGTTACATAGCCGTTCCCCAGGTACCATAATACCCCGGGAGAGAACATAAAAAGAGTGCAGGCCATTACGATGCTTTCATATCGCCGGGATCGTCCCTGCGGGAACAACCGTTCACACAACAGGAAAAGCAGGAGGACGGCGGCCAGATCGAAAAAAAGGTTGATCACCTGGAGATAGACCGCCTCCACAGGCAGATGGAAGACCTGGTAGATAAAGTAGGGGATGACGTACCATCCGGGACCGAACGACAGGTATAGAATATTGCCGGATGCATCCACCTGGGGAAGATCCGCAGTGCATTTGTCCCCCGGATGCTGGTAGTTGAGCAATGGAACATAATGGTACCGCCATCCGCCCCCGCCGTCCCTCCATGATTCAATATTCATCAGTATCACCGCCGTATTATACTCATGGTGCTTTGATAAAGGACGGTTGAGATTGGGCAGGCGCAATAGTACGCTGCCAGCGAACAAAAGCAAGATGACAATAATTCCTTTCCGTCGGCTCATAATTCAATTATTACTTTTGATCATCGCGACAAAAAAGGAAAAAACCACCAGTTGCAGTCCTGCGATCATACAAAAACCTCCCGGGATGATGATCCTGAAGATCGTTCCGGGATTTAGTTCCCGAAAAGATACCAGGTACCACTGGTAAAGCGCTGTCGCATTGACGATCACTCCCGTGAGGAATAAGCCCAGCCCGATCAGCAGCCCCTTCTCGAAATTCAGATGCCTGGATACCCAACGGGTAATGCCACGCCGCTCCATATACAGTCCCACACTCTTCCTGTACAAATTCACAATGCAATAGAATTGAATAAAGGTCATCGCCAGGATCAGGAAGATGGAACAAAAATATAAGGTATGTATATCCAGGTGGACGTTGAAGACCTCTATTTGCCCGGAGATGATGATCGTACCAAGTATGAGACCGATGATCATAAAGAAAAGGGCAGGATACAGCAACAGCCATTTGGGGCTCAGCAACAGGATGAGCTTTAAATGCTTCCATCCATCGGACCAGGTCTTCAGATGCGGCTTCCTGCCCCGCCCATCCTTATAGAGCCTTACAGGAACTTCCGTAATGCTGCAGCCCTTATACGAAGCCTTTGCAATAAGCTCGGTAGCGAACTCCATCCCGCTGGATTTCATTTCCAGGGTGTCATACGTCGATCTTTTCACCCCTCTCATGCCGCAATTGAAGTCGCCGATCGGCACATGAAAAGATCGGCGGCCTATAAATGAGATGATCGGCGTTCCGACCCACCGGTGAAGAAAAGGCATGGCATCTTTCATGATACCGCCCTTATACCGGTTGCCGATGACCACGTCAAAGCCCTTTTCAAAGGCATCGATGAACACACCGGCCTCACCGAGATCATAGCTGTCGTCGGCATCGGCGAATATAACATGGCTGCCCGTGGCATGCAATATACCATGGTGCAATGCCGCTCCATATCCCCTTGTGGCTACTTGTATATACTTCACTCCCGCTTCCCGGCAAATAGTCAGTGATCGATCGGTGCTGCCATTGTCCGCTACAATGATCTCAGCGGGTATCTGTAGCTGTGCGATAAATGTTTTGATCTTTGAAAGGCAGGCAGGCAGCGTCCGTTCCTCATTCAGACAGGGAAGTAGGATAGTGAGGCTGATAGCTTCCCTCCCCGCGCCCTTCTCCTGCACTTTTTGTAAGACATACAGGTTATTGAACCCCATCTGGAATTTTTTATGCGCCAGCAGCCTGAACCCGGCCTGGCCGAATACCGCAGGTATTTGCCTGGGATCAAACCCGTAATGGTCTTCCAGCGACATACCCTTTATAAGATGAAGTTTTTTTAAGGCATCCAGTATGATATCAGCCCTGGGAGAGGGCACTGTGATGATCACCAGCCCCCCTTCGTTCAACAGTTCTCCGCATTTGACGGCGATGACCTGCTGTGATGAAAGGGGAATATGCTCCAGCACCGCCAGCAGGCATATATAGTCGAAGGTGCCGCTGCCCTCCCAATCCTCCGGGAAGTAGCCCCTGGTCAGCGAAAAATGTTCCCCGGAGATCTCCTCCTGCAGCAACGGGTCCATCCCCACGCCTGCCCCAAGCCTGTTACCAAGGGCATTGAATAGCTCCCCCTGGTGACAGCCTATGTCCAATACCAGGCCGCCGGGCGAGACATATCTCATGGCCATGGCAATGCGGCGTCGCTGTATATATCTGTCCAGGATGGTCATGCTGCTATGTAAAAAGGCTGCCCCTTACTGAGACAGCCCTGTTATCATAATTTTATTTGATCTTTTCTAAGCTTATGCGATCTTCTCTACTTGCATGTAGTTCAGCTCCACCGGCGTGCTGCGACCGAAGATCTTCACGGTAACTTTCAGCTTCTTCTTCTCGTCATTCACCTCTTCTATGATACCGTTGAAATCGTTGAACGGCCCTTCGATGATCTTGATCGTCTCACCAATGATGAAAGGCTCGCTCATGCTCATGCCGCCGGATTCGGCCATTTCATCCATCTTACCAAGCATCTTGTTCACTTCCGCCTTACGAAGAGCAATAGGATTCTCCTTACCAAGAAAATGAATGACACTATTGGTATTCTTGATCGCTTCCCGCAGATCATCACCCAGCTTACCTTCCGTAACCTCGATCATCACATATCCAGGGTAATAGTTACGCTCACGCATCACCTTCTTGCCATTCTGTACCTTATAGACCTTCTCTACAGGAAGGAATACTTGCTTTACCACTTCACCCCATCCCCCACGGGAGATCTCTTTATCAAGATACTCCTTTACCTTACGCTCCTTGCCACTGACCACACGTAGCACATACCACTTGGTTTCCGGTGCTGGCTTGCCTTCGGCTGTAGTCTTGACCTCTTGTTGGTTGACAGTTTCCATATTTTATTTAGAATAACGAATAAGCAAAACGTAATACAGAGCTGGACGCCAGGTCCATGACCCACACCAGCGCCGTGATCACCAGGGTAGCTACCAGCACGATCACAGTGGATTGCTGCAGCTGAACCCATGACGGCCAGGTCACTTTCTCCATTAGTTCCTTATAGGACTCACGGAAATATGTCGTGATTTTGTTCATAATACTAAATTACTATTCTGTTGCACGGGCACTAGGATTCGAACCCAGATCAAAGGTTTTGGAGACCTCTATACTAACCGTTGTACTATGCCCGTGTATCGTCATACCTCTAACAATTGGCCTTCGGCCGGCCAAGAAAGCTAAAAGCTATCCCGAAGGACTTTCGGAACAGCTTTTAGATTCATTACAAAGATATAAAAATTATCTTATTATTTTACGATCTCAGTCACCTGTCCGGCACCTACTGTACGGCCACCTTCGCGAATAGCGAATTTCAGACCTTTCTCCATGGCGATGGGCTGGATCAGCACAACACTCAGTGAAGTGTTATCGCCAGGCATAACCATTTCAGTACCAGCGGGCAGAGTAACTTCGCCCGTTACGTCCGTCGTACGGAAGTAGAACTGAGGACGGTATTTGTTGAAGAAAGGAGTGTGACGACCACCTTCTTCCTTGCTCAGTACGTATACTTCACCCTTGAACTCAGTGTGAGGAGTGATAGAGCCTGGTTTGCAAAGCACCATACCACGACGGATCTGGGTCTTTTCAATACCACGGAGCAGCAGACCTGCGTTGTCACCGGCTTCACCCTGATCCAGCAGCTTGCGGAACATTTCAACACCCGTTACAGTAGAAGTAAGAGGAGCGTCCTGCAAACCTACGATCTCGATACCTTCACCAACCTTGATACGACCTCTTTCGATACGGCCAGTGGCAACAGTACCACGACCAGTGATGGAAAACACATCTTCAACAGACATCAGGAAGGGCTGATCAACTGGGCGGGGAGGCAGGGGAATATAGCTGTCAACAGCTGCCATCAGCTCGTCGATAGCGGCTACCCACTTGTCTTCTCCAGCCAGGGCGCCTGTAGCAGAACCCTTGATGATCGGAGTGTTGTCGCCGTCGAATCCATAGGAAGACAGCAGCTCGCGGATTTCCATTTCCACCAGCTCCAGCAGCTCGGGATCATCCACGAGGTCAACTTTATTCATGAATACCACAATACGGGGAACACCTACCTGGCGAGCCAGAAGAATGTGCTCCTTCGTCTGAGGCATAGGGCCGTCAGTAGCAGCAACCACCAGGATCGCTCCGTCCATCTGGGCAGCGCCGGTGATCATATTTTTCACATAGTCAGCGTGACCCGGGCAATCCACGTGAGCATAGTGACGGTTAGCCGTCTGGTACTCAACGTGAGCTGTGTTGATGGTAATACCCCTCTCCTTTTCTTCAGGAGCAGCATCAATCTCATCATACTTTTTTGCTTCTGCCAAACCCCTTCCGGCAAGGATGGAGGTGATAGCAGCAGTCAAAGTGGTTTTACCGTGGTCAACGTGACCGATAGTACCAACGTTAACGTGGGGTTTGTCCCTCTTGAAGGTCTCTTTTGACATTGTTATCTGTTTTAATAGTTGTGTTTTAAAATTTTGTCCGGCTCCCCTATCCGGGCCAGTCTCCGGTGTCTTAACAAAACTGCTTACGCTTACGCAAAAAACTCAGAGCCGTTGATGAGAATTGAACTCACGACCTCTTCCTTACCAAGGAAGTGCTCTACCCCTGAGCTACAACGGCTGTTGGTCGATCCATTGGTGAGTCAATCCGGATCTAACTCCAATTCTTTTTTTTTGAGCGGAAGACGAGGTTCGAACCCGCGACCTACAGCTTGGAAGGCTGTCGCTCTACCAACTGAGCTACTTCCGCATTGGCCAGACCCCAGGTCCGGCGCCCGAAGGACCCTCATTAGATCCTTCTGACTTTAAAAGAACTATTTCACCGTACAACTGCTACTGCGAAATTTTGTGGGCAAGGATGGATTCGAACCACCGAACTCCGAAGAGGACAGATTTACAGTCTGTTGCCGTTGGCCACTTGGCTACTTGCCCGGCATTTGATTTGAAGCGGATATCCCGCCTCCCGAAGAGCCAAAGAAGGGAGTCGAACCCCCGACCTACTGATTACAAATCAGTTGCTCTACCAACTGAGCTACTTTGGCTTGTCAAAAGATCTCACGGCACGTTGGCCGCAGACCCATTTCCCTTCTTCTATCACACTGATCTACTGCTTTTTTTGGGAAGGCAAAGGTACGTGAATTTGTTAAATTCAAAAATTTTCAATCCCTTTTTTTAATATCTAAATATTAGATCTTCGAATTACCCGATTTTCGCACCCTCCCATACCCCCTTTTTCCTCCCGAAAAGAGATGCTCCTCAGCCTCGTCTAACCCTAAAGGACATAAATACAAAAAACCTCCTTTGAAGGCCCTCCCTGACCGGCAGCACCGATCAGGACATAAATGCAAAAGACCTCCGAAGGAGGTCCTCCCTGATCGGCAACACCGATCAGGACATAAATGCAAAAGACCCCGTGAGGGGTCCTCCCTGATCGGCAGCACCGATCAGGACATAAATGCAAAAGACCCCGTGAGGGGTCCTCCCTGATCGGCAGCACCGATCAGGACATAAATGCAAAAGACCCCGTGAGGGGTCTTTTCCTGGAATCAGCGTCAGCTCATTCCGGGACTATGCAAGCTGTTTTTCTTTTTTCTTCTTTACCTGATTGACCAATGATTCGAAGGCGCTGTCAAAAGACTCTTCGAAAGATTTTGAGGAACATTTTACAAAAAAGTGGTGGCGGGGAACATGGACCCTGATCTCTGCGATCTTGTCCTTGATCGTGTGGACCACATTGTCCAGCTTCAAAAACACATCTACTTTAATGATCCTGTCATGGAAGGTGTTTAATTTTGACATTTTTTTTGTTACGTAATCGACTAGTTTTCCATCTGCATCGAAGTGCACTGTCTGAATTCTAACATTCATAGCAATCCCATTTTAATCAGTGAACAATAAATAAAAGAACTCTCCTGCTGAGAAAGTGCGTTATAAGATACCTGCGGTATCTTTGACATCATTTGCGCGTGATACTGGGAGGATAAGGCGGTACATTGAAGTTACTCTTTCAGGCCTGCTTTTCCAAATAAAAAATGGCCTTTCTGCTTAGATCAGAATGTTAAAAATCACCGCCTTTATTCATTAAACCAGCTAAGACATAAATGCGCAGCATCTTCCCATGCGCCGTTATCTTACTGCCAGACCACAACCTGTACCCCTCTAATGAGAAAAAAGGCTGATAACGGTCCGGTAAAAAAATAATATCCCCCAGGGCCTCCTTCCGGTGAAACCGCACCTGCCCCCCCTCCTTCCGCCGGATGAGGTAAGCCTGTAGGTACATGGAGTAAAAATCATCCGAATCGGTTATCTGCCAACTAGTTGGATGCAGCTCAGCCAGTTCTTCGATATCCCTTTCCACCTCCCGGGCAACCTTCACATCCTTACGGTTGCTGATAGCAAACCGCTCCCAGTAAAGCCCCCGGAGACTGCCCCCGATCTTCACCAGCAGGAAGCCCGCCATTAACCAGGAGAGGCCGGGTACATAATATCGCTTTACAACATCATAACAGGCACTGACAAAAACAATGTTCAACGCCAGCACCCAAAAACATAAACATCGCTCCAGCGGATATTGCTTTTCATACAGCGTCCACAGCGCCAAAGACACCAGCACAGCGAAAAGATAGGCCAGCAGGTCATCATAGAATGGCCCTCCGATCACCTTCTTCCAATAAGCGGCCAGCAGCAGCACTGCACACACCAGCAGGAAATACATGCCCACTGTTCCGTAATAGGACATATCCTTCAATATGAAGGTAAATTCCCAAAATCGCGCGGCCAGCTCCCGGTAGCTTCCCATTCCCGTGACATAATGATTGGACATCAATGCCCCGGTGCTGCTGACCAGGATCAGGGGTAGATAGCATATAAATACCAGGCCCGCAATAATGCACACGCACCTGGCTAAAAAAATAAGGTCCTTATAGGCCCCTCTCCGTATGAAATAGCAGACGCACAGGAATAGCAGCGCCATAAAATGATAGAGGAACACCGGGTTGATATAAAACCCTGCCACGGATGATACGATAAACAAAGCGTACCCCCTTCTTCCTCCGCTTCCTGCTCCGCGAAAACATTCCCGGCAGGAAAGAGCGCTTACCAGGGCGCATACCTCCTGCCATTGATAACCCCTTCCCTGTACAGCATAATAGGAAGTAAGGTAGCAAAAAGCCACCCCCGCCACCACCACTATCGCCCGCTGGAACCCATCCCACCGCTTCACCAGGCAAAAAATACTATACAGGAGAAAAAGATCCCCCGCAAGGCTGGGCAGCCGCATCACCGCCTTGGGTGATAGTCCCGGTATCAGGTTGAATAGTGAACAGCATGCATTAAAAAAAACATGATTATTAGGCAAAGGATAGCTGGTCACAGCCACAGGGAACCCCGGCCTGACGAAATACAGGTAAGAACAAAGCTCATCCGTATGCAAAGGAAAAGAGAAATAAAAATACAGACGGTAGATAAGAATGCCCGCCGCCAGCAGTAAGAACAGTTTTTTTTCGGAAGCAGTGCATCCCCTGAGACCGCTGCTCAGCAACGCTATCCCCCTGCGCAGCTCACTTGTCAGCCTGACGGAGAACCGCCAGATCCATTTGCTGCAGGCGAAGTACACCAGTGGCAGCAGCAGCAGCAAAACAAAGCCCGCTGTCCGGTGAGCCCCTAGCCATCCATGCCACGCCGGCGTGAAACACCGGGCCGCCATCGTATCGCTGTCGAAGGCGTCTGGAAAGGTCCGCTCGTACCCGTGTAAAAGTGTTGCATAGCTGTTCCTGGTAAGGACATCGAAAATTCCCAGTGAGAACAGCATATAACCCGCAGGCAAAAGAAAAAAGATCAGGCGCAATAGACTACCGGCCGCATGCTCCATCCGCCTCAACAAGATATTTTCCTTCATAAAAGGCCGGGTTTACGCTTTCGGATGGGCTTTTTTATGTGCATCCTTCAGCTTCTCGATGGTATTATGGGTATATACCTGCGTGGCCGCAAGACTGGAATGCCCCAGTAGCTCCTTCACCGAATTCAGTTCCGCACCCTCATTCATAAGATGGGTGGCGAAGCTATGCCGCAATATGTGCGGGCTCTTTTGATCGATGGTCGTTACCTGGGAAAGATACTTGTTCACTACCCGGTATACTTGCCGGGCATATAGCTGCTTCCCTTTTTTGCCGACAAAAAAATGTTGCGTGTCGGGCTCCTGGAACTCCGCGCGTTTCTTAAAGCTATAAGCTTCCATTTCCTTTACCAGCCAGGAACTGATAGGAATGATCCGCTCTTTATTACCCTTACCCAAAACCTTGATGCTTCGGTTGCCCTTGTCTACTTGCTGCTCCCGGAGATGGAGAAGCTCACTCAGCCGTATTCCGGTATGGTAGAAGACAGCCAGCAATAGCTTGTCCGTCCATCCCTCCCAGTCATCGGAGAAAACGAGGCTCCCGAAAAGTGCGGCAATATCCTGCTGCTCCACGAAGACAGGCAGCCGCTTGCTGACCTTCGGACCGACAATAGCCGCCATAGGTGATTGCTCGATAACGCCGCAACGTACCTGGTATTTATAAAAAGATTTGAGCGTGGAAATTTTGCGATTGATACTCCGGCTCTTCAGTCCATCGTCTTTTAAAGATGCCAGCCAGGTACGGATGAAAGTGGGTGATATTTCTTTAAGCGATTCCGTTTCAAACTGCCTCCGGATAAAATCAAAAAAAGCCGTCAGGTCGTCCTGGTACGACCGTACCGTATGAGTAGAATAGTGTTTCTCGAATTTCAGATAGTCGATAAAAGATTGGATCAAGACGTATATCGCTTATGCACTCAAAGTTAAACAATACCTGGATATATTCTTTCTTTTTATCTTACATCAGATATGGATACCCCAGGATCAGTAAGGCTCAGCAGTAAGCTCCAGGCCTCCCATCAGAACAATTTCAATTTCATCCGGTTGCTGGCAGCGCTGGCCGTTCTCTTATCTCATTCCTTGGAATTCGTTCCCGGGGCAGTCGATCCCGTTTATCGCCTCACCCATCTCATCAACTGCAGTTACATTGGGCTATGCACCTTCTTTTTTCTCAGCGGCATTCTCGTCACACAAAGTTTGCGGCGCAGCAGCACCTGGAAAAATTTTTGCTGGCGCCGCTTCCTCCGCCTGTATCCGGCGGCCTGCCTGGTGATCCTCTTCTGCGCCCTGGTCATCGGCCCCCTGGTCACCACGCTACCCTTAAAAACATACTTTGCAGATCCAGAATTTTATCGCTTTCTCTCGGGATGCCTGTTGCTCCGCATACATTTCACGCTTCCGGGCGTCTGGGCCCATGCCCCCAAAGGCCCCGCGCTCCTCGGCCCGCTATGGTCCATAGTCCTGGAATTAAAGCTCTATGCCTGCTTATTGGTCTATTGGGCAGTGAAGATCCCCTGGAAAAAAACCCTGGCCTTAATAGGTCTCCTGTTGGCCATACTCTTTCATCTGGCCTTCTATAAAAGCACGCCAGCGATCTTCCACCGCCTGATACCTGTTTCCTTTAACCCCTATTCGTATACAGTCCTGGGAGCCCTTTTCGTGCAGGGCGCGCTCTGCAGCATCTGGCAGGAAAAGATCGTGATCCGGGATTACTATATCTTTCTGCTCATCCCCCTCCTGTTTGTCTGTGCCTTTTTCCAGCTGCTCACCCTTATCACTTTTATATTGATCCCAGCCTGCATCCTCTACCTCGCAACCCATGGCTTGCGGCCCATAAAATACCTTACACCTAAAGCTGACCTCTCTTATGGCATCTATTTGTGGAGTGGCCCCATCGGCAAATGGATCGCCATGGTCACCCATCCCGCCAATGGATGGCTCAATTTTATCGTTTCCCTGGCAGCAATCCTGCCTTTTGCCATCTTTTCCTGGTTCCTGGTAGAAAGACCGATGCTGGCCCTGAAATCAAAGGTAAAATGAAGGTCATTCCAATCGCAATGCCATGCAAAAAAGGCCACCTGTTGGTGGCCTGATATATTACAATTATTTACTTAGCGTTTATATGTCAAACTTGCCGGTAGCTACCTGCTGCTTGTAGACAGCTTTCAACACTTCCCCTCTCCGCCTGACGGATGGCTTGGTAAACGATTGACGCTCCCTCAGCTGAATGAGGATCTTGGCTTTCTCAAATTTCTTCTTATACTTTTTGAGCGCTTTGTCAATGTTTTCGCAATCTTTGGAATCGATGATCAGCATAATTATATACCTCCTTTAACTGTTTAACGGGACGCAAATATACATTAAAAAACCAAAAAAAGGTATTCCTGGCAGAAAATTGCGAAATTTGAACCCATGTTTACAGGAATTATTGAATCATTGGGACAGGTCCAGTCAGTCGAAAGCAAGGGCTCCAACCGCATCTTTCATATAGCATCTGCCATTTCCAGGGAATTAAGGATAGATCAAAGCGTTTCCCACGACGGCGTCTGCCTCACCGTGGAAGCCTGCAACGACAATAGCCACCAGGTGACTGCCATCGAAGAAACCCTGGAAAAGACCAACCTGGGGGACTGGCGGCCAGGCCATCTGGTCAACCTGGAAAGATGCCTCGTTATGAATGGCAGACTGGATGGGCACATCGTCCAGGGGCATGTAGACTCTACTGCTATTTGCCTGGAAAGCAATGCGTTAGATGGTAGCTGGGAATATACTTTCCAGTTCCCGAAAAAATTCAGCCACCTGGTCATCGAAAAAGGGTCCATTAGCCTCAACGGCACCAGCCTGACGATCTTCAATGTGAAAAAAACAAAATTTACCGTTGCCGTCATCCCCTACACCTATGAACATACCAGCATCAGCAAAGTGGTCCCCGGCGTGAAGGTCAACATCGAATTTGACATGATAGGCAAATACGTTTCCAGGCTTTTACAGTAATTTTTCTGAAAACCCGCGAATGCTTCAAATGCAGCACAAAATGCCGCCCCATCCCCCCAGGTATCTTCCGGCATTGGACGGTCTGAGGGGCATAGCCATCCTCATGGTCACCATGTGGCATTTTATTCCCGCTCTGCTAAAGATCTTTCCCGCCTGGGCCGGTGTAGACCTTTTCTTCGTTCTTTCAGGTTACCTGATCACTGGCCGGCTGCTTGACTCCAGGAACCAGCCCGGCTATTTTTCCCGGTTCTACCGTAATAGAGCGCTCCGGATCCTCCCTCTCTACTACGCACTGGTAATCCCTTTCCTTGCCGCTATCCCCCTGTTCGCACAGGAAAAAAACCTGCCTGTCCTGGCCATTTATAAAGATCATTGGTTCAGCTTTCTCATCTTCACCCAGAACTGGACCTTCATTATCTTCGGAAGGCCCCGCGATCTTACCCTGCTCCCGCTATGGTCCCTGGCTGTAGAGGAGCAATTTTACCTGTTATGGCCCCTGCTCATTTTCCTGGTTCCCAAAGCCAGGGTTCTCAGGAATATTTTCATCGGGTGCATTTTGCTCGTTCTCCTGGTAAGAAGCGGGTTTTACCTGTATCACCCAGGCTCGGGAGATGACATATACTACAATACTTTTTTCCGGATGGATGGCCTGGTTGCCGGCGCCCTCCTCTGTCAGTTGCACAGGTCCGGCATAAAGATCGATTCCCGCTGGATAAAAGGGGTCGCCCTGGCCCTGCTGGCAATTTGCCTGGCATGCTGCATCGCCATAGGGAATACGCTGCACTATAATGCTTTCTTTCCGACAGCCGGTTACACCGTCCTGGCTTTGTTTTTTGCCTGCGTGCTGCACCTGGTAGCTCAGCCCGGCGGGGTCCTTGCCCGTTTTTGCAACCTGGCCTTTCTGCGTTTTTGCGGAAAGATATCCTATAGCCTCTATCTTATCCAGGTACCCGTCATGTTGCTGATAGGCAATCGCCTGTATGAGCTGGGACACCACCGGTGGCCCGGCCACACCCAATTATTCACCTGGGCCGTACCCGCCATATGCGTGCTGCTGTCCTTCCTCTTCAGCATGGCCAGCTATCGTTATTTTGAGTCCTTTTTCCTCCGGATGAAAACAAAACAAGCCGGATCGTCAAAATTGAAAATAAATAAAGGATTGGCCGCTGAACACACCGAATAGCAGGATGGCCGTCAGGGTAAGTGCACCAAAAGCGATATCAGGCCAGAAACGCCCTCTCCATTCTTCCAGCCTGGGAGAAGTGAACCTTTCCATCAACAAAAGGAGGATGATAAAAATAAAGCCGAGCCCGATGGTCCAGCGGGTGATCTGCATGTTGAAATATGGATCGCCCTGCTGTCCTAACATACTCCCCAGCACCTGCAAGGCCTGCCCCAGGTCCGTACACCTGAAAAAGACCCAGGCCAGGGTTACCAGGCAGAAAGTAAGTGCAATGCCTCCCATACGCCCCAGGAACCCGGGACCAGCATCACCCTCCGGCCTCCGGTCCCGCCGCCACACCCACCCGATCATCAGCATGGCATGCAATCCGCCCCAGATAAGAAAATTCCAGCCCGCCCCATGCCAAAGTCCGCTCAGCAAAAAGACCGCCAGGATATTGAAATATTTCCTGTACTTACCCGCCCTGTTGCCCCCCAAAGGAATGTATACGTAGTCCCGAAACCAGCTGGTAAGGGATATATGCCACCGGGACCAGAATTCCCTGATATTGGTGGAAAAATATGGACGGTTGAAATTGACCATCAGGTCAAACCCCATGGTCTTTGCGGCTCCGGTAGCAATATCGGAATAGCCGGAAAAATCACAATACACCTGGAATGAAAAGAATACAACGGCAACAATGACATACCCGTACGACAGCTGTCCGGCATGATCATACACATAATTCACATAACCTGAAAGCCTGTCCGCAATCACCAGTTTCTTAAAAAATCCCCATAACATCAGCCGAAGTCCCGCCGCAAGGTTCCCCCAGTTGAAAGAATGTCTTGCCGACAGCTGAGGCAGCAGGTGGGATGGACGTTCTATCGGCCCGGCCACCAATTGCGGGTAGAACATCACATACAATGCATAAATGCCCGGATGCCGCTCCGCAGCCTGCCGCCCCCTGTACACCTCTATCGTGTAGCTCATCGCCTGGAAAGTATGGAAAGAAAGCCCCAGCGGCAATATCACCTTCCACGCAGGATGCAGCCAGCCTGCATACTTGAAAATGATCAGTACCCCGATATTGGCGACAAGACTTATGATAAGGAATATCTTCCGTTTCACCCCCGCCGCATTTTCAATGGCGATCCCGGCAATATAATCCACGATGATCGTAAAGACCAGGATCAACAGGTAAACAGGAATAAAATACATGTAAAAGATGCAGCTGGCTACCAGCAGGAGCAACCATCGCAGCCGGTGAGGAAGAAGAAAATAAAAGAGGGTCACCACCGGGAAAAAGACCAGGAAGTCAAGCGAGTTAAATAACATACGCGTTTTTGAAGATCTTTTTATCGCTCCTCATCCAAAGCCTTCAGCATATAGGCCAGCCGCGTGGAATAGATCGACGCCGCCCGCCGGTTGAGGTGCACAAGATTATAAAAATTCTGTTTATCCATCGATAGACTGTCCCTTATCATATTGAAAAATGGCACCCCGCTCTCCTTTGCGATCTTCTCCGCCCGGCCAAGCAGCTCGTCACCATTAAGGAATAGCTTGTCATAACCCTTATACATGGGCGCCACCACCAGCACAAGCCTGATGTCCCGGCGCTTACAAGTATCTATGATATCTTTCAATAGCCCAAATCCTTTTTCCTCCCACGGTTGGTAGAAGGGCCTGACCTTTGTCTCATGGAAACCGTCGCATTCCGGCATAAACCCTTTATAATAAGGAGGCGCGCAGGTGTCGGGAGCCAGGGCCCCTGCCTTTCGGCGGAATTTATCAGTGCCGCTTACCAGCGCGTCCACCTTAAAGCCATCGTTCACAGCCGTAAGTAGCTGCATCCTGTAAAAAGGATATTTCCACTTCCATTTATATACTTCCTGAACAGAGGCCATTGCCTGGTATACGACGGTATCCCGGCTAGCATAAGGAAGAAGGTCCACGAAATTGAATACAGGATGCTCCACCTCGAAAGAGGACGGATCGATATTCAACACCAGCGTCCGGGGGATCTTTCCTTGCTCGATGCTCAGGTACAGCATCATCCTCAGCTCAGCCATATTCAGCGCGTCCATTCCGAGATTATAGCTGTACACATGACAAATGGGATCTATTATCCGGGGATCGATATGCCGGAATGTTCTGGATGACCCGAGGAAAAGTATGTCCGGCTTTGAAGTGCCATGGTACAAATAATCCATCTTCGTCCGGAAAACGATATTGTCCTTATAAAAAAAGGATATCTTCCGGTAGTAAAAATAGGCTGGCAGCAAAGGCAGTAAAAGGATCAGGGATATTTTAACAAAGCGTCTGCGCATTTACTGTTGCCAGGTTTTTTGCGATAAATTAAGCCAAATTCACAACTCGGGCCTAAAAATTAAAAAAAGAATTTAATTTTGGCTGATGGGCTTATTCAAAAGAATGTTGTTTTCACGTCCCTTTAGCCTGAATAAAGCCGGGCCGTTGATAGCAATCCTCGCTCTGTGGGCCCTCGTTAATACCTTCCTCATTGCATGCCAGGGCATCGTTACCACCGGCGAAGCAGCCAAATACATCAACAATGCCCGGCATCTCCTGGCCACCGGGCATCTGCGGTCGGGCCAGTTCCAGTACTACACGCTTATCATATTCCTGCTGGCATTTTGCCTTAAATTTCATCTGGGCTTCGCCCCCGCGATCGTTGTCCAATTGCTGTTCAATCTGGCGGCTACTTTGTATTTCTTCGGCACGGTCCTGAAGTTATTGGGTTCCCAAAGGACGGCCCTGGCCGCTACCATCCTCTTATTGCTGAACTATCCGTATCAGGCCTTTAATACGGTGGTACAAACGGAATCCCTTTTCCAAAGCCTTAGCCTGCTGCTAAGCTGTTATCTGTTGCGGAAAGAAGAGATCCGGGTAAAGCATCTTGGGATCATGGCTTTGTCAATACTCGTGCTTTCCCTCAGCAGGCCCCTGGGTCTGTTGTACATCCCCGCCGTCCTTTTTTACTTTTATCTCACCAACCTTCGGCAAAAGGGTTTGTCCCTGCGCCTGCTTTTTTTAGGGCTCTCAGCCCTGACCTTCTTCTTTTTTTTGGACAGGGCAATGGGTAGTGGGGGACAATATGATTTTATGCTGCCTTTCCGTGAAGAGCATATTATTTGCGGGACACCTACGCTGCTTCATCCCGCCAGCCTGCAGGTGGCGGAAAATGGCAACTCCGTATATGCGCTTATTTATTACATTTTCCACAATACAGGACAATTTCTCCGGTTGGCTATCCTGAAAACCATCTCCTTTTGGGGGGTCTACAGGAGCTATTTCAGCCCCCTGCATAACCTCGTCTTCCTCATTTATTTTTATCCGGTCGTCCTGATGGCGATCTTCTCCCTGAGATACTGGCGGCATCGTCACCTCTCCAAACTGGCCTACCTGCTGACGCTGATCCTTATCACCTGGTGCACCGTTGTGATGACCTGCGATGACTGGAATATTCGTATCTTCCTCAGCATCACCCCCTATCTCATACTCCTGGCAGCCGGCTTCATTCATACCAGGATAAGCCCTTCTCCCTGACTATCGCATCAGGTACATCTTCCCGTAACCATTGTTGAAGTATTTATCCGTATTGTCCCCCGCAGCCTTGTATTTATCCAGCGATTTGCCGTTGAGATTCGTCACCACATGATAAAGGTATACGCCGTTAGCCAGCCTTTGCCCATACTGGTCCGTTCCGTTCCATTTGAATTCCGTGATATTCCTTCCCACATGTAATGGGCCCAGTTCATCTTTCGTGATCTCCCTGACGATCTTACCCGTGATCGTAAGGATCTGGATCTTCATATTCTGCGGTACTTCGCTTCCTGTGATCGTAAACACAAAAGCCGTGGAAGTAGTAAACGGATTGGGATAGTTCAGCAGGTTGGAGATCATCGGCTTGGAAATGATCTTGAACATCACCCGGTAAGGCGCTGTGCCGGCACTATTGCCGAACTGGTCTTTCCCCGTCACGATAAGCGTATAGTCATCTCCGCTCTCTTTGTACTGCGTTAAGAAGGCGGGGTTGAAATCCACGGTAGCTACATTATCATTGGCTGCCGAGGCCGGTGTAAAGCGCATGGTATCATTGTTAAAATGATAGGCATGTATGCTGCCATCCGGGTATTGCAGCTGCACCGTTATCAGCGAAGTATCGGTCAGCAACGCATATTTCGACTGGCTTTGCAGCCGGATCTGGATATGAGGCTTGGCAGAAACAATATCTTCGTTGAGAATATGAACATTGTCGAAGGTCACATCCAGCACAGGATTCCTGTTCTCCGATACAACGTAAAAGTTCTTGTAAAGGAAGTTGTTAAAATGGTATTGTTCCGGCTGGCTGTTGTTCGGATTGACTTCCAGGTACAGCGTATTCTGGCCCGCATATCCCTTCGTATCCAATTGATAGCTCACGGTAAGCGTATCGCCGCTCAGCAATGGTTTCTTCTTAGGCAAGGGAATGACATGCACGATATTGCTCTTGTCGGTGATGGTAAGCTTAAGCGCCATACTGTCAAAAGCCAGGGGGCTGACATTCTTGAATGCCACGGCAAAATCCAGCGCCTCCCCTATCTGCAGCGTATCCTTCACTTTCAAATATATATTCGCTGCCAAGGCGCCTTCCGGCACCGGGTTATAGGTCACCCTCCAGTATTTCAGCTGGTACGGCGTTCCTTTCGCCGAGTCGGCAACGTTTAGCATCAATTGCATATAAGGATACTTCACCGAATCCACGGTGGATATATCGACATCCTGCATGGAGGGCGTCAATGTATAGAGCAATGACCTGGCGCCGCTGGTATCAATTCCGATTACCTGCACCGTATACTGGTCTGACGTCGGGCTCTCCAGGCTACCGCCCCTCCAATGGACTTCCTTCCACGATTTTGCAGGACCGAACACAGGCGAAGCCATTATCCCCAGTGTATCAGTCGTGATGTAATTTGACTGCATGATCAATTTGTCCGTGGCAAGGTCACCAAACATAGACCTGGGCGTAAAATTGGTCGGGTTGTTTTTCTGGTAGACAAAGATCCATGCCCTGGCCCGGTTGAATGAATCGATATCGGCAAACCCTTGTTGCAAGAGCCGGTGGTAAATAGAATTACCGGACCCCAGTGTGGCGGTATCCGCCTTCCAGGTGTCAACATAAGTATTTGTAAAACCCTGGGCGGGATCCCCGGCGCAATTGTATGCCACTACATAATAATCATTAGGTATGGTGTCCAGGAAATGTACCAGGGCTGCCCTGGAAGCAGCACTATTCATATCATAGATAAAATAGAGCTCTCTCGTGGGGCCGCAAGGGGACACGCTGTTATATCGGCCCGGAGAGCCGGTCGGCGCATTATACCAGGGTTTGAACGTATAGGGATTAAATACTGTCACAAGGATCTCGGAAATACCGCATACGCTCTGGATATGCGTTCCATCCCCATTGATAGCGATACTGATGCCCTGAGCCTGCGGCGCACCGGTCGGGAATACGCCGTTCCTGATCGTCAGCACGTTTTTCAGCATATCAAAGTTGAATCTTCTGCTGGGAGTGTCTATTACGAGGCCAGTCAGACCGGATTCCGTATGCTGATAGAAATGAGATTGGTTGTATCCGCTTACGCTATGATTCGGATCGATGTATGTAAAAGAAAAATTATTCCACTTATATGTTCCTCCTGCAGCAGGCACCTGGGATACTCTCCAATAATACACCACGCTGTCCATGTAGGTGAGCGCGGGATCGAATTCCAGCACGCCACCCACCGAAGTGACATTCCTGCTTACCTTTAAAGTGGAATTGAAAAGCGTGGTGGTATCTATTTCCATGGTATACGCCTTCGAAACACTTAATGGGTCCGCCGTGGAAGCATACAGCTTTTGGTGGTCCGTATTGATAATAGCATAATTGTATGGATAAATGGGATTGGCCTCGTCTTCATATATGTAAACACCGGGGGTCACCGAATTATTCATCATGGTCGTTTCAGTCACATCGTTGTCCGAATTAATAGTCACAGAAATGTAATTCTGCCCCTTGTCGTGGTTCGGTGAAATAGGTATGTTCAGCTGGATGGAATCCGAATAGGGGAATCCGGCTACGCGTTTCTTAAGCACGACGGTGGATGTTCCGTCCGGAAATTTACGGGAGACGAGGATGGTTATCGAGTCACCGATGGCCTTGCCCAGATTATAAAAGCGCACCTTCACAGAAAAACTATTGTCGGATACTGATACAAAAGTCGGGTTTATGATTACCTGGGATGCTTCCACATCATAATCCGGCAAGGCGCCCTGGTTTAGTTTGAGAAATGGATCACCATGGGTCGTCATCTCCTCGGCATGCAGCCGGGCAAAATAGTCGCCGGGTGCTGTGGCCACCAACTGAGACAAAGCATCTTTCTGGATAATACCCAGTGGTTTTCCATAATCAGCCTTGTCGATCAGGTTATACAAGCCATATAACAGCAGGTTCAGATAATTGACTATACCGTAGTGCGTGCTGGCTACCACCGCCGCCGCTCCCCGCTCCTTCGCCAACAGGTAATTTTCTGAAAGCGTTTTGCTAGTGGAGAAACGCAAGGCGTCATAAACAAAAAAGTCCCCCGCATCACAGCCATTCAGGAAGAACACCGGATATCGCCCCGCATTATCATAATTCTCGGGGTTGTCCAGGTTGTACCCAAGCACCGTATTGGAAGAGTGACCGAAATAATTCAGCATGCTGAAGCCGGTGCTGAAAAGCTGGGTGATAAGGCCACCGGGAACCTGGTTCGCCCCTCCGGCATTCCCATCACAGAGGATATATACATTGGCCCCGAAAAGGCTGTCAGATATTATCCCCTTGTACACAGACATATAATTACATAAGATCGTTCCAAGGAAAGGTTCGCTCACACCGGTGAGCTCCAGCACATTCTTCATCCACAGCCGCCCTTCGATCGTGTTGGGTGCCGTCGCCTGCAGCTGCTCATACTGTTTGACCTTATTGAGGTATGTTTCTATTTCAGTGCCATTTACCACCGATAGCCTCCCGATGGGCGTTTCGGGCGGAGCATCCTGCACATTTTCTGCGCTTAGCTTATTGTCCGAGGCGGGATAACCGAAAGTAGGAATGATATTCAGTTTGTCGGCCAGGGGGTCCTTCAGTGTTTCACTGTATGTGTTATAGTCGTTATAGGTCATCCCATGCCCAATCAACAGCACAAACTCCGGTTTCCCGCTAAAGGTGGCCCGGGCATAACGGAGAAAATTATGTACGGAGATCGGATGCTTCTTGATCCCGAAAGCAAACTGGTCTACCAGCTCGTCGATATCATAAATATGTACGTTAAAGCCTCCGCCTGCAGGAGAGCTCCGGTAATTCTTATAATCCACGACAGGGTTGTTACCGCTGGAACCCGTATACAGCAACGGGCTGGTGACGATCAGGTAATTGCCCTGGTTGCTGGTGCTGGCATAGTTCGTAAAGGTCCTGGGAGTTAGTGACGTCACCGTCTTCACCGTAGCAGGATCCTCATTCACAAGCACCAGCCTCCGCGTATAGGCCGACCCGTTCAGCAGGAATGACAAGGTGCTGCCCGGCCCCACGATCGCCGTATAACGCTGACCTTCCGTTAGGTCATATAATACAGGCGTATTGCCGCCAGACATGGCAAGGTTCGTTATCTTGAGGAAATAGCCCGCCATTTTTGCCGGCAGCTCAAAAAAGAAACTGGGCTGCCCCCCAAAATTGAATTGGCGGGGATAGTTCAGTTCATAAAAAGAAGCCACTGTCCTGTCCTCCGTATTAGAACAGTTGTTGGTAAATTTTACGCTGATGGTATTGCTGCTCAGCTGGCTGATGGGCACAGGCTTCGTGGTGATCATGTCATAAAAGCTGTCCATGGAAGTGTCCACCATCGTCGCACCGTTAAGGGTCACCCGCACAGTTCGGCTATTGTCCGCACAGCCCGTCATCCCAAAGCTTAGTGTAGCATCCGGTCCACCCATATAGGCAAAAAGGTTGCTCTGGCCATCCGTCAACGGCCCGCCGGGCTTGATAAAGCCCGAGGCCCAGAATTCGCCGATATCGTAGGAAGAAGAATAGATATACTGCTGTACCACCTGCGCAAAGCCCGGGTTGATCCCCCCCTGCTTGAAATAGCTGCCAGCCTTATGAAAAAAATAAGGCTCCACGGTCAGCGGGGTGCCTGTGGTATCGTTCGTCGCATTAATGAAATGAAAAGGAGAGCCTGATGTCTTCACCGTGAGAAAATAGACAGCCGTATCTGTTTGCAGGCTCCATTTCTGCGTATGCTGGTAGGTAGGGCTTCTGTACAGCGCCTGGTCAGCCGCACCGTCATTCATCCTTCCCCAGAATTCGATATAGTCGTTGGTACCCAGCGGACCGCTGGCCACTGAAGTATAGATAGGCACTTCCTGCCCGTTGCGGAAGAGCTGGAATTGCTCTGCAGGCGCATTTTGCAGGCCCACTGTAGCCAGCACAGACTGGGGAATGCGGTAAAGGCCGGTAACGGGAACCTTGAACTTATAATAGGTCTTGCTGAAATCTATCCATTCATTGTTGTACGATTGGGCGGAAAGACCTAATGTCACCATTAAGAGAAAAACAGTAAAAAATGTTTTCATACGTTTGGGATTTCGGTTCATTTTTTCTTTTCCTTTCTCTTCATATCTATCCTAAGTGAAAATACATGCGTATATAATGGATAAGACTGGTTGGCCAGGTTCGTGAATGCATAGTCGATCTGCACATCCCCTACCTTGAACCCGGCTCCTACACTGGGCTGATAGATCCACAGCTTCTTCTGATTGGTCGTATCCTTGTCGTCCAGCGCCTTTTGAAAATTATTGATGCCGCCACGGACAAAGAATACATCTTTAAATGACAGCTCCAGGCCCAGCTTCGGATCAATGCTCACTGGATTAGTGCTGATCACCGTATTACGGCGCCCATCAAAGGTGATGTCCAGGTCGGCTTCAGCCAGCAGGTTCAATTTCTTCCCCAGCCTGAAATTATAGCTCCCCCCCACGATTAGCTGCGGAGCCGTCAGTTCCGTCGACTTGGTAGGGATCTCGTTTTGCGTCATATAGAACACCTGCCGCATCGCCGTATCGATATTGTACGACCAGGCATTGAATGTAGTAGTGATATCCTTGGCAACGACGCCCGCTTTCCACCGATTGCCGATGATCTGCACAGACGCATCGAAACCAAAACCCCAGGCAGAGGCAAAGCTGCCCGCTACCCGGTGGATCACCTTGGCATTCGCCCCGAAGTTGATATGCTTCCCATTGCCCAGTTCCTCCCGCTGCGCGAGGGAAAAGAGAAAAGCATAGTCTGCCGAAGAGAACGTGGTGATATTGTCGAAATTCACCGTTCCGTCCGGCTGCACCAAAAAGATCGTATTGGGAATATCATCCACGGCAAAGCGTAATGCCGTAATGCCAAGCGTTCTCTTATTGTCCTTCAGGGGAAGGACCAGGTTCGCAAAATCGTATTTGCCGATGCCCGCATAATATTCCGAATGCATCAGGTTCAGTTGCGGATGATCCCGGATATCTGCAAGGGCAGCAGGGTTCCAGTAGCCGGCCGTACCGTCGGAAACACTGGCCGCCTGGGCGCCAGCCATGGCCATACCACGGGCCCCGGCGCCAATATTGAGGAATTCATTGGAATACTTCGTGAATTGAGCAGATGCGGAAAAGCATAAAAACGATCCAACAAGTAGTAAAGGGTAAATTTTGATCATCTGACTCATATGTGTCTTTAGGGTCCCCCTGCGCAGCCCCCCCTCCATTCTTTTCAGCATAAGCCTTTGGTTATGGTTTTTTATACGGATGCTTTCCCGGGGTTTTTGGATCATTGTTGCACCTTGCTGCGGCCCTTAAAAAGGCCACTACAGGCTGTCAGGTATAACGCCCTTTCATTCAGATTATTGTACCTGAAATGCTGTACTTTTGCGCGGATCGTCCGGCCTTTCCAGCCAAGGGAAAATCCCGGGTGTATTAAATCCAAAAGACTGATTATCAACATGAATTTAATAGCTGAATTACAATGGAGAGGCATGATCCAGGATATCATGCCGGGCACTGAAGAACAAATGGCAAAAGAAATGACCACTGGCTACATCGGCTTCGATCCCACAGCCGATAGCCTGCACATAGGAAGCCTGGTACCCATCCTGTTGCTGGTCCACCTGCAAAAGGCTGGTCATAAGCCGATTGCACTGGTTGGCGGCGCCACCGGTATGGTAGGCGATCCCAGCGGGAAAAGCGAGGAAAGGAACCTCCTGGATGAAGCCACCCTCAACCACAACCTCGAAGGAGTGAAGAGTCAGCTGAAGAAATTCCTGGACTTCTCCCCTTCCCTTCCCAATGCCGCGGAAATGGTGAATAATTATGACTGGTTCAAAGGCATCAGTTTCCTCCAGTTCATCCGCGATGTAGGCAAACACATTACAGTTAATTATATGTCCGCCAAGGACAGCGTGCGCAAGCGTTTGGAAGGCGAAAATGGGATGAGCTTCACCGAATTTACCTACCAGTTAGTGCAAGGCTACGATTTTTACTGGTTATATGTAAATAAGAACGCGAAGCTGCAGATGGGAGGCAGTGATCAATGGGGCAATATCACCACGGGCACGGAGTTGATCCGCCGCAAGGCAGGCGGGGAAGCTTTTGCTTTCACCTGCCCCCTGGTGACCAAGGCCGACGGAACCAAGTTCGGCAAGACCGAAAAAGGGAATGTATGGCTCGATCCCGCCAAGACCACCCCGTACGAATTTTACCAGTTCTGGCTCAAATCCACTGATGCCGACGCGGAGAAATGGATAAAGACCTTCACTTTTATGGGGCAGGAAGAGATCGCAGCGCTCATCGAACAGCACCGCCCCCAGGCGGAACAGCGCCTCCTGCAGAAGAGACTGGCCAAAGAGATCACCATCTTTGTTCATGGGGCCGGGCAATACGAGCAGATCGTTAATACCAGCAAAGGCTTCTACGGTGGAGATCCCATCACCTTCATCAATACTTCCAGTGACAGCATTCTGTTGGGCAGTGGCGTTCCCTCCTCCTCATTCGCTGGTCCATTGCCGGTAGACGCCGTCACTTTCCTTGCTGAATGCGGCAGCAGCTTCTTTTCCAGCAAAGGCGATGCAAGGAAAATGATCCAGCAGGGAGGGGTCAGCATCAATGAAACAAAGATCACGGATCCCAAAACCATCATCGACGCATCCTATCTGCTAAAGGAAAAATATATTCTCATCAAAAAAGGAAAGAACTTCCACCTCGTCATCGCCGGGTAAAGCTCCTTCCTTCAAATATCTTAATGTTCGTTCGATCTGTCGCCGTTCGTCCGGACCAGGCTTCCCGTCCTAGCTTAGCAGCGCTGGTCTTTCGCGGTACGTCTTCAGCACAAACTCTCCGAACAGGGTGTTGCCCCACGCAAACCATTTTCGCGTGAATTTAGCCACATCGTCCTTGTGGAAAGATTCGTGCATGAACCCCGTGTCCGCGTGGCTTTTCTGCAGCATCTTCAGACAGAGGGCCATCTCCTGCGGATCATGGCTGGTAAGGCCCCGTACGATAATGCTCAGTGGCCAGATCATGTTGATTCCCGCGTGCGGCCCCCCGATACCTTCTCCGGCCTTGCCTTTAAAGAAGAAAGGATTGGACTCGCTCAGCAGCATCCGCCTTGTATTCTGGTAGACCGTATATCCTCTTTTTTCGGCCCGCAGCACCGACAGATCACCCCCAAAGGCAGTCGATTCAAGATAAGGCAGGGCCAGCAGGCTGGGCACATTGGCGTCGTCCATAAATGTATGGTTGCCGAACCCATCCACTTCATAGGCAAACACCTCGCCGTAGGTAGGATGCGTCACCACCGCATGTTCGGCCAGTGCTTTGATCAGGTCGTTCTCCAGGGCAAAGCAAGGGTCCACAAGCTCCTTGCCTTTGCCCAAAGCTTCCAGCATCGTCCGCAGGCTGCGGAGGCTGCTCAAAGCAAACAAATTGGAAGGCACCAGGAATGGATAGATCGTAGCGTCATCGCTGGGCCTGAACATGGAATGGATGAGTCCGACTTTTTTGGTGGGGTATCCATAGCCGCCCAGGGGCACCCCATCCGTCGCCCAGCTCGTTTTACGCTGGAAGCTATACGGGCCATCATTATCCTTGCGTTGCTGCTCTTTGAATGTTTTTAACACGAGACGCATCGCTTCCAGCCAATCCTGGTCAAAAGGAGATGTGTCTTTTGTTTCATTCCAGTATCCGAATGCCAGGCGGATGGGGTAACAAAGACTGTCGATCTCCCATTTTCGTTCATGGATACCCGGCTTCATATCCGTCTCATCCGTGCTCTTCCATTCGCTTACCTTGCTTTCATCCTTGTAGAAGGCATTGGCATAGGGGTCCTTGATGATACATTTCACCTGGCGGTGGATCACGCCCCTGATCAGCTGCTGCAGGTCCTTGTCGTCCTTGCACAGCGAGAGATAGGGATACACCTGGGCGCTGCTGTCCCTCAGCCACATCGCATCGATATCGCCCGTGATCACATACGTGTCCGGCTTGCCGCCGATGATCTCGAACTCCACCGTTGTATCTAATGTATTGGGAAAGCAATTTTCGAAGAGCCATCCGACCTCCTTGTTCCCGATATTCGTTCTCACCTCGCGAATGATCTTCTCTACCGACTTACTTTTGAATTTCCTTTGCGCTTCCGGTATCCGGACCACTGGAAAATCCTTTGCATATCCGAATGATGGCTGGACGAAAAATCCTGCGGCAGCCAGCGTGCTTTGTTGAAGAAAAGTTCTGCGTTCCATACAGCAAATAAAATTTCAGTTTTTAAGAGGCCGTAAACCTACGTTATTTTTTTCCATCTATTTCTCGTCAGGTAAAAAACTATTACACCGATGCTCGCCAGCGCCAGACCATAGAGGGCAAACTTTCCCGTCGTCCCCCATACGAACAACCAAATACCCACGGAAAGTACGACAGGCAAGGGATAGAGCCACATCCTGAAAGGCAGGTGCGCCGTCCCCTCTCTTCGCCGGAGTACGACCACACCCACTGCCTGGGCCACGAATTGCACTAGGATCCGCATTGCTAAAATAGCGCTAATGGCATGCTCAAGTTTTAGCTGAATGCTAAAAAGAAAACCCAGCGCGCCGATGAACAGCAGTGAAACGTACGGAAAAGCTTTCGTCGGGTGCAGCCGGGCGAAAAAAGGAAAGAAGTGCCCGTCGACAGCCGCCGCATAGGGCACCCGCGAATAGCCCAGCACCACCGCAAACAGCGAGGCAAAAGCCACCCACAGGACAAGTCCCGTAGCCACCATGGCCGTCCTGTGGCCATATATCTTTTCCATGAACATGCTGATCACAAAATCCGAATGCATGGCCTGCTGCCAGGGTATCACGCCCACCACACTGAGATTCATACACAGGTAGAGCACGGCAATGCAGATGATGGAGATAAAAATGCTGCGGGGGATATTGCGGCCGGGATCACGTATCTCTCCGCCCAGGTGGCATACATTGTAATATCCCAGGTAGCTGTAGATCGTTTTGCCCGAAGCCTGACCCAGCAGGATCGCAAAGCTCCGGTTGAACATCGATTGATCTGCCGAAGGCATGAATGTAAAAGGCACCGCCCGGTGGGTAAATCCACTGATGATGATCCACAGCATGGTAATGATCACCCCCGCCCAAAGGAATACCGAGATCTTCCCGATCGTTTTTATATTCCTGTACAGCAGCAGCACGATCAGCACAACGATGGTCCCCGAGACGGCTTTTCTTCCCACTTCTCCCAGCGGCACGAGGTACTGAAAATAATGAGAGAAGCCGATGGCGCCGGAAGCCACCACCAACGGCGCTTGCAGACAGGTCTGCCAGACGAAGAGGAAAGACATCAGGGGTCCCCATTTTTTTCCATAAGCCGCTTTCAGGAAATTGTAACTGCCGCCAGCCAGCGGATAGGCCGCTCCCAGCTCAGCCCATATCGCACCGTCGACCAGGGCCGTCACGGCGCCGAAGATCCATGCCCAGAGAAAGAGGTTGCTGCCCACGATCTGGATCACAAGAGACAACATGACGAAGGGGCCAATGCCCACCATGTCGATCATATTGATAGAAGTCGCCTGTAGTAATCCGATTTCCCGCTTCAGTTGAGGTAAGGGCATAGGCTGTCGTTATCGTCCTTTCAGATCAGCGAATATCGGTCAAAAACTTATATTTGCCCTCCATGAAGTATTATATCATTGCCGGTGAAGCTTCCGGTGACCTCCACGGCAGCAATCTCATCAAAGAATTGAGAAAGGCCGATCCCGGGACCGAGGTCCGCTGCTGGGGAGGCGACCTGATGGCAGCAGCCGGCGGCGTATTGGTGAAGCACTACAAAGACCTTGCCTTCATGGGCTTCGTGGAAGTCCTTAGCAACCTCCGCACCATCTTCAAAAATCTCGAATTCTGCCGCCAGGACATTCAGGCCTACAAACCTGACGCCCTCATCCTCGTAGACTATCCCGGCTTCAATATGCGCATCGCAAAATGGGCCCACCAGCAGGGAATAAAAGTCATTTACTACATTTCCCCCCAGGTATGGGCCTGGAAAGAGGGCCGTGTGCGGCAGATCAGGCAATATGTGGACAAGATGCTGGTGATCCTTCCTTTCGAGAAGGATTTCTACAGGCGCTGGAACTTTGAAGTGGAATACGTAGGCCATCCCCTGGTAGAGGTCGTCGACCACTTCCTCGCCGATGTCCGGCTGCATACCATGCAAACCCTCTCCTCCCCCAATCCCCTCACGACTCAAAGCGCACAGCTCAAAGCCCCCATCATCGCACTCCTCCCCGGCTCCCGCCGCCAGGAGATCCTGAAAAAACTGCCCCTCATGCTGGAAGTATGCCATCACTTCCCCAGCTACCTCTTCGTCGTCGCCAAAGCCCCGGGCCTGGAAGATGCATTCTACGAGGACATGCTGAAAGCGCACCCCAACGTCTCTTCCGTACGCAACGAGACCTACGCCCTCCTCTCAAAGGCCAGCGCCGCCTGTGTCACCTCAGGCACAGCCACCCTGGAAACAGCCCTCTTCGGTGTGCCCGAGATCGTCTGCTACAAAGGCAGTCCCCTCTCCTACCAGATCGCTAAAAGACTGATAAAGGTCAAATACATCTCCCTCGTCAATCTCATCATGGACAAGCTGGTGGTAAAGGAGCTGATCCAGGACCAGCTCACCCCCGGCAACCTCCGCAAAGAACTGGACATCCTCCTGAATGACCCCAAAAAGCTACTGCAGCTCCATGCCGACTACAAGGCCCTGAAAGAGCTCCTCAGCCAGGGAGGACACGCCTCCGCCAATGCCGCACACAGCATCCTGCAATTCCTTAATGCTTCTTGAAAACCAGCTTGATGATAAGAATGATAATGGCCGCAAGGAACATGAATATGGATATCCGGTTGATCCCATGCATGTACTTCATCCATTGCGAATGCGGCGCATTGGGATCCCTCTTCTTGATGTAGAAATATTCGGCAATTTGTCTCCACACTCCCATAAAAAGTGAATTGAATATTAAAGGTAAATAACAACCCCCATTTTTGAATTGTTTAATCCAAAATCCTCTATATTTGCAATCCCAAACGGATTTCCCTGTCGCGCAGGTCGATCCATGGGCCATTCCGGGCCGGTCACCTACAGCCGACCCGAAATGCGAAAGGGGGTTTAGCTCAGTTGGCTAGAGCGTTTGCATGGCATGCAAAAGGTCACCGGTTCGACTCCGGTAACCTCCACAAAATGGTCTCATTAAACTTCATCAATGATCGCTAATCTCCGGCGATCATTTTCATTTGTACGCTCCGCTTAAAGCCTGACCAGCCAAAAAAGATTACTTTTCCGATATGGAAAGCTCTACTGACACTTTGCAGCATTTACTGGTTCATTTGGCCGGGATCCTGCCAGCAGACACGTCGCCGCTGCTCGATCTCACCAGGGTGGTGTCCATCGATGCCCAGGATACATATATCCGCAAAGGAGAAACCAATCGCAAAGTAGCCTTTATCGAACGGGGCATTATACGCGCCTACGCCGTTAAAGTCAGCGGTGACGAATCCACGCTGTTCCTGCGTTGGGAAGGACAGGTCATCGCCTCCCACGACTGCATCATAGACGGAAAGCCATCGCGCTTCATTTACAGGGCATTAGAACCGACCACCTTGCTGGAGATCAATTACGATGTGCTCGAAACAACACTTAGAACGCACCCGGAATATGAGCCGCTGCGCAATTTTTTCCTGATGCGAATGCTGTCCGATGCCCTGAAAAGTATTGAGTCGTTCGTAACACAATCGCCGGAGGAGCGCTACCGCAATCTGATTGCCGAACGCTTTGATCTGGTCAACCGCGTCCCGGATAAATATATTGCGTCAATGCTGGGTATCACCCCTGTATCGCTGAGCCGCATCCGCAGAAGGATCAACACCAAAGGAAAACCATAGAAACGCCAGCGTTATTATCTTTTGTTAACTCGCCCACTACGCCAGCCCTTTAATTTTGAGGGCAAATGCTTTACGTTTATGGAAATGATCATAAATGCCTTACTTAAAGTTTTCGGCATGTCTGTCGCCAGGTATTTCCTGCTGGCCGGGATCCCCTTTGCATTGTTCTATCTGCTGATACCAGGAAAATTCCGGCGGTTCAAGATCCAGGGAAGATCAGCTTCTAAAAAGGATTTTCTGCGGGAAATATCGCATTCGATGGTCAGCGTATCGATTTTTACACTTTATGCCACAGCTATTCTTTTTACCCCCCTGAGGCAGTATACGCTGGTTTATCCCCGGCTCGGCGATTATCCCGTCTTTTACATTGGGATTAGCCTGGCCCTTAGCTTAATCATTCATGATACCTATTTCTACTGGATGCATCGTTTGTTGCACCACCGGCGGTTGTTTGCATTCGTCCATTTAGTACATCATAAAAGCAACAATCCATCTCCCTGGACTTCCTATAGCTTTCACCTCCTCGAGGCCCTTACGGAGGGATTCATCCTGCCGCTCCTGGTACTTGTGTTACCAATGCATCCCCTAACGATCCTTTTGTTCACAGTGACGGGGCTCATTATCAACGTATACGGGCACCTGGGTTATGAGATTACACCAAAATGGTTTCGCAACAGCTGGCTGTTTGAAATACTGAATACGTCAGTGCATCACAATCTGCACCATAGCAGGTTCAAAGGGAACTATGGTCTGTACTTTCGCATGTGGGACCGACTGATGGGCACCGAGCACCCCGATTACGTAAAGGAATACGACAAACTGCAAGAGCAGCGTTTTGGGAATTGAATTTATTTACCCTTTAACAATTCCAGGATCCCTTCGTTCTTAATGATCAGCATTCCCTGCCGGTCTTCCGTAATGCCTTCCTGCAGCCGGTAAGTATACCGGGGGCGATGACCATCCATTATAGTAGGCATGTATACAGACCGGATATTGCCCCGTTCTTTCAGCGCTTCCCCCACTTCTGTAATGTGCGTGGAAACAATAAACAAACACTCCCGGTAGTCTGCAAAACCCTTTGTCACCGCCAGTGTACCGTCATATGCATCTTTTACATTGGTGCCCTTGAATAATTCATCGAACATCAGCAATAATCGTTTCCCACTTGCCGCCGCCTCCGCAGCCTGTTTTACCCGAACGACCTCAGCATAAAAATGGCTATACCCCAAGCCGATATTGTCTGCCACATTAATGGAGGAATACATGCCTTCCCTTACAGAAAAGATCATCTTTGACGCAGCTACCGGAAAGCCGAGATGCGCGAGGTACAAAGCAATCCCAACCGATTTCATAAAAGTTGATTTACCTGCCATATTAGCGCCTGTAAGGAACAAAACATTACTGCCCCTTCCCAACTTCATATCATTGCCTACGGCCTTGTCAATACAAGGATGGGAAAGATTGACTGCATCCAAAATATTATCTGTTCCTGGAAGTGCCTGTGCAAACACAAAGCCTTTCACCCGGGCTACATCGCTTACGGCTATATACACATCGGTCTCATAGATCAACGAGAGGATGGCTTGCATTTGCTGTCGAAGCTTGCATTTCAACAGGTAGTCATACCCGGCCAATGTTTGCACCGGTATGGCCTGGTATATGTCTGTATTGTATACTTTTTCTATTCGCTTATCGCGAAGGATCTGCTCGATGGCTGCAACACGGTTTGCGTAAGGTCCCGCCACATTGCGGAGCCCACTTATGAAAATATGGCATTTATTCAGGGTAATAATAGTTGCCTGCAATCCCTGCACCATCTTTTTATAGCGTTCGTCCCTTGTTAAGGCGGCTAACCCTTTCTTAATGAAGACGCCGGCAAGCGTAAGGATAGCGCTCCTGCCCGTTCCGGCATCCAGGTACTCCCTCATGAGTGCCACCTGCTGCGGGTCGAAAGGAAATGCCAGTTGTTGTTGGAAAAAGAACTGGAAGATAGCGGTGCGGTCATTGATGGCCTTCTCGTCATTCAGTGGATGGTAGAACATCCTGTCAAGCTCCTGCTCTCCACCCCTGGTCTTCGTACGGTTGAATAAATGGTACACGGACCCCTGCCGGAACTTTCCCGGCAGGTTTAACTCTTCCAATGTTTGCTTATCTGTTTCAAAAGACATAAATATTATTTTTTCCCTTTGGCCAATATATCCAGAATACCTTCATTTCGAATAATGATCATGCCATGCCGGTCGTCGGTTATTCCCTTTTCCAGCGTATAGGTATATTCGGGAATGTGATCATTCATCCGCGTTGGTAGATACAAATAATCGATATTTGATCTTTCTTGCAGATCAGCACCTGCTTCTACAATATGTGAAGAGACAATGAACATGCTGCTGCGCTGCATGGCAAAACCCTCGATCACCGCTACAGTGGCCTCATGTGCATCTTTTACATTCGTACCGCGGAACAGCTCGTCGAACAAAATAAAAAAGGACCTGCCCGTGCTCAATTCTGTCGCCATTTTTTTTACCCTTAATACTTCCGCATAAAAATGGCTGGCGCCAATGCCCAGGTTATCCGGCAGGTTGATAGTTGTATACAGGCCGTCCATTACCGAAAACTCCATAGATCTGGCCGCTACGGGGAAACCAACGTGGGCCACATACAGCGCTGTACTTAATGAACGCAGAAAGGTTGATTTACCCGCCATATTTGCGCCGGTTAGGAAGATCACATTTTGCGTAGCGCTCATGCTGATGTCGTTCCCCACCGGCTTGTCCAGTGCCGGGTGATATACCTGCTCTATTTTGAGATGGCAGGACCCTTTGTCCAGCGCCCTGGGAAAAACGAATTTTCGTTCTCTGGCAGTTTGCGCCACCGACATGTATACATCCAAATAATAAACATGTCGCAGCAATCCTTCTATCTTCTGTCTTTCGCCTACACGGAACAGTGCATCAAAAGCCGTTACGGCGCCATAGGATAATTTTTCTTTAGACTCGACTTTTAACACCGGCTCAAAACTCGCATCGGCCAGTAAATGCTCAATAGCTTCACGTTCGGCAGTATAGGCAACCAGATCCGATATGGCCCGTTGCTCGATAAAAACTTCTGTGCGCCGGATAAGTTCTATAACAGCGCACACCCCATTCTGTATCTCTTTTTCACCAAGGGTACTCCGGTTATTTTTATTTTTCTCATTCTCTGCTCCATTGGCCAGGTATTTTTCTGCCATGTCAAACAAAGATGCATTATAGGGAAAGGAAAGGTTTAACCTTGCAAAACCTTCAATAATGGCGCTGCGTCTGTTGATGGCTTCTTTGTCGGCCAACGGGTTGCGGAACAGTTCTTCTAACAGGGCTTCGCCGCCACGCGTGTGAACATGGTTATAGATATCATAAATACCGCCCCCATCGCGTTTGCCGAATATTCCCAGATCCTTTATGGTCTGTTCGTCTATGCGTAACATATTCATTATTATCTACTTGAGTGCAAAATAAATTATTTTCTTTTCCGTCTTATCAGCAATATGATTGCACATAATAATATTAAGCCGGGCATTACCCATACATAAAGGATCTTCTGTATGTGCGCGCCCCTTTCCCCTGTGTTCAACAAAATATCTTTGGGCGCAGGGCGGAACATTTGAACAGGGAATCCATTATAGGTCACCCAGCTGTAAAGCGCAATAAGATAATCATAATTGCCCTTGAGTCGCAGATTGCTGGCAAAATCGGCATCGCCACAAATAATAATGCGTTGCTCCTTGTTGGCGAGCTGACGGGTTAATCGAACCGCTGTGGTAAAACTGTGTTCAAGCAGATCACCTTCTGCCGGATTAATAGCAGGCAACGTTGAGTCGATAACCAACTTACCCGCCTTTAACCACGCCCGGCCAGGACTGCTGATCAGCAGTGGCCGTATCGTAAAAGCGCTGTCGGGTGTACTGACCATTCCCATAACGCCGGGCATTAGCATCCTTGCAGTATCCCCTCTTTCCAGTGCCCCCGGTATCCCCGCAAAAGTTTCGATAAGCGTACTGTTGTTTGCTGTCAGATAAGGTGTCACTTTGTCCGGTGTTTCATGATAGCTCGGCTGCACCAGTTGCCCGTACATCAATTGTACGCCCATTTGACCCAGAACAGGATTGAGCACGCCCTGTTTACCCGGTTCGCCAAGAATGAGCATATTACCGCCATTCTTTATATAATTCCTGAGCTTATTTTGAGCAACAATGCCCAGAGCCATTTTAGGGTCGGCCAGTATCAGTGCCGTACAATTGCCTGGGATATCCTGTATTGTCAAATTCAGCGTATCCACATCAAACCCGATATTCACCAACGTGCTCCGTTCTGTTTTTAAAGAAGAGTGAAAAGCATACTCCCGCTCCGCAGTTTTGAAGGTATTCCGCTCCAGCTGGCCGGTGGCAAAATAAATGGTGGGTATTTTTTCAGGATTTAACAGCCGCTTAAAGGCAGCAGCTACATTTGCCAGATCCGGCCAGGGTCTATCGTAACTGGGATAGGTACGCAAAAATTGAGTACGTCCACGATATTTAAGCTGCATGATCAGCCGGAAATCTTCACGCTGCAGATCCACGATCTTTAGCATCTCTTCAGGTGATTTGAACAGGGACATATCGAAATCAAGCGACGCTGCCCTGTCTTTTGCTATTTGCCTGAGTGTTTGCCCTGAAGGGGAATGTAAGAAAATACTGTCTTTCGTATCGTAATAGTAAACATATTTAAAGCTGATATCCGGTTTAAAGCGCAAATACGGCTCCCACATTGCTGCCATATACGATGCATTGCGTGTTTCCGGTAAGGCATGGGCCAGATCGCTTCCCAGCAAATTGCCGTAGAGCGTTACTTCCAGCGTACTATCACCCATGGCATGGATGAGATCCTGCATCCGTTTGGGGATGGTATTCGTCTTTGCCGCAGTTGCATCGAGATACATCGTGAGCATCGGCCTCGAACTGATATACCCGATCACCAATGTCGCAGCTAGTACGGCCAGATATCGTCCGGCTTTTACATACCAGGGCTTACCTTCCCTGCCGGCTTTCAGCTTGACAATGGTAAAACCCACAAACATGAGCGCCACTACCATAAAGTAAATGACATCGCGGCTAACGATAAGCCCGTTCAACATTTTCATGGTGCGGTTTTGCAGGGAAAGGAAGTACGTAAGATCACGCACCAGGTCGTAGCGCTGCCAAAATCCGCCGATAAGGCCTAAACCGAAGATGACGATGAAGGTGCTAAGTGCGGCAATTACCTGGTAACTGGTAAGTGCAGACATAAGAAGTCCGATGGCCGAATAGGTGCAAGTGAGCAAATAAAACCCGAGGACCGCTGACAGCAGCAGGCCATAGTCTACATGTTTGATATTGAAAAAGGCAGTGATAATAAAAAACAACAAAATGCCTACCAGCAGCAGATTATAGAGCATGATGCCGATGTACTTTCCCACTACTATCTGTCGAATGCCTACCGGGGCGGAATAAAGGAGCTTGAAGGAACCGCTGTGTGTTTCCCGGCTGATCAAACCCATGGTCAGCACCGGTATAAAAAAGCAAAGATTACTCAGAACATTTGCAAAAACGTTGCTTCCAAGGAATAGTCCGGCTGTTAAAGAAGAACTAAACCCCTTAAAGGAAGGGCTGTTCTGCTGCATAATGTCCTGCCAGTTGGCATAATAATAAAGGGGATTACTATAAAGAAAGGCGCACTGCACCATAAAAACCAACAGCACAAACCAGGCAATGGGTGAGTAGAACAGGTAACGCCATTCGTTTCTTGCTATTTTAAACAGGATCATCATGAAACATTTTAATTGTTATTGCCGTTTTCTTCTCACCAGCAGCACGGTCGCAATTATCAACAACACCCCCGGCAATACCCATACATAAATTGCTTTTTGAAAAGCTGCCCTGCGCGGGCCAAGTGTTATAATATTGTCTTTGGCGGCAAAAGCCCTGGTATACACGGGGAATCGGTTATACACCAGCCAACTGTAAACTGAACGTACCAGCTCTGGTTGAAGTCTGAGGTTGCTGGCAATGTCAGCATCTCCATACACCACGATCCGTTGCTCCCTGTTTTGTTTTTTTCTGGTTAACTGAAGCGCTACGGAAAAGGAAGGTTGCTTAAGGTCCCCCTGTTCCGGGCTAAATACAGGAGGTACAGAATCCGTGACCAGCTTGCCCATCTTTGACCAGGTTTGACCTGTAAGGGTCAGCAGTAAGGGCTTTGCAGTAAACCCACTGTCCGAAGAATGAGAGATACCCGTTACCCCCTGCAGCAAACCTGCCGTAGTATCCGGCTTTAGGTTAGTACCCAGCCACCGCCTCCAAAATATGAACGTTGGTTCATCCGCAAGATTGACGTACGTCGGTGTCCAATACGGCACTATTTTATCGGCGGTTTCACCGTCGCTGGGTTGTACCAGCTGACCATTGGTAAATTCAATACCTAATTGCCGCAGCACCGGGTTGAGTACATATTGTTTGCCGGGTTCGCCCAATATAAACAGGTTGCGCCCCTGATCGATGAATTTCCGCAATTTGCCCAACACCACAGGGCTCAGTTCTCTTTTGGGGTCGGCCAGTACCAGAACCGCAATATCCGGGGGGATCTCCTGCGTCGTAAGATTCAGTGTATCCACATCAAAACCCAGGCTTGACAATGCATTGGATTTTACGTTCTGAGGCATCAGCCTCGCTATGGTGTGCCCGTAATATTCTCGCTCACCCCATTTATAAATACTACGCTCCAGTTCACCGCTTACGAAGGCAATTTTGGGCATCGATGTGCCTAAAAGTCGGTGCAACGCGGCGATAAAGTGAGGCTCTGTCGATCCTCCATTTATATCCAGCCCTGTTTCGCCGGGGAAAAATCGCATAATGGTACTGCGCCCTCTGTGTCTTAATCGCACAAATAGTGTGTAATTTTCAGGATCATTCAGGTCGATCATGCTGCGAATTTGTTCAGGTGATTTGAACAGGGCAGAATCCACCTGCAATCCCCTTGCGACAAGACCCGCTATCTGCTTTAAAGTCTTACCGGGAAAAGTCTTGTAATAGGAACTGTCACCCGGCGCTATTGCATAAAAATATTCATACCTGAATTCAATGTCCGGCTTGATACGAATGTAAGGCTCCCATAGATCCAGCCAGGTGTTACGCGCCTTTGGCAATCCTGCTGCAGCATCTTTAGACAATAAATTGGTGTAAAGCGTCACCTCGAGTGAACTATCGCCTAATTCCTGTAAAATTTCCCGGGTGCGGTGGTGGAGGGTATTAGCCTTAATGGCCGTAGTATCCCAATAACCCGTAAAACGCGGGCGCGAACCAATATACCCTGCCAGTAACCCTGATACAATGATGACGATGTATCGTCCCGTTTTAACATACCAGGGTTTGCTCTCTCTTCCGGCACGTAGCTTCGCTATCGTAAAGCCGACAAACATATAAATGATCGCCAGGTAATAAATGAGGTCCTTACTGCGTATCAGACCCTTGATCATTTTTTCGGTACGATCCCTGACAGAGAGAAGCCAGGTAATTTCCCTGACAAGATCATATTGTTGCCACAATTCTCCGATGGACATCAACAGAAAAAGGACGGTAAAGCTGGCAATGGCAGCCACAATAGGATAGGTGCTGAGGCTTGATGTAAAAAGCCCTATGGCCGTCAATGCGCACAGGAACATATATAACCCCAGGCTGGCAGAGAACAACTGTGGAAGATCCAGGTCCTTAATATCAAAAAATCCGGACAGGACAAAGATCCCTGTGATCACGAGTAAAATAAAATTGTAGATCATAAGAGCAAGGTATTTGCCCAGTACGATCTGGCGCGTAGCCACAGGTGAAGAATACAGCAGCTTGTAGCTGCCGTTGTTAAACTCCCGGCTGATTACCCCCATGGTAAGCAACGGAACAAATAAATACAGTTGAGGCAGTATGTTCGAAAAAAATGCCTGGTATACCGAAGAGGTGACCGATTGCGTTAGAACATTTACAATGCCGGGACTGTTCTCCAGCATCGATTCGGCAAATTGAGCAGAAGGTTGCAATATAGCCATATACGTATAACCACACAACATCAAAAAGACAATGGCCATGAACCATGCAACGGGGGAGTAAAAAAGATTCCGAAGCTCGTTCTTTGCTATATGTATTATCGTTTTCATTTAGGCCGATGCTTGAGTGGATAAATGCTTAAATACATCATCCAGTAATCCCTTATCCGGAGTGATCTCTCTTAATCCCCACCCCCCGGCAACGGATGCTGCGACGAGTGCGTCGCTTACATCCTCTTGGCTACTATCAAAATGTACCCTTAACTGTTGCTCGGTCAAAAAATCCACTTTTGTAACGCCCGGCACCTTCAGCAGTTCCTCAGTCAACGGCGGGTTCTCCAGGCGCATCAGGATGCTTTTGGTCTGTACATAATTATTAAAGGCATCCATGGTATCGGCAAATACGATGGTACCTGCTTCTATCATAATTATTTCTCTGCAAAGGAGATTGATCTCGGAGAGAATGTGAGAAGAAAGGAGCACCGTATGCTCCCGGGCTATTTCTCTTATCAGCTTCCTCGCCTCGATCAGCTGGTTGGGGTCCAACCCATTGGTAGGCTCATCCATGACCACCAGCCTTGGCTTGTGTATGATGGCTTGCGCAATACCTACCCTCTGTCGGTAACCTCCTGAAAGGTTCCTGATAAGCCTGCTGCTGAAATGGGTAATGCCACAACGTTCCTTTACTTCTGCCACTGCGGCTTTTATCTTATCCTTATCCATCAATCGAAGTTGGGCGCTATAGATAAGGTATTCATCGATGGTAAGGTCTGTATAAAGGGGTGGGGTCTGCGGCAAAAACCCTATTTGCCTTTTGGCTTGTTCGGGCTCCCTGCGCAGATCGATGCCATCGATGTACACATCACCTTCCGTTTGATTGAGCACCCCGCAAATAATATTCATGGTGGTCGATTTCCCGGCGCCATTGGAACCCAATAAACCGATGATACCTCTTTCCTGGATCTCAATATTGATATCGCGTATAGCCCACGAACTGCTGTACTGGTGAGAGAGATGCGCTGTTTTTAAAATAAAAGACATGTTGTATTAAAGATTTTACTTTATATGCTTTCCCTGCCGTTTGAGGTCCGGTCTCGAACCACTATATAAGATCGTGTACACTTCTTCTATCTGGGACTTCCTGTTCATCTTCCATTCTCTCTTATATAAATCCCTCAATCGCGGTTTTGTACTATTCGAAATAAAAAATAAATTATTAATCGAAACAAATGCGACAAGCAATCCACAGGTTTGAATATGACCCTTCATAAACTGCACAGCCTTGAGCAAATGGTTTTTAACTGTATTGGGGGAAATGCATAATTGACAGGCAATTTCATCGCGGCTTAATCCCTGCTCTTGGCTAAGCCGGTACACTGCCTGCTGCCTTTCCGGCAGCCGCATACAGGCAGCATCATACGTAGTTTGGCTCTCCTTTTGCAACAGACGGTCTTCTACATCCGTATGCCAGTCTTGTCCGGTATTATTATTCCGTTTAACATAAATACGGTTCCTTTTTTCCCTTTTTATATGCTTATATGCCAAATGGGTAGTCACGGTATGCAACCACCCGCCCATATTGTAGGGCACGACCTTATTTCGATGTTGCCAAAGCCTCAAAAATGCCTCCTGCACAATATCTTCTGCGGATTGCTGATGCCTCGTTATGTGCATTGCCGTACGCATCAGGGTGTCGGAATAGGATTGCACTATACTATTGAACGCCTTCTCATCTGCCAGGGAAGCATCATTCTTTAACATCGTTACCCGGGCAGTTTGAATTTCAGATCGGTCAGCATGTTTCTTATAACGGCAAATTTCTTAAGCACCGCAGGATAGTTGGCATAGCTGGTATTAAAAGCATCGGTGGTATTGGAAAACACCGCTTCCAGGTATGATTGTATATCTCTGGTCTTATCAGGTGTATATACTTTATTATGATTATCGACCGAAGTAATAAAACCAAAATCTTCAAGGGTTTGGGACCCATCAGATAATACTGCAAGCTGTACAAAGTAGGGGTCGAGGTAGGGTGACAATCCACGGGAAATACCATAAAAATCAGTCTCCAGTAAGGCACTCTTAAGCATTTGCAGTTTTTGAGAAGCCACCCTGGTTAAAATCGCCATCACGTATTTTGCTTTTGCATCTGCGCCCATCGTATCGGGATCGACAGATCTTATCGCTACGGTATTAAATCCTACATGAGCATCCCTTACGATCGGGGTGCCCCGCGCTGGTGTGAATAAAGAATCTGTCAGGAATACACTGGGTAGAGGGGGAAGCACTGTGAGCAGTTCGGTTTTCAGCAGGTCCAACATGCTTTTTGCCCGTCGCTCCTTTGGCAGCAATGTGTAACTGGGATCGTTGGATGCTCCTGTTGAAGGGCTATAAGCTACCATGAGCGTTGTATAAAAGTATATAGGAATACCTGCGCTGTCTCCTACCTGCCTTCTCGCAAGGGTGTCGTTATAAAACACCGGTATTCCCGTTGCCTGGTACAGTTCATAGACCGCATGCCCGATGAGATCGTTGGGATCATCATGGACTACCAGGTAATTTTCGTCCTTATTGCTGGGTGCCGGCGCCGCTTCCTTTTTACTGCAGCTCCCTGACATAAACATCGCTGACAATAGCCCGATGTACCAGATGTTATTTTTATAGTTGACCATTGAATTATGAATTATGCGTTTCTAATGCTGTTAAGCTCATGGTTCTCCATTCATTGGATCAGGGGCCGTGCAGGCCTCGGTTCGTTTGTCAAAGTTTCCCTGTTGAATTGGATCTCAAATGGATGCAGGGGCACAACATACGCCGCGGCATCCTGCGAATAGGGCTTCAGCTCATAATAACCCTGTAAATAGCTTGCAAGCGAACTGTTGTAAGCATAAGAGTTATGCCGGATGGATTTGCTGAAAGGATATTTGCTGTTCACTCCGTAGCGCCGCAAATCAAACCAACGGTGCCCTTCAAAACAAAGCTCCCGCCGCCGCTCCTCCCGGATAAAGTTAACCAGCGCCTCCCCCGCGGCAGGAGGAGAAGAAGGAGTTACGGCAAAACGTTTCTTCCTGAGTTCCTGCAATACACTGATGGCCTCGCTGTTGCGACCAAGCACCGCAAGCGCTTCAGCTTTATCCAAATAAATTTCAGGAAGCCGGATCATAAAAATTTCAGAGACATTCCCCGACAGATCAAAGCCCCGCACTTTTGCATAAAGCTGACCTGGTCTGTCACCCTGATCAAAAAAAACGGATGGCCGCAGATCATCGGTTTCAAAACTTTGAAGCAGGTCGTCAGAAACACGATACGAATCCACAGCTGCGCTCAGGTCGTGCGTAAACAAGCACGGACCGAACACCGGGTAAAGATAATCGATGGCGTCCTCGCCCATGTTAAAAATGGTTTCCGGAGACGAAAGCTGTAGAAAATTATTAGCGAAATTAAAATTGTTCAGGTTACTGATCTGATAGTTATTAGCCAGTACTTTATCAGCATAGGCAGCAGCTTTTTCATACTCTTCTGTGAAAAGATATATCCTGCTAAGCAAAGCCTGCACAGCGGCCTGATTGGCGCGGATCACGGATCCCTTATTGTATCCTTCCAGATCTTTTTCAGCCTGTAAAAGGTCACTGATCATCTGATCATACACCTGTTGCACCGTAGCACGGCTAAAAAATCCGGCTTCTATTGCAGGATCTGTTTTTAATGGTACGCCATAATCCGTATTTGCGCTAACCTTATTATAAGGTTTTCCGTAAGTATTCACCAGGAGAAAATAATACAACGCCCTTAAAAAATGGGCTTCACCATCTACTCTTGTCAGAATTTCATCGGGTTCCCCCTTTTGTCGCATTAGCGGAACGTTGAAAATAACGGTATTTACTGCTGAAATATTCTTATAGACCTTGCTAAAGATCGTGACCAGATTGTCCTCCTGGGTCCCATCGCTGTAAATATATGGATTGGGTTGCCAGTTATAGTATCCACTGAGATAGGAAGTCTCAACACTACTTCCCGGCTGCAGTACAGGCACTGGATTTTCCTCCACATCATCATCCATGATAAATAACATGTGCGTTTGTCCATTACCATGAAAGGACGGGGTATAACCACCGCCTATCAAAAGCTCGTCCAGGTCCTGGGCGGTTGTCAGGAACTCATTGTTCTGGGACTGGGTTTGCAGGAATTTCTTACAGGAGAAAGCCGGCAACATCAGCAGGACGATCAGAAGGGTTTTAGCTATTATTTTTTTCATTGCTTCATCATTAAAGGCTCACATTCATGTTAATCGTATACACAGGCCGTATAGATAAGTTAATATTGGGCGCGCTGCCGGATTGGGAAGGATCTTGCCCTCTCAATGCCTTATGGGCGATGGTAAACAAATTGGAACCTGCCAGGCCAAGTGTGGCTGCTTTTAAACCAAGTTTCTTGCAAAGTTCTACGCTGCAATTGTAATTGAGGCTTGCTGATTGTAATTTGATATAGTCCCCGCTAACCACCCTTATATCCGCGTCATCATACATTTGGTAATAATCATTACCAAAGGGAACATAAAGATTCTTTTCCCGCCACCAGGGTTGGTCGTCTGTACCATTTCCATTCACAGCAGGGATATTTGTTCTAGCCTCATCTCCCGGATAACGCCATCGGTTGACAAATTCCTTACGCAGATTCTCCTGCGATTTTGGACGGTTGGAACTATAATTGCCCGAAGCGATCCGGAGCAGGCGCACTTTATTTCCGAGACTATAAGTGAACATAAAATTGAGCGACCAGTTCCGATAGCCAAAATAATTCGAAATACCACCCTGCAATACGGGTTCGCGCCGGCCGACAGGGATTAATACCTGACTAAACACATCACCTGCGCTCATTTTTGTATACTGCTCATACAGTGCTTCCGCATTCTCCGGTTCTGCTCCATAGAATACAGGCCGGCCTGTGTTATGGTCAAGGCCTTTGAACCTGTAAGCATAAAAAGTGCTGACAGACCGGCTGTTGATATTGACTGAGCCATTTAAAAAATCCTGGTAAGTAACATTACCGGAACTCAGGTAATTTTGGATCCCTCCTACTACCCTTACATCACCTTTATTTAATGTATTATCCAAAAGTTTGTTGAAGACCTGGCCTAATTGCGGATCAATGCGCCATACAAATCCTCTTTTGTTTTTCCTGCCCACATTGTTGATCGGCGTAAAATCGAAAGACAGCTCTACTCCCCTGTTTTCCAACGTACCGCCGTTTACAACATACTCCTCGATACCATTGATGGAAGCAACTTTTGTCGTTATGAACGCATTGCTGGTTTTTTTCCAGAAGAAACCTATAGAGCCATTCAGTTTGCCATTTAACAACGAAAAATCAACTGCCGCATTATAGGAATCCGTTCTTTCCCATCTGAGATTGGGATTTGGATAGTACGCAATGGTAGAACCAAAGGCGCTATAATAAGTGTTCATTGACCCTTTGTCGATAATAGTGTAGGGCGTTTGATAAGGCAGCATATTACCCTGGGTACCATAGGAAAGGCGGAGAGCTGCATCGTTTATCCATTGTATATTTTTTAAAACGTCTTTATGCATGTTCCATCTCGCCGACAAGCTCCAGGTAGGTAAGAACTTTTCGTTGCTGCGATCGCCAAAGGCATTGGAAAAATCACTCCGGGCATTGGCGCTTACAATATAACGGTCGTCATAAATATAAGTAGCCGTTGCGTATCCGGAAACCAGGTTGGTAAGCCCTTCTGACATGAGCATTCTGCCACCATTCGGTGCAGGTTGTTGTAACCACTGCCTGTAGGTCAAATAACGAGTGGGATCAATATCAGCAAAACGAAGGCCTCTTTCGGGGTAATAGCCTCTGCGGCTTTCTTGAAAACCACTGTTTTGAGTGGACGACATTTCACCTCCCAGGCTGACCTGGAGGAGATGCTTTTTACCTGCGTCCATGTAATGGCTGTAATTGGCCTGCCCGCGCAGGTTATAACTTTTTTGACGGTTATTCTGCAGACGCAGCTCTCCGCCAAACGGGATCGCATCATAATCACGACCACGATCCTCGTCTCCCGGATAAGTTCCTCTTTTCGAATACACCCAGTTTGTTTTTTCATCGAACCAGGTACGCTGTTCAGCATTGCCCGCTGTATAGGACAGAATGGCTTCTAATTGCAGATCGGGTATTAACTGGTAATTCAAATTCGCCGTTGCTGTATAGCTGCTTCCATTCACGGTTGCGCTGGAATGATCCATTTCATTGAGTACGTTGAATGTCGGTTTCTGGGCAAAATCCTGCTGGGCCCTTGGGTAAAAATAAAGGCTTCCGTCTTCATTATACAATGGTATGGCGCGGCTCGTGCCATACGCATAGTTGAGGATGCCAATTTCACCTGGAACATAACGCCGGTCGTTGTTGTTGACATTGATGCCGAACTGGGCTTTCAACCTTTTATAGTTGACGTCGAATTTTACCTGGCCTGTATAGCGCTTATTGTACTCTCCTTTAATGACACCCTGTTCGTTCGTATAACCAATGGAAGCATAATATCGGCTGGTTTGCGTGCCCCCTGATATCCCCAGGCTATGGTTGGTGGCAAAAACATCGTTGGTAACTGCTTTAAACCAGTCGGTATTCAAAGTTTCAGCTTTGCTTACCTGTTTCTTGTAAGTGTCAAAATCGATATTGCCATTATAATAATCGATGGTAGCTTTTTCATAGGCTTCAAAAGGCCCATAAAGCTTTTGATGTTTTTCTATCAGCTCACGCGACACATCTACCCGCTCCTGCGAGTTCATCATGTACACCTCTTTGTCAGTATAACGGGGACGGCGGGTATAAGTGCCACTTACAGAATAGGTCACCGCGGGAGGGCCTGGTTTGCCCCTTTTTGTGGTAACCACAATAACACCGTTGGCGGCCCTTACCCCGTAAAGCGCTGTCGCAGCGGCATCCTTTAAAACATCGATCTGCTCTATGTCATTAGGGTTTAATCCTGATATCGCATTGCCCACCAGGTTTACAAAGTCAAGATTATTGATATTTTTTGCATCTACAGGTATGGGATCGGTCTGTACAATACCATCCACCACCCACAGCGGCTCCCGCGTGCCTAATATAGTAGAAGTACCGCGTATACGCAGTTTGGGCGCGGCGCCCGGCTGACCGGAATTTTGCATAAATATCATGCCGGGAACGCGGCCTTCCAGCATTTTGTCGACAGTGGTAAGCCCGGGTTGCATGATGGAATCCATACGCAATGAAGTCACCGAGCCGGTTAGATATTTTTGTTCAATTTTTTGGTAGCCTGTCGAGATGGTTACTTCGGTCATCGAAGTTATCGCGGAATCCATAGTCACATTAATAACAGAACGCCTTTTTACATGTACCGTTTGCTGTTTATAATTTACATAAGTAAACCGAAGCTGGTCTTGCGGACCGGCCATGATCGTGTATTCTCCATCTTTTCCGGTACTGGTAGTTATGTTCTTGTCTTTCACCTGTACAGTAGCTCCGTCAAGTGGCTGATGATCCGCGTTTGTGATCTTTCCTCGGACAAAGGAAGGTAGTGAGTCACTGGATGCCTCTGCCGGAAGAGAGGGTTCTGCTGCGCCTTTTTTTTTCACAACGATAGTCCCTTCCACAATGCTACAGGTCAGGTCAGTGCCCCTTAAACACAGATCCAGCGCCTGCTTCAACGGCATATCCTTCACATTTAAGGTAATTTTCTTCGCTCCGGTAATAATACTTTCAGAAACCACGATATTCAGTCCCGTTTGAGTCTGTATCGTCCGGAATATTTCCCGGAGCGGTTGATTTTTGGCTGATATCGTAACCCTGGGCTCATTATCCTGGGCGCCGGATTTAATAGCGCACAATAATAGCAATAGGGAAAAGAGGGAAACCAATCCTGGGCGTCTCTTCATATAAGCAGTGTGTTTTGGAGTAGAGAATATTTTATTTCTCAGTCGGGCTTAGTCGCGGGCCCGGCCGGCTATTTACTGGATTTCACAGTTAATTTTTTTCCGTTAATATTGAATTGAACGTCATTGGCCTGAAGTGCCTTTAACACCGCCGACAAACTGCTGTTCCTGTTGATGATCGCGAAGAACCTTTCTTTGCTGACTACTCCTTCATACGCCACGTCCACATCATACCAGCGGGCAAGTTCGCGCAGAATGGTAGGCAGATCGGCGCTTTCAAAATGAAAGAACCTATCCCGCCATGCCACGACCTCATCTACATTTACATTCCTGTTCACTGAAATACTTCCCGTTGCATCAGATATAGACTGTTCATTAGCAGATAAGATGACGGTCTTGTTATTCCTGGTCACTTTCACACCCCCTTCCAGCACTGTGGTGGCTAAGTAAGGTTCGTCACTATATGCGTTGACGTTAAAATGAGTTCCGGTCACCGTTACCATAATATCATTGGCAGCTACGCGAAAAGGCTTTGATTTATCTTTTGCGACCTCGAAATAAACCTCGCCGCTGATGGTTACCAGTCGTTCCGGGCCACTGAAAACTATAGGATAGGTAATAGAAGAAGCTGCATTTAGCCACACATTTGTTCCATCGGGCAATTCCAGCTCATATTGCCTGCCGCGTGGGACAGTAAGAGTGTGATATTCTATTTTACCAGCTGCACCCCTATACGCCAATGAGCCTTTTTTGCTATCGACCGTTAATGCTCCCTCCTTCACAATGTTCCCCTGCATGCTGTCCAGGTATATCTGTTGCCCATCAGGTAGTTTTAAAACGACCTTTCCCATGGCGGGCATCACTTCAGCGACAGGTGGATGCACTGCTGTGCGCTTGGTTGCAGCATCGTTCTTGTTTATAGTCCAGAGAAGCCCCCCCATACCCAACATTATGATAATAGATGCAGCTGCCCAACCCCAACGACGCATGACATGGATACGATAAACGGGAGGTGGAGGATCAATTTCCCCCTCCGGACGATTATTGGAAAGGATCCGCTCGATCATCGATGCCGTTTCGTCTTCTGAAAAAACAAGCTGGTTGCTTTGCGCATCCCACATTTCTTGCAACCCGGACTCTACATCGGATAGTAAGGTTTGCTCGTTGAGCAGCCCCGCCAATTCCCCTTTCTCTTCCTGGGTAATTGTATTTTCCATCCATCTCTGCATCAATCGCTTAATATGATCTTTCCTTACCTCCATTTCTTAGGGGATTAGCCATTTAATAAATAAGACACCGGTTTTAAAAAAAAGGGGCTACCGCCCCTGAAGATTTTTTTAGAATAGCTTTCTCAACAATAGACCGGCTAATGCAATAACCACTTTGTTTCTAACATATTTTGTGATGGATGCATGGGCATACTGGAGATACTTTTTTACGGTTTCCCTTGACAGACCCGTTTCTACGGCAACTTCCTGGTACTTCTTCCCTTGAACCCGGCATAAAACCCACACTTTTCTTTGCTGCTCTGGAAGTTGTTGCACGGCCTCTTCAACAAGACCTATATAGGGGGAATAGTCCTGGGCAGGGCTGCTCTGGGTGCCATCGGACGGTTGATCCTGAAGCCATTTTAGATGCCGTTTTTCCTCCCGCATCATATTCCGGATGGCATTCAAAGCATGGTTCCGACTGGCTATATATAAATAGCGTCGAAAGTTATTGACCTGGCTCAGAGATTCCCGGGATAGCCACATTTGGGTAAATACATCCTGTACAATCTCCTGGGTCCTTTCCTTTGACTTGGTGAATTTTAAGATATACGGCGCCAGTAAAGGGGTGAACTGGTGAACCAATTGTCTGAAGGCGGCCTCATCGCCTGTTGCTATACGCTGAAGGATTTCTTTTTCCTCGTATGGTTGATGAGTTGACAATAGATTATGGCCTAATAATTTATCTACAATAGTAAAGAAAAATAAGGCAATAATATACGACCCGGATCCAATCCTTCCATTTACATATTTAACATATTTTATATATATCAGCAACCCCACCAGCCGGATAGGCTTTTTGCTTTCCCCACTTGCCATTGATGAAATTCCTCGCTGGTACTTCTATGAAACGATAGGAGAGATAAGAAACGAATAAGATAAATACAACAAATAGCAAACAGGTTAACCAACTAACAAGCATACCCATCTTGGGAATTGCGACACCGGTTTTATCGGGGTTTCCCATAAGTGCTACCCCTTGATATAAAAAAGGTTGATGAATAAGATAAATTGAAAATGACCAGTCGCCCAATCGTTGAAGTGGTTTTGATGCCAGAATGGTGTTGAGCTTTTGATTGCCATAAGCCGCCGATAGCAGGATACATGGAAAAAAGAGTACCGTAAGAACGTCCAGTACCGCGAAATGCATACATAACGCCAGGCCTGTTATAAGTACTAAAAACGTATAGCCCGACGAGAACAATTGCCTGCCCCAATCCCGCTTGTATCCAAAATACACTATCATGCCTATTACAAAACCAACCATGCATCGGAAAAAACCAAATTGATACGCTACATTCAAACTGAAGGGAAGAACCCTATAGCGGCTCAACGCTTCGGGAACTTTCACCAATGGCACCAGAAGGTAGCCAATCACTAAATACCCCACAATACACAAAGCGAAAATAACAAGCCTGCCTGGTTTTGATAATTTCATAAATGGTCTGACTAAAAAGGGGAAAAGCATATACATCCACCATTCAGTACTGATGCTCCAGGAAGCATGGGTAAAAGTAAACCATTGATGAAGGTTCATCGATTGGAGTAAGAACAGGTTCGTGATAAAGGTACAAACTGAATTCTCGGCATCTAATACTGGAGGGACTTTTGCACCCCATTGGTGTAGTAGGAACAAAAATAATGTAGTTAATAACAATGAGAACAGGTGCAGGGGATATACCCTTGCGAAACGGGCGATCATGAATTTTTTATAGTCCTGTCCTTGAACCGGGCCGTCAAAAATTTTCGAATATACATAGCACAGTATAAAACCACTTAATACAAAAAAGAAGTCAACCATTAAGTACATACGGTGGAGAATAGATGAGATCTCACCATCCAGCAGTTGTCCGCCGAAAGAAGGGAGGACAATGTCAACATGGAACAAAACGGTAAGCAAAGCAGCAATACCGCGAAGCGCAGTAAGGTTTGAAAGGTATTTGGTAGTATTCATTTATTAAATTTTGCCATTAAACATCCATTTTCATCAGAGGCGCGCCTGTTATTACACTTGCTGCTTCCGCAACACCGAATGTATTGGTCTGCAAATTGCTGAAAGCCGGGTTGCTTACTACTGATGCGAACAGGTTACTGCTCAGGAACTGTTCCAGTTCCTTTTCCGATTCAAACAGGTACACACCACCGGCTTCCTTGCGGTCCTCATCAATGAGCCATATTTTCCAGCAGCACCCGGGTATTTCTGAAAACCTAGGCGCCACCGCAGGCATAACACTTTTAAGTTCCTCCGTTGGTATACTGTAATTGAACTTTGTTGTTAATACTTTTTTTGTCATGTTTTAAATTTTAAGACACAAAAGAACAACCCAATCGGCGAAAAGCAGTTCTGCAAAAAGTATTTTGATATATGCAATAAGTATTTTGTTGCAGGAGAAGGGGCAGCCGTTCAGGATTTGACGGCTGCCGGAGAATATCCAAATCTTTTCTTAAAGGCGGTGCTGAAATTATTGTAATGCTTGTACCCCAGTTTATCTGCCACCTCTGTTACATCTACCTGACGCTGCTGCAGCATAGTCCGGGCATAGATCATTTTATGTTCATCGACATATTTCATTACAGAATTACTGAAGAGATGCTTAAACCCATGCTTTAATTTAAAACTGTTGATACAAAACTGACGGGTAAGCTGCTGCATCGATCCAACTTCAAGATAATGCTGATCGAGGTAATTTTTAATGTCGTTCAGCAGATCAATATCCGCCCTGCTGAGCCTGGTTCCGGTATCTTCGGGTTCACGATAGGCTCCGGTAAAAATGGCGAGTTGGTGAATAAAGAGGTTAAGAATAATATTTTCTTTAAAGGCAGCACCTAGTGCTCCCGTGTATGGGCAATTCAGGTAGTCATGAATGCCCTGGTATATAGCCGGTTTTATTACCTGTGGTGTATCAAGTGTAACAAAAGGATCTTTTCGTTTGCAAAAATTCACCAGCGGGTTGTTCTCATCATGGTCCTGCATTTGCTGCAGCAACAGGTCCGGGAATACTTTTACACAAAAAAATTCTTCCTCCGTATTTTTCCTTATGCAGGTATTGAATTTGAATGAAGGAAGGTAATTGAGGGAATGCATTTGACCGGTCACGCTAACATTGGTACTGGTGGCAAATGTGGACGTACCTTTTAGCTGAAAATACATCATGATGAACGGTGTGCTCCTGCCTGCCGTAAAATGCAGATCGTGGCTAACATTACAAAAGATGCCGTTCAAAACTACAAACCATTTTTCTGCAGCAGTGCTCACACGGATAAGCCCCTCTTTTTCATCTTTAATCGCAAGCATAGAGGTCTCCCCCTTGCTGTAAATGCCGTTGACAGTATGTATTATTTGATCCGGGTTGAACATTGTTGTCGTGGAAAGCCCAAAAGTATTATAACTTCCTGACAAACGGCGACCGTTGGGAGATGCAGTCCCACCGGAGGGAAACTACCACTTCGGCAAAACTCACTTCCCCTGCTTCACCAATCTGCCGCGGATCATCCACACTTCCATATTCCGGCCAAAAGCATTGGTGCTCGTAAGCGCAACGATAGCATCGTCATCAAGAATACAGATACTATTCCATAGCCCGCATTTATCGGCAGGTACCCGGAACGGAACAGATTTGCCGGAAAAACCCCTGGCCTGGTCATCACCGACCACGACCTTCATTTCAGCGTATTCCATTTTGTTGGTCCGCCCTTCTGTCCCCTGGTAAGAAAGGATCGTTTCGCCGCTTTTTAATTGTCGCAAAAAAGGAGCGCCGGCATAGATCTCCGGCGGCATTTTCTCCTGGAGGGCATAACTCCGGCCGGAGCCATCACCCCCCACCGTCTGACCCCAGTTTTGCACCAGCGTATTGGTAATGATATAGGGTTTGAAATTGCCGTCAGCGTTGTCTTCGATGGCAACCGCCACCTCCTGTTTATCATGGAGCAGCACTGGCACGGGCATTCCGTCTCGTTTGCCGGGACGAAAACTGACGGTTTCGGGATGGTGTGACCAGCTAAGACCATTATCGTATGATCTTAGCAGTGAGATCTCCTGCTCATTGGTTTGCGTATAGGGTCCTTCATTGGCGAAAAATAGCTGTATTTCACCCGAAGGCAGTTGTATCGCAGAAGGTTCCCAGCAGCCGTTTGCAAACTCGTATCCTGCCCGGTAGAGGGTTTGCCCACTTCCCCAGGTATATCCCCCATCTGAGCTGCGCTTGATGCGTATCTCAAAATGTCGCATCGTATCGATCTTGAAAGGTCGTGGATTATAGCAGGCGATAAGGCTGTTATCTTTCAGCTGAACGATGTCTGGCACAGCCATATTGATCCCGTCTTCCCCCGACGCAATGGAGACTGGACTGGACCATGTCCGTCCCAGGTCCTTACTGTGCACGCATAGGACATTCCCTCTCGCTTCATACACGGTTAGCAGGGTCTGATCATGCAATTGTATCATACGTGCATACCCGCAGTAGCCATCCGTAGGAGCTGAAACACGCGTAAGCGTGGAGCTGTCCCATGCAATGGTCTTCCGGGTTGGCGCCATGTTTTTTGGGAAGAAAAAAAGAAACCGGCAGGGCAATGCCATGAACATTAAAAAAAACAGGGTTTTCATACGGTAAGTTAGCCAAAAATCGGCTGGCCTCCGCACCACGCAACTAGTCGATCCTGGCCAGGTCGACATCCCCGATATGGATCCCCTTTACAATGGCAGGGTTGCCCTTATAACGGAGTTTCGCGTCGCCAAAGGCCGTAATTTTAATACGGTCAGAAATATTCATCCTGAATTCGGCTTCCCCGAATGAGGTGATCTTGCCCATCCTGCCGGCAATAGCCGTGGTGTTGATCTTCCCTTCCCCATAACAGGTGAAGTGCTGTTCATCCACTTTACCCGATTGGATCTCCAGGGAACTGGTGCCATATATCACCGCATGTAGCTTCCGTACATGCATTTCCGTAAAAACGACGGTTGATGCTCCGTACACCCGCAGCGAAAATTTATTTGCAGATAGCGGGCTTTGACAGTGGTGCGTCTCTTCCCCCCGTAAAGAAAGTGTCTTAAGCGACCTGTAAGTAACCGTAGCTACTACGGCATGGTTGGGGTATAGGTCGTTTTTGTCATATGACTTTTTATAATACGGAATATCTTTCGCCCCTTCCAGGTAAATGCGCAACGTGCCACCATTTACTTCTACATGCAGTTTGCTGCTGTCCACCAGTAGTTCATGCACAGTCACGCTTTCCGACTCACCCCGTTCAAAAACCACCTGTACGTAAGGGCTTATGATTACCTTGTTGAAATGGTCGACAGATATGGTTTGGGCGCCGGCAACAAGCGTCGCTGCAAAAAGAAAGAAGAGGACAAATATAGCTTTCAATAGTCGCATAAAATAGGTTTAATACCTAATACGGACCAACCACATCTTTGTTACACCCTCCCCGAAAAATGAACGAAACACCAATCTAATAAATTGATTATCATCCAAACTTAATTCACTGAGTATTTGTAAAAATTCTATACCTTCGCTGCCTCGTTCTTTACTTTATTGTAAGTTTTCAGGTGAGCATGTACTGTCTGTCAGGCATGCTCTTAAAAAGGAACCGTGTGCGAATCACGGACTGTTGCGCAACTGTAATATCCTCATAATGAGGATGAAGTCAGATACTTGCCTGTAAACGGGACAAATGCTTTCGCAGTTTAAAGCAGAAGTCAGGAATAACGCTCCGATAGGGTCGTTATGTCCTCTCTTACACTTAAATTCCGGAAGCATACTCATAAACGTAAAGGCATTAATTCATTTTAATGTTTAACCTAAAAGTTTTTGCGTATGCTGACAAACAATTTGGGCTACCCCCGCGTGGGCGCCAATCGCGAACTCAAGAAAGCCTGTGAGCAGTACTGGGCAGGCCAGATCACCCGCCAGCAATTATTCGTTGTAGCCAAAAACCTGCGTGAGCAGCACTGGCGGCTGCAGCAGGATGCAGGGATCGATCTTATCCCCTGCAATGACTTTAGCTTTTATGACCAGGTGCTGGACATGTCCCTTCTCCTGGGCGTGATCCCGGACCGCTATGCACCAGTGGTGACAGACGTCAATGGGAATGCCGAGATCGACCTGTATTTCGCCATGGCCAGGGGCTATCAGAAAGATGGACTCGACATCACCGCAATGGAAATGACCAAATGGTTCGATACCAACTACCACTATATCGTACCCGAATTCACCGCACAGCAGCAGTTTAAGATCTTTTCTACCAAACTTTTCAACGATGTCAGCGCTGCAAGGGGCGCCCTTGACAAGAACCCCAAGCCTGTGCTTATTGGGCCAGTCTCCTACTTACTGCTGGGAAAAGAAAAGCAACCAGGCTTCCACCGCATCAGCCTGATCAAACAGCTGGTACCTGTGTACATCGACATCCTCAACAAGCTCAATGACGATTACCGCACCGAATGGGTGCAGATGGACGAACCCTTCCTTTGCCTGGATCTCACCGAACAGGAAAAGAAAGCTTTTACCTATGCCTATACGGAGATCAGGAACAAATGCCCCCATATCAAGCTCCTCCTCACCACCTATTTTGAATCCCTGGGTGACAACACCGCCCTGGCAAAAAGCCTTCCCGTTTGCGCGTTGCACCTCGACCTGGTCCGGGCGCCACAGCAGCTGGATGATATACTAAATGACCTTCCTGCCAGGCTGACCCTGTCCCTTGGCCTCGTGGACGGCCGCAACATCTGGAAGAACGATTACAAAAAGAGCCTGGCACATATTGAAAAAGCAATAACACAACTGGGTACAGACCGCGTCTTCATCGCACCCGGCTGCTCCCTGCTGCATACCCCCTTCGACCTGGAACCCGAAACAGCCATCGCCCCCCAGATCCGCAACTGGATGGCCTTTGCAAAACAAAAGCTGAAGGAGGTCGGGGAACTAAAACAAATTGCGGAAGGCAACAAAGACCTGCTTGCCGAAAACCAGAACGCCATCGAAAGCCGTCGCATCTCGACCCTCATCCATAAGATGTCGGTAAAAGACCGTGTCGGGTCCATCAAAGAAGGCGATGCCCGCCGCAACTGTCCCTTCCCCGCCCGGCAGACTATCCAGCAAAAGAAATTTGGACTGCCCCTGTTTCCCACGACTACCATCGGATCATTCCCCCAGACGGAGGAGATCAGACAGTTACGTGCAAAACTGAAAAAAGGCGGCCTTACACCGCAGCAATATGATGCAGCCATCGAAAAAGCTACTATCGACGCCATTCGCTGGCAGGAAGAGATCGGCATCGATGTACTGGTGCATGGTGAATTCGAGCGGAATGATATGGTGGAGTACTTTGGCGAGCAGCTGGATGGATTTCTCTTTTCAAAGAATGGCTGGGTACAAAGCTACGGCAGCCGTTGTGTAAAGCCGCCCGTCATCTATGGTGACGTGAGCCGCCCCGCCGACATGACGGTTCGCTGGACCCGTTTTGCCCAGGAGCAAACCAAACAGCTGATGAAAGGTATGCTCACAGGCCCTGTAACTATCCTGCAATGGTCCTTTGTCCGGGACGACCAGCCCAGATCGATGACTGCAAACCAGATCGCCCTCGCTATCCGCGACGAAGTAGTAGCCCTTGAAAAAGCAGGCATCAGAATGATACAGATCGACGAGCCCGCCATCCGCGAAGGCCTTCCATTACGTAAAAAAGATTGGCCGGCTTACCTGGACTGGGCTGTCAAAGCCTTCCGTATTTCCGCCAGCGGCGTAAAAGACGAGACACAGATCCATACACATATGTGCTATAGCGAATTCAACGACATCATCGAGCACATCGCCGCCATGGATGCCGATGTCATCACCATCGAAACATCCCGCTCCCAGATGGAGCTCCTGGAAGCCTTTGCCGGGTTTAAATACCCCAACGAGATCGGCCCCGGTGTCTACGATATCCATTCCCCACGGGTGCCTTCCATGGATGAAATGAAGGCCCTGCTGGAGAAAGCCGCTCTTCTCCTGCCGGCACGCAACCTGTGGGTCAACCCGGATTGCGGACTAAAAACGAGAAAATGGCCGGAAACCAAACAAGCGCTGATCAACATGGTGCAGGCCGCAGCGGCCTTGAGGAAGAATATCCATCAGCCCCAATCAGCCTGACCTTGCTGAATAAGCCGGACCCGAAGTCCGGCTTATTCTTTTCCGATAGCATCGCTATTGAGATCGCCTTCAGGCCCCCGCCCTAAAAGCGCCATCCTTGATCTCTACAGTGTTCCCGTTTTGATCCACACAAGTACCGCTAAACGTTCCCTCATTCTGAGCAGCACCACTAGGCGCATAAAATACGCCCGTAACGACGATCTTCATTACTTGTGTTACCCCGGGTTGCGCCCGCAGGAAGGGAACGCCATTGGCCTGGAGATAGAAATGGGCGCCGGGGTTAGTTGAGAGGTAGGTGCCCAATGTTACACCAAAACCATCTGGTCGCTGAGGCATTCTCACGCGCAACGACAGTGTAGTATCGCTGCTGAGAGCATACGTTCCATTAAGATCAAAGGCATTATCCCCGGTGAAAAAGATAACGATCGCCGAGGCGCTCCCCCAATACGTACGCCCCCCGACCGTGCACCGCCAGCTATTATCAGTCAGTGGCGGAGCATTGACATTCACGGAAAATCCGCAGACACTACTGTCGAATGTAATGCTGAAGCTGGTTATACCAACAATGGTGAACGCACCGCTTGCTTTTAGACGGACGGTCTGTAGACCTGTGGAAGTAAATCTGCCCGAGTCGGAAAATACCACCCCATTTTGAGCATTGGATGAGATACGGTAGGTACCCGTTCTCGAAACATTTATCCCAATCTCTACAAAACTGGTATCACCGCCCGTTGGCACGCCCGCATACCAGGTACCATGAACTGTACCCGGAAGACAATTTCCATCTACCCCTTGTAAAGAGCCTTTCGCAGCCTGCTCGCCCGCCGGATGCGATTTTTTACAGCTATTAAAAAAAAACAAAACAAATGAGAAAAGACCGATGACATACAACACATCACGAAGAAAAGATGATATTTTTTTCATATACAGGTTTAACAAATTGAGGATCCGGTTGTGGATGATCTACCCCAAAAAGATAAACCCATTGCAATTAAAATGCCACTCCGCTTCATTTCCTCAACACCACTGTACTCATACAGCGAATATCATTGACATTCACCGTTTTCAACGGCTCCAGGAAAGATAATCCATTCTTTCGCATGACGTCCTCCAGCAAATCCCTGGTCAGCAGCCACCGACGGGAACCATCAGGTATGTCATACACGCCGTCTCCTGCCGGCTGTACTTTATCTTCAATACCTATATCTGATGTCATTCGGATGAATAACGAACCTGAGGGTTTCAAAACACGCACCATTTCCGAGATCATCTGCCGGAAGTGCGCGGTATCCTTTGCAAAATGTAATACCGCGCTGCTGATAATGTGGTCGAATTGCGCATGCTCAAAGGGTAACTTTTCTACCGCCGACTGACGGAATCGCTCTGCGATCGCAGGATGCCGGCGCCGCAGATCAAGAATAGCATTGGCATCCTGGTCTATCCCATATATAACAATATTGTTCCGGAGGAACCAATGCAGGTTCCTGCCGTATCCACAACCCGCATCCAGGATGGTGTCATTCGCTTTATACCTCCCTTTCATGATCTGATCCAGCAGGTAAATATCCGTGGCCCCTGCAACTTCTTCTATCGAACTTAAATTATTCAATTCTTTATTTTTATTCTATTCCAATTCACCTGTGGTATTGATCCTCGCTCACTTTCTCCATCCAGTCCACCGCCTTACCATTCAGTTGTTCCTGGATAGCGATATGTGTCATAGCCGTCGTCGGTGTGGCGCCATGCCAATGCCTTTCACCGGGCGGGATCCAAACCACATCGCCGGGATGGATTTCTTCGATCGGACTACCCTCCCGCTGGACCCAACCACTACCCGCCGTGACAATGAGCGTTTGCCCCAGTGGATGAGTGTGCCAGGCCGTGCGCGCCCCGGGTTCAAAAGTAACGCTCGCCCCGCTTACCCGTGCCGGATCGCTTGCCTGGAAAAGAGGATCAATGCGCACAGTACCGCTAAACCATTCGGAAGGACCCTTGCCGGAAGGCTGCGAGCCAATTCTTTTGATCTCCATATCTAAATAATTTTATCCTATAAGAAAGTTACGACATTATTCCTGTCTAAGTCCCCTTTTCCAGTGAAGGCGAATTATACACTTCCAACACTGAAAAGTTCTTTTTACGGGCCAGCCTCTCCCAACTGAAGACTATCCCCTTTTTCAGCCCGACCAGTGCGGCGCCAATGGGAGACAATATAGAAACTTTATTAATTCTCCTATCGGCTTTCTCAGGCGCTACAATAGTATAAGCCGTGGCCAGGTTGGTTTGAAGGTTCTTTACAATTACAGTCGAGTTTAACCTTGCTGTATTATTCTGATTCGTTTTCATAATTAAATAATTTTAGCATAGCCGGGGCGTCACCAGAAGAGCCATATTAAATTACCGCTCACATACGCTTCCCGTATGGCGACTATGACGGCTACAATGATTACTGCAATGGCTTGTTTCCTTGCTGCTGTTTGATTTCGGCAGATTGGCATATCTAAACGCTTTACATTGATATGAATGATTCAACTGTACCGACAATGCATGAGAACAATGTGGAAGTTGCAATGGAAGGCGACCCAAGACCGGCAGAGCCTAATCTTGGGTGATCTTATTAAAGTCCTTAAAGTTGGAAAAATAATACAGCTTAATGCAGAAAGGAAAAAACTCTGTAAAGGAGCAGGTGAAACAATCCCTCATATCCAGCACGAGCCGGTTGTGAATGAAGAATGGGGGAATATATCTAACTACACCTGTCATATTCCAAATCTAAGCAATAAATTAAGAAGTTTAATTAAGAAAAGGTTAATACTTCTATTACTTATGTGTCCCGGAGATTCAATGGGCGTCATACTTTCCATACTCATTTACTACAATGGTCAATTGCTGATGTTTAGTCTGAAACTCTTTGAGGAGCCAACCTGTTTTCCTGGATTCCGGAACATAGATCACCGGCCACACCAACACTCTTATATCCATCGGTTCATTGGTCCTTAATTCTATCAAAAGGTCCTTGAGGTAAATGACTCCTTTCACATGATCAAATGCGCAGCCAATCCAACCTTTAATTTTTGGCAATCCCCGACAAAGTTGCTATATTTCAATAATATACAGTGAGACATTTCATATTATATGTACCCTGGCCGGTCGAAACTCCTAACCAAAACCAAAGAAATGAAACACTTCATTCTCCTTACCTGGCTGGCACTGGCTTTTAGCCAATCTATGCCTGCCCAGGACAGCCTCCCACAAAAACAGGTCATCCTTTCCGCAAAAATAACAACGCTGAGTGGGCATATGAGCGCCGGATATTTCTATGCAATGACCAATTCAGCCCTCCTGATCTCCACCCAAAAGCAACTGCCGGGATGGTATGATACGACCAATAAAGGGATGTACCGGTTCGAATACCAGGAGCTGGGAAAAGCAGAAATATACAAGAAGGGGAAAATAGGACGCTCAGTATTAACAGGGCTGCTCATCGGAAGCGCCGCCGGAGCGCTGATCGGCCTTGCCAGCGGCAACGACTCAAAAGATGAGTTCCTTGCTTTCTCAGCCGGCGAAAAAGCATTGGGGCTCGGCATTTTTGGAGGAGGCATCGGGGCGATCACCGGGCTGATCATCGGCGCGGCCGCGCATAAAACTTTTACTATCCACGGGAAAAAAGAGAACTATGACAGGATGAGAACGAAGATCATGAAGAAGTGGGGACGCTGACTATTCCACCAATATCTTTTTCGCAGCCTCCGCACTTAAATACACCTCTCTTTTTCCTTTGACTTCCACCAGTAAGGACTTATCGAAATCCTGGATCTCCTTAACTATAAGGCTGTCGGCCAACGCAATTCCCTGCTTATCCAGGTATTTTAAAAAAGAAGCCGTATTATCCGCAACTTTCACCACCTTCATTTTCTTACCGGTCTCGATCTCCGATAAATTCTTACATTTTTGGTTCGGTATCCTGCCATTCTTATCAGGAATAGGGTCCCCGTGAGGATCAAAGCTGGGATTCCCCAGGAAGGTAGTAAGCTCATCTAATAATTTGTCCGATTGAATATGCTCTAATTGTTCCGCCACCTCATGTACCTCATCCCAGGTAAAGTTCAAATGCTCGACTAAAAAAGTCTCCCATAACCTATGCTTGCGAATGACCTTTACTGCAGCTTTCAACCCTTCCTTCGTCAATTTTGCACCGCTGGCCCGGTTATACTCGATCAGCTTCTTCTCGGCCAGTTTCCGCAACATCTCAGTTACCGAGGCGGGATTGATACCAAGCTTTTCCGCGATCAGTTGATTGCCAACCCTGCCTTCCGCAGGATAGGTCACTGAAAAGATAGCCTTGAGATAGTTCTCCTCTGTAACTGAAATGATCATAATGCTTGCAAAAATAGCTGAATTTCCCCACGCACATTGTAAATAGGCCCCAAAATAACAACTCCAGATATCCAAAATCATAAATTTTGGTATACCTAAATTTTTGTATTAGGTTTGTAAAAATTAAGGGTAAAAACAATGAAGAAACTCTGGGTCGTAATTGTACTGCTGATCCTGGTGATTTCCTGCTCCAAGATGGAACCTTCCGCCCCGGCCAATGACCAGTCCCTTGATGGACCCCTGGATGGATTGACCTACGCACAAGCAGCGCAGCATGGACTGGGCGATGCCGATTTCACCGGCCAGGTCTTTACCAAAGGAACAGGGCTCGGACCGATCTTCGTAGCCACCAGCTGTGCCAGCTGCCATGCCGGGGACGGAAAAGGACACCCGTTCACCACACTTACAAGATTTGGACAAATAGATAGTACAGGCAATCGATTCATGGACCAGGGTGGGCCGCAATTACAGGATAGGGCGCTGCCCGGGTTCCAGCCCGAACAGATCCCCGCAGGGGCCACTTCCTCGAAATTCATGCCGCCAGGCAACACAGGATTGGGTTTTCTGGAGCTGGTCCCGGATGCTGATATCCTTTCTATGAGTGACCCCAATGATACCAATGGGGATGGCATCAGCGGTACACCAAATTGGAATACGATCCCCGGCTTTGTAACCCCGGCGCCAAATGCCGCCACCCGGAATGGGAAATATATTTGCCGGTTTGGAAAAAAAGCAAGCGTGTACGATCTGCGCCAGCAAACAACGAATGCCTACAACCAGGATATTGGTATTACCTCCGCTTTTGAACCCTACGATGTTTATTCACATCTGGAAATTGATCCCGAAACATCAACGACCACCATTAATAATGTTGTGTTTTACCTCCAAACATTGAAAGCGCCCGTCCAACGCAATCCAACGGACGGAGGAGTAATAGCAGGTAAACAGCTTTTCATAGGCATCAACTGCTCCGGTTGCCACAAGCCTGAATTAAGAACAGGTTATTCCCCGGTAGATGCCTTAAGCAATAAGTCCTTTGCCCCTTACACCGATCTGTTGCTGCACGATATGGGCCCTGGCCTGGACGATGGATATACGGAAGGTAATGCCACCACCAGTGAATGGCGAACTGCACCACTATGGGGATTAGGCCTTTCCCCCAAATCCCAGGGTGGCCAATACTTTTTGCTGCATGACGGAAGGGCCCATAGCATCGAAGAAGCCATCCAAATGCATGGAGGCGAGGCTACCAATGCAAAAAATGCCTTTAATACGCTCACCGGAACAGACAGACAGAAGATCATCACATTCCTAAAAAGTTTATAGTAAATGAAGAGAAGAGAATTTATAGCCACAGGTTGCGTCGGTTGTTTAAGTGGCGGCTTGATCTTATCCCTGTTGGAAAGCTGTAGCCCCACAAAAATGATAACGGCGCCCATAATAGATTCGGATATGGTCGTACCCCTCACCGCCTTCCGGAACAAAAAAGCCAACAAGGGATTTAAAAGATACCTGGTCCTGCAAAATGATATTTTACAATACCCCATATGCGTGTATCGGAACAATGACGGCAAATATGAAGCCTTGCTCATGAAGTGCACCCACCAGGGTACTGAATTGCAGGTATTTGGCGATAAGCTGCAATGCCCCGCTCATGGCAGTGAATTTAACAGTCATGGTAAAGTGGAGAACGGGCCCGCTAACGCTTCATTAAGGACCTTTCCGGTAACCATAACGAACGATCAACTGCTAATATCTTTAAAATGAAGGGGAAAACTATACTTTTCATCATCGGCATATTACCTGCATTATCCGTCACTGCGCAAATAGACCCCAGCCTTTTAAGGCGCGTACCCAAAGACACGTCCAAACCAGTAATGAACATGGATGCCATGTACAACAGGCCCGCTTTGCAGTTCGGCAAACTGCCTGTTTCTATAGGTGGCTATGTGGAAGCCAACTGGCAGCACCTGGGTACGGACGGCGTATCGGAAGGTCATCAGTTTCAATTTAGAAGGCTTAGCTTATTTGTTTCTTCAAGCATTTCCAAACGCATCAAATTCTTATCCGAAATAGAATTCGAGCCCTCGGAGAACTCGATTGAAGTGGAATTTGCAGCAGTTGATATTGAATTTCATCCCTTATTGAATCTCAGGGGCGGAATGATCGTAAATCCAATAGGCGCTTTTAATCAAAACCATGACGGCCCCAAGTGGGAATTTACAGACAGACCTATTGCTGCCGAAAAAATGCTGCCTGACACATGGAGTAATGCAGGGTTTGGTCTGTATGGAAAATATTATCGTGATAAATGGATGCTGGGTTACGAATTGTATCTGACAGGCGGCTTTAACAATGCTATCATTGACAACAGTCAAAACAAAACATATCTACCGGCCGCAAAAGACGACCCGGAAAGATTTGAAGAAAGCGCAAGCGGCGAACCTTTGATAACAGGCAAGATTGCCGTTAAAAATACCAGGGTGGGTGAGATCGGCTTATCCTATATGGGTGGCGTATATAATAAATGGCAGGACGATGGTTTGATCCTGGATAAAAAAAGAAGAGTGGATGTGCTGGCAGTAGACTTCAATACATTCATAAAAAGAACCAATACCAATATCATCGGGGAATGGTCCTGGATCTTCGTCGATGTCCCCGCCACCTATACACAACAGTTTGGCAACAGACAACGGGGCGGCTATATGGACATTGTACAGCCGGTGGTAAAAGGCAACATATTAGGCTGGGATGGTGCCGTATTGAATCTTGCGTGCCGCCTTGAGTATGTTGACTGGAACGTTGGAAGATTTAAGCAAACGGGAGGTAACATCGCCGACGATGTTTGGAGCATCATGCCTGCTGTAAGCTTCAGACCAAATTCGCAAACTGTCCTTCGGCTAAATTATCGCATCCAGAAACAAAGGGATATCTTAGGCAATCCGCCCGCAAATACTGCCGGGTTTATCTTCGGCATTTCCACTTACTTTTAAAAATAAACAACAACGCTTCATAGATTCTTCCCCGTCAGCTGTCGCAGCCCAGCCCGGTAAGTCTCCCCTACAGGCAGCTCCAGTTCTCCGATGAACACGCTGTTCTTCCTCACCGCCGTAATGCTGTCTATCGACAGGATATAAGACTTATGGATCCTGATAAACTTATCCTTGGGCAATTCGGCCTCCAGCGTTCTGGCGCTCGTCCTCACCAAAAGTGGCTTCGGGGCGCTCCTGAGATGCATTTTGACATAATCTCCGGAACCCTCGATCCATATGACATCAGCAAACATCACCTTCACCAGGCTATAATCCACATTCACAAAAAAGAAGTCGGCGGATGAGAGCGCTGAACCAGCGGCTGCCCGAAGTTGATGCAATTCCTGCGCCTTAAAGCATGCTTTGAGGAACCTGTCCATGCCCATTGGCTTCACGAGATAGTCCACGACGTCCAGCTCAAATCCTTCCGGAGCGAACTTCTTGTAGGCCGTAATGATGATGACCATGGGCCGCTTAGCCAGGCTCTGGATGAATTGCAGCCCCGTTATGCCAGGCATCTGGATATCCATGAACATCAGGTCGACTTCCTTCTCCTGCAGCACCTTCGCCGCTTCAAAAGCATCCCCGCAGCTTGCCACCAGTTCCAGGAATGGCACCTTGCTGATATAGTCCATCACCAGGCCCAATGCCAAAGGTTCATCATCAATAGCAATACATCTGAGCATCAGTGCAAATTTAGTTCAAGAACGACAGTAAAACAGCCCCCTTCACGGCTGATTAACAAAACATGCTGGTCTCCATATAACAGCTTCAACCTTCTCGTCACATTCCCAAGCCCTATCCCGGAAGTCTTATCCTTGATCTCCTGTGAGGCAGGGTTGAACCGATTGCCCACCACGAAATGCAATACTCCTTCGCTTACACGCAGGGATATCTCGATGACAGGGTTCTCTATCACACCTACACCATGCTTGAAAGCGTTTTCTACGAATGGGATCAGCAGCATCGGCTCTATTTCGAGAAAACCGGGCGGGACTTCCAACGATACTTTCACCGGCACTTTCGCCCCGAATCGCTGTCGTTGCAGATCGATATAGCTTTGCAGGTATTCCACTTCCCTGGACAGCGGAACCTTTTCATCATCGGTGTCATACAGCATATACTGCATGAGAGAGGACAGCTTGAGAATGGTAGGTCCAAGCTCTTCCGACTTCATTTGCTCCAGGGCCACCAGGTTGTTGAGGATGTTAAAGATGAAATGTGGGTTGATCTGGCTGCGAAGGAAGGACAGCTCGGTCTTTAGGTTCTCTTCCTGCTTCTCCTGCATTAGCCGGTCCGCCTGCATCTTATCCCGCACGAGCCTGAAAGTCGTACCAATGGCGCTGGTCAGGATAAACGGGGGCAGCAGGAACCCGGTCGCACCCCTGGGATTGAAATGGGGCAGGGCAAATAAATAGGTGAATATACAGCCATGGATCAGTAACATGACGCCAAATACCAGGATAAGCGCACAGGCATAGGTGATGTAGCGCCGTTTATTGAACAGTTTCGGCGTGAGGAGGTAAACATTCAGATAAAAGGGACCGACCCAAAGTATATTGGTGATAAGGTTCAGGTAGAAAAATGACTGCTCATGACCGTCATTATCATGCCGGTGCGCCATGCCACGATGACTGTCCAGCAGGTAGGGCAGCGATAAAGCGATCGCCCAGACAGCAGCATGCGTCAGCACTTTGACCACACGTCCTTTATACCAAACCTTGTTCATACACCTAAATATAAGTTATTATTGTTCCTCGCTCTGCACATGGGTATTTTTCCGCTTGAAGAGACTGACGTCCAGCTTTCCGAAGTTATAAGTCAGGTTCAGCCTGAGCATCTGCGGGTCCCTGATCCGGCTGTAGTCCTGTGTAAAATAAGTGCTGTAAGTATATTGGTCCTGGACCCTGCTGCGGAAAATATCATTAGCGCTGAGCGACAGGGCCATCTTTCCCGATAGGAACGTCTTCTTTACGGCCAGGTCTACTTCATAAAATGACGCTATATACCCCTGCGAAGCGCTCTGCGACATCATGTTGGGAGGCCCGGGCTGGTTGGCGTTCGTATTCACGGGCAGGTTGCTCTTCGACTGGTACATGCCGGACACCTGCACGGTAAAATTTGCAGGCAGCCGGAAATTCGTATTCACCTTCCCAAACCAGCTCCATAATGCTTGCTGCGATACTGCACTGGTAGCACCGACGTTGACATTCGAGTGATAGACATTTATGTTGGAGGTGAGGTCCCACCATTTGGTCAGCGGCAGTTGCCCCGTCAGCTCGGCGCCCACCGAACTGCTGGATTGGGCATTGATATAGGTATTGATCAAAGTGGTAGTGCCAGAGGTCGCATTTGTATCTGCCTCGATATATCCCGTTATGAGATGGTTGGTGTATTTGTAGTAGACGGAGCCCATCAGGGTGGCATTACGGGCAAAGTTCTTGATATAGGAAAGTTCGGCGGATTGGGTAAACTCCGGGACCAGGCTGGGGTTCCCACGGGTGATGTTCAGCTTGTTGGATGAGTCCGTATAGGGCACCAGTTGAAAAAAGTTCGGACGATTCACCCTTCTGGTAAGGCTTAGCTGCACCTCCTGCCCATCTCCGATCTTCCGGCTGACGAACACAGAGGGGAACAGGCTCACCGGGTACTGGTTGCTGAAACCCTGTCCCGAATTCAGCAGCGTACCATGGTAGTTCGAGCTTTCCGCACGAAGGCCGATCTTATAGTTGATGCTGCCAATGCTGCTGGCAAGCGTTACATAAGCTGCATAAACATTGCTCTGGCTCTTATAGTTGCTGGCTGCCGAAGGCACCAGCTCGTAAGCAGCCGAATCGGTGTTATAGGTGTAGTTGTTGTTGATGTTCAGCCGGCTCTGTAGCGCTGCCCGCAAGCCCGCTTCCAGGGTGGTCTTGGGTGTCAGCGGGTCGGAGAAGTCGGTCTGAAGAATGATATTGTGGTCATTGCCCCCGCCTTGTATCTTTTGCAGGTCGGCCCCGGCCAGGTCAGACCCGCTGCCATATTTATAATAACGGGTAACATATTGGGAGTTATTGGAAGCATTACCCGAAAAATAGCTGGCGTCCGCCGTCCATTCTTCCTTATCCTTGGCAAAGAGTTGTTTTATCCCCAGCGTAGCGCCCCTTCCATTGAAAGTGCGGTTACTGTTGATCCCTTCCTGGCTAAACTGCCGGATCTTGCCCGCCGTATACAGGCTGTCCGTATTCATGGTAATATAGGAAGTGTTATCGTTGCCATGGTGCATGGCAAATCCTGTCAGGGACAGGGTTGTCCGGTTCGTAAGAAAATAGTCCAGGCCTACCCGGCCGAAGAACATGGAGCCCTTGGATGTATCCAGCTGCTGTTGATCCAAAAAAGTATTGGGCGTGGTGCTCAAATTAGTTCGATCAATAGAGCTGGTGCCACGGTCCCGCTGAAGCCTGGTATTGACATCAGCTGAAAAGTTGATCTTGTTCTCCCTGATGTTGATACTGCCGCCTGCATTGGCTCCTCCATAGCTGTCAGCCCCCGCCCGCACGCTGCCGTTGTACCCGGTCTTCCGGTTTTTCTTAAGAACGATATTCAGGATCCCGGCCCCTCCCCCCGAAGCATCGTATTTCGCGGAAGGATTCGTGATGACCTCCACACTTTCGATAGCGTCCGAAGGAATTTCATCCAGCGTTAGCGTGGTTGGTTTCCCGTCTACCATCAGTTGAGGCGAAGCCCCCCTCAAAGATATATTGCCATCGATGTCCACATTGACGCTGGGTACATTCTTGAGTATGTCCAGACCTGTCCCCCCTGCGCTGACAATATCCTTGGAGACGTTGAACACCTTCTTATCCATGTCCATCGAAATGGCCGGCTTGGAAGCTGTGACGATCACCTGCTGCAGCTCCTTTCCATCCGGTGCCAGCTGAAGGTTGCCCAGGTCCTTGTCGGAAGACTGCGGGGTCAGCGTCACCTCCTGTGTGAGCGCTTTATATCCCACCGCGGAAAGGGTCACCTTCAACGCCGTATTCAGCGGCAGGTCCTCCAAAGAAAAATCTCCGTTATTCCGGGTTGCGCCCCCCTTCAGCAGCTGGTCCTTCCGCTTGCCCGATCCCGGGTCCGTAGATACTTTGAGGATCATGACAGACCCCTGGCCGATGCCATGTCCCGCGGAATCAACCAGTTTACCGTAAAGATGGCCGGAAGCAGAGGCGCCTCCCTCATGGCCGCCCGGAGGATGACCGCCCGGGGGCCGGTCCTGCGCCAGAACGCTCCCGATGATCAGCATCACGCAAAGACTAAGGAATATCTTTTTCATACCCCAAAGCTAGGGCGGCGTACCTCCGTAGCCGGGCAACTTGCGAAGAACCCGGAAAACAATGCGGTAAACCCGGAAAAAAGGCTTGTAGAACAAAATGTTCGAAACCGGACGTTTTTAAAATTTCATTTTTGATTAATTAGCTGATCAGTACCGATTTATATTTGGCACCCGGATTGAAATACCATCATGCAAATTTGCATTATGGATACGGCGCTCTCGGAACAGGTAATAGCCAAAAGAAAAAGAAAGTCCCTGCTTATAGCGGGAACGCTGATGCTACTCCTGTTCCTGGCCATCTGGTCCCTCCGGACCTCCTTGCGGTCTTCCCTAAAACGATCCGCCTTCACCACAGCGGTCGTGGAAAAAGGCGATGTTGAAAATACCATTACTGCATCCGGAGAAGTATTGCCTGAATTTGAAGAGACTATCACCAGCCCTATTAATGCTTCCGTTCAGCAAGTGATCCTGGACGCGGGTAGCCGGGTAAAAGCCGGTCAATCTGTTCTTACACTCGATAAATCCACCTCCCAAACGGAATATACGAAGCTGAGATTCCAATTGGAATCCAAACGCAACGATATTAAGAAACTGAGGCTCCAGCTGGATAAAAGCTTCTACGACATTCAATCCAATAATGACATCAAACAATTACGTATCAACAGCCTCGATGCGGATGTCGAAAACGCCAAACGCCTGTTTAAGGCCGGCGGCGGGACGAAAGAAGACGTATCACAGGCCGAACTCAATTTAAAAGTGGCGAAGCTGGAAAAACAGCAGCTTGAAAATGAAATAAAAAGCAAGCAACAGACCATGCAAACGGAAATGAAGGAAGCAGAGATTGCCGCATCCATACAGGAAAATGACCTGAATGAGTTGGGGCGTAAGCTGCAATTGGCCAACATCGTTTCAAGCCGCGAGGGGGTCGTCACCTGGGTCAATAAGAACATAGGGACTTCCATAAGGGAGGGCGACCCGCTTGCCCGCATAGCTGACCTGGGCAGCTTTAAAGTGCAGGGAAGCCTGTCCGATAATTATCTTGACCAGTTGCATAATGGCATGACCGCAATCATACGCATCAATGATACGCAGATAAGAGGGACGGTGATCAATATTCAGCCCTCTGTACACAACGGTATCGTATCATTTAATATACAATTGGATCAACGGAATAACAAGCTGTTCCGTCCTAATATGAAAGTGGATGTATTCCTTGTTACTTCAACCCAAAGTAATGTGCTGCGGGTGGCGAACGGGCCCGCTTTCAAAGGGTCGCCCACACAAGACATCTTCATAGTAGGCAATGGAATGGCGGAAAGGCGGACAGTACACATCGGCATGATGAATTTTGATTATGTGGAGATCAAAGACAATGTCCGGCCAGGCGACATACTGATCACATCCGATATGAGCGAATATAAAAATTCACAAGAGATTATTATTACTAATTAAAAGATATGAAATTGTTCTATTTCATTCCCCTGCTGGTCTGTTATTGCAGGGGATATTGCCAGGCCGCCAGTGATACTATCAGGATCTCCCTGGGGGAGGTCGTAACGATGGCCAAAGCGCGATCAATTGCTTCAAGGCAGGCCGCTACGGTAAGAGAAACAAAATACTGGCAGTGGCGCACTTACCGCTCCAATTATCAGCCGCAATTATCATTGACCGGCATATTGCCGGGCTATAGTAAGACATTCACCCAGGTATTGCAACCCAATGGAACAATACAATTTCAACCCATTCATAATGACAATTCATCCCTGAACCTTTCTTTCAGCCAAAGTATTGCGGCCACCGGAGGAAGCATTTATGGCACTACCCAACTTCAACGTTTTGATGATTTTGACCGTAAGAATACTTTATATAACGGGGTGCCTTATGGCATTGGGTACAGCCAGCCCTTATGGCAATTCAATTCTTTAAAATGGGATAAAAAGATCGAACCGCTGAAATTTAATGAAAGTAAACAGGCGTATATTGAATCGATGGAACAGGTCTCCATTATTGCGAGCGGCTATTTTTTCGACCTGCTGCTGGCGCAGGTCAATCTCCAGGTGGCGGAAACCAACCTGGTCAATACGCAAAATATCCAGCGCATAGCCAATGAGAAGCTGGATCTTGGGAAAATATCAAAAAACGAGATCCTTCAACTCCAGTTGGAGCAGCTAAAAGCAAGGAAAGCGGTAGGCATGGCAAAGCGCGATATGCAGATAGCAACATTAAACCTTCGTTCTTACACAGGGTTGACGGGTGCAGATAAGATTGCGCTTCAATTACCTGCTGCCATCATCGACATGAATCTGGCTACGGATAAAGTGCTTGCGGAAGCTTATGCCAATCGGTCGGATGCCATCGCTTTTGTACGGCGTATGGCAGAAGCAAAGAGGGATGTGGCCAAGGCGCGGGGGGATAATGGTCTTAATGCTGTCTTAACCGCTAATTTAGGGTATTCCAAAAGTGCGCAAACTATAGAAAAAGTATACCAGAACCCACAGGATCAGCAATTGGTGCAGTTGAGCTTTGTTATTCCAGTCCTGGATTGGGGCAGGTCAAGGTCAAGGACGAAGACAGCGCAGGCCAATCAGCAACTCACAGAGTACACGGTGGAACAGGATAAGCAAATCTTCGTGCAGCAGATCGTTACCCAGGTTACCTTGTTCAATATGATGAGAGACCAGGTAGCCCTTGCGGCGGAAGCCGACAGTATTGCTAGTGAGAAATACCAGATAGCCAAAGACCGCTATGTGCTCGGCAATTTAAGCGTCACCGACCTGAGTATTGCCTTTACGGAAAAAGACCAGGCTAAAAGAGATTATATTTCAGCCCTCCGGGATTTCTGGGGAGCTTATTACCAGTTGCGCTATTTGTCCTTGTATGACTTTGAAAAGGATCAAAAGATCATATATAAATAATTAACACTATGATACGGTTACAGAACATTGAGAAAGTTTATCGTACAAGCGCTATTGAAACATTGGCGCTCAACAGCATTAGCCTCGACATTGCAAAGGGTGAATTCCTCTCTGTCATGGGCCCTTCCGGCTGCGGCAAAAGCACCTTGTTAAACATTATGGGTTTGCTGGATGCCCCCACAAAAGGAGATATAAAAATTGATGAACAAAAAACAGATCATTTTTCGGATAAGCAGCTGGCGCAATTCAGGAATAAAAAGCTCGGTTTTGTTTTCCAGAGCTACCATCTCATCAACGACCTGCAAGTGCTGGATAACGTAGAATTGCCCTTACTGTATCGCACCGGCTCCGGTAAAGAAAGAAAAAAACTGGCTGCAGCCGCTTTGGAAAAGGTCGGTTTGAGCAATCGAATGAAACATTTTCCTTCACAGCTTTCCGGCGGGCAGAAACAACGTGTAGCCATCGCGAGGGCTATTGTCGGCCGGCCTGAGATCATCCTGGCCGATGAGCCCACGGGGAACCTGGACAGTGCCATGGGCAGCGAGGTCATGGATATTTTGCTGCAATTGAATGCTGCAGACAATACAACAATAATAATGGTCACCCATGATGAATATATGGCATCAAAAACCCATCGCCTGGTAAGGCTGTTCGATGGAATATTGGTGCAATAGCCAATCGATGGTCGCTAACATCTCAAAACTGAATTTTATGCTTAGAAATTATTTTAAAATAGCCATCGCGGTCCTGCGCAGGAAAAAGTTCTTCACTTTCATCAGCCTGTTCGGCATCAGCTTTACATTAACGATCGTAATTATCGTTGCAGCCTTTGTAGACAACATGTTCAGCGCGGGCTATCCGGATATCAACAGGGATAGGGAATTGTTCGTCGCCAGGATGCAGGTGCGGAGCTCAGACAATAAATCCGGCATAAACGCCGGCCCCAGTTACTATTTCATCGATCATTATGTGTCCAGGTTAAAAACGCCTGTAAGGATAGCCATCTTAAGCGGCAATTCTCCTGTAACTACTTACCTAAACAATAAAAAGCAGGTGAGTAGTGTAAGATCCACCAACGACCAATTCTGGGAAGTCTTGCAATTTCAGTTTATTGAAGGGAAACCTTATACTAAGCAGCAGATAGACAACGGGGAAAAAGTCGTTGTTATTTCAGAAGCGGTCCGCAGCAATTATTTTAGCGAAGGCGTAGCCGCGGTCGGGAAATATATAGAACTACTAAATATGCAATACCGGGTCACCGGAGTGGTTAAGAACCTGCCTTCTACAAGCAATGTTTATGCAGATATCTTTATTCCCCTGTCCCTTACACAAGCCGATATTCATGAACCTTCTCTCATCGGAGAACACACCTGCATCCTGCTGTTGGATTCAAAGGCCGATATTCCAAAAATGAAGGAGGAATTTAACCAGATGGCGGCAAAAGTGCCCATGGACGATAAAAAGATCGACAATAAAATATTTAACAAAAAGATTGTCTTTGCCGATACCTATCTTGAATCTTTTGTCCGCGATATTCACGCAGGGTTTACCGAGGGCGCCAGTGCGGGAGTGGACGTATTTATAATAATTGTCAGCATATTTTTCCTGCTTTTCCTGTTGTTGCCAACCCTCAACCTGGTAAACATCAATATCAGCCGTATCATGGACCGCTATTCTGAAATAGGCGTTCGCAAGGCATTCGGAGCGTCTTCCAGGACCTTGGTGTACCAGTTTATTGTGGAAAACCTGATCCTCACGTTCATAGGAGGGGCCATCGGCGTAGGATTATCATTCATCGTTATACAGGTCATCAACAGCAGGGATTTTATGGACAACAACCGTCTCGCCGTCAATTTCCACGTGCTAATTTTTGGCCTGCTTGCCAGTGTTGTTTTTGGTTTGCTGTCGGGCGTTTATCCCGCTTGGCGCATGTCCAGGATGAACGTGGTAATGGCGTTGAAGGCCCAATAAACCTTTTAGTAATATTGTAAATTAAGCATATGTTGACCCATTTATTCAAACTGATCTGGAATAAGAAGAAACAGAACTTCTTGCTGATGACGGAGATGTTCGTTTCCTTTATCATATTATTTGCCGTGTTTACGGCCTTGGTGTATTATTATCAGAATTATCGCCGCCCGATGGGGTTTGATTATGACAGGGTATGGAAATTTGGATATGGCAACCCCAATGGAATGTCGGATCCCGACAGCATTGCTGCATTCAGAGGATCTGTAAGACAATTGATCAAATCTATGCCCCAGGTTGAGGATGTAAGTTTTTCAAGCGTGAATATTCCTTTCGGAAATGATAATAATGGCGGAAGCGTAAATTACCTTAAAAAAAATGTGGAGACGGATAAGTACACGGTTGATGACAGCTATAGAAATGTATTGCATGTCAGCCTTAAAGAAGGCAGATGGTTCCTGAAAGAAGACAATGCTGCCAGGGAAAAGCCCGTCGTGATCAATGAGACTTTAAAGAAAAGTTTATTCGGGGACGAAAATGCCATTGGGAAGTTGATTGGAGAGGGAGGAGAAGGAGGAGGGAATATGAAAATAGTGGGCGTGATCAACGACGTGAAAGACAAGGGAGATTTCGTTGGGCCGCATGGTGGTTTTTACAGGAGAGTGGACACGGGTAATTATTGGGGAGGGGCCATCCTTCTAAAAGTGAGATCCGACGCAGATAGAGCTTTCGAAAGCCGGTTGTTCAAAGTACTTGCCAGCTCCATGAGGAATCCGGACATTAATATTCAGCACCTGGACTATATGCGGACAAGAATAAATAATCTCAGGCTCATGCCTGTGATCATCACACTGATCGTTGCCGGCTTTCTGATCATTAATGTGGCGCTTGGCTTGTTTGGCGTGCTTTGGTATAATATCAGCAAGCGTAAAAGCGAGATCGGCCTGCGCAGGGCAGTGGGAGCCAGCGGCCATTCCATCTCCGGGCAGTTGGTGGGGGAAGCGCTGGTACTGTCGACGATTTCGATGATCGTGGGTTCTTTCTTTGCCCTTCAGTTCCCTTTGCTGAATATTTTCGATCTGCCAGCCCTTACCTATCTTATTGCACAGGGGCTGGCTATTGCCTTTATTTACCTGCTGGTGATGATCTGCGCATTCTATCCCGGGAGGCAAGCCGCAGCCATTTATCCTGCCGTCGCCTTGCATGAAGACTAGTCAAAAAAGCACTAAATTGCCGCTTACTGTATGATACTGATCATAGAAGATGATAAGGCGGTGCGGATATCCCTGCTGTTGCTATTGCAGCAGGAGGGTCATTCGACCAAAGATTGCGGCTCTCCGGGCGAGGCCCTTGCCTGGCTGAACCATCATACTCCTTCCCTGATCATCCTGGACCTGAACTTCAGTATGGCGACATCAGGAGAAGAGGGCCTACGCCTGCTGAAGCAGATCAGAAAGATGTATCCGGTAATACCGGTGATCCTGATCACCGGGTGGGCCACCATCGAACTCGCGGTTGCCGGCATGAAGGCGGGGGCAAGTGATTTTGTCAATAAACCCTGGAATAACGATTACCTGCTGCAATCCATACATACCATCCTGAACCTGCAGGAAAAAAAGGTCGAAAAGCTCAGCCGCTCAAAACTGGATGACCATTTCCAGTTTCAGCATATCATCGGGGAAGACCCCAGGATGCTGGATATCCTGGCCACGATCGGGCGCATCGCGGCTACCGATGCATCGGTCCTGATCATGGGAGAGAGCGGCACCGGCAAGGAGTTGATCGCCGAGGCGATCCATCAAAACAGCCTCCGGAATAATAAGCCCTTTGTGAAAGTGAACCTGGGAGGGATCTCCAGCACCTTGTTCGAGAGCGAGATGTTTGGCCATGTGAGGGGCGCATTTACGGATGCGAAGACCGACCGGGTCGGGCGGTTCGAAATGGCCAACAAAGGGAGTATTTTCCTGGATGAGATCGGGGACCTGGATCACAGCAGCCAGGTGAAATTATTAAGGGTGTTACAGGACAGGACCTATGAAGCGCTCGGCAGCAGCCGTTCCAAAATAGTGGATATCAGGGTAATTTGTGCCACGAACAGGAACCTGCAGGAGATGATCGCAGGCGGCTCTTTCCGTGAAGACCTTTTGTATCGGATCAACCTTATCACGATCCGGCTACCCGCTCTGCGGGAAAGACCAAAAGATATCCCATTGCTGGTGAACCATTTTGTGAATAATCTCCGGGAGATATACGATCGTCCCGGACTATCCGTGACGGCTGAAGCCATGGCCTGGCTGCAGCGATTGCCCCTGCCCGGCAATATCCGGCAGTTAAAGAACCTGGTGGAGAGGTCGATACTGGTAACGAAAAAAGACTTGCTGGAGGCCAATGATTTCCAGGAGCAGGTTGAAATGGAATTTAAAAGGAGAGACCCTGTGCGATTACCGGAAGTCGGCGTCCTTACTCTCGAGGAAATGGAGATCCAGATGATCCATAAAGCGATGGATTTTCATAACCGTCGGATCACCAGGGTGGCCAAAGCGCTGGGGATCACCCGTAGTGCCCTATACCGCAGGCTGGAGAAATATAATATCCCTTACGATGAAGCTTCGGACTAAATATATTTTGTTTGTTGTGATCGTTCACCTGGTGGCACTGGTGCTGTCTTATTTTGTATTCAAGGGAAACAAGGTTCTCTTCATCGTCACCGAAGTTTTTATCCTTCTTTCCATCCTTCTATCCTGGCAATTATACAATCAGCTGATCCAGCCTTTAAAGTTGCTTATGCAGGGAACGGATGCGATCAGGGACCGGGATTTTTCTGTAAAATTCGCAGCCACCGGCAAATATGAGATTGACGAACTGATCGATGTGTACAACCAGATGATAGATGCGTTGAGGGCGGAGCGGAGCAAGCAGGAGCAACAGCATTATTTTTTGGAAAAGCTCGTCCGCACTTCCCCCACCGGTATCCTGATCTTGGACTACGATGAGCACATCCAGCAGGTAAATCCCAAGGCGTTGCAATTATTGGACGTGCAGGAAGATCAGGTGCTGGGTAAGCCGATCGCCGGGCTGAAGCATCCAGTACTGCAACAGGTGCAGCTCTTGCAATCCGGCCAGTCGAAGGTACTTACGTTCAATGGAGCCGCCACCTATAAATTGCAGCGGTCGCATTTTCTGGACCGCGGTTTTCGCCATCATTTTGTTCTGTTGGAGGAACTGACTGCCGAAATACTCGATGCGGAGAAAAAGACCTATGGCAAGGTGATCCGGATGATGGCGCATGAAGTGAATAATACCATCGGCCCCGTGAACTCGATCCTCCAATCCACTTTGCAGGCGCAGCAGCACAGCGATATGCTTACCAATGCTTTGCGAGTTGCCATGGAACGGAATAATAACCTGAACCTCTTTATGCGGAATTTTGCGGACCTGGTGCGCATACCATTGCCCGACAGGAAACCCGTTGACCTGGTTCTGTTAGTACAAAACATTACAGAGCTGATGCGGTTAAAGGCAGGAGGGAAAAAGGTGACTTTTTCCCAGGAGCATGAGACCGATAAGACATCGGTAACGTCTTCAGCCAGCCCTTCACCGCTGGTGATCTCAGCAGATGTTCAGCAGATGGAGCAAGCGTTGATCAATATCATCAAGAATTCCCTGGAAGCCATCGACGAAGAGGGGATAATAACTATTCTTACCCATCGCTCTCCGGCGCGCATGATCATCCGTGACACCGGCAAAGGAATTTCTCCTGGATCCGAAGAATTCCTGTTTTCACCGTTCTATAGTACCAGGAAGGATGGCCAGGGCGTAGGTCTTACAATAATCCGGGAGATCTTGCTAAACCATGGTTTCAATTTCTCCCTGAAAACTGTCGCCCCCGGGATCACAGAGTTCACCATTCATTTTGAATCATCCCCAGCCCCCAGCACTTTGACAAAGCGGAATACCGACTCAGGATTGTCTTCATAATCCATCAACTGCCCCTTCGGCGAATACAGCATCATGGCAGGATATCGTCGGGGCTTGAACCTTACAATGAACTGGTTCAGGTTGTCCTGCAATAACAGCACATTCTTCCATCCCTTCATCGCCCTGCCATATTTCTCCATGAATAAGCGCAGCTGCCCCCGGGTTTCCAGGCTGATCACGTAGATCGCTGCATTCCTGAAAGCCGCGAAATGTTCTCCGATAGCATGCACCGCACGCTGACAATGTTCGCAGCCCGGGTCCACAAAAAGGAAGAACAGCGGTTTCCCCCGCGCCAGGTCCTTGTTGGTAAACGGATCTTTACTCGCACCGGAAAAACTAAAATCAGGAATGGTTTGCGCAGGCACCTGGGCCTGTACCTTCAGCACAACAACGAGAAAGAAACAGGGGATCACCAGGTATTGCAGCTTGCTCATGATTGGTTAATGTTGAGGGAATGGTGAAAGGTCCCAGATCTTGATGGACTGTACGGATGCTTTCCCTCCATTAGAAAAAAAGTATATGGAATCCGCATCCTCATCCGGGAAGATCTGTGTTGACAAGGCATATAGTCCATGATCGGCGAAAACTTCCAGGGAACTTCTGTCGACCAGTATTTCGAGGTGGAGGGTATTGCCGGCAAGCGCGGCAGTATCCAGATCAATGGTTTGTATCTCTTTTCCTGTTTTGATCTTCCCACCGCCGGCATGGCTGCGGTCCACCACCAACTGGTGACGGGATGGGTCATACCCGATCCTGGTTCCCGCGATGCCATCGTCCCCTTCTTTTTTAGCTGCCAGCAGGATGCCTGCGGTGGCGCCATCCCCTACGGTCAGGTCGGCCTCGATCCAATAGGCATTGCCGGGTATAGCTTTCCATTTTTGCGCCGGCACAGCATTAGGACGGATGGCGATCCCTTTGTCTTCGGTCACCCGGTGATGTGAGAGGCGGTCAAGGTTCTTCCTGATAAGAGAGGCCGGTGTCTGGACCAGCCGTAACCCCTGCGGCGTCTCCCTCAACGCCAGATCCCTGGGAATGGACATTTGACCCGTCCAGGGATAAGTTGCCTGCGGGCCCGGAGTGAGCCATCCTATATAGGTATGGCTCTTGTCCGGCAAGCCGTTCCAGGGAATGGCTGCATAAAAGCAGTCCCCGTAGTCCACGGTGAGCACGGCATCGGAGGGGTTGTCGTTCGTAAAGGTCCGTCCATCGAAGCCGCCTGTGAAATATTGCATATAGGTGCCCTTTTCAGCGCCGCCGGCAGATACCACCAGGACCCATTTTTCGCTGCCCTCCCCTTTTTTCCCCTCGACGGTCAAAGGCACCAGGAAGGGACATTCCCAGGGAGCCTTCGCATAACCGCCAGGCCCGAACTCACTGAGCAATTCCCAGTTGCGTAGATCAGAAGAAGCATAGAACCGTACTTTGTATTCCCGGGGCAAGGCTACTACCATCAACCATTTATTCAACTGCGGGCTCCAGGTGACATTCGGGTCCCGGAAATCTCTCTTCTGCAGGTCAAGTACGGGGTTGTTGGCATAATTGGTAAAGGTCCTGCCCCGGTCATTGCTGTAGGCAATGAATTGTGACTCCTTTTTCAGGTTAGGCTGGTCGGCCGTATAGATAGCCACCAGGCAGCCGCCCGGGTTACAAAGTCCGCTGCTGTTGTCCTTATCCCATACCGCGCTGCCTGAGAATCGCCAGGTGGTGTCTTTATCAATGGTCTCGGGTATAGCCAGCGGCAGGTGTTCCCAGTGCACCAGGTCGGTACTGGTGGCATGTCCCCAGCTCATATGCCCCCATCCGATGCCATAAGGGTTTTGCTGGTTATAGAGATGGTATTTGCCATCCAGGAAGATCAACCCGTTGGGGTCATTCGTCCAGTTACTGAGCGGCGTGAAATGATAAGCCGGCCGCCACTGCGGGGTCGGCTTCATTCCATCCTGCCCGAATAAAAATGCAGCGGGCAGGATGGTCAGCAGGGAGATCCATATTCTTTTCATGTCAATATCCATTATTCTGTTTATAAAGTCCATTGGTAAAGGTGATCTGTTCTTGTGGAATGGGAAAATATTCATGCTGGTTCTTTGTGAATTGGGCGCTGCTGAGGAAGGGATGCCTCGTTTTTTCAATGGCGAAATATCCGTTGAGCGTCTCGGCGGCAATGCCCCACCGCACCAGGTCGAAAAACCGCGGACTTTCCATGGCAAACTCCAGCCTGCGCTCCCATTGCAATGCCTTAAAGGCCGTTGCCTGGTCCCATACGGCAATATTCACGCCGGGCTTGTAAGTGTCGATCCGGTAATTGCTGGGGAAGGTGCCATCGGCCTTTTTCAACAGTCCGGTGCTACCCGCGGCACGGGTCCGGATCTGGTTGATAAGGGGTAGTGCAGCAGCAGGGTTGCCCGTTTGTATCTGCGCTTCCGCATTCATCAGCAGCACGTCGTCATATCGTATAATGTCCATATTTACCGAAGTTCCATAGAATGGCCCAAGTTTCTTAAAGCATGCACAGGTGGATAGCTGCAGCTCCTTCATCGTGCCAAACCCGCCATATACCCCTGCTAATCTTTCCCAACTATGGTCGTAAGGTACGGCAGTATTGTACTTGAAAGGATGCCCCTGTATCCCGACGGTATGGTCGATTCGTGGGTCGACCCGGGCCCCATTGGTTTTCAGGCTGTCATCCGTCAATACGGCATTATTGAAAGTGGTAAACCGGGGTAGTCCATTGGCATCGGTGCCGAAAGAATTTACCAATTCCTGGCTGGGAATATGGAAGGCACAACAGCCATACTGCGGAGCGCCGGCAAAATAATTCAGGCTGGTGGACATATTCAGTCTTCCCCCGATCACCGTTCCGTCGTTGATGGAGTACTGGATGGCGAATACGGACTCGGGACTGTTGTCATGGCCATCGAGGAAATTGAATGCGAAGTCGGAGTTAAGCGCGTAATTACCTGAACTGATCACATCATTGGTTAGTGAGATCACCTGCTGCATCTTCGCCTGGTCGATGCCGGTGACATTATACTGGTCGTCCTGTGTATAGGCATGGTACAGCAAAGCCTTGGCCAGGTAGGCCTTCGCAGAAAGCTGGTTCGCCCTTCCGGGTTCGCCCGGTTGTGTCACAGGCAGAGCATCCACGGCTGCCTGGAAATCGCCTTCGATCTTCAGCCAGAGCGAATCGTTGGACATGGTATTGGACACTTTCAGGATCTGGTCATTCGTCAGCGTTTCATCAAACCAGGGTATGTTCCTGAACAGTACTTTCAACAGGAAGTACATATGTCCCCGCAAAAAATGCATTTCTCCGATCCGTATGCTCCGCTTGGGGAATTGGGCATCCGTTAGATTATTCAATGCCCGTAAAGCAGCGTTACAGCGGGAGATGGCCGAGTAAGCCCTGATCCAGGTACCGGGAAAGCCAAAATCACCGGCCCCGTTATTGGAAGCATTGACAAGGTAAAATTGTTCATATTTATCCATCTGCTGCTGATCGCCGATATCCCCGCCGCCCTTATAGGCGTCGTCGGATCGTACGCTCCCATATTCCCACATGCTCGTGATAGGAGCATCCCAAAAATCATTGGCAATGCCCGCATAGGCGGCGGTAGCCAGCCCGTCCACCGCTGTAGGCGTGGAGAGATCACTGGCGGATAAATAACCCTGGGGTTTATAATCCAGGTACTTCTTACAGCCCATGGAAAGAACGAGAAGGGACGCTATGAATATTTTTATACTGTTTGTTTGCATGATCTGATCTTTAAATGTTAGAAACTGGCGTTCAATCCAAAAGTGACGGCGGTTGGCACAGGCCAAAGGTCGAATGTGTTGGCCCGCTCAGGGTCCTTGGATGTGAACGCTTTGGATTTGACGACCAATAGGTTCTGGCCGGAAACGTATATGCGTAACCCTTCCATTTTCAGGACGCCCGCAATATTCTTGGGAAGGTTATATCCCAACGTGACATTACGCAGCTTGAAATAGGAGGCATTCACATAGTAAAAATCCGAAGTTCTGTCTTCACCATTGTGGTTCAGGAGACTGAGGGCCGGCGTTGCAGATCCTGTATTCTGTGGGGTCCAGGCGCTCAGTGTGCCAGGCCCGAAATTGTTTCTTGCATTGACGAAGGAGTTAAAGAATTTGGTGGGATCGAAGCCCGTCTTGCCGGCCACGCCCGACCCAAATACGGACAGATCGAAATCCTTGTAGTTAAGCTCGATCCGGAGGCCATATTCCACCTTCGGCAAAGTAGTCCCCAGCCAGGTTTGGTCATTGGCATCGATCTTTCCGTTGCCATCCACATCTACATATCGGATACGGCCCGCCCCTTTCAATGCTCCGTCCAATACGCCCGGCTGCGTAGGCGCCTTGGTGGCTTCCTCCGTGCTCTGGAAAAGGCCTGCGGTCTTATACCCGAAAATAGAGAACTGTGAATGACCAACGATGGAATGGTTGGCATCACCCGGATAGGCAGGACGAACATTGTCCGGCAGGCTGGTGATGACGTTGCTCCAATGACTGGCATTTCCCGTAATGGTATAACCCAGCCCGCCTGCCGTACGGTTATGGTAGCTCAATATCAGCTCCCATCCTTTATTATTCATATTGGCGCCATTGAAATATTCCGTTTGCCCTTCTCCGACAGCAGCCGCCACCGGGGGAGAGATCAGGATACCGCTGGTGTTCCTGTCAAAATAGTCGAAGGAGCCGCTGATCTTGTCATCAAGCATTCCGAGATCCAATCCCACATTGGTTTCTGTACTCTGCTCCCATTTCAGGTTGGGATTACCTTTTTGCACCTGGGCAAAGCCCGAAGGGAGGGTTCCGGTATTGATCCCACCCAGATCATAGGCCGTACCGATATTCAGCCATTGAGGAAAGGCGCTGCTGGCCGTCCCATAATTTGCCTGCAGTAAAGTATAAGCCGATAGGTTGCCGATATTCTGGTTACCTACGGTTCCCCTGCCCGCTCTTAATTTCAGGTTGGACACCGCCTTCACATCCTTGAAGAACACTTCATTATTGATGCGCCATCCAAGCGTAAAAGCCGGAAAAACGCCATAGGGGTTGTTAGTGCCGAAGACGGAAGAGCCATCCCGGCGGATAGTGAAGGACGCAAGGTACCTATCGGCATATCCATAAAAGACTTTTCCAAACTGGGACAACAGACGGTAGCCTGTGGCCGCGCCATTATTCGTTTGGGCCCCGACACCCGAGCTAAGTTGCAGGTAATTCGCGTTCTGCAGCGCAAAATTGGTCGTTGCTGCGCCGAAGGTGGAGAAATCGTTCCTCACCGCCTCGGTTCCACCCAGCAGGTTCAGCCTGTGCTTGCCCACCTCGATACTATAATTCAGGGTATTGGTCCAGGTAAATGTAAAATCCTTCGAATCCTGTAAGGCAAGGCTGTTGAAAGACCTGACCGGGCCTTCCGTCCCGATGAGCGCAGCATTCTTGGCAAGAGCGTCCGAATAATCGAAACCCAGGCTGGTGTGGTAGACCAGGTGTTTTATAATTTCCAGGTCGAGATAGATATTTCCGACGGCAAGGAATTGGTTCCGCGTGTTGAACCTGTTCAGGTATTGCATATCCACGGGGTTATTTCTATCCGTATAGCCTGCACCAATGGGCCCGCCATAGGTCCCGTCAGTTTTGTACAAGGGAATGGTCGGGGAAAGGGTCAATGCCAGTCCCGGCGTGGCGGCGCCGCCCACATCACTGGTGGAATTGATCTGGGAGGTCCTGCTCAGCTGGAAGTTCTCACCGATGCGCAGCCTGTCGTTAAAAGCGGATGCATGCGAATTGACGCGGGCAGTGTACCGCTGGAATTTGGTGAAGACGACAAGTCCATTGTTATTATAATACCCCAGGTCGATCAACAAGCCGTTCTTCGCGTTGCCGGCGGCAATGGAAAGATTATTGGAGGTAATAGTAGCCGTTTTGAATAAGGCGTCCTGCCAGTTGGTATTGCCGACGGGTTCAGTGCTGTCGCCGCCTACAAAGGGGGCAATATGCACCTGGTTGAGCACAGGATTGGCATAGTCGCCATTCCAGTCATAGGTATAGATCTTGTTCACCAGATTATTGGGATCCGTGCTGTCATTCACAGCAGCCCGCCACAATGCCTTTCCTCTGTCCAGCGAATTCAGGACCTTTTCCTGCCAGGGCCTCTCGGTTTGCATGGTCAGGCTTGTATTGAACTGGATGCGTACTTTGTCGCCTGTACCCCCATTTTTTGTGGTTACGATAATGACGCCATTGGAAGCCCGGGAACCATAGATAGAAGCCGCCGACGCATCCTTTAACACCTGGATCGAGGCGATGGCGCTGGCATTCAGGTTGGCAAAATCCTCATACCGGGTGGTAGGAATGCCATCGATGATATACAATGGGTTCGTATTCCCCAGCGTGTTGACGCCACGGATCAGGATCTGGGGAGATCCCCCATTGGCGCCTGTAGGAGAACCGTCCGTTTGGATATACAACCCCGGCACCTGTCCCTGCAACGCAAGCATGGGACTTGCAGAAGGGACGTTTCTTACGGTAGCAAGATTTACCACCGAAACGGCGCCGGTGAGATCGACTTTTTTCTCTGATTTATATCCCGTCACTACTACCATATTCAGGTCATTGTTGCCCTCCTCCATTACAAGTGATAGATCGGCCGTGCTGCCTGTGACCTTGACGACAAGGGAATTCATCCCAACGAAAGATAAAGTAAGAGCGTCCCCCGGGCTGGCAGGGATGGAGAAAGCGCCGGCTGCATCGGTAACCACAGTACGGTCCTTGCCGCGGACAGACACGCCTTGTAAGGGCTCATGGTTCGACTTGCTCACTACCTTCCCAGTGATGGTCTTCTGCTGGGCCCAACTGGATAAAGCCAGCAGCACCATGGGTAATAAGAGCTGTAATTTCTTCATAAAAGCAATTTTAAATTGTTAGACATTTGGTTTTATATGGGCTATATACATGACGACTAATGTGCTTCGCCAACGCCGGCGTTCATGAGTTCGCCTATCTCACTGATGTCATAGGAGGGACAAGGTCCCGGACGGCTGGCGACAAAAGCGCCCATAGCGCTGGCAAAGGCCAGGGCTTCAGCAGGGGGGGACCCCTGGGATAAACGGGTGATCATGCCCGCCAGGAATGCATCCCCGCTGCCGATGGTATCCGCCAGCTCGACCTTGTACCCCGGATGCTCATAGATCTTCCCTTCTGTACAGAATAATGAACCATCTGCCCCGCGGGTCACGATAATATTGGGTGTATGAAATTTGTCCTGGAGAGCTCTTATCCGGTCCCGCTCATGCCGGTACCCCGCGAACCATCCGGTGATCAGCTCCAGTTCAGCCAGGTTGAGCTTCAGCAGCTGAATGCCCGTCAGCAAATGTTCAACGATGGCCCGTGTATAATGAGGGGAGCGTAAATTAATATCCAGGACCTTGTACTTCGCCAGCTCAAGCAGGCGGTATAATGTATGGCGGCTTTGCTCGCCGCGCGATGCCAAACTGCCGTAAACAAAAAAATTCGTCCCGGCCATCAGGCTTGCGAATGCATCATCCCATGCTATATTATCCCAGGCCACCGGCTTAATAATATCATAGCTCACCTCGCTGTTGGATCCGATTGTGGCTTTTACCAATCCCGTATGCAGGGTAAAGTCCATTTGAAAATAATCGGTGGAAATTCCCTGTCCTTCCATCAATTCGATCAGCTGCTTGCCGTCCTCATCATGACCTACCTTCGTGAGCAGGGCAGGATTGACACCCAGCTTCTTGCAATGATAGGCCACATTCATGGGTGCTCCTCCGGGCAGCACCTCACCGGGAAGCATATCCCATAATATCTCTCCATAGCAAACGACGGGGTATTTAATTTCTGGCAGGCTCATCACAATCGTTTTGGTTGGTTATATATTTTTAATGTAATACCAGCGTATGCTCTATCTGCTCCAATGATTTCCCTTTTGTTTCAGGCATTATTTTCCAGACAAACACCAATTGCAGGCACATCATGATACAGAAGAAAAGAAATGTATTGCCTCCCCCCGCCTGCTCGGCCAGGTAAGGAAACGAGAAGGCAATGACGGCGGCCATGATCCAATGGGTGGCGCTTCCCAGGGTCTGCCCCTTCGCCCTCACCTGGTTAGGGAATATCTCGGCAATAAAGACCCAGATGACGGCGCCCTGGGAAAAAGCAAAAAAGGCAATAAAAATGAATAGGAAAATAGGCACCGCCCATCCGGAAAAATGTGCCCCGTAAAAAGACCAGGCTACCATGCCAAGGGCGAAGATGAGCCCGAACGAACCGATGAGCATTAGGGTCCGGCGTCCGATCCTGTCGATGAAATTCATCGCCAGCAGCGTGAACATAAAATTGATGGCGCCCAGCCCTGCCGTAGACAGAAGGGAAGAGCTTTCACCCAGACCGGTCATTTCAAATATGCGGGGAGAATAGTAGATGATGGCATTGATGCCCGACACCTGGTTGAATACCGCGAAGAGCATCGCCAGCATCACCGGCCTCCCATACCTTTTGGAGAAGAGTGGATCCCCATGAGTTACAGCCTTTTCTTCCGATTCCGTATCCAGGATCTCCTTCACGATCCGGTCTGCCGTAGCCGGATCGATGACAGCGAATATGGCGCGGGCTTCGTCGATCCTTCCTCTCTTCGCGATCAGCCAACGGGGACTTTCAGGGACAAATCGTAAGAGCAGCAGGAAAAAGGCGGAAGGTATGGCCTGTATCCCCAACATAAGCCTCCAGGAATGCTCCCCTGCAGTACCGATAAGGTAATTGGACAAATAAGAGACGACGATACCGAAAACCACATTGAATTGAAAAAGACCCACCAGCTTCCCTCTGCGGGCCGCCGGCGAGATCTCGGAAATATAGATCGGGGCCGTCACCGAAGAAGCGCCCACACCGAACCCTCCCAGGAACCGGAAGACAAGGAAAAGTCCCCAGTTGGGCGCGAGGGCCGTCCCCAGGGAAGAAACCAGGTACAGCGCAGCGATCCCGTAAAGCGTTTTTTTCCTGCCCAGTCTGTCTGCAGGGATCGATCCCAGCAAAGCGCCAATCACCGTACCTATCAGGGCGATCGACACAGTCAGCCCATGCTCCATCGCGCTCAAACTCCAGTATTTTTGTATGGACTGTTCCGCGCCCGATATAACAGCAGTATCAAACCCGAAAAGAAAACCCCCTAAAGCAATGACAAGCGACCAGAGAAATACCTTCTTCTTATCCATATAGCAATCAATTTCGGAAGGCAAAGTACATAGGAAGAGATGGATGGGCTTTTGAAGGAATACCAGAACCTATGAAAATCGTATCGTCTTCAAATATCACCTCAACTTAATGACTATCAGTATATTAAACAAACAAAAAAATCCTTCGCCGGCCGGCCCTTCTCCATTTTTGAAACAAGTTTTTCTGAATTTGTATCCAGGCGCCTTTTACAAAAAAGGGCATGGGCACCAGGTAGAATGGAATTAATAATAATTGGTACGCGTTTCTAAGTGCATTCGGGAAAATTTCTTCAATTTTACCCATATGATCGCTTTGCTGTTTATGAAGAGAAGCCGGGTCGTGTTGTGCGCCCTTATATTTTTGTATTCCTGTTCAGGGAGCAATCCGGAGAAAAAATACAGGATCGGCTTTGCTCAATGTACTGGTACGGAGAACTGGAAGAAGGCAATGAGGGATGGGATGCAAAGGGAATTATCCTTTCATCCCGGTACAGAGTTGATCTATAGGAGCGCGAATGACAACAGCGATCTGCAGGTTCAGCAGATAAAGGAGCTCCTCGGGCTGAACATCGACATCCTGCTCGTGTCTCCCAATGAAGCCGAACCGCTGACGGCCGTGGTGGAAGAAGCATATAATAAAGGTATCCCCGTTGTGATCATCGACAGAAAGACCACATCCAACCTATATACCAGTTTCATTGGGATCGACAATTTTGAATTAGGCAAGACAGCCGGGAGCTATGTGGCAAGTCTTTTCAAGACCCGGGCAAACATCATTGAAGTCATCGGTTTACGTGGCTCCACCCCATCCAGCGACCGCCAACGGGGGTTCGAAGAAGGAATTAAGCTGAACCCCGATCTCCATATCAAGGCCCGGCTATACGGCAATTGGCTGGAAGATAAGTCTGAAACGGAATTTTCAAAGATCAAAGACCAGCTGTCGCCGGGAGATATCGTCGTTGCACAGAATGATCCGATGGCCCTGGGCGCTTATAAGGTTTACAAACAGCTGGGGCTTGAAAGATCCGCCCGTTTCTTTGGAGTCGACGGACTTCCGGGGCCCGGCGGGGGTATTCAATTCGTGTCGGACAGGGTCCTGCAGGCCACCATCCTCACCCCCACAGGCGGAGAAGAAGCCATACGCACCGCTTTTAATATCCTCAACCAGCAGCCCTTTAGTAAGGAGAACATCCTCCCCACCGTCGTCATCGATTCCTCCAATGTCCGTATCATGAAATTGCAGACGGATAAGATAGACCTTCAGCAGCAGGATATTGAAAAGCAATACGCCCTGCTGATGGAGCAAAAAAGGATCTATCACAACCAGGGCATACTCTTGTATTCGGCCATCACCGCCCTGGTCCTGGCCCTCGTTCTGGGTAGCATCGCCTTCGTTTTCCTACGGCACAACCGGCGTATCAACCGTAAGCTGGCATCTCAAAACGAGGAGATCCTTTTACAACGGAACCAATTGATTGCCATGACAGCCAGGGCCAAAGAAGCTACAGATGCCAAATTCAATTTCTTCACCAATATCTCCCACGAATTCCGCACGCCGCTTACCTTGATTCTGGCCCCCCTGGAAGACATGCTGTCCTCCCCCAAGCTTCATTTTACTTTAAAGAACAACCTGGGTCTCGTACATAGGAATGCCATACGCCTGCTGCGCCTGATCAACCAGCTCATGGATTTCCGGAAGATCGAGGAACAAAAGATGAACCTGGTGGCGACGGAAAACAATATCGCGGCATTCGTGACGGAGATCGTCGAAAATTTCCGGGAGATCGCACGGAAAAGATCAATGACGCTCAACATCATCAATAAGGTGGGAGACATGCCCGTCTGGTTTGACGTGAATATGCTGGACAAGGTACTTTTCAACCTCCTGTCCAACGCCTTTAAATTCACCGGAGAGCATGGCGTCATCAATGTCACTATCGAGAAAGACGCCGGAGCAGGAATGATCCTCATCAAAGTGCAGGATTCGGGCATAGGTATGTCCCCGGAAGAGATAGAGCACGCCTTCGAACTATTCTACCAGGGGCACAAGGAAACTTTTAAAGGCACAGGCCTCGGTCTCTCGCTTTCCAAGGAACTGATCAGCCTCCATCACGGTACGATCGAGATCCACAGCGAAAAATGGAAAGGGGCGACCTTCATCGTCAGCCTGCCCCTGATCCACCGTCTGCAGGAAAATGAGCAGCATGACAAAAGGCCTTTTTTATCCCATAGTTACGATGATATAAAAATATATACAACGGAGCTCGAATCCGTAGCACCTGAAAAAGTGGTGGCTGATCTCGTCCAGAAAGAAAATACGATACTGCTTATCGAAGACAACGATGACCTCAGGATCTTCCTGAAAAGAAGACTTGGTCTTCATTTCGAAGTAGAGGAAGCTATGAATGCCGCGACCGGTCTTTCCCTGGCATTTAATATCGTTCCGGACCTGATTATCTCAGACATCGTCCTCCCCGGCCACGACGGTCTTTATCTCACAGAAACTTTGAAACAGGATATCCGGACATCCCATATTCCTATCATCCTGCTGACTGCCAAAAGTACCATGGAAGATCAGATAAAGGGTATAAAACTAAACGCGGATGCGTTTATCGTCAAACCCTTCAATCTTGAATACCTGGAAGAAACCATCAAAAATCTGCTCAACAACCGCAGTGTCCTCCGCGAACATTATACAAGCGAGCTGCCCATGGAGGCGCGATCCAATTCATCGACAAAGATCGACCGGAAATTTATCAATGAATTCACCGCCATTGTGGAAAGCAACCTTCCCAATGAGAACTTTACCGTAGAGCATATTTGCAAGCAAATAGGGATCTCCAGGGTCCAGCTATATAGGAAAGTGAAGGCGCTCCTCGGCTACAATATCAACGAGTACATCCTCGACGTAAGAATGCAAAAAGCGAAATACCTCTTGCTGAATGAGAACCTCTCTATTTCTGAGATCTCGTATAAGGTGGGATTCTCTTCCCAGGCTTATTTTGCCACGGTTTTCAAATCCAAATTCGGCGTGACACCCAAAGCCTTCAAAGAAAAAAGATCCCCCACATAAATGCAGCCGTCAATTAATTGATCAACTCGTCGATAGGGATCCTTTCCAGGTACGGATTCAATAAACTGGTGTTGTCGAAAACCCTGTATTCCTCGATCGCTTTATCCTCCGGATTACAATAAGCTTCGACATAATAGCTTCCCATCTGGAAAAGGAACACCATCGAATCAAAACTGCTTCTCTTGGCGATCAGTACCCCCATGTGAAGAACTGCCATTTTCTTTTCGTCCTCGTTCAATGAGATAAAATCAGATAGCTTCATAGTTAAAATTTTAAACTGCTAACGTTTTAAATTCTTGACTAATAACCTTACGCTGAACAACTAACGTCGCCCGAAAACCGGGCATCCAATAATAATTATGAATTTGACTTTGCGCGGCAACAGCTATTGTGAAGAGGCAGGAACGCTGTTGCTGCAATACGAGGCAGGATAAAGATAGCAATTATCTGAAAACTTCAAACTTTTTATCAATTAATGTATCAATTAAAAAGAATACCCGATATTGAACATAAAGTTCCTGGGCGCACCGGGCCCCACCATATTCGGGTTAGCCTGCGACACCACATACAATTTATCAAAGATGTTATTGATATTAAACGAAACCTTCATCTGTTTTACCTGGTAATACAACGCGGCATCAGCCACCGCATAGCCCGGCAATGTAAAATAGCTTAGCCTGGTATGCTGGTCGGAAGCAAAATTGGCGCCTGCCCCGATCCCAAAGCCTCTTATTGCACCATTCAGGAAAGTATATTTCGCCCAAAATCCTCCCTGGTTATGAGGGGCTGCTTCTTTTATCAGGCCAATCTCCGCAGCTGTTTTGCTTTGCGTAACCCGCGCATCATTATAAGCATAATTGGCGTTGATTGACAAATTCGGTAAGATATTCCCCGTGATCTCAAACTCGACGCCCTTGGAAGTCTCCTGGCCTCTTTGTTCCAGCAGCTGCGGGTTAGTTGGGCTTTGCGCATTTACCAGGATATTATTCTGCTCTATCCTATACGCAGCAATGCTCACAGCCAGCCTTTTGTCAAACCACTCGCTTTTAACGCCGATCTCGGTCATCTTGCTTGTCAGCGGATCGAACGGACCGCCATAAATATCCGGCGCACCTATCGTGCTCGCAGTTTGTGGCTGGAAGCCCTCTACATAAGTACCATAAACATTCACCTGGGGCGTTATGCTATATACCAGCCCAACCCGCGGGATCAATGCGTGTTGATTTACCTTCTTTTGTGTAGTTGTTTTATATGCCAGGTAGTCCGTATAGAACTCCTGCCTGAGCCCCAACAGCAGCTGAAGCTTTTTAAATTTAAGTTGGTCCTGCACATAAATGCTCTGTGAGTAATATTTAGTAGGTGGATTGACTGTCCTGGTCGTAAAATAGTTATTCGTATTGGCGTCGGAATAATCCGGTTTGGCCAGGTTATAGAAAGGCACGTTGGGAACAGGATTTCCGTTGGCATCCAGCAAATACAAATTCTTCTTGGCAGGGTCGTAATTAGCGATGGACCCGGTATTTGCCTTGTTCCGGTATCCTGCGGCTGTCCCATTGGTAGTGCCAGAAGGAACAACACTTTGAATATAGTCCGACCCGATCACGATCTTATGCTCAACCATCCCCGTTCTCACATTGATATTGAAATAGGTGGTCAGGTTGTCGTCATACCGGACACGCCTGCGCTCTGTAGTGCTTTGCAATAACAAAGAGGGGATTTCCTTACCCGCGCTGTCAAGGGCATAGGCATTGCCTCCGCGGTGCTCAACCATATCTTCAAAGAACCTGTATTTCAGATAAGAAACATTCCATGAGATACTATTGGTGAATGTATGGTTCATGATGGCCGACAGGTAAAAAGTCCTTTCTCTCAGGTAATCGCTGGCCCTGGACATACTTTGAGAGATGGGCGTTGTGAACAATCGGCTGGCGCCATCGGTAGATGGACCATACAGCGGCTGCCCTCTCTCCGTCCTTCCATTGATGACACTGTACACGAAATCCACATCGATCCTTGTTTTATCATCGGGTACGAAAGCAATGGTAGGAGCAATGGATATATCTTCCCTTCCCTGCAGATCCCTGAAAGTGGCAGTGTTTTGATAAGTTCCGTTTAGCCGGTACAATAATGTTTTTTCCTCGTTCAAAGGCCCTGTCAGATCGATGTAGCTTCTTAATGTTTGAAAGCTACCGGCAGAAACATTCACGGATCTCCTGTTTACTGTCAATGCTTTTTTTGTGACATAGTTGATCGATCCTCCCGGTTCGGTATTTCCATATAATGCCGATGCCGGACCTTTCATCACCTCAATCCTTTCGAGATTATTAACAATGAGAGAGTTGAACGACCTGCCACTCACCCTGAGCCCATTAATGAACTGGTAGCTGTTGCCGGCCACTCCGCGCAACGTAAACCTGTTTTCGAAATTATTAAGGCTAACCCCGCTTATGTTTTTCAGGATATCGTTTACCCGGAAAGCCTGCCTGTCGATGATCAATTCTTTCGTAACATAACTTACTGATTGTGGCAGGTCCTTCAGGGCTATGGGTGACTTGGCCGCTGCAATGGACATTTCATTCCTATAGGTCCGTTCCCTGTAACCACGCACAACCATTTCATCCAGCTTGCCAATGTTCTCTTCGATGGTAAAATTCACATGATAGGCATCCTGCCCCTGGGTAATTACAATGGCTTCGCTCCTTTTCCGGATGCCGATCCCTGTTACCACCAGGGTATAAGCGCCAGGGCTTATGTTCTCGATCTTGTATTCTCCGGTCTCATCGCTCATCGTCCCCTTATTCGTTCCTTTTAATTCGATATTCAGGAACTCGGCAGGCCTGCCGGCGCTATTGATGATCTTTCCTTTTATGGTTGCATGCTGGGCAATACAGTGAATGCCAAATGAGGTAAAAATTACTAAGCTGATCAGCAGTTTGTACATTTTGGTGAATTTCATTGAAGGTTAGGAGGACTTTGAGCCGCAAAAATGTTACAACCTTCAAAGAAATGGAGTAGCGATTGGGAAAATGTATTTACGGGATAAGGAAATACGGCTGCTCCGGCTCACTTCTTCAATATCCAATACACCCCCCTCACATCCGATCGCCATTGCGGTAATAAAATGATAAGGATGATCTCCTCGATCAGGTCGAGAGCCGTCAGAACGGCCGCCACATAAAAAATGATCCTGGGAGCGTCCACCCAAAAGAATAGGGTGAGTAAAAAAACAGCTTGCAGGACAGCGGCAGTCTTGGCAAGCAGCGTATGAAAAGCCGTCATCTTGCCATAGCGCTTCAACGCGAAGATCATTTGCAACAGGTATAGCCCAGCCAATATCGCCAGCGGAATAATTTCTTCCCGCACAAGGTCCATATGGAATACCAGCATACCCACAAATGCAGCAAGTATAGTGAGATCGTCTCCAATGGAATCAAGCTTCGCCCCCATCCTGCTGGAAATATGATATCGCCGGGCCAACGTTCCATCCACAGCATCCGTAAGGAAACTGACAGCCAGGAACCACTTGAATAGACCCTCATCGCCATGAATAGCCAGAAAAATGACCAGGGGCGCCATCACCACCCGCCATAAGGTAATGGCATTGACGATATAATAACTCCTTTTTCGCATGGCAAAAACAGATTTGGGGAAAATAATTCACAAAATCCAAAAGACATGCCACCTGCAGTTCCTCATCCTCGTTGTCCGCTTGTTAAAAACTTCTTTGGTATCCTTCTTGTTACTACTTTTTTCTACATTTATCCAGCACATCGAACCCATTAAAAAAACCTGATACATGAAACGCCTCCTACCACTGCTTATCCTGGCTTGCCTATGCTCCATTCACTCCTGGTCACAGAACAACAGCTCATTACACCTCTCTCTCGGCGGCGCCTTGCCCATCGGTAAATTCGCCAGTAAGGATGTCAATGATCCCACATCTGGGCTGGCCAACCTCGGCGGTCTGGCAGAACTAGGCTACTCCCACCCGCTGAATGACGACCATTGGGGATTGACCATCGGGATCAGAGGCCGCCTGAACGGCATCGATAAGAATGCCAATTCATCTGCTCTTCGGAAGATCTACCCGTCCTACACCTGGTCTTCGTCCAACAGCCATTGGAAAGCCCTGTCCGCAATGGCCGGCGTCTACTACACCCTGCCCGCGGCCTCTAAGCTCGATGTCCGGTTGGAAATATCCCTGGGAGCCGCCAACTGCTACCTCCCCGATTACAATTTGCTGGGGATACTCGATACAGCCAAGACAGGCCCATCAGGCTTCATCCAGGCAAAGGTCGGCAAGGAACATGCCATCTCCTTTTCCGGCATGGCCAAGGCCGGGGTCGTCTATCACCTCAACAAACGCCTGGACCTGTTAGCCAACCTCGACTTCTGGTACCTGGACCCCAACTTCAAACAAGTTACCCAGACCGTACTCGTCGCCAACGGCCTGGTAATTCCCGGGCTGATCTCACCTAACAACGCAATGACAACGACGATCACCAGCCAGACGCGGGATTACAAACAGAATATGAGTACCCTCAATCTCACCGTAGGACTGGGCATCTCGTTGTCAAACCATAAAACCAAAAAAACATAGAACCATTCAGAGAAAGACCGTCTGCGTGAAAGCCCCATTGGCCGCCACATCCCATACCTCAAGCCTCACCCACTTGCGATGCGATAGGTCCGGCGACAGCTGAAATGTGCCGCGGCCAAAAGCCTTTGTATCCGTAAGCTGAACCCTTTGCCTGAAAACTTTCTCCCCATCCCCCGACACCAGTTCGGCAAACTGCAGGGGAAATGTCCATTCCAACGTAAAATTAACCTTGCCTCCTTCTACACCGAATGTCGGTATCAGCACCTCCCCGGTGGTAGAAAAGAACTTTCCCCCGCGAAGCGTATCCAATATCTCTCCCCAGCCCTTGTCAAAACCAGGCAGTGCGGCCATGCGCAAATAATTCACATTCATATGCCCGTACATCTCATTCGCCTGGCCAATGGTAAAAAGGTCCGCCTCGGCCAGCACCCGCTTTTCCAGTCCCCAATTATTCATATCATCCATCAGGTCAAGGACACGTTTACCCAGCCTGGGCTGTGAAAGATCCGCCGGCAACGCTTTCCAGGCGCCACCCAGCCATCGGTCGGAAAGAAAGAACGGTTCTCCCTTATACGCATCCGGATAACCGGTGGAGCCCTTCGTCCGCGGATGTGCCGTCCACGCCAGCCCCCGCTCCCGTTCCAGCAGGTCCAGCATCTCGCGGGCATTCCCGATCCGGTAGACCTTACCACGCACAGGATCATTCGTCACAAAAGCATCCCCTGGATGATGAGCCATGATCCAATATACAGGCCTGGGGAAAAATGCCAGCCAGTGCCCTCCAAAAAATTCATTCGGCTCCTCGCCTGGTAATAATAAAAATCTATCATTTGATAACCTCCTGCATTGGGCAAACAATGCATCCAGCTCCTTCAATCGCTGCTCATCCGGCCCTTTCGGATGCCCCACCCCGTGAAACTCGGCAAGGTGCACTATATTGATCCCCGCCTCCTTGAAATATTTTACAAACGCCGGCTCCTCCGGTACAGGCTGTCCCGCAAGCACTACCTTCGTAATAAACTCATTGTGAAAATGACTGGCCATGATCTTATACCCCGGCAGCGCTCTATACCGGTCCTCACGGGTATAGGCCTTCACCGAATCCATGGCCGCCTCAAACCCCCTTTCGCCCAATAAACAGAAAAAATTAAGCCGCTGCTCCGTACCCGGTGGCGCATTGAACCAGGGGACATAACGATGATCCCCTTCAGGGTCCTGGCGTATGCCGATCCCATGGCTGTCCCACCAGACAAAACGAAGATTAAAGGCCTCATCCAGGGGATAGAAATATTGATGAGGGGGCGGAAAGACCATCAGCACGCCTGACAAAGCCTTGCGCCCGATCATCCTGTACTTTACTGCTTCATTCCGCACGCTGTCCTTCGTACCAGCCGCCTGCGTCACCCATCGGCCCGTCACATCACACCATCCTACCGTATCATTCGCCAGCCGCCTGCTCACAAGCCCTGCATCGTACAGGATGGCAGTAGAATCCTTATCCGTCGACATCACCGCCGCAATATTCAGCAGCGGAGACCCATGATACAAGATTATCTCCAGCCGGCCACTAAAATCCGGCGCAGTGAACCCATCCACACGAACAATGGTCCGGGAGCCCTCCCTCACCACCGACAACGACTTTTTCTCCATCACAACCTGGTAAGCCCGGTTAGGCTTCAAAGGCACTTTGTCGAAAAATATATTCCAGCCGTTCTGCGACACCAGGTCCCGCTTGCCTACCCTTAATAAAAATGTCGGATCAGCATCCTGCAACACCTCCCGGATGATCTTTCCCCGTGCGACAGACAAACTACGGATCAGCGGGCTATCCTTCCCCATACCCAACACCAAACGTCCGGTCAGTCCGGACCCCGCCGGCCACTCGACCACTTTCTGCGCTTTAACAGTCCCTAAGACCGCACAAAGCACCCACCAGATCAAAAAGTATCTCTTCATTCATGATATTTAACGCTCGATTGCCTGCAGATGATCTGCGGCTTTAATACCAGCTTCCGTGGATGTGCATGAAAAGGCTCACCGCTGCGAAGCCCTTCGAACAATAGCCGGGCCGCTTCTTCCCCCATCGTCACCGTCTGCTGGTTCACCGTAGAAAGAGAAGGGGTGATGTGCTCTCCGAAAGCCTCATTGGCAAAACCGATGATAGCAATATCCTCAGGGATCTTTAAGCCCGCCGCCTTCATCGTCTGTATCGCGCCCAGGGCAGTAAAGTCTTCCACCGCAAAGACGGCATCAGGCAATACCGCACCCGTCAACAATTGCCGCATACACTCCCTGCCGGAATCGATGCTCACCTTTCCATGCACGATCAGGTCATCATTGACAGGAATATTATGGACATTCAACGCTTCTATATATCCTTTCAACCGCAGATTAAAAATGTTCACATGCTGCTGCCCGGCAATATGCGCTATACGGCGGCAGCCGTTCTCTATCAGGTGGCTGGTAGCCTGATAGGCGCCCGCAAAGTCATCCACCACCACAGAAGAAACGCCCAGCTTATCATCCGTCCTGTCGAACAGCACCAGCGGGATGCCCCTGTTGCGGATCTCGCTGTAGTGATCCATGTTGATCGTCTCCTTCGAAATGGAAGCCAATACTCCATCCACCCTGGATTGCAAAAAGGTCTGCACACCCTTCTTCTCATTTTCATACAGCTCATTCGACTGGTAGATCAGCACCGTATAATTATTCTCATTGGCAACCTTCTCGATCCCATGGACAACAGAGCCGAAAAAGTTGATCTCCGCACTGGGAATAATGACGCCCACGATATTGGATTTGCCCAGCCTGAGGGAGGCGGCGATCCTGTTATGTTTGTAATTAAGACGGACAGCCGTGTCCCGCACCGCCTTCTTGGTGGACTCCTTAATGCCCGGGTGATCATTCAATGCACGGGATACTGTGGCCGCAGTAATGTTTAATTCCCGGGCAATATCCAGAATGGTCACCTTGGAGATCTTGTCGCTCATGGGTCAATCAACCCCATTTAACTTTTTTATCAGGTTTACCTCATCCTGCCTGTACGGCGTTCCATCCTTGCGGAAAATATCATGGAACCATTCGATAGGCTGGCTGCCATCGGGTATGGGTGTGTCCCACGCATAAATGGTATTTGTCTTCCCTTCCACAAAACCCCAGTTGATAGCGCCTACTTTTTCTCTCTTCAGCATAGGCAGGATCGTGGAGAACCGGCTGTTCCTCGTCCGGGCCATGTATTCCGTACAGATCAGGGGTTTGCCGTACGCCTTCAGCAGCTCCACCACCCGCTGATGCCAGGGCAGCTCTTCATAGTCGTGATAAGTGATGACGTCTGAATTGTTCAACTGGTACGCATTCAGCTTCTCCAGTTCCCAGCTCCAAAGTCCCGCGCTGACAGGCTGGTCAGGACGCACCGCCCAGGCCCACTCGAATACCTTGGACAGCAGCGCCAGGGAGGAGTCCTTCTTACCGCTATTGCCCGGCTCATTGTACAGGTCCCACATAAGGATCCGCTTGTCATGGGCAAAAGTGGTCAGCACATCCTTTACATATTTCTCCAGCAGGGGAAAATTAGCAGCATCGGTAGAAGCAGGCTGGCCCGGGTCCTGGACCCAACCGGAATTGTGGACGCCCGGCTTAGGGGCCGGTTGCTTGCCGGGAGCCGATGTCTTTGCCCAGCAATCGTCAAAGAACACAAACATTGGTTGAATATGATGCTTCTCGGCAATGGTCAGGAATTGGTCCACCCTTTTCGAAAATCCCGCCGGATCGGCCTTCCAGGCAACAGAATGCAGGAATACCCGCATCGTATTGAAACCGATGCTCTGCGCCCAGCCCAGCTCTTTGTCAATGGTCGCAGGGTCGAAAGTTTCCGCCTGCCACATCTCCAGCTGATTGATGGCATTCGCAGGGATATAATTGGCGCCCGTCAGCCACTTGTGCTCCTGGTACCAGGTATTTGCTTTCTCAGCAGTCCAGATCTTGCTTTGTGCCACTGCCGGCTGCATCGTCAGCCCCAGTACAAACACACCCAGTACAAACAATTTCTTATTCATGCCGCTATTTTTTTAATTTTTCTTCCAATACTTTCATAAAATATCCGCCCACCACACTCCTGGCCTGAAAACCCACCTGCTTCCCGTCCTCCGTCTCATGCCAGTCGCTCAGCGGCACCCTGGTCGGCGTCTCATCGGCATAGGCATACATCGGGTCAGCTATCGCTTCGAAATCTTTCTTATTCCCGGCCAGCACAGACGTCCACAGCACCCAATCTGACTTGGTATACTTGCGGCGGCTATCCAGGGGTAGACCATACTTATTCTGCCTGGTAAGATAATAAGCCACTTCCTTTTCATAGACTTCCTTCGGAAAAATGCCCAACCCTAATATTTTGTCCCATACAAGATTGTATTTCTGGCTCCAGGTACCCTTGCCGCTAAACGTCAACGCATAATGATCTCCGTCATCAGCCATCTGCATCCATTTCACCGACATATCCTTTGCCATCTGGCCATAAGTTGCCGCCGCATCCCTGGCCCCGAGCTTTTCCGCCAGCCAGGCATATCCGCCCAACGCGACAATTGCCTTTGCCGATAAGTTCACATTCCGGGCAAGATGTCCCGCAAAATCATCCGTACACAGCTGGTTCGCAGGGTCTAATCCCTCTTTTGACAAATACGCAGCCCAGGTGCTGAGCGTCTTCCAATGCTTTTTGGCATATTCCGCGCTGCCTTCCACCTTGCAGATGGCCGTCGTGAGGATGATCATATTCCCGCACTCCTCCACAGGCATATCCTCACCATACGTCTGCCCATTGGCCAGCGGGTAGGTTCCGAGATCATGCGCCGCAATGGGCTTCGTCCATTTGCCGCTTTCACTGAAATAAAAAATGCCGTTCAGCATGCCCTTCAGCAGGTCAGGGTTGTACGCCAGGTATAATGGAGCGGAAGGGTAAGTAACATCCACCGTATTGATAGATCCATTGCTGAAATTCTCTTTCGAAAGAAAAAGGATCTCTCCTTCCGGGCTTTTCAGCAGCTTATGCGCCGCAACACTTTGCCGGTAAGCCAACTCGCAAAGCCTGGCATATTTTTCACCTCCCGCGCTAAGCGCATCATTATACAGCCGTTGATTGAAAGCGTCGCATTTCTGCATGATATCCGTATACCCCACGCTGGCAGCCGACAGCTCTTTTTCAATGGTAGCGCCCGGCTTATTCCTCCACCACGCCCGCAGGTCCTGGTGAAAATATTGAATAGCATAAATGTCATCATATCCCACTAAGAACACCCGCTCCATTGGCTTCTGACCGACAGCGCCCAAAGAGACTAGGCTATTCAGCCAAAGATGCTTCCCTTCGACACTCGCCCCTGCAGCTCCCGCCGGACCAAACACCTGTCCCGGCGATGCGGACGCAGTCACCGATTGCTGTACTCCCTTCCCCGTCACGGCAGCCACATACATGTACCCCCAGTCGATCCGCAGGTCATCGCCTTTCTTTTTCAGAACAGGCTGCTCTACCGTACCTGCTTTTAAGATGGAAAGCCCCTCCGCCGCATACTTTTCTGCCTTCACAGCCTGCGTGGCATTGTTGACGGCAATGTCCGTGGACGCGCCAAAATAAAGCTGTACATCATGCTTTGCTCCATCATTGGATCGTACATTCATCCCAACATAAGACACTGGCCGCGACAACAAATCCAGGTCGTCCGGCAGCAAAGGCGAAGTAAAGGTCAGCGCCAGGTCCACTTTGCCGCAGCCGAAGACATAGCTCGTCTGCGTGGCCTGTAACCGTACGCTCTTTTGTACCGCCAGCTTTACCGGCGTCGCCTCAGGCAGCAATGGCTTCTCGACAATGCCCGCATCAAGTGCGGCCCCACCCGCCGTATTGGCTACATGGATGGCAAGTACATTGCTCCCTGTTTTCAGCATCCCCTTTTCCAGTGGTATATAAATAAATTTACCGGTCCATCCTTTCTTCTGATAGATGGGCTCGCCATTGAGATAGACCTCCACATTGTCATCATGCAGTAACTTCAAAAAAAGAGGGCCGGAACGCTTCCCTCCGATCGTAAACGTTCTCCTGAACCACAGATCTTTAGACCGCCACACCGTACCCGCCACACTGCTGTTGTCACTGAAAGGCGCTTTCCCCACATTCCACCCCGTCTCACCGAACTCCACCTTCATCCAATCCGCCGCAGGAGCCGTCTCTGTATATTTGACTTCATAGCTTTTTTCATCGCTGGCAGGCAGCACCGTCTTGTACCCCTGCTCCTCCGCACCCAGGAATCGATACACCGTACCGTCCACCTTCACCATCCCCAGCAAACCCTGGTCAGTGCCCGTCCAATGTTTCGTCGGTTGGGCATTAAGCGTATCCGCCATGGACCAGATACTGAAATATGGATCATGGGTGATCAACGGATATGCCGGCGCCCGCAATGACTGTGCTGATACAGACCCGCCCACCATCAATAAACAACATACGATTAAAATGTTCCTTTTCATCTATGGTTATTTTTCTGTTTGATTTGCAAAACTTTTTGACACCTTTCAGCGCGAAGGCTCCCGCAACACCTGTCCCTCCTTCACGGGCTCTCCGAACGCAGGCGTCCCATCCGCATTCCAGCTAAACGGCTGCGCCCGCGGTGAACGCTCCCGCCCGCAACCCTGTCCCGGCTTCGGGTTGGCATGGTAGAGGATCCAGTTCTCCCTGCCATCCGGAGACATAAAAAAAGAATTGTGCCCCGTGGCATAAACATGATTCCCGGGAGATTGCTGAAATACAGGAGATGACGATTTCTTCCATGCTTCAGGTTTCAACAGATCGCTCCCCCCGGTGAAACGCAGCATCCCCAACGCATACGTGTCCGTCCAGCAGGCGCTGGCCGAATAAATGACAAAGAGGTCATCGCCATGTATCAAAGCTTGCGGCCCTTCATTGACATCGAGATGAGAAGGTCCTCCGGGCTCCTTCAGATCCCCGAATTTCTCCCATCCGAATTCAGGACTGCTGATACGCACCCGCGGACCATCCACCGTCCAGGGATTCTTCATCTTCGCAATATAAATATCCTGCCGCCCGTTGACATCTCCCTCCCATCCGGACCATAACAGGTAGAGCTGGCCCTTATATCGGAACACATCCCCATCGATTGCCCACTTGTCAGCGGCATCCGACAGCTTACCCTTGAAGATCCATTCCCCCTGTAGGGGATCAGCATTCGCATTCTCCAGCACATACAGCCGGTGCCCGTTATTGTGCCCGCCATCAGCGGCAAAATAAGCATACCATTTCCCTTCCAGGAACATCACTTCCGGCGCCCATAGGTCCTTCGACCAGGCCGTCCCCGCCGGCGGCATATAAATGGTCTTATGCTCCGCATGCCCCAGGTCCGTGATCTCCTTCGTCTTCCATAATTCCAGCCTGTTGCCCATCGTATGCGTGTAATAATAATACCCGTCCTTGTAAAAACTATATGGATCAGGACCTGAAGGTAACAACGGATTCGTGAACGTCGCCCCCTCCTCTTCTGAAGCTACCACCGGAAAAGCCGAGACCCGCAGCCGCGCCCCGCCCATGGGCACCAGCGTCAGCTCCTTCACAGGCGCATCCGCATGCACAGGACTCTGGGGCAATACACCACACAATCCATATTGATCCACCTTCCAGGAGGGGATCTGCCTGCCCCGCGCCTTCAACACGATCGGCGCAGCCGCATTCGTGAACGGATTGTCATCCGCCGGCCAGTTCCTCTTTTCCACCGTAAAAGATTGCAGCCCCTTATCCAACATTAACCCGTAATTCCATTCCGATGCAGGGAAGATCTCATACGAAGGCCATTTGCTGGCATCCGCCTGCTCCTGCCAGCGGGCGTCCCCCTGTGCCGTTTCCTTACTATTTTTCTGTTCGTACCGTTCTTCGATCTTCAGAGAAAACCCCAAAGGCCCATAGCTCACGCTGACACTGTTCTTATTCTTCTCCCAGGTACGCATTTGCAGTTCCATCGGCAGTCTGAGCATGATCACATCACCATTCTTCCACGTCCGCCGGATCCGCACATACTTTCCCGCTCCCGCAACTACAGCCGGGGTCCCATTCACTTCCACCGAAGCCCCCTTACACCATTCTGGTACCCGCAGGTACAGCGGGAAAGATACAGGCTTACTGCACCCAACGATAAAGGTCACCTGCTCATCAAAAGGATAATGCGTCTTTTCGGCTATCGACACTTCCTGCCCCATACCCGCCTTTGCCGTTAGCTTGCCCTCCACGTACAGCTGCGCAGCCAGGCCATTGTCAGGCGTAGCCATCCAGGCATTCTCCGCATAATATACCCATCCGGCCGCATGGTTGTGCTGACAGCACCGGCTGCTGAATGGGTTCATCATCAAAAAAGGCCCTTCGTTTGCAATACCCGGCGCATGATTCCTGCTGTCGCTGACTACCATATTGGGCGCCGTGAGATAACGCAGGCTCCTGTAATCCGGCATAAAGGCAGCGGGAAAAGTATTGAAAGCGACATCCTCGCAATTCTCCGCCCACTTCGTATCACCCGTCATCTGCAACAATAGCTGATCCGAGGTCATCTGCTCCACCATGCCGCAGGTCTCCACCGCCTGGCGTGGATCGTCATAGCCCTTCCGTGCATTCTCATCGGAACCAAACATGCCTCCCGGCACCTGCCCATATATGTTTCTAACTAAGGCAAAATCATTATAGGTAGCATCCCTGTCCTCCACCCGGTGACTCTGCAGATAATAGGTCGCCGGCTCCCGGAAACATTGCGCAATATTCACATTATGCCAGTTCGGGAGATTATCCTTCTGCCGCCAGTCCGCCGTATTAAGATCGATCTTCGTGGCAAGATCCAGCAACCATGCCTCGCCGGTCCGGTTGTATAGCCAGTAAACACTGAGCATATTATCTCCCCCCCGGCTCTTCTCCCAATAATCCTCCAGGAAATGTTCGTCCGGGATAGACAGCTCCCATTTAAAATAGCGGCTCATGAACTTCAGTACCCGCACATCGTGCGAATACTCATAATAGGATTGCAGACACCACAACATAGGCATATTGGTCCAGAGGTCCCTGTTCCCGTTGCGCTCCACAGCAGGACCAAAGTCACCATTCTCCCGTTGATTGGCCAGTACATTGTTGATCCAGAACAACGCTTCCTTTTTCACCCCCTCATCCCGAAGCATATAACCCAGGTTGGCATATCCCTTCAGCCAGTAAGGCAATTCTTCCCATCCATACTTACCCTTGCCATCCTTCGTCAGCCAGGCGTTGTCTTTTTTAGACAGCCAGACACTGATCTCGCCCAGGTGCCCCGTAAGGCCATCCCGCTGCAGCTCCAGCTGCTTCTTCAGCCAGCCGCCCGGCCTGAAAGCCGTCACCGGCAGCTTCTCATACGACTCCTTCAACAGCGGCGCCTTATTGCCAACATAAAAACTATTCACCGCACCCGCCGGCGGCCCCTGCACCCATTCCGCAATCGCTCCCTGCCCCATCGCCCTCCCCTGTACCAATGACAAACAAGCAACAAAAAAAACCCATACTTTCATACGCCTGTGCTTAAAAATTATAAGGCCACCCGTCACTTTCATAACAGGTGACCTTTGATAAAGATACAGCGCTTAATAAATACTGTATAATGATGTTGACGCCTGGTTGCTCAGCGTAACGGTGCTCGTATTCGAGGGTATGTAATAGGGCGTGCCCGGTGTCACCATGTCCCGGTACAGCCATCCACCCGCATTGTAATCGATCCGGATAGAACCAGACCCATCCACAATAATATAATCCCCATAATACGTAGCCACAATTTGTGGCCCGGACCCGCCCTGGTAATACATGTTCAGGAACAGCACACCGGGCTTGCCCTGAGAATGCATGTCCCCGGACATTGGCCTGAAGCCGGTTCCGGCTACGAAAAGAACAACCAGCATACAAAGAACGATCTTCTTCATAAAATAAAATTTAAGGTTAAAAAAAAGCTGGATATTTTAATATCAGTACTGCACCTTTTGCACAGGCGTAAAGATCATATCCTCCACGTTGGCGATCTTCAGTCCGACACGGGCATACACAAAGGGCTGTGCCGGCGAGATCGATGGTACGGACACCTGTAAATTGATATTGTTGGGATCCGTAATGTCGGCGCCCGCCAGGTTCACGACAGCGATATTATCCTGCCCTACGAATTGCCCCGCATTGATATAAAGGCTCACACGCTCGATGTCCTTTGCATTGGCATCCGTAATGATCTTCTCGGCCTTGAACACAGCTGTCACTTTTCCGCTGCCCCCCGATATAGTTGCATTGTGGATCATGTAATAAGGAGTAACCTCGATGTTCAGGGTCTGACTTCCCGTCATAGTGATGGCAATACTATCCGGCACCCCGGGCGCCAGCTCCTTCCAGATAAAAGGCCCCTGCCCGGAAGGAATAAGGAATTTATAGCTGCCGGAAAAGAGCAGCGAACCATACGTGCCGTCCTGCGCAAAAGTTCCGTTGATGGCGCCTACCTTGCCAAATCCATATTGATAGATCTGAAAAGGTACCTGGTTCCGCTCCACCCCGATGTTCTCACCCTTATATTGCAGCGCCCCCGAAAGCTGGGCCGCAGGCTCCTTATAATTGTCTTTCTTACAGGAGTAACTGGCGACAGTCACCACCATGAATAATATATGCAATGACTTGAATTTCATAACAAGCGATTTATAATAAGCTTACTGATTGGGTTGTTTAACAAGCTTGGGATTGGCTGCCAGGATATTGTCGTTGATGGCCGAATAGTAATTCCCCAGCCGGAACAGGTCGAAGCCTGTAACAGCCGCCGGCAACGTCTCTTTGAAGATCCATTTCCCGTCATTCGGATGTCCGGGATCATAGACCTTGTAAGGCCAAAGTCCCCACGGCTGCGTATTGCGCTTCTTGGCAGTGCCGATATTGCTGAGCAGATCAGTTTTGGTCATTACCTGGCCATCCCAGACATTCGTGGCGATCCTCCAACGTTTCATATCGAAAAGGATATGTCCCTCAAAAGCCAGTTCCACCCTTCTTTCATGAACGATCCGGTCAAAAGTGATCTGCGCCTGCGTCAATGGCACCGTCAGACCCGCGCGGGCCCGTACCTGGTTCATATATCCCGCTGCAACATCAGGCTGCCCCAGTTCAAAGGCCGCCTCTGCCGCATTCAGCAGCACTTCCCCAAACCGATACCGGATAAAAGGAACATCACTGCCGCGGCCCCTTCTGCCGGAACCTACCGTAGGGTCCAGCCATTTACGGACATAGAACCCGGACTGCGTCCTGAATTCCAGTCCATTCACAGGGCCATCCTTCCCCACCACCTGCACAGGCGCACTGCCACCCGGCAAAGTTTTCAGATTGCCGGCCTCATCGCTGGTAACGATACTCCCGTCCGCCAGCTGATAGCCTGCCCAGATATCCACCTGCTGCGCCTTAAATCGGCTGCCAGGCAACATCACCGTTCCCGCCAGACGGGCATCCCTGCCGGCAAAAATATCCAGTGGATTATTATAATAGATCGGATTGCCGCCGCCATCCGTCGTCGGAATGGGCGCATATGTGTTATCCAGCTTTTCGAAAGATTCCACCAGATTCAGCGAGGGATTTAGCCTGCCGGCATCACCGCCTTCATCCGAAAAGGAATAAGGCTGGTCATTGGTGGTGTACCCATGCACCTTGCCAGCTCCCGCCTTGAAATCCTCGATGTAGATCGACTCTGTGTTGCCACCGCTCTTGTCCGTAAAAATAGCGGCAAAATTATCAGACAGGTCCGGCGAGAACCGATACAATGCATAAGCGCCCGCTTCTCCGTTGATGATCTGTTGCGCCGCATTCAATGCAGTCGTATAGTACCCTGTCGCACGTGCAGCAGGAATGCCTACCTCGCCTCCGGGCAATGACACCTGGGGCGTGGTCGCACCATACTTGGCGATAGAGCCTGCATACAGGGCGGCCCTGGCCTCTAACGCTAATGCCGCACCCTTGGTTGCCCTGGATTTTATAGTAGCATCCTTCGGCAGTACATCCTTGATGGCCTCCGCCTCGCTGATGATGAAATCATAGATCTCCGATTCCTTTGCCCGTGGGAACTGCAACGCACTGACGTTCCCCTTATAATCATATTCCAGCGGAGTGAGGATCAATGGCACGCCCCCCATCCTCTTTACCATGGCAAAATAATAGCTCGCCCTTAAGAACCTCGCTTCCGCAAAGAACCTTGCCTTATCCCCGTCCGTCAGCTTCGTCGCAGCACTGTCGCGTTGCATGAACAGGTTCAGGTCACGTATATACGCATAATCCCAGGTCCACCAGGAATTGTACGCCCAGCTCCTGTTTTGCACGACAAAATAGCTGCCCGATTCGGAAGGAAAACTTTCACCGAAATCGGCAAATGTACGCCAGCCGGCAATGCCGCTGTTACCGTCATTCGGATCCTGTAGATAGCCGTCCAGTGAAGAGAAGTCCAGCTCCCTGTTGTACAGGTCGCCAAGAATGGACAGGACCAGCGCCGGATCGGAAAAAGCCACATCCGAAGGCACCACCTGTATAGGAGGTATGTTCAGAAAATCGCTGTCCTTTTTGCATCCGGCAAAAGCCAGCTGGAAAGCAAGTATCGTTGGTAAAAAGATCTTTTTCATTGAAATAAATTATACTTCAGAAATGATTGGCTGTTGGTTAAAAGGTCAGGTTTACGCCCACATTAAGTACCCTGTTCTGGGGGAACTGCAGGCCATTGTCATCCACTGTCTCAGGATCCACTCCATATTGCCTGAGATTGTCAATAGAGAAGAGGTTGTACGCATTCACATAGACTCTCGCTCTCTGCACCTTCACCTTGCTCAGCAGCTCCGAAGGCAGCGTATACCCGAACTCGATCGTCCTCGCCCTGATATATTTTACATTGTGCAGCCAGAAAGTGGAATTATGATTGTAATCACTGTGTCCGTTCCCTACATTGTACCTGTTGGCAGGATATTTACCGGCCACCCATTCACTGTTCAGATCGAAAGGATCCTTACGATGCCACCTGTCCCTGAAGATCGTATTCAGGTTCCCATTGTTCTGGAAAGCCCAGCGCTGCTCCCAGTTCTGATACCAGGTATAGCCCCCGGCGCCGGAGAAATCGGCATGAAAATCAAATCCCTTATACGCCGCGCCGATGGTAAACCCAAAATTGACATTCGGCTGCCTGCCATAACCAAAGCCCAGCGGCCGGTCGTCATTCCCGTCGATCTTGCCATCTCCGTTGAAATCCTTATAGATCAGGTCGCCCGGCAATAAGCTCGTGTTGCCCTTACCATCTATATCTACTTTGTAATCCCTGATCTCTTCCATGGATTTGAACTGCCCGATGACAGTATAACCCCAATCCAGGTTCTGGTACCTGTTCTCAGCGCTGTTCCTGTACTGGTCCAGCGAATTATTGAATACAGGCTTATAAGAATGGAGGAACTTGCTGCGGGTGAAACCCACATTGCCGCCCACATTGAAGGTCAGCTCACCGAGCCGCCCATTATAGTTCAACGACAGCTCTTCTCCATACTGTGCGTCCGAGTTCGTATTTTCCTGTGGCAGCGAATAGCCCAGCTCGATGGGAACAACGACGTCGTTCTTGGTGCCCAGCAGTCCGCTCCGTTTCCTGTAGAAATAATCGATCGTACCCGTCAATTTTCCATTCAGCCAGCTGAAATCGACACCGATGTCCGTGATCTTGCTCTTGGACCAGGAAACACGCGTGATCGGCACGCCCTTATCACGCGAGACAGTAACGGGATTCCCATCGATGATAGCCGTCCCCTGATTATAGTTATACCCCGAGAGGTAAGCATAAGGCGGAACGATCGGTTGCTTCGCCCCGAATAATGTCAACGCATCCGTAATGGTACGGTCATCTCCCAACTGTCCGTATGACGCCCGCAACTTCAGGTCCGTCAGGACATCGCGCTTGTCATTCAGCAGCTCCCTGAACCACGGCTCCTCCGTGATCCTCCACCCTGCGGAAACACCGGGGAAATAACCCACCCGCTTGTCTGGAGCGAAAAGATAGGAAGCGTCGCGCCTGGCGCTGGCTTCAAAGAAATAACGGTTCGCATAGCTGTAAGTGATCCGGCCGATATAACCGATCCGGGCTTCTTTTTCCTCCGCATCCTGGTACTGGTCTGTAATGGGGAAATACACCAGGGGAAGGTTATTCGAAATGGGAGAGGCATGCAGCCAGTTTCGCAGGTTATCGATCTGGATCCTTTCCGCAACGAACGTAGCCCCGATATTATGCTTCCCGAAAGTATTGGCATAATTCACCTGGAACTGCTGCGTGATATTGATATTCTTGATCTGCTCACGATCGCGCCAGGGATTAGTGCTGCCCCCCGTAGCCACATACTCCTTCGTATCGGGGTGATAAGTGTACGCCTTATATGTATACTCCTGGTTGTTCTCTAAATAGTCGGCAAAGTAGTATGAATAAACCCCTTTCAGACTAAGGCCCGTTATACCAGGGACCTGGTACTCGACATTCATATTCGCCTGGACCACCCGCTTGTCGCTCCTGTATCTCCCGGACAATCCTTCATTCAGAAAGGCGTAGTTGGATTCCAGGTGCGGGCCCAGGTCATTCAGATAGGCAGGGTTATCATTGGCATATGGCCTTTCTGTAGGCGTATTCCGCAGGATCGCCAGCCTGGCCAGGAAATAATCGTCACCGCCTGGAACACCGGGATTCTCATGGAACTCGGAACGACCGTTCATATCTACCCCCACTTTCAGCCGGCTGGTGATCTTGGCAGTGATATTCGCCTGCACATTCGTTCTTCCGAATTTATATTCTTTACCCAACACCGAGTTCTGGAAGAAATTGGTGGCAGATACATAGTAGTTGACCTTGTCCGACCCGCCATTGATATTGACGTTCAGCGAACGCTGGGGCGCCTGGTTGTTCATCACATAGCTGCGCCAGTCGAAACTCCTGTACTCGGGGCCCGCGGCTGCGCCCTGCTTGTATTTCGCCAGGATTTCCGGCGTTATAGCCGTACTGCCAAAACTGTTCATCTCGGCATCAGCCCTGTAGCTCATATATTCATAGGAATTGGTCAGCACCTTGGGGAATCGTGACCAGTTCTGTATCCCCGTGTACGCATCCACATTCACGTTATTACGCCCGGCAAGTCCCTTCTTTGTAGTCACTACCACCACCCCGTTGGCCGCACGCACACCATAAATAGCGGCAGAACCATCCTTCAGCACCGATATGCTCTCGATATCGTTCGGAGCAAGGTTATTGAACTGTGTTTCATCCTGCTGGATCCCGTCAATGACATACAGGGGAGTACCCATATTCCGTATCTGGATATTGGCGGCAGCGCCGGGCCGCCCGTCCGGCATTCGAAATGTCACACCGGGTAACTTGCCGGCAAGGCTCGAACTTACCGTAGATCCTCCATGTACCCGTCCAAGATCCTTGGCCGTCACCGTAGCAATGGCGCCCGTCAACGACTCTTTCTTCCGCGTACCGAAACCAACGACCACGATCTCATTCAATTCCTTGTTGGCACGTTCCAAAGAGATCTTGATCTCCTTTTTACCCCCTACCTTGATCTCAACCGTAGTGTATCCTATGGAAGTGATCACCAATACCGATCTTTCCCCGGCCACCCGTAGCGTGAACCGGCCGTCACTGCCCGTACTGGTAGCATTGGTCGTACCCTTCTCCGTCACCGTCACCTGCGCCATCGCCACCCCGGAGCTGTCCGTAATAATGCCCGAAGCCGTGATGGTTGCTTTGCTTTGAGAAACACCCGTTATACAGAAAGAAAAAAGCAGAAAGACGGAAAGAAAATATCTCCTTTTCAGCAGCGATTGGATCATGAAAAATCCAATTCTATGCAGAAAATGCCCTTGGTAGGATTTCATACAGCAATTAATTGTTGGTTAATAATTGGATGCAAAAATTGGATGCAAACGTTTACATGGTTTTTTTCAGGTAGATTCCCTAATTTTAACCGTTTGCCGAAAGTAGAAGTTATATACGAGGCAGGTGATTCACCCCGTATCATAATTTTTGCAAAATGTTACATTTGAGAAACACCACCATATTACCCACACTCCTGCTGCTCATCATCTGCCACTGCCGGACAAATGCTCAACCCTATTATTTCAGGCATTACCAGGTAGAGAATGGCCTTTCCAACAGCACTGTCTTCTGCAGCGCCCAGGATAAGAATGGCTTCCTTTGGTTCGGCACGAAAGAAGGCCTCAATCGCTTCGACGGCTACCATTTTAAATTATTTACCTATACTCCCAACAACAAGACAACATTGGGCAGTGATATGATCTACTGCCTCTTCAATGATGCCAGCGGCAACCTGTGGGCAGGAGGACAGAACGGGCTTTTCATATTCTCCCAGCAACAGGAAAAGCTCTTACGTGTTATAGATTCACTCAATGAGATCAATTGGATCCAGACAGACGATAAAGGCAACCTCTGGTTCCTCTCCCGCAATAATGTATATAGATATAACCTCCTGACCCGGCGCGTCAAACATTTTCCGGAAGCGCAATACTTCTACGCCACCTCCATCTGCAAGGCAGAGGACGGCAGCATGTGGTTTACCACCAACAATGGTCTCGTTGAAAAATTCAACGAAGGCGCTGAAAATTTTACCTCCTATGATCTTTTCTCCCATTCACCCCAACCCAGTTCCCGCTGGCTGGGACGCATCCGCTATGCAGGGAAAGGCCGCTTCCTCATCGGCACCACCGACCAGGGCCTGAAAAGCTTCGAGGCCGCCTCAGGCGACTATAAGGACCTGCTCACATATAATCCCGATAGAACAACCATTTACGTCAGGGACATCATGCAATATTCCGGTGACGAATACTGGCTGGGCACCGAGTCAGGCGTCTTCATCCTCAACATCACCACCGGCCAGGTCACCAACCTCCGGAAAAAATTCCTCGATCCTTATTCCCTCTCAGACAACGCCGTGTATAGCCTTTGTAAAGACTCGGAAGGCGGCGTATGGGTAGGCACCTACTTTGGAGGCATAAACTATTATTCCAAACAATATTCCTCTTTTCAAAAATATTATCCCGACAATTCAAAAAAATCCATCAGCGGCAGCGCGCCACGTGAGATCTGCCAGGACCCCAATGGTAATATTTGGGTGGGCACGGAAGACGCAGGTCTCAACAAAATAGACGGCAGATCCGGCGCCATCACCCATTTCATGCCCACCGGCGCTGCTACGGACATCGCCTACACCAACATCCATGGACTATTGTCCGTGGGCAATGAACTATGGATCGGCACCTTCGAGCACGGCCTCGACGTCATGGACATCAGGACTGGCAAGGTCATACGGCACTATATGGCAGGCCCCCGTCCCAACGACCTTAAAAGCAATTTCGTTCTCTCGATCATAAAGACCAGCTCAGGAAAATTGGTGCTGGCCACCTCCAACGGCGTATACTGGTACAACGAAAGGACCAACGACTTCACTCCCATGGCCGGTATCCCACCCTATACCTTCGTAGCCATCGTAGTGGAAGATCACCAGGGAGTCATATGGGCAGGTTCCCATGGCAGCGGCGTATTCTATTTCAATCCCCACACCGGCGTCACCGGCCACCTCCGGGGCGACGCAACGGACGGGAAGGGCCTCTCTTCAGCCATGCTTAACGCCATCGCCGAAGACAGCGACCACAATATATGGTTCTCCACCGAAGGCGGCGGACTCTGCAGACTGGGCGCGGACAGAAAGACATTCTTTACCTACACTACTGCGGGTGGCCTTCCCAGCAATTTTATCTTCCGGTTCATACAGGACGATAATAAGGATTACTGGGTCACCACATCTAAAGGCCTGGCCAATATCAGCAGGAAAGACAATACCATCAAGGTCTACACCCGGGCAAATGGATTGCTCAACGATCAGTTCAACTATAATTCAGGCTTTAAGGACAAGGATGGAAAACTCTACTTTGGTGGCGTACGGGGTCTCACCACCTTTTTTCCAAACGATTTTGCGCTCGGCAGCTTTACCCCTGCTGTATTTATCACAGGCTTCCAGGTCGACAACGTAGAGCTGAAGATAAGCCAGGACAGCTCCTATCTGGAAAGATCCATTATCTATACCGATAAGATCACCCTGCCTTATGACCAGTCTTCCTTTAGCATCGATTTCGCTGCCCTTAGTTATGCCGCTCCCGAAAGGACCGAATACAGCTACTTCATGCAGGGGCTTGACAAAGCCTGGACACATCTCAGGAGCAACCGTAAAGTATACTTCACAAATCTCGCGCCCGGCGCCTATACCTTCAGGCTGAAAGCCGCTGTAGGCGGCCACTGGGACAAAAAGGAAAAAGAGCTTTCCATAGAAGTGCTGCCCCCCTTCTGGGCCACCGGATGGGCCTGGTCGTTCTACGGCCTGCTCATCATCCTGCTGGTATGGTACATCGTCCGCAGCTACCACAGGCGAACGCAAATAAAAAAAGAAAAAGAGATCTATGAAGCCAAATTCGATTTCTTCACCAACATCGCCCACGAGATCCGCACACCCCTGACACTGATAAAGGGCCCCACCGAAAATCTCCGTGAAATGATAGATCAGCTGCCGGAGATCAAAGAAGATGTCATCACCATGGAGAGGAATACCAATAGGCTCATAGCCCTCGTGACACAGATCCTGGATTTCCGGCAAACAGAGACCAGGGGCTTCAAACTCGACTTCACCAGGGTCAATATCACAGAAGTATTGCAGGAGAACTACCTCAACTTCAACGCTATGGCCAAAAAGAAGGAACTTACCTATCATTTCGAACACCCAACTGCAGACGTCTTTGCCATGGCCGACGAAGAAGCCCTGAATAAGATCTTCAGCAACCTTTTTAGCAATGCCGTGAAATATGGGCACAAGCAGGTATTTGTCAAATTACTGCAGCCAAAGAATGAAGAGAACAACATAGTCATCGAGTTCTCTAATGATGGTACCCTCATCCCGCAGGAACTGAAAGAAAGGATCTTCGAGCCATTTTACAGGCTCAAAGAAACCAATCGGCAAAAAGGTACAGGCATTGGCCTGGCCCTGGCCCGCTCGCTGGTGGAATTGCACAAAGGTCAGCTCTTCCTGGATGACGCCTGGCCCGGAATGAATAAATTCAAATTGATATTACCCAAAAACAAATGAATATGCTGCCATTGATCTTATTAGTTGACGACGAAGAAGAGATCCTCGATTTCCTGGAAAGGATCCTCAACAGCCGCTACACGATCCTGAAAGCCGCCAATGGAAAGGATGCCCTCAAAGTGCTGGATGCACATGCCGTACAACTGGTGATCAGCGACGTCATGATGCCGGAAATGGATGGCTTCGAATTATGCAGGACCATCAAATCCACCATCGATCACTCGCATATACCCGTCATCCTGCTCACCGCGAAAAATACGATCCAGGCCAAAGTCGAAGGACTCGAACTGGGCGCAGACGCCTACATCGAAAAACCCTTCTCCAAAGAACACCTCCTGGCACAGATCTCCAGCCTCCTGAAAAATCGCAACATGGTAAGGGAATTCTTCGCCTCCTCGCCGCTGGTACATATTAAAAGCATCGCCCACACCCGATCCGACGAGAAATTCCTGGAAAATCTTCACGACACCATCAGCAGGAATATGGATGACGTGGACCTCGACGTCGAAAAGCTGGCAAAGATCATGATGATGAGCCGCATCACTTTATACCGGAAGATAAAAGCCCTCTCCGACCTCTCCCCCATCGAGCTGATCAATATCTCGCGCCTCAAACGAGCCGCGGAATTACTGGCCGCCGGAGAACACCGTATCTACGAGATCTCCGACATGGTCGGCTTCAGCTCCCAAAGCAATTTTGCACGTAACTTTCAAAAGCAGTTTAATATGACACCCACTGAATATATGCATTCAAAACAGACCCAATAATTATCGATCATCATTCACCTGAACCCACCCATATCCGTCCCTACAAAACATAGGCCCCTATTCCCTTTCCTACACCTGACTTCCATCATCACTTCCCGGCCCCTAACCCCATCCGTCCCACCACAAACCTCCCGATCCTATCCCCTTCCTCCAACCCATAATTGATCGCCGGCTTAAAATGGATCCCCCCATAGAATCGACTGATGGCCGCCTCCTCCGCCGCCTGCCTGAAAGAAACAAAACGCCTGGGCGCTATCCCAAACTCCACCTCCGTCGAATCAGTAAAGGCAAACCCATCCCCGAACAGCTTCGACAAAACCACCGCCGCACAAGCCGACACCACACTATGCCCGCTGGTATACTCCGGGAAAGGAGGCGTCTGTAACAGCGGCATCCAATCCGCACTGATATATTGATTGATATACGTCTCCGGCCGGATGGCCTTGCTCCTGTACTTCTCATCCCAGCAGCTGATAAAAGCATCCGCAATGACAAGGGAAACCCAGGCATAAGCCTCGGCCGCGCGAATAAAGTCAACGCCGGCCTTTTGACAGGCCACCGAAGTAATGTTGATCCAATGCCCGCCCGGAGAGATCTTTTTCGTAGCAAACATCAGATGTCCATTCACATTCATCTTAAAAGGATTGCAATCCCAGAAATTAGCCACCGCCTTTTGCGCTTCGGTCAGCTTGATGCCGGCATCATAGACTTCCAGCGCATCCCGGTAAAAAGCGCTCCCCTTCTCCGCCGAAAAAGGCGTCGGGGGATGTGGCACAAATTGCCGGGCCGAATCCAACAGGAAGGTGCGCATTTCACTCCAATGCGGTTCCACCGCCTTCATATATGCAGGAGGAGTAGGCTTCCACACCGACGCATCATTGCTGAGATCATATTTAGGTTCAGACCTCGTTTCCTTGTAATGGTCCCTGGCAGCCCAGGCCAGGATACAGGTCGCTACTTGTTTGCCATACGCCACGGAATTGGCAAATACTTCATCCGGTATCCCGGAGGACCGGACCTCCGCCAGCAGCTGTGTTTCGAAAGCTTCCACCCTCCCCTCCGATATCACCATCGCCTTTCCCACAGAGAGGATCGCCTGTACGGCGGCAACTGAAAAATTGCAGGTGCACCCTGCCTCCGGAAAAGGAACATGCTCTAACCCATGAAGCCTTCCCGCCAAGGAAGCAAATGCCGTATTGCCCGGACGGGCAGCTTCATATCCTGCCACCGTCATATAAGCATAAATACGACTGGCGACAGGCGGAGAGAAAATATCGTAAACGATAACATCGGTGACCTTCTTTACACATGCGTGGATCAGCTTGGGGTCTTCCACCTTTGTTTTCCAGTCACCGCCTAGCCCGGACAGGGACAGTGTCAGCAGTAGCGCAGCAATAGCAACTGTTCTCATACTCCAATGTTCTATCAAATTCCGATCATTTTATATTCCATTTGTTTCATTCCTTATGCAGGATGTTACGCCCCTCCCCGCTTTGCCTATATTGCATGACCAAAACGAGAACCATATGATGTCCCGCCAAATGCTATGGCAACGTTTACATTCCATTTCGGTCCTGCTCCCACTGGCACTCCTGGCAACGATCACAACATACTCCCAACCCAAAACACCCACACTATTTCAGTTGCTCCCACCCGCCCGCACGGGCATCGATTTTACCAATAAGATCTTTGAAAGCGATTCCCTGAACATCCTGAACCAGGCTAATATCTACAATGGCGGAGGGGTTGGCATCGGCGACTTCAATCACGACGGACTCCAGGACGTCTTTCTCTCCGGCAATATGGTCGCCTGCAAATTGTACCTCAACTCGGGCGGCCTGAAGTTCAGGGATGTCACCGAGAAAGCAGGCGTTACAGGTGAAGGAAAATGGTGCACAGGTGTCTCCGTAGTGGATATCAATGGGGATGGATGGCTGGACATATATGTCTCGGCCTCTTTCCGGAAAGATGCACAGCTGAGGACCAACCTGCTATACATCAACCAGGGGACTGGCAAGGACGGCATACCCGTCTTTAAGGAGTCGGCCCTCGCCTATGGCATCGCCGACACGGGTTTCAGCACACAAGGCGTCTTCTTCGACTACGATCATGACGGAGATCTGGACCTCTACCTGGTAACCAACCAGATCAACGATCCCAAAACCCCCATCCGCTTCAGGCCAAAGGTCGCGGACGGCAGCGCACTCAACAACGATCGCCTGTACAGGAACAACGGCAACGGCACATTCACCAATGTCTCGAAGGCCGCCGGCATCCGGATGGAAGGATGGGGACACGCAGCCTGTATCTCCGATTTCAATGGAGACGGATGGCCCGATGTATATGTCAGCAATGACTTCGTCTCCAACGACCTTCTTTATATCAACAATCATGATGGCACATTCACCGATAGCCTGAAAGAGTATTTCCGCCACACCGGGTGGAATGCCATGGGCACCGATGTCGTGGACGTCGACAATGACGGCCTGCCCGATATCATATCCCTGGAAATGCTGCCCGAGAACAATCTACGAAAGAAGCGGATGCTCGCCGGTAACGAGTATTACAACTATTTCAACGCCCAGCAATTCGGGTATACACATCAATATGTCCGCAACGTACTGCAGCTCAACAGGGGCATGGCGCCTGAAGGACATCCCCTTTACAGCGAGGTCGGTTTCATGGCCGGCATCTACGAGACAGATTGGAGCTGGTGTCCCCTGGTCGCTGATTTTGACAACGATGGATTTCGCGATCTCGTAGTCACCAATGGCCTGCCCCGCGATGTCACAGACCTGGACTACGTCAGCTACAACAATGGACAGGGCGGCGGCACAGGCAATTACTCATTAAAACTGGTCGACTCTCTCCCCGTCGTTCGCCTCCCGGGCTATTGTTTTAAAAATACAGGCGGCTATCAGTTCCGCAACACCAGCACCGAATGGGGATTTACCCATCCTTCTTTCTCTAATGGAGGCGCTTATGCCGACCTGGACAATGATGGAGATCTTGATATCGTGATCAACAACATCGATGCGACAGCCTTTGTCTATGAGAACACCTTGCAAAGCCCCGGCCATTCAACAAAAGACCATTGGCTGACCGTAACGCTCACAGGGCAAGGCCAGAACCCTGACGGGATCGGCGCTTCCATCAGCATTTACTACGATCACGGGCATCAGCAATACTACGAACATCAACCCTGCCGCGGTTATATGTCCACCGATGACTACCGGGCCCACTTCGGCCTGGGCAGCGTGACACGGATCGATTCGCTGCGCGTACGCTGGCCTGACGGAAAAACACAGCTGTTAACAGACCTTCCCGTCGACCACGTGCTTGCTGTCTCCTATGCCAATGCCAATGGACAGACCACCCCTGCTGAACGATCCAATCCCAGCTCGCTCTTCAAAGAGGTCTCTTCGAATTATAACATCCATTTCAAACCCCTGGAAAAAGACGTCATCGATTATAATATTCAGCCCGCCCTGCCGCACAAGCTCAGCCAGTATGGCCCCGGCATCGCAGTAGGCGACATCGACAAAAATGGATACGAAGACTTTTACATAGGCGGCGCAGCAGGCCACAAAGGCGTTTTCTTCCTGCAGGATGCCAAAGGCATTTTTACATTGGATTCCACCCGTATCCTCGTAGATGATGGTCATCCCGGCGAAGACATGGCCGCCCTGTTCTTCGACGCAGACAATGACGGAGACCTTGACCTCTACGTCGTCAGCGGCAGCTATGAATTTCCTCCCGATCATGTCGCCAGCCAGGACGTACTGTATATCAACGACGGACAAGGAAGATTTTCACCCAACTATCCTGCGCTGCCGAAAATGTTCTCCAACGGCAGCTGCGTCCGGGCCGCCGATTTCGACGGGGACGGTGACCTCGACCTCTTCGTGGCCGGCAGGGTCACATCAGGCGCTTATCCCACACCTCCCCAAAGCTATCTGCTGGAAAATCATTCCGGCAGCTTCTTCGACGTCACGAAAAGATGGTGCCCCGGATTACAGCACATCGGCATGGTCACCGACGCCCTCTGGTCCGATTTCGACAATGACGGCAAGCCCGACCTCATGTTGACAGGAGAATGGATGCCCATTACCTTCCTGAAGAATACGGGCGCCGGTCTCGACAACATCAACGAAAACACAGGCATCGCCGGCCATACAGGTTGGTGGAACAGCCTGGTTGCAGGAGACTTCGACAACGACGGCGACATCGATTACATAGCCGGCAACCTGGGCCTCAATTCCAACTACCAGGCCAGCGCCGCAGAGCCCATGACACTCTATGCCAAAGACCTGGATGAAAATGGCCTGCTGGACGCCATGGTCTTCTGCTATATGAAGGCCGAAGACGGTACCCGCAAACCCTTTCCCATGACCTCCCGCGATGACATGGTCAGCCAGATGATCTCCATCCGCCGGCGGTATCCCAGCTATAAAGCCTATGGCATGGCTTCCATGGACGACCTCTGGAAACCGAAGGACAAAGAGAACGCGCTCTTCCTCCAGGCTACGGATATGGCTAGCAGTTATATCGAGAACCTGGGCAATGGAAAATTTTCCATCCGCGCCCTCCCTCCCGCCGCACAGATCGCTCCCGTCTATGGAATGAACGCCGAAGACATCGACGGCGATGGCAACCTGGACTTGCTGATGGTTGGCAATGATTATGGTATGGAGCCTTACAGCGGCCGGCACGACGCCTTCATGGGACTCTATATGCATGGAGATGGCAAAGGCGGTTTCGTCCCTCTCTCCCTTGCCGCCAGCGGTTTCTATGTAAAAGGCGACGCTAAAGGCCTCGCCAGGGTCCACACCGCCCGCAATGAAGATATCTGGATCGCCACCCAAAACCAGGACAGCCTGGTAGTCTCCTCCCTGATCAACCCTCCTTTCCGCAAATGGATCGACCTCCAACCTCAGGACTTTTCCATCGACATCTTATATAATAATGGACAAAAAAGGCGTATGGAATGCTACTATGGTTCTACTTACCTGTCCCAAAGCTCCCGAAGGCTGCCACTTGGCAATGATGTGAAGAAGATAACCATTACGGATTTCCGGGGCAACAAAAGAGAGATCGCTCCTAAGTGAATGACCCGCTGAACGGACCTTATCGCCGGGATATCCAGGTATAAAAACGTTCAATCAAATAAGCATACAATATCGCATTTACAAATAGTCCCATTAAAAAGAGATAAGGGAATGCCCTTCCTTCGACATAAAACAGTGATATCAACGTATGTGTCGGAAAGCGTAATATCGTAAACAGCCTTTCCAGGACAAGCGTTGCCGTTGTTGTATTCCCTGCATCGTTTGCCGCTACTCCAAGAAATGAAATAAAGATGAGGAAGCATACAGTCGTTAAAGCGACGAGAAATACGCGAATGTCTATTTTCCTACGTTTCATGATTGGTGTTTCTATCATATGGATAATATTTAATGCTGCCCCCGAATATAAATAATTAGTCCCGTAACGCTGTCTCAAAAGCGGACACTCTGGATCCCGCTACCGTACACTCTGCATCAAACCCAAAAACACAACCACCTGATTCTCAAAAAGGAAAGAAAGTTGGCACTCCGCTGGAATCTATCCTGGCATACCCGGGGACGCCCGGATAACAAACAAAAACCAAAAACATTTTAAAAAATAATTTTTATGAACCAGATCATCACCTTCGCAACCGCCCTCCTCCTGACCCTCAGCAGCTTCGCCAGTTCCGCAGACTCTATCAGCGGAGACATCAAGACCTCCTTCAAAAAGAACTTCCGCACCGCCCAGATCATGAGCACAGAAACACACGAAGCTTTTACCAAGCTCACCTTTAAAATGAACGACGTGATCATGTTCGCCTTCTACTCCAGGACCGGAGACCTCCTGGCCGTCACCCGTAATATCGTATCCTCCCAGCTGCCCCTGAACCTCCTGCTCAGCCTGAAAAACGACTACAGGGCCTACTGGATCACCGAACTCTTCGAATTCACCGGCAATGACGACAGCTGCTACTATGTCTCCCTGGAAAGCGCCGACGCAATAGTCACCCTGCGCTCCATTGGCGACAGCTGGGAAATATATTCTTCCGTAAAAAAAGACCTCCGGTAGGAGGTCCTCCCAGATTGACAGAGTCAATCTGGACATCAAAGAAAAAGAGGGTGTCTCGATTTTTTACTTTTGAGACACCCTCTTTTTTGAATGTGTCGGTTTTGTTCTATTTCCCCGACACCCCGGCTACTATTTTTACAGCATGAAACCATCTCTCACCATCGCTGTAATATTTGTCTCCATCCTGGTCATGACAGGCCTCATTAGCTGGGATCTGAAAAACACCACAGCTTTCTTACCACAACTATCCGGCTACCATATCTTCAAAACCCCTCAAAAAGACCTGCAACCCGAACCAGCCTATCACCCCTATTCCCTGGCCACGCCACTTTTCACCGACTACGCCGAAAAACAACGGCTGATCTGCCTCCCGCACGGAACCAAAATGATCAAATCCAATGATGAGCTGCCCGAATTTCCGGATAGCACCATCATCGTCAAAACCTTTTATTATTACAATGACAAAAGAGACACCACGAAAGGAAAGCATATCATCGAAACCAGGTTGCTGATCCGGTCGTCAGGCGAATGGAAAGCTGCTACCTACCGCTGGAACGATACACAAACAGATGCCTTCTTACAAAAAAGCAGCCAGACCATCCCCGTCAGTTGGATCACCGAAGGCGGCGAACAGAAAAACATCTCCTATCATGTACCCAATACAAAAGATTGCGCCACCTGCCATAATTTCAAGGACCAGATCATGCCCATTGGTCTGAAGCTCAGAAACCTGAACTTCGATATCCTCGACAATAACAAACCCGTCAACCAGCTGAGTTCCCTGCAGGACATAGGCATCCTCAGTCAATTCGATCCGCATCAGATCAACGCGACTGCAAAAGCTTTCAACACCTCCAGCGCATTAACAGACCAGGCAAGAGCCTATCTCGACATGAATTGCGCCCATTGTCATAATCCTGACGGCTATGCCAAAAGGACTAAATTGTTCCTGACCTACGGCACCCCCCTCGACCAAACAACTATTGTCAAAAAGAAAGATAAGATCATAAAAAAATTCCAGAAAGGGAAAATGCCCAGGCTGGGTACGACCATTGTACACGCCGAAGCATTGCAGCTGTTAAAGGATTATCTCAACAACCTAAACTAAAAATTATTTTTATAATACGCACACACTTTCCGCATAAGACACTTCGGGCAATCCGGCTTGGGATGACAGATCTCCCTGCCCAGGAATGACATCGCCATTCCTGCCTCCCATTGCCGCTTAGGCAGGATCTCCATAAGAAGCTTTTCGATCTTTTTAGGATCACCTTCATCAGCAATCCCTAAACGCTGCACCACTCTTACCACATGAAGGTCCACGATGATCCCCTCCGCCGGCCGCCCGGCCTCCCGTAAAATGACATTGGCTGACTTCCTGCCAATACCCGGCAAAGCTGTCAGCCCTTCCAGCGTCAACGGAATAGCGCCGTCCTTTTTCACTTGCTGTGCAATGGCGGTCAACCATTCCGCCTTATGCCCAAAATTCCGCACCTTACTTATATAAGGAAAAAGCTCCTCCCGCGAAGCCTTTGAAAGCGCCGCCATATCCGGAAAAGCCTTGAACAACCCCGGCGCCAACACATTGATATGCTCGTCAGCGCTTTGCGCGGACAACACGACCAACACAATGAGCTGATAGATATTATGATACGCCAGAGGATGCTTTCTGCCCTTATACTTCCGCAACAAAGGCCCAACAGCGACTGACCAGTTGACCGCTCCCAACATACTCGAAAACAATTAATACCAATAAGATCAGCAAAAATGCGGCCTGGCTGCAGCGAGACACCCAATCTATTGATTATCAGACCATAAACAAAACTGGCATCAGGATGGCCTCCCTATAAACAAGCCCGGCCAACCCGGAAACCAATAAAATCAACAAGAAATTATGACCAGATCGGGAACAAAAAGCCAGGCATCCCAACAATTCATCCTGCCTTTCTTACCGTTCATAATAGTATTATGCCATTCAATGTACTATGTATTGTATAGTACCTGCTTTTAAGACTATCTTTGTTATGTCAACAAGCCAAAAACAAAAACACTTAAATAAAAGTTATGAAACGTTCAACCAGCTTCTTCAGCCAGACAATCCTTAAAGGAAGTAAAAAAGCCGCCATCATGATGGCCCTGTTCCTGACAGTCTGCGTCAGCTACAGCTTTGCAAAACCCGCCGATTCCGTCAACGGAGAGATCAGGACCGCCTTCCGGAAAAACTTCCAGAACGCTCAGATCATGACCACCGAAACCCATAAAGGCTTCACCAAGCTCACCTTTAAGCTGGACGACGTCGTCATGTTCGCCTTCTACTCCGACAATGGCCAATTGTTAGCCGTCACCCGTAACATCGTATCCTCTCAGCTGCCCTTTGCATTACGCATCAGCCTGAAGAACGACTACGAAGGCTACTGGATCACTGAGCTCTTCGAATTCAGCGGCGACAGCGACAGTGCTTACTATGTCTCTCTGGAGAACGCAGACAAAAAGGTAGTCCTCCGCTCCACCGGCGACGGATGGGAAGAATATAGCTCCACAAAAAAATAATCCCTCTGCATACATAAGGGCTCCCTCGAAAGGGGAGCTTTTTTTTTGGCCTTACCACCCCATGAAGACCATCCCTGCCCCGCACAAAAACAACGTCAGCCCTCCCAGCGCATGCACATAACGCTCCAGCCTATCCGTCCGCAGGAGAGCAAGTCCATAATATCCCGCAACCACCATCCCTACCATCGTAGCCAGCGTAATGAAAGTATACACCCCGATCAGCAGCGCCATTCCCACCCAGGACGCCTTCGCCGCGGGAAAATATAATAAAGGGATCATCGGCTCACAAGGCCCCAGCACAAATACAATGACCAATACCCACGGCGTCACCACATGCCGGTCCTGTGGACGGACGTACTCGCCATGCCGGTGTTCATAGACATATACCTCGCCACCTTCATACACATCGAAATGCTTATGCCGCCTGTTCTGGCGGGCCCTCACCAATCCCCAGGCCCCATACACCAGCCCAAATCCCAACATCGCCCATCCGGCCACACCACCACGCACATTTTCCAGCCACTTCACCTTGCTCAACGACCACCCGATGGCCGCCCCGCCCAACCCTAGCAGCACCGAGCTCCACACATGCCCGCACCCACATACCAGCGTCCAGAAGATCGTCCGCCCAAAACTCCAGCCCCTGGACTTAGACAAACCAATGAAAGGCAAATAGTGATCCGGACCGGTCACCGTATGAAGACAAGCCACTGTCACAGCCGCCAATAACAATACTTCCAGCTCAGCCTGCATAATTTACAGATTTAGCACCCGACAATGACCTCCCCATCGTTTTCAGCACATCATACAAAGGCTCGGCCTTATTCCCTAATATCCTTATCACCAGGCTGCCCGCCGGCCCCTCGCTCATACCATAGGTCACATCTTCCAGCACCTGCAAACACGCCTGCAAATACTTTTCAACCTCCACACCCCGGCCTCCCACATACAACAAGCTGGCCTGGTGCGTATATCCCTCCATCTGCCCCACCCCTTCTACAGAAAGTATCGAAGGCCGCAGACACACATTCTCCAGGATGGCCAGCTGCCCCTGGATGAAAACCTCCGTTCGTACATGATATTTTGAAAACCTGAAGACCTCGCCATTTAACTTCCTTCCGCAAGTGATCACCTCGCCCCAGATCAACCGGCTGCCTTCTGAAAGGAATATCTTATTCCTGCCCGTGAAAATAGCCCGCTCATGCGGCACACATGGATGAGGCAACCAGCTGAAACAAGCCCCTTTCCCCAGGAAAACCTCCATCGTCTGTACAGCCCCTTCCTTCATCCGGAACAATCGTTGATAAGACTGCGTATGTAACTGCAGCCGGCCAAATGCTTCCACCTCCACCCGTATGGATAGGTCATCCCCATCCAACAAGCCGGGAGAAGCGCTCATCAACATGAGATGCAGCTCACCCGAAGTCCTGTCTTCCGTTATATCGGCGACTTTTAAAGGAGGGGTAAAAAAACTGGACGCCAGGTAGCTGGCACCATCCCGCACAGCCACCTTGATAGCCACTTCGGACCGCATACCCTTCATCGGCATAATATAGGCTCCTCCGTCTCTTCCAGCAGTGCATATCTCTTTATCCATCCGATGACATTTTCCAGGCCTTCCAGGCTCATCAGGTTGGTGAACACAAAAGGCTGCCCCTTCCGCATCTTACGCGCATCCCGCTCCATCACTTCCAGGCTGGCCCCCACATAAGGCGCCAGATCGATCTTATTGATCACCAGCAGATCACTCCGGGTAATACCCGGACCTCCCTTGCGGGGGATCTTATCCCCTTCCGCCACATCGATGACAAATATGCTCACATCCGCCAGATCAGGACTGAAAGTAGCCGATAGATTGTCCCCGCCGCTCTCGATAAAAATGATCCGCAGATCGTCGAATCGAAGGGCCATCTCCTCCACGGCCTCAAGGTTCATGCTCGCATCTTCCCTGATAGCCGTATGTGGACAGCCACCCGTTTCCACACCCATGATCCGTTCCGCCGGCAACAAACTATGGTGCGTGAGGAACTCGGCATCCTCCTTCGTATAAATATCATTGGTAATGACGGCCAGACTATACTCCCGCGCCAATTGTCTTGTCAGCCGCTCGATAAGCGCCGTTTTACCAGATCCCACCGGACCGGCAATTCCGATCTTTATATAATTTCTTTCGTTCATTCAGGACATGTATAGACGGGAATACAATTGCTCATGCTGCATACAGCGGATATCCAGACCCACGCAGCACATGCCGATCAGCTCCCTGTCCGGCTCAAGGCTCTTCTCCACCAGCTCCTTTATCAACGACTGCAATGAGAACAGCAACACCTGCCCATCCTGCTGCCCCATCGGTATCAGCTTCACACAGTTGGTCACCATCCCCGCCGCAGCATTGTAATAGTACCCCGTCAACGCTTCACGCAACCCGATACGTAACCTGGCCGCGCAATACCCAAAAGCCACCGGATAGTGCCTGGGACACCTGAAACGCCCATCACTTGCCCCCACACTCCCTTCACTTATCCAACATCCTGCCTCATTCATCCCCCCCACTCCATCCTTACCCCCACTTCCCAGGCCCACAGATCCCTCAAATATCTTCCCCAACCTCCCTCCTAACTTCCTGCTAGCCTCCCGCATCTCCCGGGGCAATTTCACAGCCTCGCATAACCGGTCCAATCCCGCCAGTTCCTCCTCATCCTCCGAAACAACAGCCTTAAAAGCCAAAGCCACCAACGCCGCATCCGTATAATGCACACTGGTCCGCAACAGCTCCCGTACAAAATTCCCCGCACTGGCCGGATCACATACGATCCCGGCCTGCACATAAGTTTCCAGCCCGCCCGAATGCGCATATCCCCCGATCGGCAAAGCCGGATCACTCAATTGCAATAAACTCAATAAGTTCATTCCCGAATCTTTAAGATCCTCGATAACAACCCTCCCTCCGCATGCACATGCCCCGCCACCGTAGACCGCAACGGACTTACTAATTTCCTGACATCCCGGGAAACCTCATACCCTCCAGCCACCAGCCATCGGTACAAAGGCTCCTCATACGGCGCCAATAATTCCTCCCCTTCATAATACAACGGCAAATGCCGGTTGCCTATCTCATAACACACCGAAGCCACAGCATGCAAATCCCCCATCCGGATAGCCATCACCTCACAAGGCAGGATTGAGACAACGATCACAAGATCCATATCAGCATACAGCACATCCCCTTCCTTCAGCGCAGGACGCTCGCTCATAAACCGCATAGCCACCTCCCTTCCGGACCGGGTCCGCTTCCGCATGATCCGCTTCCCCGTCTCATACCACTCCAGTTCAAGCACATCGACTACCCGTCCCCGTAACTCGAATGATCCCAAAACGCCTATTCTCTCCTTTATTAACATAGCTAAAATAAAAAGTAACGCTGCGCTAAGGCCACCTCACGCGCCGGCTCACAAGTAATAACCTGCCCATCTACCCGCACTTCATAGTTCTCCGGGTTCACCTCAATAGACGGCATTTGATCATTATGCACCATACTTCGCTTGGAAAGACCTCTACAACCCCCTACACCCAACACCTTCTTCTGCAGTCCATATCCCTGTACCACACCGGACCTCAAAGACACACCCGATACGAAAGTCACGCAGGTATTGAACAACGCTTTCCCATAAGCACCGAACATAGGCCGGTAGATCACAGGCTGCGGCGTGGGAATGCTGGCATTGGGATCACCCATCCTGGCGGCAATGATCATCCCGCCCTTAATGATCATCTCCGGTTTAGCGCCGAACAACGCAGGCTTCCATAACACCAGGTCAGCCAGCTTGCCCACTTCCAGACTTCCCACATATGCTGAGATACCATGCGTAATAGCAGGGTTGATGGTATACTTGGCGACATATCGCTTTACACGGAAATTATCGTGCCCCTTGTCCGTATCCTCCGGCAGGCTTCCCCGTTGCTTCTTCATCTTGTCGGCCGTCTGCCAGGTACGCAGGATCACCTCGCTCACACGCCCCATAGCCTGGGAATCCGAGCTCATCATACTGAATACCCCCAGGTCATGTAATATATCCTCCGCCGCAATAGTTTCCGGACGGATACGGGAGTCGGCAAACGCCACATCCTCAGGCACCGACTTATTCAAATGATGACATACCATCAGCATATCTAAATGTTCGTCAATGGTATTTACCGTATACGGCCGGGTAGGATTGGTCGACGAAGGCAGCACATTCGGATACATAGCCGCACGGATGATATCAGGAGCATGTCCTCCACCCGCACCCTCTGTATGATACGTATGGATCACACGGCCGCCGATGGCCGCCATCGTACTTTCCAGGAACCCCGCCTCATTCAGCGTGTCCGTATGGATCGCCACCTGTACATCATACTTGTCCGCCACCTTCAGCGAAGCATCGATGACCGCAGGCGTAGACCCCCAGTCCTCATGGATCTTCAATCCCAATGCGCCCGCTTCGATCTGCTCCTCCAAAGGAGCCTCCGTAGCACAATTTCCCTTCCCCAGGAATCCTAAGTTCATGGGGAAAGCTTCCGCCGCCTCCAGCATCCTCCGGATATTCCACGCCCCCGGAGTCACCGTAGTGGCATTCGTCCCATCCGCCGGTCCTGTACCCCCACCGATCATCGTGGTGATACCACTATACAACGCATGATCGATCTGTTGAGGACATATAAAATGAATATGCGTGTCGATCCCGCCCGGTGTTGCGATCAGCCCGGCGCCTCCATGCACTTCCGTCGAAGCGCCGATGATCATGTTCTCATCCACACCATCCATCGTATCCGGGTTACCCGCCTTGCCGATCCCCACGATCTTCCCATCCTTTATTCCGACATCCGCCTTCACGATCCCCCAATGATCGATGATGATCACCCCCGTTATCACCAGGTCCAGCACCCCTTCGCTCCGGGTAGCCGTGGCGGATTGCCCCATGCCGTCCCGGATCGTTTTCCCACCGCCAAACTTGACCTCATCACCATAGACAGTGTGATCCCTCTCTATTTGTATGAACAGCTCCGTGTCCGCCAGACGGACCCTGTCCCCCACAGTGGGACCATAAAGATTTGCATACTTTGTCCGGTTGATGGAAAGACTCATGTCGTAGGCCCGTTTACAAGATTATTGAATCCCACTGCCCGCCGCAATCCACCCAGCGTCACAAGCACTACGGACTTCTCCTCACCCGGCTCAAATCTGACCGCCGTACCCGAAGGAATATTCAGCCGCATGCCGAATGCCTTCGCACGGTCAAACTCCATCTCCTTATTTACTTCGAAAAAATGAAAATGACTGCCGATCTGAACAGGACGATCGCCCTTATTCACCACCGTTAGCCTGCGGACCTCTCTGCCGGCATTGCATTGAATTTCCTCTTTGGCCAATATATATTCTCCTGGGATCATCGGATGGGATCATGCACGGTCACCAGCTTCGTCCCGTCCGGGAAAGTAGCTTCGATCTGTATCTCCCCTATCATCTCTGCTATCCCCTCCATCACATCCGCCCGGGATAGGATCGTCGCCCCATACTGCATCAGCTCGGCCACAGGCCTGCCATCCCGCGCCGCTTCCTGCAGCCTGCTGCTGATCAACGCTATCGCCTCAGGATAATTCAGCTTCAGCCCACGCGCCAAACGCTTTTCCGCCAACTCCCCAGCCAGGAACAACAACAGCTTTTCCGTTTCTTTGGGTGACAAATGCATATCTGGTAATTTACTAAAAAAACCTAAGCCTTACTTCTCCTGCCTTGCAAAATTTTATAAAAGCTGCGGCTGCGGATCTCCTCCAGGCTCAATCCCGTCGCCATCGCCGCCGTCTCATCGATAGCACCGCAGTTCATCGCCTTTAAAAAGAAATTCAGCAACCCCTGTCCCGTAGCCGCATCATCGAAGATATCTCCCGTCAAAGTAGAGATCGCAGCCCGCTCGACAAATACTTTCAGCCGGGCAGTGGCATCTTCCAGGCTGCTTAAAAAGAAAGTATACGTAGCCGCATAACGCATGGGCAATTGCGCAGGGTTCAGGTCCCATCCCTGGTAGAACCCATTGATCAGGGAATGCATAGTATGACTATATCCCGTCCTCCACGCCCTATGCACCGACTCCTTATTCTCCTGGAGTTGTTCCACGCTCAGGTGCTCACCCCTGTGCGGGCCGATCGGCATCACATTGGTAGCCCCGTCCGAAAGAAATATGCCCGTGCCCCCCAACGCAACCTTCGTCATATGATGCGCAAAATCACACACCGGATGCGACATGGTCTGGTACCTGGCCGTTATCCCACAGGAAGCCGTATAGTCATAGGTCCCAAAATGTGCGGCGATACACCTGCCCTCGGAAGCCCTGATGATCCTGTACAACGGGTTGCGCCCCTCGTCATCCATAATGATCTGGGTAGCCTCCACCATCGTCTCCATCTTCAACGCCCCCTCCACCAGACCGTGCTCCTTTTCAAATATCCGGAATAGCCGCACCAGCGTGCTCACCTGCTCGGGAATGGTCACCTTCGGCAGCATCACCACAAAATTAGCAGGCAATACCCCACCTGTCCTGTTCAGCAATTCCGTAATGAACAGGTCCAGTGTCCGTACCCCCCGGTATTTCAGATCTTCCGTAAATGGCTTGATCCGGATGCCGATAAAAGGAGAGATCGTCCCCGCCTTCATGCCAGCCGCCAGCTCAGCCGCAGCCTTCAGCGCAACAGCATCTTCCTCATCATCCGGCCGGTTCCCGAACCCATCTTCAAAATCTATCCGGAAATCCTCCACAGGCTCCACCTCCAGCTTTCGCAGGATCTTATGATACACCGACCACGCCAGCCAGGCCTTTTCCTTGCGCCGCCCCGGCTCGTCCATGCCTTCCAGCCTGCGTGTCAGCGCCGTCACCTCCCGCTCCGTTTGAGGCAGGTACTCATGCCCCTCCAGCGACAACGCCCGGGCCAGCTCTACAAAATTCGGCGCATACGCACGCAGGCTCCTCAAAGCCGTCTCGCCCATCCTTATACAACTGTCCGCCTTGAATAGGTTGGCGCCCCCATACACCGTATGCACAGGTTGCCTGTCCGGCCGGTCACCAGGATATTTTTCCTGGAAAGCCAGGTTAGCTATCTTCAATGAACCCAATAAGCTCTCTTTGTCTGTTTCTTGTATTGAAAGTTGCATAATGTTGAATTATCAGGAACCCCTGTAAGTAGAATAACCATAAGGGCTCAGCAATAAAGGAATATGATAATGGCCCGCTTCCGCCACCTCGAAGTATACTTCCACAAAAGGATAAAAGGAAGAGACACCCAATATATCGAAGTAATCCTTGGTCTCGAATCGTATGATGTAAATGCCGTTTCCCGGTACCGCCTCCGCGGCAGACCAGTCCCCGATCCTGCCATCCGCATTCGTCTGCCCCCTCGCTACGATCTCCCATCTGTCTACCTGCATTCGGCAAAGCGTTGCCTTCACCCCCTCCGCAGGCCGTCCCCTCGAAGTATCCAAAACATGCGTCGTTATCCTGGTCATGACAATAATTTTTTAATTCGTAGTTCCGTGATCTTTTCCTGCTCTCCCATAGCAATGATCAACTCTCTCTCCGGATCATTACCTAACCTCGTACGAAGCAGGCCCAGCATCTCCTTCGCCGGCTTACCCGTAGCACACACAATAAAAATATACCCGAACTTCTCTTCATACGCCCGGTTCCCTTCCGCCAGGGCCTCCAGCACCTTCACAGATGCATCCAATGCACCCGCCTGTTCCACCGATGCGCCCGTACCCGCATATTTCTTCTTCAACGCCTCCATATCCCCGATCCTGGGATGATGGTCAAAAGCTGCCAGCCAATCCTTCGGCGAGCACGCATGCCATACCCGGCTCGCAGCCGTCAATAACCCCGGAACATCCTTCACTGGAAATACGTCCACCATCCCCCGCACCCACGCCTGGCTCCCGCAACAGCCGGTCAATACTGCACGCAATGCCCCCCTGTCAAGACCATTCAATACCTCCAGTGTCATACGAAGATGTATTAAAGTGTGGTAGGATGCCTGTTCACGTTCTTGTAATAAATATATACAGCCGGCTCCTTGCCCATGGCCGTGAACCATTGCTGGCAATACGGCGCCATCCAGATACTGTCGCCCTTTTTAACAGGGTACCAGTCCTGGTCGAGCCGGTATACACCCTGTCCCTGTAAGTACAATAACCCATGCTCCATGATATGCGTCTCCACCATCGGCAAATGCCCGCCGGGATCATATGTAAAGATGTTCACCGCCATATCGAAGGACAAACTCTCCGGCAACAGCACCTGCAACTGCAAAGCACGATCGCCCAGGTATTCCTTACCCGCTATATCTCCTGCATTGCCGAATAATGTCCCCGGAACCGCAGCACCCTCCAGCGGCTCATACACCTTATGAAAGGTCAGCAGCTGGGTTCCCTCCTCCCCACCATCGAAATGATACTCTTTTCCAACAGGGATATAGACAAAATGACCGGCAAAAAGATATCTCGACTCCCCGCTGACCACCGCCCTGCCCTTTCCGCTTACTACATAAATAAATAACTGCGACTGCCGGGTGCGGCCCGATAAAACGCCATCCTGCTGCAACGTAACCATCGTCTGACAAAAACGCGCCCCCATCTGCTCATTGATGATCACATTCACCGTGCAGTGGGTCCAGCCTGGCACCACACTGTTGATATATCCATCCTGGCTGATCAGGGCATGACTACTTTTTACTACCGATCTCGTTAATGCGGATATTTCCATATTCAGACAATTGATGTATAAATTCATCTGCGACAATGATCGCAGCCGCCAGATCCTCCGTCTCCACATGCTCCTGCGGATGATGGCTGATGCCCTTATAGCACCGCACAAATAGCATACAGACAGGTGACACGGCAGAGATAGGCACTGCATCATGTCCCGCCCCGCTCACCAGCTCCACCACCTCCAATCCGGCGCCCCTGATAGACTCCCTCAACAACTCATTCAGCCTGCCATCGCAGACGACAGGCGACGACGCCTGTACGACGGTCCAAACGACCTCCAGCCCGCGTTTAGCTCCAATGGCTTCACACAGTGCCTTCAACTGCAGATGCCCCTGCGTCAGCACGCCTTCATCCGCACTCCGGATATCCACACTGCAAACGACCTCGCCGGGAATAACATTGCTGGCAGCATTAGCGATCTGCAGCTTACCTACCGTGGCCACCAATCCACTTGCAGCACGACCCGCTAACTCCTCTGCTGCTAATATAAATTCCGCCGCACCGCAAAGCGCATCATTACGCATATCCATGGGGACCGTTCCCGCATGCCCCGCCATCCCCTTAAGAACAACCTCCGCCCTCACCTGCCCGGCAATCCCCTTCACCAGCGCCACCGGCACATTTTTTTCATATAATACAGGCCCCTGCTCGATATGTATCTCAAAATAACCCAGCCATTGATCCGGAGATATCGCATCCCCCTCCAGGTCCTCCACTTTCCCCCCTGTCATCCCGATCACTTCCCCCAGGCTCATTCCCTCCGCGTCCTTCCTGGCTAACATACCCCGCTCAAAACGCCCGGCCACCACCTTACTACCCAGGTAGGTCGTATGAAATCTCACTCCCTCCTCGTCACAAAAAGCGATCAGCTCAATATCAAAAGGCAATTTCGCGCCCGAATGGATAACATGCTCCAATAGGTCCACCCCCATCACCACACCCAAAGGCCCATCCCAACGCCCCGCGTCGATCACCGTATCGATATGCGAAGCAATGACCACCCTGCCGGCACCTGCCCTTTCCGACTTCCATTCCCCCCTGATATTCCCGATCGCATCCACCCGCACCTGCAGTCCTGCCGCACCCATCCACTCCTGCACTTTCTTTCCGGCCTCCGCAGCCGCAGCCGTCCCATAACGCCGGGTAATACCTTGTGGCGTTTCGCTAACAGAAGCCAGTTCATTTATCCTGGAAATTATCTTCTCCGCTCTTGGCATATATTCCATCATATCACCACCCTCCCCCTGTTAAGTTGTACCCCGCCTGCCTTGTCGAATATCTTTTCTCCTCTCAGCCATGTCTGCTCCACCACGCCGCTTAATTCCTCACCCAGGTAAGGAGTGCCCTTATGCCGGTGCAGCAATCCTTCCCGTTCTACCCTGAATGATCCCTCAGGGTCCCATATCACAAGATCCGCACTATACCCTCGTGCGATCTTGCCGCGCCGCCCGTCTTCACCCACCAGCAACGCCGGCGACGCACACATCCACCGCGCCAGGTCCTCTGCCTCAAAACCCCTCTGCCGGGCCGCCGTCCATACAACAGGGAGCGACAGCTGCAAAGATGAAATACCACCCCATGCCTTGGTGAGATCACCACCCTCCGGCTCCTTCATCGCAGGGGGCGCCGGGGAATGATCCGTAGCCACAAAATCGATCACCCCCTCCCGCAATGCTTCCCATAATGCAGCGTTATTACCCCGCTCACGGATAGGAGGCGCACATTTGAAATACGTCTCCCCATCTCCGATATCCTCCGCAGAAAAATATAAATAATGCGGCGCCGTCTCCACTGTCAATGGTAACCCCCGCTCCTTCGCCTGCCGGATAGCCCCTATGGCTGCCGCCGATGACAAGTGAACGATATGCGTACGGCACCCATATTGCGCACATAATCTTATCATCAGATCGATCGCATCCTGCTCCCATTTCGCAGGTCGTGACAATAAATAGTCCTTATAGCTCCTGACATCACCAGTCCGGCCCCCTGCAACAACCCCTCCTTCCAGCTCGCAATGTACCAATAAAGGCAATCCGTGCGCAGCAATAACAGGCATCACCTTGTGCAGATCAGCCGCCGTCACATGGGGGAACTCATCGATCCCCGAATGTGTAAGAAATGCTTTAAACCCCAATACGCCTCGCGCGATCAGCGCTTCTATCTCCTTCTCATTCCCCGGGACCACGCCACCCCAAAAACCACAGTCGCAATGCAATCGCCCTTCAGCAGCTTCCCGCTTCCTGTCAAACGCCGCCCCGGTGGTAGTCACCGGTGACGAGTTCAAAGGCATATCCACCAACATGGTAAGCCCCCCTGCCGCCGCAGCACGCGTAGCCGTGTCAAACCCCTCCCAGTCTGTCCTCCCCGGCTCATTGATATGCACATGCGGATCGATCACCCCCGGCATGACCATCGACACCCCCGCATCCGCCAGTTCCATACCTTCCACGATCGCCAGTCCTCCGACAACCCCTGTTATCACACCATCTTCAATGAATAAAGTAGCTTCCCTGACACCGTCGGGTAAGACCACACGCTTGCTATGTACAGCAGTCTTCATTTATACTGAGAAGTTAAGAATAATATTTATATTGGAGTATGGATATCCGGCTAGATAAAAATGCTTACGGCAAAAATGCGATCAATCTCTCCAGGATCATTCGCCACCCGGACAGGCACGAGATCCGGCACATCTCCGTCAATATATCACTCGCCGGTGACTTCGAAGCCGTACACACCATCGGCGATAACTCCAAAGTCCTGCCCACCGATACCATGAAAAATACAGTGTACGCACTGGCCAAAGATCATTTCACGGCCTCCATTGAAACATTCGGCCTCTTCCTGGCAGACTACCTTCTCGCCAACAATCCCCAGGTTACTGAAGTAAGAACAGAGCTCACCGAATACTGCTGGACCCGCATGACCTTCAACGGTACCCCGCATCCCCACTCCTTTGTCAACGGTGGCTCCGAAAAACATGTTGCCCTCATCACGGGCAACCGGCAGGCTACCACCCTTTCCGCCGGCATCAAAGACCTCCTGATCCTCAAAACCACCGACTCCGGTTTTGAGCACTATATCAGGGATAGATACACCACCCTGAAAGAAACCAGCGACCGTATCTTTTCCACCGAATGTGACATCACCTGGCTCTATGAGCACCTGTCTTCAGATCCCGACCACATATACACAGCAATAAGAGAAAACCTCCTGCACACCTTCTCCACGCACAAAAGCCTCTCCGTTCAGCACACCCTCTACGCCATGGGCAACGGCGTCCTGAAAGTCTTTCCCGAAGTAAAGGAGATCACCCTGAAAATGCCCAACAAACATCATATCCTTTTCAACTTACAGCAATTCGGCATGGACAATGATAATGAGGTTTTCATCGCTACCGACGAACCTTATGGATACATTACAGGCACCCTGACAAGGAACCAGACGATTTAACCGACCATCCATTGCATTTTTCTCCTATTTATTTTGTTATTACAAATAAATTTAATAAATTGATTCCGACCTATCCTGAAACCCTAATTACTGAAGTGCATGCCATCTGAAAGTAGCTTAGTGAACGATAGGTCTGATACCTTCCTGCATTCTTTTCCCGGCCTCGGCGAAAAGATCTTCCCGGCTATACTCAACACCTTGGAAGACCCCCTGTTCCTGCTGGACCACACTGGCAGGCTCATATGGTACAATACTGCATGCGATGAGATGTACTATACTGTTTCCGGCAAGTACATCGACGACGATTTTGATCTTGATCAGCTGCTTACAAAGCAACAGCAGTCCCGGTTCATACAACACCTCGCCACGGTGGCAGGGGGCCGGCAGGTACATTTTGAATGGAAATACCAGATCACAGTGACCAAATGGCTGAGCGTCTCCCTGTATCCCTTCCGGTCCGGCGAAGGATCACGCCCGGGCGTTTGCGGCAGTCTTCGCGATGTCACTGAAAAAAAGATCGATCAGCTGGCGTTGCAGCAGGTATTACAACACCAGGACTATATAAATGCAGTCATTGACAATATCCAGGAAGGGATCCTGCTCATCGACACCCGCTTCAGGATACTTACATTCAACCGGCAGGCAATCCGCCTGTTCGGCCGGATCAATGCCCTGGTACAAATAGGCGACAATTTTATCGACCTGCTGCCTGACCATCGGAAGGCGCCTGCACGACAATACCTCGCTACTGTCCTGTCAGGAATGCCCGTTGAATATGAAGTAGCGTACGCTGATAATTTATGGCTGTTCATCAATTATATGCCTGTAAAAGGCAAGGATGGGACCATTCAGCAGATAAGCATCACCTTCCGTGATGTCACAGACAGGAAGAAAGCCGAAGAGCAGATAAGAGCCGATGAAATTAAATACAGGGCCCTGGTCAATTCATTGAGCGAAGGCGTCATCCTGCAGACCCTGGATAAACAAATACTCACCATCAACCACAACGCAGCAGCTATCCTGGGTATGCCTGCGGATGAGCTGAAAGAAAAAGGCTTCCCCTATCCCGGCTGCATCCTGGTCGACGAACAGGAAAGGGAGATATCCCATGAAGGACTTTTCTATAAGACCAACGGGAAATTACATGCCGTTAAGAATAAGGTCATCGGCATACAGAAAAAGAGTGGCATACAGTGGCTCAAGCTGAATTCCGGCATCGTTACCCATGCCCACCAGCAAGAACCTTATGCTATTGTTATTTCCTTCCAGGACATTACGGAGAGGAAAAGGATCCTGGGCGAAATGGAGGTGCTTGCATTGCTGGCGCGGGAGACCGTGAACGCAGTATGCATTTTGCGCCCTGATGGAGAGATGCTATGGATGAACGAAGGTTTCACACGGCTAACGGGCTACTCACACGAAGAGCTGATTGGAAAAAGATCAAGGTCCTTCCTGCACGGGCCGGAGACGGACATGGATGTCGTGAAAAAAGCAACCTATTGCAGGGAGAATGGCCTGCCGCTTTTAGAAGAGTTTTGCTCCTATACAAAATCCGGGGAAAAGAAGTGGACAAGAGCGCAGGGGCAAGCCATCAGACAGGCCAATAGTCCTGTGGCAAACTATTTCCTGATAGTGACCGATATCACGGAAGAAAAGAAGATCCTCCGGGAACTGGAAGTATTGTCGCTGGTTGCCAAAGAAACCAACAACGGCGTATTCATCTTCGACAAGCTGTCGGGGAATACTATATGGGTAAACGAAGGGTTTACCCGGCTCACCGGGTTTACGGAGGAAGATATGGTAGGTAAAGATCCCGTCACGATGATCGCCGGTCCCGGGACCGACCGGCATCAGTTGAAGGACTGGGCTGATAGTATTAGCAATGATCAATCGTATGGCGGCGATCTCGTCATGTATACAAAAAACGGCCAGAAAAGGATCCTCCATGTCACAGGGCAGCCGCTTAAGAATAAAAAGGGGGAGATCACCCGGTACTTCGCCATCGGTTATGATATCACAGAACGGCGACGCCTGGAAGAGGAAAGGCTGCAAAATGAGATAGAGCAGCAAAAAAAGATCACAGGCGTCATCCTCCAAACCCAGGAACTGGAAAGGAATCAATTGGGGCGGGAGCTTCACGATAATATAAACCAGATCCTGGCCGCCATACGAATGCAGTTATCTTACAGTTTGGATAATTTTTCCATCTGCAGACCAGTGCTGGTTCAATGCCGGGAAAATATCATGGAGGCGCTGGAAGAAACCCGCAGGTTGTCACATAAGATGGTAATGCCGCGTTTTTCGGAACGCACCCTGCCGGATGTGCTGAAAGGACTCGTCGGTAATTATCAGTATGCGCAGGCCATCCAGCTGGTCACTGCGGACTGGAGGGACGACAGGGTAACCATCCATATCAAAGAGACGCTTTTCAGAATTTCCCAGGAACAGTTGAGCAATATATACAAACATGCAAAAGCCACCAACGTCATCATTCGGATAAGAACAGAGCTATCCAACGCCACGCTTTCCGTCGAAGACAATGGTATAGGCTTCGATCCGGCAGAAAAAAAAGACGGCATCGGCATCAGTAATATCCGCAGCCGGGCAGAGGCCTGTGGCGGAACAGCCCAATTTATTTCCGCTCCGGGCAAAGGCTGCTTACTCTTCGTACATATTCCATTGACCGAAGGGCGCTGATCACTCCCCATGCTTCACCTGCACGATCTCCGCCGCAATGCTCACCGCTATTTCCTCCGGCGTCTGACTATGTATAGACAATCCCGCCGGCCCCCGCACCCTGCGCAACCAGTCACCTGGTATACCCTCCGCCCGATACCCGTCCATCATCTTTGAGACCTTGGCCTTGCTGCCCAGCAACCCAAAATACCGGAACTCCATCGGCAGCAGTACCCGCATAGCCATGTCATCCGTCCTGTAGCCCTGCGTCATCACCATCACATAGTGATGAAAGGGCCCGGAGCCTATTAGCCCGCCAAGTTCCCCATAATCACTTATCAACACCTTCTCATGCACATACTCATTCCGCAGTAACGTATCCAATCCCTCCCTGTGATCATAAATAGAAATATAAAAATCCATTGTCCGCATAAGTCGCGAGAACGCCAACGCACAATGTCCCGCCCCGACAATAAACAACCGGTCCTTATAACCTGTCTTCTCTTCATACACCCACTCCTCGCCCGGCAAAAAATAAAAATCCTTCTCCGGCACCTGTGGCAGGAACGCCAACCCACCCGACGACAACCGCAGCGTTCCATTCCTATGTTCTTCCATCGATCTCAAAATACCCTCCATCACAATAATATCCTCCGTTCTCAGAGTATACAATAGGACCGTCTGCTCGCCCGAACAGATCATCCCGCTCTGATCCTTTGCCACCTCCTTGTCATGCACCTGCCGGCGTACGGACAGCAGCCCCTCCCCCTGGCGCAGTCGCTCTCTGGCCATCTCCGTAAACTTATGCTCCATGATCCCTCCCCCAATAGATCCCTCCATCTCTCCTTCCCCATTCACCACCATAAAAAAACCCTGCCTTCCCGGACTGCTGCCCTTGCTTTCCAGCACATACAACAGCAAGGCCGGAACACCACGCTGCATACTGGAAAACGCCAGTCGCCAGGCCAGCAGCTTCCTATCCTGGTACATGGGCCAATTTCTTGTCATAAAGCCCCATCAATACTTTTTCAGGGGTAAGTGGTGTGGAAAAAGGGAGGTCCGCCGAAGGATTGAAAGCGCGTATCGCATGTCGCAAAGCAAAATAAGCGCCAATGCCATACATCAACGGGGGCTCACCCACCGCCTTGCTGCGAAAGATCGCCAGGTTATCCTGCTGCGTATGGAGAAAATCAATGCTGATCTCCTCCGGCACGGAATAAATATCCGGCACCTTGTAAGTAGACAATGTATTCGAACGTAATCTTCCCTGCTCATCATAGATCACCTCCTCCATGGTCATCCAGCCAAGGCCCTGCACGATCCCTCCCTCTATCTGTCCCCGGTCGATCAAAGGGTTCATGCTGATCCCGAAGTCGTGGACGACTTTGACGGCGTCAATAACATACCTCCCCCTCAGGCAATCTACTGTGGCCGTGACGATCGCCGTACCATACACATGATAGGCGAACGGATGCCCCTTCTCCTTCGAAGGATCGAAATGAATGCCCGGAGTAGCATAATGCGCATGCTCCGACAAGCTCACACGCCTGACAAAGGCCGCCAGCACCAGCTTCCCCCAGCTCATATCCGTAACGAGCCCATTTACCAATACCATACCATCTCTCAATGCTATGGCCTCCAATGCAACCCCAAGCTCCGATGCTGCCACCTCCTTCAACCTGCCCAGGATCTCCACACAGGCCATTTGCACGGCCTTGCCGTTCAGATCAGCCGTCGCACTGGCCGCCGAAGGAGAGGTGTTGGCGATCTTAAAAGTGCTGGTAGCCTGTACCCTCACCAATCCGGGATCGATGGAAAATACAGTGGCCGCCACCTGCATCATCTTGGTATTGACACCCTGGCCCATCTCCACCGCACCCGTGGTCAAAGAGACGCTGCCGTCCGTATATACATGCACCAGCGCCCTGGCCTGGTTCATCAATGTCTTGGTGAAAGAAATGCCGAAGCAGACAGGCATAAAAGCAATTCCTTTCTTAACAAGCTTATTGCCCGCATTAAATTCTTTTACATCCCTTCTCATCGACGGGATATCATACAGTTCCTCCGCCTTCTGCCAGCAGGCATGCGCCTCGCTTTCCGCCAGCTGTCCGTAAGGAAATGCATCCCCCGTACGGTGCAGGTTCTTCTTCTGGATCACAGCGGCATCCACTCCCAAAACCTCAGCCACCTTTGCTATCGCAGCCTCGATGACATACATACCCTGCGGACCGCCAAATCCCCTGAAAGCCGTATTGGGAGGTAAGTTCGTCCGGCAGCTATAGGCAGTAGCCCTTACATTCGGAATGAAATATGAATTTGTACAGTGGAACAGCGTTCTTTCCAGCACAGCCGGCGACAGGTCGGCCGCAGCACCGGCATTCTGGTAAAAGGTCACCTCGTAGGCGAGGATCTTCAGGTCTTTGTCCACACCGATCCTGAAGTCCGACGAATAAGGATGCCGCTTCCCCGTCATCACCATGTCATCCACCCGGGGCATAGCATACTTCACAGGCTTCTTAAGATGAAGACAGGCCAACGCACACAAGGCAGCCCAGACATTGGCCTGGTCCTCCTTGCCCCCAAAACCACCGCCCAGCCGCGTCACTTCAATATCCAATGCATGCATAGGCAAAGCCGTCACCTTGGAGATGGCCCGCTGTACAGCCGTCGGCGCCTGCGTGGAAGAATACACACGCATAACATTATTTTCCAGTGGTATCGCATATGCCCCCTGCGTTTCTATATACAAATGCTCTTGCCCATTGGTATCTGCCCGCCCCTCCACGACATGTGCGCATAAAGACCACGCCTGATCTACATCCCCCAGCCGGAAGGTCCTCGGTGGAACGATCAGCTCGCCATTTGCCTGCGCCACCCGCGGGTCCGTGACCACGGGCCATGGCTCGATGTCCGCCTTTATCTTTTCTACTGCATGCCTGGCCGCATCCTCCGAAACAGCTACGACAAAAGCCACCGGCATACCGCAAAAATGAACATGCTGCTCCGCAAATAAAGGCTCGTCCGGTATGATCCCCCCGATTTGGTTCTCGCCTTTGATATCGATAAAGGTAAATACACGCACCACTCCTGGCGTCTCCTCCGCCCCGCTGACATCCAGCCGCCTGATAAGACCATGCGCCACAGGTGAGCCATAGACGGCGCCAAATAAAGTGCCGCGCAGCAAAGGGATATCATCCAGGTAAATGGACTCTCCCCTCGTATGTCCGGTGGAATCAATGTTCTTCATGATCCTTCCATTTATATTTCCAGCAGCGCCTCAACAGACAGACTGGGAAACAATGTCAAAAAATGTCCTTTGATCAGTTGCCTCAGCAACAGGCGCTTATACACCTCCGTCCCGCGGGCATCACTGATAGGGCTGATCTCGCCATCAGCTTTTTCCAGCATTGCAGCCACCAAACCCTCATCCACCCGACGCCCCTTCATCAGCAACGAGGCGCCTTCCAGGTACGCAGGCACCGGTCCGACACCGCCTGCAGAAAGATGCCCTTCCGCTATCACCTCTCCCTCCATCTGCATATACATGGCCGTGTTCACGCTGGCAATATCCAGGCAGGTCCGCTTGCTCACTTTTTCAAAATGGAAAAGGGCCTGCCCTTCCGGGAGGTCAAAAGATATCTTTTCAATGAACTCATCCGGCCGCTTGTTCAACGTCTTATATCCCTTAAAGAATTTACGCAGCGCCAGCTCCCGCCTGGTAACCCCGTCACTCAACGTCAACGACGCATCCAATGCCAGGAAAAATATGGTGAGGTCGCCTATCGGCGAGGCATTGACGAAATTACCCGCCACCGTGGCAATATTACGTATAGGTGTAGATGATATCAGCCGGGCATAATGGTCACATCTGGGAAAAGCCTTTCGTATCATGGGAGATCCCATCAGGTCTGTCACCGTAGCAGCCCCTCCGATGATACATCGCCCCCCTTCCTGCACAATACCCTTCAATTTCCTTCCCACAGTTAGAAAACCAATATCAGCTCCTACCATAGCCGCATGCTGCTGCACATAAAGATCCGTCCCCCCACCTAAAAATCTTTGCCCCTCATTTTCCAAACCATTCCCCCCGTCCCTCAAAGACCCATTCGGCTCCAGCGCCAATGCCGCCATCCGCCTGGGGATGTCCAAAAAATATTCGGGCAGGATCCCTCTGTCCACCAAAAACCTGACAACACCATCCGGCCCGTCACTTCTTTCCACACCTCGGCCATTCTCCCCACTTCCCTCCACACCACCACTATCCCTCCCATCCTCAACAATCCCTTCCCGCTCCCGCAACACTTCATTCATCCGCCCCAACGCCCGCTCGATCGATTTATACCCCGTGCAGCGACAGATATTCCCATCCACGGCAGCCCGTGCCGCCGCCTGCGTGGGCGCCTTTGCGCTCAGACAAAAACCCGCCATCGAAACGATAAACCCCGGCGTGCAAAAACCGCACTGCGTACCACCTTCCTCACAAATAGCCTGTTGCAGGGGATTTAACCGCTCCTGGTTCACTCCCTCGATCGTCACCACATGCTTCTGATGGACATTCCCCAGCGCAGTCAGGCACGAGGTGGCCGAACAGTAAACCATCTTCCCATCCGTCAATTCCCCGATCAAAACCGTACATGCGCCACAATCCCCCTCCCGGCAGCCGATCTTGGTGCCCGTGAGATGCTCCCGGTAACGCACAAGGTCTAAAAGCAACATGCCCGGCGGTTCATCCGTCACGATGAGCTTGCTATTGAGAATAAATCGTATCATTGATTGGATCAGTACAGCTTCTTGTCACCCTTGGTCTTCCACGACCTGAATACAGCCGCCGCTTCATCCAGCGACTCATGACTAAAAGGGATTTTCCTGTCCCCCGGAGGAACATTGATCTCTATGTATATGAAAGCATCGTCAAACCCTGCTTCCGCAGCCTCATGCCGCGTACTGGCAAACACCACCCTGCGTGGCCGGGCCCAATACAGCGCCCCCAGGCACATAGGACAAGGCTCACAGGAAGTGTAAACATCGCAGTCCGTCAGCTGGTAATTACCCAAACGCCGGCAGGCATCCCGTATCGCTACCACCTCCGCATGTGCCGTAGGATCGTTGCTGGAAGTCACCTGGTTGCACCCCTTCCCCACTACCTCCCCATCCTTGACGATGATACACCCAAAAGGTCCCCCCATCCCGTCCTTTATACCTTGCTTTGCCAGTTCTATCGCTTGCTGTAAGTATTTCCTGTCATTTTCCGAGGCCATATGTACAATTTACAAAATATCCCGCTAAAACCATTCGTATTACAGTAATCCCTGTTGCATCCGGAACAAAAATTCCAGCCCAAATCCCCCTATCAGCAGCCGCTCCTTACGATCCTCCAGCAACTGCTGTGTCCAGTCGACAAACCCGCCATCCGCAATCTCCCACTCCTGTCCCGCAACATCAATGATCATTTTGAACTGGATCCCCTTGTAATAGGTATTTTCAGCAGGTTCCTCCTCCAGCGCCAGCACAATACCCGGGATCTCCTTCGTCAAATGACCGCATAGCCGGTCTGTTAGTCGCTTCCCGCCTTCATATCCTCCCCTCCGCTGCAATTTCCAACGGATCTTTGCCACTTTGAATACTTCCTCGAACAATGACTGAAGCGCCACCACCTGCTCCTGCATCGCCTGGCATTCAAACCGGTGATCACCATAATCCCTTCCGGCAATTACCGTACATCCTATCTTGAAATGAGGCGTGAAACCTGTCCCCCTTATCTCCTGTGCCCTTATATGACGATGGACAGTACAAAAACGCGCCAGCTGCCCTCCGGGCAGCTCCCCCTTCCGGCGCAGATCGGCAATATGCAGGGCCAGCGCATTGGTAGCATCCGCCACGATCTCCGTATGCCGCAAAGCCGAAACGATCTTTTTCTGGCTGGCAGACGCTACCACCGAACAACTGCCCCATTGAGCCGCAGGTGACAGCGCTACTGGATAGAACCCCATCCCCCTCCAATGTCGTAAGGTCGCCAATTCCTGCTCCATCACGTCGATCATATCCAGGTCCGACGGCTGTACAAATCGGTTTTTCCGGTATGCCCGTAATAATCCCGGTGCATCCAGGCGCTGAACCCGCTTATCATACACCGCCAGCAGGAGAGAATTGAGGTCGGCGCCCGACATCCGCTCCGCCAGCAGGCCCACCAGGTCCGGTACCCCCAGTTCACCACTAATATGATCTGCAATCCTGTCCTTCATAGCAAATGATCGATTATCTCCTAATTTAGCCAATTTGCTCATAAATTGAAGAAATCCATCCACTTCTGGGGAAAAACTTCCCCAAATTTTCCCCGCTTTCTATGTGGAAATTAATTTTCTGAACGGAGAAATCCATTGGACCATCTTTTGCGTATACTATCTCGGCTTTTAATAGGATATTGGATTTTAGCAACGGCCTGGATATCTATCTGGGCTTTTTTTTTGCCCATGCGCTAACTACATTTGTAACATGCGCCAACGATTCCTACTTGGACTACTGCTAGCTTTATCCTTGACGACCTGGTGTCAAAACCAGCCCCCCCTTACCTTGAGTGACCTCGACCAGGCCATCGAAGCAGCCCCCCGGTACGATGCCGAAAAGATCAGGAACATCCAACTGCTGAAAAAGGACCTCCTGTCGTCAGGCACCAACGATAAAGAGCTCCTTTTCAGGCGCTATCAGCCCCTGTACGAAGAATACAAGGTGTTTAATTACGATTCCGCCTTCTTCTATGCCCGGAAATTACAGGGGATAGCCCTCCTCCTGAATGACCCCACCCGTATCGTAAACGCCCGGCTCAAAACAGGCTTCAGCCTGCTTTCCTCCGGCATGTTCAAAGAAACCCTGGACTCCCTCAACGAAATATCCATAAAAGGCGCCCCGGACAGCCTGAAAGCGGAATATTATGCCCTGATGGGGCGCTATTACTATGACCTGGGTGACTTCGATAACGACGCCTACTATACGCCCGTATACATTGCCAAAGGCAATCTGTACATGGACTCCGCCTTGCAGTTGTACACCCCCGGCTCCTTTTTTTCCACTTATTACAAAGGACTGAAAGAAATAAAGTCCAACCATCGCCAGGTCGCTATGCTCGAGCTCTGGCGGCTCCTCAGCCGCCCGGACCTCACAGATCATGAGGTCGCCCTCACCGCTTCCACCCTCAGCGACATCTATATTTACAACAGCCGGCCTGATACAGCCATGCAGCTCCTCATCCGGGCAGCCATCGCAGATATCCGGTCCTGCACCAAAGAGACTGCCGCAATTCTTAACCTGGCCCAGCTCCTCTATAAGAAAGGGGACGTAAAAAATGCCTCCTCCTATATCGAGGCTGCCATCCGGGACGCCAGCTTCTATGGCGCCCGCCAGCGAAAAGTACAGGTCAGCGCCATCCTGCCCCTCATAGAAGCGGAAAAGATCAGTCGCGTCGAGGCGCAGAAAAGGACCCTTATCACCTATTCAGTCATCACTACCCTCCTGCTGCTGATCGTCGTCACCCTCGCCATCATCATATTCCGGCAGGTCAGCAAGCTCAAAACAGCGCAAACAAAGATCACCGAAGCGCACGAAAAAGTCCAGGCCGTCAACCAGCGGCTGATGGAAACCAATAACAAACTCTCGGAAGCCAATAAGATCAAGGAAGAATATATCGGCTACTTCTTCAACGCAGACTCCGAATTCTTTGCCAAAATTGAAAAATTCAAAAAGTCGCTGGAACAAAAAATAGCCTATCGTAAATGGGAAGACCTCATCACCCTGGTGAACAATACCAATCTGAAAAAAGAAAAAGAAGAGCTCCTGCAGAATTTCGATAAGATATTCCTGAAGCTCTTCCCGGATTTTATACAAGGCTTCAACGCCCTTTTCAAAGAAGAGGACAGGGTCCAGCTGAAAGACCATGAGTTCCTCAACACCGACCTGCGCATCTTTGCCCTCATAAGAATGGGCATTCACGACAATGAAAAGATCGCCCGCATCCTCGAATACTCCGTCAACACCATCAACACCTACAAGACAAAGATCAAGAACAAGTCCATCGTACCCAACGAGGCGTTCGAACAACGGATCATGGAGATAAAAACACTTTAGCATTCAATTGACAGGCACGATGCTCACTGCCGCCCCACCCCCCGCCGCCAGCTTCACAGCCAGCTTCGTCTTGCTGGTGACAGTCACCTGCTCGATGACATACGCCTCCGGCTTATCCCTCCAATCCGCATCCGGCGCATCCTTATACACCGTTGCCTGGTATCTTTTGCCCGCATCTAAAAAGTCCAGCGACAAACTGGCCACACGCCCACGCTCATCTGTAATCGCCCCGATAAACCAGCTGCTCTTCCCCTTCTCTTTGCGTGCAATGGAAAGATAATCCCCCGGCTCAGCCTCCAGTATCCTCGTGTCATCCCAATCCACCGGCACATCCCTGATGAATTGAAATGCATCCATATGCGCGGCATAGTTCTCCGGCAGGTCCGCCGCCATCTGCAACGGACTATACAACGTCACATACAGCGCCAGCTGCTTCGCCAGCGTCGTATGCACCTGCCTCCCCGGCACAGTCGTATATCCCCGGAGCTTAAAGATCCCAGGGGTATAATCCATCGGTCCGCCCATCAGCCGCGTAAAAGGAAGGATGGTCTCATGCTCGGGAGCGTTCCCATTGCTGAAAGCATTGTACTCATTGCCCCTGGCAGCCTCGCAAGCCAGCCAGTTGGGATACGTACGCTGCAATCCCGTTGGACGTACAGGCTCATGCGCATCCAGCATCACATGATAAGCAGCAGCTTTCTCTGCCACCCGGTTATAATGATCCACCATCCACTGGCCGTCATGATGCTCTCCCCGGGGGATGATCCGCCCCACATAACCCGTCTTCACGGATGTGAAACCATAAGCATTCATATACCTGAATGCAGTATCCATCCGCCTTTCGTAATTGGTCGCAGAACCTGACGTCTCGTTATGCATGATCAGGTGAACTCCCTTCGAAGCCGCATAAGCTGTAAGCGCCCGCACATCGTGATCCGGATAGGGCGTAATGAAATCGAACACATTCTCCTTCCAGTTCCCAAACCAATCCTCCCAGCCCGTATTCCAGCCCTCCACCAGCACTCCCTGTATATTATTTGCAGCGGCAAAATCTATATATCTTTTTACATTCTCCGTATTGGCGCTATGCTTCCCGCTGGGAATAAGCGCTCCCGTTGCCGTCACACTGTCGGGATAGTCGGAATAGCTCCAGGTCCCCTTCCCCGTTTGCATCTCCCACCAGACGCCCACGAACTTCATCGGATGTATCCAGCTGGAGTCGCCGATCTTCGACGGCGCGTTCAGGTTCAGGATGATCTTACTGGCAAGGATATCCGCCGCCTTATCACTGACGATCACCGTCCGCCAGGGAGTGGAAAATGGAGCATGCAGATAGGCCTTGTTGCCCACCGCATCCGGCACCAGCGCGGAGGTCAGCTTCAGCGCCGGCCTGTCCACATGCAGCTGCATCGCCGGATAGTCGATCAGCCCCGCTTCATGGATATTGATATAGAGCCCATCCCCGGTCTTCATCATCAGCGGCGTTTGCACAGCATACCTGTCAGGAGCCACCCGCACGGCGATATCCGTGGACTTCTCCACCAGCGCCTTATTATCGATCTCACTGATAAGAGAGGTCGTATAAGGATATTCATTGGTATCATAGTCACCAGGGATCCAGAAGGTCTTATGATCGCCCGCCAGCGCAAACTCCGTCACCTCATCAGTCACGACGAAATAACCAAGCTCCGACGCACGGGGAAACTCATATCTGAAACCAACACCGTCCTCAAAAACACGGAAAATAATATCCAGCCGCCGGTGCGGCGCCTCCTTCTGCTGCAAATGGACCAGCAGTTGTTCGTAATGATCACGGATCTGGCCCACCTCGCCCCATACGGGCCGCCAGCTATCATCGACGCCAAGCTTCTCCGAACCCAACAGCTGAAAACCCTTGTAAAAACCGCTGTCCTTGTCCAGCTTAAAGCCCATCCGCGATGGCCTGATCACCGACCTGCCGGAAAATGACACGGCATACACCGGAGAGCCCTCCCCGTCCAGCGAAAATGACAGCTTTACCTTGCTCATCCCGGCGGATACAGGCTGCTGGGCACGGATATCATCTGAGAACAACACCAAAAAAGCCAACACAAACACCTTACAATGGATCATAAGCATAATTAAATGAACTTTAAAAACTAACCGCAAGCGCACAGCCTAGTTATATCCCGGGTTCTGCTGCCCCACGATCTTACTATTTGAATTGAGCTCATTCTGCGGGATGGGCCAGGCATACGTCTTGACGGGAAAAGCCAGCGCCCCCGTATGCACATTCAACGCCGCGCCATAAAAGCTCGCCTCCGACGCCCCCAGCTTCCAACGGCAAAGATCGAACCACCACTGTCCTTCATTGAACAGCTCCGCCCAGCGCTCATAGTACAAAGGATTGCTGCCCAACACCGGGTCCGCAGCAGCAGCAGCGCTCGTCTGGGCCGTAAGGCTACCATAATCCACCGGCGACGCCACATCCACAGGATAACTATACGCCCTCCGCTTCACCTTGTTGATAAACTCCAGCGCATTCGCATCATCATTGCTGCCCTTACAGGCTTCGGCATACAACAGGTAGACATCCGCCAGACGAAGGAGATAGATATTGGCGCCATCCGCCTGTCCCCCCTTCACATTATTGACGCTATTGAAAATGGGCGAATACTTCCGGATGCTGAACCCATACTTGTCGGATTGCTCAGCATAAAAATTAGGCCTGGACACGCGCTGCCATACAGGGTCCTGGAAGATCACAGAATCGATCCAGGGTTGCAGCGCATTCACGAACAACCGCGGGTCGGCGGTTTTATCGGTCCTCACCTGTAATGCCTGTGTCTTATAAGCAGGGTCCATGATCTTCTTAGGCCATTTATCCGAAATATAACCGCTCTTCTCCGGCTTATAGCTCGCGTCGAAGTTCGGGTTGTCCACCAGCCCATAGCTGCCGATGGAATAGCCAAACCGTAATACATTCCTATCATGCAGGACTTCATTACCATACCCCAGTGGAATACTGCTGCCTTCCGTACCATCATATCCCAGGGCCCAGGGACACCAGATAAGGCCATTGATGGAAGTGGCGTTGGGCGCATCCCCATATACACCATAATTGCCTTTTGCGTCCAGGTCAATGTTCAGCTCGAATAAAGACTCCTCATTGAACTCATTGTCCGTTATACCGATAAAAGCATCCCGGTACTTGGCATAAGGCATTAGTTTCTTACCGCTATTGTTGATCACATCAAGCAAGGCGGTTTTCGCTTTGGCCCAATCCTGCGTGAACACATAAGCCTTCCCCAGCAAACTTTTGGCAGCCCATTCACTGGCCCGGCCCCTGTCATTACCGGACCACACAGTCCCCTTCAGCAGCGTCGCTGCCTGCTGCAGGTCGCTCTCTATGAAAGCCCACACATCTTTTACGGTACTCCGCGGCTTCTGCGTGCTGTCCAGTCCCGACGGCACTTTGTCGAAGATGGGCACGCCCAGCTTGTCACCTCCGGCGCTCTGCGTCATATAGCTTTCGCCGAAATAACATTCCAGCTGGAAATAATAGAAGGCCCTGAGAAAGTAAGCCTGACCACGCACCAGCTCGATGGCCGGCTGTTCCCCTGCTTTGGCAAAATGCGATGAATAGAAATCAGCAGCGTTCATCAGGCTGTTACAGTTTTTTACCCCTGCATAGAAAGAGGTCCATGCACCCAGTACATACGAGTTCGGCACGGATAGATTGGTTGACGCCATCTCATTCCAGAATCCATCCCCATCCCAGATGGAATTTGCCACATGCGTACAGTTGGCCAAGGCCTTAGGCAAAAGGTTGAATCCATACAGATTGGGGTCGCGGAGATTCGAATAGCAGGTGGCCAGCACACTGTTCAGATCATCCATGCTTGCCGGATAATTGCCCGTGGAATACTGATTGGTGGGCGCTACAAGCGAAGGATCTTTCGTACAGCCCGTGGCCAGCAGCAGGGCGAGTAACATTGGAAAATATATTTTCTTGATCATATTATTAAGTTTATTAAAAATTGAGATCTATGCCCGCAGAATAGATCCGTGTTTGCGGATATTGGGACACCGCATCCAATCCGCGGGTCGTAACCCCGACGGTCGTGCCGACAAATCCCGACATCGCAGCCTGCGAAAAAGCGCTGCCGATCTCAGGGTCCAGCCCCGAATAATGCGTGATGGTAAAGAGGTTATTGGCCATAACGAACAGCCTTGCATTTCTTACAGCGATCTTATTCAACCATCCGCCCGAGAAAGTATAGCCTACCTGCACATTCTTTAATTTCAGGTAGCTGCCGCTCTCTACAAAATAACTGTTCACGGAAGTATAGTTCTTGTTCGGGTCCAGGTTGAAGCTGCCGTCCGGGTTCACAACACCCAGCCGGGGCTGGGAAGTTAGCTGGTTGCCCCCAAGATAAGAGTCGCCAAAAACTTTGCCGGTCGTATTGCCGTCGGCAAATGGATATTGCTCGTACGCCTTTACACCGTTGAAAAGCTGTACGCCCGCCACCCCGTTGAATAAAAAGGCCGCATCGAAATTCTTATAGTCCAGCCGGATGGTAAAGCCATACACCAGCTTCGGGTTTGGATTGCCGATCACCCGCCGGTCATCCGGCGACAGCGTCGTCCCGTTCTTCGCATCGTGCGCAAACTTCAGGTCGCCCGCTTTGGCATTGGGTTGTGCGCTGGCAGCCGCTTCCGCATCCGTCTTGAAAAGCCCCTGCGCCTCATAGCCGTAAAAGCTGCCAAAAGGCAAGCCGGCCTTGGTGATCGTCAACGTCTGATTAGCCATGATGCCATAGCCCGAATTACCGTTGTTGTAATAGTTGTAGCCATCATACAGCGCATCCGTGGTGATACCATCCAGGTCCTGCACCTTGTTCCTGTTAAAGCCCGCCGTAACGCTTACATCATAACCCAGCGCCCCCGCCTTGCTGCGATAGCCCAGCAGGATGTCGAAGCCCTTGCTGCTCACCTTCCCTATATTCGTAAAATAAGGCGCCGTAAACCCGGAGCTCAGCGACAGCGGCAAAGCATACAGCACATCCTTCGTCGTTTTATTATACCAGTCCACCGTGAAATACAGCTTGCCTTTCAATGCCTCACCATCGAGACCGATATTCGTCTCATACACCGTCTCCCAGTGGAGATTGGGATTGGGAATAGAATTGATGGCATTGCCGATCAGCAGCGGAGCACCAGGAGCGAAATTCGCCCCCGACAAAGAACCCAGCCCCGAAGATCCAAGGAACTTGCTGTAAGTAGCCGCATAAGTATAGGGAGGAATAGCGCTGTTGCCAAGCGCCCCATAGCTACCCCTGAATTTCAGCAGGTTCACCACATTTGTCAGAGGTTTGAAGAACGCCTCATCGCTGATAGTCCAGCCCACGCTTGCCGCGCCAAAAACACCCTTCTGCTTGTTAGGCCCGAACACCGTAAAATTAGCATCCTGGCGTATCGTCCCGGAGACATAGTACCGATTGTCGAAATTATAATACAGCTTGCCGAACAAAGACTTTATCAGACCATTGTTGTCACTATACCCCGAAGCAGTGATCGAAGTCTGTGAGGTCTGGACAAAGGAATAATTCTCCTTCCCCACGGAGGTCTCCAGGGCATTCACCGTATTATACGTGTTCCTGATCTGCTCGTACCCCGCCACCGCATTGAGGCTATGCTTCCCGAAGTGCTGGTCATAGGTCAGTACATAATTGCTCAGCAACTGTGTGCTCTCGATATAGTACTTGTTCAGCGAGTTGTTCGTATTGGTAACAGATCCGAAATTGAAGGAATTTTGAAAATAGTCCTGCGTTTCCAGGTAATAGGAATATCCAAAATTGGTCCGGAAGCTCAGGTGTAGTGGCAGCTTCACTTCCGCATAGACATTCCCCTGCAAATTATTCCGGTAGTTCTGCGCATTGGCAGACTGCGCAGAGCCGACAGGGTTCGGACCGCCAAAAGCAAGACCGTTATAACCCGGAGGAACCACCCCCCAGCTGCCGTCCGCCCGCTTGATAGGGATGATCGGCTGCGTACGGAAAGGTGCATTGTGCAGCTGCGCCTCCGTACCCACCAGCGGGGCCGTCCTCCTTTGCGAGATGGCCAGCTGCTCTCCGATCTTGAGGAATTCCGCCAGCTTATAGTCCGTATTGACACGCGCACCGGCTATATTGGAGTAATTCTTAATGTAAATGCCTTTCTGTGCATTGTAAAAGCCCGAGAAAAGATAGTTCACCACAGGCGTCGAGCCCGATACGGAAAGGTTGTAGTTCTGCTCATAGGCATCCCCGTACAGCGCTTTTACCCAATCCGTATTGGCCAGCGTATCCGTATGCGTCGCTCCCGCAAAGAACGTGGGATGCGTGATATTGTACAGCTTGATGAAGCCCGGCTTGTCCAGCAACTTTACCAGCTTCGGTTTCGTGATACCATAACGCGCATTGAAATTGATTGCCGGTTTGGCGCCGGCCCCTTTCTTCGTTGTGATGATGATGACCCCTCCCGCAGCGGCAGACCCATAAATGGCGGCAGCGCTCGCATCCTTCAAAATATCGATGGTCGCAATATCCTGGATATTGATATTGTCCCCCGGTACACGCACCCCGTCCACGATATACAAAGGTCCAGGCTGGTGCAGAGAGGAAAGCCCCCGGATAATGATCGTTGGCGTCGCCCCCGGCTCACCTGAATTTTTTATCACCTCGACACCGGCAGCCCGGCCTTGCAATGCCTCCGTAACATTCGTCACAGGCTGATTTTTGATGGCAGCCCCTTTTACGCTGGCCACAGAACCCGTTACATCCTTGCGTTTTTGTGTACCATAGCCAACGACGACCACTTCATCAAGACTTCCCTTAACAGGCTGCAAAATGATCTGCAGCGGCTCATTCCCCCTGATCCCAACCCGCAACGTCTCAAAACCCACATAAGACACTTCCAGGGCAGTCACCTTGGTCGGCGCTAACAAAGAAAAACGCCCCGTGGCATCCGTGCTGACCCCCTGGCTGGAACCCTTTATTTTGACCGTGGCGCCAATCAACGCCCCCCCTCTTTCATCGCTCACCGTCCCGGTGACCGTCCGGTCCTGCGCACGGACAACCCGTAGCCCAAAAAGAAAAAAGGTGCACACGGTACACCATAGCAGCAATCGCTTTTTTGTCATAAACAGCTATTTGTTTGTTTAAGTAATCGACAGCATCGGAGGGACATAGCCGAAGAAGGAGACTTTTCATACAACAGGCAATGGTTCCGATTTACCTGTCAAAGAAAAAATTTGAGGCGGCCAAATGCAACTTATATTGGGATAGTATAATAAATATTGCCCTTATCGCGGGGACCTTCCTTCACAAACATGTACAAACCAAACATTTATAGTCATATAAAAAATACCTATATATAATCTTGACCAACCTCAGATCTTGAATAATTTGTCGATAAGAATATTCACCACCTCCGCAGAGACAAGAATAATTATGATCCATTCCAGCACCGTACTATTGCGATATTGCAGCAGGTCCTTGAAAAGCTCCAGGTTTTCTCTTATGATCTCCAACCCTTCCTTGACATCCCTGAATCGTTCCTGCAGATCGAAAGTCCGCTTAAGCCCCAGGTCGATCCGGTTCAGGTTCTCATCCTCCCATGTCTCAGGAGGCGAATCGAATATGTATAGATTCTCCGAGATCCGGTTCTTGAGGTTCAGTGTTTTCCCGATATACTTTTTGAGGCTTTTCCCTGACAACGAAAGCTTGCCCTTTCTTTCCAGCAGTAAAGTCTGGGAGTTGGTCTCCTCCAGCAACGCATTGGTCTGGTCCGAGAAATAATCCAGCGCCACCGATTGACTGACGTTCAGCATGATCAGCCGCAGCGTTTCCGTATCCGCATTGATGATCTCGATCGTATTATAGCCAAACTTGTTCTCCTTTGCATGCGTCTCGATTTGGAATTCCTCGGTCAAAGGATGCTCGAATGGATATTTACAGTAGGGGGCTATCTTCCCGAGGAACGCCTTGCAAGTCCCCTCGTCCGCGTTCAGAAAACAGACAACCCCATATTTAAAAACATACACATAAGACTCCGGCCCCATTTTATAGAACAGTTCGTCCGCGTCATAGTGATAGATCCCTTCGCTGAATATGGTTTTGAAAGATTTGATGTCGATACTGTCGGCGATCTGGTATGAAACGACTGGAAGCATGTATAAAATTACCTATTTTTAAAGAATGAACCCCCGTGTCCAACAGGTATTGCTTCATCTGGCTGGTTGTATAGTGGTGCTGAGCCTCCCCCTCCTGTTTTCGCCCGAGTCATTGAGCCTGAATGACTACCTGATGAATCCCCCTACCCAACGGGATATCCTTTTCTACGCCCTGGTCCTGGCCGTCTTTTATCTTAATTATTATGGTCTGATCCCAAAATTCTACTTCAGCCGCAGATATGTCATATTACTGCTGATCAACATTGCCTGTTTTATTGCTATCAATTACCTGGCAGGACATCTCTTCGGCGCATTACGCCTTCAGCCTGGACCTACCCCTTACCCTGGTGGCCCTCCCGGCCCCTCCCCATTTTCCCATAGGCCGCCCCGCTCTGCACACAACCCCTTTTTCATGGACCTCAGCCAGCACCTGTTCGTTTACCTGGTCGTCTTCTTCCTGGCGCTCCTGCTGAAGATCCGCCAGCGGCTCAAACAGACGGAAAAAGAAAAGCTCCAGGCAGAATTGTCCTATCTGAAAGCACAGATCAATCCTCATTTTCTGTTCAATATCCTCAACAGCATTTATTCCCTGACGATCGAAAAGTCCGACAAAGCCCCCGACGCCGTCGTAAAGCTCTCGGATATGATGCGGTATGTGCTCGATAAGTCCGGCAGGGACCTGGTCACCCTGCGGCAGGAGCTGAACTACATCCGCAATTACATCGCTTTACAGGAATCACGGTTCGGCTCCACCATCCGGCTGGATTACCACATCGATGACCCTATCCCGAAAAAGATCGCCCCCCTCATTCTGATCCCCTTCATCGAAAATGCCTTTAAGCACGGCGTCAATCCAGAAGAAGACTCGGAAATACACATCCGGATAAACATTAAAAATAACGAGCTCCACCTGGAAGTCACCAACAAAAAGGTCAACATTCATTCCTCTCTGGAAGAGCACAGCGGCCTGGGGATTGCCAATACGAAGGTCCGGCTGCAGCTGCTCTATCCCAACGGGCATACCCTGGAGATCCGGGACAATAAAGATGATTTCCGGGTTTTTGTAACTTTGCAGCTGAAATGATAAACGCCATTGCAATAGATGATGAGCTGCCGGCGCTGAAAGTAATAGAAAGCTTTGCCGGCAATGTGAATTTTATCCGGTTGGAAAAGGCCTTCGCCCGTCCGGGTGAAGCGTTGCAATACCTGAACGACAATCCTGTCCACCTCCTCTTCCTGGATATCAATATGCCCTCCCTCTCCGGTATCGAATTATATAAGTCCGTCCCCCCGGATACCATGGCCATCTTCACAACGGCCTACAGCGAATACGCCGTGGAAGGCTTCAACCTGAATGCAGTCGATTACCTGCTGAAACCGTTTACCTACGATCGCTTCCTCCAGGCCGTCACAAAGGCAAAAGAGATCTTCGATCGCCGCCAGCCCGTCGCTTCCCAGGATTTTATCTTTCTGCGCATTGACTACAGCCTCGTAAAAGTGGCCGTCGCAGATATACGTTGTGTGGAAGGTATGGACGACTATCTCAGGATCCATTTGCAGGGCCGCCAACCGCTCCTGGTACGCATGACCATGAAGGCTATCTTAAGCCAGCTCCCACGCAGCCACTTCCTTCGCGTCCATCGCTCCTATATCGTCGCCCTGGGCAGCATCATCAATATACGCAACAAGGTCATCTACCTGGAAGGACAGGAGATCCCCATTGGCGTCAGCTACGAAAAAGAATTTTTTTCGCGTTTTCCCATTCACCGCTGAGTTTACTTCGGAAATTTCAGTTCCAGGGCCTTTTGCTCTTCAGGCTTGAGCGTTTCTTTTTCCATCAGGTCGATGTCCCGGTTGATCATCACCATTTCTCCCGCTTGTAGTTCCTCTGTGCTGTTATCTGTAGAAGAATGATAAGACTTGATCACCTTGAGCTTGCCCTCCAGCAGGTCGACCTCTTCACCCGGGCTGGAAGCAAATGCGTCCACATGGATCCGGGCGCTCTTGCCCAGAACAGTCACCACCAGGTTTCGCGTATGAATGACAAATGGTTTTGCCCCATCATGGACGATCAATACCCCCTCCCCGTCAAACATCACATCCCGGTTCGCCTTCCCAAACCCCTCCATAGGACGGATCACCGTCCGGGGATCCATCACCACCAGCGTCCCATCCGGCAGCGTGAAGGTCTTCGGAGGGACCTCTTTCCCTTTTGTCGTATCCACCGCAGCCGTATCCTGCCCATGCTCCTGCTCCTCCCGCCCCTTACAATGCCAGGCCCCTGCCAGCATGAGTACCAACACTAACTTATAATACAGCCTCTTGACAGACGGATAGCCCATAGGGCCGTGAAACTACGGAACTTTCCTTACTTTGCACCCATGATCCATGTAGGGGAATACAATACACTGACTGTAAAAAAACAACTGGCCTTCGGTCTCATCCTGGAAGATGGAAAAGAAGGCATTCTGTTACCTAAACGCTTTGTCCCCAAAGGTGCCAAACCAGGCGATAAACTAAAGGTCTTCCTCTATCACGACGGAGAGGACAGGCTGATCGCTACCACCCAGGAACCCATTGGTATCCTGGGCGACATCGTGCTGTTAAGGGCCGTCAACATCACCCCCCTGGGCGCCTTCCTCGACTGGGGCCTGATGAAAGACCTTTTTGTTCCCAAATCCAGGCAGCTCAGCGGCATGCGCAAGGGCGGCGACTACCTGGTCAAGATCTACCTGGACGAACAGACCGGCCGCCTGGCAGCCTCCGAAAAGGTAGATTCCTACCTCAGCAACGAAAACCTCACCGTTCAGGAAAAAGACATCGTCGACCTCACCGTCCTCCGCCGCACCGACATCGGCTACGTCGTCATCATCAACAACAAACACACAGGCGTCCTCCACTTCAATGAAATATTCCGCGACATTCGCGTAGGCGACAAATTCAAAGGATTTATTAAAAATATCGTTCCCGCCGAAAGATCGTCCTCAGGCGAAACCCAGATCGATGTGGTCGCCGGCAAACCCGGCTACGACAGGGTGGAAGACGCCACAGAAAAGGTCCTCCGCCTCCTGAAAGAACACAAAGGTCACCTGCCCTATCACGACAAATCCGATCCGGAGGCCATCTACTCGTTCTTCGGCATGAGCAAAAAGACCTTCAAAATGACCACAGGCCGCCTGTATAAGGAAAAGAAAATAAAATTGACGGATGAGGGGATCGAATTGATAAAGTAATCCCAGACTTTTAATATCTTCATCCCAACCCAAAACCTATTCATGAAACCCTTATTCCTCCTCCTCGCGCTGAGCATCACCATCCATATATCCGCCCAGGAAAAATTTATCGAGGTCACCGTGTCCGACACCGTCCTGGCAGAGGCGCAAACCTTCGTATACAAACTATCCGTAACAAAGGACGAAATATCTTCCTACTACCCCGCACGCAATTCCAACCCCGTACAATTAATGGAGCAGCAGAACAAACGTGCCAAACGCTCCCTCGACTCCCTTATCCAAACCCTTAAACAAAAAAGATTTAATATCCTTCCACTCTCGGCCCGGGACACTTTTGAGATGACGCCCCTCTCGGACAGGACATTCTCCAGGCGCATCCTTGTCCATACCCTTGATTCCCTGGCCCAGCTCTATCAATTGATAAAGAACGATGCCCGTATCATAGCTACCCTCGATGTAACCATAGCCGGCGATGAATCCTCCTTCCAAAAGACCCTATGGCAAAAACTGATCTCCAAAGCCACGGAAAAAGCAAAGAACATCGCAGCATTCACCAACCACCGCATCACTGGCGTCCTTTCAGTCACAGATACGCCGGAAGATAAAACCACGGGCGGCTGGACCTCGTATCCACCCCTGAGCAGGTATTTCTCCGTCCCCGGCTGGCATACGACCATCGGACCCGCAGAGACAGACGTCCTGGTATCAAACGCTCCCATTAGTACCCTCTACCCCATCAAGGCCACCTGCGTCGTACGATTCGCCATTGAATAACCTCAACTGAACAAATACGCTACATCCTCCTGCGTGAGCTTCTTGACAAATCCCCCCTCGTCGCCTACCAGGTCAGCCGTCAGCTGCCGCTTCTTCTCCTGCAGCTGCAATATCTTTTCCTCCACCGTATCCTTGCAGATCATCCGGTAGGCAAACACTTTCTTCACCTGGCCGATCCGATGGCTCCGGTCAATAGCCTGTTGCTCGGCCGCGGGATTCCACCAGGGATCGACCAGGTAAACATAATCGGCGGCCGTCAGCGTCAATCCCACTCCTCCCGCCTTCAGGCTGATAAGGAATACCCGCGTATCCTCCTCTTCCTGGAACTGCTGCACCGACAGCCGGCGATCTTCCGCTGAGACACTCCCGTCGAGATACAAATAGGGAATACCCCGCTCGGCCAATGCCGTACGGATCAGCTCCAGCATGGACGTGAACTGGGAAAACACCAACGCCTTGTGATGCCCCGTATTCTCCTCGATCTCCCGTATCAGCTCATCCAGCTTGGCGCTGGTGTTGGGATAAGGCGCTTCCTCGCGAAGAATGGCCGGACTGTCACAGATCTGGCGCAGCTTGGTGAGCCCTTCCAATATGTAGATGCTGCTCCGTCCTACCCCATCCTCGGCAATATGTTCCAGTATGCTTTCCCTGTAGTGGTCCTTAAAGCTGTCATAGATCTTCCGCTGCTCAGCCCCCATCTCACACCACAGGATCATCTCCGTCTTGTCAGGAAGATCTTTGGCCACCTGCTCCTTTGTCCTTCGAAGGATGAATGGATACACCAGCTTACGCAGCCGGGCGGCAACCTCCTTATCCCCATTCTTATCGATGGGCGTGGCAAACTCCATCCTGAAAAAGTCCTGGCTGCCCAGCATCCCGGGATTCAGAAAATCCATTTGCGCATATAGATCAAAGGTATTATTCTGCACGGGCGTGCCGCTAAGGGCCAGCCTGTTACGGCCGGTCAGCTGCTGCACCGCCTTGCGCACCTGCGAACCAGGGTTCTTGATAGCCTGACTTTCATCCAGGATGATATAGCCAAACTTAAAAGCAGCAAAATGCTGGATATCATTACGCACCATTCCATAGCTCGTGATGATCAGACGCCCCGACCTGAAAACTTCCTCATCCAGCACCCGGTCCGCACCATAATGGATATGCCACCCAAGTCCCGGCGCAAACTTCTTCAGCTCCGCTTCCCAATTATATAAAAGTGAAGTGGGACAGACCACCAGGTGCGTTTCATCCTGGTATTGATTCACCAGGTATTGCAGAAAGGTGATCGTCTGTAAGGTCTTTCCCAATCCCATATCATCCGCAAGGCATCCACCCCAGCCCATCTCATCCAACAGGCACATCCAGGAAAATCCCGCCAGCTGGTAGTCACGCAGCCGGGCCTGTATCCCCGCAGGGACCTCCCGGGCCTTCTCCTCACCGATGCCCTGCAGCCGCTGCTTCTTTAGTTCCAGCTCTTTCTGCAAACGCGTCGAAGCATCATCCGACAAGACAGAACCCGCTTCCTCCAGCAAAGCCCAGTGGATCTCCGGCAGCTTCATGATACCCTCTTTCACCTGTCCCATCTTCATCAACAACCCATATTGCTGGATCCATTCCTTCGGCAGCACGCCAAGAGATCCATCTCCCAGTAAAATAAAATCCTGGCGGCCCAATATCGCTTTCCTCAGCTCATGCAGCGGTACCACCTGGTCCCCATAGCTCACCCGGATCGTAAGATCGAACCAGTCGATCCCCTTGCCGGCGATCATCTCCAGCTTGGGGACATTCGTGTTATACTTGAATTTCCGCAGCTTGTTCATGCCGAGCACAGGAATATCCAGCTGCAGCATCTTCTGATAAAAGTGAAGGAACCAGCTCTTCTCCAGCGCCTCCTTGAAATTTAAATAAAAATATCCGTTGCTTTGTCCCGCGAACTTAGGATGCAGCCCGCGAAGCGCCTCCGTCAATACACGCTCCTCCTGCTGGCGCCGGACCACCACAAACACCCTGTCCTCCCCCTCGATCCTTGTCTCTTCTTCGTCTTCCCCTTCTACCTCCACACCCGAGTAATCCCATTTCGGTTTGATAAGCAGGAAATTTTCATTGAGCTCGCTGACAAATACCTTTCCCTGGGGAACCACATCCACCAGCTCCGTCCGGATCACGGCCTCCATATCCACCATGTATTTTCCCGCCAGTGGCTTTACGACAGTTTCCAGGAACCGCGGCTGCCCCAGAACAGGCACCTTCTTCCATTCAGTCTTGTACTTTTCAAGAGCCGCCATGTCCTCCTTTTTCAAGAGGAAGAACTCATTGCCGCTCTTCAGAAAAAAAGATGTCTGCAAAAAATCCTCCAGGGGAAAGAGATTATTATTGATCATGACCGAGCATTGCAGGCCGATACTATGATCATCCTTCTCTACCTTGAATTGCAACGTAGGAACAAATGGACTGATAGCCGCCGGCCGCACGCTCCTGTTGGCAAAAACCTCGCCCGCCGGAAGATAGTACAATCGCTCGATCGCGGGAGCCAAAGGCCTCAGCTCCTGCAGGACACTGCTTACATATTCATTCAATAAAGGCATATGCCGTTCATCCAGGTGCTCGAAAGGCTTGTCCGCATCCCGCAGCCAGCCAAAGCCATTGCGGACAAGATGGTCCACCAGGGCATCATCGCGCAACCTTTTGATCACGGCAGCCACCGCCGGGGGCAGGCCATTCAGATAAGACAGGTAATTGGTCCCCGCCATCGGTATACGCTGAAAGGTCCTGCCTTCCTTCTTGTCCATCACCATCAGCAGCTCGATGGCCATCCCGCCCTTTTTGTTATTGGAAAAATTCAACAGCACGCCTGTTGAAAAAGTATTCTTCCCCGCCGCCGCCGGCCCCGCACTGACAATGATCGTTCTCTTGGGTATATTCGTCATATTTTTTCTATAAGAGGGCCGTAAAAATAATGTTAATTATTTGTTATTGACCTCAATTTTCATTTTGAAAAAAATATTATAAAGACAGTGTTTTCCATCACACCTGGCAGCAACTTTACGACAATTCGATTAAATAAAACAGGTTGCATATACTCACCTCTCAGGGATCGGCCTGCTACATAAAAAAATAGTAAAAATAAAACACCCAAAACGTATAAATTTGCGCATTCCTTATCCGGTCTATCTACCAATACTCGCGTTGCTGATTGTCTAACTTAGGTTTTTACAACCTTCATCTCTGCCATAGCTCAGTATAAAAATTTCTCCCGGCCACGGGTGCGGGATCTTTATTTTAAAAAATAAATAGATATACACATGAAAACATTCAAATTAGTTCTGACTTTCATTTTCGCCGGAGTAATGACAGGTTTCGCTGGTGTCGGGCGCCAGGGACACAATCCCCGCTTTCACGAAAAGAACGGCATAGCATACCGGACCTTCAATAAAGGCGATTATCGTGTACTGGACACTGTAGGGTTTTATCTCTACAGCCACGAGCAGCTCGTACAAGGCATGAAGATAGCCCGCCCCGGCACCGTTTATTATTTCAGCACAGATGGCGGCAGCACCATCCTGCCCCTGACTATTACCAATCTGGAAAAAACATATACCAGCAATCATACTTTTTGCTACCGGCTGCACACCGATTTCAATTCCGACAATGATCTGGTAACCTGGCTCCCTTCCCTGAAAACATTTAAGATCAAGTACGCGTATGCACAGTCTTCCAAATAAGTCTGCTGTACGGTCAGGAAGTGTCCTCATCATCCATCAGCAGCCGAAGGTCAGAAGCCTCTTCAGAAAGATCATCTCTCTCGAAGGATATAAGGTCTTCGAAGCCTCAGATGCCGGTGACGCCTCCGCCATCGCCATTCGGGAAGATGTTGAAGTGATCCTGTGTGACAAAGACATCAGCTGCCCCGACTATTTCTCCCCGGAAAGAAAAAGATCTTTCTTCCCCTATGCCGAGGTCGTCCCGCTTCCTCTCACCGCAGCGACACAGGAAGATTCTCACCTGTTGCTGAGCATTATCAGTCGCACACTGGAAAAGGTACAGCTGGAGAAAAGGATCCTCCAGCTGGAAGAATGCATCGATCAGGAACCCGGGATGGATTACGGCATAGGGGAATCCTCCGCCATCCGTGATACCATGGCGATGGTAAAAAGAATAGCCCCTACGGATGACACCGTGCTTCTTCAGGGCGATACCGGTACGGGCAAACACCTGTTCGCACGGGCCATCCACGCTGGCAGCCTTCGCAAAAACAATCCGTTCATAACGCTACATTGTAATGTACTGACAGGTAAAGAGCTGGAAATAGAATTGTTCGGCTGCAAAGCCGGCGCCTATCCGGGCATCTCGAAAGACAAAACAGGAGCGCTGGAAAAAGCATGCAAGGGCAGCCTCCTCCTCGCTGATGTGGGATATCTGGACACTGCCATGCAAAACCGGCTCCTTCAGGCGCTTATCAGCAATGAATTTATAAAACCTGGAGATACACAGCCCACTCCGATCAATGTCAGGATCTTTTCCACCACTAAAAAAGACCTCCTGGCCGCAGTAGATGATGGACAATTTGAAGAAGCTCTTTTCTACAGGCTAAGTATCTTCACACTGCGCATCCCCTCCCTCCACGAGCGCAAAATGGATATCCCTTTGCTCGCACGTCGCTTCTTAAAACATTATGCCCGCTTAGCCGATAAAAAAGTAAAGGACATGAACAAGGATTTCCTCTATCATTTGCAGAGATACTCCTGGAAAGGAAATATCCGGGAATTAAAGAACGTCATTGAACGGGCCGTTATAATGACGGAAAATCACCTGCTCTCGGAAGAAAACCTCCCTTTTGAGATCCTGTATTTTCAAAACGACTCCCTGGATCTTCAGTCTGCCTTCGATCTGAAGAACATGGAAAAACGCCATTTGCAAAAAGTGCTGACTTACACCAGGGGGAATAAGGTGGAAGCAGCCCGCCTGCTTAACATCGGCCTGACAACGCTTTACCGGAAGATCAACGACTCCTGGTACTCCAATTAAAATCGCTAACTTTACAGCATGGTCACCGTAAGAACGATAGGCGGTTTTCTGTTCAGAATGCTAAAAGCGCTCTTCATCCGGAAGAAGGATTGTTGTAAATAAAATATTGCGCCCAGCCATTATACCCAACTACCTGAGGCCGACGCCCCACCTGTCCGCTAAATTGATCCGCTGATCAAGAATCCGGCGGCCGGCCATATTCTTCATATAATATTTGCGGCATATACCATTAACCATTCAAAACAGATCATGCGAACCCTGAGCTTGCTTACCATCACCACCCTCTTATTTTCGACCACCGGGTCCGTCTTGCAGGAGATACCTTTACCCTCCAGTGCTTTACATACCTCATTACAGTCCTCGGACACAACAGCCAATCCATCCGATTTTCTCGCCAGGAACATCGACGCCGGAACAAGTCCGGTTACCGACTTTTTCACCTACGCCAATGGTGGATGGATCAGGCGGACGCCGGTCCCGGCTGCGGAAAGCTCCTGGGGTATTGGACAATTGGTGCAGGAGGATATCTACCACCGCCTTCGCAAGATCAGTGAAGCAGCCGCTGCGACAAAAGCACCCGCGGGTACCGTCGCCCAGCAAATAGGCGATCTTTGGTACAGCGGTATGGATTCCGCCACCATCAACAAACAGGGCCTGTCGCCCCTGAAAGAGGACCTCCGCCGGATAGCGGCCATCCATTCCATCCCGGAACTGCTCCGGGTCTCGGCAGGTCTTCATAAAAAAGGGGTAGAGGTGCTCTTTGCTGAAGGGGTCGGTCAGGATGATATGAACAGTGAAAAAATGGCCTACCAACTGGCGCAGGGGGGACTCGGCATGCCTAACCGCGATTATTATTTCAACACAGCCCAAAAACCCACACAGGTACGCAATGCCTACAGATATTATCTCTCCACCATTTACCGGCAGCTGGGCAGTGACAGCGCCACAGCAAAGCGTCTGGCAGATGCCGTCTTTCAGTTGGAGATCAGGCTCGCCAAAGCATCCCGCAAGCTGGAAGATCTCCGTGATCCTGTTAAGAACTATAACAAGATCTCCCGCAGCTCCCTGCAGCAGCTTTCCCCTTCCATCGACTGGGATGCATGGTTGAAGAATATAAATGTCAGCCTGCTGGACTCCTTCATCGTCCGTCAGCCCGAATTTTATACAGCGCTGAATACAGAGCTGGCAAAGACACCCCTTGCAGTCTGGAAAAGCTATCTCCAGGCACACCTCCTGATCAATGCAGCCCCCTTCCTCGATCAAAAGACCTTCGCCAGTTATTTTCAATATCGCAAGACCCTTACAGGTGCCTCAGTACCCAGGCCCCGCTGGAAAAGAGTGTTGGATGCCGAAGAAGGCGCCATGGGAGAGGCCCTGGGACAGCTGTTCGTAAAGGAATACTTTTCGGAACAAGCAAAACAGCGCTACAGCGACCTCGTCGAAGCTATCCGCAGCGCCTACAAACAAAGGATCGAAAAGCTCAGCTGGATGAGCGACAGCACAAAGCAAAAGGCGCTGGACAAACTGGCCCATATCACGAAAAAAGTAGGCTATCCTGATAAATGGAAAGACTTCAGCGACCTGAAGATCGACAGGGGCCCCTACATCCTCAATATGCAAAGGGCCAGTGAATGGTGGTATGATTATATGACAAACAAGCTGGGGCATCCTGTCGACAGGACAGAGTGGGACATGTCCCCCCAAACATATAACGCATATTATAACCCCAGCAACAATGAGATCGTCCTTCCCGCCGGCATATTTATCACGCCGGGAAAAAAAGATGAAGAGCTCGACGATGCCTTCGTTTATGGATATGCAGCAGCCTCCACCATCGGTCATGAAATAACGCATGGCTTCGACGACCAGGGGCGCCAGTTCGACGGGCAGGGCAATCTCCACAATTGGTGGCAGCCTGCCGATGAAACCCAATTCAAACAAAGGGCCGCCCGCATCATAAAACAATTCTCCGAATTCAGTCCCGTAGATACCCTGCATGTCAATGGCGACGCCACCCAGGGCGAGAACATCGCCGACCTGGGCGGCCTTCTGCTGGGACTGGACGCATTCAAGCTCACCGGCGCCTACGCCAAAGGAGAGAAGATCGGCGGCCTCACCCCCCTGCAGCGCTACTTCCTGGGATACGCCTACTCCTGGATGTACCAGGATAGAAAAGAAGTGTTGGTCACCCGCCTGCTCACCGACGTACACGCCCCCGCCAGGGAAAGGGTCAACGGCCCTGTGGTCAATATCCCGGAATTTTATGAAGCGTTCGGAGTAAAGGCAGGCGATAAAATGCACAGGGCAGACAGCCTGCGGGTAAGCATCTGGTAAAAGTGGCATACGCAGCCTCTAGGTGTTGGGAGAAAGCCCCAGCCGCACCATCAGCTCATCCTTCCTGCGGACAGCCACTTCAATAACAGCCCCATCTTCCATTTCTAAATATCCTCCCCGGCCACGCTGGTATCCATTGACATAGGCCAGATTGACCAGATGTGAATGGTGCACACGATAAAACTTATTCGCAGGCAGCAGGGCTTCATATTCCAAAATGTTTTTGGACGATATTATTTTACTCTTGTCCTTAATGATGATATGGGTATAGCCGCGGTTGGCCTCAAATCGCATGATGTCAGACACGTTGACGAATATGATCCCATTTTTGCCCGGTAAACCTATTTTAGGCATGTCGGCAGACAGCTTTTTCATGCTTTGCAGAAAGCCCTCCAGGCGCCGGTCAAAATTTCTTAGCTGAATATTCCGTTCCGCCCTGCCGACAGCCTCCCACAGCTCGTTGATGTTGATCGGCTTCAGCAAATAATCCAATGCGCTATACTTGAAAGCCTTTAACGTATATTCATTAAAGGCGGTGACAAAGATCACTTCGAAATTCACGGGCCTTAATTTGTCCAGCACATCAAACCCGTTCCCATATGGCATCTCAATATCCATAAACACCAGATCGGGGTTCGTTTCCCGGATGAGTGCCTCCGCTTTTCTGCCATTGTCGGCATTTCCGGCCAGCAGGACATTGGGGCAAAATTCCTGTATCATACCCTCCAGGATGACAAGATTGCTAGGCTCGTCGTCGACAACAACTGCTTTGATCATAGCTAAGGTGTTTTATTTTTTACATACTGAATAGGAAAATAAAGTGTGATCCTGGTTCCTGCGGGTTGATGATCGCCCGTCTCAATATCCTCTACCTCTATTAGCATGGGGGCTGTCCTCACCCGGTTTATCATTTCCACCCGCCGGTTCGTTAACGTCATACCCCGTGACTGGTATTCGATGGGGGATATACTTTTATATTCCAGTGCCTTCATTCTCCCTACTCCATTGTCCTCAATTGTACAGATAAGATAAGACTCATTTTCCACAAATCGGATAAAGACCCTCCCTTTAACATCCTCCCTGTATCTCAGGCCATGCCTTATGCTGTTCTCGACAAAAGGTTGCAATAGCATGGGCGGGATCTGGTAGGTCATCCGGTTAATATTAGGAGCCACGGTTATCTCAAATTGAAAAGTATTGCCAAATCGCGCCTTCTCCAATTCCAGGTAATACGAAATATATCGCACTTCTTCATCGATGCTGATCCTGGATTTGGAAGTGATCTCCAGCGTGAGCCGGATCAATCTTGAAAAGTCCGTGATAAACTTATTGGCGCCTATGATATCCTTCTCCATGACATATTTCTGGATGGAGTTCAAACTATTGAAAATAAAATGAGGGTTCATTTGCGCTCTCAGCGACATCTGCTCCAGCTCGGCCATCCGGTTATTAATGCTTATTTTTTCCGCGTTCTTACGGTGCAGCTGCCGGATACGCAGCCACACCAGCAACCACACCACCCCGGCCAGTATACTTCCCGCCAGGATAATAAACCAGACCTTCTCCCACAGCAGCTTTTCGACGGAAAAAGCAACGAGGACAGGAGCGCTCTCTACTCCAAATTTATTGATAGCCCTGACCTCCAGTTCATACCACCCCGACGGCAAAGTAGGATAGCTTAAGAACGATTCCCGCGTAGTTTGCCATCTGGCATTTAATCCTTTTAAGCGGTACCTGTAAGTAATACCGCCGGCGCTCCTGTAAGAGATCCCCGCAAAATCCACTCGCAGGGAGTTTTCCCGGTGGGGCAACACCAGGCCTGAAGTATCATAGTTCCAGGTATGATGCCCGGCCTGGATGGATGTAATACGTAGTTTGCAAAAAGAATTTCCACCTGCCTGGTTGATGGAAAAATGCGTCAATCCATTGGCCGATCCTGCATATACTTCATCCTTATTGACATATACAACGTTGATGATGTCTGAGCTTAAACCATCTTCGATGCCGAATTTGGTTATCCGGAAATGTGTACCTTCGGTTTGCACCCTGTTAAGCCCCTTGTCCGTCCCTACCCATATATCATCACCGGAAATAAATATAGTCCTGCAGATGTTGCTGGCAAGGCCATCCTTTTCAGTAACGGAATATAGCAGGCGACCGTCCTTAATGCCGGCTATTCCTTGTCCGCTGGTGCAGACCCACAGCGTGCTGTCGGGCGACGTGGCAATAGCAGTGATCCTCGCCTTGAGAACAGGGTACATGTCACCCCAAAAACGAGCATTCCCACCAGGTACAATACTATATAATCCATTGATGGTGCCGATATAGAATACGCTGTCATGCTGTAGAGCGCAGGTGGATCTCTTTTCCCATATGACCGCCTGTTTGAAAAGGTCGGGATAATGACGCAGCTCCACCCTTTCCATCGAACTGATCAATAGTGTTTCGTTACAACGGGTAATCGTTTTGATCGAAAAACTCTCCACCAGGGAGTCTTTATTACGATGGTTCAACTTGACAAGACCGCCATCCGAGCCAAGCAATAAGTTTTTCTTATCAAGAGGCACAATGTTTAGCATTCTTTTCAGGTTATTACTATGCCAAAAGCTTTTCACCTTGCTGATCCGCTGCAGCGCCAGGTCCGATCTCCATAAGCATGCGTGTTCCGTCCCGATAAACAGGGCTCCATCGATGTACTGGATACAGGTTACAGCTAAATTATTATTCTCCCGGAAAGCAACATTCCTAAAAGCCAATGAACCTATTCTGAAAATACCCCCACCGGCGCACATAAACCACAGATTACCTTCTGAGTCGCGGAAAACAGCATTTACCGATTGCCCCTTCAGAAAATACGCAGACTGTTTCCTGGTGTTAAGATCATACATGTACGACCCGTCGGTGGTATTCAATGTAAAAAGACTATCTCCTATTTTTGATAACGTATTAAAATTCCGGGGAAATCCAATAGCGAACCTCTCTCCGGATGCAGGAATGAAATATAAGGTATCCGCATTCTGGAATATGTTTAAATTGGGCGATAGCAGCGTGATATTAACACTCTTACCCACAAAATTCCTTCGCCCCGTAAAGACCGGATCCTTGTCAATTGTGTATTGTTTGTAATCTCCTTCATATGATTCCTGCATAAAAAAAGTAACCAATCCTTCGCGGTTCAATCCTCCGCCTATAGAAATTATCATCTCATCGTCGCTGATCTTCTTTATGGTCCTTGTTGTTTTATCAGGGCGTATTATGTGCAGCGCAGTTGCCTCCGTCAAAATGATATTACCATATTTATCTTCCGTTACAGATGTGATCTCGGAAGAGATTGACAATCGGCGTAGTAATGGATCATTATCCTGGTTATGCAATTCTCCTTTATAATAATAGCAGATCGAATTTCTGAACGGCACGATCCACACTCTGTTCCTGGAGTCGACAAACAACTTTATTATCTCATTGTCAGGCAGTCCGCTGGCCGTGGTGAAGTTCTTAAAATGTGTCCCGTCGAAACGGCTCAGGCCACTCTCCGTGCCAAACCATAAGAAACCATCTTTATCCTCAGCAGCGCAATAGACCACTGATCCGGCAAGACCATCTTTTACATTATACTGCGTATAGCTGAAATCCTGACCCCGGGAGTGAAGGAATATTGAAATGGATAAGCTTAACAACAATCCGTAGCGCATGGTGTCACTAATTTACTGCTTTATGGGCACAGTTATCCGCAAATACTACACGCTGGCAAACTTTTCCTCCACGTCTGCAAACCCGCCCTTTTCCAGGTAACGGTTTTGCCTAAATTTAAATCCAAACCAATAAATCTATCATTATGAAAGGTAAACTTTTACGCCACTCTTCCTGGCGAAGAGCACTTTTTTTAAGCTCTTTCCTCCTCGCCGCCCTTTGCTCATCCGGCCAATCCGAAACACATGATTTTATCACCTATGATACAGTGATCCAGTATCACTGTTTTCCTCCTAATCAGGGCATGGATGGTTGCAGCGGACAGGTATTTACCCTTCGTATCAGTCGCCCCCGCAATTATTTTACGACAGGCAATGCCGATACTGCATCAAGACCCTGGATACTGACCATTCCCGGTGCAGGCGAAGTAGGAACGGATACTAATAAGCTGATGCTCTATGGCCCGCATTACTGGTTGCAGCATGGATGGGATGGAGGTGTTCAGTTGGGCAACGGCCGGCATTATCCCATCCTGGTGACCTTTATCGCCAGCTCCCCGAATGTACGACCCTGGTTCGTTCAGGCCCTGATAGACACGCTCATCAGACGCTACCACCCCAGGAGCAGCTCCCTGCATGTCGCAGGTCTTAGCGAGGGTGGCTGGATCCTCGGAGAGTACATTGGCTATGAAATGACGGCCGGCGATGAACACAATATGGCCAATATCAGGAGCTTTACAGACCTGCAGGGAGTGGAACCCGGCGACTATTATGGTGCCAGCCCATTCACCTACCCAGCCTTCTTCGGCCATTGGGCAAAGCGTTATGGTGGCCGGGTCTTTGGACTGGAAGGTAGCCATGACACCCGCAATATCTGGCGGATCACCCAGAACATGAATGACAGCCTTGCCAACACAGGCTATTTTGCCTTTGATACGATCAATGGCGGCGCCCATTGCTGTTGGAACTCGATGTACGATCCTTCTGTCACCAACTGGCGATGCATAGCCCCCGTCACAAATCCTTATATCATTCAATCCACCAACCCGGCAAGCACCATGGGCAGCTATTCGGTCGATCCCGTCACAGGCACCAGCATATTTCAATGGATGCTCCGCCAGGGCGATACAACCCTCGTTAGTTCCAGCCCACCTGCCAACCAGCTCCCGGTAGCCAACGCAGGCCCTGACAAAGAGATCCGCCTGCCCATCGATAGCGTCGTCGTCACCGGGTCAGGAACGGACGCTGATGGAACCATCATTAGCTACGCCTGGACCAAGGCCTCCGGCACAGGCGGGACCATCACGGCTCCATCCTCTGCCACGACTACCTTCAAAGGTTTGACAGCAGGTGTCTATAAATTTGTACTCACCGTCACCGACAACAACGGTGGCACAGGTAAGGACACCATGCAGGTCACCGTCGATACAGCGTATATCCCTCCCTATGTCACCGCCGGCAGCGACAAGTCCATCACCCTGCCCGTCGACAGCATCGTCCTCAACGGAAATGCCACGGGATACGGCACCACCATCCATATTCTTACCTGGACAACCACCAGCGGCCCCAACAGCCCCTCCATCGTCATGACCAATTCCAACATGACTGCGACCATACACGGTTTGGTCCAGGGCACCTATATCTTCACACTCACCGCCACCGACAACCATGGATTGACCAGTGCGGACTCCGTTACCGTCACCGTAAATCCGGCCCCGGCGGGATCAACACCCAAAGTATTCGTGGCGCCGGGTGAATACCAGGTCTTCTTCATCGACACCAGCAAGCACCTTTACGGCATTGGCACCAACATCAGGACCCTGGGTGTTAACGAGACTGGTATCCCGGGAACCATCCTTCCCCTGGCCGTACCCTCCAATCTCACGTTCACAACGGCAGCCGGCTGCCTCCACGGCGGCGCAGCAGTAGATATGAATGGCAACGTATGGTCATGGGGAGCCAATGACATGGGGCAGGTAGGCAATGGTACAACCTCCACTTCGGAAGTATTGACACCCGTCCAGATAGCCACCGACTCCGCCGGCAACTCCTTTACAGGTATCACTAAATTGCTTTCCTATTATGCAGCCAACAGCAGCGAAGGATGGTATGCTGTCAAATCCGACAGTACCCTCTGGGTCTGGGGCCAGACCTTACAGGGAATGAGAGGCAACGGAACGGCCGGCAGCACCGCCCTGACCAGGCCCGCACAGGTGCCGATCCCGGGTAACAGGAAAGTAATGCAGATCGCCGCCGGCGACCACCTGATCGTCTTATGCTCGGACAGCACCGTATGGACCTGCGGCGGAGGACAATACGGCAACGCCCAGAACCTGGGATACGCCTTCACCGGCAACGACTACCAGACCCTGCACCAGCTCACCACCCTGTCCGGCATCAGGCAGATCGCCGGAGGAGGAGGTTTCAACTATGCATTAAAGTCTAACGGGACCTTATACGGCTGGGGATATTATGGTTATTATATGGGCGGCACAGGCGGCACCAACTCCCCCCTGGCCACACCCACTGATCTCACCAGCAGGCTCAATCTCCCGCACCCGATAAAAAGCATCGCCGTCAATATGGTATGCACCCACGCCATCCTGTCCGATAGCTCCCTGTGGGGCTGGGGCGATAATGCACAAGGCAACATCGGCATCGGCACGGAGCTGAACTTCGCTACCACCACAGACCCCTATGCATGGGATTACTATCCGGCAGACCTCCTGCAACAATCACCCGTGCAGGTCACGACACGAAAAGACTTCATAGCCGTTTATACGGCCCAGCCCTTTGTAATGTTCGATTACGCCCAGACAGCAAATGGACAATTGTATTCCTGGGGAAGGAATAAAGGAGGCGTATTAGGCAATGGTATCGTAGGATGTTCATCCGACGTAGTGGCCAAATACCCCAATTCATGGGACGTGACCACTCCAACCCCCGTCAACCCGCTATCTGTTACAAGTACTACGGTCGGCCCCTGCCCCTATTGCGTGGCTCATCCAACCACCTCTCCCTGCAATGAATGCTCGACAGGCTCGGCCATTGCCCAGCCGGCAAAAACCAATACGGCAGCAGGATTGACAACAGACGGAACGGGTCATACGCCCATTCAGTTCCAGCTTTATCCCAACGTTGCACGGGACAACGAAGAGCTGCATATGACCATCGTCAGCGATGTCAATGGCCCCGTCAGGATCAGTATCTATGATATGAACGGAAAGCAAATAAAATCGCTGCAGCTGGTTAAAACGACCACCTGGCTCAACCAGTCGCTAAATGTAGGCCACTTAACACCCGGCACATACATAGTGAAAGCGCTTGTCGGCGACAGTGAACAGTTTACGGCAAAACTTATAAGGCTATGACAATAGCTACAAGAAAAGAGTCCTTTCCAATCCGGGAAGGACTCTTTTTCATTTACACATTTGTTTACACAGTTATCCGCGATTTCCGCACGCTGGCGAACTTTTCCTGCACAGTTGCAAACCTGTGATTTTCCCCATGAGCGTTTTTGTTAATTTGTTCCTGTAACCATTTAACCACTGCTTATGCCCGGCAAAGCGATCCTATGTGCATGGCTGATGATATTTTTATGCCTGACCGTGTCCTATGGCCAGGACGCCCCTTCCCCTACAACCGTAGACAACCCGGTGGACCTCCCTTCCCGCTTCCTGGCCCGCATCCAATTCAAAACAGCCGGCCTGGACCAACAAGTGACAAACCAGACCAGTAAATACCTCAAAAAACTCGCCCGCCGTGAAGCCCGGATACAAAAAAAACTCTACAAGGTTGACTCCACAGCAGCCAAATCCCTGTTCGCAGGTTCCGCCACCCAATATACAGCCCTGTCCCAAAAATTAACCAGTGACACGGGCAACGGTACGCTCCATCTCGGCGGCGAATACCAGGCCTATACCGACTCCCTGCAAGGAATGCTGAAATTCCTGCAAAAGATGCCTCACCCCTCACCCCAAATACAAAGCACCCTATCACAGCTGCAATCGCTCCAGGCGAAGATGCAGGACGCCGACCAGATAAAAGAATTTATCCGTCAGCGTAAGCAACAGATCTCCCAATACATCCAGCAACATACCAACCTCAGTAGCCTCCTGGGCAAGGATTACCAGGGCATCAACCAGGACCTCTATTACTATTCTCAACAAGTCCGCGGGTATAAAGAAATGCTGAATGACCCGGACAAACTCACCAAAGAGACTCTAACTCTCCTAAATAAACTCCCCGCCTTCCAATCCTTCATGAAACAAAACTCCCAGCTCGCCGGCCTCTTCAATCTTCCCGGCAATTACGGCAACCCGGAAAGCCTCGCTGGCCTCCAGACCCGTGACCAGGTCTCCTCACTCATACAACAGCAGGTAGCAGCAGGCGGAGCAGGTGGACAAGCCGCCCTGCAAGCCAACCTTCAATCAGCCCAGTCCCAGCTGGATGGATACAAGGACAAACTGAGCAAACTCGGCGGCGGCAGCGGCGACATCGACATGCCCGACTTCAAACCCAATGACCAAAAGACAAAGACCTTCTGGAAAAGACTGGAATACGGCACCAACTTCCAGACCACCCGGAATAATTATGCTTTCCCCACCGTGTCGGACCTCGGGCTTTCGGTAGGTTACAAGCTCTCCGACAAAAGCACCGTCGGCATCGGCGCCAGCTACAAACTGGGCTGGGGCAATGGCATCCAGCACATCGCCTTCTCCAGCCAGGGAGCCGGTCTGCGCTCTTTCCTGGATATAAAGATTAAAGGCAGCTTTTCCGCCACGGGAGGGCTCGAATACAATTACACCGTTCCTTTCTCTTCATATCAGCAGCTCCGCCAATGGGATGCCTGGACGAAAAGTGGGCTTGTCGGCATCAGCAAGACCGTGACAACGAAGAGCCGGGTGCTCAAAAAGACTAAGCTGCAGTTGCTGTGGGATTTTCTCAGCTACCAGCAGGTGCCAAGGACGCAACCCATACTTTTCCGAATTGGATACACCTTTTAATCGAATATTAACAGCATAATATATGAAGGCTTTTTTTCTTTTGCTATGGATATCGCTGGGGTCGGTAATGGTTATCGCTCAGCAGAATACATTTCAGGATCTTGTAAAAGTGGATACCCGGTCGCCGGATGTCGCTTCCCTTGGAAAATTCGGGAATATTCCCGTAAACTATAGCACAGGCGCCACAAGTGTATCGATACCTATTTTCGAGATCAATATCGGGAAGATCAAACTGCCTGTCTCGCTGGATTATCATACCGGTGGCATCAAGGTTGACGAAACCGCCTCTTCCGTTGGGCTTGGCTGGGCGCTAAGCGGTATTGGCAATGTATCCCGTAACGTGGTAAATCTTCCTGATGAACAGAGCGGCGGCTATCTATCATCACCTCCAGCTGATTCTCTGTACAATGACTGGGCGCATGGCGGAGGACAATATGGGACAGATGTTGATTTTTATTATGCTCAATGGCTTAACAATTTCCTTATTGGCGCCGTGGAGGCGGACCCCGATATCTATTCTTATTCAATAAATGGACAAAGCGGAAAATTTATTTTTCGTCGTGATAGATCGATCATGCAAATACCGCATACCAATAACCAGATCATCGAGATCCCGGGAGGGTTTCAGATCACAGATGCGAGTGGGCTCATCTATATCTTCGATCTTGCGAATACTGTCTCACGGCCGCAACAGACGCAGAATTATGTGGGAACCTGGCGTCTTTCCAAAATGATCGATCCGGATCTGGCGGATACGGTGCTTTTTAATTATGATCAGGCGTGCACATTGTCAACGGATCACTTTTGGTCGCATACCTATAACTTTATTCTGCCTAGTCAATTTTGCCCGCTCGGCATGTCGCAGGGCCTTCAATCATCTAATTCAACTACGATCCGATCAGGCGAGTTATTCCCATCGTCGATATCCTGGCGGGGTGGAAAGATCATCTTTTCGAATACCTGTGATAGGACGGACAGGGCGTCAGAAAAGCGCCTGGACCATGCAAGCGTTTATTCCATCGTAAATGGACAGCAAAAGCTGATAAAAACGGTCCAGCTGTATCATTCTTACTTTTACTCAAGTGTGTTATCGACATATTCCGGCACGGACGAACGAAATTACCGGCTGCGTCTGGATTCGGTAAGTGTGCTGCCAACGATAGGTGATGTTCAGCCCCAAACCTATCGGATGACCTATAATGGCGGGGATATGGCGCCCCGGGAATCGGTTGCGCAGGATATGTGGGGGTTCAACAACGGGGCATTCAACAACACATCTCTGATCCCTGAGCAAAGGGTGTTTTTCAATGGCGTTAGTCAACTTATTAGCCAAGGCAATTCCCGAAGTCCGAATGCGGAAAAGATGCTTGTTTGGATGCTCAAATCCATTCAATATCCAACAGGAGGAAAATCGGTCTTTGAATTTGAGCCGCACCAATGGGATACTCATAAGGCCTATTCACAACCCTTATCCCAGCCATTTGCAACCAATGGTGGCGCTACAATATCCCCTGCTGAATGGAACTGGACACCGGATCCATTGGGATCAAACTACACGCTTACTTATGCTTTCTCCCGATTTGATAACAATTGGGCAACGGATCGTCCAGGTATCAGCATTACGGATCAAACCACCGGAGGAACGATCAACTATCCGGGTTTTCTGCAAGATCCCAGTCAATCGATAAATAACTTTTCAAATCCGGACACGTGGAGTCCGATAGTCGGCCATGTTTATCACATCGTTGTAAATCTCCATCCCAATAGGCCTGCCCCCAATGATCTTCAAGCCAGCCTAACTATTAATTATACAAGAACCTATCCCAATATTCCGGTGTATGATTTTGGTGGCGGACTGCGGGTAAAATCGGTAACCAATTATGATATTAATGGGAATGCTATCGGCAAAGACGTTTATAAATACGGCTTGAGCGAGGATGGAACAGGGCAATTACTGACACCTGCTACCTATCTGCAGGTAACGAGCAAGATTGTAAAGTATGCTTGTTCTTCGACTGATGCCGACGGGGGTGGCGGCTGCCTTACTAATTTGGGCGGTGGCTTAACCATCTATGCAAACCCCGTATATCCGGCCAGCCAGTTCAGTGGAAGCCCCGTTCTATATCCTTCCGTTACAAAATATCAATTGGATGGTTCCGGATATCCAACCAATGGAAAAAGCGTATTCACCTATCGTATCTATGACGATCAGCCGGCAATTGCTTCCAATAATTATCAACTGATCGGAGTGCTGCTTATCACCAATGACTGGAAAAATGGAGTTCCTGCTGATGAAAGTCACTACAAATACAACCCAGCTACAGGCAATTATAGCCTGGTGCAGGATAAAACAAATGATTATGTGGTAGCCAGAGATGAGTCACTTCCGGTGGTAAAGGTTCAGAATGCATATGTCTGGTCGCAGAATGAATGTCATCTTCAAAGTATGCAGAATGCTACCACAGATTTTCTCCTGGTGCAGACTCCCGTGAATAGCGGCGCCATGCTGATGCAATCCAGCACGGTAACTAATTATGGTACAGACGGCACTCCATTGACAGTTACAGAGAATTATTCCTACAATGACCCAACGCATCTTTTTCCTACCAGCAAGTCAACTGTCGACAGCAAGAATATCAGCGATGTTACGAATCTTAAATATCCCCATGATCTGGCTTCCGGCAATAACGTGTATGCCGAGATGGTGTCAAAAAATATTATTTCCCCGATAGTCCAGTCTCAGCAGATCTATAATGAAGTGCAGGTCGACCTCCATAATTTGAACTACCTGGATTGGACAGGGAACGGGGTCCTTATCCAGCCTTTCAGTGTCGAGCAGCAGGTGAGATCCAATCCCATCGAGACCCGTGTCCTGTTCAACCAATATGACAAGTACGGTAACATTTTACAACAACAGAAAAAGGATGACAATTATCAATCCTATATATGGGACTATAATAGCGTCTATCCTGTTGCCACCTGTATCAATGCAACCGTAAGTTCCATCGCTGCGACTTCTTTTGAGGCCGAAGGCAATGGCGGATGGATGGTTCCGGGCGCAGCTACCGACGGCAGCAGTATTACCGGCCACCGGTATTATGGTCTGACGGGTGGGGCCTGTTCGAAATCGGGTCTAGATGCAGGCACCACTTATATTCTCTCTTATTGGAGCAGGAACGGCATATGCACCGTCAGCGGGAGCACTTCCTACTACCAGGGCAAGACCATCAATGGGTGGACCTACTTTGAGCACAAGGTGACCGGTGTAACATCGACCTCTGTATCAGGCAGCGCCAGCATAGATGAGCTAAGGTTGTATCCAAAAGATGCCCAGATGACCACTCTTACGTATGATCCACTCATCGGCATTACCAGTCAGTGTGACGTCGCGAATAAGATCACCTATTACGAATATGACGGATTGAACCGCCTTAAAGACGTAAAGGACCAGGATGGAAATATCATTAAGACCTACGACTATCATTACTATGTTAATAACTAACTCCAAAAACGCTGTTATGTGGTTCGTCAAAACGCGGCAGATCATATTTGTTCTTCTTTTTGGTCTGACTCCCCTTTGGATCAATGCTCAGATCACAATATCAGGCAACAGCTGTGTAGCTGCGGGATCCACCGAGACCTATTCCTGTAGCAGCAGCTTTACGAACGGTTTCCCGACTCAGTGGTGTATAGTCGGCGGGACGGTCGCAAGTACGGGTAGTACCTGCCAGGGAGGAACCGGTCTTAGCTCCGTAACCGTAATATGGGGTTCCTCTGGCGGATCGATCAATGTGCATGTATATGGAGGCACGCAACCTAGTGGCAGCATGTCTGTTGGGGCAGCTACGACACTTGTGCCAGGTAGCATCAGCAATCCGACCCAATATATACTTGCCGGAACTGTACCTGCAACAATTACGTGTAGTGATGCAACGGGAGGAGGATGTGTGCCAGGACACATCTATTCCTGGCAGGAAAGCCTCGATGGCAACAGTTGGTCGTATATCAGCGGAGCTTCAGGAAAGGATTTGTCCTTTTCTTCCGGTCTTACTGCGACCCACTATTACCGGAGAGAAGTAGGCAACTCCACGATCGGTTATTCAGACGTAGCTATTGTTAATGTAACACCCAGACTGAGCGGGGGTACTGTCACCGGGGCACAGGATATTTTTGCCGGGGGAACGACAACTCAGCTTAGCGGATCAGCAGCCAGTGGCGGGATGTGCGGCAGCTTCACCTATCAGTGGGAGAATTCTTCCAATAACAGTGATTTTTATCCTATCTCGGAAACGATTACAATATCTAATAGCGGTACGGTATACATACCGCCAAGCCCGCCACAAACAACCTACTATCGCTATATGGTGACGTGCGGAGGCGAGGTTGCTTATTCCACCAGTGTCGCGATCGTCGTACACGATCACCTGGCGCCTGGAAGTATTACGACGCCTATCCCTGATCCAGTGCAGATAGGCGGCTCCCCGGGTACATTGAACGCAACGCATTCGACAGGTGGGATCTGTAGTGGCGGATATAATTATCAATGGCAATATTCCACCGATAATCAGACCACCTGGCAGGACGCGGGAGTTAGCGATTTTAACTATACACCTATAAATCTAACTACCAACACCTATTATCGGTTCAGGACGATCTGTGGGTCGGAAACAGTGTACACAGATCCTGTCCTCGCAACAGTGTATCAGCCGCTAAGTATTGATGGGATAACACCTGCTTATCAGCGTGTGTTGATCAATACGGCGCCTTCTCAGCCCATCAGTGTTTCCAATAATGTGCATGGAGGCGATGGAACTTATTACTACTATTGGTTTTCGGATGCTTCAGGCAGCTATCTGCCGATTGACGGCTCAAATGGAGATTCCTATCAGCCAGGTGTAATAACGACCGCCACGCATTTTTTTGTAGTGATAGTCAGCAATGGAACTTCGGTAACCTCGCCGGTCGCAACTGTCGATGTCAGGTACCCCCAATACATGGGCCTGCTCGTTCCCGGAATATTAAATATACCTGCAGGAACAGTCCCCGGCATTCTCACGTACACAAAGATAGAAGACCCAGTATGTTCGGGCACGGTTCATTATGAGTGGCAGAGTTCACCGGATAATACAAACTGGTCGCCGATCTCAGGTACAGATGCTATCAGTTATTCACCCGGCATCCTGAATGCCACGATATATTACCGGGTTGCTGTTCTATGCGGGACGACGGTATTGGGATACAGCAATAGCAGCCTTATAACTGTAGGGACCGTGAACAGCGATCTCAATTATATTAAAGAAAGGTCAATATTAAAGCCCGGGATTCTTGATAAAACGAGCTCGGATGGATTAACCCTTCCGCAGGATGTAATGCAGTCTACCCGGTATTTCGATGGTTTGGGCCGTCCTGTTCAAACGGTGAACAGGAAGGCCAGTCCATTGGGATATGATCTGGTGGTGCAGCAGGAATATGATGCTTTCAGTCGGGAAGCCATTCATTACTTGCCTTATGTATCCACTTCAGCCGGTGGAGAATATAAAATAAATGCGCCTGCAGAAAGAAGCATTTTCAACAGTGGCCAATATCCGAATGAACAGTTCCATTATGGAATGACAGGTTTCGAAGCTTCTCCACTGGATCGTCCCCAGGCAAGCTATGCTGCCGGTTTGAGTTGGGTAGGATCTGGCAGGGGCGTAGCTAGTGATTATGAGGTAAATAAAACAGCTGACAGTGTACGGATATGGAATATTAGCCTCAATCCTGGAAGTCTCCCGGCAACCACGGCCACCTACCCTGACGGTCAATTATTTAAATCGGTGACAGCAGATGAGGAAGGGCATAAGGTGGTAGAATACAAAGACAAGAGTGGACAGGTTATACTTAAAAAAGTACAGCTATTGGATGATCCGGGTGCGGATCACACAGGATGGTTGTGCACTTATTATGTGTATGATGACTTAGGTAACCAGCGATTTGTCATTCCGCCAAAGGCAGTGGAATGGCTGACTGCTAACAATTGGAATTTCGGAGCTACTGACGGAAACACTGTTTCGTCCGAGTTGTGTTTCCGCTATGAGTATGACCAGCGCAACCGGATGATCATAAAAAAAGTACCCGGCGCCGGAGAATCCTGGATGGTGTATGATACACGCAACAGACTGGTAATGACACAGGATAGCATCTCCCGCCATGACGGATATTGGATAGTGACTAAATATGACGCTCTCAACCGCCCGGACAGCACAGGCAAACTGATCGACCCCAATAATAGGGCCTATCACCAGAATCTTGCTTATAATAGCGGCAACTATCCCGTGATCAGCGGCGCCGGATACACCAGCTATACAAGAACCTTTTATGATGATTATTCCTGGCTGCCGGCAGTCACCCCGTTATTAAACGCCATTTTTTCAACGAAATACATTAATAATCCCAATTACTTCATAACGACCCTTAATACCTCGCCGCAATATGCACAGCCAATGGTAGTCAACGGGGGAACTAGAGGAATGGTTACAGGCGTGGCAACGGACGTCATAGGCTCGACCTATAATTTATTTAAGATAAATTTCTATGACGACCGTGCGCGGTTATTGCAGACCATATCTACCAACTACCAGTCCGGCAGGGATACCACTACATTCCAGTACGACTTCACCGGCAAACCATTACGCAAACTGGTGACACATAGCAACAAAAGCAGCCAGATACAACTATACACGGCTTCCACCAGGATCAACTATGATGCCGCAGGACGTCAAACCAGCACCTGGATGCGGCTGGACAACGCTCCTTCAGACCAGCTCATCGACAGTCTGAAGTATGATGAATTAGGGCAATTGAAAGTAAAATATCTGGGCAATTTCCTTGACAGCATGGTGTACGACTATAATATACGGAGATGGTTGGCCAGCATCAATAAAAACTATATCGCCGGGACAGCCAATCACTATTTCGGAATGGAGCTGGGCTATGACAAGGCGGCCTCGGCTGCACCAGGCAACAGCTTCCAGCAGTTGCAATATAATGGGAACATCGCAGGATCGGTGTGGAAAAGCGCCGGAGATGGCATCAACAGGAAATACGACTTTTCCTACGACAACATCAATAGACTGACAGACGCAGCATTCACCCAAAACACCACAGGCGCTGGCTGGAACAACGCCAAAATTGATTTCTCCACGCACAACTTATCCTATGACGCCAATGGCAATATCCTGTCCATGAGCCAGAATGGGTTTAAGATCACTGGCTCATCTCCCATCGACCAGTTGACCTATGGCTATGTCAGCAATAGTAATAAACTGAACCAGGTGATGGATGCAGTCAACGACCCATTGTCAAAGCTGGGTGATTTTCAATATACGGGCAGCAAAACAGGTCAGGATTATAGCTATGATGGAAATGGCAATCTTCGCTCGGACAAGAATAAAGGGATCGCCAATATTACCTATGACTACCTGAATCTGCCGGAATTCATTAGCATTCCCGGAAAAGGCAATATTCAATATACATATACGGCGGATGGTAACAAGCTGAGGAAGATCGTTTATGACAGTTTGAACCTTCACAACTCCGTAACCGTTTATACCGAGGGTTTCGTATATACAAGCACAGATTCTTTTGTCCATAACCCCAATACCAAAGACACCTTGCAATTTGTGATGCACCCTGAAGGCCGGGCAAGATGGGCTCTGCATAAGAATGGAGTATACGGTTGGGAGTATGACTTCTTTGAAAAAGACCACCTGGGCAATACCCGGGTAGTGTTGACGCAACAGAAGGACACCGCCCAGTATCTGGCGACCATGGAATCTGCTTACCGGTCTACTGAAGATGCCTTATTCTATGACGTAGGCAAGACAGCCTATCCCACCCCGGCGAGCTTCCCGGCAGAACCCAACGGGCCTGGCCCGAATAACTACGTTTCCCTCCTCGATGGCTATACCTACAAAACAGGGCCCGCTATTCTACTCAAAGTGATGAGCGGTGATAGCTTAAAGATCGGTTGTAATTCCTATTACGGAGGTAGTGGCTCCATCGCCGCGCCGCATACCTCATTTGATGATATTCTCTACTCATTGTCCCGTGGCCTGGTTTCCATGAGTGGCGCCGCCGGTCATGGCGCAGTCGGTCTTTCCGATTTGAACGCAGCATCTTCTCCAGTGGTTGCAGCCGTAAACACATTCCTGTCGGCCAATAATCCAAATACGACAACCGCTCCAAAAGCCTACCTTAATTGGATGCTGCTGGACAATCAGTTCAATTATGTCAGCTCCAATGGTCAAAGTGGCGCCATTCCCGTCGGCAGTCCCGATGTCTTAAACACCCTCGCCGCCACAGTGGCTATAAAGAACAGCGGATATCTGTATATTTGGGTAAGCAATGAGACCCAGTTCTGGCAGGTGATGTATGACAATCTTGCCGTCCAGCACATCAGCGGTCCAATGGTGGAAGAAACGCATTATTATCCTTTCGGACTGACAATGGCAGGGATTAGCGATAAGGCGCTGAAGTCCAACTATGCCCTGAACAAAAACCGATATAATGGAAAGGAGTTGCAGAACCAGGAGTTTTCCGATGGCAGCGGGTTAGAAGAATATGATTATGGGGCAAGGTTTTTAGACCCGCAAATAGGAAGATGGCATGTTGTTGACCCTAAAAGTGAAGTATCCAGAAAGTGGTCGCCATACAACTATGCAGAAGACAATCCGATACGGAACATAGATCCGGACGGAATGGAAACCACATCTGATTTTAAGGACAAAAAAGGCAATTTGGTAAAGCATGTTAATGACGGCTCAACAGCACAATACCAGCAAGTTGGAAGTGGTGTTCAGCTTCATTATCAGTTCACCGGTTTTGATGAAACCCAACAAAATCCAGAGAATGGCAATCACAACACTGTAAATCTTACTACTGCCATACAAGAGCAACAAAATTTAAATCTTACTAATCCTGCGTTGGAACCCGATGGCAATACATACTGTAACTATTCAACACAAAATATTCTGGCGACAGTAGCTTCTGCCACAGATAATTCCAAAGGAATTGGTAAAGAGGGAAAAGCAAATGATGTAGTCTTAAAATGGGTATTTTCTGCCGCTTTTAAAGAGACAGATAAATCGACAGCCGATGCCAATGCTGCAAAGGGTAACCTCTCGCTCCTTGGTTGGATTAACGGAGCTTGTAATCCGGATGGATCCTTTAAACATGGCCACGTTGCGACATTTTCGGTAGGAGAAAATAGGAGTAAGGGACAAATTGCGAATGTTGGCAGCGAAAATGGCTTTATGGGTGTTTCTGCAGAAGATAGCCCGAATCATATTTTTAGCGCAACTAGCGCTCCGAATGTTCAATATTTTATTTTACAGCCCTATATAGTACCCAAGAGTGTTCCAGATAAAAATACTATAACAATAAATAGAAATAACAATTAAAATTCATCTAACAAATCAATGCGCAATATTATTTTCCTTTTAATGATTTGCCCTCTGGTTGGAATAGCACAAAATATTGACAGTACTATTAATCAGCGTCAACTGATCGGTGTCTGGCAGATTGGAACTCCAAAATTAGGGGATGCGCTACTGGCACATTACCAATTTTTTGAAAACGGTGAATTTATTTACAATTTTAGTCAATATGATGATGCCCAGCGAGTGTTGGCACTGAAAGGGCACTATCGATCGGTAGGCAACAAGCTATTTATATCAATTCAATCACGTGTGGAACTTACTGGAGGATATTTTACAAAAGGTAGCCCGGGATTTCAAGCATCTCCTTTTGTGCTCGAAGGAGGCACTATTGAAACTTTCAATCAAGTTGATACAACTAATCAGCGTGATCCTTTTATCTTGTCAGTAACCCTGACGAACAAAAAAGGAAAAATCGTCGGTTTGAAGATTGATAATAATAAATATTACAAATTGACGGATAACCCTTTAAAATATGGCAGCCCGGATAGAAAGGAGCATTAAAAAAAAATTCCTCATGCCTTTTATTTAAGGCATGAGGAACGTCTAATGCAGCTGAGCCCTACCAAAACAACGTATACAACGCCGCCAGCAACCCACATATGATCAACGCCCCCACAGCAAAGCTGGGATTCACCTTGAACATCTTCTTATCTATATCCAGCCCATGCGGCTGCACACCCTTCCTGTTATCCCGTACACTGATAAAATACATGGCAATCACACAGATGACGAATACAAATCCCATCCTGTCCAGGAACGGGATCTCATACACCCCCTGGTCATTCGCCTTGGCAAAATTAAATGGCGCCAGGAACGAAAGGTTGGCAATCAGCGGAAGGAACTTGAAGAAAATAGAGAGTAAAAAGCCTCCGATCGTCGCAAACAGGGCGGCATTCGAAGTCGTCTTCTTCCAAAAGAAACCTAAAATAAACATGGCGAAGATCCCTGGCGAGACAAAACCGGTGTATTCTTGTATATACTGGAACCCGCCCTTCTTGTCAATACCCAGGAAAGGAGAAATGAGAATGGCCAGGATCATGGCGATCACCACGGTCACCCGTCCTATCCACACCTGCTTCCGCTCATCGGCCTCGGGATGCAGCCTTTTCTTATAGATATCCAGCGTAAAAATAGTAGAGATACTGTTGACCTTACCCGCAAGCGATGCCACCACCGCCGCCGTCAAAGCCGCAAAAGAGAGCCCCTTCAATCCCGGCGGCAGCAAATTCAGCAGCACAGGATAAGCCCTGTCCGGATTCACTTCCCCGCCCTGGATCATCTCCGTATTGAATACGTTCTGCTTGTACAGCAGGTAAGCGGCGATACCCGGTATGACCACGATCACAGGCATCAGCATCTTTAAAAAAGCGGCAAATAGAATACCTCCGCGCGCCGTCTTCAGGTCCGCACCCAGGGCCCGCTGCGTAATATATTGGTTACATCCCCAATAGTTCAGGTTCACGATCCACATCCCCCCGATCAACACCGTAAGGCCGGGCAGGTCCATATAATTGGGATTGTCCTTCTTGAAGATCATATGGAAATGATCGTCCGCATGCTCCGTCAGCAGCTTCAGGCCATTGAATACTCCCTTCGTGCCAAAATGCTCCGACACAAGGTCCAACGCAATATACGTAGTGACAAGACCTCCCAGGATCAGGAAGAACACCTGGATTACATCCGTATACCCGATGACCTTCATCCCCCCCAATGCAATGATGATGGCAAAGGCCGCAAGGCCCAGCATACAGCCCGTGAAAGGCAATCCGGAAATGCTGCTCACCGCCAACGCACCCAGATAAAGAATGGAAGTAAGGTTCACCACCACATACAACAACAGCCAGAATACCGCCATGATCATCGCCACCGTGCCGTTATACCGCTGGTTCAGGAACTGCGGCATCGTATAGATCTTGTTCTTCAGGTATACAGGTATGAAAAAAATGGCAACGATCATCAGCGTGGCAGCCGCCATCCATTCGTACGTCGAGATGGCCAACCCCATCTTGAACCCGCTGCCGCTCATCCCGATGAACTGCTCCGCAGAGATGTTCGACGCGATCAGCGATGCCCCAATGGCCCACCAGGTCAGCGAACCCTCTGCCAGAAAGTAATCCTTGGTATTGGTCTGGGCCGTCTTCTTCCGCTGATAGACCCACCAGCCATATAATGCGACAATAACGAAGTAGATGAGGAAGACGATGTAATCGCGGGTCTGTAACATTTGCATATAGCAGCGACGGGTTTTGTTTTGTGTACCGGGTATGGAACCCGAAAAATAAAGTCCGTAAAAATAGGGTAACCGGCCAATTATTCATCGATCCGGCCACCCTTTTTATCAATTAAAACACATTAAAATACATTAAATATACCTGTTGATCAGGTTCTCCAGGTACTCCTGGCGCCCGCTGACCACCTTGGGCTCGCCGCTGGCGATAGCATATTCCCTCAGGTCCTCCAGGGAAAGCCCTCCCTTCTCATAAGCCGCCCCCTTGCCACTGTCAAAGGAAGCATACCGGTCAGCACGGATCTTCTTATACTCCGATTGCCGGAGGATCGTGTCCGCCACCAGCAGGCTACGGGCAAATGTGTCGATACCCCCGATATGGGCATGGAACAGGTCCTCAGGGTCCGTAGAGTTCCGCCGGATCTTGGCATCGAAATTAATCCCCCCACCCTGGAATCCACCACCCTCCAGGACGATCAGCATCGCCTCCACCAGCTCGTTGATATTGTTGGGGAACTGGTCCGTGTCCCAGCCATTCTGGTAATCGCCCCTGTTGGCATCCATGCTCCCCAGCATACCCGCATCCACCGCCACCTGCAGCTCATGGGCGAACGTATGCCCCGCCAGCGTAGCATGGTTAACCTCGATATTGAGCTTAAAATCTTTCAGCAGGTCATATTGACGTAAAAAGCTGATCACCGTGGCGCTGTCATAATCATATTGATGCTTCGTAGGCTCACAAGGCTTGGGCTCGATGAAGAACACTCCCTTGAAACCCTGCTTGCGGGCATAGTCCTTGGCTGTATGAAGGAAGCGGGCGAGGTGTTCCTGCTCGCGTTTCATATTCGTGTTCAGCAGGCTCATATATCCTTCCCGGCCGCCCCAGAATACATAGTTCTGGCCTCCCAGCGCAATGGTGGCATCCAGCGCTGCCTTCACCTGCGCCCCCGCATGGGCCAGCACCTGAAAATCAGGATTGGTGGCCGCTCCATTCATATAACGACGGTTGGAAAAAAGATTGGCAGTGCCCCACAGCAGCTGCACCTTGCTGGCCGCTTGCTTTTGTTTGGCATACTCCGTCAGTGTCTGCAACCTTTTCTCGTTATCTGCTACATCATTGGTATAATCCACCACGTCCACATCATGGAAGCAGTAAAAAGGCAGGTCCAGCTTCGTGATGAACTCAAAGGCGGCATCCATCTTGTCTTTCGCACGGGCCACGGCATCCCCTTTCTCATTCCACGTATAGAGATGGGTAGGCTCCCCAAAAGGATCGGCGCCGTTGCCGCAGAATGAATGCCAGTACGCGACGGCAAAACGCAGGTGCTCCTTCATTGTCTTGCCTGCAACGATCTTTTCCGCGTCATACCAACGGTAGGCCAGCGGATTGTCCGTCTGAGCCCCTTCATATTTGATCTGTCCTATCCCTTTAAAGAATTCTTTGTCTCCTGTAATAACTGGCATAGCTGTTTATTTTCCGTTTACAAATATTTATTTAATACTTCTTTCCATCGCTTATACAATCCCTCATACTCGCTCACCTTTCCGGGATCTACCCGCTCCAGCGGTTTGCGGCCGGCAAAAGCCTCTTTCCCGCTACGGAAGATCCCCGCGCCGATACCCGCGCCCAACGCAGCCCCTACGCTGCCATCGCTGTCATACAGCTCCACAGGCACCTGGGTGGCATTCACAAATGCTTCGGTAAATACGCTGCTGAGGAACATATTGGCCCTCCCGGCCCTGATGACGGACGGGTTCATTCCCCCCTCCCGCATGATGTCCAGTCCATACCGGAAGGCAAAAGCAATACCCTCTTGTCCTGCCCGGTATATATGCGCCGCACCATGCTGATTGAGATCGATGTTTTGGATCTGCGCGCCAATGATCCGGTTGTTAAAGATCCGCTCCGCGCCATTGCCGAATGGCAAGACCACCAGGCCTTCACTCCCCGGCCGGATCAGCGCCGCCTCCCTGTTCAATGAAGCATAATCCGCTCCGCCACCCGTATGGTCCCGGATCCAGCGGTTAAGGATCCCTGTTCCATTGATACACAGCAGCACGCCGATCCTTTTCTCCTTTTCCGTATAGTTGACATGGGCAAAGCTGTTCACCCGCGAAGCCGGGTCATGTACAAGCCGGTCGCTCACCCCGTAGATCACACCGGAAGTGCCGGCAGTAGCAGCCACTTCACCCGGCTCCAGCACATTCAGGGATAAAGCATTGTTTGGCTGGTCTCCCGCCTTATAGGTCACAGGGATACCTTTCTTCAACGACAATGCCTGCGCCACCTCCGCCTGCAGGCCTCCATGAGCGCTGAATACAGGCTGTATAGCAGGGATCAGCCCCTTATCGAATCCGAAATAGTTGAATACATCTTCCGAGAGCGCATCTTCCTTGAAATCCCAGAATATCCCTTCCGACAAAGCCGGTATGCTGGTGGTGACCTCGCCCGTGAGCCGCAACGCTATATAGTCCCCCGGTAGCATTACCCGGTCGATCTTCTCATAGGTCCGGGGCTCCTGGTCCTTCACCCAGGCCAGCTTGGCCGCCGTAAAATTTCCCGGCGAATTCAACAGGTGTGACAGCGACCGCTGCTCGCCAATGGCGGCAAAAGCCTTATCCCCATATGGCACCGCCCTGCTGTCGCACCAGATAATACTATCCCGCAACACCCGCCGGTCCTTGTCCACCGCCACCAGCCCATGCATCTGGTAGGCTATACCGATGGCGGCAATGTCCCCGGGATCATATCCCCCCGTAGCATGCGCCTTCCTGATAGCTTCCTGAACATATTCCCACCACGTCTCCGGCGACTGCTCCGCCCAACCCGGCTGACGGGTAAGAATGGTCGCCTCCGTCTCCGGATATTGCGCCGTCACCAGCGTCCGCTGCGCCGCAGCATCTACCACAGCCACTTTTATTGAAGAAGTTCCCAGATCAATTCCTAATAGCAGCATGCAATTCGTATTTTAAAAGCCCGTAAATATATATTGATTTTCCGGAATTGCAACCGATTGCAGTCTATTTTTATCGCTATATTTGTACCTACACCGCATCTATGGAGTCAAATAAAGACGTCACCATCTACGATATTGCCAGGGTCCTGAACCTCTCCCCCGCCACAGTCAGCCGCGGCCTGAAAGATCACCCCGCCATCAATATAAAAACACGCAAAAAGATCACGGACATGGCAAGGGAAATGGGCTACCGGTCCAATAACTTCGCCAGTAACCTCCGCCGCCAAAAAACGAATACCATCGGCATCATCGTCCATGAGCTGAAAAGCCAGTTCATCAGCTCCGTACTGGCAGGCATCGAAAAGGTCACCGCCGGGTCGGGTTACGACCTCATCATCGGCCACTCCTCGGAAGCATATGATAAAGAAGTGGCCAACGCCCACAACCTCTTCCACAAACGCGTGGACGGCCTCATCGCCTCCCTCGCCTTCGATACCAAGGACCTGGCACATTTTACCCCCTTCGTCCAGAAGAACATCCCCATCGTCTTTTTCGACAGGGTGGAAGAAGTCCCCTATGGCACCCGTGTCATCATTGACAATATAAAGGCCGGCTACGAAGCAACAGCCCACCTGGCCCAGCAAGGATGCCGCCGCATCGCCCACCTGACAGCAAACCTGGGACGTAACGTGTACGCCGGCCGCCTGAAAGGCTACCAGCAGGCCCTGGCAGACCACCAGCTGCCCTTCGACCCCAGCCTCCTGCTGGTGAATGACCTCAGCGAAGCCGCGGCTATCCGTTCCGCCCGGCAAATACTGGAAATGGACCAAAGGCCCGACGGCATCTTTATTACGAATGATTTTTGTGCAGCAGTATTTCAGCAGGCCCTGAAAGAAGCAGGTTGCCGCGTACCCGAAGACATCGCCGTAGTAGGTTTTAACAATGACGTCATCGCCAGGATCATCGACCCCAAGCTCACCACTATCAACTATCCCGGAGAAGAAATGGGAGAAAAGGCCGCCCGCAGCCTCCTGGACCAGATGGCCGGCCACCCATCCGCCCGCTCCACAGATACGATTATTATCAGATCGGAACTCATCGTCAGAGGATCCTCGTTGAAAAATATGACGACGTAATAACTAAAATAAAAACCTGCATACACTCATGAGCGTATACAGGTCTCTTTATTATAAATAGAATTATTATCTGCCTACCAGGTCTTTAGTAAAACCATACTTTTCAAGAAAAACTTTCGACTCTGCTGTTTTTTTCACAAAAAAAGGGTCACCAAAATTTTGAAAACTTATGTCGCCCCCATCGACCGCAATTCCGTAGTCAACCTCGTCCCCTACCCCTGCGCAATAACCACACCCCCACACCTAGCAAAACCATCAAAACTACCACCGCCACCACATACCCATTCATCCCCCCGGACCTGCGCGCCACCGCCACCATCCCCTTTTTCATCGCCGGCGCATTCCCGATATAAATACTCGCCGCCCAGAAATAAGGCAGCAAATGCTCCTTGTCATTATCCCGTATAAAATCAACCTTCGCCTGCTGCAACGCCTCATCACCTGCCATACCCGCATTCAGATGCTTATAGAACAGCTCCATTATCCTGTATGTCGCGGCTTCATCTATCTGCCACAGATTAGTCACCGTCGCGGGAATACCCGCTGCGGCAAAACCCCTCGCCAGACTGAATACCCCCTCTCCCTGCCAGTGCTTCCCCGTACCCGTATTGCATGCTGAAAGCACAACCAGGCGCGTACGCAGCCTGCCCAGTGACTGCAGCTCCGTAAGATGCAGAACGGAATCACATAGGTACAACACCGGCTCCTGCGCTGTACTGTCGGCATTGGCATGCGAATACAAATGCACCACCGCGTATTGAGGCAGTTGCGAAAGGAACTCCTGCTTCGTGGCATGTTCCTTTACCAGCAGGCGGGCAGAAGCAAAATAAGCGCCGATATTCTCCAGCGAAAGGTCCGCACCATTGAGAGAAGGCAACCGAAGGTAAGGTCGGTACACAACAGGAGCGATCCCCAGCAGATCGCTGGATAAAAATCCCTGATCATACTTTTCCTTCATCAAAAAGTTGGCGGAATACGCATAGCTGAATGCATATCGCTTTAAAAGAAAACTGGTGTCCGTAGCCGGGTCCGTCAGCAACAGGTCGAATGGAATGAACTGATCGTCCGGCGACAGGATCACACACCGGGTAGGAATGGAAAAAATATTGAAAAGGGTATCATAAAGCAGGTATGACAGCTGCCGCCAGCGCGGATAATGCTGGTTAAGCATTCCCCGGTCCGAAGACAACGCCAGCAACTCACGGGCCATAGGGCCATAGCCGTCAAATCGCACACGCCGCAGCTGCACATCGTCCGGAGTAAGGGCCAGCGCATAGACCACGCTGTCCGTCGTAAAATATTCCACCAGCGAACGCTGACCTTTCAGTAAGTCCCGGCGGACCTCCCCCGTGGAATGGACGGTCGTATCATATTTGTAGCTGTAATAGGCAGGATGCTTCAGCTCAAGATCACGGATGAAATTTCCCAACGTCTCCCGGGTGGCCGAGATCTCCCGCGACACATCGTCATAGGTCGGGCTCCTCTCTGAAAGGGATGACGCATGCTGTTGTAAGGATTGAAGCTTCACCCGCAAACCCTCTTCCCGGTCGAGGTCCGCCTTCGGCAAATACTTTTTTGCTCCCAGCTCATTGAGCTTGTCGTTCAATAAGGCCGCCCTGCTTTTTTCGAAGAAGAAGAAAGCGTCCTCGGTACTGCCCAGCCGGTAACATGTCTCTATCGCATTGGCATACATCTCCCTGGTCTTCACACGCCAGAAGAGCTTCGACTGATCGTTGTACTGCCGCCACCGCATCTGGTCCACCATCTTGTCCGCAATACGATACGTTTCCAACGCGGTCACCAGCAGGCCCCTGTCCTTCTTTTTTTTGCCCAGCTCCAGGAGAGATTCGCCTTTGTTGGCAAACAAGGAATAGACATAATAATCATCACCCGTAGATACCAGCAGACTGGGAGAAGGATTATGGTCGATAGCGCTATCTGTAAAATGTACAGGCAGGGCCATCAGGCCCTTCTGATAATACGCCAATGCCTGTCCGAATCGTTGCCGCCGCCAGCACGCTATCCCGAGATTGTTGTATAGGCCCGCCACCATGTACGGGTCTCCGATCCGGTTGGCCAACGCTATCCCCCGAAGGTAAACACCGATGGCTTTCTCCAGTTCATGCAGGTCCTTGTCATACAAATAACCAAGATCCATCAGGTCTCGCGCACATTGGGTCAGGTTCTTTTGTTGCAGGTTCAGCTCGAAAGCTTTTTTATAATAGCCGGCGGCTTCCAGCGACTCCTTCCGGGTATTCAACAGCCGGGCATAGATCGAATAGCTGGTGGCCAGCCGTTCTGCTGGCATATCCTTACGGCTCAGCGCCTGTATGGTCTTTTTGACATTTCTCTCCGCCTCCTCCGTCTGGCCCAATGCCAGCTGGGATTGTGCCTTTTGTGTCAGCAGGATGATGTCGAACAGGGTATCTTTCATCTGTCCGGACAACCGCATCCCCTTGTCGGCCATTTCGATGCTGCTGGCATAGTCCGCCATCTGGTAAAAAGAAAAAGCCTTTTGTTCATAGGCCATCAATACTATATAGGACTTTTCCGGGAATGAGCTCCCCACGGCAATGCAGCTGTCAAAATACTTATTCGATTCTGTGAACAGGTACAGCAGGACATAGTAGATCCCCAGGTTATAATAGGAATGCGTGAGAAAGGACTTTTGCGCGCCAGGCCCGCCGCTGCCATTGATAGCGATAGCTTCCCGTGCATAGCGGATGCCTTTTTCAACATCGCCCTCTTGTCTGTACAGATCCCCCAGCCGGTGCAGGATCCGCGCCAGGATACTATCCCGCAAAGAAGTACAACGGGTATAGGATACTTCCAGTGCATTCAGGGCCCGGATCTTTTCACCGGCAACGCCTTCACTCCCTTCGATAGCCTTTACTTTATCCATCCAGTCGGCAGGCTGGGTAAGGCATTGCGCTCCCGCCCTGCTGCCGCACAACAGGTAAACAAGGATAAATACACAAGCAGTAATGAGCAGCCTTCTTATGGTCGGCATCCGGTGGATGGTAGTTTTATCTGGGTATAATATACTTTCCCCCTCGTATAAGCCCGCCGCTGTTGAGGACAGGTCCATTGAAAATGATCTGCGGAAAACCTCCTCCCCCACCCATCTGCGTCAGTTTCTGAAACACCTGCACCTTGCCGATGCCAGGCTGGTACATCGCTTTGGGCAGGTACGCCCCGATCTTTCCTGTAGCAATGGCCGTCGCAAAGGACGAGCCGCTGATATACTGCAGGGGGAGCGTAAAAGGCTCCAGGAACTTCATATGGTCGGGTGTGACAGAGTCAGCCTTCACGCCGAGGTCCGCATAGCGCGACGAATGGTTTTGAGTAGGGCTGACCATTCGCCCGTTAGTGGTCGTCACGGTGATCACATTATTAGTCGCGGTACTGAGACAGCCCGGATAAAAATTGTGGATGGCCAGGTCGCGGAGGGCGAAATCAGTCAGCGTAATATGCAGGCTATCCTGGTAGATCTGCCGCGCCAGCGCATCTTCACTGTCGATCTTGTTGCCGGACGCCGTTATGAAGAGAATGCCTTTTTGCGGCAGTATCTTGGTGATCAGGCTGTCCAGGTAGGGATGGGGGTCCTGGTAATAATAGAAGCCCCAGCTTGCATTAATGATATTGGCCCCTTTCCTGATGGCATAATGAATGGCACAGATACTGCTGAACAGGTCCCCATAGCCGCTGGCATCATGGGTCTTCAGACCCATTATCTGCACGAAGTTACGCTGCGAGGTGGCAAACTCCTGGATGATATAATTGCTTACCAGCGTGCCGTGGAGACTGTGGTTGTCGTCATGGATCTTGTTGTTGTTCCCGATAAAATTCCATCCGTTGACATCATCCACGTAACAGTTCTTGTCCGCATCGCTGCCATCCCCTTTTTCATCCTTATTCCGCCAAAGGTATCTGCCGTTAATGAAGTTAGCGGTATCAACACCCGTGTCCAGCACCGCAACGATAATGGTATCCTTGCCGGCGCCGCTCACTGCACCCTTTCCCCTTGGATTCGGTCTGTTCATCGAATCGCGAAGGGCAGCCGTTGAATCCAATGGCCCCTTATTAAAATAATTCAGCGAATATGTCGCCAGCGAGTCGTCCCCCACTCCCTTGGTCCCACCCCGTCCCGAGCCGCCTGAGACACCGTCCCCGTGAATGACGGTATGTATGTTCTGCCCGCTCCATAATTCCACATAGGAATCACAGGAATTACATTTGCGCACCGAGGTGACCTGTACCCCCTGGGCTATGATAGCCTGCCTTATCAGGCTGGTCTGCCGGTCACTGGGAGGGTTCTTGTATAAGACCAGTATTTCATTCTTACGGAATATGGGCTCGGATACATCCCGCCCCTGCCCATCCCATCTGATGGGGTTTGTATTGCCGATCTTTCGGCCGGGTCCGCAGGAAATTACTGCCAGCGAAAAAATGAGCATCAGGCAGGTGGAGGCCCTGCAAAGGTTTTTTTTCATAGATTAGTTAAATTTATCTTTCTAAAGATCGCTGATCCATTTCGCCGCCTGCTCATAGCCCGGAAGCCTTTTGTCCACAACCTCCTGTAACAGTTGTTTCGCCTCCCGCCTGTCATCACCGGCAGATCGTTTCATAAGGGTAATTGCTTTATAGAAAGGACCAGGGTTGGAATACAGGTCCCGCCGCACAGCCAGGGAGTCGAATTGAACAAGGGCCTTGTCGTAATCACCCCTCACCAGCCAAAGGATACCCAGGTATTTCCGGGCCTCGATATCCTGCCCGTCCTTCCTGATAAGGGCCGAGAACAATGCTTCAGCCTGATCATAGTCCCCTTTATTATAAGCGTCGAGTCCCAGTTGAAGACTGTCGCCGCCACCGCTCATGGTCACTGACAATGATTTGAAATGGTGGCCGATATAGCCGTCCGCCAGTGCCCGGGGACCGCTAACCCTGAAAAAAGCCCACCATCCCACGAACAGCAGCAGGCAGGCCGCCGCCACAGATATATATGGCGCCAGCTTCCGGACAGGGGATGGGCTGACCGCCTTGGCCTTTAAAGTATGGTAGAGTTCCTGGAATTCCGCTTTCTTTTTCTCCTGCAATTCATCCCGCATAACCTGCCGGGTCGACACATAAAAGGCCACTGCGCTGGCAAACTCCTCATCCGCCTCACACCGTCCTTCAAAGGACGACCGCTCCCCCGCAGGCAGCTCGCCGCGAAAATAACGGTCTATATAGTCCAGTGTTTCATCCATATCAGCTTTCTGTTCCAAGTACCTTTTCTCTTAACTTTCCCAGACAACGCAGCCGGGTCGTCTTCACCACTTCGGGCGTTTGATAATGCATTTGCAAGGCGATCTCCCTGTCATTGTATCCGTCCTCGAATAATAACAGCAATTCCCTGCACTTGTCACCTAATTCTTTCAGCTTCTGCATCAGCAACCCCTTGTCGCTCTTCTCCACCAACTGCTGCACAATGGTGCGCGCCTTATCCGGCAAGGACATGATCAGCGGGTCCAGCTGCAAGGTATCATGCACCATCCTCTTATGAGTCGTATTTTTCCTTACAACATCAACACATTTGTTCATAAAAATCTGGTAAGCGTAGGTCTTCAGGGAACTACGCCCTTCAAATCGCTGACTAATAAGACCTTCAATGACATTTATGATCGTGTCGGAATATGCGGAGGCGCATTCTTCTTCGGAGAGACGGTATTTTCGGACACCCTGCATGACAAAGTAAAAAAAATGTTCGTATAGCTCCTTCTCCGATACCCTCCGCTGAACTCCTCCGGCACGAAGGCCATCGATCAGCCTCTCCTCTGTGCTATGTTGCTTTTCGGTCCTTAATATTGTCAATAGCGCGGCAATATAAATTGATTATTTAATGCGGAAAAGGTACAAAAAAATAAACGAAAAAAGCCCCCGCTCCATTTAAAAAAACTTTCCCGCCTTGTTTCCCTGCCAATCTCCCGCTACGACTCATGATCATGCAACCTATTTCCATGAACCAATTTATCTACAGGCATATGTCAACACACTTCTTCAATCTCCCGAAACTATGCTGCCTGGTCGTAGGCCTCCTTCTTTTTACAGCAGTTTTCCCCCAGAACAATTACAGTGGCCTGCTGAACAAGGACCTTACCCCTGACATGAATGGAGGCCAGCTGATCGGCAGCGTCCTGGACCGCCTGCTGTACGGGGCGGGTTTTTCCGGCAGCATCACTACCGTAAAAGTACTGGACGACGCAGACGTCTCCCTGACGGTAAGCGTCAATTATGTGGGATATACGGAAGGATATTTGCTCGTTTCCCTGACGGATGGATCAATGAACGCCCTGCCCGGCTTCCAGGCGCAGAAGATCCCCATCGACAAGAATAAAAAGGCAGTGGAGGTCAAATTACAGCTCGATTGGAATGCCTTCGCCCGGGATAAGCCATTCACCGTACCAAGGCTGGTTGTGCTTGTGTCCAAAGACGATAAAGGCGCCCACGGCATACGCACCTCTTTTAAGCTGGATAAGAAATTCAACAACCCCCTGTCAGGGGAAAATATCATCATCCCGGCATCGCTGACCCCCATAGGAAGCGCCGCCTCCCTCCCATCCACTCTGCCTGCTTCCGGTGGCAACTCCCAGTTGGTCCTGCCACAGCGAAATGTATACGAAGTCATTAAGAACAAACAGATGTATCTGCTGAAAGTAGACACCCAGGTGGCTAAGCCCAAGCCCATCGCACAGCCTGCCGTCCTCAGGACCACAGGGGCCAGCCAGCCCATGGTCCGCACGGTTGCCGCCAGGAAACTGGTAAACCCCGACATGAAAGCCATCTCCGTCCTCCATACCCCCATACAGCCAGGCGGCCCCGCACCGCCTCCGAACAAAGATCCGCAGGGTCCGCAGGACCAGCCTTTGTCCTTCTGGGGAGACTTTATCTATTCCGATGTCGATTTCGAAAGCCAGGACAAGATCACCAGCGTAAGCCTGAACATATACCCCGATAAGAATCGCAGCTCAGGTATCTTCTATTACCTGCCCATCGCTTATGACATCAAATACGACGCAAGCAAAGGATTCTACTTCAATATGGACTATGGCACGGCCAGCACCGATGGTTCCGACAGTAAGGTACGTATGTCAGGCACGCTCGCTTCCGGCATCAGTCTCTATGAGATACAGTTCATCAAGAACCTGATGGATGCCTACAATGTCCAGAATCCGGGCCTCAACCTGCAAAAACCCCTTCCCCTCCCCATCAGCGAACCGCCTGTCATCTCCCTGGGCGACGAACTGAAGAGCTTCGGCATCACGGATGTGCATATCAATAACGCCAGCTCTATCACAGACCCCGTGGAGTTTTCCTGGACGACGGACGGCACGACGGCTGCCGAGCTGGAAAACCTCCTGAAAGCCAACAGCGGCATCGTAGGGAAAATGCAGATCAAGCCCCAGGGCGCAAGCCTGGCAGCACAGGAGATACCCGTACGCATCCGCCTGATCGACGAGCATACCTTCGGGCGCTTCAATATGACCCCCTCCGATTTCAGGTCGGGCAACTGGCGGAATGAAACCCCCTTCCCCCTTCAGCTGAAATACCTCCATTGCATGATCATCGATAAGAACAAAGACGGCAAGGAAGGCCCCATCATTTACTCCTGGAACCTGGGTGATCTCACCATCCCCTCCAGATCCCAGGTGAAATTCAATACGGCGGCCATCCCCCAATGGCTGGATAACTACAAAGGCAAACAGGCCCGCCTCTGGCTGGACTACAACCTGATAGACTCCTGCAGCGCCTGTAATGAAGCTGTCTTTAAGACCATCCTCTCTTCCGTCACCCGTCCGCAATTGTCGGATGTCGTATTCAGGATCATCCCCTTCTTCGAAGACCAGAAAATATCCTACATGGATATTGAAATGAGGTCCCTGCAAGGCGATCCCGCCGGAAAGACCCAGATAAACTTTACACCCGTACACATCACCCGTGACAGCACCGATTACACAGCCGGGAAGATCTACCTGCCCCCGGGTACAGACCCGGCCTTCGATTACAGGGTGACAATTGTAACAAAGGAAGGCGCGGAAATGCGGTCCGACTGGATCACACGCAATGCGCTCAGCGTCCCGTTCGGAAGCTTCCAGCTAAAGGAGTTGTTCCCTTCCTTTAAATGATCCTTCATCCTGTAAATATTCCATGATGATACGATATGCACTGATCCTATGCCTTGCCGTAATGGTCTTCATTTGGCCGGAAAGCGCACAAGCCCAGCCCGATTTCAACAACGCCCGGCAGGCAGGCAACATAACATTCTTTCAGGACATAAAACAAACAGCCGTGTTCTACTATTTGCCAGGCAGCCTCGCCATCGGCCGGACTGCAGAAAAAAAACCAGACCTCTCCTTCATCCTGATGCGCTACGCCGGCTCAGCCACTTATAATGACGAAGGTCAAAACCATTTCCGGAACATCCTTACCATCAGACTGGTGATGAAGCCCGTCGATGCCGATTCACTGCGAATGGCCAGGCAACAGCTGCAACGATCCTTTCCTTCCGTGCAACTGAAGCCCCTTCCCATCAGCCAGGTCGAAGCCATGATCGTCTTTACACCCGTTGGCGCTCCCGATTCCGCCCGCTTGATCCAAAAAGGAGAGATGGCCGCCGAGAACGATGCCGGCTATACCACCGCAGCTACCTACTGGCAGGAGCGTTTTTTCACCCTGTGCCTGGATAATAATTCCGCCAACCTGCTGCTGCAGACTTTCAATAAAAATCTGACGGTCATCAGCTTTATGTATGCTTTCTACTCCAAAGGTCGCACGACAAGCAGCGCCCTGGAGATCAGCGGCTTCGGCTCCCTGGACAAAACCCTCAGACAACAGCTGTCGGCCGCCGCAGCCGATAGCGCTGCTGCCGATAGTCTCCATGAATGTATCGTGAAAAGCGATGCATTCCCCATCAACATCGACACCGCGGAAAACCCTGACCTTATCCGTAAGATCGATATCAACGACGCCAATCCCTCCGGTTACGCCGTCGTGAATGTTCGCAATTACGATTTCGCCAATCATCTCCGCACCGACCTCTATGAAAAGTCCGTTGACCTGGAAGCCACAGGCGCCGGTGGCGATCCCGTCCACCTGTCAGTGAGCTTTAACAGGAAGAACACAGACGTCACATCGGTGAATTTCCGGTTCAAATACGCGGTTCGGCTGGATAGACCCTACCGCTACCGCGTCCGCGAATTACTCACGGACGGCCAGGAGACCATCTCCGACTGGAATACCGTCAACGTCTGGTCAAACCTCCTGGATGTCACCACCCGCCCACCTACCGATACGCAATAAATACCCCATATACAACCGAAAAATTTTCATTACCATAATAAAGCCATCATCATGAAAAAGTTCTTTCTTACCCTTATAGCGCTTGGAAATTTCCTCGTCGCCTTCTGTATCCCCAAATACGGCGACGGCGGCCTGCTGCTCAAAGGCATACAGCTCCTGCAGGACAATGAGGACAACAACGCCTATTATTACATCCCCCGCTATCCCCGCATGGCCAGCCACGACGATGGCACCTATGAGTTCATGTTCATCAAATACATTGGCAAAGGCAGCTCTGGCCCCAACGGCGGCCTCTTCCACGCCCTCATCGAATTCACCATGCCCGCGGACGAGATAGAAAAGCTGCAGGATACCCTGCGCACAGTAACGAAGAACCAGAATGCAAAGATCGTCGGGCCCGTTCCCATCCAGCAGGCGTTGAACGACGGTGATAAGGGCGTGGCCAGCTTCCAGATCGTTTCCTCTATACTGAATAATAACACCGGCACAAACCCCTTTACACAAAGCGTCGTCACCTCAGGCTTCGCTCCCTTTCTTCCCGGCTCCAAAGCAGCCATCGCAGCCCGCCTGAGCCAGGAAGGTGCCACCCTGCTCTGGGAGTCGCTGACTGGCAAGACCTCCGACGTGTCGGTATCCCTCAGCGGCTATTACGAGGCCGTCGTCAAAGCCTACAACGCTAAAGTGACAGCCGATATGACCACCATCTATAAACATTACAGCCGGATCACCAATTACCAGGAAGGCTTTACAAGAGACCAGATGCAGAAGATCTCGGACTCCCTGCTGCAAACACAGGAACTAAAGATCGAATCATTCGACAGAGGCGTCGCCCTGGGCGTAAAGACGGATGACATGAAAGCTATCCTGAGCCTGGTCACCGATAAGCTGATCGAGCTGATGTTCGACGCCAAAGCTGGCTGGGCGCAAACACCCACCCGCGAAGTAGCCGTGGAGGCCGACCAGATCAAGGGCCGCCAGGACAGGGGATGGTTCAGCTCGACTTTCGGCGGATCCGAGAACACTCCCTATTATTCCGATAACCAATTCGTGCTGAAGAGACGCGAAGACATCCGTACCAACACCTTCTATCTCGACCTCTCCCAGACCACGACGATCAAAGTGCCCATATACACCTCCGGTAACCTGGCCGGCGTATACGATGCCATGGCCAAACAAGGCGACCAGGTGCTCAATGGCTGTTTCAAGATCGTCAATCTCGACGACCCCGACTTCCAGAAAAGAGATGTCACTTTCATGGTGGACGGCGGCTATGCGGAATCCTTCAACGACATCTTCAACCTCGTCTCCGTCAACTTCAGGAAAAAATACGCCGACAGTAAGAACGACGTCACCAATAGTATCCTCTTTACACGGAAGAACATGGATACCAACGGTGCCGGCATGCAACAGATATTATCCTATCCCCGGCTGGGCATCGCAAATTCGGACGACTACCTGCAATACGATTACCAGGTCAGCTGGAACCTCAAAGGCACGGATCTGGTGATCAAAGATCCCATGGACGCATCGCAGTGGAATACCTCCACTGGTCCGGGCATCACCCTCATTCCACCCATCGCCAGGAAAAAGGTCACGCTGGAAGTCGACAAATCCGCCTTCGCCGATTCCGGTACCTCCACCGTCGTGGTCAAGTTCGTGGTCATGCTGGGCGGCAAGCCGTCCATTCAACGGACCATCGAGCTCCGGCCGAAAGACCCTTCCAACATCCAGAGCGTGGTGCTCTTCTACGATCCCAATCAGCCCGTAGGCTACCAGGTGACACGATATACGCCACAGGGTGAAAAGAAAGGCACCCTCAAAACCCTTGGTACCGACTTTCTCCTCATAGGCACATCGGAGATCACACAATAAAAACCCTTGTCATGAACATAAAGATCCTCATAGCTGGTTTGCTCCTGGTCGCCGCCCTGCAAGGCAAGTCCCAGATGCCGCTGCTCGACAGAGGTGTGCTGGTGGAAGGATTATGGTGCTTCCCCCTGTATGGTGATACCCTGAAATACGTGTACCTCCCTAACCAGGGCGGCATCGTACCGGGTCACGACAGCCTGCCCCAGTTCTCCTATATGCGGTACGTGATGAGCAGCCCCGCAGGCAGTGGCAACACCACAGGAACCATCGACCAGGCAGACGGCGGAGCCATCCTCAATTTCCTGGTGTGGTACAGCACCCCCCCCGGCAACGTCGATGCCGCCGAACAAAGTCTGCGCCGCAAACTAAAGAACGACAGCCTGCGCATACGCGGCCCCCTGGTATTTGACGACGGCCGTTACTCCCTCGTATCTTCCATTATTGCAGGCGATTCCAACGTGAAAAAAAACCAGATCCTGTCGTCCGGCAATGCCCCTGTCCTGGAGAACAGCCAGATCGCCCTTTCCTTCGGCCTTACCCCGCTCACTTCGAAGATACTGACGGAGAATTTTAAGATGAACACGCCCGACATCTCCATGATGTTCGACATGGGCTTCACCGGCCTCACAGAAGACTATGACGCCGAGCTGGACATCAACTGGTCCGACGTGAAGAAAAGCCAGGGCTTCAACGCAGGTGGTTCCATCTACTTCGTCTCGGCGGATGTCAAGCTGGCCTTCGATGAAATGTTTAAGAAGCAGGCCATCGTTCTGAAGGTCAATGGCAGCAATGCCCCAATGGAAGCCCTCCTCAATACGGTGTACGACAAGCTCCTCAACCTCATGTTCGCTCCCGTCCAGCCGGAAGCGCTGCCGGCTCAACAACAGAACGACCTGGCAGGAGCCATCTCGCAACTCACCGGCCCCAATGGGGTCCTGTCCAGCGGCAAGACGACAGGCTTCGGCCTCAATGTTGGCTATCAGCTGAAAGAAATGAAAAGCACCGGCGTCAGCAAATTATTCTTCAAAGGAAGAAGCACCGTCCAGCACCATCATTTCATCGCCTTTAATATAGGTCCCCTCTATAAAAAATATGGGTCCAATAAATCCATGTTCAGAGACGCTCCGCTGATAGAAGCCCCCTTCGAACGCCGCTCCATCCTGGTGGGCATAGATGGCGACCTGGAAAAAGAATTCGATAAGATCCTCAATAGCGTCACCGTCATCCTCAATAAAGACCACGAAAATGGACAGAAGACCACCCAGACATTGCTGATCAATAAAGACTTCGCCAAAAGCAGTACCCAGCCTACCCTGGTGTACGGCAATTACTCCGACACCACCGACTGGCTGAAATATCAGCAACGTTCCATCTGGCAGTTCAGGGGTGGTGCCTCCTACGAGTCGGATTGGAAAACACAGGATGCCGCCATGATCAACCTTTACACTCCTTTCCGCCGCAGAAGCATCCGCCTGGATGGCGACATGCAGGCCCTCAGACAACAGGGCATCCGTGCCATCTCCGTCCAGATCAGCTACCCTTTCTTCAATCAGCCCAAACAGGAAAGGATCACCGTCGGCATCGGCGAATCCCTGAATGACAAAGGCTTCGAGATCACCCAGCCCAATGACCAGGAAGAGGTGGACTACGACATCACCTGGATAAGGACCAATGGGACATCCGTACAGACCAAAGGAAAAGATAAGACTGGTATCATCTTTATCGATGAGCTGCCCGCTAACCTATAACGATCATGAACAAGTTAATATACATATCCATCCTTTTACACCTCACGGTCGTCCTGCATGCACAGTCGCTGGACGAGTCCACCCGCAGGGACATACAGCTTCCCGACGGGATAAGGATCACCGTATTCGCCTCTGCCGACGACATCAACAAATACTACTATATACCCGCCGCACTTCAGCTCGCCGGGACGGACAGCAGGCCCGAGATCTCCCTGCTCACCTACAGGCACGGCGACAATGGCCCATTCGAAGGCGGGCTCCTCCACTTCCTGCTGCAATGGGGCCTCACACCCCAACAGGAGCAGATGGCTACCGCGTCCCTGAAAGAGCTGACGGATTCAACCGCCGTGCTGGCAGGAGCCGCAGAGATCACTTTTGCAGAAAAAGATATCCTGGACATTCTTCCCGGCGACCCCATCGGCGACCTGCTGCGACGTTCAGCCACAGCGCCCATCAGAGTGCCGGCACTGGCCATACACAAGACAGCAGCTTCCTTCCGCCTGGCAAAAGAAGATGCAGCCACCCTGCTGGAAGCCATCGGCCGGCCGCAGCAGATGAAAGACACCCGCTTTGCCTGCCGGTACTATTATACGGTCACCCGGCAAAAGGACGGCATTCGCACTACGCAAAAAAGAGAAGGCAGGATGGAAGCCCTTTTCGCACAATGGATCGGCAAGCTGGTGAAATACCACCTCCTTAAAACACAATCCATATGAACCGCCGGCTTTACCATATGACCTTCATGATAAGCCTTAGCTTGCTCTGCCTCCCATCGCTGGCAAATGTATACGTCATCATCTATGCCACCTGCGGCGGAAGGACGGGACACGCGGGCATAGCCGTGGACAATCATCGCATACAAGACAGCAATAACACGACTGACACAGTGGCCGACGGGTCGCTCACGTACTATGACCTGTGGCCGGCAGAAGACGACTTCGGTCTTTTCGGCCTGTCGAAAGACAGGGAAGCCCGGTACTACAAGCTGCCAAATGCCATCTGGCCCGCCCCCCTGTCAATAGCATCCCTCTATGATGCAGGCATCCCGCATAGAGAGCACTATGCACCCGACGCGCTGCTGATGCTCCGCACCACACCAAAAAATGATTATTTATTGAAAGACTTCCTGGATTCGGCTATCCGCACCGCACACCCCTTTAACCCCCGCCACTACAACTGCAGCGACTTCGTGATCCGTGCCCTCCGGCAGGTGACAGGAAAGCATATACGCGCCAAAGAATTTATGCCCTTCACCTTCACTACCACCCCGAACAAACTATGCAGGCGCCTGATGCAGCTCCGGGATACCATCGTCATTAAGTCCCCGGGCAATAAAGTGAAGGGCGCCTTCCTTTGGGAAAGGGTCTTTGCAAAAAAGCCCCCGCCCCTCTTCCTCGTCTCTAATTAACAACATAATCAAACAACGTTTAATCATTCAATCTTAACGATCATGAAACCGAGATCAACAAATTTCAAGACCCTCGCCATCTCAAAAAGCTTAGTGGCCATGATGGTGCTGCTATTGCTGGCGGCGGCCGCTAAGGCGCAGCTTTGCGACTATCAGAACAAAGTGGCCGTGGTGCTCAACGATGGTACCAACGTAACCCTCTATGGCCGTGCTTCAAATGATAAAATACCCGGCACGGACACCTATGCGTTCACCAACGAATACTATTATCTGCCCACCAACCTGCGGCTGGCAGCCAAGGACGACGGCACCCCGGAATTCCTGCTGCTGAAGTATACGACAGACGAAAGGACCGACGCCGGTGGGGTACAGGGCGCGCTGACCCACTTCCTCATGGAATGGGGCCTGACGCCACAACAGGAATCCGAGCTGGGCACAAAGCTGGCGGCCAAGCTCCAGCAGATGGCAACCAACGACCGTGCCTTCGCACAGGTGAAAAACCCGAAAGTGATGGGCGCCATGGACCTCACTGCGGAGAAAGACAACTCCTTCCGCGTCATCTCAGCCGTCCTCACCGATAAGACAATGACCCCATCGCTGGTATGCTCCGGCAAAGCCCCCGTCATGCCGGGAGCGAAAGTAGCCGTCGCCGCCAAGCTGGACAAGAATGCAGCCCAGTTGCTGGCCGCCACCCTGGAAAAAGCCCGCTCCATCTCCGACGTATCCCTGGAGCTGTCCTTCAAATACAATTTGCTCTTCCCGGCCGTAAGGGGAAAGATCACCATCGATTGGTCGAAGTTCAAAACAGCCTATGAAAAGTTTTCGGCTACCTACAGGCATAATGACAAAGACACCAAAAGCGGCGACGACGATAGCTACTCCTATGATGAAATGAAAAATATCTACACGGCATGCATCGAGAGCAAAGCCGTGATCGTCGACATCGATAAGAATGTCACCGACGACGCAACAGCTGACAAAGTGGTGGAAGCCTTCATGAATGTCATGACCTCCGCCCTCACCGATAAGGAAGATCAGCAGGAAAAGCCCGCACCCGCCAGCGACGAAGATAAAAAAGCCGACCCCAATATACAATACGGCGCAAGGTACAGGTTCAACCGTACCAAATTCGAATCTCATTACGCCCGCAAAACAGAGGTCTATAACCTTAACTACCGCCTCGCAGTTCCCAAAGAAGCCATCCTCACAGAGAACCTGGCATCCTGGTATGATGGCGTGCGTGACAATGCCAAATGCGTAGCTTCCGTAAGACTGGACGACAACTTCTTCCAGTTCAGGGATATCAACCTCGTATTAAGCGAAGGCGCCGAACAGCTCATCGGAAAGGACGTAAACTATGTCACCGTCAATGTCCGGAAGAAAAGGAATGATGGCAATGATTGGAACCGCAGCGTTACCATGGACGAAGCATACCTGAAAAAGAACGGCATGAAAGCCACTTTCACCTACGCCCGCGGCGACGACAAGAATTCCGACCTGTACGAATACCAGAGCCAGTGGAGCTTCAACGATGGTGAAGTCTATCCCCAGACAGCCGCCTGGATCAAAGGGTCCTGGGAAGGCGTCCCCCTGGTATTACCGATAAAACCCCGCACGATCGAGCTGGAATGTACGCCCGATGATCTGAAAGCCGTAGGCATCACCCGCGCTACCCTGCAGGTGAGGTATATGAAGCTGGGTAAAGAAGTGGAGACCAACATCCCCATCAGCGTGACACAGAACCAAACCCTCGTCAAACAAACCATCTTCACCGACCCCAATACGCGCGGATACGCCTACCGCCTGGTGTTCAATCACAAGGAAGAAGGCAAGCTGGCCCTCGACTGGGATGCAAAGGTCAATGATGACTATGTATATGTCACTGTCCCCGATGCCTTCAAGGACAAAACTTCAGACGCTTTCAAAAAGGCGATAGAGATCGGTAAAGTAATTGCGGAATCCCCCGACGGCAAGGTCAACGAGACTTCCAAAGTACTTGACAAATTCAAGGATGTCCTGGGCATTGCTACCAACTAAACAACAGACAAACGTCACTCATAAAAAATTAGTTATGAAAAAAAGATCAATCATCAGGGTCCTGGCGATATGCTGCTTGTCTTGCATAGCCGTCTTCGCCAAAGGACAACAGATCAACCTGGACAAGCCGGTGAGGGCGGGAGAGCTCACCCTGTTCCCGGATATCACCAATGAAATGGTATACTATTATGTCTCCGATAAGCCGCATCTTGCCAAAGATGCCAACGGTAAACCGCAGTTCTCCTTCCTGCGCTATGTCTCCAACGCGACATCCGCCGCAGACCAGCCCGCCGCCACCGAAGGCGACGGCGGAGGCATCGTACACGCCGTGGTAGAGCTCAGCGTGACCCAGGAACAGATCCGCGACGCACAAAGAGCACTCCAGCGCATAAAGTCCGGCGCCACCATCCAGGGGCCCGTGGTTTACAAATCCGGCAAGTTCGGCATCGTCTCCTCATTCAAAGACCCTCAGGGAGGACTGAGCAAACAAGTAGTGGGTCTGGGCAACGCACCGGTGCTCGATAATGAAAAAGCAGCCGTCTCCATCCAGCTCACTAAACAAGGCGCCAAGATCCTCTGGGAATCTTTCAAGACCACCGCCCCCGACATCAGCTTCACATTCGAAATGGAGATCACAGGCTACCGCTCGCCGAAAAAGGCCATCATCGAAGCCAACTTCGACCAGATCTATGATCATAAGGCATTTGGTGTAGGCGTGGCATCTACCTACCTGGCTGCCGAGATCAAAGGCGCTTTCGACGACCTGGTGAAAAGCGGCGCCATCAAAGTCACCCAGGTTGGTGAAGATGAAAAAATGGAAGCCCTCATCTCGACAGCTTACAACAAGATCGCCGATATGATGTTCTCTCCTCTCAATGGCTCCGGTACGCCGGGCATCGGCGACCTGACAGCCGCAGCCGGCGGGCAGAGCAGCCTCCTGGACAGGGCCACCACCATGCTGCGCAACAACCGCGAAGAAGCCGCCCGCACCAGTACGGCATCCGGACCAAATCCCGGTACCACTACGCCACCGGCAACCACCCCCGCACCCGGACCCGCCACCCCGCCACGGGATCCCAACGACTCCACGCCACCCACTGTAGCAGCCAGGGCAAGAGGCGCCGCCGCACCCTCTACCCCTCCTCCGGGAGTGCCCGCCCCGGCAGCCAGCACGGCCGGCAACAACGGGAACAATGGCAGCCGCGACACAGGTCCTTCCTTCGCCATCGTAGCCACGTTCGAAATGAAACGCATCCACCAGCAAGGCACTTTCAGAATAGACCTCAATAAATCCACGGCGGACAACCTGGACATGCGCTTCGATGAGAACATCGGCGACCTCACCAGCTTCATGAATGACCCTACCGTTTTTCGCCAGGCCAACCTCGACGATCCCCTGTACATACAAAGAGAGCTGACAGCCTTCGTGGACGGCATGAATGCCCAGGACTTCGGACAGTTCGTCAACTTCGTGAACCTGCGGATGAAAAAAACGCATGAGAGCGGCGATGTCACCAACCAGGAAGTGCGCATCGACAGGACCAACTTCAATAAAGAAGGTAATAATTTTAAAATGGTCTATGGATTCAAAGGCGACAACGACAGGAAAAAATGGATGGACTATGAATACGAGACAGAATGGAGCTTCTTCGGAGGCCAGAGCGTCAGCGTTCCCCTGCAGAAAAGCACCAGCGGTGCCATCGACCTGGCCCCGCCCTTCCAGAAACGTTCGGTAGAATTTACGGCAGACCCCACCGCCGTGACCACCAACGGCATCCGGCTCATTACAGTGAAACTATTCTATACCCTCAATGGTAACGAACTATCCAAAGTAGTCACACTCAATCCGTCAAAGAGCCAGCTCTCCGAAAAAGTGGATTTCCTGCTGCCGGCCGACAGCTACGACTACAAATACCAGGTCGAATGGAAACTGAATAATAGCCAGACAAGATCATCGGACAAGCTCTCTGCCCACGATGCCATCGTATTCGTCGACAATATGCCTAATTCTTAAAACTTATCATCATGCGACAATTAAAAAAAATAGGGCTGGCCTGCATCCTGCTATGGAGCGCACTGACAGGCACTGCCCAGACCTCTACGTTCTTTCTGGTGGCGCCGACAGCCACCATCAATGGCAGCTTCACTGGTGGCCAAACCGTCGGTATGCCCGCCGGATATTCATTCGTCCAGATCACAGCCGCCAATGCCGCCACTTTCCTGGCCATGCCCCTACCCCGGCTTCAGTATGTATACAACCAATTACAACCCGGCACAGTGCTGTTTAACCAAAGAGATAAGATTTTCAATAATTCAGACAGGACCGTGGACGTACGGTATTATCTCACCGACGACCGCACAACGCTCCCTTCCCAGTCAGGTCATATGCTCTCGAACTACATCGACCCCAACGACAACCATATCTACGTATGGCCCGCCGCCAATAGCAGCGGCCCGGTAGCAGGTCGTTATACGGGATGGGTAATGCTGGGCGAACACCAGTTGAATGCAGACCAGGCCAACAGGCCCGGCGGCGTGCACGCCATCGATGAAGTGGTCCTCCATGAAACTTCGCATACACAATGGGTAGGCGACTGGACGAAATGGGGGGCAGATGTCAGCGGTAATGCCATCACCTATGGCGCCGATGGGATGCATTATTTCAGGATCGCAGAATTACTGGGCGACCAGGAAGGAGCCATCAATGAAGGACTGGCCACCTATTACGGCTATACACTTAACCAGCCGGGACTGGATACACTGTACCAGGACTTTACTTCTACAGGCAACCGCTTTTTCGTGGAAGGACGTTCTGTCATGGCAGGAGACCCTATACTTAATGCCGTGCCCAGCAGAACACAAGGCGCACTTAGGAAAAGGGACGGCACCACCCTTAAATATCCCGACGGAAGGGACATCATCATCTTCACCTTCCCCTGGAGGGATATACCCGGCTTCTACCTCCTGTTCGCGGAAAGCATCTCCACCGGCTTCTATTCCCTGTACTGGCAGAACGCTTATAGCAACAGGGATACAGCCTTCTCTTTCATCGGTTTCTCCGCCAATTCCATGCACATCGGCCGCATGCAGCGGTATCTCACCTACTCCTGCAACCGCCTGGCCCTGAGAATGGAAGCCTACAACGCCAGCGCCGCCGGACAGGCCGACGCCACCAGGACATCCAGCATGCTGCCCTTCGCCATCCTCGACCTGGTCACCCATTTCGGCATGTCCGATGCAGACTACAAAGCCGATTATGACAGACAATATCCAGACCGCCAGCCAAGGGCCTACACGGAATACTTCACCAACCACCGCAGCGCCCTCCGTACCCTGGTGCAGGCCGACCTCGCCGCCTCGCCCATCCGCTTCGCTGCAGCCATGGATAAAATAAGGAATTATTGCAGGCAGCCTGCCACGATCTTCTAAAGGCGAGCACAGCGAGCCTGGCCGAAGGCCCGTCATTAAAGTCTATACACACCTTTATCCTGGCCGATCAGGCCCGCCACTTATCAATACTGCCCATCAATTTCCCCATCACCACCCCGCCATCCCCGGCGGGGTTTTTTCTATTCCGTCCTCAAACTCTTCACAGGATTGGCCAGCGCCGCTTTCACCGCCTTATAACCCACAGTGAGCCACGCTATGACGACAGACGACAGGATCGCCACCGCAAAAACCTCCCACCCCAGCCGCATATGGTAATGGTAACCCGATAGCCAGTGTTGCATGAAATAATAACCAACAGGCGCCGCAATCATAAAAGCAACGCCGATCACCAGCGTGAATTCCTTCGAGAACATATAAACAATATCGGTCACAGTGGCGCCCAATACTTTTCGGACACCTACCTCCTTTGTCTTCTGCACAGCCATAAAGGACACCAGCCCATAAAGGCCCAGACAGGAAATGAAAATACCCAGCGCGGCGAATAGCTTGAATAAGGTCGACGCTATCTGCTCTGCATGATAAAAATCAGCCACTGCATCGTCAAGAAAGGTGGCATCAAAGAAGTTTCCCGGATACGTCTCTGTAAAGGCCGCCTGCAACTGTGTCAAAGCCTGCCGCATCCTGGACGGATCCAGCTTCACCGCCAGGGTGCCAAACCTGCTCGCGGAAGAGAAGATTGCCAGCGGCGCGATCTTCTCCCGTAAGGAGGTGTTGTTAAAGTCCCGTACCACTCCTACAACAGCGATCTGTTTCTCCTGCGACCCCACCTGGAGATGTTTACCCAATACATCCGAAGGGGTCAGTCCCAGCATCCGGACAACCGTCTCATTAAAAAGGCACTCTTCCTCCCGGCCCGTATCGGAGTTGGAAGGCAGACGGCCCGCCACGAGCCCAATACGGAATAACGATAGATAAGCCGAATCACCGGCACGGTGCACCAGCTCGAATCCCTCAGGGTGGGAATGGTGCTCAAAGGTGAAATGGCTTGACCCGTTCCCCCTGGTGGATGGAGCACTGCTGCAAAGGCTAACCGATGTGATCCCTTGCACCTGCAGCGCCTTCTGCTGGAAATAGGCATTCTTCAGGATGCCATCCTTGCTCCAGGGAAGACCGACAAGAGCAATGGCCTTCCGTTCAAAACCCATCGGGCGGCTGCGGAAAAAATCCATCTGCTGCACGATCACCAGTGTCCCGATGATCAGCAGCTGCGCAATAGTAAATTGCATTACCAGCAATCCCCTGCGGAAAGAAAGCCCTCCTGCCACCCGCGCATTGACCTTGCCCTTAAAAGCGCTGATCGGGTTAAAACGGCTAAGCACTACGCCGGGATAAAATCCCGCCAAAATGGTGACTAATATTCCTGTGATCAGGAGGAAAACCACGCTCGGCCAGGAACCATCCAGCACAACAGGCTTCTCAAGCATGAGGCTCAAAGCAGGTAAGGCCATCTTCGTCAATATACATCCTAATATCAGCGCCAGCAGCACAAGCAGAGCCGTCTCCCAAAGAAAGCCCGCCAGCAATTGACGCCGGTTGCTTCCCAGCACTTTTCTTACGCCTACTTCTTTCGCCCGGCTCAATGATTGGGCCGTAGCCAGGTTGATAAAGTTGATGCAAGCTACCACAAGCAGGAAAACCCCAATTAATCCCATCGACCATAATTCTGCATAAGACCAGCCGGGCTTACCATAGCGGTCCAGGTCGGTAGCGAAATGCATTTCTTTCAAAGGCTGGAAAAAGCAGGAGTCCCGGCTGTCGGAATGAGCATATAAAGGTGTAAAATGCGTGGCTACAAATTGCGGCAGCAGGGCTTCCATGGACGTGATCGACTGCCCCTTGCGCAGGAGGAAAAAGCATTGGGAAGAATTGCTGAAATTATCCCAGCTCCTGGGATCAGCCAGTTCCTTTTCATTCCAGGCCCGGTAAGTAGCATAGGACAATACCACGTTTAAAGGGATGTCGGTATTCGGCGGCGCATCCTCCATAACGCCCGTCACCCGGTAAGGCCTGCGATCTTCTCCCTGGAGAACGGTCTTGCCTATCGCATCCTGCCAGTGACCAAACCAGCTGTCCGCTACACTGCGGGAAATAGCCATGGTGTACATTTCCTTTAATGCCGTGCCCGGATTGCCTGCCAGCCAGGGAATATCGAAAATTTTGAATAATGGAGTGTCCGCAAAATATATATTATCTACCCTTACCTGCTTCTCATCACTGCCTGCGCTTCCCGGCAATATGAATGGCCATCTTCCTGCCCTCCACACATGCGCCACCTCCTCTGCCTGGGGAAATTCACGACGCAAGGCATCTGCAAGCGGAGTGGGAGCATTGCCGTCATAATCAGTGGTCCCATTCCGGTAAGCCTCCACCGAGATCACCCGGTAGATACGATCCCTTTTCGAATGCCAGCTGTCAACGCTCACCTCATACCGGATAAGCAAAAAGATCAACAGGCTCACGGCAATCCCCACGGCAAGACCCGAGATATTCAACAGGGAAAAAGACTTATTCCGCCAGAGACTGCGGATCAGCAACCTGAAGTTGGTTTTTAACATATGCGATAAGATTGCCAATCCTGTTACAAAAAGAGGGCTAAAGTTCCAACTTACTGGTTATCAGGAATATGTTTTTAAGCAGGGGAGTCGAAATGTTCGCTTATGGTACACCAGTGCCCGCTTTATTATTCGCTCCATATCCGCCTGGATGCTTGTCGGTAATAAGTGCCAGCACCCTGAGATGCTTTTCTATTTTTATTCCGGTGAGCTGCTCCAATCTTTTCTCTATTTTGTTCACCATCAAACAGGTAATGATGATCTGCGATCCATCGTTCAAAACGATCCTGACATACCGGTAAGATTCAAATGAGTACACCCCCGTGCCGCGGCCATAAGAGCCATAATAATGCAACGAGTGGATGCCATTAAAGGAATATTCCAGCGAATTACCGGGCCTTCCATAACGCAATATCCTCTTTTCTGTATCAATGGTCAATTCACATTTCCAATTCTTAATTAAATATTGAATATGTAAGATAATAGTAGGAAGAATATCTATTAAGAACAGGAAAGCAAATACATAGTACATCTGCCCGGCAGGGACATTCCAGCCAAAATAATAAATATATGCCCCTGCCAAAACTGAATTTTTGATCACCAGCAAGCTTAAAAGTATGCATTGCTGTCGAAGGGTCACCGTAAATGATTGAGCGGTTGCCATACTATTGATTACAAAGATTGAAGTTAATGGTTGCTGTCAATGGGGCATCCAACCTGACCGCAATCCACTTTCATAATTACCTAATCCATTCACCAGGGTATTGACAAATGGTTTACCTACATCATCGTAGAATGTTTCAGTGGCAGCAAATGAAACACCTACCAAAACGCCCAAAAGTGTGCCTACCGGCCCTGCTTCGCTGCCCATTATTGCTCCATATATGATGGGCGTAGCCAGTGAGAGCCCCGTTCCTGTAAGACGATAAGCAAGCCGCTGTCCGCTGATCTCCCCTTCGTTATACTTGTGAACATTTATACCTGCCTCCAGTACCCCTCCGGCATAGCCGGCAATACCAAAAGCTTTTGTAAGCTTTGCATAGGCGCCTGCAGTCGTCAGGATAGTAATGATCCCTTTTTGGGTCTTTATGGTAAGGATCCCTTTACTAAGCGCATGATGAACCAATGGAGCGCGTTCGGCATATTCGAAAGCGACCTCTAGGTAATGTCCTTTTTCTAAGATGTTCTTGACCTTTTCTGCATCCTCTTCCGTCATCCCCAGGACGCCTCCTGTTTCTTCCTGCTTTTTCTTCTGTTCCCCCTTCCCCTTCTTTCCTCCATCATCCTGGTCCCTGGAGTCAGGTTCTTTATCATTGCGGTCGCCGTACACATCCTGCAGGTATTTCAGTGCATCACCTATATCCTCCCCGGTTATAACGGTCGATTCTCCTACTGTCCTTACTTTCATTCCGTCAGGATCGATAAACCTTAATGGATTGTCATACGCATAATTGTAAGGGCTCCATCTTCTTGACAGATCACAGAGCGGATCGATCCCATGCCACATACCCAATTGAGGGTCCAGCATTCGCGCCCCATAATCATACGCCTCCAATCCGCTGCCGTCACTAAACTCCTGGTTCTGCAGCTCCTTTCCATTATACAGGAATTTGTTTTTCGGATAGGGTGACTTCAACGCCTTGTCACTGATCCCCGCCATGGTAAGCCCATAAGGATAGTAGTGGTTCTCCTCCAGCATGGGGCCGCTGTAAGTCTTGACACTTAAGTTGTCAAAAAATACATCCCACCCTGGGGTCGCATTACTTACGTAAATGTACAAATATCCCGACTTCGGCATCGCAACGCCTGACATGGCCAGCGGCGTCTGTAGCGCCCCGCCGGACGTGGTGCCATAATTATTCACCTGCAACGCCCCGCTGCCGGCCGGTACATAATTGAATTGGTTATCCAGCAGGATCCAGTTCAGGTAGGCATCGGGCTTGCCGGCAGTCGTCCCGTTACCGGCATTGATAAAGCTGTTCAACGCACCTGGCAATGGGCTCGATCCCCCCGTCAGTTCAGTATAGGACCCATGCATCCCTCCGCTCACCGAGACGATCCCGCTGGCCAGGGAACTGATCAGGTCGGTGGGAGAAAGTTTCTGCCCATTAGCCGCCCCCACATTATTGAAATAATAGTTGACGCCCATATCCACCTTATCCCCGCTCATTACCTTCAGGATAATGGCAGGCCCCACCTTGGGGCCATTCCCATTCAGGCGGGAAACGCTGTCATTCGGATTGGTGACAGATACATCTGCCGGATAGCCCGGAGCAGCTGTCCTGGACACACAGCTAGCCGGGATGTTATAGAACAAAGCATTCTCTGTAGCCCGGTAGGTTGCCTCCATAGAGGCCAGGTATTTAGCCGTATCTGTCTGCTGTGTAAGAACGACCCGGGTGTTGCCCAGGTGGTCCTTCTCGAAAAAGTCGTATTCCCAGCCATAAGCAGTCGTTCCATTCTGGTATTGATGGAAAGCCCAGCGGGCCCGGCCTTCTTCCAGGCCCACGAACTGCAGGGTGTCTATCCCCCCTCCCGGATTGGTGATCGTATCCGTCTGCTGGTATACGAACCCATCCATGTACAGCGTAGACGTGGAATGCCTGGAGATACTATCCGTAACCACCTTCTTCAGCCGGTTGCCCGCGGCATCATAGGTATACTGGATATTCCCCTTGCCCATCATATGCACCAACTGAGGCAGGTTGAGGTAATTGTAGCTCACCTGGTCGATCGTTTTGTTATTATCCAGGGTCATGTTGCCATTGCCATCGTATCCATAATCCGATGGGGGTACCCCTGGCGTTTTTGATCCCGCATAATGGAAATCGCCCAGGTTGGAATTTGGATCATTGGCCCCATCGGTAACCCCCGCCAGCTTATTGCTGTTGGACTGGTAAGAATAAATGAGATCGTCGATCAACGTCGATCCTCCTGCTTTAAAGCCTTTTTGCTTCATGGAGAGAATATTCCCATTGGCATCGTAGCTTAAACCACTCACCGAGAAGTCGATCGTCCCATTATCCCAGGTGGCGCCACTGGTGTTCTGCAGGAATGCCGCCCCCGTCAGACGGCTGGCATTGTCATAAGTGAAGTCATATTTCCGGCCTACGCCATCCCCCGCACTTTTCCAGACCGTTCCGGAGATATTGCCATTGTAAGACGCATTATTGTAACTGGTGGTCCCCACAATGGAAGCAGTCCTGTCATAACCCAGCTCCATCCCGAAATAATGGTTAGTAGTCCCGCCGACATAATTTTTGTTAATGCTCGTGAGCCAGCCGCGGACATTGTAGTCATAGACCAAACTGTCGATAGCCGACACACCATTACTTCCCAGGTATTTACCCCGCAATTGCCCCAGCTCATTGTACTGCATGCTGTCGATCAGCTGGTCGGCAGCCGCATTGTCGATATTCTTCCAGATACGCTTTAGCCGGAAGGACGGATCATACTCCATCCTGGTCAGCACATTATGCACCTGGACGGTATTGCCGTTCTTTCTGTGGTTAATAAAGTTCCGTAATGGCTTCCCGCTGAAATCATACTGGGTGGATATCACATCCGTTGCGCTGGTATAATTCACCTTTTGGGTTTGGATCAGCCGGCCCCGGTCGTCATAGAAGGGCAGGGCGTACAAATAATTGTTCGTCGATCCTATCACTTTGGTGATGTTGCCCGTCACCAACCCCCTGGCCATCGGATAAGCCGTCACCGGCATCGCATAAGTTGGTGAGGTATTATAGGAGGTGATAAAATAACTGGGATTATTGGTATAGGTCGAATTCAGGGAAGCAGAAAGCCCCGAGGCAGCCCCCGCTCCGCTCACCCAGCTATAATCGTCATAAAAAGTTGCTGTCAGTATCTCGTTGGTATAGCCCCCCTGGTTCGGATAGGAAGTACTGACCGCTGCAAGGTTTTGATGGTAAGCCAGGTTATTGTAGTTCGCCGGGTCGGTGATCAGTCCTGTAGAATCCGGCCGGTCCAACCCATCATACCGGGTGAACTGCCATTTCTGCTGACTGCGAAGCGCTGAATCCTGGGTCATGACCAATCGATCCAACGCATCATACACCATCCGGACCTCCCCGGCCCCCGGTACCTTCTTAATGGCCATCCGGTTGCGGTAATCATATTCATAGCGGAAACAGAGTTCGCCGGCCGCCTGGCCGCCCCCCGTAGCAGCAAAGTTCCAGGCATTCGTAAGGCACCATTCCACCGCCTTCGGCGGAAGGACAAACCGCAGGTCACCCAGGTCATCATACACATAATAAGTACATAACCACCCCATATGAGCCGTCCCGGGAGAGGACGCCAGCTGCACCTTTCGCAATACGATATGACCTTCTTTATCCTTGTACTCCACCACCTGGTGGTTCTGCTCGTCTGTAACGATGTTTTTGAACAGCAGCCCCGCTCCATACAAGCCCGCATTCACCGGCAGGCTTCCCTGTGCAGCAGCGATCGTCCAGCGTTGGACACTATCGCCCGTACTGTTAGCCTGATAGCCATTCGTAATTCCCCGGCCGCCTCCTACCCAGCTGTTCCCCGGTGCATAGTTCGTCAGGGGCCGGTTCAAAGGAGAGGCTTCAAAAGCCGTCTGCCCATAGTAGTATTGATCCATAGGGAACTGTGCCCCATTGAAATTGCTTGCTTCTCCTATAGCATTGAGTTTATAATTGCCATCCGCAGAAGAGGAAACATACGGCATATATTTGATCGCTTCCCTGCCAAAAGGATCGTATACCTGCACGCTGACCATGTCATTTCCCAGCGGACTGGCCTGTTTGACAACTGATTGAATAGACCTGCCCAATCCGTCGAAATAGGTGGTGTGCTGCTGAACATCCACGGCACTGGTCAACCCGGCCGCCGTAGCCACATCCGTAACGCCCGGCCGGGACAAGGACCTGATCCGGATATAATTCAGACTGGAAGGTGGCGTTCCAATGGTGATCTGGCAGGCGTTGGTATACACCACCTCCGATCCACAGGTGGCCTGTACTCTGTAGAATATATTACTGCCGGGATTCCCTGGACTGAAGCTCAAGCCGCTCACACCAATGTTGTTCCAGGTATTGCCGCCATCTGTGGAGCTTTGCCACTGATAACCATAACCGCCGTTACAAGCCCCACCCGTGGCCGGGCTGGCAGTGATCACGCCCGGACTTGTCCCCGGCGCCAGCGCGATACCCGCGGGCGTCAGGATGCCCGCTACCAGTTGCGGACTCACCGTCACCAGCACGGAGGAAGAGACAGCGCTTATCCCATTACTGGTAACGATGACACGGTAATACAAACCGCTGATGAGCGCAGGAGGATTATAGCTGGCGGCATTCGGCCCGACATTGGAGGGATTGGTAAAACTGTTATCCGGTGAGCTTTGCCATTGATAGGAATAGCTGCCATTACCACCCGAAGTACCCGCGACGGTCAGCATAGCAGGGGCCGTATTGTAATTGATCGTCTGGGCGGCAGGACTGATCGCTCCGCTCACCACCGGCTGATAGACGACTACCTGCGCCACATTGGAATAGCCGGATGCCCCCCCGCTGATACTCGTCAATCTTTTATACCAGGTGGTCGCCGTCAGGGCTCCGGGTGAATAATGCTGGCTGGTAACCCCCGTGCTGCTCCAATTGGCGCCATCCGTAGAGCTATACCAGAGGTAGCTATAGGTCGCCCCATTACAGCTGCCGCCACCGGCCGGTGAACAATTGATCGCAGCAGGCGTAGTATTATAGTTGATCGACTGGGAAGTATTGAAAACAGTCCCGGGGTCCAAAGCCGGCGCCAGGACAGTGACGGTAGCCGCAGGTGAAGTCACCGTATAATCAAAAGAGGTCACGACCACATGGTAATACGTCGTCCCTCCGGAAGATCCGCCGGAAGGCGTATACGTGCTGGATACCGCCCCGCTGATCGTAGTCCAAATAAGCCCATTCGTCGAGCTCTCCCATTTATAGGAATAAGTGCCGTCTCCACCTGAAGGAGCGCTGGCCGAAAGTGTGCCCGCATTCCCGCTGCTACAGGCCACGGACTCTGAAGAAGGGCTGATGCTTACATTCTGCAAGGCAGGTACCACGGTAACGGTCACTGCACCGGTAGTAGTACAACATTGAGTGGACGCTCTCACTGTAATGGTAGTCATGGAGGAAACAAAAGGCATGGTGACCGTTATCAGCTCCTGAGCCGTGCAGGCACAGCCATCCGGAGGTATAAGGGGTCTCGCTGTAACAGCAGTGGAAGCAGGCTGCGCAGCAACAGCCAGACCGCAGGACCCGCCTTGGGTATAACTTCCCGCGCTCACTTGCCAGCAAATACCATCGCCATAGCGACAGATCGAAGAGGGATTAAAGGCATAGCATTTCTTACTACCGGCATCCGCCTTTGTGGTGCCGGTGACATACTGGCTAAACCCCTGCAACGTCCCCAGCATCCCTACGGCCACTCCTATCAGGAAAATAATTCTTTTCGACATAGCGTGTTAGTTTAAAGTGGTTTATTGTCCCTGATAATGATATTCATACGTTTTAAGGATATTCCCGTCCTGGTCCCTGGTATTATTCAGCCTGCCCAACCCGTCATAATTGTAATAAGTGATCCGGTGATTCATATCACATTGACTGGTCATACCGACAAGGGGAGAATAAGTGAAAGTGGTCATCTGCGCTCCCGCAGGCATCAGGCGGAGCTCATCGATATTAGCCGTCCCGGTGATCGTAATGGCGCCGTTGGAAGGCATTGCTATTTTATGCTCATACACCGTCCACCCGTTGAAGGATCTCCCCGCAACACCCGCTGTTCCATTCACCTGCGCCGGCGAACCATTACTCCAATAGCTCACCACATATGTTTTGGCAGGATCCAAACCCCCGATGGAAACGCTACTGCCCGACAGGGGATAGACATTTTTACCGGTAGGCGAAGTGGCATCACCTACAGGTGTGCCGCTATAGGTCCAATTGCCTTTCAGGTCATCTTCGAAAGAAGTATAGGCCACATCAGCGTAGGATGCATTTAACACCTGCGCGATGGGGTAATTCCGGGAATATCCCCACACATAAGCATAATGGTAACCACCCGTTTTATTCTGATCCAGTATGTTGCCGTTGGCATCGTATTTATTTATGGCGATCCTTGACTCCAGGGACTGGCTCCGGAAGCTTTCCGCGATACTTTCCGGGTTCACCTGCCCGTTGTCGAACATTTTATAATTATACCGGATCGTTTTAAGGACGTTCTGGTCCCTTTGTTCGGTCTTTTCCAGGGTGGTCAACCAGCGGTTTTGATTCTCCAACGCGGTTATTGCATTTAACTGGCTCGTTGTAAGTCCACTCATCTGGCTTTCATCACCCGGATGCTTGTAGGTGGTCGTCAGGATGTTGGTACTGGCGCCCTTGTTCTTATAACTTTCCTGGACCAGCAATTGCAAATTGCTGTTATAGCTGAAATTCTTTTCCAGCCATACACCGTCCTGGTAGGTGGACTGCTTTGTCGGCTGCGCAAATCCCATATTAACAGGTCCATACCAGTAAGAATAGTACATGGGGAAGTTATTGGGGTCCCACGGGCATTCCGTAACTGACGGGCCTCCTGGTGAGATGGAATAATTACAGATCGTATTCCCCTTGCTGATCCTGATGGAGTTGACGCCGGTCTCACTGTAACCATACTCATAGAGATCCTGTTTTATCAAAGTCCCGACCTGGTTGTATACGCTCACATCATAAGGCAGACCTGTTCTGCCTGCATTGGATACAGGGTAGCCGTATGGCTTTTGATCGTTGATGATATCGGGAGATTCAAATTGAGAATAGAACTTGGAGACCGTTTTTCCATTGCCAGTCTCAAGAGCCGTCACTTCCCGGTAGCCGATAAAGCTGCCGTTTGTTTCACCGAAGATCACGTTCCCTGATCCGACAAGATTGGTGAAAAGGCAGGTGGCGCTGCCATTACCACAATTTGTCAGGTTTGTCCCACCGTCCGTATAGCGCACCTCCCCATTGATCACACCGCTTGACATATTGGTTGCGGCAGCGGTGTATTGATACTTTGTCACTCTTGGCTGTGTGGAAAAATTATCATAATGCCTTATTTCCTTTACCCTCAACCCGCCTGCTTTTTTATACACCACCGGCTGTGTTAGGTCCGGCGCCTTATAGGTGAGGTAAATGGATATATAATCATAGGCATTGGCCGGGTTAAGCCCGGTACGGTCAGCTTCTGTCACCAGTCTGTATGATCCGGGTGAATAGGACACCTGTTGGGAATAAGTGACAGTGACACCGGGGCCTGCAGGTGATTGGAGATATCCCAGGAGCTGATCGTATTGATTGGTGATCGTGTTCCACTTGTAAATATGCGCTTTGGGGAGATATGCGCCACCCAGGCAGAAATAGTTACCGTTGTCGCCTGTGCAGGAAAAGGAGGCGCTGCTGATGGTAATAAATACGGGTACCTGGTCAGTCCCGGGTATCGTAAAATCTACGGTACTTGTTTGCCAGGTAGACACCGGTCCGTTACCGATGGATGTTGCGCTCTGCAACATATCCTTCACCTGGTACTGGCCTAAGGATGCTACTGTGGCGTTCTGAACATAACTGTAGTCGTGCCCTTCATAATCCAGCTCGGTCCTCCCACCCGTGGGATAAATTATTTTTTCCAGTACCTGCGCCTTTCCGAAGTTAACGTCAGGCGATCTGTCCGCCCCGTTGAAAACATAGGGAGTAGCGCTCAACGTATTAACATAGGACGGCAGAAGGGTTGTATTACTCTTGCCATTATAGTATCCCCATGCATCAACCGACCTGGAATTCCTCACCGGAAGGTTGGTGCTATTGTAGGTGAATTGAAAAGGAGGTTCTGTGCTGCCGTCTGCGCCGATCCTTTGAACGCTTTGCAGCATGAGCCGGTTGCTCTGGTAAAAGTAGTTCAGGGCGTATTTCTCGACGATACTTCCTCCATTATAGGAGAATTGAATAAGGTCCAGGGTTTTATTATTTGTATTGAAGGCTTGATAAGTGCTGCTGAGATCCTGCCGGTCATTGTTTGCGATAAAGTCCACCGTGATATTATTCGGATAGATCTTTACCTGACTTAACCTAAGCCCCGAGACCAGGGTCCGGTTGGCCGTATTGCCAAAGGTACCGGAGACGGGCGAGCAGCCGCAACCGCCTGACCCAAAAGTGGCCGACTCGATAATGATCCAATCGTAATCCATCGCATAGCCCTGGTAAGTGAGATCGATATGTTCGTTGCCATTGTTCAGGTTGACTATTTGGGTCAGATACCAGGAGGTAGTATAAGCGCCTGTGGGCTTACAGGTTCCCAGACCCGTATAGGTGCTCAGGTTTTGGGATTGCTCCAGGGCAGAAAAAGTATATTGATACCCGTCCGGGGTGGTTAATTGCCATTGGGTAATGGCATTTGAATTGGCATTTCCCTGCGCAAACGTGATCCTGACAGGCGCTTTGGAGCTGACCTTAATATTGGTGGCAGCAGACCAATCTAAAGCAAACTTTCCGGAATACCCGTTCACATTGAAATAAAATTCGTCAGGTTCCGCGTCCCAGCACCCGGTGGCCATCATCGGCCAGGTCGCTTCACTTGCAACTGCCAGCTCGGAATAAGTATGGTTCTGCCTTAATTGCAGGAACCCCTGGCCAACATCCGTATCATCAGGCAAGCCCATCGTTTTGCGGGAGATCATTCCTCCTGCATTGAGCAACCATCCCAACCCAACAAAGCTCGGTATTTCATTTACCTTATTCCCTGAGCCGTGATAGCTGAGAGAAATATCAAAATTGAAATTGGGAAAAGGGGATAGCTTCTGAATGGGAATAACGACATCCGGGGTGCCGGTGTATTGACTGACGGGGATGTCCGAGAATTTGAAGAGCATGGATGCCTCCGGAGAAGCAGGAGCTAAGGAAAACTTGTACTGGTCTGTCGCGGCTTGTTGGCCAAAACACCAACAGACAGCGTTGGTTAGCAATAGGACGAGTAGTACCGTTTTAAATGTATATTTCATAGCAAAGGGAATAAGCGAGGTTATTAATTTTTCTTAAAAACCATAATTGATCCTGAATAATAAGGGTTGGGTTCGTGGCCTTTGCCCATAGCTGAGGAAGTCCCACAGCAACTGCAGCTTTGTCTTCTTGAATACCCGGCTTTTCATCGACACGGTCTTGCTGATACCGATGAGGCCGCTCTTCGTCCATTTATCCCAACCGGGCAACTGTACACCTGTGAATGGCGTCGTATAGTTGTACTCAAATCCTCCGGAAACAGAAAAACTCCCCTTCAACCGCACATCCGCAAACGACCTCAATCCCACCCCCTGGCTGGAAAAAGCAATATGCTGGATCCCATTTCCCCAACCCAGCTTGTAACTGACGCCTAATCCGACAATACTCCGGTCGCTGAGCTTATATCCCACTGACAAACCAAGATCCGACACCGTAGGGAAGTAGTAATTGTTGCGCGTAGTTTGAAAATTGGTCCCATATTCCAGGCGATGCCAAAAGCTTCTTGTCTTTTGGTTATTAGGCTTGAAATCCGGCATGTCGATATCGCCACTGCCGCCGCCCAGCTTGCTTAATTTATCCTTATAGCCATCCAATTGCGATTGCGCCGATTGAAGATTCGTCTGTAAGGCAGCCTGCCCTCCCGCTCCACCCGCCGCCACCTGCTGGTTGATCAGCGCAGCCACCTGGTCACGTGTCTGCAAACCCGCCAGGCTGGCCGGAGAACCATAATTGGCCGGCAAACTAAATAACCCCGCCAGCTGCGAGTTCTGCTTCATAAAAGCCTGGAAAGCCGGCAGCTTATTCAAGATACCCAACGCCTCCTTTGTCAGCTTATCCGGGTCGTTCAACATCTCTTTGTATTCCCGCACCTGCTGGGAATAATAATAGAGGTCCTGGTTGAGCCCCTGGTATTCTTTGCTCAAGCCGGCAGGCAGATGGGTGTACTGGCTGAGGAGCTGCCTGATCTGCTCTTTCCGGTCGCGAATAAATTGTTTCACCTGGTCAGCCCCCTCCATTTTCGCCTGTAGGACTTGCAGTTGCCGCAACGAACTGGCTGCCCCCGGCTTATCCTTTAAGAACTTAAACATCCCCTGCAAGGAATCCACATAAGGCAGATACTCCCCGCTAAAGGAGCGGCTTTGACTACCCGTATCGGTGCGGACCCTTTCGGCCAGGTCGGTATACCGGCCTTGGGCACCCGCAAATGCCCTTTTGGCCGCATTGGAGTCGAGCTTGTACAGTCGCTGCCTGATCTTCTCTTCCCGGCGAGCCATTTTCTGCACGTATTTTCCCGTCTGACGGGTAAGGCGGTCTTCCAGGTCAGTCGTTTTCTTTTGAAGTCGCCCCAGGAAGTGGATAGGAAGATCCATCAGTTTGTCCGGGCCATCTGCAGACGCATTGTAGCCACCGTCCTGTTGCCCCAAAGAGGCCAGCTGGATGCCCAATAGACAAGCCATTAGGATAAAGCAATATTTTCCGGGAAAGGTCATATAGGCAGTTTGAATAAAAGCAATCCCATCCCTGCCAGGATGCAGGGGCTGGATCCATCACACAGTAAACTCGGTTATGGCTATACGCTTTCTAAAATGCACGGGGATGAATAGCGGGCAGGAAGAGAGGGTTCATTGGCAATCAGGTTTAATGATAAAGAATGCTTGGTTAAACAAGGGTAGATATATGTTCTCCGGGGTGAGGATTGACGGTAGGACCTCACTACAAGATAAATGCTATTCCAGCATTAGCCAATATCATTTAACGAATATTTCAGCTCAATAAGCGTAAATTATTATAAAATGGGAGTTCGAAAATCTTACGACCCGGATAACGTATCAATACTGCCACCCCAGTTTCACCAGCACTACCCCACCTTCAGTGCCCTGTCCATAATTGGCCGACAACACAAATCGCTTCAATGGACTTATCCAAAACCCTCCCCCATATCCATCATGCCACGAATCGTTCTTCTCCCCCTTCAGCCAAACTCTCCCCACATCGTTGAACAGCTGCAGCCCGAAAGAGCCAGGGAAAAGATAGGTACGAAACTCCGCCAGCTTTATCCGAAGATCAATATTGTGATAGAACGATTGATCCCCCGCAAACCGGAACTTACGATAGCCCCGCAAATTATCCGTTGCCCCCAGGAACTGCGCCTGGAAGAACTCAAAATCTCCAAACGTCTTCCCATACCCCACCCGCGTAGCGATCACCACATTAGCCCGGCTGTTAAAACTCATGAACAGCGATACGTCGGAATTCAGCTGCGAGAAGTGCCGGCTTGCATCCGTAAGCCCCCCATAGCTGCCAAAATTCGTCTCCCAGTACATGCCCCGGCTGGGGTTCACCTTATTATTACGGTTGTCCACCACCGCCGTCGCCTTACCGCCCATATACGACTTCGAAGCGTACAGCGTCGTCCGGTCCAGCCCGTTCAGTTCAGTATGATTGATAAATCTGTCCTTATTGTCCACACTATCCAGCGTGGCATACTCGAAAGCAGGCCCCGCCGCCAGCTGGAATACATTCCCAAACCGCTTGCGCAATTGCAGGTCCGCATCATATTGATTGAAGCGCGCACGATAATAGCGGATCCCTTCCTTCTGGTTCTTATCATAGACAGAACCATTACCCAGCCCAAAGAAGTTGATCGTATTCTCCGGCGCTTTGGCAACAACATGCATCAAAAGGTCCGTCTTCCCAATGGCATCAATCGCCTCGAAATTGTACTTAAATATGTAAGCCTTCGTGGACAATGCATGGAGCAGGGAAAAATAATGCAGCTGCTTATAGGGATTCTTATGAAATCCCTGCGTAGTATACCAGAACTGCGCACCCAGGAACAATCCGTCATCCGGGTTAAACCCAACATTGATAAAAGGAGTCAGCACATTGTATTTAAAGCCCAGCTTGTTCACCGCATTCACAGCAGGATCGCTGGAAAGAAAGCTCCTGTAATGCCCGTCCCCGCTGATCGTATTCTTCTCCGTGCTGAGATCATAGATCTTCGTCTTCCCCGCCCCGGCCCCGGAGGCATTCTCGAAATGATCATCCCCGGGTCCTCCGATCTCGCGTACAACGATACCGCCACCGCCATTGCCATGCACACGGAACAGATCATCCCCGCCTAACCCATACAACCGCACCTCCCTGGTTTCATTCCCTGAGAATACCCGCTGAAACACCTTCTTGCTGGTATCCCCATCCTTGCTTATCTTATACACCACCACCGCCACCGTACCGTCATCCCCGCGCGTGACATCGAACAGCTCCTTCTTATCGCTGCCATAGACACTTACTGTCTTTGCCAGGAACTTATAATAGCCCATCATCTCCCCTTCATAATATTTTCTCCGCGCCTTCAATTTGGCAATAATAGACTCCATGGAATAAGGCTGCACGGCCAAAGGCTGCAGCTTCAACGCCCCTTCGATCATCGAATCCGTCATGACGGCCAGGCAGGCCTTCGCAGCATCCCGCCAATCCTTCTCCGACAGTTCCGTCATATAATTATGATCGAAGTTGCGGGCATTGAAATTAAACGTATTGAAATTACGCGCCTTCACCTTGAACCCCTGCAGCTGCGGCGCCACAAAGGCCGATCCAGCCACCCAGGGCAGCACACCTTCATTCATAAAGAAAGGCTGGTCACGGTCACGGGGCACAGGCGAGTAGGTCTTGCCTTTCCCATTGTCCTCCGCCAGCCAGCGCCATTGATCCTCATGCCGGTCGAAATCCATGACAAACATATCCAGGCTCCTTGCCCGGAGCACCGCCTTCTGATCGACCAGGTTGTCATTATCCTCTTTGATCTTTTTCTCCAGGTCCTCTGTATTATACGTCTTCTTCCCATTCCCCGGCTCCCGCTCCTCGATCAGACAAAATAAGTTCGCAAAATCACTCCTGAACTTTCCCAGCCGCGGGTCGTCCGGCACATACACCAGTCGCGGATTGGCATGCGGTATCGCCAGGGCCTCCGCCATAGGCGGAATAGATAATGCCGCATAAGGATAAGAAGCGGACACGCCATCCGTCACCAGGTCCTTTACAACACCCGTCCCCTGAAGCGCCTGCGGCAACGCATCATCCTTGATATATTTCTGTACACCCCGGAGCACGTACTCCTTACCGTCAGCATTCTTCAGCCGTAATGACCGCGTCTGCTTCCCACCACCCCTTTGTAAAGGCTTCCATCCCGTCATATCGAACACCGGCACCGTAACAGGGACAGCCCATTCCTTCCGGTAATTGGCGCCCAGCCACAGCCGCTTCCCGGCTCCCGCCGCAAAACCCTTATACGCAGCCACCGTCATGGAATCAGGGAATTTCGCCACCGCTTCAGCCACCGTCTCATGCTTTGGCACATCCGGCAGCTGGGCTGTATACAACATCTTATCCCCGTCCCCTACCGCATAGAATTTCACAGCGCTCTTACCGCTTTCCGTCACCTCGATGACGGCAAAGCCCACTCCTTCATGCGCAAATAGCGAATTTTCACCCTTCTTCACCCGCGTGTGCTTCGACCCCGCACCACTCACGATATAAAAAGTGCTGTCATGTTCCAGCAGCTGTAAGGTATGCTCATGCCCGGAAACATGAACGACATTCTTACGCCCCCGGATCACATCTTCCACTCCTTCAATAAGATCCTTATATCGGGGATTGCGGGTATCCTGCACATTGCCGAATACACCTCTCGCCAGGGGATAGATTGACCCGATCACAGGCAGGGGAATGTATAGCCCCGGCTTACTGTCCGTCAACGGAAAAATATGCTGCTTGATAGTAAAATATCCCCCATGTTCTCCATGCGTGTAGAAAGCATGATGCATGGCCAGTACGATCAATCTGTCAGGATAAGAACTGACAATATCCTTCAGCGCCGTGATGACACTCTTTGGATCCTTGAAAGCACAGTCGGACATCCCTCCCGGCCGCTCGTTCTCCTCCTCCAGCCACCACTGGCTGTCCATACACACCAACACCATCTTATCCCCTATCATTACCTCCACAGGTCCCGGACAACCATTCTCCGGCAACATGGATACATTGGAAAGTCCCAATCCATTTATATAGTCAGACTCATGCTGCTCCTGCTCCAATCCGCCGGTCCTTCCCCGCTTCCAGTCATGATTGCCCGGCACAAAATAAGCCCTTGCCTGCTTACCGGCTACCACCGACACCTGGTAATCCAATACCTTTTTTGCTTCCTCATAACCCTTATCACCCGGTGCCGGCATCCCCAGGGGATAAGCATTGTCCCCCAGGTAGATCAACACATTGCTGCTGTCATTCCAATCCACATGCGCCTTCAGCCAGTCACATACAGGATGCCGCCCACCTGTCAGCTCTCCCGCATCCCCCACCAAATACATCCGCTGGATAACCTTGTCGCCTTGTGCATGCACAGCAGTGCCCACAACCAGCGCCGTTACCAGCGGGCTAATGATCCGTAAAATTTTTCTCATAATTATCTAAGGTTGGTTATACTTAAACAACAGCACGTTCGCATTGCCATCGCCCCCCTCGTTGGAAATGTACATATTCCCCTTACTGTCAAAAGCCAGCCCCTCGGCCTGCTTGAATACAGACGGCTTAAGAGAATAGGCCGATTTTACTTTCCATTGATCATCCAGCACCAGCAATATCTTGTTGACAGAAGATAGGATATACCATTCATGAGTAATAGGATGACGCGCAAGCGCCGAAGGATGAAATTTTCCCCTCCGTTGTTCCTTAGGCAGGTTGATATTTGATACATCCACCGTAAAATGCTCCGTTACGGCAAAAGAACCGTCCTGCTGATGCCGTAGCTTATAAACCGAAACCCCATCACGCTGGTCATCCGGCTTGCAGTTCTTGCACAAGGCATACAGCGTGCTGTCCGACTCCCCATAGAGTCCCTCATATTCTCCTTCAGGCAGCACATTGGGAAGCTCAGTCACATTTGCCACCTTCTCACCCCCCCGCACATCCCCTACCCCAAAAACATACAACGAACCATCGCTCCGCAGCACCACAAACGTGCGGCCATCCACCACAGCCACATCTTCATAATCGCCCCGCTTGCCAAACTTCACCTTCTCCGCCTTATCCCCCCCGGGCTTAAAATAGAACAGGCGCCCGTCCTCATCCTCGATGGCATATAAAGAGTCGTCCTTGCCGGGAAGAAGAACAATGCCCGAGATCTCAAGCAGGTCATCACCCATAACGAACTTCTCGAAGCGCTTCAGATCATAGCCGGGAGGCGATGCCACAGGACCGCCACTATCGCCACACGCCCCTCCGGTCAGGGCCATTAACAATAAAAGGGAAATAACTTTCATACGTATGTTTTAATCTAAAGTCACCCCCACCCTGAACGCCCTCAACCCACTGACACCCTGTAGCTCCTCCAGCTCCACGTTCTCCAGGTCCTTATTCAGCACGCCTTTCTCCTGTAAGTATTTTATATACCCAATATACTCCTCGGCCTCTTTCTCGTTGAAGTAGATCACGGCGATCTTCCCAGGCTGGGTCAGCCGCTCACTGCTGTCACGCAGGTGTACCTTGTCCACCCGCTTCTTCACCACCTGGTACCTTATATTATATCCGCCCTCCACATCAAACCTCCGTTCGTCCTTTCGGAAACTGATATCAATGGGATTGGAATGCACAAAGATCAACTGCGTCGTCACCAGCTTGCCAGGCATCTGCGGCAGCAAAGCATGCGTCGCCGCCGCAATAGAAGCCATCGAGCTCAATTGCCACAAACGCAGATTGCGTAAATAGATCTGGTCGAATACCTTGTCCGGCGCAATGGATTGCCCGATATAAATATCATATTCCACACCATCCGTTCTGAACTTCTCAAAATACGAGGGATACGTCTTCTGCAATTCACCCATGGCAGACTCCAGCTGCCGGTTGATAGTTTTGTTGATCGTCTGTATGGAAAGCTCCAGGTCCCGGCGGGATTTGAAAGCAATGCCGGTGTCCTCATCGATGGCCTTCAGATACGGCTCGATAATGTCCGCTGTATCCGGCCTGCTTTCCGAGAAATGGGCAAAAAAGACATCCACCTTATCCTTCAGAAAAGTATTCAGCTCCATCTCCTCGGCCGTCGTCAGCATACCCGATATGGCCTGTTGCCACTTCCTGCACTGGAAGATCAGCTCCTCCAGCAGCCCCATGCCGGATTGCTTCTGCAGGTTCGTCAACGTGAAGATCAATACTTCAAACTGCGTCTCCAGGTCCTTCCGCAAAGCGTTGTTCCGCTCAACAGTGGAATTGCGGATATCGATCGCCCCATACAAAGGGAATACATTCTCGAAATAAATGGTCTCGATCACAGGCCGCTGCTCCCCCCACTGCTGCTCCCGCAGATAATGCCAGGCAGCCTCGTTGAACTTCCATTCCACTGCAGGCTGTATAGAGGTAAAGTTTTCTTTGATGACAGCTTTAATGCCCTCATCGAACTCATCGATATTCTTTTGCAGCAACTGCGCAAGCAAAGGCAGGACGATATCCAGCTTGTATAGCAACGAACGGTCGAGCATCCCCTCCTCGCGGGAAGATACTTCCAATACGCCCGCAAGCTTGTCATTGTACCAGACAGGCAGCATCGCATAGGCCTTTACCCCATTGCGTCGCAGCGTCTTTAAAAAAAAGGCGCTGTTCTCGTTGGAGTCCGTGATATTTTCGTAGAATAAAAGCTTCGGATCGCGATAATACTTTTCCACCATCGACAGGTAGGTCTCTTCCGCCTCATCCTCCTGGAGAGCGGCCTCCGCAAGTACGCTGTGACAGCATATTTCTCCGGAAAAGACTGGCTTGCCGTTAATTCTCAGGAAGGGTACCAGGCCGAATTCCACCGAATCCCTGCCGGCCAGCGTCCGTAAGCTCCGGATCGCAAGGTCATAATGCGTGTGCCCATCACAGCAATCCTGCTTCAGGATAGTATTCTTGATCGACTCAACCACATGATCTATTGTAATATCCGTCACCGTGATAGCGGCAAACCCTTCAAATCGGAACATGGTCAGTGGCAGCGTTTTCATGAGGAATTCAATGGCCGTCCCCTCATGTAAATGCCGCTCTACTGCTTCCAGGTCCAGCTTCGGCAAAGGCCCCTTCGGAATGACGTCTACAAATCGCGTGTCCACATTCAGCCGGTAATAGTTCGATACCCCCGTAGCCTCGTCCTCAAATGAATGGATGATCGAGGCAGAAGGAAAATAAGCCTGGAAATTATACAGCCGTTTGATGATGAATGAATAAGTGAAATCCAGGTTGATGGCCTTCCTGGTACCCAGCTTCTTATCGACCAGCGAAGCCCGCGGCTCCCCTGTCTGCGGGTCCCGCAATAAATTGTAAAAAGGATCTGTGCCGTAAAAGATCACAGGGCGCATGGGCACGCTTAAGGCCCAAAGATTATCCCGCTCATCCTCGATGGCGGGAAACAGGGCAGAATAGATCAGCTCCATCAGGTCCTCATACTCCGCCATCTCTTCCGCCTTGACGATGTCCTTTCCCGCCAGCCGGTGCTCGAAATGACTGATGACAAACTCCAGGTATTTCAGCTTCATCGTCTTTTCATGCATCTTCCTGTCCTTCAGGAAAGCGATGAATCTCCGGAAAGAGAGGTGGGAATCTAAAAGCTCTCCCCCCTCCAGCTTCTCAGCTATGTTAAGTACAAAATTCTGCATGGTTAAAGTTTTCGGAAAAAGGGGGCATTGAAAAAATTACCCCCTTTTTCCAGAACATCTAAAATCTGTCCTTCGGACGACGAACCTCCGGTTCGTTTGGACTATTTGGACGGGTAGGCTAGGGCGGCAATCATGAACGCAAGTACGGAAATGATCAGTCCATACATGAAAACATTGTAGGACAGCCTCAACCAGCGGTACTTATTGCCCAGGGCAATCCCCTGAAAATAGACATCCCGGATCAGGCTCCCGTAAAGAAAGTCACGGTCATCCATCATCTGCAACATACCACCGGCATACTCCTGCAGGCTCATCTTGTAAAAATTGCCGAAGAAAAGCAAATTTACTTTCTTTTCATCAAGGTCCTGCTTGCTAAAAGTGCCGGGCGGTATATGAGGCCGGGTCGCAAGTATTGAAAATATGATAGTGATCAGATTAACGGTTAACAGGATAGTGGCCGGGATCGCCAGGTTCGTATGATCCTCGATCTTGCGTAATAATAAACTTAATAACACAGAAATGATGATGGAGTTCACCTGGATCATGATATGTGCCTTGCTGTCAGCCTGGCTGCTTAGGCGCTGGTTATTATTGGAAGTGATCCGGAATACCGTATCGATCCCCCTCCCGGGATCCTTTTTCCTCTTTCCCTTTTCCGGCTTCAGCCCCTCCTGCTCATCCTCCCCTTCCACATGCTGCCGCAGCAGCGCAGTAATAGCATTCGTCGTCGCCGGTATGCCCTCCTTTTCCCGTAACTTATCCAGGTTCTCCTGCTTCTTCTCATTCAGCAGCAGACGGCAGTAATCCGTATTATACTTGTGGGTCTCCAGCAGCCGGATAGTGCTCCGCCGCCATTCATCCTTGCTGATCTTCTTACCCTTGGCAGCCTCCATCTCTTTACGCATCAGCTTGTTACGCTCCGCAAAACGATCCGTTCCCAGATGGAAAAGATCCGCATCGCAAACAATGTCTTCCACCAGGTTGGTCGGCTTTTGCGGTATCTGTGTCGCCAGGATACACCCCCGCACTGATTGCATAGTCCCCGCATCCACACCCGTGCCGGTGAGGAAAGCCACCGCCATCTCCGCCCCCCTCTCCTCATGACCCGGCGCCCCACCCTTGAAATACCCCGTGTCATGGAACCATGCAGCCACATTCACAATAAAAAAATCCCTTTCCGACAGCTGATAATGTTGCCCGATCATCCGGGCAGCTTCCACCACTTGTTCCGTATGGGTACGGTCATGGTAAACGATCTTCTCATCGGCATGAGAGTCAAAAAAATTAAGTACATACTGTTGTGCCTGCGCCAGAATAATATTGTAATCCATACCCGCGTAATTTACGGCTTTCTATGGATTTTTTCAGCGGGCCCGCACCTTTGGGACTTTTATGACAATTGAATGGCCCCTGTCATCAACGGAAGTCTTCGTTTCGCCGGCCGCAGCAGCATGCGAAGCCCTGTATTTGGCCAGGTTGATCAGCAATACACTGACAAGTATGATAGCCAGCCCCAACAGCTGGATAGGAGACATTTTCTCACCCGCAAAAAAGACACCCAGCAGGACGGCCACCACCGGGTTGACATATGCATGGGTGCTCACCTGCGTGGCAGACCGCACCTGCAACAACCAGGTAAAAGCGCTGTATCCCGCCAGCGACCCCATAGTCACCAGGTAAACCACCGCCAGCCAGGATGACATCGTCACATCCTGCCAGTGGAAATGCGAGAGCTCACCGCTGCCCCAGCTCGCAGGAATAAAAGCAACCCCCGCCGCCAGCATCTGCCAACCAGCATTCACTGAATTGGGATTGCCCGCAGCCCTGTATTTAGAATATAATGAGCCGGCCGCCCAAAAGATAGAACTAACTACCAATACCCCCAACGCGATCACCTGCCAATGCCCCGATGCACCTTGCACCGTTCCGCCATCCCCAACCGCAGCCCGCTGCCCATGGCTCGCAGCTGCTAACAGCCGCTCCCCGAACAACAGGATCACCCCGGCAAAGCCGACCAGCAACCCCACGATCGTTTCCCGGCTCCGGAAATTTTCACGCCATTTGCTCCGGTCCAGCAACACGAACCAGATAGGCCCCCCCGCCAGCAATATCGCCGCCAGCGAGCTCGCCAGGTATTGCTCACTCCAGATCAATCCGCCATTCCCCAGGAATAACAACAGCAGCCCGCTGACTAGAGCAGGTCGCATATACTTCCAGGAGAAGATCTGCTGCTTCGTCACCACACACCACAACAACATCAGGACGCCCGCCACCAGGAATCGCATACACCCCAGCAACATCGGCGGAATATGCTCGACGGCCATGCGGATAAAGAAATACGTCGACCCCCATACGATATAAAGGATCGCAAAAGCAATAACTACCTGGACGGTAGAGACAGGTCTGTTGGAAGAAGGCATAACACTATTTTTTAGACATCTGGATCAGTAACTTCTGATCTTCTTTCACAGTTTCAAGTACGATAGTAGTTTTCGTGGACTGGATAGTTGGTATACGGGCAAACTCATTGCGCATCAGCGCGATCAGCGAAGCCGAGTCGGCCACGCGCACCTTCACGAGAAAACAATCCTCGCCGGCAATATTGTGCACCTCCTGTACTTCAGGTATCCTGGCCAGCGCAGCGCCTGTCGTGCTGCAGCCCATTCCGTCATTCGTCTTGATGTAAATGAAAGCCAGCAGCTTCTGCTCCAATGCCACAGGATCGATAGATGTCGTGTAATGACGGATCACTTTCCGCTGCTCCAGCTTCTTTACCCGCTCTAACACCGCCGAAGGAGCCATGTCCAGCTTCTTTGCCATATCTACATTGGAAACACGCGCATTCTCCTGCATGAGCTGCAGAATATGCATGTCGGTATTGTCCAAAACGAATTCCATAATTATTTTTGGCAAAGATACCGATTATCAGAATAAAATACACTTTTCCGACCGGAAATAAGAATTTTATTCGACCGCAGTAACAGTAGTCTCCCCTTTACGTTTGAACAAAGCTTTCCCGGGCATGAGCTTCCGCCGGGTATTGAGATAGTGTATCACTTTGTGTTCCAGCCAGTGATGCAAAGGCAGCAGCCCGGCTGCCAAAAAGATCTTGATCAGCAGGATCTTCCACGGCTCCCCATGGGTCCATTCATGTATCTGCTTGTCAGCCAAAAGAATAATGAATTCGAACAAAAAGATAAAAGTGAAAAATCCCAGGGCCCTGATCGTCCGCGGCGACACCATGAACAATCCCAGCATCACCAGCACAATGAATAAAACAACGATCCCCGCCGTAAATCCCACATACTGGATATTGTGCCTCCGGTGGACCCGCTCCTCCTCCTCCCTGGCCAGCCGCTCATGACGCTTATTGTCATTATCCACTTCCAGCTTCAGCATATCGGCTTCCTTCGCCAGGTTCCGCAGGCTGTCCTTATATTCATTGTAGGCCGCATTGTAGAAATAGGCTGTTTTGAAATCACCCGCCTTCCCATATAAAGTATCCAGGTTCTTTGCTGCGGTTTTCAACATATATATGTCCTTTACCTCTTCCCCAAGCCGCTTTGCCTTCAGGTAATACGTAATAGCCGTCCTGTAGTCCCCCTTGTTCTTATAGAAATCCGCGAATTGCCTGTAAAAATCATATTTCCCGAAAGGATTGGCCTTCTGCTCGATCTCCGGCTCCGCCCGCTTGAAATAATAATAAGCCGAGTCGAATTTACCCAGCTGCGAATAAATGCTGCCATACCCCTCATCCAGGAAGAACCCAATCCCCGTACGGATAAACCAATCTTTTACCTCCGGATGCCCGTTGAGATAGACCATCCCTTTCAGCATCTCATTATTATTGAAATACATATTGGCAATATCCAGGTAAGGAATGAACTTATAGGATATAAAATGCAGTGAATCCGCCAGCGCGATGGACTTTTCAAACATGGACAATGCCAGGTCCGATTGCTTCTTCTCTACGAATATCTTGCCCGCATTATTATAATCGTCCAGCAGGGCATATTTATTCCCGCCCCTCCGGTCGATGGCCATGACCTTCATCTCATAATCGATCGCCTTGTCATATTCCTCTATCGCTACATAAAGATCGGCTAGCGCATGATAGGCCTGCGTCAATAAAGGATCCCTGCCCGATAGCTCAGCCACATTCAATGCATCCAGGTGATGGCGGAATGCCAGCAGCTTTTCATTCCTGTAACGGTATGTATTCCCTATTGAATTATACGCCGTTACTTTCAGCGAGTCATTACCGGATGTGCTGGCCACCGAAAGCGCCAGGTTGTTGTAGTTCAACGCCTGCCCGTAATCACCCGATCCCCGCGCCACCCGCGCCATCCCTACATAGGCAAAACCAAGCTCGTCCTCCAGATCGTTATCGCGGGCAACCTTTTCAGCATGCTGAAAACAATCCATCGCAATCGTCATATTGTTCGCAACACCAGCCTTGTTCAATAGCCGGAAACCCGCCTTTAACCAGGTCATTGCGATCAGCTTCCGGTCCCGGCTCAGCTCGGCAACCTCCATGGCCTGGTCACCATAGCTCTTCGATAACTTTTCGTCCACCCCACCATAATACGTGGCCAGCTCCGCCAGCGCATTTACTTTACTGGCATCCGTATTGGCAATGGATAGATCCTTCTTCAGGCTGTCCGCCAGAAAATCTTTCTGGGCGCTTGTAGTATAGACAAATAGCAGCAACAGGCCAATGGCCAGGCATTTTCTCATAGCGACGTCCACTTTTGCTTAAAAATACTCCAAAACGACGACATAAGAACGCGCCAATACATGTGGAAAAGCCACCTGCCATCAACAGTGGAAAATCATTGACAATTGGAGCAAATCGTCCTTATAAGACAATTCACTTAGATTCCTTAGTAGGGATTAGTAGCTCCCGGATGTCCACATCAAGGGCCAGTGCCATTTCCCGGAGAAGCTTCAATGTAGGCTGGAACTCATTGTTACAGATCCGCGTAACGCTATTGGGGGCTATACCCACCCTTGTCGCAAGCTCCTTATGCGACATGTCTTTTTCAGCGAGGACTGCCTTAATTCTGTTTATTTTGATCTTTTGTTCCATTTGTTCCATTTCTCCAGCGGTTTGAGGGGTAAAGCCAATTTAGGTTATTTCTTGCATAACTAACAAGCTCTGTCGAAGATAAACTTCTAGGAATCAATACCTTCTAATTTAAGCAAATACGTTATGCATATTTTTTAATCAGTATAATGTATCATAAAATGATTTTTACGTATCTTCCCACGTCCTGAAAATTTGTTAAGGCTCTGGTATTTATATTTATGTAATATGACAAGGGGGCGCGGTTGCCGCGCCCGACAAAATAATCACTGACGGTTTACCCCTGCGGTTAACCAACAGCCACAGAAAGTGAACCGAACAATTTCAGCCGACCGGAAAAAATTACAAAGGAAAAAGGTTCGCCAACGCAATGCCGCTGGCACACAATGGCAAGGTCATTATAAGACTAAAGATAAGGAACGCTTCTTCAGCGAAGGCCCCACACTGTCGGAGAATGATAGTGCGAGGTCATGCCGAAGTTAAGGAAATTATGCCGTCTCAACAATGACTTTCTGAAAAATCGCGACTATCCCTTTCCGGCAAAAAACAATGTCGTTCATTGCCCTGAAAAATATCTTCGGTTACACAATAAGGTTATATTATTTCTGTTCAAAGAACAACTCCGTCCAAATTCATGAAACAACTCCGTCCAAATTCATGAAACAACTCCATCCAAATTCATGAAACAACTGCACCCGAATGCATGAAACACCTGCTCTCAAATTCACAGAACAACTGCTCCCAAAAGCCATCCCCCGCACCGCCCTCCCTGGCTTTCACCCCCCTTCCCCCCGGCAAAAAATATATTTTTAAAAACAAAAAAATAAATGTTATTTTGACAGGAATTATCCATCCGGCAATAAGTCATTGGACCCAAAACCCCGGACAATCCTGGATGATCGCCATATGGGAAAAGACCAATATGTCATAGGAGTGGACTACGGTACGGATTCCGTCAGGTCCATCATCGTAAATGCCGGCAACGGCCAGGAAATAGCTTCCTCCGTATTTTATTATCCCCGCTGGAAAGAAGGCCTTTATTGTAATCCCGGTGAGAATCAATTCAGACAGCATCCCAAAGATTACATCGAAGGGCTGGAGTCCACCATTCTCGACTGCCTCAGGCAGGCAGGCCCTGCCGTAGCCGCCGGCGTAAAAGCCATCTCCGTGGATACAACAGGCTCTACTCCCGTAGCCGTGGATGAAACAGGCACTCCCCTGGGATTGCTCCCGGGCTTCGAGAACAACCCCAACGCCCTGTTCGTTTTATGGAAAGACCACACCGCCGTAAAAGAGGCCGCAGCCATTAATACCCACGCAAAGAACTTTCCCGTTAATTATTTGCAGTTCGTAGGAGGCATATACTCCACCGAATGGTTCTGGGCCAAACTGCTACATATATTAAAGGAGGACCCTGCAGTGAGAAAAGCCTGCTACTCCTGGGTTGAACATTGCGACTGGATCCCCTTTCTCCTCACCGGAGGCAGGAAAGTATCCGACATGCGCCGGGGCGTATGCTCCGCAGGGCATAAAGCCCTATGGGCAGAGGCGTTCGCCGGCCTGCCGCCCGACGAGTTCTTCAGCTCGCTCGATCCCCTGCTGAAAGGCTTCACCTCCCGCCTCTTCACCCGCACCTATACTGCCGACCAGGCTGCCGGCCGCCTTTCCCCCGAATGGGCCCGGCGTCTGGGACTGCCACAAGATGTTATCATCGGCGTCGGCGCCTTCGATGCCCACATGGGTGCAGTAGGCGGTCAGATCGAACCCTACCATTTGAGCAAGGTTATGGGTACCTCCACTTGTGATATGCTGGTAGCCCCCGCCCACGAAGTGGAAGGCCGGCTGGTAAAAGGCATCTGCGGTCAGGTACCCGGCTCGGTGATCCCCGGCATGATGGGCCTGGAAGCAGGTCAGTCGGCTTTCGGCGATGCCTATGCCTGGTTCAGGAATATCTTATCCTGGCCCCTGCAGCAGGTCCTGTCACAGTCCAGCCTTATATCCGCAGAGACAGCCCGTGCACTGGCAGCAGAGACCGTCGACAGGATCATACCGGAACTAAGCCGCCAGGCCGACGCCATCCCCCTCTCTGCCCAGTCGGAGCTGGCCATCGACTGGTTCAATGGCCGCAGGACGCCCGATGCCAGCCAGCTGTTAAAAGGCGCCATCACAGGCCTGGGTCTGGGCAGCGACGCCCCCAGGATCTTCCGCGCCATCGTCGAATCCACCTGCTTCGGCGCAAAAGCCATCGTTGACCGGTTCAATAATGAAGGCGTCCCCGTGAAAGGTCTCATCGGCATGGGTGGCGTAGCCCGTAAGTCCCCCTTCATCATGCAGATGATGGCCGACATCATGAACATGCCCATCCGCATCCACCGCAGCGAACAGACCTGCGCGCTGGGAGCCGCCATGTTCGCCGCTACCGCCGCCGGTATCTATGATAAAGTAGAGGACGCAATGAATGCCATGGGTCAGGGTTTCGACGCGGAATACCATCCCGACCCGGCAAAAGTGCCCGTCTACGCCGAACGCTTCCGCAGATATCAGCAGCTGGGGCAATTCATAGAAGAAAAAACTACCACGACACATTAACACATCATGAGCAAGTATAAAGACATACAGGAGGCCGCCTACGAAGCCAATATGCAATTGCCTAAGCTGGGCCTGGTGCTCTTCACTTTCGGCAATGTCAGCGCGGCCGACAGGGACCAGGGCGTTTTTGCTATCAAGCCCAGCGGTGTCCCTTACGAAGACCTGTCCCCCGAAAAAATGGTCATCGTTGACTTCGACGGCAAGACAGTCAAAGGCAAGCTCCGCCCCTCTTCCGATACCCTTACCCACGCCGTGCTCTACAAACACTGGGAAAAGATAGGCGGCATCGTCCACACCCATTCCACCTACGCGACTGCCTGGGCCCACTCGCTGAGGGATATTCCCATCTTCGGCACCACCCACGCGGACCATTGCACAGTGGACATCCCGTGCGCGCCTCCCATGGACGATGCGATGATAGAAGGCGACTACGAATACCAGACGGGCTTCCAGATCATGAACGCCCTGCAGGCAAAAGGGCTTAGCTATGAAGAGATAGAAATGATCCTCGTGGGCAACCACGCCCCCTTCTCCTGGGGAAAGACCGCTGCAAAAGCCGTGTACAACAGCGCCGTGCTGGAGACTATTGCCCAGATGGCCTACCTGACGGAACAGATCAGGAATGACACGCCCCGGCTGAAAGAGTCCCTGATAAAAAAACATTTCCTCCGCAAGCACGGCCCCAACTCCTATTACGGACAATAAATACATCATAAACTATAACATACCCCCAATATGGATCTGAAAAAATTTGAAGTCTGGTTTGTCACGGGCAGCCAGCATTTGTATGGTGAAGAAACTTTGAAACAGGTAGCAGAACACTCGAAGACCATTGCCAAATCCCTGGACGCCGACCCCAGGATACCCGTGAAAGTCGTGTTCAAGCCCACAGTAAAGACGCCCGATGAGATCTACAACATCTGCATAGAAGCCAATACATCGAAAGATTGCATCGGCATCATCGCCTGGATGCATACCTTCTCTCCCGCCAAAATGTGGATAGGCGGCCTCAAGGCCTTGCAAAAGCCCCTGGTCCACCTGCACACCCAATTCAACAGGGATATCCCCTGGAGCGATATTGACATGGATTTCATGAACCTCAACCAGAGCGCTCATGGCGATCGCGAGTTCGGCTTCATCATGACCAGGATGCGCCTCAACAGGAAAGTGATCACAGGCCACTGGCAGGATAACGAGGTCATCGAAAGCCTCAACGCCTGGGCCCGCTCAGCCGCCGGATGGCATGACTGGCAAGGCGCCCGCTTCGTTCGCTTCGGCGACAATATGCGCCAGGTGGCCGTTACGGAAGGTGATAAGGTCGAGGCGGAACTCAAGTTCGGCTACTCCGTCAATACTTACGGGATAGGCGACCTCGTAAAGGTCATCGGCGAGGTCACCGACGCCTCCGTCGATCAGCTGGTAAAAGAATACGACGAGCGATATACACTGGCCGATTCCCTCCGGAAAGGGAAAGCACAGCACGCCTCCCTGAGAGAAGCAGCCCGCATCGAGTTGGGGCTTCGCGCCTTCCTGGAGAACGGCAACTTCAAAGGCTTTACCGATACCTTCGAAGACCTGCACGGCATGACGCAGCTTCCCGGCATCGCAGCCCAACGCCTGATGGGCAGCGGCTATGGATTCGCGGGAGAAGGCGACTGGAAGACATCCGCCCTCGTGCGGGCCATGAAAGTAATGGGACATGGTCTGCCCGGCGGCAACTCCTTCATGGAAGATTACACCTATCACTTCAATCCGGACAACAACCTCGTTCTGGGCGCCCATATGCTGGAGATCTGCGAATCCATCGCAGAAGGCAAACCCTCCTGTGAGATCCACCCCCTTGGCATCGGCGGTAAAGCCGACCCTGTCCGCCTGGTATTCAACTCCCCCGGCGGACCAGCCATCAACGCTTCTATCATCGACATGGGCAACCGCTTCCGTATGCTGGTGAATGAAGTGATTGCCGTACCGCCTATCCAGGGCCTCCCGAAGCTCCCCGTGGCACGCGTCCTCTGGAAGCCCTACCCCGATATGAAAACGGGATGCACGGCATGGATCCTCGCAGGCGGCGCACACCACACCTGCTACAGCCAAAACCTGACAGCCGAACACCTCCAGGATTTCGCAGACATGGCAGGCATCGAATTCGCGCTCATCGGAAAGAAGACAGACCTCTACCAATTCCGCAACGAGCTCCGCTGGAACGAAGCTTACTATCAGATCAACAGATAATTAAACATCACTTAACAATTGCTCCCATATGAATAAGAACCTGGTATTTGCGGATTATGTCGTCTTCGCGATCTATTTCGTCCTCGTCGCCTCCTATGGCTACTGGATCTACCAAAGGAAGAAGAAGGCCGTCACCGACACAAAGGACTTCTTCCTGGCAGAAGGCTCGTTGACCTGGTGGGCCATCGGCGCCTCCCTCATCGCATCGAACATCTCCGCCGAACAGTTCATCGGCATGAGCGGGGAAGGCTTCTTCGCCGGCGTCGCCGTGGCAGCCTATGAATGGATCGCAGCCCTGGCGCTGATCATCATCGCCGTATGGTTCATACCCGTATATCTGAAGAATAAGATCTACACCATGCCCCAGTTCCTGAAGACCCGCTACAACGAGACGGTAGCCATCATCATGGCCATCTTCTGGTTACTGCTCTATGTCTTCGTGAACCTCACCTCCATCCTTTACCTGGGCGCCATCGCCATCAACGGTCTGGTCGGCGGTGACAATATCCACGCCATCATGATCGGCCTGGCCATCTTCTCCTTGCTCATCACACTGGGCGGCATGAAAGTCATCGGCTTCACCGATGTCATCCAGGTAGGCGTGCTTATCATCGGGGGCCTGGCCACCACTTACCTCGCGCTCACCGTGGTATCCGAAAGCTTCGGCCTGGGCAGCAGCGCACTCGAAGGCTTTAAAGCCCTCATGCGAGATGCTCCCGAACACTTCAAAATGATCTTCCATAAACCAACGTCCAACACTTCGCAGCTGGAAATAGATAAATACCTCGTCCTGCCCGGCATCGCCATGTATGCTGCCGGTCAGTGGATCGTCAACCTCAACTACTGGGGCTGTAACCAGTACATCACCCAACGGGCCCTGGGAGCCAATCTCAAGACAGCCCGTACAGGCATCCTATTCGGCGGCTTCCTCAAACTGTTGATGCCGGTGATCGTCATGCTCCCGGGTATCGCCGCCTTCGTACTGTACAAACATGGCCACCTTCACCTGGAAGACGGCCGGAAAGACTACGCTTACTCAGCCGTCCTGGGCTTCCTCCCCAACGGCCTGAAAGGCCTGTCCATCGCAGCCCTGACAGCAGCCATCGTCTCCTCCCTCGCCGGTAAGGTTAACAGTATCTCCACCATCTTCACCCTGGACATCTATAAAAAATACTTCAACAAAGAGGCGGGCGAGCAGAAAATGGTATGGACAGGACGGCTTACCGTCGTCATCGCCATGATCATCGCCATCCTTTTCACCTGGAAAGACCTCCTGGGCATCAGCGGAAAAGGCGGATTTACCTTCATCCAGCAATACACCGGCTTCATCAGCCCGGGCGTTTTAGCCATGTTCATCCTGGGCATGTTCTGGAAAAGGACCACAGGCGCCGCCGCCATCGCAGGGCTGATCACCGGCTTTGTTCTATGCGTCTTCTTCAATGAGTTTGCCCCTCAGGTCCTGGGCCATGAAACCTTCCTGTACACCGCATTCCCCACCCAGGAAGAGGTCAACGGCGCCCTGACTACAGTCTGGAAGATCCCCTTCCTCATCTGTATGGGCCTGGCCTTCCTCTTCACAATGCTGGTCATGATCGTCATCAGCCTGGGCGGCCCCAAAGTCAATCCCAAGGCCTTCGAGCTGGACAAAGCCATGTTCAAGGTCCAGCCTTCGACCCTGGTATTGATCATCATCACGCTTGTCATCCTGATGGCCCTGTACGTAAAGTTCTGGTAAGGGAAATTGAATATCCCGCACCTGCTCAAACCAAAATGTATTAAATTGGCCATTAATTAATCATTAACCAAGGCCGCTATGACTCAAATGAATCGTTATCCCGGAGAAAGCCGCGTGCTGGTCGCAGTGGACTGCATCATTTTCGGATTCGATGGGAATGACATAAAATTATTGCTGGTACAGAGAGGACTGAAACCCGAAAAGGGCAAATGGAGCCTGATGGGCGGATTCCTCCAACCCCAGGAAAGCCTCGACCAGGCAGCCAACCGCATCCTGAAAAAGCTGACAGGCCTGGAAGGCGTGTATATGGAACAGCTCCACACCTTTGGAGACCCCCTCCGCGATCCCGTCGAACGTACCCTCAGTGTAGCTTATTTTGCACTGATCGATATTCATCAATATGAAAAACAGCTGAGCGCCGACTATCACGCCGAATGGTTCCTCCTCAAAAAGACCCCCGAGCTGATCTTCGATCATAAGAGAATGATGGAAATGGCCAAGAAGGAGCTCCGCTATAAGGCAGCCCTCCACCCCATCCTCTTCGAGCTCCTGCCGGCAAAATTCACCATACCCCAGCTCCAGATCCTCTACGAAGGCATCTATGATACGGCTTTCGACAACCGCAATTTCAGCCGGAAAGTACTGTCTACTGAATTGCTGATCAAGCAAAAGGAGAAGGACAAAGCCAATTCGAAAAAAGGCGCCTTCTACTACAGGCTGGACAAACGAAAGTACAAAGCCAACTTCCAGGCCTTCCTGAACTTCATTCCCAACCCCGATAAACTACTGCTCTGATCCTTTTTTTACGCTAACGTTTGCGTACATTTTACGCGTCCCAGCACAGCCCAGGATGGCCGCCCAACCTGGATTGTGGCGGCATTAGCATGAAATATATGTCCTCTATGTCTTGGTAAATTCAGGAAGAATGGTAATTTTGACGTTTACAAACCTCTCCTACAATTTACTCTTATATATTTAGTTTTGAATGGTCACAAAAGTCGTGACGCGAGGGCAATTTCTATTGCCCTCTCTTTTTTCCAAACCCGGGTTACGTACACATATTTCTATATGCAACCGGTCTGTGAAATTTGCTCCTTTATAAATAGGATCACCTTCGACAAAAGGACTCCGGATCGAATCATAGACGGTCACACCATCTCGCTTATTCATCTCATGTATATACTTGCTCACCGCACAATCCAGTTGTCGGTTGGCTCCTTTATTCGTCGGCATAACTATTTTGCCTCCCTGTACCATAGTCAATAATTCAGCATACGCTTCTTTTACAATATTGATCGAATTCGGCTCGACGAGATTCAGGCAATTCCCCAGTTCGATCATCGCACCAATAACAAAAGGCGTCCTGATCTTACCAACCCCACAAAACTACAATCCTCCCCCACGCCTAACCCAGCCAGGTTATCCACACCACAACACACCCCTCACCCCCGTATATGATACGCCTTCGGCTGCACAAAAGCCCGTATCCCCTGATAAGACAAAGTACTCCCCAACCCCGAATGCTTCCTCCCCGACCACGGCAACCCCGCACTCACCCGGTCACAGCAATTCCAATACACCGTACCCGTATTCAACTGCTTCATCACCTGCTCAGCCCGCTCAAAGCTCCGCGAATACACAGCCGCCGTCAACCCATATTCCGTATCCGCCATCAATCCCACAGCCTCCGCATCATCCCTCACCTTCTGTATCCCCACTACAGGACCAAACGACTCCTCCACCATCAGCTTCATCCCATGATGCACATCCACCACCACGGCAGGCGCTATAAAATATCCTTTCCTGTCAACCCGCTGCCCCCCATACAACAATCTTCCCCCCTTTGCCACCGCATCCTCCACCTGCCCCAGCAGGAACTCCAGCTGCGCCGCCCTGCTCAAAGGTCCTATCTCAGTCGCAGGGTCCAACGGATCACCTATCACCATCTTCTTCAATTGCTGCACGTAAGAAGAAACAAACGCCTCATATACCCCCTCCTGTACATAGATCCTCTCCACCGCGCAACAGCTCTGCCCATTATTGTACACCACCCCCTCCAATGCCGCCGCCGCCACTTTATCTATATCTTCCACGTCATCCATCACATACAGCGGGTCCTTTCCTCCCAGCTCCAGCTGGCAGGGCACCAGCTTGGAAGCGACCTTTTCCGCGATGAGCCGCCCCGTACGATAGCTGCCGGTAAAAAAATATCCATTCAACGGCAGTTCCAGCAGCCACTCTCCTGCGATCCCTTTGCCAACCACTACCTGGAACACATTTTCGGGTACTCCGCTCCGGTATAACAGGCGTTGTATGTGCAATCCGGTCAGCGTGGAATATTCAGAAGGCTTATACAATACGCCATTCCCCCCGATAAGAGCGGGAATAAACACATTTACCCCCACCAGGTAGGGATAGTTCCAGGCAGAGATATTGGCTATTACGCCCAACGGCTCATAGACGATCTTCTCCCGCGTAGCGCCCTCGGTCGTCACCCACTCCTCCGCAAGCCACCGGACCGAATGGTCCAGGAACCACCTGATCCGGCTCCGCGCTCCATTCAGCTCATTATAAGATTGCTGCAAAGGCTTGCCTGTCTCTGCCGTCAACGTGGCAGCCAGCACCTCCTTTTCAACGTCCAGCGCTTCATAAAAACGCGCTATCACATCCACTCTTTCAGGTACGGACAGCGCCGCCCAGGCCGCTTGTCCGGCAAGGACCGCCTGGTATTTCTCACGCACCGAAGCCGCGGTATCCTCTCCTGCTTCCTGTATGATCTCCTCCGTCGCCGGATTGATAATAGTCATGATCTTGCAATTGATTTTTTTATTTCTTCGATAAATCTGTCCCGGATAGCAGCATACAATTTGCGATCCTTGAACCCATGCACAAACATGCGCTCGGGATGCCATTGCACGGCCAGCATAAAAGGACGCCCTTCCGGCGCCGCCCATTCCACCCCTTCGATAACACCATCGGATGCATGACAGTTAGCCCGCAGGTCCTTCCCCAGTCTGTCGATCGCCTGGTGATGCGCACTGTTGATCCAGCCACCCACACCCGATATCTCGGATAGCAGGCTCCCGCCGTCGATCAGGACCCCATGCTCCTTGTCCACCGGCCTGTTCTGATGCGTCTCATCCCCCTGCACACCCAGGTCCTGCACCAGCGTACCGCCACAGCAAACGTTGATCAGCTGAAGCCCCCGGCATACCCCCAACACAGGCTTGCCCGCCATCCATGCACGGCCCAGGGCCTCCATTTCAAAAGCATCCCGATCCTGCTTCCACCCCGCAAGAGGCGCCTCTTCATACAAAAGGCTACCCCCATAAAAAGAAGGATGAATATCCACGCCTCCCGACAGTACCAGCGCATCACAGCTGGCTATATCACCACCTTCCGCAGACAACCTGATCACAGATATATCCTTTTCTCCCTGATGAAGCCACCGCACATAATTCTCATGCTTCTCCGGTGTGCCCGTATATGTCAACCCTATTCTCATAACGCCTCCACATATAATTTCTTAAAATCCTCACGGCTCACCGGTTTCGGATTGTTTGGATGACAAAAATCCGCAAAAGCCAGATCGGCCAGTGTCTCTATATGCTCCTGCTTCACGCCCACGTCACTTAGCCTGACTGGCAGTCCCAACTCCTTATTCAACGCAAAAAGCTTCTCTACCACCCCCTGGCCGGACTCATCCTGAAGCTCCATCGTGCGGGCGATCTGCCGGAATTTCTCCTCGGATCCCGCCACATTGAACCGCATTCCATAAGGAAGGTTCACCGCATTGGCCAATCCGTGGTGCGTGTCCAGTAAAGAGGACAATGGATGCGCCAGTGAATGCACCACGCCCAACCCCTTTTGAAATGCAACAGCCCCCATCAGCGAAGCGATCATCATGTTACTCCTGGATTCCAGGTCCGGCTTATGGGTGGCCGCCACGATAGAACGCATGATCAAAGAGATGCCTTGCAGCGCAATCCCTTCGCACATGGGATGCCACATCTTCGCGATATAAGCCTCCAGGTTATGCGTCAGTGCGTCCATGCCGGTAGCCGCTGTAACAAATGCCGGCAGCTCCATGGTCAGCAGCGGGTCCGCGTAAATGATCTTTGCCAGTAGCTTGGGTGAAAAAAGGATCCGTTTACGATGGGTATCGTCCTCCGAAATGATGGCGCTGCGGCCCACTTCGGACCCGGTGCCGCTGGTTGTGGGCACAGTGATGAAATATGGAACTTCTTCAGTCACATACTGATCCCCCCCGATGAGATCGTCGTAATCGAAAAGGTCACGGTGATGATGGATGCGCAAAGCGATAGCCCTGGCGACATCCATGGCAGCTCCGCCGCCGATGCCGATGATGGAATCCCGGTCGGTCGACTTAAAAGCCGCTCCGCCCTTCTCCACATCCGACTTCACCGGGTTCTTGTGAATATCTGAAAATACCTCCACGGAAAGCCCTTTGGCCCGTAACCCGGCAATGATCGCCTTGAAAAATTCCAACCCCGCCACCAATGGGTCCGTCACCAGCAATGGCCGCTTGAGTCCCTGGGAAACCAAATGCTCCGGCAGCTCTTTGATCACACCCGCTCCCAGCCGGATAGTGGTCGGAAAATTATATTGCCTGACAATATTAAAATCTGTCATAAAATGATCCCTTATGATTTAGATGAATGTAAAAATAGGCGACGCAAAAGAACTAGATGATCTCGAAATAACGTTTCATTTCCCAGTCGGTCACTTGCCGGGAGAATTGTCTCCATTCCCATTCCCGTGTGCGGACAAAATGATCCGTGAAAGCTTCTCCGAAAAGTTCCGCCGCCAGAGGTGATTGTTTCATCGCCTGCGCTGCTTCCCACAGGTTCCGGGGTAGCACGCCCAATCCCTTGTCAGCATATCCGCTGCCGCTCGTGGCAGGAACTTCCAGCTTCATTCCCTTCCGGATCCCGTACAGGCCAGAAGCAAGACAGGCCGCCATGGCCAGGTATGGATTGGAGTCGCTGCCCACTACCCTCGTCTCCAGCCGCGTGGACGTAGCGCTGCCCGGCAATGCGCGCAAGGCGGTAGTCCGGTTGTCGATGCCCCAGGTCACTGTCGTCGGAGCCCAGGCGCCTTCCACCAGTCGCTTGTAGCTGTTGACCGTAGGAGCATACATAGGCAGCACGAACGGCAGGCAATATAACTGTCCGGCAATATAGCTTTCCATCAGGCTGCTGATACCCCTGCCGCTGGCCGCATCAAAAAACAAATTCTCACCCCCATCCGCAGACCAAAGGCTTTGATGCACATGTCCGCTGCATCCCGGCAGCTCGGAGCTGATCTTGGCCATGAAAGTTGGCAGGATGCCATGCCGGTGAGCGATCTCTTTGACGCCCGCTTTGAAAAGCACAGCCCTGTCCGCAGCCTCCAGCACCTCAGCATAGAGGATCGCCGCTTCATAGACCCCTGGCCCGGTCTCCGTATGCAATCCTTCTATAGGAACATTAAATTTCTCCAACAGATCGAAAAGGTCCTGGAAATAAGCGCTGCCCTGCGAAGCACGAAGAATAGAATAGCCAAACATCCCCTCGCTGAGAGGAGTAAGATTTCCGTAATCCTTCGCAGCCACCGCTCCACCCTTGCCTAAAAAGTTGAACCATTCGAATTCCTGTGAGAAATATGCCTGGTAACCCATTTCCTTCGCCTGCCCGATCACCCGCTTCAATACCCCCCTGGGACATGGCGCATCCTGGAAACCCGCCAGGAAGAATGGCAGGTCATTCTCCCAGGGCACCCGCCGGTACGTGCCGATATCGATCATGGCCAGCGCATCGGGATACCCCGTATGCCAGCCTGTAAATCTTCCATTGTCATATGCCTGGTCCTCCGCGTCCCACCCGAATACCACATCACAAAAACCAAAGCCCTTTTCAACCACCGATCTGAACTTGTCCAGGCTGATCAGCTTCCCCCTCAGCACACCATCTATATCCGTGACAGCCAGCTTGACCTTAGTGGTGCTTTCCTCCGTAAGCTCCTGTAGCAGTTCAGGCAGCGATTGTTGATTGCGCATCATCCGTTCGTTTTGTAAAGAAATGAAACCAAATATAGGACACCACTAATATGGAAAAATATATCAAAGATAATTTAATATTCAGCGTGATCATGGCCACCAGGGCCACGACAGCGATCACGAGGGCGATCAGGGGAAAGTAAGGATAGAATGGCACTTTGAAAGGCCGCTCCAGTCCCGGCTCCTTCCTCCTCAGCATCAGCAGGGACAACATGGCAAGTATATAGAGCGACAAGGCGCCAAAACAGGAAATGGTAATGATCTCTCCCGTCCGCCCGGTGAGCAAAGCCACGATCCCGATACACATATTCACCAGCAAAGCATGCACGGGCGTCCTGAAGCGGGCGTGCACCCTGCCGAATGCCGCCGGTATATATTTCACCCGCCCAAACTCGAAGGTCGCCCGGCTGGCAGCCAGGATGATACCATGGAAAGAGGCGACAAGCCCCATGAGCCCGATCGTTATCAGCAAATGGTACATCCATCCGCTGTCGCCGGTGATCCTGGATAATGCCAGCGGCAAAGGACTGTCCGATGCAGCAGCGCCCGGAGAACGATATACGATGGCCTCCCATCCCGCCACACCGATGGAAGAAACAAATACGAGCACACACAAGGCGATCAGCGTCGCCAGCGCTGAGCCAAAGCCCAGCAGCACATTCCGCTGCGGACGGATGGTCTCTTCCGCCACATTCGCTACCCCCTCCAAACCCAGGAAGAACCAGATAGCAAAAGGCACCGCCGCCCATACGCCCTTCCACCCATTGGGGAAATCATTGTGCCGCAGGTTGGCAGCCGAAAAATGGGGGAAGCACATCCCCGCAAACAATAATAGTTCAAACACCGCCAGCACAGTCACCACCAGCTCAAAACCCGCCGCCGCCTTCACACCCAAAATATTGAGGCCGGTGAAAACGACATAGGCGAATATGGCTATCACCGTAACAGGTATCTGGGGAAAGAAGATATTGAAATAGGCGCCGATAGCCGCCGCAATCGCCGGAGGGGCAAAAACAAACTCTATCAGCTGGGCCATGCCCGCGATAAAACCCCATTCCTGGTTGAGGGCCCTCGTGGCATAGTCGAAAACGCCGCCCGCCCGGGGAATGGCGCACGACAGCTCAGTATAAGAAAAAGTGAACGTAATATATAGGAGGATGATAAAGAAGGTGGCAATGGCCATTCCTTTGGTCCCCCCCTCCGCCAAACCCAGGTTCCAGCCGAAATACATGCCTGAGATGACATAACCCACGCCCAGTCCCCACAACATCAGGGGGCCAAGGGTACGCGACAAAGTAGGACCGGAAGAAGACACCTGCTGATGTTTGATTGCCATGCTTAAAGATAACCCTTAAACCCAAAATTCCCAATCCAAAACCCTGGCTCATATAGCCATAAATAGCTCCCCGCTGTCTATGTGATCGCCCTGTTCAGGTTGATCTTCAGACTGACGATGAATTGCTCCGTGGTAATAGTCACTTTCAGCTCATGGCTCTCCGGGTACAACAGGTTCAACCTTCTCCCAATATGCTGCAGCGACAACGTATTCCCATTCATCAGCGTGCTGCTGTCGATAGGCTTGCTCCACCCCAGCTTCATATGAAAATGCCCATCATCCATATGCACTTCCAGGTCCATGCTCTTCTCGGCAATATCCATCGACGCCAGCTGGCGAAACCCATTCTCCACCATGGGGAGGATGATAAAAGGAGCAATGCGCTCTTCCGATGGATTGCCCGAGGTCTTTATGGTCACCCTTAACCCCTCCGGGTTACCCGCCTTTTCCAGCCCGATATATTCCTCCAGCAATGACAGCTCCTTTTCAAGGCTTACGCTGGCCTGGTTGCCCTCATAGATGACATATAATAATAGGTTCTTTATATTTTTTATCATGCCCGGGATCACCGAGGGCCTGACGACAGACAGCTGCTCCACCCTATCCAGCGCATTGATCAGGAACACAGGCTGCAGTGCCCCTGCCGCCAGCGTAGGCCCTATATGCTGCTTTTCTTTCTTCATCAGGTCCAGTTCCCGCTGCTTGATGGCCCACATCTTGCCCAGCTTGATGGCTGCGGCCAATCCACCCTCCATATTGATCTGGTAAAAAAGGTTCAGGAATACCCAGGGGACATTCTTCGAGAACACGGGAGGTGGCAGCCCGAAAGCCGCCCGTATATAAGGAACCACCTGGTGGTTATAACCCCTGAACGCCAGAATGAACAGAATGGAAAAAAACATCCACAGCAATGTCATCTGGATATAACGCCCTTTGTAAAGGAACTTCGGCAATAGATAATAGATAATGGAATAGCAAAAGATCATATCCAGCGGCGTCGATAAGCCCACCTCCACCAGCGATGCGCCCAGTGTGCTGCCAAAAGGATACCGTCCCTGCCAGTAAGTGATGTTGAATACCGTATAATAAATGATCCATAACAGCCAGAATAATGTATGCCTGGCAGATCGATATCGGCGGTTATTCGAAAATACAAGAGCGTTCAAGGCCATACCTCAAAAGTAAACAACCGTTTGAATTAATTAATAGCCGGTCATAAATAGGAAGATATGGATGGATGTTTTTTCAGATGCATTAAATCATGCTTTAGTATTCATTTTTCCAACTTCAGTTATTTTTATCTTTTCCTTGGCCACATTTCGCCTAATTTTTTGTCTTTAATAGACAGTCACACACAATTTGATGCAATTATCAGCTGATTTTGGTGCTATGCCAGGGTGGTTTGGTAATTGTTGAACTATCGAATGCATCATTTAGGTAGTGACTGGGTTATTGATATCACAGTCACCAATTTTTGCTATCAAATATTCACATTACCAAAAAATGATGTATGAGAAAAACGCTAAAGTTAACTGTCATTCTGCTCCTTTCCTCCATCTGGGTATTTGCTCAGACAAAGGAAATTGCAGGAAAGATCACGGACTCCACCGGGGCGCCGATATCCGGAGCATCCATTAAAATAAAAGGCAATAAAAAGGGCACCAGCGCCCTTCTTGACGGAACTTTTAAACTATCAGTTCCCTCCAACGCAATCCTGGTCGTCAGCGCAATTGGTTTTGACCCACAGGAGATCAGCGCCGACAGATCGGATTTTACCATTCAGTTACATTCCAGCTCGAGGATCCTCAATGAGGTCGTCGTAACCTCATTGGGTGTTAGAAGGGAAAAAAGGAATCTTACCTTCAGCAGCCAGGAGGTCAAAGGAGAATCCCTCGTCCAGGCCAAACAGGACAACATTGTCAATGGGCTGGCCGGTAAGGTTTCCGGCGTCCAGATCACCAACTCCACCGGCATGCCCGGCAGTTCCTCCCGCATCGTGATCCGGGGGGCAGTCTCGCTCAACGGAGAAAACCAGGCGCTCTTCGTAGTGGATGGTATCCCCATCGACAACTCCGAAGCAGGCTCCATCGATGCCACTGGCCAGGGAGCCAATAACGCAGCCCTGAACCAGGGTAGCTCTTCCAACAGGGCCATCGACATCGACCCCAACATTATAGAGTCCGTCAACGTGTTGAAAGGGGCCGCCGCTACAGCGCTTTATGGAGCCGCCGCAGCCAGGGGAGCCATTATTATCACTACGAAGCAGGGTGCCCGCTCCCAGAAACCGCAGATCTCCGTCAGTAGCAACTACAGCATCGCCGATCCTTATCTTTATGACATCCAGACAAGATATTCCCTGGGCACTGGCGGTGTATATTATGACGGCATCACCAAGAAAGCTTCCACCAGCTATGGTGCCGACCTGGACACTTTCCGGATCAATGGGCAGCGCGTAAAGACCTACAATCAGCAGAAGATGTTCTTCAAGACTGCCCATACAACGGACAATAACATCAGTGTCACAGGCGCCACGGATAAATCCAGGTACCTGTTGTCTTACTCCTATCTTAAGAACGACGGTATCATCCCTACCACCGACTTCTCCCGGCATTCCGTCTTCGGGAAATTCACCAGCCAGATCAGCAGCAAGGTCAACACGACCTTCCAGATGAACTATATTAATTCCACCAACCACCGGACACTGGAAGGTAACGGTCTCGCCAATCCTTTATGGACCGTCTATGCGGCCCCTATCAATTGGAACCCGCTGCCGGATACCATCCCGGGTGGCACACAGAACCTGTACCGTTCCCCCTCCAGGAATAATGCCTATTTTCTCCTGGATCATACAGGCTTCACCTCTCAGGTCAATCGCTTCATGCCTGTCCTGACATTTACCTATAACGCTACCCCCTGGCTCAATATCACCGAACGTGCCGGCGCGGACGTTTACACAGACCAGTCCAATTATTTTGAGTCCGACCAGGTCCGCCTGGCCACTTTTAATGGCAACGGAGGCGTCAGCAACAGGAATCAGAACTTCCGGCAATACAATAACGACATTTATGCAGACATCCATGTAGAGCTTAACCAGGACCTTAACCTCACCGGGCTGGCCGGGATGAACATCATGGCCAGGTACAACCGGATTGCCACCCAGACAGGACAGGGTATCAACATACCGGACTTCTATAACATCAACAACTTCAGTACAATTACAGGCTCGGATGTACTCAGCCGCTATCGTAAAGTGGGCTACTATGCTCAGGCCAACCTGGAATACAAGAAGATGTTGAACCTCGCCGTCACTGGCCGTTATGACGGTTCTTCTGTATTGAAAACCAGCAAAAGTTACTATCCCTACGGCTCTGTAGCCGCTGGGTTTATCTTCTCAGAGCTGCTGCAGGATCATCCCGCCGGGCTTAGCTTTGGCAAGATACGCGTATCATATGCCACTGTAGGTAATGACCAGCTGCCACCGTATTCGCTGACAACGCCATATGTAACCCCCAATGGTACCGCGAATAATATTCAATATCCCTTCCAGGGTATCAACGGATTTGTGATCTCCAATCAGTTGGGAAATCCCGATCTTAAAAACGAAAAGCTGGCAGAGTTCGAGACAGGGCTTGAGCTGAAATTCCTCAACAACCGCCTGTCTTTCGAAGGCAGCTATTTTTATCGCAAGACCACGGACCTGTTGACCCTGGTGCCCATCGCTCCTTCTTCCGGATATTATGTTAACTATCTCAATGCGGGCAGCATGCAGGATAAGGGTGTCGAATTACTGGTCAGCGGTACCCCCATTAAGACCCGCGATTTCAACTGGGATGTACTTGTCAACTTCACCAGGATCAGGAACAAAGTGCTGAAACTGGCTCCGGGCGTGGACAATATCCAGTTCGGCGGCTTTGGTGGCGGCGGTGGTGTTTACGCATTCGCCGGCAAACCATACGGTATGCTGTACGGCTCCACCTATCTGCGGGACGCGAAAGGGAATATCATCATTGACGATGATCCCAACAGCGGCTCCTACGGTGCCCCACTCACAGGAGACAACGGCATCATCGGCAACTCCAACCCGGACTTCCTGGCGGGTATGCAGAATACGTTTACCTATAAACAATTCCAGTTCAGCTTCCTGGTGGATTGGAGACAGGGCGGTGACATCTACAACCTGGACGATCACTACAACTGGTTTTACGGTACGCCCAAAAGCACAGAGAACCGCGCCCCCCGCGTCGTAAAAGGCGTGCTTGCCAGCGATAATTCCAAGCCCAATGACATCCAGATTGGAGCAGAGAGTTATTTCGGCAACGTCAGCAACATCGACGAGGCGGTCATCGAGAAAGCCACTTTTGTTAAATTGCGCAACGCCAGCCTCTCTTATAATGTGAGCCAGTCAGTATTAAAGAAATCCCCATTCAGGACCATCACCATCACGCTGAGTGGTAATAATCTTTTCATCTATACACCCCATTACTCCAGTCCTGACCCGGAAAGCAGCATTACGGGCAGTGGCAATGGCCAGGGAGTCGTCAACTATATGACGCCGCCCACACGCAGCTACTATCTTGGAGTTAAACTGGGCCTATAAAATCCTCACCAATAAATCAGAAAAATGAAAAAGTTCATATATAGCATCTTATTATTACCGGTGGTTTTCGCTGGCGGCGGCTGTAAAAAATTCCTGGATGTAAACAAAGACCCCAATAACCCGTTGGAATCAAAGGAAAACCTCCTGCTCTTTCCCATTGAGACAGCCATTTCCACCGCCGTCGCAGGAGGCGCGCTGACCCTGGGCAACTATACCACTATCACGGTCACCGACGATTACTGGATGCAACAGCTGGCACTGAACCAGACGGCTCCCCAGGTGGACGAATATAAACTACGACCCGCCGACGTGGACCAGATCTTCCTCACCTCCTACAGCACCTGTATGTGGAACCTCATACTGCTGAACAATAAGGCGGAGGAGAATGGCAACCATGCCTACGCAGCAGTTTCCAAAGTCCTGTCCGCCTATATGATGGGTGTCATCACAGACCACTGGGGAGACATACCTTATTCCCAGGGTTTCTACGGCAAGCTAAAAGTGCCTTACGACAAACAGGAAGATGTTTATAAAGCCATGCATGTCCTCCTGGACAGCGCCATCCTGGAAGCAGGTCTGCCTGCCGGCAAAGCTGTACCCAGCGATGATGACCAGATCTATCAGGGAGATATGGACCTTTGGGTAAAGTTCGCCTATGCGCTGAAAGCAAGGTATTACATACACCTTACCAAGGCGCCCGGCTATGACGCGGCCACCCAGTCCAACCTCGCACTGGCAGCCCTGGCCAATAGCTTTCAATCCGATGCGGAAGAGGCCAAATACGCTTTCTATACGGGCAATCCGACACAGGAAAGTCCCTGGTCGCTCAACATCGATGCTTCCCAGGGCGGCGTCGTATGCTCTTCTACCCTGATAGACAGCCTGCTCGCCCGCCACGATCCCAGATTGCCTATCCTGACGGTGCAAGGCACAGGCGGCGATTCCGGACGCATCATTGGTACACCTCCCGATCCCGACTTCACAGTGTATTCCACCGTGGGTAACTTCTATGCCGCTGGCGACGCACCCTCCTATATCCTTACTTATGAAGAGCTCCTGTTCATCAAAGCAGAAGCTGTCTTCCGGACCCAGGGAGCCGCAGCAGCCACCCCGATCTATATTAATGGCATCAATGCCCATATGCACAAGCTGGGACTGGATACCACCTCTGCTGCAGTCACAAACTACATCGCGTCCAGAAGCCCGCTAACCACCGCCAATGGCATGGAGCTACTGATGCAGGAAAAAGCCCTGGCCAACTTCCTCAGCATGGAGAACTTCACGGACTGGAGAAGAACAGGCCACCCGGCCCTCACCATCGTCAGGAGCCCTTACGTCCCAACCATCCCCAGAAGATATCCTTATCCGCTGGCTGAAATATCTGCCAATCCCCAGCCTGAACAAAGCGCAGACGTCACCGATCGCGTATGGTGGGACGCTCCATAGATCATAAAGTATAAACCTTTCATCATAGGCTACCTTAACCAGGTAGCCTTTTTTTGTACCCAAACACCCCTAAAACAAAAAGCAGGTGGTAGAAACCACCTGCGAGTCACATGAGAAAACTTCTATCGGCAACTGTTAGAAATCCGGGGAAGTTGCCTTTTAGAAAAATTTATTCCCCCGGAAAAAACTGATAAGTTTGCGGTCAAGATAACTAATAATTAACCCCTACTGAAGACGATCTGACCGAAGACCGCTAATAAGCTACCGAACGGCCCATTTCACCTGCCGAAAGGTGACAGCGACAATCCCTGATCCGGGTACCTTTGTCCCCATAATCTCCCTTTTGCAATTAATTAACTTTTCTATCACAGGGTAAATGGACATCTTTCGTTATTCTTTCTACTACACATAGCAACGCTCAGGCTTTCCATACCCTGCGCAAACACTTTTCCCTTAAAACAAAATTTGATTCAATCAGGCGCTATTGCCCTAACCCCAACTGCTATGGACAATAAAAATGCTTTCGATGACAGGATGATCAGGCTGATCGGCGTACCTGCATTGGGGCTCCTGATCCCCAACCTCTCCGGCATCATCACCAACCGGCTCTACACTTACCCCGAACTGATCGCCAGCTACGCCTTCTTTACCCTTGTCTCCTTCCTCGTCTGGCAAGGCAACGTCTGGCTCATGCACTACATACGGAAAAGATATACCTGGTCCTTCCGGCAATACCATAAGATCATCATCTCCCTCTTCTTTGTCAATATCGTCTACTCCGGCGCCCTGGCCGGCCTCCTGCTCAATTTCTGGAAGACCCTCTCACGCGAAATTCCCGAGCACAATGGCCCCCTCATCAGCGCCACCCTCATCATCATCATCGCAGCCTGCTTTATCACCAATATATACGAGATCATCTTCCTCAACAGGGAAAGAGAAGACAGCCGCTCCCGGGTCGAACAGCTCAACATCGCCAAAGCCCAGGCCGAACTGGAAGCCCTGAAAAACCAGATAGATCCCCACTTCATCTTCAACTCCCTCAATACCCTGTCCTTCCTCATTACACGCGACCCTCAGAATGCCCGCCTTTACAATGACACCCTGGCCAAAGTATACCGGTATATCCTGAGCAACAAAGAAAAAGACCTCGTGTTGCTGAAAGAAGAAGTGGAATTCATCAGCAATTATTTCTACCTGCTGAAGATCCGCTTCGGAGAAGCCATCAGCATGATCATCGAGATCACAGACCTCTCCTCCGAAGATTTCCTCATCCCTCCCATCTCTATGCAAGCCCTGGTGGAAAACGCCATTAAGCACAATGAATTCAATGAGAAAACACCCCTGACCATCAACGTCTCCGTATCCTCCAACTATGCCATTGTAAAGAACATCATCAACCTCAGGACCTATGCCGCCCCCACATCGCGCATCGGCCTGGGAAACCTGGACAATAGGTATAAACTGATCACAAAACGCAACATCATCATCGAGAATAATTTCAAGACTTTCACGGTAAAATTGCCGATCATAAAATTTTAAAGCCTTATGCAACATTTCAGTCAAAATCGATATATGTATGGACGGTAAGGAAAAAGGCCTAAAACTTCCTACTTTTGTAATGTCTAAACCGAGTCACATGAAGGTGCTAATTGTAGAAGATGAACGACCCGCTTTTGAGAATATGGTTGAAGAATTGCAGGCCATAGACGAGAACATCAATGTGATGGCAGGCTGTACCAGTGTCGACGAATGCGTCCGCTGGCTCAATAAGAACCCACAGCCGGACCTGATCTTGATGGACATTCAACTATCGGACGGCCTCTCATTTAATATCTTCAAAGCCGTCCAGGTCACCTGCCCCGTCATCTTTACCACCGCCTACGACAAATACCTCGGCCAGGCCTTTGAATATTGCAGCATCGACTATCTCCTCAAACCCATCAGCCAGGATAAGCTGAAAAATGCCATCCGGAAATATAAGAACCTCCAGAGCCATTTCACCAGCAACCTCCACGGAATGCAGGATTACCTGAACAATCATGACAAAAAAAGATCCAGGATCCTCGTCAAAAAAGGCATGGAGTTCCAGACTGTGCGCGTGGAAGATACAGGCTACTTCTTCACAGAACATAAATTGGTTTTCCTCGTAGACAAGGAAAACAGGAAGTACATGGCCGAAAAGAACAATCTCAGCGAGCTGGAAGAAGAACTGGACAGGAATATTTTCTACAGGGCCAACAGGAAATATATCATCAACGCCAATTATGTCAAACGCTTCAAACCGCTGGAAAGAAGTAAGATCAGCGTCGAGCTGACCCTCCCCGTTAGTGAAGAGATCATCATCAGCCAGGAAAATTCAGCCTCCTTTAAAAAATGGATCGGCGAGATCTGACCATTACTTAAAAATGCAGCAGGAACGAGCTCCCCTCCCCTTCTATCGACTGTACCTGTATATTCCCCTTATGCAGCAGCATGATCTGCTTACAAAGACTTAAGCCTATCCCGCTTCCCGTCTTCTTCGTGCTGAAGAAAGGGATAAATATATTTTCCATCACCTCCGGCGACATCCCCGTCCCATTATCCCCCACCTTGATCAGCGCCCTGCCGTTATAAGTGGTCCCCACCAGCGTGATCCTCGGCTCCGTACTCTCCTTCACCGCCTCCACCGCATTCACCACCAGGTTGATCAACACCTGCTCGATCAGGCTCGTATCCGCATCCAGCGACAGGTCGGGGTCCTTTAAAATGATCTCCATCTCGATATTCTTCTGCTCGAAAGTGGGCTCCATCAGCACATGCAGGTTCTCAAACAGGTCCCTCGCATACACTTTCTTAAGGTTCAACGTAGTAATCTTGTTCAGGTTACGGTAAGTCTCGGCAAACTTCAATAGCCCTTCGCTCCTCCGCCGTATCGTCCCAATACCCACCTGCAGGTCGTCCAGGGCCTGGGGCTGCCCTTCCAGCAACGCAGCCGAAGCCTGCAGCCGGTGGGACAACGTTTCGGCCAACGATGAAATGGGAGCCACCGAATTCATGATCTCATGCGTCATTACGCTCAACAGCTTCTGCCAGGCCTTCGCCTCCGTCTCATCCAGCGCCTCATTGACATTCTGAAAAGCTATCAGCTTATAGATCTTCCCATCCGTCTGAAAGGCCGTAACAGCCATCAGCGCCTTGAAAGTATTGCTTTCCTTCACAATGGACACCACCTTGCTCTCTCCCGGACGCAAATTCAACACCTCCTGGTACAGAGTCGCATCCCTCCGCTCCAGGGAATGGATCGTTTTCAGATAAGGTACCCCCAGCATGCTCTTTAAAGATTCATTCATCCAACTGATGTCCCCGCTCTTATGCTCATAGGAAAGAATGCCCGTGTTCACCAGCTCCAATATCTTTTGCAGATACTGGTACTGCGTCTCCCGCTCCCGGCTGATGTTCTTGAAGGTAGAATTGATATCGTTGAACCCCTGACGCAGCGACTGAACTTCCACTGGTGCATCCTTCACATCGAAATGCCGGGAGAAATCCCTGTAATGGATGGATTCCACAAATTGCTCCACCTCCGTCTGCGCCTTCTTGTGAAAATTATAAAAATCCACCAGCTGATAGATGATCACGGGTATGAGGGCAGCGAGGAACTCATACCGCCCTTTCACCAGCAGATAGCTGGCTGCAGATAAGGTGACGAACATGAACAACACCCTTATCAAGATCCTTTCCTGGTACCTTTTGAATATCATAGTTAAGCAGCTACAGCTTTATATATCGTATTTACTCAGTCGCCTGTACAAAGCAGTTCTCGTCAGCCCCAGTTCCTTGGCAGCCTTGGAAATATTGCCGTTGTGCTTTTCTATCACCTTCAGAATGGCGTTCTTCTCGATGGTGCTAAGTTTGAGCTCCTGCGGCTCATCTCCCGCAGGCGGCCGCCCTGACTCGATAGGCGAGAAAATAAGGTCCTTCGCCTGCAAAACATCCCCGTCCGCCATGATCACCGCACGCTCGATGGTATACTGCAGCTCACGGACATTGCCCGGATAATGATAGCTCTTTAATTTTTCCACCGCCTTGCTGTCGAAATCCAGCGAAGGCTTCATATACTTGGTCGTATAAGTCCGGGCAAAATGCCGGGCCAGCAGAACGATATCCTCCTCCCGCTTCCGCAACGGAGGTACGGTGATCTCCACCGTATTGATACGATAGATAAGATCCTTTCGGAATCGGCTCTCGTTCGCCAGCTCACTCAAAGGGACATTCGTCGCACAGATCAGTCGTATGTCGATCGGTGTAGCTTGATTGGACCCCAGCCGGGTCACCATCCTGTTCTGCAGCACCGACAGCAGCTTCGCCTGCTGATGTAAAGAGATATTGCCGATCTCATCCAGGAACAACGTCCCCCCATTACCCGCCTCAAATCGCCCCATACGGTCCTCACGGGCATCCGTAAAAGCCCCCTTCTTATGACCGAACAGCTCACTCTCGAACAGGCTCTCCGTCAACGCTCCTACATCCACCTTGATATAAGGCTTCTCAGCCCTGAGTGAATGCTGGTGGATAGCCTTCGCTATAAGGTCCTTACCGGTGCCGTTCTCTCCCAATATGAGGATGTTGGCATCCGTAGGCGCGATCTTGACCAGCTTGAAAAAGATGTCCTGCATCACCTCCGACTCGCCCAGCAGCTCCGACCCGATCACCGAATCCCCCGTCGCAGCATAGCTTCCGCCCGCCTTCTTCGAATCATTCTTCTTCAGAGCCTCCTTGATCGTAACGATCAACCGCTCATTATGCCAGGGCTTCACGACAAAGTCCGCCGCCCCCTCCTTCAAACAGCGTACAGCCAGATCGATATCCCCATAGGCCGTGATCATGATCACCGCCGCCTCGGATCCCAATTCCTTTATCTTCCGCAGCCAGAAAAGCCCCTCGTTCCCCGTATTGATACTGCTGTTGAAATTCATATCCAGCAGGATCAGGTCAAAAGGCTTCTTGGAAAGCAGGGAACGCATGTTCTCCGGGTTCTTCTCCGTTACAACTTCCGCCGCTTCGGTTTTAAGTAAGAGTCTTACCGCCGTAAGTACATCCGGATCATCGTCAATAGCCAGAATGGAGGCATTTTTTAGATTCATATCAATTCAAAAAATATAATTGGTTAGATGCAACAGAAATACGCTGTAGCCGTCTTTTCCTTAAAGACAAGACAATGTTAAGCCATTGTCGCCGTAATAATCCCATCAAGGGACCATTCCGGCAGCAAAATTCTAACTACAAGTATACCCTAATTATAATCGCATGGCAATTAATTTTTTACGTCAAAACCGCCCAAAAAGGGGGTGTATCAAAAGCGGACAGTTCCTGTATCGAAAGTGAACTATAAACCTGCCGAATCCAGGCTAATGGCCTGTAAATCATAGGCATTTCATTTCTGGCATGTGTTTGTTATGGATACGATAAGAATTTTCTCATGTGTAGTAGACCGCCTGGCATTTCTATGCTGGGTGGCTTTTTAAAAAACGAACAACTTAAAGGGAAAACTTAAATTAAAAATTCTTTATCGTGGACAGAGTAATTCCAAAGAAAACATGGACGACAAAACGCCTGATGACCATTGGCGGGATCTCAGCTTTAGTTCTATTGATCGCGGGAAGTTTTTATTTCACCTCAGGAAAATCTAAATTAAACGTTGATACAGAACGCATTACAATTAGCGACATAACAAAAGGCAACTTCCAGGAATCCATACCCCAGAATGGCACCGTGCTCCCTTTGACAACCATTTACCTGGTCACTCCCGATGGGGGCCGGGTGGAACAAAAATTCGTCGAGGACGGCGCCATCCTCAAAAAGGGCGACCCCATCCTGAAATTGTCCAACACGGACCTGGAGCTGAACCTCTCCACCCAGATGACCAGCGTCTCTTCGATGTTGGCGCAGACTCAGCTGAGCCGGGTCAACGCAGATCAGAATACAGTAAGCAAGCTGACCCAGATGGCCGATGTGGAAAGCCTGTACAAAGAGGCCGAACGCATTTACATATTGGATAAAAAACTATACGCCCAGAAGGTCATAGGCTCCCAGGAGTACAAACAGGCGGAAAATAACTATAACTACTACCTGCAGAAAAGACAGCTGGCACAGACTATCCTTAAACAGGATACGCTTTCCAGGGGCCAGCAGGAAAAGCAGGATCAGTTGTCTTACGAGCGTGCCCAGAATACCCTGCAGATCCTGCAGAGAAAGGTCGGCGGCCTCATCATCCGTGCCCCGCTGGACGGACAGCTGACTTCCCTTGATGCGGAGATCGGCCAGTCCAAAACACCCGGCGCCTCCCTGGGACAGCTGGACGTGCTCGACGGGTTCAAGGTAAGACTGTCCGATGTGGACGAACACTATATCTCCCGGGTATTCACCGGCCTGACAGGAACTTTCAGCTTTGCCGACAAGGCCTATAAGCTCAAGATCATCAAGGTCTATACCCAGGTCACCAATGGACGCTTCCAGGTGGATATGGCCTTTGTGGGAGATGTACCCAAAGGCATCCGTAAAGGCCAAACGCTGCAGATCACCCTGGCGCTCAGCGATGAGACCACGGCAATACTGGTCCCCAAAGGTGGCTTCTATCAGCAGACAGGCGGCAACTGGATCTTCAAGGTGAGCGAAGATGGCAAGACAGCTTATAGAGTGGATATCCAGCTGGGACGTCAGAACACCGACTACTATGAAGTCCTTTCCGGCCTCAAGCCTGGAGACAAAGTAGTCACTTCCAGCTATGAGAACTATGGGAACATGCAGGAACTGGTATTGAAAAAATAATGTAACATTCGGACGGCCCGCCGCGTCCATAATACCTAACAAAGCAAAAAAACAACATCATGCGACTCAAACTCCTTTACACGCTGGTCCTCATACTCTGCATGAGCGCTTTTGCCTCATCCAAGAGTGAATGTACCCACCCCGCCCTGGAATCCGGCGCCTGCGATAAAGGAAGCCGGGTAAAAGGAGTGTCAAAAGAGATGGCTGAAGAAAAGCAGGAATTTTCTACCTTTCAGTTCGTTAAATTCCTATACATATAATTTATAATACACCAAACGACTCAACTACAACTACACTATTCACTTAAACGCTAAAAACATGATCAAGATCAGTGACCTCCAAAAAGTCTACCGTACTGAAGAAGTGGAAACCGTCGCGTTGAATCACCTCAGCTTTGAGGTCAAGGAAGGAGAGTTCGTATCCGTTATGGGCCCTTCCGGCTGCGGCAAATCCACACTCCTTAATATCCTGGGCCTGCTCGATGATCCTGATGGCGGCAGCTTTATCTTCAACGGCACCGAAGTGGCGCATTTCAACGAACGTAAAAGGGCCGATCTCCGCAAACGTAACATCGGCTTCGTATTCCAGAGCTTCAACCTCATCGACGAGCTCACCGTATTCGAAAATGTCGAGCTGCCCCTGATCTATCTTGGCGTGAAAGGTCCCGAACGTAAACAACGCGTAGAAGCCGTCCTGGATAAAATGCAGATCATGCACCGTCGCAACCACTATCCCCAGCAACTATCGGGCGGTCAGCAACAACGTGTAGCCGTAGCCCGTGCAGTCGTCAATAACCCCAAGCTGATCCTGGCCGATGAACCTACGGGTAACCTGGACTCGTCCAACGGTAATGAAGTGATGCAGCTTCTCACCGATCTGAACGAACAGGGTACCACCATTATCATGGTAACACACTCCGAACACGACTCCCGCTACAGCCATCGGATCATTCGCATGCTGGACGGACAGACCGTTACGGAGAACATACTCGTCTAAAATCGTTCTTATGCTGCGGAATTATCTCAAGATCGCCCTGCGCAACATGGCGAAACATAAGGTTATTTCCTTTATTAACCTGTTCGGACTCACAGTCGGTATCTCCTGCTGCCTGCTCATCGTGACTTACATTATCCATGAGGTCAGCTACGACAAGTACAACAGCAAGGCAGATCGCATCTACCGTGTCACCCGCAGCTTTAACAATAAAGAAGGCATCACCTCCCTTCACCTGGGCGCAGTGGCCCCCCCATTCGGCCCGCTGTTGCAGAACGAGTTCCCCGATATTGAGAAGATCACCCGTATACTGGCCATCGGTACCGTCCCCACACGCTACGAAGAGAAGATCTTCAACGAGAAGGATGTATTCTACAGCGACGAGAACCTTTTCAGCATCTTCGACGTTCCCATGCTGCAAGGTAATCCCCGCACCGCCCTTTCCGACCCCTACTCCGTCATCCTCACCGAAGACGTCGCAAGAAAATACTTCGGCAATGACGACCCTATGAACAAGGTCATCCGGCTCAACAACCAATTTAATTTCAAGGTCACCGGCATCTTCAAACCGTTTCCCGATGCTGCGCACCTGCATCCCCGGATCATGCTATCCTTCGCTACGCTGAAGGACACTGCCATCTACGGCGAAAGGAACCTGCAGACCAATTGGGGCAATAATGCTTTCTTCACTTACCTGCTGTTCCCGCCGCACTATCCCGTGAAGAACGTCGAAGCCCGCTTTCCCGCTTTCCTGGATAAGAACATGATCTACGGCAAGGGCGAACCCAAATCCTCCCATTACACCAAACTTTTTTTGCAACGGCTGACCGATATCCACCTCACCTCCCATCTCGACGAAGAGATAGAGGAGAATGGAGATATCAAACGCGTCTATATCTTCAGCGCCATCGCCCTGTTCATCCTGCTGATCGCCTGCATCAATTACATGAACCTTTCCACCGCCCGGTCAGCCCTCAGGGCCAAAGAGATCGGTATCCGTAAGACAGCAGGCGCGGAAAGAAGTGAGATCATCGTCCAGTTCCTCAGCGAGTCCGTGATGATCACTGCCCTGGCCACCGTCCTGGCCTTCGGCGTCACCTGGCTTACCCTGCCGGCGCTGAACGCCGCCATCGGACAAAGCCTTTCCATACAGAGCCTCTATACCCTGAAAGTGATCATACCGCTCCTGCTCACCCCCTTCGTCGTTGGCATCCTCTCCGGTATTTACCCCGCGCTGTTTATGTCCTCCTTCCAGCCGGTGCAAGTGCTGAAAGGGCTTTTCAAAGCCGGCAACAGCAGCATCTCTTTCCGGAAAGTACTGGTGGTGGCCCAGTTCTCCATCTCCATCATCCTCATCATCTGCACCGCCATCGTTTTCCAGCAATTGCATTTTATGCAGGAGAAATCCCTGGGCTTCGATAAGGAAAGGATCGTCACCATGGGATATGATGGTGGGCTGGACAAAACCTATGAAGCTTTCCGCAACGACTTACGTAACAGCTCCTCTATAAAAGATATCGCCCGTTCTTCCCGTATCCCCAGCGGCAGACTCCTGGACGAACAAGGCGCCTCCACCGAGAGCGGCGATTCACTCCGGCCCGTCAACGCTGATATCAAATATGTGGCGGCAGATTTTGATTTTGTTCCGACTTATGGCATGCATGTCCTGGCCGGCCGGAACTTTTCTCGCGATTATGGCACTGACACCTCTTCCTTTATGTTAAATGCAGCCGCAGCCCGCGCTCTTGGCTTGCAGCAACCGGAACAGGCAGTAGGACGCAACTTTGAATATGGCGGTGTAAAAGGCAGGGTCGTGGGCGTCCTCGATGACTTCCACTTCGAATCCATGCACCAGCAGATCGTTCCGCTCGTGCTCGTCATGGCCCCCGACAAATCCTCCGGCTATGGCTACAACTGGCTTTCCGTCAAGATCACGGGTAACAATATCACCGGCGGACTCGCCCACCTGGAAAAGACCTGGAAAAAATACCTTCCCCAGACACCCTTCGAATACACCTTCCTGGACGAGAAATTCCAACAGCTCTATCGTTCAGAACAAAGACAAGGAACGCTTTTCACCACCTTCTCCGGCATCGCAATCTTCATAGCCTGCCTGGGTCTGCTGGGCCTCTCCGCCTTCGCCATATCCCAACGCATTAAAGAGATCGGCGTCAGGAAAGTGCTGGGCGCAAGTACCACCGGCATCGTCACCCTGCTGTCAAAAGATTTCATGAAACTGGTCGCCATCGCCGCCATCATCGCCTTCCCCGTCGCCTGGTATGCTATGCACAACTGGCTCACGGATTTTGCCTATAGGATCTCCATCCAATGGTGGATCTTCCTGGTGGCAGGCATCCTGGCCTCGGCCGTCGCTCTGATCACCATCGGCTTCCAGGCTATCCGGGCCGCCATGTCGCCGCCCGTGAAGAGTTTGCGAACGGAGTGAGCAGGGTTAACCATCTTTAGATAAAACCTGTCTACACATGATAAAGAACTATTTCAAAATAGCGTGGCGGCACCTTCAACGCAACAAGTCCTACGCCTTTATCAACCTGGCAGGCCTCACCCTGGGCATCACCTGTAGCATCCTCATCTTTACCCTCGTCCGGTATCATCTCGGCTTCGATCACTTTCATCCCGATACGGCCAACACCTACCGGGTAGTCACCGAGATCCACCACGACGACCTCAGCTATACTTCCGGCACCCCCGCCCCATTAGGCAAAGCCCTCCGCAACGACTATTCCTTCGCCGATCAAATAGCCTGTGTAAGAGTATTCGGCAGCCCCCTGGTCACCGTCACCACCGGGAAAGACATCCATAAATTCGTAGAGAAGGACGGCCTCGCACTGGCAGAGCCCGAATTCTTCCATATTTTCAGCTTCCCCCTGGTAAAAGGTGACAGGTCCGCATTGGCCAATCCCAACACAGCCTTTATTACAGAGAAGCTGGCCCATAAATACTTCCCCGGACAGGATCCCATGGGACAGGTCCTTCGCATCGGGAACAGCATGAACTTCACCGTTGCAGGCATCCTGAAGGACATCCCCGTCAATACAGACCGTAGCCAGGAGATCTATTTGTCCTATGTCAACCTGAAAGACCTCGACTCATCCCTCGCCGGCCCCAACAGCTGGTCCGGGATCAATAACAACATGCAGACCTTTGTCCTGCTGAAAAAAGGGACCAGCCCCGCCGCCGTTGAAAAGCTTTTCCCTGCGCTGATGGACAAATACTATGCAGACACCAGGGGTCGCAATGTATTTCGCTTCAGGCTCCAACCCCTGTCTGACATCCATTTCAATCCAAACTATTCAGGAGTAGTAGAAAAAAAACAGATCTGGGCCCTTGCCCTCATCGGCATCTTCCTCATCGCCACAGCCTGTGTGAATTTCGTCAACCTCGCCACCGCACAAGCGCTCACCCGCTCAAAAGAAGTGGGGATTAGAAAGGTCCTGGGCAGTATGCGTATGCAGCTCTTCTGGCAGTTCATTGCCGAAACAGCCCTCATCACGCTGTTCGCAACCATATTGGCTTTCTGCCTTGCACAGCAAGCCCTTCCCTATGTCAACCAACTGCTTGACATGCACCTTTCCATCCCCCTCATCGGAGACACCTGGCTGATCCTCTTCCTCGTCATCGTGCTGACGGTCGTTACCTTCCTCTCCGGCTCCTACCCCGGCCTGATACTCGCCGGCTTCCAGCCCGTGCTCGCGCTGAAAGGAAAATTAAATCAGCAGCACATCGGCGGATTCTCCGTCCGAAGGGTACTGGTCACCGGGCAATTCGCCATCTCACAGCTGCTTATCATCACCACCATCGTCATAGCCGGCCAGATCCACTATTCACGCAAGACCGATCTCGGCTTTACAAAAGATGGCATCGTACTACTGCCGATACCTCAATCCGATAAGGCAAAAATGGACCACCTGCGAAATAGCCTGTCAACAATGACAGGGGTGGAAAAAACTTCCCTATGCTTCACTCCTCCGGCCACCAGTGACAATGAGCTCGATGGCTTCACCTTCGACAACAGGCCAAAAGCCGAGCCTTTTAATATCAACGTTAAAAATGGCGATGACCAATACGTCTCTTCATTCGGCCTCACCCTCATCGCCGGCAGGAACTTCTTTCGATCCGACTCAGCCCGTGAATTTCTTGTCAATGAGACGCTGATCCACAAACTGAACCTTAAAGCCCCTCAGGACATCATCGGTAAGACGATCGCCATTGAACAAGGCCAGCGCGGCACAGTCATCGGCGTATTAAAAGATTTTCATAACAACTCCTTCAAGGGCGGGATCTCCCCGGTCTGCATCTCTCAGGACTACAAAACATATAACGTCTGCGCCGTCAAGCTCAACATGGCAAGGGCAGGGGGCCTGCTGCCCGCCTTCGAAAAACTATGGAATAGCACCTACCCCGAATACAACTATACTTACCAGTTCATGGATGACAGCATCGCCGACTTCTACCAGACAGAGACGATCCTGCTGACCTTGATAGAGATATTTGCCGCCATCGCCATCCTGATTGGCTGCCTGGGATTGTACGGCATGGTCTCCTTCATGGCAGTGCAAAAAACAAAGGAGATCGGCGTTCGTAAAGTGCTGGGCGCAGGGATCACCGATATCCTGTGGATCTTCGGTAAAGAGTTCCTCCGCCTGCTGGTCCTGGCATTTTTGGTGGCCGCACCCGTCGGCGGCTGGTTCATGCACCACTGGCTGGAAGATTTCGTTTACAGGATACCCTTGAATGCCCAGGTCTTTTTACTGGCCCTTTTCTCAACTGTCGTCATCGCAACTTTGACAATTGGATACAGGACCCTGCGCTCCGCACTGGCGAGTCCAGTGAAGAGTTTGAGAACGGAGTGATCAAACTCTTCGGCCGCAGGCCAATCATTAGCTGTTTTCCGGGGAGGGCTAATTTTGGATAAAGACCGACCCCGGAAAATCAAGAGTTTGAGAACAGAATAATTCTAAAACTACCCGCATATGTTCAGGAACTACTTTAAGATCGGCTGGCGTAACCTGGTTCGCCACAAAGCTTACGCAGCTATTAATATCGTAGGTCTCTCCCTGGGCATCGCCTGTGCGATCCTCATCTTCACCCTGGTGACCTTCCACCTCGGCTTCGACAGGTTCCACGAGGGCCGGGATCGCATCTACCGCGTCACCACAGAGTTCCACGACGAGAAAATAAGCTACATCGGCGCCGTACCCCAGCCCCTGGGCAAAGCCTTTCGCACCGACTATTCTTTTGCGGAAGCAACAGCCCGCATCATGACCTTTCACAAGAGCCTCATCACCCTCACGGGAGAAAGGGAAGTGAAAAAATTCGAGGAGGAGAAGGGGGTTGCTTTTGCCGAGCCCTCCTTCTTCGATATCTTCAACTTCCCCCTGGTTAAAGGTGACAAACGCACGGCCCTCGCAAGTCCCAACTCCGCCATCATCACAGAAGCCATCGCAAAAAAATATTATGGCGCCGCCGACCCCATCGGCAAGACCATCCGGCTGGACAACAAGATCAACTTTACCATTACAGGTATTCTGAAAGACCTCCCCCCCAATACAGACAGGAAACAGGAAATTTATGTTTCCTATGACAACCTGAAGGACAAGAGCAGCTGGCTTGCCAGCGACAGCAGCTGGCAGGGCGTCAACAGCGAATGTATGTGCTTCGTCCGGCTCAAACCCTCCGTCACGGCAGCACAGGTGGACAAAGCCTTTCCGCAGCTCAGCAGGAAACATTATGATGCACGGGATGCAAAGATCTGGCAGTTCAGGCTTCAACCGCTGTCCGACGTACACTTCAATAAGCTGTACGATGGTTATATGGATAAGAAATTCCTCTGGGCCCTGGGCTTCATCGCCCTCTTCCTCATCGTCACTGCCTGCGTGAATTTTATCAACCTTGCCACAGCGCAGGCCCTCAATCGCAGCAAGGAAGTAGGTATCCGAAAAGTGCTGGGCAGTATACGTTCACAACTATTCTGGCAGTTCATCGCAGAAACTACCCTTATCACAGGCTGCGCCCTTATCCTGGCCTACGGGATGGCATGGCTATCCCTGCCCTGGCTCAATCAGCTGCTCAAATCGAGGATGGAATTTCATCTCCTTGACAACTGGCGGCTGCCCGTATTCCTCTCATCACTCGCCATCCTCGTCATCTTCCTCTCTGGCTCCTATCCCGGACTGGTGCTGGCCCGCTTCCAGCCTATACTGGCCCTGAAGAATAAGATCTCACAGGCCAGCGTCGGAGGCTTCTCTCTTCGCCGTATACTGGTGGTGACCCAATTCGCCATCTGCCAGGCCCTCATCATTGGCACCATCGTCATCGCCGGCCAGATGTATTACTCCGGAAGCATTGACCTGGGTTTCGATAAGGACGCCATCGTCACCGTCCCGCTGCCCGTCAACGATAAGACCAAAATGCATACCCTGCGCGATCGGATCGCAGCCATCGCCGGCGTGGAAAAGCTCACCCTTTGCCGCCAGCCACCCGCCTCCGGCAGCAACAGCAATACAGGTATCACATATGAGAACAGGCCGGAAGAGGAACACTGGTCCATCAACATGAAAAGCGCCGACGACCAATATCTCAATACCTTCGGTCTGAAACTGGTAGCAGGACGAAATTTTTATCCCTCCGACACTACCCGGGAATTTGTGGTCAATGAAACGGTAGCAAAAAAACTGAACCTCACCCCTCAACAGCTGCTGGGACATAAGATCAGCGTCAATGGCTCCAGCCTTTCCGGCCCCGTCGTGGGCGTAGTAAAAGACTTTCACAACTTATCCCTCCATAACCAGATCGCACCCATCTGTATAATGCCCGACTACTCCGACTACGGATGTCTCAGCATAAAGGTCAACCTCCGCAACACGCACGCAGCCCTGGTCACTTTCGAAAAGACATGGAACAGCGTCTACCCTGAATACCTTTACTCCTATCACTTCCTGGACGATCGCATAGCAGAGTTCTATGACATGGACAGGATCATGCTCATCCTGGTAGAGGTATTCGCAGGCATCGCCATCCTCATCGGCTGCCTGGGCCTGTACGGTCTCGTATCCTTCATGGCCCTGCGCAAAACAAAAGAGATCGGCGTAAGAAAGGTCCTGGGCGCCGGTGTCCATCATATCCTCTGGCTCTTTGGTAAAGAGTTCGCCAGGCTGCTGCTCATCGCCTTTGTCATCGCTGCCCCCCTGGCCTGGTGGGCCATGCAATTGTATTTACGTGATTTCGAATACAGGATAAAAGTCGGCGCCGGGGTATTCTTCCTTGCCATCTTTTTCACTTTCCTGATCGCAACACTGACTGTCGGCTATAGGTCCATACAGTCAGCCCTGACAAATCCTGTAAAAAGTCTCAAATCGGAATAAATCAACGCACATGCTTAAAAACTACATAAAGATCGCCTGGCGCAACCTGAAAAAGAACAAGCTCTACACTTTTGTAAATATTACAGGCCTGACCGTAGGCATCGTCAGCTGCATTCTCATCGGCCTGTATACCTCCCACGAACTCAGCTACGATAAGTTCAATGACAAGGCGGACAGGATCGCCCGCGTCACCATGCAATATACAAGCGGCGGGGGAGCCGCACGCTCCGCCGCCCTCACTGGCACCAAAGTTGGCCCTCAGCTGCAACGCACCTTCCCCGCCATCACCGCCTTTGCCAGGACCATCCAGTATACCAATACAGTGTCCATAGGGGACAAACGCTTCAGTGAACCTGGTTTCCTCTACGCCGACTCCGCATTCTTCAACATCTTCTCCTTCCCGTTGATAAAAGGCAATCCGTCAACAGCGCTTTCCGCCCCCGGTCAGCTGGTCATCACCGAAAGCATGGCAAAAAAATACTTCGGCACGGAAGACCCCATTGGAAGGACGCTAAAGGTCAATAACAACAGAGACTACACCATCACAAGTATTGCAAAAGATCCTCCCGGCAACTCACAGATCCATTTCAGCTTCGTCGCTTCCTTCTCCAGCCTCCGCGTATCCAAAGAAGAAATATGGTGGACAGCCAACTATGTCACCTATCTTCTCCTGGCCGGCAGACAGGACATAGATCCCCTTCAAAAACAGATCAATGCCTATATGGCCTCGGATAAGATCCGTCGCGAGACTAGCTTCAACGACCGGGAGAGTCACCTTACTTTCAACCTGGAACCATTGACGCAGGTACACCTCCACTCCACCCTGGATGGACTGGAACCCAATGGGAATATTACATATGTCTATATCCTGGGCGCAATAGCGCTCCTCATATTAATGATCGCCTGTGTCAATTACACCAACCTGGCCACCGCACAATCACAAGGCAGGACAGGAGAGATCAGCATACGAAAGGTCCTGGGCGCTCAAAAAGGCCAGCTGTTCTGGCAGTACCTGGGAGAATCCCTGCTACTGACTATCATCGCACTCATACTGGCCGCCTTCATCAGCATTCAGTTGATGCCCATCCTCAATAACATTACGGGCAAATCATTCTCGTCCAAAGACCTGCTCAGTCCCCTGCCCATTGCATCTCTCATCTTATTGAGCTTCATAGTAAGCCTCCTGGCAGGCGCCTATCCGTCTTTCGTCCTGTCGAACATCCGGCTCATGAGCATACTCCGGTCCGGGTTCAGGCTCTCCTCCTCCGGAGGCAGCCTCCGCAGATCGCTCATCGTCTTTCAGTTCGTGATCTCCGTCTTCCTCATGATCTCCACTATGGTCATACTGCAGCAATTATCCTTTATCCAAAACAAAAAACTGGGATATGATAAGGACCATGTGCTGGTGCTACCCGCCGGTGAGGATATCCACAATAGGTATGATGCCGTCAAAGCCGCTATCAGGCGGATCCCACAGGTCATCAATGCCGGCGGCGCCTCCGGAACACCGACCTATGTGGGCTGGACGGACGGCCTCACCGCCAATACCGAAACAGGAAAAAAGAACTTCTCCATCAAGGCCATACCCTGTGACGCAGACTTTGTAAGAACGCTGGGAATACAGATCATCGCCGGCACAAACTTCAATGCCGCGGATATGCACAGCATGGATACCTCGGATAATGAAAAGAATTTCCAGTACAACTTCATGCTCAACGAGTCAGCCGTTAAAGCCCTGGGATGGACGCCGGAACAGGCCATCGGAAAGACCGTGACAAAAGGCGAACCCGGCATAGTGAGGGCCGTGGTAAAAGACTTTCATTTCTCCTCCATGCACGAAGCCATCGGTCCCCTCATCCTCTTCCAGGACACGCAATGGGTCAATAACATGTACGTTAAGGTCTCCGGCCACAACCTGCCCGGGACCATAGCCCAACTGCAAACCATCTGGAAAGAATATGCCACCCATGATCCCTTTGAATACCATTTCCTGGACGATGATTACAATGCCCTGTACAAGACAGAGGTCCGCACAGGCGAATTGGTCGGCACCTTCGCCGCCACGGCGATTCTCCTGGCCTGTCTGGGATTGTTCGCCCTGGCAGCTTTCACCACGGCACAAAGGACAAAGGAAATTGGCATCCGCAAAATATTGGGCGCCTCGCTCACCAGCCTCGCAGGCATGCTCTCCAAAGACTTCCTGAAGCTCGTGGCCGTCGCCTCCCTCATCGCCATCCCCATTTCCTGGTGGGCCATGAGCAAATGGCTGGATGGATTCGTATATCACATAACAATATCATGGTGGATGTTCGCCGCCGTGATATGCCTCGCCCTGCTGATCGCGTTGGCCACCGTCAGCTTCCAGGCCATTCGCGCAGGCCTGGCTAACCCCGTAAAAAGCTTACGCACCGAATAAATAAAATAACCTCCATGCTAAAAAATCACCTGCAACTCGCCATACGCAATCTGCTCAAACGGAAAGGCTATTCGTCCCTGAACATCCTCGGCCTGGCCATCGGTATCGCCTGCTGCCTGCTGATCTTTCAACATGTGGCCCACGAAAGGAGCTATGAAAGCTTCAACCCCAGTGCCGGACAAGTCGTACGGCTGCGCCTGGACTACTGGCAGCAAGGCAAGCTGTCCTGGCAATCTGCCACTGTCTACCCCGCCATCGCACCCACCATGAAAAAAGAGCTTCCTGAAGTGGAAGACTTCTGCCGCCTCATCGATGCCAATTTCCTCCTGGCCAATGACGCGAACCATGTCAAGATCAAAGAGACCCAGGGCTACTTTGCAGATCCTTCCGCCTTGAATATACTGGGCATAAGCCTGGTGAAAGGCAATCCGGCTACAGCACTGGACGGGCCGAATAAGATCCTCCTCTCCCAAACCATGGCCAGGAAATATTTCGGCAATGAGGACCCTATGGGAAAAAGACTCACCGTCAAGGATGGCAACCCCATCGGTATGGAAGTATCCGGCGTATACAAGGACTATCCCGCCAACTCCCACCTCGTCCTTAACCACCTTATCTCCTATGCCACCCTCAACGAGCAGATCAGGCAAGGCGGCGACTCCTCCAGGCCCGCGGAAACTTCCTGGGGCTGGTACGATTTCTATGCCTACGTAAAACTTAAACCAGGCGCCGACTGGAAAACCCTCCAGTCCAAATTACCGGCCTTTGCTGACCGGCATATGAATAAAGACCCCAAAAACGGTAATAAGAATTACCTCTTTCTTATCCCGCTTACCGATATTCACCTTTATTCCAATTTCAACCAGGAGGCAGAAGTGAATGGCAATGGAAAAGCCGTAGGCTTCTTATTCTTAATAGCGTTCTTCATCATTGTCATCGCCTGGGTAAACTACACCAACCTGGCTACTTCCCGGTCACTGGAAAGAGCCAAAGAAGTGGGTGTCCGTAAAGTATTGGGCGCCATAAAGCGGGACCTCGTCTTACAGTTCCTGACAGAAAGCTTCTTGCTCAACATCGTGTCCCTGGTCATCGCCCTGCTGGCCGCGGTTCTGCTGGCCCGTCCATTCAATGAGCTCATCGGATCCGAACAGGCTGCCGCTTTCCACCTGCCATTGACCTACGCCCTGGGATTCGCAGCCCTCTTCCTGGCAGGCACATTCATCTCAGGTGCCTACCCCGCCTTCGTCCTCTCCGGCTACCAGCCTATAAAAGTGCTGAAAGGCATGTTCCGCAACAGCACCCAGGGTCAGGTACTGCGCAAGTCGCTCATCATCGGCCAGTTCGCCGTATCTGTGATCCTCATCGCCGGGACCATCCTCGTCTACCAGCAAGTGCAGTTCATGCGCAGCCGCAACCTGGGCGCCAATATCGATCAAACCCTGGTAGTCGAAGGCGCCACCTCCCAGCAGGATTCCATCTACCGGGAAGCTTTCCAGCCTTTCAAAACCGAATTGCTCCAACAGCCCGGCATCCGCAGCGTCACCGCATCATCCAATGTGATGGGACAGGAGATCTACTGGACCAACGGCGCTCAACGTCTGGATGGGAACAACAGAGGAACGACGCTCTATCACCTGGGCATCGATTATGATTTCCTCTCCGCCTACGAACTGAAGCTGGCCGCCGGCAGGAACTTCTCGAAGGATTTCGCAACAGACAAAAAGGCCGTCCTTCTCAACCAGCGGGCTGTCAAAGTGCTGGGATTTGATAATGACGCCGATGCCATCAATAAAAAGATCCGGCGCGGTAACGACACCGCTACAGTCATAGGCGTCATCGCCGATTACCACCACCAGGGTCTGCAGAAAGCCATCGAGCCCATGGTCGTCCTGCTGCGCCCAAATCAACGCAGCTTTTATTCCATAAAGATCACTTCAAGCCCGCAGCAGATCATCGCCGCCGTGGAAAAACGCTGGAATAAATACTTCCCGGATGACCCTTTCAATTATTTCTTCCTGGATGATACTTTCAATCAGCAATACAAGGCTGATATCCGCTTTGGAAAAGTATTTGGCCTGTTCGCAACCCTGGCCATCCTCATCGCCTGCTTCGGCCTGCTGGGCCTTTCAGCCTACAATGTACTGCAACGTACAAAGGAGATCGGCATCCGCAAAGTATTGGGAGCGTCCATACAGCACCTGGTCATCACCCTGTCGAAAGAATTCCTGTACCTGGTGCTTTTCTCCCTGATCATAGCCGTCCCCCTCACCTGGTGGGTGATGAACAGCTGGCTGCAGGATTTCGCGTACAGGATCTCCATCCAATGGTGGGTATTCGCATTCGCCGGAGTCCTGGCCATCTTCATCGCACTGGTCACGGTCGGCTACCAGGCCCTCAGGGCAGCCCTGACCAACCCAGTGAAAAGTTTGAGAACGGAGTGAGCCATATAACCTTTATAAACTTAGTCCATGATCGCCAATTTCTTCACCATCGCGCTAAGAAATATCCTTTCGCATAAGGCCTTTTCCTTCATCAATATCTTTGGGCTCGCCCTCGGCATCGCCGCCAGCCTGCTGATCTTCCAGTACGCCCGGAACGAACTGAGCTACGATCGCTTCCAGCCGGATGCCGGACGTATCTACCGCCTCCAGCTGGACAGGTACGACAACGGCAAGTTAAGCACCCAGTGGGCCGCCGGGGCCGCAGGCATCGGTCCGGTCGTTAAAGACGCCCTCCCCGAAGTAGCGTCCTTCGCCCGCCTTCGGGAGGCCGGCACCACCGTCGTATCCTATAAAGAGCGCGAATTCAGGGAAGATAAGATGTACTTCGCCAACGATGTTTTCCTCTCCATGTTCTCCTATAAAGCCCTGGCAGGTTCCGCCACCGGCGCCCTGAAAGACATTAACGCGGCCGTCATCACGGCTTCCACAGCAGCCAGATTTTTCGGTTCAGAAGACCCTGTAGGAAAAACCCTCAGCATGAACAAAAGTGTGGACTATAAAGTGACTGCCGTCGTACCCGATCCCCCGGCCAATACCCACCTGAAATTCAATATCCTGCTGTCCTGGCCTACCCTCGTAAAAAGAGCTGGCCCTGACGTCGAGACACAAATGAACTGGGATGCCTTCCTGACTTACATCCTCGTCCGTCCCGGCACAGATCCCGCTATCCTTGAAAAGAAGATCAACAATACTGTACAGGCTAAGTTTGGAGCGGAAATGCGGGCAGGTCATTCAAACATGATCTTCCATCTCCAGGCCCTGCCGGATATTCATCTTTATTCCCATTATATGTTCGAGGCGGAAGTCAACGGGGATGGAAAAGCTGTTTACTTTCTGCTCGCTATCGCCGTCTTCATAATTGTCATCGCCTGGATCAATTATGTCAACCTCGCCACCGCCCGTTCCATCAACAGGGCTAAAGAAGTAGGCATCCGCAAAGTGCTGGGCTCCATTCGCCGGCAACTGATCGGCCAGTTCCTCTTTGAATCGCTGCTCATCAATGGTATGGCCGTCATCCTGGCTTTCCTGCTGATCATATCCTGTTTGCCCCTCTTTAATTATGTCACAGGCAAGGAGCTGCACTTCTCCCTGATGAAAGATCCGGTTTTCTGGTTGCTCCTGTCCATCCTGTTCATCACAGGCACCTTCCTCTCCGGCCTCTACCCGGCATTCGTACTTTCTTCTTTCAAGCCCATCGCCGTATTGAAAGGAAAGTTATCGAAGACAGGCCACGGCGCCTTCCTGCGCCAATCCCTCGTGATCATCCAGTTTGTCGCTTCCGTCATCCTGATGGTAGGCACCTTCGCCGTTTACAGGCAGCTGCATTTTATGCAACGCCAGGACCTGGGCGTTCAGATCAGCCAGACCCTGGTCCTTAAGGGCCCAGGTGTCCTCGATTCCGCCTACACGAATAAACTGAACGCATTCAAGACCGAAGTGCTCCGCATACCGGGGATCAAACAACTGTCCGCATCCACGGAGGTCCCTGGCAGTAAGGTGGGCTGGAATGCCGGCGGCATCCGCCTGGTAGGCAGCGATCCCACCCAAAGTAGTCAGTACAGGATCATCGGGATCGATCATGATTTCCTGGACGCCTTCGGGTTGCGCCTGCTGAAAGGCAGGAATTTTTACACAGGCATGGTGGACTCACAAGCCGTCCTTTTCAACGAAGCCGCCATAAAAAAAATGGGCTTCACCCGTCCCGAAGACGCCCTCAACAAAAAGATCGAATTCTGGGGCAGCCAGTATACCATTGTGGGAGTGGTCTCCAATCATCACCAGGAATCCCTCAAGCAGGATTACGATGCCCATATTTTCCGTTATTTTTCCGATGCCAACGCCTACTATTCCCTGAAACTGACCGCTGGCAAAAATAACTGGCCGGATCTTATCGGCTCCGTGCAAAAGGAGTGGAAGACATGGTTCCCCGGCAATCCCTTTGAATATTTCTTCCTTGACGAGCATTTCGCAGAGCAATACAAGGAGGACAGGCATTTCGGACAGACCTTCGCCCTCTTCGCAGGGCTGGCCATCTTCGTCTCCTGCCTCGGCCTCCTGGGACTGGCAGCCTTCGTCACCAGCCAACGCACGAAAGAGATCGGCATCCGCAAGATCGTAGGCGCCAACCTCCCGAATATCCTTTTGCTCCTTACCAAAGATTTCATCCGGCCCGTGCTGATCTCATTCCTGATCGCTACGCCGGTGACCTATTACCTCCTGCAGAAATGGCTGGAGAACTACACCTTCCGGATCAACATAGGTCCGTGGATGTTCATTCTGCCCGCCCTGCTCATTTTTATGATCGCGCTGCTGACCATCAGTACGCAAACCCTGAAAGCGGCCTCGGCTAACCCCGCGAAGAGCCTGAGAACGGAGTGATTAGGCTCTTCGGCCGAAGGCCCATTATTAGCCATTTTCCGGGGAGGGCTAAATTTGGGAAAGACCGACCCCGGAAAATACAAGAGCCTGAGAACCGAATAAAAATCTTATTGTATGATCACGCTATTCAAACCCGCACTACGCAATCTCTGGAAATATCCCGTATTCTCCCTGATCAACATGGGCGGCCTGTCTGTAGGCATCGCCGCCTCCTTCATTCTATTGGTGTACGCAGGAAGAGAGATAAGCACCGACAGCGGGTTCCGGGATGCCGACAAAATTGCACGCATCGGTACCGACTTCTTCAACATGGGCGGTTTCGCAAAAAGCCAGGTCCTTTTGCGCGACTTGCTTCAGGGAGCGTGTAAGGACGTACAATATGCCACTTCTTTCGATCGATCATATGAAGAGGTTCCGGTAAGGCTCTCCTCCAATGAACGGGCCTACACAGACATCCATCCCTATTACATCGACACTGCCTTTTTCAAGGTCTTCGATTACACCGCCGTCGCAGGCGCTATCCCTGCAAAAGGACTGGCCCCTGGGGAAACGATCATCTCTGAGTCCAACGCCCGCCGGTTCTTCAACCATGAAGACCCTATTGGAAAGACCCTGCTGGTTGGCAGGGACAACACGCCATACAAAGTGGTCGCCGTTTTGAAAGAGAACTTCGAAAGATCACACCTCGATCCGCATTTCCTGCTGCCCATGACCGTCACCCAGCGTGCCGGTTATCCCCAGGTCTGGGCCTCTTCCGCCGTCTACAATTATATCAAACTGGATCAGGGCGGCTCACTGACAGGCGTAAAAGCCACACTGGACCGGATAAGGAAAAAGCTGATCAGTCCCTCCGACGCATACATGAACGTGCAGTTCATCATCCAGCCGCTCCGGGACATCTATTTTCACTCGGACCTCAAGCAGGAGCTTACTCCGGGCGGCAACCTCACCCAGGTGAAGCTGCTCAGCGCCATTGGACTGTTCCTGGTTTTGCTGGCCATCATCAATTATGTCAATCTGGTAACCGCCCGCTCCTCCACCCGCAACAAAGAGTTCGGGGTGAAAAAGACCTTCGGCGCCTCCCGCCGTCAGCTGGCGCGACAGATCATCATAGAATCGCTCTTGTTCAGCCTGCTGGCCATGCTCTTTTCCTGCGGGCTCATCCGGGTCATCGCCTTACTCTATCATTATGCCACCGGTGCCTCCCTGACAGGCGCCCTCCCCCTGGTGCTGACCCATTACGGATGGCTGCTGCTGTTCTCCCTGGCAGTAGGCCTCATCGCAGGCCTCTATCCCGCATTTTACCTCACCGCCCTTAAGCCCATCCTTTCTTTACGATCGCTGACAGCAGGCAATCCCGGAAAGAACAACCCCAAGGTCCGTAACGTCCTCGTGCTGGTACAGTTCTCCATCGCCGCCGCCCTGGTCTTCGCCTCTTTCGTAGTATATAGCCAGCTGCAATACATCAACCACAAGGACAAAGGCTTCCGGGGTGAAGGTGTATTGCTGGTGGACAACCTGCAGGAGCTTCCCAACCAGGAAGCCTTCCGCCACCTGATCGAACAACAATCGCAGGTGGTCAGCACCAGCTTCTGCAACAGGACACCGGCAGGTAAAAGCATCTGGATGAATATGTATCGTACGGCCACCATGAAGGATGCCATGACCGTCCAGACCTTTCCCGTAGACGATGAATACCTCACGACGATGGGCATTCGCCTCACAGGTGGAAGGAATTTCAATAAGGACCTGGTCACCGACACCAATTCACTGATCCTGAACGAATCCGCCGTGGCAGCACTGGGTCTCTTCAACCCTATCGGCACTTCCCTTAATGGCAGCGAACGCATCATCGGCGTCATCAAAGATTTTAACTACAATTCCCTTCACGAAAAGATCGCACCCGCGATCCTGCGTTATTCACCCCAGGGCAATATCCTTGCCATCAGGATCCGTGGGGGCCATACCACCGCCTTCCTGGAATGGCTGCAGACCACAGGCAAACAATTCATGCCCGGCAACCCACTCGCCATCAGCTTCCTGGATGATAATTTCCGGCAGCTGGCGGCAAAAGATAAATTGCTGGGAAATGCCATCGGCTTTTTCACCATCCTGGCGATCATCCTGGCAACGCTGGGCCTGACAGGGCTTACGCTGTTCAACGTCGAAAGACGGGCACGGGAGATCGGTATCCGCAAAGTGCTGGGCGCTACCATTCCCGATATCCTTTCCCTGGTATCAAAAGACTTTATCAGGCTCACCTTCCTGGCTTCTGCCATCGCGCTGCCGCTGAGTTGGTGGCTGGTCCATCGCTGGCTGGACAATTTCGCCTACCGTGTCTCCATCAGCGCCTGGATCTTTTTTATCACCGAATCCGTGCTCCTCCTGATCGCCTTATCTGTCATCGGTTTGCTGGCCCTGAGAGCGGCGATGGTCAGTCCCGTTAAAACCTTGCGGACACAATAAACCTGTACGTCACATGATAATAAACTATTTGGTCACTGCCTTCCGGACCCTGCGACACAACAAGGTCTTCTCCCTGATCAATGTCCTCGGCCTGTCTGTAGGCATCAGCGCCGCATTGATCATCTATCTCATCGTCCAATACGATTTCAGCTTCGAGCAGTTCCGTAAGGACAGGGACAGGACCTATCGCGTCGTCACCATGCTGAGCTTCGCCAATTCCCCATTTCCCAACGCTGGCATACCGTACCCCGTGATGGACGCCGTCCGCAAAGAGGTCCGGGGTATCGAAGCGTCAGCCACCATGTTCACCTCCTCCGGCCAAAAGGTCTCTATTCCCACACGGCAGGGCACCCCCCTCAACTTCCGTCACGTGGATGATCTGCTGTATACCGACAACCATTATTTTAACCTCTTTCCCTCCTATCAATGGCTGGCCGGTTCACCGGCTTCCCTTGACCAGCTGTTCCACGTCGCGCTCACCGAAACCCGGGCCAAAAAATATTTCCCCGGCCTCAGCCCCGCCGGCATCATCGGAAAGACAATCGTCTACGACGACTCGCTCACCTGCACCGTCACCGGTATAATTAAGGATGTAAAGGAGAATACAGACCTGGTCTTTAAGGAATTTATCTCGCTGCCTACCTTGCAACGCAGCTCCAACCATGACATGATCAGCCAGGACTGGGGTTCCGTCACTTCCAGCAACCAATTCTATATCCGGTTGGAAAAAGGAACTTCCCCACGGCAGATAGAACAGCAGCTGGTCACGCTCCGCAAAAAACACAGCGAAGATGCAAAAGACACCACCAATAAAGTAACCCATTTACTACAACCCCTCACCGATATACATTTCACAGGCCCCTATGACAGCTATGGACAACGACAGGCCAGCAAGCCTGCCTTATATGGTCTGCTGGTCGTGGCCGCCTTCCTCCTAACCCTGGGCAGTATCAACTTCATCAACCTCACCACCGCCCAGGCCGGTAAAAGGGCCAAAGAGATCGGCATCCGCAAGACCATGGGCAGCTCCCGGCGCCAGCTCATCCTGCAGTTCCTTTCCGAAGCCTTCCTTCTCACCCTGATCAGTACCCTCCTGTCATTGGCCATCACCCCCTGGCTGATGAAGCTGTTCTCGGACTTCATTCCGAAAAACCTCCATTTTAGCCTTAAAGGTCAGCCCCATATTTACTTATTCCTCATGGCGCTGATCATCACCGTTAGCCTTCTCTCCGGCGTCTACCCCGCCCTGGTACTTTCCTGCTTCCAACCGATCCGGGCCCTGAAGAACCAGACCTGGTCGGGTAAGGGTGCCACACGCAACGCCATGCTCCGCCGCTCCCTGACAGTCTTTCAGTTTGTCATCGCACAGGTCTTTATCATCGGCACGCTCATCGTGGGTAACCAGATCCGTTACTTTCTGAACAAAGACATGGGATTCAATAAAGAGGCCATCATCTTTTTTAATGCCCCCTGGAATGCCGCCAACCCTAAAGAGAAGGATAAATTATTGTTGGATAAATTGCACAGCATACCGGGCATCACCCGACTCTCCATGGGCGGAAGCCCACCCGCATCAGGGTGGATCAGCTCTGAGTTAATGACCTACAACGACGGCAAAAAAGATATTCCCACAGACGTGCAGTTACTGGATGCCGACACCGCCTATCTTCATCTCTACGGGTTGAAATTGCTGGCGGGTCACAACATTCTCCCGGGCGCCGACAGCCCCATTCAGTTGGTGATCAACCGGACCTATGCCCAAACCCTGGGGTTCACCCACCCCGACGCCGCCCTGGGCAAGACCTTAAAAGGAAAGTACATCATCTCAGGCGTGATGGAAGACTTCCACCAGGCCTCGCTGCACAAAGCCATCCGGCCCCTGGCGCTTCTCGAAAATAATGACGCACCCTTCAAATGGTTCCACATCGCCCTCCCCAATAGCCCGGCAGGACGCGCCGGCTGGAAAGCCACCATTGCCGCTGCAGAAAAGGCATATAAGGAAGTATTCCCCGGAGAAGACTTCGAATACACTTTCCTGGATGAGAGCATCGCAAAATTCTATACTGCCGAACAACATATGTCCAGCCTCCTGCGCTGGGCCACCGGTCTCACCATCTTCATCAGCTGCCTGGGACTGCTGGGCCTCGTCATCTATGCCACCAGCCTTCGCACCAAAGAAATAGGTGTCCGCAAGGTCCTGGGCGCCTCCGTGACACAAATTGTTTCCTTATTATCAAAAGACTTTGTAAAATTGGTCTGTATAGCGTTCGCCATCGCAGTCCCCATCGCCTGGTACGGCGCCCATCGATGGATGGAAAGCTTCGTATACAGGACGACGATAACCTGGTGGATCTATGCACTCAGCGGGCTGATCATGCTGCTGATCGCCCTGCTTACCCTCGGCATACAGACAGTCAGGGCCGCTAATGCAAATCCGGTCGATAGCCTGCGCTCGGAATAATCCGGCCCATGCATCACAACTGTATCGAAATCGTACAGTCCATGTATCGAAAGAGGACTGTCAGGCTGGCCATTTAGGCATAAATCACTAGATTACAGCCTGTTACTATTCTGGCATATGATTGAAAGAACATAATCGGCTTAACACCACTAATTAAACAAAATGATCGAACTAAAGCGCATTTCAAAATGGGTCAACGTAGGCGGTAAACCTAATTTTATCCTGAAGGACATCAACCTGGACATAAAGGAAGGGGAATTCGTCTCCATCATGGGGCCTTCCGGCTCAGGTAAATCCAGCCTGCTCAACGTCATCGGCATGCTGGACGACGCCTCCGAAGGTGAGTATTTTTTCCTCGGCCAGGCCGTACATACATTGAAAGAAAAACAACGCTCCCAACTTTACAAGCAATACATCGGGTTCGTATTCCAGGCATACCATCTCATCGACGAGCTCACGGTCTATGAGAACATCGAAACACCCCTGATCTATCAGAACATCAAAAGCTCCGAAAGACAGGCCATGGTAGCCGATATCCTCGACAGGTTCCAGATCGTAGGGAAAAAAGGCCTTTTCCCCACTCAACTGTCCGGCGGACAGCAGCAATTGGTAGGCATCGCCCGCGCCCTCATCGGCAAACCCAAGCTCCTGCTCGCAGATGAACCCACCGGTAACCTCAACTCCAAACAAGGCGAAGAGATCATGGAGCTATTCAAACAATTGAACAACGAAGGAGTGACGATAATACAAGTGACCCACTCGGAGAAAAACGCAGCCTACGGCTCCAGGATCATCAACCTCCTGGACGGCAGGATCGACAACAATATCTAATAAGAACAAGACATGAATTGCAAACAATTATTTCTAGGCATCGCCGTACTCTTTTCGCTTACCACGACCAACGCGCAGACCACGCTCGGCACTGACACCGCCGATCAGGTAGGCAGCACGCTCAGTCTGCAGCAGGCCATCACCATCGCTATCAAACACAATCTCCTGGTCAACCAGGCAGACGTCCAGGTGCAGACAGGTAAGGTCAGCTACAACCAGGCATGGGATTATATGCTGCCTACCATCAATGGCTCCGCCAGCCAGGCCATCAGCAACGGCCGAAGCCTCAACCCCTATACTTACCAGTACACCAATACGCAGGTGAATTCCGGCAACTACGGCCTCAGCACCAATCTCACGATCTTCAATGGCTTCACGATCCAGAATGGCATCAGGCAATACCGCTTCGCCTTCGAAGCCAATAAAATGGATTTGCAGCAGCAGAAGAATAATATAACCCTCAACGTCCTGCTGGCCTATTTGCAGATCCTTAGCAGCCGCGACCTGCTGGCCATCGCAAAAGAACAGGCCAATATCGACGCCATTCAGCTGGCCAGATTGGACACCCTCAACCAGGCTGGCGCCCTGCTCCTGCTGTCGAACTTCACGGACCTGAAAGGCCAGTATGCCGGCGACATGGTCAATATCGCCACCGCCACCAATAACCTCGAGGCAGCCAAGATCAATCTGTTCAATCTGCTGAATGTACCCTACAAACGTGACGTCGAATACGATCCCAATGCTTTTGTTCTCAATATATCCGAATATAATGACAACCCTGACAGCGTGTACGGCAGGTCCTTGCAGACCATGCCCTCCATCCGCGCAGCCGAACTGAGGGTCAACGCTTACCAGAAAGCAGTGCTGGCAGCAAAGGGCGCATACTATCCCAGCTTGTCTTTCTTCGGCAGCATCAATACTTCCTATTCCAATCAGGCAACGACGAAGATCCCTACCAATATCACCGATGACCCCACCAACGGCTTTGTCACCGTAGGAGGCACTGAATACAATGTCATAGCAAAGAACCAGAACTTCGCAGACCATAAGATCCCCTTTGGCGACCAGTTCAAGAACAATAAGTACACCCAATTCGGCCTGCAGCTGAATATCCCCATCCTCAATTACCTCCAGGTACGCAACAGGGTAAAACAGGCAAGGGTCAACCTGAAAAATCAGCAGCTGCTTTCCGAGAATACCCGTCTCGTCCTCCAGCAGAACGTGGAGACAGCTTACCAGAATATGATCTCCGCTTACAAACAGTATAGATCCTATATGGACCAGGCGGCAGCCTACGCTGAATCTTTCCGCACCACAGAGATCCGCTTCGAGGAAGGCGTCATCAATTCAGATGTATATATACTGGCGAAGAACCGGACGGATGCAGCCAATGTCAACCTGTCGGCCGCAAAATACACGTATATATTCCGTACGAAAGTGCTGGACTACTATCAGGGGAAGCTTAACTGGTAAATGAAAGGAGCCGCTGTAGCAGCAGCTCCTTCAATCTTTTTTCCGGCCTATCCGGAACCTATAGTAGCTCCTCCAGTTTCTTTTCCAAATCCGCCCCCCGCAGATTCCTCGCTATGATCTTCCCCGCCGGGTCGATCAGGAAGTTCTGCGGGATAGCCATAATACCATATTGCTTAGCCACGGCATTCTTCCACGCTTGCAGGTCCGACACCTGCGTCCAGGGCAAACCGTCAGTCTTGATGGCCGCCAGCCAGGCGTCCTTTTTCCCGTCCAGCGAAACACCCAGCACCGTGAAATTTTTCCCCTTCCACGTATTGAAGGCCTTCAGCACATTCGGGTTCTCCCCCCGGCACGGGCCACACCATGACGCCCAAAAATCCACCAGCACATATTTCCCCCTGAAGTCGGACAGCTTCACCGGCTTGCCATCAACATCATTTTGTACAAAATCAGGCGCCATTGCTCCGATAGCAGTAGCTTTCACCTCCTCGATGGCCTTGCCCAGCGCCATTCCTCCCTTACTGTTCCGCAGCCTTTCGGACAACCCGCTGAAAAGAGGCGCCACCTCCTCCGCATTGATATCACGGCTGGCTATCTCCTGCAACGCAACCAGGCTGAAATAAGCATCCGGGTGCTGCCGGATATAATTTAGCTTGAGCGAGTCCCGCTCTTTCAATATATTTTGACCCCTCGCCATCAGACCGCTCACGAATACAGTGTCCTTTTTTTGTTCGGCAGAGGCCGCGGCATATGCAGCTTCCACCTCATTTGTCTCTCTGATGCCGGGCTCCAGCACCTGCCTGCTATACCGGGCATAGGCCTCATTGATCGCGGACCCTTTCACAACAGCATGCGCCACCGAATCATTACCACTGACCAGCAGGCTCCCTTTTTCAAGATAGATCACCAGCATATCCGGCTTTCTACCCAGCTCCTGCAACCCCTGCCCCGTATGATCCACCACGATCTGCGCCTCCTCGGGCAGGTCGGTCACCTTCCCCTTTAATAAGAACTTCCCATCCTTCATTCGGGCGGAGTCCAGCGTCAGCTGCACAGTCATCCCAAGGTCTTTCACGAGGTAGGCCCGTGCGGATGGCTTCAAACCAGTTAATTTCACCGTGATCCTGCTTACGGGATCCTGGGCCCGGCTCAACAGGGGAGCCAGGGCAAGTGCTATCCATATTCCTTTCTTCATCTGTTATGTTTTTAGTGTTGATAACCAGGGTTAGGGGTTATATTGGGGTCCTGGATAAGATCGTTCAGGGGTATAGGGAACAGTTGCATAAAATGGCTCCAGGTCGCCACCCTGATCTTTGTGGGGGCAAATGCGGTCATCACCGCGTCGATAGTGCCTGTCCTTTTCAGATCGAAGAATCGGCTGGCCCCTTCCGTGAACAGCTCTACCCGCCGCTCGCGCAGAATGGCATCCAGCAACCCTGTTGCATCCGTTGCCGTAGTGTTCCCAAGCCCCGCCCGGTTCCTCACCATATTCAGGTCCGATTGCGCCCCTGTAATATCGCTCAGTTGAACCCGCGCTTCCGCCCGGATAAGATAGACTTCCGCCAGACGCAACATGATCTCATTCTCATCACTGGCAGCCGGAGCCGTATACTTGGCAGGGAAATAATAGGTGACGGCAGGAGTGACGCCCGTCACAGGCACTTCCCGCACCCAGTTGCTCAGCCGGAGGTCCCCCGCTTCAAAAGCATTTACTACGGCCGTGTTAAGGGACGCATAGACACTATAGGTCGCCGTGGTGTTGGGCGACACGATCGGGGAAGGCATACCGTGGATGTAATAATTGTATTGCTCCGCTTCGCTTACATTGGATGGCATCGCCAGGCTCCAGATCGTCTCCTTGCTGCTCGTCCCGAATACCTGGGCTGGAGCCTCCAATGAATAGCTGGCATTGCCTATGACGGAATCCGCCATGGCCGCAGCACTATCCCATTTTTGCATATAGAGATAGGTCTTGGCAAGCATAGCCATGGCTGCATACCTGTTGGGCCTCACACGGTGAGATGTAGCAGCACCATACCCATCCGTATAACCGCTGTTCAGCAGGTCCTTTGCCTGCTGAAGGTCTGACACTACTTGGTTATACACCTGGCTCTGCGGGGTCCTGCTCAGCTTGTTATTGATCGTATAATCAGAGGTCAGGGCCAAAGGCACATCCCCATACAGGTTGGTCAGGTGGAAATACAGCACTCCCCGGAGAAAATAGGTCTCGCCCAGCCATTGGTTCTTATAATACAGCTGTGCACTGGTGCCGCGAATGCCCTCCAGCGCGGAATTGACATAGTACAGGTTGGCATAGGCATCCGTCCATTGCCCTGCATCGCCGGCCTGTATAGCATTCGAATAGTAAGGATTGGGATGGCCCGTGTTGAGGTCCAGCAGCTCATCCACGTACAGCCCTGTTGAATAAGAGAGGCCGCCGGTGGATATGCCCGAACCCACCAGCTTTAAAAAATTGCCCGTCACCACGGCCGAAACGGAATTATCTGTGTTGTAAGCATTTTCCTGTGAAATAGTGCCGGCAGGCAGGGGTGTATCCAAATACTTGTTGCAGCCCGCCAGGACGCCTGACAGAACCATCGATATAAAAAGTTGAATTATTCTTCTCATTTGATAAAAGCATTAGAGTGAAAGATTGATCCCGCCCGTAAATACACGCAGAGGCGGTATGACAGAAACATTCAGGTTCTCCGGGTCCAGGCCGCCGAACTTGGAAATGGTCAGCAGGTTCTGCCCCTGGAGATAAACGGTAAGGTCGCCCAGATGCAGCTTTTTGAGCAGGCGCTGATCGAAATGATAGCGGACGCTCACGTTTTGCAGCCGTGCATAGGTGGCGTTCGTGTAAGCCCCGGTGCTGCTCATAAAAGACTGTAGCCGGAAATACCCGTCGAAAAGGTTCGTGCTTACCTTCGGCATGTCCGTCTTGTCTCCCGGTTTTTGCCAGCGGCGTAGCCAGTCCGTTGTGCCATTGACACCCCAGTACCCGAACAAATAACCTGCTTGTGCCAGGGAATTAAACCCTTTCCTGCTCGTGAAGGAGAAAAATACATCCAACGACCATTGCTTATAAGTAAAGGAATTGGAAAAACCTCCGTAGTATTTGGGCGCCAGGTCCACGAATTCCGTTTTGTCATCATCCGTCAATTCATAGTAATAATCCCCTGTAACCCCTTTCGCATTGGTGAAACTGAAAACACCCGTGGCAGGATTTACCCCTGCATATTTATACAGCAGCTTCCCCGTCAAAGGCTTGCCTACAACATAATTGGGATTTTGTTTGATCATGGTGGGCGCCTTGATCAGCTTGCTGGTGGGTATGGATATATTCCAGCGGGTGCTCCAGCTGAAATCTTTCGTCTTTATATTGGTGGTGCTCAGCGATATTTCCCAACCGCTGTTCCGGATCACGGCATCCGAATTCAGGATATATGCTCCAAAGCCCGTAACAGTCGAAATAGGCCTTTGTACCAGTTGGTTGGAAACAACATTCCGATAGTAGTTCCCTTCCACAAAGATCCGCTCCTTTAAAAAGGAAAGCTCCAGGCCTACCTCTTTGTTCCTGTTCTTTTCCCATTCCAGGTTGGGATTGGCCAGTCCACCCGGCGCCAGTCCCAGCCTGTTGTCATATGTTCCGCTCATTGCGTTATAGGTGCTCAGGTACATATAATCGGGAATCGCATCTCCTCCCACCACACCGGTACTGGCCCTCAGCTTCCCAAAGCTGAGAAAGGGGACATTGTCCTTGATAAATCTTTCTTCACTGAATATCCATGCCGCCGCAATGGAACCGAAATTGCCAAACCGGTGGTTGCGGCCAAACTTTGTCGACCCATCTCTCCTGCCATTGAGGTCAAGGATGTATTTCTTGTCCCAGACATATTTGATAATGCCATAGAAGCCCAGGCCCCGGAAAGGCGACTGGCCATAGGCCGAAGTGGTGAAATTAGCCGCCATCGGATTACTCAAAAGTGCATCCGATGCGAAACCCGTGCCTTTTATATTGTCCTTATAGGTCAGCCGGTCGGTGATCTCCCCCCCTGCCTTGATGCTGAGATCCCCTTTCCATAAGGCCCTGTCGTAGGCCGCATACGGGGAGACGGTAACCGTCCGGATGTCATAATGATTGAAGACACTTACCGTGCCCTGGGCAGCCCCCTGATCGGTAGGCGCCTTCGTGGTTGTCGGATAGCCGATGAGCTCTTTGGACATGATCTCATTGTACCCGAAAACAGATCGCAGGGTCAACCCTTTAACAGGCTTATATTCCAGGGTGGCATTTGCCAGCAGGTTGCTGGTGAGATTATTATAGGTCCTGTTGATATTCGCTACACTGCTGGGGCCCTGGGGGTCATCGCCGGCGCCCACCCAGTCGATATTTCCATTCGGTAATAATGCCGGCGGAGCATTGGGCGCATCGAGTGCCAGTGCCTGCGAAAAATCATAAGGCACCATATCGCTCTTCGAGGAAACCCAGCTGCCGCTGAGGCTCAGGTTGAACTTATTATCCACCGTTGCGGTATTCAATGAAAACCGCAGCGAGCCATTCCTGAATGAGCCTTTATGCCGCTGGATATTGCCGTTGTCCTGCAAACTTCCACCGATCACATACGTGGTATTCCTGGATCCTCCGCTGTAGCTGAGGCTGGCATTGGTAGACTGGGCAGAAGCTCCCATATATACTTTCCGCCAGTCATGGTCCCGGTCTGCAGGCCAGGTGCCATTGATATCAATGTCAGAAGACCCGATAGTAAGACCGTCATTCTTTACAGCCTCCTTACGCAGCATAATGTATTGCTGCGTATTCAGCAGCTTGGGCATTTCCCCTTTCATCGACACGCCCGTATAAATATTGGCGCTCAGCGTCGGGGCCGACGGCCTGGCCTTCTTCGTAGTGATAATTATAACCCCGTAAGCGCCCGACGATCCGTATATGGCCGTGGCATCCGCATCCTTCAGCACATCAATGCTGGCAATATCATTGGGGTTGATATAATTCAAGCCGTTGCCGCCCTGCAGGAAGTTACCGGTGCCATAATTATTATCGTCGTACAAAGGCAGCGTACCAGTGGGATAGCGCACACCGTCAACGATGATCAGCGGCGTTATCGCGCCCGAACTAAAGTTCTGAGAGCTTCTCATCCGCATCGTAAAAGCGCCCCCCGGCTGCCCCGTCCCCTGTTCGATGAACAATCCCGGCACCTTCCCCTGGATGGCCTCCAGTACATTGTTCACGGGGTTCTTTTCAATTTCTTTTGCAGTGATGGTCGTCACATCCCCGGGATTGAAACGCTTGGTAGTCGTACCATAAGCGGTGATCTGCACCTGGTCCAGGTTGTTATTGCCCGGTTGCAGGCGGATGACCAGGGCATCCCGTAAATCACCTGCTCTCATCCTCACTTCCTGCGATACATATCCCACATAGCTCACCATCAGCACATCCCCCGCACGCACATTCAACGCAAAGTTGCCATCAACGCCCGAAGTGCTCGAGTTCTTCGACCACCGGACAGCAATAGTGGCTCCTGCCAGCGGCTTGCCATCGGCATCCAGTATCCTTCCTGCCAGCAAGACCTTCCCCGTCCCGTCGCCGGCAGTATCGATGCGTGTACCGGAAGGCGCTTCAATTACCGGAGGGGTTTTACGGGACAGAGAAATGGTCTTATCCAGGATCAGGTACGTAAAAGGCTGGTCCTTCATCGCCAGCTCCAGGACATCCGTCAATGACATGTCGTGTACAGACAGCGTGACAGGCCTCGCACCCGTCAGCAATCCTTTCTTAAAAAAGACCACATAACCTGTCTGTTTCTTAATGGCAGAGAACACCTCCCGTATATCCATGTTCCGGCCCGAAAGCGTAATAGATTGGGAAAGGCCTTTAGCCTGCACCTGGAGCAGTGCCACCGTCAAAAGCATAAAAGTCAACTTCATTACTAACAGCGTTTGGGTAATGCCCCGGTGCCTCCGCCAGGCTGGCCGGGAACGACAATAAGCAGCATTTTGCATAACTTCGTACTAGTTTTGGGTTGATAAATGAATGAAAAGTCTGTCCGGACTTTGAAAAAATGGGTCAGCCCTTAACAAAAAATACCGCTATGGGGCCTAATCCATAGCGGTTTTGCATTAGGTGAACCATTAACCATATAAATAACCAAAGCCTTAAGGAAGGACCACTAATCGACGGCCCTCCTCAAGTCTGAATTTGACATCGGCTCTGGCAAGCACTCTTAAAAGATTGGAAAGGTTTATATTTCTGCTGATCTCGCCTTCAAATTGTATATCAGGTACGCGTCCTTCATACACCACCGTTATGTCATACCACCGTTGCAGCTGACGCATGACCTCCTTCAGGCTGGCATTTTCAAAATTGAAATACCCGTTCTTCCACGCCATGACCTTATCTATATTGACATTTTGCTCAATAGACAACCCCTGCTGCCCCATCCGGGCCTGCTGGCCAGGCTTGAGCACAACATGGTCAACCCGTACACTCCCCTCCAGCAAAGTAGTCTTCACACTTCCCTCATCTGTATAAGCATTCACATCGAACCCTGTCCCCAGCACCTCCACCGAAGGCCCACCCTCCACATCCACTACGAAAGGTTGCTCCTTATTTTTTGCTACCTCGAAATAGACCTCGCCACTGATCCTTACCCGCCTCGTCTTTTCCACGAATGCCGCCGGGTAAGAGATGGAACTGGCCGCATTAAGCCAGACCTGGGTCCCGTCGGGAAGGACCAGCCGGTACTGCCCGCCGCGGGGCGTACGCATATTGTTCATCATCACGGCACCCTTCGCAGCGCCTTGTAAAGAATAGGACAGCCGCCCATCGGCCAGCTTTACGATCGCAACATTGCCCTGCTTTGCGACAGCGCCATTGGCAGCACTGTCAAGCACGATCGACGTTCCATCCGATAAGGTCAGTACAGCCTTATTCCCCCCCGGATCAATACCCTGCTGCAGCTGCGCATGTTCCACAGCCAAAGAAGAATGAGCCTCTCTGCCGGTCTTCCACCAAAATACGCCCCCGGCAATCGCCAGCAGCACGGCCGCCGCCCACCCCCATTGACGGAAGAAAGAAGCACCGCGGACAGGTACCACCCTTACAATACTTATCTTTTCCATCACACCCCCAACGATCCTTGCTTCCGTCCCCGGCAGATCTCCTTCAAGGGAAAATTCCCCGTTGGACAGCTGTTGCACGATTACACCGGCAAACAATGCCTCTGCCTCCTCGCTATCAAGCAAAGAGACCAGCTCCCGGCGCTGATCTTCCGTCAGATCACCGGAGTGATAAATAGCCAGTAATTGTTGCAAACGAATGCTCATCATTCCTAAAGACGCAATGCCGGGGGTTTACTGAGTAGCGAAAGAATAATATTTTTTTAACACAGCCCGCCCAGCAGGATGATCACCATCAGGCTATCTCCGATATGCTCCCGTAAATAACTTTTTAAAAAGGTGACAGCCTTGACAATATATTGAGCCACCGTATCCTTATGTATCCCCATCCGTTCAGCTATCTGCTCATGGGTCAGCCCCTCCAGCCTGCTCATCCGGAAGATCTGCTGCCTTTTCTCCGGTAATAGATCGATCCCGTTCAGCAGGACCTGGTAATGCTGCCTGTTTTCCAGCCATTGGTCGGGACGCAAAGCATGCCCTTCCATCTCCTGCTCCTGGAGAAATGTGGGCCGGCTGAGCTTCTTCCTGACAGCCGACAGGATAGTATTACGGGAAATGATAAACATCCAATTCTCAAAGTTGTCCACCTGGGTCACCTGCTCTCTTGCGTGCCAGATCTTGAGAAATACATCCTGGGTAATTTCCTCCGCCTCCTCTGCCGTCTTCAACCAGGACAACGCATGCCCATAAATATTCTTCCAGTAAAGACGGACGAGGGCCGCCAGGGCTTTTTCATCTCCCTCCGCGATTTGCTGCAGCAGGACAGGGTCATTATGTCCGATGATAGTTTTTATATTACTCAGTACTTAAAATTAAGGTAACTTTCTAATAAAAATCAACGGCGGATGAAACAAACTATGTTGATGATGCTCCTCATAGCCCTTTTTTCCTGCGCCGATCAGCCTTCGCAAAAAGCATCGGCCCTTAGCCAGCAATATGGCAATGACACAACCTGCGTTTGGACAAAGCTCCTGGACAGTGCCGCCTGGAAAAAAAGCTACAACTTCCAGATGTTCAATATCCATGACACCCTGTGGGTATTTCACCCGGATGGCACCTGGTTCTCCTCCGATGGGATCAGCTGGACAAGATCCCCGCTTCCCAATGCCATCTGCAACCTCGCATTCCTGGATTACGTCCTGTTTAAAGATGCCGTTTATGGCCTTGGACATTTCGAAGGCAACATCGAACAGTTCACCTTCAGACCCGTCATCTATAAGACCACCGACTTCAGGCATTGGGATACTTTGTCCACCAGCAGCAACCTCCCCAACCGTTTTTTTCACCATCCCTTCGTATTTGATAATAAGGTCTGGATCATTGGCGGCGAAGATAGCCACACACAATATGCCGACGTCTGGAGCTCCGAAGATGCCGTTCACTGGACCAGGAAAAAAGACCATCTCCCTTTCGGTAAACGCATCCACAGCCAGATAGTTGCACGCCACGATACACTGTTCCTGTTGAACAATGATGTATGGGTCTCGACCAATGCGCTGGACTGGAAAAAGCTCACAGGCGAGATAATGCCGGGAGAAGATGTCTTTGGTTATGCCCCGGAGATGATGAACAATAAGTTCTGGCTCCTCGGCTGCAATCGCAACGGGCGCTTCTCCAGCCAGGTGCTGGTAAGCGAAGACGGTATTCACTGGCTGGGGCATGATGCACCGTGGTCACCGCGGGGAGGCATCGCATCCACCCTCCGCAACGGCAAAATTTATATCACAGGTGGCAAATATGGCGGCCTTCCCAATGAACCCGAATTTAAATATAGCAACGATGTCTGGGTTATGTCTCCTCCAGCCATTCGGTCAAATGCTTCGCAATGATCTTTCCTTCCACCATAAAGCCATCATGCCCATACGCCGAATCGATCTCCACCAGCCGGGCATCCGACAGGTGCTTCACGAGGGATCGCTGCTCCTCCGGGGGGCATAGGATATCGCTTCCGATACCGATCACCAATGCCGGCTGCGTGATACCTTCCAGCACCTGCTCCACCGTCTTCTTCCGTCCCCTGGCCAGCTGATGGCTGTCCATTGCTTTCGTCAACAGCCAGTAACAATAGGCATTGAACCGGTTGACTAATTTGTCCCCCTGGTAGGTGATATAAGAGGAAGCCCTGAAGTTATCCAGCTTTTCCGTATCTGGGTCCGTCTGCTTTTGCACCATGATGCCATAGTTGCGATAAGTCAGTATCCCGATGGCTCTGGCCGCCTTTAAGCCTGCGCTCCCCGCCGTCGGGGAAGCATTCCGCCAGCTGCAATCCGCTTCTATAGCCAGTCTTTGCGCCGTATGGATGGCGATCCCCCAGGCACTCTCCGTAGGTGAAGTGGCAATGAGGAACAGCCGGTCGATCCGCTCCTTCTCCATTACGGCCCACTCCAATGCCTGGTACCCCCCCATGCTCCCGCCCATCAGCAGATGGATCCGCTCGATCCCCAGGTGCTTGCGCAGCAGGATATGCGCCTTTACCATATCCCGGATCGTGATCATGGGAAATTCATGATAATATGGATCACCGGTCCGGGGATCAACGCTTAAAGGACCGGTACTGCCATAGCAGGACCCCAGTATATTGGCGCAGACAATAAAATATTTATCAGGCGTGATCGGCCCCCCGGGACCCACGACCCCCGGCCACCATTCCCCCGCATCGGAGTTGGCCGTCAACGCATGGCAAACCCATACAACATTAGTCTTGTCCTCATTCAGATGGCCGTATACATGATAAGTAATTTCTATACCAGGTAGGGATTCCCCGCTTTCGAGTTCAAAAGACTGTTCATATTTAAGGTGGTTCATGTACAGAAATAAGGTGCAAATTAACAACATGAGTTACCTTTGCCGAAATTTAAATTATGATCCATATAGAGGTGAACAGGGTCAATGGCGATTATGGCTTCGAAGCAAAAGACGCTGCCGGGCATACCGCCCGCATGGACACCAGCCCCGAAACGGGAGGAGAGAACTTTGGTATTCGCCCAATGCAAATGCTCCTCATGGGCCTGGGCGGCTGCAGCGGTATTGACATTGTATCCATCCTGAAAAAACAAAGACAGCCCGTTGAAGGCTTCCGCATGCTCATAGACGGCGAACGTGAATCCGGTAAAGAGCCCTCCCTTTGGAGCAACGTCCATATTATATTCGAGCTGAAAGGAGCTGTCGACCCGGATAAAGCCTATAAAGCCTGTGCCTTGTCCATAGACAAATATTGCTCTGTGGCGGCCACCTTAAGGGGGGCCAATGCCAGCATCACCTGGGAAGTAAAGGTCAATCCCTGATTTTTCATCCACCAATCTAATCTTCAATTTAGCACATGTCACAACACCGCATCACCCGGGCTATCCGCATCCGCACCGGCAGAACAGAAGAGAAAGAACACTCCTCCCCGCTCTTCCTCACCAGCAGCTTTTGCTTCGACGATGCAGAGGAAATGCGCGCTGCTTTTGCTGACGAGACAGATGCTAATATATACAGCCGCTTCAGCAACCCCTCTGTACAGGAATTTGTAGATCGCATGTGCGCCCTGGAAGGCGCCGAAGCAGGCTTCGCCACAGCATCGGGGATGAGCGCCATCGTGGCCTCCTTCCTCAGCTTCCTGAAAAAAGGCGACCACCTGCTGTCCTGCAGCTCCATCTTCGGCAGCACCCATACCATCATCACCAAATACCTGCCGAAATTCGGCATCGAATATACCTATGTCCCTGCCGGCGATCAGCAGGCTTGGGCAGCAGCCATCCGTCCCAATACGAAAATGATCTATTTGGAGACGCCTACCAACCCGGGCCTGGACATCATTGACCTGGAAGCCGCCGGCAAGCTGGCCCGCGAACACAACCTGATCCTCAATGTCGACAACTGCTTCGCTACCCCCATCGGTCAAACACCCATTCAATACGGCGCCGACCTCGTCGTCCATTCCGCCACCAAATGGCTGGACGGCCAGGGCCGTGTCCTGGGTGGCGTGGTCGTAGGTAAAAAAGAGCTGGTGCACGAGATCTACCTGTTCTGCCGCAGCACAGGCCCCTCTCTCTCTCCCTTCAACGCCTGGGTACTCAGCCGCAGCCTGGAAACACTGGACGTACGGATGGAAAGACATTCCTCCAACGCCCTCTACATCGCGGAAGAATTGGAGCAGCATCCCGCCATCTCACTGCTGAAATATCCCTTCCTCCCCAGCCATCCCCAGCATGCCATCGCCAAAAAACAAATGCTCAATGGCGGAGGTATCCTCTGTTTCGAGCTGAAAGGAGGACTGGAAGCCGGCCGTACATTCCTGAATAACCTGAAGATGCTGTCGAAGACCGCCAACCTGGGAGATACCCGCAGCATCGCCTCTCACCCGGCCAGCACCACCCACGCCAAGCTCAGCCCGGAAGAAAGGGCCGCCGTCAATATCACCCCCGGCCTCATCCGTATCTCCGTGGGACTGGAACACAGGGACGATATCCTGCAGGACATCCTTCAGGCGCTTAAATAAACTAAAAAAGGGTCGGCGGATGCCGACCCTTAAAAATTCCTTATATATTCAATTGATTAATCTCCCCAAATTTCTCCCTCACCCTTCAACCATTCCTTCACCAGCTCCGTCGTCACCGACTTCGGCCGCTCCAGCGGGAATCCCAGCGCCCGGTCCCAGCACAGGCTGGCCAAAACACCCAACGCCCGGCTCACCCCGAACAGCACCGTATAGAACTCATATTCCACCATCCCGTAATGCACCAGCAACGCCCCGCTGTGCGCGTCCACATTCGGCCATGGGTTCTTTATTTTCCCTAAGGATTGCAGGATAGGCGGCACCGTATCATAAATATTCCACACCGTCTGTACCAACGGATCATCAGCCATGTGCTTTTTGCCAAATTCCATTTGTGCCGTAAACCTTGGGTCTGTCTTACGCAGCACGGCATGACCATACCCCGGGACCACCTTCCCTTCACTTAATGTCTTACGTACGTAAGCATCGATCTGTTCCTTGCTGGGCAGATCCACTCCCAGCTCTTTACGCATATCCAGTATCCATTTGATCACCTCCTGGTTGGCCAGTCCATGCAAGGGCCCTGCCAGCCCGTTCATCCCGGCGGCAAAGCTCAGGTACGGATCGCTAAGTGCCGACCCCACCAGGTGAACAGTATGAGCGCTTACATTCCCGCCCTCATGGTCCGCATGTATCGTCATATACAGCCGCATCAGCTCCCGGAAAGCCTCGTCCTCATAGCCCAGCATGTGCGCAAAATTGCCGGCCCAATCCAACAGCCCATTGGGATGAATATGATCCTCATTCTTGTATTTCCTGCGGTAGATATAGGCTGCCACCCGGGGAAGACGGGCGATCAGGTCCATCGAATCGTCAAATATCGCCTCCCAATAATCCTTCTTATTCAGCCCCTCCGCATACTTCTTCGCAAACTTGCTCTCCGTCTGCAAAGCCATAATGGCAATGACAAACTGTGTCATGGGATGCGAGTCCTTCGGTAAAGCCTCGATCGCAGCAAAAACATGGTTGGGAACATGGCTCCTGCGCTGCCAGTTGGCAGTGATCTCCTGCACATCGTCATCTGTCGGCAGCTCGCCCAGCAACATCAAATGGAAAAGCCCCTCAGGCAAAGGCTCCGTGCCGCCACCGGCCTTCGGTAATTTTTTCTGCAGATCAGGGATCGAATAGCCCCTGAACCTGATCCCTTCCTGCGCATCCAGTAAAGATGTCTCGCTCACCAGCCCTGTAATACCACGCATACCCTGGTATATCTGGGAAAGGGTCACCTCTCCTATTTTCTTATTGCCATGCTCCTTTAACAGCTCCTTTATCTCGGCAGACACCGTATCCGCCTTGCTCTTGAACCTTTCCTTTATTACTGCCATGTCGTGGTATTTTTACCCGCTAAAGTTACTATACGGATCGTTGTGATACAAACGATTCTCAGGGTTTTAGATTATTTTAATATTGCCTGAAATTCCCTTTTTCGACGATTTTTTTTCTTATTTCGGCGTTCTCACATACAGCCAGAAGGCCAGCCCCGTGAAAATAGTATTGGGCAGCCAGGCAGCGATCAATGGAGGAAAATTACCCTTCGTTGAAAAGGTGACGGAGAATTTATCCATCACCACAAAAATGGCAGCCATCACAATGCCCATCGCAAGATGCAGGCCGCTGCCCCCCCTGATCTTACGGGTACCAATAACAGCCCCCATCAGGGTCATGATGATCACCGAAAAAGGCGTGGCATCCCGGTGATAGAGCTCCACCTTGAAAGTATTCAATCCTTCCGCACCGCGCACCTCCTCCATATGGATGAACTGATGCAGTTCCGGTGTGGTCAGCTTATCTTTTAAATAGTCATCTCTTCGCAGTTCCCTCGGCTGTACATTCAGGTTCACGTGCAAACTGTCCTTTTTATCCACCGACTCCTTCAACCCGTCGATCTTACGCTCGATCACACCCGTAAGCTTCCAGTCCTTTTTAAGCACGTCCCATTTAATGGTCTCGGACCGCAAATTGTAATATACCTTGTTGTCCTTCAGTTTCTGCATGAAGAAATTGCTGGCCGTCTTATTGGAAGTATCATAGTAACGGAATCCCACATAAGTATTGGGATCCACACGGAGGTAAAAATTATTGGTCCGGTAGTAATCGGAATTATAGGAGCTGTTACGATCCACATACACGGCCTGAAAATCCGTGCGGATCTCATTGGCCTTGGGAACCCAATACTGGCTGGCCAGCCAGAAAATAAGCGCCAGGAAGATGGAACCGATGAAATAAGGCCGCAGCATCCGGTTGTATCGCACACCCCCTGCCAGGATAGCGATGAACTCACTCCGCCCCGCCATTTTACTGCTGAAGTAGATGACAGCGATAAAGATCATCAGGGGAAAGATCATCGCCATGATAAACGGGACAAAGCCGATATAGTAGTGGATCACCAGCTGCCAGGCGGTCATGCCGGATTTGACAAAATCATCCGCTTTTTCACTGGTATCGATCACGACAGCGATCACCGTGATCACCAGCAGGGTGAATACAAAGGTGCCGATAAACTTCTTAAGAATGTACCTGTCGAGCAGTTTAAGCATGCGCCGCAAAGTTAAGCTTCAGGCTTCGAGCCGCAAGCTGCCAGCTAAAATTTATCTATATCTTAAGACCCTCCACCCCTAAAGATCCTGGCTCGCAGCTCACGGCCCTCTTACAGCCTCGTCTGCAGCACCGGGACCTGCTCATTCTTCCAGCTGAGAAAATCCCCCTCCAGTATATGCTTACGGGCCTCCCGCACCAGGTAAAGGTAAAAAGCCAGGTTGTGCACACTGGCAATGGTCAGCCCCAGGATCTCCTTACTCTTGACCAGGTGGCGCAAATACGCCTTGCTGTAGTACTGGCTCCATTCACTGTCAATACCGTCATCGATGGGTGAAAAGTCCATTTCCCACTTCTTGTTATCGATATTGATCACCCCCTTCGAGGTGAAAAGCATGGCATTCCGCCCATTACGGGTAGGCATCACACAATCGAACATATCCACACCCCGGGCAATACATTCCAGGATATTCCAGGGCGTCCCCACCCCCATGAGGTACCGGGGCTTGTCCGCAGGAAGGTCGGTGCAGCAGGCTTCGCAGATGTCATACAGTTGGGCCTCCGGCTCTCCCACGCTCAGACCGCCGATGGCATTGCCCACCGCCCCTTTCGAAGAGATATAAGCGCAGGATGCCTTCCGCAGATCGCTGAATGTACTGCCCTGGACAATAGGGAAAAGGTTCTGGGTATAACCATATTTGTCCGGCGTACTGCCAAACCGCTCTATACATCGGTCCAGCCACCGGTGCGTAAGGTGCATGGATTTTTCCGCATATGTATATTCGCTGGGATAAGGCGGGCATTCGTCAAAGGCCATGATAATATCCCCCCCGATCACCCGCTGGATATCCATTACCTTCTCAGGACTGAAAAGATGCCGCGAACCGTCGATATGGGACTGGAATACCACCCCCTCCTCCTGGATCTTCCGGGTGCCCGCCAGGGAAAATACCTGGTACCCCCCACTGTCAGTCAGCACAGGCCGGTCCCAGCCATTCAATCGGTGAATGCCGCCCGCTGCTTCCAGCACGGCAAGTCCCGGACGCAGGTATAAATGATAGGTATTGCCCAGGATGATCCGGGCCTGCACATCCTCTTTCAGCTGCTGCTGGCTGACAGCCTTCACGCTCCCCACCGTACCCACAGGCATAAAAATAGGCGTAGGTATCTCTCCATGGTCCGTCGTCATCTTCCCGGCCCTCGCCCCCGTCTGTGGACAGGTCCCCTCCAATGCAAATGTTAATGCTGCCATATGCTAAAAAGTGTGCAAGATACCCCCTTAACCCCAAATTTCCCTTCCTAACCCTGCTTACAGCGCTTAACTTCTCTTACTCCCCTATCCCCGCCTTTCCCTCTTCACCTTCTATCCCCTTTTCCCTCCTTTCCCTGACCTTCCTCCCCTTTTCTTCCTTTCCTTCTCTCTTACGTAACCTCCCTTACCCTCTTCACCTTCTATCCCCTTTTCCCTCCTTTCCCTGACCTTCCTCCCCTTTTCTTCCTTTCCTTCTCTCTTAGGTAACCTCCCTTTCCCCTCTTGCCCTTCTATCCCCTTATGCCTCCTTTCCCTGACCTTCTTTCCACCTTACCCAACTTCCTTCCCTTACCCCAAATTTTCCGCCCCCCCTTCCATATTTCCACTTAACAATCCCTTCTCCTCCGAATTTTCCTTAAAAAAAATGACGGTAATCCGTACTTTCGCAAGTGGACATAGCCCTCACCGGTGCATCGGTCCCTGGCCCGAACCAATCGTAGAACGCTTATGACTAGACTTGGCATCTCCTGGAGTGAGATCGTTTTTATAGTGTTTTTCCTGATCACCCTGATCCAGCTGTTCTATTACGGGTGGTTCTTCAGGCGCCTTGCTTTTTTCATTCCCGCAGAAAAAGGACAATCGCAGCAGCACCCCGTCAGCGTTATCATCTGCGCACGTGACGAAGCAGCCAAACTGGTCACACACCTCCCCGGCGCCCTGGTCCAATCCTACCCCAGCACCCACGAGGTCATCGTAGTCAACCACAACAGCCAGGACGATACCCGCTTTCTACTCGATGAATTTAAAAAAACCTTTAAAGGCCTGCACATCGTCAATCTCGAACAGGAAGCCATCGGCATCCCCGGGAAAAAATATCCGCTCAGCATGGGTATCAAGGAAGCCAGGCACGAGATCGTCCTGCTCACTGACGCCGACTGTGTGCCTGCCAGCGAATTCTGGATGCAAAAAATGCAGGACGGCTATAACAATGGCATCGAAGTGGTGCTGGGCTATAGTCCCTACAAAAAAAATCCCGGCTTCCTCAATAAGATCATCCGCTTCGACACCTTCCATACGGCCCTTCAATATTTCTCCTACGCCCTGGCCGGCCTCCCCTACATGGGTGTCGGACGCAATCTGTCTTATAAGAAAGACGTCTTCCTGAGAAATAAAGGCTTCTCCGCCATCAACCACCTGCCCGGCGGCGACGATGACCTCTTCATCAATAAAGTAGCGACCAGGGAAAATACAGCCATCGTAGTCGACCCCGACACTTTTACCATGTCCGAACCCAAAAAGACATTCGGCGAATGGTTCCGGCAAAAGACACGCCACTATAGCACCGCTAAATATTACAAACCCCTGCATAAATTCCTGCTGGGATTGTACTCCTTCTCCCATGTCCTGTTCTACCCCTTATTCATCGCCAGCCTCTTTTTCGATTGGCGCTTCGCCCTCATGCTCTTCGGCATCCGCCTCCTGATCCAGGGATATATCTACTACAAGACCATGGACAAGCTCCAGGAAAAAGATCTTTTTGCCTGGTGGTGGCTCCTGGACCTTTGGATGTTCGCTTATTATCTGATCTTTGCACCCACAATATGGAAGAAACCACGGGCCACCTGGAATTGATCCTTCGTTATTTCGACGACTTCACCCCCCGGCAGCTGCAACAGCTTGCCGCCCTGGAGGAATTGTATAAAGACTGGAACAATAAGATCAATGTCATTTCCCGCAAGGACATCGACAGCCTCTATGAGAAGCACGTCCTTCATTCCCTTGCGATCGCCGCCGCCTTCCGCTTCGAAAAAGGCATGCAGGTCATTGACATCGGTACAGGGGGCGGCTTTCCCGGCATTCCCCTGGCTATCTTCTTCCCCGACACAGCCTTTCACCTGGTGGACAGCATCGGTAAAAAAATAAAGGTCGTGGAAGCTGTCCGCGCAGCAACAGGACTGACCAACGTCACCAACCAGCACGCCCGTGCAGAAGAAATAAAAGGCCGGAAGTTCGATGTCGCTGTGTCCCGTGCCGTAGCGCCCCTGAAAGACCTCTACACCTGGTCAAAACCCTTATTGAATAAACCTTCCCGGCAGCCCGCCCCTCCTCCCGATTCTCCCGAAAGCCTCCCCATCCCTCATGGCCTCATCTGCCTGAAAGGAGGTGATCTCTCCGCCGAGATCGCGGACAGTGGTACGCACCCCCGCATCATGGAGATCCATGACATTTTCCAGCTGGACTACTTCCACGAGAAATATCTGCTGTACGTTCCATCATAAACAGGGAAATAATTTTTTTTCGCTTCCTGCAAATTGTATATTTGTTACGCAACCTGGTAACAGGTACACTCCTTTGAACTTTTTTCTCTGCTATTCTTCCTCCGATCTTTACGAGTAAGATCTTATTAATTACTTACATTAAACCATCATCAATGAATACTCCCTCAAACAAGAGAGATGTACTTCCCGTAGGCAACATTGCTATCGGCTTTGTGCATACGATGTATTTTGATCTGGACTTCAATTACATCGAGGAAAGGGTAGAGCACACAAGTATTGTTCCGGACGCGCCGCAGAACTGGGAATCGGAAAGCTATAAACTGATTCCCTATGTTCGGTATGAGTACACCCGGGTAACCAAAGAGAACCCCGAAACCAGACCCCGCTCTTTGCGATCCGTGATAAATCAGGTCAAAAAAAATGTGAAATTCTATGCTAAAGAGCCCAAAAAGGGCACCGTATTGAGAGTCATTCGCGATCCCATCGTTATATCATTACCCAACAATTTGGAGGCCATCGGTAATGTAAGGATAGTCTATCTGGAAGAATCTTATAGCAGCCTTAACTCCGACAGCATTGCTTCAAAAAGGGGAACAAGGGAAATGCCCCCTGACGTAAAAGAAAAGGCAAAAGCAGCCGTTAAAAAGAACGACCCCACATCCAACAGGCGTCGTCCAAAGAGGCGTCAATAAATTATTTATCACCGATAAAATGACAATATCAACATGCGTGATAGTAAAATCGTATTGCCCTATATGGATGATGAAGGCAATATTCATGGTGAAACCATACTGGCAACAAAAGAACATGACTATTACAGAATAAAAAGCATCCCCGTTCATGCTTCGAAGATCGCCTTACACGACCTCATAGCTATTCGCCGGCGGGAAGGTGTTCTCTATTTTCATAAGATCATAGAAAGCTCCGGGCGCAATGTCATTCAGATGATCGTCTTTAAAGGATGGCTGATCAACGCCATCTGCAAGGAGCTCGAACAATTCGGATGCCTGTGGCGACACGGCGACAACAAACATTTAATCGCTTTCGACGTGCCGGAGCATGTGCCCTACCGGCCTATCAAGGACTGGCTGGTCCAGGGCCAACGACAGCAACAATGGGGTTACCGGGAAGCTTGTTTGTCACATGAATAGCCGCAACGCGGGAATTTACCCCCTCAGGATCATACTCTCCCCCCTGCCGGCAGGCCTAACTACCCAACCACCCCAAAAACTACCACAAAATGGTATTTTTTTCTCGCCAAAGCAGCCCACCTTTGTTGTATGAATATTTCTGTTTGTATTGTAGATGATAATAAGGACATCCGCTCTGCTCTCGAGCAGATTGTCCTGATGGCCGAAGGCTATACCCTTGCCGGCAGCTATCAGGATGCGGAGGAGGCGCTGCAGAAAATACCTCTCGCAAATCCCAACGTTGTACTCATGGATATCAACCTGGGCAACGGAGAAAGCGGAATTGATTGTGTACGGCAACTGAAACCCCTCCACCCCGAGATCCTTTTCATGATGTGTACGATCTACGAGGAAGATGAAAAGATCTTCGAAGCCCTGACAGCAGGCGCCAATGGCTATATCCTGAAAAAAACAGCCCCCGGTAAGCTGCTGGACTCCCTCCGTGAACTATACGAAGGCGGCGCCCCCATGAGCAGCCAGATCGCCCGCAAAGTGGTCAATGCCTTTCAGGTCCGTACAGCCGCAGCCGATCCCGTTACCCAGGGCAAATCCATCAGCATACTCTCCAACAGGGAAAATGAGATCCTGGAGCTGCTGGCCAAAGGCATGCTTTATAAGGAAATAGCAGCCCGTCTCTTCATTAGCCAGGAAACCGTACGCAAACATGTATATCACATATACGAAAAACTACATGTGAACAACAGGGTGGAAGCTATCAATAAATTCTATGGCCGCTAGGCAATAGGCCAGTTGTGCGCGATAAACAAGCTTAAAACTACCATAAAGTGGTATTGTTTTGCCCTCGGGGGGTCACTACCTTTACCCCTTGGGGGCTGCTCAGAGAATCAAATGCGTTAGTCATTTTACCTTATCTAACCTATATCAGACACGGAGGGTGAGCCATCAGGTCTCACCCTTTTATTTTCTTATTTTCCGGTGAATACAGGATCCATTCTTACATATTTACTCGCCCCTTCGAACCTCACCACGTACTCGGACTTGAAATGCGTGCTCTTCTGGTAATAATCCGTTGTTATGATCTGTGCTCCCGAAGCGCAAGCCGCCATAAATTCCGTCTTATCGTTCATCCGCGCCTCCTTCGTGTCCGCATCTGCCCGCGTACGAACGATATACCCCTTTTCCACCAGGTCCTTTATCTCCGGCATGGCGGGATCATTCCGGATCATCGTGGCAGCCTCCGGCATCCCCCGGTCCCCATTCACAAACAATATCCGTCCTTTTAAAGAAGGATGACCCGCGATATACATGTCCCTTTTTCTGTCATGATCGTCCAGGATAAAAAGGAATCGCCCCCTTGCAGCTTTCAGACTGGGCCAGTTTCCGCTCAATACAGCGCTCTCCAGCGTAGCATAATTCCCCCGCACCATATCCGGGGTGATCAGATGCTCCTTGCCCAACCCCTCTTCCAGCACCCTGTCCAGCTCATCGAATAAGGCAGGCGTAAAAGGTTCCGGCTCCGTCAGCTCCCTGTTGCGGCTGGCGCCATCCTTGGCCTCCAACGTAATAAAAACAGGATAATGATCCCGATGCTTGTCGCTCCATCCTTTCAGTTCCGACAAACATTGCTTCAATGTCAATACATCGCTGCGAAAGTCGAGGTCAGGTATATGCAGGATCTTAAACCCCGGCTCCTTCATCACTCCTTCCGGATCGAAAGGCGCCTGCCCTTTGGCCCATTCCAGCCCTTTCGGATGGGCATACCTGCCTCCTTGCTCGTCCGCATAGCAGTCGATCTCCAGGTTCAGCAAACCCATATCCAGCTGCTGCGTCAATGGAATATGTTCATAATCGATCTTGCTGGCATCGACAGAATCCCGCTTCATGAACATACTGAACAATGCCGGATCGATGGCCTTCTTATAGCTGTTGTGACTGCCGATGACCTGGATCCTGTTGATCGGCAGCTCTTCCGGAAGATCTTTGTGCATCACTGGCAACGTCGCCAGTATTGCAGCACCGAATAAAGTCTTCATTAATTGTTAATTTTTAGGACACCCTCATTCTGTACCAAATTATTATCCACCTGGGCAAAACTGTGTAAAGCCCGAAGATATTGCGCATAGTAATACAGAAAAGACGTAAATTTTCTACAGATGGCAAAAATATTCCTCTCTGCCATCCGGCGATCGCAGATCCCAACATTTAACAAAAAAGCAAAGGGGTACACTTAGTGTACCCCTGGCATCGTATGTATGCTTTTTAAGGGCAGGGCCCTACCACTTCAGCTCCAGCTTATTATTTTTTCGCTCGATATCCGCCATCCGTTGGGAAGGATCGATCTCTATGACCTTAAGATCCAGCAGACGACGGTTCACTTCAAAAGTATAGGTAGGACTGGTCCATTTCCAGGGCTCATTTCGTGTAGTGGGAATGGAATGATCTTCCACCGGCTTACCCCCGAACATGGAATACTGCGGGATATAGGCTAGTTCCTTACTGCCATCCTTATACGTCAGCAACACGTCGAGCGGCATAGGCATTGCGCCGAGCATACGCAGTCTTATCCTTGACTTCCCATTTTCTTCCCACAGGCTGTCAATGCCATAGTCGATGGTCTTGACACTGCTGATCCAGTATTCCTTATACCAGTCCAGCTGAAGTCCGCTGACCTTTTCCGCCACCCGCACAAAATCACTGGCATTGGGATGCTTAAAACGCCACTCACGGTAGTATTCCAGCAATATCCTGTCCCGCACCGAATCGCTCACGATATATCCCAGCTGCTCCAGGAACATAGCCCCCATGGAATAGCTGGCAATGCCATAGGCGAGATTGGTATTGAAATGGTCCGCGTGCGTGCTCAGCGGTTCCTGGTAACCGCTTCTCTCAAGGTCGAAATACGAATCATAGGAAGGGCCCTGGTTTACGGGCAACGCTTCATGCCGCTTTGCCACCAGGTCCTTCAACCCCTGATCATTAGGATGTCGGGCCAGTTCCTGCTCATAGTACCAGCCGGAGACCCTTCCCTCGGCATACGTCGTAAAACCTTCATCCATCCAGGGGTACACGGATTCATTGGTGCCCAGCATACCCTGGTACCAGCTATGCATCCATTCGTGAAATGCCGTACCGAGGCTGGCGCTTTTGATCAGCGTGCTCATGGGATATTCCATGCCACCATCACCGCCATGCACAAAAGAGTATTGCTTGTATGGATAGGCTCCAAATGTCTTTTCTATATAAGGCAATACCGTCACCGCCGCATCCGCCAGCGTATTCCACAACGTGTCCTGTTTGGGATCGTTGTTCTTGTTCTTGTACAGCACATTGATGACAAGTCCGCTGGCTGTTTTACGCACCAGGTGATGGTACTGTGGATCGGCAGCCCACATAAAATCATGGACATTGGGCGCTATAAAATGCCAGACCAGTTTGTCGCCCGCAGGGCGCACCACCTTTACCCCGGCGCCTTCATATCCGTAACCCACCTGGGCGGCATTTTGAAGATACCCCGTACCGCCGATGATATAGCTTTTATCGAGGCTGATCTTTACATCATAATCGCCCCATACCCCATAAAATTCCCGGGCCACATAAGGAGTAGGGTGCCATCCTTCATAATCATATTCGCACATTTTGGGATACCACTGGCTCATGGAATAACGTACACCTGTCTCCGGGTTGTCCCTTCCGCTCCGGCGTACCTGCAACGGCACCTGCGCCTCGAATTGCATGTCAAAGACCACTGTCGCCTTAGGCAGCAAGGGACGGGTCAGCGTCACCTCCAGTATGGTCTCCTCCACTTTAAAAGGCTGGGCTGCACCATTCATGGTCAGGGAAAGCACTTTCTGATACCCGATCTCATCCGGCTTAAGATGGGAGATGCGGTCCTTCACACGTGGATCCCAGTCCTGCTGCTCATGCCCCCTCCTGCCATAAGTGGTCTTGCCCAGTTCCTGGCTGCGCGTATCCATCATGCTGCCCGGCTGAAAAGCATTCCAATACAGGTGATAGAACACCTTACGCAGCGTATCCGGAGAATTGTTGGTGTAAGCCAGCGACTGCTTCCCCGTTATCCGGTTGGTAGACACATCCAGGCTGACATCCATGGTATACTTCACACGCTGCTGCCACCGATCCGGTTGTGACAGAACGTTAAGGTGCGGAAGGGACAATACTGCCCATGTCAGAAGAATTGCTCTCATGTTCATGTTGAATTGTTCCGGGACCCGGGGTCCCGTTTTGATGTAGGGTACGATTATCAGCACATTTATAAAGTGATGCCGTCTTTCTGCAATTGTCCGTCACTACTGAAGGTAAGCACCCGCTTGGAAAGCGTACCATTTGACACGCCGATAATGTATTCCACTTTGTCACCCGGCAGATAACGTTCGGTCACCGTTCCAATCTTCCAATCCGCATACTTGCTTTTCGACAGGCCATCCTTGACAGATGCCGGAATGGCGTCCTGCTTGATCTTTTTCTCCGTCTGGAGCCATTCCCCCTTGCTGTTGTATTTAGCCTGGTACTGATCGTTATCCATTGTAAAGCTCGCCGTGAAAGCGGTTACATTATCCTTCCACGAAACAGTCTTAGCAGTGGGATATTTCTCTTTGAAAGAATCCGTTACCACACCCGGGATCTTTCGGAACTGCGCATTGGAAGTAGAAGCTATAAAAAAGAGACCGCAGATAAAACAAAGGGATAATACTAGCTTTTGCATATGAACATTTATTTTAAGGTAAATAACTGAGTTCCTCGCTCCAGGATCCATTTTCATTGATCTTTTTCACCAACCGCCGTTCAACCGATCCTGCTATTCTATCTCATCTTTCCCGCATCCCCCTCTCTATCCTCTCTCCCCCGCGTTCGCTAACTTCCTCTCTTTCCCGCATCCCCTCTCTATCCACTCTTCTCCGCGTCCGCTCACTTCCACTCTTCCCCGCATCCTCTCTCTATCCTCTCTCCCCTGTGTCCGCTCACTTCCACTCTTTCCCGCATCCTCTCTCTATCCTCTCTGCTCCGATCCTCCCAACCCCTCACCTACTCCTCCCCTGATCCCTCCTGCTTTCCTCACCTTTCCGAATCCTCCCGTCCTATCCCATCTTCTCCAAATCCTATTTCTTTCCGGATCATTCCATCCTATCTCACTCTCCATATCATCCGACACCTCCATTCCTCTCTATATCCACTTACTTTATCCTCCTATCTCCTCTTCTCCACATCCTATTCCTTTCCGGATCATTCCATCCTATCTCACTCTCCATACCATCCGACACCTTCATTCCCTCTCTATATCCACCTACTTTATCCTCCTATCTCCTCTTCTCCTCATTCTATTCCTTTCCGGATCATTCCATCCTATCTTAATCTCCATACCATCCGACACCTTCATTCCTGCTCCATATCCACTTACTTTATCCTCCTATCCCATCTTCCCCCACTCCGCTCAACTTCTCCTCCCCAGAATCCTCCTATCCTATCTCCTCTTCCCCATCCTCCGAAGCCTCCACCCCCTCCCGCTCCTTTCCTTTCCGCCGCACTTCCCCCGCCACCGTAATGACGATCTCTCCCTTTACACCCTTCCCACGGAAATGTTCACACACCTCCCTGAGCCTGCCCCGCATATTCTCCTCATATATCTTCGACAGTTCACGGCTGACACAACATTCCCTATCCTCCCCAAAATAAACAATAAAATCTTCCAATGTCTTAACCAATCTCATAGGACTTTCATAAAAAACCATCGTCCGCTCCTCCCGCGCCAGCTGCTTCAACAAGGTCTGTCGCCCCTTTTTTACAGGAAGGAACCCCTCAAAGCAAAACCGCTGCATCGGTAAACCACTGTTTACCAATGCCGGCACAAAAGCAGTCGCCCCGGGCAGACATTCCACCTTCACCCCGGTCTTGATACATTCCCGCACCAGCAGAAAAGCCGGATCGGATACGCCTGGCGTTCCGGCATCCGTTATCAGGGCCATGACCTTACCCTGCAATAGCTGGTCTACCAGGTGATGCAGCACCTTATGCTCGTTATGCTGGTGATAGGGAGTTAAAGGCTTGATGATCTGGTAATGATTCAGCAGCCGGGAAGAATTCCGGGTATCTTCCGCCAGGATAAGGTCCGCTTTCTTCAACACCTCAAGCGCCCTTAACGTAATATCCTGCAGATTACCGATGGGAGAAGGAACAATATAAAGCAATGCCGGTATTAGTTTACAGCGATCTCGAAGTATTCCATGACGGGATTGGCCAGCAGCTTCTTACCCGCTTCTTCGGCAATCTGTCGGGCCTCATCCGCCGAACCGGCTTCCACCTGCAGCGCAATGCTCTTGCCGATCCGTACGTCGCTGACACTCCTGATCCCCAGGCTTTGCAGACCACCCATCACCGCCTTTCCTTGCGGATCCAACAATTCCTTAAGCGGCATAACTTTCACCTGAACAGAGAATGTCATATAGATTATTTTTTTTCAGACAGCAAAGATACGATAATGTAGAAAATGAACACCACAGGCACAGCCAGCCATTTCAAAAAAACGGCGGCCAGGGTCGCCACGATCAGCAGGATCAGCTTGGGAAGATTGCCCTTTATCGTGTAATCCGAAAATTTCAGGGCCATGATGGGCAAATTGCTGGTCATCAGCCAGGCCATCACCAGGATCACGCCGTATAGGAGCCATTTATTCAGTAAAAGCGATGTCACCGTATCATTCGTCGAATACCAGTAGATCAGGGGAATACTCGCCACCAGTATACCCGCCGCAGGAGTAGGTACTCCCTTGAATCCATATCGCTGGGTCTCATCGATATTGAACTTGGCCAATCTGAATGCAGCCGCACATGGGAATAACAATGCCGGAAGGAACCATAAAGGAGAGATATCGAGTCCGTCCTCCTGCCGGGCAAAGCTCATCCGGAGGAATTGGTAAAGGATCATGCCCGGCGCAACCCCGAAGCTCACCACATCCGCAAGGGAATCCAACTGCTTGCCCATGGGAGAAGTAGCCTTGAAGATCCTGGCCACCAGGCCGTCCAGGAAATCCACCAGACCAGCCAGCCCGATAAATAAGGAAGCCACCCCCATCCGTTCCGGTATACCTATATACTGCGCACCATCCGCATTATACATGATGGCTATGCCATTCTGCAACGTAAAGATCACCGCTATGCATCCGAAGAACAAATTCAATAAGGTGAACAGGTTAGGTATGTTTTTCATCTGAATATCAAAGGCTTTTTTTATTGCCAGATGGAATCTGCGGTTTCATTCGAAAATCAATGTCTTTTTATTGGACGAATGGGATCTCCGATCTCATTCATTTCATCTTTGCCGGCTGAAAATTAATACTTTATTTCTTTACTGCCATCTTCTATACGCCCGCCGTTACCTTTTCCTCTCCTCTTTCATCTTTCCTTTCATAGCCGCCTCGATCTCTTCCACCGTGATCGGCACCTTTGCCATAAGGTCCTTACACCCACCCCTGGTGATCCAAACATCATTCTCGATCCTTATCCCCATCTGCTCCTCTTCTATATAAATACCCGGCTCGACCGTAAGCACCATCCCTTCCTCAATAGCGCCTGCACGCGGTCCCAGATCATGTACGTCGATCCCAAGATGATGGGAGATACCATGATACATGTATTTGGCAGAAGCCGGATTTTCAGGGGATTGGTTCTTGATATCCCCGGGGGTCAACAGCCCGATCTTCTCAAAGGTTTTGCCCGCTTCCTCCCCTATTTTCTTATTGTAATTGGAAAAAGTCAATCCCGGCTTTAACAAGCTTTTAGCAAATTGATGGAGATGCAAACAGGCATTATAGACCTCTTTCTGCCTTTTGGTGAACTTGCCGTTCACCGGCACGGTACGGGTAAGGTCAGCGCTATAGCCGGAATAATCAGCGCCAAAATCCATCAATACCAGCTCCCCATCCTTACACACCTGGTCATTGGTGATATAATGCAGCGTCCGGGCCCGGTCCCCGGAGGCGACAATACTGCTGTACGCGGGACCGGAACTCTTTTGGGAAATGAAGGAATGGTAGATCTCCGCCTCCACCTCGTACTCCATCACCCCCGGCCGGATAAAGGCCAGCAGCCGGTCAAAAGCAGTATGGGTTATATCCACTGCTGCCTGCATCAGTCCTATCTCCATGGAAGACTTTACGGCACGCAACTGCTTGATGATCGCAGCGCTTCGGAGATACCTGTGCAGGGGGAACCGTTCCTGCATCTCCATGATAAACCGGTACTCTCTCGTCAATGCAAGCCCCGATCTGCGATCATTCTCATTACTGCTGAGATAGATGTTCTCTGCCAGATGCACCCATTGCTGCAGCATCGTATCCAGCGTATCCAGCCATACGATGGTCTTAATACCCGATATGGCCCTGGCCTCCTCAGCCCGCAGCCGCCTGCCATCCCATTTTTCCTTCACTTCATTGGGTCGTACCAGGACCAGGACCTCCCGGTAGCGCGCATCCGGATGATCAGGAAAAAAGATCACCATGCTGTCCTCCTGGCTAATGCCCGACAACCAGAAAAGATTGCTGTTCTGACGAAAAGGATAATGAGCATCCCCATTCGAAGGCATCTCGTCATTGCTGACAAATATAGCTATCGACCCGGGTAACATCTCCTTGATAAAACGGGCCCTGTTGGCGGTAAATAGCTCTGGCCATTGCTGGAAATACTTCATGGATCTTTATATTAATCTTTATGTTTGATCATTCCCGTTTCGCCCGTCTTTACTTCTTCTGTTTTGCCCGTCTTTACGCCCTGTTCTTCCCCTCTCTATTCCTCCCCTGGTCCCTTTCTATTGTCTGTCCCTTCCCGCTGAGTCACGTTTTTCATGCCCCTCTATCCCTATTTTTCTCTCTTTTACTTCTCCCTTCCTGCCCCTTACCACCTTTTCCTACTCTATATTCATTCCTCCCTATTTACCTCTCCCTTTCTTACTCACCCCCTTTCCCTACTCTCTATTCCTCCCTATTTACCTCTGCCTTTTACTCTATATTCATTCCTCCCTTTTACCTCTCTCTATTGTCTCTTATCACCCTTTCTTACTTACCCCCCTTCCTTACTCTATATTCTCTCTTGTACTTCTCCCTTCCTGCCCCTTACCACCCTTCCCTACTCTATATTCTCTCTTTTACTTCTCCCTTCCTGCCCCTTACCACCTTTTCCTACTCTATATTCATTCCTCCCTGTTTACCTCACCCTTTCTTACTCACCCCTTTCCCTATCTATACTCCTCCCCATTTACCTCTCCCTTCCTGCCTATTTACCTCTCTGTTATCTCTCCCCCCTCTATTGTCTCCTCCTCCCCTCCCATTTCGAGGATCGCCAAAATTATCGAATGAATTTATCAATTAACCCTGTTTAGCAGAATCCCTCAAAACTAACGCTCGTTAGTTAGACACCATCCAAACAACCCCCTCCACCATTTGATTTTTTCAAATTTAAAGCCCCTTTTCCGACCTGCGTTAGAAAAATTTAATTTTAGCTTTGCTAAAACAAACGATTGCTGCCATGTCAGAACCTACTACAACCCCTATTCCTAAAGACAATTTAATTCAGATCAGCCAAACAGCTACCGGCAATATCCACTATCAGCTCTCGCCGGAAGAATTGGTGCAGGATACCCTCCGCAGAAAAGAAGGGATGCTCAGCAACACGGGCGCCCTGGTGATCCGCACAGGCGAATTCACAGGTCGCAGCCCCAAGGACAGGTACATCGTAAAGGACACCATCACCGCGGATACCATCCATTGGAATGATTTCAACCAACCGATGGAAGAAAAATACTTCCACACCATTTTTAATGAATTGACGGCATACCTGGATAGCCAGCCCGAACGCTGGGTCCGCGACTGCTATGTGTGCGCCGATCCTCGCCATCGGCTGAACATCCGGGTCATGACGGAAACACCCGCCATCAACCTTTTTGCGTATAATATGTTCCTCCGCCCTACGGAGGAAGAGCTGGAGAACTTCCATCCCGACTGGCGCATCCTCTCTGCCCCGGGCTTAAAGCTGGATCCCGTCGCCTGCGGCATCCGCCAGCAAAATGCAGTTGTCATTTCCTTCCGTCATAAAATGATCCTGTTGGCCGGCACAGGCTATACAGGCGAGACGAAAAAAGCTATCTTCACGATCCTGAACTACCTGCTGCCAAAGGAAAAGAATATCCTCAGCATGCATTGCTCCGCCAATAGAGGCAAAGATGGCGATACCGCTATTTTCTTCGGTCTCAGCGGCACTGGCAAGACTACGCTGAGCGCAGATCCCCAACGTAAGCTCATCGGCGATGACGAGCACGGCTGGACGGAAGACAACGTCTTCAACTTCGAAGGCGGCTGTTATGCCAAATGTATCAACCTGAAAGAGGATAAAGAGCCGGAGATCTTCCGGGCCATCCGCCCGGGGGCCCTGGTGGAAAATATAAAATTCTATCCCGGCACCGACCAGATCAATTTCGAGGATGGCAGCATCACAGAGAATACCCGGGTCTCCTATCCCCTGTCCTACATCGGCAACGCTGCGGAACCTTCAGTAGGTGATATGCCAAAGAACATCTTCTTCCTCACCTGTGATGCATATGGCGTGTTACCACCCGTGTCGAGGCTCACTCCGGGTCAGGCTATGTACCAGTTCATTTCCGGCTACACGGCCAAGGTGGCCGGCACGGAGACTGGCATCACAGAGCCCAAGCCCACGTTCAGCGCCTGCTTCGGCGCCCCCTTCCTTCCTCTTCATCCAGGCCGCTATGCGGAGATCCTGGGCAGGAAGATGAAGGAGCATGGCGTAAAGGTCTGGATGATCAATACAGGTTGGTCCGGTGGCCCCTACCTGAAAGGCAGCCGCATCCGGCTGGCATATACACGGGCAATGATCACGGCAGCGCTGGAAGGCGGCCTGGATGATGTGGCATATGATACCCATTCCATATTCGGCGTGGCTATGCCGCTCACATGCCCCGGTGTACCGGCCGGGATCCTCAACCCCCGCAGCGCCTGGCCAGATCTGGCCGCTTATGATAAGATGGCCAATGACGTCGCAGGCTGGTTTATTAATAATTTTAAAAAGTATGAGGATGGTGTAACCGCTGAAGTCCGTGATGCAGCCCCCATTCCCTGTACTCAAAAATAATTTTAAAAAAAAGTTAAAAAAGTTTCCTAATACGGGGGAAATTCCAGAACTTGGCCGCACTATTTCCGGAACGAACCACGGGTTACTCCGGATGCAGTCTGCGATTGTTTGCCAAAACTAACTCCATCCACCTGATGGGGTTTTTTCTTTTTACAGGAGGTTAGAACAACCCATACAGCTGCGAATCGATCCGTGTGATGATCTCTCCCAGGTGCTCTTCATTCTCCGGGAATTTATTCTTGTCGATGTCTACGATCAACAACGGGCCTTCTTTATAACCCTCGATCCATTTGTTGTAAAAATCGTTTAATCGTTTCAGGTAGTCCAGGCGGATGTTCTCTTCATATTCGCGCCCCCGCTTCTGGATCTGGGCCACCAGGGTCGGTACAGATGCCTGCAGATAGATAAGGAGGTCCGGCGGCTGCACCATCCTTTTAAGCGTCTGGAAGAATTGAAAGTAGTTGTTGTAATCCCGCTTGCTCATCAGTCCCATTTCATGAAGGTTGGGTGCAAATATATGCGCATCCTCATAGATGGTCCTGTCCTGGATCACCGTCTCGGTACCTGCATGGATCTCCAGCAGCTGGTTAAGACGGCTGTTCAAAAAGAATATCTGAAGGTTGAAGCTCCACCTGGGCATGTCCTCGTAGAAATCATTCAGGTAGGGATTGTGGTCGACGTCCTCGAATTGAGGTATCCAACGATAATGTTTGCTCAGCATCTCCGTCAACGTAGTCTTACCCGCGCCTATGTTCCCAGCTACAGCAATATGCTTAGGTTTCTTATTTTTTGCCATGAAAGGTTTAAGATATTAATTCTTTTTCAAATTTCTAGAAATAATTCAGGCCAATAGCGTCCTTGGCCAATTGAAGCGTAACTGCCGCACTGGCCCTTGCCTTGGCCGCACCTTGCTCCATCACCTTCCGGAGATAAAGCTCATCGTTTTGTATCTGCTCTGCCTTTTCGCGAATAGGAGCGATAAAAGACACCATCCCTTCAGCCAGCTCTTTCTTCATATCACCATAACGGATAGTGCCGGCCTGGTAATCCGACTGGAACTTCTCCACGACATCCTGGGGGCTCACCAGCTTCAGCAGCAGGAACAGGTTGGCAATCGTTTCCGGCATAGGTGCGCCCGGCGCCTGGGCCCCACTGTCCGTTTTTGCCTTACTGATCTTTTTGCGGATGGTTTCATCATCATCGGCCAGGTATAAAGTAGCCATCTGATTCTCACTCTTGCTCATTTTCCCCGCCCCGTCAAGGCTGGGCACTTTTACCAGGTCCTCCCCGAAATTGAAAGCATACGGCTCGGGAAATACGGCGCTATAGCGTTGATTGAACCGGTTGACATAATTCCGGGCTATCTCTAAATGTTGTTCCTGGTCCTTACCCACGGGCACCAGCGTGGCCCGGTGTAATAGGATATCGGCCGCCTGCAGGACGGGATAGGTCAGGAGGCCGGCATTTACATTCTCAGGCTGCAGACGCACCTTATCTTTAAAAGTGGGCGTCTTCTCCAGTTCGCCTTTATAAGCCAGCATATTCAAAAAAAGATAGAGCTCAGCCGTTTCCGGGACGTGGCTCTGGCAATACAGGGCGACCTTTTCCGGGTCCAGCCCGCTGGCGATATTCTCCGCCAGCACCCTCCGCACATGCTGCTTCAGTTCCTTGGTCTCCCGCAGGGTAGTCAGAGCATGCAGGTCCGCCACCATGAAATAGCAGGTATAGGACTCCTGCATACGTACATAGTTCCGCAGCGCTCCGAAATAATTCCCAAGGTGCAGGAACCCCGTGGGCCGGATCCCGCTCATGACAATATCTTTATTTTTTTCCATATTAAAATTTAAAGTCTGTCAGTACTTCGTCAAAGCTGCTTAGAACTTCGGCGGAGCTTCGTTCCTTGCTCAGAACTTCGGCAAAGCTGCGTTCCTCGCTTTTCCTCGTTCGTACCTTTCGCTTCCCTCAGGTACGTTCGTAACCTTCGTTTCACTCGGTTACCCCCAGAAATTCGGCAAAGCTGCGTTCCTCGCTTTTCCTCGTTCGTACCTTTCGCTTCCCTCAGGTACGTCCGTAACCTTCGCTTCGCTCGATTACGGACAAGTCTCCTCCATCGACTTTTGGGAAGCGCGAAGATAGCCCCTCCATGCCGTTTGTCAAAACTTGACCAATACCCTCCTGGCATCAAAATAATCAGCTATTTTTGCCTAAACACCTTGCATGGAAGTCAACGACGCCCTGATCGATAATCTGTCTAACCTCGCCCGGCTGGAATTCAGCGCTGAAGAAAAGGAAGATATAAAAAAAGACCTGCGGCGGATGATCGAATTTGTGGAAAAGCTGGGTGAGTTGGACACTACAGGTGTAGAGCCCCTGTTGCATATGAGCCCGGCCATCAACGTCTTACGGGAAGATATCCCCGAAGGCTCCGTCAGCCGGGAAGAAGCCCTGGCCAATGCCCCCGCTACAGATGGGACTTATTTCAAAGTTCCCAAAGTGATCCGCAAAATATGACCAATACCCCTATTATACGCCTCCAGGATCTCCGAAAAAGCTATTTTATGGGCCGTCAGGCCCTGCCCGTGCTCAAAGGAGTATCCCTCGATATCTTCAAGAACGAGTATGTAGCCCTGATGGGGCCCTCCGGCTCGGGCAAAAGCACCCTCATGAATATCATCGGCTGTCTGGACTCCCCCACGGCCGGATCCTATATCCTGAATGGACAGGACGTAAGCAAAATGCCGGACGACAACCTCGCCGATGTCCGGAATATAGAGATCGGTTTCGTATTCCAGCAATTCAATCTCCTTCCCCGCCTGACAGCCGCAGAGAATGTCGCCCTGCCCCTCGTCTATGCGGGCGTTCCTAAAAAACAACGTATAGAAAGGGCCCTGGAAGTGCTGAAAAAGGTCAACCTGGAGGATAGAAGTCATCACAAGCCCAACGAGCTTTCCGGGGGACAGGCACAACGGGTGGCCATTGCCAGGGCCCTGGTGAACAACCCCTCGCTGATCCTCGCCGATGAACCCACAGGCAACCTGGATACAAAGACCTCCATCGAGATCATGGATATCTTTTCAAAGATCCAGTCCGGCGGCAATACCGTCGTCCTGGTCACGCATGAAGAAGACATTGCAAATTATGCCCACCGTGTCGTACGTCTGCGGGATGGGATCATAGAAAGCGACCGGCAACAGGCTCCCGCAGTGATGAGCCATTAAAAACTGCAATTCCATGGCATTTAAAATATATACCAGGACAGGCGATAAAGGCAAGACGGCCCTCATCGGCGGGACGAAAGTTCCCAAGAGCCACATCCGCATCGAATCCTACGGCACTATAGACGAGCTCAACTCCTATATTGGGTTGCTCAGCGACCACCTGGCGGCCGCATCCGGCGTCGTCAGCCATCCGGTCTTCCCCCTCACCGCATCCATCCAAACCCTCCGCGGGATCCAGGACCGCCTTTTCACCATCGGCGCCTCACTGGCATGCGACCCCGACAAAGCGTCTAAAATGAAGATCCCTGACTTGAGCGAGGAAGATGTCAAAGCGCTGGAAGAAGATATCGACAGGATGAATGAAGTGCTGCCAGAAATGAAGTCGTTTATTTTGCCGGTCGGGCATATCGTCGTCTCCACAGCCCATATAGCCCGTTGTGTATGCCGGCGCGCAGAAAGAATTTGCGTCCAGATGCAGGAAGAAGGACAATTCATCGATCCCCTCGTACTGAAATATATCAACAGGCTCAGCGATCATCTTTTTACGCTGGCCCGTTATGCCGGCCACCTGCTGCAAGCTGAGGAAATCCCATGGAAACCCAGGGTTTGAGGACGCTTTCACACTTACCCAACTCTTCTTAATATCCAGATCGCCACCGGCGATCTGTCTTCCTGGAAACCCACGGTTTGAGGACGCTTTCGCACTTACCCAACTCTTCTTAATATCCAGATCGCCACCGGCGATCTGTCTTCCTGGAAACCCACGGTTTGAGGACGCTTTCACACTTACCCAACTCTTCTTAATATCCAGATCGCCACTGACGATCTTTCTTCCTGGAGACCACGGGTCTGACACCACCTATATCCATCCACTATTTTAATGATCCGGCTCTAACCCTGGCCCCTCATCGCATCTCAACCCTCCTTTTCAATCACCCCATCCCGCATATGCAATACCCGGTCGCTCATCCGCGCCAGCTCCTCATTATGGGTCACGATCAAAAACGTCTGTTTCAGTCTGTCCCTCAGATCAAAGAACAGCTGATGGAGCTCCTTCGCATTGGCCGTATCCAGGTTCCCCGTCGGCTCGTCCGCAAACACGATATCCGGATCATTGATGAGCGCACGGGCTACAGCCACCCGCTGTTGTTCCCCACCCGATAAGGCGCCCGGTTTATTGTCGATCCGGTGCCCTACTCCCAGGGTCTTCAACAGCTCGGTGGCCCGCTGCTCAACTTCTGCCTTATTTCGTCCGGCGATCCAGCCCGGGATACAGACATTTTCCAATGCACTGAACTCCGGCAGCAGGTGGTGGAACTGGAAGACAAATCCAATATGGCGGTTGCGAAAATCAGCCAGCTGGCGTCCTTTTAGGTCATTGATCTTTTTATTTTCCAGGAAGACCTCCCCTTTGGCCGGCTCGTCCAGCGTACCCAGGATATGCAGCAAGGTACTTTTGCCACATCCGGAAGGTCCCACAATACTGACGATCTCACCTTTCCGGATCTGCACATCCACCCCCTTCAATACCCAGAGGGCGCCGTAATATTTCTCTATTCCTTTGGCTGTTAGCATATTAATAATTTGAATTCGGCCTGCATTGTCCCTGACTGTGACCCGGCACGCTATCGCATACCCATCCGATTGGTTCGCCCCTTCCTTCATTCCCTAAAACGTCTTTCCCTCACTTTATCCCTCATCCCTCACCTTATCCGTCTTTCCCCCACTTTATCCCTCATCCCTCACTTTCTTCGCCTTTTTCCCCCACTTAAAGCCGCCAGTCGATCCGTGCCCCCTTCCCATCTTATTTTTATCCCCACATCTAACGGCAAGATATTAATCTTCTTGTCGCTTAATGCCTGCAAACCTACACGTTAGCCCCCATAAAAAAGGCTAATCAGGGATAAATCTGGAAAATTCGGTAAAGAGAACCCTTAATGTGAAAGGTTAATTTTTAACTGATATTTGGTGGTTTCGTTTTAAAAATTACTTTTGCGGAAAATTAAGAGTAATGTTCTGGACACTAGAATTAGCCAGCTATTTGGAAGACGCTCCCTGGCCGGCTACAAAAGACGAATTGATTGACTATGCCATTCGTTCCGGTGCTCCTATCGAGGTAGTGGAAAACCTGCAGGAACTGGAGGATGAAGGAGAGATCTATGAAGGCATCGACGACATCTGGCCCGACTATCCCTCACAGGAGGACTTCTTTTTCAACGAGGATGAATACTGAATATCAGCATCTTGCGAATAAAAAAAGGGGTACATTATCTATGTGCCCCTTTTTGTTGAAAACTATTGCTATTGAACCCCGAGGCTCGTCAATATTTCTGTGCTGACTCCCGTGGAAGAGTATCCGCCATCGTGAAAAAGATTTTGCATCGTCACCATTCTCGTCAGGTCCGAAAAGAGCGTGATACAGTAATTGGCACAATCTTCTGCAGTGGCATTGCCTAAAGGCGCCACAGACTGCGCAAAATCATAAAAATCGCCAAATCCCTTGATACCCGTTCCCGCAGTTGTTTTAGTGGGAGACTGCGAAACTGTATTGATGCGCACTTTCTTCTCTACCCCATAGTGATAGCCGAAGCTGCGGGCGATAGATTCGAGCATAGCCTTAATATCAGCCATGTCGGTATAAAAAGGATAGGTTCGCTGGGCCGCCATATAGGTCAGCGCCACCACGCTTCCCCATTCTGCAATAGCGTCCAGCTTCTTGGCTACCGCCAGCATTTTATGCAGGGACAAGGCCGAAATATCGATGCCTTTCTGGAAATAATCATAATTCAGCTCCGTATAAGGGATATTCTTGCGGATATTGACGCTCATCCCGATTGAATGGAGCACAAAGTCTATCTTCCCCCCCAGTATTTCCTGTGACTTCGTGAACAGCGTGGTCAATTCTTCCACACTGGTCGCATCCGCAGGCACGATCTCCGACCCCGTTTGTTCAGCTAATTTTTTGATCTCTCCCATACGCATAGCGATCGGCGCATTCGTTAGTACGAACGTGGCGCCTTCTTCATGGGCCTTCTCTGCAACTTTCCATGCGATTGAATTTGCATCAAGGGCGCCGGTGATAATGCCCCTTTTACCTTTCAAGAGGTTGTAAGCCATAGATTGTATTTTAGTAGTTCTTGTTTTGCGATCCCTGACCCAGGGAAATCAGGGCCAAATATAGGAGATTAAAGACTTCGGAGCCCTCAACAGATTTGTATTCCCAAAAATAACTATTGCCCGGGCGGGAAGATCCGAACGATCATCGCCACTACGGAAACAATGACCACAACGATCAGCAGGAAATTAGCCAGGAAATAAAGGAACATCCGCCCTGCAGAGTCACGCGGTCTGATCATTCGCTGCAGACCGCGGTTTATATAATATACGGCTGTCAGCGTCAATAAAAGGATCAATAGTATGGAGATCGAGCGGCCTTTCATCGGAAGATTTAATTCATCACCATTTCCCTTGCATTCTCCAGCGCCGCAGCCGTCGGCTTCTCTCCTCCCAGCATCTGCGCAATAGCCGTGATCCGCTCATCCTGCGTCAGCAGCCGCACACTCGTCTTGATATGCTTACCCTTTGCATCCTTGAAGACAAAATAATGCGCATCTGCTTTACCCGCGATCTGTGGCTGATGAGTGATACAGATGACCTGGCGCTTCCTGGAAAGATTCTTCAGGATCACCCCCACCTGTCTGGCAGCCTCACCCGAAATACCCGTGTCGATCTCATCGAATATGAGTGTGGGCAGATCGATCGATTCCGCCACCAGCGATTTGATACATAGCATCAGTCGGCTAAGCTCCCCGCCCGAAGCTACTTTCCGGATAGGCTCAAAGCGGTTGCTTTTGTTCGCATCGAAAAGGAATTCTATCGCATCCGTACCCGCAGCCTGCAGTTCGGTCGGCTGTAGCTGCACTTTCAGCCGCGCATTGGGCATACCCACCTGTCTCAGCAGCTTATTCACCTGCTCCTCTAATGGCGTCGCCTGCGCCTGCCTGTTCTTTGACAGCACTGCAGCCTGCTTCTTCGCTTCCGCCAGCAATGACGCCACCTCCTTTTCCCGCGCAGCAATGTTCTCATCCACATTCAGCGATGCCCGCAATTTATCCTCCAGCTGATCGCGCAGTGCCAGCAATTCGGTAGTAGTCTGTACGCCATGTTTTTTCAGGAGCTTATAGCCCGTGGAAAGTCGCTCGTTGATCTCTTCGATCTTGCGGGGATCATAATTGACATGGTCATTGATGCGCTCCACCTCACTGGCAATATCCTGCAGCTCGATCTGCACCGACTGCATCCGCTCCGATAAAAGGGGTAGCTCAGGATGGAACGATGAGAAATGCTGCAAAGAGTGCTGCAATGTCTTCAGCTGTTGCACCATCGGTTGCTCACCTTCCTTTAGCCCGTAATATATTTTCGAAAGGGCTGTCTTGATCCCCTCTGAATTATTCAGCAATTTCAGCTCCTGGTCCAGGTCCTCCAGCTCACCCGCCCTGAATCCGGCATCGTTGAGCTCATCGAAGAGAAATTTGTTGTAGTCGACTTCTTTGTTGAATTGCGCTTTCTGCTCCTGCAGCTTCGCCAGCTCCCGGCCTGCCGCCTGCCAGCTCCGGTAAACTGTCTGATATTTGTTCAGCAGTACAGCCTGCCCTGCCAAAGCATCCAATACCTCCCGCTGAAAGTCTGACTCTCCCAGCTCCAATGTGTCAAACTGCCGGTGAAGGTCCACCAGCTGAGAGCTCAGCTTCCGCAACTGCTCCAGGTTCACAGGCGTATCGTTGATAAAAGCCCTTGACTTCCCGCTGGGAGCGATCTCCCTGCGAATGACGATCTCTTCCTCGGCATCCAGGTCGTTGTCCTTCAGGAAAGCCGTCACGGCTGCGCCCGCCAGTGTAAACGTTCCCTCCACATAACATTTTTTATCCTTTTCCAACAGGACAGCGCTGTCCGCACGGTCTCCCAGGATCAGCGACAACGCACCCATGAGGATGGATTTACCGGCGCCCGTCTCACCCGTAATGACATTCATTCGCCCCGAAAAATCAATGCTGAGGACATCGATGATCGCATAATTTTGTATGTGAAGCTTTTGTATCATGTTTGCCGTAGAAGATTGCCAGCAAATTAAGAAATAAGGTCCATCGGCAGCGCACAAGATTTTCACACCTATTCTCCCTTACATCTCGCAATACCCGCCTTTGCCTTCTGGTCTAAAGAATTTTTATAATCATGGTCCTTTAATGAAAGGCACTTCTCGAAATACGAGATAGCCGCGGCCTTGTCGCCCCGTTGCTCACAGATATATCCTGCCTGCAATGCCGCCCTGGCTGCAAAATATGCACGCAAACCCTCCCCTATCCGGATCGTGGACTGGTAAGCCGATATTGCCTCATCCCCCCTGCCCAGCCCGTCATAGATCCTGCCCTGGCGGTACGCAAGCTCGCATTTGTCTTCCGGCAGCTGGAAATAAGCCTCCCCCTTTCCCTGCAATGATTGCAAAGCTTCCACATAATACCCGCCATCACACAATAGACGAGCCCTGAGCAGTACCTTATCCGGCCATTTCCCGCTTTTAGCGTCCTTCAATGCCTGTTTGTCCGCATCGGAGTCCGCTCCTCCCTTAAGGAGCACCTGCTCCCTGCATGCAGATGCCATGGCCATATCCCCATTGAGATAGTAAGACCAGCTCAGTTTCTGCAATGCATCCTTCACATAGAACTTTCCTTTGAAATTATGGACGTAACGCTCCAGGTACACATGCGCATCCGCCTCCAGGTGACAAAGTCGCACATAGCCCATCTCCAGGTCCCATACAGGCATATCCAGGTAGCCGGCCCCGCCGCTCCGCTGTCGTATTACCTGCTCCGCATAGGCAGCCTGCTGATTGTTGATGCTCAGATTGGCCGCGAGATAGGCAAAAAGATAATTATGCCGGACATCCAGCGCATTTTGTTTTATGAACCGGAAGACCTCTTCGTGTTTGTTCTCAATGTAGAACTTGAGATAGAGATAATAAAAAGTAGCTTCTTTCCGATACAGCTGTGACATATCGTCATTGGCGGCAAGCATTTTCTGCAGCCTGTCCATCCCTTCCTTGATATTCCCTTTGATGCCTAGCAGGCCGCTTAACCATTTATAGCCATCCGGTATTGTTCCCGCCACTACTTGCATAGCCCCGCTCAGCATCAGTCCGGGCGTAAATGCGGGAAACTTACGCTGCAGCTCCTTGCTCTGAATAAATGATCGCCTGAACTCCCAACCGGCATCCCAGTTATCGCCAAATTTGATCTTGATCGCCGCCCATTGAAAATGAATGACGCTCCGCGTAAAAAGATAAAAAGGAGAAGATTCGGGGCCCTCGCTCATCCACTGTATCCGCCGGTCCAGCATTTCCTTCCTCACCTGGTATTCCGAAGGATCCTCATTGAAGAACAGGGTAAAAAAATCAATATAATTCTCGAGGAAAGATGGTATTAAATTGGATGGGTCCCTTTTTTTCTCGGCATCCAGTATCTTTTGTCCGGCATCCAGCCTGAGCTGGATGATCTCCTCATACGCCTCCTGGCAATGAGCATTCAGATCAAAATGTTTTTGCGCCATACTCCAATGCGGGCTCAGCAGTAGCAGTATGCCACCAATAAGAAGACCCCAATTGCTTGGGGCCCCACTATTCATTATCGCTGTCCGGTACTTCACAGTGTTCCCGGCAGGAATTATTTCACTTCTATCTGGTCATTCAGCTCGTTATCGACAAGGATGCGTCCGCAGTTCTCGCAAACGATGATCTTCTTGCGCTGGCGGATCTCGCTTTGACGTTGCGGAGGAATGGCATTGAAGCAGCCGCCGCATGCATCACGCAATACAGGAACGACAGCAAGTCCGTTCCGGTAGTTACCACGGATACGGTCGTAGGAATGCAACAGGCGGGGTTCCACCTTTTCGCGGGCTTCCACAGACAGCTTGTTGAAATGCTTCTCTTCCTTCTCGGTCGTGGCAATGATCTTATCCAGCTCGTCCTTTTTGTTCTTCAGCACGGATTCCTTCGTAGCAATGTTCTTCTTCGCCTTTTCCAGCAGCTGCACCTTTTCTGCGATCTCTTCATTGGCATCCTTGATATGCTTCTCAGCCAGCTTCACTTCCAGCTGCTGCATCTCGATCTCCTTGTTGATCGCTTCAAACTCACGGCTGTTCTTTACATTCTGACTTTGCTTGTCATATTTCTTTATCAGCGCATCGGCTTCCTTGATCGCTTCTTTCTTTGAATTGATAAACTCCTGGATGCCGTTGATCTCTTCTTCTACACGGGTCTGACGGGAATGTAAACCCTGGATCTCATCTTCCAGGTCGCTGACCTCCATCGGTAGCTCCCCTTTTAATATTTTGTACTCGTCTAACTTTGATTCAATTTTTTGGAGGGTCACCAGTGAAGTGAGCTTTTCCTCAACAGAGAATTCTTTTACGTTTGACATAGTGTTTAATAATAGTAGATCGGATTTGTTTTTATTTCCGATTTAAGGACGGCAAAGTTATGGAATTTTTCCCGTAATACCTCAAAAAGCAGGTCCACCGTGTATTGCTCGCTTTCGAAATGCCCGATATCCGCTATGACCATCCGGTCATTAGCGTCAAAAAACTCATGGTATTTGACGTCCGACGTGATATAAAAGTCTGCCCTTTCAGCTAAAGCATTGGAAATCATAAAGCTACCAGCACCACCGCAAAGAGCGACCCGCTTCACCGGCCGTCCGGTCAGCCGGGTATGACGGATCACCGGAACCTGGAAGGCATCCCGGATCAGGGTCAAAAGATCCTTTTCCGCCATCGCTTCTGGCAATTCCCCGATCAGCCCCGACCCCACGCCGGGATGGGTATTGGCCAGGCTCACCAGGTCATACGCCACTTCCTCGTATGGATGTGCCGCGATCATGGCCTTCACCACTGCTCCGCTCAGATGAACAGGCAGTACCATCTCCACACGAACCTCATTTTCCGCATGACGCACACCCTGCTGCCCTACGAATGGATGAGTTCCCTCCCCGCCCTTGAAGGTCCCCGTGCCTGCAACAGAAAAGCTGCACTCACTATACCCGCCAATTTCACCGGCCCCGGCGGAAAATATCGCGTTCCGCACTTGTTCCAGGTGATCCACAGGCACAAAGCAATACAGCTTACGCAACACCCCTTCCCGCAACAACAAAGGTCGCCCGCCCGCAATCCCCAGCTTCGCAGCGATCCTCCCATTCACGCCTCCTGACACCACATTGTCAAGGTTCGTATGGATAGCATAGATGGCAATATCATGTTTGATGGCGGCAATCACCGCCTTTTCCACGTAGTTCTTACCATTGATCTTTTTCAATCCGGAGAAAACGATGGGATGGTGCGCAACGATCAGGTTGCATCCACGCGCGATCGCTTCATTCACCACGGCCTCAACACAATCCAACGTTACAAGCACGCCATGACACGCCCAATCCCGGTTGCCCGTGATCAGTCCGGCATTGTCATAGCTTTCCTGGTAAGACGGCGGCGCCAGCAATTCCAGGCGTGAAAGGACGGCATCGATCGTCACTGGTGTATCCATGGATTATTTCGTCTCAGCTTATTGAATGATCTTCTCGATATGCGTCAGCTTGCCATCTTCATTGACTCCTTCCAGCACAACCCTGAGCTTTTTCGAGATATCATTGTTGAAAAATTTGATGCTGACTTTCTTATTGTCCTTGTCCGTCAGCAAAAAAGGCTTCCAGTATAGTGTCGTACGGATATCTTCCTGTACGCTCTCCGGCGATGTCTCCAGGTAATTGGGCACATAGAATTCCTTCATAACGGAATATCCCACCAGGGTAGCACGATCCAATCCCTTGAAGTTGGCGTCATTCCTTTTTTCATCTCCCCCCTTCCGCGTATATACAGCAATGACACCACCGGCACCTCCGCCAAAGCCTACACCCGATCCCGGCCGGAATACTTTCACCATCGCCACATCCGAAACAGGCGTGGACTGCAGCTGCTGGGCATCCACCTGCATTTCATTCAGATACAGGCTGGGCGTCGATCCACGCCAGGTCAGCGAAGGAGCGCCGCCGGGACTGCCGGCGGTGGTTATCTGCAGGCCCGCCACCTTTCCCTGCAGGTATTGGAAGATATCCATCATCGACACGGCATACGGATCGTTCACCAGGTCGAAAGTATAAGCGTCCCCGCCGGCGAACATACCCGAAGCATATTTCTCATCCAGCTTCTCTGCATCCGATTTCACACGTCCCTTTACAGTCACGGACTCCAGCGTCTTTATCTTCTGATCGATGATGGGCTTGATACGGGCAGCCTCCTCGTAGACAAAGCGGTTCCTCCTGAGATAAAGTGAATCCTCTGCCGTCCAGCCATCGTACGTGGTGGTCAATGGCCTGGCCATACGCCCGCCTCTTACCAGTCCTGTATTGAACGTCACTGCCGCCTCATTCGATAATTTACGATTTATATTGAACTGATAGTACGCCTTGGCCGTATCGAAGAACACGAGCCCCGTAACACCGAACTTGATCCCGGACAAATGCGGCAGCTGCAGCATCTGTGTGCTGGAATCCTTTTTGGATAAGATCACATTCAGCGACTCCTCCTTGGCGATCTTATAAGGATCGATCCCCAATACTTCGACTTTCATGGATAGATAATCCTGCTCAGGGTTCTTGATGACAGGCAACTTCCCTTTCGCCACCTGGTCCCACTTGAATCGCCGCCACCCATGTGTCATCATCACCAGGTCCAGGTGATTGACCAGGCTGTCCGACCCGCCCGAAAAGTAATAATAGGGATTGTGCACATAACCCCTGATATCCCCCAGCAGCAGCAAATGGGATATGATATTGTCATCCAACGGGAAATCTCCGTCCGCTGTCGCATCCGTCACGGCAATGGAAAGATTGCTGCGGAGCGTATCGGGCACTTCTATCTGGAGGACGTTGTTCCCCCGTTTGTTCGTATTCTTCGCCATCACAGCCAGTTCAGGGCTGAATACATAGTCATTGTTGTTGACAAACACCACCCTCTCCGCCACCGGAAGATTGGTCTCGGTAAAAACAGTTATTTGCAGGACGCCCGTCGGTAATTGCGCCGTAGGAATAGTGCCTCCGCTCATGAAGTTTTCTTCCAGGTTGATCTTTGCCTTGTACACCATGTGCTGGTGCATATGCGCCATAATAGTAAGATGCTTGTACTCCGGACCACCCTCGCTCGACCGGGCTACGGAGAACAGTATTTTCTGGGTTCCGGTGACAGTCCTCAATACCGCTCCCGTTGGCTTCACAGCGGGCAAAGGCGTCCTTCGCTCTACCCCATGCTCATCCGTCCACACAGCGATCAGGCTGTCCCCTTTGTCGGGCGTCACGGCGAATTTCCCCATCCCATCATGCTCAGCGGTAAAATTGATCAGTGATTTACCATTTCCATCCACGATCATCCCTTTTGCTTTCACGGGTAATCCAAACTGGTCGTTAGCCTTAAAAGCCACCATACTCTCTACCCCCGCTACCATGTCCCCACTCTCAGGAAAGAACTGGATCATCGCCTGCTGAGGAACGGCCGTCACACCTGAATCCGTCTTTTTATCATATACGCGGATATCTTTCTCATAATAAAAGGCAGTATCGAAATTGGTCATCCAGGTAGTATAAGCCCTGAAATGCAGATGCCTGCTTTTCAATACCTTCGGAAGGTCGTAATTACCGGCTGCCGTAGCCTCCAGGATAGGAGAGATCTTCCGCTCTATGATCGTACCGTCGGCATCCGATAGCTCCGTATAAAAGTTCTTGCTGAAAAGAGATGGGTCGGCGCCCGAGAAGATATATGCTTTGAACCAAATGGTCTCACCCGGGTTATAGATCTTCTTATCAAATTGCACATATACCTTTTCCTGCGGAAAATTATTGGCATAAATGTTCATGACGGAATCCAGCTGCTGGGAAAAGGAAAACTTAGGCAAACAAAAGATCAGACATATAAAAAAAGCATTCCGATAATGGCTCATAGAAATAACATTCTTGGCTGCAAATGGGCTAAATTATACATAAGTCCATTTGCCAGCAACTTAAAAAGCGATTAATTTCGGCAAGTTTTAAAATTTTCAGGAAAGAAAAAATTGTTAAAATGGTTTTAACAAAGTCAACAAAGGAACTGTACGAAGAATATACCCTTCGCATGAAGAAGATCGCCGATGTAAGGAATGCAGCGGCAGTATTGCAATGGGACGAAGAAACTTACCTGCCTTCCAAAGGAGCGGCTTTCCGCGGCCGCCAGTTGGCTACCCTCTCGGAGATCGCACATGAATGGTCCATAGATCCTGCACTGGGCGATCTGTTGACAACGCTAAAGGACAGGGGCGATCTCGATGAGCCCGGACAAAGGAATATAACCTTAAGCCTGGAAGACTATACCCGGCAAAAAAAATTCACACCCGCTTTCATCCGCCTCCTCAGCGAAACCACTTCCCGGTGCTTCCACACCTGGGTAAAAGCCCGCTCAGCGAATTCTTTCAGTCTGTTCAGGGATGACCTCGGCCAGATGATGCAGCTGAAAAAACAGGAAGCAGAACTGGCAGGGTACGAACAGCACCCTTATAATGCCTTGCTCGACCAGTTTGAAAGAGGCGCCACGGTATCCCTCCTCGACAATGCTTTCAACCAGGTGCGCGAGCCCCTGAAGGATATCCTATCCCGTATCCAGGCTCGTCCTGCGGCAGACAATAGCTTCCTGCACCACACCTATCCCAAACAAAAACAGTGGGATTTCGGCATGGAGGTCATCCGTCAGATGGGGTTTGATTTCGAGGCGGGACGACAGGACATCTCGGAGCATCCTTTCACCACCAGCTTTAACAAATATGACGTCAGGATCACTACCCGCATCGATGAACAGGATTTCGCCAATATGACCTGGAGCTGCATCCATGAGACGGGACACGCATTGTATGAACAGGGGCTGCCGGAAGAATACTATGGACTGCCCCTGGGCGAATATGCCTCCCTGAGCATCCATGAATCCCAATCGCGACTTTGGGAAAACAACGTGGGCAGAAGCCTCTCCTGGTGGAAACATTGGTACCCCACGCTTCTTACCTACTTTCCCCAACAGCTGGAGGGGGTCTCCGTCGAGCAGTTCTATCATGGCATCAATAAGGTCACCACCTCCCTTATCCGTACTGAAGCAGACGAGGTCTCCTACCATTTTCATGTCATGATCCGTTATGAATTAGAAAAAAACCTAATAGAAGGCACCCTGTCGGTCAACGATATTCCCGCCTATTGGAACCAAAAGTACGCGGACTATCTAAACGTCTCAGTACCAGATGACAAGCATGGTTGCCTCCAGGATGTCCATTGGAGCCACGGGAGCCTTGGCTACTTCCCTACCTATAGCCTGGGTAGCTTTTACGGGGCACAGCTATACTTAGCCGCTGAGAACCAGGACAATAATATCAAAGGATCTATTGCTCAGGGTAATACGGCACCATTATTGAGTTGGTTGCGCCGGAATGTCCACCAACATGGCCGCCGGTACACCAGCGAAGAGCTCTGTCGTCAGGCCACAGGCCAAACCCTGGATATTCAATATTTTCTGCATTACTTACTTGATAAATACAAGAAAATTTACAACTTTTGAGGGATAAAATCCCGTTCTATGAAGCGCCCATACCTGTCCGCCCTTGCACTCGTTATTATATTTTCTGTTTCTTGCAAAAAATTTATCCAGCAGCAGGAAGAAAAAGCCGTAATGGCCATCATCACCAATGGCTTTTGGCATGTCGAACAATACCTTCAAAACGATAGTAACATAACTGCCACATTCTCAGGTTATCTCTTTAAATTTGACGCTGATGGTAAAGTGACGGGCACAAAGGACAATGTATCTCAAATTGGTGCATGGTCGCCCAACGTCGATGCCAGGACCATCACTTCCAATTTCCCTTCGGCAACACCCCCGGTAAGTTTGTTGAATGGTGTATGGAAAATAAAGGACAGCGGCTCGGATTTTGTACTGGCTACTTATACTGATACCACACTCGATACCTCCAATACCCTACGGCTGAAAAAGTAGCAACACCTGTCTTGATCCATTATTAGCCTCTCTTCCGTAACATCCGGGTACACCGGCTGAGGAGGTATATTTTTATGAATATTGCCAAAATTGACCACTTTTTGATCCGGATAAAACTTATTGTCATCTACTGCTTCCTTGGGATCGCCCTCCGTGCCCAGGTTCCCGTCGTCGATTTTTCGGTTTCTTCCGCCTCCGGTTGTGGGCCATTGGCCGTCACCTTCACCGACCATTCCACCAATAAACCCTTTTCCTGGGCCTGGGACTTTGGGAATGGCCAGATCTCCAGCTCCCAAAACCCTTCTGTCGTCTATAACAACCCGGGTACTTACACCGTTACGCTGATCGCAAAGAACAGCAGCGGAGCTGCTTCAGTGGTTAAGACAGATTATATCACCGTCTTTCCTTACCCCTCCGCCAATTTCGTTTCCGACTTGCAGGTGGGCTGCGCCCCGGCGACCATCCATTTCACCGACCAGTCGACACCAGGACAGGGTTCTATCACTGAATGGACCTGGGATTTCGGGGAAGGAGGCACCTCGAATGTGCAAAATCCTACCCATACTTTTACGCAGACGGGCTATTATAATATTTCCCTTACAGTCAAGAACTCCGGCGGATGCACCAGGAGCACCGTCTTCAGCCGGTATATCCGTATCGTGCCCGGCGTCCAGCCGGATTTCACATGGTCCCAAACCTCTACCTCCTGCTCGGCTCCTTTCAATATTAATTTTATCAACCAGACATCCGGCCCCGGCAACCTCTCCTATAGCTGGGACCTGGGCAATAGCACGACCTCCAACGCCAAGAACCCAACTACTAACTACCCCTCCAATACCAACTACGATATCAAGCTGACAGCTACCAGCGACCTGGGGTGCAGTGCAACGAAATCCAAAACGGTCAGCTTCCAGGGCAATGCGCCGGTGATCACAGCACCTGCCAATGCCTGCGTGAATAATCCCGTCAGTTTCCAGAATGGCTCCTCCCCGGCCCCCCTCGCCTCATCCTGGGACTTCGGAGACGGCAGCACCTCTACTTTTCCCAATCCCCAGAAGACCTATACCGCAGTAGGCACCTACACGGTGACCCTTACCAATACCTACGCCTCCTGCAGCTCGACATCAACAAAAAGTATAAATGTTGTAACCACTCCGCCCGCCAACTTTACGGCGGATAAGACCACTGGTTGCAAAACGCCTTTCACCGTGACCTTCACCGATCAGACAACGGGCGGCATCGGCTGGTTATGGGATTTTGGGGATGGACAGACCTCTACCCTGCAGAACCCCAGCCATACTTACAACAGCCTGGGTAACTTTGATGTCACACTCACGGTGACCACTAACTCAGGATGTGATAACACGTTGACAAAACCCCAGTACATCAGGCTGGGTCCTTCCACCGCCGGCCCCTATGCCTCCACTACACAAGGCTGCGTGGGTATTCCCATCCATCCGGTGCCCCAAATATCCTCCCTGGACGGCGTGGCATCCTTCTTATGGACGGCCCCTGGCGCAACCCCTTCCACCTCCACCGCCGCGGGACCTGCCTTCACCTACAACGCCGAAGGAAATTACGATCTGACCTTGCAGATCACCACCAACGGAGGTTGCACATTCACAAAGACATTCCCCGGCATTGCGGTCATAGGCAACAAGGTCGCCCCGCAATTCGCGGCCAACCCGACCACGTCCTGCGCCCGTCAACCAATCACTTTCACCAGCCCCTCCACCCCCGTGGATAAATGGCTCTGGAACTTCGGCGATGGTGGCACCAGCCAGTCAAAACCGCCGGTGACCCATAAATATGTCGACACGGGCTATAATGACGTTATCCTCTCGGTGACAAACCATGGATGTACGCTCACCGATACCGCAAAGAACTTCGTTTATATCAATGCCCCCCTGGCAGGATTCAAATACCAGATCGATTGCATCAATAGACAGATGGTCACGTTCACGGATACCTCTAAGAGGGACCCGTCCAAGGGCCCCGCCACTTATAAATGGGACTTCGGCGACGGCACCACCAGCCTCGTGCAAAGTCCGGGCACCTATACCTATCCCAATCTTAACCCCAGAACTGTCACCCTCATTGTCAACCAGGGTGGATGCGCCGACACCGTCACGACAAATATCATATTACAGAATGTCATCCCTTCCTTCACCATCGACCCCAACCCATCCTGTAAGTACGGCCAGTTCACCCTGACCTCCACCAGCACGCCACCGGCAAGTATCGACTCCTTCACCTGGACAGTCAACACAGTCACACGTACGCTGGCAACGCCCGTATTTATAACAGGCATCACCGACACCGGAAAATACACCATCACTTTGAAAGTAACGGACAAGGGCGGCTGCTCCTACTCGGTCAATAATGACATCCAGATCACAGGCCCCTCGGCGAAGTTCGCCCCCAACATCGGCGGCTGCAAGAACAGTCCCATCACTTTCACCGACCAGTCCGTCCCCTACAATGCCGGCGCCCCTGTCACCGACTGGTTCTGGAACTTTGGCGATGGCAACACAGGTACAGGAGCAACCGTCACCCATAACTACGCCGACACAGGTACCTACGACATCACCCTCGCTATAAAGGACGCCAAAGGCTGCGTCGATACCATCACCATTCCGTCGACAGCAAAGATCACCTCCGCCAAAGCTGGCTTCTTCGCCGACACGCTTTACTGTCCCAACGCTCCCGTACCGTTTACGGATAGCTCCAAAGGCAACAACCTCACCTATAGCTGGGATTTCGGCGACGGGGCAGTCGCTCCAACAGCACCAGGTTCCACAGACCAGAACCCGGTTCATCCATATGCCAACAATGGCCAATATTACACCGTTAAGCTAAAAGTGACAGACGGGGCAGGCTGCTCCGACTCCGTCACCCGCAACAACTATATCCACATCCAGCAACCCATCGCTTCCTTTACACTTCAAGACAGCACGGGTATCTGCATCCCACTGCAAGCCAGCTTTATTCCTACGGGGAAATACTACGACAGCCTCTATTGGAACTTTGGGGACGGTCAGACTTCCACACTGGATACGACGACACATTTTTACAATAACTTTGGACAGCCGGCAAATAACTATGCTTTTACAGCCATGCTGATCCTGCAGGGCGCCGGAGGCTGCCGCGACACAGCCAAACGGAATGTCTATGTCTTCCTGCCCTATAGCACTTCGACGCTGACATTTTCACCTGTCCAAAATTGCGATTCGGTCGAAGCCTTCTTTTCAGCATCACCCACCCCCTACACAAATTTTGCCATCAACTTCGGTGATGGGGCAGCAGACTCATCGGGCAATCAGGCGCCGATCCATACCTACAGGAACCTGGGCTCCTTCTCTCCCCAGCTCGTCCTTACGGACGCTTCAGGTTGTATAACCACTATCAACAACGGCAACGTAACAGTGCTGGGAGCCGTACCTATTTACTCCTCGGACAAAAGAGCATCCTGTGACACAGGCACGGTATACTTCGAGGGTATCGTCATCACGAACGACGGCCAAAGCATTTATACCTGGGACTTCGGGGATGGCACCACCCTCACGGGAACGCCTACTTCTCCTCCTAATGACCCCTTCTTGTCCCAATCTCATTATTACAGCCAGCCAGGCGCTCACCTGGCCTCACTCAAAGTGACGACCAACAATGGCTGCAATGAAACATATACCGATACCATCCATATCTGGCAGACACCCCATCCGCTCATCAGCTCAGAAGGAACGCTTTGCACCGGCCTCATCCAATTTCATGGCGACGTCACCATACCCAATGTCGACAGCGTCAGTTGGGCCTGGACCTTTAGCAATGGATCATCTTCCAGCTCAAAAGACCCCTATCTCAATTTTCCGCCGGGACCGCTCACAGCTCACCTGAAAAGCTCCGTTGCCTTTGGCTGCAGCGATACGACCTCCCAATCCCTGACCGTTCTCCCGCTGCCGGAGATAAAAGGCCCGAAGGTTATCACGACACCTGTAGGCATGCCCGTTACCCTGCCATTCTCATACAGCCCCAACATCAATACCTATGCCTGGTCGCCACCCACCTACCTGGATTGCACCGACTGTCCCACACCCGTATCCACACCCACTTTTACCACGACCTATACCATAAAAGTGACTGACGATAAGAACTGCGTTTCCATCGACACGGTATTGGTGAAAACCATCTGCAACGGGGAAAACTATTTTATACCCAATACATTTTCTCCCAACAGGGATGGCGTCAACGACGTCTTCTATCCCCGGGGAAAAGGATTGTATAACATACAGGGAATGCGGATCTTCAACCGCTGGGGTCAGCTGGTGTTCGAAAGAAAAGATTTCCCGGCCAATACGGAATCCATGGGCTGGGACGGAACGATCAATGGCCGGCCGGCGCCGTCGGACGCCTATGTCTATATCATAGACGTCATCTGCATCAACGCCCAGGTGATCGCATTAAAAGGAGATATCACTTTAATCAGATAAACCTTGAGGAACTATAGATCATACATACAGTTGCTTATCCTGACCGCCAGTCTCCTCCATATGCGATCAGCCAGGGGCCAGGATATTCATTTTTCCCAGTTCTTTGAAGCGCCCCTCCTCCGGAACCCTTCCCTCGCAGGCATATTCACAGGAGACTATAGAGTGCAGACAGTCTTTCGCGATCAGTGGAACAGCTTTACCAACGCGTATCGCACCGGCTCCCTCAACGGGGAATATAAAATGCCCGTAGGCAAAGGCAGTGATTTCCTCACGGTAGGTTTGCAGGTGCTGTATGACAAAGCAGGCTCCGCCGCCCTCACCACCACCGAATTGCTGCCGGCGCTCAACTACCATAAATCCCTGAGCGACGATCACCCCATGTACCTCTCCCTGGGCTTCATGGGCGGACTGGTGGAAAAAAGGATCGACATGTCCAAGGTCACTACAAATAGCCAATACAACGGTACAGCTTTTGACCCCGCCCTCCCCGACGGCGAGCTCCTCGTCAATCCCACCATTCGCTACCTGGACGGCAGCCTGGGCCTGAGCTTTAACACGGTCTTCGGACAAGACAAAGCCAATAGCCTCTTCTTCGGCGCCGCCATGCACCATGTCAACCGCCCTAAGAACTCCTTCTATAAAAGCACCATCGAGCTGGACCCAAAATATGTCTTCTCCGGAGGCATGAAGCTCACCATCAACGAATTTGCCTTCTTCACCGTGCAGGCAGACCACACCCGGCAAGGCTCCGCAGCAGAAACCATCGGCGGCGCACTCTATTCCTATAAGCTGGGCGACGATCCGCAAAACTCCAACTATATCCTCAGCTTCGGCGGCTTCCTCCGGTGGAAAGACGCCCTCATACCTGTCTTAAAACTTGAAATGAACGCCCTGGCAGTCTCCCTTAGCTACGATGCCAACGTCTCACAATTGAAGACGGTCAGCCAGGGCAGAGGCGGCATAGAACTATCTATCTCCTATATTGGATTTCTTAACCGCGAAAGTGCCAAATACAGAGTACTATGCCCGAAATTCTAGTGTAGAAATTTTGACGTAGATTTATGCCCACGAAAAAATTCATTTCTTTATGCCAGTAACCGTTGGTCAGCAAGCACCCGCATTTAGCCTTTACGATTCGGAAAAGAAAAAGGTCACCCTCGATGATTTCAAAGGAAAGAATGTTCTACTGCTCTTCTTTCCCCAGGCATTCACCGGCACCTGCACAAAAGAGCTCTGCAGCACCCGTGATAACATCGCCCTGTACGAACAGGTCAACGCCCAGGTACTGGCCATCAGCGTCGATTCCCTTTTCACCCTGGCAAGGTATAAAGACGATCAGCAGCTGAATTTCCCCCTGCTGAGTGATTTCAACAAAGAGATCTCCAAAGCATACGACTGCCTCTACGAAACCTTCGTTTTTGATATGAAGGGCGTCTCCAAACGATCCGCTTTTGTCCTGGATAAACAAGGTATAGTCCGGTATGCCGAAGTGTTGGAAACAGCCAGCGACCTCCCCGACTTCTCCAGCATCCAAAAAACCCTCTCAGAACTTAACTAGCCTACAATCAAATAGATAGGTTCAACGCCCAGGCGGGATTTTAACCCAAAATTTAGCAAAATTTTTGGACCAGAATTTGTATCTTTGAATGTAAACACCTATTTTGGATTCACGTGTAAAATACGCCAATGCATGAGGATTTTTTACATTATTTTATCCATTATTCTACTGACAACTACCCAGGCTAAAAGCCAGGCGAAAGGTCCCATGCCCGACCCTGAAAAAAAGGTCGTCAAATTCTATCCCAATCCTGCCATTTCCTATATCACTTTTGAAGTCGTAAAAGAATCCAACAAATCATATACCCTGCAGATCTACAATTTCCTTGGAAAAAAAGTAAAGGATGTTACGGAGATCACCCCCAAGACAGTGGTTAATGTCAGCGAACTCGTTCGCGGGATCTATATTTTCCAGCTAAAAGATCCCAATGGCAGGATCACCGACTCCGGTACTTTCCAGATCAATAAATAAGCGTTTTTTTATTCTTCTATATGTCCTACGCTAGGCATTAACACATCTTTCTCCCGTCGGAAAGATATGGCTCCTTCGCGTCAGGGTCGACCTCATACCCTGCCTCCGCAAAATGCTAAAAGATACTTCCTGGCAATCCTGCGACTCACCCCCTCCGCGACCAGCCGATCAGCAATCTCAAAAACGATCAAAGCACCTGCACGATCAAAAATTTAAGGTAATTCGTGTTCTCCCACCCCTCAATGATCGGATGATCACTGGCCTGCGCCTGAAAAGTCACCTGCCGCAGCTTACGCCGCGCATCCCTGGCAGCCATTTGTATCGTCTCCAGGAAAAGCTCCGGCTGCACCAGGTTGGTACATGAAGAGGTCACCAGGAATCCCCCCTTCTTCACCAGCTTCATTCCCCGAAGATTGATCTCCTTGTATCCCGTGATCGCCTTTTGTATCGTCTCACGGCTCTTGGTAAAAGCAGGAGGGTCCAGCATCACCACGTCATATTGGCGGCCTTCCTTGCTCCATTGTTTCAGCACATCGAATGCATTCACTGCCTCATACCTGCAGATATTATCCAATCCGTTGAGCGATGCATTCCGCCGTGCCTGCGCCACGGCATTCTCCGAAATATCCAGCCCAAGTACCGACTTGGCTCCATACCAGCCGGCATGTGTCTCAAAACTGCCCGTATAGCAAAAAGCCCCCAGCACATCCGCCCCTTTGACAATATGCCGGATAGCACGCCGGTTATCCTGCTGGTCCAGGAAATAACCCGTCTTCTGCCCGTTCTCAATATCTACATGCATTTGCAGGCCGTTCTCCCTAATAATGATCTGCGTATCGAATGGCGCAGACAAAAATCCCTTTTGCTGCGGCATCCCCTCCAACTCCCGCACAGGCACGTCGTTGCGCTCATAGATCCCCTTGGGGCTGAACAGCTGCTCCAGCGCCTTTACAATGGCAGGCTTCCACCGGTCCATCCCCAACGCCAACGTCTGAAGGACAAAATAATCGTTGAACTTGTCAATGATCAGCGCAGGCATGTAATCCGCCTCCCCAAAAACTAGCCGGCAGTTCTCCGTATAGCCCAGCTTCTGCCGGTACTCCCAGGCCTCCTTAATTCGCCCGTAAAAAAATCCTTCATCTATGACCTCGGACTTCTCCCTTGTCAGTAACCTTACCAGGATCTGGGACTGAGGGTTGATATACCCCTTTCCTACAAACTTCTTGTCGTGCGTATATACCTCCACGGTCTCGCCGCCGGCTGCATCCCCTTCCACCGTATTCACCTCATTACCAAATATCCAGGGGTGGCCGCTCTCTATCCGGCGACTGATCTTTTTCTTCAGATAAACTTTTGTCATGGGCCGCAAAGATACAATCTTCGGGAAAAGCCACGCCTAACAAGCATAATATGCTAATAATCAATCAACCATACCCCCTGTCAGGCAAAAGCCCAAAATGCGACAATTTGTCTCCATTTAGCCCTTGGCAAAACTTTTGACTACCTTACCTTTGTGACCCAAAAACGCACATTTTTTAAGGATATGAATATAGAAGACATGGACCAACATATGGAAGACATGAATACTGACGAAAATGTCGCAGGGACCACCCATTTGAATGACCGGCTGTCTGGCGAGGACGAGCTGGAAAAATTGAAAGACGAAGTGCAGTCCCAAAAAGATAAATATCTGCGACTTTTTGCCGAATTTGACAACTTCAGAAAGCGCAGCGCCAGGGAAAACCTGGAATTGAGACAGACGGCCGGTAAAGAGGTCATTATTTCCCTTCTGGACGTGCTTGACGACTGCGATCGGGCTGAAAAACAGCTACAGGCTGCCGAAAACATCGACCAGGTGAAAGACGGTATCCAGCTGGTGTTCTCCAAACTCCGTAACACCCTTCAAAGCAGAGGGCTGAAGCCTATGCAAAGCATCCACACCGATTTCGATGTGGAAAAACACGAAGCCATCACAGAAGTGCCCGTTCCGGACGAAAAGCTGAAAGGTAAGGTCATCGACGAAGTGCAGAAAGGCTATTACCTCAACGACAAGATCATCCGTTTCGCCAAAGTAGTGGTGGGAAAATAGCGGAACACAGTTCCGCTGACCGAAGGCCAATTATCAGACGTGCATCGGGGATGGGTTAATTTCAAGATAAGCCATACCCGATGTAAATAATCCAAGTTGCTATTATTATGTCTACGAAGAGAGATTATTATGAAATACTCGGTGTCGCCAAAGGTTCTTCAGCCGATGAGATCAAAAAAGCCTACCGTAAGGTAGCCATGCAGTTCCATCCAGACCGGAACCCCGGTGATAAGGCGGCGGAAGAAAAATTTAAAGAGGCAGCAGAAGCCTACGAAGTGTTGCAGGATGCGGACAAACGGGGCCAGTATGACCGCTATGGCCATGCAGGCGTGTCTGGCAACGGCCGCGGCAACGGCCCTAACATGGAAGACATCTTCAGCCAGTTTGGAGATATTTTCGGGGACGATCTTTTCGGCAGCTTCTTCGGCGGCGGCAGAAGAGGAGGCGGCAGCTCCCGCTCCAGGGGCGTCAGGGGCAGCAATCTCCGGGTAAAGATCAAGCTCAACTATGAAGAGATAGCAAAAGGTGTTCAGAAGAATATAAAGGTCAAAAAATACGTCATCTGCAATACCTGCACCGGCAGTGGCGCCAAGGACAAAAGCAGCGTACAGACCTGCTCCACCTGCGGCGGCAGCGGCCAGGTTCGCAAGGTCACCAGCACCTTCCTGGGACAGATGCAGACAGTTACCACCTGCCCCACCTGTAATGGCGAAGGGTCCACCATCACGGCTAAATGTTCGGTATGTAAAGGGGAAGGCCGGGTCTATGGGGAAGAAACTGTCACGATCGATATCCCCGCCGGCGTACAGGAAGGCATGCAGCTAAGCGTAGGTGGTCGCGGAAATGCAGGGGAACGAGGCGGCGCAGCCGGAGACCTCATCATCCTTATCGAAGAAGAGCAACATCCCGAATTACACCGCGACGGTCTTAATGTCGCGTTTGAGCTCCATATCTCTTTCGCGGACGCCGTCTTCGGCTTGAATGCGGAAGTGCCTACAATAGACGGAAAAGCAAAGATCAAAATACCGCCGGGCACGCAGAGTGGCAAGATCTTCCGGCTCAAAGGTAAAGGCTTCCCGGCCGTCAACTCATACGAGAAAGGCGACCAGCTGATCCATGTCAACGTCTGGACACCCCAGCACGTCACTCCGGAAGAGAAAGCGATCCTGGAAAAATTAAGCGACTCACCCAACTTCCAGCCAAAGCCGGATAAGAATGAACGTAGCTTCTTCGATAAAGTGCGGGAAATGTTCAGCTAATAGATCTTCCTTTTTTTCGTTCGCCCATAGATCTTCCGGGCCTTTTCTATCAGCCCGATGAACTCCTGCTGCATCCCATCGTCGGGATCACGGGATTTCTCAGCCATTTCTATGGCATCCTTCCAGCCCGCCTGGTAGGTGAACCGCGAACGCTTTAACAAACCTCCGAACAAGGCAATGGAAGAAGCAAAACGATAACAAGGCTGCAGGTCCCGGAAAGCCGTCAGCTGATAAGGACATTCAAAATTACTTACCCTCGCCAGTGAATCATGGGGCAGCCTGTAATTCAATACCACACGCGCCAGACGATTCCTGTCCACCTGCTCGACACTATCCGGGTCCGTAGGCGTTATTTCGAATAATGCCAGCAGGGAATGACCAGACCCTACCTCCCCTCCCTGTACCTCGTTCATCGAGTCCGATAACATTTTTACCTTATTGTCAAAACCTATCAGCCGGTAGCTCTTGACAAGCGATTGATTGAACGAGATATTCAGGTACGCATCATCGGCAACTGCATACACCGTTTGCGTGAACTCCCTTACCAGCACTTTCTCCGCTTCCCGCTCGTCATCCAGGTACGCAAAATTTCCATTGCCCTTCTTGGCCAGGACTTCCAGTTTGGAATCCTTGTAATTCCCCATCCCTACCCCAAGACAGGTAAGATAAATTCCCCACTGCTTGTGCAACGATACCAGCTTTTCCAGCTCATCCTCCGAAGTCTCCCCGACATTGAAATCTCCATCCGTCGCAAGGATCACCCGGTTATTCCCTCCCTGGATGAATTGACTCTTTGCCACACGGTAAGCAGCCCGGATACCCGCTTCCCCTGGTGTCGGCCCCCCGGGGGACAGGTCCTCGATGGCTTTCTGGATCTTTTTCTTATCCCCTCCGGATGTAGGCGTCAGCCATACACCTACCGCACTGCCATAAACGACAATAGACACGGTGTCGACAGGTCTTAGATTATTCACCAGTAAAGTGAAAGCAGATTTCAACAAAGGCAGCTTGTTCGGCATATCCATTGACCCCGACACGTCCACCAGGAACACAAGGTTGGCAGGAGGTATCTGCGACGGGTCCACTTTCCGCGCACACACTTTCAGGAACAGCAGCTGATCATCCTGGTTCCAGGGACATTCCGACAAATGGGACTGCATGGAAAAACAACTGTCCCTGGGTGGGTCGGTATAACCGAAATTGAAATAGTTCAGCAGCTCCTCTATGCGCACCGCATCCGGCGGGATCGTGCTGCCCATGTTCAGGAACCTGCGCACATTGCTGTAGGAAGCTTTGTCGATATTGACGGCAAATCCCGTTTCAGGAAATCGTGAGGCGGGAACAAATTCATTCTCTACCAGTGAACTATAGGTCTCGCCACCTACTGTCCAGCCTTTCCAATCCGCCCCCTTCAGATCTTTCGTCAATGAAAGCAACCGCTTCTTGGGGGCCGGCGGCGGATGATATAACAATTTCAACGTGATGTGCTGGTATTCGGTCGCATCCACATGTATCGTAGTTGTCTGAAATCCCTCTGCAGAAAGCGTGATAGAATCATCGGCCTGTGGCACGGGTATCCCAAACTCTCCGGAACTTCCGGAATGATAGGAATATCCGCTGGAATGAAGCAGTATCCTCACATTTGGCAAGAAGCTATTGGTTTCATCCTTTACTTCACCCCTTAGATAGAACTGGCCCGCGGAAGAATGAAATAAAAGACAGCCAATAACAAAAATGGCTACATCTTTCAATGGGATATTTTGATTCTTAAATTAATGCGTTCTTTCTTCTCTGTCAAGCCCCTCTTTGTTAAAGTTCTACTCTATCAGCTTGTAGATACAAGGTATGTTCCTTCCCAGCCCATCATAATCCAGCCCATATCCCAACAGGAACTTATTCGGCACGGCAAAACCCAGGTAATCCACCGCTATCGGGTACACCGTGGCTTCGGGCTTATGCAGCAATGCAGCGATCCGCAATGATGCCGGCTGCTGATGCTCCAGCTGCGGCAGGAATTCACTCAATGTCTTCCCTGTGTCCACAATGTCCTCCAGGATCACTACATGCCTGCCAATCAGGTCGATGTCCAGCCCAATGGCCGTTATTACATGCCCCGATGACTTCGTTCCTTTATAAGATGCCAGCTTGATAAAACAGATCTCCGCCTCGACGGAAATAGCCTTGAAAAGGTCCGATGCAAACATAAAGCTGCCGTTGAGTATCGCTATGAACAACGGCCGCTTGCCGGCATAGTCCTCGTTGATCCTGTCGGCCATTCCCTGTATCTTTTTTCCTATCTCCCCTTCGCTTAAATAGGGCTCAAATACTTTATCATGTACATGGATAGTTGACATCCTGTTAGTTTTAGTTTAAACGCTTTCAGTTAACACTCCGCGTAGTCACTGGCCTCGAAGGCGCCGAGCTCCGCAGGTAAAGCTTTTCGCCTGCGGCCGGCTGCACACCAGGGCTCAATTGATTCATCTCTATCAGGTCCTGGTACCGCACACCTTCTTCCTGGCAAATATCATACACCGTCTCACCCTCCAGGACAATATGGAACTCCGCAGCTCCTGTCCTGCGTTTACGCTGCAGGAACAACAACTGGTCCTTCGTCAGCACGTCCTCTTCCTTAAGGTCATTGAATTCCAGCAAACGCCCTAAGGCTATATCATACTGATTGGCGATGGATAATAAGGAAACGCCGGCCCTTGCATACACCACACGGGTCCGGTTGATCTGGAACTCCCCCTCCGGGTAGTTTTGCCGCGTCTGTCCAACGCCCGAATGAATGCCCACCGGCTGCACCACCGCCCCCTCGGCGCCAGGCGTAACAACCACCGCCGGCCCCTGGTTCAATCCCGTCAACGGCCTGGCCGGTGCCCCCGGCACAGTCAATACGACCTCTTCCGAAGGCTTCAGCTTGCCCATCGCGATAAGGGTGTATTGCTCCAAATTGTAGTCCTGGATGTATTTTATCAGTATCTGGGGATAACGGGGATTGGTGGCATAACCCGCCTTCCGGAGTCCGCTGGCCCAACCCTCGTAATCCGTAGGGTCAAGGGTGAAGAGAAAAGCATACCGGCTCCCACGCTTCAAAAAATCCGAATGATCCTTATAAGAATCCGCTGCCGCAGGATAGCTGCGGAAACATTCCCCCCGGGCATCGTCATCATGATACACCCGCTCCCCAGTCCACTCATCCTTGCACTTGATACCAAAATGATTGTTTGATTTTTTCACCAGGTCGCTGTTGCCCGCTTCCGACTCATGGATGCCCTGGGCAAGCGTGATGGCTGCAGGTATGCCGGTCCGCTGCATCTCACTGACTGCCAAATCCTTATAAGAATTAATGTAATTGATGACGTCCGGATTGTTCTGGGCGCAGAGCCCTCCCCGCATCAGGAAGATCCCCCACACCGTCAATAGAATTAGTTTTCCCTTCATGAAAGCCCCGCATTTATTTTTTCCGGATGAACATCAGGCCATCCCGTATGGTGAGCATTAATTTTTCCACAGATCCATCCTTTTCCACATACTCGTTAAAAGCTTGTATCGCCTTGGCATTCTTGCCGCTAACATCCTTCTCAAAGACTTCTCCATGAAAAAATACATTGTCGGCAATGATCAGCCCCTGAGGAGCCAATCGCGGTAACACTAATTTATAGTATTCTGTATAATTCACCTTGTCGGCATCAATAAAAACCAAATCCCAGTCCTCATGGAGGGCCGGGATGATCTCTAACGCATTTCCCCGGTGCAGTAGTATCCTGTCCTGCATATTTGCCCGGCGGAAATACCCGTCCGCTATATCGGCATCCTCATCCCGCAGCTCGATGGTATGTAGCAGCCCGCCTTCCACCAGACCAGCAGCCAGGCAAAGGGCGCTATATCCCATAAATGTGCCTATTTCCAGTATCCTGCGGGGACGCTGCATCCTGCTGATCATCTCGAGGAATCTTCCCTGCAAATGACCGCTGAGCATCTGCGGCTGGGAATGATACTTATTGGTGTAATCGGCGATCTCATGCAGTAGCACGGGCTCGGGAGATGAATACCGCTCTGCATATGCCTGCGCCAATGGGTTGATTATATCCACATTAAACGTTTAGGCAAAGATAAACGTAATATGCCACTAAACAGCTACTTAAAAGTTGGGCTGCAACGGGTTCCGCTGGTAGAATGCCAGCACATGCGCCGCCACCTCGTCCGCCGTATCGGCGACCTTCAGCAGATCCAGGTTATGAGGGGAGATATTCCCATGCTGCTCCAGCATGACAGCCTTCATCCAGTTCAGCAACCCTCCCCAGTAGGATGACCCTACCAGGATCAAAGGCACCGTCTCCATCTTCCCCGTTTGTATCAGGGTGGCTACTTCGAAGAACTCATCCATGGTGCCAAAGCCCCCCGGCATCATGATAAAACCCTGGGAATATTTGGTGAACATCACCTTGCGAACAAAAAAATAGTCGAAGTTCAGGTTGGCGTCCCTGTCGATATGTGGATTACAATGCTGCTCAAAGGGGAGTTCGATATTCAGTCCTACCGATTTCCCTCCTCCCAGTTGCGCCCCCTTATTGGCCGCTTCCATGATCCCCGGCCCTCCTCCGGAAATGATCCCAAATCCCTCTTCCGCCAGGCGCTGAGCGATCTCCGTGGAAAGCTCATAATACTCCTCCCCGGGCTTGGTCCGGGCCGATCCGAAGATAGAGATGCAGGGCCCTAACTTGGCCAGCGCCTCAAATCCATCCACGAATTCTGCCATTATTTTAAAGATCTGCCAACTGGAATGTGCCTTTGATTCTGCCCATCTGCGTTGCTTGGACATACGGATCGTGTCATTCATACTGCTCTCGTTTAGATATTGGATGCATCCCTATAACGTAGTGCCGGAAAAATTAGTTTGCAGCAACGCCTCTTTTTGAGATGAGCAGCAATCCCAGGTAGGTCAGCACCCCATTCACCAGCAACAGCTCGATCCCTATCTGGAATCCGCCCAGCCACTGAGAGGAATACTTGCTGATGAAAAAACATAGCACCGGCGCCAGCAGACAAACAGCAGTGACAGCCACGCTGTCCGGCAGATTCCTCCGTGTAAGAATGCCAAAAGCAAAAAGGCCAAGCAATGGACCATAAGTATAGCCCGCCAGTTCCAGGATGACATAGATGATCGACTTATTGTTGATCCATTTGAACACCATGATACAAAACAGGAATAGGACGGTAAAGGTGATATGCACTGTCATCCGGGTCTTTTTTTTCTGCTGCTCGCTTAACCCCGGCTTGTCCCTTAAACCCAGTATATCGATACAAAAGCTGGAGGTCAGCGCGGTCAGGGCGCCGTCCGCACTGGGGAATAAGGCCGATATCAGCCCGATGATGAACAGGATGGACACCGCCTTGGGCATGGCATGCAGCGCCAGGGTCGGGAAAAGATCGTCCCCGATGACATTATGCCCTTTCAGCATCAGTTGATGCCCCTCATACACCGCTCCATTGTGCAGAACGAACAGGTACAGCAACCCGCCCAGTAAAAGAAATAAGCAATTCACCAGCACCAGTATGACACTGAAAACAAGGACATTTTTTTGCGAATCCCCAAGGTTCCTGACGCTGATGTTCTTCTGCATCATCTCCTGATCCAGTCCCGTCATCGCGATCATAATGAATATCCCACCCACTATCTGCTTCAGGAAGAAACCCTTGCTTTTAATATCCGTATTGAATATCGCCGTAAAGCTCTTTTCATCCATCGCCTGTAACGCGCTGCCAAAAGACAGGTCGAGGTGCCGGAGAATATAGATGATGCAGACCACCATACCAAGCAGCATGAACGTCGTCTGCAGTGTATCCGTGTATACAATGGTCTTCACGCCTCCCTCGAATGTATAAAGCAATATCATCAGGAGAATGACCGAGACACTTAGCACAAAAGGCACCCCCATGTCCTTCAGGATAAAGAAATGCAGCACATTGATCACCAGGTACAACCTGGCCGTAGCGCCCACAGTCCTCGACAGGATAAAGAAAAGAGCCCCCGTACGGTAAGCGATCTTCCCAAATCGTGTATGCAGGTAATTGTAAATGGAAGTAAGGTTCAGCCTGTAATACAAGGGCAACAGGACAAACCCGATCACCAGGTACCCGATGAAATTCCCTATCACCACCGGGAAATAACCAAACCCCTTATGCACATCCCCGGCGAAATCCCCCACCGTGCCGGGCACCGATACAAATGTGACGCCGGACAGGGAAGTGCCGATCATGCCGAATGCCACCAGCATCCAGTTGGAATTCCGGTTGCCGATGAAAAAAGAATCGTTATTGGAATGACGTGAAGTACGCCATGCCACTGCCAATAACAATAAAAAATAGCCGATCACAAAGGAAAACAAAAGCAATGGGGACATGGGCAGTATTATTCTGACCCGGAAATTAGGAAATACAGGGGTAATATGGGAAATTTAATTTTGATTCAGATATGACCAATAACATTACATCCGTCGCAGTGTTCTGCGGTTCTCAGAAAGGCAACAACCCCATCTTTGCCGCTCATACGGCCGAATTAGGCAGGCTCCTGGCCCTCGCAAAACTAAAGCTGATCTATGGCGGCGGCAATACAGGCCTCATGGGCGCCGCAGCAAACGCAGCCCTGGCAGAGGGGGGCGAGGTCATCGGCATCATCCCGGAAAGACTGAAAGAATGGGAACGCCATCACGGCGGCCTGACAGAGCTCGTCGTCGTCCCCGATATGCATACCCGTAAAAAAATGATGTACGAACGCTCCGATGCCGCCATCATCCTGCCCGGAGGTTTCGGCACGATGGATGAGCTTTTCGAAATGCTGACCTGGAACCAGCTGAAGATCCACGACAAAAAGATCTATTTCCTCAATTCCGCCGGCTTCTATGATCCGCTGTTCCTTCACCTGCTCCATATGCAGAAGGAAGGGTTTCTCTACGACTCATTGGAAGAAAGGATCCATCTCTGCCCCACGCCTGCCGAAGTCCTCAACAAGCTGGTATGATCATCATCGTTTGTGCAGATAGAAATTGAACCCCGCCCTGATCACTGGCAGCGCTTTACCGTCAAGGTCATTATACGGAGAATCCTTGTCCCGCAGCACATCGAACATAAGCGCTATATAAAAGCTCCCTTGCCCGATTACCCGCTGCCCATACCCGATCCCCACCAGCGTGCTGGTAGCATTGGCGTTATAAGATTGTGTCTCCCCGGTAGGCACATACTTCGCATTTACATTCACCAGGTTATATTCCGGCTGCACAGTGAGAAAAAGAAAGGGCAGCACATAAGCCCGCGCAAATACCCCGCCTCCATAATTGAAAGTATGATACCTGATATTCCCCGTATAGTAGGGATCCGCACGGATGGAATTGTAATTGAAGTTCACTACAATGCCGGCATCCAGCCAGTTGTTCAGCGAATAACCGATCTCGGGACTGGCCCCTACATTGAAATTGTACGACCCGAACCCCAACGCCAGACTGCCGCCGAGAAAAAGATTATTCTTCGAAAAGCCCCCGTCTGCTCCTTCATCGGAATACGTATAGACACGCTGTGGCATGCGCTCCTGCGAAAACGACCCTAAACCCGCGATCAATAAAAGCCCGGCAAACACGATCTTTTTTATCATTGCTTACTTAAATTTTAGGATACCTTAAAGCTTGAATGTGGGACACAACGACTGCCTCCGGTTCCCATTATACTCGTTGTAAAAGCCCTGGCTGGTAAGCGCAAACTCATAGGCCCCAAACCCACCATCATAATGCTTTACAGAAGAAGTAGTGACGTCATATGTGAAGGTCAGCTTCAGATTTTTGTAAATGAACCCGATCATAGGTATAAATGCATCCCCGGCCCTGTAGTATATACCGCCGATCACCTGCTGGTCTCCATCATCCTTGAGATTGTATTGAGCATTGATCCCCAGTACTGCTTCCGATGAGTTGGCCATGCTGGTATAATACCCCATGGGATTGATGATCACCTGGTCGCTGGCCTTGATGCTGGCATTCACAAATCCAATATACCTGCGGGGGATACGGCTGTCAAATCCGGTTGGGTCCGTACTGAAGAATGACTCCCGCGCCCGGTTGATATGCTGTACGGAAAAGCCCGCATTCAGGTACATCTTGTTCGTGGGAAAATAGGCATAGTTCAATCCCACCTGCATATCGAAATAAGTCACATTCGGTTGGTCAATGACGACACTGGTCGGCAGCTGGGAGTTAAAGAAATTCCCATCGAACTGGTCGGGGAACTTCAGGGTGGAAGTATTGATCCGCTTGTTGATGAACCCTACATTGAACCCTGCCGTGATCAGGCTGGCGTACCCCACCATCTGGTGATAGGCTATTGACCCATACGCCTGGGTGGAAGTAAGGGTCCCGGAACCTGCCTCATCCCGCAGGATCACCCCGCCCAGCCCCATCCAGCCATTCTCGATCCTGTTGCGAAATACCTGGGCATCCCCCCAGATGCTCATAGTCCGGTACGGTACGGACATGATGGGAGACCACTGATCCCGGTAATTCGCGCCGATCCGGTAGTCAGCATCGGGAATAAAGCCGGTATTGGCAGGATTGGTCGTCAGAGGCGAGTTGAACCACTGCGAAAAATGAAGATCCTGCGCCCGCCCCTGCAGCGTAGCCAGCATGATACAACACCCCAAGATTGATATTTTTTTCACACCCACATTTTTGGGAGGCCCCGCCCCCGATGCCTGTATTTTAAGTAACGTTATTGACTCGTTTTTGGTTGTCTTTTCCTCGCATTAAAGACCCATTAAAACTATTTGCTCACCGCAGCAAGGTCAGATCCCCTTTCCGGGTCGCACGCTTGCCATTGGAAAATTCCGCCTCCACAGTATACGCATATACACCCATCGGCTGCGGGTTACCCTGGTAGTTCCCATCCCACCCGATGTTCTGGTCCGATGACTGGAATACCAGCTGTCCCCACCGGTTATAGATCCTGAACATGAGCTTGGTAATACCAAAACCAGCCACCTTGAAGAAGCCGTTCTGTCCAAAACGTCCCGGCGTAAAGGCATTGGGCATATCCAGTAAAGGGTTGATCAGGGTGGCCACCGTGTGGCACACCGTATCAGTGCAGTCGAATTGGTTAAAGGCTACGAGACACACATTGAAGCTGTCTGTAAATTTATACAAATGTTGGATAGTATCCACAGTTGTCGTCATTAAAGTATCCCCGTCCCCAAAATCCCATTTGTACCTCACTGCCCCCATTGAACCATTCGTAAACACCATTGGCGTATTGGTCACCGGAGGCGAAGGACCGAAAGCAAAGGCGGCCGTCGGCCTGGGACTCACCGTGATGGGGATAGTAGTATCGGACACCTTGTTACAGGTAGTGCTGTCATAGACGGTCAGCTTGATCGAATAAGGCCCCGGATTCTCATATAAATGGGTGGGCACCGGATCCGTGGACGTATTGGCGGCGCCGCTTGCAGGATCGCCAAAGTCCCATTCGAATTGCAGTCCGCCCAGGGATGTATTATCAAAGCTGGCCAGGTAAGGTACACAGCCATAGGGAGGCGTGACAAACTGCGCCTTGGCGAGGGGAGAGACCCTCAATGTCTTTGTCAGCGTATCCGGGTAGTTGCAATAACCCGTATCCTCCAGGATCAGCTTGACAATATAAGTGCCCGGCGCGCCATAAGGATGCTGGATCGTACTATTGGCAAGTCCCGCGGGTATCAATGGAGAAGGTTTGTCGCTAAAGTACCATACAAGGGAGTTAGCCGTCAATGGCTTGGCCCCCGGCACCGCCGTCGAAAGATTGGTGAACGCATAGTTCAGGCTCAGACAGTCTCCCACCTTGACAAAGCTGAAATCGAGATTCGCCTTGTCTGTCCTCCCGCTCACTGTCCGCCAGGCCGTATCCCGGACATTACAGCTATTGCTATCGATAGCCACCATCATCACCCTGTAAACCCCGGGTGCAGTGTAGGTATGGCTGACAATATATCCTGCGGTAGCTGTATCCGGACCGCCATCCCCAAAATTCCATATATAGGATTTTGCATTCCGTATGGTATCCTCGAATACGGCATCCATCGGCACACACCCGGTAGTATCATTATTCCGCCCGTTGACGGATGCCTTCAATCCCGCGGCCACACCGGCAAAATTGAAAGCGATCTTGATGGCCGCTATATTACAGCCATTCGAGCCCGCTCCGTTCCGGGGGCTCCAAACCCCGGGAGTGGTGGGAAAAGGCTTGGCCGTCTGGCCGTTGCAATTGGCGCAGACAGCCTGGTAGATAATGCCGAACTGGTCGTAACGGCTGGTGCCCCCATCCACATGCTCGCTGATGCTGGCTGAATTATCATCCTGGCCGTAATACGTCCCGTACAGCAACGCCGAAGCATTCTTCTTGATGACAATGAAATAAAAGTCCCTGTTATCTGTCAGCTTTTTGATGGCATCCTGCGTCACGGGCATACCGATGGTCCCCGCTAATCCATACTCATCCGTCCCTCCTAGGATCCATCCCCCCCACCCCGAAACATACAGGTTCTCACAACGGTCCACCAAAAAAGCCACGGGAGAAATATTGGGCTGCTTTGCATTGGTACTGCCGAAAGTGGTGGAAAAGATATAGCCCGACAGATCATTTTTGAGCTTGGATACGAATTGCTTGGCACCGGGATTGATAAACTGTACATTCTGCGTCGTTGGCCAGCTCCCATTGGTCGTCCCCATGATATAAGGGAACCCTCCTTTGTCGAACTGTATCCCGTAAATGGCGTCCGCCGATGCCGTCCCGAAATAGCTGGTCCGCTTCAGCTGCGCCCCGTTCGCAGAGATCACCGAGACAAATCCATCGCACAGGCCTCCGCCATAACCGCTCTGCATCACGCCACTCTTGTTGCCCGGCAGATCCTTGCTGGTAGTAGCCCCGGCAACATAGATATCCCCCGACAGTGGATCCGGCTTCAATACAAAGGCAGCATCCTTGGCCGACCCTCCCAGAAAGCTGCTCCAGATGATATGGTTACACGTCGGGTCTATCTTCAGCACCACCGCATCCTGACCCCCACCGCCGAAATTAGGCTGAAATACAGTCCCCCTGATCGGGAAAAGACCGTTCTTGTCGGAAGACTGCGTCGAGGCCGCCACCAGGATATTGTTCGATCCATCCAGCACTACCTCGCTGCGTGAATCGTCTCCATAGTTCCGTATCAGCGAATCCGCCCGCTCGTCATGGGTCCTCGCCTGATCGCTCATGTTCACACAATCATTGCCCGACCCCCCGATCCGGATACAGCCGATCATCGTGCCGCCCGAAACATCCAGCATCGCTACGAACATATCAGCAGCACCGCCATTGCCCTCCGTTGTCTTATAAGGAAAATCAGTAGAATAGCTTCTTCCCAGGACCACCAGGTTCCCTGCCTGGTCCGTGATCATACTGTGCGGCGTCTCACTGTCCGAGCCACCAATATAAGTGGCATATACCTTGGTAGAACCACTGCTGTTGAATTTCATAATGCCCACATCGAATTGCCCCCCGCCATAGGTCGGCTGCAGCGCCCCGGTATTCCATGGAAATGCTGCGCCAAAGACAATGCCCCCCGCAAAAAAAGTTCCGCCGGGACCCGGCGTCGCAGTAAAACCCCAGTTGCTTACCTTGCTGCCCGTAAAAGTGCAGAAAACGAGGGTAGGGTCGATGATCAGAGTAGCATTGGCGCTAAACTCCCCCACTTTGAATTGAACAGTATTGCCATTCCTGATAACGAATTTCGATTTTACAGGCAGCCGCCCCCTTTCATCGAATTGATAGGTGACGGGAGCCAGCTCCTTCACCTGCCCTACCGACGTATTCACCAGCAATTGTCCCTTCCTGATCTCCAGCCCGCTGGCGCCTTCATATTGCATGGCGATCTGATCTGCATTGCCGCCGGGATGCACAATGATCTCATATTTCAGCTGCCCCGCGTCAGTGTAATATCGTACATCGATATTCGGGTAGATATCCTTATAGGTCACCCCCTGGTATACCTTACAATCCCTGGCCCACTTGGATGGATCGTTGCCGATGAAAAAATTATCGACACCAGGCACAGGCTTATCCGGTATGATCGTCACCCCCTCATTGGCGCCCGCAAAGGTCACCCGGTAAGCATGGGAATGGATCAGCACATCCCCGGGATCACCACCTCCCGGCTTGGTCTTGCTGACAGAAGCCGAAGCAGCTTTGCCTGCGCCCGCCGCTCCCCCCGCCCAGCCGCCGGGTAGGGGCCCACTCCCATGATGGGACGCAGTCAGCTTCTGCAGGTCGGAAACATTGTGCAGTAGCACCGTAAACCCATTCTTTTGCAGGAAAAAAGCCCCCGTGCTCATCTCACCCCTGAAATTCACCCGGCTGTCCCATTGCCCCTTATTCTCGACAAATTCAATATTGGGAGCGCCATCCTGCGCATAACAGGAGGCGGTGGCAGCAAGCACTGCAAGCGCAAATATGTAATAGCGTAGCTTCAAGTTGTCCTTTTTACAATATACGAAAAAATGCATCACCGGATGAGCGTAATATCCCCCTTCTTCGTAGCCTTTTTACCATCGAAAAACTCCGCTTCCAGCGTATATGCATATACATCCATCGGCTGGAAAGCTCCCTTATAGGTCCCATCCCACCCGATCTCCTGGCTGTTGCTCTGGAACACCATCTGTCCCCACCTGTTATATATCCTGAAATTCATACGGACGATGCCGAAACCCATCACCTTCACAATGCCGTTCTGTCCAAAACGGCCGGGCGTGAAAGCATTCGGCACATCCAGCAGTGGATTGATGAGGACCGCCACATCATGGCAGACCGTATCCGTACAGTTCTCACTGTTGAAAACAACCAGGCAGGCATGGAAAGTATTCGTCTCGTTATATTGGTGCTGCACCGTATCCGGCGACGTCTTCACCGTCGAAGCTCCATCCCCGAATAACCACTCCCATTTCACCACGTCCGCCGACGAATTGATCGGCGTAAAAACCGAACGGGTATTGGCTACAGGTGGATCAGGCGTCCAGGTATAATCCGCTGAAGGCTTGGCCAGCAGCGTGATGTTCGCCGTGGCCACGTCCGTCACATTACAGGTGGCAGGGTCCGTCACGGTCAGCGTCACCGTCACAGGCCCCGGGTTCGGATAATAGTGGTCGGGAGGCGTCCGGTCCGTGGAGGTCGTGCCATCGCCAAAGTCCCATAGATACGTCTGGCCGCCCAGCGAATTATTGTCGAAATGCGCATAATACGGAGCACAGCCGGTGAGGGGCGTTCCGATCCGCGCCACTACATTGGTGGCGATATACAATTGTTTGGTCAATGTATCTGGCGCATTGCAGTAATTCGTATCGGTGAGGATCAGGCTCACATCATAGGTCCCCGCCGACCTGAACGTGTGCGCAATGACATTGGTCACCGCTCCGCCGGGGATCTCCGTCCCCTCGATGATCCATGTAAATGAATTGTTGCCAAATGGCTGGGCGGGCGGTGGGGCCGTGCTCGTATTGTGGAACTCATAGTTCAGGTCCGTACATAGCCCCACCTTCGCATAGTCGAAATCCAGGATCGCCCGGTTGTCCTTCACCGTAATATTCTGGTACACCGTATCCGCCACGTTGCAGGTGTTGCTGTCGATGCCGATCAGCATCACCCTGTAAATGCCCACCTGCGTATAAGTATGTGTTACGGTATTATTCGTCGTGGCCAGGTCGGGCGTATTGTCGCCAAACCGCCAGATGTATTGCCTGGCCTTGCGGACGGTATCTGAAAGGGTCACTGTGAGGGGCACACAGCCCAATGTATCTCCCCGCCCATCCAGCGCCAGCTTCAACCCCGCCACCACACCGCTGAAATTAAAAGCGATCTTCACCGCCGCCTCGTTACACCCTTCCGTCCCGGTGCCATTCCGGCTTGACGCCACATTCGACGTAGTGGGGAAGATGTTCGCCGGTCCATAACAATTGGCGCAGATGGATTGATAGATCACTCCCTGCTTGTCAAACCTGCTGGTGCCCCCATCCACATGATCTCCCAATGCCCCGGCATTCTGCCCAAAAAAGCTGCCGTATAGCTGGCTGGCCGCATTCTTCTGCAAAACAAAAAAGTAAAAATCGTCTCCATCCGTTGTCGATTTGATGGCGCCCGTGGTGGGCGTTAGTCCCATCGTGCCCGAATTATTGTACTTCTCGGAAGGACCGATGCCCCCACCCCATCCCGAAACATAGACGTTCTCACAACGGTCCACTAAAAAGGCAGTAATGGAAATATTCGGGTACGGCGTATTGCCGGGACCGAAATTGGCCGAATAGACGGCAGCCGAAAGATCAGGCTGCAGCTTGGTGATGAACTGCTTCCCGGAAGCCTGGTTGCCTCCCTGGTTGAAAGGTGAATTGACGGGCGCAATAACACTCGTAGTCGTACCCGTTATATAAGGAAATCCCTTGTTGTCTACCTGCACCCCATAGATGATATCCGTTCCTCCCGTACCGATGTAGCTGGTCCGTTGTAATGTCAGCGCAGTACCATTGTCGCGGATCAGCGAAACAAAGCCGTCCACGCCTCCATGACTGCCCGCTCCCAGCGCTCCGGTGGTGTTAAGGAGATTATTGCTCATCGTGCCCCCGGATACATACAGGTCATTATTCGTGGGACTGAGCGCAACAGAGAACGCCGCATCGCTGCCATTTCCCCCCAGATAGCTGCTGGCCAGCAGGGTACTGACGTCTGCGCTCAGTTTTATGATAACTCCTTCCTGCCCCCCCCGGTTAGTCGCCTGGAAAGCCCCCTTCATAGGGAAATCCGTGGATTTGGTGCAGGTCACGATGTAGATATTGCTGGCGGCATCCAGGATCACTTCCCCTCTTCCGTCATCACCATAATTTAGCCGCAGCTCCTGCGTACCGTCCAATGGTGCCACGTACTTGGGCCGGAAGTTTACCCCGTCGTCACCAGTCCCTCCTATGCGCTGCGAACCGATAGCGCTGCTGCCGTCCGCGCTTAGCTTGGTAACGAAAAGATCAAACCCGCTGGTGCTGCGTGGCAGCGTTGCCGATGGCACCGCAGGGAAATTCTGCGAAGTGGTCCTCCCGGTAATCACCAGGTTGCCCTGGTTATCGCACACCATGCTATGCGGCTGCTCGTCACCAGCACCTCCCAGGTAAGTAGCATACATCACAGTCTTTCCCACATTATCAAACTTCATAATAGCCACATCAAAATTATAAGGGTTGGTCGTCTGCGGAATAGTGCCTTCAGAGCCGTCCCCCCCTGCATAATGTTCCTGGAAAGCGCCCGACGTTGCCCCAAAATTATCACCGCTGAAACTGCTGCCGTAATCCACCACGATACCCCCCGCATAAAAATTCCCGCCATTGTCATACGTTGACGTATATCCCCAGTTATCGCTCCGGCTGCCGGTGAACGTGCAAAATATCTCCGTAGGATCTATCACCAGCGTGGCATCCGGAACATAATCTTTGATCTTAAAGCCCACCCGGTTGCCATCTCTGATCACATAGCTGCAAGCCACCTCAACCCTCCCCTTATCACCCGACTGGTAGCTCCTGGGCTCCAGCTCCGTCACTGTGCTCACTGAAGTCTTCACCAACAGCCGTCCCTTCTTTATGCTCAGCTGGTCGGCCCCGGTATATTTCAGCATGATCCGGGACGGATCAGCCCCGGGATGCACAATGATGTCGTACTTCAGCACACCCTCGTTCGTATAGTAATGCACATCGATCCCATCGTAAACATTCTTGTAGGTCACCCCCAGGTAAAGCCTGGCTTTCGTCACCCATCGTTTACGGTCCCCGATCATATAATTGCTGTAGGAAGGAAGGGCTTTTTCAGTTACGACCTCCGGATGAGGATTCGCATTTTCAAAGTTGACATGATACAGGTGAGAATGCAGCGTATAGTCGGGATTCGTTGTTCCACCTCCACCTCCCCCCTCGGTCGGCGGACGGCCCTTGTTCACACTCGATACAGCCACAACACTCCCTTTACCCCCCGCTACTTGCTCCCCATGTAAAAGATGATGGATGCGCTGCATGTCAGTCGTGTCATGCAGCAACACCGAATACCCGCCATTTCTAAGTAGAAAATCCCCCACGCTCATCTGCGCGCGGAATTTGATAGTCGTATCCCACTGACCCTTGTTCTCAACAAACTCAAGGTTGGAATAGCCGGATTGTGCTGAGAGATAAAGGACGGAAAGATTGAATACCAGAAAAATAAGGCTGATTCTTCCCAATTTATTGAGTTTCAGTTTATACAAAAGTAATATCGCCTATCGCCTACGAGATCTTACTCCACTGGGTCTTACCATGTTGTGCCTGTAGAAAATGCTTCAGCCCTACATTCTCTGCTGCATCCAGGTCGGGGTCCTTATCCAGTATCCTTTCCGCCATTTCCCGGGCAAGCTCTAACAACTCCCTGTCCTGCACAATGTTAGCTAACTTAAAGTTGAGCATTCCACTTTGACGGGTGCCGCTGATATCCCCGGGACCTCGGATCTCCAGGTCCTTTTCCGCAATTTTAAAGCCATTGTTGGTCGAACACAGTGTGTTTAACCGCTCTCTGGCTTCTTTGTTTAAACGCGGACTTGTTAATAATATGCAAAAGCTCTTCTCCTGGCCCCTCCCTACCCTGCCCCTCAGCTGGTGCAGCTGCGATAAACCGAATTTTTCGGCGCTTTCGATCACCATCACTGTGGCATTCGGGACATTGACCCCTACTTCGATCACCGTGGTGGCGACCATGATCTGAGTATCATTTACGAGAAAACGTTGCATGTTCGTTTCCCTTTCTGCCGGCTTCTGGCGACCGTCTACCCTGCTGATCCAGTACTTCGGCTCCGGAAACCATGCCTTGACGTTCTCATATCCCCTGATCAGGTTCTCATAATCCACTTTTTCCGACTCTTCTATCAGGGGAAAGATGATATATGCCTGCCTCCCCTTGCCGATCTCATGCCGGAGAAAATCCATCACCTGCGACCTTTTATCATCAAGACGATGTACAGTGGAAATAGGTTGCCTTCCGGGAGGTAATTCGTCCATTATACTATAGTCGAGATCCCCATATGCAGTCATCGCCAGCGTCCGGGGAATGGGCGTCGCCGTCATCACCAGCACATGAGGCGGTATGGCCGCCTTTTTCCAAAGCCGGGCCCGCTGCTCCACGCCAAATCGATGCTGCTCGTCTACGATGGCCAGCCCCAAATGACTGAACTGTACGGACTCCTCCAGGATGGCATGCGTCCCGATCAGGATCTGCAACCTCCCCTCCCGGGCCATATCCAGCACCTCCTTCCTGGACTTGGATTTGGAAGATCCGGTCAGCAACCGCACTTCCACCGGCATCTCCTTCAACAGCGCCGTAATGCCTTCATAATGCTGCCGGGCCAAAATTTCCGTCGGCGCCATCAGACAGGCCTGGAAGCCATTGTCGATAGCCAGCAGCATGGCTAGCAAGGCCACCATCGTTTTACCGCTGCCCACATCCCCCTGCAATAGCCTGTTCATCTGCCTGCCGGAGCCGGTATCGCGGCGGATCTCCTTCAGCACCCGCTTCTGTGCTCCGGTGAGCTCAAAAGGCAGGTACTCGCTATAGAACCTGTTGAACATCTCCCCCACCTGCGTAAATACTACGCCCTGCGAATAACGGTGCCGCCTGGACCTGATCATGCCCAGCCGTACCTGCGCCACAAAGAATTCTTCGAATTTGAGCCGCGTCAGCGCCTGTTGATAAAGATCCGGCCGGGTGGGGAAATGTATCTGTTGGTACGACTCCCATCGGGAAAGATGCCTTAATGAGCCCCTCCCGCCTGGATCAGGATACTCCATCACGGATGCAGGCAGGTTCTCCGGCAGATCCTTTTCCTTCAACATGCCTAGCAGGGTCTGGGTCAGCTTACCCAGTTGCCTTCCCCCCAGCCCTTTTACCTTCAGTTTTTCAGTGGTGGGATACACGGGCTCCAAAGTAGCCTGCCCGCTGGCCTCCCTGACCAGCGTTTCTATCTCCGGGTGTGTGAGCTGCGGCGAACCCTGAAAAAAGCTCACCCTGCCGTATACCAGGAATTCACTCCCCACCTGCACCAGCTTTTGCAGCCCATTGATCCCCTGGAACCACACCAGTTCCAGCACCCCGGACGCATCCTTCAGCTCGGCCACTAGCCGCCGGCTCCGCTTATCCCCCATCACCCCCACGCTTATGATCCTGCCGGCCACCTGGATATACTCCGTGTCCTGCTGTATGTCCCTTATCAGGCCGATCCGGGTCCTGTCCACATGACGATAGGGAAAGAGATTCAGCAGGTCGTTAAAATGGAAGATCTGCAGCTCTTTGTTCAAAAGCTCCGCCCTGTACGGGCCTACCCCTTTCAGGTATTCAATGGGATTGCTGAGTATGGAGGCGACAGTACTGATAGATCAAATTTCGCCAAAATTAACACATCTTACCTCACGGTTGCCTTAAGTCTCCGGCAACGGCAACACCATCCGCCGGACGGACATAGACCAGGATCTTTCCTTGCGTCTCGGGACCGCGCCGCGGTGCCACAAATGAATCCACCAGCCTGTAGTGCCGGCGCAGGGAATCCCCTACCCGGAAGGCATAGAAATTATTTAAAGTGGGGATGTCCTCAAAAAGGACCAGGTCATAATAACGCTCCCCGATCCGCTGCTCGAAGATCTCCGCCTGCCGGTTGAACATACCTACTCCCAGGTGATACCATAATGGCAGTTCCGGGTTCTTCTCCAGCGAAAATGGTATCTCCGCCGCCAGCGGGGTCAGCTCCGACATGTTCAATACCCGGATGCTTTCCTTCGCATCCAGCCGCGCCCGTTTCACAATATCCATCGCCATCAGCCGGTGGATCCCCGCCACAGTAGGCGCCGGCATATAGATCCGGTTAAATGCAGGCAGCCCGCATTCTATCCACTGCTCCACCGGTATGTCCCGGACGGTATCCCTGCTGATCGTATAGGTATATTTGTTGACGACATTCTCACCCGTCGGCGACACATTCTGCTGACTGCGCGGCGGTACGATACGGGCCACCAGCCGGTTCGTATACTTCCACCAGACTCCGCTCCACCATAAAAGGATCCCTGCCGCCAGCACGACCACCATCCTCGTCGTACCAAAATTGATCCCGATCAGTCGCGCTGCCAACGTGAATAAACATGCGAAAGCAAAACTGTGGTAGAAAATATTATTGTCTGGCGGCGTATAGCTGGTCACCTGGAAGACAGCAGCCTCCCCAAGGACACCCAGTGTCAGCACCACCAGTAACATTAACCGCTTTTCCTTCCGTATTACAGCCACATCCCGGAAACAGGCAAGACACAGCACGACCAAAAGGAACAGGTAGAACTTGATCCATTGGCTTCCCCCGAAAAAATCCTCGGCAATATCGTAAGCCGAAACCCTCGCCGTATGGGGCGCCTGCCCATGATTGAACCAGTAGCCAAAGCCGTGCGAAAGAAAAGGCAGGATCACCAGCAGCAGTACCCCAAAAAAACTGGCGATATATATCAATAACCCCTTCCATCCACCACCGGACAACCCGTACGCCAGCAGCAGTGCGCAGCAGATAAAAAAGGTCAGCCCGCCACCATCCTGCTTGGTCAAAAATGAGAAGACGGTAAATGCGCCCGCAGCCACCAGCCACCCGGTATGCAAACGGCCCCGAACCCCTCCGGGATCTCCCAGGTCCGGTCTTACCCATCGGAACAGGCATGCCAGGGCCACCAGCTCATATACGATCACAGAATGATTATACCAGGGCCAGAAATTGAAAAAGGAATAAGACAGACAGAACAGCAGCACGGACGCCAGCCGGACACCCGCATTGTCCGAAAGTGTCCTTAAAATGCTGCGAAAGGACAATCCGGCAAGAATATTGATAAATACCTGCGCTTTTACCAACGTAAACATTCCCGGACCCAGCAGCTTGAAGAATATAGCCGGTATCACCCAATACATACCCCCCAGCGGCGTCCCAAAATCCCGGAAAGGCAGCTGCCCCTGGCTGATCCTGTAAGCGCCCTCCCAGGATAGGAAAATATTCACCCGGTAGGGCAGCCGCAGAAAAAGAGGCACAAAAGCCAGCACAACGATGATAAAAACCTCCAATCTGGCCGTGAGCTTAGGGGACATATATATACTTTTCAAATTAGGAATACGATACTGTTGGGATAAATGGGTAAAAGATTAATTTATTGCATTATTTAAAAGCAATATTATAAATTTTGTCATTTTGTTTGTACTTTGTCGCGATAATTAAATGCAGTGGCATACCTGAAACTCTTAAGACCAAAGGATTGGGCTAAAAATTTGTTCTTATTCGTACCGCTCTTTTTTGCTGGTAAACTATTGTATTTCGATAAGCTGTTGATGATCTCCTACGGATTCATCGCATTCTCCTTCATAGCCAGCAGCATCTATATCATTAATGACTACAGGGACATCGAGGACGATAGAAAACACCCTACAAAACGCTTCCGCCCCCTGGCCTCCGGAGCCGTGGGCAAGTCCACCGCCCTTGTCATCTGCGCCCTGCTGATCATAGCCGGTTTTGCCGTTTCCTGGTTCATTAGCCTGAAATTCCTCTTCGTCATCAGTATCTATTTCGCCATCAACATAGGTTATTGCCTGGGCCTGAAATCTATTCCCATACTTGATATCATGATCCTGGCCGCCGGCTTTGTCCTCCGCATTAAAGCAGGTTCGGTGGCAGGTGATGTCAACCTGACGGAATGGGTCGTCATCATGGTCTTCCTCCTGGCTGTGTTCATGGCCCTGGGCAAACGAAGGGATGACGTACTGCTGAAGATCAGCACCGGCACCGACATGCGCAAGGCCGTCAAGGGATACAACCTGGAATTCCTCAATGTAATGCTGTCCCTGGTTTCCGCCGTGATCATCGTCGCCTACTTCATGTATACCATGAACCCCCTGGTAGAAGCCAGGCTGGGCTCCTACCGCCTCTATTACACCGGGCTGTTCGTCATGGCGGGCCTCATGCGCTACCTGCAGATCATCTACGTACATTCCGATTCCGGCTCACCTACTAAGATCCTCTATAAAGACCGCTTCATCCAGCTCTCCATACTCCTGTGGATCGCCAGCTTTATTTTGCTGCTGTATCTAAAAGATATTACCTTTTTTGAAAAATCCGTACACATGAGTTCAGGGCGATAGCTCATTCCATGTGATATTTATTGACATAATCAGATCAACATGAAAAAGGAAATCGCCAACTGGGGCAATTACCCGGTTATGCAAAGTGATGAACGCAATTTTAGCCAGCTGGAGGATATCCGGCAATTCATCCCTGTATCAGGAACCTTCATCCCCAGGGGCAACGGCCGCTGCTACGGAGATGCTTCCCTGGCCGGTACCACGATCAATACCACTCGTTTCGATAAGATCCTGTCCTTCGACACATCCGACGGCATCCTGGAATGCCAAAGCGGTATCACGCTGGACCAGGTGCTGGAAGTCATCGTCCCGAAAGGATGGTTCCTGCCTGTGACCCCGGGAACAAAGTTCATCACCATAGGGGGCGCTGTTGCCAGCGACGTCCATGGCAAGAATCACCACGTGGACGGTTGCTTTTCCCACCACGTGGAAGAAATGGACCTCCTGCTGGCTGACGGCACGCTCATCACCTGCGGACCTTCCCTGCATACCGACCTCTTCGAGGCCACCTGCGGCGGCATGGGCCTCACAGGCCTCATCACCCGCGTACGCTTCCGCCTGAAAAAGGTGGAAACTTCCTTCATCCGGCAAAAACAGGTCAAGGCAGCTAACCTGGAAGAGGTCATCAGCCTTTTCGAAAAATATAAGGACTATACCTACTCCGTTGCCTGGATCGACTGCCTCAAGAAAGGTAAAGGCTTCGGCCGTAGCATTCTCATCCTGGGAGAACACGCCACAGTCGGCGATCTCCCGCCCGGACAACAGGAGCAGCCGCTGCAATTGCCAAAGAAAAAGCAGATCACTTTTCCATTCAACCTGCCCTCCTGGGTGCTGAATAGCTTTACCGTAAAAGCCTTCAACTTCCTGTACTACGGTAAGAACTTTAAGAAAGAGATCAACAATACCGTAGGTTACGAACCATTCTTCTATCCCCTGGATGCTATCCTGCATTGGAACCGGGGATATGGTAAAAAAGGTTTTATACAGTATCAGTTCGTCGTTCCCATGGAAGCCAAACAGGGGCTGATCGAGATCCTGCAGCGCATCAGCGACAAAGGCCTGGGCTCATTCCTGGCCGTACTGAAGATCTTTGGCAAACAGGAAAGCCTCATCGGATTTCCCATGGAAGGCTATACCCTTGCCCTCGACATCCCCGTCCGCAAAGGCCTCTTCGAAACCCTCGACGAACTGGACAGGATCGTACTGCAATATGGCGGCCGTCTCTATATGTCCAAGGACGCCAGGATGAAGCCGGAAGTCCTCCGGGCCGGCTATCGGCACCTGCCTCAGTTCCTTTCCATTGTACGCAAATACAACCCCGACGGAAAGATCAGGTCCGTCCAGTCCGACAGGTTGTCCCTGACCAGCATTAAATCAGAAAAACTTCAAAATATTTAAGCCCTCATGCCTACTGTTCTCATCCTCGGTGCCTCAAGTGACATGGCCATCGCCATTGCCCGCAAATATGCCGGAGCCGGCTACTCGATCCAGCTCGCCGCCCGCAATGCGGAAAGGCTCCAACCGCTCAGGTCCGATCTGTCCATACGTCATAACGTTACCGCCTCCCTCCATGAGTTTGACGCCGAAACACCGGCCTCTCATGAAGCATTCTGGACTTCGCTGACCCCAAGGCCCGATATCACCATCTGCGTATTCGGTTACCTGGGCGAACAAAAAAAGGCTGAGTCGGATTGGCAGGAATGCGCCCGCACTATCCAGGTGAATTACACCGGCGCCGTCTCTATCCTGAATATCGTGGCCAACGCCTATGCCGCCACCGGCACAGGCACCATCGCAGCTATCAGCTCCGTCGCCGGCGAACGGGGCCGCCAAAGCAACTATATCTATGGCAGCGCCAAAGCAGGCTTTACGGCCTACCTATCAGGCCTGCGTAACCGCCTTTTCCACCAGAAAGTACACGTAGTATCCATTCAACCCGGCTTCGTCTATACAAAAATGACGGAGAATATGCCCCTTCCGGGCTTACTGACAGCCCACCCCGCCGACGTGGCGAACACTGTCTATAATGCCATCAGCAAAAAAAAGAACGTGGTGTATGTGAAATGGTTCTGGCGCTGGATCATGCTCATCATCAAGAGCATCCCTGAGCCCATCTTTAAAAAGCTAAAAATGTAGTCGCACCCCATGCCTCAACGCATCGCTTTTTTTGACTTCGACGGCACGATCACCACCAAAGATACCCTGCTGGAATTTGCCAAATACAGTAAAGGCAAATTCCGGTTCTACCTGGGCTTCCTCCTCACCAGCCCCTGGATGGTTGCCTATAAGCTAAAGGTCATCTCCAATCAAAAAGCGAAAGAACAATTCCTTCGCTACTTCTTCCGCAATTGCCCACTTCCCGAATTCATGCAGCTTTGTGAGAACTTCGCCAAAGATGTCATCCCTGCACTTATCCGGCCCAAAGCGCCCGAAGAGATCCGGCGACTGAAAGAGGTAGGTGCACAGGTAGTCATCGTTTCCGCCTCACCTGAGAATTGGATCCGCCCCTGGGCAGAAAGCATGGACGTTCAATTGCTCGCCACCCGCCTCATCATAAAAAATGAAAAGATCACGGGAGCCATAGAAGGTCGCAACTGTCACGGTCAGGAAAAAGTAAGACGCATTGAAGAAGCTTTCACTCTCGCCGCCTTTGACGAGATCTATGCCTATGGAGACACTGGCGGCGATCGCCCCATGCTGGACCTGGCACATCGTTCCTTCTATAAGCCTTTCCGCTAACTTTGCTGCAGCATCCTCCTGCGCAATAGCCCGATGACAATGTACAGAATGGGCGAGATAAGGAACTCATGCAGGTTGCCCGCCACTTCCCGCACAGCCGGCGACGTACGCCCCAGCCACAAATCGAGTAAACCCAGTAGGATCAGGAACAGGAAGGTACAACCATACATCAAATGCCAGATCTTCATGATCCACCCGGCCGTGTCTTTCCGCAATGCCCAGACCCCCACACCGTAGATAAGAAAGATGGACCCCAGTTTGATCAACTGCCGTGTCCGCATCGGCACAACGAGGAAGACCCCATACACAAATAACAGATAATAAAGGATATACAATAAGACGATCACCGTCAGCCCTATCAGGAAAAACTTCCTCCCCTCACGCTGTCCGGCCATGAAATGCTAGCTTTTTGGTGAAAATATACCAGAGCAGGAAAATAAAGGCATAGATGAGGAACGTAAAAAGAAAATGATGGGAAAAATCGAGATAAGCCCTGTAATGCACAAAGATCAACACCAACGCCACACACCGTAGTACATTGAATAGGGTGATCAGCAGACACCCTGTTAATATGAATAGAGCCTTTCGCCGGCCTGCCGCAGGAAAGCAAAGGATAAATCCGATGTAAAGCACCATCAGCTCCAGGGCATTGCATGCATCCGCCACCCGGAGCGTCTGCTCGCCATTGCGGCGTATATCCATACTTTCCGTCGCATCCACAGCACTATATACCGTTCGCCCCTCCATCATATTCATTACACCCACCGTGGCATGGCCAACAAACCTTGTCAACGGCCCGTCCAATGTCCTTCCCGGCAAAAGGAGAAAAATGTATAAAGCCTTCCATGCTACAAAGAGCAGAAAGGCTTTTATAAAGAATATGACTACTGGGCGGGGGATGCGGACCCCACCGCCGGAATGCAATGCTTCCACTTTGTATAACTATATCGAAGTAGGTTCTGTTTTGTTTTTCTTGTTGTAGTCGTACAACATCTTGCCGCCAAGACCCAGGCCGGCAACTACCAGGAAGACTAACCCGCCGTCAACAGGAACGCTGTTACCAGAGCTGTCTTTTTCTTTGTCCTTCTTTTCCTTCTTATCCTTATCGCCACCCGTGATCCAATCGAGGAGATCACCGACAATATTGGCTTTGCTGGTGTGCGGTGCAGCCATCAAAGGAGCCAGGATCAATGCGCCCATAACAAATTTCTTAAAGATCTTCTTCATACGAATTAAGTTAAAATTTTGGATAATGAAAAAATCATTGCTCAAATGACAAGCGGGTAAAATCAACTTAGATAAATAGGAAAATCAGATAGGGCTATCCTACAGGATTGGAGATTACGAAGAAGCGATTAACAGGGTTGAAATTTAGCAGGGGGTCGACATAAAAGTAACGCTAATTTTGATCAAAATCAAAACTTTTTTACTCCTCAACGGTATATCGCGCAAAATAATAATTCCCTTTCCTGATCAATCTTCTCTCTCCCTGTAATAACAAATTGGGGAATGCAGGACTCTTATCTTCCTGATTTATATACAGATACTCGCGGATATGCTGCTGTCTTAACAACGCGTGCAGCCGGACAAAACTGGAATCCTTTTCCGAAAGAAAAAAATACTTCGTGTCAAAAAGACTGCCCAGCTCCATAGGAATAAACTCAGATCCCACCACGATCACATCCTCCGGCTGCTGCCCGATAAAATCCATCGCCGGCTTTATACGGGTGAAATTGGCCTGTCGCAGTTTATACACACCGCCGGCAACACTGTTAAGGACAAACGCATACACCACCGCCAGTCCCACCAGCAGGGAAACCCATTTCGGCATCCCCTGCCAGCTCATGCCAATATCCTTCATCACCAGTGCCATCGCCACCAGGAACATCGGTATTACCCCAAGGAAATATCTTGCTCCCCATTGCATACCGCCGTCATTAGGCAACATAAAAGGGCTGAGACAACAAAAAGCCGCCAATACTGCCAAAAACAAAACAGTTCGCTGCTGCAGCCGGATAACGCCCTTCCACCACTGGTACAATACAATAGGTACAGCGAGGATAAAAGGAAAATACCTCATCGATATCCAGTTGATTACAAAAAAATTCTTGCCCCCTTTGCCTATCTTGTAAAATAGGGAATGATCCTGCAACACCTGGTAGCTATGCACGCCCAGCAGTGAGCCAAACCACCGGTGGTTCATCACCAGGAATCCAGCCATGGTTATGGCCATCCCCGCCAGGAACCAGGGAATGCCCCGGTACCGCTCCCGCCGGTATATCACCAACGCAGCTATGCCAAATAATATATTCATGGCAATGGCTTCAGGCCGCAGCCAGACGGAAAGCCCCGATAACAACCCAAAAAGGAACAAATATCCACCAGCCATTCCCGGCCTCAGCAAAACGATCATCCCCGCACACAACAGCAGCACAGCCGGCATATGCTCCCAATAGACCGCACCATACAGGGTTAAAGGCGAACAAAATACCAGGATCGCCAGCAACTGCGCCACCAGCTGGTCCGGGATACCCGTCAACCGCAACAGTACGATCACCACCCCCCACAGCAGTAGAGCGCTGATCGCCGGCAGCACATAAAGTCCTGCATACCCGAACCATCCGTACAACCTGGCACTAACCAGCTGAAAATAAGGAGGAAATGAGAACAGGTCCCCTTGGGGAGAATGATAGATAAAAGGATCCCTGAAAGGAAAAAATCCACTGTTCCAGATCCCGTGCACCCAGGCAGGCTGGGGCAAATACAGGTATTTAAACCCATGTCCCCCCTGCAATTGCTTTACCACCATGAACTTCATGCCCCCATCACCTGAAAAGAAGATCCCGGGCTGGTTGGAAAACACCAAAAAAGCCAGGTAGCAAAGTGAAATAAGATAGATGGAAAAGATGAGAAGGCGCGGACGTTGGCTAAAAAAAGACAGGGGCTGCACAATATATTTTTTATATTTGTTAACGTTATAAATATACCTGGAAATTACCCGAAAAAGCAAGTTTTTTACGGAAAAGCCGTTATATTATACATTCGCTATATTTATATATGACTATTTTGAATAGTTCTCCACGTTTCCCTTCCAATAGCCAGCAGCGCATACCCGAAAAGGTGCAACATTCAATCCCTGTTCTAAAGAACAAGGACATTGTGGTGGTGGGCCTGCAACCCTGGTATTTCCCCATGGGCTGCAACGCTAAGGATATAGCACTTCTGCTGGCAGAACACAACCGGGTAATGTATGTCAACATTCCTGTCAAACGTAAGATCTTCCTCACCAATTCCGACCCTAAGTTCACCCCCCATATCGATGCCCTGAAAAAAAAACAGGAGCTCATCCGCACCATAGGGCCCAACATCTGGGAATTCTATCCTGACTGTGTCATCGATTCCGCCAACTGGCTGCCTTTTACAGGTCTTTTCCAGATAGTGAATTATTTCAACACCCGCCGCTATGCCCGGGAAATAAAAAAAGCCTGCAAACAGCTGGGCTTCAGGGATATCATCGTTTTCAATGACAACGACCCTTACAATGGCTTCTATCTGAAAGAGTTACTGAAGCCTTCCCTGTATATCTATTATCTCCGCGATTTCCTGCAAGGCTTCGCCTACTGGAAGCGGCATACTTCCGTCATCGAGCCGCAGCTGATCCGCAAGTCGGACGTGGTAGTGGCCAATTCCACCTATTTCGCGGAATACAGCAGCACCCTGAACCCTACATCCTGGTACATCGGTCAGGGCTGCAACCTGGAAGCTTTCGACGCCTCCAGATCATATCCGTTGCCGCAGGACCTGCAATCCATCGGCCGCCCGATCATCGGCTACATAGGCGCCCTGGACTCCTCCCGGCTGGACCATGACATCCTTCGCAGCATCGCTACGGAAAACCCGGACTGGAATATCGTCCTGGTTGGACCAGAGGATGAAAAGTTCCTGCAAAGCGACCTGCACGACATACCGAATATCCATTTCAAAGGCCGCAAACCTTTTGATCAATTGGCCACCTATGTTAAGGCCTTCGACGTCTGCATCAACCCCCAATTCAATAATATCATCACCCGGGGAAACTACCCCTTGAAAATAGACGAATACCTGGCCATGGGTAAACCCGTCGTCGCTACACGCACCGTTGCTATGAAGATCTTTGAAGATCATACCTACCTGGCTGACCAGCCGGCAGAATATACCGGGCTCATTAAAAAAGCCCTGGCAGCCAACAGTCAGGAAAAAGCAAATGAAAGGATCAGATTTGCCCAAAGCCATAGCTGGGAGAACTCCGTCGACGAATTGTACAAGGCCATAGAATCAACCGGAAAATTTACTACTGAAAGTTAAATATTGTAATACTTCAACCTGGCACATGGAATGGATATCTATTGTTAAATGCCCCTTCACAGGCGCCGATCTTCGGGCACTGACGCCCGCCGAGATCGAGGAACTCAACCGTAAAATAACAGCCGGCTCCGTCTGGCAGGCAGATGGTACCCCCGTCTCCACCAACATCTCCAAAGGGCTCATCTCGGTGCGGGGGGACTATATCTTCCCCATCATAAAAGAGATCATCCTGCTCCTGAAGGACCTTGCCTGGGTAGATTCAAAACAACACCTGCTGAAGGAAGCGCTCAGCGCAGACAAACAGATGGTGAAGAACTTCTATGACGAAAAAGGCTGGTTCGCCGACGAAAAAGGCGACTATGAGGACGCCGTCATCTTCGAAGACCTCCGGGACGTTTCAAAAGAGTATATCAAAAAATGCCACGACCGTGTCAACCGGTACCTCAACCCCTCCGGCACCTATATGCTGGATGCCGCCTCCGGTGCCCTGCAATTCCCGGACTATCTCCAGTACTCGGCTAATTACAAATACCGCATCTGCGTGGACTTCTCCTTTCAGGCGCTGTCCGAAGCCAAACGCAAGCTGGGTGACAAAGGCATCTGCGTCCTCTGCGACATGACCAATATGCCCTTCAAGGATAATGCCATCGACGGCTTCGTATCCCTGAACACCATTTACCATATCCCCAAAGACGAACAGGTCACTGCCATGAAAGAGCTCTACAGGATACTGGCGCATAAAGGCAAAGGCGTTATCGTGTACGAATGGTTCAAACATTCACCCTGGATGAACTTCTGGCTGCTGCCCGTACGCGGTTTCTCCTTCATCAAAGGCCGGCTGAAAAGACTGGTGGGTAAGGCCCAGGCAGGCAAGATCCTCTATTTCCACGCCCACCCCTATGAGTATTTCAAAAAACACCTGCCCTTCCCCTTTAAATTGGCCGTATGGCGTACCCTCGACGTTCGCTTCATGAAACTTTACATCCACAAGCCCCTCTTCGGCCGCCAGATCCTCGATTGGCTATATAAGAAAGAAGACCAGCAGCCCGAGAAATATGGGCTCAAAGGTGAATACCCGATCTTAATATTCGAGAAATAAAAAATGGGGGGCCGTCTAAGACGGCCCCCCTTGAGTATACAACCAACTCCAATTAGTCTACAATAAACTGCAGCACCACAGGCTTCTTCACCCCGTCAAACATCACCGTCATCATATACGCCCCCTTGCCTATGCTTCCCAATGAGATCGCCTGCTGCAGGTACGGCGACTGCTTATCCGCCTCCAGCACCTTCACCAATCTGCCACCCATGTCATATATCGTATACCTGATCTTCCCGACATAGTCGTTCTGTCCTTCCACCATGATCTGGTTGCCCGCATTCACCGGGTTGGGATACAGCTTGACAAACCCTGTCGTACGGAAGTTGCTCTGCACAAATACAGCCACAGTGTCCGAAGCGCTCAGCCCCTTGTCATCCGTCACTGTCAGCTCGAACTTATATACCCCGGCCTGGAAGCCTTCTGCCATCGTCTTGCTATTGGCAGCATCGGCGATCGTCACCTTCACAGGGCCCGAGACCTGCCTCCACCTGTAGCTCACCAGCGTCGCACCCCGGTCATAGGACAACGAGCCATCCAGCAGCGTTGTCTGCTCATCAGGCAACACCAGCGTGGTGTCATTGCCGGCAATGGCTATCGGGTTCGGAACAGTGTTAGCCGTCGTCACCGTGACCTGCACGGTTGCAGTGCCCGTAGCGCCCTTATCATCCGTCACTGTCAGTTGGAACACATATACTCCGGGGGTCAGACCATACACACCCGGCGTTGCTGTATTGGAGCCTGATAAGGTCACGCCTCCCGCTCCGGATATCTGCACCCACTGGTATTTCACGATCGTTCCGTCAGGATCATAAGAACCGGAACCATCCAGGTCCACGATCGCCCCATCAGGCACGATCTTATCCCCTCCGGCATCAGCCACAGGAGCCTGGTTCGACGCCCCAACAGCCGGGTTCACTGTCACTTTGATGACATCGACTGCCTCGACACCGGAATTATCCGTCACTGTCAACTGGAATGTATAGATCCCCTGGACCAGCGAACCTACGGTCGTCGTCGCCTTGTCGGCAGAACCGAACACTGCTGCGGCAGGCCCGTTCACCTGTGTCCACGCATACCCGGTGATAGTACCGTTCACTTCAGAACCACTGCCCGTCAGCGTTGCACTATTCACAGGCAGCGTAATCACCTGGTCAGGTCCCGCATTCGCCACTGGCGTCCCGGGCACGATCGCCGGGTTCACCGTCACCTTTACCACATCCACCGCTTCCACACCGGAATTATCCGTCACGGTGATCTCGAAAGTATATACACCCGCAACCAGTCCGGTCACGGTCGTCGTCGCTTTGTCGGCAGAACCGAACACTGCTGCGGCAGGTCCGTTCACCTGTGTCCAGGCATAGCCTGTGATCGTGCCATTCACTTCAGAGCCACTGCCCGTCAGCGTTACACTATTCGTAGGCAGCGTAATGACCTGGTCAGGTCCCGCATTCGCTACCGGCGTCCCGGGCACAACCGCCGGGTTCACCGTCACCTTCACCACATCCACGGCTGTCACACCTGCATTATCCGTCACGGTGATCTGGAAGGTATAGACACCCGCCACAAGCCCTGTCACAGTTGTCGTCGCCTTGTCGGCAGAACCGAACACTGCTCCGGCAGGTCCGTTCACTTGTGTCCACGCATAGCCCGTGATCGTTCCATTCACTTCAGAGCCACTGCCCGTCAGCGTTACGCTATTCGTTGGCAGCGTTATGACCTGGTCAGTGCCCGCATCAGCTACAGGTGTACCCGGAACCACCGCCGCATTGACGATCACCGTCACAACATCCGTAGCCGTCACACCGCTGTTATCTGTTACCTTTAATTGGAATGTATAGACCCCCTGCACCAGGCCCGTCACAGTTGTCGTTGCCTTATCGGCTGAACCAAAGACTGCACCGGCAGGGCCCGTCACCTGCGTCCACGCATAGCCCGTGATCGTACCGTTCACTTCAGAACCACTCCCCGTCAGCGTTACACTATTCGTAGGCAACGTGATCGTCTGGTCAGTACCCGCATTTGCTACAGGAGGACCCGGGACGACAGCAGCATTCACGATCACCGTCACAAGGTCCGTTGCCGTCACACCACTGTT